>Ga0209935_1000001_pt1:1580000-2963610 | contig 2963610 bp, 2443 predicted proteins | sample ThiBio_1000_plan_2_FD_183958 | JGI IMG/M metagenome (GOLD analysis project Ga0209935, IMG submission 183958) | Wastewater bioreactor microbial communities from Cape Town, South Africa - Thiocy_cont_1000_plan (SPAdes) | ecosystem: Engineered > Bioreactor >... | reverse complement strand
TCCCAATGTACTCATCACCAGCCCTTCCACCGGCGTGACACTGCCGGAAGATGCCAATGTGACCATTGCGGCCAATGCATCGGTGACGGGCGGCAATATCACCCATGTGGAGTTTTACCTGGACTCGGTGAAGATAGGAGATGATTCGACCGCACCATACAGCATGCAGTGGATCGCCGCCGACCCTGGGAGCTATGCGATCAAGGCAAGGGCCATCGATGGATTTGGCAATGCCAATACCTCTACCGTCTATATCAAAGTAGAAAATCTCAACTATTTCTGGTCTACCACCGGCAATATCGCTACGAATGCAGACACCTTCTTCCTGGGTACGGTGGATACCAACCGGCTGGCCATCCGAACCAATAACATCGAGCGGATGAGCGTGCTCAGCGATGGATCAGTAGGGATCGGTACGAAGAGCACCCATGGCTACAAACTAGCGGTGAATGGCAGCGCCATCTTTACGAAGGTGAGCGTGCGGAACTATGCCAACTGGCCGGACTATGTGTTTAAGAACGATTATAAGCTGCCGGGACTGGATTCCCTGGAGCGGTACATCCGGGTGAACCAGCACCTGCCGGGGATCATTGCGGCGGACCAGGCCAAAGAACAACCCATCGACCTGGCGGAGAACCAGGCGCTGCTGCTGCAAAAGGTGGAAGAGCTGACGCTGTACCTGATCAAAGAGCATAAACAGGTGGAGGCGTTGACCAAAGAGGTGGAGCGGCTGAAAACACAGCTCAAGAACAAATCAGTCCAAGCAAAACATTAACCCCTAAACCCGCCTACCATGCTATGTTCACGGGCTACCTTTTTATGGATACTGCTGCTACTGGCGGAGGCTTGTTCTGCACAGCAGCCGGTGGCAAGGGGGCTTGACCTATCTGCCCAGGCTGTGTCGGGTCCTGATCTGCCTGCAAGATTTATTGGCCGTATGCAACGCAAGCTCACCGGCCTGGATGAGCAACTGACCCAACAGACGGCCAAATACCTGGAACGGATGGCGCGGAGAGAGGCCAGGCTACAAAAGAAGCTCTACAAGGTAGATTCGGCGGGGGCGAAGTCTTTGTTTGCGGGCAGTGCGCAACAATATGCGGCCCTCTCGCAAAAGCTGGCGGCGGATACGGGGAGCCTGCATTTGCACCTCAGCGGGGAATATCAGCCGTATGCGGACTCGTTACAGGGTATGTTGAAATATTTGCAGGTCCATCCCGGCTCGCTCAATACGGCGGAGCTGCAACATTCCTTACAACAGCTGCAGGCGTTACAGGCCAAACTGCAAGACGCCGATCAGGCCAAGGCATATATCAAACAACGAAAGCAACAGCTCTCGCAATATATCCAGCAGCATGCGAACCTTGCCGGTCTGCTGGGCAAAGACTACCGGGCATGGAACCAGGAAGCGTATTACTATGGGCAACAAGTACGAGCGTACAAAGAGATGCTGAACGACCCGGATAAATGGGAGAAGCAGGCCTTGGCGCTACTCGGCCAATTACCGGCCTTCCAATCCTTTATGCAAAAGAATTCCCAACTGGCGGGCTTGTTCAACCTTCCCGGAGGCAATCCTTCTACTCCCCAGGCCATAGCAGGATTACAGACCCGGGACCAGGTAGGAGGATTGATCAGCCAGCAGGTGTCGGCGGCCGGATCAGCCGGGGTGCCTTCCATACAAGGCAATATCCAAGCGGCCCAATCGAAGTTTAACAGCTATAAAGACAAGCTGCTGCAAGCCGGAGGGGGTAATAGCAATCAGGACGCGCCCGACTTCCGCCCCAACGAACAAAAGACAAAGACCTTCTGGCGGAGAGTAGAATACGGCGCGAATTTTCAGACGACGAAGAACAACTATTTCCCTACAACCACGGACTTCGGTCTCTCGGCAGGCTATAAGCTCAGCGACCGAAGCACCATCGGCATCGGCGCCAGCTATAAGCTGGGCTGGGGCTCGGGTATCCAGCATATTGCCTTTACCAGCCAGGGCGTGGGGCTGCGGTCGTACCTGGACATCAAGATAAAAGGAAGTTTTTCGGCGACGGGTGGGTATGAATACAACCATGCCAAACCTTTTGCCAGCGTGCAACAGCTGCGGCAGTGGAGCGCATGGACGGCATCGGGGCTCATCGGGGTTACGAAGACGGTATCCATGAAGAGCCGGGTGTTTAAGAAGACGCGGATTGCTGTTTTGTGGGATTTTTTAAGCTATCAGCAGGTGCCACGGACGCAGGCCGTGCTGTGTAGAGTGGGGTATGGGTGGAAATGATCAAAGTGATATAATAAAAAAATTTTATGTATATGTTGAAATCGATCGGGTGCATATTAGCTGGGCTATTACTTTGTCATGGCATCACCCTTGGGCAACCGGATAATCTTAAACAAATCATTCCTCCTTCGCCAGGGGCAGCGGCTATAACAAAATACGGGCTTTACCCTGTATCGATGTTCACGGGCATTCCCAATATATCAATACCTATCTATACGGTGAAAGCCGGCAATGTGACCTTGCCCATAAGTCTCGATTACCATGCCTCCGGAATAAGAGTAGACGACTATGCCGGCTGGGTAGGATTGGGTTGGATCATGAACGCAGGAGGGGCGATTACAAGAACGGTAATGGGTGTTCCCGATGATGATATTACCAGAGGGATATTCGCCAAACCTCCTTATAGAGAAGGCAATGTGCCGGGAACCTTTGCTGGCGATGATTTTCTGGCGCATGTAGCGGGTCAGGACCTGGATGCAGAGCCGGATGTTTTTTCCTTTAACTTTTGTGGTAAAGCAGGAAAATTTGTCTTTAAGCCAAACAAAACGGCGTTGCTCGTTGGGTATGATAACCTCAAGATCGAATGGCAATCCAACGGGAATTTTAAAATAACTGATGCAGAAGGGAATGTTTATTTTTTTGAAGACAAAGTAGTCTCCTCGACATATACGGACGCTGGTACGGCAAAATATTGGCCGGTGACAGGTTGGTATCTGACAAGGGTGATCCCCTTGAATTCAACGGACACCATTCACCTGACCTATGATTGGGTGGCTTCAAACGGTGCTTTACGAAGTTACGAAGAGCTTTACACATTGGGGTACAAACCCTTCCCGGACTGTGTCGGCAGTAGCGACCCCAGTTGTTTGTACGGTATATATAGAAACATTAGTGAAAAATCAACTTCGACGAATTACCTGAACACCGAATACAGGTACGTAAAGACCATTACTTCCAAGGCAGGCCTTGTACAGTTTTTTGCGCATTATAGCAGCCTGGACTATTCAGGTAGGGTACTTGACAGCGTTGCCGTCTTCAACGGCAATGGTGCTGTTGTTAAGCGGTTTAACCTTATGCATGACTATTTTTATTCTACCACAGGTTCCAACCCATTTGCCTATATCAATGATCAGTACCGATTGAAATTAACGGCACTTAAAGAGCTGGGGGCAGGAAATAAAGATAGTGCCCTTATACATAGTTTCGTTTATGACGAAACGAACCCATTGCCACCCCGAAAGAATTATGGTGTAGATGATTGGGGATATTACAACGGGCATAGTGAAAATACCACTTTGCTGACGCTGGATCCCAATGGCCATCAATATACATACCCTGCAATGGGGGCTACACTTACTTCTGGTATAGTGCCCGGGATACGGACTCCTGATGGTACATTCATGAAGGCGGGGATGTTGAAGCGGATCATCTATCCTACCGGAGGTTACACGGATTTTGAATTTGAGGCCAATCAATATGAAACCCAAACCCCGGTTATCTCCCAAATTGGAGGAGGACTTCGGGTCAAATCCATTTCTGATTACTCAGATTCGGGTATCCTTGCCACAAAGGAGACTTACGCATATGGAGAAAATGAGGTCGGCTATGGTAAAATGAGCTTTTTCCCCTATTTGTTTACTAAAAAAACCTATGAACAGCAATATGATGGTTATGGCGGTGTTTGCGGTGACATTGGGAAAGCATTGAACATATTATCCTATCCCTTTTATCATGGTTCGGATTTCGGGGGATCAAAAATAGCCTACCCGGTGGTAACAAAATATGAGGTAGGCGGGACGAAAACAAATGGTAAGACGATATACCGATATGACTTCGAAATGGACGATCTGGAAGAGGCAGCGTATCCCAAGCCGCAGTCGTTGGTTGATCTTAGCTGGAAAAGCGGACATCTGATAGCTGAGAAAACGTATAAGCAATTGACAAGCGGAGATTACCAGCTCCTCAAAGAAGACTCTTCGATATATACCACATATTATGTGGATACGGCCTATGGTTTGGTGGTGGGTTTTAATGCGGTTGTTTCCCCATTAGTGTATTGTATGGAGAGTGAGTATAATAGCGGTGGATGTATATTTTGTACGGCCGGTTATTATGGCTGCTACTATTATGAGTACCCGATATTTTCCGCTGCCAAAAAGCTCACCCAAAAGATTGAAAAGGTCTACCAGGATGACTTGAGCCAGGCGCCCCTGGCCAATGTGACGAACTATAGCTATAATATGCAAACCTTCTTTCCGGCAAGCTCTCAAAGGACAAACAGTAAGGGAGACACGATAAAAACGGTTTATAAATATCCTCATGACTTCGTTGCGTTACCTCCATATGATAGCATGGTGTATGCCAGACACATCTGGAGTCCGGTGATCGAGCAATCGACGTTCAATGGGAACAATTTCCTCCGATCGGCAAAGACGAATTACAATTATTGGAATAATGGGACATGGGGAGTAAATGCCGCCACAAGCCTGGTAGTGCCCCAGTCGGTAGATATAAAGACGTTGGGCAATGCGGCAGAAACGCGGCTTAAATTGAACAAGTACGACACAGACGGTAATCTTATTGAACAGCAAAAGGCAGGCGACGTCCTAAAATCATACATCTGGGATTATAATTCCATCTACCCTATCGCAGAAGCGACGAATGCCGCACAGACAGATATTGCTTACACCAGTTTTGAAGCGGACGGTTCAGGCGGCTGGACCATCGGATCAGGAAGTTGGGATTCTACGCATGCGATTACGGGGAGGCGCAGCCATGTTTTGAACAGTGATATTAGCCGGACAGGCTTATCTTCATCGAAAACCTACATTGTCTCCTATTGGTCAGGCAATAGCTCTAATGCTTATACCATTCCCGGAACATTATCGGGTTCCCCCGTTAAGGGAAAGACCATCACCATTAACGGTACTTCCTGGACGTTTTATGTGCATAAGATCACGGGACAAACGAGTGTCGCCATCAATGGCAGCGGTCATATCGACGAGCTTCGCCTGTATCCGGTGGAGGCACAAATGACGACGTACACCTACCAGCCGCTGGTAGGTATGACCAGTGCTTGCGATGTTGGCAATAGGATCACGTATTATGAATACGACGGGTTGCAACGACTGAAGAGGGTTAGGGATCAGGACTATAATATTATAAAGTCGATCGACTACCAATACCAGGGTAACAGCGGATGCGGTGCCAACTGCTATATCCTGACCATGCAGACGTTTGCGGGGACCAATACCCTTGGTTATCCGGTGGGGGTATTCGATGTGCGTGGCAAATTGCTGGGCAATGCTACGAATCCATCACAATATGTTGCGCTGTGGAACAACGACACGGCGGACAGCCGTATCGGTACACTGTCTACAGGCGGTGACTCGCTGCATTTCAATTTGACGCTGAACAGCGGCCAGACCTTGCCCAGCGGGGTGACCGGATGCCGGTATTACCAGGTGGATTTGACGTGGAATATTTTTGATGGTGTGCGCAACAATAACGCGGCCTATGTCGATTTTGGAGATAGCATCGGGATGAGATTGCCAACCAGCCCGACAACAATCGCGGCAACGATCCCCGCTCGTACTACCTATGCAGTGATCAACGACGGAGAGGCATTGGCCCATGTCCCTTATTATATCCATACCTATCCGGACACCACACTCAAAACGCTCACCTTCTATCACAATGATGATGCCCTCCACGATCACCTGGATAATGTAAATAACCCGGCGACCAGCCTCACCAAGCTGACACATCTCCGGGGGAATCTGCCGCAAAACCTTTGGTTATTTGGAGGGAGCTGCTACCAGAGTGCATCCATGAATAGCATAGATTCCATTTACAATTGGTACAGCCTGCATAACATCACCTATTTTGAGCTGCTCAGTGGGGACCGGATCAATCCATGCAAGAACCTGGCCTATGCACAGGATTTTATGAAAAACAACAAGGGGCTGCAACAACTAATCACGGAAATCGGTACGTACGCCAACGGTTATAGAGACACCACCTTCAAGCTCAGCCGGCTCAAAAGTGATTGGAACACGTATTTTACACAGCTTAAGACCCTGGCGATTAACGACGACCATTGGAACCGGGAAGACCTGTCCGCGTTGCACCAACTGAGTTTTTTTGTGTTGATCGCCACCACCCAGAACCACCAGGACGATCCGAACAGTCCATTGGTTCCGATACCCCAGAATGTAATTGATTCCATCTTTATCCAGATCGCGGCGGGAGCCGGTCAGACGATAAACAATGGGATCATTTCATTGGTTACGGGTGGCACAACGCCGAGCGCTGCCAGCCAGTCGGCGATCCAGTCGCTGTTATCCAAAGGCTGGATCATTTATATCAATGGAACAGCGATAACCAATCCTTAAACCTGATAATAAAATCTGACCATGACGATCCGCTCTATATATCGATTTGGAATAACTGCCTGGCTGGCTGGAATATCACTTTTTACGATGGCGCAGTCTGCTCCCTCGAACAAGCCATCCTCCGCGACACAGGTACCTGCCCCATCCGGGACGGTAGCCCCAACGCCTCCCGGCTATACCACCGGTGGTGTATCTCCGAAGGTAAACTGGGTAAAAGTCAGGGATGCCATGGGCCGGATCACCGATACGGTGACGTTTGGAGCCGCCGCCTATACGGATGTAAAGGAAACCGCCCAATATTTTGACGGCCTGGGGCGGCCCTTGCAGACGGTGGTCCGCCAGGCAACGCCGGGCAATCAGCCACTGGATATGGTCACCCCGGTGGTGTATGACCCGTTTGGCCGGGAGGTTTATAAATACCAGCCCTATGTGCAGACGAACGGCAACAATAGCGATGGTGGGTTTAAGCGGGACCCCTTCACGGATCAAAAGAATTTCTATCAAAATACGTATCCGACAGAACAACCGGCCTATACAGGTGAGCAGGTATACTATAGTCAGACCCAATACGAAGCTTCCCCGCTCAACCGCGTGTTGAAAACGATGGCCCCCGGCAATAGCTGGGCAGGCAGTGATACCGGTGTATCACAGCGATATTTGGTCAATATAGCAGCTGACAGCGTGGTCATCTGGAATATTTCCAATGACACACTGACCTATGCCGGTAATGATATCACCACCAATATTCCCACAGCAGCCGGCTATTATCCTGCCGGCCAGTTGTTCAAAAACGTCACCCTCGACGAACAGAACCATGCGGTCGTGGAGTACAAGGACAAGGAAGGGCAGGTGGTGCTGAAAAAAGTACAACTGAATACGGTTGCAACAGACTTTTCGGGCTATCAGGGCTGGCTGAGCACTTATTATGTGTATGACAACCTGAACCAACTGCGATTTGTACTATCACCCAACGCGGTGACCATTGCCTATGGCAACAGATGGAACCTCGCCGCCGACACGACGACCATCAACGAGCTTTGTTTTCGGTATGAATACGACGGGCGTAAGCGGATGTCGGCCAAAAAAGTGCCCGGAGCAGCCTGGACGTATATGATCTATGACCAGCGCGACAGGCTGGTTTTTACCCAGGATGGGAATATGCGGGCAAGGAATCAGTGGATGACGACACTGTATGATGGACTGAATCGTTCGAACGCTACCGGGATGATCACTTATTCCGGCAACAAGAGTCAATTGCAGCAATACGTAGATGCTAATACTGGCACCGGGGCTACCACTTCCACTGGAATAGGGGGCAATCATTTTATCACGCTTCCGTCAACGCTTGTTTTGGGTTTGCTGAATGGGGATCAGGCAGGGGCTTGGACCGGAGATTATCAGGCCTCCAGTCAAATCACGCTCGATGAGGGCTTTGAAACGCCGGAATCAACGAATTTTACCGCTGAGATTGTATCGGCAGATTCGGCCGTTAACTATCGAAACTGGATGGTTCCTGTAACAGACAATCCACTGCCTCCCGGGAGTAGTTTCATCGGGCTTACCATGACCTTTTATGACGATTATAGCAATACCCCGGAAAAGCAATATACCACTATGTATAACAGCCGGCTGGATGCCGGCACCAATCTGCATGCCGAAGACATTCCAACGATGGCCAATCAATCAGCCGTGCAAACACTCGGGCTTGTAACCGGATCCAGTGTAAGAATTTTGGCAGACCCCAATGATCTTTCCAAGGGAACCTGGCTTTTTACTGCTAATTTCTACGATGACCGGACACGACTCATCCAATCACAAAAGGATAACTATAAAGGGGGGCATGATACGCTAATCAATTGCTACAACTTTACAGGACAGGTTATCGCGAACTATCTCGCTCATGGTAACCCCATGGCCAGTACCAACGGCAATACCCATATCAAGACCAACTTGAACTACGATCATGCCAACCGGCTGCTGGAAGTATACAAGACCATCAACGATGCCGATAGCACGAAACGGCTGCTGGCCCGGAGCGACTATGACCAGATGGGACAGCTGAAGCAGAAACGCCTGGGGCAATTACCCGCGGACGGTAGTTTCTTGGAAACCCAGGATTACAGCTACAATATCCGCGGCTGGCTCAAAGGGATCAATAAGGATTATGCTAACAACGATAACAGCCATGGAGGCAACAGCCGCTGGTTTGGGATGGAGCTAAGCTACGACTGGGGATTTGCGAATAACCAGCTGAATGGGAATATTGCTGGCACGAAATGGAGAAGCAAAGGTGACGGTGTCCAACGGGCTTATGGCTTTGGGTACGATGCGGTGAACCGCTTCTTAGCAGCCGACTTTAACCAATACAGCGGCAGTAGCTGGGACCGGACAGCCGGGCTGGATTTTTCCGCCGTGATGGGCAACGGTGTCAATGGCGACTCGGCCTATGATGAGAACGGGAATATCCGGACCATGCTCCAATCCGGCTGGCAGTTGGGAGGCAGTCATTTGATCGACTCACTGCAATACGGCTACTTTAAAAATAGCAACAAGCTGAAAAGTGTTGTCGATGGGCGGAATGACACCCTGACCACGATGGGTGATTTTAGGACATCGGCGTTAAGTCCCTATCATGCGAACAAGGATACGACAGCTACCGACTATGTATACGATGTCAATGGGAACATGACCCGGGACCTGAACAAAGACATCGGTTCTGCTACAGCAGATGGCATTACCTATAATCACCTGAACCTGCCCTGGCAAATCAAAGTAAGGAGCGCCACCGGCACCAAGGGTACGATCACGTATATCTACGATGCCACAGGCAACAAGCTGGAGAAGCGGACCCTGGACAGCATGGGGAATGTCCAGACCCATACGGCTTATATCGGCAGCTTCCAATACCAGGGAAAGAATACGTATAGCGGCAGCAATCCGGCAGATACGTTGCAGTTCTTTGGACAGGAAGAAGGCCGGGTACGGGTTGTTACCGACACGACGACCGGGCAACCTCGGGCGAGCTTTAAGTACGACTACTTTATCAAAGATCACCTGGGCAATACCCGGATGGTGCTGACAGATGAGCAGGAGTCCGACAAATACATAGCGGCTACGATGGAAGTGGCGGACAGTGCGCAGGAGAATCTGTATTACAGTAATCTTTCCAATACGAGGGCCGCCTTGCCGGCAGGCTACCCCACCGACACGACGACCAACCCCAATAACAAAGTAGCCCATCTGGGCGGAGCCACCGGCCCCAAGATCGGTCCGGGCATTACACTAAAGGTGATGGCCGGCGATCAGTTCAGTATCCGGGTGAGCAGCTGGTATCGACTGAATGGAGCAACTCCAGGAGCCCCCGCGAATCCGTTGACGGATATCCTGGCTTCTTTGATCAGTGGCGTCGGGAATTTACCAGGGGGCGGGCATCCGTCCGCCTCGGCGCTTCAGACCAACAGTGCGCCTTTGAGCAGTAACATCACCCAGTTCCTGTCCGATACGGGATCATCCATCAACAGCAGCAAGCCACATGCCTTTGTCAACTGGGTTTTATTTGACAACCAGTTCAATTATGTGGCGGAAAGCAGCGGGTTCGACCAGGTGGGAAGTGATACGATCCTTAAGAAGCATGTGCTGATGAATTTGCCGGTGACAAAGAGTGGATATTTGTATATTTACCTGAGCAACGAGACACAAAATGTCGATCTGTTCTTTGATAATTTGCAGGTGACGCATACCAGGGGCGCGATGCTGGAGGAGGATCACTATTATCCGTTCGGCCTCACCATGGCAGGGGTCAGTGATAAAGCGCTTAAGTCGAATTACGCTGAGAATAAGTACCGATATAATAAAGGATCGGAACTGCAGAATAAGGAGTTCAGTGATGGCAGCGGGTTGGAGATGTATGAAACTTCGCTAAGAAGTCTCGATCCGCAGTTGGGGAGATGGTGGCAGATAGATTGGAAGAAGCCAACGGATGCTGAAAGCCCCTATGCTGCTATGGGAAATAACCCGATACTGCATAATGATCCCTTGGGAGACTCAATTCCTTGGCCTGCCAGAGTTTTGCAAGATGTGAATCCGCTTGGTGCCTCCAATTGGTTGGGTATTGCCGGAATCGGGGCATCGAACGCAAGAACTGCCTATGTCAATCAAGCGGCAAAGATTGATCCTAATAGTCCAACAGCAAAGCAGCAAAGAACTGAATTAAAAGAGAAAACTAGAGCCAATACTCCCGAACCATATAAGTCGGCAGTTGAAGCTGGCAGGCCAATGGAAGGCGAAAGAGCAAAAATTAATGATCCAACTATTAATAACCCTACAAAGACGAACGCACAGGTTAACGAAATAGCAGGAGCAACAAAGACAATTTCAACCGGATTAGTGATTGTAGGTGCGGTTCAGTCTGCAATAACTGTTGCTAATTCCAATGAGCCTGTGAAAGAGACGGTCACAGAAGCGACTGGCTGGGTCGGAGCTTCTTACGTTGGAGGGCAATTTGCATCCGCAGGAGCTGCATATGGTCCATATGGTGCAGCGGGGGCAGGTCTTGTAGGAGGGATAATCGGGTTTACCTTGGGTAAAAAAGCGGGAGATGCTGTTATAAACGCTACGTCTGCGATGAAGCAAGGCATGGCCCAATATAATGAAGAAGCGAAAAAAGAAGGATGTAATACATGCCTTCTAGATCATTAACACCTGCTGAACACTGTAATATGAAAAATAAACTACAGTATGATGACTATATTAGGAGGTCAATCTTATTGAACAATGAATTTGGCATCAAAGATATTAGAGATTTGGAGCAACTCAAGTCAATGAGCCTAATACGGGAAGAATATCCCAGAATAGCTGAGCTTGCAAAGAATAAAGATGTTGAATCGATAAAGAATCTACAACCCAGCACAGTCAAAACATCGGAATACATTGCAATAATGCAATTTGCTGACCAGGGAGGTGAAAAGTATATAGTGACAACATACGACAATGATGATCTATCTCAAGACCCTCAAGTGATCGATATTTTTAAAATGTAGTTTCTACTGTTTACAAAACAGGGGGTCTAATCCGATGGAGGTAATGTCTCAAACTATCTGGTTTTAAGAATTAAGTTATAAAAAAGGAAGTAAAAGGGTCTTCGGACCCTTTCTTTATGTTCAGTGCATAGGAAAAACGATATTTAAGGCAGAAAGATGGCCTGGAAGGGCCATTTTTCATTATTGGTGTTGTAAAATATCTGGTGTAATGAAGTGTCAATATTGCAAAGGAAGCTGTCAAAAGGCCGGCAGGCAGAAAAATGGGGCTCAAAAATATTTTTGTAAGGCATGCAAGCGATATCAGCAATCAATTTATCGGAACCAGGCATGGAAAGCGGGGACTAACCAGATGATTGTAACGCTGGTATGTGAGGGCGTAGGGGTACGGAGTATAGCAAGAATACTGAAAATGGCTGTCAATACGGTACTGCAGAGGATCAGGCGTATAGCGAGCGAGATAGTCAAGCCTGCGATCCGTCGTCATCAGCAGGCGCTGGAAGTGGATGAACTAAGAACGTTTGTCGGTCGTAAAGGAAATGAGTATTGGATAGCCTATGCATTGAACAGCCGGACGGGAGAGGTAGTTGATGTGGTAATTGGCAAGCGGACGAAGAACACCTTGCGGATGTTGGTAAATACATTGCTGCTATCAGCGGTAAAAGTTATAAAGACGGACAAACTAAGTCTATACCGGGGATTAATCCCGGCTTCGATCCATTGCTATCGAGCTAATGCCACTAACCATATTGAACGAAAGAACCTAACGCTACGGACCCATCTAAAGCGGCTCAGCAGGCGGACGATTTGTTTTAGCCGCAGTTTCGATATGTTGGAAAACTGTATGAAGATTTACTTCTGGGGGAAAACATACTGTCTATTCCGTTCCAAGTAATATAGGCAAAAACCTGCTGGTGTAGGCTGGTAAAACCTCGAATAGCGAGAAAAAAATGGGGTACACCCATTTTCAATGATCAGCAGCAATTCCTGGAACTGCCGGAAGACGTTCAGTATGGAAGCGCCTTCCACGAGTATCTGCTGGTCATAGATCAGCCGGAATGTGACCCTTTCCAAAAGGGCAGTAGTGCAGGCATCGAGGGCACGCAGATGCCCCAAACACGAATGGTCTTTGGTACTAGATAGGCCCTTCCGGGCCCTAAGCCTGCTGGCTTAAGCAAGAGATACTTTGAAAAATAAATTACGGGCTACCACCCGTAATTTATAATAAGCGGCAGTTCATCGAACTGCCTCAGAATATCCCGCACGGAAGTGCCTGCCACCAGTATCTTTTCATCATAGAGTAACCGAAAGGTCTCTTCCTCCCTTGGATGTACTTCATGGACGTGCAATTCATTTCCTTTCATAATTAAAAAGTAAAGCATAGAAGTGGTTTTGATGAAAAAAATAAATCCCCTCGCACCGCGCCAGGAGGGGTTTATTTTTTTCGAACCACCTGGAATACTTTTTTTGAAAGGAAATGGATGTCCAGGTGAGCAGTATATTCCAGGGAGAGAGGTACAGGGAAGATAGCGTTACAATGATCGCCTATAGAATAATGGTATAAGCAACGATCCGGCCATTTTCCGTTGCCGGACCTACTAATCTACAGGACGACTTAAAAATATTCTTTTTGCATCGCAGGCTTCCGCTGCCTTATTTGCCCGAACGTAACGTACAGCTGCATTATCTTGCCAGCTTGCAAGAAATTACACAGTCAACGATCAACACGGGCAAATACAGCAGCGGCACATTAAGCTGCACATAAAGCAGCTAAAAGAACAACCGGCGATCCGGGCAACATGTCCGCGCGAATAATCCCAACCACTCCCGACAAAAAAACCCACCTCCCCACTACCCGCTTACACTGCATGCTGTCAGGGACAGCCCATCCGTGGAGGCGCCTTATGTTGGGCCGGTAGATCCAGGCACTACTGCCGACAGAACCTTCGTTGAAAAAAGAACAACCGCTCAATGATACCCAACATACAGCGCTGGAGCGGTTTGGGCTGCCCGACCAAAACAACAAGCAAGCAGCACAGAGAGGGTAATGGTTAGAGGACGTTGTAATGGCGCGTGAGGGATCGCAACGGCAGCCCGGAACGAGGGATAACCGAGAAGGAGCGTGTCGAAGCAGCTCCGACGAAGGTTACGGGCATAGCCGCGAGGACTACAGTGGAGAGCCCGACCCGAAGGGGCACGCCCGCTACCGACTATGTATACGATGTTACTACCCTTCATTCTCCCCCTCCCCCGTCTTCTCGGGCCGCATTTGCGGGAACAGCAGTACATCCTGGATACTGTTCTGTCCGGTGAAGAGCATGGCGATCCGGTCGATACCAAAACCAATGCCGGCCGTGGGGGGCATGCCGTATTCCAGCGCACGGAGAAAATCGTGATCGATGAACATGGCCTCGTCATCGCCGCGCTCCATCAATTGTAATTGCGCCTCGAATCGCTCCCGCTGGTCGATAGGATCATTCAGCTCGCTGTACGCATTCGCAATCTCCTTCCCATTGGCGATCAACTCGAACCTTTCCACCAACCCGGGCTTGCTGCGATGCATCTTCGTCAGCGGACTCATCTCCACGGGATAGTCGGTGATAAACGTTGGTTGTATAAAATGATGTTCGCACTTCTCACTAAACAGCTCATCGATGAGCTTCCCCTTACCCATCGTATTGTCCACCGGTATATGCAGCTGATGACAGACATCCCGCAATTGCGCCTCATCCATCCCGCTGATGTCGATACCCGTATACTCCTTTATTGCATCATACATGCTGATACGACGATAGGGAGCCTTAAAATCTATCTCCTTCCCGTCCACGGTAACGACACTGCTGCCATTCGTAGCCAACGCGGAGGTCTCCAATAGCTGCTCGGTGGTCTCCATCATCCATAAATAGTCTTTGTAGGCTGTATAAAACTCCAGCACGGTGAACTCGGGATTATGCGTCCGGTCCATCCCCTCATTACGGAAATTCCGACTGAACTCGTATACCCAATCAAAACCACCCACGATCAGCCGCTTCAAATACAGCTCATTGGCAATACGCAGATAAAAAGGAATATCCAACGCATTGTGATGTGTGATAAAAGGCCGCGCCGCAGCCCCACCAGGGATGGCCTGTAATACAGGCGTATCCACTTCCAACGCTCCCCGCTCATTCAGGAAATCCCGAATGGCATTGATCATCCTGGTGCGCTTGATGAATGTCTCCTTCACCTGGGGATTGATCACCAGGTCGGCATAACGCTGACGATAACGGAACTCGGGATCGGAAACGGCATCAAAGGTGGCCCCATCCACCTCCTTGACAACAGGCAACGGCTTCAACGACTTGGTCAGGAGCACAAATTCCTTTGCGTGTATAGATACCTCGCCTGTCTTGGTGGTGAACACATATCCCTTGATCCCTACGATGTCACCGAGATCGAGCAGATGCTTCCACACTTTGTCATAGAGGGTCTTATCCTCGCCGGGGCAGATATCATCCCGCTTGATATAGATCTGTATACGACCGGAACTGTCCTGCAGAGAGGCAAAAGAAGCCTTGCCCATGTCCCGGCGGCTCATCAGTCGACCCGCAACACAGACATCGGCAAAGTCGGCAGCATTGGCCTCACCCTGGTAATGGGCCCTAATATAGGCAGCGCTGATATTCACGGGGTACAAAGGCGCGGGGTACGCGTCGATCCCTAACTTTTTCAGCTCGTCCAACTTTTCCCTGCGGATGATCTCCTGCTCTGACAGATTTATAGTGCTCATATTCCAAAATTCCGGCAAAGGTAAATTAAATGAGCATAGTGTCCAGCTATGGTTGCAAGAATATAAATAATTGAAAATCTGGACATTTTGTCCAGGTTCGTGTCCAGATTTTGGCCTTTTAGCTGGAATGGCGGAAGAATCTGGACATTTTGTCCAGGTTAATGTCCAGATTAGGGGTGGACAAAAATGTATTTTATAGTTTGGAAAGATGTCTTTGAGCTTTTTTCTCATCATAGCCGAAATACCGAGCATAGTCTTTTTTAGATATGATCTTTCTTTCGTGCAGCAATCGAAGCCCATTTCTTTCTTCCTCGGTAAGGTCTGCGAATATTTTTTCACCCACGAGCTCCCCTATATAGCTTCCGGTTCGGGGAAAGACGATCACAATATAAGGATCGTTCATGGTAATGTCAGGGAGAGGAAGCTGGTATTTTTGGGGTAGTGATTTCATTTCTTTCATTCCAATGCCTCTTTCTTCCACGAACCCCATTTAATTGGCTTTACCGGCGCTCCAGGACTTTTGACAGTTATTGCATCCTCTTCGATGATAATATAAACCTTAGCTTGCTCTATATCATAGTCTCTGTGTACGATAGCATTGACGATTGCCTCGCGCAATACAGGGATTGGGTACTCATAATTTTCTGTTCGGGCGAAATGTTCTCTCGAAATGATAGATGGGATTACCTCTTTAAGCCAGTGTTCTATCTTTTCTGGCAATAATACTAATGGATCATTAAAATCTTTTATCCCCGGATCAGTATTCTTGTGCCTTATTTCAGCTTTTACAACAGCTTGAGGATAAGTCAATCGTGGATTTTCGCCAAATAAAAGAAGGCAAAGTCCCGTTGGGACCAACTTCCCGGCACCATCTTTTACAAGCAATTCCTGTCGTTGAAGGAAATTATGAAAGTCTGCTGCATCATATGTATAAGGAAGGCCTGCTTTGGTGATATATAACTCTAAGGACTCTCTGGATAAATGGCTTATATCGACGTTGGAGGAAGGGGTTTTCTCGAGAGGTGACAGCAATATCTGTTTGGGCATCACTGCATCCTCGGATCTTTTAATAGCGCTTGCCAGGAATTCTTTATTTGCCGCTCTTATATCATCCTGATATTCTTCATCGAACATTTCAACTTCAATACCTTTTTTGCTCAAGGTATAAAATACCCTTTCTGTCAACGGTAGGATCCGGGTCTTCAATACCAATCCAGACCTTTGTTATGCGCGCATTGACAATTCTCTCTGCACACGCCAGCTTTGGGTTTCGCCGCGCTCCGGGAGCACAGGGCTCCAGTGTAGCAAATAAATAGTACCCGGAGAGATCCTTATCTCTGTGCTTCCTTTCCAAAAGCGTAAACTCTGCATGATCTCCTTCTCTTAGTTCGCCTCTGTAGGCAGTAGCATAATATGTTCCATCCGGGGAAACTAATACAGCGCCTACTTTAGGACAAGGCTTTCCATCATCACGGGACTCCGCGATAGATTGTTTCATAACATCTACCGCCAGTTTCATATACTTTTTAGGGGTTATCGACATAGGAAAAAGTTAAAGTGCAAATGTCCGATTAAATGCACAATTTTTTTTGCAACTTTAATTTAGGGCCAGCAAAACCTGCCAGGCGGCAGCTACTTTGCCTTCTTTTAAGAGCTGTTTGGCGTAGACATGCAGCTCTTTTTCCATCTCGTCGGGACTGACGGAATAATATTGAAAGATGCTTTTCAGCCTGTCGTCCTCATACGCGGGGTCCACCACGGGCAGCTCATGCACATTGGCCAGCTGCCCCAGGTCATTGCCGCTGAGAATAGGACTGTTGCGGATAGGATCTGGCAAGGCGTCGATGCCAATCCCCAGCTGGGTATTGGGCTTCTCCACCTGGAAAAGATTTTGCTCATCCACCTTGCAATACCAGTCACCCCCCAGCCGGGCAATATGATGGATGCGTCGCTGGTCGATCATCTTCTTCTCATCCAGGATAGTATCGTCGACGTGCATACACAATGCCTCGCAGATGACGAGATTGCCGGCGCCGCCCTCCTGTCCCAACGGCTTTACCTCGAGAACCTTGCATTCGATGTTGATCTTGCTCTCCCGTAGCCTGGGCGGTCTTATCAGCCGGGCGGGGGCTTCGGTAAATCCGGCCTTTACAAACTCGTTGACTTCTTTTGGATACTCACAGCTGGCCAGACTGACCTGCTGCACCATGTCATAATCCACTATATTGATCACCACCTCGGGCACTTCCAACACATTATGCAGCGTATGCTTGGTGGTATTGTCCCGCACCCTGCGAGAAGGGGAAAAGATAAGTACGGGTGGCGTAGTGGAGAATAGATTGAAAAAACTAAACGGGCTCAGGTTCACCCTCCCCGCGCTGTCGATGGTGCTGGCAAAACAAACGGGCCGGGGCGCAACGGCATACTGCAGATAATTCTGCCTTTGAACGGGTGTCAGCGTTGCCAGATCGACGATCATTTGGAGAGGTTTTTCTTTCTGTCCAGCAGGGAGAAATCGCTGTCTTCCCGTACGATGGTATTGCCGAGGATACCCAGTCCATCCACTTCCAGCTCGACCTTATCCCCTTCCTGCAACCACTGCTCCGTATAACCGGGATCGTTGAGCTTGCCGGTGCCGTTCAATTCCAGAAAGCAACCGGTACCAACCGTACCGCTGCCGATGATATCCCCGGGATAAAGATCCACACCATACGAAGCGCGTTCGATGATCTCCGCAAAGGTCCAGTCCATATCGGCGAGATTGCCGTCACTGACTTGTATGTCGTTGACACGGCACTGCATCCGCAGGTTCCAGTTCTTGCCGACATGCCCTTCCTTACAAGGAACTTCATATTCCTGCAACTCATCCAGGGTCACCAGCCAGGGACCAATGACGGTGGAAAAATCCTTGCCCTTGGCAGGACCCAGGTTCAGCAGCATCTCTTCCATCTGGAGCCGCCGCGCACTCATATCGTTCATGATCATCAGCCCGGCAATATGCTCATCGGCCTGCTCCGCGGGAATATTCCTTCCAGGCCGCCCGATGACAATCGCCACTTCCAGCTCGAAATCCAATTTCTGCAAATGATCGGGCATGCAACGGATCTCGCCAGGGCCCTGGATGCTATGATGATTGGTAAAATAAAAGATGGGATACTGATCGAACTCGGGTATCATGGGCGCATTCCTGTTGCGCCTGGCGGCAGCCACATGCTGACGGAACGCATATCCATCCCGGCAGGAAGGAGGGAAAGGTACGGGCGCCATCAACTGCACGCTATCCAGGGGTAACGCCTTCCGGGTTCCGATATGCCCATCCACTATCGCCAGCTCGCCGGCCTGCAGGACGGGGAAGATATCGTCCCAATAATTCAGACACATACTGATCGTATTGGGGATGTCGGGATGGATCAGCTCTACATCATAGATCATGCCTTCTACCAGGACGGCCAGTTGTTCATGCTCCTCTTTCAGATAGCTTACCAGCTTCATACGTATGCGATTTTGAGGGATGCCAAAGGTAATGGAATAGCGAAGCAGCGCAAAAAATCCTTAGATTTAGGCGCCTTGAGCTCCTGAAAGGAGCTCGTCCGAAGGACAGACAGAACCGAGCCTTGCGAAGGTTCCGACCAAGGAGGACCGTGACAAAGCAGGTCCGACGAAGGCCCGGTGTGCGGGAATTGAGCTATTTTTATACGATGGCCAATTCCCGCACTTTTATGAAGAAAATCACACTATTCGTCATGGGTTTTGCCCTGCTGGGCACGGGGGGCTTTGCGCAGAAAACGCATAAATTTTTGGAACAGCTGCTGCGAGAACATGCCTCGCCCCAACTGCTGCATATTTTAGATAATCCGGATTCATTCAGGTACCAGATCATCTATACCAGGATCGATCTTAAGGGAGATGGGGAATTACGTGATCTGCGCGATTATTTTTATCGGGTGAACGGCGACGAATATTTCAATCCGGCCAGCACGGTAAAGCTACCTATCGCCCTGATGGCGCTGGAGAAAATGCATGAACTGGAAAAATATGGCATCGACAAATACAGCCCTATGTTAACGGACAGCTCTTACAGCGGGCAGCATTCCGTATATAGGGACAGCACTGCGTATAACGGACTACCTTCCGTCGCACAGTATATAAAAAAGATCTTTCTGGTCAGCGATAACGATGCCTATAACAGGCTGTATGAGTTCTTAGGGCAGGAATATATCAATCGCCGGCTGAGTGAAATGGGGTACAAAGAAGCACGTATTACCCGGCGCTTTGTCCCTATGACGGAGGATGAGAACCGGCATACGAACCAGATCCGATTCCTCGGGGCAGATGGTAAGGTGGCGTATACGCAGCCGGCGGCAGAAAGTAAATTCCAATTCAATTTTAACAGGAAGGTGCTGATCGGCAAGGGCCACCTGGACTGGCATGACTCGCTGATCAATGAGCCCATGGATTTTTCCACACATAACAATGTACCTTTACCGCACCTGCTTCGCATGTTGAAGTATGCGTTATTTCCCGTCCTTGGACCCAAGAAAGCCCGATGGCATCTCACTAACGGCGACCTTGCTTTTCTGTATAGGTATATGTCGGAATATCCTTCCGAATCGAAGTACCCTAAATATGACACGACGGAATACTTCGACAGCTATACGAAGTTCTTTTTCTTCAAGGCGGACCGGGGGAAGGTCCCTCCTTATATTCGCAGCTTCAATAAACCGGGGTGGTCTTACGGGTTTTTGACAGATGTTGCCTATATCGTTGATTTTAAGAATAATATAGCGTTCGCGCTCGGTGGGACTATCTATGTGAACAGGGATGGGATATTAAATGACGATAAATATGAATATGACGAGGTGGGGTATCCTTTTTTTAAAGAGGTGGGAGAGATCATTTATCAATATGAGCTAGGCCGAAAGAGGCCTGGCATGGCTGATCTGAGCAAGAGCAGGTTTAAGGTCTTATATAACCCATCCTCCGGGTTTTGACGGCGGGCGGGAGACAACGGAGTACCCCGTCGCCGATTCGAAGGTTCTCCGTACCTTTACACCTCTTATAACAGGCGAACCATGAAATTCGAAAAGATCCACAATAAAGGGCAGGCTCAGTTGTTCAGGAACCATTACCTGGAAATGTTAACCAAGACACACCCCCTCGTCATCTGGGGTATGTATATTCCCATTATCAGCTATTTCCTGTATTACAGCTGGGACACCCTGGAAAACTCTCTGGCGAGGATCGGACTGATCTTTTTGGGCGGCATGTTCTTCTGGACCTTTTTCGAGTATATCATGCATCGCTGGGCCTTTCATATGATCGCGGAGAGCGAAAGAGCGAAGAAGTTCGTCTATGTCATGCATGGCAACCACCATCATTTCCCCCGCGACAAAGAACGTCTCTTCATGCCTCCCGTACCGAGCCTGATCATCGCCTCGGCGCTGTTCGGTCTGCAGTACCTCATCATGGGCAATAATGTATTCATGTTCTTCCCGGGCTTTATGCTTGGGTACCTTCTCTATGGCAGCATGCACTATGCCATCCACGCCTGGAACCCTCCTTTCAAATGGATGAAACCTCTCTGGCGTAACCATCACCTGCATCACTACAAAGACGAGCACAAAGGTTTTGGCGTCAGCAGCACGATCTGGGACAGGGTCTTTGGGACTATGTTCGATCTGAAAAAAGAAAAAGAGGACAAGGAGAAAGTAAAGGAACTGATGTACTGATTCACCACCTCTCTTCATCCGGGATATCTTCAGAACGGGCCGAAGGCTCGTTGTCCGAAGGACCATCATTATGCTTAGCGGAATACTTTCGGCGGGTCTCTATCTTTTTCAACATCCTGTCGATGATCAGGCGGGCAATGATCCTTCCTGCATCCTCTCCCTTATGCTGTTGCAGCAAATAGCGAAGACGCGGCTCCTCCACATCTATACGATACAGCAGTTGTACCAGCCCGTTGAAATCGTCCCGGATCATGCTGTTGATCTTCCCGGCCAACAGGGATTCCACCTCTTCGGCCGTCAGCCTGCCCGCGAGGTCCCATGGACGGATGTGATTCAACTCCTGTATGAGTTCCTGTGTCGTCTCCATAATTTTATTTTTTCGCCAGCTCCAGCGCCTTATCCAGCATCTCATCCCTGCCTTCCCGGATGCCTTTGATGGTCCTCCCCACGGGGACGTCGGGCACGATGCCTTTCAGGTGGTGCTTGTCGCCCTGGTGATCTTTTACCAGCATCCCGGTCCAGTTGACATGATATCCGCCGGGCAGGAAGAAGGGATTGATATTGCCATTGGTCCCCGCCGTGGGCTGTCCTATGATGGTGGCCAGGTGAAGGTCCTTAATAAATCCCATATAGCTTTCGGCATAGCTGATGGCGCTGCCGTCGATGAGGAAAAATACCTTCCCATACAGACGCGGGTTGACGGGATGCATATTCCACCCCCCTTCCGAATACGTCACCTGCTGATAGTCCGGGTAGGTTATCTGGGGTACGTACATCCATTTTGTATCCTCTGTTTCCGAAAGAAAATGACCGATGAGCTCATGGTTGGAGTTGGGATAGCCTCTGAGATCGCAAATGATGGACCTGGCCTGCTCCAATTGCGACATCCATGCACGAATCGAGTCCATGGGATCCCTGTCCAGGTCGATGTAAAAGACGCCGGGCCTTATCCATCCGGAGGGATGTTTCGTTCGGCCCTGGTACCAGGGCTGCCATTCCATCGTTCGGGGTATACGGACGGTGTGGAGTCCATCCTCCCGGCGGAGGCCAAGCGTGAGGCTGCTGTCGCGGGGGCCCAGCGTCAGGCTGACGATGTCACGGAATAGTTTTAACTGTGGAGAACCGGATGAGGTCCGATCGAGATATGCCATGTATTGCGCTGCCGGCAGGCCATTGACGGTCTCGACCACATCCCCACGGGATATGTTCAGCGTGCTGTCCAGCACCTTGTCGATGACCAGCTGGCTCTCGGCCTGGGCAAAGATGAGGGGGGCATAGGCACGATGTATCGAATCCCCCTGCATATAGATATTCATATGCCCGTCATTCATAGGGCCTGTCATCAACTGCAGGGTGGTCAGAAAATCATAGCGGTTTTTGTCGGCGGCGGCCTTTGCCAGGGTCCTGTCCAGCAGCTCGTCGGGTGTTACGGAGGCGTCCTCCCAATAGGGAAAGAAATGACGGAAGATATTCCAGAGGATGACGACATCACCCAGCCGGACGGAAAGATTGTCTCCATTGCTGCCCGCCGGGACGGTGGTATGAATGGCTTTGTCCAGCCGGCGCAGGGCGGCGGAGTCGCCCTGCGGGAATGTCTGTTCCTTTGTACCATACAAGGCGATGGGGACAATGCAGTCGATGCCGGCGGTCAGGGGGCGTTGTATATATTCTCCGGGTTTGGGATAATGGTCATACAGCGGCTTAGCGGCAGCTTTGTTCCTCCGGGAGGGATCGTTGACGCTGATGATGGACATCGCCTTGCTCCCCTCATAAGTGTCTGTGGTGACGGTGGCAAAGCGATAGCCTGCCAGGGATGGGTTGTACTGCCAGGGTTTGGGTTCCTTGCCTTCGAAGCTGCCATTGTCCAACGATATATTCTTCCATTCACCACCATCTTTTACGGCCAGCTGCAGGTGGTCGATCCATAAAGAACCTTTACCACCCAACATGGCGCCTATCGTGACCGTATCCGCCTCCTTATTGGCAGTGCCCGTGATGATATATTCCTTCCAGGTGTTGGAGGTGGCGGGGCGATCGCTCATATTGTAGAAGTAGACGACCTTTCCTTTCTTTTGTATCCGCATCATGAAATAACCGGCGCCACCGCTGGTGGAGTCCACCTTCATCCATCCGCTGAGCCGGAACTCTTTCCCCTTGATCTGGTTGGCGGGAAAGGTCTGCGCGATGGGGGCAAACCCCTGGCTGACGGGTTTTTCGGGTTGGGGCCGGTGGACCCGGATGCTTTTGTAGATGCCTGGGGTCTGGCTGGAAAGGCCCACGCCCAAATGCTGCCAGGCTATGGGCATATAGCCGTCCGTATCAGGAGGCGTGATGGCGGCGATGGAAAAGCTGTCTTTTTCAGCGGCCGGGTAGATGACTACCGTGGGAGCAAATGGATGGAAAAGCCCCTGTAGTATGGTGATCAGCTGTCGATCGTCCCGGGCTTCCATTACTTTTTTGGCGCCATAGATGGCGAAATTGTCCCAGTCCAGCTCCGCGGCTTCGTCGGAGGGGTGGAAATATCGTATATATCCATATAGACGGGTGAATGCGGTGAGGTCTTTTTGCTGTTGGGGGCTTAGCTGCGCGGATGCAGGTTGATAAAATAGGAAAAGGAGTGCTGCCACGAGCGTGGCAAATAGGAATTTCATAGTCAGTATTTTTCCATTACGCCCAGTCCGAATAACGCAAAATCGTATTTCACGGGATCGCTTGGATCCAAAGTAATTAAATAATCTGTCAACTCCAAGGCCGACTGCCAATCTGTTTGCGTTCGTGTCATGAGGTTGAATCGCCGGGCAACTCTTGCCACATGTACGTCCAGCGGGCATACCAGCCGGCCGGTGGAGATCTTTTTCCAGACGCCGAAGTCGACGCCTCTGTCGTCCTGGCGGACCATCCAGCGAAGGAACATATTCAGCCGCTTGCAGCTGGAGTTTTTTTCGGGCGAGGCGATGTGCTTGTAGGTGCGGGGCGGGGCGGCGGGCAGGCCATCGTCGGACGAGATGGGCCGGTGGTCAGCCGGGGCTGAGCGATCCAGCTGAAAGAAATATCGATAAAACCCCGAGAGATGATCTGGCGAGCGCAGGAATGCATCCTCCAGGGAGTCATGATGGGTATAATGCCAGCGGAAGAACTCTATGAAATATAGTAAATCGGTGGCATTGAAGGTGCGGTGTTTGAAACCTAACAGTCTTTTCCTATCCTTCTCCGCATGCTGTACGATGAACTGGTGAGGTGCGTTGTCCATCAGCTGCATTAATTCTTTTGACTTGTTGATGATAGTCGTGCGATTGCCCCAGGAAAAGATAGCGGCAAAGAAGCCGGCGATCTCGATGTCCTGTGGTTTACTGAACATATGTGGAATACTGATCGGGTCAAGGGGGATAAATGCCGGCTGGTTGTATTCATCTACCTTCCTGTTCAGGAATTCGCGAAGATCTGTCAGGGACTTTGTCATAATAGTCAGGTGTGCCAGGCGCAGGGCGGATCACGGGTCCGCCGGCCGGAGGCGTATTAACCTATGGCCTGGCGCAGATCGTCGATGAGGTCGTCCACATCTTCGATGCCTACGCTGAGACGTATCAGCGAATCGCTAAGCCCATTTTTTATCCTTTCTTCACGGGGGATGGAGGCGTGTGTCATGCTGGCCGGGTGGTTGATCAGGGATTCCACGCCACCCAGGCTTTCCGCGAGTGCAAACACTTTCGTGGAGGACAGGAGGCGGATGGCTGTGTCCAGGCTGTCGTCCTTCAGGGTAAAGCTCATCATGCCGCCGAAGCCTCGCATTTGTTTTTTCGCGACGGCATAACCCGGATGGTCCTGGAAACCGCACCAATAAACCTTACCGACCTTGGGATGGCTGCGGAGGAAATGAGCAATCTTTTCGCCATTGGAGCAATGTCTGTCCATGCGCACATGGAGGGTCTTCAATCCCCGCAGCACGAGGAAACAATCCTGCGGGCCGGGAACGGCGCCACAGCTCTTTTGTATGAAGTATAACTGGTCGCGCAATGCGGTATCGTTCATTACGAGGCAACCATGGATCACGTCGCTGTGTCCGCCTAGATATTTGGTCGCGGAATGCAGGACGATGTCTGCACCCATGTCCAGCGGATTCTGCAGGTAAGGCGATGCGAAGGTATTGTCTACACACAGCAGCACCTTATGGGCGCGTGCGAGGTCTGCCAGCGCGGCGATGTCGACGATGTTCATCAGCGGATTGGTTGGCGTCTCCGCCCAGATGAGTTTTGTCCGTGTGTTGATATACGGCTTGACATTGGCCGTATCCTGCATGTTGACGAAATGAAACTTTATGCCTGCGCGCTCGAAAACTTTTGTGAACAGCCGGTAGGTGCCTCCATACATATCGTTGGCGGCGATGACCTCATCACCCGGGTTCAGGAGACGCAGCACGGCATCCGTGGCGGCTACGCCACTGCCAAAGCAAAGCCCGTATTTCCCATTCTCTATATGCGCCATGGCCGATTCCAGCACCTGGCGGGTGGGGTTCTGGGAGCGGGCATATTCATAGCCCTTATGTTGTCCAGGTGCGGATTGTACATAGGTAGACGTCTGATAGATCGGGGTCATGATGGCGCCCGTCGTAGGATCGGGCTCGATGCCCGCGTGGATGAGTTTTGTCGAAAGTTTCATATTTGTAAAGATACCGAAAACCACTCATCTGGTTTAACAAAAGCTTAACCCTATAAGAGCAACATGAACGTATTACCACTTCGCGCAAACTTTTGGGGGTTTCGATTCTTTTTTTACGGTGTTGGGTAGGCTAAATCCTCTTAAGGCAACCAAACGTTCGGTGAATGCATTCTACCGAATGTAAAGTTTCGCTTGACGTCAGTGCAATATCAATTTAGCTTTACGTTATTATTCATGGTGACCCGCAATAAAAACTTTTTAAAAATAACATTTATGACACCGCGTGTATCAATCCAAAGGACCCTCTTCACACTCGCCTGCTGCGTTTCGCTCAGCGCAGGAGCCTTTGCTACAGAGGGTTTCAACGACCCAGGCTATTTCACTATCAGTGAAAAGATGCTGAACTCTTTCAAGCAAACATTCCCTGATGCAGAGCAGGTGAGATGGCTTGAATCAACCGACCGTTATACGGTGAACTTTAAAGAGAATGGAATTCTCACCAAGATCGACTATGACAAGGATGGGAATTTTATCAGCAGTCTGCGTTATTACACGGAGAAGAATCTGCCTATCAACATACTTTGCCGTCTGCAAAAGAAATACGCCGATAAAAAAGTATTTGGTGTCACCGAGATGACTTCCGACAATGCTGTGGAATATTATATCAAGCTGGAAGATGATGAGAATTGGATCACCATCAAGTCGAATGCCGAAGGGAACCTGCAGGTGGTAGAGAAATACAAGAAAGCCCCGTAGTTTTCACTGTCAGTTCAATTATATGGTCGCGAGGCACGCTGCCGTGACCAAGTATCGCCAATCGTTGTTTTCAGCCGCATGTGCATCATGCGGCTGTATTTTTTTATGCAGGACGGCCGGCCGCAGGATATCCGCCCTGACGAGCTTGCGCCGGGATTCATGGATATATTCCTGTAATACAGGGTCCTGCATCCAGGTTCGTTGAGGGGGTTCATAGCCTGTCTTGTCCTTGCGCCATACGATCTCTTCCGGAAGATAGCTTTCCATGCTTGTCCTTAGCAGCCATTTTGTCCATCCGTCCCGGATCTTGAAGTGTGAAGGGAGGGAAAAAAGGAACTCTACCAGTTCGTGGCTCAGGAAGGGCAGCCGCACTTCTACTCCATGGGCCATGGAATTGCGGTCCGCATAGCGCAGCAGCTCTTCCATCCCATTCATAAATGTATTGTAATAAAGGACCCCGCTGAGCTTGTCGATATGGGGGATGTCGTAGTAGGAGACGCCGAACTGGTTTACGAATTCGCGGGAAAGCTCCTTGCTGTTGCGCTGGCTGGCTGACCTTTTCTTTTTCAGGAAGATGCCGGCATACACGGGCAGATTGGCGGCAAGCCTGTTGCGCCAGGTCCACCGGTCGTCCACTCCGGACTCCCTGGCGGCCTCCAGCTCCAGCACAAAGGCCTTCTTATCCGTACGGTAAAGCTCCTGCCAATACCAGTGATAGTATTTATGATAGCCTGCCAGCAGCTCGTCCGCGCCCTGTCCATCCAACAGCACTTTTATCGAGTGGCGGGCGGCCAGTCCAAACACCTTGTACTGGGCATAGATGCTGGAAGAGAGGAAGGGCTCTTCCTGGTGCCAGACGAGCTTTTCAAGGTCCCGGACCAGGTCGACGGAGCGTGGCTCTGTCATATGATTGTCGAGATGAAAATAGTTGCTTGCCAGCCGGATATAGGCAGATTCGTCCTTTTCAAACCCAGGGAAGACGGCCGAAAAGGTTTGGAGCCGTCGGGGATGCCTCCCCTGATCGTGCGAAATATTGGCTGAATATTTCGCACTGGCCAGCACGGTCGCCACTATGGAAGAGCTGTCCAGCCCCCCACTGAGGCTGGTACCCAGGGGCACATCACTCCTCATCCGCCGATGTACGCTGGCGGATAACAGACCGGTGAATTGCTGGATCGCCGCCTCTTCCCCGGGGGAATAGCTTTCCCCGATCTTGATATCCCAATATAGCCCGGTGGTAAGCTCTCCCTTATCCGCCATATATATCAGGTAGCTTCTGGCGGGCAGCTTGGAGATGCCGTTGTAAAAAGTTTCGAACCCATTGGCCGGGTTTTGGGTATAGCCAATGGTGATGAAGTTGAATATGAGCTTTCTGTTGCTGTCCTTTTTTATACCGGCGGCCCAGAGGGCCTTCATCTCACTGGCAAAAAGAAATTGGGTGGCATCCTTGTAGAAGAACAAGGGTTTTTCGCCAAAACGATCCCTGGCGGCGAATAGTTTTCTTTCCCTTTCGTCCCAGATGGCAAAGGCGAACATGCCGTCGAAATATTGCAAACATTCCGGGCCATAGTGATCATAGGCGGCCAGGATCACTTCTGTATCGGATGCCGTCGTGAAGCTGTACCCTTTGGATTGCAGCAGGCTTTTTAGTTCGAGATAATTATAGATCTCTCCGTTGTGCAGGATCGTATAGCGATCCAGATAATGCATGGGCTGAGCGGCTGCCGGGCTAAGGTCGATGATAGCCAGTCTGCGGTGCCCCAGACCCACTTCGCCGGAAGGGTTGATCCAAAAACCCTCTCCATCCGGGCCGCGATGAGCGATAGCGTCTGTCATTTCTTTCAAACGCTGCCGGCTGATACCAGCCGGGTCGGGGGACAGGATGCCAGCAATGCCGCACATATTACCAGGTAATAGGGAGTTTTACCTGTACATCATCCCAGTTGATCACCAGTCGCGCCCCTTTTGGCGCCTTTTCAAACTCCATGGAAAAGGCCTCCGTTACTTCGGATTGTTTTTCTACCGGAACAGTCGTGCGCGCTACATCCTTGGTGGAGTCATAGCGGAAGGCTCCCCAGGTGTCCGTCTCCTTATTGAGAATAATGGTCCATTTCTCGGTATCAACCAGGGCATACATGGTATAGCGCCCTTTTTTTACTTTTTTGTTGTCGATCTTCACGTCCTGGAAGAACTCGATCTCCGTGGCTTCGTTGGCGCCCAGTCTCCAAACTTTCCCATATTCCACCAGCTCGCCAAACAGCTTCCTGCCATTCTTCTGAGGACGGCTATAGATGGCCCGGACTACAAGGGGGCCGGGGGCCTTGTCCTGGATCTTCAGGACGGGATAATCCGTTGGAAAATAAGTCATATCCATGGGTGACTTATCCATGGAGGCAGGTTTGGATTGGGCATTGGTCCTTTCCAGGCTACACAACAGGGCAACTGCCAGGACAACATTCCGGAGGGTCATATACAGTGATTAATTTATGAGTGTTACGTATGGCAAAATTATTCAATTTTTTAAAACATCCGCGATTCGGCGTTCATGAAAGAAGGATATTAGATCTTTTGGGAAGGGAGGAGCCCCCAGGAACCGCTGAAAGCGGTTCGTCCAGAACCGTAGGTTCCGACCGAGGACGAGCGAGTGCCCGGAGCTCGGACGAAGGCCTACAGACATTAAACTGTTTGCGGGAATTGGACTATTTTTCCATGGAAGGCCAATTCCCGCACTTCTGCAGCTCATTAAAGGCAAAGTTTTTCAGTTCTGGAAAGAAACGTCGATAGCAGTCCTGTAATTGTTCGTACTGTGACTCAAAAATTTGAAAAGCCGGGATGGGGTCAGGCATGTGGGTAGCGCGGCGGGCAAGACCATGCAGGCTGTTGTAAATGCCTTCCCTGTACCGGTAGTTATACAGCCAGTTCTGGGACCGCATATAGGGGAAGAGGCGGGCAAAACGGTCGGGAAAAAGTGCTTCACGCGTCGCTACCTGCTCGTAGGTCTGTAAAGCAAAGGCATTTAGCTTGTCGGGGTCGGGAAACTGATCCGGGTCATTGGCCAGAAAGTGGTCGTACACAATGTCGGTGATGGGTCCGGAATAGAGACCGAAGTGATGTCTGAAGAAAAGTTTTGCCTCTTGTGTAATGGGGTGACCGTCTGTAAAGGTGTCGATGGCCCGATGGAGAGTGATGCCATGTTGTATTGTTTCCGGGTAGTCCAACTTTTTTTTCCCTTTCACAAAATCACTGATCAGGTTGCCTGTGGCGATGTCGGATATGCCAAAGGACAGGTATGCATGTGCCAGATAATTCACCTTTACAAGGTACTACATTTTCCCGAGGGTCCGGCTTCGTCCGCCAACCGGCGGGAGGTCCGTGTCGAGGGATAGACATTTACTTGCCACTGGTGGACCTGCGGTCTATTTTAACAAGAAGCATACGCATTTTATAATTTTATTAAGAAATCGGCGCTAATGCTTGTCTGTAAAGGGTTTCGGCGTGCCTGTAAAATTTTATCTGTGTCGGTGTTTACAATTACTTTATATGAGGCATCCGTTGGTGTAGATTGTATTGCGGGTAGGTGTAACATAAGATAGCTTTGTGTCGTCTTAGAATAAAGCTCTTTATAATGATGGCGCATAACGAGGAGGGGTAAGCTGAAAAAAAATTTTTGAAACAGCTGCAACATCGGGGAAAAGCTTGCGTCTTATAAATGTAGACTTCAGAAAAAACTTTAAAAAACTTATAAACAACAGAACATGAAGAAGAGTATTTTATCCATCGCCGCCGTGCTGATGATGGGTCTCAGCGTATTCGCTGCGAAGAATGATGAAAGAGACGTCAATCAATCCGTTGTAAGATCTTTCCATAAAGAATTCAACAATGCCAAAAACATTAAGTGGGAGCAAAAGACAGGATATGTGAAGGTGGAGTTCACGTTGAACGACCAGGTGCTTTTTGCTTACTACGACAATGAGGGCAAGCTGACAGCTATCGTTCGTAATATTGTATCGGACCAGCTGCCTATCAGCCTGCTTACCAGTTTGAAAAAAGAATATACCGGCTATTGGATCTCTGAGCTTTTCGAGTTGGCATCGGACGATCAGACAACTTACTATGTGACGCTGGAGAGTGCCGACAAGAAGATCGTTCTGCGCAGCGAAGGAGTCGATACCTGGGATGTGTATTCCAAGTCGAGAAAAGACGCGCAATAAGAGCTTTATCGTTTGATTTTTAGTTGGACAAGGGGCCGGTCATAGACCGGCTTTTTGTTGTGCGTCTGGGCTGGGCTTCATGTTTTGCAGGATATATTTTCAATGTTGCTGCAATACTCCCATAATACTGTCTGCTATTGTCAGATGTCTCTGTATCCTGGGGAGATACTTATTGACAAACTGTTGTAACCTGGCGGACTGCCCGGTGTTCAATTCCTTCTGGAAAAGAGAGATGGCGCCCTGGTGATCATTGATCATGTCACGCAGGTAGGTAGTGTCGAATGCCGCGCCGGATAACGCCATTAATTTATTTATTTTGAGTTTGTGGGCAGAGTCCGGCTCTGCGGGTATAGGGACTTTTAAACTATCCGCGATATTTCCCAGCTCGGACTCGGAAGTTCTGTAATCATTTATCATCTCCTGGCCGAGCGTTTTTACTTCTCCATTGGAGCTTTGCGAAGAAGTCAGTTTGCTTGCATCAATTTCGTCATAATTACTGAAGCTTGCGTCGGTGAGGAATTTATGATCCATGTCATTTAAGGGACTTGCCGGAGAACTATGGTTGGATTTGGAACATCCCATGAGAATAGAGATTGGTAGCAGTAAGGACATCATCCGGGAGACACGGGTATTGTGCCGGGATGCCGGGTAATTTTTTGGCATATACTTTTTTGGGATAGCTATGCAATTATTGGGCTAAGGTACTTCTGTGATCCCATTTTCGTATTTTAGATACATGATCCAGCTATTGAAAGGAGACATCACCAAGCTCGAGGTCGACGCGATCGTCAATGCGGCCAATACTTCTTTGCTGGGAGGTGGAGGTGTGGATGGAGCCATTCATCGCGCGGGAGGCCCGGCCATTTTGGAGGAATGTATGAAGATAAGGCAACGTCAAGGTGGATGCAGGGTGGGCGAGGCCGTGATCACAACGGGAGGGAGACTTCCCTGCAGACATGTCATTCATGCGGTGGGACCTGTGTGGAATGGAGGTGGCAGTGGGGAGGATGGGCTATTAGCCGAGGCTTACCGGAGCAGTATCGAGCTGGCCGTGGAACATGCTGTTCAAACTATCGCCTTTCCCAATATCAGCACCGGTATTTACAGATTCCCCAAAGAAAGGGCTGCGCATATTGCCCTTATTACGATAAAAGAACTTTTGGCAGGACCTGCGTCGTCCATGAAGGTGTTCTTTGTCTGCTACGATGAGGAGAACTATCACATTTATGCGTCGATGATGGGTGGCGAGGCGGGGCAATAAAAACGACCACAGGTGGGTTGTCCGAAAGGCGGAAAACAAAAACCGCCCCAGGATTAAGGCGGTCTGTAATGCTATTTTTAACGCAACATGTTACTGTTGGTTAAGGCTTCTCTTTCCCCAACATGCCAAGGGAATTTGACTACTCTTATCAGAACCTCTTACCCTAAACCTTATTCTTTAGAATCTAATGTATGATTTCTTATATATTCTGAAGTAGAATAATGTCTGGTCTGAACCTTTTCTATACACACTCCCAATTTGATAATCTGTTGTGAGAAATAAGTCTTAAAAATGAGGTACCTTTGCCCCCTTTCCTTCACAAAAAAACCGACAAAAGATCATGAACAAGGGTCCTATCTCACAATTCATTCAGCATCACTACCGGCACTTCAATGCCGCAGCATTAATGGATGCCGCCAAAGGGTATGAAACGCATTTGCTGGAAGGAGGAAAGATGATGGTCACGCTGGCCGGAGCCATGAGCACTGCGGAGCTGGGTATTTCTTTTGCAGAGATGATCCGGCAGGATAAAGTACAGATAATCAGCTGTACAGGCGCCAATCTGGAAGAAGATATCATGAACCTGGTGGCTCATAGCCACTATAAGAGGGTGCCCCATTACCGGGATCTCACGCCCCAGGACGAGTGGAACCTGCTGGAGAACCATTACAACCGGGTGACGGATACCTGCATACCGGAAGAAGAGGCTTTTCGCCGACTCCAAAAGCACCTGGTCAAGGTGTGGAAGGAGGCGGAATCCAAAGGAGAGCGTTATTTTCCCCATGAATTCCTGTACAAAGTAGTGCTTAGCGGAGACCTGGAGCAATATTACGAGATAGACCCCAAGGACAGCTGGATCGTGGCCGCTGCGAAGAAGAATATCCCCATCGTGGTACCGGGCTGGGAAGACAGCACCACGGGTAATATCTTCGCGAGCTATGTCATCAAAGGGGAGCTGAAGGCTTCTACGGTACGCAGCGGTATCGAATACATGGTGTGGCTGGCTGACTGGTATCGTAAGAATTCTGAAGGTAAGGGAGTAGGTTTCTTCCAGATAGGAGGCGGCATCGCGGGTGACTTCCCCATTTGCGTGGTCCCCATGATGTACCAGGACCTGGAATGGCATGACGTGCCTTTCTGGAGCTATTTTTGCCAGATATCCGACTCGACAACTTCCTATGGGTCTTATTCAGGAGCTGTGCCCAATGAAAAGATCACCTGGGGGAAACTGGATATCAATACGCCGAAATTTATCGTTGAAAGTGATGCTACCATCGTTGCCCCGTTGATCTTTGCGTGGCTGCTGGGGTGGTAATGAAGAGCTAATACCGTAATAATATGAACACAAATTCTGAAGAGTTGTACCTGGAGGCCGAAGCGGATATCAAGAATAACAATTACGCCGAAGCATTTAAGAAATACGAGAGCATCTTATACGAAGAGCCGGACAGCGCGCCTGCGCATAATTCGCTGGGGTGGCTTTATAAGACGCAATTCGATGATTATGCCAAGGCGGAGAACCATTTCATTACCGCCATCAAATGCGATCCTCTATACCCCCACTCCTATTTCCATATTGCGGCCCTGTTCATGGACATGGAGCGATTCGACGAGCTGACCCAGCACCTGGAAAGATGTCTGCGGATACGTACTATCGACAAATCCTGGGTTTATGGACGGTATGCTCTGTCGGAAGAGCTGCGGCAGAACTATGACAAGGCTGTCTTTTATTTTGAAAAAGCGATACTGGCCAGCCAGAATGACGAGAAGATAAAGGACTATCGTAATGACATCGAGCGGGTGGAAATGAAAAGGGAGATCTCGATAAAACATGCGGACTCTTAGATAGGAGTCGACCATGGGAGAAGGATAAAAGTAGGCGGTTTGAATCCGTGCAGGTCACGAAGCCTTCAAGTCGTTAGATTTGAAGGCTTGACTGATAAATTATTTTGGCAATAATCAATTTTTCCCGGCCATTTCGGCCCTTTACCAGCCGTTTGTCGGCTGTTTGGGCGTTAATGGTTTTTTAGTCCTGCACAAATTCGGATATGCTTCCCAAAATAAAACCAACTCTTCTTTGTTCATTATAGTCCAGATGTACGCTTATCCATTCATCGATATATTTCTGATCCAATAGTTTTACAAATTCACTTTTGAGGTATTGCTTTACCAGTTCATCGGCATTCTTCATTTCTTCCCAAATTGATTGGCGGTTATTCAGAACATGGACAATATCTTCAAAATCGGAACTGAACCTACCCTCATTTTCTCCCCGATCGACAAAAGCTTCCAGTTTTGTCGCCAGGAAATAGGGCGCAGAAAATACCCGGATGGATAACCCATCTTCCGGATTTACCCGGATGGAATTGGCAAATGCTTCCGGATACCATTTATTTGAAAACCCCAATATGTCCTCGGATGTCGGCATGACATCAACTGTGATTCCATGTATAGTATAGCGACAGATAACTCCTGATGCTACGTCATTGACGAAACCTTTACTTCTTAGCTTCTCCTCAATGGCGGCATACTCTTTGTAATGCAATATCTCGACTACTATATCCACGTCATCAGTCGGTCTTGTTTCGGTCTCAGGTCTTGTTGAATAAAGAGAAACGGTAGCTCCTCCGACAAAGACGACTTCCGGGCCAAGTTCCTCTAAAGCCAGATAGACTGCCTTGATCCTGGTTATATTTTCACGATGACTCATAGGATAATTTTTTGAAGTTCTTCTATGGCAACTTTTAATTCTCTTGTACGTCCGACCCTGATTATGTCGATGCTCGCGAGCGATTTATATAATAGTTCGTCTTGTTTGACGGCTTTAACGACAGATGGGTACAAAGGTTGAATAGCCAGCCCTCTCATGTTCCCATTATCATCCGGCCAGGCATAGTTCATTTCACTTTTAAATAATCTGGCATAGAAAGGGTGTGAGTGAGCGGTAGGAATACCGGTGACCATGGTTCCTGGTAATTGCGGAAAAACGTAATGCAGCCCATAACGTATAAATTCCATCAACGACTGCCGATGAACCTTGCGTTTGCTTTCATCAATGAGTCCTGCAATATGGCTTCTGTGTAAGGATTCAGATACCTCCGAAGTGCTGACGTAAAGAGAGGCAGCAAGATCCCTGTATTGCCAGTCAGGGGCCGATACAGTCAATATTTTCAGCAGCATCACTATATCCTGGGGGCGCATGCCATTATGTGCTTTCATAGTGCAAATATAGACATTTGTTCGCTGTTTGCAAATCGCGATCAGCGAAAAAGATAGTTTGTTATACGAATTATTAATTGTAAATCAACTGTTTAAATGTTATTGCCCGCCTCAAATCCTCCCTCAGCTGGTTTGAAAATATTCCATCCCAGGTTCACTAGATTGGAATGGTCTTCATTTTCGAAGGCCATTTTCTTTTTGGGGTCGCGGGGATCGGTGCCAGGTCAGCATATCAGCTCAATGGCCCGGTTGGGTCTTTTGGTCTGAATTTGATTTTTAACAAGGAGGTCTGAAATCTGTTTGAGAGCCGTTTGAGAGCCCTTTAAGCCCTTTAAGATAGAACATATTTGTACCCTTACCAGTGGTTCCCAACTTTTGTATCAAATTCCGACTGACCAAATCTGATAAATCCTTTGTAGCAACAGGTTTGCTTATCGAATTGAGGGTTTGGTAAGAAGTGTTGCTTATTTCTCCTTTCTCTCTAATAAATAAGATGGCTTTTATCTGCCTGTCATTTAATTGGAGTGCTCGTAAATGTTCTTCTGTGTAAATGTCTTTTTGCAAAGTAACACTCACGCCATCCTGTTCCTCAGAAATAATAGGATCTGGAAAACCGAATTCCCGGCATCCTTCAATCATAGTATCTATACCCCGACCCCAGGCTTCGATGTAGCCCGCCATAAAAAAGCAGAAGCCAGATAGCTTTTAGCCTGCTCGAATGCTTTTACAGAGAGACCAACCGGACCATCGAGGGGGTGGTCCGGCATTACCGGATCATCACTTATCAGCTCCACTCCTCCTTATCTCTCTTATCCTGACGCTTGGTCACACGCTTGGAAATAATGATGCTCAGCTCATACAGGAGTATGAGGGGCAGGGCCACGATGGTTTGGCTCATCCAGTCCGGAGAAGGGGTGATGATCGCGGCTATAAAGAGGATAGCGACATAGGCGTATTTCCTGTACGTACGAAGGAAATTGGGGGTTATCAACCCAATGCTGGTCAGCACATAGCTGATCAGGGGCAGCTGGAAGGCCACGCCCGAGCCGACGATAATGTCTATAAGATTTTCGATATAATCGTCCAGGGTCGGCTTGGTGACAACGCCGCCGGCAGTGCCAATGGTGTAATTGTATAAAAAGCTAAAGGTGAAGGGCGCCAGGAGGAAATAGCCAAAAGCTACCCCCAGCATAAAAAAGAAGCTCACCCACCAAATAGCGCCGCGGCTGCTCTTCAGCTCTTTGGGAGAAAGGGCGGGTTTGATAAAGCGCCACAGCTCCCAGAATACATAGGGGAAGGCGACGATAAATCCGCCGACGATGGCAATATTGATACTGGTGATGAATTGAGAGCCGAACTGGGTGGTCATCAGTTCCAGCCCCTTGACCGACTGGAGGCATAGGGCGTCTCCGAAGCCCAGCCTTTGGCCGAGGTGACAGAGCCCCTGATAGCTCACGAAATCATTGCGGATCGGCCCCCGGATGATCTTGTCGAAGATCCAGTCCATTTTGATAAAAATGAAGATGGCGACTATGATTACGGCAAATGCGCTGCGGACGAGATGCCAGCGGAGGGCCTCCAAATGGTCCACAAAGGACATTTCTTCTTGATCCGAACGTCTGTTAAAAAGGTTGAGAGCCATATAAAGTGCTTATAGCCAATCACTTGCAGCTTTTACTTACAGCCGGAAGCCCGATGACGACCGCGAAGTTAGTTTGAAAATGCCAACCCTGACACAGGGGTATATAAAAAAAACAAGCACTCCATTACAGAGTGCATTGTTTACTCCTAACTGACCTATGAAAAAGCTCACCTCTATGAAAGAGGGATAATGTTTTTATTTCAGGAGTGCAGCGTTGGCTGCGTTGATGACGCTAAGTTGGCTAAAAATGACAGGATGAAAAAGAAATCGGGGCTGTTTAACCACGGGTTAACATACGTTAAGGGGAGGGGCCCATGGCGGGCAGAACGACCTTTACAAGGTGTCCGTGTATTTATTTCAGCACTTTCAGACGGACCATTTCTATGCGCGTATCGGAGACATTCAGGATCTCGAACTCATAATCTCCAATGATGATGCGGTCCTTCAAATGAGGGATGGTCTCATGTTGGTTGATGATATAGCCCGACAATGTTTCCGAGCCATTCTGCGGCAGCTCGAAACCATATTTTTCGTTGAGGTAGTCCAATTCGAGCCGGCCTGAGAAAATATATTCGTCGGCGGATAATTTTCTTTCTTCGAATTCTTCCGTATCGTATTCGTCTTTTATTTCACCAAAGATCTCTTCCAGCAGGTCTTCCATCGTGACGATGCCGGCGGTGCCGCCAAATTCATCTACCACCCAGGCGATGCTCTTTCTTTCGCGGCTGAACTTGCTGATCAGGTCGGTGGCGCTCATACTTTCCGGTACGGCGGGAATGGGCAGCAAAATACTCTTGATATAAGGCGGCTTTTTGAACAGATCGAGCTGATGTATGTACCCTGCCACATGATCCAGGTTGCCGTCATAGACGACAAGCTTGCTCAATCTTGTTTCCACGAATTTCTTCCGGGCCGCCTCGATCGGCGAATTTATGTCGATGCCATCGATCTCTTTTCTGGGTACGAGACATTCCCGCACTTTGACTTTTGGCAAGCGGATGGCTGCGTCGAAGAGTTGTTTGTTGAGGTCCTGGTTATCTTCTTCCGGAGCGCCTGTCTGCTGTTGTGTCAGATGATCGATGTTGATGGCCGACAAAGCTTCCTTACGCTCGTCTATCCGCACATTAAATACATATTTCAGTACCCATTGTGAAATGCCGATGAAAAGACCGGCGATGGGATATAGCAGTCTGCTGAAGAAGTCCATCGCGCCGGAGAAGAAGCTTAGCATGGCGTCGCTCTTCGAGCGGAACAGGGCCCTTGGTATGAACTCTCCGAAGAAGAGGAGGATCACGGATGCCATGAACGTCTCTGCACAAAGCCGGATGAAATTGACCCAACCTTCCGGCATGTGGACCTTATTGACGAGCCATATCCAGAAGGGCAAAAAGGTCTCTCCTACCATCAATCCAAAGAAGACCAGGCCTATATTGAATCCGATGAGGGTGGTGCCGAGGAACTGGACGGGATGGTCCATGAAATGAGAAAGGATGATGCCACTGCTGAGCCCCTGTTTTTTCTTCAGCTCGATCGCCAGCTTGTTGGCGCTGGTGAATGCCACTTCAATCCCCGAGAAAAAAGCGATGATCAGCCAGGCTATCACGATGCCAATAAGGGTATACGTATTCATACACTAATTTAATCGGATTTTTTGAATATCTGTCCTTCGGACGACGAACCTCTGGTTCGTTAGGGGAAACTCATCGTCTTTGGGGGGACCCTTTTATAGCCCCAGGAACGATTTGACGGCCTGGTCGGCCTCGTGACAGGCTTTCTGGAGATCGTCGTTTACGATGATCCTGTCGAAATGGTGTTTGAACGAGATCTCATACGAGGCTTTGTTGACCCTGGCCATCAGGCTTTCGTGGGTTTCCGTCCCTCTGCCTTCCAGCCGGCGGCGCAGCTCATCAACGGATGGAGGCTCGATAAAAAGGGACAGGGTGGATTGGGGATATTGCTCCTGGATATGGATCGCCCCCTTGACCTCGATGTCCAGCAGCGGGGTCCTGCCTTCGTCCCAGATGCGTTGCAGCTCCTTTTTCAGCGTGCCATAATATTTTCCTTCATAGACCATTTCCCATTCCACGAATTCGTTCTGCTGTATCTTTTGTTTAAAGTCCTCCAGGGTGAGGAAGTAATAGTCTATACCGTGGGTCTCATGGGCGCGTGGGCTGCGGGTAGCAGCCGAGACGGAAAAGGCCAGTTGGTGGTATTTGCCCAGCAAATAGCGGGTAATGGATGTCTTTCCTGCTCCGGAAGGAGCTGTTATGATGATAATCCTGTTGTTCGGACTCATATTCTATTGATTTGGGCCCCCAGACGACGCAAGCGTTCGTCGATGTATTGGTAGCCGCGATCGATCTGTTCGCTGTTCTGGATCACACTACGGCCTTCTGCGCTGAGCGCGGCGATCAAAAGGGCGACCCCTGCCCGGATATCAGGACTGCTCATGGTAATGCCGCGCAATTTTTGTTCCCTGGCGGTGCCGATGACGGCTGCCCGGTGCGGGTCGCAAAGGATGATCTGGGCGCCCATATCGATGAGCTTGTCGACAAAGAACAGGCGGCTTTCGAACATTTTCTGATGGATCAATATCGACCCTCTGGCCTGGGTGGCCACTACGAGGACGATGCTGAGGAGGTCGGGTGTAAAGCCCGGCCAGGGATGGTCATAGATGGTCAGTACGGAGCCATCCAAAAAATTCTGGATCTCATAGGTCTCCTGTTCAGGAATATAGATATCGTCACCCCGGAACTCCATTTGGATGCCCAAGTGCCGGAACTTATCGGGGATAACGCCCAGGTTTTCCAAACTCACATTCTTAATGGTGATCTCGCTTTGGGTCATGGCGGCCAGTCCGATGAAAGAGCCGATCTCGATCATATCGGGCAGCATCCGGTGTTCGGCGCCGCCTAAATAGTTTACCCCTTCTATATGGAGGAGGTTGCTTCCGATGCCGCGTATGCGGGCGCCCATCAGGGTGAGCATCTTGCATAGCTGTTGGATATAGGGCTCGCAGGCGGCGTTGTAGATGGTGGTAGTGCCTTCTGCCATGACCGCCGCCATGATGATATTGGCGGTGCCGGTGACGGAAGGTTCGTCCAGCAGCAAATAGCAGCCTTTCAGATGAGCGGCTTCCAGGTGGAACAGCCCTTCTTCGGGGTGATAGTTGAACTGGGCCCCCAGCTTTTCAAATCCGATGATATGGGTATCCAGGCGGCGTCTTCCTATCTTGTCGCCTCCTGGTTTTGGAATGAATGCCTTCCGGTAGCGGGCCAGCATGGGGCCAGCCATCATAACGGAACCGCGCAGCCTTCCGCTCTTCTGACGGTAGGAGTCGCTGCGGAGGTAGTCGATGTCTACCGTATCGGCCTGAAAGACGCAGGTATCCGGGGCGGTGCGCTGGATCTTCACGCCCATCTCACCCAGCAGCTCGATCAGCAGATTGACGTCGAGGATGTCCGGAATATTGGTGATCGTGACTTTTTCCGGAGTGAGCAGTACGGCGCTGATGATCTGCAGGGCTTCGTTCTTTGCGCCCTGTGGTACGATCTCTCCCTTGAGCTTCTTACCACCGATGACTTCGAATGCATTCATAGGCGTCAAAAATACAAAAGCCAGGCGATCTGCCTAATGAAAAAATCCAAGCAGTTTGCTTGGATTTTTATGAGGGGACAATTAATTAATATCTTTTCTTTTTGAATTTGCCGGGCCGGTCATTATTCCTGTCATTGCGGTTATTGTTCCGCTGCTGGAATTTTTGATTGCGCCCTTTGTTGCGGTATTCGCCGAAGTTCTGACGATCCCTTTCCCTGGGCTCGTTGGGGCGGAAGCTCTTCACATACGGTGTATTGGTGAATTCCAGCTGTCCGTGAGTAATCTGGGAAAGCTCGCTCTGGATGGCGTCGTCATGGACTGTCTCTTTGTGCCAGTTGTTATACGCCAGCTTCATATAGTAGGCGACGGCGTTGGCAAAGCCATTGCGTTTTTCCGGGTTCTCTTCGGCGAGGGCCTTGTTGATGACGATCTCCAGGTTCTTTCCAAGATGCGACAGCTTGGGATAGCGCTTGGGATATTTCAACGGCTTGGGCCGGGCGCGTAATGTTTCCCTTGTGGGGATGGGGTATGGTGAAGATACTTCCAGTTTGAAATCGGAGATCAGGAAAAGGTGATCCCATAATTTATGCCGGAAATCTTCTACATTTTTCAGGTGTGGATTGAGGAATCCCATCAGCTCGATGACGGCCTGTGCATTTCGCTGTCTTTTTTCTTTATCCTCCAGGGTCACCAGGTATTCGATCATCTTCTGGATGTGACGTCCGTACTCACGCATGATAAGGTGGTTACGCGTCGTGTTGTATTCCATTTTTTCCATATTAGGTCAAAACTAGGTTAAAAAATTTATATTGACAATTCACGGGGTGTGTCATTGCGAGGCGCCCTACCTTTGCCGTATGCATATTCTATTGGATTGCAGACCACTGCAAAAGGCGGGGATCTCTAGCGAAACACGCTGGTTTATAATTACTTGTGCAAAGGAGTTGGGGACCGGGTACGGGGTAAAGTGGGTATTCCTGCTGGATAAGGGCGGTGAAGGGCTTGATCTACCGGCAGGTGGAAAGCAACTGGTCCATAAGACCCTGTCCGGACGACCAGGGGACTGGCTTTGGTATGGCTGGCTCATGCCAAGGGCGGCAAGGAGAGAAAAGGTAGATCTGGTAATGACGGCAAGGGGCCGGGAGACATCGGCCGGGAAGGGGTTCGCCAATAAGATACCTTTATGTACCTGGAGGCTGTCTGACGAAGGGCTGATCTTTTCTTTTGGAGGAACGGATGTCCGTGCGCCGCTGGCCCCCGATGAGGAAGTGCGGTCATTGCCCGTGGGGGAGCGGGAGAAATTGAAAGAAGAGATAGCAGAGGGCAGGGAATATTTTTTTGCCGATGTCACCGGGATGGGGGCGTCGAAAGTGATAAACCTGCTAAAGGCGTTCTCTTTATTTAAGAAGCGTCAGCTATCCAATATGAGGCTGGTATTGGCCGGCGCAGGGACCATCGACAACCTGGACTCATATAAATACCGGGAAGATGTATGTTTACATCCCGTGAGAACAAATGGGCTTATAGAGGCCGCCTATGCCGTTATCCATACTCCCCGCCGGAATGATCCGGGTATCGCGATATTGAATGCCTGGCGGGCGAAGACGCCCGTCATCGTGGTAGCGAATGAGGCGGGAGCGCTGAATGGGCCGCTACCTGAAGGTGTTTTACAGGTGAAGCCCGACGATACCGGAAGTCTGGCGGAGGCGTTGAAATCCCTCTATAAGAATGAGGGTATTCGCAATGAGCTGATAGAGAAAGGGGCATCCCGGGCGGCTGGCCTTAGCATGCGGGGATCGGCGGCGGCTATCGGAGAGCTGCTGAAAACTAATTAAATTGCGGCTTGAAAACTTACTTATGGCAAGATCTTCAATCAACATCGATGTAATATTGGACGCTGACCGGGTGCCGGAGCAAATCAGCTGGAATGCTACGGATACGACGGCGGAAGCTGCCCGCAAGGCCAAGGCAATGATGCTGGCCTTTTGGGATGGGAATGATAAGACAGCCCTCCGCATCGACCTGTGGACAAAGGAAATGATGGTGGACGAAATGGCTGATTTCTTCTATCAGACCTTTATGACCATGGCTGAAACATATCACCGGGCTACCCAGGACCAGGGTTTGACGAATGATATGAAGCAGTTTGCAAAGAATTTTTATAATAAATTCAGGGAACAACAATTAAAAAGTAACAAGGCCTGACGACCCTCCGGGGCTCGTGGCGCCCACAAACGGGCCGGAGGTCCGTTGTCCGTAACCGAGGGACCGAAGGTCTCAGACATTAGATAATTGGGCGCTATTGGCCCAAATTTCCGAAAAGGTCGATAGCGACCATTAAAATTTCTTTGGCATGAGTTTAGAACAAAAAGTAATGGCAGAGCTGAAAACAGCAATGCTTGCAAAAAATGAAGCTGGTCTGCGTGGTCTCCGCGCTATCAAGGCCGCGATCATTGTCGCCAAGACATCTGAAGGAGCGGGAGGGGTACTGAAAGAGGAGGATGAGACAAAACTGCTCCAAAAACTGGTCAAGCAGCGGAAAGATTCCCTGGAGATCTACCAGCAGCAGCAGCGGGCTGACCTGGCGCAGAAGGAACAAGAGGAAATTGCCATAATTGAGCAGTTCCTGCCCAAACAGCTGAGTGTGGACGAGCTGAAGGTCATCCTGTCGAAGATCATTGCCGAGACGGGAGCTTCCTCCCCTGCGGATATGGGTAAAGTGATGGGAATAGCTACCAAGCAGCTGGCGGGCCAGGCGGATGGCAAGACCATTGGCGCCACGGTGAAAGAATTGTTATCGAAGTAATATGTGGATCGATGTCCTGTTCTGTATTCTTTTGCTGGTAGCTGTATTCAAAGGGTTGCGGCAAGGGTTTATCATCGCGGTAGTTGCCACGCTGGCATTTATCATAGGTCTGGCCGCGGCCATGAAGTTGTCTGCTGCGGTGGCGATCTATCTGAAGGGACATACGACACTGTCGGGGCGCTGGTTGCCGGTAGTGGCCTTTGTGCTGGTATTCCTGGCCGTGGTATTGCTGGTGAGGTGGCTGGGCCGGCTCATGGAGGCTGCTGTAGACCTGGCCATGATGGGATGGTTTAACAAATTGGCAGGCGTCCTGTTGTATGCGGCAATAAATACGATCATACTGAGCGTTTTGTTGTTTTATGCTGTGCAATTGCGTCTGATATCCGGCAATACGCTGGACTCGTCCATCACGTATCCTTTTATCCGCCCCTGGGGGGCGGTGGTGATCGATGGATTTGGCAGCCTGATCCCCTTTTTTAAGGGGATGTTCACCGAACTGGAGGATTTTTTCGGTGATTTGAACAGAAGTCTACAGTCTAAGTAGACTGATGGGGGTGGGGCAGGTTACTAGGGGAGGTGGGTATTTTGGGTATTGGGTATTAGAACTATTTGAAATATTATCGGTTATAGTTGTTGTAAATTTGCAAGAGATGGCCCTGACGGGTCGGTTTTTCGGATAAATGGAAGGGATACTGCTTTTTTAGGAGAGAGGTATTTTTATGCAGTAAATCGCTATTTTTACGAATAATTACCGGGATAGAATTTAACAGATGGAATACGAAATCAAACAAGAAGAAAAGTTCAGATTCATCGAGGAAGGGGTAGGAGAGCCGCTGATATTATTACACGGTCTGTTCGGCGCGCTGAGCAATTTCAGCGGACAGATCGACTATTTCCGTAATCAGTACAAAGTGGTAGTTCCGTTGTTGCCCTTACTGGACCTGGATCTCCTGCATACTTCCGTTGGGGGGCTGGAGAAATTCGTCCATAAATTCATCGAATACCGCGATTATAAGGATATCAACCTTTTAGGTAATTCCCTGGGGGGGCATGTGGCGTTGATGTATGTCCTTCGTCATCCCGAAAGGATCAAATCCCTCACCTTGACAGGCAGTTCCGGACTGTTCGAGAACGGCATGGGAGATACCTATCCCAAGCGCGGGGATTATGAATATATCCGGAAAAAGACGGAATTAACCTTTTATGATCCTAAGATGGCCACCAAGGAGCTGGTGGACGAGCTGTATGAAACTGTCAACGTACGCCTGAAGGCTCTCAAGATCATTACGCTGGCCAAAAGCGCCATCCGGAACAACCTGGGTGAAGAGGTGAGCCAGATCAAGCAACCTACCTTGTTGGTCTGGGGAAATAACGACAATATTACCCCGCCATTCGTAGGACAGGAATTCCACAAGCTGATCCCAAACAGTGAGCTGCACTTTATAGATAAGTGCGGACATGCTCCGATGATGGAAAGGCCGGAGGAGTTCAATGGCATCCTTCATAAATTTTTGCGAAAATTGAACGAACCGGCAGCGGTAGCCTGATTTATTACGTCTTAGTATAGAGTCGTGATTTGCTTTCAAAAGTGATCGAGTACGTACTAATGTTAAACAAAGAGATCATATCGGCCTCTATCCCATCCTTACACCTGAATGACCCTGTGTCCCAGGCCCTGGATCTGATGGCGGATTTTCATGTCACCCACCTTCCTGTCGTTGTAGAAGATAAGCTGGCAGGGCTGGTGAGCGAAGACGATCTTTTGAATGTAGAGGACGATTCCATCAAGCTGTCCCAACTACAGGCCAGCTTTTCCAAGACCGCGGCCCATGCCGATGCTTTCTTTTTCGAAGCGGTACAAATGGTCAACGAGTCGGCCCTGACCGTGATCCCGGTTGTCGCAGGCGAAGGAGAATATATCGGGTCCATCATCGCGACAGACCTGTTGAAACAGCTTTCGAAGACCTTCGGAGTAGGCGACCACGGCGGCATCATCGTATTAGAAATGGAAAAAGTCAGCTTTTCCTTTTCAGAGATCAGCAAGCTCATCGAGACCAATGACGCACAAATCACACAACTAAATACCTATCCGGACCCCCAATCAGGGAATTTCTTTATTACCTTACGTATCAACAAGCTCGAGATCTCCGATATTATCGCGACATTTCAGCGGTATGAATACCAGGTCAAGTATTATTTTGGAGAAGAATTGTACGAGAACGAATTGCGCAGCAATTACGACCACCTGATGAATTACCTGAACATCTGAAATTTCTCTGGACGATAATACCCCTGTTCCTTTGTTTCTTTTCTTTCGCGCAGCCTGCCTCCGCGCCTCCTTCTGCCGTTGCCACCGACACTACGCGTCCCGAACGAACCAGCGGTTCGTTGTCCGAAGGACAGACATTAGATCTGTCTGGAAACCGTGTTAACTTTCTCCAAGACACGATTTCCAGACCTTACACCGTTGGCAAGATCTATATATCGGGGAATAAAAAAACAAAGAATTATATCATCGAGAGGGAACTGTCCTTTAAGCCAGGGGATTCTGTCAGTCTGCATGATCTGGTCTCCGCATTCCAGATGGCGCACGACCGGCTGATAAATACCCATTTGTTCAACGAGGTGGTCATTTACCTGAAAAATTTTCGCGGCTATGCGGCCGATATTCAAATCGACGTAAAAGAAAGATGGTATATATTTCCCGTCCCTTATTTCAGACCTGTGGACCGCAACCTTTCCGCATGGGCGTCCAAGCATTATAATTTCAACCGGGTGAACTACGGCGCCAAATTCACCCATTTCAATTTCACGGGCCGGAATGACCAGCTGACGGCCTGGCTGATCACGGGTTATGCCCGCCAGTTCCAGCTCTATTATAATCAGCCGTATGCGGATAAGTCCCTGAAACATGGATTTGGGGGAGGATTCACCTATGCGCAGCTGAAGGAGGTGGATGCGCTTACAGCCAATAATCAGCAATATTTCATCAATTCCGACACCATCCCGTATGCCGGCAAATATCTCAGTGAAACATTTTCCGCCAGCCTCCGCTATTTCTACCGTCCGGGGTTGAAGGTGCGGCATCTCGTGGGATTCAGTATGAACAGCATCCGGATCGACAGCGCCGTGGCCGTGTGGAACCCGCATTATTTCAACAATGGCAAATTAAAAGTGGTATTCCCGGAATTGTCGTACCGGTTTAGCTATACGGATGTGGATTACGTCGCCTACCCGCTGAATGGTATCATCTTCGAGACGGGACTGACGCGCCGGGGGATCACAAAGGATATGGATTTCTGGCAATTTTATACCAAGCTGACGCGTGCATGGCCGCTGGGCTGGAAGCTCTGGTTTGGTTTCGAGAATACGAATGTGTTGAAATGGCCGCTCCATCAGCCTTTTTACAACCAGTCGCTGCTGGGCTATGGCGACTTCTATCTGCGGGGGCTGGACAGATATGTCGTGGACGGCACGGCGGGGTCTGTGCTACGCAACACGTTCTATCGGGAGCTGTTCGATTTCAATATACCCTTTATGCGCAAGGTGCGTTCGCACGACAGGATCCCTTTTCGCATCTATGCCACCGCCTTTGGTGACTGCGGCTATGCGTATAATGAAGATTTTAAATCTAATTCGCTGGTCAACCGCATGTTATATTCAGGCGGGTTTGGATTGGACATCGTGACTTTCTATGATCTGAACTTCCGGCTGGATTATAGCTTTAACCAGTTAGGCCAAAACGGGTTATTTTTGCACATCAGAAATGATTTTTAAGATATTTAATTAATGAAAGTAGCTATATACAGCCGGGTCATCGAGTATGAACAGCAGAGCGGAGTACAACGACTTTTTGACGAGCTGATCAAACAGCAGCTGCAACCTGTGATCCATCAGCCGTTCCTGGAGAAGATAGGATCGGCCTTTATGCTGCCCGGCAATGTGGGCAGCTTCCGGGAGTCCAGCGACCTGGATGAATCTATCGAATTTCTCATCAGCCTTGGCGGGGATGGCACTTTGCTGGATACGGTATCGCTGGTAAGAGATAAAAATATTCCGATCCTGGGTATTAATTTTGGCCGGCTTGGTTTTCTGGCCAGCATCGGCAAGGAAGACATTTCGACGGCTGTCACGGCGCTGGTCAATCGAACCTTTGTGGTGGACAAACGGAGTATGATACATCTGGATGCCAATAAGCCTCTGTTTGGAGATGTGCCTTATGGATTGAATGAATTTGCCATCCACAAGACGGACACCTCCCCCATGATCAAGATCCATACGTATCTGAATGGGGAGTTCCTGAATACGTATTGGGCTGACGGCCTTATCGTCGCCACCCCTACGGGTTCTACGGGCTATTCGCTCAGCTGCGGAGGACCGGTGGTCTTTCCTGAATCGAGCAGTTTTGTCATCACGCCCGTGGCTCCGCATAATTTGAATGTCCGCCCTATTGTCGTTCCGGATGACAATATCATTTCCTTCGAAGTGGAAGGGCGGGCGGAGAACTTTATCTGTGTGCTGGATTCCCGGAAAGAGATTGTGGATAAGCAGGTGCAGCTGGCCGTCCGGAAAGAAGCTTTTACCCTCAGCCTGATACGTCTGAATGAAAATAATTTTCTTCAGACCCTCCGGGGGAAGCTGTCCTGGGGGCTGGATACCCGTAATTAGGGGGTGTCCGGGGCTGTTCAAACTTTAACAATTCGGGGGGCTCCCGGGGAAACGAAAAAAGCTCAAAATTCGTTACCAGAACAGAGATTTGGTAACTAAAGGACAGATAATTTACAACGCATGGGTGATTTATACGTATAATACATATTAATGAAGCATCTGATCCTTACCGGATTTTTATTTTCCATTGTGTGTTGGAAGACCCATGCCCAGGAAGAGGCCATCGTACATGAAGGGGAGTATGGTTTTTCTTTAGGCGCTTCTCATTATTTTGGGGATCTGAATCCCAATCCCCGATTCAACCGGCCCAATATCGCGTTTGGAGCATTTTTCCGCAAGCAGTTCGGGAACTATGTGGCGTTGCGTGTGGCAGGTCACTATGCTTTTTTGGGGTATTCCGATAAATATAATACCTATAACCAGTTCATGCTCGAACGGAATCTGAGCTTCAATACCAATATCTGGGAGCTGACCTTACAGGGAGATTTCAACTTCTTCAAGTTCGTGCCAGGAAGCACATACGACCGATTCACCCCCTATATCACGTTCGGGACGGGGATCTTCAATTACGACCCTTATGCGTATTACCATGGACAAAAGGTCTATCTGCGCCCACTGGGGACGGAAGGACAGGGGTCTTCTCTCTATCCTACCCGGAAGCCGTATGGGAGTATGGCGGTGTGTTTTCCCCTGGGGGTAGGGATCAAATACAACCTCAACCGGGCGATGAACATTGGTTTCGAGGCCGTTTACCGGTTTACCACCACCGACTATATCGATGATGTCAGCTCTACGTATGCTCCTGATGCTCAGCCACATTTCCTGCCCGACGGGACGCCGACCCTCTGGTATGCCATGCAGGACCGGAGTAGTGAGGTCACCGGGGGCACTCCCATAGGGATCAAGGGCCGCCAGCGGGGGTATTCCAATCAGAAAGACAGTTATTTGCTGGCGGAGATCACCCTTTCCTTCAATCTGAGCTCTTATAAGTGCCCGAGCGCGCAGTGACGGCTGAATTTACTATCTTTGAGCCCCTTAAAGAAGAGTATGGCGTCCGAAAAGGATAAAATAGATCTGCAAAGGCTGCCCCGGCACATTGCCATCATAATGGACGGGAACGGTCGCTGGGCCCAGGAAAAGGGTCAGGACAGGCTATTTGGTCATTTTCATGGGGTGGAGAGTGTTCGGGACATCGTCGAAGGCTGTGCGGAATTGGGTATCGGATATCTTACCCTTTACGCTTTCTCCACCGAGAACTGGGATCGTCCCGCCTATGAGGTGACTGGGTTGATGGAGCTGCTGGTGGAGACCATCCGTAAGGAGGCTGAGACCTTGAACCGGAACAATATACGCCTTCATGTCATCGGGGATATGAGCATGCTGCCCGATTACGCCCGCAACGAGCTAAATGAGGCCCTGGAGATGACGGCAAAGAATACAGGCCTTAATCTAATTATGGCGTTGAGCTATAGTTCCCGCTGGGAGCTTACCGAAGCCGTCAAGAGCCTGGCGTTGGATGTAAAGGCGGGAAAGCTGGACCCTTCCGCCATCACACAGGACACTTTACAGCAATATCTGTCCACAAAGGACTTCCCTGACCCGGAATTGATGATCCGGACCAGCGGAGAATACCGAATTAGTAATTTTTTGCTATACCAACTCGCTTATGCAGAATTGTATTTTACCAGCGTGCGCTGGCCTGATTTCCGTAAAGAAAATCTGTACGAAGCTATCCTCGATTTTCAGGGACGAGAAAGACGTTTTGGGAAGACAAGCGCTCAAATTCAACAGGAGCCGTCAGCGTCTGAGCCCACTTTTTAACAAAGACTTTTAATAATTCCCCTTAATTTGCCGCTCTAAAAACCGACTGGATGCAACGAAGATCGCTGATTTGTGTTTTTTTACTAATATCTTACTGCTTACTGAATCTAACTGCTGCACGAGCCCAGGTGACACCCGACACGACGCATCCCGTTTCTGTTGACCCTGCCCTTATCGATCTCACCAATCCCAAAAACCCGCCCAGAGAATATACGATAGCCGGCATCAAGATCACCGGTACCAAATACCTCGATGAGGCTCTTCTAACTTCTATTTCAGGGCTTTCCGTAGGTGATAAAATAACCATCCCCGGAGGGGACAATTTCAGCAAGGCCATCAACAATCTTTGGAAACAAAAATTATTTGCAGACATCGAGATCAACTATACTAAAATCGTCGGTACCAATATTTACGTAGAGATCAACGTGCTCGAGCGGCCCCGCCTGTCAAATTTCTATTTTAAGGGTGTGAAGAAAGGGGATGGAGATGACCTTACTACCAAGACCGGTCTGGTGAAGGGACGTGTAGTAACGGAGGACATGAAACGCTCTGCTGTACAGGTGATCAAGAAGTTCTATGCCGAGAAGGGTTACCAGGATGCGCAGATAACCATCACCGAGACAAAGGATCCCACCGTAGCCAATTCGGAGATCCTCAACTTCAACATCGTAAAGGGGCCAAAGGTTCGTATCAACGACATCAATATTTTTGGCAACGAGCAAATCGCCGACGCCAAGCTGAAAAAGCAGTTCAAGGATACGCATGAGCGAAGCCGTTTGACCATTTTCCCTCCGCCGGAGGATACCACGTTCGGTCCCAACCCCCGCGTGACGTTTAGGGAGTATATCGATAAATGGGGTTTTCTTTCTTTCACGGGCTCCAAGGAGTTTTTGGATCCTTATTTCCGGTTCAAATTATTTTCTTCCGCCAAGTTCAACGCTACCAAGTTCGAGACGGACAAACAAAAGCTGATAGAATACTACAACTCCCAGGGCTATCGCGATATGACCATTGTCGACACCAAGACGCCGGTGAAGGATGGGAAAATGAATGTGGACATCAAGATCGAAGAAGGGCACAAATATTATTTCGGCAACATCTCCTGGAGAGGGAATACCAAATATTCCGATTCTATTCTTAGCCTGGCATTGGGCATCCACAAGGGCGATGTATACAACCTGGATATCCTGAACAAAAAGCTGAAGATGTCGGCCGAGGGTGGCGATATCAGCGGTCTGTACATGGACGATGGGTATCTCTTCTTCCGTGTGGACCCTGTCGAGACGGCCGTATATAACGACACTATCGACTTCGAGATCCGGATGACGGAAGGTCCTCAGGCTACCATCAAGAATATTACGATCACCGGTAACGAGAAGACAAAAGAATATGTCATTCGCCGTGAGCTGTTCACCATACCCGGCGATAAGTTCAGCCGTCAGGAGCTGATCCGTAGCCAGCGCCAGATCGCCAACCTGGGTTTTTTCAACCAGGAAAAGATCAACCCCGGTGTGAACCCCAATGCGGAGGATGGTACGGTGGACATCAACTGGGGTGTCGAAGAAAAATCGGCCGACCAGCTGGAGCTTTCTGCCGGATGGGGTGGAGGGATTGGATTGACGGGTACTGTAGGGGTTACTTTCAACAACTTCTCCATAAAGAATATCCTGCACAAGTCGGCATGGGACCCATTGCCGAGCGGGGATGGACAGAAACTGAGCCTTCGTATCCAGTCCAACGGCAAGGCGTATCAGTCCTATAACTTCTCCTTTACGGAGCCCTGGCTGGGTGGTAAAAAGAGAAATTCGCTGACTGTCAGCCTTTATCGCAGCGTCTTCCGCACAGGCGGGTACAACTACCGGACGAATACCTATTCTTTCAGCGACTCCAACTCATTAAAGAACTTTGGCGTGACCATTGCGCTTGGCAAACAGCTGAAATGGCCGGATGATTATTTCACGCTGACCTATTCGGTGAATTATACCCAGTACGATCTGAACAACTATCCTTTGTTCACATCCGCATTTCGAAATGGATTTTCCACGAACCTCAGCTTCAAGTTGGCGTTGAGCCGGTACAACCTGGACCAGCCTATTTTCCCCCGCATGGGCGCCAGTCAGACGCTGAGCGTACAGTTCACACCGCCGTATTCGCTATTCGACCCGGCGATCACCCAGGGTGACAGCTATAAATTGCCGGAATATCATAAGTGGCGCTTTACCAGCGACTGGTATATTCCTATCGGGAGCGCTATGGGCGCCGACAAGAGCCGTCAATTCGTGTTGAAGGCGTCCGCCAAGTTCGGCTTTATGGGTCGTTACAACAGCAGGCTGGGATTCTCTCCCTTCGAGCGATTCCAGCTGGGGGATGCGGGTCTGACGAACAACTTCGGCTTGTTGGGTTACGACATCATCTCTCAGAGGGGCTATCCTGTATATGAGAACTCCGATCCCAAGGTCAACCCGGATCAGCAGCAGGCAAGCCAGTTCTTTACCATGTTTAATAAGTACACGCTGGAATTGCGTTATCCTTTTACAACCAACCCCAGCAGCACTATCTATGGTCTGACCTTTTTCGAAGCGGCCAATGGATGGTATAACTATAATGAATACAACCCCTTCCGTCTCCGCAGGAGCGTGGGTGTGGGGATGCGTTTCTTCCTGCCGATGTTCGGTTTGTTGGGCTTTGACTATGGGGTAGGCCTGGATCGTATCCAGAATGGCTCATTAAAAGACGCTACCCGGTTCACATTTATGTTGGGGTATGAGCCGGATTAATGTATTTTACAAACCAGGACGGAACACAGTTCCGTCGGCCGATAGGCCCATCATAAAATGTGCGACGGGGATGGGTCATATTTCGGAATTAACCAGACCCGGCGCACCATTGCCTATGTTATGTACAGAAAACTAATCACCATATGCCTGTTACTGGCCCTGGCTTTGGTTGGACAAGCCCAACGGTATGCTGTAGTGGATACCAAGTATATTTTAGATAAGATGCCCGAGTATAAAGATGCTCAGAAAAAGCTCGACCAGGTGAGCATGCAGTGGCAGAAAGAGATCGACGACAAGCAGGCTGCCCTGGACAAGATGTATAAGGACTATGACGCCGAGCAGGTAATGTTGAGTGATACCTTGAAGAAAAAGAGAGAGGACCAGCTGTTCAACAAGGAAAAAGAGGTCCGTGACCTGCAACGCAAGCGTTTTGGCTACGAAGGGGACCTGTTCAAAATGCGGCAGGAGCTGGTAAAACCCATACAGGACAAGGTATACAATGCTATCCAGCAGATAGCCGTCAACAGGATGTATGATTTTATTTTGGATAAAAGTGAAGGAATTACTGTTATATTTGCCGACCCAAAGCTGGACAAGAGCGAAGATGTGCTGAGGACCTTGGGGATCAAATAATTGCAACTAAAACAAAACAACAAAATACAAACAACGACAAATGAAAAAGATTCTTACCGTAGTAGTGGTGGTCATGGGCCTGGTGATGGCGGGTAACTCGACAAAGGCTCAGAGCAAAATCGGCTATATCAGCTTGTCCGAGCTGATCCCTGCCATGCCCGAATATAAGAAGGCTGACACGGCCCTGAATGATTATCAAAATGCCTTGGGCCAGAACTTCGAGGATATGAAGAAAGAATACTATGAGCAGGACAGTCTTTTGAATTCCAAGGATACGGCTAAATATACCAAGGCTCAGCTGGAACTGAAGAGAAAGAACATGGGCGAAATGCTGATCAAATTGCAGAGCTGGCAACAACAGGCTCAGCAGCTGTACCAACAAAAGCAACAGGACCTCATCGCTCCTATTCAGAAAAAGGCGGTCGAGACGGTACAGGCTGTTGCCAAGGAAAATGGCTATGCCTACGTGCTGACCAAGGAAGCCCTGCTGGCGTCTCCTCCCGCAGACGACCTGCTGCCCCTGGTGAAGAAGAAACTGGGTTTGAAGTAATACCGAAAAAATAATGAACGCCGGACCTTAAAGTCCGGCGTTTTACATTTGCAATATGTCTCAACCCATTGGCGTTTTTGATTCAGGATATGGCGGCCTCACCGTTCTAAAGGAGCTGGTGGCGCGTCTGCCACAATACGATTATACCTATTTAGGGGATAATGCCCGGAGTCCATATGGGACCCGGAGTTTCGAGACGGTGTATCACTATACGCTGGAATGTGTTCAATGGCTTTTCCGTCAGGGCTGTCCGCTGGTGGTCCTGGCATGTAATACCGCCTCGGCGAAGGCGTTGCGTACTATCCAGCAGAATGACCTTCCCCGGATGGCGCCGGACAACAGGGTGCTGGGAGTGATCCGGCCTACCACGGAAGTGGTGGGAAAATTCACCCGGACGGGGAAGATAGGCATCCTTGCGACCCGTGGAACCGTATCATCAGGTAGCTACCCTATTGAAATTGAAAAATTTTTTCCGGAGGTAACCGTTTTTCAGCAGGCTTGTCCCTTATGGGTGCCGTTGGTGGAAAACAATGAGCATGACAAGCCGGGAGCCGATTACTTTGTAAAAGAATACATGGATCAGCTGCGGGCGCAATCCTCCGATATCGACACTGTGCTGCTGGCCTGTACCCATTATCCCCTCATGCGGGATAAGATAGCCCGGCATCTGCCCAAGGGCAGCCAGCTGATCGTACAGGGCGAGATCGTAGCGGAGAGTCTGGCTGATTATTTGCTGCGTCACCCCGAGATGGAAAGCCGTTGCAGCAAGAATGGTCATCTCAGGTTCTTTACGACGGACAGCACGGAGGATTTCGACGCCCACGCCAGTATATTTTATGGGAAACCTTTACAATCGGAGCATATAATATTATCTTAACAGAATAGATTATGAGAACCACGAGGTTTTTTCCAATTATAGCCGCCCTCATCCTGCTCGCCGTCACCTCCTGCCGGAAGGAGACCAGCGTGGAGGGCCCTGGCTTTCTCGGCGGTACCTTTATGGCGACTATCGACGGCTCCCAGTGGATAGCCGCGGATACGCAGAAAAGCGCCACTATCGTGGGCGGCCTCATCAATCTTACGGGTATCAGCGCTGACAAGCAGCAGATCAGCATTACCCTTAACGATACCCTACCCGGTACCTATAAACTGACTCAGCAGTCTACTTCTATCGCCGTTTATGGGAATATCGACTCCTCCAATACGTTAGCTTTTACCACCAACCAGGGTAAAGACAGCACCCAGGCGGGGGGAACGGTCACCGTCATCAACATCGATGCCATCAAACAGACCATTACCGGGACCTTCTCCTTTACCGTCTTCCGGGACGTCGACGGCAAGCAAAAGACCATAACGGATGGTGTATTCTATCAGCTGCCCTATACCTCCTCCCTGCCTCCTTCCAATTCCGGAGATACCATGACCGCGGATATAGATGGGCAACATTGGGCGGCCAAGAGCATTCTTAGCTCCTCGCTGTCTAATGTGTTGGTCCTCAATGGGTCATTCTTAAACGGGACACAGTCCGTGAGCCTGCTTATGCCCCAGAATATCCAGGTTGGCGGTCCTTATACGCTGGATTACACCACATTCACCTACTATGGGTTCTACAGCCCGCAGATATCGGGGGGATTTGCCTCCAATTCCGGTCATCTGACGATCCTTCTGAATGACGCCGCTAACAAGCGGATCCGGGGGAATTTCGACTTCCACGCGGCTGATCCGACGGGACAGAGCACAGAGACCCATCAGTTGACGAATGGATTTTTTTCGGTGGGGTACCAGTAATTTCCTGCTTTTTTCCTAACTTTGCCGTCCCTTTCACCGGCGACGGGTATGGTGACCCGTGGTCTTTGGAATTGAAATAAATTAGTGATTCGGGTCATAAGCCCACAAAAATTATTCAATGAAGCGTACATTTCAACCTCATAGACGTCGCCGCAAGACCGTGCATGGTTTTCGTAAGCGTATGCAGACTGCCAATGGCCGTAAGGTATTGGCCAGCCGTCGCAAGAAAGGTCGTAAGAAACTGACTGTTTCTGACGAGAGCAAACTGAAGTAGAATTCAGGCCGGCGGCTTTTGGCCCTGGCGTGATTGAAAACTATATTGCAGCGAATTAGGTCATGCTAATTCGCTTTTTTTATTTAAACAGGAGCCTATCAACCAGCGATTCACATTAGGCAAGGATCAGCGGCTCAAGAGCCGTAAACGGATCGAGCGGATATTCCGGGAGGGTCAGCGTATCAATGTCTTTCCCTACCGGGTGTATTATATGCTGGAGGATACTGTTTCCGGGGGGGGGGCTGTCGGGGGGAAGGCTGCCGGAGGGGAGCCTGCCCGGGCCGGGGTAAAACCCTCTTTGCAGGCCGGCTTTGGGGCCGGCAGCCGTCATTTCAAAAAGGCGGTGGACAGGAACAGGATCAAAAGGCTGACCCGTGAGGCATACCGGCTGAATAAAGAGGCGCTGAGCCAGGTAGTGGAACAGCGGAAGCTGTGCTTGTCCGTCTTTTTTATCTATACCGGGAAAGAGGTTCCGGATTACCAGCTGGTCTCCGGCAAGATAGCCGTAGCTTTGCAGAAAATCGGGAAGGAGATAGGATCATGAGGAAATTCATGCAGATATTAAGCCTGCCGCTGATAGCGCTGGTCAAGCTTTATCAATGGACGATATCTCCTTTGCTGGGATCTACCAAATGCAGGTTTACTCCCACCTGCTCTCAGTATGCTATCGAGGCGTTAAAAAAACACGGTCCTTTTAAAGGCGCCTGGCTCAGTTTGCGCCGGATAGCCCGTTGTCACCCTTGGGGGGGGCATGGCGTTGATCCTGTACCGTAAGAACGCTATTTCTTCCCTTTCTCCGGCGCTGTGGCAGCGGGTGCGGGTGTAGCGCCCGTCATTTTATTAAGCTTTTCGATGGTTTCGTGCATTTCGTTCATGCTGTAGAATTTGTAGATCTCCGGTACGGAGCCGGCATCGAAGGCGGCGGGTATCGGCGTGAAAGGACCAAAGACCTTGCCTTCGGCGATGGATGTGAGCTTGGTGATATGATTGGGGAGAATGAAGAAATTCCGATTGGCAGCGCTGACATTTTCATTCTTTACCAGTTTTTGCAGGGAGTCCAGCTTTTCCTTCAGGGCATCCTGTGAAATGCGCGTTTCCGCATCGCCGGCGCCGGTGTGTACATAACTGCCGATGAGGGTGTCGGTGTTTTTTAGATTGGCTATATATAATCCATCCTCGGGTACATCTAGTGTTATTTTACCTGAAGAGGTCTGTACGTTCAGCGTCACTGCACCACTGCCTGTGAAGTCCAGTTCCTGTTGGCGCTGCGGGCTGCCTTCGCCGACCGTGATATTGGTTTTGGTATTATCTACCTGGATGTCGCTGTTGGCATAAACAATGACTTTCTTGAAATGTCCTTTGCAGGATCCCAGGGAGAACAGGGCGGCCAGTGACAGCGCTGCGACAGAAAACTTCTTCATATATTTTTTTTAGAAAAATGAATCCCGACCATGGAATTCAGGCCGGGATTGCAAGTAAGTAAAAAATTCTGAAATAATCTATCCAGATAGTGATCTATTTGCCCAGGGCGGCTGCATAACGTTCTGCAACCTTGTCCCAGTTAACCACGCTCCAGAAGGCGCCCAGGTATTCTGCCCGGCGATTCTGATATTTCAGATAATATGCATGTTCCCAAACGTCCACGCCCAGCAGGGGGGCGCCTTTTACTTCGGCTACATCCATCAGTGGGTTGTCCTGGTTGGGGGTAGAGGAGATCTCGAGCTTGCCGTCCCTGACGATGAGCCAGGCCCAGCCGCTGCCAAATCTGCCCATTCCGGCAGCGTTGAATTTTTCTTTAAAGGCGTCGAAGCTACCGAAGGTAGTATGGATATCGTCGGCCAGCCTGGCTGCAGGGGCGCCTTTGCCTTTGGGGGTAAGACTTTCCCAGAAAAAGCTATGGTTCCAGTGACCGCCGCCGTTATTGCGGACGGCTGGGCTGATGCTGCCTGCTTTGGCGACCAGCTCTTCCAGGGATTTGCCTTCATTTGGTGTGCCGGCGATGGCTTTATTCAGATTGTCAACATATGCCTGATGGTGTTTACCATGGTGTATTTGCATGGTAGTCGTGTCGATGTGCGGTTCCAATGCATCGAATGCATACGGCAACGCGGGTAGTGTAAATGCCATAACGGATGTTTTTAACTGTTATCTAAAAATTAAATCTGGTCAATGTGGGTCGAATTCCACTAGCCTGAAGGGATAGCGAATTTACGGGAAAAGGGTCACCCGACCAAATGGAGAGACTGGTGGACCGGGCCAGATGTCTGATAAGACATTTCAGCGTCTGCGTTCGCGAAAGAACTCCTGCATGAGCGCGGCACATTCTTCTTTCAGAATGCCTTTCGAGAGGATTGTTTTGGGATGAAAGGGCCAGCCGGGAGAATTGGGTGAAGGGGCCTGACCGGGGGTATGCGCGGATGCCGGGGCCTCACCAGAGGCATGCGTGGATGCGGGCATCAGGATGCCGCGGCGGTAACCGTTCTTTTCATCATCTGCTCCGTAGACGACCCGGCCGATCTTGCTCCAATAGAGGGCCCCGGCGCACATGAGACAGGGTTCTATGGTGATGTAGATGGAGGCGTCGGGAAGATATTTGCTGCCGAGGAAGTTGAAGGCTGAGGTGAGGGCGATGATCTCTGCATGGGCAGTGCAATCGTTGAGCCTTTCCGTTTGGTTGTGTCCGCGGGCGATGATCTTGCCGCCGAGGACGATGATGGCGCCGATGGGGATCTCCTTTTCTGAATAGGCGTTGCGGGCTTCGCGGAGGGCGTGTTGCATGAAATCCTTATCGTCGTACTCTTGTAGAACAGGAATTTTCCCAATAATGTTGTCATTGCTCATAATATCAAAATTAAGAAGTAAATCCCCCGAATTTTAAGGAAATTGTTGGTGATTAAACCAGTTTTACTTTTATGCAAATCGATTTGCCTGCCATGCGGCGCTATTTCCAGTCAGGGGCTGTTATGCCGTATGCACAACGACGCAGACAGCTGCTGCTGTTGCGGGACAGCCTGCTGAAACAGGAGCAGGATATCGCCGATGCGTTATACGCCGACCTGAAAAAAAGCCGTGAAGAATCCTATGGCACAGAGACGGGTCTGGTTGTCACCGAGCTGAATAATGCCCTGAAGCATCTCAGGCAATGGATGAAGCCAAAACGCGCCGCCACCAACCTGGTCAATCTCCCCTCTTCTTCCCGTATCTATCGTGATCCCCTGGGTGTAGTGCTGATCATCGCGCCCTGGAACTATCCGCTACAGTTGGCGCTTGAACCATTGATCGGCGCCATCGCGGGCGGCAACTGCGCGGTCGTCAAGCCCTCCGAGCATGCTCCTGCTACGGCAGCCCTGCTCGAAAAAATGCTCTCGGAGATCTTTCCGCCGGAATACATTCGGGTTGTGCAAGGCGATGGCGGGGAAGTGGTGAAAGGTTTGATGCAATCCTTTCGGTGGGATCATGTTTTTTTTACAGGCAGCATACCTGTAGGAAGAGCCGTCTACCAGATGGCCGCCAACCAGCTGACGCCCGTAACATTGGAGCTGGGGGGCAAAAGCCCGGTGATCGTAGAAAAAGATGCCGATATCCGGACGGCTGCGAAACGCATCGTCTTTGGAAAATTCATCAACGCGGGGCAGACCTGTGTTGCTCCGGACTATCTGTTGGTGCACAAGGATGTCAAAGACGAGCTGCTGGATTCGTTGAGGGACACCATTCGGACCTTTTATGGGGACAAGCCTGAAGAAAGCTATGACTACTCCAGGATCGTCCATGAAAAAAGATTCGATACCCTCGTGAGCTATTTATCACAGGGAAGAATAGTCGCAGGCGGACGTACGGACAGAGCGTTGCTTTTTATCGAACCCACCTTGATGGAGGACGTTCCATCGGAGAGCCCGTTGATGCAGGAAGAGATCTTTGGGCCCATATTGCCCGTCATTAGCTTTTCCGATATGGAAGAAGCATTGGCCATCGTCCGACGTCAGCCCGATCCGCTGGCCTTCTATCTTTTTACAAAGGACCAGGGGCGGGAAAAAACATGGATGGAGCAATATTCTTTTGGGGGCGGCTGTATCAACAATACGATATGGCATTTCGCCAACCACCATCTGCCATTCGGTGGTGTAGGATACAGCGGTATGGGCGCGTATCATGGGAAATACAGCTTTGAAACATTTACGCATGCCAAGGCGGTAATGCAAACGCCGGGCTGGATCGACCCGGCTATCAAATATCCACCCTTTAAGGGGAAGCTGAAATGGTTCAGGTGGTTCTTCAGATGAAGGGGAAGCCGGGGATGAAAAAATGTCCTGGTGACGCTTAAAGTAATGATATTCTGTCGGTGCGGCTGACAAAACTGCGATCTGGTCCTATTGACAATCAAGGATATATGATCGGGAAGGGTATTTGTACTACGGGGGAAAAAGGAGTATGAATGGCAGAAACCTGGAACAAACGGGAGCGGGAGAGGAACAAACGACAAAAGAAACAGCAAAAAATGGAGAAAAGACAGGAACGGAAACAAGGCAAAGGACATCAGGACTGGACGGATATGCTGGCTTATGTCGATGAAAATGGGAATCTTAGTTCAAAACCATCCGATCACCACTCGCTCTAAACGTTATGACTGAATAGACCCGCCTGACGGCGGGTTTATTTATTGTTTTTCGTCCCGAAGTAAATTTCAGACAACGAGGGACGAAAAACGTCTTAATAGGCGCAATCCTCCAACTGGCCGGCGCTAAAGGCGGCCACGGTCCGTTCGGGGACAAATCCGGAGTAACGCTGTTGCACCTGCTGCAATATCTCTTCAATTTCTTCCACAGACCCTTTTTGCACCAGCTGATTGCGGAATTCTTTGATATGGGGGAACCCTTTCAGGTAATTGGTATAGTGACGGCGCATTTCCAGGATCCCTACGATGGGACCTTTCCACTCGACGCTGCGGAGCAGATGGTCCCGGATGGCGCCTGTGCGCTGTTCGATGGTCGGGGGTGGAAGATGGGTATCCGTCTGCAAATAATGTTTTATTTCGTTGAATATCCAGGGATAGCCGATGGCGGCGCGGCCTATCATGATGCCGTCGATCCCATACCTGTCCCGGTAAATCTTTGCTTTCTCCGGGGAGTCGATATCTCCATTGCCGAAGATGGGTATATGGATGCGGGGATCTTCTTTTACCCTGGCGATAAGGCTCCAGTCGGCCTGGCCTTTATACAACTGGGCCCTGGTCCTGCCGTGGATGGTCAGCGCCTTGATCCCTACGTCCTGCAGGCGGAGGGCTACCTCTTCGATGTTCTTCGACTGATCATCCCAGCCCAGCCGGGTTTTTACCGTCACAGGCAGTTTTGTGCCTTTTACGACGGCTTCCGTCAGGCGGGTCATGGCGGCCACATCCTTTAAAACGGCGGCTCCGGCGCCCTTGCAAACCACTTTCTTGACCGGGCACCCAAAATTGATATCCACCAGGTCGGGCTGGACGGTGTCTACGATACGGGCGCTCATGGACATCGCCTCTTCGTCCCCTCCAAATATCTGGATGCCAAAGGGTCGCTCGTATTCGAAGAAATCCAGCTTTTGACGGCTTTTGATCGCATCCCGGATCAGTCCTTCGCTGGAAATGAACTCACTGTACATGAGATCGGCTCCATTCTGCTTGCAGACATACCGGAATGGCGGATCGCTCACATCTTCCATGGGGGCCAGAAGAAGCGGGAATGCAGGAAGTTGTATATTGCCGATGTTTATCGCCATGAAGGATGCAAATTTACGTCGAAATGCCCAATGGTCAAAGGATAGACAATGATCGAGCCACTATGAACCAAAGACTGAAAATACCTTCCCCCTGGGCCCAATTAGGTCTTTTTATGACCTTGTTAGGCGGATGTTATGTTTTTACCCTTTTGCTGCTGGGTTGGATGCCAACGCCTGCGCGGGGAGGCATTGGGTGGGAAAAATTCCAGCAGATGCTGGCTTCGGCGGGCATATTTGCCCTGCCCGGCTTTTTATTTGCCATCATGACCAGCCATAGGAACGCACCCGGCTTCCTTGGCTTCAGAAAGGCGCAGATCCCCGCCTTTTATGCAATAGGGGTGCTCCTGCTGCTGTTGTCCTTCCCATTCGAAGGCTGGCTGGGGCAATTGAACCGCCATATCCCTCTATCCCATTGGATGGTCAGCGCGGAGAAAGAGGCCAATGAGAAGATGGGGGATTTTCTGCGAACGAACTCGGCCCTGGACATCGTGATCAATGTCATTGTCATTGCGGCTATTCCGGCTGTGTGTGAGGAGATCTGTTTCCGGGGAGCATTGCAGCGTATCCTTATTCAATGTTTTAATAGTCCATGGGCCGGTATTATATTCACCGGCGCATTCTTTTCCGCCTTCCACCTGCAGTTCCAGGGTTTTCTGCCGCGGATGTTCATGGGTATATTGCTGGGCGCGGCATACTGGTACAGCGGCAGTTTGTGGGTATCCATCCTGGCGCATTTCTTTACCAATGCTGCGCAGGTGATAGCCGTATCCTATTATCCAAAAATGATCGATGAGGATCCTTATGTACCTGTGTACTGGGCGCTGCTGTCCCTGGTGATAGTAGTGGGACTGTTGTCCGTACTGCGGAGGCGTTCGAGGACCAGTTACGCAGAAGTATATGCGAACAATGACAATCATTACAGTGGATTTCCCGAATGACCCCTAATTTAATGTACCATGGCTTTAAACATTTCAGTATTTAAAACGCGGAGTCTGACGGCTGCCATTTTCGTGGTCGTCATGCTGGCCGGATTGTTATGGAACGTGTGGAGCTTTTTTGTGCTCTTCTCCATCGTCCACTTTGGAGCCTGGTATGAATATCAAAAGCTGGTAGCGGGCATCGACGGCGAGTATGCCACTATCTCACCCTTCCATCGTTATGGCGTCATGATCGCCGGATGGTGTTTTATGTGGTACTTTACCAATAAAGGCTATACTGTTGGAAACATCCCTTTTCATGTCATCGGGTGGTGGACAGGGCTGGTATTTCTTTTTGTGCTGCCTTTGGGCGAGATATTGCTGACCCGTCAGATCAGCATAAAAAATATACTGTATTCGGCAGGCGGTCTTGTTTATATATCCCTTTCCCTCGGATTGTTGACAAATCTGCGAACCATGTTCTATGGCAATATCGTCGGTTTCCAGGGCTGGCTGCTTATACTGATCATCATCGGCTCCATCTGGATCAATGATACGATGGCGTATATCGTTGGCTCCCTGATCGGCAAGACGCCTTTTTCAAAAATATCTCCCAAGAAAACCTGGGAAGGGACATTGGGCGGTATTATCCTGGCGGTGGTGGTCATGGGCATTATCGGATTCTTTGTTACACGGCTTCCCGACGGAGGTGAAGTGAATTGGGTATGGACATTACAGTGGGTAGCCATTGCCGCCATTGCGGCCGTTACGGGCACGGCGGGCGATCTGCTGGAAAGCAAGCTCAAGCGCATGGCCGGCGTAAAGGACAGCGGTCATATCATGCCGGGGCATGGAGGTTTTCTCGACAGGTTCGATAGCCTGCTGGTGGCGACGCCTTTTGTGTGGCTGTATATCATGTGGTTACAGGTGTTCTGATAACTATTTATTACCTTTGACGTCCAATCATTTATAATGACAATCCATCGAGAAGGTTATCCTACTATCGCCATCAGTGCCCTTGCTTTTGCCCTGATCAACCTGTCTTCCTTTTATTTCATCAGTGCTCATGCGGCATGGCTCAGCTATATACTTTTTTTTGTAACGCTGGCTGTTTGGTTGTTCCTCATCTCTTTTTTCCGGGTGCCCAATCGTAAATTGACCGTGGGGGATAATCTGATCGTTTGCCCGGCGGATGGCAAGGTGGTGGTGATCGAGGAGATCTTCGATGTGGAGTATTTTTCAGACAAGCGTATACAGGTGTCTATTTTTATGAGCCCTGCCAATGTCCATCAAAACCGGAACCCCATGAGCGGGGAGGTGGTATACAATCAATATCATAAAGGAAAATACCTGGTGGCCTGGCATCCCAAATCTTCCACGGAGAACGAGCGGCACAGCGTGGTGCTGCGCAATAGCCATGGGGAGATCCTGGTAAAACAGATCGCCGGAGCCCTGGCCAAACGTATCGTCAACTACCTGTCCGTAGGACAGAAGGTAGAGCAAAGCGCGGAGTATGGGTTTATAAAGTTCGGATCGAGGGTGGATGTGCTGCTGCCGGTGGGTACAAAGATAGACGTCCAGCTAAACCAGGTGGTGCAAGGTGGGGTGACGGTGCTGGCGACATGGTAGGTTCCGGGCGCACGGATGTGACCCTGTGGTTGGAGAGATGAATCAGAAATCGTATATTTAGGATATGAAGAAAATACTTACACTTACGACTGCCATCCTGCTTGTAGCAGGTATTGCCTATGCCGGTGACAAGGGCAAAGAGAAGAAGAAAGAAAAGCAAAAAACGCACACCACCTGCTCGGGTAAAGAGTGCGGAAAAAAGAAAGGCTGATCGGCTGGCAAGCTCCGCTAGAAAATGTCCTTCAATTCCCGTAACGAACGTACGGTATAAGTGGGCTGTATAGCCGGCTCCTGGTCCAGGTGATTGACGTATACCTGATCGATGCCTGCATTCATGGCTCCCTGTATGTCAGCCTCCACATTATCTCCCAACATAATGCTTTCCGCCCTGGTCGCTCCTGCTTTCTGCAAGGCATATTCGAAGATCTCCTTATGGGGTTTTAGACTGTTGCAACCCTCCGACGTGATCACTTCCGTAAAATAACCGGTCAGTCCCGAATGCCGCAGCTTGCTATGCTGTGTCTTTTCAAATCCATTGGTGATCAGGTGCAGGACATAGCCCTTATCCCGGAGATATTTCAGCACTTCCAGCGTATCGGGGAATAACAGCGTCCGGGTGGGCAGGGCGTCCAGGAACCGGACATCCATCTCCCGGGCCAGCTCGACATCGCCAATCTTGAAATCCAGCAGCGTGAGCCACATTCTTTTCCATCGCAGCTCATCGACCTTGATATAGCCATTTCGATAGCGTTCCCATAGTTTATCGTTGTGTACGATGTAGCATTTATGGAACAGGTCAAAGTCGTGCACTCCTCTGCCGGCAAGGTCGAGGTGATGGTAGAGTTCCTGCAGGGTCAGCCGGCTATTGGCTTCGAAATCCCATAGTGTGTGGTCCAGGTCGAAAAAAAGGTGCCTATATTGCATGAGAAATTTTACAAGGCGCAAAATTACGAATTATGAACTGTATCATCACCGGCGCTTCCAGGGGGCTGGGTAGGGCTATTGCGGAAAAATTCGCCGGAGCCGGCTATCAGCTATATCTTATATCCCGCAATGCAGATGCACTGCGGCATACTTCGGATGAGCTACGGGAGAAATATCCCGCTGTCCATGTACGGTCGAAGGCTTTTGATCTGGGTGATAAGCAACAGGCTATACAGTGTGGCCGCTGGATCATCGATCATGGCGCGGATGTGGATGTCCTGGTCAATAATGCCGGCATGTTCGTTCCCGGGAACATCTCCGACGAAAAGGACGGGGTATTGGAGAAGATGATGGAAGTCAATCTTTACAGCGCTTATCATCTTACCCGTGTGCTCTTGCCGGGCATGATCCAGCGTAAAAAAGGGCATATTTTCAATATTTGCTCGACGGCCTCGCTAAAAGCCTATCCCAATGGCGGGTCGTATAGTATCAGCAAATACGCCCTGGCGGGTTTTTCGAGCAATCTGCGGGAAGAGCTAAAGCCGCATGGTATAAAAGTTACGGCCCTGTATCCCGGGGCGGCTTATACGGATTCCTGGGCGGCCAGCGGTGTGAACCCGTTGAGGATCATGGAGGCGGGGGATGTGGCGGAAATGGTGTATGCGGCCACCCGTCTGTCCCCGCAGGCCACTGTGGAAGACATTGTGTTGAGACCGCAATTGGGGGACCTTTAGGGAGAGGGCTCTGCCGGTGGCGGGGCGGCCGTGAGGGGCGGCGACCCAGGTTTAACTGAGTTTTAACCCTGCCCGGGCAGCGTTTGCTGGGGATGAAAATGTAATTTTATGCCTGTTCGGCATGGACCTTATTAATTCCATAAAATCATTGACTATAGGTAGAAATATACGTCTTGCACTTTTGATCCTGGTTGCCTTATTTACGGGCTTTTATGTGTCCGGCCAGGTGAAATTTACTACCGTTGTCAATACGAAGGACATCGGGAGGGGGGATTATCTGCAGATCGAATTCTATGTAGAAAATGCCCGGCAGATAGATCAGATGACGCCTCCGGAATTCCCTGGGTTCCAGGTTGTGCAGGGGCCTATCCAATCCAGCGGGATGAGCGTTGTGAATGGCAATATGAGCCAGTATAAATCCCTTTCTTTTGTATTGCAGCCCGTCAAGACGGGTAAGTTCACCATCGGCGGGGCATCGGCCACGGTGGATGGCAAGCACATGCAGTCCAATTCCGTTACTATCAACGTGAGCGCCAGCTCCAATGGGGCAGGTGGCTCAGGTGGCGGCGCCAGTGGCGGTGCGGGCGGGGGAGCCAATCCTTTTCCTTCTATGAACTGGCCGCCCGATCCTTTTGCAATGGGGAGCCCGATGGATGTGGATAAGGACATCGTGCTCAAGCCGGGAGAAAAAATAAAGGATAAGATCAGTAAGAATCTTTTTCTGAAGGTGCAGGTAGACAAGACCACTTGTTATGTGGGCGAGCCGATAGTGGCCACCTATAAACTTTATTCCCGGCTGGCCTCGGAGTCCAAGGTGACCAAGCGTCCTTCCCTCAATGGATTCAGCGTATACGATATGGTGGACCCGAACTCGGATGCGGCCTCTGTCGAGCGTCTCAACGGCAAGGCGTATACGGTGCATATCATCCGCAAGACACAACTGATCCCCCTGCAGCCGGGGACTATCGACCTGGACCCGGTGGAGGTTGAAAATACGGTGCACTTTGTCAAGGGAACAAAACAGCAGGATCAGCATCGCAGCGGCAATCCCATGAAGGACTTCTTCGATCAGCTGAATGATGAGAACTTAGGCCCTGAAATAGACGAGAACGTTACGCTCAATACCAAGCCGGTGACCATCACCATCAAGCCCTTGCCGGAGGCGAACAAACCTGCCGGCTTCAGCGGGGCGGTAGGCAATTTCTCTATCCAGGCGTCCCTGGCCAATCGCAATATCTCGGCGCAGGATGAAGCGACCCTGCATGTCGTCATCCGGGGTAAGGGCAATCTGCCGGTGATCACAGCCCCACAGGTGGCGTGGCCAGATGGGGTGGAAGCCTTTGATCCTACTGCCAAGGAAGATATCAATAAGACCGCAGCGCCTATGAGCGGGGCCAAGGCATTCGACTATGTCTTTACGCCCAGGGACCCGGGTCATTATGTTATACCTGCCATCAATTTCCCTTATTTCGATCCCGTCTCCCAGTCGTATAAGACTGTGGGCACGAACCCCATAGACTTCCAGGTAATGGCCGGCGCGAAGAAGAAACAGAATCCTCCCGGGACTGTTACTCCTGCTGCCAGTCTGGTGCAGGAGCAGCCCAGTCAGCTAAAGAAGCTGATCCAGGACCACCTGGAATGGATATTTGCCGTCCTGATCCTTTCCTTCCTGGCGGTGTATTTGTGGAGGCAGAATGTTCGTTTGAGAAAGGCGGAGCAGGAGCAAAAGGAGGCGGCTGCCAAACAGGCTGAAGAAGAGCGGCTGGCGGAAGAAAAGGCGCGCGAGTCACTTGCCGCCGCCGCGGCAGCGGCGGTGCCGGCAGTGGATTACCTGCTGGAGGTTCGCCAGCTTTTCGAACAGGGTGATTATAAAGGTTTCTACCGGGAGCTCAACAGGGCTATATGGAAGGCGTTGTCCAGGAAGCTGGAGCTGCCCGCCAGTGAGCTGAATAAGCTGAATATTGCGCGCCAGCTGGATATGAAAGGCTGGGACAGACAGGACATCCTCTCTTTGGAAAATATCCTTAATGAGTGCGAGATGAATTTATATACACCCGCCTATGATGCCTATAATATGCAAATGCTGCTGCGACAGGCGGAGTCGGTGATGAGTAAACTGGCGTAGGCCGTAGCCTATTCGGTGTACTTATACCCCACCCCTCTCACGGAGTGAAAATATTTGGGGTTGCGGCTGTCCTCCTCGAAATATTTACGGAAGTTGAGCACGAAATTGTCGATGGTGCGGGTGGTAGGATAGACGTTATAGCCCCATACAGCCTGCAGGATCTTTTCCCGGGTGACTACTTCATTCCTGTTCTCGATCAGGAGTTTTAAGAGCATGACCTCCTTTTTACTCAGCTGTATGCGCTCCCCTTTTTTGGTGATGGCCTCTTGCGCCTTGAAGTCGACGGTGTTCTTTCCAAACGAATAGATATCGCCTGCAGAGTCCTTGTCCTGCATCTTCTTGTTCTTTTCGATGAGCTTTTGTATGCGCAGGAGCAGTTCTTCCAGGTTGAATGGTTTGGTGAGGTAGTCGTCGGCGCCCTTTTTTAGCCCCAGTACCCTGTCGGCGCTGGCATTTCGGGCGCTGAGGATCAGGATGGGGACGTCGTTGTTCTGGACCCGTATGGTTTCGGTGACATTGATGCCGTCGATGCCGGGCAGCATGACATCCAGGATAATGAGATCAAAGTATTCCGACTGTATCGCTTTTAAAGCCTGCATGCCGTCATAGGCGGAAGTTATCTCATAGCCTTCCAGCTCCAGGTTGAGCTTTAGGGCTTCATGAAGATTCTCCTCATCTTCGACCAGCAGGATGGAAATTTTCGAGCTCATGGCGATTAGAACGTTACTGTAAAAATACTCCCAACCGGGGAATTGTCGGTGACTTTAATAGCGGCCTTATGGTCCTGGGCTATCTTACGGCAGAGGTAAAGGCCCAGGCCCGTTCCCTGGGTGCTGCGGGTCTTCTCCTGCCCTGTACGATAGAATTTGTTAAATATCTTTTTCTTTTCTTCATCGGGTATACCGGCGCCCTCGTCTTTTACGGCGAGCTGGATATGTCCCCTTTCCTGCTTCAGTGCAATGGTGATGGAACCCTCCCGGGGAGAATATTTAATGGCATTCTCTGCCAGGTTGCTGACCAGCATTTGCAGCAGCAGGGGATCTCCTGACAGGCTGCAGTCCGGCTCGACGGAGTCTATCCATTTACGGTCGGGATATCGATGGCGGAGGTCCTGTATAATGCGTTGCACGAGTGTGGAGAGGTCCAGCTCTTCTTTGGCGCGGACATAGTCCCCACCCTCCAGCTGCGAGGCAATAAGGATATTGTTGGCCAGGGTATCCAGCCGGCCTGTCTCCTGCAGGGCGGCCTGTATCATCCTTTGCTGTTTTTGTTCGTCGAGCCGGTGTTTGAGAAGGGTCTCGAGGTTGAGCTTGGTGACGGCGATCGGTGTCTTCAGCTCATGCGTGACGGCCATCATGAAGTTCTGCTGCTGTAATTGGAGTTTTATCTGCCGCCGGACCTCTCTGTATACAAAGAGGGCGCCTACCAGGATGAGAAGGAGAAAGGTGCTGCCTTCTCCGATGTATTGCGCCGTCTTGCGCTGGGATTCGGCCTGTATCTCGCTGTATCTGGATTCATAGGATGGCTCATCCATTTTCAGCTGCTGCAGCTCATAAGCAGCCATCTGGCTGTTCTTCCGTTGGAGCTCGATGAACCAAAAGACCAGCCCTGCGATGATGTAGGCCAGGAGTACCCAATAGACGGTAATGGCGACGGCCAGTCTTTTTTTTCGAAAAAGGTTCATTTGGCTTTTTCAACGCGGACCCCTACGTTAAATACGTGTTGGAGGGGGTCGTCGCGCATTATTTGCTCCAGCGTAAAAGAATAAGTGCCGGGCTTTGTAAATTTTGTATCCGGCTGTATCAGGACCCGGTGTTCGTAAATATCATCCATGCCGCTGCCCAGCCAGCCTTTGTCATTGGTAGCCAGGGTAAGGTCATAACGCTGGCTTTTGGGAACACTGTCGCCAGGCGCCTGTACCGTCCCCCTGATCCAGATGTTGTTGTAGAGATAGGCGTCGGAATGCCGCAATACAAGATAAATATTGTAGCGGTCTGCCGTATCGGCGCCTGCGATGGTAAAATCTACATGGGGTTTGAAGCTGGTGGCCCATTGGTGCCCGGGGATGACCACATCCTTCTCAAAAACATCCGAAGGGAGAGAACAGGACGACCATAACAGGGTGCCGGCGGCCAGAAGAAATAAAAAAGGCTTTTTCAATGAAATTCGATTTGTACAAAGGTACATAATATGTGCGGGGGGCGTGTTTTATGTTTAGGGGTTGGAAGTCGTCAAAGCACGTTGAGCACCTGCTCTTTTGCCTTTTCAAGCTCATCCTTCATCAATACCACGCATTTCTGAATAGTGGAATCGTAGGCCTTGCTACCGGTGGTGTTGATCTCACGGCCTATCTCCTGGAGGATAAAGGAGAGCTTTTTGCCTTTGCTTTCTTCCGCCTCCTGCAGGATGTTCTTAAAATAGTCGCAGTGATTTTTCAACCTGACCTGTTCTTCGCTGACGTCTATCTTTTCGATGTAGTAGATCAGCTCCTGTTCCAACCGGTTGGCATCGTAGTTCTCCTTCCCTACCTGTTCTTCCAGCAGTTTGGTGAGGCCTTCCCGGATCTTGACCTGACGGAGGGGTTCCAGCCGGATGACCTCTTCCTGGTGTTTGAGGATATTATCGATGCGCAGGACAAGGTCTTCTTCGAGGGAGGCGCCTTCATTTAGCCGGTGGGCATTGAGGTCGTCGATGGCGGTGAGGATCACTTTTTCGAATTGTTGCCATTCTTCGTCCGTGAGGGTATCGCTGGTCGGGGTGATCACCTCGGGCAGCTTTACCAGGGTGCTGAGAATATTGGAAGGGTCCAGGTTCAATTCGTCGGAAAGTTCGGCCAGCGCATTGTAATATGCCTTGGCAAGGTCTGTATTGATACTAACGGGCTTGGCGTTACCTGTTTGTTTCAAGCTAATGGTACAGTCCAGCGAGCCACGGCCCAGTTTTTCGGAGAGCAATTTGCGAATGGAGAATTCGAATGGTTTTAGGAAGGCGGGTAATTTTAATTGTAATTCAAACTGCTTACCATTCAAGGATTTTATGTCCACCTGAAAGGTTTTGTCTCCTACTGCCTGTTCTGCGCGTCCGAAGCCGGTCATTGATTTCAGCATAATATTGATTTTAATGATTGATGGTCCTATCTGTGGGCGGGCCATCGGCCCGCTTAAAATGGAAAGTTAGTGATTTCCCGCATCCCGCCGGGCTGTAGACCGTCCAGGCTCACTTTGCCGATGCGATAACGGATCAGTCTCAAAGTGGGAAAACCTGCCCTGGCCGTCATTTTACGCACTTGTCTGTTCTTTCCTTCCTGTAAGATCATTTTTATCCAACTGGTAGGAATATGGGCACGGTAGCGGATGGGAGGGTTTCTTTCGGGTACTTCGGGCGCTCTTTCGAATTTTTCTACCTGGCACGGGCGGGTATTATGGGGCTTGCCATCGATGTTGATCGTTACTCCCGAACGAAGCATTTGCAGGGCGTGTTCATCGATGGCGCCATCCACCTGCACCCAGTATTCCCGTTCGTGGGCGAATTTGGGGTTCAGCAGACGATGATTCAGCTGTTTGTCATTGGTCAGCAGTAAAAGTCCCTCACTGTCGAAATCCAGGCGGCCAACGGGATACACGTCATCGGGTACGGAAAAAAAGTCTTTCAGAACGGGCTTCCCTTCCGAAGAAGTAAACTGAGACAGGACGTTGAAAGGCTTATATACGATGAAATAGCGCGACACGATGCTCGGATTAGTTGAAACAAAAATCCCGCCAGAAGGCGGCAAGCGGAACACAGTTCCGATGACCGAAGGTCCATAATAAACGATCCCGCCGGAAGGCGGGATCTGAATATATGGATGGGTTAGTAAGTACCGGGAAATAAATTTCCCTACACAATATTAAAAATAAATTTTCCTATCTAAAAAAATTTTCACATAAATTTTATTCACATTTTTTTTTAGCCTGTGGAAAAGGCGGTATTTCGGACTGCTGACACACGTAGTTCCGGCGGTATCTTCGCAGCTGAAAGATGATCAAAAGAGGAATCCAAAATTACTTCATATAAACTTTTCGAGCATGAAATTTCCTTCTCCCGTCAGTGTTCAATGGATCGCGGACTTCCTGGGGGCGCGGCTTACAGGCGACATGAATGGCCAGGCAACAGGTATTAACGAGATCCACAAAGTGGAAAAAGGCGATCTTGTATTCGTCGACCACCCCAAATACTATGATAAGTGTATCAACTCGGCAGCCAGCTATATCATTATCAACAAGGAGGTAGATCAGCTGCCGGAAGGGAAGGCGCTGCTCATTGTGGACCAGCCGTTCGAGGCTTATTTGAAGATCGTCCGGCATTTCCGGCCCTTCGAGCCTGCCGAAAAGATGATCAGCGACACGGCGGTCATCGGTAGAAATACGTATATCGCCCCCGGCGTTTTTATAGGCCATCATGTCGTCATTGGCGACAATTGCTTTATTCATCCGCATGTCACGGTCCTGGATCATTGCGTCATCGGCAACAATGTGATCATACAGTCCGGCACTGTCATTGGCTCGGATGCCTTTTACTATAACTCTAAAAAGGACCGGGAGTTATGGTACCGGAAGATGGAAAGCTGCGGACGCGTGGTATTGGAGGATGGGGTGGAGATAGGCGCCAACTGCACCATCGACAGGGGGGTAAGTCATGACACCCTTATCGGGGCGGGCACCAAGATGGACAACCTTGTACACATCGGACACGACACCGTCACCGGGAAAAACTGTCTATTCGCCGGACAGGTAGGTATTGCCGGCGCTGTGGATATCGGGCATGGGGTCATATTGTGGGGGCAGGTGGGGGTCAGCAAAACGCTGAGCATAGGAGATAATACGGTGGTGCTGGCGCAGAGCGGGGTACCTTCTTCACTGGAGGCGGGCAAGGTATATTTTGGCTATCCTGCGGAGGATGCTGCCGTGAAGAGAAGGGAGATCGTATGGATCAAGCGGATACCGGAGCTTTGGAAGAAAGTTATGCAGGGCTGAGCACAGCTCAGCCGGCTGTAACCGCAAGGTTACGACCGAGGAGGAGCGTGTCGAAGCAGCTCCGACGAAGGTCTCCATCATAAGCCCCGCCAGATGCCGAAGGTAACCGAGTGAAGATCGAACAGTGTTCGATCGACCGAAGGTTATGGGCGAAGCCCGTGGGAGAATTGCAGGGAGTGACACAGCGACGAGCGAAATGGAATCATTCCGGGACGTAGTCATACGGCAACAGCTCCGCCAGCTTTTTCCAGGACCAATACCCCATATTGATCACGTCCGTCTGATCGTAGAAATACCCATTCTCTTCGATGACGAAGCCATTCGCAATATCCAGGGCGGATATCTGCACCTTTGTATTCAATGGGAAATTATGTTCCTGCAGGTACTTCCTGTTGGGTTGCTGGTTGGTATAACTGACCCTTAGCCTTCCTGTCAGACCGATGACTGCATCCCCGCTGTCCACCGAATAGAATTTAGGATCATAAGGGTCATTGATCCTGGTCATTTTTCCTTTATTCGTTGTGTCGGTCATCTCCATGATAAATCCTTCGTCTGCCAGCGTGCTGTCGTACCAGCTCCGGATAAAATGAAGACGGGACCCCATATAGGTGAAATCCCTGTTGTTCTTCCAGCTCTGCTTTTGCTCGGGCGTACCCTGCATCTCCTCGAAGAGGGGATAGCCGGCAGATGTGCTCACATTGGTGCCGTACTCGTAGACAAATGAGTCCAGCTGGAAATGTATTTTATAGCCCAGGGCATTATTCGTGATGATAAGATCTTCTTTCGCCTTGATCCGGAGCTTGTTCCTCTTTTTATAGAAATAGAATTTCAGGGCATCTTTGTTCTCCAGGGAGCATTGCGCCGCGAATGGGGTTGTGCCGATGAAGTTATCCAGGAAGAACTGGCCATACTTATCCCAGCCATCGGCTACCTCCGCGCTGCCTGCCACCACTACCTGTTCCATGCTTTTGTCCTGCTCTTTCAGTTCGATGACAAGGGAGTCCTTATCCTTGAGGTCTTTATTGATACGGATATTCTTCGTCTCATAGCCTGTGTAGGATACGATCATGTCATAACCCCCATTGGCCAGGCGCATGGAAAAGGCGCCGTCACTTTTCGACAGGGTCCCTATGGTGGTATTCTGACAGAATACGCTGGCTCCAGCCATAGGTTGTCCGGACTTGGCGTCGATGACCTTGCCGCCGATGCTAAATGTCTTTTCTTGGGAATAAAGGGAGGAAGAGAGAAGAAGAAAGGCGCCATAAAGGGCGGCCCTTAGGAACTGCGGATTCATGGATATCGTTTTTTATGATCTAATGATCGTCTTTCGACGACGGACCTCGGGTTCGTTCTGTAAGATAGGACGCTTACGCGGAATTTGGAAGGGGAATAGGAATTTTAACAGGTGAGCAATGTCATTCGGCCCATAGCAATTTGTAAGCCTCGCAGGCGCGTTCGATGGTTTTTTCCAGCGGGGTGAACTGGAAGCCGGGGAGGTGCTTCAATATCTTACTATTGTCAAAATAGGTTTTGCTGCGGGCTACCCTTGCGCTCTCGCGGGTGAGGAGGGGGCGTTTGCCGGAAAATAGGGATTTTATCTTTTCGAGTCGCCAGGCAATAGCGCTCAAAAAAGGGGTTGCCTCCCGGTGAGGCTGCTTTTTGCCAAAACCGTCTGCGATGGTATTGAACAACTGCCGGAAGGTCCAATTGTCGCCGTTGAGAATAAAGCGTTGTCCCGTGATATCGCTTTCCATCAAAGCTACTATGGCCTCGGCTACATCGCCGACATCGACAAAGCCGTTGATGCCATTGCTGTACCAGGGAAATTCATTGTATACACTCTTAAATATGGCGCAGCTGGATTGATTCCAGTCGCCCACGCCAAGGATGGTGCTGGGGTTTACGATGACGGCAGGCAGTCCTTCACCTATACCCCGCCACACCTCCAGCTCGCCATAGAACTTGCTGATGGCATAATTCGTTTGTCCCTTATTGTTGTCCCATCTCTTTTCTTCATTGACCTTCTCTTCTTTTTTTGTCCTGCCGAGGGCTGCGACCGAGCTGACGTGTACCAGCCGGCGGATGCCTTGTTCGAGGGCGATATTTACGACATTGGCAGTGCCTTCTACATTTGTTGTGAACAGTTCGTGTTTGTCGGTGTCTGCAAACGAAACTTTTGCCGCCGCATGGATGACGGCATCGACACCGCTCATTGCTTCTTCGAGACCCAGGGGATCCAGGAGATCGCAAGTGAACCATTCTATATTTTCGAGTATGGAGGGAGGAGTATAAAAATATGGCTGGCTGCCTTCGCGCCTGATGGCGCGAACGGCGTATCCCCTTTCTACCAATTCCCGTAAAATATACGTTCCGAGAAAGCCTGTGCCTCCTGTGACCAAAATCGTCCGCTTGTCTGCCGGGGATGACGTCATGAAGTCCATAATCAGTGAAGATAGGTATAATATCCTTTTCCGGATTTGCGACCCAGCTCTCCGTCCTTTACCTTTTGCTCCTGGATGGGTGAAGGTTGCAGCCGTGCGGGTTTGCCCATCGCCTCGTAGACGGAACAGCTCACGGCATAGTTTATATCATTGCCGATGAGGTCCATCAGCCGGAAGGGGCCCATTTTAAAACCTGTGGCTTCCATCAGGGTGTCGATGGTTTCGGCGTCGGCCAGACCTTGTTCCAGCAAGCGGAGCGCCTCGAGATAATAGGGTCTTGCAACATGATTGACGATGAAGCCCGGGGCGTCTTTGCACAGGACGGGTGTTTTGCCCATTTTTTTCGACAGGTCCATGAGCGTGTTGACGGTGGTGTCGCTGGTCTGAGGGGCGCGTACTACTTCCACGAGCTTCATCAGCGGGGCCGGGTTGAAGAAATGCATGCCGGCAAATCGCTCCGGATGGGGCAACTGTTCGGCCAGCCGGGTGATGGACAGGGATGAGGTGTTGGATGCCAGGATGGTATGGCTGTCATTGTATCCCGCCAGCTGGCGAAAGAGGTCCAGCTTGGCGTCCATCTTTTCAACAATGGCTTCGATGATGATATCTGCGCGGCATTGGCTGATGTCGGCGGTGAGGACGAAGCGTTGCAGGGTATTTTGCTCTTCTTCAGGGGTGAGCCGTCCCTTCTCCTTTAGTGTTTGCAGGTTCTTTTCGATGGAGGCCCTACCTTTCTGCAGGACCTCAACATCGACATCGAAGAGGGTGGTGCGAAAACCGGCGACCGCTGCTGTCTGGGCGATACCGCTGCCCATGGTGCCAGCTCCGCAAATGCAGATGGTGTGGATCATACTGCCCCTGTAAATTGTTTTAGGAAGCGGACATCGTTCTGCGAATACAAACGCAGGTCATTGACCCGGTATTTGAGCTGGCAGATACGTTCTATGCCCATGCCGAAAGCAAAACCGGTGTATTTATTGGAGTCGATGCCGAAATTTTCCAACATTTTCGGATGCACCATGCCGCTGCCCAGGATCTCGACCCATCCTGTGTGCTTACACACGCTGCAGCCGCTGCCTCCGCAGATGCGGCAATTGATGTCCATCTCGGCGCTGGGTTCCGTAAAGGGGAAATAGGAGGGGCGGAACCGGACCTTTACATCCTTTCCGAACATTTCCTGTACAAAGAAATAAAGGGTTTGTTTCAGGTCGGCAAAGGAGACGTTTTCGTCGACATACAATCCTTCTGTCTGGTGGAAGAAGCAGTGTGCCCTCGCGCTGATGGTCTCATTCCTGTAAACACGGCCGGGGCATATGATCCGGATGGGAGGCTTTTGACGCTCCATCACCCTGGCCTGCACACTACTGGTATGGGTGCGCAGGAGCCAGTCGGGGTTCTGGTGGATATAAAAAGTATCCTGCATATCGCGTGCAGGATGATTTTCCGGGAGATTGAGGGCGGTGAAGTTGTGCCAGTCGTCCTCTATTTCGGGGCCTTCCTCTACGGAGAATCCGAGCCGTCCGAAGATATGCACTATCTGGTCGCGTATGATGGTAATGGGATGATGTGTACCCAGCGGCAGGGTATCTCCCGGCAGGCTGAGGTCGATGTCCGAGCCTTTGGAAGCCGTTGCGCCGGCAGCATGACCCTTCCATTCTTCGTATTTGGCTTCGGCCAATTGTTTGAAGTCATTCAGCACCTGTCCGAATTCCTTTTTTTTGTCGACTGGGACATTTTTCATTTCTGCAAATAAGTTCTTCACAATGCCTTTCGTGCCGAGGAATCGAATACGATATGCCTCCAGGGCGTCGGCCCCATTGGGTTGAACAGCATCGATCTCCTGCTTATAAGCCTCTATCTGTTGTAACAATTGATCCATGCCACAAACCTACGCCAATATGGCCAATTCTCAATGGGCGAGCGGGCCTGGCGGCCGGCTTGGCTGTGACGGGAGTGTGACCCGGTCGGGAGTGAAGAGAAATATCCGTAGGTTTGCTGCCAAAAGAGAGAATTCATGCCGTCAAATCTGCACATAAGCGACTTCCTCGATCCAGTGAACCTTGCCGAAATATCACAGGATCAGGGATATAAGGACGGACAGATCGGTAAGCTCATCGATGTATACGATGAATATTTTCCCGAACTGGAAGAGGCCAATCTGGTGCTCGTAGGCTGTGATGAGGAGCGGGGAGCCCTTCGGGATCGCCATCGTCCGCATACGCCTGATATCATCCGATCGGAGTTTTATCAATTATACTATTGGCATCCGGACATCCGGCTGGCGGATGTGGGCAATATCCGGCAGGGGGCGTCGCTGGCGGATACCTATGCCGCCCTTAAAACAGTGATCCGCGAGCTGACCGGTATTGGCAAGACGGTGGTGATCCTGGGCGGTTCACACGACCTGACCCTTTCCCAGTATTATACTTATGCGGATAAGAAGCATATCATCGAGGCCACCTGTGTCGATGCGCTGATCGACCTGGATATCCACAGCTTGCAACGGAGCGATAATTTCCTTATGGAAATGCTGACGGGCGAGCCCAACTATATCCATCATTATAATCACATCGGATTCCAGAGCTATTATGTACATCCGCATATGCTGGAGACGATGGACAAGCTGCGATTTGACTGTTTCCGGCTGGGCAGCGTAAAGGACAATATCGAGGAGATGGAGCCCGTCATTCGCAATTCCCACTTGTTCACCTTCGACATATCCGCCATTGCCAATGCGTTTGCTCCGGCCAATAGGGTATCTCCCAATGGGTTTAGCGGGGAAGAGGCTTGTATCCTGATGAGATATGCTGGTCTAAGCCACAATGTCAACACCGTGGGGATCTATGGTTATATGCCGGAAAGGGACAAGGAGCAGCTGACGGCCAAACAGATCAGCCATATGCTCTGGTATCTTATAGATGGGAAGAGCCGCGGGCGGCGCGAGGCTGCCCTGACGGACAGGGATCTTTTTATAGAATACCGGACGGCTTTTGCAGAGGTGGAGACGACATTCCTGCAAAGCAAGAAGACGCACCGCTGGTGGATGCAGCTGCCCGACAATAAATATATTGCCTGCTCGTACCAGGACTATTTATTAGCCAGCAGCAATGAGATACCGGAGCGGTGGCTGCGCGCGCAGGAGCGGAGTTGATCGGGTCGCCCCGGTAAGGAGCCCTTAGGGAGGAACTATGAAACAGGAAATACCTCAATATAAGCTTGACGAGCACTATATCTCCGTCCACAGGACGCAGGAACCTGTACCTGTCTTTGGATACAGCGGGCTGGCCTCTCATCTGCGGATAAAGGATTTCGAACTGTATTCCAGCGAGGGGCTTACCAGCAGCATGGGTCCTTTGCGCAGCGCGTTCTATCGCATCGGGATCACTATGCGCGGCAGCTGCGATGTGCAATTGGGGCTAGAGCACTACAAACATCAGCCCGGTACCGTGAACTGCACCTACCCCAATCAAATCTTTTCGAAAAGCAATATCAGCGAGGATGCATTTGGCTATTACCTGCTATTCAATCCGCCCTTTCTCGAGCCATTGATACCCGATGAAAGGATCGCTGAGGAATTCCCTTTCTTCCATTATGCCGGGACGCCTTTTTTTCAACTGGGCGCTGCCGTCCAGCGGGTGGAGGAGCTGTTGTTGCGTATCAACGAAGAGCTTCAGCAGGATCGAGCCGAAAAAGTCACTGCTATCCGCCTGTATCTCTACCTGATGCTGCTGGAGATGAAAAGGAGCTATATCTCGCAACGCCTCGGCTCCTATGACGGGGTGCCCGAATCCACGGCCCTTGTCATGCGATTCCGAAAGCTCGTGGAGCAGCATTATCTTGAGAAACAGCAGGTGACCGACTATGCCAGTTTATTATATGTCACGCCCAATCATCTCAACCGCACGGTAAAAGACGTCACCAGTCGGACAGCCTCCGCTCATATTGCGGAAATGCTCCTGCTGGAGGCAAAGAGCCTTTTGCTGTATACCGAGCTTTCCGTGGCGGAAATAGCCTGGCGTCTGAAGTTCAGCGAACCTTCGTCTTTCCATCGATTTTTTAAAAAGGAGACGGACCACACGCCGTTGGAATACCGTTCCGACGTCCATGCAAACAATGCATGATCCGGTCAGTCCAATGCATGGTCAGGACAGCGATATTCCTTGCTGGGTGGGGGAGCTTTGTATAAAAAATACAAGATGACTACATTGAACAAAAGCAAGGTTGTGATCGCCGGCGGCAGTTCCGGGATAGGCGCAGTATTGACAAAAATGCTGGCGGAGGATGGGGCAGACATCACCGTTATAGGCCGGGATGCTAACAAGCTGGACAAGCTAAAACAGGAGTTGCCTTCTGTGCGGACGGCGGTGCTGGATGCCCGTGACCGTGCGGCACTGGATGCGTTTTTTCGTACGACGGGGGAGATAGATCACCTGGTCCTGACGTTGAGCGGAGGTAAGGGAGGTGGTATGTTTAAAGAGCTCCCTCTACAGGAGCTACAAGAGGGGTTTGACAGCAAGTTTTGGCCACAATTGAATGTACTCCAGGCTGCCCTGTCCTGTATGAATTCTGAGGGGAGCGTGACATTTGTGACGGCGGCCAGTGCGGGCGCTACGCTACCCGGTACATCGGGGTTGGCGGCTATCAATGGCGCATTGGAGATCATGATCCCCATTCTTTCTGCGGAGTTAAAACCTTTGCGTGTGAATGCCGTCAGCCCGGGCATGATCGATACGCCATGGTGGGATTTTTTGCCTGCGACAGCAAAAGAACAGGTGTTTTCGGATTTCAGCGCAGGCGTGCATGTGGGCAGAGTGGGACGTCCTGAAGAAGTGGCCGGTGCGATACAGCATGTGATGAGCAATGGGTATATCAATGGTGTTACGATCCGTTGTCATGGGGGATTAGGCTGAACCGGCCTTCCATAGACGGGCAGGGTTCCTTGCGATTAGGTATAATTAATGTAGGTTTGAGGTATGAAGCATCTTTTGTTCCTGTTCCTGATCGTCGTACTCGTACAGGCCTGTTCGCCTTCCAAATTTATAAAGTCTTCTGCTGAGGTGGAGTTTACCCAGCCAGGTCTCGTATCCGGACAGGTAGGTATTTGTATATATGACCCCGTGAAGTCCGAATATCTGTACGAACAGCAGAGCAATAAGTATTTTATCCCGGCCAGCAATGTCAAGCTTTTTTCTCTGTATGCGGGGTTGAAGTACTTAGGAGATTCACTGGTGGGTATCCGTTATAAGGAGACTGACACGGCCATATTCCTCGTACCTTCCGGCGATCCTACTTTCCTGCACCCTGCCTATACGTATCAACCTGTGATAAGCTTTCTCAAACATACACGCAAACCGCTGTGGATCACGGAAGCCAACTGGCAGGACCGGCCGCTGGGCAGGGGCTGGGCATGGGACGACTATAATGACGACTATATGCCTGAAAGAAGCGCCCTGCCCGTCTATGGGAATGTGATACATTGGGTGCAGGACTCGGTTTCCGAATCTTTTTTCTCTGTCCCGGACATCAACTGGGAAGTACGGTTTTCAGATGATACGACAAAGCGGGCGTTTTATGTAGAAAGGGATTTTCACAAGAATGCTTTTGAGATCACGGAAGGGAAGGCGCAATACAAGACGCAGGATGTGCCTTTTATTACGAATGGTACGGTGTCGGCGGCTGTTTTGTTGAAGGATACTGTCGGGCGGGAGGTATTTACAAAACATCAGCTGCCCGGAGGGGGCGCCGGCGGGCGCGGGGTCACTGTGGCGCAGGCTTTCGAGGGGCTTCGGGTAATCCATAGCAGGCCGGTGGATTCCTTGTTCATACCTATGATGCATCACAGTGATAACTTTTTTGCGGAGCAGACATTGTTGATGGTGAGCAATGAAAAGCTGGGCAGGATGAATGATGCCCGTATCATCGATACTTTGTTGAACAGCGATCTGCGCGATCTGCCCCAGCGGCCATACTGGGTGGATGGCAGCGGCTTGAGCCGTAACGACCTGTTCACTCCGAGGGATTTTGTGTGGCTGCTGGATAAGATGAAGGATGAGTTCGGATTGCCCAGGCTGAAGGGCATTCTCCCCACGGGTGGGACCGGCACGCTGGCCAACTATTATAAAAGGGACAGTGGATATATTTATGCCAAGACCGGCTCCCTGTCCGGGGTAGTGGCGCTCAGTGGCTACCTTATAACAAAAAAGGAACGTCTGCTGATATTCTCCGTATTGATCAATAATAACAGCGATCCTGCCGTCCGCAGGAAGATCGAGAAATTCCTGTTAGGGATAAGGGAAAAATATTAGTTGGGGAGATTACTTTCCAAATAGTTTCTCTACATACTCTTTCCGGAACTCGATATAAGTAGGCTCGCCTCCTGGCGTCACGTTGGGTTGCCTGGTTGCAAAGAGCTCCTCTATGAGCGTCTTCATTTCCGAGCTGTCCAGGATACGGCCCGCCCGGATGGCCTGCTGTCTGGCCATGCTGCGTATCAGTTTTTCCCGGCGGGAGAATTTCATATCGCTGGTGAAGTGTTTGAATTGTTCCAGCAGCAATTCGAGGATGGCCTTTTCATTACCCTGACCCGTATCTGCCGGTGTGCCATGTACGATAAAGCTGTCCTTGCCAAAAGGTTCTACCTGATAGCCCAGGATGAGCAGGTCGGGCGACAATTCCTGGAGCAGGATAGCGTCGGATGCGGACAGCTGAAAGGTGACGGGGAACAGGCTTTTTTGACTGGGGATGGCCTTTTCTTTGGAGGCGGCGGCATAGCGCTCGTACAGGACCCGTTCATGAGCCGACTGCTGGTGTACAAGGATGAATCCCCTGTTGGTGGGGGTGACGATATAGGTGTTGAGCAGCTGTTGGAGGGGGGCTCCTTCGATGGGCTGGAGCTTACCGGCGGCAGGGCGTGGCATGCCGGGGATAGCGGGGGCTTCTTCGGGCATGGGGGTCCTGGTTATGGGGGAGCCCAGGATGGAGGAGGCTTCGGAGAGACCGGGGAGGTCGGGATCTGAATGACTGGGGAGGGCGGGGTCTTTGGGGAGACTTTGGCCGGGGCCTGAGGATTGCGAGGGGGCGGGAGACTCATAGAAATCCTTCCAGTTCTTGAGGTTGCTCTTTTGGTTGGGCTCTATAAAATGCGCCTGGTTCTTTTGTGTAAATGTCTGGTAGAGGGAAGAAGCCGTCACCGACGCCTTTTTCTCTTCGCTGACGGGTTTGCTGACGGCATCCAGGCGTTGGATGTTCGGGTCCAGATCGAAATCGAGTGTAGGGGTAACGCTGAATTGCGCCAGGGCATGCTTTACGGCAGCCTGTACAAAGGCATAGACGATCTTTTCATCTTCGAATTTTATCTCCTGCTTCGTAGGATGAACGTTGATATCTACCTGTGTCGGGTCCAGGTCGATGAACAGGACATACAGGGGGTAGCTGTCCGGGGCGATCATGTCGTGGTAGGCGTTCATGATGGCATGATTCAGATAAGGGCTCCGGATAAAGCGCTGGTTCACGAAAAGAAACTGGTCTCCCCGGGTCTTACGCGCTGCTTCGGGCTTTCCTACAAACCCATATATGTTGAGATAATCCGTGTTTTCCTGTACGGAGACCAGCTTGGCATTTTGTGTGGGACCCAGTATCTGTACGATGCGCTGTTTGAGGCTGCCTTTTTCCAGGTGCATCAATTGTTGTCCATTGCCGGTAAGAGAAAAGAAAATGGAAGGAAAGGCCAGCGCCACCCGGGTGAACTCATCTACGATGTGACGCATCTCCGCGGCATTGCTCTTAAGGAAGTTGCGGCGGGCGGGTACGTTGAAGAAAAGGTTCTTCATAGCGAAATTGCTGCCGCGGGGGCAGGCCACGGGCTCTTGCCGGACGACCTTGCTGTTCTCTATCTCCAGGCAGACGCCTGTCTCATCCTCTTCTCTTTTTGTTTTTAGCTCAACCTGTGCGACCGCAGCAATAGAGGCCAGCGCCTCACCTCTGAAGCCCATGGTACGGATATGAAAAAGATCGTCGATATTTTTTATTTTGGAAGTTGCATGCCGTTCGAAGGCCATGCGGGCATCCGTCTCGCTCATGCCTTTGCCATTGTCCACTACCTGTATCAGGGATTTGCCGGCATCCTGGACGATCAGCTTTATTTCCGTTGCCTCTGCGTCTACGGCATTCTCCAAGAGCTCTTTCACGGCACTCGCGGGACGCTGGATCACCTCGCCTGCAGCTATCTGATTGGCGATGTTATCGGGTAATAAATGAATGATGTCTGGCAATTCTACCTTAATTTGCTGCAATTTACAGAATAATCATAAGGTGGTACCAATATGAGAAAACCGTTAATTGTCTTTTCACTTGTCCTCGGCTGTTTTGCCGGCGATGCTCAGTCTGATCCTGTACCCTCCGCCGATCAATGGGTCGATAGTGTTTTCAAGACCCTATCCCCCGATGAAAAAATAGCGCAGCTGATGGTGGTCAGAATGTCTTCCATCGACCCTGTGACACGCGGTCCGCTATTTTATGACGGCGCGGTGGATTCGGCTGTGCGCAGATATAATGTTGGGGGAATTTGTCTTTTTCAGGGAGGACCGTTGGCACAAGCGTCCCGGGTTAATCATTTTCAGGGTATAGCCAAAACCCCGATCCTTTTTTGCATCGATGCGGAGAATGGGCTCGGCATGCGGATGGATAGTGTGATGGGGTTGCCCAGGCAAATGATGCTGGGTGCTGTGAGCGATCCCTCGCTGGTGTATCAGTATGGCCGCCTGGTTGGGGCACAGTGCCGGCGGATGGGCATACAGGTGAATTATGCCCCGGTGGTGGATATCAATAATAATCCGGATAATCCTGTCATTAACGACCGGAGCTTCGGGGAAAACAAGGAAAAGGTCGCGGAATATGGCGTGCAGTATGTAAAGGGACTGCAGGATGAGGGGGTGATGGCCTGTGCGAAGCACTTTCCCGGTCACGGTGACGTGTCTGTGGACTCGCATCTCGATCTGCCTGTCATCAACAAGAGCAAGGATGGACTGGATACGTTGGAGCTATATCCTTTTAAAGCGTTGTTCAAAGCAGGAGTGGGAAGTGTCATGATCGCGCATCTTTATATTCCCGCCATCGATAAAACACCCAACCAGGCCACGTCACTTTCTAAAGCGGCGGTGACCAAGCTGCTGCGGAAGAAATTGCATTACGATGGGATAAGCTTTACCGACGCCCTGGAGATGAAAGGGGTGGCCAAGTTTTATCCTGATGGAGATGCCGCCGTGCAATCCCTGATAGCCGGGAATGACATGCTTTGCCTGCCGGGAGATGTAGCGACCAGCCTGGAGAAGATTAATGAAGCCATACGAAACAAGAAGATAAAGCGGAAAGACATCGATGCACGGGTAAAAAAGGTGCTGTATGCGAAATATCTTTATGGGTTGGCGGATCGCAAGCCGGTGGATACGGCGCATTTGACCGACGACCTTAACGACGGGATAAAGAGTATGCGGCGGCAGGTGGCGGAGAATGCCCTCACGCTGCTGCGTAATGAAGATTTAGATGTTTTTCCTTTTAAAGCCGCTGCGGGGGATGCGCCTGCTGTTGTTGCATCCAATGGTCTTGTCGCGCCGGATGGGATAACGCGTCCGGGGGTAAAAAAGAAGAAGATCGCCTATATAGGCATGGGGCTGATGGGTGACAATGAGTTCAGCCGCAGGATGCGGACCGACTATAATGCGCATGTATATTTCTTCGACTATGCCCTCGATAGTGTCAAAGCGGCTGCGGCCCTTCAATTGCTCAGTGGCCGGTATGATGCCGTGGTGGTAGGACTGCATAATTATGCCCGCTTTCCCGCCCGTAATTTCTCCATCAGTCAGCCTGCTGCCTGGCTGCTGCGGCAATTGCAGGAGAAGAACAAGGCCATCCTTTTTGCCTTTGGGAACCCTTATGCAATAAAGAATGACTGTGCGGCCAGGAACCTGGTGGCCTGTTATGAGGATGATGAGGTTACAGAGGGTGTGGCTGCCGACTGGCTGGGTGGTAAGTTCTCTGCAAGAGGGGTGCTGCCCGTCACCGTATGTGATAATTACAGATCAGGGGCCGGTATCCTTCCGCCAAGCCATGTGATACCACGGGCTGACCCGGCTGCTCTGGGATTGGACCCCGTGCGGCTGGAGAAGATCGATACTATTTGCAAGGAAGCCATCGACAAGATGGCGACGCCCGGATGTGTGGTGCTGGTGGCCAGGGGTGGGAAGCTGGCTTATGAGAAAGCATTCGGGTATATGAGCTATGATAAGACCGAGCCCGTGTATACGGAATCCATTTATGATATGGCGTCATGTACCAAGATCTGCGCCACCACCATGGCCGTGATGAAATTGTATGATGAGGGTAAGCTGGACCTGCAGAAGACGCTGGGGGATTATTTGCCCTGGGTCAGGGGCAGCGACAAGGCTGGGTTGCGCATTTTTGATGTGCTCTTGCACCAGGCGCGTTTGAATGCCTTTATTCCTTTCTATAAAGAGACCATCGATAGTGCCCGGCAGGGCGCGCCGCTGCCTGGATTTTATGTTGCCAATCCCGATAGTACGCATGGTATCCGTGTAGCGGATAATATGTATATGCGTAATGACTGGGAGGACACTATCTATTCGCGTATCCTTCAAAGTAAGCTGGGGCCGCCCGATAAATATGTATACAGCGACAACGATTTTATTTTTATGGGCAAGGTCGTGGAAGCTATCAGCGGGATGCCGTTGAACGAGTATGTGAGGAAGACGTATTATGCGCCATTGGGGATGAGCTCTACGGGCTTCAAGCCCCGGGAACGCTTCCCTTTGGGGAGGATCGCGCCGACTGCGCTGGAGCCTATTTTCCGGCAGCAGCAGATAAGGGGGGATGTGCATGATCCGGGAGCGGCTATGTTTGGAGGGGTGGCGGGGCATGCGGGGCTGTTCAGCGATGCGTATGATCTGGCGATCCTTGAGCAGATGCTGTTGAATGGCGGATCGTTGAATGGGCGTAGTTTTCTGAAGAAGTCGACCATCGACTATTTCACCGCCTGGCATAGCAATATCAGCCGGCGTGGGATTGGGTTCGACAAGCCGGAAAAGGATAATGCTACCCGTAAGGAGCCGTATCCCTGTTTGTCGGCTTCGCCGGAGACCTTTGGGCATACGGGTTTTACCGGCACCTGTGTGTGGGTCGATCCGAAATACGATCTTATTTTTATTTTCCTGTCTAATCGGGTGAATCCGGTGGAGGCGAATCCGAAGCTGTCCAATCTGAGCATACGGGGAAGGATCCAGGAGGCGGTGTACCAGGCGATGGGCGTGGATGTAGGGAAGCCGTTGGACGGGCGGGGTGTGAAACATGGGAAGAAGAAAAAGAAGGGGTGTTGTAAGATGTAGGAAGAAACTCTTAGTAGAAAAGTTTTAAAATTTTCGAGAGAAAGTGTCGCTAATTTTGGCGGCACTTTTTTTATGGAGCAAGAGAGATATGATATAGAGAAGGATAAAAATGATTTTGTTTACTGGTTCTTTAGTGAAGGACCAAGAGGCAGGATAAAGAAGGGTGTACGCTTCAGGCATATGCCAGATGTAGGTAAAAACGCTTTCAATCTCGCTTTTGGGGACTGGGAGGACTCGACAAAAAGCTTGGATGACCGGGTAGTAAGCAATAATGGAGATCACTTAAAGGTGCTACATTCAGTTGCAGAGGCGGTACGGGAATTTATGAATCTCTGGCCTGATGCTGTATTGCACGTAAGAGGAAGTACATCTTCGCGTACAAGGCTTTATCAGATGGGTATTGCTTCCTTTTGGAAGGAGATCAGCCAGGAATTTGAAATATGGGGCAAGGAGGGGAAAGAATGGGGGCCATTTAAAAAGGGTGTGAACTATGGAGAATTTCTATTATTCAAGAAAATAAACTAAATTTAGAGCATATGAAGACCAGGAAAAGAGACGATGTTTACAAAATACACCGGGCCAAACCTGGAAGTAAATTTGCCAAAATGATGGCGAATGATCCTGTCCTAAACAGGAAGGCAGAAGAGTGTGTAAAATCATTGACTGAAAACCCTCCTCCTGAGTGGATCCTCAAAAAAATGCGCGGCGAAGACTAATCCTTCCTATCCTTTTTCTTCGGCGCCGGTATCTTGCCTTCCACGTTTTTCTTGTAATACTTGCACGCGGGTCGTAATCCGCAGACCTCGCATTTGGGAGTACGGGCCACGCAGATATAGCGTCCGTGCAGGATGAGCCAGTGGTGCGCGACGTGTACGAGGTCGCGGGGAATGAATTCCAATAATTGTTTTTCTGTTGCCAAAGGTGTTTTGGCGTTGATAGTAAGACCGATACGCGCCGAGACGCGGAATACATGCGTATCCACCGCCATAGTAGGCTGGTTATCCACTACGGATGTGATCACGTTGGCTGTCTTCCGCCCTACCCCGGGCAGCTCTACCAGTTCCTCGATGGTCAACGGCACCTGTCCATGGAATTTCTCCACCAGCATCTTTGCCATCCCTATAAGATGCTTTGTCTTATTGTTGGGATAGGAAATGCTCTTTACGAGGGGGAATAGCTCGTCAAAGCTGGCATGGGACAGGGACATTGGATCGGGATATCTCTCGAAGATGGCGGGGGTCGTCATATTGACCCTTTTGTCGGTGCATTGGGCAGACAGGATAACGGCTACCAGCAATTGGTAGGGGCTATCGTAGATCAGTTCTGTTTCAGCGTCAGGATTGTGTTCCGAAAAGTAGTCCAGTACAAATTGAAATCGTTCCTTTCTGGTCATTATGCGCAGATCTTAGATGACCATAAAGATAATGGGGAATTCAGTATCAGTGCTGTACAGATTCGGCGGCAGTCTCCCGGGCATAGTTCATGACCTTTAAGATCACTTCAGCACGGGGTGATACCGTAACTTTCTCGAGGCCTTCAGCAGAAGATTGTAAAACCTGTAGTTTCTCGCGAAGCATCCAGTCTTCCTTGATCGCTGTCTCTATAGCAACCGTCAATTCTGGGGAAGACTCTTTGTACAAATAAAGCAAAAGATCCTCCGGTGTAAAGAGTGTCATAGGCAAAACCATTTAATGTCCTAATATTTTCCGAAGCAGTAAAAAGTGAAACGTCCGCTATTAAAACGGAGTTTGGGTACTCCTTATTGTCCTCCCAAGGGAATAAATTAGATCTAAAGGGTAATTCTAAAGCGTAAGACTCTAAATGTCAACGTGTTGTAGATGGGCTTGCTTCCCGGATCAGGAAAAGATCCTCATTGTCCTTTTTCATCCGGTATTTCTCTCTGGCGTATTTTTCCAAAAGGGCCGGGTTGGATCTTAACTGTTCCAATTCTTCACGGGTGGTAGCGATCTGTTGTTCGTAGTACTTTTTGCTGGCTTCCAGCTTTCTCAATTCCTCCTTTTCCCGGAAATGGCTGGTGATAAAGTCCCGGGCGTCGAAAAACAGGATCCAGACCGTAAAGCCCAGCGCTGTCAGCACATATTTGTTCTTCAACCAGGTAGGAATGATATTCATTTTAGTAACCCGGGCTGGCTGCCCGGGTTACAAAGTAACAATTATTTTTTGAATTTGATCCTTCCCTTGGGATAAATACCGCTGTCGCCCAGTTCTTCTTCGATGCGGATGAGCTGGTTGTATTTTGCCAGTCTGTCCGTACGGGAGGCGCTGCCGGTCTTGATCTGTCCGCAATTGAGGGCTACGGCCAGGTCGGCGATGGTGGTATCTTCCGTCTCGCCACTGCGATGGCTCATGATGGTGGTATAGCCATGGGTTTGGGCCAGCTGTACGGCGTTGATCGTCTCTGTGACGGTACCGATCTGATTGACCTTGATGAGGATGCTATTGGCTACTCCGCGGTCGATGCCCTTTTGGAGAATTTTTGTATTGGTAACGAACAGGTCGTCACCTACCAGCTGTACTTTATTGCCAATGGCGTCGGTCAGCTTTTTCCAGCCGTCCCAATCTTCTTCGGCCATTCCGTCCTCGATGGAGATGATGGGGTATTTATTTACCCAGCTGGTCCAGTAAGCTACCATTTCATCGCTGGAGAGCTCTTTGCCTGTGCTCTTATAGAATTTGTATTTACCGTCTTTGTACATTTCGCTGCTGGCGGCGTCCAGTGCGATGGCTACTTGGGTGCCTACCTTATAGCCTGCGGCTTCGATGGCCTGCAGTACTGTCTCGATAGCTTCTTCATTGCTTTGGATGTCGGGTGCAAAACCGCCTTCGTCGCCTACGTTGGTGCTGTATCCCTTCTTTTTCAATACGGACTTCAGCTGATGGAAAATTTCCACTCCCCAGCGAAGACCGTCGCTAAAGGTTTCGGCGCCGATGGGAACGATCATATACTCCTGGTAGTCGATCTTATTGTCGGCGTGTACGCCGCCATTGAGGATATTCATCAGGGGCATGGGCAGCACGGTGGCGTTGACCCCGCCGAGATATCTGTATAGGGGCAGCTTGCTTTCCTGTGCAGCGGCCTTGGCGGCGGCCATGGATACGGCCAGCAGGGCATTGGCGCCCAGCTTGCTCTTGTTGTCGGTGCCGTCCATGTCAATAAGCCTTGCGTCGAGCGAAGCCTGCTCATTCACCGGGAATCCGATGAGCTGGTCTGCGATGATATCATTTACGTTGGATACGGCTTTCAATACTCCTTTTCCTCCATAGACGCTCTTGTCCCCGTCGCGAAGCTCCACGGCTTCATGGATACCCGTTGAAGCGCCGCTGGGTACGGAGGCACGACCACGATGATTGTTCTCTGTGATTACGTCTACCTCGACGGTGGGATTTCCGCGGCTGTCTAAGATCTGTCTTGCATGAATGTCAGCGATGTAGCTCATGATGTGGTTCTTTGTTTTGAATTTTTTTGTTGGTGTTGTTTGGTAGAATTTTATGTCTGTCCTTCGGACTACGAACCTTTGGTTCGTTTGGTTGAGCGGTCGTAGTTTAGGTCGTAAGCTTCCGGAAGATATCTTCCAGGCTTTGGTTTTCGCTCTGCAAAGAAACAATGTTCCAATTGTTTTGCAAAGCCAGTTCGAGCAATTGTTTTTTTACGTTGGCTTCTTCATCCGCCTGTAGCTCCCATTCATGGGCAGATAGTTTCCTAACGGCGGTGACGTTTTTTAGCAACGCCAGCTGGTGGGGGTCCAGCTCCTCTTTAAAAGCGACCCGGATGGAGTTGGATGACCTTTCCTGACGGAGCTGGTCGAGGGGACTGTCGGCTATGAGCCGTCCTTTATTGATGATAATGACCCTGTCGCAGAGGGCTTCTACTTCCTGAAGGATATGAGAGGAGAATAATACGGTCTTGTTTTTGCCCAGTTTCCGGATCGTATCCCTGATCTCTATGATCTGGTTGGGATCCAGCCCGCTGGTGGGCTCGTCCAGGATGAGCACTTCCGGCTCGTGCAACAAGGCCGCGGCCAGCCCTACGCGTTGTTTGTATCCTTTGGACAGCTGTCCAAGCTTCTTTTTATTCTCCGGGGTGAGCCCTACCATGCTGATGACGGATTCGATCTTTTGTTTTTTATCCGGGACGGCATGCACATCGGCTATGAAATCCAGGTATTCCCGGACATACATATCGGGATAGAGGGGGTTGGCCTCCGGCAGATAGCCTATTTTTTTCCGTGTGTCCAGAGGGCGTTCTTTCACCGGGATGCCGCAGACGGAAACCTCGCCGCTGTCCTGTCCCAAATACCCGGTGATGATCTTCATAGTGGTGGACTTTCCAGCGCCATTAGGCCCAAGAAATCCTACGATCTCTCCCTTACCCACCTTAAAAGAAATGCCATCCACTGCTTTCTGTTCGCCATAAATCTTTACAAGACCCTTTATTTCAATCGACATGCGCTTGATTTACCCTATAAAAGTAGTTAATCTATGGTAATATCGACGGCTCCGGAGGAGATAGTATCCTCATCCGCCGAGTATTCACCTCTAAGGGCATAATAGCCAAATAATACCAGGCCAACTGCAATGGGAATAAAGATGATCACGAAAGTGCTCCATTGGATCTTTGTGCTGGGTATGGGATTACGCGCCATTTCGGAGATGGCCGTCTTTACCAGGAAGTAGAGCGCTATGGGGCCGAGGAGCAGCCAGACGATGCCCAATGCTCTTCTTACGGGGTTAAGGAAGCTTCTTCCTTTTATGTAGAGCGCGCCAATGATCACACAAAGACCGATGACCAGTGCGGGGTAAAAAAGCCCGGTGAGTTTGCTGCTATGACCCATGGTCGTAAGCAGGACGGCAATAAAGGGGGTCAATCCTCCAAATACGCCATTGCCGATGTGATAAGGCAGCGACATAGAGGTATACCGTATCCGGGTGGGGAAGAGTTCTACCAGGAAGGCGGCAATTGGGCCGTACACCATGGTAACATACACGACCATGATAAAGATGACGACCACCATTTTTATGTAATCGCCCGTACCCAGGGATTTGCTGAGCTCTGTGATGGGTTTGAGGCTGGTATTGCCTGCGGCATAGAGGGTATCTTTTTTTGTCTCTGTAAGAACGAATCCATCTTCGTAGTGATGGATGGTGGAGGTGCTTCGCAGGATATTGCGGGTTTTGCCGATGAATGCGATATTGTTCCGGATCTCTTTTGCGGCGGGCACTTCCGTGCGTCCTGCGGGGTCGGACAAGTTTAGCAGCTGCTGAAAAAGGAAGGGATAGGTAGCCACAGAGAGGGCCATGCCGATGATCATGATCCATTTGCGGCCAATCTTATCGCTCCATCCTCCAAACAAGAGGTAAAAGGGGGTTGCCGCGATGATGGCGAATATGAGGATGGTCTTGGACTGATCATAGTCGAGGTGGCAGGTGTTCTCCAAAAAAGCCTGAGCGTAGAACTGACCGGTGTAAAATACCACACCCTGTCCCATGGTGGCGCCAAACAGCGCCAATAATACCATTTTCAGGTTGTCCTTATGGCCGAAGCTTTCTTTCAGGGGGTTTTTGGAGGTCTTTCCTTCCGTCTGCAGCTGTTTGAACAAGGGGGACTCGCTCATCCTAAGGCGGATGTAGATGGATACGATGACCAGAAGAATGGATATGAGAAAGGGGATACGCCAGCCCCAGTCATTGAATTTTTCGATACTACGGGCAGGGTCGGAGTCCAGCAGATGGCGTACCAGCAGGATCACGCCCAGGGATACCAATAAGCCTACCGTGGCTGTGGTTTGTATCCATGAGGTCCAGTAACCCCGGCGATGTTCGGGGGAATGTTCCGCTACGTAGGTAGCGGCGCCGCCATATTCTCCACCGAGGGCCAGGCCCTGCAATAGCCGTAGGAGCAGGACGATGAGCGGGGCGGCGAACCCGATGCTGTCATATTTTGGCACCAGGCCGATGGCAAAGGTGGATCCGCCCATGATGATCAGCGTCAGGAGAAAAGTGTATTTACGGCCTATCATATCTCCCAGGCGGCCAAAGACGAGGGCGCCGAAGGGCCGTACGATAAATCCTGCCGCAAAGGTCGCCAGCGTGGACAGCAAGGCTGCTGTTGGATTGCCTTTGGGAAAGAACTGGCTGGAGATGACGGTAGCCAGGCTTCCGAAAATATAGAAGTCATACCATTCTATCAGCGTCCCCAGGGACGAGGCAGTAATGATCTTGCGGATGCCGGTGGCGGGTGTTGATGACATGTGCTCGCTAGTTGGTTATCGTTAGATGAATATTAAGGATTATGCAACCGTTGGCGTTAAAAGTAAAGTAAATGTAAATAGTTGCCGATTAAATTCTAAATTTATGGCCCTTAATTTATTACTACTTAATACTACGATCGTCATATGAGCTATCCTTATCAGATCAGGTCCATGGAGCAGTATTTGTCCGAGTATAAGAGAAGTGTCGAGGACCCCGAAGGTTTCTGGGGAGGGATTGCCAGTCATTTCAGCTGGCATCGGAAATGGGACAAGGTGCTGGACTGGAATTTTACGGACCCGCGTGTAAAATGGTTCTCGGGGGCGCAATTGAACATTACGGAGAACTGTCTGGACAGGCATTTGGCCGAGAGAGGCGATCAGCCCGCCATTATCTGGGAGCCAAACGACCCGGAGGAGCATTTTCGCATATTGTCCTACAAGGAGCTGCATTTCAAGGTCTGCCAGTTTGCACAGGCGTTGAAGAACAATGGCGCGAAGAAAGGCGACCGGATCTGTATCTATATGCCCATGGTCCCCGAACTGGCCATTGCCGTGCTGGCCTGCGCCCGCATCGGGGCTATCCACTCGGTGGTATTCGGTGGATTTTCGGCTCAAAGCATTGCGGACAGGATACAGGATGCCCAGTGCAACCTGGTGATCACTTCGGATGGGGCTCACCGGGGGAACAAGCAGATCCCGCTCAAGTCTGTCATCGACGATGCCCTGGTACAATGCCCTTCCGTGAAAAAAGTGATCGTGCTGACGCGCACCCGCGTACCCGTGAGTATGATCAAGGGAAGGGATACCTGGTGGGAGGATGAGATCAGGAAAGTGGAGACACAGGGGAATCCTGCGTGCCCGGCTGAGACGATGGACGCCGAGGACATGCTGTTCATATTGTATACTTCGGGGTCGACCGGTAAGCCCAAAGGCGTTGTGCATACCTGCGGGGGGTATATGGTGTATACCAATTATTCATTTGTAAATGTATTTCAATATCAGCCCGGTGACGTTTATTTCTGCACAGCGGACATTGGCTGGATTACGGGGCATAGTTATATTGTTTATGGACCGTTGAGCGCCGGCGCCACGAGTCTAATGTTCGAAGGGATCCCGACATATCCCGATGCCGGGCGGTTTTGGGATATCGTGGATAAGTTCAAGGTAAATATTCTTTATACGGCTCCAACGGCTATCCGCAGCCTGATGGGTTTTGGTCTCGACTTTGTGAAGAACAAGGATCTGAGTTCGCTGAAGGTGCTGGGCACCGTGGGCGAGCCTATCAACGAGGAGGCATGGCATTGGTATCATGAGAATATCGGCAAAGGACGTTGTCCTATTGTCGACACCTGGTGGCAGACCGAGACGGCGGGTATCCTTATTTCCAATATGGCCGGGATCACCCCGCATAAGCCGGCGCATGCGACCCTGCCTTTACCGGGTGTGCAGCCGCTGCTGGTGGATGAGAAAGGGACGGCGATCCCGGGGGGAGATGCTGCCAAAGACGGTGTTTGGTTTGGCGCCGGGAAAACCGGTGAGCCTATTTCGGGTAACCTCTGTATAAAATTCCCCTGGCCCGCTATCCTGCGCACTACCTATGGCGATCATGAGCGTTGCCGGCAGACCTATTTTGCTACCTATCCCGGTCTTTATTTTACGGGAGATGGGGCGCTCCGGGATGCCGAAGGTAATTACCGCATCACAGGACGGGTGGATGATGTACTGAACGTCAGCGGTCATCGCATCGGGACGGCCGAAGTGGAAAATGCCATCAACATGCATACGGGGGTGGTGGAGAGCGCTGTGGTGGGTTATCCGCATGATATCAAGGGGCAGGGTATCTATGCCTTTGTCATCTTCAATGGAGACAAGAGCGACGAGACCCGAGTCCGTCAGGCTATCATACAGACAGTGGCCCGTATCATAGGTCCTATCGCCAAGCCGGATAAGATACAGCTGGTCGGCGGTCTTCCCAAGACCCGCAGTGGTAAGATCATGCGGAGGATCCTTCGGAAGATAGCCGAGGGAGAGACCCATAATCTGGGGGATACCACTACATTGCTCGATCCTGCTGTGGTGGAGGAGATAAAAACGGGAAGGCTGTAACCGAGTGGCGGGGCCGGGTCTCTAGTGCTGGATGATCACTTTTGTTCCGACGGGGCAGATGCTGTACAGTTCATCCATATCTTCACATTTCAGGGAGATACAGCCATTTGTCCAGTTCTGATAATTGTCTACCGTCATTTCATCATGGGGCCATGTGCCGTGAATGGCGATGCCGTTGCCGGGGGAGGCGCTCTTGGGGATCAGCCCTTGTGCCTTTCTTTGCTTGAATTTGGCCAGGTCGGCAACGGTGGGGTAATCCAGGTCCATGATTTTATCCCATTTTTCATGCGGGCGTTTCGAAATAATGTGGTAGGTGCCTTCCGGGGTTTTTCTATCTCCCTGCATCATCTTGTCGTCTAAAGATTTGTTGCCAAATACGGCGGGGTAGCTGGCGTACCAGCCCTGCTTGTCGTATACCTGGAGCTCATAACTGCTTTTGGTGACCAGTATATAGATATCCCCTTCGGGGTCGGGGTGAAAGAATCGTTTGTGAGCGGTGCGGCTGCGAGAGTCTTTAAACGCACAAAGGGTAATGAAGAACAAGCTTCCAAGGAGGATGTTACGGATAGACATTTCGGATGAATTTACCCTTGGACAACGAGGTCGGGATATGGTTTATTTCTAATGTGGGAAACTTTAACAAACTGGGAAAGCCGGGGTAAGTGGGTAGAAGGTGGTGGCGGGGTGGAAAAGCGGACCATGGGTCCGTGGGAACGAAGGGTCAAAAACAAAAACCAGTGCCAGGAATAGCACCGGTTACTACTACACATGAGAACTCAAATAAAGAATTCTCAGCTATTTTACCGACTGGCTGGTCTACCAATTGCCGAATCGCAAGCCAATCGTATAAGGACGCTGGTCCAATCCTTTCTGGAACATGCTTTTGGTGGTAAAAGAACCGTACAGGCTCAACAACCCCAGCTGCAGCTCCCCGATATAGGATATTTTCCAGGGGTCCATATCAAAATCGTCGTAAGTTTTATACTTCCCTGTGACGGAACTCTTGAACTTCTGCCGGGAAGAGTACTTATAGCCGACACTGGCGCCCACGCTAAACCCAAAATCATGTCTCCCGTGCGGTGTAAAGTTAAAATTAAGCATTATTGGGACAGTGGCATAATCTGCGGCCAATTTGTTTTTGCTGTAATTGATGGTATCCATGAAAACCTCGGTGGGATTCTTCTTGAATTTAATATTTTCCTCATACCGGTAGTTGTTCAGCTCGATGCCCAGTCCATACTTCAGATTGACCACATGTTTGATCATATTGAGCCGTTGCATGAACACCCAGATATTGACATCGACGGATTTGCCCGTGCGCAGGCGAAACCAGTCCTTATTGGAGCCGGGAGCAAACGCCTGGGCGGACGCCGAAGAATAGTTCGTCTGGTCGTTGTAGTTAGCAAATCCCAGATCGAATATGAACCAGTTGGTAGTGAGATTGGAAGGGTTGCGCCGGTGATGCTGATGATAGACATGCACCGTATTGCTGTCTTCTTTATCGAACTTTCCATTTTTTACGATGATCAGGTTCCCGACGCGGATAGTATCCCTGGATGTCGTTCCTTTTCCTGTGGTATCGCTCTGTGCGTGGCTGGTCAGGGCCAGGCACAATCCTGCTAGTGAGAGGAGTCGCCTCATACATTTTCGTTTTTAAATGTCCGGATAACGGGCCGGAGGCCCGTTCTGAACGTGATAATTATTTTAATGCAAATTGAAAGCCTCCGATGGTGACCTTTTTGTTGTCATCATCTTCGCGGGCGGCAGATTTTTCCAGGACCCTGGTCACCTTCCGGAAGATGCCCCGCAATTTATTTTTTCTTGGAGAAGCTGTTTCCTCCGGGGAGCCGTCGTCCGAGTAGTTGACCTGGCTTAGCAGCGCCTGGGAGGCAAATGATACGTTCGTATTGCCTGTTGCGTCATGCTGTGCCTGATCGCCGGCCGCGGCCAATGTCACTGGGGTCTTCGTGTTCCTATCGATCGTATTAGGAATTACGACTGCCATTTCATGGCCCGGGTCGGTGTCGACAGTTTTGGTGGTCCTGGCCGGATCGACCTTTGCGGGTCTTGCCGGATCGGCCTGTGCAGGTCTTACCGGATCGACCTGTGCCACTACCTGTGTTTTGTCTCCCGTCGGAGTGGACTTATTGTCCCCTTTCTTCTGTATGTAGTACGGATCAACTGACCGCGGAGTTACAGGCGTTACGCGCTTTTTTTCATTGGAGGGCGCCGTGCTTGCAAGGACGGGGGTCTGGCGGGGCGCGGCTGTCGGGGCAGTTGTGGAGCTGTCGGAGCCGGACTGGGCCGTTGTTCCGGGGTGTTGGAGGCCGGACGCCGTTGCCGTGCGGTCGGAGTCATGAGAGCCGGCTGTGGCGACTTTCGTGAAGCTGCCGGAATCGGGATGATTGAATGGATGGAAAATAAGCAAACCGACAGCACCCAGTATCAATGCTGCGGCGGCTATGCGCGCAAAGGGCAGCCACGCTATTTTTCTTGTGCGGGCTGGTTCTCTGCGATAGAGCAGTTCTTTATTGGGGAATGAGATGTCCGGATCAGGTGTACTCACCGTCCGTTGCAGCTGCTGGAGCTCGATATTCTTTTCGGGATGTTGGCGGATGAAGCGGATGACGGCCTGGCGGGATGCCGGGTCCAGCTCGTCGTCGATGTATGAGAGGAACCAGGCTTCATAATTACCGGCGTGGATCAGGGGGGCGTCGATGCCGGAGGTTTCGGGTCTCAGCAACTGCTCCTTGCCGGAGAAAGAGGGCATTTCATCGGGGCTTATTCTGCATTGCAGGAGCAGCTCCAATTCTTCCTTCAGATCAGGATGTTCGTCGACAAATCTTTCCACGATCTGTCTGTCTGCCGGGGACAATTCATTGTCTACGTACAGCAGGAAAAACTCCTCATAATTATTTCGTGTGATCATGAAGTTTATATTAGATTTTCCAGGCTGACTAAATAATTTTTCAATTGGATGCGGGCCCGGTGCAAGTACACTTTGACCTGGCTTTCATTCAATCCCGTGATCTGCCCTATCTCTTCATACGAATAGCCTTCGTAATCCTTTAACAGCACCAGGGAGCGTTGTGTCTCGTTCAGCCGGGCCAGCGCCTTTGCCAATACCTTTTTCAGATCCTGTGCCGGAGATGACCCTTCCACTCCTGCGTCTTCTTTGAACTCCTCCCGAAGCTGCACCCTTTTCACTTTCCGGATATGATCGATCATCTGGTGGTAGGCGATGGTAAAAAGATAGGATTTGCTTTTTACGGCCTGCACTTCTTCCCGGCATTTCCAAAGCTTTTCAAAGGCGGTCTGAACCACATCCCGGGCATCCTCTTCATGACGGAGATTCTTTAGGATGAACCTATAGACATTGTCCGCGTAGTTAGTTACACATTCATTGAATTCTTTCTCAGTCATAAACAGCCGCTGTCGGGAAAGGTAAAGTTATAGTTCATCCGTTGTAGTACGAATGAGGGGGCAAAAATGTTACAATAAGTGTAAAGAATTATTAGTCTCTGGCAGACAATAAGTTACGTGTAAGCGATTCCCAAAGGATGAAGTCCGATTGAGCCTTTTTTTCACAGCCTTTGCCGCCGCATTCGCTGCTGCGCTCGACATTGGGGTCTGTCTTTTTACGGGAATAAGAAAAGAGGATGAGGCTGGTAGAAGCCACCAGGACAACCAGGAGAATCCGTATGTAGGTTTTGGTCTTCATGCTCTTGCTTTTATTGGCTTGACGGGGATCAAGCCAATAATAAGACGAAGGTAGACATTAATTTGTTACAATTCAGGAAAAAAATACCCTTAGTTGTACAACCGATGAAGACTCAACTACTTACCTTTGGCCTCTTAAAAAAAATCTCTTATGAATTCTTCCTTTGTCACACGCATCGCAGCCGAGCTGGAAGAGATCAAGGCTTCCGGTCTTTTCAAAACTGAACGGATCATTACCAGCCCTCAGGGGGCGGAGATCATGGTAGGTAACAAGAAAGTATTGAATTTCTGCGCCAACAATTATCTCGGTCTTTCATCTCATCCAAAGGTCATCGAGGCTGCCCATAAGGCCATCGATCGCAGAGGGTATGGCATGAGCAGCGTGCGGTTCATCTGCGGTACGGAGGATATTCACAGGGAGCTGGAGCAGAAGATCGCGACTTTTTTGGGTACGGAGGATAGCATTCTGTATGCGGCCGCCTTTGACGCCAATGGGGGTGTGTTCGAGCCATTGTTTGGCGATCAGGATGCGATCATTTCCGACGAGCTGAACCATGCGTCCATCATCGATGGGGTTCGTCTTTGCAAGGCGCAGCGATTCAGGTATAAGCACAACAACATGGAGGACCTGGAGCAGCAGCTAAAGGCATCGCAAAGCGCTCGCAGCAGGATCATCGTGACGGATGGGTCCTTTAGCATGGATGGTACGATCGCGCAATTAGATAAGATCTGCGACCTGGCGGACAAATACGACGCAATTGTGATGATCGATGAATCACATTCTTCCGGATTTTTGGGAAAAACGGGACGGGGGACGCATGAATACCGTGGTGTGATGGGGAGGGTGGATATTATAACCGGTACGCTTGGAAAGGCCCTCGGCGGCGCCAGCGGCGGGTTTACCAGCGGCAAAAAAGAGATCGTCGAGATGTTGCGGCAGAGGAGCCGTCCCTATCTTTTCTCCAACAGTCTGGCTCCCTCCATTACTGGGGCATCCATCGCCGTTCTGGATATGTTGAGTGAGACGACGGCATTGAGGGACAAGCTGGAGTATAATACAAAATACTTCCGTAAAAAGATGACCGAGGCGGGTTTCGATATCCGGCCGGGGGATCATCCTATTGTTCCGATCATGCTCTATGATGCGGTGGTTGCGCAGAATTTTGCAGCCAAGCTGCTTGACGAAGGTATTTATGTCATCGGCTTCTTTTATCCGGTGGTCGCCAAGGGACAGGCAAGGATACGTGTGCAGTTAAGCGCGGGTCATGAGCAGGAGCATCTGGATAAGGCCATTGCAGCATTTGCCAAGATCGGCAAGGAGCTTGGAGTTCTAAAAAACTAGCGTGATATTAGGGGTCATTTGCTCTTCTCGTTATTCACGCTACCCAGGTCCATTACGATTGGCATGCACCTGGAAAAGGGAAAGAAGGCGGTGAGGCCGTGGGGCTGCCTGACCTTATTATCTACCTGTTGCGCTAGCGGAGCGGAGGCTTGTTATGCTAGGACTGGACGGCTATCATGCTGATCTCCACATTTACATTCTTTGGCAGGCTTTTGACGGCATAGGTTTCTCTTGCGGGGAAGCCTCCGGCGAAGTATTTGCCGTATACCTCGTTGACATGTCCAAAGAGGCCGATGTCGCTGAGCAGGATCGTGGTCTTGACTACATGGCCAAAGTCCATATTGGCGGCCGAGAGGATGGCCCGGAGGTTATGCATTACCTGGTGGGCCTCATTGATGATGTCGGAGGTGTCTATCGAGCCCGTGGCGGGGTCGATGGCGATCTGGCCGGAGATATACAGGGTATTGCCCGCCAGAACGGCCTGGCTGTATGGGCCTATGGGGGCGGGAGCGTTGGGAGTGTTGATGATTTGCTTTTCCATGGGTGCAAGATACAGGTTGTATATTTGCCACTATGAAAATTGCTGTCATAGCCGGGAAGACTCCTTTGAATAACCTGTTGTCCGGTGAGCTGGCGTCCCGATGGGAGTGCGTGGAAGTGGATGAGGTGGGTGAGCTGGAAAAGCACCGGGATGCGGGATTGATCATCGACCTTTCTTTCACGCCTGATGAGGGTCGTATCCGGCAGCTGAGCCGGCTGTTGCCAATACCTGTAATGATCAACTCAGTGGCATATACGATCGGGGAGATCGGCCAGCCCTTTGTCCGTATCAATGCGTGGCCGGGTATGCTGGAACGAGGGGTACACGAGCTTGCTATCGGACCGGGAACGGACAGTCTGTTCCTTGACGAGATGTATCGGCAGCTGGGATGGAAATACCGTCTTGTCCCGGACATTCCGGGGATGATCAGCGGGCGTATCCTGGCAATGATCATCAATGAGGCCTATTACACCTTGCAGGAAAATGTCAGCACCCGGGAGGAGATCGATATAGCCATGAAGTTGGGGACAAATTACCCCATGGGGCCTTTTGAATGGAGTGAAAAGATAGGGCTGAAAAATATTTATGATCTTCTTAACAAATTGGGTGCAACGGATGACCTCTATAGACCTGCCAAGAGCATGATTACGGCATGCCGCGTCTGTGGCTGATCTGGGTTAAAATATGATTAAAAAAACTGGAAAGAAAGTATTCCCATGGCATTGATACTGAACATAGATACCGCAACTGAAGAAGCTGGCATTTGTCTTGCGGCGGATGGAGAAGTCGTGGCCATGGCCGTAAATCCCGATCAAAGGGATCATGCTGCCTGGTTGCATATCGCTGTTGAAAAAATGATGCGGGATGCTGATGTCCGGATGAAGGACCTGGATGCGGTAGCTGTCACATCGGGGCCTGGTTCGTATACGGGTCTGAGGGTTGGAATGGCTGCTGCCAAAGGGTTTTGCTATGCTTTGGGCATTCCCCTGATCACGGAGAACACGCTGAAAGTGATGGCAATGGCGGCACGGGACAGGGTTGCACCGGATGTGCTTTTATGCCCTATGATCGATGCGCGACGCATGGAGGTATTCACGGCAGTCTACAAGAATGACCTGGAAGAGGTAATGCCCACAACCGCCATGGTCATAGATCCTCACAGCTTTGAACAATATTTGTCAGATAGACAAATGTCGTTTTTTGGCGGTGGGAGCAATAAGTGTAAACCTATAATCACTGCATCCAGCGCGGCTTTCATCGAAATTAATTATACTCCTGGGTATCTGGGTATTCTATCTTTTTTACGATATTTACAAGGGGAATTCACCGGGGTGGCGTATAGTGAGCCCGCTTATACAAAGGAATTTTACACTCATACCAAAAAATGACTATATCATCATATTAGCAAAAATTCAACGTTTTTTTTAAATAGTAGCACCTAATTTTGTTTGATCCGTCTCGTATCTTCTTGAAATCCTTAAAATGGTAATCGCTCATGAGTTTAACGATGAACAACAATAACTATTGGATGGTAGTAAATGCAGAGGGTTCTGAAGGGGCTCCTGTAAAAGTCGATTTTTTGAACCTGAAGAAAGGCGCACTGATCCTTAGAGCACTCAATCACAAGCTTCGTCAGCAGATCATCCGTCTCCTGGATGAGAATAAGAAGCTGACTGTAACGGAGATCTATGTTCATCTGCGTCTCGAACAGTCCGTGGCATCCCAACATCTTGCTATCTTACGCAGGGCAGGTATTGTAAAGACCCAACGGGATGGAAAATTCATCTACTACATCATCAACCACGACAGGCTGGGAGAAATAATGAAGTGCGTCGACGAGCTGATCGACTAACGTCGGCTGTATGACCTTGCTAACGAACCAAAGGTTCGTCGGCCGAAGGCCAATCATTAGATCTATCACGCCATTGGGATAAATTCCAGACAGCCCAAGGGCGTGACTCTCTGGGGAATAATTGCTAAATTTGTAGTCATAATTTAAACTATGGCCATGTTTATTAAGCAATTGTATACCGGGTGCCTGAGTGAAGCCGCTTATTATATCGACAGTGACGGAGAAGCAGCCATTATCGATCCGCTGAGAGACATCGATGCCTATCTCCAATTGGCAAAAGAGAGGAACGCGACAATCAAATACATATTCGAGACTCATTTTCATGCCGACTTTGTAAGTGGTCATCTTGATCTTTCCAAGGCTACGGGAGCGCCTATCGTGTATGGGCCCCGCACGGCCACAAATTTTCCTATTCATCTGGCAAAGGATGGAGAGACCTTCCGGCTGGGCGGCAGCACGATCGAAGTGTTGCATACGCCAGGACATACTATCGAATCTACGTGTTACCTGGTACGGTCGGCGGATGGCGAGCCTCATGCGATCTTTACGGGCGACACGTTGTTTGTGGGAGATGTAGGGAGGCCTGACCTCAGCAGCGGCAATCTGAACAAGGAGGAGCTGGCGGGTTTGTTATATGACTCTTTACGGAGCAAGATCATGCCTTTGCCGGACAATGTGATCGTATATCCCGCGCATGGGCCCGGCAGCAGCTGTGGAAAGAACCTGGGTCCCAATACCTATAGCACTATTGCGGATGAGAAGGAGGGGAATTATGCCCTGAAGGAACAGACGAAGGAGGAATTCATCAAGGCCGTCACGGATGGTCTGGATGCGCCTCCCACTTATTTTCAGATCAATGCGCGTATCAATAAAGAAGGCTATGAGAGCCTGGACGAGGTCTTAAAGCTGGGGCTTACCTCATTGGATGTACCTGCCTTTCAGCAGCTGACCAAGGATGATAATACCATTGTGCTGGACACGAGGAAGGCGGATCTTTTTACGCAGGGATTTATTCCTGGCTCCATCAGCATCGGGCTGGACGGGCGATTTGCCGAGTGGGCCGGGAGCCTGCTGCCTTTCGATAAATCCATCCTACTCGTGACGACCCCTGGGGAAGAAAAGGAGAGCGTGGTGCGGCTGGCCCGGGTAGGCTTTTCTAAAATAATAGGGTATTTGGAAGGAGGCTTTGACGCGTGGCAGCAGGCCGGAAAGCCTATCGATATGATCATCGATGTCGAGGCGGATGAGCTGGCAATGGATATCCCTTTTGACGACAACCTGCTGGTAGTGGATGTGAGGCGCGAAGCGGAGTTTGCCGACGGACATATCAAGGGGGCGCTCAACCTTCCGCTGAACGATCTTATCGACCCCGGCAGCATGGCCAACCTGGATGAGCACTACAATATTTACGTCCATTGCGGCGGGGGGTATCGCAGCATCATTGCGGCATCCCTGCTCAAACGCCAGGGCATACACAATCTGCGTAATGTCGCCGGCGGCTGGAGCAAGATCAAGGATCAGAAGGGCATCGAGATAGAAAAAGAGAACAGTGTCCTGAACTAGAGCGCCACGATGCCGTTGCGAAGGGCATAGAGGACCAATCCCACCCGGGTCTTTACATTCAGCTTTTCGAATAGTGTATCCCGGTAGCCGTCAATAGTCCGCGGACTCAGGTACATCTGCTCTGCAATCTCTTTATAGGTGCATTCCGTACAGGCAAGCTTCAGGAACTCGAGCTCCCTGTCATTCAGGGTGAGTATCTGCCGCACTTTATGCTCGGGCACATCCAGGGTATTGATCCTGTGGATGAGCTTGCCGGTGACCATTTCGGAATAATAGAATCCCTTGGTGATCACCGACTCCAGGGCCAGCTTCAGCTCGGAGGGGTCGATATCCTTGAGGATATAGCCTTTCACTCCATTTTTCAGCATCCGGAGGATGGAGTTGTCTGTGTCGTACATCGACAGCGCCACAATTTTTATTTCGGGGTGATGGCGTTTGAGCCACAGGGATGTTGCATACCCGTCCATATCGGGCATGTTTATATCCAGCAATACAATGTCGGGGAGCGAGCGTGGCTTTAGTTGCCGAATGAGATCGTTGCCATTGTCGGCCTCGAACAATACGGTATATTCTCCGAAGCTACGAATAAGGTTCGCCAGGCCGTTACGTAACAGGATATGGTCGTCAACGAGTGCGACCGAGGGTTTAGCGGTGATCATCCGAAATCAGGTTTAGGTTCAGGTATTAGCTAACAGGTACGGCGACGACGACGCTTGTGCCTTCGCCAAGTGTGCTGCTAATCTGGAACCTTGCCTCCATCAATCGGGCTCTGTTGTACATATTTTTGATACCGAGCCCATAAGACTTGTCGATATCTAAAGGAGTGAGATCAAATCCTTTTCCGTTGTCCGTTATAGTAAGTGTAATTTTCTCCAGGCTGTACTGTAAATGTATTATAATTTTTCGAGATGCCGCATGTTTCAGAATATTATTCAAAGTTTCCTGCACGATGCGATAAATGATCGCTTCTCGTTGTTTTCCAGCTCGTGCCCGGTGGCCCTGGCCAGCCCCAGGTCGGCGACATAGTCGGTGTTGAGACCAAGGGAAGTTAGCCTATGCCGGGCTGCAACTTTTCGCTGATCCACCGGGGGGCGTGATCAGCCTTCCAATGGTGTTTCCATCGCCGGTGGCTCCAGAGCCACATGTCCGGGTTGCGGCGGATGACATTTTCCAGGAACCGCACGTATTCCAGGGTCAGCTGACCTTCCTTAAGGCTGCAGGCCTTCTGGCATCCCAGTGTCAACGTCGCGTGATAATAGCCCCGGCGGGGTTTTTCGATATAGGCGAAGACCACGGGCAGCTGTGCGTTGCGCGCTCCTTTTTCCGGTCCCCATACAAATGGGGCCGGCCGGCCGAAAAAGTCCAGCCAGTAGGCGTTCTCGACGCAGCCAGGGTTTTGGTCCGCGACGAGGCCCAGGAGGTATTGGGATTGCAGGTGGGGAGCGATCGAATCCCGCATTTTGTTGGCCGGCAGGAACACATTGCCGCTGCGGGTGCGCAGGCGATAGAATAATTTTTCGAAGAAATTATTTTTTATGGGCTGGTATACGACGAGGATCTTGTAATCCGTGAGCCCGGAGAGGACCAGCTGACCCCATTCCCAGTTAAATGTGTGTCCGAGATGCAGCTGGCAGCTGCGGCCTGTTGCGTGGAGCTCGTCCAGCACGGAGGCATCTACGGTAAACCGTTTCTTCAGGAACCGATCGCTGGCCGACAATAGTTTTACTACTTCGATGAAAGAGTCGATGAAGTTGCGGTAAAATTTTTTGGCGATGCGGGTGCGTTCTTCTTCCGACCTGTCTGGGAAGGCGATCAAAAGATTGGCCATCACCACTTTTTTCCGGTAGCCAACACCATAGTATACCAGTCCGTAAATGCCGTCGGACAGCAGGTATAGGACGCGCATGGGTAGTAGGGAGACCAGGTAAAGCAGGCCGTAAAAGAAATAGTACATCAGGGGTTATTAAGGGTTCCTGATAAAGATAACGGGATCGGGGCTATGGTAGTACCGGGGGTGGTGTTAAATCTATCCACAATTTGTCATATTCGTCTTTCCAGGGCAGTTTCCACCGGCGGTGGCTCCACAGCCAGAGATCGGGGTCCTGGCGGATGGCGTCTTCCAGCAAACGGCAATAACGCCGGGTGAGCTCTCCTTCCGGCAGTTCCCCTGGATGGTCGGACAGCGTGGTGAGGAATACCCTGTAGTGGCCCCGGCTGCTCTTGTAGAACCGTACAAATACGGCCGGTATGTCGGCAATCCTGGCGCCCCGTTCCGGTCCGCGGACAAAGGGGGTTGGACGTCCGAAGAAGTTCAGCCAGTAGGATTGATCGGGGTTCCCCGGCGCCTGGTCGGCTACCAGGGTGAGCAGGTATTGGGTATTGCGATAGGGAATTATGGCGCGCTGCATGCGGGTGGCGGGTAGAAGGATGCTGCCCATGCGTCCCCTGAGATGGAGGAAGAGTCGCTCGAATATCTTGTTCTCCACGGGCATATAGGCGACGATAAAGGGATACCGGTTGATAAGGGGCATGGCGACGTTGGCGACCTCCCAGTTGAAGGTATGTCCCAGGTGCAGCTGGCATTTGCGGCCTGCGTCATAGAAATTATCCAGCACTTCCGGGTTGTCGATGACAAAGCGTTCTTTTATAAATTTTTTGCTGGCGGACAGGAGTTTGATGGTCTCGATAAAGCTGTCTACAAAGTTCCGGCAGAATTTTTTTTCGATGCGGGTGATCTCCGCGTCGGACTTTTCGGGGAATGCTCTTTTCAGGTTGTCCCTTATCACCTTCCGTCTGTAGCCGATGACATAGTACAGTAGGAATGCCAAGCCGTCGGACAGCCGATAGAGCAGCCACATGGGCAATAGGGATACCAGGTATAACAAACCATAAACTACATAATACATACGCGTAGATCTATGTATTAACCCAATTCTTTGCTTCTTGTTCGACGTGGTGGAGATCAATTTTTACATGGAACTTGTTGCGGAGATGTCTTGCCAGCGCATCTGCGGCATAAACGCTCCGGTGCTGGCCGCCTGTGCAGCCAAAGTTGACGGACAGGCTTTCGAAGTCCCGCTTGATATAGTCTTCTACGGCTATGTCGACGATGTTGTAGATGCCGTTGAGGAATTCCGGCATCCGGGTCTGTTGTTCCAGGAAATCCTTTACCGGCTTGTCCCTTCCCGTAAGCGGCTTGAATTCTGTCATACGACCCGGATTCAGGATGCCCCGGCAGTCGAAGACGAAGCCGCCTCCGTTGCCGCTGGGGTCCGTGGGTATGCCCTTCCGATAGGAAAAGCTATTGATATGTACTACGAGCGGGGTGTTTTCGGTGGCCCTTAACGGTTCGAAGCGATGGATCACTTCTTCTTCCACCATCAGGCCCAGCAGCCGTTCGAACTCGGGCATGACAATGCCTACCTGTTTGTTGTGGAGGAACCATTTGAAATTGCGAAGGGCCAGGGGAATGCTGGTCAGGAAATGCGCCTTGCGTTCGAACAGACCCCGGAAACCATAGGCGCCCAGCACTTGCAGCAGGCGTATCAGCACATAGCCATTATACTGGCTGACAAAACGTACTCTGTCTATCTTTTTGTTCAGCAGTTCCTCTACATTGTCCATATAATGTTCCAGGAGACTGTTCTTCCAATCATCCGGCAGCTCCGCCTTGGCCTGCCACAGCATGGAAGCCACATCGTACTGAAGCGCGCCTTTCATTCCTCCCTGGAAGTCGATAAAATGCGCCTGCTGGTCACGGATAAGGATATTCCTGCTCTGGAAGTCCCGGAACATAAAATATTTATGATCCACATGGGTGAGATAGGTGCTCAGCGCTTCAAAGTCGTCGATAAGTTTCTCCTTGTCATAGGGTATCTGGAGGGTGTCTAAAAAATAGTATTTGAAATAGAGGAGATCGCTCAGGATGGCCTGTTTGCCGAACTCCCGGGAAGTGATGGACCAGGTATAGTCCAGGCTGTCGTCGCCCATGATCTGGAGTTTAGCCAGCTCCTGCAGGCTCTTTTTGAACAGACCATAGACGTGATCGTTGTGTCCGTGCTTCTCGAGTTCGTTGAGCAGGGAGATGTCCCCAAAGTCCTGTTGTATGTAAATGGTGTAGTTCTCACTGATCCAATAGATCTCGGGTACGGGGCAGCCGCGGCTCCGGAAATGCCGGCTGAAATAAATAAAGGTGCGGTTCTCCCGTACGTTGTCGTTGTAGGTGGCGATATAGGACTTTTCAGCAGTATGGATACGGAAGTATATCCGATTGCTGCCTGATTGTGGTATTTTATCCAGCCCGGTGATGGGGGACGGATCGTAGGTTTCGAAACTTTTCCGGATGTCCTCTATAATATTCGTCATAATGATTTCTGGGGCGTAAAAATAAGGCTATTATGACAATTATTGGCTTAGGCCTCCGGCCTGTTGGGTGTTGACCCGCTTGCTTTCATCTTCGTCGCCTGTTTTACGTTGCCGGGCGGCCTTGACCTGGGTATTCCCAAAACGTACGATAAAGTAGAGTTTTAGCTGGCGGCTTTCAAAGTTACCTGTTGCACGGAGGAACTGACCGGCAAAATCACTGGTGGCTGTCCAGTGCAGGGTATGAAAGATATCGCTGACAGAAGCCTTCAGGGTCCCATTGCCTTTCAGCACGGTTTTGGACAAGCCTCCGTCCAGGCTGCCGAGGGATCTGGTCTTGAAAGTGCCCTGCCAGATAGAGGGTGAGGTCCAGAAGCCGCTGATCTCCGCTGTCCAGCCTTTCCCCAGCCGTGCGGTCTGCTGTGCATAGAGATTGACCGCGAAGACATTTACATTCACTGTCCGTCCTACTCCAAAATTGGCCTGGTAGATACTGTAATAGGTGTTTAAATTGGCGAAGAGGCTGTACCATTTGTATTGGAAAGGGTAGCTGATATTGAGGCTGGTGATATCCTGTGTGGCCAGGTTCTTCTTGGTAATAAAAGCTTTGGAGCCTCCGGTGGTATCCACTATCTGGGTGAATACGTCCCTGACATGGCTGTAGTTCAGCGTGGTGGTCAACTTGTACTTATACATGTACGTTAGCCCGACGCTGTTGGTGTATTGAGGGCGCAACAGGGTATTGCCTTTCTGGTAGGTGTATTCATCCAGCTTGAACTCGAAGGGGTTCAGGTCCTGGTAGGCGGGCCGGTCGATGCGCCGGCTGTAGTTGAGGGTCCACTGTTTCGTCGGGTTCTTGTTATACGTGATGGCGCCGCTGGGGAAAAAGCCGGTGTAGTTGCGTTGTATGAGCGAATCGAAGGTGATATAGCCGCCGCCACCGCTGGAATAACCCGTGGACTCTCCCTTCGAGTCCGTATTCTCCACCCTTAGCCCCGCCTGGAATACCCAGCCTTTTATGGTCCTGTTGTAATTGACATAGGCTGCGTTGACATGTTCTTTGTAATTGAAGTCATTGCTATGCAGGGTATCCATCCACTTCTCCTCAAGGGAGGGCGAGACGTTGTATTGTTCAAAGTCGTTCTGGGTCGTGACGTAAGAGAACTTGAAGCCCAGCTCCAGCCGGCCTTTTGCAAAATTCTGCTCATAGTCAGCCTTGAGGCTATATATCTTGATATCGCTGGGAGATAGCATGTTGTATATGATCGTATCGGAGGGTTGGCTGTTCGGGTACGTGTATATGTTGGGTTGGAGCTGGTTGCTTCTGATCTTGTAGATACCATAGTCGGCATCCATGTTCAGCTCATGGCCGCTGGTGTCGGCGAATTTATAATTCAGATTGACATTGCCATTGTCTCTTCTGCCTGTGCTTGTATTGTTGGCTGTCAATGTGCGGTAGGGGGCGCCGGTGGGGATATAGGAAATAGGCGTGTTGCTGGCGGTGGTGAAATCGTTGCTGGAAAAGGTCCCGCTGAGAATGATGCCGAGCGTGCTTTTTTTGTTGAGAAAATAATCCAGCCCGGCCTTGAAATTGTGCGTATTGCTGGCAAATTTAACGGTGGAGCTCTGGTCGAACAAGGTGTCCAGCTGCTGGCGATGCAGTGCGGACTGGAACCGCATGGGGTTGTGGTTATAGCTGTAGTTGCCGAATACGTTGATATTCCTGTCCCGGTGGTTGAGGGAGAAGCCCCCGTTGTACTTGGAATAAAAGCCCTGGTTGAAGCCGGCGTTTATGCTTCCGTTGGTGCCAAAGGATTTGTTCTTCTTCAGCCGGATATTGATGATACCCGCATTGCCCGCCGCATCGTATTTGGCGGAGGGGTTGCTGATGATCTCGATGGATTCGATGGAGGAGGATTGTATGGTCTTCAGGTATTCTGCCAGGTCGTTGCCGGACAGCGGGGTCTGTCTACCGTCGATGTATACCTGTACCCCATTCTTGCCGCTGATGCTCAGATTATTATCCTTATCCACCAGGACGCCGGGGGATTTTCGCAATAGCTCGAGTGCATCCTGCCCTACTGCATTTATGCTGCCTTCCACATTAAGGACGATCTTATCCGCCCGGACCTCGATCACGGGTTTGCGGGAAGTGACCACTGCTTCTTTCAGGTCTGAGGCGGCTTTGGAGAGCGTGATTGCAGGGGCGGTGATGGTTTCTGCTGTCACTTCGAATACGGGGGTGTTCCGTGGGGTGTAGCCTATGTGGGAAACATTGATGAAATAGCTGCCGGGTGGGATATCGCTGAGGCTGTACCTTCCTTTGGCATCTGAGATGGCCAGTTTGACTACGGAAGAGTCTTTAGCTTTTTTGAGCGTTATCGACGAAGCCGATAGCGGTTTACCCTGGTCGTCTTGTGTTATGCCATCGATCTGCTGTGCATGAAGGATGACGGGCAGACAGAAGACAGTCAATAGTAATAAGGTTGTTCTCATGTTGAACGCAGTTTGAAGCTGGTGCTGCAAGTTATGTCTTCTTCTTCAGTAGTTCAGCTAGGAAAAATACTTAGTGGATCGGGACAAAAACGGGCTATCTTTATACCGGCTTTATACCGGGCATGGATTACATCAGGGAATATAAAAGCTTCATTAATAGCCATTATCTCAATGGGGCCGTTCGGATCACGGTGGGTATCACACTTCCTGCTATTTTGTTGGGCTATTTCAATAATCTGTCTGTAGGTATTGCTGTGAGCATCGGCGCGATGTGCGTGGGCAATACGGATAATCCCGGTCCTATCCATCACCGGCGCAACGGGATGATCGCCTGTGTGATCATTATTTTTATCGTCAGCCTGCTGACGGGATTGGTGGCGGGTTCCCGTCTGCTGACGGGCATACTGGTCCTGGTGTTTTGTTTTATCTTCTCCATGATGGGGGTTTATGGGACCCGCGCCACCTCCATTGGCGTCAACGCGTTGCTGGTCATGGTATTAAGCATCGACAGGCCGCAGCCTGGCTGGGAGAGTCTTGTCAATGCCCTTTACATACTGGCGGGAGGTGTATGGTATACGGTGCTCAGTCTGCTGCTGTATAGCTTCCGTCCGTACAAGCTGGTACAGCAGGCGCTGGGTGAATGCGTGGAGGCTACGGCCGATTATCTACGAGTGAAGGCGTCCTTTTATGCGCGGGAGCCGGATTATGATAAGAGCTACCGGCAGCTGGTGGAACACCAGGTCGATCTGCATGAAAAGCAGGAACTGCTGCGGGAGTTATTGTTCAAAGGGCGGAATATCGTCGGCGAGTCCACCCATACGGGGCGGGTGCTGATGATGATATTTCTCGATATCGTAGATCTTTTTGAAAGGGTGATGACCTCGCAGCAGGACTATCCATTGTTGCATGAAACGTTTGACGACAGCGGACTGCCGGAGGAGTTCCGGCAGCTGATACTGGATATGGCAGCGGAGCTGGAAGAGATCGGGATCGCCATCAAGGCCGGCAAACCTTCTGTAGAGACTACCCATCTTGCTACCCGTATACGGCGGCTTCGCGAGTCCTTTGTTCAATATCGCGACCTGCACCGTACGGCAGAGAATGTAGAGGGTTTTATCGGACTCCGTCAGATATTGGACAGTATCGAGGACATTGCCGACAGGCTGCATACGCTGCATGGCTATACCACCTATGATCAGCGTCTGAGCAAAGACTACAACCCTTCGGTGGATTATGAGCAATTCATCTCTCACCAGGACATCGACAAAAAGCTCATATTCGACAGTCTGACCCTTCGCAGTAATATCTTCCGTCATTCCTTGCGGGTAAGCATCGCCACTATCATCGGGTATAGCATTCCCAGCATTGTACAAGCTGTCATTCCCGGCTGGCTTGCCATTGGGCATGGATACTGGATATTGCTGACCGTTATCGTCATTCTCAAGCCTGCCTATACGCTGACGAAGAGAAGGAATTTCGAGCGGCTGATGGGGACCCTTGCGGGTGGGCTGGTGGGGGTAGTGATATTGTATTTTATTCACGACCGGAATGCACTATTTGTGTTAATGATCCTGTTCATGATCGGGACCTATGTCTTTATCCGTACGAACTACCTGCTCTGTGTGACGCTGATGACGCCTTATATACTGTTGTTGTTCCATTTGCTCTATCCTACCGATTTCAGGAGCATTCTTTCGGACAGGGTCATCGATACGGTGATCGGGTCGGCCATTGCCTTCCTCGCCAACATTTTTATCCTACCGTCCTGGGAGAGGGAGCAGATCGGGGATTATATGGTGGGGATCATCGAGGCTAATGCCGCTTATTTCCGGGATGTCGCCGGTGCGTTTTTGGGGCAACCTTCATCGGTGCTGCAATACAAGCTGTCCCGTAAAAATGCGTTTGTGGCGTTGGCGAATCTTACCGATGCATTTGGGAGGATCTTGTCCGAACCCAAGCGGGGGCGGGATCAGTCGGGCAGGATGCATCAGTTTGTCGTGTCCAATCATATGTTGACGTCGCATATAGCGACGCTGGCTTATTATGAGGGACCTGAGCCTTTGGCCGGTCAAGGGGCGGATACTGCGGCCAAGCGGGTCGGAGACCCGTTGGCGGATCCCGTTGTCTACCGACCTGTCGTGGGTGAGATAGAGGCGAGGCTGGAGAATACCATCGTTTGGCTGAAGGGGGAGGTGGCTGTTGGCCAGGATATTACTGCTGCTGTCCCGGCGCCTGCCAGGGAAGGTCTTCGGATGCTGAATGACAGGATGAATACACTGGTGGAACGGCGCAAGACGGAATTGGACCAGGGCACCGTGGAAAGCGCTACGCGGAAGCAACTGTCGGGATTCAAGCCTATTGTCGATCAGTTCAATTTTATCGACAAGGTCAGCGTCAATATAGAGCGGCTCAGCAAGGAGCTTGGGGCGGGGATCAAGGTGTGAACCTTTGACGGGCCAGCGACCAGGAGTGAGGACATGGCCGGGCCAATCAATTGATGCCGCCCAGCATTTCGCGTACTTTCAGGACCAGTTCGGTCTTTGTGATGGGGACGCCCATGATCTTGTTATAGGCTTTGGCATCCACGAAGTATTTGTCGCGTATGATCTTGATCAGCTGGCCATTGTTGATCTCGGGGATCAGCACCTGGCGGAAATTTTTCAGGATGTCTCCCAGGTTCTTCGGAAAGGGGCGCAGGTGACGCAGGTGTGCGTGTGACACAGCGTAACCCTCGTGCTGGAGTTCGGCTACCGCGCTCTTGATGGCGCCGTAGGTGCTGCCCCAGCCCAGGATGAGCAGTTCGCCTTTTTCGGGGCCGCTGTCCAACTTTTGGAGTGGGATATAGTCGGCGATCTTTTCAACTTTTTCTTCGCGGATCTTTACCATGAGCTGATGGTTCTCCGGATCATAGCTTACGTTGCCGGTGACGTTTTGCTTTTCGAGGCCGCCGATGCGGTGTTCGAGGCCCGGGGTGCCGGGGATGGCCCATGGTCTTACCAGTTTTTCATCCCTGAGATAGGGCTGGAATTTTTCTTCGCCCTGTCCCAGTTCCGTCTTGAATTTTACTTGTATGGGGCGCAGGTCTTCGGTCTTCGGGAATTTCCAGGGTTCGGCGCCATTGGCGATATATCCGTCGCTGAGGAAAATGACGGGGGTCATATGTTGTACGGCAATACGGACTGCCTCGTATACTGCATCGAAACAATCGCTTGGGGTAGAGGCGGCGATGACGGGCATGGGGCATTCTCCGTTGCGGCCGTAGTATGCCTGGAGCAGATCGCTTTGTTCCGTCTTGGTGGGGAGTCCGGTGGAGGGGCCTCCTCTTTGTACATCGACAATGATCAGGGGTATCTCCAGCATGACGGCCAGCCCCATGGCTTCGGCCTTTAGGGCCATACCAGGACCGGAAGTGGTAGTGACACCCAGAGCGCCGCCGTAGGCGGCGCCGATGGCGGAGGTTATACCGGCGATCTCGTCCTCTGCCTGGAAGGTGCGTACGCCAAATGCTTTATGACGAGCGAGCTCATGCAAAATATCGGAAGCGGGGGTAATGGGATAGGAACCCAGGAACAGGGACAGTCCGCTGGTCTGGCTGGCGGCGATGAGACCATAAGACAGGGCCTGGTTACCCATGATGGACCGGTAGACGCCGGGGGCCATTTTTGCTTTTTCCACGCGGTAGGTGGTGGTAAAGGTCTCCGTCGTATCGCCGAAATGGTAACCTGCCTTGAGAGCCCTGAGGTTACTTTCCAGGATCTCCGGCTTTTTTCCAAATTTTTCCTTGAGGAACTGGGTGGTGCTGTCCATGTCCCGGTTGTACATCCAATAAAGGAATCCCAAGACGAACATATTCTTCGCCCTGTCCTTTTCCTTGGTGCCGAGGGTAATATCTTTCAGTGCCTCCCGGGTCATTTTCGTCACGTCTATCCTGATGACGTCGTAACTTTCCAGGCTATTGTCTTCCAGCGGATTGACGCCATCGGGATAATTGGCCAAACGGAGATTTTTCGTATCGAAGCCTTCTGTATTGACGATGATCTTACCACCCTTTTTCAGGCCTTTTAAGTTGGCTTTCAGGGCGGCGGCGTTCATGGCCACCAGGACATCGCATTCATCGCCGGGGGTGAATACCTGGTCGCTGGAAAACCGGAGCTGATAGCCGCTGACGCCGGGAAGGGTACCCTGTGGGGCGCGGATCTCGGCGGGGAAGTCGGGAAAGGTGGCGAGGTCGATGCCCAGGAGCGCAGTATTGTTCGTAAACTGACTACCGGTGAGCTGCATACCGTCCCCGGAGTCACCGGCGAATTTTATGACTACATCCTGGAGAAGTTCTTCTTTACGATTCATCTTACAAAGGTAAGACAAGAATGGGCATTTGAAAGGACATTTCGTTGGGTGGATTGGCCAGATTTTCGGGGGACCGGCTATTCGTACCGTAGCGCCTCTATGGGGTCCAGCCGGCTGGCCTTTAGGGCCGGATAATAGCCGAAAAAGACTCCGGTGACCGCGCAGACCAGGAAGGATAGTACGATGGACGACTCCGAAATAAGCGTAGGCCAATGCAGCAGGTCGGTGATCAACAGGGATGAGACGATCCCCAGTCCGGTGCCGATGAGTCCTCCTGTCACGCTGATGACGATGGCTTCTATGAGGAACTGCATAAGGATATCGATACCGCGGGCGCCGATGGACATACGGAGTCCTATCTCTTTTGTACGTTCAGTTACAGAGACATACATGATGTTCATGATACCGATGCCACCTATGACGAGTGATATCCCCGCGATGGCTGTCAGCAGGACCGTGAGTAGCTGGCTGGTGGAATTCAGGGTATTGAGCAGCTCCTGCATGGTCCGGATGGAGAAATCGTCGTCTTCTTCGGGGCGCAGCCGGTGGGAGGCGCGGAGGATCGAGGAGATCTCCTTGGTGGCGGTGTCTGAAGTGGCTTCGCTGGTGGAAGAGGCGTAAATGCTTTGAAAATAAATGGTGGCCAGTATCCTTTTCTGCACGGTGGTATAGGGGGCGAGGATGACATCGTCCTGGTCCTGTCCAAAGCTGCTCACTCCTTTGACCTTGAGAATGCCGATGACCGTGAGGGGTATTTTGCCGAACCGGATGATCTTCCCGATGGGATTGACCCCAGGGTCAAAGAGGTTATTGATGACCGTCTGTCCCAGGATACAGACCTTTGCCGCCTCGGCGACATTCTGATCGGAGAAGATGATACCATCCTTTATGGTCAGCTTGCGGATGTCGAAATAGTCCGGAGCGACGCCTTGCAGCTGTGTAGGCCAGTTCTTTGCTCCATTGATAGCCTGGCCATTCGTAGAGGATACGGGTGATACGGCGGCGACGAACTGGCTTTTTCGCTGTATGGCTTTTATATCGGGGAGGGTGAGTGTCTGCAGGCTGCTGGCGCCCAGGCGTACTCCACCGGGCATGCCCATATTGTTACTGGCAGGCTGAACCGAGATCATATTAGACCCCATGGAGGACAGCTGTTCATGAATGCTTTGTTTGCTGCCCTGTCCGATGGCCACCATGGCGATGACTGCGGCGACGCCGATGATAATGCCCAGCATGGTGAGGAAGGCGCGCAGCTTGTTCCGTTGCAACGCTCGTAATGCCACACGTATGAGATTCAATGGATTCATAACAAAATATTAATTGTCGTCGGAAGTGGGCAGCGCTGCCAGCGCCTCCCGGGCCGAACGGACATGTTCATTTTTAGAATCTTTCAGCACTTTCCCGTCGCGCAGCACGACCGTACGGCTGCTGAAGGCGGCGATGTCCGGCTCGTGGGTTACAAAGACGATGGTCTTGCCGTGCTGCTGGTTGAGCTCCTGGATAAGGGCCATGATCTCGTAGCTCGTACGTGTGTCCAGGTTGCCTGTGGCTTCATCAGCGAGGATCATTACCGGCTCGTTCACGAGGGCCCTGGCGATCGCCACGCGCTGCTGCTGTCCACCTGAGAGCTGGTTGGGCAAGTGGTCCATCCTGTCCGCCAGCTTGACGGATTCAAGGGCTTTTATCGCCCGCTCCTTTCGCTGGGTCGCGCTTATAGTCGAATTGTAGAAAAGGGGCAGCTCTACATTTTCCAGCGCGCTGGTACGGGGCAGCAGGTTATAGGACTGGAATACGAAGCCTATCTTCCTGTTCCGCAGGCGGGCCAGCTCATTGCGGGATAGGGAGCCGACGTTGACGCCGTCCAGCATGTAGACGCCATCGGTGGGCTTATCGAGACAGCCCAGTGTATTCAGCAGGGTGGTCTTCCCCGAGCCGCTGCTGCCCATGATGGTGACAAATTCGCCAGGGTCAACGTCGAAGGTTACGCCTTTCAATGCCCTGACGACTTCCGTGCCCATGTGGAATTCGCGACGGATATTCTGTATGGAAAGAATGGAGGTACTCATCTTACACCACCTCCTCCCGGTCGCCTGGCGGGTCTTTGCGGCATGAATGGACTCTTTGCGGCGGGAGTGGCACCGCCTTTGACGATCTGCTGGATGCCTGTCACCACGATGTCCGATGTCGTGAGCCCTTCCAATACCTGTACTTGTGTATCATTGTTCAGGCCCGTTCTGATCCTTTTTTGCACCATTGTTGTGCTGTCCCGGAGGACCCAGACATGTGCGATCTCGGAAGCCTGTACTCTGCTGCTGTCCTTGACCTTAGTGGGGCTTGAGGAGCTGCGTGGGTCTGCTCCCGCCATCTGCGTTCCGCGCGCTCTTCCATTTCGACCCCTTCCCGCGGTGCTATCGGGAATAATGGCGTACTTGCCGGCCAGGGCGGCGGAGTCCGGCTGGAACTGAATGGCCTTGGCGGAGATGAGCAGGGCGCTATCGGCCTCTTTCGTATATATCGTCACGTTAGCCGTCATACCCGGCTTTAGTTTCTGATCGTCATTGGGTGCATAGATGATCGTGGTATAGGTGACGACGTTGGCAGAGGTGACGGGCTTTAGACGTATTTCTTCTACCGAGCCCTGGAAGACATCGTCTAAAAATGCATCTACGGTAAATGTCGCGCGCTGACCATGGGACACATTGCCGATGTCCGCCTCGTCTACATTGGCCTGTACCTGCATCTTGGTAATATCCTTGGCGATAGTAAAGAAAGTGGGGGTGTTGAAGCTGGCGGCCACCGTCTGACCAACGCTGATGCTACGGGTGAGCACTACCCCATCCATCGGGGAATAGATATCCGTATAGGAAAGATTTTTTTCAGAGGATGCCAGCTGTGCCTTTGCATTTTCAACCTGAGCCTTTGCAATGTTCAGCGTATAGGTGGCGTTGTCATAATCAGCTTTGGAAATAGCGCCTGTCTTGTACAGCAGCTCCTGCCGTCCAAAGTTGGCCTGCTGGTAGGTCAGCTGGCTTTGCGCTGACAGAAGGGTAGCCTTGTTCTGATCTACCTGGGCAAGGAAGAGGGATTTATCCAGCTGTGCCAGCAGCTGGCCTTTTTTGACCTTGTCGTTGAAGTCGGTGAAAAGGGTTTTGATGATGCCGGACACCTGCGAGCCGACCGTGACCGTATCCACCGGCTGTATATTCCCCGTAGCCGTCACGCTTTGGGAGATATAGCCTATCTGGGGGCTTTCCGTCTGCAACACTACTGATGTTTCTTTTTTCCGGAAGAAGAAGAACCAGACTGCTGCCGCGGCAACGAGAAGTACGATGATAATGATGATGCTCCTTTTCATGTAGATTAAAATTTTATCGGCACTCCCCTATAAAAGTCATAGATCCGGATGGTGAGTGCTGCATTGTATTTTGCCTGTACGTATTGTTGGTAAGATTGTGTATATAGATTTTTCTGTATCAGGTAATCCACGGTGGCGATGGCGCCGACCTTCAATTGTTCGCCTGCGATGCGATAGCTTTCCTTCGTAGCCGTCAGCTGTTCCACCGATGCATCATACTGGCCCTGTGCATTGATCACGTTCACATATGCCTGTTCCACCGTGAGGCTAAGGTTGTTCCGGGTGTTTTTTTGGTCAAGCTGAGCCTGTTCGATCTGGATCTTTGCTTTTTCCACTCCTGTGCGGGCTACCCTGCGGGTGAAAATAGGAACAGACAAGGAGAGCCCGATCTGCTGATAAAAGTTGTTATCCAGCTGTTTGAGAATGGAGGGGTCTCCACCCGAATGGCTGGTAGCGCTGGCGCCGCTGGCGCTGAGGGTAGGATTATAGGCCGACCTTGCCAACTGGAGGTTGACGCGGGCTATATCCAGGTTTTTATCGGCGATCTTTATTTCGGGGCGTATAGCCAGCGCCTGTTGCTGTACTTCTGTAAGATTGGGCACCAGCTCTTTTGTGATCAGCGTATCGGGTTCCTGAAGATCGAAGTCCACGGAGGAGGGCAGTTGCAGGAATTGTTTCAGGCTGATGATATACTGGCGATGGGTATTTTGAGCCGTGACGAGCGAGTATTTGTCGTTGGCATATTGAGCTTGTAATTGCACCAGGTCCTTGAGGGCTATGGAGCCTGCATCGTATTTCTGCCGGGCCTGTTTAACCTGTTCGCCAGAGGTATTGACCAGGTCCTGGAGATAGATGATATTTTCCTTGGCCAGTAAGATATTAAGAAACCCTTGCGTGACGGATAGGGTAAGGTCATTCTCCTGTTGGAGGATATCCAGTCCTGCCGTCTCGGTCAATAGCTGTTTTTCTTTTGCATTATTTCGGATGTAACCACCCTGATAAAGGGTAACGGCGGAGTTTACGCCATAATTACCGCTCCCGGTCACTGTTCTGTTGCCATAGCCTCCTGTTCCGTTGGGCCGTTTTTGGTAGGTGAGGCCTTCCGATGCCGTCCCTAAAAGATTGGGCTGGTTGGCGGCCCTGGCCTGCAGCAGGTCTTGTTCGGAGGAGCGCTGGCTGAGGCGGAAGGTATTGATGGTGATGTTATTCCTTATAGCAAAGTCCAGACAGTTCTGCAGGTTCCATTTGGAAGGCAGGTTTTGCAGTGCGGTATCGGTTGCGCCTGTCTGTGCCTTAACCAGCGAGGTAACAGACAAGAATATAAGAAAACATAGGATAGCCTGCCGCTGTTGCCGCATATGGAGGGGTTTGATGACAGGGTGGGGTGAGCAAAGGGCAGGCCAGAAAGGAGCATCATTCACACCCTTGTCATAAATATAGGTCATTTTGGGATTTACATCGGTGGATTCGGTGAAAAATTACTAACTTTATTAGTATGAACCGGAGTGGAGCGGCGGATCTTCCTTTACATTATGGCTATGTTCCCCAGTGGCTGGCGGATCGTATGGCCAAGTTGGGTTTTGCCATAACGGAGACGCTGATAATGGACTATGGCAAGACGGAGGTCATCCGCCGTCTGAGCGATCCATTCTGGTTCCAGAGTCTGGGGGCTGTTATGGGTATGGACTGGCATAGTTCGGGAGTCACGACCTCCGTGATGGGCGCCTTGAAGCGGGCGATCAATCCTCATTCCCGTGAGTTGGGTATTTATATCTGCGGAGGCAAGGGGAAATTTTCCCGGCAGGCGCCGGAAGAGATCAGGAATGTCTGCGAAAGCACCGGCCTCGATGGAGAGGATCTGGTACGTTGCAGTAAGTTGAGCGCCAAGGTCGACAATACGGCCGTCCAGGACGGATTTCAGCTGTATACCCACAATTTTATTCTTACCAGTGAAGGGCAATGGACCGTGATCCAGCAGGGGATGAGCGAAGGTTATTCGATGGCCAGGCGTTATCACTGGCATTCTGCGGATCTTTCCTCTTTTGTCAGCGCGCCGCATACGGCTGTATGCGGGGTCAACCAGGGCATGATCCTCAACATGACGGACAGGGAGGCAAGCCCCGCGCAAAAGGGTGTTCTTTCTATCAGCAAGGAGAAGCCAGAGCTGATGATGCGGGATATACAACAGCTGGTGCTGCCTTCTCACCATGATGTACGTACGGAGGATGTGGATCTAAAAAGATTGGGGGCGGTGTTATGGTTAGCTCATGAGAAGCAGCCTTCCGACTTTGAGGAATTGTTGTTATTGGAAGGTGTCGGTCCGCGTACATTACAGTCTTTGGCCCTTGTAAGTGAAGTGATACATGGGACCCCGTCGAGGTTTCGCGACCCGGCCCGGTTTGCGTTTGCACATGGGGGAAAGGATGGTCATCCTTTTCCTGTGCCCATAAAAGTATATGACGAGACCATCGGTATTTTACAGACTGCCGTGCAGAAGGCAAAGGTTGGGCAGACGGATAAAAAAGAGGCCATCCGTCAGCTGAGCGAGCTGGCCCGCAAGGCGGAAAAAGATTTTACGCCAACAGGTGGACTGGACCAGCTAATAGAAAAAGAAAGGAACGAGTCCTGGAAATATGGGGGCCGAACTGTTTTTGGCAAGGCGCAACCACCCAAAGGACAGCAGCAACAGCAGCTTCGACTGTTTTAGAACAGCGGGCAGGACTTCGACGGTCCGGCTGAACGGGCAAAGTTGACGAGCCTTAATTAAAAGGAGAAGAGGGCGGCTTCTTCCTGGACTGCCTGGAAAGTTTTATTCCGGGATTTTTGGAAAGCAACAGATTGGCCTTTTGTTCAGTAGCCTGAACGGATAGCCATTTTAACATGAGTTTCCTAAGCACTTTGGCTTTTTCGGATTTTTCTTTAGGGGTGTCAAACATGATCAGAATACCTTTAACCTTGGTGCTCGAATGTAAGCTGTCATCCCTAACCGCAACGCCTCCACGTACGATCATTTTTGCACACTAATGGTTTTCCTTAGTATATACTCTTCCCAATATTTAGTGGAGGCTGTAGTCATCGGACGAATAGCCGTTCTTACATATTATAAGCGCCGTAATAAGCAGCGCCTAACAGGGCCATTTTGTCGTTGAGAATAGCATATACGGGAACCTTTTCGGAGAGATCGTGCATTCGACCATTGTTGTCGAAATTCTTTTCCCAGTTCTCGTTTTGTATAAGGGGTAATATCTTCGGTGGTATGCCTCCGCCCAGGTAGAGCCCGCCTGTGGCCATCAGTTTGAGCACCAGGCTGGAAGCTTCTGTAGCGAGGTATCGGACAAAGAGGTCCATCACTTCAGCGCAGACCGGGTCTTCTTTTTTCAAAGCTGCCTCGCTGACTACGGCGGCGAGATCTTCTTTCTCCATTCTTTTTGTCAGCCAGTCGGGTACTTTTTCATTTTTTGCCTCGGTGCAGAATTTATAAAGGGTCTTGATACCCATTCCGGACACTACCCTTTCCCAGCTGACGTGTCCGAACTGCTGCCGGAGATACCGGAACACTTCTATGTCCATATCGGTGCGGGGTGCAAAATCGCTGTGCCCGCCCTCTGTGGCAAAGGGATGATAGGCTTTCCCATCCCAGAACAGTCCTGCTTCACCCAGTCCCGTACCGGGTGCAAGGATGGCAATATTGCCTTCGGCGCCCCTTTCGCCAGGTGCGATGACGGCCAGTTCGTCGTCTTTTAGCCCTGCCAGTCCGTATGCGGTTGCTTCGAGGTCATTGATAAAAGAGACGGGGTGTCCGAGGGACGCGCTCAGGGCTTCGCTGTCCAATGTCCAGGAAAGATTGGTGAGTCTACTTTTGCCGTGGAGCACGGGTCCTGCTACGGCAGCGCAGATATGATCGGGCAGTGTGCCGCCGGTGAAGTCATGGATGATATCTTCCAAGGTTTTGTAGTCTTTGGAGGCGTAGCGTTTCTCATTCAGGATGGTGAACTCGCCTGCTTCCAGGCGGTATAATGCCATATTGGTCTTGGTGCCGCCAACGTCGCCGGCCAGCACGGTAATTGAGTATTTTGTATCGTCTATGTCCTTCTTAAATGCGATGGGGATCCTCGATGTAGTTGCCATGCCTATGTATTTTTACCTTCCTTGAATTGTTTCCCGGCCGGTGTTATACAAATTTACATATTACGGCGATACTGTCCCCCTACCTCATACAATGCGTGTGTGATCTCTCCCAGGCTACAGTATTTTACGGTGTCCATCAGCTCTGCAAACAAATTGCCGTTAGTGACAGCTGTCTGCTGGAGCTTTTTTAGCATCGTTGCGCTATGGGCTTGGTTCCTTTTACGAAAAGCGAGCAAATTTTGTATCTGCTGATCCTTTTCTTCCTTTGTGCTGCGAATGACCTCACCTGGCGTCACAGTGGGTGACCCTTTTTTATTCAGGAAGGTGTTGACGCCTACGATGGGAAGATCGCCGCTGTGTTTCATGCCTTCGTAGTAAAGGCTTTCTTCCTGGATCTTGTTGCGTTGATACATCCGCTCCATGGCCCCCAATACGCCGCCACGATCTGTCAGCCGGTCGAATTCCGCCATCACGGCCTCTTCAACCAGGTCCGTGAGCTCTTCGATGGCAAAGCTGCCCTGTATGAAATTCTCGGTTTTTGCGCTGCCGAGCTCCCTGTTGATGATCAGCTGTATGGCCATCGCCCTTCGTACGCTGTCTTCCGTGGGCGTGGTGATAGCTTCGTCATAGGCATTTGTATGCAGGGAATTGCAATTGTCATAAATGGCATACAGGGCCTGTAAGGTAGTGCGTATGTCGTTGAAGTCGATCTCCTGGGCGTGCAAGCTTCGTCCGGAGGTTTGGATATGGTATTTCAGCTTCTGGCTCCGGCTGTTGCCTTTATACAGGTGTTTGATGGCCTTGGCCCAGATGCGTCTTGCTACACGTCCGATGACGCTGTATTCCGGGTCCATCCCATTGCTGAAGAAAAAAGAAAGGTTGGGGGCGAAGTCGTCGATGCCCATGCCCCTGGAAAGATAATATTCTACATAGGTGAAACCGTTGGCCAGCGTAAAGGCCAGTTGTGTGATCGGGTTGGCGCCGGCCTCGGCAATATGATAGCCGCTGATGGAGACGCTGTAGAAATTGCGTACATCCTTTTCGATGAAGTATTCTTGTACGTCACCCATTAATCTTAGCGCAAATTCAGTGCTGAAGATGCAGGTGTTCTGGGCCTGGTCTTCTTTCAATATGTCGGCTTGTACGGTGCCTCTCACCTGTGAGAGGGCTTCGGCCTTTATTTTTTCGTATACTTCTTTAGCCAGGATCTCGTCGCCGCTGAGACCGAGGAGCTTTAATCCTAATCCATTATTGCCTTCGGGAAGGCGACCGGGATGAGAAGGATTATAATATTGAGGGCGGATGAGATTGCCGTATTTCTTTTTAATGACTTCGTTGGCCTGTTCCCAACCATTGATCTTGTCCAGGTGTTTTTCGCAAGCCTGGTCGATGGCTGCATTCATAAAAAAAGCGAGAATGATCGGCGCCGGTCCGTTGATCGTCATACTTACCGAAGTACGTGGATCGCAGAGATCGAAACCGGAATATAATTTTTTGGCGTCGTCCACTGTGGCGATGCTGACACCGGCATTGCCTACTTTACCATAGATGTCGGGGCGTGGGTCCGGGTCTTCGCCATACAGGGTGACCGAGTCGAATGCGGTGCTGAGACGTTTGGCAGGCTGGTCAAAGGAGACGTAGTGAAAACGTTTGTTGGTTCGTTCGGGGCCGCCTTCGCCGGCGAACATACGAGTCGGGTCTTCTTCCGAGCGTTTGAGCGGGAAGCTGCCGGCGGTGAAAGGATATTTTCCCGGGAAGTTCTCCTGTAATCTCCAGCGCAGGATATCGCCCCAGTCGTGGTAGCGGGGGACAGCGATCTTTGGCACTTTGAGATGGGAGAGCGATTCGCTGTACAGGGGTTGGCGGATGACCTTTTCGCGGACATGGTATTCGAAGAATTCTTTCTGGTAGCGGGCTTTTGTTGCCGACCATTCGTCGATGAGCTTTTTACAAACGGGGAAGAGCTGTTTTTCCAGGCGTTGTTTTTGTTCTTCCAGTGGCGGCGCGGCGGGTGAGTTTTCGGGCAGGTCCATTAGTACGCCGTCGAGCTTGTATAATTTGGAGGCGATGGTGGCCTGTTCGTCTGTCAGCCGGTTGTATTCCCGTACCTGCCCGCTGATCTCGGAGAGGTATCGGACCCGGGGGGCTGGGATAATGGTGGATTGGGCGGTGGTGTCCTTTTGATGAGGATGCTGCTCTACAGGCGGGAAGGCTTCCGCTGACTTTTTGTTGATCAGGGCCATCAGCTTTTCGAAGAGCTCATTGACGCCCGTGTCATTGAATTGCGAGGCGATGGTCCCTATCACCGGGAGGTCGTCGTCCTTGGCGGTGAAGAGGTTGTGATTTCTTTTGTATTGCTTACGTATATCGTGAAGGGCGTCTTTGGCGCCTGCCTTATCGAATTTATTCAGCACGACCAGGTCGGCGTAGTCGAGCATATTGATCTTTTCCAGCTGCGAGGCGGCTCCATATTCGGGGGTCATCACGTATATGCTCAGGTCCGTGTGATCGAGAATAGAGGCGTCGCTTTGGCCTACTCCGGCTGATTCCAGGATGATGAGGTCATAGCCGGCCTGCCGGCAGATATCCAGGGCTTCCTGGACATGGGAGCTGAGCGCTTTGTCGCTGTCCCGGGTGGCGAGGCTGCGCATATAACTGCGGGGGCCTGAGATCGCGTTCATACGGATGCGGTCGCCCAGGAGGGCGCCTCCCGTCTTTTTTTTGGAGGGGTCGACGGAGATGACGGCGATGGTCTTGTCGGTGAAGGCGTTCAAATAGCGTCGGACCAGCTCGTCCGTTACGGAGGATTTGCCGGCGCCGCCTGTGCCTGTGATGCCGACGACCAGGGGGGAAACACTGCCGGGGGCCGGGGAGACCGTATCCGGTGCGTTGCCGGTGACCATCTGGGTGCTGCCCGGAGCCAGTCCGTTCTCTGCATTGGAGATGGCCCGGGCTATTTTGCGGATATCCTTCCATTCCCCCAGCTTCATCTTTCCATTAAATTGAGCAGGGTTGCCATTGAGGGGGAAGTCGCATTGTTTTATTACATCCTCGATCATCCCTTCCAGGCCCATCCGGCGTCCGTCATCGGGAGAATAGATACGGGTGATGCCGTATTGATGCAGTTCGTGGATCTCCTGGGGGAGGATGGTGCCGCCGCCGCCGCCGAACAGTTTTATGTGTCCGCAGCCATTCTCGTCGAGCAGGTCTTTTATGTATTTGAAGAATTCCAGGTGGCCGCCCTGGTAGGAGGTGATGGCGATGCCCTGGACGTCCTCTTCGATGGCGCATTCCACGATCTCGGCTGCCGAGCGGTTGTGTCCGAGGTGAATGATCTCTGCCCCTTTGGTCTGCAACAACCGACGCATGATGTTGATGGCGGCGTCATGACCGTCGAACAAGGCTGCGGCCGTCACGAGACGAACTTTGTGTAAAGGGGTGTAACTCATTGGGTTAAGTTTGGCAATCGTACAAAGTTAACTCAAAAAAACTAATGACTGTTAGTTTTTGCAATTAAACAAACTGGATGGAGGCGGGCTTATAAAGTTCAGCGATGATGGTGCACTTTTACTAGTTGCCTACATATTGTTTTCGATAATGAAGCGAATGAGAGCCGCGGGAGTGTTGAGGTTTAATTTATGCATTATATTTTTTCTGTGTGTCTCAACCGTATAAATACTTAGATTCAATTCGCCGGCAATTTGCTGATTGGTGAGATTGTCCTTGATCAATTTGATTATCTCGTATTCCCTTTTGGTGATATTGAATTGCTTCAAAAAATTGTCTTTTAGATCAAACTCATTTTCGTTTTTGGGCGGCCGATACGGGAAACATACCAGCCCCTTTGACACAAGGAAGATAGCCTGAAAAAGTTCTTCTTTATTACTGTTCTTTAAAAGGTATCCGCTGGCGCCGATCTGCCTGGCTTTTTCGATCAAATGCTCGTCATTGTAGGTCGACAACATAATGATCTTTACAGAAGGATGAGATTGCCTTAGCCTCATGGCCGTCTCTATTCCATTCATTTTCGGCATATTGATATCCAACAGGATTATATCCGGGACCTCCTTCTTGATTATATCAAGTAATTCTCTTCCATCATTGGCAATATCGATGATGCAAAAACCGGGTTCTTCCTTCATTAGCAGGTTGAGTCCGTCGATAAAAAGCATATGGTCGTCTGCAACGATGATCCGTATCCGTTGTTCCATTTTAATCGTTATTATATGGTATCTGTATGACAATGGTTGTGCCTGACCCTCCGGAATCGATGTTCATTTTGCCTTTCAGGTAATTAATCCTCGCGTTGATATTTTTTAGCCCCATCCCGTTCTTTGCCGCCGGAGAAAACCCTATTCCATTATCCTCGGCCATTAACTCGAGGTATTTCTCATAGGTGATCATCTGAATGGTCGCCTCTGTTGCCTGGGAATGCTTTATGATGTTGTTGGTTAGCTCCAAAAATATGCGGTAGATCATCAGTTCGTCCTCCTTGGAAAGGGTTCGGTCATAGCCGGTAGAATGAAAATGGAACTTTATGCTGCCTTCCGTATTTAGTCGCTGGTAATAGTTGCCGAGCATGTTCTGCAGATCCGTCTGGTCAAATTCAGGTGGCATCAGGTTATGGGCAATATTGCGAGCGTTGGTAGATGCCCGGTCGATCAATTGCTCGACTACTTTGGCCTGCTCTTGCGGTATGCTTAGGGATTGGATGTTCATTTTAATGGCCGCAAGGTTGCCGCCCAATTCGTCATGTAAATCTTCCGCAATGCGTTTTTGCTCGATCTCCTGCGCCTGAATGATCTGGCGGCTCGTGCTTATCTTGTAATCATGCAATTGTTTGGCTATCAGTTCCTTCTCCTTTTTAAAGAAGTTGTATCGATATAAGATGCCAAATGAAATGATTATCGTTTCGATCACGATCCCTGTCTCAAGAAGCGTGGGCGGCATGGGGAGGGCATTGAATACTCCCATCAGCATGAGTACATTGAGCAAGGCTCCGGCCAGGAAGGAAAAGACTGCCGCAAGATAAAAGCCGGCCAGCCAATATCTTTGTTTTATCTTCTCTATACAGGAAATGAGTATCAATCCAATCACAACTATCGGGACGATCCTTGTGATCCAGGAATAGATGACGCTGATGACTGGATATGTCCTTTCATGCATAAGCACCGGCCATGTACTGAGCGCAATCAAAAGACAAAACCACTTCACTACCCAAACCCATTTAAAGACAATGCTATTGGCCGCAGTCTGACGCAAAAAGCCTTGCATGACGAATAGTAGAATACTGAAGGATAAAAACAAGGAGCCAAGCCTGCCCGGAATGTAAAGCAGGGGATGATTGGGAAAAACAAATTGAAAATCCAATCCTTCAGAGGACCAGATAAGCCAGATTGTGGAGAGAGTATACAAAAAGTACAGCAAATGGATATTTTCTTTCAATGCAAAAAAGACAAAGAGGTTGAACAACCCGACGAGAAGGATAATGCCTGTGAACAGGCCAAAGATCAAATACATCCTGTTCTCGACGCGCCTGATGTCTTTTTTTGAAAATAACATCAGGCTGAACTGGACGCTCAGACCGCCCGGATCTGTCATCAGATAATATTGCCTCGTTGCATGGGGTTCGATGCGTAAGGGATAAATAAACACCGGGAAAGGATAGGGTCTTGTATGAAAAGGGAAGTCTGTACCGGTCTTTCCATAAGAGAAAAGGCGGCCGTTCCTATTTTGAAACAGTTCCAATCCCCGAATAACATGGTTGGCAAAGACCAGAAAACACTCGTGCTCTACAGAGTCTGTATTTACCAGGCTAAAGGTCAGCCACAATTTATTTTTCGGGAATCCCAGGTTGATGAAACGTTCTTTGCTGATCCTGGTCCAGTTTGACTGATCGACTGATAAAATGTCGTTGCTTCCGATCCCCGTCGAGTCATCCAGAAAGGAACATCTGTCGAGTATGAATAAATGTGCTTCCTGCTCCAGGTGCTTGATGTCCACTGGTTTTTGTGCATTTATGGTGGAGTGGAGAGATAACATCAATACGAATGAAGCGCACTTAAGCCCATTGCCTCCTGATACACTTATTTTATCCCAAAAGTTCAAAACCATTTTGTTTATTGAATAAAGGTATTGGTTGAGCGTAATTCTAAAAATACAAACTGGTTGGTATTGTCCAGGATATGGGTATTGTGAACCTTTGAATGAATATAATTTAAATACTTAATAATACAACAATGAAACAGCATAAGAAATTAGCGGTTTTATTATTCGTTACCGTTTTGAGCTGTATATACGTGTACGGGCAAGCTCCTTATACATCTGCTTTAGAAGGACAATTTAAGGGCTACTTCACTATTGGAAAATGTGATGTTTCGTCAATTACGGCTAAAGTGAGACTTAGCACACTCGCAGGCGAACCGACAGTCTATGTAAATATCAGGTGGAGGAATGGAAGCGGTAGCTCATCCGATTGTCTTGGGAATGAAAAATTCAACTTGTTTGTAAAGATCTATTCAAACTATTCCAGCTCCTATTTCTATATACCTGCAGATGGAGCGATTGGCTTAATACCGGAAGGCGATAATACATGGGGGCAGAATCCTCTGGCGGGTTCTCCAAACTGGGATGAACTTCTTGCAAAAGACCCGCTTTATAGAACCCGGGACGGTAGTTACAATTTTGTATCTGCCGATGATGCAAAATCTGTTTGGAGATATGGATTTGCCTTATCTGCTGTTGTTCTAATGGATGAATCAGGCCGCCTTTATTACACAGAAAAATAAAAATATGAGCTTAAAAAATTCGGCACTAATTATTTTTTGCCTGGTTATCCGTTTTGATATATCTGCTCAGGAGCTTATTAAAGATAAATACGGTACTATTAAAGTGTGTGTAGTTTACCCTTCTTACGCAGAAGATCATGTGAATGAAAATAGTATAAAAATTGTACGAAAGGATAATAATACCGATCTGATACATTTCCCGGACGAAGTCCTGTTCTCTTTTGATAACCAATCGGTCTGGTATAGATCTCAATACGTGAATGTTTCGGCAATGGATCAGGCCCAAGATCATGTTATTACGGTGTACTGGGGTTATGTTTCATTGAATGATGGAAAATGCGATTGGGGCAACTTTTTGAGAAGTTCCTGCTATTACTTCAAGGATGATCAATATGTTGGAGATGTGTTCTCGCAGCGTAAAAGCTATTCCGGGACTCCTGAATCAAAAAAAGCCTGGTGGGATTTGATCAGCAAATGGTTAACAGAGGATCATTGCGCCCTGGATAATGACCCCGATAAAGCCTATCCATTTGACTTTATAAGAACAAAGACCTTGACATTGAATCGAACGAACCAGGGCATATCTGAAAGAATATCTATTGAAACAAATTTGGCTGTCACTGCATTTTTCAGTAATGCAAATAGCAACAGATTCATTACTTCCAATACTACTTATGGATATAAAGACATTGTGAGAATGGGGCAGCAGAATCAGGAAATGAGCAGGCTAACACAGGAAAGTTTAGAAAACACGGCAAAGAATAATAAAACAAACTCCAAAACTGTATCTCAGGTTCAGACGGAGCAGGCTGAAAAACAAAGACAGCAACAGGATGAAATAGATCATCAAAGAAGCAGGGCAGCGCAAATCGATAAAAATACAGAGCAGCGCCAGAAGGAAGCTGCCGCTGTTGCGGGTGGGGTTGTTGCTATCGCCACATTAGGAATACTAACTAACAATGAAAAAAACGTATATCATAAGAATTCTTCGCAATTCGGTTTTGGTCTGGGATTTCTTTCGGAAACTTTCCCTTACATAGTAAACTATGAAGAAACCAATTCGACAAACGGACGTATTCAAGACCGGCGAAAAACAGATACTATTCAGCAGGAAGGCACAGTAGGGGTAATAGCAGATATGAAATACAGCCCATTTATTTCAAAGGCATATCAGCCAAAATTTAAAATTTCCGGTGGATATAGCATTGCCCTTTCCGAGATCTTCAAAACCCCGAATATCAATGCGATAGATAACCAGGGAAACAGTTCCGACGGGTACAACGAAACTATCAATCACGTTTCTTTTTTTAGAGGTGAGTTATACAATTATATAGGCAAAGGCAAGACCAAATTTATTATAGCAGGAGAGTACGAATCAAAAAATATTTTTTATACTTCTGTAAACAGCCTGCTTAGCACTTACGCTTCCGAATCTATCAAGGTTTACGACACATCCTACACCAGCGGGAGCCTGCAAAATTATAGATACGGAATCGGTCTTTCTGTCGGGTCGCCTAATAAATTGAACTTTGAAATCCTGGTAGAGAGATGCGAATACATCAACTCTCAAATGAGCAGCAATTTTGGCTTGTTTGCGAACTATAATCTTCGACTTAACTTATGGAAGGCAAGCTGGTTTAGTCTCGGAGCATGTATCTCAACGTTGAATCAATTCAAGTCAGGCACAAAGGTTTCCGATAAAAATGATGATTACCAAAATAAGTTCATTTACCAAATACATTTGATCTATAATAAGGACTGGTTTTGGAAAAAGAAATAATCAAGCGTATGAATTTTCGTATAATGAAATTTAAAATAGTTTTCGTCGCTTGTCTTTTACATCCCTGGACACACCTGGCAGCACAGAATTGGTCATCCTGGATCAATTTGGAAAGCGATGATAATAATAGTATTCAGTATTGTTATAAACTTTATCCGGTGACACCTGGCAATAGCTTTTCATTTAAAATAAGGAATAATTCGATTTCAAATGCATGTGGAGAGTTCGATGTAGTTCTCAACATGATAAATGGACAGAAAAAAGTTTCATGCGGTTTTAAGGATTTGAAGCCCGGTGTTGAAAGAAGTTGTCCGGGTGTTTATCAATTTAGCGAGGTGCAATCTTTCTCGGCTGTAACTAATGTTAAGATCAGTAATTGCGGGAATGGGACAAGTGCACAAAGCGCGCCTGCCTCTTTCACAATAGATTATCATAACGAAGCGGGGAAAAGCGGGAAGTTTAAATATGTCGACCCCAATGGTCAGTATTCCTTTGAAACCGCAGCGTTTTCAGGCTTGCAAAAGGCCTCCAATAACCCATATTCCCAGTCATTCAAAAATCAAGGGTTAATTCCTTCGGGTACCTGGAAAATAGAATTAATAATAGTACCGAAAACAAAAAAGGAGAAGGGACTAAATAAATACCCGCCTATCTTCAGACTTACGCCAATGAATGATGTAGAATTATCCAGCTTAAAAACAGATTCGGTCCGCGATGGCTTTTTAATTCATTCCGGCAGAGATCCTTTGACGGCTTCGCAAGGGTGCATTATTTTAGATAATGCAAGCAGGCAAAAACTCAAAGCTGCTATAGTAAAGTATGGACCAATAAATTTAAAAGTTGAAAATAAAATATATTAATGGGGAAATATCGGGTGTTTATATTCTTACTGCTGTTCCCCTTTGCCTATTGCTTTAGTCAAAATAAAGAAAGCATTACTATTGCAACCGACAAAAAAGATGTAAAAGATACAACGGTGACTTTGTTATCTCACGGGGAGGGCTGTATGGATAAAGATTCTCTGCCTTTTGGGAAATGGATGTTTTACTGCAAAGATGAAAACGGTAAGGAATATCTTTTTAAAGAGGGGTTTTTCAAGAAGACAATTCCGGGCTTATTCGATATTATCGGCGATACTGTCGAAATAAGAGGATTATTCGGTGTACAAAACTCACCCGATTCATTAAAATTAAAGCAATTAACATTTGTAAAGTATATCAAATGCGGAACATGGGTTTATTATCACCCCAACGGCAAAATATGGAAAAAGGTAAACTTCCGATGTGATAAACTGCCTGTTAAATGCGACATTGCTCACACCGATAACGGCTCTATGGAGTTGCTGGTTTCTATGAATGAGAACTTCGGGCAGGACGAATATGTCGATGGGGCAGTATCGGAGTTCGATGAAGAGGGGTATGTATTCAAAAAAGTTATTTTCTCTGTCCTTAATAGGGTCATATATAAAGCTGTTTATGATAAACGCGGAAGCATTATAAAAGTGTCAAGGGCGTTTTTGGCTGATGGAAATAGACTCCTGCCTAATAATTATTGAAATATGTACAGACATTTAGTTTTTGGTGTCCTATTACTGATCAGTTCTTCAATCGATGCTCAGCATCTACAAAAGAAAAGCACGATGAATAAGAAGACATATGTAATAGAAACAACAGTTGGTAATAAAGATCCGGCTGTTGTCAAGCCATTTGTAATCGACAGTACGGAACTGACAAAGCCATATTACGGCGATGGCATGTATGACTTATATATGTTTATAAAAGACAACATAAGAGCAGAAACACCTGTTATAAACAAGGCGCCTAAGGGAACGTATAAAGTGAAAGTGCAAGTAGTGATTTTTGAGGATAGCAGCCTGCACGATATCAAGCCCCTCACTAGCTTCGGCTATGGCATGGAAGAAGAAGCTGTGCGGGTTATCCGGCTCACCAAAAAATGGAGCCCGGCGCTTATGGGTGAAAAACCTATTAAATACACGCATATCCAAACTATCACATTTGTTGTGGAATAGTGTTTAAAGCGGACAAATGACTGAACCAAGAATAATTTTTGAGAAGAGAAAGCGGTAAAGCAGATGAAAATGCCCCATGTTTAGTACCAGGGTAAAAAATTCTTCACTAATTGATAAAATTTGCTAATTTGGGACGCATAAAGTATACATGAAGCGGATTGCTGCTATACTGCTAATGGGGATTTTGTTCTTTAACTGGTACGGTTACAAGCTGTTATCTTTCTATTTGGAAAATAAGGCCGACCGCCAGCTGGAAGCCCGCCTGGACGAGGATCGCTATGACGAGTCCCAACTTATCTCTATTAAAGTACCTTCTTCTCATCTTTCTTACTATAACAGCTCTACCCAATTCGAACGTGTGGATGGCCAGATAGAGGTTGGTGGCGTACAATATAAGTATGTCAAGCGCCGGCTGTTCAACGACTCCCTGGAGCTGCTCTGTATCCCCAACCACACTGCCATGAACCTGCAGACAGCGAGGAATCAGTTCTTCCAGCTGGTGAACGATATCCAGCAGCACAATGGACAGGGGAAGAAATCGGACCATTCTATTTCAAAGAACTTTTCACCCACCGACTATGAGACGGTATCGTCCCTTACGGTGAGTCAACCGCATCATACAATTAAACCTCCTATGTTCGGGGACCTCGTGCCCACTCTTTCCTACTCTTATCATCTTACGGTCGAGCAGCCGCCCGATCCTATTTCCTGCTAATCAATTCCGGTAGCTACTGCGTTCCGGACCAAGAACTGCCGTAGGCGGTTCGTTCTGGTATTTAAACCCAACATATGTATAGAACTCTGGTCATCATCGGTGTGATGACAGGCTTAGTAGCATGTAATGGCAAAAAGGATTACGATGCTGTCTTCAAGGACCCTAACCTGTATTGCGCCACTGTTTATCAACTGAATACGGTAGTAATGGGGAATAATTTCTCTCCCATAGTAGCTTCCCGAAATTATCTCTATGCCAATATTGCGGCTTATGAGGTGGTGGCAGGCAGCTATCCGGATCAGTATAATTCATTAGCCGGGCAGGTCAATGGATTAAAAGTCGTGCCCAAACCCACCGCCGGCAAGCCCGTCAATGCGGAATTTGCCGCCTTGCTGGCGTTTTGCAAGCTGGGTGAGGCCGTAACCTTCCCCGCGGGTAGCATGAAGGATTATGTCGACAGTCTGAAAAAGCTGGCGGAAGATCACGGCATGCCGTCCGATGTCTTTTCCAATTCCGTAGCCTATGCGGACACGGTATCCTCCGCCATCATGAAATGGAGCCGTAAGGACAATTACCTGGAGACCCGCGGCGCACCGGAATATACGGTGATGGATTCCCCCGGCCGTTGGGTGCCTACACCTCCAGCGTATACATCTGCCATGGAGCCTCATTGGAATACTATCCGGCCGGCTGTTATGGAAAAGGCTGATCAGTTCAATCCGCCGCCACCTTTCACATTCAATGTGAAGGACAAGAACAGCGAGTATTGCAAGGAAGTGATGAGCATCAAGAATGCCGTCGACAGCCTGACGGAAGAACAAGCGTGGATCGCGGATTTCTGGGATGACAATCCATTCAAGCTGAATGTATCGGGTCACCTGATGTTCGGCACAAAGAAATTTTCTCCTCCGGGGCACTGGATGAGTATTGTCGGCATCGCCGCCAGGAAGGCAAAGGCGGACTTCTCCACCACGGTCTGCGCCTATGCAAAGACGGCTATCGCCCTGTTCGATGCCTTTATAGAGTGCTGGAATGAAAAATATCGTTACAATACAGCGCGTCCAGAGACCGTGATCAATAAATATTTCGACGCCAACTGGCGCCCGCATTTACAGACGCCTCCCTTCCCGGAATATACCTGTGGTCACTCCACCTGCTCATCCGCGGCTGCGGAAGCGCTCACCAGCGTTTTTGGGGATAATTTCAATTATACGGACACTACGGAGCTCGAGTTCGGTATCAAGAGCCGAAGCTTCGCCTCTTTCCGTGCCGCCGCCGAGGAGAATAACTGGGCGCGGTTTTACGGGGGCATCCATTTTCACCACTCCTGTATCATCAGCACCGAGTACGGGAAGAAAGTCGGCGAGCTGGTAGTAGACAAACTAAAAATGAAAAAAGTTTCGAACCAATAATAAAGCCAAAACCAAACTAAAATGAGAAGAGTATTTTTATCGCTGTTGACACTTGTATTGATCGCTGTCGCGGAAAGGGCTAATGCCCAGGGATGCGTCGCCATCCGCAGTGCGGGAGGTTTCTGCGGAGCCGGCGAGGGCCATGTGGATACTACCAGCAAATGGCAGCTTAGTATAAACAACCGGTATTTCAAATCCTTCCGGCACTTCATCGGTACGGACGAGCAGAAACAACGCCTGGCTCAACAGACGGAGGTCATCAACCATCAGTATACTACAGACATTACGATCTTCCGTCTGATCAATCCCCGCTGGTCGATCATGCTGGACATGCCTATCGAGGCCAATACCCGCAGCAGCCTGTATGAGCATGCCAACCTGGGAAGATTCCAGACACATAGCTTTGGAGTGGGTGATATACGCGTGGCCGTGTATAGCTGGATACTCGATCCGGTGAAGATGCCAAAAGGCAATATACAGGTGGGTCTCGGTGTCAAGCTGCCTACGGGAGCCTACAACTACCAGGATTATTTCCACACGACGGACTCTACCAAGCGACTGGGACCCGTGGACCAATCCATACAGCTGGGGGACGGCGGAACAGGTCTGACGCTGGAAGTAAATGCCTTTTATAATTTCTCCTCCAAATTCAGCGTTTATGGCAATTTCTATTATCTCAGCAATCCCCGTGAGGTCAATGGCACTTCTACTGCCCGCGGAGGTACGCCGTCTGCCAGCGCCGTTAAGAATGGCAGTGATGTCATGAGCGTTCCCGACCAATGGATGGGCAGGGCCGGCGTCAATTATATGGTCAGTCATTTTACTTTTTCGGCCGGGGTGAGAGAAGAGTGTCTGCCTGTGCATGACCTGGTGGGTGGCAGCAATGGTTTCAGAAGGCCCGGTTATATCATCTCTGCGGAGCCCGGCGTCACTTACAGTGTAGGAAAGGTATCTGTCTATGGCTTTGTCCCTGTGGCGATCGTGCGTAACCGCACCCAAAGCGTTCCGGATAAAATAACCACCGACCTCACCGGCAAGACTGCCCATGGTGATGCCGCCTTTGCCGACTACGCCATCAATGTCGGATTGAACTATCGTTTTTAATCACCCGGACAACTAAAACTTATGCTTAATCCATTTTTAAAAAAATATATTCTACCAGCGCTGATGCTTTTGCTCCCTGCGTCCCTGCTAAGGGCGCAGACGGATGAGGATGCCATTATGATGTCGAAAAAGAATCTCTGTATCGGGGGCACGTATATGCATAGCAGCTGGGATCATTATTGGGAGGGCACGTTCAAGCGTGACAATAAAAATATCGGAACGATGTCTACACAGATGTTTGGTCTGATGGGTACTTATGGCATCACCAAGAAGCTGAATGTCATCGTCGGCGCACCTTATGTGACGACTCATGTTACGGCCGGCACTCTTCATGACCAGCATGGCATACAGGATCTTTCCGCCTGGCTGAAATGGCTGGCAGTGGAGCAGAATGCAGGTAACGGGGTACTGTCACTGTATGTGCTTGGCGGTGGTTCGATCCCCCTGACAAACTATATCGCGGACTATCTGCCCCTTTCCATCGGATTGCAAAGCAAGACGCTGTCCGGCAGATTGATGGTGGATTATCAGGTAGGAAAGTTTTTTGCTACGCTGTCCGGCACCTATACGTGGCGGAGCAATATCAAGATCGACAGGGACGCCTATTATACTACATCCCTTCATCTTACCAATGAGGTGGAGATGCCGGATATGACAGCTGTCAATTTCAGGACAGGCTATCGGAGCGATCGCTGGATCATCGAGGCAGTGCTGGCGAATATGACTACCAGGGGAGGGTTCGATATCCGTAAGAACGATATGCCTTTTCCCAGCAACAGGATGAATGCAACCATGGCCGGGGCTCACTTCAAATATAATTTCACGTTTGTGGATGGGCTTTCCCTGACCGGTGGAGGCAGCTATACAGTCGCCGGCAGGAATGTAGGGCAGTCGACCAATTTCGACGCGGGTGTTTTTTATATCCTTGATTTTTCCTCTAAAAAGAAAAAGAAATAAATATGCGAATCAAAATATTCACTCCTTCAGTTGCTGCGCTACTCGTGATGGCTGCGTGTAATAAAAGCGTCTCTGACAGGACCGCCAATCTGCCTCCTTTGAGCCCGGCCGACCAGGACGTCAATGCAGGTTCATGGAAACCTATGCTTTTGTCCCGTCCCGACACATTTGCCGTGGCGGCCCCAGCGGCCACCAACTCTACCGGATATGCAGCGGATCTGAATGAGCTCAAGGGATACCAAAAAGGCATGACGGATGCCCAGCTCGGAACTATAAAATACTGGAGCGCCGGCGGGGTTCTGCGCTGGAATGAGATCATGCGGAGCCTGGTGGCCAAATACAATCTTCCGCCTTATCAGAATTCGGATACGAGCTATCCTATTCCCAGCTCTGCAAACCCTTTTGCCTATCCTTATTTTCCTTTTGCCAACCCTCCGTATGCCGCCCGGGCGTATGCGTATGTCTCCGCTGCGCAGTATGACGCGCTGGTGGCGTGCTGGTATTACAAGAACCTGTACAAACGCCCTGCACCTTATAAGACCGACTCGTCAATACGGGTATACGTTACCAAAACAGACCTGCCCTCCTATCCTTCCGAGGCGGCTGTGCTGGCTGGTGTGACGGCCGAGATGATGAAGCTCCTCTTCCCTGATGAGATAGCTTCTATTCAGCAGAAATTGCAGGAGCAGGAGCTGGCGGCCATCATGTCGGGCGCGGCTACCCGCAGCGATATCACTGCCGGCGAGGCTTTAGGCAGACAAGTTGCTCAACTGTTTACGGCCCGCGCCCGTACGGACAATGCTGGAAAGGCTGTAGGAACACAGGCCGACTGGAACAAGTTAAAGACTACAGCGCAAGCAAAGGATCAGCTGCCCTGGTTGAGCCTGGAGACGCCGAAGCGTCCGCCCATGCTGCCGTTGTTTGGAAGAGTGAAATGCTTCCTCTTCGACAGCGCGACCTTGATATCCCTGCGTCCCGGGCCGCCTCCATCTACCGGCAGTGATTCCATGAAGAATGCAACGGCGGAGGTCTATGCCAAGATCAAGAGCCCCACGCGTGATCAGATGAAGCTTGTACAATACTGGGCGGATGGAGCCGGGACGTTTACTCCTCCCGGTCACTGGAACGCGATTGCGGCAGAGGATTTTATAAAAAAGAATTTTAGCGAAGTAAGATGGGCTCGTAATCTGGCGCTGCTGAATTGTGCGGAGATGGATGCCGCCGTGAGCTGCTGGGATATCAAATATTATTATTTCAACCCGCGGCCTTCACAGATGAATAGCGAGATCAAGACGTTGACGGGTATCCCGAACTTCCCGTCGTATGTATCCGGTCACTCGATGTTCAGCGGTGCTGCTGCCACTATCCTGGGACATATCATCCCCGAACGTGCCAGCGCCTATATGCAGATGGCGCAGGATGCCACTAATTCAAGATTTGTGGGAGGGATACACTACAAGGTGGATTGTGAAGTGGGTATGACGGTGGGTAAAAATATAGGTAATTACGCCGTCCTTCGCGCTACGAAGGATGGAGCCGAATAAAGATTTTTATTATTGGATCATAAGCAAAAGTCAAAAAACGCCGCGATTCTTCGCGGTGTTTCTTTTTAATCACCGCCGATGTGCTGGTCAATGGCGGCTTAAATGTATAGATTACTGGTGAAATTATTATTTGATTATTAATTCCAAAAATTGTATATTCATATATAGTCCCTAAACAAAAGATTAAGCATATGAAAAAAACAATATTTCTGTGCTTCCTCCTACCGTGTTATTTCTCCGCCTCAGCTCAGGACAGCACGCGCAACGACGTAAAAAAGCTCAACGATGTAAAATTGAATGTCAGCTCCCTGTTTGTCAGGAATTACAATCTGACGTATGAGCGGGGTCTGTCCCACCGGCTCTCTGTAGGATTGGGGGTACGGTATATGCCCAAAGGCGATCTGCCTTTTAAAAAACAGTTCCGCAAATCCATAAAATCCGATAAGGTGAACCTGGATGACTTTCAACTGGGAAATGTTGCCGTGACCCCGGAATGCAGGATCTATATGGGAAAGGGCTATATGCATGGGTTTTATGTGTCTGTCTATGGGCGTTATACCAATTTCGATGTTACGGCCCCGATCCAATTCACCAGCAGTGATGGTACGACGCGACAGGTGCTATTCGACGGCAAAGTGCACTCATTCAGCGGGGGCATTATGTTTGGTGTGCAATATACGCTGTGGAAGATAGTGGTGCTGGATGTGATGATCATCGGCGGGCACTATGGCGGCTGTAATGGCTCCTTCAATGCCGATAATATCAACCCTCCCCTGACGGCGGAAGAACAACAATCTCTCCAGCAGAATATCAACGACATCAATGCCAAGCCCTTTCACATCACCGGTCAGGTGCTTTCTTCCACCCAGGCTGTGATCAAGGCATCGGGCCCCTGGGGAGGCATTCGGTCCGGCATCAACCTGGGCATCCGGTTCTAACCATTACATGCAAATCTTGTCTTTTTGTTGGAAACCTTCCATGTTTTTTTGATCGTACATTGGCCATTTTAGCGTAGGTTTATAGCATCATAGAATGCCACAGGCATCAAGCTCCGTCGTATGCATATAAAACCGTGGAATATGAACATGAAAAGAACCGCCTACTACATCCTTCTGTTCCTATGTACCCTATCGCTGTCCGCACAACCGGTTGTCACCACTCCACCCGACAAGATCTATGGAAAACTATTTGTGGATGTGCAGATGGGTAAGGTGTTTCCAGATGGAAAGACATTTGTCGACTGCATACCCAAGCGCAAGCCGGCGGAGATCGTGGCGGATTATGAAGCAAGCCGGGGTACCGCGGGTTTCGATCTGAAAAAATTCGTGCTGGACAATTTCGAAGTTCCGGGGAGTCCCACCGATAACTACAAGACCAATAGCTCCGAGGATGTCGTTACCCATATCAAGAACCTCTGGGCCGTCTTGAAAAGAACACCGGACAAGGTAGTTGAAGGCAGTTCTCTTTTGCCGCTGCCAAATCCTTATATCGTACCCGGCGGAAGGTTTCGGGAAGTATATTACTGGGATTCCTATTTCACCATGCTGGGTTTGAAGGAGAGCGGCGAAACGGAAACCATCGACGACATGGTCAGGAACTTCGCCTATCTCATCGAGAATTATGGACATATCCCCAATGGCAATCGGACATATTATCTGGGCCGTTCACAACCTCCTTTCTTTTCCGTCATGGTGGAATTGCTGGCTGAAATAAAAGGGGACAGTGTCTACCAGGAATTCCTACCCGCTATGGAAAAGGAATACCAGTATTGGATGGATGGCGGTGATAAATTAAAGCCGGGACAGGCTTATCGCAGGGTGGTCCGGCTGAATGGCGAGGATGTGTTGAACCGTTATTGGGATGATGCCACCACGCCCCGTCAGGAAAGCTGGAGAGAAGACCTGCTGACCGCGCAACGTTCGGGAAGGGATAAGATAGAAATGTATCATCATCTGCGGGCAGCGGCGGAGAGTGGTATCGACTTCAGCAGCCGCTGGTTTGCGAATAGAAAGGACCTGGTGACCATCCGGACGACAGACATGATACCACCGGACCTGAATTCCCTGATGTATCACCTGGAAGTATCCATTGCCAAGGCCAGGCTGATGAATAAGGACGACAGTACTGCCAGCATCTTTCGAAAGAGGGCGGCAAAAAGGGGGGCGCTCATCGACAAATATTGCTGGAACAAGCTACGCAGTTTTTACACCGACTATAACTGGAAGACAAAGAAGCAAAGCAATCACATCAATCCTGCGGGGATGTATCCGTTCTGCTTTATCAACGAACATCCGGATTTTATGAGCTTTCTCGGGGCCAAGGTCGCCGGTGTCATCCGGGAGAAGCTGTTAAAGCCTGGTGGTGTCGTTACCACGGAGTTCAATACGGGTGAACAATGGGACGCACCTAATGGATGGGCGCCTCTGGAATGGATGGTGATCTGGGGCCTGGATCGTTGTGGCCAGCAGGACCTGGCGGCGGATATTGCGGCGCGATGGGTCAGGCTGAATGAAAAAGTATACAAAGAGACCGGCAAGCTGATGGAAAAATACAATGTGGTTGACATCAACAAAGAGGCCGGTGGCGGTGAATATGCTGGACAGGACGGTTTTGGATGGACGAATGGAGTGCTGCTGAAACTGATAAAGAAATACAATCTGCCAAAAGAATAGGGGCGTTAGGGTAAACTTCACGTGTAGTCTGAAATTAGTAAATTCGCCCAAATTTTTTCATGGTAAGGACTTTTTTCGCAGTAATGATGGCGGCTTTTCTTTTGGCCGGTTGCTCCCAGGGCAATGTAACGGAAGATGATAGCTTAAAGCAATATTTCGATGCTGCCGGGGTCAATGGCAGCTTTGGCATGTTCGACAACGGGCAGGGGCATTTTACCATTTACAATCTACGCCGGTATCGCGACAGCAGCTATCTGCCGGCTGCTACTTTCGATATTGTGCAGTCGTTGATCGGGGTGCAGACCGGAGTGGTGAAGGATGACAGCGCGGTGGTATCGGGTACTGTAACGTTGAGGGAAGCCTTTCGTGATGCCAATACCATTGCATTCCAGGACCTGGCCCGGCGCATCGGCAAGGATACGCTGAAAAAGTGGATCGATTCGTTGGGGTATGGGAATAAGGATATGGGCAGTGACAGCTTCTGGATGGATAATCATTTGACTATCAACTCTGATGAGCAATTAGGCCTTACAAAAAAACTCTATTTTGACCAGCTGCCTTTTTTCCCGCGCAGCCAGAAGGTCGTCCGGCAGATGATGTTGATGGAGAGCAATTCCAATTACCAGCTGAGCTATAAGATGGGTACGGGTGTTCGTAAGGATGGGCATACCCTGACCTGGTGTATGGGGTGGGTCGAGGAGAATAAACACCCTTATTTCTTCGTTTTGACGCTTGACAAGGCCGGGGCGGAGAACGACCTGGAGCCGGCGGGGCTGAGTATCCTTAAGAATATCCTAAAACAGCAGGGGTTCTTTCAAGGAAAGAAATAACTTATTGGCTTTCTTTTTGCACCGCGCCTTACGCAAACTTGCGTAAATTGCATATCCCATGTTGAAATGGCAACATATTGAGTATCTGTTCGGTCTGGTCGCCTTACCCTTGCTGGCCCTCTTGTTCTATGTCCTTATAAGCTGGAAGAAGAAGACGAGGACGCGGATAGGAGATCCTGTCCTGGTAGGACAGCTGGTAAAAAATTTTTCTCCTTTGCGATTCGGAATAAAGGCGACGCTGGCATTGCTGGCTTTGGCTGCCGTGGTGATGGGGGCTGCCAATTTTCAGCGACCGGGCGCCATGCAGAATGTCAAGCGGCAGGGGGTGGATGTCATGCTGGTATTGGACGTAAGCAAGAGCATGCTGGCGAAGGATATCAAACCGAGCAGACTGGAAAAGGCCAAACAGCTGCTGATGCGCCTGAACGATAAGCTGGAGAGTGATCGGATCGGCCTCGTGCTATTTGCCGGGCGGGCCTATCTGCAGATGCCGCTGACCACGGATCATGGGGCTGCCCGGATGTATATACAGGATGCGTCCCCCGATGTAGTTCCCACACAAGGCACCGTCATCAGCGAAGCCCTGAAAATGGCCAATACCTCCTTTAACAGCAAGGAAAGAAAATACAAGGCCATCTTATTGGTGTCAGACGGAGAAGATCATGATCCGGAAGCGTTGAATGTCGCCAAGGCCCTGGCAGCCAATGGGGTTATGATCAATACAGTAGGTATCGGCTCACCGGAGGGCTCGCCTATTGCGGATCCCACCACCGGCGAGCTGAAAAAGGACGAACAGGGCAATACCGTTATCTCCAAGCTCAACGAAGTCGAGCTGCAACAGCTGGCAGATGCCACACACGGTCATTACATCCGTCTGGACAATGTGGACGACGCATTGATCACCGAATCCCAGCAGCTCGAAGGGGTAGAGAAAAAAGCGCTCAGCGATGCGGAATTCATCGACTATAAAAGCTATTTTCAGTGGTTCCTGGGTATTGCCATGGTCCTGCTGCTGATAGAATATTTTCTCCCCGAGCGCCGCCGGCAGCAGCTTCGTATGGCTGTCTTTATCGGTGTCCTGTTGACGGGGGGGGCGTTGACCTCTTCGGCACAGACGCAGAATGGAGATGCCCAGCTCCGGAGCGGCAATCGCTATTACAAGAAAAAGCAGCTGGATCAGTCCCAGCAGCAATATGAAGAAGCCGTTCGTAAGGCCCCCGGGAACCCCACTGCCAATTATAACTTAGGAAATGCCCAATTCCGAAAGAATAACTATGCGGATGCCGCCAACTCTTACAACAACAGCGTGGAACATTCGGGTGATGATAAGAACATGCAGGAAAAGGGCCTGTATAACAAGGGGGTAGCGTTGATCAAACAACAAAAGCTCCAGGAGAGCATCGAAGCCTGGAAAGAGGCCCTACGATTGAATACCAATGACGAGGATGCCCGTGAGAACCTGCAGAAGGCGCTCATGCAGCTGAAACAACAACAGCAGCAGCAACAGCAGGAAAAGAAAAAAGAACAGGATAAGAAGGACAAAAAAGAGGAAAAGAAAGATCAGCAGCAACAGCAAGAGCCGCAGCAACCCAAACCACAACCCAGCCGCCTGAATAAACAACAGGTGGAGCAATATCTCAAGACCCTTCAGCAGAAAGAGAAGGAGCTCCAGGACAAAATGAACCAGAGCAAAGTAAAAGCACCCAACCAGCCGGAAAAGGACTGGTAGAAAGAGCGTAACTTTACACAATGCAACTATACTGTGACTCCCTTACTCAATACAGACGCCTGAAGACGCTGGAGGTAAAGATCGGCGATCTGCTGCTGGGTAATTCCCATCCCATACGGATACAGACGATGACCACGACCGACACCATGGATACGCTGGCCACGGTGGAGCAATCTATCCGTTGCATCGAGGCCGGCGCCGAGCTGGTACGTATCACGGCCCCCTCCAAGAAAGAGGCAGAGAACCTTTTGAATATAAAGAACGAGCTGTGGCGCAGGGGCTACCATACACCCCTGGTGGCGGATATACATTTTACTCCCAATGCGGCCGAGATCGCTGCCCGCATCGTAGAAAAAGTGAGGGTCAATCCCGGGAACTATATCGATAAGAAAAAATTTGAATTCATCGAATATACCGACGCTGAATACAATGAGGAAATAGATCGTATACGCGAGCGGTTCACTCCATTGGTAAAGATCTGTAAGGAATATGGCACTGCCATGCGCATCGGGACCAACCATGGTTCCCTTAGCGACCGGATCATGAGCCGTTATGGGGACACACCGATGGGAATGGTGGAGAGCGCCATGGAGTTTCTCCGTGTGGCCAGAGGTGAGAACTATCACAATATTGTCCTTAGCATGAAGTCGAGCAATCCGCAGGTAATGGTGCAAGCCTATCGACTGCTGATCCGGACAATGGAGGACGAGTTTGGCGCCTGCTATCCTCTTCACCTGGGGGTAACGGAGGCGGGAGATGGCGAAGATGGGCGTATCAAGTCGGCTATAGGCATCGGCACTTTGCTGGAAGATGGCATCGGCGATACGATCCGGGTGTCGCTCACGGAAGATCCCGAGTTCGAGATACCTGTGTGTAAGGACCTGGTGAAAAGGTATGCGGGGCGTTGGGAGGGTGATGCCGCAATACCATCTATCGATAAGATACCTTATTCGCCTTTTGAGTATCGTCGTCGTGCGGCAAGGGAGGTAGTTAATATCGGAGACCATCATGTGCCCGTAGTCGTTGCGGACTTTATGCCTGCTGCCTCTATAAGCCGGGGGGATCTGAAAGCCATCGGCTATAGCTATGACGCTGTCAGCGATAAGTGGAATATCGGCGACGCGGCCGCCGACTATTTGTATTCGGGTCGTAAGACCGTGGATTTCGATCTGCCCGGTACGTTACGGGTCATCTGTGATCATGCTGTCTGGCTTGGGACGGACAGGAGACAATATTTTCCTTTGTATCAGGGGGCGGAGTATTTGAAGGCTGCGGAACGTTCGTCTTTATTGAACTTTATTTCTGTCGATGCGGCGGCCGATCTGTCAGATATACTGGAGGCTGTGCGGGCGGATGGGACGGCGGTGTTGTGCTGCTGGTCTACCGCGGCTTTTCCAATGTTGTCGGTGCGGCGGCTGGTCATGGAGCTGATGAATAGGGGAATAAGCTGTCCTATTATTCTTGCCGTGGAGAGCGAGGACAGCACGATAGACGAGCAATTGATCCATTTCTCCACCGAAGCGGGCGCGTTGTTGCTGGAGGGCATGGGTGACGGCATCTGGTTGATGAATGATCCTAAAAAGATCGTCAATAGCCGGGTGAGCGGGCGTACTTATTTAGAGACGAGGAACAACCACCAGTTTATCAACAACACCTCCTTTTCCATATTACAGGCGACCCGAACGCGTATCTCCAAGACAGAGTATATCTCCTGTCCCTCCTGTGGACGAACGCTGTTCGATCTTCAGGAAACGACGGCCAGGATCCGGAGCGTAACCCACCATCTCAAAGGCGTAAAGATCGCCATCATGGGCTGTATCGTGAATGGCCCGGGGGAAATGGCCGATGCCGACTTTGGGTATGTAGGCAGCGGGCCGGGCAAGATCACGTTGTATCGTGGCAAGGAGGTGGTCAAGCGGGGTGTGGACAGTTCCATCGCTGTGCAGGAGCTTGTCAACCTATTAAAAGAAAGTAGTGTTTGGGTAGAGCCCGCGCTTGTGGTCAGCGAAGGGAGGGGGGTATCATGAACAGGATCGACCGGCTCCATGCCATTCTCACGCATCTTCAAAGCAAAAGGCGGGTGACGGCGCAGGAGATTGCCGACCGATTCAATATTTCCCTGCGTACGGTCTACCGGGATGTGAAAGCATTGGATGAGTCGGGGGTGCCTGTCATTGGAGAGGCGGGTACGGGCTATACCATAATGGAAGGGTACCGATTGCCCCCTGTAATGTTCAGCCGGGAAGAGGCCAGCGCCCTGCTCCTGGGTTCCAAGCTGGCGGAGCGGTTTGCGGACGAGACATCCAAAAAACATTATGGCGCTGCATTGTACAAGATAAAGGCCGTGCTGCGGGGTACGGATAAGGACTATGTAGAGAACCTTACCGACCACATCGCTGTTCTGACACGTACGAACCCTGCCAGCGAGGTATCTCACCAATACCTGCCGGTGTTGCAGCAGGCGGCAGTACAAAAAAGGGTAGTTGACCTGAAATATCATTCTTCCGCCAAGGAGGAGACGACCCAGCGGCAGGTAGAGCCTATCGGGTTGTTGTATTATTCCACTGCCTGGCATCTGATAGCCTGGTGCCGGCTCCGGAAGGGGTATCGGGATTTTCGCCTGAGCCGCATGCTGCATGTCCTGCTCCAAGAAGAATGTTTTGATGCCGATGCCCATCCGTCCGTACAGGAATATATACGAGAGACGACGAAAGGGCATGAGCTGGAAGAGGTTGTCGTACAGTTTGATAAGAAGGTGGTAAAATATTTGCAGGAACAGAAATATTTTAATGGGTATGTCTCCGAGGAGGATTTAGGGGATATGGTCCGCATGAAATTTATGACATCCTCCGTCCATTGGTTTGGGCACTGGCTCCTCACCTACGCCGACACCGCCCTGGTGGAATCCCCTTCCTCCCTAAAGAACCTTATGAAAGAGCTGGCTGAAAGATTAATGTCCCGGTATGGCAGCTACTGACATAGGGCTGTCAGCATCCGGGTGTTCTTTTGTAGTAAAACTTATTTTATGACGCTGATCCAAAACAACAGCAAGAAAAGGACCTGTGCCGTATTTATTTTCGACGGATTTGCCGACCAGGACGTATCCCTTACCATGGCCTGGCTGGGTGGGCAGAACTCTGATTTTGCCATCGAGACCTTTTCGGCCAGCGGTCATCCCGTGACATCCACGAGCGGGTTGAGGGTAATGCCTCATACCAGCTTGAAAATGATGGATCCGGAGGATTTTGACCTTCTCTTACTTCCCGGCGGGGACATGTGGAAGGAAGGGGATAACCTGGAGATATTTCCCCTTATCACGTCTACGCTGGGTAAAAGGCCCATCGCTGCCATTTCTGCCGCCACCCTGGCGCTGGCCGACCTGGGGCTGTTGAATGATGTACCACATACCAGCAATTTCCCTGGTTTTCTGAAGCATTATTGCCCCGAATATGCAGGAGAAGACCTCTACCAATGCACTCCTTGTGTCAATACGGGTAATATCATCACCGCCAATGGGGTGGCGCTCATAGAGTTTGCATATGAGATACTTAAGACATTCGACGTATTTGACGATGTGAAGGCGCAAGAATGGAAAGAGCTGTATCTCAGCAGCGGAGAGGTTATGTCGTTTTTCGAATAGGGAGTGTATATTGCAGGAATTATCCATTATTATGAATTTTTCTATCCGTCATTTGGAAGAGAACGGCCTGCGTCTGATAACCCTAAGGGAAGAATCCACCGGCACTGAAATTGACTTGTTGCCCGATCATGGAGCCAGTTTGCATGCTTTCAAGGTCCGTGCGCCTAAAGCAGGCGGTCCGGCCGGCGTGTTCAATGTAATCGATAATTACCGGGATAGGGATGAACTGGAAAGAATTGTAGATCGATCTTATAAAAGCTCGAAACTTTCGCCCTTCCCCTGCCGGATACCAGATGGCAGATATGTTTATGGTGGCAAGAGCTACCAGTTCAAGCATCTGTTCACGGATGGCAATGCGATACATGGACTTATTTTTAACAAGCCTTTTACTGTTTTGGGAGAGACCACCGACGAGGTTTCTGCCTCCTTAAACATGGAGTATCATTATAACAGGGAGGATGCTGGCTATCCCTTCGACTACGCTTGTGGCGTACGTTATATCCTGCATCCGGACAGCCTGCTGGAAATAGTGACGACGGTGACCAATCTGGATGACAAGGTCATTCCTATCGCAGATGGCTGGCATCCTTATTTCCGGCTGGGCGGAAAGGTCAACGACTGGCAGGTGCAATTTCGTGCCTCCGCCATTGTAGAATTCGACCAGCGGCTGATACCTACCGGCAAACTACTGCAATACGACGCATTCGATACGCCTCAAAGAATGGGGGATACTTTTCTGGACAATTGTTTTGTTCTCAAACAGCAGCTCGTAAGCGCTGCCTGCGAGCTCTTTAATCCTGACAACGGTCTCCGGGTCTCCTTTTTCCCGGATGCCAGCTATCCCTATCTCCAGCTGTATACTCCTGACACCCGGCAGAGCTTTGCGGTGGAGAATCTTAGCGGGGCTCCGGACTGCTTTAACAATAAAATGGGGCTGACCCTGCTGGAGCCGGGGCGTTCACAAATATTTACCACGCGATATAAGGTCAGCGTCGAGTAAAAAACTAATTTACATCCCACACAAATAAATACAATGAAGATCTTCAAGTACCTGTTGCCCTTATCCTTTGCGTGCATGATGATGGGCTGTCTGGATATCAATGAAAATGTAGATATCAAAAAAGATGGTAGCGGCAAGATGGCTGTCGATATGGACATGAGCCAGATGGTAGAGCTGCTCCAAACCTATATGGGGAAGGATGAGCTGGCCAAAAAAGGAATGGAGAAAATGGATACCACCATCCTGATGAAAGATATCGTGGATACGGCCAAGAACCTCACCGCGGAGAAAAAAGCCCTATTGCGTCCCGGCATCATGCATATCAAGATGGACCTGGATCAAAAGGTCTTTACGACGCATATGCAATTTCCTTTTAGCAATCTAAGCCAGCTACAGAGCTTGTACAAGACATTGAGCGATGGTTCGCTGGGTAATACCAATCTTCTCGGCGGCCTGACGGGGCAAGGTGAACAAACCGGGGGAGCCAATCCGGATATCAACCAGTTCAACGGCATCTATGACTTCACCTGCAAGGATGGGGTCATGATCAAAAAGCTGAATGCCGAAAAGTGGAAGGCGTTAAAGAATGATCCGCAAATGTCCCAGATGCAGCAGGCTTCGCAGATGGGTATGGAAGTGCTGTATACTACTACTATTGCGCTGCCCCGTCCTGTAAAGAAAGTCGACAATCCGCTGGCTAAGCTTTCCGACGACAAGAAGACGGTGACGATCAAATACAACCTGGTGGATGTGTTTGAGAAGCCGGAACAATTCGGATATAACATCGAGTACTAGCATGAAACGCCTTGTACTTTTCCTGTCAATATTGAGCTGTTTCTCCTGTAATCCTTCCTCTGATAAAAACGGGGGTAACGCTGCAAAAAAAGAAGGCAAGACGGTTCAGGATACGGTATCGACGGCTCTGTCAGCTATTTATAAGCCCGACAGCATGGCGCAATATATGGGTGTTTATAGCGGCAGCTTTGGTAATGACGGGATCATTACGCTGGTATTGAATTATATCTCGGGGCGGGCGGTTTCCGGATATGATGTACACAAGGGGGTTCGACGGAATGTCAACGGGGAGGTAACCCCGTATGGCGACAAACTTCATTTTGTACTAAAGGAACCGGGGGACAATCGGTTTGACGGGTCCTTCGACTTTTTACTGGATACGACCAGCCGGAAGATAGAGGGGGATTGGGTGTTGGACGTGAGCCCGACCCGTGTCGTGGCCCGGCGTGTACATATAGCGCTCGCGCCCATGGCATGGGATGAAAATGACGCCAATAACGAATGGAAACACGCCGACACTGCCCTCAGCTTCCGCAATGGCTTCTGTCAATTGGTGATCTCTCCGGCAGAGAAGGATTATTCTTCGCAAAAGGTGGTTGTCCGGGGTAATTATTATAGAAAGGGGGATAGTTTTCGGCTGGAATGGGAGAAGAATCCCTATATCGCCGAGCAGCTATTTATGGTGAGATACTGGAAAAAGGCCCTCGATGCCAGCGGGGATTCTGTCGACCGGCTATTCCTTCATGGAGGCGGGATGGAGTTAAAAATGAGCGGGGATTCAGACTAATGAGTATCCGATACTATTTACGCATCCTGGCCATTCTTGCGCTGGCCTTTTTCACCTTCCTCATGGTGCGGTTGTCCCTTCCTTATACTGCCATGAACAGTGGTGTAGACTTTCTTGTCACCAAACAGCGGATCTATCATATTTCTTACTGGCGTGTCAGCTTTTATACGCATGTATTTACCAGCTGTCTGGTGCTGATCGCGGGTTTCACCCAGTTCAATCCCTGGCTGCTGCGCAGGTATCCCAGGGTCCATAGAAGAATGGGCTGGGTCTACCTGGTAACGGTGGTGGGTGTCAGCGGACCGGCGGCCTTTGTAATGGCCTGGTATGCCAATGGCGGATTGCCTGCCCGTACCAGCTTTACGCTGTTGTCCCTTTTATGGATGCTGTTCACGTTCTATGCGGGGTGGAAGGTTGTGAAGAAGGATTTTTCCGGGCATGGGGCGTTCATGTTCCGCAGTTATGCCCTCACCCTGTCGGCTCTCACCCTGCGGCTGTATACTTATATCAGCGCTTTTTTGCCATTGGATGCCAGCCCCAGAGAAATTTATATCACAACCGCCTGGCTTAGCTGGGTGCCTAATCTTATTATTGCTGAAATGCTCATCCGGCGGGGGTGGGTGGAAAAGATATACAGATCCCCTCTCAACGCATAGCCAGCGGGGCGGTGATCTTCTCGAACTTCCCATTGGGGCCGATGCGGTAGTTGTTTACGCCCAATGGTTCGGAGCGTACGACATAGTTCTTCTCATATCCCGCCTGTTCGGGGTCATTCTTATAGATATTCTTGTAATCCCTGATCTCGAAACTAAGGTTGGGCTGTAAGACAAATACCTTAAAGGTATCGGTGAAATCGTTTTGTCCCGCGGCCCGTATCTTATCGATGATCCTCCCGTTGCGGTCATAGGATGTCAGCATGAAGAAGGTGGGAGTATAATGATTGGCGTCGGCCAGATCTTCATATTGTCCGGCATACAGAAGTGTAGTATAGCCGGTGTCCTGTTTGACGAGGCCGCAATAATAGTATTCGGATTCTACTTCGCGGGAGAATTTGGCATTGCGCATCTCTGTAACGAACTTCTCGTAATCATAGCTCATAGGTTCTCCTAATTTATGAGATTGGATCCACGTCGTATTGATGACAAGCGGGAGCTTCAATGGCTGGAATTCATTGCGGAATGTCTCCCAGAAGAGCCTGCCGGGGCTGGAATTGCCGGGACCGGCGGCAAAGGCTTCGTCAAAGGTGGACTGAAAATTTTTCGATTCTCTCAAGTTCTGGAATACTCCGTTTTTCATGAACTCTTCGCTATGCGGATAGCCCATCTGGATAGCTACCTCCATATAATGCAACATCAGGGAATCCCGCAGGTCAGTGCTGGCCAGGTGCTGATTGCTGGTAGCTTGCGCCAGCCGGTACATCAGGTTGGCCAGGGGGGCGTAGCCCAGCCGTTCGGCTATGTGCAGGGCCTGAACACCCTCGTCATAGAATCCCGCATCCGTGAGGGCGCTCCCCAGCTGGAAATAGGCTTTGGCGGAAGGGGCCTTACAGATGGCGGATTTGAACAATTCGATGCTTTCGGGGATCTCCTTTTTATTGACATAGGCGTCAAGGGCCCGGGAGAATGCCTTTTGGCCGGCCGGTGCATCGGCGTGACGCATGGCTGTATGGATCGAATCGATGTTATACAGGTCGCCTGCTGCGAGGGCATCGTTGCTGCCGGCGGGTGCGGCTTCAGGCCCCTTTTCCGTATGGGTGTTACAGGCAAAAAGAACTATTGCGATGAGGGCGGGGGGAAGGAGTTTTTTCATACCAAAGGTGTTGCCGAAAGATAGAAATTATTTGTTGACTATCAAATGGGTGTTCGTTTGTAAATTTGACCCCACTAAACGGGCGCTTGGTCCGGCCCTTAACGAACCAACGGTTCGTTGGCTGGAACCGCAAGGTTCCGACCGAGGAGGAGCGAGGGCTCGGAGGTCCGACGAAGGTCTCAGACATTAGATCTTGGAGCAATTGGGCTAAATTTACCCAGGACCAATTGCGAACAATAATATATTATGATTAAAACTGATTTCCTGGTCATTGGTTCCGGAATAGCGGGGTTGAGCTATGCGTTAAAAGTAGCTCAGCGTCATCCGGATAAGAGTATCCTGGTCATTACGAAGACGAGGGCGGATGAGACCAATACCAAATACGCACAGGGTGGGATAGCAGGTGTAACGGACCTCGAGAATGACAGCTTCGACAAGCATATCCAGGATACCCTGATAGCCGGCGACGGGCTTTGTAATCCACATACCGTGGAGATCGTCGTAAAAGAAGGTCCTGAACGTATACAGGAGATCATCGACTGGGGGACCCGCTTTGACAAGGATCCCGAAGGGGAGTTCAAGCTTGGGAAAGAAGGCGGCCATTCGGAGTTCCGTATCCTGCATCATAAGGACGTGACGGGAAGAGAGATCGAGCGGGCCTTATTGGAGACAGTGGGCAAGCAATCCAATATCACCATCATCAAACACTGGTTTGTCCTGGACTTGATCACACAACATCACCTGGGCTATCTTGTTACCAAATCCACTCCGGACATCGAGTGTTATGGCGTATATGCCCTGGATCAGCATACGCATAAGATCGTCAAGATCTTATCGCGTGTCACTTTATTGGCTACAGGGGGGAATGGGCAGGTATATCGTACCACCACCAACCCAAAGATCGCGACGGGTGACGGGGTGGCGATGGTGTACCGTGCGAAGGGGCGTATAGAAAATATGGAATTCATCCAGTTCCACCCCACCGCATTGTTTGAGCCCGGAGTCAGCCCTTCCTTTCTTATTACGGAAGCGGTGAGGGGGGATGGAGGTATTCTACGAAATAATCGCGATGAGGCCTTTATGGTGCAGTATGATCCGAGAGAGGACCTGGCGCCCCGTGACATCGTGGCGAGGGCCATCGACAGCGAGATGAAAAAGGCGGGTACGGAGCATGTGTATCTGGACTGCCGTCATATGGATCAGGGGAAGTTTATGGAGCATTTCCCCAATATCTATCAGAAATGTAAATCTATCGGTGTAGATGTGGCGGAGCAGATGATCCCCGTGGCGCCTGCAGCTCATTACAGCTGTGGCGGTATCAAGGTGGATGAATGGGGGCGTACGTCCATAATCAATCTCTATGCCTGCGGGGAATGTTCTTCTACCGGGCTGCACGGGTCCAATCGTCTGGCCAGCAACTCTCTGCTGGAGGCGTTGGTATTTGCGCACCGCTGTTACCTGGATACGGTGGAGAAGGTGGAGGATATTGGCTTCAAGGAGGATATTCCCGATTGGAATGCGGAGGGAACGACCGAGCCGCGTGAGATGATCCTTATCACACAAAGTCTGAAAGAGCTGCAACTGCTGATGAGCGACTATGTGGGTATCGTACGAACCAACATGCGTCTGCAAAGGGCTCTGAAAAGACTGGATCTTTTGCATGAAGAGATCGAGTCCCTTTATGAGGCTACTGCCGTATCGCCACAATTGTGTGAGGTGAGGAACCTCATTACCGTCGGATATCTTATTGTCAAGGAAGCGTCTTTCAGGAAGGAAAGCCGCGGTCTTCACTTTAATACGGACTATCCGGAGAAGAGTGCGCTGGTACAGAATATTGTTTTATAATCAGATCAACCTATTTTTGGTAGCTATTTTAATGGCCTGGGCCTTTGAGCTGACGTGCAGTTTGTTATATATATTGGCGATGTGTTTTCTAACGGTGTGGCTGCTGAGGAAAAGTTTCTCTGCGATGGTTTTATATTCATATCCGTCGACCGTTAGTTTTAGGATCTCGGTTTCACGGGCAGTTAAGGTATAAAAAGGGTTACCCCCGGAAGCATTACCGGAGTCCGGAAGAGTAGCCCTTATCAGCAGATCTAAAGTTTTTCTTGCAATGCGTGGGCTCATGGGGGCGCTGCCCATCTCCGATAGCTGGATGATGCAATCTATGATCAGGGATATCTTTTCGTTCTTCAACAAATATCCATCGGCTCCTGCCTTTATCGCTTCAAATATCTTATCGTCATCATCAAAAACGGTCAGCATCAGGAAATGGACCTCCGGATATAATAATTTTGCGTTGCGGACGGTCTCTATGCCATCCATGCCTGCCATCCCAATGTCCATAAGCACTATGGATGGGTAGTTGCGGAACGAAAGTTTTTTCATCTGGTCCAGGAATTCGATGCCGCTGTGAGCTGTAAGAGTGACAATGATGTCTTTGGAATAGTTTAACCTTTCCGAAAAGGAAAAGAGGTTCTGAGACTGATCATCAACTATGCCGACTTGTATTTTCATACCCTTGTATTATCTGAATAGTTGTGGCTTGTCAATCAGCAGGCGGGCGTTTCATATACAATATAATGATAATTTGGAACGGCTCCACAAAAAAATACTGCATTTGTGTTATTGCCCATCCAGGCCGGGGGGGCCACTTTTGTTACAATGAATCTTTGATCCATGAAAGTGCCTGTTGGTATAGTCGATGACCAATTACAGAACCTGGACCTATTCGCCGGGCGTCTCAACTATTCGGACGCTATATCTATCGTGCTTACGGCGAATGGCGGGAATGATTTCCTTGGCCAGATGAAGAAGCTGCCGCTCGTCGCCCATCCTCTCGTTATCCTCATGGATATCGGGATGCCTGACCCTGATGGGATCGAGACTGTGAGGGTAGCCAAGCCGCTGTACCCGCATATCCATTTTCTGATGTTGACGGTCTTCGACGACGATGACAAGTTGTTCGAAGCCATCAAAGCGGGCGCCGACGGGTATCTATTAAAGAATGAGAAACTGGCGGTCGTCATCGACTGTGTCCTCCAATTGTCGGAGACGGGCAGCGGCCCCATGAGTCCCCGCATCGCCCGAAAGACGCTGGACCTTCTCTTGAAGGTGCTGTCCGAACGAGAGACGGAGATCCTTCAACTCTCCGTTGACGGGTATGCGTACGGGGCTATTGCCGAGAAGCTTTGTCTCACCAGCCATACTGTGCGGAAGAATGTCGCCAACATCTACGCCAAGCTGCATATCAGGGCGACCTCATTTTGAGATAGTGACGCGGGTCCCTTTGTCCGGATGGGATTCGATGGATAGCGTGGCGCCGCATTCTGTGGCACGGTGGGACATGTTCTCGAGGCCATAGTGTCCCTGGTAATGCGCCTGGGGGATAAAACCCCGGCCATTGTCCTCGATCGTGAAGGCGAACTCAACGTCTGCGCCCGAGGTGATGGTAAGGGAGATCTTGCCGGCTTGGGCGTGGCGAATGGAATTAGCGATGGCTTCCTGGCAGATGCGAAAGATGTTCAGGGCTTCCGTGGGGGAGAAGCAATAGCGTTGCCGGATATTTTCGGTGATCTCGGTTTCCATCCGAGGCCGCAGCATGGCCTGGGATTGCAGATAGAGCTTCAGCTTGTCCGCAAACTCATCCAGCATAATGGATTCCTTCTTCATAGCCCAGATAGTCTCCCGAAGGTCTACGACCAGGTGGCGGGCGGTGTCATTGACTGCCGACAGGCGGCTCTTTTCTTCGTTCTTTTCGAAGGCGTCGGGGGTCTCCAGCAGCCAGTCGATGCTGTTACTGATATAGCTGAGCTGGGTGCCTATATTGTCGTGAAGCTCACGCGAGATCCGTTCGCGTTGAGTCACCAGCTGTTGCTCTATTTCCATCCTTCTCAGCCGCAGGCGGTAGCGTTGGTGGTTGATGGCATAGCTGATCCCGAAGATGAGCAGGATAGCGGCGATGGCCGAGAGAGTGATAAACCACCAGGTATGCCACCAGGGCGGGTTGATGATGATCAGGAATTTTCTTTGGGGCAATAGGGCCGAATACAGGACGGGCTTGCAGCTGACCTCGAGCGTGTAGCTGCCGGGCTGGAGAACATAACGGATACCCGTAGGTTGAGTGGTTGTCTGCGGGATCTGGTCGAAACCGCGCAGGCGGTAGCTGTAGCGATATTCGTTGGGATTGAGCAACCCTGTCGCCGCGAGGTCGAACTCCAGGTGGTTCTGCCAGTAAGCCAGCCTGACGGTATCGGTCTTCCAGGCCCCGCTGTAGGAGTTGAAAACGGAGTCGTTGACAGCAAAACGTACGAGGTCGATCTTCGAGGAATCCCTGGCCATCGAAAGCTCCGAGGGGTAGAATGCGGTGATGCCGTTGATCCCTCCGAAGAAAAGCTTGCCTGTCGTCGAACGCGTGCATGACAACGTGTTGAATTCGGCCTCCTGAAGCCCCAGCTCGCGAGGATAGTTCCTGATATCCCAGTCCGCGGAAATAAAAGAAAGCCCGAAGTTGGTGCTGGCAAAGAATCCTTCATGGCCGTCGTCCGCGGGGAGAAGGGCATAGATGATCTCATTCAGCAATCCCGAGCGTTTTGTAAGATGGTTGAGCAGGCGGCCAGTGCTATCGTAAATATAGAGCCCGCTCTCCGAACCCACCCAGATACGGTGATGGCTGTCTTCGGCGATGGTACGGATATAGTTATCGGGGATGGCGATCCGGTGCGAAACGCCTCCTGGGTCGAGCCGCAGGATCCACCCTGACTGGGTAGCCGCCCAGAGGGTCTTGCCGGCAGTGTAAAGGAAGCAGGTGAGCGTATAGTCCTTCGAATCCGGGAGCAGGGGGCGGACGACCTTGAGCGCATTTTTGCGAACCCTGCAGTCGAATATATTGGATTTTGTGATAAAGAAGAGGGTGCTATCATCGATCCGCTGCAGGTTATTGAAATAGGAATTGTTGCGGATGGCCGTGTCGTTGCCGGGGTCGATGGGTTGGAGTTTTTTAGTCCGTGTGTCGAGGATAAACCAGCCATGATTGACCGTGATGAACAGGTAGCCATGGTCCCGGACCTTTTCGATGGCCACGGCGTTGGTGGCCTGCGGAGTCATCAGCGGGGCCGGCCACAGGGGTCTCCCGGAAGAATCGTAGAGCTCTATCGCTCCGAAATAGGGTGCGGCTATAAGTACTTTCTCTTTGTCGTCATAATACATGCTGCGCACGAAATGACTTTTCGTCTCCGGGTAGACAAGGTGGGCGAAGGGGGTCTCCACATTTTGGATCCGCTTGATATCCTGGTTGGTCAGCAGCCAGATGCGCCGGAGCTTGTCCTCGTACACGATCTGGATATAGCCCGTCTTGAGCAGCGGGTCCCGGTTCAGCGCGATGATCTCCTTTTGACATTCGCAGGAGCTGTCGAATTCGAATAGCCGGGCTTCCACGCTGACCAGCAGGCGGCCGTCGGTGGATAACTCGATCGAACTGCGCGTTACGTTCTGATCGTCGGTGATGAAGTTGAAAGGGAATTTCCTGGAGATGCGGCTGTCGGGAATGGTCATATAAGCGAGTCCGTCATTGGCCGAGATGAAGAGCCGGTGGTTGTTGCATTCCAGGCCGGTGATCGTAGGGCCTGGAAATTCGATCTTTTTGGATTGACGGGTGTATGTATCGATGTCGAGGATGAGGTTGGGGGCGATGCGGATAAAGATATAGCGCTGGTTGGTGGCGACGAATTTACGGGTGATGGAATAGTCTTCGGTCCGGATGAGGCGGAGTGTGTTGGCGCTGTCCGCGGGGTAGACCACGGTTGACAAGTGGCCCTTATAGAGCTCGATGCCTTTGGTCTCTTCAAAACACCAGATGCCTTCGGGAGTTTGTTTCAGCGGCATCAGTGAGTGCTGGTTGCCCGCGCCCTGGCTGGTCAGGATCAGTTTCCTGAAGGAGTTGGCGCCGGGGTTGTATTCCAGGATCCCCTGTTTGTAGCCGATGAGGATGGAATGGCCGGCCCCTTCCAGGAAGAAGACAGGATAGTCGATCGGTATGGTATCGCCATCCGCGATGGGGGTGACGGGAAGCACTGTATAGCCGTTGTAACGCTGTAGCCCACCCGAAGTGGAGATCCAGGTAAAGCCCTGGGCATCGGTAATGACGCCCGTGATGAGGTTATCCTGGAGGCCCTGCTCATAATTGATGGTGTTGACGGGACACCGTTTGGCGTAGACCGGGGCTTTGCTTTGCGCAGCCGATCCCAGCCAGATGAGGACAACACAGGAAAGCAGCAAGCATTTGGGCATGATTGAATGTACAAAAAATACTGCATATGTGTTATTGCTTTTCGGTGGGTTAAGTGCTAGTCTTGCACTATCCAATACCGCTCTTGGGACCCGGAGAAGGAGGAGCGAGGAAGCTCCGGCAAAGGTCAACAAACATCATCCTAAAATCTACAGTATATGCAAAAGAAAGCGATCATTTTCTTGGTGGCAGTGCTTTGTGTCCTGTCGACCAGGGCTCAGAAAGAAACAAAGAAATTCAGCGCCGGCTTTGGTATCGAGGCAGGTGTCCCCACCGGCAACAGCAGCAATGCGTACACTTCAGCCTTTGGGCTGACTATCCGGCTGTCCTGGCTGGCGGGACCGGGTTTTGTGACCTTTACCAGTGGCGCGATCGCCTTTGCCCCCAAGACGGTGGCCGGCGTGAAGCCCAAGGTCGGTCTGGAGATCCCTGTACGGGTGGGCTACAAGTACATCATCCACCACCATCTTTTCCTGATGGGCGAGACCGGCTATTCGGATTTCAACGCTTATTACGGGGCAAATGGGAAGGTCCAGTCTACTCAATCGGGTTCTGTTCTCTTCGCCGCCTCTGTCGGCTACCAGGCGAATGCCTTTGAGATCGGCTTGCGCTATGGCGTTGCCAATAGCAGCGGTGTAGCTGGTGTAAGGCTCGGGTTCAATTTTTAGCAGGGACCGGTGGCTGGCTCTGGCAAAGTAGATTTAACCTGTATTTGCACAGTAGAAGTATATTTGCTTTTATGAGCAGCGACTATATTTCTAAAGCCATGATCTTTTCGGCAGGCCTGGGTACCCGGTTCAAGCCCTGGACCGATCATCATCCCAAGGCGCTGGCTTTGATAAATGGAAAAAGCCTTCTGCAGCGGAACATTGAATACTTACAACAGTATGGCATTTACGATGTCGTCGTCAATGTACATCATTTTGCCGGCCAGATCATCGCTGCCCTGGATGCCGGCAAGGGTTGGGGCAGCACTGTTTCCATCAGTGACGAGACGGATGAGGTGCTGGAGACGGGTGGTGGATTGATAAAGGCCAGGCGGCTATTGGACGGGGCACCCTTTGTAGCCATGAACGTGGATATCCTTACCGACCTCGATCTGAATGCCCTGATCCGGGATCATTTTCGACACCGGCCGCTGGCGACCCTGGCTGTGACGCGGCGGGAGACGTCCCGGTATTTTCTCTTCGATGATGAGAACAGGCTGCGTGGATGGAGGAATATAAAGACAGGACAGGAGAGATGGGCGGGCGGGAAGCCTTTTCCGGGGGCGGTGACTCAGCTGGCCTTTAGCGGGATCCATGTCATCGATCCGGCACTTTTTCCCGTGATGCGACAGGAGGGGAAATTCTCGACGGTGGATGTTTATCTGGAAGTAGGGGCCGGCCATATTATCCGGGGATTCGATCATACCGGATCGTTACTGGTCGATGTGGGCAAACCCGAGTCGGCTGAGCTGGCGGCCGGGCTCTTCAGGTGATGCCTCCAGAACGGAAATTATATTGGTATTAATTTTCTCCTGCATTTCGGCTGAGAATCTTTGGAAGAGGTACATTTGTTCCTATTCAAAGAGCTTCGCATGAAGAAAATTTTTATATTGTCTGCCTTGGGACTTATGATAGTGGGACAGCCCAGGGCCCAGCAAGCGGCACGCAGGCCGGGGGCAATTTCTGACTCTGTCATCCTCCTCTCGAACGGCTGGTCTCTGACACCGGCGGGCCATGGCTTTCAGCTTGGCGATCTGCCGTTGAATATTGCTATTTCTTCCAATGAGCGCTGGGCGGCCGTCACCAATAACGGTCAGAGCACACAGACCTTGCAGCTCATCGATGTGGCGGCGGAGAAGGTGGTGGATAGTGTCGTCATTCCCAAGAGCTGGCTGGGACTGAAGTTTAGTTCCGATAATAAATTCCTTTATGCGTCGGGAGGCAATGACAATTGCATCCTGAAATATGCCATTGGTGGGGCCTCGTCTGGTGGGCGCCGGCTGATGCTGACGGATAGTTTTGCCCTGGGAAAGAAATGGCCGGTACAGATCTCTCCTGCCGGGATGGACATAGACGATAGGAAGAAGCTGCTTTATGTCGTGACAAGAGAGAACAATTCTCTATACATTGTCGATCTTTCCACCAAAGCCATCGTACAGCGCGTGGACCTGGGGGGCGAAGGATATACCTGTCAGCTGTCGCACAGCCGGAAAGAGCTGTATATCACCTGCTGGGGTTGCGACAAGGTATTGATCTTCGATACGGAGCAACGCAATTTTTCCGGGGAGATACGTGTGGGGGACAATCCGAATGATATTTGTCTTAGCCGGAATGACCGCTGGCTTTTTGTAGCCAATGCCAACGATAATTCTGTATCCGTCATCGACCTGCGGCAACGTAAGGTGGTGGAGACGCTGAATGCGGCCTTGTATGCGGATGCGCCTCCCGGCTCGACGACAAATGCTCTTGCGCTCAGCTCCGATGAGAAGACCCTGTATGTAGCCAATGCGGATAACAACTGTCTGGCTGTGTTCGATGTCCATGAACCGGGAGAATGCCAATCAAAAGGCTTTATTCCCGTGGGGTGGTATCCTACTGCCGTCAGGACGATTGGGAAGAAGATATGGGTGGCCAATGGGAAGGGTTTTTCTTCACTACCCAATCCGGAGGGGCCCAGTCCTGTGAGCAAACGGCAGGAAGTGAACTATCAAAAAGGCGATCTTAAAAAGAAGGCGCCTGTACAGTATATAGCCGGATTGTTCAAAGGTACGATGAGCGTTATCGACGAGCCTACCGAGCCGGAGATGGCTGCCTATTCCCGGCAGGTGTATCGTAATACGCCCTATACAAAAGACGGGGAATCGATGGCCATGGGGCAGCCCGATAATCCCATACCGATGAAGGTGGGCGACCCCTCGCCTATCAAGTATGTTTTTTATGTCATTAAAGAAAATCGTACTTATGACCAGGTTTTAGGGGATATGCAGGAAGGCAATGGGGACACCAGCCTGGTATTGTTTGGCGAGCATGTGACCCCTAATCTTCATGCGCTGGCAAGAGAGTACGTCTTACTGGATAATTTTTATGTCGATGCGGAGGTGAGCGCTGACGGGCACAACTGGAGCATGGGCGGCTATGCTACCGACTACCTGGAAAAGACCTGGCCCACTTATTACGGAGGGCGGGGCGGTCATTACGACTCGGAAGGCAACCGGGATATTGCCAATAATAAAGGAGGATTTATCTGGGACCATTGCAGCCGGGCCGGAGTGACTTACCGAACTTATGGTGAATTTGCGGATGACTATAAACCAAATATAAAGGGCTTGCAGGGGCATTACTGTCCGTATTACACCGGATGGGACCTGCATGTACGGGACACGGTGAGAGTAACCCAATGGAAAAGGGATTTCGATTCGCTGTTAGCCGTCCGTGCGCTGCCGCGGCTGAATACTGTGCGGCTGGGTAATGATCATACGGAAGGGATGAAGAAGGGAAGACCTACTCCCTTTGCGCATGTTGCCGACAATGACCTGGCGGTGGGAGAATTTATAGAATATCTCAGCAAGAGCCCTATCTGGAAGGAAACCGTGGTCTTTATCCTGGAAGACGATGCGCAGAACGGTCCTGATCATGTGGATGCGCACCGCAGTCCCGTGTATGTTGCCGGGGGATTGGTCAAACATCATTATGTAGATCATACGATGTACTCCACTACTTCCGTACTGCGGACGATTGAATTGATACTGGGACTTTCACCCATGAGCCAATACGATGCGGCGGCGACTCCTATGTGGCGGTGCTTCTCGAACGAGGCCGATCTGTCGGCTTTTCATGCCTTGCCGGCGAATATCGATCTGGGTGAAACCAATGTTGCCTGGAATGAGATGGCGAAAGAGTCGGCTCGTATCGATCTTGCCAGGGAGGACAGGGTGCCGGATGCCTTGTTTAATGAGATCCTCTGGAAGGGAATAAAGGGGATGGATGCAAAGTTGCCGGCTCCGAGCAGGGCGGCTTTTGTGAGAACAACTAAAAACGACGATTAAAAGAAAGGGGCCTTGAAGGGCCTACCAAATATGTTACCTTTTAGCAGCCTTACAAAACGGTTTATTTTTTATCAAATATTAGTACTTGAAGTACTAAAAATCAGATTTTTTTAAACCAAGGCTTGTTGTGCTAAAAAATGGTTCATCGCAGTGTGGCAAAGCGACGCAATCGCCTATCGGCAGGGTAATAAAAAAGCCGTCCCTTTACTTTTGGGACGGCCTCTCTTATTTTTTTTAATCCCTATCGTGTTTATACCATCCGCGGTGTTCACCACGATCGTGATCCCATCCGCGGTGTTCGCCACGATCGTATCTGTCGCGATCGTACCTGTCGTGTTCGAACCTTTCATGGTCAAACCTTCTGCCGCAGAAGTAGGGTCTATAATCCCTTTCGAAATAAGGGCGATAGTGTTCATAGTAGACACGGTCGCGGTAGTGGCCACAATAGGCGGGGTAGTTATAGTAAACATACCCGGGGAATTCGTTCTCATATACGACGGTGGTAGGAGCCGGCGCATATCCATATCCATCCTGGCTATATCCGTCCTGGTTGTATTGATCCTGATAAACAGGAGCAGGGGCAGGGGCGGGGTATTGTTGATATACTACAGTGGGAGGGGGCGGTGTGCTTACATATACCCGGACACCAGGCACCCGGAATCCAATATGGGCGTTGACATATACCTGGGAATAGGCAGAGCTGGCGATGAGGGTGGCTCCAAGGATCGTAGTAAGAATAAACAAGCGTTTCATTTTCGTAGATTTTAATTGTGACGGATGTTTTTCAAAGGTCAGTTTCACATCCTTGAAGATTGGAACGAAACCGGTTTCGAAGATTTAATCGACGATTGTTAAAGTTTCCGTAAAGAGGAGGTTTTGATAATGCAAATATATGAAAATGAGGCTGTTGTGTTTTTTGGAGGGGGGTGAATCGGCGCTATGCCTTATAACCTATCATGGCCACTCCGGTGAGCATATCGGTGTCCTTGTAGCGGATCCGTATATCTGTGAGCCCTGCCTCGATATAGTGTTCCTGGATCTTTTCCATGGTGCTGCGTACTGTCTTTTCCTGCAGGGACCATTTAGGTTGCAATATGGTCACCATGCGTCCGCCTGTCCTCAACAAATTGGCCAGGCGTAAGAATTCCATTGCCGGGTCTTTCCAGGACAAATGGATATTGGTCCCGTAGATGGTATGAAAATAATGGGAAGGATAAGGCAGTTGGTATAATGAGCCAATATGCAGCTGTAGCAGCTGGTCTTCGACGGCACGCCTGTTTCTTTTTATGGCGCGCTGATACATGGAGACGGAGTAGTCGATGCCTGCGATAAATCCGATCTTCAATTTTTTAGCTACGGCCTGGAGCATCTTCCCGGACCCGTAGCCTACTTCCAGCAGATGCTGATAGGGCAGGATGTTCAATTGCTCCAGGACCCAATCCTGGGAGTATTGTCCGGGGAGAAGCCAGCCGGCCAGCCGGGTGGTGATGCCTTCTGAAGGAAGGGACGTTGAAAGTTCTGCGGCCATAAGCATTTTTTCAGTTGATAGGTTTTTGTAAGGTCTTTTACGATGCGCTCTCGGCGGGCGGTACTTTTTCGTCGGAGAATGGGCCGCCAGCGGGACCTCTGAAGGGGCCACGGCCTCCGCAACGACTCATCCAATCCTGTTTGAACTTCTCTTTTTCTTCCGGGGTCATGTTCATCCAGCGTTGTTTCATTTTATTCTTCCAGTGCTGTCTGGGTCCGCCACCGCGAAATCCACCGAAGAGGATCTTACTGAGGATCAGCAATCCAAGGGCCTGGAGCCAAGTGATGGCGGGTAAGTGAAAGATAGCCGGCATCAATCCATTCCATAACAACATTACGATGCCTGAAAAAACTGTTATTCCCAGCAGGGCCAGTACGATAAAACCGGCAACTCTTCTCATCCAAAAACGTTTCATGATCTTTTTATTTTAATGATTTATTATTTCGTTATACAAGGTCGTCAACCTTTCCCGCAGATATAGTACGGCATATCTTTTTCGCGAGATCAGGGTGTTGACATTTTCTCCTGTATGGGCGGCGATCTCTTTAAAAGAGACGTCTCCCAGCTCATTCCAGACGAATACATTCCGCTGGTCTTCCGGCAATTCCTGTAGTGCTTCTTCCAGGGTCTTCCAAAAGAGGCTGCTCAGATAGGCTGTTTCAGGATTGTTGCTCTTGTCAAAGAGTATTTCGGAAAAATTCGGTCCTTCATCTTCTTCGTTCGATTGCAGCAAACTGTCCAGCGAGTCCGGCTTTTTTTTACGATAGCGGTCGATGATCTTATTACGAGCCACTTTGAATAGCCAGCTGCTGACCTGTTCGATGGGTTCAGTATCCACCGTAGTCGAGAATTGATACCAGACGTCCTGCAAGATGTCCTCGGCATCCGCCGGATCGGATACACGCTGGCGGATAAAGCTCAGCAATCGCCGCCCGAACTGACTGATGACAGACGTGATATTTTTCCTCGATGTTTGGTTCATGCCTGATGATATCGTCAATAGCTCGTCCATTTAAAAAGGTAGACGGATGAGAAGGACGGATATTTTAAATTTTTCAGGAAAAAGATAAGAAATACGGGGTAATAAATATAGCGGTTTGATTATCAATTGAAAGCGGGGGCTATTTTACCTCTCTCAGGTCCTCCCAACGGGTGCTGAACCGGGGGGAGCGCAGCTCCTGTCGCATTTTCCAGTGTTTGTTCATCCCGGAGGAGCCGAATTTGACGCTGTCGTCCCGCATGCTGAAATTAATATTATCGATGGCATGCATAAGGTGGCGGTGCTCGCCGGCCGCATGGGATGAAAAGAGATTTCCTTGTATCGAGGCATCGGGCACGAGGCTGCTGAGCATGACGCCGGCCTTTTTATATTCCTTACCCTGCTCGAAGAGCCTATCTACCAGTCCTACTGCCGCCTTGATCAGCTCATGGGTAAGGGAGGTGGCCCTGGGGAGGGTGGTGTAGTTGCTGATGGTCGCTCCCCGTCGGAAGTCGGTGTGATGGTCCTGTTCTTTGGATACGATGAAGACGCTGACTGCGCCCGCGGCGCTGTGTTGTCTGCGCAACTTTTCCGCGGCACGGGAGATATAGGTGGCTACCGCCTCTCTGACCTCGTGGAGGTCGGTGACAGGGCGTCCGAACATCCGGGTGGTGGCGATCATCTTTTTGTCGATGAGCTCTTCTTCCATTCCGATGCTGGGCAATCCCCGCAGCTCGCGTATCAGCCTTACGCCGACGATGCCACCCATATTGGTATGCGCCCATTCCTCCGGCATATTGGATAGTTCCCAGGCGCTGGTGATACCCCAGTTGATCAGCTTGGCGGCATAGGCCCTTCCGACGCCCCATAGATCATCTACGCGTGTTTGTTGCAACGCCGTTCGAAGCTCATCTTCCCCCGTCAGTACTTTTATACAGCCGGAGAGCTGTTTGTTCTTTTTTGCCAGCCGGTTGGCCATCTTGGCCAGGGTCTTGGTAGGCGCCACGCCAACGGAGACGGAAATGCCCGTCCATTGTTCCACTGTCTGCTTGATGTGGCGGGAATAATCTTCCAGCTCATGGATAGGAATATGGTCGAGATCCATAAAGGCCTCATCCACGGAATATACTTCTACTTTGGAGGCTTCTCCCATCAATGTCCGCAATGTTTCCATCACCCGCCAGCTCATGTCTCCGTACAGATGGTAATTGGAGGAGAATACGGAAATCCCATGTTTATCGATGATGGGGCGGGCCTGAAAATAGGGAATGGCCATTCCGACTCCGAGTAGCCTGGCCTCGTCGCTCCGGGAAACGATACAGCCGTCGTTGTTGCTGAGGACCACGACGGGTTTGTTCCACAGATCGGGCCGGAATGCCCGCTCGCAGGAGCAGTAAAAGCTATTGCAGTCGACGATGGCGTTCATAGGATCGTTATAAAGAGTGGATCACATAGGTGACTACTCCCCAGATGGAAAATTCAGAACCGGAGAGATCGACATCGATGGCGGACAGCTTTGGGGTCTCTGGCACCAGCCGGATCTTGTTGATCGTTTTTTCAAAACGCCGGATCAGCATCTCTCCGTTGAGTGTGGCGATGATGACCTTGCCGCTGACGGCTTTGATACTCCGGTCGACGATCACCACATCGCCATGAAAAATACCAGCTCCTGTCATGGCGTCTCCGCTGACCCGCATAAAGAAGGTAGCGGGTTTGTTCCGCACCAGCTGCTCGTTCAGGTCGATGCCTCTTTCCATATAGTCGTCTGCTGCTGCGCCAAAGCCGGTGGCATTGGCGGTCGGGATCTCATGCTGTGTAAAACGCCTGGAGCCTTTATAGGTCATTCCAAAGAATTGTTCGAGTTCCATGAGAAAAAATATTTTTGATATGCTAATTTATTTAGTAAATTTATGCTAATTTCCTGATCAATTAAAATCTTTTTATGGATACCGGGTTAGTAAAACAATCATTTTTTCTCCCACCAATGGAGACGATCTCCGGAGGCAAAAGCGAGGCTGGGCGGCGGATGGAATACCTGCTGGTCATTTATCCCTACGGCGAGCTTTTCGAAAAACTGGTGGAGGAGCAGCAGCAGTTCCTCAGCGATTATGGACTGCTAATGAAGGGTCGTAACAGACCGCATATTACGGTAGCGGCCTTTCAGGCCGGGGAACAGATGGAAGACACGTTGATACGGTGGATACACAGGATATGCCGCCGGAACCAGTGTTTTGACATAACGCTGAACAATTACAGCGGGTTCCCTCCCCACACCATCTATCTGCGGGTACAGGATCCGCAACCTTTCCGCCAATTGATGCAGCAGCTGAGGGCCATCGACGACTTTATCCGTAGTTCGGGCTGCCCTCCTGTCAACCTGATCAGCCGTCCTTATCTGAGCATTGCGGGGGGATTGACGGAGCAGATATATAATAAGGCTATGGCCGACTATTCGCAAAGGACCTTTCATGAGTCGTTCCAGGTGGAAGAGCTGGTGCTGCTGAAAAGGGAACATTCTTTCGATGCCTGCAGGACGGTGAATGTGTTCCGGCTGCCTGTGAATGATATGATGGGCGGGCCGGGGCGAGGTTCGAATGTTGAAAATCCGGCCTGATGCTAACACCGAATGAACCGGAGGTTCATTGTCCGAAGGACAGACATTAGATCTTTCCGGAAAACGGGGCATATTTTTTAAAGCCCCGTTTGTCCGGACATTCAAAAAATTTGAAACCATGCAAAAAGCAATCAAACCTGTAGCAGCCGTCCTTAACGAAAATTATAAGAAACAGCTCGCTACCAACGAATACCTCCTGATCCTTCATCCGCACGAAGAATTGCGCAACAGGATACAGCAGGTGAAAAAAGATTTTGCGGAAGCCTATCAGGCTCCGGGCGCGGTGGGAGGCAAGCCTCAGGTGACGCTCGTACGGTTTACACAGCTGGCGTTGATGGAAGAACGTATCGTTCAGCGTCTTCGCACCATTGCCATGGGCTTTTGTCCTTTTAAGGTGGAGCTAAAGGATTTTGGGAGCTTCCCCACACATACTATATTTATCAATGTCCTAAGCAAGCTGCCTATCCGCAAGCTGGTGACGGAAATAAAGGACGTACAACGATTGATGAAGCTGGACAAGGATCATAAGCCTCATTTTATAGACGACCCTTATATCACGATCGCGCGTAAGCTGCTTCCATTCCAATATGAGAAGGGGTGGCTGGAATATAGCCAGAAAAGCTTCACCGGCAGATTTATAGCCGACGGTATGCTTCTGCTCAAGCGACGGGAAGGGAGTTTTAACGATGGTCCGGGGTCAGGCGGATGGGAGGCCCGAAGTGCGGGCGCCTGGCAGATCGTCGAGCGGTTGTCCTTTCAAAATCTGCCCGTAGCCACCCGGCAGGGAGAGCTATTCATGTAGGAGCATCAAATTGTCATTCTATGAGTGAAGAAACCAGGGAAGGGGAAAATACTGCCCTATCCCGTCATAAAATAATCCGCAACAGTATTAAGGAAAAAAAGAAAGAACCTGAAGAGAGCGACGCAGATGAATACAAGAAGGGAAGAGGCGCCCAGTTCAATCCAAAGAACAGGTTCCTGAAGAATCAGCGGGTGAAGGAGCATATCGAGGCCATCGATGAATGGGTTGATCCCAACCCGGAGACCATTTATCTGGAAGATCATGCCAAGAGCATCGTCAATAAGGTGGACAGCCCTGATGTAGGCATGTGGTATAGTATGAACCCTTATCAGGGTTGTGAGCATGGCTGTACCTATTGCTATGCGCGTAATGTACATGAATACTGGGGATATAGCGCTGGGTTGGATTTTGAACAAAAGATCATCGTAAAAAAGAATGCTCCCGAGCTGTTGCGTAAATTCCTGATGAACCCGAAATGGGAATGCCTGCCCATTTCACTGAGCGGCAATACGGATTGCTATCAGCCGGCGGAAAAAAAATTTGGTATCACCCGCCAGCTGCTGGAAGTATGTAATGAGTTCAACCAGCCCGTGGGCATGATCACCAAGAATGCCGGTATCCTTCGAGACAAAGATATACTGGCGGATATGGCAAAGAGAAGGCTGGTCTCTGTTCTCGTGTCCATCACCTCCTTTGATGAGGATCTGCGCAGGGTGATGGAGCCCAGGACCACTACCGCCAAGCAGCGTCTTCGTACGATCAGGGAGCTAAGCGAGGCTGGAGTTCGGATGGGGGTTATGCTGGGGCCCATGATACCGGGGCTTAATGAGCATGAGATGCAACGGATCATGCAGGCAGCTGCCTGGAATGGAGCTAGTTTTTCCGCCTATACCTTTATCCGGCTCAATGGGGCGATCAAGCTCATCTTCCACGACTGGCTATACAAGAATTTTCCCGACAGGGCCGATAAGGTGTGGCATCTGATAGAAGCCAGTCACGATGGCAAGGTCAACGACAGCCGGTGGGGGGTGCGGATGCGTGGAGAGGGGAATTATGCGCAGCTGGTGGCGCAGCAATATGCACGCTATACACAGAAGTATGGATTGAATGCGGAGAGATGGGAGCTGGATTGCACCCAGTTCAGACGACCGGGGGAGCAGATGAGGTTGTTTTGAGCGGATTTTATTTTAAAAGATGTTGGAAACTAAATGGCAAATAGATGAAGATGAAGGAGAAGGCGGGAGCTATGAAAAAACTGGTAATCTTTTTTCAGCTCTTAAGACAAATCCACTGGAACAAAAATTGTTGGATCTGATAAAAGGCCGGCCCAAATGTTTTAATGGAGATGTTTATGAGTGCTGTTTAAGGCTTGGGTTTTTACCAGCCCATTGTAATGAAGTTTTTTCTTCACTCCAAAATGAGGGGCGATTAGAAGTTCTATCTGATTGATGAAAATCTCAATATATCCCAGTTGTTCGGCAACTTCCTTGATAGACACTTCCGCTAGTTTCGATGGCTCTGTAAGTGAAGAAGAACAGGCTGCATTATGCTGGCTGGAAGAATGTACAAAGCACTGCCCGAACAACTGGGATTGCTCGTGGATGTTGTGCCTCCAGAGGATCGTGAGATGTCAGTCAACCGGAACCTCGTTCGCTATGAAATTCCATCTGGTCTTTTCGGTGGCCTTCACCAGTATCGTTCCATTAGAGGTCAGCTCAATATTTTCAAGCTCATAAAAGCCTGATTTATAATCCGCCGGCACGTTCAACCCTTCGATCCTGGCCTGAGCGGGAATTTTGTCGCCATCTCCTTCCGCAATGACTTCCAGTATACGAACGCTTTTCATCGGACAAAAATACATTACTACTGCATCGTGAGCCATGTCCAGGCGGACGGGCGACAAATTGGCCTTTACCGTTCCGCCGTGGGACATCTTTTCCTCCTTCATCCTGGTCTGCAGGACATGTGGCTGGGAAAATGAGGTAACAGTAACTGGTGAAGACTGGGGTGAGAGGGATGGCTCATATGTCTTTCCACCACCGAAAAAGTCGAAAGCCGCAAATATCTTCTTCATACAAATCGTTTTAAATGGTGAATGAAATGAAATCTGAAAGAATGTAGCCTGCTCTGTAGTTGAATTTAACCATTAGTGTCTACCCAAACATCTCTTCTTAAAAGACATGCAATTAGCGGGCCTGGCTGCATTAAAAAGGCCAGCATTTGATTTTTTTGTTTGCGATAAATTTTGTAAATTCTTTAGATTTATTTTGGCTTTTTTGCCAAAACTAAATATTACTACATGCGCTACCGGCGAATGCCTATCGAGATAGAATCTCCCGAACAGCTGGGATACAGCAGTATCCGCAACAACCTTTCAGAAAGCTCCTATACGGACGCATTATTCCAGGACATAGAAATACCGGCATCTCTGCTAAAGGGGCTTGTCCTTTGTTATGGATCCCATATGGGACACGAAGGATTGCGGGATCTGATCGTAAAGGGCAGTCCTGTGTTGGACAGGCATGATGTCCTGCTCACCATCGGAGCGGCTGCCGCACTTTTTATCATTGCCACCTCCCTGCTGGAGCCCGGCGACGAGCTGGTGGTCGTACATCCAAATTATGCTACCAACCTGGAGACACCCAGGGCCATCGGCGCCGCGATACGCCACATCGACCTTCACTTTGAAAAGGGTTTTGCGCTGGATCTGCAGGCGGTGAAAGAAGCCGTGACAGTCCGGACAAAATATATTTCCGTCACCTACCCGCATAATCCGACAGGCGTCTGTCTTCGCCCTGAGGATATGCAGCAGTTGGCAGCCATAGCACAGGAGCATCATATTCCTCTCCTGGTAGACGAGACCTATCGGGATATGACATTCGGTCCGCTGCCGCCCGTTGCTCCGGAATATGGGGATCATGTGATCAGTGTCTCCTCGCTTTCCAAGACCTACGGTCTGCCTGGTTTGCGTATGGGCTGGATCATTTGCCGTGACAGACGATGGATGGAAACATTTTTGGCGGCCAAGGAGCAGATACATATCTGTGGATCGCCCCTGGATGAAGAGGTCGCGTACCACTACATGCTACAAAAGGAAAAACATTACCAGGGGATCGTTCGGGCGATCCGGGGGAAATTCGATGTTGTAAAAGCCTGGATGCAACAGCAGGATGACCTGGAATGGGTGGAGCCGGATGGCGGCTGCGTATGTTTCCCGCGTATAAAGGAGCCGGAGGCGGTCGATGTCGATGCTTTTTATAAACTGTTGCTGGAAAAGTACGGAACCTATGTGGGACCCGGTCATTGGTTTGACATGCCAAAGCACTATATGCGGATCGGGTTCGGCTGGCCGGCGGTGGAGTCGTTGAGAGAGGGGCTGGAAGGCATTACCGCCAGCTTGCGAGGATCCAGGCGGCCTGAACGCGGGTAGACCGATCTATCGAGAGTTAAGGAACGCTTCCAGCCTTGCCTTTTCTCCCTCGATCAATGCCTTCGCCGACGTCAGGTTCGCCGACAGGGTCGCGAAATCATCGTGGAGGGAAGGGAAGACATCCCGCTCGCAATTACTCTCGAACTGCTGGCATTCAGACTGGATGCTGGTCAAGCCCACATATCCCAAAAGAGGCTTTATCCGGTGGATGGCGCTTCTCAGGGCGCGAATATCGCCGGCCCGGTAGCATACGAACACGTCCTGAAGCATTGGACTGTATTCCCTTATGACATCCCCAAAGGTCTCATCGATCAGAATAGGATCGTTGTCATACAACTCATTGATATATTGGTCGTTGAAAGGATGGGAAAAGGCAAAATGATTATGGTTGGCTCCGCTGTTCATAGTTGACTAAGGGTTTTATCCTAACGATGCAATGTAATATTTTATTATTTGCGCCGTTGTCTAAATGGAAATCCTTAAACCCTTTATAACATGAGCCGGAGGTTCATGGAGGGACCTAAAAAAACCACCTTGAGCAATTACTTACTTCTGACCCTTAAATCCTTCTATGAGGACATCGTCTATTCCGGCCTGGGTAGAGAACCGTCCATTACCCGTCAGAAGCAGACAATACGGTTCAATCAGTTCATCCTGCTGATATTGCTTGCCAACTTCGTCTGTGTTATTTCCTACTTCATATATGGTCTGTATATAAGCGCGTTGATCAATCTCAGCGCTGCCTATGTCTTTATAATGGCTTATCAGCTCAACCTGAGAAAGCACTATCAGGCAGCCCGTCTGCTGTCTGTCCTGACCCTGAACATGTACCTGGCCGTCATGAATTATATGGAGGGGCTGAAGGCGGCGGAATATTTCTACTATTGGCCGTATTTTTTGGTGATCACCTTTATCGTCAGCTTCAAACGGAGTGTGCTGGAGCTGGGCTTTGCGTATCTTGTCACCATCCTTTCCCTGTGGTTCTGCTATACCTGGTGTCCTCAGGAAAATCATTACCAGGTGCATATTACAGGCATGTTCACCAAGCTGCACGACAGCAACCTGGTGATCTCCATGGTGCTTACTTCCTTTTTCTCCTATGCCATCCTTCGGATCAATCGGAACAATGAGGCCGCTATCCTAAAGGAGAAGCAATTTGTCGACACCATCTACAATACATCCCTGGACGGGGTGTTCATTCTGGATTCGGACGCCCTTATTATCACCGATTGCAACAGCCGCGCCGTCGAGCTGCTGGAGATAGGCAACAAGAATGACATCGTCGGCGCGTCCATGGAAAGCCTCTTTACCAGGGAGCATATAAAGCTGTTCAAGAACATACGGCAGAACCCCGACGGCGACAATAAGGGCTGGCAGGGAGAATTGTCCATTACCTCCAAAAAGGATAATACCGTATTTGCCTACGTAAATATAGTTCCCTTTGTAGACGATACGAACCATTTTTGGAAGATCAGCATCCTGGACCTGTCGGAGATAAAGATGACGAAGTTCGAGCTGATGAAGGCCAAGCAGAAGGCCGAGGTCGCTTCGCTGGCAAAGACCCGCTTCCTCTCCAATATGAGCCATGAGCTGCGGACGCCATTGAATGGCATCATCGGCACGTCCAACCTGCTCTTACAAGAAGATTATCTGCCCGAGCAGAAGTCGCACCTGGATGTCCTGAAGCTGAGCTCGGAACATATGATGGTGCTGATCAATGAGATACTCGATTTCAACAAAATAGAATCGGGCAAGGTGGAACTGGAGTCTGTGCCTGTCAATATCCGGAGCCTGATGAGGAAGGTGGAGGCGCAGTTCTCCATGCAGGTGCAGGAAAAGGGATTGAGCTTTCTTATCGATGTGGATGAAAAGCTCGAGGCGGAGTATCTTACCGATGAGACAAGGCTCAACCAGGTGCTTAGCAATCTGCTGTCCAATGCGATAAAGTTCACGCATAAAGGATTTATAACATTGGGGGCAAGAAAGATATCTTCCAACAGCAAGCGGTCGACCGTACAGTTTATGGTAAAAGATACCGGTATTGGTATTCCTATACATAAACAACAGGAAATATTCGAGAGTTTTACACAGGCTGATACGGATACAACACGGAAGTACGGTGGTACGGGTCTGGGACTGGCCATAACTAAAAAACTGGTGAGTCTTTTTGCGGGCGAGCTGATGTTGGACAGCAGGGAAGGATTAGGAAGCACTTTTTATTTCTCTGTCGAGCTGGAGGTCAATGAGAATGCCCGGCCGTATATCAATGATGAAAAGGTAAAAAAGCTGCCGTCATTCGGCAAGATCAAGGTCCTGATGGCGGAGGACAACGCCGTCAACATGTCGGTGGCCAGGAGGTTGCTGAACAAGTGGGGTATCGAGGTGCATGAGGCGGTCAACGGCAGGGAGGCGGTGGAGAAATTCAGGAAGGGCGTTTATGAGCTGGTGCTCATCGACCTGGAAATGCCTGAGATGGATGGTGTTACCGCCTTGTCCGAGATCCGGAAGGTCGACCAGGATATTCCCGCCATCGCCTTTACGGCGGCCGTATATGAAGACATGCGCGCCGACCTCATCGGGAAGGGGTTTATGGAGGTGGTGCCAAAACCATTCCGCCCTGAAGAGCTGCATAATAAGATCTCGCTCCTGGTAAAGAAGACAGCGTAGCAGATAAATTTTCCGAAATTTTTTTTGTAAAAGTTGGTTAAAAGAAAAAAAGATTTTTTCTTTGTAGAGATAATAATCAAACGTCAATGCCCATGCTTCAACAAAAGAATACATACAAACAGGTGATCCGCTGGTCCGCGCCGGTGATTGATCCTATATTCTCGGGGCATGAGATGCATTCATGATAACTAAAATGAGTTCAGCATATAAGGCCCCTCTACCGAGGGGCTTTTTTTTTACAAAAAGGAGGACCAGATGAAATTGAATTTTAGCTTAAAAGCAAGACGAACAGATGAACAGTATGCGCGTGTAAGGGTCTGGACAACGGACAAGCAATGGGAGCTGTATGAAGCGCTCCTGTCTGCGCATCTTTATGATTCCTTCTATCATCAGCCGGCCGAACAAGTTGCCGTCATCCGGAGGTTGGTCCGGGACAACGATCCATTCTTTGTCGCAAGGCTGGCGATATACTTTGGGGAGCAGCTGCATCTCCGGACCCTGTCGCTTGTCCTGACGGCTGAGCTGGCGGGGGGCTGCAAGGACAAGGCGCTCATCGGCGGATTGGTTGGCCGTGTGATCCAGCAGGCCAGTGAGATACCTGTCTGGCTGGACTATTATGCACAAGTCAGAAATGGGGGAAGGGCGGTACCCTCCATCCTGCGGAAGAGCCTGGGCGCTCATTTCAATCGATTGGATACTTACCGGTGGGTCCGCTTGACAAAAGCGCAACAGGTGAGGCTACGATATGCTTTATCTACTATCCGTCCCAAGGCGGCCGGCAAGGCGCAACAGGCTTTGTTCAGGAGGATACTGCAGGACAAGCTGCCTGCACGTAATGCCTGGCAGTCGGAATATGAGGCGCTGTTGCAGCAACATTACGACAGCCGCGAGCTAAGACAGTCAACACTGAGGGAAAAATGGAAGGAAGGTATTGTTACATTCAGAATGGGGTATAAGACCCTGGTGGAAAAGCTTCCCGATGTCCTGGCCGCGGGCGTAAGCGGAAAGGTCCTGAAACTGGCGGCCGAATACCTGGGTAATGCCGCTGCCGTAACAGGCAGCCGTCTGTCGCCGCAGCAATTCCTCGAAGCGTACAGGAGACTGCAGCGGATGGAGCAGGGAGGGGCAGCCCTCTTGCGGGAAGCTCTGGAGCGGGCCATCCTGCACAGTGCAGACAATCTGGCCGGCCTCGATGAGCGGGGCAGGATGGTCATTGCCATGGATATCAGTCCCAGCATGCGCTATCCCGTAAAGGAAGGCAGCCTTGTCGAGCGGTTTGACGTCGCGCCACTGCTGGCTGTGCTACTGGCGGGGAAAGGGGTGTCCGTATCCACCGGCATCATCGGCAATACCTGGAAGCATATGACGCTGTCTGCTCATCGCCTGTTCGATCAGCTGGATGAGCTGCGGAAAAAGGAAGGCGAGGCAGGATACGCCATCAATGCCCATCTCGTGATCAGGGATTTGCTGCGGAAGGGCGAGGTCGTGGACAAAGTGATGATCTTTACCGACACCACGCTATGGGATCACCGGCCTTTCAACCAGGGTGCGGAGGAAGATTTGGGAAGGATATGGAGACAGTACCGGCAGATAGCGCCCCAGGCAAAGCTTTATCTTTTCGATCTGGCTGGATACGGTAAGAAGCCGTTGGAATGTCTGGGGGACGGGGTTTATCTGATGGCGGGGTGGAACGAAGGGGCGTTTCGCGTGCTCGAGGCGTTGGACGGCAATGCGGGGAATATGGAGGCAATAGAGAATATTGCTATATGATTGGGTTCTAAAGGAGAAGGCAATATCAGGCGGCCCGGAGTAATTTTTCCGGGCCGTATTTTTTTTCTATCTTAACAATATGGAACCTCCTTCATGGTCTGCCCATTTGAGCCGCATAAGGCAATTATTCTGGTTGTTCGCACTGTTGACCATTGGCTATATGATCTGGGCCAGGAGCTATCTGTCCCCATTGACCTCGGGGGAAATCGTTCAATTTGAGATAGCCAAGACCATGGATCGGGCTCAACAGATCATCCAGGAATGGAAGAATACGGGCAAATATGAGCAGGGTGTCAGGAGCACGACTGTGGCGTTCTTCTTCATTATACTTTATACGCTGAGTATCGGATTGGGCTGCCGGTTTATATCAGCCTGTACGGGCAATGAGATCCTTGCCAAAGGGGGGCGGGGGTTTGCGTGGTTGATCATTATAGCTACTATCTGTGACATCATTGAAAATATTACATTATCCAGGACTTTGTCGGGACATATTTCAAAGGTGAACCTTCTTCTTGCTTATAACCTCGCACGTATAAAATTCTCCATCGTCATTGTTTGCCTGCTTTTTATAATGGCCTGCTCCCTGTACTGGCTGATCGGCCGGCTGGCGGGAGACAAAAAGTGAGAATTCAGGGCAACGAGCTGTTTTTCAATTGTCAATTAAGGATATGGAATATTAAAATCTCCTATATTTGCAACCATGGGACTTAAAAGCCACCGGTAAGAAAATCATAAGAGAGCTAATACAATAAACTGGGGTTATAAGTAGTTTTTGTGGCTTACTTCCCAATATCCTTTAAATTTATGTAGTCCTGTGAAGAATAAGTTGATTGTGCTTTTATTATAAAGTCATGTGATAGGGTATAAGGAGTAATTCTTGACGAATGCTCGCTTGTACCCTTTTCGCTTTTTATCCCTAACCCGTAGAAAATTTAATTGGCTAATAATCAATTTGTTGCATTTTTACCATGTGACTGAGGTGGCGAAGCTATGTCTGAAATTGTAAAATACTGGTATGTGTTGTACACGAAGCCCCGCTGGGAGAAGAAAGTATTTTCGCTCCTCGATGAAAGGGGATTTGAAGCATACTGTCCTTTGACCAGGGTACAGAGGAAGTGGAGTGACCGGATGAAGTGGGTGGAGGAGCCATTGTTCAAGTCGTATGTTTTTGTACGGGTGACGCCGGAGGAACTTGCAAGGGTGAGGCTGGTCGGCGGGGTAGTGAATTTTGTGTATTGGCTTGGAAAGCCGGCGGTGGTAAAGCGGGAAGAGATCGAGACCATTCGCAAATTTCTTCATGACTACAGGGATGTACAGGCTGTACCGCTTGACCTCCGGGAAAATATGCAGGTAACTGTCATCCAGGGTGCTTTCATGAATAAAAAGGGAGTTGTACGGAAAATCATCCATAATAAAGTCCAGGTCATCATTGAAAGCATTGGTTATTCGCTGGTCGCTATGATTGACAAATCCAATTTGACAATGGTCGAGAGATAATAATAAATTAATTTAAACGATAATCCCTTTTTTGAATGGCGTTTAATTATCCTTCAGTACGGAATGCTTTTGGGCTTTGTGGGCCCTGTTTGGTGTTCCTGGCGTTTGTGTTCAGTTCCTGTGGAAATACCAGGCAGTTTACCTACCTGCAGGGCAAATTTGACACTGCGCGTCTTAGTCAGATAAATGTCACCGATCCGGTGATCCAGAAAGGAGACTTACTGAGTGTCATAGTCTACAGTGATAATCCACAGGCCACCGCCCTCTACAATCAATCTGTCATCATCGCTCCTTCAAGCGGAAGCAGCAGTTCGACTGGAAATGGCGGAGTTGCGGCAGGATTTTCGGGAGCATCTCCTACAACTGCGGGGTACCTGGTGGATGAACAGGGGAATATTCAATTCCAGGGGCTCGGTGTTCTCCACGTGGAAGGTTTGACCCGGGGTGGGTTGAGAGCGATACTGGACTCGAGCTTAAAAGAGTATTTAAAAAATCCCTATTACACCATCCGATTTCTCAATTATAAATTCACCATGCTGGGAGAGGTCGCCAGGCAAGGGGTATATAGTATACCGGGGGACCATATAAATCTTCTGGAAGCTATAGGCATGGCCGGGGACCTTACATTTTATGGACGAAGGGACAATATACTGGTAATTCGTGTCAATGAGGGGAAACGGGAATATGCCCGTCTGGACCTTACAAAGCCGGAGATCATGGCTTCTCCTTATTTTTACCTGCAACAAAATGATGTGGTATACGTTGAACAGACCAGGAAAAAGATTGCTGCAAATGACCAGGTCACCTTTAGAAATATTACAGTCGCCACCAGCCTGGTGAGCATGTTTGCCTTGTTGTATACCATATTTAAAAAATAAACAGCTCAAATTTTTCAATGCCTGAACAGATCAAAGATCTCTTTGTGCCCGAGACGCTTGCACAACAGGATAATTCCCGGGCCTTCAATCCAAAGGATTTTTTAATGAAATACCTTAGGTATTTGCCCTGGATAGTTATGAGCGCTATTCTCTTCCTGGTCCTGGCATATGCAAAGGTCAGATACAGTACGCAGATCTATCGTGTCCAATCTTCGTTATTGATCAAAAATGAGCACGATGCGGGCGGCGGCAAGGGGGACAAGTTTGACGAATTGTTTATGAACCAGCAATCGATGAACTTGAGTAACGAAATGGAGATATTGAGGTCCCGGATGGTGCTTGAGCGGGTGGCAAAAGATCTTGGGCTCCAGCTTTCCTGCTATAGTAAAGGGACGGTGAGATCGAGCCTGCTTTATCTCAATGTGCCTTTTGATCTGCAAATAGCGAAAATCCTGGATTCTTCACAGGCTTTCAGCTTCAAGGTCCAGGTGGTGAACAATAAACAATTTCTCCTGGATGGGAGCAAGACCCCTATTGAATTCGGCGAACCTTTCCAATTGGGGGGGAATTATTTCAGGCTGCTAAGAGATACTAACATCTCCCTGAAGAATTATAATAGCCCTGACTTTATAATGATCTGGCAACCTTTACCTGCAGTAGCAAATGCGTTGGCTTCCAATCTTAAAGTGTTTCACCTCAATGATCAGTCCACTATTCTAAATCTCAGCTTTGAAAATGAGAACAGCAGGCTCGGCAGCGATGTTCTGAGCACGCTCATGGCAGTATATGATTCCCTTATTATAGAAGATAAGAACCGGATTGCCTTTAATACTTTGCGTTTTATCGACGAAAGGCTAAAAAGTCTTAAGGATGATCTCAATGGTGTGCAAACCAACATGGAGGACTTCATGATCCAGAACCAGGTATACAATCTTGACGAGCAATCGAAAAATTACCTGGGTATCATGAGTGAAGGTGAAAAGGAAAAAAATGAACGAGCCATACGGCTGCAGGTTGTGGAATGGCTGTTGGAATATATAAATGACTCGAAGAATAAATTCAACACCGTACCTACCAACCTGGGAATTGAAGAGCCAGCGTTGCTTCAATTAATAGCGGAGTATAATAAATTGCAACTGGAAAGGGATGCTAACCTTAAAACCACACAAGCCAACAACCCGATGATCGTGGGCCTTGAAGGAGCCCTCGAAAAAGTGCGGTCGAATATTTACCAGGTATTACTGAATGTAAAACAGGCTTACCTTATTGCCGGCAATAACATAAACAAACGGGAGAGTGCAGTAAAAGGACAGATCCGGAGTCTTCCCGGCAAGTCCATGCGATTGCTCGATATTCAACGTCAGCAAAAAATATTTGAAGAATTATACTCTTTCCTGTTGCAGAAGAAACTGGAAACATCGATCTCTTCCGCCAGTACAATTTCCAACTCCCGGGTAATTGAATCTGCCCTCATTCCCGGCAGCCTGGTAAGCCCTGATACCAAGAAGATCTATATGTTCTACCTGATGCTGGGCCTGTTGTTACCGGTGGGCGCCATTGCGATCATGGAGCTTTTGCGGGATAAGGTGGACAACCGAGGTGAAATTGAAGCTCGAACCGCTGCCCCGATCCTGGGCGAGGTCGGACATTCCAGCGATGGCCAGGCGCTAATTGTATCCAGGAATAGCCGGAGCTTTATATCCGAACAGTTCCGCATTATCCGGACTAATCTGCAATACATCACCGGGAAAAAAGATAAGCAGATAATTATGGTCACTTCTTCATTCAGCGGAGAGGGGAAATCCTTTATTAGTACCAATATGGGCGCTGTAATGGCTCTCACCGGCAAAAAAACGGTGATCATGGAGTTTGATATCCGTAAACCGAAGATCATTTCAGGCCTGGACCTCAAAAGAAAGGCGGGAATTACCAATTATATCATCGGTATGAGCAATTTCGAGGATCTGCTGTTAAAAGTCGAAGACATAGAAAATCTCTATGTGATCCCTTGCGGGCCTATTCCGCCGAACCCTTCCGAATTATTATTGGACAAGAGATTAGATGAGCTGATGGAAGAAGTAAGCAGACATTTCGATGTTATCATTATGGATACAGCGCCTGTAGGCCTTGTAAGTGATGCCGTCAACCTGGGTCGTTTTGCCGATTGTACCCTTTATATCGTACGGCAGGGCTATACCTTCCGCAAGCAGCTGGTGCAGATAGATGAGCTGCACAAGGAGAAAAAGCTACCCGGATTGTGTCTGCTGATAAACGACGTAAAGCCGACGGGAGGCTATTATAGCAGCAGTGGGGGATATGGCTATTATGGCGGATATTATTACGGAGCCAAATCAGGATATTTTGAAGAGGATAAAAAGGAAAAATCTTCCTTCTTCCTTCTCAACTGGTGGAAGCGATGGTTTTCATAATTTAAAGAGCAAAAGACCCAAATGGCTACTAAACAACCTGAGGTGCAAGAGCTAATAATAGAATCGGGGCGATCGGAAAAAAATTACTGGATAGATCTCTGGAGATTCCGGGAGCTGTTCTATATCCTTAGCTGGCGGGACATTAAAGTGCGGTATAAACAAACTGTGATAGGGGCTGCATGGGGGGTGATCAGACCGCTGTTGACGATGGTTATATTTACGTTTGTCTTTGGCAGGCTGGGCAACCTGGACCAAAAGAGCTCTGTACCCTATCCTATCCTGGTATTCTCCGGCCTTTTGCCCTGGCAGTTCTTTTCCTCTGCCCTTTCTGAAGCCAGTAATAGCCTCATCGGCAATTCCAATCTTATTACAAAGATCTACTTTCCCAGATTGATCATCCCGGCAAGTTCCATCATTGTCAGCCTGGTTGACCTGGGCATTACCTTTGGACTTCTCGTCGTGATAATGGGCTTCTTCAAATATCTCCCTCCAATACATATACTTTTTTTACCGGTGTTCGTTATCCTGGCATTCTTTGCATCATTCGGAGCCGGACTTTATGTGACAGCGCTAAATGTAAAATACAGGGATTTCCGTTATATCATTCCCTTTATTGTTCAATTAGGTATTTATGTTACGCCAGTGGGTTATAGCAGTACGGTGGTGGCGCAGAAATACTCTGAGCAAGTGCGTTTTTGGTATTCGTTGAATCCGATGGTAGGGATCACCGACGGCTTTCGCTGGTGCATCATTGGAGAGCCTTTGTATTGGCCGGGGTTTTTCCTATCCCTTGGTGTGAACTTGTTTTTTTTATGGTTGGGTGTCAGTTATTTCAGAAAGACTGAAAAATCTTTTGCAGATAATATATAAAAAATGGCCAAGCCGGTGATTAAAGTAGAGCAGATATCAAAGAAATTCGTAATTTCTCATGAAAGCGCTGAGCGGTATACCTCTTTGCGGGATGTGATCGCTAAGAAGGCAGGCAATTTGATGGGCCGGGGCAAAACACCGGACCAGGCCCGCCGGGAAGTATTCTATGCATTGAATGATATCAGTTTCGATGTTCAGGCAGGCGACAGGGTGGGTATCATCGGCCGTAATGGAGCCGGCAAGAGCACTTTGCTGAAGGTTCTTAGCCGCATCACGGAACCAAGCAGTGGCCGTATCGCCATTTCCGGCCGTGTGGCCAGTCTCCTGGAAGTAGGCACAGGATTCCACCCTGAGCTTACGGGCAGGGAAAATATCTTTCTAAATGGAGCCATTCTCGGAATGAGCCGGGCGGAGATACGCAAGAAATTCGATGAGATCGTCAGCTTCGCGGAAATCGAAAAATTCCTGGATACACCGGTAAAGCGTTACAGCAGCGGTATGTATGTTCGCCTTGCCTTTGCCGTTGCTGCTCACCTGGAGCCGGAGATTCTCATCGTGGATGAAGTACTTGCGGTTGGAGATTCCCAGTTCCAGAAAAAATGTCTTGGGAAAATGGAGGATGTGAGTAAAAATGAAGGCCGCACGGTTTTGTTCGTGAGCCATAATATGGGGGTCATCGCTCAATTATGTAATGTCGCCATTTTGCTTAATAAAGGCACCATCGAAGCCAATGGTCCAGTGAATGCCATTGTGGACAGGTACATCAGCAATAATGGAAATGCGGGTACGAACTCTTACACGCGTGCGGAAAACATAGTCGACAATAAAAGAAATTATTTTAATAAAATTTGTACTGTAAACTCTGCCAACGATGTTATTTCGGACTTCTCCTTCGATGAGGAGATCAGGCTGGAGTTCGATTTTACGCTGAATGAGATCGTGCCGAACCTGCTGATAGGGATTGCAATGTTGAATAAATATCAGAGCAGGGTATTTACCATCCTGAAACCAGTCTCTTTTTTCAATAATTACCGTGACAACAGGTATCGCGGGGCTGTAACCCTGCCCTCTTCTACGATAGCCCCCAATACTTATTCATTTGTTTTTCAGATATGGGTAAAGGATGGCGATGTGTCGAAATATGATAACCTGGAAAATATATGTTCTGTTAAAATACATGATTCCGGCACGGAGTACGCTATCTATGAAGGATATGATTATGGGAATGTGATAATTACCGCGAATTGGTCGACTGAATAAATCTGGCAATTGGATATATAAATCATGATGATAAAAAGAATAAAGAGTCAATTTTGGAGACTAGCCTGGTTCCTGGATCATTACCGTCAGATCAAGCCTGGTGTCGAGCTGATCCCGAATGTCTTCCATGGCCCCATCACTTACATGGCCGACAGCATTGTTACCAGCAATAACTGCGACTTTATGCAGGAGGCAAGATTTAAAGCTGCTTACAATGCCGGCAAAGCAACTTTACCTCATATAGATTCGGATATTATGCCATGGCGTATTTACATCGTTTGCGCGCTTGCAGACATGGTCAAAGGGCTTCGGGGAGATTTCGTGGAATGTGGGGTTAGTACAGGCGTTTTTTCCCGGAGCGTGATGGAGTATGTCGATCTCAAATCCATAAATAAAGTTTTTTATTTAATGGATACTTATGACGGGCTTGTTCCGGGGCAAATAACACAGGAAGAAGAAAAGGCGGGTATTAGCGGATACCTTCAAAATTACAAGAACAACTATGCGCAGGTCGTAGAAACATTTAGAGAGCTTCCTGCAAAAATAATCAAGGGCGCCATCCCCGGCACCCTGGAACAATGTCAGGCAAAAGAGGTTTGTTATTTGTCGATAGACATGAATGTGGTCGAGCCAGAAATTGCCGCGGCGAATTATTTTTGGGGCAAGATGGTAACGGGCGGAGTCATCATCCTTGACGACTATGGTTTCCCGCAGCATATCGAGCAAAAGAAAGCATTTGACCGGTGGGCCAAGGAGAAAGAAGTGAATATTTTGTCGCTGCCTACAGGACAGGGCATAATTTTTAAACCCTGAGACGGAATAGGCATGCCTGTTCTTAGTTCTAAAAACTTATATGATGAACCTATCGCAGTACAATGATTTTTTATACGACCGAAAGTTTTCTTCTGACCTGAGCGTACAATACCCGGTGCAGAAGGAGATCATAGGAAAAATGGAATATATCCAGGGCCTGATCGAGGGGAAGAAGGTTATAGATATCGGTTTTGCGGATCATTACGACCTGATCGATGCGCGTATAAAGAGCAATGACTGGGTACACGCCCGATTTCGCAAGTGGAGCTCCGGGATCATCGGCGTGGATGTAGACCCGAGGGCCGTGGATTATGTAAGGGAAAAACTCGGATTGACAGATGTATTTTGCCACGATATCACCAGCGCTGAACGCCTCCAACCTATCCTGCAGGACAACTGGGATTATTTGATCCTGAGCGAAGTGCTGGAACATATTCCTGACCCGGCGCTTTTTCTAAAGCGGATCAGGGAGAACTATGGAAGTCACATAAAGCGCATGATCATAACGGTGCCTAATGCGTTCGGTCTTATCACATTGCGATCTGTTTTCAACCGCATAGAACGTATAAATTCCGATCATAAATTCTGGTTTACTCCCTATACCCTATCCAGGGTCGTTACAGCCGCAGGACTCGAAGTTGAGGACTTTGTATTGTGTAATTCTTATTATGGATTGCGCTTTTGGGAGCGTTTGCTGGTAAAGCGGTCGCCGTTGTTCCACCATACGCTGGCAATGGTCGTAAAATTATAAACCAGTATTCATGCGGATATTATTCGTTGCAATGCCCTTCAGCATTCATACCGTACGATGGATATCGCAGATGAATGACACCGGCTGGGACTTGCATTTGTTCCCTTCCATGAAATTCCAGCCATTGCATGCGGAGATGCGGGGAGTGGTCTACCATGAGAACTTTTATGACAACCTATACGAGAGGGTACCCGGGAATACATATTCTTCCCCCCACATGCCCTATCTTTCCTTCGTGAGGAATGGTCTGCTAAAAAAAATTATAAGGAAATTCGCGAATACCACCGGCATGGATAAGAGCCCCGCGGATGAACTGGCTGAATTGATCAAAAAGATACGCCCGGATATTATTCATTCTCTTGAAACACAGCACGCGGGTTATCTGGTAGCCCAGGCAAAAAAAAAGGTGGCCGGCAAATTCCCATTCCCCGTGTGGGTGCATTCAAACTGGGGGATAGATCTGCATTTTTTTGGGCGTTTGCAAAAGCATATCCCATTGATCAGGGAAGTGTTGGCTGGGGTAAATATACTGTTAGTAGAGGGTAAAAGAGACGAGATGCTGGCAAGGGAGCTGGGGTATCAGTCGAAAGTCCAGGTTTTTCCCAGCGTTGGAGGAGGGTTTCATATTCCGGATGGTAAGCCTGGCAAGACGTCTTTACGGAAAAAGATACTGGTGAAAGGCACCCAGGACATTGTAAGAAGGGGTGTGGTCGCGTTGCGGGCCCTCGAACGTTGTGCAGATCTATTGGATGAGTATGAAATTATTTTATATAGTTCCAATGAAATAACAAGGGCTGTTGCGGAGTTATTTACTGGTCATACGGGTAAACGGATCACTATGCTGGAAGGTGTGGATCATGCCGGTATGCTGCAGTTAAATGCTGAAGCCCGTATTAACATTTGCGTAAATATAAGCGATGGTTTACCCAATGCCATGCTGGAAGCGATGCTGATGGGCGCTTTTCCTATCCAGTCGGATACCTCCCTGGCAAATGAATGGATCAGGAGCGGCGAGACGGGTATATTGGTGCCGGCGGAAGACCCCGATGTCATCGAAGGAGCGATCCGGGAAGCATTGTTAAATGATGAGCTTGTCGACAAAGCGGCTATTGCAAACAGGCAACGGATAAGTGAGCAGCTGGAATACAAGCATATTAAAGCATCTGCTACGGATATGTACAGGAATGCGGCAGCATTTTCATCTTAAAAAACTATGATAAACGTTACTAAAGCATTTCTTCCACCTTTCGAAGATTATGTAAAATACCTGGAGGGTATCTGGAGCAGGTGTCATTTGACAAATCATGGGCCGTTGGTGAACGAGCTGGAAGAGGGATTGAAGAGCTATCTTGGGGTGAATCATTTTTTCTTTATCAATAACGGCACTTTTGCGCTGCAGCTTGCGATCAAAGCGCTTGAACTGGAGGGTGAGATCATAACCACTCCTTTTTCATATGTTGCAACAACCTCATCTATTGTTTGGGAGAATGCGCAGCCTGTATTTGTAGACATCAACCCCCAATCACTTACGATCGATGCCGACAGGATCGAAGCGGCTATTACGAAGAGGACGTCGGCTATTCTCGCCACCCATGTATATGGCATCCCCTGTGAGGTGGAGAAAATACAGGCTATCGCGGAAAAGTACAATCTGAAAGTAATATATGATGCGGCGCATGCATTTGCGGTGAAATATAAAGGCCAGTCGATCCTGAATTATGGGGATGTCTCAACGCTCAGTTTTCATGCAACCAAGCTATTTCATACTGTAGAAGGGGGGGGAGTGGTCACTAACTCGGCCGAGCTTATGCATCGATTGTCCTATATGCGGAATTTCGGCCATAAAGGACAAGAAGAGTTCTGGGGATTGGGGGTCAATGGCAAGAACAGTGAATTCCATGCCGCAATGGGATTGTGTATTTTCCCGCATATTGGAGATATCCTGGCGCAGCGGAAGGAGCTGTCTGAGACATATGACAGCATTTTCAGGACTTTGGACGCACGGATCACCCGCCCGGCGCTGCCTCCGGACACCGAGTACAATTATGCTTATTATCCCGTGATCTTTGAAAATGAAAAGCAGCTGCTGACGGTGAGAGATGTATTGAATGCCACGTATATATATCCCCGCAGGTATTTTTATCCGTCGTTGGATACTTTACCTTATCTGAAGAAGGAAACGGTCCTTCCCGTGTCGAACTCTATTGCTGCCAGGGTGCTTTGTCTCCCATTGTATCATGGCCTGACAAAGGATGTTATCCGGCGCATCTGCAATATTATCGGGGAGGTCCTCAAATATTAATGTATGATCATTGTCGGAGCAGGAGGGCATGCCAAGGAGGTGCTGGGTATTATGGCCGAGTCGGGCCAGGAAAAGGGGGTGTGTTTTTTCGACAATATTTCCGTGCACCAGCCGGATGTGCTGTTCGGGCAGTTCCCTATAATAAAGAGCGAGCCGGAGATAAAGCGGATCCTGCAGAAAGACCCTGATTTTATATTGGGCGTCGGAAAACCGTCCGTGCGAAAAAAGCTGGCCCAGGAATTCAGGGCATGGGGGGGGAGGCTGGTTTCAGTCGTATCGCCTTTTGCGCGAATAGGAAAATTCAATGTATTGCTCGGAGATGGGCTAAATATAATGACAGGCGCCGTAATCACACAGGACATCACCATTGGCGAAGGCACCCTGGTACATGTGAATGCGACGATCCATCATGATTGCAGAGTGGGGAGTTTTTGCGAATTATCGCCGGGATGTCACGTTCTTGGTAAGGTGCAGATCGGGGATCTGTCTTCCATAGGCAGCGGCGCGGTAATCCTGCCTGGCGTGACAATTGGCGCAGGGGTGGTAGTCGGCGCCGGCGCCGTAGTAACTAAAAATGTGCCGGATGGCGCCAAGATAAAAGGAATTCCGGCGAAACTATGAATATGAATGCGATAGGCTCTGTTACAAGACTGGTCAGATTGTCATTTAAAGCCCGGGCCTGGAAAAGATTAGTGAAAGAGACCAGGGTCAGGCGGCAGCAGGATAAAGCTATCCGTAATTTTGACAGAAAGACCCGCAAGCTTGTTGTCTTTCTGATCCCCGGGGCGGATAAGGTCACCGGGGCCGAAAAAATCTCCGGCGGCACTATTTCGATAGTTTCCTTGCGGGAAGAATCTGCCTTGCTAAGGGATGTTCATAATGCCGAGGTGATTATGTGCACTCTCCCCAACGAGTATCTTTTATTCCGGCATAAACTCTTTGCAAACCGGACAGATGTATTCAGATTCACCCAGTTGAGGCAATATTTCTCCGATGCAAAAGAAGTACTGTTCCACGTACCGGAGTTCATGTGTACTTATTTTATGGAATACCTGGAGGATGGGGACAGGCAATGGATAGAGGGACTGGAAAAGGTGCATATCAATGTAATGAACCAGAATGTATTGTTGATGCCGTCGGCAGCGGAGCTGGGTCAGCTAAAACAGCTGGCACAGGTGGTCACGGCAACCACGGCGCACCAGCGTTATTGCAACGCTCACTACCGGCAGGTATACAATGTACCGCTGCACAAGCTTTCGGTGTGGATCAGCCCTGAGAAATATACATTCCGGAAATATAGCGACAAAGAGAACCTGATCGTCGTATCTCCGGACAGTCACCCCATGAAAGATAGCGTGCTGGAGAAACTTGCGGCAATACCGGGGCTTCATGTACAAATCATCCGCAATCTGACCTATGAGCAATACAAGAGCACGATCGCGCGGGCGAAATGGGCATTGACCTTCGGCGAGGGGCTCGATGGGTACATCATAGAGCCCATATTCAGCGGCGCCGTTGCATTTGCGGTGTATAATGAGGAGTTTTTTACACCGGATTTTAAAGAGCTTCCCACCGTATATCGATCTTATGATCATTTATTGGAAACGATTGTAAATGATATTGAAAGGCTGGACGACGAGCATTTATATAAAGATTATCAGCAAGTGCAGTTCGACCTATGTGCAAAATATTACAGCGCCGAACAGTATAGGAAAAATATTAGAAGCTTTTACGAGAATAACTATACTTTCAAATGATAGGGCCCTTAGTTACGGTGATCACCGTCACTTATAATTCGGCGAAATACGTTCGGGATGCCATAGAAAGCGTATTGCATCAGAATTACACCAACATAGAATATATCATAGGGGACGACTGTTCCTCAGATGATACCTGGGATATTATCGGAGAATACAGGGATGAGCGCATCAAGGCTTACAGGAACCCATCGAATATGAGGGAGTATCCCAACCGTAATAAGGCCTTGAGCATGGCCAGCGGCAAATATGTGCTTTTTATCGATGGGGATGATATGGTCCTGGCGCATGGGCTCACCTATATGGTGACTATGCTGGAGGCCTTCCCGGATGCAGGTATGGCAATTGTAGGGTATGACTGCAATTATTTTATTTACCCACTGGAATTTACCCCGGAGGAGATCTATAAGTTCCAGTTTATGGGACATGGCTTCTTAGGTTACAGCATGGTGGGGAATCTGTTCCGGACTGCCGTACTTAAAGAACAAGGTGGTTTTCCAACCCATGTGATCTCCGGCGACTATTACATACGTTTGAAGATATGTTTGCATCATAAATGCCTTATCATCGGGGGTAATCCCGTATGGGCCCGAGCAACACCCGGTCAGGCATCTTCCAATGTTGGAACGTCAAAAGGGTTTACGGAACTGCTTTTGATGAACAGGGATGTTATACAGGATCCCCTCTGCCCTTTAAATGATGGGGACAGGCGGCAGGCGCTGGCTAATGTTCTCAGACCCGCTGCGAGACGGATCGTGAAAGACCTGCTGAAATTGCAATGGATGCGTTCCATTACGTTGAGCAGGGCGCTGGGCTGGGGCTGGACGGATATAACAAAATATTTCGGGGCGACGCAGGATCATTCCTATATGAGCGAACACAATTCTACGAACCTGTTAAAAATGGATCTCGCCAGAAATCCGTTCTCGAATAATTATAAATAAGAACCCTAAAAAATTTTTATCGGCAATGGGCCTGAAAAATAAAAAAGTACTGATCACCGGAGCGGATGGTTTTATCGGCAGCCACCTGGTGGAGGCGCTATTAGAGGAAGGATGCAGTGTAAAAGCTTTTTGCTACTACAATTCCTTCAATTCGTGGGGTTGGCTGGATAGTCTTCCCAAAAATGTACTAAAGGAAATTGAGATCTTCACCGGTGATATACGGGACCCCAATGGCGTGCGAACAGCTTCGAAGGGCACCGATGTCATATTTCACCTGGCAGCGTTGATAGCTATCCCCTATTCCTATCATTCTCCGGATTCGTACGTAGATACGAACATCCGCGGTACTTTGAACATTTTACAGGCTGCAAGGGACCTGGGTACGGAGCGGGTATTGGTCACGTCCACATCCGAAGTATACGGTACAGCGCAATATGTGCCCATCGATGAGAAGCATCCGAGGCAGCCCCAGTCGCCATATTCCGCCACCAAGATCGCAGCGGATTGTATGGCGGAGTCATTTTACCGGGCCTTTAACCTGCCTGTGACCATTGTCCGTCCATTTAACACATTCGGTCCCCGCCAGTCGGCGAGGGCGGTGATCCCGACGATCATTACCCAGCTGATGAATGGGATGGAGTCGATCCGGCTGGGAGATACGACGCCAACCCGGGATCTTTTGTATGTAAAGGACACCGTGAAAGGATTTATCGAGATTGCCAAATGCGATACACTGATCGGTGAAGATGTTAATATTGCAACCGGTGGTGAGATCAGTATAGGCGATCTGGCGGAAAAGCTGATCCGGATGATCAATCCCCGGGCCAGGCTCACAAAAGATGAGGAAAGGATCAGGCCGGAAAGATCAGAAGTATTCCGTTTGTGCGGCGATATCAGCAAACTGACGAAACACACCGGATGGAAACCAAAATATTCATTCGATGAGGCATTGAAGGAGACCATCGAGTGGTTTACCGACCCGGTGAATATACAACAATATAAAGCGGGGATATACAATGTATAGTGAGATCATTGATTTTATCAGGGCGACGTTCCACACGCCGGAGGGGTTTATTCCGCTGCATGAGCCGAGGTTTACGGGTAATGAAAAAAAGTATGTGCTGGACACCATCGACTCCACGTTCGTATCTTCCGTCGGCGCATATGTCACCCGGTGCGAAAATATGCTTACGGAGATCACGGGGGCAAAATATGCAATAGCTGTTGTCAACGGGACCTGTGCGCTGCATATGGCTGTCATGCTGGCCGGTGTGAAACCCGGAGATGAGGTCATCACACAGCCGCTGACATTTGTCGCCACTGCCAATGCGATCAGCCATGCCTATGCGACGCCTCATTTCGTCGATGTGGATGAGGACACGATGGGAATGAGCCCTGAGAAGCTGGAACGGCATTTATCTGGCGTTGCCATTCTGCGGGATGGCGGATGTTACAACAAGCATACAGGGCGGCGGATCGCTGCCTGCATACCCATGCACACTTTCGGGTTGCCCTTGCGTATCGACCTGATCGCAGAGGTATGTGAAAAATATAACATACCATTGGTGGAAGATGCGGCGGAGTCCCTGGGGGCCTTTTACAAGGGGAGGCATACCGGGACTTTTGGGGTATTGGGGACGTTGAGCTTTAATGGAAATAAGACCGTCACGTGTGGCGGAGGTGGTGCGATCCTGATAAACGACGAGGAGCTTGCCAAAAAGGCCAGGCATTTGACCACTACGGCGAAAGTTCCTCATCCCTGGGCCTTTGTCCATGATGAGGTGGGGTACAATTACCGGATGCCCAACCTCAATGCGGCGCTGGCCTGTGCACAGCTGGAGCAGCTGACCGGGTTTGTGGAGAACAAGCGGGAGCTTGCGGTGATCTATAAGGAGTTCTTCGAAGGCAGGGGTATTCCCTTTGTGAGCGAGACAGAAGGCGCCAGAGCGAATTACTGGCTGATGACCATTTTGCTGGAAGACCGGATACAAAGAGATAATTTCCTGGCCTTTAGCAACGAAAGAAAGGTAATGACCCGACCAGCGTGGCAATTAATGAATACGTTGCCTATGTATAAGGATTGCCCGGCAGGTGATCTGTCATCGGCCCAAAGACTGGCGGACAGGATCGTGAACATTCCAAGCAGCGTACGTATAAAAAAATGAGAAACCACACTATTATTATTGCCGAAGCAGGGGTGAATCACAATGGCAGTATGGATCTGGCCAGGCAGCTTATCGATATTGCCGCTGAGGCGGGCGCCGACTATGTAAAGTTCCAGACCTTCAAAGCCGACAAGATCGCCAGCAAATCCGCTGTAAAAGCGGTCTACCAGCAGCAAACGACTGATGCCGGGGAGAGCCAGCTGCAAATGTTAAAGAAGCTGGAGCTTAATGAGGCGGCTCATCAGGAACTGATAGCTTATTGCCGGCAACGCAATATTCAATTCCTTTCCACTCCTTTCGACATGGGCAGCATTGACCTGTTAAGGGACCTGGGGATACGACTGGGGAAAATACCTTCGGGTGAGATCACGAACCTGCTCTATCTCCGTAAGATGGCAGTTACCTTCGATGAGCTTGTTCTTTCCACGGGTATGGCTGATATGCAGGAGATAGGAGCCGCGCTGGGGGTGATCATCGGAGAAGGATTCGATAGGGAAAAAATTACCGTACTGCATTGCAATACAGAATATCCGACGCCGTTTGAAGATGTGAACCTGAGAGCCATGGGCAGCATTGCCCGGGAGTTCAATGTGCGGGTGGGCTATTCCGATCATACCCCTGGTATAGAGGTCCCGGTGGCGGCGGTGGCGCTCGGGGCTGTGCTGATCGAAAAGCATTTTACCATCGACAGAGGGATGGAGGGGCCCGATCATAAAGCATCGCTGGAGCCGCAGGAGCTGAAACAAATGATCGGATCTATCCGCAACATAGAGAAGGCATTGGGGGTGACGATAAAGCAGCCGTCACCTTCGGAAATAAAAAACAAATCCATCGCCCGTAAAAGTATCGTTGCGGCCCGCAGGATACGCAAGGGAGAGTTATTTACGGAAGAGAACCTGGCTGTGAAGCGTCCCGGAACAGGGATCAGCCCCATGCGATGGAACGAATTGCTGGGCAAGGCTGCAACCAGGGATTTCGACGAGGACGAATTGATCGACTTATTATGAAAGGACCCCGCCTCAAGATCTGTATTGTCACCGGCTCCCGGGCTGAGTATGGGTTATTGTATCCGTTGATGCGCCTGATACGGAAGGAGTCTTCGATGGACTTGCAGCTGCTGGTCACCGGTATGCACCTGTCGCCTGAATTCGGGCTGACCTTCCGTCAGATAGAGGCGGATGGGTTTAGTATCCAGGAAAAAGTGGAAATGCTCTTATCCGGGGATACGGATACGGCGATGATAAAGGCTACGGGATTGGGCATGATCGGATTTGCGGATGCTTTTCATCGTCTGCAGCCGGACTGGGTAGTCGTTCTGGGCGACAGGTTCGAGACATTTGCCGCAGCCACTGCGGCCCATCTTGCCAAAATACCTATTGCCCACCTGCACGGGGGGGAATTAACGGAAGGAGCCACCGACGATGCGATGCGCCATGCCATTACAAAAATGGCTTTTTTGCATTTTACCTCTGCGGAGCCTTACCGAAAAAGGGTGATACAATTGGGTGAAAGTCCGCGACGGGTGTTTAATGTCGGCGCCATCGGGCTGGATAATATCAAGGGATTAAAGCTGCTCTCCAAAAGAGAATTGCAAAAGGAGCTGGATTTCCCGGTTGGCGACAAGACCGTCCTAGTAACGTATCATCCGACGACCCTTGAAAAAGACACGGCAACGCGACAGGTGGGGCACCTGCTGAAGGCATTGGATCAATTCCCTGATATTCGCATTCTTTTCACCTTACCCAATGCCGATGCCGGCGGAAGATCGATCATTCAGCAAATAGAAGAATATGTGAAGAAGAACCGTGAGCGTGCCAGGGCTTTTACGAGTCTGGGGCAATTGAAGTACTTGTCCGCCCTTCAGTATGTGAGCGCCGTGGTTGGCAATTCGTCCAGCGGTGTCCTCGAGGCGCCGTACTTCGGAATACCTACCGTGAATATCGGGGACAGGCAGACAGGCAGGTTAAAGCCCCCGTCGGTGATCGATACGGGTACCGATGTGAGAAGCATCACGGAAGGCATCCGCAAGGCTTTTCTTCCTTCTTTTGTCAAGCTCAGTAAAAGACCCTCTTATGTATATGGCAAGGGGGATACTGCTCCGAAGATACTCCGGATCATTCAACGCACCGGGAAACCGGCATCTGTAAAAAAAACGTTCCACGATCTGACATGAAAAACTGGAAACGACATATTATCCCCCCCGACTACAGCATTCGCCAGGCATTGTCCGTATTGAATGATCTGGGCATAGTATCCAATGTGTTGTTTGTAACGGATGCCAGCGGCAAATTGCTGGGGTCTATAACAGATGGAGACATCCGCAGGAATTTATTGAAAGAGGTATCCATACAGGAGAGTGCGACGAAGGTGATGAACCGCAATTGCCGGAGACTCTCTGCGGATGAGATCCGCAATAAGGTGCTCAATGAGTTACGGGCCCTGAATATCAGGTATGTACCCGTAATAGACGGGCAGGGAGTGATCGTCAACGTGCTGAACCTGGACGAGTATAAGGAGATCATCCCGGTGGACGCGGTAATTATGGCAGGTGGCAGGGGCGAGCGTTTATTACCCCTGACTAAAGAAGTGCCAAAACCCATGCTTGTAGTAGGGGAAAAGCCGATCATAGAGCACAACATCGACAGGCTGGCACAGTATGGCGTGAAGAACATTCATATCAGCATCAACTACCTGGGTCATAAGATCGAAGAGTATCTGGGTAATGGCAGCAATAAGGGGATCAACATACATTATATCCGTGAAGATCAGCCATTGGGCACCATCGGCGCCATCGGCCTGGTCGACCAGTTTAAGGAAGACGCTGTTCTGCTGATGAATTCGGACCTGCTCACCAATATCGATTACGGTGATTTCTACAATGACTTTATAAGATCCGGGTCTGAAATGGCTGTCGCCACCGTGCCGCATCATGTGGATCTTCCTTATGCTATTCTCGAGCTGGATGAAGAAAGGGTGATCTCTCTGCAGGAGAAACCCCGGTATACCTATTTTGCCAATGCGGGTATATACCTGATCAAGACAGGCATGCTCGATTATGTTCCGAAAGGGAAGTTTTACAATGCCACCGACCTGATGGAAAGAATAATAGCAGAGAAGAAGAAGCTTATCAATTACCCGATACTGAAATACTGGCTTGACATCGGCCGTATGAATGATTATCAAAAAGCCCAGGAGGATATCCGGCACATAGGGTGGTGATATGAATTTTTTATTTGTCATACCTGCACGGGGGGGATCAAAGGGGATCCCCGGGAAGAATATCAAATTATTCGATAACAAGCCGTTGATATACTATAGCATCGAGCTGGCCCGTTTGTTTGCTTCCGACCAGGATATCTGTGTAAGCACGGATAGCGAAGAAATTGCGGCCTGTGTACGCAATGCGGGTCTGGAAGTACCTTTTCTGCGACCCCCTGAATTAGCCAGCGATAGCGCCGGAACGCATGAAGTGCTGCAGCATGCTGTTGCATTCTACCAGTCCATCGGCAGAACCTATGATGCATTGATATTGTTACAGCCGACGTCGCCTTTTCGTAAGGAAATACATTTACGGGAGGCCATGGCAATGTACAATAGCGGGCTGGACATGGTGGTAAGCGTGAAGGAATCCGCCGCTAATCCGTATTTCAACCTGTTTGAAGAGGATAGCCGGGGGTTTTTGGGATTGTCGAAGGAGGGCGGCCGGGCTAACCGCCGGCAGGATATGCCTAAAGTATATGAGTATAACGGATCTATTTATATTGTCAATATCAGCTCACTGCTGTCTGTGAAGAGTTTTGTTGAATTCAAGGCCATCCGCAAATATGTGATGGAGGAGAAATACAGCATTGACCTGGATACTCCCGACGACTGGGAATATGCAGAATACCTCATCCGTAAGAACCGCTGGGCGGAGAAAAATATTTAAATGTTTAATCATGTGCGGAATTAGCCTGGCGATAAATGTCAAGAATATCCCCGTCACCCAGGAACAGATAAAAGCGATGAACGATAAGGTCAGTCACAGGGGGCCGGATGACGAAGGGTTTTATTTCGGCAGTCATTTTGCGCTGGGGCACCGACGTTTGTCCATCCTGGACCTCAGCCCTGCGGGTCATCAACCTATGCAGTGGAAGCATTGGTGGATCACTTTTAACGGAGAGGTTTACAATTATATTGAATTACGCGAGGAACTGAAGACGCTGGGGCATTGTTTTCGTTCCGGCACGGATACGGAAGTGATCGTGGCGGCCTATGAACAGTGGGGGACGGCTGCTTTTTCGCGGTTCAACGGCATGTGGGCTTTTGCCATCTACGACAGTAAAAAGAGCGAAATTGTCTGTTGCAGGGACCATTTTGGGATAAAACCGCTGTATTTTACCCGGTCTGGTTCCTGGTTCCTTGCCGGATCGGAGATCAAGCAGTTCACTGTTTTCCCGGACTTTAAGCCGGTACTGAATAAAGAAGCGGCTGTGAATTTTCTTGTCAGCGGATTATTGAACTATTCGGACAGGACATTTTTTGAAGGGGTTTATGAGCTGCGGCCGGGTCATTATCTTCGATACGACTTGTCGAGCCATGAGGTACAGGTGCATGCATGGTATGACCTGGACAAGGCCAGTGTCGGCATTAAAGACCCATTTGAGCCTGCGACCCAAAGGACCAGGGAATTATTCCTGGACAGTGTGCGACTGAGAATGCGTTCGGACGTTCCGGTAGGAAGCTGTCTGTCGGGAGGGATCGACAGCTCTTCGATGGTCAGCGTCATACATTCGGAAAAGATGGCTAACGAGAGTTTTGCGACAGTGACTTCCTGCTATGAGGATAAAAGGTATGACGAGCAAAAGTTCAGCGATGAGGTGAGCCGGAAGACCGGGTTCCGTTCGTTAAAAGTTTATCCCGACCTGAATTGTTTGTGGGATGAAGGGCATTTCGATAAGATGCTGTACCATCAGGACCAGCCTTTCAGCACTGCGTCCCATTACTCGGAATTCAATGTTTTTCGCAAGGCCAGGGAGAACGGCATCATTGTCATGCTGGATGGCCAGGGGTCGGATGAGTTCCTTTGCGGCTATGGAGAATTTTTCATATTGCGGGTCCGGGAGATGCTGAGACGTTTTCAATGGCTGCGAGCCTGGCGCCTGATCAAGGCCAAAGCTGCTCACCGGGGTATCAGTCCTTTGGCGGAAGCACGGTCATTTTTCAGGACGGCCTATTATTTTGGGATGGTCCGGACGGCAAAGAAGCTCCTTGGCAGGAGTGAATATCCCTGGATCAGTGATGAGTGGAAGGCGATCGCGAAAGAGGCGGTTGTTCAATTTGACGGCAAAGACATAAGGGAGCAGAGCCTTGCGGAAATATCACATTCCAGCATCCCTTACCAGCTTCATTCGGAAGACCGGAATTCCATGATGTTCTCCATAGAATCCAGGCTACCCTTTCTCGATCCGAGGTTGGTGGAGTATGGCATTGGCCTGCCGTCGTCATTCAAGATACGTGAAGGGTATACCAAATATATTTTGCGCGAGGCCATCGGGGAGCTGCCGGAATCCATCCGTCACCGGAAGGATAAGATGGGGTTTGTGGCGCCCGATGTCCCCTGGATCATGCAAAATAAAGAGCTGGTGCGGAAAGAATTGGAAGATGCTATTGCCAATACGGGGATCTTTTCAGATGAGTTGTTAACCCGATGGGACAATTTTATTAGCGGAAGATCGGGCTATGAGCCCATCTATTTCCGGACGATGGCCTTGAACAGATTTCTCAAGATCTTTAAAATGCAATTGAGCTGACCTTTTAAGGATGTTGAACAGGAATGCTATATCACAGGGACTTTATGATTTTGAAGGCGTCTATTTCGAGGACATCAAGGGCAAAAAAATAAGGGGATTCAATGCCTGGCAAATAGTTAAGTCACCCTTGTTCTTCGAATTGATCCGGGTAGATACGGGATCTGCCGTTACAAAGCGCCGGAGTTCAGCCGGCATTGCCCGGAAGGTTTTTCTAAAACTATATAGTATACTGACAAACCTGGCGTATAGCCTGGTGTCCTGGATCCGGTTTTCCGTTAAGAAAAGCAAAGGGTTGGTGTTGCTTGCTGCTTTTTCGGCGGACAAGCCCAGCCGGCTGAAGGATGGAAGGTATTTTAATTTCCTTGTCGATCCCTTTGTTTCGGGGAATATGCTGGACCGTTACGTGTATGCGGAAGAGTCATTTAACGGTGACTTTAAAGAGCCTTCCTTTGTGCCGGCGGATTTTAGGATCGACCGGTTCAATTTTATCATTGACTTGTATCAGCGTTTTTTTTGCCGGAAGAAAGATACTGTCCGGCTGGCGGAAGAGATCGCCGGAATGTTGAACGAACATTTTAAGCGATCCGGCGGGGACCTGAAGATAAATGCCGCATCGTTGGCTGGTACGTTGCAACGTTTCGATGCCGAGTATACATGCTGGAAGATATTATTAGGGTCATTGCGGCCTGCGCTGATAATCTCCTCTGAAAAACCCGGTACCGGCTTTATGGCTGCTGCCCTTTCGCTGGGGATACCTTTTATCGACTTGCAGCACGGGCTGATCGACCGGTGTTATCCTCAATATATATATCATCCTGTTATGCGATCCTTGAAAGGCGAATTGGTGATACCCGCCTATGTAGGTGTTTTTGGCCGGATGCACCAGGATATTTTGCTTAGCAATGGCTTTTGGGACAGCAAAGAGGTGCCCATTCTGGGGAGCAGCAAGGTGGAAATGAACAGAAGCGCGTTTGCCGGGACAGGAACGGCGGGTAATTTAATCCTGCTGCCTACGCAATGGACTTGTTTTGAAGAAACAAAAGCGGTGCTAAACGCCCTTACCCGAATGGATGCCCCGGGATTCAAGATTGTGCTTAAGCTGCATCCGCTGGAGCCGGATGCCTATGTAGAATATTACAGGAACCTGGCTTTGGAAAAGAAGGACATGATAGCATTTGCTGACAGGGATGTCAATATATATGAGCTGATCCTGCAGGCGCGTCTTGTTGTGGGTTTCGATTCCACTGTTCTGCTGGAAGCTGTAAGCTTAGGGCGTCCATGTATTACGCTGACAACGCCGAACGCGCCCAAGGGGATATTATCCCTTGTCGATGCGGAAGGACTGTCTGACGCCATACGGGCCGTGGCTTATGATGATCCCGGAAGCCTGTCCGAGTTGCTTTCAACCGCTGTCACCGACGAGAATTATTATCAGGAATGTTTGCGCAAGACGGCGGAAGTAAGCGATTATTTGTATTCAAAGGAATATTATCACAACTGCGGGAATTTAATTTCCGGTATATTGAATAATTAAAGGGTCGTACATGTTGGTAATTATCGATTATGGGGTCGGGAACCTTTCGTCCATCCGGAATATGCTGAAGAAGGTGGATTGCGATGCTGTCATTTCATCGGACGGAGAGGTTATCGAAGGGGCCGATAAGCTGATCCTTCCGGGTGTGGGGGCTTTTGATGCCTGTGCGGAAAAGCTGCGGGCTTCGGGTCTTATCAATATACTTAATAAAAAAGTGCTGGAAGACAAGACTCCGGTGCTTGGTGTTTGTGTCGGCATGCAATTGCTGACCGAGGGGAGCGAAGAAGGAGTATTGCCGGGTCTTGGATGGATCAAGGGGCGGGTGGTAAGGTTCAAACAGCAGCAATTGCCTGAGGGACTGAAGATACCGCATATGGGTTGGACGGATGTTGTATTGAATAAAGCTTCCAGGCTTTTTCAGGATATGTATGAAGAGCCAAGGTTCTATTTCGTCCATTCTTATCATCCGGTGCTGACCAATCCGGAGGATGCATTGGTAAGCGCGACTTATGGGTATACTTTCGAGGCGGGGATGGAGCATGAAAATATCATGGGGGTCCAGTTCCATCCTGAGAAAAGTCATAAGTTTGGCATGAAGCTATTGGCGAATTTTGTGAAGAACTATTAATGAAAAGAGTAAGAGTAATACCGGCGCTGTTGATACAAAAGGGAGGGTTGGTGAAATCCATCCGGTTCAAAGACCACAAGTATGTAGGAGACCCTATCAATGCGGTGAAGATCTTTAATGAAAAAGAGGTGGATGAGATCGTCATTCTGGATATTTCCGCAACGGCGGAGAACAGGCCTCCCAATATCACGCAGATAAAAGAGATTGCCGGGGAGGCATTTATGCCGCTGGCTTATGGCGGAGGGATCACTAAGCTGGAAGAGATAAAGGAGTTGATTTCCGCGGGTGTCGAAAAAGTTGTTTTGAACACCACTGCGTTTATCAACCCGCAGCTGGTGAGTGAGGGGGCCAGGTATATAGGCAGCCAAAGCATGGTTGTTTCCATTGACGTAAAGAAGAATATCTGGGGAAAATACAAGGTATTTGTGCAGAATGGGTCGAAGAGCACCGGGATCGATCCTGTCACATTTGCCAGGCAGATGGAAGAAGCCGGCGCGGGAGAGCTGATCCTGAATTCTATAGAGAGGGACGGCACTTTTGAGGGATATGATACGGAAATGATCCAATCAGTCAGTAAGAGTGTGAACATTCCGGTAGTGGCTATCGGGGGAGCGTCGACGGTGGATGATTTTGCGCGTGCTGTGCAACATGGGGCGTCGGCCGTTGCTGCCGGCAGCATGTTTGTATTCCAGCGTCCGCACCGGGCTGTGCTGATCAGCTATCCTTCCCAGCCGGACCTTAAGGAGAAGCTGTATTCTTTAATATGATCATCGCATAAATGTATCGATAACTATGATATTGTCAGATAAAGACCCTGGTTACAGGCAGTGCGCCATTACGGTGATGGATAACATTGCGGACCCTGATATCAAGTTTGATAAGGAGGGTATTTGCAATTATTATCATGAGTATCAGGCAGCTGCAAAGGAAGGAGTTTTTGCCGGCCGGCAGGGAGAGGATAAGCTGGCTGCGATGGCGGATAAGATCAGGAGGGACGGAAAAGGTAAGCCTTATGACTGTCTTATTGGGTTGAGCGGTGGAGTCGACAGCACCTATGTAGCCTACCTGGTCAAGCAGCTGGGGTTAAGGCCGCTGGCCGTGCACCTGGACAATGGCTGGAATTCGGAACTGGCCGTCAAGAATGTCGAGAATATCATTACAAGACTTGGGTTCGACCTTTACACCCTGGTGGTAAATTGGGAGGAGTTCAAAGATATCCAATTATCTTATCTCCGGGCTTCGGTGGTAGATATAGAGGTAGTATCCGATCATGCCATCTTTTCCACCATGTACAAGCTGGCCAGGGAGAAGAACATCGGGTCGATCATCAGCGGTACGAATATCGTAACGGAGTATATCATGCCTCCCAGCTGGCTGTACCAGAAAATGGACTTTGCCAACCTTAAGGATATCCACGGCCGCTATGGCAAGGTGAAATTAAAAACCTATCCCAGTTTTGATTTTAAAAAATATGTTTACTATTCTGCCGTTTTACGGTTGACCCCGGTGTCTATCCTTAACTATGTGCCCTATAACAAGAAAGAGGTGAAGGAGGTGATCAAGCGTGAGCTTGGGTGGAGGGATTATGGCGGCAAGCACTATGAGTCGATCTTTACCAAATTTTATCAGGCGTATATACTTCCGGAAAAGTTCAGGATCGACAAGCGGAAGGCCCATTTATCCACCCTGATCTGTTCAGGGCAGATGTCCCGGGAAGAGGCGCTGGCCGAATTGGAGCAGCCGTTGTATAACTCGATGGAATTAAAGGCCGATAAGGAATATGTGGAAAAGAAGCTGGGGCTTTCCGAAGAGGAGTTTGAGAAGATCATGCATTTGCCGGTGAAAAGACACCAGGATTATAAAAGTGACAGGAAGCTGAAGGATTCTTATATGAATCTGCTTATAAAGACGGCTCCTATCCGAAAAAAAGTCAAAAAAATATTATCTCGATGAGCAAAAGTCTCAGGTTCGCCATTGTTGGGTGCGGACGGATCGCCCAACGTCATGCGGAGCATATTTTCCGTTTAGCTAAATTGGTGGCAGTTTGCGATATCGAGGCGGATAAGGCCCGGGCGCTGGGTGACAAATATGGGGCGAGACCCTATGCCGACATCGACGAGCTGCTGCGACGGGAATCAGGAGAGATCGATGTGGTTTCCGTATGCAGCCCCAATGGTTTGCACGCGGTGCATTCGATCAAAGCCCTGCGGGCGGGGGTTCATGTCCTGTGTGAAAAGCCCATGGCGCTGTCGGTGCAGGATTGCGGCGACATGATCAATGCGGCGGAGAGGGCCAATAAAAGATTGTTTATCGTTAAACAGAACAGGTTCAACCCACCTGTGGCGGCTGTCAAAAAAATTATCGACGAGGGCCGGCTGGGCAGGATATATAGTGTGCAGCTCAGCTGTTTTTGGAATAGGAACGAAGCGTACTATAAGAATTCGTGGAAAGGGACAAAGGCGTTGGATGGGGGGACCTTGTACACGCAATTCAGCCATTTTATCGATCTGCTGTACTGGATGGTCGGGGATGTGAAGGAAGTATCGGGATTCACCGGTAATATGGGCCATGAAGGGGTCATCGAATTTGAGGACAACGGCGTGATCACCTTGAAGTTTTACAATGGGGCTATCGGAACGGTGAATTATACGGTGAACAGTTATCAGAAGAACATGGAAGGTTCGCTTACCATCTTTGGGGAAAAGGGGACTATAAAGATCGGAGGTCAATACCTGAATGAGCTGGAATATCAAAATATCGATGGATATAAGATAGAGAACCTTCCTCCAGGGAATCCCCCCAATAATTATGGGCAGTACCAGGGATCCATGTCCAATCATGATAAGGTATATGAGAATTTGCTGGAGGTCCTCAACGGCAATGGTATTATCGCCACCAACGGCTTCGAGGGGCTAAAGACGGTGGAGATCATCGATAAGATATATTCCAACGCAAAGCAAGTATGAACTGCAATCTGAAACAGGCGGGGATTGCGCCTGATACGGTATTTGGCGAGAAAGTCACTGTTGTTCAGCCCGTCAATCTGTATGGCTGCACCATCGGTAGCGGCACTTTTATCGGTCCGTTCGTAGAGATCCAGCGGAATGCCAGGGTCGGTGATTTCTGTAAAGTGCAGTCCCATTCATTTATCTGTGAGCTGGTGGAGATCGGCGATCATTGTTTTATAGGGCATGGGGTGATGTTCATCAACGACCTTTTTTCCAACGGAGGCCCTGCGGGGGGAGACCCATCGAAGTGGAAGGGGACGAAGATCGGCGATCATGTTTCCATCGGGAGCAACGCCACTATCCTTCCCGTTGTCATTTGCAGTCATGTCGTCATCGGCGCCGGGGCCGTGGTGACAAAAGACATTAAAGAACCCGGCATCTATGCAGGAAACCCGGCAAAAAAGCTGAGAAATATTTGAATATGAAGATCCCTTTTGTAGACCTGAAAGCCCAGTATCTATCTATTAAGAAAGACATCGATAAGGCGATAGCGGATGTGATCGAAGAAACCTCCTTTATTGGCGGCCATTTTGTAAAGGATTTTGAAAGAGATTTTGCTGCATTGTATGGTGTAAAGCATGTCATCGGCTGCGCCAACGGTACCGATGCGCTCTATATTCTGATGAAGATGCTGGGGGTAGGGCCCGGCGACGAGGTCATTACCGTGGCAAACAGCTGGATATCCAGTTCGGAAACGATCACGCAGGCGGGGGCCAGACCCGTGTTCGTCGATGTGCATCCTGAATATTACAGCCTTGACGAGACCTTGCTGGAAGCCAGGATCAATTCCCGTACGCGGGGGGTGATCGCGGTGCATCTCCAGGGTCAGGCATGTGATATAGAGCAAATCAAATCCATATGTGATAAGCATGGGTTGTTCCTGCTGGAGGATTGTGCTCAATCTCATTTTTCGGAATATAAAGGGGTGCGTGCCGGGCTGACGGGTGTGGCGGGATCGTTTAGCTTTTATCCCGGCAAAAACCTCGGGGCGTATGGAGACGCAGGCTGTATCATCACCAATGACGATGAGCTGGCCACCAAATGCCGGATGTATGCGAACCACGGGGCTTTGAAAAAGCCGGATCACAGGATGGAGGGGATCAATAGCAGGCTGGATACCATACAGGCTGCGATCCTTAGCGCCAAGCTGCCCAATATCCTGCGGTGGACCGATGCCCGGATCAAAAATGCCGGCTACTATGACAGTTGTCTGAAGGATATCCCGCAGATGTGCCTGCCAAAGGTACGTCCGGCCTCGAGGCATAGCTTCCATCTATACGTCATCCGCGCCCGGCGCAGGGACGAGCTGATGGCCTTTTTGAAAGAGCAGGGAATTGAAACCGCCATCCACTATCCTGTGGCGTTACCGAACCTGCCTGCCTATAAATATCTTGGATATACGCCTTCGGACTTTCCCGTGGCTACACGACTGCAGTCCGAGATCCTTTCCCTTCCAATGTACCCGGAGCTGACGGAGTCCGCTGTTGGCTATATAGCAGAAAAGATCAAGTTATTTTATGCCGGTGCTACAGCGTAAGAACATTCTTATATTGTCTCCCCAGAATTGGGGCCGGATGTTCGTTTCCAAACATCACTATGCCATCGAGCTGGCCCGGCTGGGCAATAAAGTATTCTTTCTCGACCCCCCCGAGCAGGGAGCATCCGACCTTGGGTCAAGCATCGAGATAAAGCCTCTTCCGGATGTGGAGAACCTGTTCCTGATCAGGCATAAACTTTGGTTCCCCTATGTATTGAAATTCCATGCGATGCCTGTTTTTCACCTGGGTATGGGCTGGCATCTCAAAAAACTGCTTAGGGCAATAGGCGAGCCCATCGATATCATATGGTCTTTCGACCTCGGCAACCTATACCCTTTCAAATTCTTCGGGGATGTGGGATGCAGGGTCTTTCACCCCGTGGACGAGCCGTTGATCCCTCAGGCGATAGAATCTGCCAGGGGCGCCGATGTCATTTTCTCCGTCACGACCGAGATCCTGGAAAAATATAAAAAATTCGGCATTCCCAGCCATTTTATCAATCATGGTGTTTCCGAAAATTTCCTGGTGCAGGCGCCGTTCGATGGCGCCGGTGGAGGTGAGGTGCGGATAGGGTTTTCCGGCAATCTTTTGCGCAGCGATCTCGACCGTGACACCTTCCTGCAGATAGTCCGGGAAAATCCCGACATCCGATTCGAGTGCTGGGGCAGCTATAAGGACGGACATTCCAATATTGGCGGATCGGCGGATAGCGAGACCCAAAAGTTCATGGAAAATTTACTTGCTTTTCACAATGTTACGCTTCATGGTCCCGTTCCTTCTGAAAAGCTGGCCCTGGAGATCCGCCGGATGGATGGATTCCTGATCTGCTATGACATTCAAAAAGACCAAAGCAAAGGGACCAATTATCATAAAGTGATGGAATATATCAGCACCGGGAAGGTAATCATTTCGAATAATGTAACTACTTACAGACAGCAGCCTGATCTTGTGCAGATGGTGGAGAGCAGGGAGGATAATCATCAGCTGCCTGCATTATTCAGGAAAGTGACCGGTGATCTGGCTTATCATAACTCGCCTGATCTTCAAGCCAGGCGGATCGCGTTTGCCAGGGATAATTCTTATGGGCGACAGCTGGAAAGGATCGAGGCTATCCTGGGTAAAATAAACTCTAATAAACGCAGTTAAATTTTCAATAGAATGGCATTGCTCAAAAACCGCTGGACATTGAATTTTGATCTTCCCGGGGTCCTGTTTTGGTGCTTTATCTCGCTGATCTTTCCATTGGCATATGGAACCCTTGGACCGGCTTCGCTGGTCAAGACAGGTCTTTTCCTGGTTTGTTCTGTCTGTGCGGGTGAGGTAGTATTAGGAAGTCTGCCATTCATGGGGCGGATCCCTACTCTTCTAAGGACGGGCGCTCTGATGATGATGGGAACTTATATACTTTTTTTTGTCTTTGCCCTTCTGCCTTATCCCATTCTCTTTTATGTCCTGTCCGGAGGCATGGTGGCTTTATTTGTCGTTAAAGGCAGGGTCAGCCGGACTTTTGACCCGAGGGGTCTTGCTGCGGTGATCCCCATTTGTATATTGCTCTTCTATACCACGGACCTTCGGCTGGCGTCTTCACCGACCTTCGTCGATGTTCCGGGCGATTATTTTTTTTATAATGTGCTGGTTATTTCTCTGAGCAGGAATCTCTCCATCTATAATGCTTTGTTCCACACCGGCATTCCGATGAATTATCAGAGCCTGACCTTTTTTTCGCCCGGGGCGTTGTCCTTTGCTACTGGCATTTCGCCCCATGTGGCCCTGCACGGTGTTTTTTCACCCATGATGAAAGTATTGTCCTTTTCCATGCTGGGGGCATCCATTGTACAGGTGTGCCGGTGGGTAAAGGGCGAGGAAGCTGCTCCGGCATATTCCTGGAAATATTATGCGGCCGCCTCGACCGCTCTTCTTCTTCTCGCGCCCCTTCACCCTTTGTATCTGGCGAAGCTTGATATAAAGAATACCATCTTTTTGGGTGAGGGTTATCTTCTTCCCCTTGGAGTGATGGGTTTTGCATTTGCCGTGTTCCTGTTTGGCCTGCTTAATTTCTTCTTTTTCTCGAATGAGAAAAAGAATTTTTGGGAGATCGGGTTTTTTGTCGTTGTCTTATCTTCCATTGCCGCCATTAAGACAGCGATGTTCTTCCCCCTGGTGGCTTTTTTGGGATTGTATTCCATCATCAGCTGGATAAGGGACCGCAAGGACAGGCGTATCCTGTATGTATCCCTGGGGTTGATCGGCGGGGTGCTGATCATGCAGATCTTCTTTGGCAATGCCGGGGGGATGATCAGGAACAGCCTTACCATGCATGAAGGGTATTTTACTACCCTGTTCAGCCGGGCGATTGAGAAATTCCATCGGGTTCCCACCGTGCTCAATCTATTCCTGTTCTTTTCCTTTACGTTCATTTTGTGGATGGGATTGAAAACGGTACTGTTTTCGGGCGTGCTGTTCAGCAGGCAAGGCTATCTCTCCGGTGTCTGGCCGATGATCGTTGCGGCTTTAGGTGCTGCCTTGATATCCTTGTTGCCGGGATTCTTTATAAAAATATCCATGGTGGATGAAAAGGGTGTTCTGCTGCAAGACGGCACCTTTGATATGGGACAATTTTCCAGGGCGGGGTTATTTATTTGTACAACTGTTGCTGTAGTGTGTCTCTTTTTGCTGTGGGGGATGCAAACCGGGATCAAAAGGCGGTTGTTGCAGGCGGTGGTGTTTGTTTGGTTTGGTGTTGCCCTGCTATCATTTTTTATGCTTTTGCGGGAGGCGCCCGGTCAGTCCTATGCCGATGGTAAATGGGAGTCGGAGGTCGAGGCGGATTTCCAGCGTGATCAACCGAAGCTGATGGGTATGATCTCCAATTTTTATTATTCCGGTCAGTCGCTAATGACAAAGGGGGTATATCCCTGGTGGACTTGTAGTAAAAGGGGGGCTGACCTGGGGTATGTCTGTACGCTAAGATCGAACTACAGGAATGTCTTGCTGGAGAACCTGCTTAGCGATACTGTCGGGAAAAAAGAGAAACTGGGTATTGTCCGGCAAATGCAAAAGGAAGGGGTAGATGCATTGGTCGCCACCCCTGTCAATAAAGAGAAATTCAACAAGCTGGAGGCGGATTCCATTCTTTATCAGCCGAAGAATTCGAAATGGATATATAAGATTAGTTCATTCTAAGATAAAAACATATACCTCTTTTTATGTTAATTTCTGTGGTTTCACCTGTTTATGGATGCAAAGGTTGTCTGGATGAATTGCATGCACGATTGGTTCAAACGTTAGAAAGTCTGACTGACAGTTTTGAGATCATCCTTGTAAATGATGCCAGTCCGGATGCACCCTGGGAGTTGATCAAAGATCTGGCTCAGCGCGACAAGAGGGTTAAGGGTATTAATTTGTCCCGAAATTTCGGACAACACTATGCTTTGAGAGCGGGACTTGATCATTCCAAAGGCGACTGGGTTATTGTTATGGATTGTGATCTCCAATGTGATCCAGCGGAAATCATTAAATTATATGAAAAGGCTAAAGAAGGGTATGATGTGGTCTTTACCAAATTGAAGCAAAAAAGGGAACCTTATTTTAAGGCGCTGACTTCCGAGATGTTCTACAATGTCTATAATTATCTAACAGGCATGAAGATCGAGAAGTCGCTTTCTTCCATGAATATTGCCAACAGAAGGGTGGTTGAGGTGATCCGGTCGATGAAGGAACATCACCAGGTGCATTTCCTATTTCTAAAATGGGCAGGCTTCCGATCGGCCATCGTCGAGATCGATCATAATAAGCGTTTTGCGGGCAAGAGTTCTTATGACTTCAAAAAGCGGATCAGACTGGCCGTAAATACTTTTCTTACCTTTTCAGATAAGCCGTTGCGTCTTGCCATCCGGCTGGGGTTTTATCTGTCCTGCGTTTCAGCAGTATTCATGGCGTATAAAATCATCGAATCTTTATTGCATGGCCATCAGGTCCTGGGCTGGGCAAGCTTGATAGCCTCAATCTTTTTTTCCACTGGCCTGATCATTTCGGTATTAGGGGTGGTTGGTCTGTATGTGGGAAAAATTTTCGAAGAAGTAAAGGACAGACCCTTGTATGTTGCAAAGGATCTTTTGAATATCAATGAATAATGGAGAGCGTTACCCCTATAAGGAACCTGGTAGTTGGTGCTAACAGCATATTAGCCAGACAACTTATCGACCTGTTGTTATCAAAAGATCAGTTGGTTATCGGAGTTTATCATCAGCACCGAAGTAATCTTGTTGAAGGCATCGATTATTACGGGAGCGACCAATTAGACGAGATAAAGGAAGTATTTGACAAGGTCTTTATTATAAGCGCTTTTATACCTGATCGGACACATGCAAAAGGAACAGCGCTCTCCCGGTCCCTTTTTGATGTCAACGTAGCATTGATAAATTCAATTTGCGAAAAATTTCCCGAGGCCAGGATCATTTATACTTCGTCGGTTTCTGTTTATGGCGCCGATGGAGGCGTCAAAGACGAACGCAGCGATTGTAATCCGGCTACTGAATACGGAATATCCAAACTTTGGGGGGAAAAGCTCGTCAGTGATCATGACCGTTATGCCATAGTAAGGATCTCTTCTATGTATGGCATAGGAATGAAAGAAACCACCTTTATTCCCTTTGCTATCAATAGCGCTTTGAAGAAGAATGCAATAGACCTTTTGGGAGATGGTAGCAGGGCTCAGAATTATATCCAGGTGAGGGATGTTGCCAAATGTTTGTATCTGGCTTCCGAAACCAAAGAAAATGAGGTTTCCCTTGCTACAGCGATGGGATCTGTCACTAACCTCCAACTTGCCTCAATTATACGGGGGATCACGGGTTGCTCGATCAATTTTAAAGGAGAGGACGCAACCCCGTCTTCATATTATAATAATGAAAGGACAAGGTCTTTCACCGGGTTTTTGCCGGATATCGAATTAGCCACCGGTATTAAAGAATTAATAGAATGGAAAAGAAAAATGTTTTAGTCACGGGGATAGGTGGTAATGTTGGACAAGGTATTGTTCGTAATGTTCGCAAGACAGGGTTCGAAGTACGTGTTGTTGGAACGAACATAAGTAATTTTTCGGCTGGCAACCATCTCTGTGACGGCTTTTATAAGGTTCCTTATGCGTATGAAAGCAATTTTATTGCTGAGATGAAGGAGATCGTAGCCAAAGAACGGATCCACCTGATCATTCCTTCTACGGATTATGAGGTTTATTATTTGTCGGCTCATCGGGATGAGCTAGGTTGTGAAGTGGCGGCATCTATATCTACTGTTGCAGAAGCCTATCTTGATAAATACCTGACTGCAAAGCTGCATAGTCAATTCGATGTTCCCTTTGCTGCCACGTTTCTGCCATCGGCGTATGATCACCGATTCAAAGAGTTTATTGTAAAGCCCCGGAAAGGGAGGGGATCGAGGGGCCTTTTTTTCAACCCTACGGATTTGTCAAAATTTTCGGACGAGGAATACATTGTTCAGGAACTCTATAAGGGAGAGGAGGTGACGACGGCATTCTATGTCGACGCTGGCAACCACCTGCACGGTCATATAACCATGTCAAGGTCCCTGGAGAACGGAACCACGACCTATTGCGCGGTGACACGTACATATGATGCTCAATTTCAGGAACTGCTGACTAATCTTGTTGCTCATATACCCATTAAAGGCGCGGCTAATATTCAATCGATGATTACCGACAAAGGAGAAATAGTCCCTTTTGAAGTAAATTGCCGGATATCCGGGACCAACTCTATCCGATCAAATTTTGGGTTTGAGGACGTAAGATATACACTCGAAGAGCTGCTTTATGGCCAAAAGCCTACCCCCGTACAAATCACCGACGGCGTTGCCGTGAGGATACTGATGGATGTTATTTATCCCGGACAAACAGGTTCGGAGGGGCTTGCGGACAATCAAATCCCATTTTTCATTTATTAATGATGAGCTTGAAAATTAAGTATGTACTTTTCGATGCGGCCAATACGCTGATCTGGAAACCCGAACTTTTTCCCCGGTATATAGCCGCTCTTGAGAAGAATGGTATTTCGGTAGACCCTCGTGACCTTAGAAGGAATCACAAACTGCTTAGCGAAGCCTTGAAATTCCCAGACAGGACTTCAGCGGCTTTTTATGCTGATTTCAATTCGGAAGTATTGCTTTCATTAGGGATCCTTCCACGGGAGAAATTGTTAAGGGACATATTCGATGCTTGTACTTATCTTGAATGGAATAAGTATGAGGACGCCGTGTTCCTGGACCGGCTGGACCTTCCGATGGGGATATTGTCCAACTTCAATAAGTCATTGCAGGCGCATATAAAAGGCTTGTTCGGCGACCGATTCAGGAACATCATAGTTTCTGAAGAAGTGGGAGTTGCCAAGCCTGCTGTGGAATTTTATAGGGGGGCTATCCAGACGATCGGAGTGGATCCCGGCGAGATATTGTACATCGGTGATTCGCTTAAGCTGGACATGATCCCTGCCACGGCATGTGGTCTGCAGGCCTGGCTGATAGACAGGGATGGGTGGTTCCGGGCTATTGATAGAAGGATCAGCTCTTTTTCGGAAATAGCGACTATTTGTAATAAGGAACTATGAAAAAACTTGCAATTATAGGTTCCGGCGATCTGGGCATGCTTATCGCCTTTCATGCCAGACAGCGAGGGTACTCGATTGCCGGCTTTTTTAACGATTTTATGCCTGCCGGTGCGATGGTGGATGGTTCCCTTATCCTGGGTGGTGTTGATCATGTCCAGGGCTCTTTTGAGGAAGGAGGGTTTGATGAGTTGATGATCGGGGTAGGCTACAAGCATTTTGAAGCGAGGAAAAACCTTTTCCTTCGATTTGAGGGGAAAGTGCCTTTAGGTACAGTCATACACAAGGATGTTTCAATAGCAAGCTCCTGTATCATAGGAAAAGGGAGTTTTATCCTTCCCGGATGTGTCCTTGACAATAATGTGCGCATAGGCGACAATGTATTGATCAATGTTGGTTCTACGATCGCACATGACACGACTATCGGAAATCATAGTTTTCTCTCTCCGAGAGTGGCGATCGCAGGGTTTGTTCATATTGGAGAATGTTGTAATATTGGAATAAATACTACCATTATTGATAATATAACTATTGGTAATGACGTTCAAACCGGAGGCGGAACAGTGGTTATCAAGGATTTGCCCGAAAAGGGAGTATATGTGGGTAATCCAGCCAGGCGCATCCGATAAAAGCATCCAATCAATTTTTGAAAACCAATCATGAATATAATACCTTTTAATAAGCCCTATCTGACTGGTAAGGAAACGGTGTATATCCAGGAAGCCGTATCTGCGGGAAAGATCTCGGGAGATGGAGTATTCACGGCGAAATGCCACCAGTTTTTTCAGAACCGGTATGGCTTTAAGAAGGTTCTTTTGACGACTTCCTGTACCGATGCGCTGGAAATGGCTGCCATTCTTATCAATATCCAGCCGGGAGACGAGGTGATCATCCCTTCCTATACTTTTGTTTCTACGGTGAATGCGTTTGTGTTGAGAGGCGCTAAGATCGTCTTTGCGGACAGCTATGCTTGGCATCCCAATATCGATGCGACAAAGATCGAGGCATTGATCACGCCCAGGACAAAGGCCATTGTGCCGGTGCATTACGCGGGAGCGGCCTGTGATATGGACCTGATCATGGCCATTGCCGGGAAGCATGGGTTATTTGTCGTGGAAGATGCGGCGCAGGCCATCGACAGTTACTATACGGGTGCGGATGGCGTCCGGAGGCCGCTGGGCAGCATCGGACATCTGGCGGCATTTTCATTTCATGAGACCAAGAATATCATTTCCGGGGAAGGGGGCATGCTGGTCATCAACGATGAACGTTTTATCGAAAGGGCGGAGATCATCCGGGAAAAGGGTACCAACAGATCGCAATTCTTTAGAGGGGAGGTTGATAAATATGGCTGGGTAGATATAGGTTCTTCTTTTCTGCCGTCCGACATTATTGCGGCATTTTTATATGCACAGCTTGAAAATCTCGACAGGATACAAAAGAGGCGCGCTTTTCTTTGGCAGCAATACCAGAAGCACCTGGAGCCGATGAAGAGCTATTTCACGCTGCCTGTGCTGCCTGCCTATGCCACCGAGAATGCTCACATGTTCTATATCGTCTGTAATAGTTTGGAAGAAAGGACGGCTCTGATCAATAATTGCAAAAAGCAGCATATACATCCTGTCTTTCATTATTTGTCCCTGCATAAAAGTCCTTATTTCCATCACCGGCATGATGGCAGAGATCTGCCTAACTGCGACAGGTTCTCCGACTGTCTCCTGCGGCTGCCCATGTATTACGAGCTGGAAGGTGACGATCAATTGCGGATTACGAATGCACTCAGCTCCATCGGGGAACTCCAGCCTGTTCAATAACGCAACGTTGACTTAGCATGAAGATACTTGTCGTCGGCTCTGATAGAATTGAGGCCCTGGAAAACCCTTATGTGCAATATCTCAGGGAATTGGGGGCTGAGGTCGCTGTTTTTCCCGCTCAAACCAGGTTCCTTGACTATTATAATAAAAGCATCCTGAATAAGCTGGCCTATCGGCTGGGGATCTCGGATGTGCTTCGGCGGATAAATCAGCAGCTAAAAGAAAGGATCGGGGTCCTGGCGCCGGACATCATATGGGTCTTCAAGGGAATGGAAGTATTTCCATCCACCCTGTCCTGGGCAAAGGGAAGAGGCATCAGGCTGGTGAATTACAATCCTGATAATCCATTTTTGTTTTCCGGCAGGGGCAGCGGCAATAAGCATGTCACCGATAGTATTGGTCTGTTCGATCTTCATTTTACCTATAATCAACGTGTGAAGGAGGAGTTTGAGAAAAGGTTCAGCATGCCTGTCGCGGATCTTCCTTTTGGATTTGATATTCCGGAGTCTATCTATCAACAGGCAGTGGGCGAAAAGGAAGTATTGAAGCTGTGTTTCCTGGGCAATCCGGATAAGGAAAGGGCTGCTTTTATTACAAGAATGGCAGAGACGGGGCTTCTCATCGATGTTTACGGCAATAACTGGAAGGAGTTCCTCCGGCATGAAAATATAGGGATCTTCGGTGCTGCGTATGGGGTCGATTTCTGGAAGGTGCTTAGAAGGTATAGGGTACAGCTGAACCTGATGCGACCGCATAACCCGGATTCCCATAACATGCGGACGTTTGAGGTCCCTGGTGTCGGGGGGATCATGCTGGCGCCTCTGACGAGGGAGCACGCGGCGTTCTTCGAAGCGGATAAAGAGGTCTTTTTCTACAGTAGCCTCACCGAAGCAGTGGATAAGGCGCGGCAACTGATCCAAATGAGCGATAAGGGGGCGGAGGAAATAAGGACCGCAGCCAGGAAAAGGTCGCTGGGGTCGGGATATAGTTATCGTGACAGGTCTGCCCTGGTTTATGACCAGATGGTCCGATTGTTGAACTCCTCTCCGGGCAGCCCAGCGGGTAAGTTCCCGGGAATTGAATAATTTTGTCAACTGGACGGATCCATCGAATAAAGTCAATGGAGTTGAAAAGGTATATACATTCAATTATCATAGTAGTGATCATCTTGTTATCGATGATCACGGATATGTACAAGGCTCTTTCATTGGCCCTTGTCATACTGCTATTGGTGAAGCTGCTGGATAAAATGGGCCATGGCATCGTCCTGAGGGAGATCATTGCTTTTCTGTATGCATTCTCCTGTCTATTGATGCCGGCGGTGGGGTATATATGGTATACAAGAGATAACCATTTGGCAAGAATATGGTGGAAGTTTATGCGGGTGCCCGAGTCCGTCTATTTCCCCTTTGCACTGCCTGCCATAGCGCTTTTTTGTCTGGCGCTGACCCTTCCTTTTCCCGCGGCCAAGGATTTTGAACAGGGGATAGGAGTAAGAATGCTGACCGATAGGATCAGGGCTATTTTGCCGGCTCATAAAAATGTCGCGATAATCCTGCTTATTACAGGGACCGTCGTCCTCTACCTGATCGCGTACCTTCCCCTGGAGCTTCAATATTTTGCTACCCTTATCTTTTTCAGCTCTTTTGCCGGGCTGCTGTACCTGTATTTTTCCCCGGACAGTCGCAATAAGAAATGGATCCTGGGAGGATTTATCGTCTTTATCTTTTATAATGGGATAGTAGGGGGGATGTTCACCATCGTGGCCTATATGGGTATCAATGTTGCGTCGTTCATGTTGCTGGGTCGTAAGACCAGCTTTTTGAAGAAGGCGGGTATTTTTTTGGTGGCGGCTGCTTTCTTTATCGTTTTGCAGAATGTAAAGGGATCCTATCGTACTCAGATATGGACCGGTCAGGAGTATGAAGGCAGCAAGGTTGGGCTCTTCACCAGCATGTTTTGGGAGAATCTCAAGAAAGGGAGTGGTCTTATAACGAATACGGATGCCTTTTTCCCTGTGTATACCCGGGCTAACCAGGGGTTTATCGTGTCCCTGGTGATGGTAAGAATACCCTCGTCCCGCCCTTTCGACGGCGGGGCCACGCTTGCGAAGAATTTCGCTTCAGCCTTTGTTCCCCGGTTCCTATGGCCGGATAAGCCGACGGCGGGTGGGAAATTCAATATGCTCTATTATACGGGAGTACTTATCGAGGGGTTTTCGATGGATGTCGGGCCACTGGGGGAGGCTTATGGCAGCTTTGGTCCGGTGGCGGGGATGATATATATGTTCCTGCTGGGGTTGTTCATACGATGGGCATACCTGCGAGTGTTCCACTTTGCCAGGCGGATCCCTATGCTGATCTGCTGGGTTCCTGTATTGTTTTACCAGGCGATCAGCTCTTCAGAGACAGATAGTCTTACGATTGTCAATTCCATTCTCAAATCGGCCGTTTTTGTATGGCTGTTGTATAGGATATTTCCTCATTGGTTCGGTGTCAAACGCGCCTCCCGGACCGCGCTTGCCAGGCGGCAGACCGGCCATACGAGCGGATAGGCGTATTTGTCATTATGGAGGTCAGGTATTTTATCAGGAAGAGGGCATCAGGACAGTTTAGTATCGAGGAGATATTTTCTTCTATCTGTCGTTATCTGAAGGAAAAGCCGGAAATGGGAGTGCATTGTGAAATGGATGAGGTCCCTTTTCATTTCAGCCCGGTGAACTTTTTCAGGAATATTTTTTATGTCAGGCGACGACAGGGCGGGATCAACCATATCACCGGGGATATTCACTATGCTGTGCTGGGCTGCAGCCGAAAGAACCTCAATATATTAACCATTCACGATTGCGTGATCCTTGCAAAATATCGCAAATGGGATATTCGTTATTGGGTCTTCCGGATATTGTGGTATGAATGGCCGATGGCCAAGGCGGACATCGTGACTGTCATCTCTGAGAAGACGAAGAATGAGCTCTTAAAGGGGATTTGGTCGGGAAGGAAGAAGATACGGGTAATAAATAATTTTGTGGACCCTGTTTTTTCCTATATGCCCCGGAAGTTCGATGAGACAAGGCCTGTATTTTTATTCATAGGGTCTACTCCAAATAAAAACCTGGACAGGGTGTTGGAAGCCGTAAAAAATATCGACTGCAGACTGGACATCGTCGGGCGGCCTTCTGCGTCCCAGGAAGTCTTCATCGAAAGCAACAAGCTGGATGTCACCGTCTCCTATGGATTGTCAAGGGCTGAGCTCGTGGAGAAATATATCGGATCCGACCTCGTGTTGTTCCCTTCGACGTATGAAGGATTCGGAATGTTGATCATCGAAGCCAATGCAGTAGGCAGGCCGGTGGTCACCAGTAATATTTCTCCATTGAAGGAAGTGGCGGCGGACGCGGCTGTACTGGTGGACCCTTTTGATGTCAGCGCCATCCGGGAAGCTATTCTGAAGGTGATACGGGATGAAACTTTGAGAGAGCGATTGATCGCCAATGGCCGGATAAATGTGCAACGTTTTCAAATCGAGACCATCATTAAAAACTATATCAGACTTTACGAATGTGTGGAATAGCCGGCATCTTGCAATTCAATAGTGCGGTCCCTTCCGGGATGATCCGCCGTATGACGGAGGCAATGGCTCATCGTGGGCCGGACGCCATGAGCTTTTTTGAGGAGGGGGGATTGGCTTTCGGGCATCGGCGTCTTTCCATTATCGATCTTTCCACTGCCGCGAACCAACCTTTTGTGGACAATACCGGAAGATATGTCATGGTCTTTAACGGGGAGATATACAATTATGAGGAAGTGAAGCGAATGCTGCCCGACTATACCTTTCATACTACCAGCGATACGGAAGTGTTGCTGGCTGCCTATATGAAATGGGGCGAAGGCTGTCTGGAATATATGCGGGGAATGTTTGCATTTGCTATCTGGGACAAAAAGGACAGGGAGCTCTTTCTCGCAAGGGACAGGATGGGAGTAAAACCGTTGTATTATTATCAGGATGGGGACCGTCTGATCTTTGCCTCGGAGGTCAGGGCCATTCTTTCCACGGGACTGGTCGCCCGACGGCTGAACCAGGCGGCTTTACTGGATTATTTCAGCTATCAATCCGTCTCTTCGCCCCAAACGTTGATAGAGGGGGTGCATCAGCTGGAAGCGGGTGTTTGGAAAAAATTGACGGGAAATAAGACGGAAAGCAAGCGCTATTGGGATGTCGCGAAAAAAGCTGTCGATGTGGATCCTGCCGATGGCGCGGGGGTAAAGAAGCAGATCAAGCACCTGATGCTGCAGTCCATCAGACGGAGATTGGTAAGTGATGTGCCTGTGGGCGCTTTTTTATCCGGGGGCATCGATTCCAGCGTTGTGGTAGGGCTGATGGCTGAGGCGGACGCTGCCCGGCCCAATACGTTCAATATCGCCTTTGAGGAAAAAGAGTTCGACGAGTCGCATTATGCGGAAGTAGTAGCAAAGAAGTTCAACACCAACCATACCAGGCTGCTGCTAAGGCCTGGCAATTTCCTTGACGAGCTGCAAAATGCTCTTGATGCGATGGATACGCCCAGCGGGGACGGCGTCAATACTTATGTAGTATCCAAGGCCATACGTAAGAGTGGGATGACCGTGGCGTTGTCCGGTGTAGGAGGAGATGAGCTTTTTGCCGGCTACCCTTTTTTCAATCAGTACCTGGGGCTCAAAGAAAAGGGTTTTTTGTGGAGTATTCCTTCGGGGATCAGAAAGATGGCGGCGGGTGTGATGCCGGGGTCTTCGAGGGGAAGATCGGGACGGATCAAGCAGTTGTTGAGATCCCCCTCCTCCTCCATCGAGGATATTTACCCTGTGTTCCGTCAGTTGTTGTCGCCATTGCTTGTTACGGAGCTTACGACCTTATGCTCCGGCGAGCCGCCTGCGACGGCGGTCCAGCAGGAACTGATAAAGAGGCATGCATGTATTGCCCGGCTGCCCCTGTTAAGTCAGGTGTCGGTGGCGGAATTTCTGGGGTATACGCAGCATACCCTTTTGAAGGACACGGACCAGATGAGCATGGCCGTATCCCTGGAGGTACGTGAGCCATTCTTCGATCAGGACCTTGTAGAGTTCGTCCTGGCTGTCCCGGATGTTCTGAAAAGGCCGGTGTATCCCAAAAGTCTACTGGTAGAATCGGTGAAACCTTTATTGCCGGACGAAGTAGTACATAGGAAAAAACAGGGGTTCCTTTTCCCGTGGAATGTATGGTTGAAGAATGAGCTTCGGGCCTTTTGCGAGGAGAGGATCAACAATATGGCCCGGCGGCCTTTTATCGATGGGGCGAGGCTGGCCGCCTACTGGCAAAAATTCCTGGCGGGCGACGAACATATCAGATGGGCTGAGATATGGCTATTCGTGGTGCTGGAATACTGGCTGGAAAAGAATGGAATAGAATAATAAATCAATAAACAGCAACGGGGTTATTCATGAAGGGCTACAGAATTGGGATCATCGGAGCCGGATCGATCGTGGAAAGCAATCATCTTCCGGCTATTGCTTCCCTTCCAGGAGTGAAATTTGCGTGGATCTACGATAAGAATGCTGTCCGGAGTGCACTGGTCTCTAAAATGTATGGAGTGCCGGCTCTTGCGGAAGATGCGTTCGACCATGCCGTCGGGGATGTGGATATTTGTTTACTGGCCATTCCCTATGGAACAAGGAAGCCGTATATCGATCTCTGCAGGCGCAGCGGTAAGGCCATTGTGATAGAAAAGCCCTTTGCTTTTTCAAAAGAGGAGCATTTGGCCACCTGTGAAGGTTTCGACGATTGGGCCATTGCCGTAAATTTTCAAAGGCGATATTACCGGTCGGTAGCTATACTCAGGCATATTGTCCGATCACGACCGTTGGGGGGGCTCCGGTCTATCCGATTTATACAAGGTAATTTTACACTCAAGGGGGGATCGGGTTATTTGTCGAGTGCCAAGCTGGCGGGGGGAGGTGTGATAGCAGAAAGCTCCAGCCATATCCTCGATATTATCCTTTCGGTGGCTGCGGCAAAAAGTGTTCGTCTGCAGGAATTACGCAGCCTGCATATGGATGGCCTGGACTATGACTCTATTTTTGACAGCCTTGTTGAGACAGCGGAGGGCGAAGTCCCCGTCCATTGTGAAATATCCACGCTACGCAATCTTGCCAACGGCCTTTACCTTGAATTCGACAATGGTTTGCTGACTTGTGATCTTTCGCCTGACGGAAAGATATTCCTTCGCAACAAGACGGGCAGCGGGATCGATCTCTCCTTAACGGAGGTGGCCTCTTATGAGAGCATCCAATGCCAGGCTACCCGTATCAACGAGGCATTCCTGATCTTTTGGCAACAGTTCATATTGGGATTGGGACGAAAGGAGGCAAATTTAACCAGCGCCTGCACCAGCATACTGACGTCTTCATGGCTGGAAGGTATCTATGAGAAAATAAGCATATGACCAGGATAGGAATATTGGGAGCCAGCAGTCAATCGGGGTCTTCCGTTGCCCTTTTTCTAAGGAAGTTCCCGGAAATAGAGGTCACCTGTTTTATCAGGTCCTCCTATAGCAAGGTTTTTTTTGAGTTGACCGGGATACCGTACCGGCTGATCGATACGAATGATGAGGTTGTGCTGCGGCAGAACCTCGGGGAAATGGACGTCATCCTGGATTTTAGCTATCCCGCGGGGCAGTTGCATGAGATACTAAGCCGGTCGAAAGCAGGTATCGGGAAAGTGTTCAAGGCATTGAAACCGGGGAGCCTTTATTTTTATATGAGCAGCATCATGGCTTACGGGATGCCGGACACCGAGAAATGGGTCCGTCACTATCGTCTGCCGCGGACGTCGTATGCCTATATAAAGAGGTCCATAGAGAAATATACTTTCAGGCTTGGCAGGAAGACCGGTGTAAAAGTGTATAATTTTCGTCTGGGCCAGGTGCATGGGTTTTTGCAGTCTGTGAATGGCTCATTTCGCAAGAACTTATCGGACAATAATATAGCACTGGTGGACGGGCATGCCGACGACGCTGCCAATATCATCTTTATCCACCCATTGTGTGAAGCCATCGTCCAATGTATACAAGGCAGGCACAGGCCCGGTCTGTACACGCTGGTGGCCAATCCTCAATGGACATTGAAGGAGTTGTATGAGTACTACCTTCATTATTATGGGTTATCCTCGCATATTGAATATCTTCCGGGAGATGATAAAAAAAAGGGACAGGGTTTTATTCAGCGATGTCTTAACCTGGCCAAGCCATACAGGTCATTGTTGGAAACCTATGTCCTGATGCGGGTTCCTGCCCTGGCTGTACGGCTCAAGGGAAGCTTTCGCCGGGGAGAGCTATCGCTTGGCAGGAATTCCGTCATCAACGGCATGGATTATGTGGACTATAACCTTTTGGGAACGCCATCGATCCCTTCCATCCCGGGGCTTACGGTCTCTCCTGCACAGATCCTGCAGATCGAAAAGGAGATGGAGGCGTTTTATGACTCACTTATCTCAGCAAAATACAAATGACACCCAGCTTATCTATCATCATTCCTACATTTCGCCGAACGGATAGCCTGCATCGCCTGCTGCAGGCTCTGCTGGTTCAAAAGGACGTACAGCCCGAGCTGATCGTGGTCGATCAGAACCCTGCGGGTTACCTGGATGGGGTGCTGCCTTCAGCGCCGGGGGTCAGGCATATTGTACAACCGGTGGCAAACGCATCGAGCGCGAGGAACAGCGGATTTCTTGCTTCCAGCGGGCAGATCATTCTTTTTATCGATGATGATCTTATTCCGGAGGAGGATTTTTGTATCAAAGCGCTTGCTATTTTTCGACGCCATCCGGAGATGGGGTGTTTTTCACCGCTGGTGTACAATGCAGAGGGGAAAGATGCGGCTTTGAGGCAGGCAAAGACAAAATTTACGGCGCCTTTCAAAGGCACGGAGGATATATTCGCGATCACGGATACGATCAGTGCGGCTCTTTTTTTTACGAGGGATTACTTCAGAAAGACCGGGGGATTCGATCCGGCGTTGTTCGAGTTTGCGCGGACGGCGGAAGACCAGGAGCTTTTTCTTCGCATGCGGAAAAGGAAGCTTACTTTGTATTTTGTGTCTTCCGTAGAGGTTTATCACGATGAGACGATCGCGGGAGGATGTGATCTTCGGACCGTGGATTATTGGATCACCCGCGAAAAATGTATGAAGGCCTGGGCTTACCGGCACAGGATACATCATCATCCTCCCGGGGTATTGTCTGCAAACGACCTATTTCAGCTGGCCCGTTCCGGATTTTTAAACAAAGAAGTATTATCCTCCGGCTGGGGGAATATCAGCAAGCAGGCAAAATTATTATCGGCATCCATCCGATCAAGCGGAGAATTCCTGAATACAGTCCCACACCGGCACTCCGAGGTAGAGAACATCGATCATTTGACCAAATAAAAATGAACAGTATGCGAATTGGAGGATTTATTCTGCTATTTATCCTTTGCTGGGCGGAGGGTTTGATGGCGCAGGGAAGGGAAGAGTTCAACGGTCCTTTTGGCAACTGGGCCAATGTAAAGAAGCAATTCGGCGCCAAGGGCAACGGCAAGGACGATGATACAAAAGCGCTGCAGAGGGCCCTCGATGAATTGAGCAACCCGGCGATGAATTACAATACCGGTGCTCAGGGATATATGGTGATCTACCTGCCTGCCGGGACGTACAATATCTCTTCTACGCTGGTGCTCAAAGGGAAGATAGGCGTCAGTATTATCGGGGAAGACCCTTCCCGGACCATCATCAAATGGACAGGCGGCGATAAGGACACGCTGTTTTGGGCGGATGGATCGGCCTATTTCAAGATCGCCCGTCTCACTTGGGATGCGGGGGGCAGAAAGAATATGGAAGGCATCGGCATCCACTGGAAAGATCAATGGAACGATGGGAAGACCAGGAGCTTTGCTTCCCTGAATATAGAGCTTTCGGATAATTATTTCATTGGAGGGTTCATGTATGGCATTTCCGGCGGGTATAATTTCAACGATTCGGAGATCGCTATCCGGCGATGTGCCTTTAATGGTTGTACAGTCGCCGGGATACTGATAACAGGCTTCAATGCCATTGACTACTGGATCTGGGATTGCAAGTTCCTCCAATGCGGCAGCGGTGTGGAGTGTCATGATGGAGTGTATCATGTGTACAGGTCATTTTTCTCCGGCTCCAAGGTATGCGACCTTCATAATTACCATGGCTATTATAGTTCGGTGCGTGGCTGCTATTCCTTGAACAGCCGGATGTTTTCCGCCGACGAGACGCTCAGCAGCAATCCATTTAAAAGAATATTCCAGGACAATACCGTGATCAACCCGCAAACACTTCCCATCGTGTACTATCACCTGGGAAAGCTTACGTTGTGGGGGAACAGATTTACGGCCCTCAGGGACACGGGAAAGTTTACAGTATCTACCATGAGCTGGGCTCCCGGCATCTATGAGGTCATGTCGGTGAATAATACGTATCCCAATGACAATGCGATCAGCATTACGAGCAAGCCCAATAAAATTTATTCCATCGGCGACAGGACCTCGTCTGTGACGGCTACTGCCGATGTTTTTTTGAAAGGGATGGATGTCCTTCCTCCGAAGGTCATCCGCAAGATCTTCGAGGTCCCTGCCGGCGCCAATTCTGCCGTTATTCAAGCTGTATTGAACCAGGCTGCGGCGCTCCGGGGGCAAAGGCCTGTCGTGCATTTTCCTATGGGGAACTATGTTATAGACAAGCCTCTGATCATACCAGCCGGCGCCGATGTTCAATTGAAAGGTGATGGGCTGCTCTATGCTTCGGTGTTTATAAAAAAAGCGGGTGCTTTTACCGACGAGCCGATGATCCTCGTAAAAGGGCCCAGCTATGCCAGCATTCAGGACCTGCAGATGGGACAGGACGGTGATAAGGATGGTTCTGCCTGTATACAATTCGAGGGGGTAGACCAGCCTGGTTCGCAGGCGCATATCGACCAGGTCTATTCTCATGCCGACACTTCTGTTTCTCTCCGTGAGCTGGACAACCTGTATGTGCAGAAAGACAATTCCTTTTTCACAGACGGCAATGCTGTTTCAGGCGGACCGCTTGTAAGAGGAGGAGGAGGTACGGCCGGACTGTATTGCTATGGCGGTCAGTTCGAGCATGTCAGGGTGGACAACAATGGAAGGTTTTTGTCAAAAGATTGCTGGTGGGAAGGGGAAACCCGTGTGCCGTTGGACCTGGCAGGCAATGGAACGATCTGCATAGACGGGGCAATGATTGCTCCGAACCGTGCCGACAGTACAGCTACCGTTCGTATTGGAAGGTTCAAAGGGCATATCAGCCTAATGAATATGTACCTGCAGGGGGCCCTGGTTCCCCAGGGAAATAACCCGGATCTTAACCTCCTGGCCTGGAATATTCATTTTTACTTCAAGATGGACCCGCTGGATTTTTTGCGCAATGGGGGCAGCTACAAGGGCGCTTTCCTGGGCTTGAATGCGCAGTGCTTTATTCCGAACTCTCCGGCTTGTAAAGATATCATCTCCATTCCCGACCGGCAGCAGAATATCCAGGATATAAATCCATTTCTTGACAAGGAGACGGCTTTTGACAGAGAGAGCAGGCCGGTGTTATATAAAAATCTTCCGGCTGGAAGCAGCAACATCTACCTGTCCAGGGTCAGCCTCCTGGGGGTGAGAAAAAATGCGATCATATTCACTCCCCGATAGTATGGAAAAGAAGAAGATATTGGTATTGGTCGATTGGTTTGCGCCAGGCTATAAGGCCGGAGGTCCTATACAGTCCTGTGTGAACTTTGCGTTTTCGCTCAGGGACGAGTTCGGCATCCATGTGTTGACCACGGACACGGATCATGGGGAGCAAGAGCCCTATGACAGTGTGGAGGCGGGGCGCTGGACAAATGACCTCCATCCCGACATACAGGTCTTTTACCTGAGAAAAAGGGGGATAACGCGCAGGCAGATCAGGGAGCAGCTGGATGCGGTGGAGGCCGATTATGTCTATCTGAACCATCTGTTCTCGCCATTATTTGTCATATATCCCATGTGGTTGAAATATACGGGCCGGCTTAAAAGCCAGGTGGTGGTGTGTCCCAGGGGCGCTTTGTATGACAGCGCTTTGTCCGTCAAGCCATGGAAAAAGACGCCCTTTTTAAAGGTGTTCAAGTGGATGGGCTTGCACAAGCGGGTCCTTTTTCATGCGACGAACGAGCGAGAGAAGGCGGCGATCTTACGGTTCTTCCCCGGCAGCAAGGTGCTGATCGCAGACAATCTGCCCAAGTCGGATCAGGGGGCATACGAGAGCTGTCCGAAGGAGAAGGGGGTGGTAAAATGCATCTTTGTGGCCCGGATCGTTGCTATCAAGAACCTGCAATTCTTTTTGAAGGTGCTGGAAGAGGTCAGTGTGAATGTAGAGCTTACCGTTGTGGGCCCCGTGGAAGACAATGCTTATTGGGCGGATTGCCAAAAGACGATAGACGGGCTGAGAAAGAATATACGTGTCGAATATCTTGGGCCGAGGAGGAATGACGAGCTGATGTCTTTATTGCAGCGGCATCATCTTTTTGTGCTGCCTACTACCGGCGAGAATTTTGGGCATTCCATTTTCGAAGCGTTGCTGGCGGGTCGTCCTGTTCTGATCAGTGATCAGACGCCCTGGTTGGGGCTTCCCCTGAAAAAAACGGGTTGGGATCTTCCGTTGACCGATGCCGCGGCTTTTACGCGGGTGGTAGAAGAGGTAGCCGGTTGGGACCAGCCGGTGTTTGATGAATGGGGGCGGAGCGCCTGGGCCTATGCGGCGGCATTTATCCGCAATCCGGAGCTAAGGGAGCAGTATATCCGTCTGTTCTCCTGATGGTCTAAAAAATTATCAGGGAAGAACAATAGTTTAGCCTATTTACCGTTGAAATAGAGGATAAAAGGAATGGATAGTACGGTTGACAATTCGTCCTACAGGACAACGATAGAGATCGGTGCCTCTTCTTTAAAGCAGGCGGCCTGGTATTTTGTAAATATTATCTTTTTCAAAAATCCATTTAATGTTTTTTCCGGCTTGAAGGTGACCCTTTTGAGGTGGTTTGGCGCTGAGGTGGGTGATGGGGTTGTGATCAAGCCGTCTGTAAATATAAAGTTCCCGTGGAAGTTAAAGGTGGGTCGCCATTCGTGGATCGGAGAAGGGGTGTGGATCGATAATTTATCGGAGGTGATCATTGGCAGCAACGTTAACCTTTCACAGGGGTGTCTGCTGCTGACTGGCACCCATGATCATAGCAAAACGACTTTCGACTTCCTGTCGCATCCCATTGTCCTGGAAGACGGTGTTTGGATCGGGGCAATGGCGGTCGTGTATGGGGGTGTCACCTGCAAGACCCATAGTATCCTGGGAATTGCCTCTGTGGCGGAGAAAGAGCTGGAGCCCTATATGATCTATAAAGGCAATCCGGCGGTGCCTGTGTTGAAGCGGGTCGTGAAGTAGTCCAATATCCAAATTATGAATAGACCTTATTTGAAGGGCCTTAACTCGTTAAGGTTTCTAGCCGCTGCTTTTGTTATAATCAGCCATGGGCAACAATCCATCACAAAGCTGGGATTTGACAGATTTTCAAGTTTAGCGATATTCAACCGTGGCGGGGATGCCGTAGAATTTTTCTATGTGTTGTCCGGGTTCCTGATCACCTATCTGCTGCTGGGTGAGTTGGATAAGACCGGGACGATCTCCATCCGGGGCTTTTATGCGCGCCGGGTATTCCGGATATGGCCGCTGTATTTTCTCATCGTGACGATAGGTTTTGGGTTCCTGGGGGTGATCTATCCCAAAATGACAGGACAATCATTTTTCGACTTCCCTATCTGGAAGGGTCTTCTACTCTTTTTCTGTTTTATGCCGAACCTGGCGACATCGATGTATACCACCGGGCTTTTATTTCCTCTTCGGACCATTGGTGTGGAAGAGCAATTCTATTTATTCTGGGCACCCGTCATTAAAAAGTTTAGGCATAGAATACACTTACTGATCGGATGCTTTATCTTAATTTCGTGTGCGTGGTATTGCCTGTTGATCTATGGCAATCTGCCTTTGTCGGAGACGGCGCAGGCATTCCTGAAAACACAGAAATTCTATGCAATGGCGATAGGGGCAGGTTTTGGTTTATTACAATACAGATTTGGCGAACGGTACAGGCAATCCTGGGTATCCTCGGCTGCGGTGCAGTGGCTGATCATCGGCATCATTGTGTATTATTATTTCGTGGGTACGGGCCTTGCTGTAGGGGAGGGTGATATTTTTCATTTCTTTATGTGCGGGCTGTATGGTCTTTTGATCATCAATTCCAATCTGCTGGACCGTCCTGTTGTCAACCTGGAACGGAGGCTGCTGGTACATCTCGGCACCATTTCCTATGGCTTGTATATGTGTCATATGCTGGTGGATTACACGTTGCGATTCACCCTAATGAGGCTGCATATAGAAAAAGCCGGTTATTTCCTGGTGATCATGCCGTTGTATCATATATTGCTGATGGGACTGGCGATCGTGCTGGCATCATTTTCCTATAGACATTATGAAAACTATTTCCTTCGTTTGATCAAAAATCCACAATCCTATGTCTACCGCCTAAAGAACAGGTATGCTTAGTGGTAAGACAATCATCAATCATCGGATCATCAGGGAAGCTCTTCGTATCCGGAAGGTGGAGGAGAAATTCCTGGAGCTTTTTTCACAGGGTAAGTTAAATGGAACGGTGCATACCTGCGTCGGCCAGGAGTTCTCAGCGGTGGCTTTTGCCGGACAGCTGAAGAAGAAGGACTTTGTCTTTTCCAATCACCGGTGTCATGGGCATTATATCGCCTTCACCGGGGACACGAGGGGATTGCTGGCGGAGTTGTTGGGAAAGGCCTCGGGCACCTGCGGGGGCATCGGGAGCAGCCAGCATCTGTGTCATAAGAATTTTTTCTCCAATGGCATACAGGGGGGTATTGTTCCGGTGGCTGCCGGCTATGCTTTGGGCAACAAGCTGAAGCAAAACGGGGCTATCGGTGTCGTATTTATCGGTGACGGTACCCTGGGTGAGGGTGCACTTTATGAGACGATGAATATTATTTCCAAGTGGGAGATACCGTTGCTTATCGTCTGTGAAAATAATTTTTATGCGCAATCTACTCCACAACCTATAAATCTGGCGGGGGATATCCTTTCCAGGGCGCGGGCATTTGGTATCCGTACAGGACAGGGAGCTACCTCTTCACCTGACGAGCTGATGGAGAAGGCCCAACAGGCAATAGATTTTGTACGGGATGAGGTGAAGCCCTGTTTTTTCCTGGTGGAGACCTACCGGCTGAATGCTCATTCCAAGGGGGATGACGATCGTGATCCTGCGGAGGTAGCGGGTTTTAGCGAACGGGATTTTTTGAATATTTTCCGGAATGAGTCGCCTTCCTACTATCAGAAATATAAAGAGGAAGTGGATGGAGAAGTGGATTCTCTTGTGCAGGAGATCCTGCAGGAGGAGGAGCTTGCGCTGGAAAAATACTACCGGCAGGAGGAGGTTATTACCGATGACAACTGGACGCCGCTGGAGGCTATCAATAAGCGCCAGGTGGAGCTGCTCAATCAATTTTTCCGGGAAAGGATAGTGAACGATGAGCGAATGGTATTTCTTGGCGAGGATGTGTTGTCTCCTTATGGCGGCGCCTTCAAAGTGGCCAAGGATCTTTCTTTTCTCAGGCCGGACAGGGTATTTTCCACGCCTATCTCCGAGGCTGCGTTGACAGGGATATCAAATGGTCTGGCGCTGAATGGTTTCAAGCCGTACGCGGAGATCATGTTTGGGGATTTTATGACACTGGCTTTTGATCAGATCGTCAATCATGCTTCCAAGTTCCATCATATGTTCAATAAGAAGGTGAACTGTCCGGTGGTAGTAAGGACTCCGATGGGTGGACGAAGAGGTTATGGTCCCACACATTCACAGACATTGGACAAGTTCCTGGTAGGCATCGATAATGTAAAGACTGTTGCCCTGCATACGCTGATGGACCCGGGTGATATCTATAAGGCTGTATATGAGGAACAGCATCCTGTCATCGTCATCGAGAACAAGACCGACTATGGGAAGAAGGTCGCGCAGCATCAATGGAAGAATTTTGTATACGAGCGTAATGGGGATGCTTTTCCTGTTGTCCGGGTGCGGCCGGCCGCCTCTGCTCCTACCCTTACCATTGTCACGTATGGCGGCATGGCCGATGTGGTAGCGGGTATGCTGGAGCAGGTGTTCATGGATGCGGACCACAAGCCTGAACTTATCATTCCGTCATTGATCTCTCATTTACCTGTAGACCTGGTGGCTGCTTCTGCCGCGCTGACGGGGCGGCTGCTGGTAATCGAAGAGGGGTCGGGTTTTGCCGGCATTGGGAGCGAGCTGATCGCCTCTGTGACGGAGCTGGTCCCGCATAAGATACAGACCCGGCGGGTGGCGGCGCATCCTGTACCTATCCCTTCCGTAAAATCCCTGGAAAATATTGTATTACCCGATAAGAACAGGATCCTGGACGAAATAAAAGCAAGTTTTCATTAATGGCATTACTGCAGGAAATACTGGTACCTCTTTTAGCGGTCAATGATACAAGCCTCACCGTGGTGGAGGTTTGTTTTGCTGGCGGCAGCGCCGTGAAGAAAGGAGATCTGATCATGGTATTCGAGACGTCCAAGACCACTTATGATGTGGAGGCTGCGTCCGATGGCTATATTCAATATTTATGCGAGCCCGATCATGACTATGAGGTAAATACCGTGGTGGCAAGGATCTATAGTGAGGCGGAGGAGGTGAATTTGGTGGCGCCGTTGAAGGTGAATGGTGTGGCCGTTGCCGCGATCACGAAGGTGCAGAAGACTACGAGTTGGGAAGGAGAGACGTTGTTCTCCTGTGAGGCTACCCGGCTGATGACCGAGGCGGGTATTGCCCCATCTGTTTTTGCGGGCAGGGACTTCGTGAACGGCCGGGATGTTCAGGAGTTCCTGAAACCTGAGCCGGCGGCCAAGACTGTGGCCAGCCCGGCAACCAAGGGCGCTTCGACCGTTGGAGCTACGCTGCCTGCGGACCCGCAGAAGGTCATCGTGGAGCGGCTCAGCTCCGGGAAGAAAAGGGAGATCGAATACCTGGGAGATGTACAGTCGCCCGGGCTTACCAGCACGCTCCATACCTGGGTCGAGACGGATGGCATCTTTGTTCATATCAACCGCTCGCTGAAATATCTCAAGGATTCGCTGCTGCCTGTGATCATTTATGAAGTGTCCAGACTGCTGGAAAGTTATCCGTTATTGAATGCATATTTCACGGGGGATGCCATTGCCCGCTATAAAGAAGTAAATCCGGGTTTTGCCGTAGATATAGATAAGGGGTTGAAGGTTTTGAAGATAGCTGGTGCGGGGCGGCTGGGCATCCAGGACATCGAGAAGGCGGTGATCGACCTGTCCGGCCGGTACCTGGACGATGCTTTGGAATTGGAACAGCTGACGGACATAACTTTTACGATCACGGATCTTTCTTCGGAGGGTGTGGCTTTGTTCCGCCCCCTTGTGAATAAAATGAACAGCGCGATACTGGGCATATCGGCCATCGACAACAAGCTGCAGCGGTGTACATTGAGCCTTACCTTCGACCACCGGGTAACGGAGGGCAAGCAGGCCGCTCAATTCCTAAAGGAGCTCAAGGACAGGCTGGAATCCTACCGGGCGGCGGATCCTGCTGCGGCTGTGCAGGGTATCAGCTGCTTTAAATGTTTGAAAACGCTGCAAGAGGACCTGGCGGGGGTCGGTTTTGCCCGCTGTGTCACTCCGGAAGGAAAAGATGGATATATTTGCCAGAGCTGTTTAAAAGGATTCTAAGCGGACACGGAGCCTTCGCTGGTGAGCCAGACGATGGGTTCCTACAATGTGCTACATGGAAGAGAAAATAAAAGAGATCGTATCTGCATTTACAAAGATCCCGGTGGGCGACATCGGACCGGCAACTCCTGTGGATCGCCAGACCGTGAAGAGTTCGATATTGTTGCATCGGATGTATGCCCGGCTGGCGGAAGAAGGTCTGGTGGTGGAAAATTACTCAGCTGTAAGGACCTTTGCCGATCTTATAGGGAATCATGATCAGAAGGCGGTGAACGGGGCTGCCGTACATGCGCCCGCTGCGGCTGTCGCGGCTGTTTCCGGAGTGTCCTCTGGTAATATCGGAATAGACATCGAGGAACTTTCATCCCTTCCCCGCGCTCATGATTTCAGGAAAGACGAGTTCTATACCATGAATTTTACTCCTTCTGAAATAGCTTATTGTGTTCTTCAGCCTGACCCTTATGCTTCATTTACGGGATTATTTTCTGCCAAGGAAGCGATCGTCAAGGCCGATGGCCGGCACCGGTCGAGGTCATTCAATAGCATTGAGATCACCCACGGTCCGGATGGAGAGCCTTTATATCCAGGTTTTCACCTGTCCATTTCGCATGCCGGCGGCGTTGCCGTAGCGGTAGCCATTCCTGTAAGGTCGGAACAGACTACGCCTGCGCCGCAGCCTATGCTGCCTGTCAGACGGGGTAAGGACGCTTTAGGGATCAGCCTGCTGGCGCTGGCGCTTGCGATATTGGCAATTATTCTTGGTTTTATCCGATGAAGATATCCATTATTACTGCTACCTATAATAGCGCCGCCACGGTGAGGGACACGCTTGTGAGCATACAGGACCAGCGGCACACGGACATCGAACATATCATGGTGGATGGAAGGTCTTCCGACAAGACGTTGGATATAGTATCGGGCTTTGCCCATGTAGCCAAGATCATCTCCGAGAAGGATAAGGGGATCTATGACGCCATGAATAAAGGCATCGGTATGGCCACGGGAGAGGTGATCGGTATCCTGAATTCCGACGATATGTACACGGATGACCAGGTGCTCACCGACGTGGCAAGGGCCTTTGAGGACCCCCGGGTGATGACCGTATATGCCGATCTTCAGTATGTGAATCCGGACAACCCGCAAAGGGTCATCCGGACCTGGCGTTCGGGGCTTTACCAAAAAAGAAATTTTTATTATGGCTGGATGCCCCCACATCCGACATTTTTTGTAAGAAAATCCGTGTATGACCTTGCCGGGGTATTTGACCTCAGCCTCCGGTCGGCTGCAGATTATGAACTGATGCTCAGGATCCTACTCAAACATGGATTGACGGCACACTATATACCCCGGGTGATCGTGAAAATGCGGGCCGGGGGAATGAGCAATGCTTCCCTGTGGAACAGGTTGCGGGCAAATAAGGAGGATAGATTGGCCTGGAAATTGAATGGGTTAGAACCATATTTTTTTACCCTATACATTAAACCCTTAAGAAAAATTCATCAATTTATAATCAAGTAATTGTATGGCAAAAGTCGCGTTGATCACCGGTGTCACAGGGCAGGATGGCGCTTATTTAAGTGAATTGCTCCTAAAGAAAGGATATATTGTACATGGCATTAAGAGGAGGTCGTCTCTCTTCAATACGGAAAGGATCGATCATCTTTACCAGGATCCGCATGAAAAAAATGTGCAATATCATCTACACTATGGTGATCTCACCGACAGTACCAACCTGATCCGTATCATCCAGGAGACCCAGCCGGATGAGATATACAACCTGGCGGCTATGAGCCATGTGCATGTGAGCTTCGAGATCCCGGAATATACGGCCAATGCGGACGGTATCGGAACCCTCCGTATCCTGGAGGCGGTGAGGCTGCTGGGGCTTACAAAAAAGACCAGGGTTTATCAGGCTTCCACATCGGAATTATATGGCCTTGTGCAGGCTGTTCCTCAATCGGAGACTACCCCTTTCTATCCCCGCAGTCCATATGCGGTGGCCAAGCTGTATGGATATTGGATCACCGTCAACTACCGGGAAGCTTATAAAATGTATGCGTGTAATGGTATCCTGTTCAATCACGAATCACCTCTTCGCGGCGAGACCTTTGTGACCCGTAAGATCACCCGTGGGGTGGCGAAGATTGGGTTGGGGTTACAGGATAAGATCTATTTAGGCAACCTGGATGCGCAACGTGACTGGGGGCATGCCAAGGATTATGTAGAGGCCATGTGGCGGATATTGCAGCAGCCGGAGCCGGAAGATTTCGTCATCGCCACAGGCGTTACGACACCCGTACGGGAATTTGTCCGGATGGCATTTGCCGAGCTGGGAATAGAATTGGAATTCAGGGGTAAGGATGAAAAGGAAGTTGGCATCGTCGCTGCCAGCACCAACCCGGATTTTATCGTCGAAGTCGGTAAGGAAGTAGTGGCGGTGGATGCGCGTTATTATCGTCCTACGGAGGTTGACCTGCTGATAGGCGATCCCACGAAGGCGCAGCAGAAGCTGGGGTGGAAGCCCAAATACGATCTGGCCATGCTGGTAAAAGAAATGGTCAATGCGGACGTGCAGCTTTTCAGGAAGGAAAAGATCCTGAAAGAATCCGGCTTCCATATTAAGAATCAATACGAATAAAGGTATGAATCAAAGCGATAAGATTTTTGTGGCCGGTCACCGTGGAATGGTAGGCTCTGCCATCACACGGAAATTGACAAAGGAAGGATTTAGCAAGCTCGTGCAAAGGACATCCAAAGAGCTGGACCTGCGCGATCAGGCGGCTGTACATACGTTTTTCGAGAAGGAAAGACCGGATCATGTTTTTCTGGCGGCGGCCAAGGTAGGTGGTATCCTGGCGAATAATACCTACCGTGCAGAGTTCCTTTATGACAATCTCATGATCCAAAATAATGTCATCGATGCCGCCTATCGCAATGGCGTTAAAAAGCTGCTTTTTTTGGGATCGTCGTGTATATATCCAAAAATGGCGCCTCAGCCGTTGAGGGAGGATGCGTTGCTGACCGGTGAGCTGGAGCCTACCAATGAGCCGTATGCCATTGCCAAGATCGCTGGTATCAAGATGGCGGATGCCTATCGTTCCCAGTATGGATGCAATTTCATCTCCGTCATGCCTACGAACCTGTATGGTCCCAACGACAACTATGACCTGAACAACTCCCATGTTCTTCCTGCCCTGATCCGTAAATTTCATGAGGCCAAAAAGAAAGGGGAGCCTTCGGTCATGTTATGGGGTACTGGAAAGCCCCGTCGGGAGTTCCTGCATGCGGATGATCTGGCGGACGCCTGTTTTTTCCTCATGCAGCAGTACAATGAGCCCGGCTTTGTCAACATTGGTACGGGGGAGGATCTGGAGATCGGCGAGCTGGCTCTTCTGATCAAGAAGATCGTAGGTTATGAAGGGAAGATAGAGCATGATCTTTCCAAGCCCGATGGTACTCCGCGCAAGCTGATGGATGTGAGCAAGCTGAGCAAGCTGGGATGGAAGGCTGCCATCAGCCTCGAAGAGGGTATTCGCCGGGTGTATGAGGATTTTAAGATTGCTAACTAATCTATGATAATCGGTGTTTTCTTTATTCAGAAGATCGGCATCTGAGGATGCCGACTTTAGCGGGCTGGTCTGCGACATGCATTCTCATCTCATTCCCGGGATCGATGATGGTGCGAAGGATATGGAGGATTCTATACGGCTGATCAGGGGGCTGGCGGATCTGGGCTATCGTAAGCTGATAACTACTCCTCATATCTTAGCGGATTTTTACCCCAATACACCCGAGACTATCGGCGAGGGGCTGAGGGCTGTGCAGGCCGAGCTGGCAAGACAAAGCATCGACGTGGAGCTTCATGCAGCTGCGGAATACCTTATAGATGATCATTTTATCGGTCTGTTGGAATCCGGGAACCCCATGTTGACCTTGAAGGACAAGTTGCTACTCGTGGAGCTCTCCTTTGCCGTCCCTGCCATCAACCTCAAGGAGATACTTTTCGAGGTACAGTTAAAAGGATATCAGCCTGTTCTGGCTCACCCCGAGCGTTATCTGTATTTCGGCGCCGACAAGACCTGGTACGACCAGTTGAGGGATGCCGGCTGTTATTTTCAGCTCAACCTATTGTCTATCAGGGGTTACTATGGGAAGGGCTCTCAGGAATTAGCCCAATATCTTATCAAAAGAAAGTATGTAGACTTCCTGGGTACGGATCTACATCATGAAAAGCACCTGGCCAATCTTCGTTCCTCCCGTATAGCTGATACAGTAAAAAAATTACTGGACACCGGGCTGATACGGAATCCTTCTCTAATATAAATCCTTCTCTAGTTTAAACTTTGTTCCCCCGTTGTTAAACAAGAATTGTCTCTTTCTTGTAATATTGCCGTATGAATGTTTTCACGATAAAGGATCTTGAGAATCTTTCCGGCATCAAGGCCCATACGATACGTATATGGGAGCAGCGGTATAATTTTCTCAAGCCTTGTCGTACAGAGAGCAATATCCGCTACTATTGCAGCGAGGAGCTAAAGACCATTCTCAATATCTCTCTTCTGAACAAGTATGGTTATAAGATCTCGCATATCGATAAGATGAGCGAGCAGGAGCTGCGGAGCAAGATAATCTCTCTTACGGATACGGAAGCAAGGCAGGAAAGGCTGGTCAATGAGCTCATCGCTCATATGATCGATCTGAATGTCGAGCGATTGGAACAGGTGCTGGACAAATATGTCCTTATGTACGGCATCGACAGGGCCATTACACAAATCATCTTCCCTTTTCTTCATCGGATAGGCATCCTCTGGATCACCAATCATATTCAACCTGCGCAGGAGCACCTGGTGTCCAACATCATCCGGCAGAAGCTGGTCGTAGGCATTGAAGGGGCCATGCCAGTGCGTCAGGTAGAGCGGACATTACTTCTCTTTCTTCCGGAAGGAGAACACCATGAGCTGGGGTTGCTGTATGTGCATTATCTCCTGCGAAGCCATGGGGTGAAGGTCCTTTATCTGGGGGCCGACATGCCCTTGAAGGATGTTGAATTTGTCTGCAAATACAAGCGGCCAGATTTTCTGTACACCCATCTTACGGGTATTGCGGGGAATTTTAGCCTGGAAAAATTCATATCCCAGGTGAGCCAGCGTGTACCTGATATTCCCCTGGTGATCTCCGGGCAATTGGCCCGTGCTCATAGTAAGAAGGTCCCTTCGGGTATAAATTTCAAAAGGAGCCTTTCCGAGGTGCTGGAGTTTGTCGCCAGCCTTGGGTAGTGCGTCAGCCTGTCACCTGTTTTTCCCTCTGTTAGGCATTTTTTCCCTGTTTTTGTCAGTCTTTTATCCTCAACTGTCAGTCTTTTCCGCTGGGGCTGAAGGGGCCGGGTTTTTGCTTAAAATACCTGGAAAACGGGTTCGCCCAACGAGCCGAGGTTCGCCGGTGGCCTGTACCAAGAGCACCTGGAAGGTGGTCGTCCAATGGATATCTACAAACGGGAAATGATAAATAATTGATTTTTTGGCTGTTACTTTTTTTAACTAACCATTGAACACGAATTTTTGTCCCACTTCCCATTTGTGTTTAAATTTGAGTATAAGTTCATTAAACAATATTTTTAACCATGGCTGCAGTAGAATTCAACCAACTTTTGGTCAATAATGCGGAATTTTTGAAGCCCTTTGCCATCACGCTCACCCGTGATTCCGAGGCGGCCAAGGACCTTTTTCAGGAAACTTTATATCGGGCGTTAGCCAATAAGGATAAATACAATGTCGGTACTAATATAAAGGCCTGGCTGTACACGATCATGCGGAATATTTTTATCAATAATTACCGCCGTAAAGCCAAGCAGAATACCATTTTTGACAGTACTCCGAATGATTTCCTTTTAAATTCCGCCCAGCTGGCGGTAGCCGGCACGGTGGAAAGCAACCTGCGGGTAAAGGATATTCAAACGGCTATTCACAATCTTCCTGAGATATTCAGGAATCCGTTCCTGCTGTATTTCGATGGGTTCAAATACCATGAGATCGCGGATATGTTACAGGAGCCGTTGGGGACTATCAAGAGCCGCATCCACTTTGCCCGTAAATTATTGAAAGCTCAGATCGACAGGCACTAATCCATTCTATGCTGGAAGAAGTGATCCTGGTCGACGAGTTTGATACACCGGTGGGTGTAATGGAAAAGATGGAGGCCCACCGCAAGGCGCTTCTTCACCGCGCTTTTAGTGTTTTTATTTTTTCCCGGAAAGGCGATATGCTGTTGCAGCGAAGAGCGCTGTCCAAATACCACAGCGGCGGGCTTTGGACCAATGCGTGCTGTAGTCATCCCCGTCCGGATGAGGATACCTGTGAGGCTGCCAGGCGCCGTCTGTCCGAAGAGCTTGGGTTTGCCGTCCCCTTGAAAAAGATCTTCGATTTTACATACAGGTCCGAATTCGACAATGGGCTCACCGAGTACGAGTTTGATCATGTATATGCAGGCTGGTATGATCAGGGGATCTATCCCAACCCGGAGGAAGTGAGCGAGTATCGCTGGCTGTCTTTGGAGGCCATACAAGCCGAGCTGGCGGAATTTCCGTCGACCTACACCAGCTGGTTCCACCTGGCCTTCCCCTTGATAAAGTCGTGGATAGAACGGAGTCGTGTTTAGGACGATTGGCAGCGGAGCTTATTCGCAAAGCTGGATCGTATCGGTGGACTCCGTGCTCATTTGAATGAGCTTGACCTTACCGGCCGGGCCCTTTACATCGTAATGCAGGATCAGCGTGCCGTATTGGGTATCGTAGGCGTCCCAGAGATCGTCCTTTATTTTAGGGTTCCCCAGGGTTTTGAAGAGAGAGCCTCTTTTTGTGCCCATGATGGGGACGCTGAACTTGCCAGTGAATTTGGGACCTATCTCTATATAATGTCTTTTGGTATAGAAGTACAGGTCCTTTTCCTTCAGGAAGACCCCGCCGCCGCATTTGGCATCCTGTGATTCATCCATTGCGATGGCATAACAGGGGAATTTGTCTTTGATCTCTGCCCGTCCGTAATTAGGTTTTTGCCCATTGACCGTACCATTCAGGACGTCAACATAAAATTCGGGGCATTTTACTGTCGTTTTCAATTGACCCATGGCGGATGTCAGGCAACCGAGGGAAAGGGCTAGAAGAAGGGCTTTTATCATAAGTTGTAGCTTTTAGCATGGACCATGTAGCAAATTCCTTGCTAAACTTTATTTTTTCCTTCCGGAGACTGTTTCCCGGCTTGTGTGAGGTTCCGGCCAGGAGAGGATCAGAAGAGCGTTCCAGCTATGAGGAAGCCGACACCTATCAGCATCAGCAGCAGTCCCATGTACCAGAATTGCCTTCTCCGGGTGAGAAGGGAAATGGCGGATATGGCGATGGCGATCTGGAAGGCAGTGACTGCGGAGGCCAGGGGAACATGGTGTCCCAAATGTTGTTCCGAGAGTTTTTCGGCATCTTCGGCCGTCTTTTTGATGGATTCTTTTTCCCTTTCATAGCGGGCCAGGTCAAGCTTATGATCTTCGACGGGCGTATTGGGTGACAGGGTATGAAGGAGCCTGTCCGAGCTGGCGACGAGCTCCGCTTTGAGGTTTTTTGCCTGGTAGTAATTCCATTGATCGGAGGCTTTTACCCTTTCGATCAGCGCTTCATTGGCATGATGTCCTGCCAGCAGTCCGGCAACGGCTGCCAGCACCGCCATAAAGGCTGTGGAAAGGGCGACGTAGAGGGTCCATTTGTCTTTTTGCTCTTCGGCCTTTTCTTGTATCTCTTCGTGGAGATGCTCGGTAGGAACTTCCATTTCTTCCATAGGATAAAGATACAACAACGGCCACCTGAGGGTGGCCGTTAACAAATCATTTACTTAAGTACATGCTCCTGTCTTTATAGAGCTGCCGGAAATAAGGGTCCCGGAGATCTTTTACAAACCGGATGGCTTCGCCGGTGGACTTCATTTCGGGCCCCAGTTCCTTGTTGACGCCGGGGAACTTATTAAAGCTGAACACGGGTTCCTTGATGGCAAAGCCCTTCAGCTTTTTCTCGAATTTGAAGTCTTTGAGATTGTACTTGCCGATCATCACCTTGGTGGCGATGTTCAGATAGGGTATCTGGTAGGCCTTGGCGATGAAGGGGGTTGTCCGGGAGGCCCTGGGGTTGGCTTCGATGACAAATACCTTTCCGTCCTTGATGGCGAACTGGATATTGATGAGCCCCTTGATATTGAGGGCGCGTGCTATTTTCTCCGAATAATATTCCATGGTGGTGACCTCCATGGGGCTGAGGTTGAAGGCTGGCAGGACGGCGTTGCTGTCCCCGCTATGGATACCCGCCGGCTCGATATGCTCCATTACACCCATCACGTGGAAGTTCTCACCGTCGAAGATGGCGTCTACTTCGGCCTCCTGACAGCGGTCGAGGAAGTGGTCGATAAGGATCTTGTTGCCGGGGATGTGTTTGAGGAGGCTTACTACCGCCTTTTCTACCTCTTCGTCGTTGATAACGATACGCATCCGCTGACCGCCCAGTACGTAGCTGGGGCGTACCAGCACCGGATAGCCTACTCTGTTGGCTACCTGTATGGCCTCGTCCACATTGTATGCCGTACCATAGTCGGGATAGGGGATATTCAGGTCTTTCAGCATGTCGCTGAAGCGGCCTCTGTCCTCTGCGATATCCATGCTGTCGAAAGAGGTGCCGATGATCTTGATGCCTTTCTTGTCCAGTTTTTCCGCCAGCTTCAGGGCTGTCTGTCCACCGAGCTGAACGATGACGCCTGCGGGCTTTTCATGTTCGATGATCTCCCAGAGATGCTCCCAGTATACGGGTTCGAAATAGAGTTTGTCCGCGATGTCGAAGTCGGTGGAGACCGTCTCCGGGTTGCAGTTGACCATGATGGCTTCATATCCGCACTCTTTGATGGCGAGCAGACCGTGTACGCAGCAGTAGTCGAATTCGATGCCCTGGCCGATGCGGTTGGGGCCCGAGCCCAGGACGATGATCTTGGGCTTTTCGCTGGGTTTGCTCTCGTTGGCATGTCCGCCTTCGAAGGTAGAGTAGAAATAAGGGGTCTTTGCTTCGAACTCGGCCGAGCAGGTATCCACCATTTTATATATACGGGTGATGCCCGCCGCCTTTCTTTTTTCGTACAGTTCGTCTTCCGTGCCGGAGTTCATGACCCGGACGATCTGCTCGTCGCTGAAGCCAAGCCGCTTGGCCTGTTGCAGCAGTTCGGTGGGGAGGGTATCTATCTTATAATTGGCCAGCTCCTTCTCCATGTTGCAGATCTTCTGGATCTCATAGAGGAACCAGCGGTCGATGCCGTTGGTGGCTTTGGAGATCGTGCCGACGGAGATGCCTGCCATCAGCGCGTCCTTGATACGGAAGATGCGGTCCCATTTGGGGGTCTTTATATATTCCAGCAGCCCTTCGGCGTGCATGAGGCTTTTACCATAGTAGCCAAGTCCAACTGCGTTGTTCTCGAGGCTCTGGCAGGCTTTCTGTACGGCCTCGGTGAAGCTGCGGCCGATGGCCATTACCTCTCCCACGCTTTTCATTTGTAATCCCAGCGTATCGTTGGCGCCTTTGAACTTGTCGAAGTTCCAGCGGGGGATCTTTACGATGACATAGTCCTGCACCGGCTCGAAATAGGCGGAAGTAGTGCCTGTGATCTGGTTCTTCAGTTCGTCCAGTGTGAATCCGATGGCCAGTTTGGCTGCGATCTTGGCGATGGGGTAGCCCGTTGCTTTGGAGGCAAGGGCCGATGACCGGCTGACGCGGGGATTGATCTCGATGGCGATGATCTCTTCCGTCCTGGGGTTGAGGGCAAACTGTACGTTACAGCCGCCGGCGAAGTTCCCCAGGTCGCGCATCATGCGGATAGCCGTATTGCGCATCAGCTGGAATGCGGTATCGCTAAGGGTCATGGCGGGAGCAACCGTGATGGAGTCGCCTGTGTGTACGCCCATGGGGTCGAAATTCTCCACTGTGCAAATGATGACCACATTGTTATTGGCATCGCGCAGGAGCTCCAGCTCGAATTCTTTCCACCCCAGTACTGCCTGTTCTACCAGCACTTCATGGATGGGAGAGGCCTGCAGGCCTCTGTTCAGGGCTTCGTCGAGGTCGTTCTTATCGTGTACGAAACCGCCGCCGGTGCCACCCAGGGTAAAGGAGGGGCGGATCACCAGGGGAAATCCTATTTCCTGGGCGAATTCTTTTCCTTCCAGGAAGGAGTTGGCTGTCTTGGCTGTAGCGACGGGTACGCCGAGCTCGATCATCCATTGACGGAACTTCTCCCTGTCTTCGGCCTTGTCGATGGCTTTTATATCTACTCCGATGAGGCGGACGTCGTATTTCTGCCAGATGCCCAGGTCTTCGGCTTCTTTGGCCAGGTTGAGGGCTGTCTGTCCGCCCATGGTGGGGAGGACGGCATCGATGTTGTTTTCTTCCAGTATCTGCTCGATGCTTTCTACCGTCAGGGGGAGCAGGTATACTTTATCTGCCATCATGGGGTCTGTCATGATCGTGGCGGGGTTGCTGTTGATCAGGATGACCTGGACGCCTTCTTCCCGCAAGCTACGGGCGGCCTGGGTACCGGAATAATCAAATTCACAAGCCTGGCCGATGATAATGGGACCGGAACCAATGATAAGTACGCTGCGGATCGAAGAGTCTTTGGGCATGATGGAAAAAATATAAAATTGCGCGAAGTTACGGCAGTGAGGGTGAATTTCCCGAGATTTTTTAGACATAGTGGGGACGGGCCTTTCCGGGGCGGGCGAGGAAGCGGCCAAGGGGCCGGGTAACCCTTTTGAATATTAAATCGGTATTAAAACTTTCGGGGTATAAAAAAGTCCGCCTTGTTCAGGCGGACGGGCATGAATTATAAATCAGCTAAAGATTTCAGTTGTTATGATAGGCAGCCAGCTCGATGTCATCCAGCAGCACGCCGCCCTTGCGGGCAATCGACTTTCGCTCGGCCATCAGACGGCGATTGTCATACTTGCTCCTCATCCGGAAGACCCATTTCTGCTTGGCTTCTTCGCCTTTCAACAGTCCGATGACACCACCTACGGTGACGGCTGCGAAAATTACCATTTTGTTTTTTACCCCTTTCATGACTACACATTGAACGTTGAAAAACTATTCTATATACAAGACAATTTTTGTTAGCCAAAAGCTGTACCAAACTTTAAAAAAAACCTTCCCTTTTAGTAGTATTTTTTTAAGACTGCCGACGTCGGCTGAAGGAGAGTTGTTTAGTACCCAAACACCCGGCCGTACAGGTATATATACGTAAAGGAGCAGCTTGCAGTTTTAACAGAATCATATGGTTTTTGTTCAAATTTTGGAAAGATTTTCTTGATTCGGGACCCAGAACGAACCACAGGTTCGTTGTCCGTAACCGAGCCTGCGAAGGTTACGACCGAGGAGGACCGTGTCGAAGCAGGTCCGACGAAGGCCTCAGACATTAGATGTTCCGGAAAACGGACTATATTTTAGGGAAGTCCGTTTTTCCGGATATTTGCGGACGAATGAACCATCCAATAGGGTCCTGCATGAAATATCTACTGATCGGGCTTTGTGCTTTTTCCACGTTTCTGTCCGTTGCTCAGACTTACCCAACGGGGGCTGCTTCTGTCGGCCCGGCGACAAATGCTACGCTGGAGCGGGCCAGCTATCCCACGGAATATTTCCGCAATCCCCTGGATATACCCATCAAGCTGGCGGCGAATTTTGGCGAGCTCAGGGCCAATCACTACCATATGGGGCTGGATATCCGTACCCAGCAGAAAGAGAATCTCCCCGTGTTGGCTGCTGCCGATGGCTATGTCGCCCGGGTGGTGATCGAACCAATGGGATTTGGCCAGGCCATCTATATCCGGCATCCCAATGGCTATACCACGCTGTATGCGCATCTCAATAAATTCTATCCCGCATTGGCGGCCTATGTCGATGCCGAGCAATACCGGCTGAAGTCCTGGCAGGTGTCTCTGGATATACCCGCCGGCCTCTTCCCTGTGAAGAAAGGCATGTTCATTGCCTTCAGCGGCAACAGGGGCGGTTCTCAGGGGCCTCACCTGCATTTCGAGATACGCCGCAGTTCCGACGACACCAACCTGAACCCCCTTCTTTTTGGGATGCCGGTGACGGATGACGTGCCTCCCGTTATTCTTCGGCTAGCCATCTATGACAGATCGCTCAGCACCTATGAACAAACGCCATGGATCATCCCTGTCTGGAAGACAGCAGCTGGCGCCTGCCGGCTGGACGACAGTGTAGTCATCGTTGGAGCGACGCATATAAGCTTTTCCATTTCGGCCAGCGACAGTCAGTCCGGCTCCACCAACCCCAACGGCATCTACCAGGCTACGTTGTATAAAGATGGGACGCCGATCAGCAGCTTTATAATGGATGATATCAGCTATTTGGATACCCGTAAGATCAATGCGCACATCGATTATAAGACGCACGAAAGGGGTGGTCCCTGGCTGCAGCATTTATCCCGCTTGCCTGGGTATTTGGCGCCTACCATTTATCAAAATACTTTGACACCTCCCCGCGCCGTCGCGTCCGCCACAGGGCTGATACATGCACCGGATGGCGTCCTGGACCTCGCTGACGGACTCCCGCATCCCATCCTCATAGAAGTAAAGGATGCATACGGCAATACCACTGTCTTGAAATTCCAGGTGCAATACCGCCCTACTCCTTCCTCTGCTATTCAGGCTGTCCCGCTGCCGGGCAAATCCTTCTCCCCTGGCTCATTAGACGGTTTTGAAGGCGAAAACGTTGCGTTCTATGTTGGAGAAAATAGTTTATACGACAATGTGCACATCGGCTGTACGATAGCCGACTCCGCCCTGGAAGCGCTTTCACCCGTATATACCATCGGCAGCACGGTGGTACCCTTGCAGGAACCGTTATTGGTACGCATAAAGCCGCGCATGACGCCCTTGCCTGCGGACAACGAGTCTCTGGCCCGATCTAAAGAGAAGATAGTTATGGTCCGTACTGCAGGCGGGAAAAAGGACGTCGTAGCGCCGGAATGGCTGGACGGCTGGGCCTCTGCGCGTTTCAGGGAGTTTGGGGATTTTCAGCTGGTGGAAGACCGCAATGCTCCTGTCATTACACCGGTGGGGCTTCCGGGACTTCCCAGACTTTACGACGGGGCGGTATTGACGAAGGCGAAGCGGATAGCCTTCCGGGTAAAGGATGACCTGGGCGGGATCCGGCGGTTTCGCGCCGAATTGGATGGCCAGTGGCTTTGTTTTTCCAATGACAAGTACCTGGATTTTATCTATGAGTTCGACAAGCATTGTCCTCGTGGGAAGCATGTGCTGAAAGTGACGGCGGAAGATGTGGCCGGCAATAGTACTACCAAGGAATATAAGTTTACAAGATAATTATGATACAACTGCAAGAAGGAGACAAGGCCCCCGCCTTTACAGGCCGGGATCAGAACGGGGAAAAGCTGTCCCTGTCGGATTATAAGGGTAAGAAGCTGGTATTGTATTTCTATCCTGAAGACGATACGCCTACCTGCACTATCCAGGCATGCAATCTTCGGGACAACTATGCCTTGTTGAAAAAGGAGGGGTTTACTGTTTTGGGAGTAAGTCCGGATGAGGAAAAAAAGCACAAGAAGTTCGAGGCGAAATACGACCTGCCTTTTACGTTGGTGGCCGACCCGGAGCACAAGATCATTGATAAATATGGCGTCTGGGGGGAGAAGGTCCTGTATGGCCGCAAGTACATGGGGCTTCACCGGACCACTTTTCTTATAGATGAGAAGGGGATCATCCGCAAGATCTTTTTACGACCGAAGAACAAGCAGCATGCGGAAGAGATAGTACAGGCCTGGAAGGAGTTGGCGGGCTAAATGAGCCACTCGACCTCACCGAAACCGAACCTTCTTTCCAGGGTATCCCGGGTAATAAGCTCACCGGTTGGAGTCACTCCCTTTACCACCGTCTCGAATATGGCCTGGTCCTTTTTCAGCCGGACGGGCTGGTCCTTACGGTAGAGCCGCTGGTTATATTCCTCAAGCAAGACGGCTGCGTGGCCTTTTATCAGCTGCTGGTAGCGGGCATCCAGGCAGGCGCCGAATTCTTTTGACAGTGTCACCGCATCGAACGGGCGACCGGTGATCTGCTTTAAGGAGACGGGATTGCGGGCTGTATCCGGGAATCGGGTCTGGTTGATATTGATACCCGTACCGACGATGGCGTAGGCCCACTGATCCCCTTTGAAGATGTTTTCTATAAGAATACCTCCTGCCTTTCTGTCACGCCAGTAAAGATCGTTGGGCCATTTAATGGTGGTATCCTCTGTGCCGGCATATCGGCTATAAAGGTCATAGCAGGCCAGGGCGACGGAGGCGCTAAGGGCAAATTGCTGTATAAGGGTCAGATTCACAGGCTCTAATACCGTACTTACAATTATATTCTCCCCCGGAGTGCTTGTCCAGTTCCTGCCACGCTGGCCTTTTCCGGCCCATTGTTCATGGGCAAAGAACATCATCCCATGAGAGGCCAATCCTGCATGCGCCTGGGCCATGGCATAGTTGTTGGTGCTATCCACTGATTGTAATTCAACAAAAGAGCGCCCGATAGACAAAAGATTACTATTTTTGGAATGAGCAATACTGGCCTTTGGAAAGGGGTCGGCAGCGCCCGGACAAATTTAAACCCTACTTCTCACGAGAACGAACCGGAGGTTCGTTGTCCGAAGGACAAACATATGATAATGCGCGCAGTCGGACTAAATTTTCACAAAAGTACGATTGCGCGCAATAATTTGATTTGCCGCGATTTAAAATATAATTTATCACAAAAACGTTTTGATTATTGGAACAGCTTTCAATGTTAGCTACCCGGAAACGCAATAGTGTAGCCAGATTAACGAGGAATTCGAAAATCTTTAAAACAATAATACAGGCCATTCAGGAAAAAAAAGGTGAAAATATTGTTTCCCTTGATCTCAGGAAGATACCCGAAGCAGTCGCTGATTTCTTTATCGTTTGCGAGGCCGGAAGTACTACCCAGGTGAAAGCAATAGCCGACCACATAGAAGAAGCGACGAAGAAGAACTGCGATGAAATTCCCTATAAACACGAAGGCAAACAAACCCTGCAATGGGTCCTGATCGACTATGTGAATGTCGTGATCCACGTCATGCTGCCGGAAAGCCGCCGTTTTTATAAGTTGGAAGACATGTGGAGCGATGCTCCCCAGGAACAACATTCGGAGCCCGCCCATAGAAAAGCCTAAATATGGCAATTTAACAGGATATTTTGCCGTTTACTGGGTTTTTTTTAAACATTTTCTCTATATAGTTTTTATAGTTAATAAAGTATTTAAACAAGCAAAACAACACGGACAACTACAACAAATGCCACAAGACGATCTGAAACAAAATGACAAGTCTGGCTTTCCGCGGTTTAGACCCAGGGGGGATGACGACAGCAACAGCCCGAGGAAAGGCCCCAAGTTCAGCATATATTGGATCTGGGGGATCATCGCGGCCGTATTGATCGGGTTCAACCTGTTTGGAGGTCTTTCTCCTGATGCCCATAATATATCGGAATTGGATTTCAGGAGGGAGATGCTGGCCAAGGGAGATGTCGAGAAGCTGGACCTTATATCGAATAAATCGGTGGTAAGGGTATATATCAGGAAGGATAGCCTGAACAAAGCCTATTATCAGAATCAATTAAAGGGCTCCTGGCCCAACAATATCAACAAAGAAGGCCCACAGTTCGAGTTCAAGGTGACGGATGTGAAGGAGTATGAGAAGACGCTGCGGGACTATTTTGTCAAGAATCCGCAGATACAGGAAATCCCATTGAACTCCAAGTCGGAGGGCGAATGGTTTGGTCCTCTGCTGAATTTCCTTTTACCTCTTCTTATCATCGTCCTCATCTGGGTGATGCTGATGCGAAAGATGGGCGGACAGGGCGCCAGTGGCGGGCCTGGGGGGATATTCAACATCGGTAAATCCAAAGCCACTCTTTTTGACAAAGGCACCAAGGTGACCATTACATTCAATGATGTAGCGGGTCTTGATGAGGCCAAGGTGGAGGTGATGGAAATAGTGGATTTCTTAAAGAACCCTAAAAAATATACGGCCCTTGGCGGCAAGATACCCAAGGGTGCGTTGTTGGTGGGTCCTCCCGGTACGGGTAAGACGCTGCTGGCAAAGGCTATGGCCGGCGAGGCGCAGGTGCCTTTCTTCTCCATGAGCGGCTCCGACTTCGTAGAGCTGTTCGTAGGTGTGGGCGCCAGCCGTGTAAGGGACCTGTTCAAGCAGGCCCGCGAGAAAGCACCTTGTGTCATCTTCATCGATGAAATAGATGCTATCGGCAGAGCGCGCGGTAAGAATGCCATCATGAGCAATGACGAAAGGGAGAGCACCCTGAATCAGCTGCTTGTGGAAATGGATGGCTTCGGAGGCGACAGTGGGATCATCGTACTGGCTGCCACCAACCGTCCCGACGTACTGGACACCGCGCTGTTGCGTCCGGGCAGGTTTGACAGACAAATATCCATCGACAAGCCCGATCTGAAAGGACGGGAAGCGATCTTCAAGGTACACCTCAAGCCTATCAAGATCAGCAGCAAGCTGGATATCCATAAGCTGGCCGAGCAGACCCCTGGGTTTGCCGGTGCGGACATCGCCAATGTCTGTAACGAGGCAGCGCTTATTGCTGCCCGTAAAGGGAAAGAGACGGTGGACATGGAAGATTTCCAGGATGCGGTGGACAGGGTCATCGGCGGATTGGAGAAGAAAAACAAGATCATCTCTCCTGATGAAAAGAGGATCATCGCCTACCACGAAGCCGGTCACGCTATCTGCGGCTGGTACCTGGAGCACGCTTATCCTCTCCTGAAGGTTACCATCGTCCCAAGAGGTGTAGCAGCATTGGGTTATGCCCAATACACACCCAAAGAGCAATATCTCTATAATACCGATCAGCTTTTTGATCAAATATGCATGACCCTGGGCGGACGCGCCAGCGAAGAGCTCAATTTTGGGAAGATCTCTACGGGTGCACAGAATGACCTGCAGCAGATCACCAAGATAGCCTATTCGATGGTGACAGTTTATGGTATGAACGATAAAGTAGGGAATGTCAGCTTCTATGATCCTCAACAGGAGAATAGTTTTACCAAGCCTTATTCCGAGGAGACATCCCGTCTGATCGATGAGGAAGTACGCAAGCTGATCGACAAGGCATATGATGCTACCAAGGACCTGCTGACCCGTAAGGACAGGGAGGTAAAGGTGCTGGCGGAAGCACTCCTGGAGAGGGAAGTACTCTTCCAAAGTGATGTAGAAGCTCTCATCGGCAAACGTCCCTTTGAAGAAAAGAGGGTGCTGGATGTCGAAGATCATTCCCGTGAAGGTCTTCAGCCAGGCGACAGCAATGGAGTTCCTCCTGCTGTGGTGACACCTCCTACAGCGGAACAAGTATAATAGTGTAATCAACTGCGTCGAGATATGAAGGTATCCCCCGCGAAGGAAAATATTCTTAAAAAGATAAGGCAGGCGTTGAGTCAATCAACGCCTATTCCTTTTCCACACAGCGAAGGCAATCATTCCGTCTTCCAGCCGGCTACACAGGACCCCGAGATTGAATTTGCCGAACAGTTCACCAAATTGCAGGGCAAGTTCATATTTTGTGTGGATCATCGTGAGCTGGCTGCGCAACTGAAGGGGCTGGCTGCTCACAACGGCTGGAAGAAGCTATATTGCCGGGAGGAGAAGCTGAAAGAGACGTTAAAGACCAATAGTTTCGACGGCTTTTCAAAAGTGGAATTAAAGGATTGTGATGCTGCCGTTACTACCTGTGAATTGCTGGTGGCAAGAACGGGCAGCATCGTGATGAGCGCTGCTCAGGACAGCGGTCGCACCGTCAGCGTATATGCTCCTGTTCATATCTGTGTCGCCTATACCGACCAATTGGTGTACGATATCAGGGATGGATTGATCGCGCTGAAGGAAAAATACCAGGGGCAGCTACCTTCCCTGATCACCTTCGCTACAGGTCCCAGCCGTACGGCGGATATAGAGAAGACGCTCGTCGTGGGGGTGCATGGCCCAAAAGAAGTTTACCTTTTTTTGGTAGACAGGCATTAACTTCACCCCATGCAAATCCCTCCAGGAAAAAAGATCTATTTTCTCTCCGACATGCACCTGGGCGCTCCCGACCATGCCACCAGCCTGGTAAGGGAAAAGCACGTTGTTCGCTTTTTGGAGTCCATTCGCGGGGACGCAGCCGGGATATTTATTGTAGGCGACCTGTTCGACTTCTGGTACGAGTACCGTACCGTGGTGCCGAAGGGGTATACGCGGATACTGGGCAAGATGGCTGAGATCACGGACTCGGGTATCCCCATACATTTTTTTGTGGGCAATCACGATATGTGGATGAGCGGCTATTTCGAGCAAGAGCTCAACATACCTGTGTATCACGAGCCCAAGACCTTTGAATACAATGGCCGTAAATTTTATATTGGGCATGGAGATGGACTGGGTCCCGGCGATCATGGATATAAGTTCATGAAGAAGATATTTCGCAACCGGGTGTGCCAGTGGCTCTTTGGTATTCTGCCTCCCGCCGTTGGCGTGGGTATCGCCAATTGGGCCAGCCGCCGCAGCAGGGCCGTCACGGGTGTGAATGACGAACAGTTCCTGGGAGAGGACGATGAATGGCTGGTTGTTTATTGCAAGGAAGTATTGCGTTCGGAGCATTTCGATTATTTTATTTTCGGTCACCGGCATCTGCCTATCGACTTTAACCTGGGCGCCAGCCGTTATATTAATTTAGGTGACTGGATACGATATAATACATACGCTGTATTTGACGGGGAGCGGTTGTCGCTGTTGCCGGAGAACCCGGAGATGGAACAAAAGATCATTCGAAGATGAGGATACTGCTTTTCATATTGTGTCTGGTGCTTTTGCAGGGCGGTGCTTTTGCCCAGCGGGCATCGGATTTTGTGTTGAGCAAGACCATCGATGGCGATCTGGCGGACTTTACCGTGGACAACCTGGGGAATATCTATGTGCTGACCCGGGATAATCAGTTAAGAAAATTAAGTCCTGCCGGCGACTCGCTGGCCGTCTTTAACGATGTGCGCAGATTTGGGAAGGTGTCGATGGTGGATGTGACCAATCCCTTGAAGATCGTCGTGTACTATCGGGAGTTCACCATGGTCATCGAGCTGGACAGGTTCCTGAATATTGTCAATACCATCGACCTGCGGAAATTGAATATCCTGCAGGCCCGCGCGGTTGGGCTTGCCTATGACAATAGCGTATGGGTATACGATGAACTGGACGCCAAGCTAAAAAGGATCGGGGATGATGGATCGCTGGTGGACCAGACTACTGATTTCAGGCTTTTGTTCGACAGCACGCCTGAGCCGTCTGTTTTACGTGACCAGGGCGGTTTTGTTTATTTGTATGATACTGCTCGCGGGGTGTATATTTTCGATCACTATGGAGGCTTGAAGAACCATATTGCTTTGTTGGGGTGGAAAGATTTTGACGTATTGGATAAGAATATGCTTGGAAGGGACGATCGCTCTTTTTTGCGCTATCAGCAGGGGACGTTGGATATGCAGGAGGAGCCGATACCTGGTTATGCGCGCGATGCGTTGCGGATCAAGATCATGCCTTCGACCATCTATGTGTTGAAGAAGGCGGGGCTACAGATATATACCAATAAGCCATAACTTTATCCGATCAATCGAAAGACATGCATGATTTCTGGAACCTGGTAGTTTTTGGCAATCCTCTTCGCTCCTATATTATTGTTGCCAGCACGATCCTGTTCGTCATTATCCTGAAGCGATTTATTTCGAGGCTGATAGCCCGGCTGCTTTTCAGCATGATACAACGGATGGGTTCGGGTTTGGAAAAGACTGCCTTTTTGCAGCTGGTGGTGGGACCTATCGGCACCTTTATCGTGGTATTCGTATCGATGTCTTCCATCGAGAAGCTGCATTTTCCGCCGCAGCTGGATTTCGATATCTACGAGGTCAAGGCCAAAACCATCTTCCAGTCCATCGGTGTGATCATACTTATCATCAGCTTTATCTGGTTGTTGATGCGGCTCGTGGACTTTATCTCGCAGGTGCTGCGACGTAAGGCCAGGGGGGACAGAGGGGTGAGGGATTTGCAAATGGTAGGTTTTATCCGGGATTTCTTAAAAGCGATCCTGGGGATCATCGGGCTGCTGATGATATTGGATTCGGCCTTTAAGGTAAATGTTTCCAGCATACTGGCATCCCTGGGACTGGCAGGCGCCGCTGTGGCCCTTGCTGCGAAAGAGAGCATCGAAAATCTTATCGCCAGCTTTGTCATTTTCTTCGACAAGCCGTTTACGGCCGGGGATGTGCTAAAGGTGAACAATATTTCCGGGACGGTGGAGAAGATCGGGCTACGCAGCACGCGTATCCGTACGGATCAGAAGACCTTTGTCACCGTGCCTAATAAGCAAATGGTGGACAGTGTTGTAGACAATCTTACGCTTCGTACTCAGCGAAAGGGGGAGTTGAGGCTGGAAGTGAGTCTTCCGACCTCGTCGGTGCAGTTGGACAAGCTGATAGCAGGTCTTAAAGAGATATTGAAAAAGGATACGATAGAGAATAGCACAGCTTTTCTAAATGATATAACAGCCAGCGCTTTTTTGATCAACGTGGATTATTTTACGGCGCCTGTTACACAGGATCGGTTCAACGCAGTCAAACAGGCGGTGAATCTGGATGTGTTGCGGCTGCTGGAGACGTTAAAGATCGATATTGCAGGAGCCAGTACGGAGATCCGGATCAGCGGGACGGCTGCTGCTGCCAGTGGGTCAGATAACGACCGGTCTTAATGAGTTTCCAGGATGGCTGAGAGATCTTTCTCCCAGGGGCTGTATTTGTCTTTTGGCTGGACCCTCCCTATTTCTTTTCCATTCTTTAAGACGATGAAAGTAGGTATGGAAGTGATGTGCATGTGCTCCGTGAGGTGGTAAAGGGTTTTCTTTTCCTGATCCACTCCTATCAGCGTGACCTGGTCAGGGCGGACGGAGGCGGCATCCATGAGGGAATAGAATCCTGGAAGAATATATTGGGCGTCTTCGTTCCAGGTGGCTGTAAAGACGAGGAATCGCACTTGTGTGGTGTTTGCACGAACCAGAGCTGTCAGGGCTGCATCGGGGGTATACGCGCAGCGGTTTTGATGAAACCAGGAAAAGGCTGCATCTTTTTCCAGCATGTCCCGGCTGATGAGCCCCTTTAATATCTTATGCGTTCCATCACTGGTGATGGTGTATTCGGATTCGGCCCGGGTGAGGATGCCCAGACCAATGATGAATGCGATGAGTAGAATGTGCTTCATATGATGTAAGGTTTATAGTTGTGCCTTCAATTCCAGGAGGAAGGCTTTGATCTGTTGTAATCGTTGAATGGCTTCAAATCGTTGTTCCGCCTTTTTATTCTTCCGGAGGAATTCCTTGGCGCCTTCGATAGTATATTTCCGCTGGCGCAAGAGATGATAGATCAGGTGCAGGTTCTTGATATCCACTGGTCTGAAATACCTGTCCCCTTTTCTATTTTTCCGGGGCTGCAGGATGCTGAATTCTGTCTCCCAGAAGCGGAGGAGGGATTGGTTGACCCTGAACATTTCGGCTACTTCTCCCATGGTATAATACTGCTTGCTGAACAGGACTTCGTCAGCCGGTATATCGATCAGGTCGGCCTCTGCCGCCACTTCTTTCAGGGATTTGCGGCCTCTTTTGGATTTGGCTTTCTCTGCCGGGGCTGGTTTTGTTTTTTCTTTTGCGGCTGGCCGTTGGGTGGATCTTTTGCGAGGGGGGAGCGGAGGTTCCACGATGGGAGAAGCCGCTACCGGTGCGGGCACCTCTTCCACGGGGGGCACTTCTTCCAGGGGGGGCACTTCCAGCGTATCCACTACAGGGATCAGTTCCGGGGCCTCTTTTACAGGGGCCGGCTCCGGCAGCTCCTCCGGGGGTATCGTTTCAGGCAGCTCCTCCAGGGAGATTTTTTCCGGCATATCCTCTACAGGGACCGGTATTTCCGCCCTGACGACGGGCAGGTCTATATCTTCCAGGGGGATGGATGTCTGTATAAATACCTGCTCGGGGGCTTTGATCTGAGGTTGAGGGGCGGGTATCAGGACCGGGTCGGCAGTCTGTTCGGGTGACCGCTTCAATGATTTTATCCGTACCACTACGCCTGCCCGGCGGCCTTCTTCCCGCACCGTATGTTCTTCTTCCGCTGACAGTACCAGGACATTACCCTGTTCTCCGGGATGGGCCGACAGACCATTTTTTGGCGGAGCCTGGGGCTCTGCCTCCATGGGAAAGTTGAACGCCATCTGGGAGAATTCTTTCTTCATCGGGGGAGTGTGGTCAAAAATCGTTCCGGTCCGAGCGTGAAGATACGCAGGATTAGTCAAAACTTTGGTTACTGGATGCGGCTAACTTCAACAGCCTGTCATATTGTTCAGGAGTGATATCATTATAGAAATAATATACGGGATCCACGGGATCGCCATTGCGGTGTACCTCATAATGGCAGTGTGGGCCTGTACTTTTACCCGTGCTACCCACCCAGCCGATGATCTCCCCCCTTTTTACATGCTGCCCGGGCTTGACCTTTACCCGGAACATATGCCCATAGAGGGTGCCATAGCCATACCCATGGTTGATGACGACGTGGTTGCCATAGCCGTTGCCCGTATTGCCGGCTACATCCACCGTACCGTTGGCCGTAGCGTAGATGGGGGTGCCTTGTGGGGCGGCGAAATCAAGTCCCGCGTGAAATTTGGTTGTTTTATACACGGGGTCTATCCGATAGCCAAAGCCGGAGGCTATACGGCTGAGGTCCTTGTTGCTCACGGGCTGAATGGCGGGCGTGCAAGCGAGGAGCTGCTCTTTATTCTTGATAAAATTATCGATCTGGCTATATGACTGGGACTGGTTGATGATCCGGGCGCTGAGCTTATTGAGGGTGGCGGCGACGGACGTATATAAATTTTCCTGATCCATGCCTTGTACCAGCTTGATTTCCAGCTCCTGTTGGGCAGCTTTTGCCCGGGCGCTGTCGGGGATGGGGGCTGCTTCGAAGATGGCCCGGTAGACATTATTATCCCTTTTTTCCAGCTCGGCCATCTGACCCTGCAACTTTTGAACTTTGTCGTTCAGGACGTAATAATTGTCTTTTAGGGCTTCGTTGCGCTGCATCAGCCTTTTTTCGTTAGCGGAAGGGAAGTATTTATAGGCCAGGGACACCAGGATCAGGGCTGTTACGACTGCAGCCGACATAAAACCCAATACCCGCAGGAGAGTTACCCGCAGGGGAGTCTCCAGTTTTTCATACCGGAGGGTATTGGTGTTATAATAGTATTTGATCTTCTTCATCGGAGTCCGCCAACAGGCATGAGACAACGGTAAAACAGCTTGATTTAGTGTACATTTGCACTGCCCAACCTTAACCGAGCGTACAAATATAATTGGTGAAGACCATATAAAATCAAAAGTTTGTCCCGTTTATGATGACCAGTGCTGAAATAAGATCGAAATTCCTGGATTTTTTCACATCGAAAGGCCATACGATTGTTCCCTCCGCCCCCATCGTTGTAAAGAACGATCCTACCCTGCTGTTCACCAATGCCGGAATGAACCAGTTCAAGGATTTTTTTTTAGGGAATAGGGTGCCACCCTATTCCAGAGTCGCTGATACCCAGAAATGTCTACGGGTCAGCGGTAAACACAATGACCTGGAAGAGGTAGGTGTCGATACCTATCACCATACCATGTTCGAAATGCTGGGTAACTGGAGTTTTGGGGACTATTTCAAGCCGGAGGCTATTGCGTGGAGCTGGGAGCTGCTGACGGGGGTATATGGCATTCCCAAAGACAAGCTATATGTCACCGTATTCGAAGGGGACGCCAAAGAGAACCTGCCCCGTGATACGGAAGCCTATGACGAATGGAAAAAGTGGATAGCTGCGGACAGGATACTCATGGGCAATAAGAAAGATAATTTCTGGGAGATGGGGGATACCGGCCCTTGCGGCCCCTGTACCGAGATACATGTGGATTGCCGGTCTGAGGCCGAGCGCAGTCAGATCAGCGGCGCCTCCCTGGTAAATAAGGATCACCCCCAGGTGATAGAGATATGGAACAATGTCTTTATACAATTCAACCGACTTAAGGATGGTAGCTTGCAACCCCTCCCTGCCCGGCATGTCGACACCGGTATGGGTCTGGAAAGGCTGGTGAGGGTATTACAAGGCAAGAGCTCCAATTACGATACGGACCTGTTCACCGGCACTATCTCTGAAGTTGAAAAGATCACTAAGAAAAAGTACGGGAACACGGATAGTAAGCAAGATGTCGCCTTCCGGGTACTGGCAGATCATATCCGTGCCATTTCTTTTACTATTGCCGACGGACAGCTGCCCTCGAACACGGGAGCGGGTTATGTGATCCGCCGCATCCTGCGTCGCGCCGTACGATACTATTACTCTTACCTGGATCATAAGCAACCGTTGCTTTTTCAACTGGTGCCCCTGCTGGCAGGACAGTTCGAGAAAGTATTCCCGGAATTGTTCAAACAGGCGGACCTGGTGGCCAAGGTCATCAGGGAGGAGGAGGATGCTTTTCTCCGGACGCTGGACAAGGGGTTAAAGAAAATGGAGGACATCATAGCCGCACCTAAGAATGGGACTATCGATGGACAGGCGGCATTCGAGCTGTACGATACTTATGGCTTTCCTATCGACCTGACCCGGCTGATTGCGCGCGAGAATAATCTTGTGGTGGATGAGAAAGGTTTTGAAAAAGAAATGCAGCAGCAGAAAGATCGCAGCCGTGCCGCCACGGCCCTGGACACCGAGGACTGGGTGGTATTGGAAGACAATCCCCTGTCGGAGTTCGTGGGATACGATATGCTGGAGACAAAGACCCGTATTGTAAAATACCGTAAGATAAAGGCCAAGGGTAAGGAATCCTGGCAGCTGGTGCTGGAAGCGACACCCTTTTATGCGGAGAGCGGCGGACAGGTGGGCGATACCGGTGTGATCGAGGCTAATGGTGAACTCGTAGCTGTCATCGATACGAAGAAGGAGAACGACCTCATTATACAGTTTGTGGAGAAGCTTCCTGCTCAGCTCAAAGGGGAGGTATTTGCCAGGGTAAACCCGGTGTTACGCAAAGAGGCCGAGGTGCATCACACGGCTACGCATCTGTTGCACGCTGCGCTGCGTAAGGTGCTGGGTACGCATGTAGCCCAGAAGGGTTCGCTGGTGAATGACGAGCAGCTGCGTTTCGACTTCTCTCATTTTGCCAAGATGACGGATGAGGAGATTGCAAAGGTCGAAGAGCTGGTGAATGAAAAGATCCGGGAGAACATTCCGGTTGTTATAAAAGAAATGTCCAAGGAGGAAGCGTTAAAGCTGGGCGCCATGGCTTTGTTCGGAGAGAAATATGGCGACAGGGTGCGGGTGGTGATCATCGATCCGTCTTACTCGGTGGAGCTGTGTGGAGGTACCCATGTCGGTGCGACGGGAGAGTTAGGGTTCTTTAAGATACGCCATGAAAGCGCTGTGGCGGCCGGGGTTCGCCGGATAGAAGCCGTTAGCGGAAGGGCTGCGGAAGTGTTTGTCCAGGAACAGCTTGCTTTGCTGCGTAGCGTACGTGAGGCGCTGAAGAATCCCAAAGAGCTGAACAAGGCGGTGGAAGGGTTGGTTGCAGATAATGCGGAACAAAAGAAAAAATTGGAGAAGGCGGAAGCGCGGCAACTGAAAGATATCGCAGAATCACTGATAAACGAAGTGGTGGATATAAGTGGAATCAAGTTTATTGGAAAGGTAGTTGGTTTGGAAAATGTCGACCAATTGAAAAAATTGGCTTTGGAGTTAAAATCGAAGGTGAAAAACTACTTTTTTGCCTTGGGCGCCAGGTCGGAAGGCAAAGCCTTTTTTGTTCTGGCTACAGAAAAGGAATTGGTCGAGAAGAAATTTATAAATACGAACGCAATATTTGATGCTGTAAAAAACTCATTCGATGGTAAAGGCGGCGGGAAAGAGTTGATCAGTAGCACCGGAACAAAACCGGATGGATTGGAGGATGCAATAAGAACAGCGCAGTCAATGCTTGAGCAGGAACGACAGAAAAACCAGGCGTTTGAAGATTTTCTTAATGGGAAGATATAGGCGATGAAAAAAACTATTTCTCTTTGCTTTGCCACCTTTTACGTTATTGCATTGTTAGCACAGACAAACGTAAAAACAGGTATCCAATTTTTTAAAGGTTCATGGAAAGAATTACTCGACTCGTCCAGGTAAAGTAATAAGATGATCTTTGTCGACGTGTATACTGACTGGTGCGGTCCCTGTAAATACATGGAAAAATTTATATTTACCAGGCAGGCAGTCGGTAAGAAATACAATGGCGCTTTCCTGAATTATAAAGTAAATGCTGAAAAAGGAGAGGGAGCAGAGATCGCCAGAAAATATGGTATCGAGGCATTTCCCACATTTTTATTTTTAAACAGCGATGGTTACCTTATTCATAAGGTTGTGGGAGAGGCAGATGAAATCGCCTTTGTCAATCTTGTTACGGAGGCAAAAAAGCAGGAAGCAGACGTGAACAATTTAGGCAATATGGAACAAAGGTTCCGTGGAGGAGATCGCGATCCTTTATTTTTACATGTTTATCTTGACCGTTTGGCGGAAAAGAGGATGACCAACAGCGAGGTATTGGATGCATACTTTAACAACTTAACTGATCAGCAACTTAATCGAGATTCTACTCTTATATATCTGGCGAAAAATATTACCGGGACACAAACCTCCTGTTTAACATATTTTATCAGTCATTATGACCAATTGAGTGAAACTTCAAAGACACAGCTTGCCCGTTTTTTATTTGACAGATTTATAAGGCAATTTGGGGGGATCGCTTTAAAAGAAAAGAGGCTATTGGAGTACCTGACATTAAGAAAGTTTGCCGATAAATTATATGGTTTAAATGACCAGGAGAGGTCTTTGCTTAATCAACACGATCTAAAATTCGGTGTTTTGGTCAAGGATTACAGCCTGGTTAAAAAAGCTGGTTATACATATACTACCGGGCTGCTTTCAATACCGGTTGACAGCATTCGAAGAGAAGATAAGCGCAGGTTTGATAAGGCGATGCTGCCATTCATACGCGGAGAGCGTGATAGTACAAAAATGGTCGGTTTCGAGGAGGAAAAGAAGTATGTAATCAATATATATTCCAGGGAGATCAGCTCTCCACTCTATATAGCGGCAGAGGCCTTCTCTCATTTGCCTCCTACTGAAAAACCTGCCTTGAATGATGCATTGACCTGGGCGCAGAGAGGAGCCGAATTAATGCCGGATGTGATTGCATTCCCGGATTTGATCAAAGTACTTGAAAAGAAATTGGAGTGACATAACTGTCAGCATATGGAAGGACTTCCTCAGCCCAACCCCGAGCTCCTTATGGACCTGGTAAAAATGAAAATGCCTTTTGGCAAATACAAGGATACTGTCCTCTGCGATCTTCCTGTATCTTATCTGGAATGGTTCCATCGGGAGGGATTCCCTAAAGGGAAGCTCGGCATGTTATTGGGAACCCTATATGAGATCAAGATCAATGGGTTGGAGAAACTTCTTTTGCCCCTGAAGAAAGGTTTGTAACTTGTAAGACATCCAAATTTTCTTTATGGAGCCTTATCTATCGAACCCTCGGTTCGAGACGGCTGTCGATGCCCTTATTGCCGGTGATGCGTTGGGGCTGCAAGCCATGCTCCGGGATGATCCGGAATTGGTCAGGGGCCGGTCGGCACGCCCCCATCACGCCACATTACTACATTATATCGGCACCAACGGGGTAGAGGATGAGCGTCAGAAATATCCGCCCAATGCAGTGGAGATGCTGAAGCTGCTGCTGGCAGCGGGCGCCGATGTGGATGCCGAAGCCGACCTTTATGGTGGTGGGGCTACGACGTTTGGATTGGTGGCAACCAGCATCCATCCTGTCAAGGCGGGTATTCTGGTCCCTTTGTTGGAAACATTGTTGGATGCAGGCGCTTCTATCGAGCATCCCAGGGCGGGAGGTAATGGCCAGCTGGCTGTCAATGCCTGTCTGCATAATGGGCGTCCGGAAGCGGCTGATTTTCTCATGCGCAAGGGCGCAACCCTGGATCTCGAGGCTGCGGCTGGTACCGGTAGGCTCGATGTCGTAAAGACCTTTTTTAATAAGGATGGGGAGTTGACCGCCGGGGCCACCATGGCGCAAATGGAATATGGTTTTGGCTGGGCCTGTGAATTCGGGCATACTGCCGTGGTAGATTATTTGTTGGACCGGGGCGCCGATCCTAACAAGCAGGTGAGCGGCCTCAGCGGATTGCACTGGGCCGTTGTGGGAGGGCATATGGATATTATTCAACTGCTTATACGACGGGGCGCTGATCTTTATGCGAAGAATATATATGGGGGCGATGCATTAGGCGCGGCCGGCTGGGCGGCCGAGAACAGTGATCCTGTATACCGCTGGCCGGAAGGAAAGGTGGATTATAAAGAGATCATCCGGGTGCTCCGGGAGGCCGGCACAAGGGGTGAACCCGCCCGGGATATTTCCTGACTTTAACATTTCCGAAAACTTTCGTATTTCATAAAAAACATTATATTTGATCTACGAAAGTAAACGTAGATCATTCAATTTTAAAAAAACCGCCATGATGAGAACATATCTCCTTAAGACTGCCGGACTGGCAGCGCTGACCCTGCTGTTGCATGCGTCTGGTTTTGCTCAGGACCAGATTGACGATGATAAGGACACCGCCAAGCTTGGGGACCAGGACGAGATCGTCATCAAACATAAGAACGACAAGGATGCCAAGATAGTTATAGAGATCAAGGGGAACCAGGTCTTTATCAATGGCAAGCCTGCCAATGATTACAGCGACGATAATGTATCGGTGCATAAGAAAAAAGAATTGGTGCTGAATGGTCAGAGCTTTAGCTGGTCGGGTGATGGGGACTTCCCCATGGCCATCGCTCCTTCTCCTTTCCGTAAACATGGTGGTGCGATGAGCATCGATGGTAATGTATGGCCCGGGAATTCCAACAGGGCATTTCTGGGTGTGACGACGGAGTCTACCGAAAAGAATGGCCAAAAGGGAGCGGAGATACATGAGATATCCAAGGGCAGCGCGGCGTTCAAGGCAAATCTTAAAATAGGAGATATCATCACCCGCGTGGATGAAATAAAGGTCGAGGGGCCTCAGTCGCTGGCGGACGCTATTCACAAATACAAGCCCGAGGATAAGGTATCCGTTACTTTCCTGCGGGATGGCAAAGAGCAGAAGATGACGATACCACTGGGTAAGGCGCCTGCCGCCAGCGTGGGTTCTTTATATAAGATGCCGAACTTCAACTTTGACAATGGAGCGGGGGGGTATGCTCCGGGGGCTCCCCGCGCCTATGGCTTCTCCTATGGCGCCAAACCCCGTCTGGGTATCAAAGCCCAGGATACGGAAGAGGGCAAGGGTGTAAAGGTACTTGAGGTTGGCGACGAGAGCGCCGCTGAAAAGGCCGGTATCGAGGAAGGTGATATCATCACCAAATTTGACGGCAAGGATGTCAACAGTGCTACCGAGCTGGCGGAATTGGCACGTGCCAGTAAGGACAAGCCCTCTATCAAGGTCAGCATCATTCGTGATGGGAAGACAAAGGAGATCGATATACGGATCCCGAAGAAGCTGAAAACGGCGGATCTGTAAAATGATATTTTATTGCGACAAGTATCCTCCATCGATGGCATAATAACTGCCGCTGACAAAGCTGGCCTTGTCGGAACTAAGCCACAATGCAAGTTCTGCCACTTCTTCGGCTTTGCCAAGACGACCGATGGGATGTAAAGAGACCAGCCACTGTTTTTGCTCGGGTGTCATACTATTCAACAGGGGCGTGTCGATAAATGCCGGTCCGATGGCATTCACACGGATGCCCTTATTGCTGTATTCCAGCGCTGCATTACGGGTAAGACCTACCACCCCATGTTTGGCGGCAACATAAGCACAGGATTGGGCAAAACCTACCTGGCCAAGTATGGAAGCCATATTGACGATGGCTCCTCCTTTACTTTTTAACATCGCAGGTATCTGGTATCGCATGCCATAAAAAACACCACTGAGGTTGATGTTGATCACTTTCTGCCAGCCATCGATGGGATATTCCCCTACCGGAGCGGAAGGGCCTCCTATGCCTGCATTGTTGCAGGCAATATGCAAGCCTCCATATTGTTGAAGCGTATCTCTCACCAGCTTTTCATTGTCCTCCGCCAGGCTGGAATCCGCCCGTACAAAGGAGGCATTTCCTTTGGCTGCTTTGATGGCTTCCATGGTTGTTTTTGCGGCCTGTTCATTGATATCCGACACTACTACTTTTGCGCCGTTGGCTGCATACAATTCCGCAATGGCCTTGCCTATACCGGAGCCTGCGCCGGTGACAATAGCGACTTTATCTTTGAGTATAGACATAGATAGAAATTTTTCAATTTAAAAGATCAGCGGCAGGAGTGACCGCATAAGGGGCGGAGAAATGCTCAGTTACACTAAGTTATGAAATTCCGGATTTCTTATGAATTGTTAAATGGGAGGGGAAATACCCCCTGAATATGGTAAATTTGCCGGAAATGGCGACGAATTACGATGCATATGAGGTAGTTATAGGTCTGGAGGTACATGCCCAGCTTTTGACCCGTACCAAATTATTCTGTGGTGACAGCGCTGCTTTTGGAGGCGAGCCGAATACCCATGTCAGTCCCGTGACCCTGGGATTGCCTGGCGCTCTGCCCAAGCTGAACAGGACGGCGGTGGAGTTTGCCATTAAAATGGGTCTGGCCTGTCATTGTGAGATCGAACGAAATAATTATTTCGCCCGGAAGAACTATTTCTATCCCGACCTTCCTAAAGGATACCAGATATCACAGCATACTACCCCTGTCTGCAAGGGTGGGTTTGTCCATATTCGTACTGCCAGCGGTGAAAAAGATATACAACTGAACCGTATCCACCTTGAAGAGGATGCCGGCAAGAGCATACATGATGTCGATGCAGAAAATACCTGTGTGGATTACAACAGGGCCGGTGTGCCGCTGATAGAGATCGTTACGGAGCCGGACCTTCGCAGCGGCGACGAGGCATATGCCTATCTGACCGAACTGCGCAAGATCGTACGCTACCTGGGTATTTGTGATGGCAATATGGAGGAAGGCAGCATGCGTTGTGACGCCAATGTATCCATTCGTCCGAAGGGGGCTACGGTATTGGGGACAAAAGTGGAAGTAAAGAACCTGAACTCTATCCGCAACGTAAAAAAGGCCATCGAGTTCGAAGCCCGGCGAATGATGGACCTGGCGGAACAGGGTATCCCTGTGCAGCAGCAGACACGCAGTTTTGATGCCGGCAATGGCACCACCTTCCCGTTGCGCAGCAAGGAGGAAGCCAATGATTATCGATACTTTGCGGACCCCGATCTACCACCCTTTCAGGTAAGCGATGCCGATCTGGAAGAGGTGAGCAGTTCTCTGCCGGTGCTGCCCGAAGAGCTGGTGATCAAATATACCCGCGAGCTCCAATTACCCGAATATGATGCCCGGGTGATTTGCGACGACAAGGACACCGTAGATTATTTTGAAGAGCTGATCAAAGAAACTCCTCACTATAAGGCGGCCGCCAACTGGCTCCAGGGGCCTGTATGGTCCGCGAGAAATGAGCAAGGGCTTGCATTAAAGGACTTTCCTGTCAAACCTTCCAGCCTGGCCCGTCTGATACAGCTGGTGGAAGAAGGGCGTCTCAGCTTCTCCATCGCCAGCTCCAGGATCTTTCCTGTCCTGTTAAAAGATGCTTCGGCCGAACCCCTGGACATTGCTGTCTCCCTTAACCTCTTACAAAGCTCGGATACCAGCGAGATCGCTGCCTGGGTAGAACAGGCGCTGGCCAAGATGCCCGACAAGGTCACGGAATATCGCAAAGGGAAAAAGGGGCTTATCGGGCTTTTTGTAGGAGAAGTAAAAAAACTCTCCAAAGGCAAGGCGGACCCACGGCTGACCAATCAATTATTGCTGGAAAAATTGGAAAATTGATATTACCATTCATATGATAAAGAAGCGTGTTTTTTTTAATAGAAGTGTCATAGGCCTGATGACCGTCACCCTTGCGCTGACTGCCTGTCTGGAAAAAAAGAAAGGCGGCTTTACCGTCGAGGGCTCCTTTAAGAATGCGGACAAGCTCTCGGCAACGGCGGGACCTGTAAATAAGGTCTATCTGCTGGGAATACCCAAGGATCAATCGCAGCAACCCATTATGCTGGATTCGGTGAAGCTCACCGGTAATAATGGACATTTCACGCTGACAGGCATGTCCCATGACCAGGAGATATACGAGGTGGTCTTTGGCAATGATCTTCTTGCTGTGCCTGTAGTGAATGATGTGCCGGAAATGAAAATAAATGTAGACCTTGGAAAGAAAGATGATTTCTACGACGTCACCGGCTCTGAAGCCAGCAATCAGCTAAAGGATCTTGTAACTATTTTTGGCAGAAAGGACTACGAGGTGGGAAGAACTATGACCACGCTGGACAGCCTGAAAGGTATACACGCTTCCGACAGCGCCATGCTGGCCGCTACCGACAAAAAGAACAAGGCGATCCAGGACCTCAATACCTATCTCAAGCAGTTCCTCAATACGAATAACAATGCTCCTGTCTGTGCCCTGGCGCTTGGCTGGGCTTCCCGCAGTCTGACCCAAACGGAATTTGAAGCTACTCTTGACAATCTGGTAAAGAAATTTCCCGCCAGCCCTATCATCCAGGGGATAAAAAAGGATTACGACAAACAGCTGGCGAAACTGGAAACAGAAAATTCGAGCTGGGTGGGACGGCAGGCGCCTGAGCTGTCTTTACCGGATGTGAATGGTCATAACATATCCCTGTCCTCTTTTAAAGGGAAATATCTGCTGGTGGATTTCTGGGCCAGCTGGTGTGGACCCTGCCGGGCTGAAAACCCCAATGTGGTAGCGGCGTACAAAGAGTACAAGGATAAGAACTTTACTATTCTGGGAGTTTCGCTGGATAAAGAAAAAGGCGCCTGGCAGGATGCCATAAAGGAAGACCATCTTACCTGGACGCATGTCAGCGATCTTAAATACTGGCAGAGCCAGGCGGTGGAAACGTTTCACTTTTCGGGCATTCCCTTTAATGTGCTGATCGACCCACAGGGAAAGATCATTGGACAGGGGTTGAGAGGGGATGAACTGGAGAATAAGCTGAAGGAAGTCCTAAAATAAAAAAGGGGCCAGTTCAATCTGGCCCCTTTTTTTATCTATCGTATCAACCGGGTGGTCACCGCGGTATAGGTGCCTGAGCCTGTGGAAGCATCGGCTACTTTAAAGGTAATAGAAAACGTTTCCGAACAGGAAGAGAATTTGCCTGAGCCCGAGATGGTCGAAGGACCGTTGCCATAAGAGTTCAGGACATAGGTTTGTTTGGGAATTGTTACGGTAAAGCTGGAAGGATTGGTCCAATCCAGTGTTGCCGATAATCCCATGGCTGCGGGGTCAGCGGGCAGGAAGCCGGCCACAGTGCTGCTGGTGTCACCAAAGCCATAATCCGAAGTTGCGCCCAGGTTATGGATCTTGATCGAAGCGGTTGTTGGGCCGGTAGACGTCCAGTCGCTGATGGTGACGGTATATGGATTCTGCGGGCTGCCACCGCTGCCGGCGATAAAATCGCCGCTGTTTGTATAATCTCCTATCAAGTCTGTGGATACCACATCGCAATATTTCTGCAATGTCAGGGTGTATTTATCCGACCCACTGTATGCAGGTACGTCCCCTCCGGAAATAGTGAAGATCAGGGTGTCGATCTTTCCCGGTGCATAGGCGGAGTAAATGCCCTTTACCGTGATAGAATCCATGACTTTGCCGGCAGGAATAGTAATAGAAGAGGCTCCGATGGTATATTGCGTACCTGCTACGGCGCCTGAAGGTGAAGTTACGGTGAAATTAATGACCCTATCCTTATTGGCAGTGGTCGTGATGCCGATGGGTATTTTGAATTCTGTGCCGGGATCGCTGGTGATAAAATAAGCGCCTTTGTTGCTGGTGGGTCTGGAGGCGAATTCCGACAATGCAGGTGTGTCGAACTTTTGCTTGACGCAGCTATTGAAAGCTGTCGCCAGGATCAGCAGACATATGATTATTCTATTGGAATGCATGGTCAAATTGGTTTACTATTTACAATGGGTTTTGATCGGCTGTGGTCAGGCTCTTGTTGGCGTCCATTTCAGACTGGGGTATCTGCCATCTCCAGCGATTGTCGGTAGCCTGGATGTTCAACATGCTCCACTGGATGCCGGTGCGTATGAGCGGCAGCTGGTACCTTTTCATATCGAAAAAGGGTGTGCCATTTTCAGCATAGAGCTCTTTCCTGCGTTCGACCAGGATCATGTCTATCAGGGTCTGCTTGTCGCTAGTGGTTGTTTTTGTCGCATTGGGATCGCGCTGGCTCTGCAGTGAGAAAAGCATATCGATAGCCGGCTGTTGTTGTCCTTGTTGTGCGAGGGCTTCTGCCTGTATAAGATACATTTCAGCGGAACGCATCATGACATAGTCACCCGACTGTGTGGCATTGTCGCGGAACTTCACCGTCACAAATTTCTTCCAGGGAGAAGAACTGCTTTGATTGGGTGCAGCGTCGAACAGATTGCGAATATCCGTGGCACTGAACAGGTTTACAAAGGTAGAGTTGACATAGATGTCATTGTACCTGCCTGCAGCACCCGTGATATCCGTGGGTTCGATGTACCCGAAAAAGCCGGCGTAAGAATAGGATTGAGAGGCATTGAACTGCAGGCCCCACATCCATTCCCCATTGGATACGGAATTGAAGCCGTCCTTATAACCAGTGGCATTCATCAGGGGGAATCCCTGAGCGGCGGCTGCGGCATTGCTTTGTGCCTTGGCCCAGAGGGAATTGTCGGCGGGAGCCATTTCAAGGTATACTTCGGCAAGGATACCCTGGGCTACATTCTTATTGATCCGATATTTATCGACCCTGTCGGTTGTCAGCTTGCTCACGGCATCTTCCAGGTCTTTTACGATCTGGGCATAGACGGCGCTGACGTGTGCGCGGGGGTTGCCGGACGTACTGCTGCCGGAGGCCTGCGTATAAATAGGAACACCCGGCGCTGTCGTATCCTTGGAATAGGTGAACTGATAGATACGCACCAGGTTGAAATAAGCCCAGGCGCGTAACGCTTCGGCCTCGCCGATGAATGCGTCCTTGACGCTCTGTGCTTCTGGAATGCCGGGAACGCCCTGAATAACGGCGTTGGCGTTGTTGATAACCTTGTAGTTCAGCGCCCATATCTGCAGGTTCCTGGCAGCGGTAGCGATCCGGCCATAGGCGTTGTCCGTCCAGTTGTTCTCATACAACCACCAGTTGGCGGGATCGGAAATGAGATCGTCGCCCCGCATGTCGAAATTGAATTCGGAGGTCTTCCAGCCGTACATATTCTGCCGGCCAGTGGATGGGATATAGTCGCGGATATTTTCGTAGATACCCGTCAGCGCATTGTCTACGCCTATTTTGGAATTGAAGATAATGCTGGAGGAAAGGCTGCCATCGGTGGGCTTTACCCCATCAATAAAGTTCTTCGAACACGAAGCCAGCGTAAGCATGCCCACACCGGCCATCAATATATATTTTGTCAATCGCATAATAGTAGTATTAATGGATAGAGATTAAAAGTTGACGCTCAGTCCGGCAGAGAATGTCTTGTACACTACCGATCCGTTGTTCGTTACACCCACGAGACCGCCTTCTTCAGGGTCGAGTCCTTTGTACTTATAGAAGGTAAAGGGGTTCTGCAGGTCGACATATACGCGGGCGCTGTTGATCTTTGCAGTACCGAATATGGATTTCGGGAAGGTATATCCCAACGTAATATTACGGATACGCATGTAGGTATCGTCGAACAGGAACCGGGTGGAGGCGGAGTTGGCCTGGTCATCCGTGGTAGTCGTCAGACGGGGAGTCTTGCCGTCGCCGGGATTGCTGGGGCTCTGCCACCTGTTGAGCACATCTACGCTCCAATTGGAGCCGGGTGTATTCCCAACTGCGGAGTACATCAGACTGGCATAGTTGGCGTCATAGATCTTACCGCGGAAATTGATATAGAGCAGTACGGTGAGGTCGAACCCTTTGTATTTTGCCGTATTGGTTACACCGGCTATCCAGTCCGGGAGAGAGGTCCCTTTGTAGTAGCGTGTGGCGGCGCTCCATTGTTTGGTCACTACTCGGGTGGTCTTGCCTGTGGTAGCATCTGTCTGATCCATCCACCACATGGGGGCGCCATCCGTCAGATCGACACCGGCATATTCCCGGATGTAGAAGTTATTCAGCGGCTGGCCTACGATGAGGTTGCTGTAGTTGGCGCCTGTGATAGACTTTTGGGGCAGCTGGGTGATCTTATTGGTGATCTTGGAGAAGTTCACCGACGTAGACCATTCGAAGTCCCTTGTCTTGACGTTGACGCTGGTCAGGTCGATCTCGATGCCCTTGTTTGTCACCGTACCGATATTGTCATTCACGCCATCCAGACCGGAGGACGGAGGCAGCGGACGGTTGAAGAGGAGCTTGTCAGATTTGCGGGAGAACCAGGTGAAGGAGCCAGACAACCTGTTCTTAAGAATTGCAAAGTCAACACCCAGATCGAGGGTCTTTTGATGCTCCCAGGTCAGCCTGCCATTCGCGGGATTGGCGATGAGCGAACCTGCATAACCGGCGATGTTAGCACCGGCGGAATAGGTAGCCAGATACGGGAAGTAAACGACATTACCGTTGTTATCCAAAAAAGCCTGGTTACCCGTAGTTCCATAGCTGGCGCGCAGTTTCAGGTCGTTGATCAACGTTATGCCAGACATGAAATCTTCTTTGTTGATGCTCCAGGCGCCGCCGATGGACCAGTTGTCACCCCAACGGGCAGAGTCAGAAAACCTGCTGGAACCATCCCGGCGGAGTGAAGCAGACAGGTGATATTTTTCACCCAGGTCATAGTTCACACGGCCAAAATAGCTGACCATGCGGTTGTCATAAGAATAAGAGTTAGCGGTATATGGGGTGCTGCCATAAGCCAGCTCGGTGGTGCCGGGGAAAGTAAAGCCCCTGCTTTCGGCGTCTACTACACCCTGGTGGAAACGGAATGCTTCCATACCCGCCACTACATTGATATGATGTATATCTGCGAAGGTATTATCGTAGGTGAACATATTGGTGAAGGTCTGCGTAACACTGTTGGTGCGCGTCTTTTCGCTGCGTCCGCCGTAGGCGGCGCCGTCCCCTACAAATGGGTTATAGTAGCTGTTGTATTGGTTCTGGAACAGATCGACCGCATACTGTGTTCTGAACTTCAGTCCTGATATGATCTGTGCTTCGCCATATGCATTGGCGGAAGTAACATACCTGTCGTAGGTAGTGGGGTTCTGAGCCGTCGTTCCTGCCGGATTGCCGGGAGTCAGGATGGGGCGGTGCAGAGGTCCGTTGTTACCATAATCGAACTGTTTCTTGCCGGCTGCATCCAGTATAAGAGCGCCTGTACCTGGATCACGCACGAATTCCGGATAGATGCCCGATACTGTCCGAACCCAACCGGTGACGTTGGAATAGGCAGCGCCACCCTGGATGGGATAATTTTGTGTAGAATAGGAGCCGCTGGCATTAATGCCTACATTCAGCCAGTCGTTGACCTTGGTGTCGACCTTGAATCTGGCGGAGTAGCGTTTAAAATCCGATTGGATGGGAAGACCCTGGTCGTCCAGGTAGCCGCCAGAGATAAAATAGCGGGTCTTGTCGGAGCCGCCGGAGACGGAACCATTGATATCCGTCCTTTGCCCGGTACGTATAAGATCTTTACCCCAGTCTTCGCTCCAAAGGTTCTTGGCGCCGGAGACCAACTTGCCGTCCGGGCCGATGGGCTGCGCCACGCCGAAGGGGTTGTAAACGAGGACACCCGCCACGGATTGGCTGGCATAGTCTTCGGAGGAGGCAGCACCGATGGAGGCTGCCAGGCCGGGGGTGATATTTGCCTGATTTCTCAGGGCTTCCCAGGTCAGACCATAGAGCTGTGCGTTGTTGACATACTTGTAGTCGTTTACCGCCCGTTTGGAATAACCCCTTACTCCGGAGATGGATACCTTGGGTGTTCCTTTTCCGCTCTTGGTGGTTATTTGCAGGATACCGTTTGCGGCCCTGGACCCATACAGGGCGGTAGAGGATGCGTCTTTCAGTACCGTGATGCTCTCGATGTCATTGGGATTGATGTTGCTGAGGCTGCCTCCGAAGGGAGCGCCGTCCAGGACGATAAAGGGGTCTGCGCCTGCATTGACAGACCCGATGCCCCTAATACGGATATCGGGGTTTTCGCCGGGCTGACCGGTGCTGTTTACAACCAGCACGCCGCTGGCATTACCCTGTAGTACGTTGGTGATGGAGCTGACCTGGAGGTCTTTGAACTGATCGTTATTCACCACGGATGCTGTCCCGGTGAAAGCCTTTTTCTTAGTGGTACCGTAAGCAGTAACGACCACTTCATCCAGGCTACCGGCGCCGGCCTTCAGGGTGACGGTCATGTTTTCGGTGATATCTATCTCCTGGGTGACAAAATTGACGGAAGAGATCACCAGCCTTTTAGCGCTGGCTGGTAGGCTGATGGAGAAAGTCCCGTCTGTAGAAGTGCTGGTGCCGCCGCGGCTTCCTTTGATCTGAACACTGGCGCCGGGAACGGGGTTTCCTTTTTCGTCCAGTATTTTACCGCTGATTGTCCTGGTTTGAGCCAACAGTTGGCCGCACAGGAATAGTAAAGAGCATAAGAATGCAATTTTTCTCATAAGCTGTGACTTTTAATGTTAACCTAATAGAAGTGTGTTCAAATATGTGACGAGTCAGACCTGCTGACGAAATCAGGGCCCAAAGGGGCCAGGAAGTTTACACGGCTGCTGGCTGTGTAAGGTTGCCTCTCAAACGAAATGGAATACAACTTGTAATGGAATGAGGGGGACCGATCCGTCCAGGATGGTAGTAGTTTGTTGACATAGTGAAAAATTTTGCCGGCCAGCCAAGTGGGTTGGTCAGCGGGTTAAACAGTGGTTGTGTGACTAATCAGGCCTTGTAGTTAACTATGGAAAGGGCCTAAATATCGAATTTTACAAAAATAAAACAACATAGGACAATAATTATAAAATTATTGACTCGCTTAGGTGGGTATTTTTAGTTGTTCTATGTGGTCCCGTCCAGAATCGAACTGGAATCCAGGGCTTCGGAGACCCTTATACTATCCATTGTACTACAGGACCGTGTACTTCCATTTTCCGTCAAATCTGCGCTATTTTAGCAGTTCCCGAAGGTTGCTGCTAAATATTTTAACGGCAATGGCCAGCAAAACTACGCCAAAAAATTTACGTATAGCAATCATACCGGCCTGTCCTAAAATTTTTTCAATGGAATCCAACGATTTAAGGACGATAAAGATGATAATGAGGTTGATAAAAATGGCCAGCAGCACGGTCGAGGTCTCAAAATTGGCTTTTAAGGACATAATCGTTGTCAAAGTACCTGATCCGGCTATTAAAGGGAAGGCGATAGGTACAAGCACGGAGGCCTTGGCGTCGGGCTCGCTTTTGAAGAATTCTACCCCCAACACCATTTCCAGCCCCAGGATAAAGATGACGATCGACCCTCCCACGGCAAAGCTTCGCTGATCTACCCCCAGTATCTGCAGGAATTTTTCACCGGCATATAAGAAGGCGATCATTAAAAGCCCGGAGATCAGGGTGGCCTTGCCTTCGTGAAGGCCCCCCAGCTTTTGCTTGAGGGCATGTAGCAGCGGGATGCTGCCGATGATGTCTATCACGGCAAATAAAGTAAAGGTCACGGTAAGAAGCTGGTTCCAGTCAAAATGCTGCATACTATAAAATTACGCCGATCAGTCTGCATTGCCGGAATAAAAGCTTTTTGGCTTGTGCTGTTCTTTTTCCAGGGGGGCCTGGTTGGATAACATTTCATACTGCAGGCCCTCGGGCGGACCATATACCCGGATGACACATCCATAATGGAGGGAGAATACCTTAAAGCTATCGATCAGCGCCGTCCCTGTTATATGAGACAGGATGCTTCGGATGACCCCGCCATGCGCCACGATGGCTATCGGCCCTTTCTGCCCCGCGGCGTCTTCTCTTATACGGGTAAAAGTCTTTGTCACGCGCTGGTGGAGGTCCAGATAGCTTTCCCCGCCGGGTATCCTGATGTTTACGAAGTCTTTCATCCAGGGTTCTACTTCCTCTTTTGGCAGATCGTCCCAGCTTCGCATTTCCCACTGCCCACAGTGGATCTCCATCAATTCGTTATGAAGTCGGATCTGATGATCTTGCCCGGGAAATAAATGCTCCGCCAGGCGGGAACATCGTTGTAGCGGGCTGCTGTGCACCGATGAAAAGGGAGATGGCAGGTGCTGCCGGATAATGTCCGCCTCGTCCATAAAGCTTTCCGTGACATCCAGGTCCGTCTGTCCGTAACAGATGCCTTTGCCCACCGCGGGGGTCGTATGCCGTATCAAATAGATATCCTTCATAACTATTTACGATAATTTCTGGCCTTTGGCCAACGGACCGGAGGTCCGTTATGTATATCTCCAGACAATAACCCAGCCAAGATAGACCGTCAGCTCCGTCACCTGCTGAATAGCGCCCAGGCAATCCCCCGTATAGCCTCCGATCCATTTTTTAAAGTATCTCACCATTTCAAAAGTAACATAACCCACCGGAATGATCACCAGCCAGAAGGACCAGGGGAAAAAAGCAAGGGGCAGCGTTCCCAACAGGATTGCCAATATCAGCTCCCCTATCGACAGCCGGCGGCTGGTAACGGGCTTGGACTTGCTATGTTCCGGGTCTGTTACATTCTCTGCCCATTGCATAGCGATGACGGGCATCAGTCTGCTGAGACTATGGGCTGCTATGACAGCCCCGATGAAATAACGGTAATTATAAAATATGAGTCTTGACGGTCCATTCAGTTCCGGTGTAAAAGACGGGAGTTCGCGCAGCAAGAGGAATTTGCCGGCTAATATGATAATTAATCCAATCACCCCGAAGGCGCCTACCCGGCTGTCCTTCATGATGAGCAATATCTTTTCTTTTGTCCAGCCGCCGCCAAATCCGTCGCAGACATCTGCAAAACCATCTTCATGGAAGGCGCCTGTCAGCAAGATCCCCGCGATGATGGATGCAAGGATGCCGATGTCCGACGATATGAAACGGGAAAATACCAGGAATATCAGTGCGGAGAATCCCCCCACGATCCATCCAATCAGGGGGAAATATTTAGGCGCCTTATTTAAATATTCGGGATCATGACCAATGTTTTGGGGAACCCCAGAACGAACCACGGGTTCGTTGGCCGAAGGCCTCCCGACATTAATTCGGGTGAAATACATGATGGCTGTTAAAAATATCTTCCATTCTTTCATAATGATGAGCCTTCGGCCGGTGGACCAAAGGTCCGCCGGGCTGTTTATTCACTCTTGCTGACGCCTGCCGATTCGAAGGAGGCCATTTCCCGGAGGAATGCCAGCGCAGACTGCAGCACGGGATATGCCATGGCCGCACCCGTCCCTTCACCCAGCCGCATGCCCAGATCGAGCAGCGGCCGTGCATTCAAATAGCCCAGCATTCGCTGGTGCCCCTTTTCACCACTGGTATGTGAATATACACAATGATCTTTTACCTTTTCATCCTCTATTACCGCCAGCAGCAGGGCCGCGGTGGTGATAAATCCATCCACCAATATCACCATGTTCAGGGCGGCAGCCTGCAAACAGGCCCCGGCCATCATGGCAATCTCGAATCCTCCCACATGCTGCAGAATGGTAATAGCGTCCGGGGAGGCGGTTATAGCTGGGGCATGTTTTGCATAAACTTTTACAAGGGTCGCTATCTTGGTCTCCAACTGTGTGTCGCTGACACCTGTGCCTCTGCCACAACATTCTTCCACCGGAATGCCCGTGACAAAGCTCATGATGAGCGCGGCGGAGGAAGTATTGCCAATACCCATCTCACCGAGACCAATACAATTACAACCTTCCCGGTGCAGATCTTTTATTATTTGACGGCCGGCATCCATGGCACGGATGGCCTCTTCACGGCTCATTGCGTCTGTCTCGAGGTAGTTGTGGGTGCCGTATGCGATCTTTTCGTGGATGAGGGAATCATCCGTTGCAAATTCGAAGTTGACACCTGCGTCGACCACTTTAAGGGCTATGCTGTGCTGTCTGCAGAGCACGTTGATGGCCGCGCCGCCATGAATAAAATTCAGGACCATCTGTGCCGTCACGGCCTGTGGATAAGGATTCACAAGACCCGTTGCTGCAATGCCATGATCTCCCGCAAAGACAATAATATGCGGATGGGTCAGCCGCGGATGGGCTGTTCCCTGGATCATTCCTATCTGTAATGCCAGCTCTTCCAGCCTTCCCAGGGCGCCAATGGGTTTGGTCTTGCTATCGATGCGGCCTTGCAGGGTCTCGCGTAAAGATGTCCTTGAAGCGAAGGAGATGTTTGGGTCTGTCATATTTTTTTTAATGTTAGATCGGTGAAATAGAAACCGGCGGGACCTTCCGGCCCCCTGTATTCTTTATAGGATATTTTTCCTTTTTCAAATTCGACGGGTTTGCTAAAGATAGGCCCATCGAAGACAAAAGAATGATATTCGCCATTTTCTCCACAAGGATCTGTTTCTGCGGGCAGATCATGTAAAAAACTTTCGTCGAGCAGTCTTCCGCAAAAGCTCTTATCCAGCCAACGGGTGTTTACACATACGACAATGGCCTTGAAGCCTTTTTTTATAAATTCCTGCATGAGTCTCTGAGAAGGTATCTTCCATAATGGAAAGATACAGACCATTTCTTTTAGTTTCTGTTCCCTGTATAGCTTCAAGTCTTCGAGGAAAATATCTCCAAAAATAGCATGCGTGTATCCGCTGTTCTTTAACGCAGCTACTTTCTCCTGCATGATCCGCTCATAGGCGCTCATATCCGGCTGATCCGGTAACTCCACGGTTTGCAGGGATATGCCGATAGATGCCGCCTGCGCTTCCAATAACTCCCTGCGTACGTCGTGCATGGATATCCTGTTGCGATGGGTGTTAATACTGGTGAGCAGGCTATCTACCTGGTATTCCTTTCCCTCCATCATCCGATGCAGGGAAAGGGCTGAATCCTTTCCGCCACTCCAGTTCATATACGCTTTTATCATATTGTGCCCCCCTTGATCCTGACAGGGATGCCGCTGACCATTAGCAATACCTGGTCGGCCCTGGCTGCAATATATTGATTCATCCAACCCTGGAGGTCTGTAAACTTTCTGCCTATTTCTGTCTCTGCATGTACTCCCATGCCAATCTCATTGCTGACGATCAGTAGAATGGCTTCTTTCCGACACAATGCATCTATTTCTTTTTTGCATGCTTCCAGGCAGGCATTCACATCGTATGTAAGATCGATAAAGAAATTTGTGAGCCATAGAGTGACACAGTCGATGACCACGATGCGCTGTCCTATGTCCAGGCGGCTGAGGTATTTTTCTTCCTCCAGGCAGGTCCAGCGATGATCACGCTCCTGCCGGTGCCGCTGAATTCTTTGCCGAAATTCCTCATCGTCCCATTTACGGGATGTAGCCACATATATGGGGTTGTCGCTCCATTGCAAGGCCAGCTCCTGTGCATGCCTGCTTTTGCCGCTGCGGGCTCCGCCTGTAATAAAGGTCAGCTTATGCATGTTGTGGGAGTTTATCAGGTATCCAGCGGTATTTCGATCGTAGTCTGTCGGGTACGGTAAAGAGAGTAGGATGGAAAAGAGCTGCCAACAGTTCGATCCCGTCCGTCAATGTCCCGGGACTCGGTTGGGTAAAGAGATCATAATCCGCCAGGAATACGGCTTCGTCCTTTATGGCCTGCAGTCTGCTCCATTCCGGCCTGTTCTGAAGGAGATGCAGCTCCTCTGCTGCGCGGCTTGTCTGGAACCCGCAAGGTGCGATCACCAGCACTTCAGGATCATAGCGGACAATCTTCTCCCAGGGCGTGACGATGCTGTCCCCGCCCGGATTGGATAGCATATCGATGCCACCAGCGTATGCTACCTGGTACGGTATCCAATGCCCGCAGTTGTATATGGGATCTATCCATTCCATCACCATCACTCTTTTGGGAGGGGCTTTGTGCCTACGTTGCTCATCGATGATGGTGTCAATTCTTTTTTGAAGATCGGACAAGTGCCTGTAGGCGGCTTCTTCCCGACCAAGCGCTGTAGCGATCGTAACAGCCGTCCGGAAGACATCCTGTAAGCTGTTCGGCGTGAGAGGGACCAGGACAGGTTGTTTTTCCAACCTGGCTATAGCAGCTGACGTGCAGACCGTATCGATCTGACATACATCACATACGTCCTGTGTGAAGATGACATCCGGCATGATAGACTGCAACAGCTCTTCCTCCACGTAATAAAGACTTTTGCCTTGGGCTTTACTGGCGGAAAAGATCCTGTCTATCTCCCCGCTGCTATAATTTTTTCCTTCCAGCACGCAGCGGACCAGGACCGGCTTGCCGGCGGATTCGGGCGGGCATTCGAACGTCACTCCATACAGCAGGTCCTGCAGACCCATGTCATAGATCATCTTTGTAGCAGCGGGGAGAAAGGAGCAGGCTTTCATGCAGGTAAATTACAATTTAATACGGACTCCGGCTGTCAGGTTGGTACCCTGTACGCTGTAGCCATATACTTCATAATAATTCGTCTTGTTGGTAAGGTTCTTTACATCGAGGAAAACACTACAGCCGGTGGTGGGCACCTGGTATTCGGCATAAGCGTTCCATAACGCATAGCTGCCCAAGGTAACAGAGACCCTGGAATAAGGGGGGGCTGATTCGTAGGCGTAATCGAAACGTTGTCCGGTGACCTGCAGGCTGCTGCTGATGAACATTCCTTTAAAGGGACGGACACCTGCCGAGAACTGGAAATTATTCTTCGGCCTTAGCTGCAAGCCTTTGTAGGTTGTGTCCTTTGTCGTCAGCCTCTGGGTGGTCTCGCCCGTGACGTAGGTGTACGAGGCTTTGAATGAAAAGACATTGTTCAGGTTGTAATTGATCTCCGCCTCTATGCCATGATCGTGTTGTTTGTCCCTGTTGAAATAGCCCGTGTTGCCCGACACCGGGTCATATGCGAATACGATCATATTCTTCACCGAACGGTCGAAATAATCGCCGGAGATAGAGAGGCTTTCGTCAAGCAGAAACAATTGCGCACCTCCTTCTGACGTATTGGATTTTTCAGGTTTGAGACCGGGATTGGCGCCAAAGGGGCCATAGAGCTCGTTGACAGAGGGCGCTCTGAAGCCGGATGAAATGTTTACGAACAGCTTTAGCCTTCTGTTGATAAGATAGGAGGGGTTAAAGCTGTAGGTGAAGTTGTCCCCGTATTTGTTGTTATGATCATACCGGCCGCCCAACTCCACGTTCAGTCCCTGGTTCTTATAAAGAAGAGAGGCATAGGGGCTGATGATGCTGTTGACCGTATCCGGCTTGACCAGCGTATAGGTCTGGAAGCTGGCCCCGCCGACAAGCTGTATGTTTTGCGAGAAATGATGCGTGACGAAAGCTTCGGCATGATGGAAGCGTCCCTGGTACAGAGAATTATACGGGTCGCCATAATTCCTTTGCGTATAGTCGTACCCGTAGTTGGCATAGACCGTGCCCTTTTCATATTTCAGGTTGGCCGTCAAACCTGTGTTGACGAGATTGGCGGTATAAGGAACTTTCCCTCCTTCGAATGGACCATTGGAGATACTGCCTTTGTATTCCGAATAGCGGAAGTAGGGGGATATTTTTAAATTGCCTGATACATTAATGCCCGTCCTGGCTTGGAAAGCCTGCATATTGTATCCGTTCTTTGGGAAATTGCCATTGCCGGTGGTATCTTTTGCTTCTGCAATACCATCTGTATTCAGGTGTTGATAATTGAGATCGTATTCGAATATCTTTCCTTTTCGCGCAAAGTCCGCCGCACCCTTCAGGGTATGGTAGGAGCCGTAAGAAAGGATGCCGCTGCCCGAGGTCTGTTCGGACTCGGCCTTGCGGGTTATGATGTTGATGACGCCGGCTACGGCGCTGGATCCATATAACACGGACTGGCTGCCCTTCAGTATCTCCACTCTGTCGATGGTGTTCAGCGGGATCAGGCGTATGTCATACTGGCCTCCTAATTGAGATGGGTCATTCAGGGGTATGCCATCCAATAGTATCAGCGTGTATTTATCGCTGGCTCCGCGGAGATAGATGCTCTTATCTTTTCCGGGATTGCTATTGGCGCCACTGACCAGGATGCCCGTTTGTTCGTTCAATAACTGGGAGAGGTCTTTTCCGGCGCTGTGGTCGATGACTTCGCGGGGAATGATGGTGACGATCTTGCCCGTCTCACTCAGTTTCTTAGGGGATTTGGTGGCGGTGACTACCACCTGGTCCAGTTGTTTGGCTGTGGTGTCGTGGGTTGTCTGCGCGATCAGGGTGCTGTTGCCGGCCATTGCCAGCATGCCGAGAAGGAAATTTTTCTTGCTCATTACAGTTAATTGTTTTTCCCAATGTTGACACTGGGGTTAATTGAATAATGTCTGTCCTGTCGGACGAACCGCCTGAGCGGTTCCTGAATGAGCCTTCGGAAATAAATAATGAAGCGGATAACACTCCATGCTTTTCGCCCGAAAGCCTTGAATTGTGAAATGATCTGGCAGGTCTTCTGGCTTATGCCTTCTCCGGGCGACCTTCCCATCCGACGATTGTCGGACAGTGGTTAGAAGTTTGCCGGAGACTTTTGATTGGCATTTACAGCTACGGGGATAGCGCCGGACTTACACCGGACTTCCCTTTTAATGATCCGTTGTTAGCGGATCAACCAAATTCGAGGCAAATGTAGGAAGTTTAACCTGGAAGATTTGTAAAATTTATCTGAGGGGTGTTGTCTAATTTTGATGTCCCATACCTGGAAGATCAATAAACCTGTCTTATGAAGTATGAAGTGTACGAGGGCATTGCCGTACAGGATGACTTTAATCGATTTGATTTCATTAGCAATGGGAAGAATGGACCTGTCCGTAAGAGGGTCTCTTTTTCCAGAACGGAAATGCGTAAATTTGTTATGGTGAAAAAAGTGATAAAGGAAATAAGTTGGGTCTCTGGCACTGAAGTTACCTATACTGTCAGCGAAGACCTTAACAGGCTAAAGGGTAAGATCGACGCTCCCAGAAAGCTTGCTCAAGCTAACGAGGCTTTGCGTAAGCTCAAAACTCCTTTGCCGGATAGGAGTACTAAGAAATAATCTTCCCTTCCTCTCCCGGTGTCTCGCTTTTAAATCTTTTATACAAGAACAATTTCCACTTCCCCTCTGCTATTCCTGCTTTATCCATTTCAGCTCTCGATAGGGTGAAAAAGAGGTCTGATAGCCGATTGATGTATGCCGGTATGGCCGGATGTATAGTGTCGTGGCAGAGTGCGGACACTTCATTACCTCCCGGCAAGAGACCCGTGGCGCCTGTATCCCCTTTTTTTAGTGTATATCTTCATGAGAAATAGTTAACGTGCGTAATGCTTGTAAGAGCGCTGATATTGTGGTAAAGCTTTGACTACCCGATATGCTTTTTAAGGTCCAGGTGATCCCGTCAGCGTGTATGGAAGGCAGGCCTTCCGATGCGACTTCGAACCCTTCGCGTTGCAATGCTCTTTTTGTCCAGAATGCAGCAGCTCCTTCGCCCATCAGTCCGATCTTTTTTGAGCTTCCGGCATGGATATGAAAGCTGCCCGTGTCCTTGTCAAAGTGAATACCTTCTTTATCAAAGACGGCTTCGAAAGTGCCATTCAATACCAGGTCTTCCGGGGCTCCTTTTTCAAGCGCTCCTCCCGCCCGATGGAGGAGCCAGACCTCATCGGCCGCCTGTAATGCAAGATCCAGCTCGTGTGTAGAAAGCAGGATGCCTTTCTGTGTCGTCCGCGCCAGCTTGTGCAACAGCTGCATGATCTGGATACGGCTGGGCAGGTCCAGGTGTGCGGTGGGTTCATCCAGCATCATCAACGGCGTATCCTGCGCCAATGCCCGGGCCAGCATCACCTTTTGTTTTTCCCCATCGCTGAGCATTCCCATCTTCCTTTCGGCATAGCCTTCGATGCCTGCCATCTCCATGGCCCATGCGATGATGCGTTTGTCCTCTTCGCGTAAGGTTCCCAGCCAGCCGGAATACGGATATCTTCCCAGCGCCACCAGTGAATAGACCGTGAGATGGCTATGCCGTACCGGGTCTGTCAGTACGAGGCTGATCTTACGGGCCAGCCGGGAAGGATCCCGCAGTGAGGCTCCTTTGTCGCCAAGGAGGTCGATCTTTCCTCCCAGCGCAGGCTGCAGACCGGAGAGCGTCCGCATCAGCGTAGATTTCCCCGAGCCGTTCGGTCCCAACAGACAGATCATCCGACCCCCGTCGATATTTAAAGATACCGGGCCTGCGATGGCGACAGGCCTGCCGCCGACATGATAACCGGCCAACAGTTCCGTTGTTGTCAATAAAGTTTGCCGGCTACTCATCCGTATATACTTAAATTATTCTTACTAAGAATGATCCAGATCACTACCGGTGCGCCGACGAATGATGTGATAATATTGATAGGCAAGGCCGTCTGGCTACCCGGTAATTGACCGATCAGGTCACAGAGCAGAAGAAGCGCCGTACCGATGAGACAACAGGCGGGGATCAATATCCGGTGACTGGAAGTGGAAAAAATGGAACGGGCCATCTGTGGCACTGCGATGCCTATGAAGCCAATAGGGCCGCAAAAGGCGGTGATGCTGCCAGCCAGCAGGCTTGTGCTGCAAATGATGATGACCCTCGCCCGGTGTATCGTTACTCCCATGCTCCTGGCATAATTATCTCCCAGCAGCAGCGCGTCCAGCATCTTGGAAGAAAGGAAGGAGAGGATAAGGCCTGTCAGCGTCACCGCCGCGAGAATATACAGCTGGGCTCCTGTCACTCCTCCCAGGGACCCGAATGTCCACAGCAGATAATCCTTTATCAGCTCAGCGTCGCTGAAATACTGCCAGATGCTGATGATAGACAGGGTTGCAGTGCTGACCATCACGCCGATGATCAACATCACTACGTTGTCTCGTACTTTCCTGGATATCGCGATCACCAGCAGCATGACGCCAGCGGCTCCCATACATCCTGTCAGTGTGATAAGCCAGCTGCCGGAGATACCTAGTTCACGGATGGTGTACAGGGTGATGATGCTGCCACCTCCCAGCATGATAGCGGCCACGCCAAGGCTGGCGCCGGCCGTAACGCCCAGCACCGATGGCTCGGCAAGAGGATTACGGAACAGGGTTTGCATCTGCAGACCGCTGACTGAGAGACCGCAACCTGCAATTACTGCTGTACAAGCCTTGGGGATCCTGATCTGGCTGACGATGTAGCGTCCTGTATTGTCTTCGCCAGGCAAGGACAAAATGATCCTCAGGACAGACTTGAGAGGTATCCTTACCGTCCCGAGAGCAATGTCCAGAAAAAATACCAGGGCGAGGAGCAGACATAATGCAACCCATTTCCAGGCTTTATGCCCGGCGGAGCGGGGAGAGAGATTTTTATGGAGGCGAGCGGGTTTCATCATTGTAATTGTCGGTAATAGACCAGCGTATGATCCTGTAACAGTCCGGGGTGGAGGATGCTGATCATATCCGCCAGCACTACCTGGGGATTCACGACACCGGACTCCCAATAGTCGTTGGACCCCAGATCATTTGTCCTTTTGTCAAAGTTGTACAAATTTCCTGTTTTGAAAGACCGGAAGCTGGCGTATCGGGGGTCTTTTCCCAAGATATCCTGTTTGGTATTTACATATCCGATATTCAGCCAGTATTCCGCCGTCAACGCTTCCGGGGCTGCCGACTCGAAGGTCAGGGACAGGCTGCCGGTGCCCTTACTATCCGACCAGTTGTAGCCACCGCCCGCATCTTGTATGAAATGCGCCATATAGCTATCGCCGGCCGGCATGAACCAGGACCCTTTAAATGGCATTCCGATGATGACATGCGGATGTGTTTTTGCCTGATGACCCAATTGCGCCAGACTATCGTATATCTTTACCACGCTGTCGAATTTTTTGTTGACCTGCGCTTCCTTATTCGTCAATGCAGCCATCAGCTTTACCCATTCCGCCTTGCCGAGGGGGGTATTTTCCAGCCATTCTGCATTTACGATGACGGGTATGCCTGCATCCGTCAGCACTTTGTATTTGCCGGCGTTGGCCTGGGGGTTGCTCATCGCCATCATCAGTCCGGGATGCATGGATATCACCAGCTCGTTATTGATATTTTCATCCAGCCCTACTTCCACGGTCTTGTGTGTGCGAATATTCTCCCGAACGATGGGGGAATTGGCATACCGAAGGCTACCCAGTCCCGTGATCCTGTCGGCCACCCCTGCAAAATCCGCCATTCCAATATGGGTGGAAGACGTGGCGATCATCGTCTGCACGGGTATGGGTATCACCTGCGCTCCGGGATAGCCGGTGGGTAGGGGGTGGCCTCTTTGTACCAGGAGATATTCTATCGTATCCTGCCTGTTGCCATTGCGATCGATTATATGCACCACTTTGAAACCGTCGTGATAGTCGATGGTAAAACCATGAGCATAGCGTATGGAAGTCTGTGCCTGGGCTGTGTCTCCGCTGCCTGTGGCAGCGGCGGGCCCCTGCCTGGCTGCCGGCGAGTGGCAGGAAAAAATGAATGATAGAATGACAAGATAAAAAAGCCTGTTCATTATTGCATCAGTTTTTGAGGGTTTTGTAGATGTAATCAATGTCGAGATGTTCTCTTAGCAAGGCCGCCAGCCTGTCGTACTGCTCTTCCTTGTATCGCCGGTGGTCGGGTGTTTGTCCTTTTTTGTCTGTATAGCGAGCCAGCAGGGAGTCTATTACTATTGCGTTATCGAGGATACCATGGAGGTAGGTGCCCCAGCAGCGATCATTTAAATAATACCCGTCGGAGGCGGTGCTGCCATAGGTGGGAGTCCCGGCCGCGTTTATGAACTGATTGAGCGGGTTGGCTAATCCCAGGGGCCTAGTCTCCCCCATATGTATCTCATAACCTTCACAGATATGCGCATTACCCCGGAACCTGAATTGTCGCTGCAGGGTCGTCTTATTTTTTTGCAGGATGGTAGATACCGGCAGGATACCTATTCCTTCCAGTGAGCCTTTCGAGGACTCTACCTGGTCGGGGTCATCTATCCGCTGCCCCAGCATCTGGTAACCGCCACAGATGCCGATGATGGTCTTTTGCCGGCTATGTGCCCGACGTATAGCCTCCACGACGCCTGTTTCATAGAGGGTTGCCAGGTCTTCGATGGTGTTCTTGCTTCCGGGCAGGATGATGATATCGGCCTTTTCGATGTCATCGGGGTGGTGGCTGTAATACAGATTCACCCGCTGGTCGCGACTGAGCTGATGGAAGTCGGTGAAGTTGGAGAGGCGCTGGAGAAGTACTACTACGATGTTGATTTTTCCGGAGAGATAGTTTCTTCCTTTCTCAGTGGTGCTGATGGAATCTTCTTCTTCGATGAAGATATCCCGGAAGTATGGTACGACACCTACTACGGGCACTCCACAAAGTCCTTCCAACTGGACCCTGCCGCTATCGAACAGCCGGGCGTCGCCTCTAAACTTATTAATGATAATGCCTTTGATACATGCTCTTTCTTCGGGACTCAGCAGGGCCATCGTACCATAGCAGCTGCCAAAGACCCCGCCTCTATCGATGTCGGCGACGAGGTAGGCGGCGGCGCCCGCAGCCATTGCCATCCGCATATTGGTGATGTCCAGGTGTTTCAGGTTCAATTCGGAAATGCTGCCAGCCCCTTCCATTACAATAGGAGTATGGCGGGACGCCAATCGATGGTAGGCATTCTTTACCTCTGTGAAGAGGGTTTCGCGGTCGCGGGTGAGAAAATATTCCGCTGCCGAGGTATTGCCTGCCGGTGTGCCATGAAGGACGACCTGTGCACTCAGGTCGGTTGTGGGTTTTAGCAATACCGGGTTCATATCCGTGTGACATGGGATGGCGCAGGCTTCCGCCTGTACTGCCTGTGCACGTCCTATTTCCAGACCTTCGGGCGTAGCATAGCTGTTCAGGGACATATTCTGTGCCTTGAAGGGGGCAGGGGTATAGCCATCCTGACGGAATATCCTGCAGAATCCCGTGGTGATGACAGATTTCCCTACGTCGGAACCTGTGCCTACAAACATGATGGACCGAAGCCCTTTTTTACCTTGCATTGACTTATGTATGCATTGACTGCCAGTGGCAGGGTTCACTTCATGCTTTTCACCCGAAAGCGATGAATATCGAATGATGCCGGCAGGTCTTCTGGCTTATGTCGTTCCGGCCCGCCTTCCCGTCCCGGGGGGACAGTGGTCTGAAGTTTGCCGGAGTGAAAATGACATTTACAGCTACGGGGATAGCGCCGGAATAGCACCGGACTTCCCTTTTAATCCGTGTATGGAGGAACCAGCATCCGGTGCGAAGGTAAGTCAGGGGAGTCTTTCTACAAAACGGCTGCTCATCCGGGTCCATCTCCACCAGCCACCACTCCCGGCCCGTGGTGTCTTTTTTGTATCCCGGAGGTGTCGAATCGCTGATCTCCGGGGCGTATCGAAGTGCATATCTTGGGTTTAGTATCCGGAATTTTATGGGTTGATCAAAATAGCCATCCGGCATTATATTTTTCCGGTCTCCGATCTTCATTCCTTCGAGAATGGCTCTTTGGATTACCAGTTTGCATTTGAAATCCGCATCCACGAGAAAATGCCTTTCAAAACTGACCACCTCCGCACAACAACCATAGTTGTCGATGGCAAAGTAGGTTAGTTTTTTATTTTGGAAAGTCAGGTCAAGTATTCTTTCATAATCCGAGAGTTTTGGATCTAATCCTTCTACAAAGCGATGATAAAGTGGTACATGGTTCAGGGGTTGCCTCAAAATACATAATTTACTGAAACGCCCCCGAAATAATTCACCGTGGGTGCGGCATTGTAATAGCGGGCAGGTGGGGCGGCTGCATTGATATCATTTCCCAGGCTATATCGTGTATTGAAGAGATTGTCGCCGCCGGCGTAGATGTCTAATTTCCACCGGGGGGTTATTATTTTCCTGTAACCCACGCGGGCTCCCAGCAGGTTGTATGACCCGGCATAGGCGGTGTTGGCATCGTTGAGGGCGATGCGGTCTGCGTAGGTGAATGTAACATTCGTATAGAATCCGCATCGTAACAGGATGTCGGCACCTGTCACCACTGTCTGTGGAGGTACGCTGGGCAGGCGGTGGCCGGAATAATCATGCCCATTGGTGGAGAAGTCTTTGTAGTGGAAGTCATGCCAGGTATGACTTACCCAAAGCCGGATGCTCCGGAAGAAACCGTTGGGGTCGTCGGCCAGCTGATAGGAGACGAAGCTTTCGATACCGTGCTGGTTCGTATGACCTGCATTGATGGAATAGCCCACTCCGTTGGAATCTATCCGCTGGACGATGGTATTGGAAAGCTCGAAGAAAAAGGCGTTGATGTCGAAGAATAATTTACCATGGAAAAGATTGCCACGGGCGCCCACTTCGTAGTCGGTGCCATCTTCCGGCTGGAGGGGAGGTCCCAGGACGCCATTGGTCTTTTGCAGCTCCTGTGTGGTAGGCGTGGAGAAACCACGGGCTGCGCTGACATAGAGCGATACTTCCGGGAGAACCTTTTTCAGGATGGATATACGTGGCGCCAGCTTGTTGGCAAATCGTATGTCGTGGGTGACGGGAGGTATTACGGATGTACGGGTGAGCTGTACTCCATTCCTATTGAAGCTGGCCCCCAGTGTTACTGTCCAGCCTGCATCCAGCTTCAGGTCGGCCTGGGCAAAGATGATATATTGCCAGTTGCCGATGCGGTCGTCTGTCTGAAGTGTGTCCTGTACGCCCAGCTTATTGGCATAATCACGGGTCTCGAAAAATCCTTTCTGGGCTTCCGCGCCCGCATTGACCTGCAGACGGCTGTCGCCCAATCGGGTCTTATACTGAAATACCGTGCGGCCGCCGAAATGCGGTTCCTGGCGTACTTCATAGACCCTGATGCCGGGGTTGCGGAAGTCCGTATAGGCTCCATATATGGCGGTGGTATTCTGCCAGTGTTCATTAAATTGATAATCGCTGCTGAAGCCTGCCGTAAAGTTCTTTTGAAAAATAGCGGCTTTGTTCTGAACGGCTCCCGGGGAGGCGCCACTACCGGGACGAGCCTGTCGTAGGTTGGCGAGATATTCCGCCAGGGTGAGACCGCCCGGTGTTTGATAATACAGATCGCTGTATAGAATATAGCCATGAATGGTCTGTTTGTCGCTGGCCTTTAATTGTGTTTCCCAGCTGGCGACATCCCTGCGCATGGATGTCCATTGTCTGTAACCGTCGCTGTTCTGATGCGTATAGCTAAAGATATTCCGATGATTTTCGTCACCGGTGCGGATATTTATATTTATGTTCTGCGTATTCCAGGCGCCGATGCCATAGTCTGCGCTGACGCCCCTTTCCCAGACGGAAGGCATGCTGTTTATAAGGACAGCCCCGCCAATGCCTGCGCCATAAAGACTGCCTGCTGCGCCCTTGATGATCTCCAGGGATTGAAAGTTATAAAAACCCAGCTCATTGAGGTAGGTATTACCACCTGGGTCGGTCAGGGGGATCCCGTTCCAGTAGATCTTGGTATCTCTTACGCCAAAGGGGCTGCGTAATGAGCTACCTCTTATATTGAGCCGGTAGCTGCCTGGCGAGCGTTCTTCCATACGTACGCCGGGATTGGCGTTCATCGCCGGCAGGATGCTGCTGTTGCCAAACCGGAGAAGGGATGCCTTGCTGACAATGCTGACAGGGGCGCCCACTTCAGTGAGCTTCCGGTTCTGCTCATATGCTTTTACCACGGCCTCCTGTAAGGGCTTTGTATCCGACGAATCCGATAGAAACGAAGGGGGAGGGGGCTGCTGAGCCCACAGCCGACAAAGAGATGTTGTAAGGAGGACGAGCAGAATAGTTTTTTTCATCTATTACGAAGTTAGAGCCTTATCTTTAAATAGTACATTTTACTTGTTTATGGGTCAAAAAAAGCTGAGCCTTTTCGATCTCACCATGATCGTGGTTAGCCTGACCATTGGAATGGGCATCTTCCGTACGCCTGTCGTAGCTGCTTACAAGGCTGGAACACCTACCCTTTTCTTTCTTGCCTGGTTCATAGGCGGGCTCGTGGCGTTGTGCGGGGCGCTGACCTATGCGGAGATTGGCTCCCGCTACCCTGTCACGGGGGGCTATTACAGGATATTCTCCTACGCCTATCACCCCTCGCTGGCATTTGCCATCAATTGCATCATCCTGGTGTCCAATGCGGGCTCTACGGCGCTGGTTGCCGTCATAGGAGCGGAATATATCGGTCGCTTCTTTTTCGATGGCCCGCCACCGGCGCTATTCAAGCAGGGTGTCACCATGGGCGCCGTAGCGGTGTTCTATATCGTCAATCTCCTGGGCATCAAAATGAGCAGCCGGGTGCAGAACGCGCTTATACTCATAAAAATTTCACTTATAGCCCTGCTGCTGTTATCTGTATTCGGGCATTACCCTATTGGTGTAACGGAGGGGCCTGTTGCGGCGCCCGCTCCATCTTCATTTGGGGGTGTGCTGAAGGCGCTGGCCATAGGACTTATCGCTGTTTCCTTCACCTATGGAGGTTATCAGCAGACCATCAACTTCGGAGGAGATGTAAAGGACCCCGCCCGTATCATGCCCAAGGGTATCACCTACGGCATTTGTATCATATTGCTGCTTTATCTTTCGATCAACTTTGTCTACGTGAAGGTCATCGGCTTCGAGACCCTGAAACATGCCGACTCCATTGCCGCCCTGCTTATCAAACATCTTTTTGGGCCGGTGGGAGAAAGTGTTCTCCGGGTGTTGATGTTCCTTTCGGTGCTGGCCTATGTCAATGTTCTGTTGATGAGCAACCCTCGCGTAATGTACGCCATGAGCGAGGAAGGCATCCTTCCGGCCGCTTTTAAGAAGAAGACAAAAAAGCACGATGCCATCGTGTGGTCGCTGACGGCCTTTAGTCTTGCCATCGTCCTTACACTTGTGTTCACCAGCGCCGTGGAAAAGATTATCAACTATACCATTTTCCTGGACTCCATCGGCATGTCCACCTCCGCGGCCTGTCTTTTTATCCTGCGCAGAAGAAAGGTAGGGGAAGAGAGGGGCGACATCTATCGTATGCGGCTATTTCCATTAATGCCCCTGATCTTTATTTTCGCGTATATCAGTGTCGCCACGAGCATTGTGGTGGATGACCCGTTGACGGCGTGCTATGGGGCATTGATCTTTGCGTTGTGCTTTGCCTTATATTTTATCATCCGTCGCGCTAGCGGGAGGGGAATGACGGGAGCAAAAAAATGACCATGGACATTTCATATATAATCAACGAATTAGGAGAAGACAGGGCGCAATATTTCAATGCCATAGCGCCACCCATCGTCCAGACCAGCAATTTCAGGGTAGGATCGGTGGCGGAGCTGAAAGCTCTTTTTGACGATGAATACAGCGGCTATCTTTATAGCCGGGGGCTCAATCCTACGGTGGAGATACTCCGTAAAAAGCTGGCTGCGCTGGATGGGGCGGAAGATTGTCTTGTCTTCAACAGCGGCGCCGCCGCCATTTTTGCCGCTGTGCTGGCCAATGTGCGGGCCGGTGATCATATCGTGTCGGTGGAGCGACCCTATACATGGGCTGCCAGGATGTTCGACGTCATCCTTCCCCGGTTTGGCGTGAGCACTACGTATATCGATGGGACGAGGATCGAGCATTTCGAGCGAGCCATCCTGCCCAATACACGTGTGATCTATCTGGAATCACCCAATTCATGGGAGTTCAAGCTCCAGGACCTGCGGGCCGTGGCTGAGCTGGCCCGTGCCGAGAATATCACCACCATCATCGACAACAGCTATTGTACACCCCTGTTCCAACGTCCCATCGGAATGGGTATCGACATTGTCATGCAGACGGCTACCAAATACATCGGAGGGCATAGCGATACGCTTGGGGGAGTGCTGACCGGCTCCGGGGCCATTATGAAGAAGATCTTCGACAGCGAATACCTGAACATCGGAAGCGGGGTACAGCCTTTCAATGCATGGCTGTTGCTGAGGGGGTTGAGGACGATGCCTGCCCGGCTGGAACGGCTCACCCATACTACCCGGCAGGTAGTGGACTATCTCAAACAACATCCCCGTGTGGAGTCCGTACTATTTCCTTTTGATGAGACCTTTCCCCAGTATGAGCTGGCCCGGCAGCAGATGGATGGGGCTTGTGGATTGTCAAGTTTTTATGTCCGGGCCACCGAAATGGGGCAGATCGTCCGTCTGTGTGAGTCCCTCCGGCATATTATGATGGCCGTGAGCTGGGGTGGTCATGAATCCCTTATCCTTCCCCGTTGTGCCAGCATCGAGCCCGGGGATTTCGATCCTTCCAATAAGGAACACCGTATGCTGCGGCTGTATACGGGGCTGGAAGATGCCAGCTACCTGATCGCCGACCTGGAACAGGCCTTTTTAAAAGCTTGGCCATAAGGGGGGATTCTGTATTTTTGACGGATAAGGAACGTGATATTCGGCCCGGCCAGATCGGGCGCATTTAAATTTTGTTGCATACCATGAAAAAATTGCTGTTGGTGTGTTTGTTAACCGGAACCCTGATCCTGTCAAGTCACATGAGCCATGCCCAGGACAAATGGGGGTTGAGACGATGCGTGGATTATGCCGTGGCGAACAATATCTCTATCAGGCAGGCCGATGTGCAGGCCAGGCTCAATAAGCTGGTATTGGATCAAAGCCGTCTGTCACAGATACCGACCCTTGGATTTGGGGTATCAGGAGCAGTCATCGCCGGTCGGCAAAATGTGAATGCCTTTACCTTAACCAATGTCACCTATTTTTACAACAGCTACTCCCTGCAATCCAGCGTAAATGTCTTCAATTTTTTTAGCCTGCGCAATTCCATAGAGGCTAATCGCTTTGCCTGGCAGGCGTCTCTGGCCAGCACGGAAAAGACAAAGAATGATATCAGTCTGAATGTAGCCAATGCGTATCTGCAGGTGTTGCTTGCCCGGGAGCAGGCGGCGGCTGCCCAGAAAAAGCTAGAGCTTTCTCAATCCCAGCTGGAGATCACCCGTAAGCAGGTCCGGGCCGGAACGCTGCCCGAGCTCAATGCCGCCGAGCTGGAAGCCCAGGTAGCACAGGACAGCTCGAACTATATTTCTCTCGTGGGTCAGATCCAGCTGAATGTATTGGGGCTTAAAGCCTATATGGGGCTTGATGCTGGTGCGCCTTTCGAGGTCGACACACCGCCTGTGGATCAGATACCTGTGGAACAATTGGCAAGCCTGGAGCCCGAGACCGTCTATGCCCTGGCGCTGGTCAATCAGCCCCAGCAAAAGGCAGATGCATTAGCGATCGAAGCCAATCACAAGTATGTAAAGGCGAATAAAGGGGCCATGTATCCTACCCTGACGCTTCAGGGCAGCCTGGGTACCAATTACAGCAGCAATGCCCAGAAGGCTGTACAATCCAATCCTCATTTTGCAACGGATACCCTGCCCGGCGTCCGGGTTTCGGGCTCTACGACCCAGATAGTGCAGGATATGCTCACCTATGATGTCATTACAAAAAAGACACCCTATTTCGAGCAGCTGAACAATGGCTTTAATCAATATATCGGGTTAAGTCTCAATGTTCCTATTTTCAACAATGGAACCCTTCGCACCAATTATGCGCGGTCGAAGCTCAATCTGCGGAATGCGGAGCTGCAAAGGGATCAGGACAACCTCACATTAAAGAACAATATTTACCAGGCTTATACGGCCGCGAGCATAGCCCTTCAGAAATATGAGGCCAATAAGATCAGCCTGGCTGCTACATCGAAGAGCGCAGACTATGCGCAGAAGAGATTTGCCGTTGGCATGCTCAATACGATAGACCTGCTGACGAATGAAAATAATAAATTCAATGCTGAAATAAATGTGCTATCATCCCGGTATGACTATGTGTTCAAGATGAAAGTGCTGGAGTTTTACAAGGGGATGGGGATAAAACTTTAACTTTTTATGAAAAAGAAAGCAATCTGGATAGTAGTTGGAATAGCAGTCCTCATCATAGTGCTGGTGCTATTGAAGAAAGCAGGTGTGCTGGGCGAGGACGAAGGGATCAAGGTCTCCGCTGAAAAAGCGACCCGCCGCAATATAACGGAGATCGTTACCGCCAACGGCAAGATCTATCCCGAGAAGGAAGTAAAGATCAGCCCTGACATATCGGGGGAAGTGGTCGATCTCAAGGTGACCCAGGAGGGGGACAGTGTGCATAAAGGACAGGAGCTTGCCAAAATATATGCCGATATCTATAATACCCAGCGCGATCAGGCTGCCGCGCAGATGAGCCAGCAGCAGGCGCTCGTTTCCAATATGTCTGCTCAGCTGCCTGGTCTAAAAGCCGCTATGGACGCTGCGAAAAGAACCTTTGACAGACAAAAGCAACTGCTGGATCAGAAGGTGATCAGCCAAGCTGAATTTGAATCTTCGGAGAGCGCGTATAAGACTGCCGAGGCAAATTATATGGCCGCCTTGCAGACGAAAAATGGGAATGCGGCAGGTGTTGCCAGCGCTCGTGCGAACCTGGATATTGCCGCCAAGAACCTCAGCCGTACCACCGTCGTATCGCCCATCGACGGGGTGGTCTCTCTGCTGAGCATCAAGAAAGGAGAAAGAGTGGTGGGTAACTCTATGATGGCCGGTACGGAAATGATGCGTGTGGCGGATATGAGCAAGATCGAAGCTATCGTGGACGTAGGGGAGAACGACATACCTAAAGTGCATCTGGGAGATTCCGCCTTCATCGAGGTGGATGCCTATAATAACCGGAAATTCAGGGGTTTTGTTACGCAAATAGCCAGCAGTGTTAGCACAGCCGGCGGTTCTACGACCACCATTTCCACCAATGATGTCACCAACTACAAGGTGCATATCCGGCTGTCGCCGGACTCATACCAAGACCTTATCGATCCCTCCCGGCCGAAATCTTTTCCCTTCCGCCCCGGCATGAGCGCCAGTGCGGATATACAGACCCGTACCCATACCAGTGTGCTTTCCGTGCCTATCAACGCCGTATCCACCCGGGAAAAGAACTCCGACAAGAATACCCAAAGCAATAAAAAGGATGATAATAGTTCAGACGATGCCCCCGATAACAGCAAGACATCTGCAACTGCACAGGGGGATATGGATATCGTGGCCTTTGTTTTGCAGCCGGGAGATACGGTGAGAAAAGTAAAAGTGAAGACCGATATACAGGATATTAACTACATTGAGATAGCAGATGGTCTGAAGGAAGGGGATATGGTTATCACCGGTCCGTACAGCACCGTTAGCAAAACCCTGAAGAGTGGCACGAAGGTAAAAGTGGTTCCAAAAGACAAGCTCTTCGAAGGCAATAAGAATTAAAAAGAAGCCAAGCATGCGATTTGGAGTGATAGGCAGTGGCAGTTGGGCTACAGCATTAGCCAAGATCCTGACCGACAACAGGACCCCTATTAACTGGTGGATAAGACATCCATCCATTATACGTCATATACAATCCCGGCATCACAATCCGCAATACCTTCCATCTGTCCAGTTCGATACAGGGCTGCTGACCATGAGCGACAATGTGCAGGAAGTGATCGCTGCCAGCGACACGTTGGTGATCGCTGTGCCTTCCGCCTATGTGGCGGGTACTTTACAGGGGCTGGATAAGGGTATCTTCCGGGGGAAAAAGGTCATTTCTGCTGTAAAGGGGATACTGCCCGAGCAAAATCTCCTGCTCAACGACTGGCTTGCCAGAGAGTTCGATATCAGTTTGTCCGACTATTATACTGTGATGGGCCCCTGCCATGCGGAGGAGGTGGCTGCGGAAAAGCTTTCTTATCTGACATTTTCCGGCGGGGATGTAACCCTCACCGGTGAAATAGCGTCCTATTTTGCGACCGAATACCTTAATACCGTCATCAACAATGATATTTTCGGAGTGCAATATGCGGCGATACTGAAGAATATCTATGCGTTGGGTGCGGGTATCGCTCATGGACTGGAATATGGGGATAATTTTCTCAGTGTGCTGATAGCGAATTGTGCGGATGAGATGGCCAGCTTTCTTTTGAAAGTGGGTATCCGGCACATCGAGGTGGGGATCCATGCGGAAGAGGATCCCGCCACGCATAAGAGAAGCGCCAACTATGCTGCTTCTGTTTATCTGGGTGATCTGTTGGTCACCTGTTATTCATTGTTCAGCCGGAACAGGACCTTTGGAAATATGATAGGGAAAGGGTACTCTGTCAGGGCAGCCCAGCTGGAGCTGAACATGGTGGCCGAAGGGTACAATGCGAGCAAGTGTATTTATTTGATAAATAAGGAGATAAGGGCAGAAATGCCCATTGCGGCTACCATCTATCATATTCTATGGGAAAATGTTAAAGCCGTGGATGGATTTAAACAAATTGAGCCGTATCTTGTCTAAGATATAGAACCCCGGGGTGACCTGGGGCCAAATAAAAAAAAGCCATATGCCTCTTTCATTTTTTGGATTCGGAACCACGGCCATTCTGGTAATGGTGCTTATCCTCGCCGCAGCGCAAGGCATAAACTATTTGAGGGATAGGTTCCATCATAAATAGAGGCTTATTTTTCTTCAAAGAAGAGTGCGGCAGCAATTCCATCAGCGAGTAGTTTACCTTCCCTTGTCAGGATGAGATGTTGGTCCTTAAGCATCATTTTCCCTTCCCGAATATAGCGTTCAGCATGTGCAACCAGGATTTGTTCCTTGTCGTGGCCCCAACGTGCTGCGAGTTGGTCCAGGTCAAGTCCTTCTATTGTCCTGAGTGAGATCATAATAAATTCATTGAGCTGTTGAACAGGGCTGAGTATCTCCTGTTCTACCCCCGAGAGGGGGTTCTTTATATAAAGAGCGTTATTGGCGATGTTCCATTGGCGGGATGCTCCTCCATCGTAAGAGTGGGCCGAAGGTCCCAGCCCTAAATAAGGTTTTCCCTGCCAGTAGGAGGTGTTGTGCCGGCTGCGTCGACCTGGCAGCGAGAAATTGGAGATCTCGTAGTGCTCGTAGCCGGCTGCGGCTGTCCAGTCCATGAGGAGGAGGAATTGTTGCGCCTGGGCCTCCGGATCGACATCCTCTTTTTTATGTTGCCGGATCATCGTATCCAGCGCTGTCCGGGGTTCCACCGTCAATGCATAACAGGAGAGGTGGGGAATGCCCAGCTGAATGGCTTGTTCTACGTTCTTTTTCCAGCGCAGGTCCGACAGGCCAGGTGTGCCATAGATGAGGTCGATGCTTATATTGTCCAGACCGGCGTCCTGGGCTTTGCGAATGCTTTCCAGCGCCTGCCGGGCATTGTGCACCCTGTTCATCCATCGCAGGTCCTCTTCAAAAAAGGACTGGATGCCGATGCTAAGCCGGTTGATCCCCGCCTGACGCCAGGCCGAGAGCAGCCCGGGGGTAGTCATATCATCCGGATTGGCTTCCAGTGTCAACTCCGCATCGGGAGAAATGGAAAAGAGGGCGTGGAGCTTGTTAAGGAGGCGTTCCAGCTCGTCTGCTGTGAGGAGGGAGGGGGTGCCTCCCCCGAAGTAGATGGTCTGGATCTGTTCGTTGTGGATATAATCCTTTCGAGACTCCATTTCTTTCAATAAAGCTTCGACTATATCGTTTTTATATTGGAGAGAAGTGGAAAAGTGAAAATTACAGTAATGACAGGCCTGCCTGCAAAAAGGGATATGAAGATAAATACCTGCCATTGGGTTTGCTTATATTTAGCGGATAGATGCGAAGTACAAATGTAAGGCGATATACACTCATTGTGGCCGGGCTGCTCCTGCTCATCGCGACCAGCGGGTGGGCCCAATATCCCCTGCATATCCTTCCTGTGGATAAAGATTCGCTTTTTATACAGAAACAGCTTGGGCTATCCAGTTCTTTCAGGGGCAAAGATGCCTGCATGGAGTATATATATGCCCTCCCGTCCCTTCTGCAGGGGAAAGGATATCTGACCGCCAGCCTGGACAGTGTCGGCAGCGATTCGGTGAGCACGACCATCCGGCTGTACCTTGGCAATGCTTATCACTGGGCAAGGATCGATGTCTCGGGTGTGGATCCTGCCCTTCTTTCCGCGGTGGCCTGGAATGAGAGAACCTTCTCCCACCGGCTGCTGGACTTTAAGCTGTTCCAAGGCAGGCAGCAGCAGCTATTGAACTACCTGGAGGACAACGGCTATCCTTTTGGGAAGGTGAGTTTAGACAGCATCCGCTTTGGGGACAACGGTGAGGTATCAGCGAAGCTGAAGGTGGAGAAGGGCCCTTTATACCATATTGACAGCATCCGGCTGTACGGCACCGGGAAGATCTCCAATGAATTCATGCAGCGGTATCTCAATATCCCCAATGGCTGCATATACAGGCGGGAAAAGCTGGAGGCCATCAGCAGAAAGATATTGGAGCTGCCTTATGTGCAGGAGCTGCAGCCATGGACCCTTACCATGCTGGGCACCGGCTCCGTGATCAATATTTATCTCAAGCCCAAGAAGAGCAGCCAGATCAATGCCCTGGTAGGGTTTCTTCCAAGCAGTAATCCCATATTGGGGAACAAGGTGCTGATCACGGGGGAGGCCACTATCAACCTGAAGAATGCGCTGGGCAATGGGGAGATCATCGGGGTGAACTGGCAACAGCTTCAGGCCGGCAGTCCCCGGCTAAACCTGGCATTTCAGCAGCCCTATCTGTTCAATTCGCCTTTTGGCGTCAGCACCTCTTTTGACCTGTACAAACAAGATTCCTCTTATATCAATGTCAACCTGCTATTGGGAGTGCAATATGCCTTATCCGCCCATCAGACCGGCTCTGTGTTTATAAAGGATATGATCTCCAGTCTGCTGAACCTGGACACATTGCAGATCATTGCTTCCCATGCTCTGCCTACCGAGGCCGATATACGGAGTGTCAGTGTGGGGCTGGCTTATGAATTCAACAACACCGATTACCGGTTCAATCCCAGGAGAGGAAATGAGCTGCAGTTCACCGGCTCTGTGGGTACAAAGAAAATAAAGGAAAATCCACAGATCGTGAAGTTGAAAGATCCGTCCGACAGCGGCTTTTCGTTTGCGTCCCTGTATGATACCGTAAAGCTCAGCTCTTATCAGTTCCTCCTAAAGGCGGCCGGAGCGCATTATTTTTTTCTTTCTCATGCCAGTACCCTGAAACTGGGATTCAGTGGGGGTGTTTATAACAGTCCGTCTACCTATCGGAACGAGCTTTTTCGTATTGGAGGGTACAAGCTGTTGAGGGGGTTCGATGAAGAAAGCATACTGGCCTCACAGTATGCCGTGGGCACGCTGGAATACCGTTATCTCATCGGCCTGAATTCCTTTTTATTTACTTTCCTGGATGGGGGCTGGGCCAGGAATAATGTGCCAGGGTTCAATCTCAATAATAGATTCCTTGGTTTTGGTCTGGGGCTGGCTTTTGAAACGAAAGCGGGCATTTTCAATATATCCTATGCCATGGGTAAAAGGGATGATACGAACTTTAATTTTCATGACGCAAAGATCCATTTGGGCTATGTAAGCTTTTTTTAAAATCAATACTTCAATACTTTTGCAATCGTAACCATGCATAAATTCTCCTTTCTTCTTCTTCCATGCCTCTTGTTCTTCGGCAACCTGTTTGCTCAGGTGGATTCGACCACGTCTGTCCGGTCTGTTCAGGATACGACGGTCGTGCATCCTATGAAGGTGCGTTCGGATTCAGCGATCAGGGCCGATTCTATTGCAAGGGCCATTCGTCGTCATCGCCGGGATAGCTTGCGGCGTGATAGTTTGCGACGGGATACTTTGGCCAGGCACGATTCGGCGAGGGCTTCTGTGCGGCATGACAGTGTGGTACCTGCGGCTCAGCCGGTGACAGTGGCCAGTCCGGTGACACCGGCGCCTGTAAAAGAGCAGGGGCCTCCGGCGATGGTTTACTGGATGAGGGTGTTGTCCATCAATCCCTATTTCAATTTCTTCGGGAAGTGGGTACCCCAGCCCTTCGAGCCGCACAAGGTTGATTCCAAGGACAGTCTTTTTTATCTGCTGGTGGGGATACTGTTCTATTTTGCCCTTATCCGCATATTCTTCGAAAAATATTATTCGAACCTGATGACCCTGTTCTTTCGGGTGTCGCTGCGGCAGCAACAGATCCGGGAACAGGTGCTCCAGACCCCGCTGCCTTCTCTGCTGCTGAATATTCTGTTCATCCTCACCGGGGGGCTATACGCTTGCTTCCTCCTGCATTATTCTCAGTGGGGTGCGGACATCAATTTCTGGTTGCTTTACGTGGATTGCATCGCCGGACTGGCCATTCTTTACCTGGGAAAATTCGTGATTCTGAAGTTTTGCGGCTGGGTCCTCAATATTTCCCGGGCCACCGACACCTATATTTTTGTCGTGTTTCTTGTAAATAAAATGTTAGGAATTTTCCTTCTTCCTTTCTTGATCGTGATCACTTTTTCGAGCCCTGAAGTCCGGGAAATTGTTATAACCATCTCATTTGTAATGATTTTCGCATTCCTCGTATATAGGGTGATAGCGGCCTACCGGCCTGTGAGAAATGAAATAAAACTCCCTCCGTTTTACTTTTTTTCGTACATTTGCGCCTTCGAAATAGCACCCCTGCTGCTGATTTACAAGGTGTTATTGACATATTTGGGAAAAGTGTAGTAACTTTACAAATCCATAGGGGAAACACAAATGATTAAAAACGGGGATAAAAAAAGGATTTTAATCACGCAACCCAGACCTGAGACAGACAAGTCGCCGTATTTCGAGCTTGCCAAGAAGTACGAGGTGGAGCTTGCTTTTCATCCATTCATTCGTCTGGAACCCATACCTGCCAAGGATTTCCGGAAGCAAAAGATCGATATCACACAATATACGGCCGTGGTCTTCACCAGCCGCAATGCCATCGATCATTTTTTCCGTATTTGCGAAGAGATGAAGGTCAGCGTGTCGCAGGATACCAAGTATTTTTGCATTACCGAAGCCGTTGCGCTCTATCTTCAGAAATTTATCCTCTACCGGAAACGTAAAGTCTTTTATGGCGCGGACGGGCTGAATAAAAGCATGTTCGACGTCATCAACAAACATAAGGAGAACGAGAAGTTCCTTTATCCCTGCTCGGAAAATCAGCAGGACAACGAGATCATCAATTGGCTGAAGCATAATAATTGTGGATTTGCTACCCCATTCATGTACCGTACGATCAGCAACGACGTACATGTGATCCTCGATCAAAGTGAATACGACATCATTTGTTTCTTTACTCCCAGCGGCGTAAAAAGCCTCTTTGATAATTACCCCAAGTTCAAGCAAAACGGTACTAAGATCGGTGCATTTGGCAACAACACTTCCAAGGCGGTGGAAGATGCAGGTCTTACGCTGGATATCAAAGCTCCCCAGCCTCAGGCGCCTTCGATGGTGTCTGCTTTGGAGAAGTACCTTGCTGTAGTGGCAAAGAAAAAATAGATACCCACTGGACGGGCGCTCGATTCTGGCCTGAAGGTTGTAGATTGCAATGTTACGCCATTCGGCGGACGGTAGTTCACAGGCCGAAGAAATGTTTATGAATCGACTCGCCCGGGAGACCAGCCCATATTTATTGCAGCATGCCCATAACCCCGTAGATTGGTATCCATGGGGGGAGGAAGCATTACAAAAGGCCAGGAAGGAGGACAAGCCTATTCTGGTCAGCATTGGCTATGCAGCCTGTCACTGGTGTCACGTGATGGAGCGGGAAAGTTTCGAGCATTCGGAAACGGCTGCATTTATGAATGAGCATTTCGTAAATATCAAGATCGACAGAGAGGAGAGGCCCGACCTGGATCATATATATATGGAGGCCGTGCAAGCCATCACCGGCAGTGGCGGCTGGCCGTTGAACGTATTTCTCACACCGGAGGCCAAGCCTTTTTATGGGGGGACTTATTTTCCGCCCCGTGCAATATACAACCGTCCCTCCTGGATGGATGTGCTGACGGCCATCGTGGGTTCTTTCCGTGATAAAAGAGAGGATATAGAGCATCAGGCGCAAAATCTCACGGAGCATGTGGCGACTGCGGGTTCATTCGGCGTAGATGGGCAGGTCAAGGGTGGTGTGAACATTTTTCAGCGCGAGACGCTGAAGCAGATATATGATAATCTGATGGGAATGGCCGACAGGCGGGAGGGTGGTTTTGGCAGGGCGCCGAAATTCCCTCAGACCTTCTCCATTCAGTTCCTGCTGCATTACTACTATTTTTCAAAGGAGCAGGCCGCTTTGGACCAGGCTTTGCTTAGTCTGGAGAAGATGATACGGGGTGGGATTTATGATCAGCTGGGGGGTGGTTTTGCCCGGTACAGCACGGATGACAAATGGCTGGCTCCCCATTTTGAAAAGATGCTGTATGACAATGCTCTTTTGGTGATTGTACTTTCAGAGGCCTATCAGCTGACCCGTAAGGAGCTTTTCCGGGATACCATTGTGCAGACGATGGACTTTATCAATAGGGAGCTATCGGATGGGGAAGGGGGTTTTTATTCGGCCCTGGATGCGGACAGTGAGGGGGAGGAAGGTCGTTATTATGTCTGGGATAAGGGGGAGATCGAGGCTGTCCTGGGGGAAGAGGCTGTTTTGTTCAATGAATTTTATGGCGTGACTCCGGGAGGCAATTGGGAAGGAAAGAATATCCTGGTAAGGCCACGTGATCCTTCCGAAGAGGAGAGACCCCGGCTGGAGAAGGCCCGTCAGCTTCTTTTAAAGCATCGCTGGCTTCGGCCACGGCCCGCCCTGGATGACAAGGTCCTGTTGGGCTGGAATGCCTTGATGAACATTGCCTGCTGCAAGGCCTATGGGGCGTTGGGGGTAGAGGAATACCGGGATTGGGCCGTGAGGAATATGGACGTGGTCTTCCGGCGGCTGAAGGGAGAGGGGCTATATTTCTTTTATCATTCGTTTAATTTCAGGGCCAATGATGATGGTCCTTCGGACAACGGGCCGGTGGCCCGTTCTGAGACCGGACAGGCTAAATTCCCGGCCTTTCTGGACGACTATGCCGGGCTGATCGCTGCTTTGATCCAGCTGCAGGAGGTCACGGGCGACGCGGAGTATCTGCTTAAGGCTAAGGAAGTTATGGAATTCACGTTGGAAGGCTTTTCCGAAAAGGACACCGGCTTTTTCTTTTTTACCCATAAGGATCAGCAAGATATAATCGTCCGTAAGAAAGAGATCTATGATGGGGCCACTCCTTCCGGGAATTCCCTGATGGCTTTTAACCTCGCATATATGGCCATACTATTTAATAGGCCGGAGTGGGAGGAAAGGGCTGCGGGTATGGCGGCAGCTGTTAGCAGGCCAGTGGTGCTTTATCCCGGCAGTTTCGGGATTTGGGCAACCCTGTACCAGGCCCTTACGTATATTATTCCTGAGATCGTACTTACCGGCAGGCAGCCGGAAAATGCCCGGAAAGAGCTTTTACAGGAGCTGATCCCCTACCGGGCATTCCAATCTGCCAGCGAAAAAACTACCCAGTTCCCGCTGTTGTCGGATAAGCCTGTCGAAGACTTTCCGTTGATCTTCCTATGTAAAAATTATGCATGCCAACTTCCTGTAAATGAAGTGACTAAACTGCTCCGTCTCCTCGAAAATGTGCAAAAGTTTGGTTCGTGAACGTACAATAAGTCCCCCTCACCCTGCGTTAATATTATTAGCGTCTTGAATCTAAGGTCCCGTCCGACCTTTGGGAGAAGGTTTTGACACGGATGGAACCGAGGAAAATATCCGGCCTTTGAAATGTAAAAAATGCTCATAAATCATTGATAGAAAGATGGTTAGGGGCAAACGACATTTATCCGGATGAAAGCTTTGACTTTCGAAAAATTAATTTTAAACTTGTAGCGAGATGTTGTCAAAAGAATTTTTTTGCCCAATACCCTTTAATATTATGAAAATGAAAAACCTATCCACTCTAGCAGCTTTGTCAGCATTAATGTTGATGGCCGCATGCGGAAAAATAGGCAAATCCCACAAAGGATTACCAGATGACGGGCAGCTGCATGGTGTAGCTCCTGCCGGTGGTTACAATCTTCAGAAGCCCCCCGGTATGGTATATATACCACCCGGCACCTTCCATATGGGGCCCAGCGACGAAGATGTCAATTTCGCTTATACAGCAAGGAACAGACAGACTTCTATTAATGGTTTCTGGATGGACGCCACGGAGATCACTAATAACGAGTACCGCCAGTTCACCAACTGGGTAAGGGACTCTATTGCCGCCACGTTGATGCAGTATGGCAAGGATGTAGACGGTCATTTCCAGGTGGACTGGAAGCGGGCTTCTACTATCAAATGGGGCGACAAGGCCACCATCGAGAAGATCAATGCTATCATCGTTGAGCCTGATAATCGTCTCTTTGGCAAGAAAGAGATCGATGTCACCAAATTGAAGTATCACTCCGAGGTCTTCGATCTGAAGAGAGCTGCGCAGAAGCAAAATGAAGGCAAGCTTCGCGGTCAGTTTATCGATAAGACCGACGTACCGGTATATCCCGATACCCTGGTCTGGATCCGCGACTTCAGCTATTCTTATAATGAGCCCATGACGAAGCGTTACTATTCGCATCCTGCATTCGGCAACTATCCGGTGGTAGGGGTGAATTGGAAACAGGCCAATGTGTTCTGCGAATGGAGGACCCATTATCTGAATTCTTTCCTGGATAAGAAACATTTGGCTACCGAGTCGGATTTCCGTCTGCCTACCGAGGCTGAGTGGGAGTATGCGGCCCGTGGCGGACGTTCTCAATCCATGTTCCCCTGGGGTAACTATTATCTTAGAAATAAAAAAGGCTGCTTACTGGCTAACTTCAAGCCTGGCCGCGGTAACTACCCTGAAGATGGTGGATTCTATACCGTACGTGCCGATGCATACTGGCCCAATGATTTCGGTCTGTATTGCATGGCGGGCAACGTAGCAGAATGGACCTCCTCCTTCTACTATGAAGGGTCTTACAACTTCCAGCATGACATGAACCCGGATATCCGTTGGAACGCAAAAGATTCCGATCCCCCCCGTATGAAGCGTAAGGTAATACGTGGCGGCAGCTGGAAGGACGTAGGTTATTTCCTGGAGACGAGTACCCGTACGTACGAGTACCAGGATACGGCAAAATCATATATCGGATTCCGTTGTGTGATCGACCTGCCGCCTACAATGACCAACAACCGCAGGTAGTAGTAATAGATACTTGACAATTTTTTTAAAGAAATTTCGTTTTGATTATGAGAGCCGAACGTAGAGGATGTTCGATGTCCGAACGGTCGGTTCTCTCTTTCCATAACCCTTTTAAAATCCCTTTTCTAAAAAACACTTAAAAATTTAAACTATGAGCGCTGGTGTATCTAAATCTACCGAAAGACTGATAAACATTATAGTGTGCGTAGGTGCGGCCGTCGTTATCTTCGGGGCCCTTCAAAAGATCCTGCACACGAAGCTGGCCGACTTCTTCCTGACTGCCGGGTTGTTGACGGAAGCCCTGATATTCCTTGTGTATGCCTTCTTACCCCCTCCCGGAGGAGAAATGCATGCCCTGGTTGAGGCCCTGCCGAAACTGGCCGGTGGCACCAGCGGTAACCCTTCCCTGGACAAGATGGACAAAATGCTGCAGGAAGCGGACATTACCCCTACCAACCTCAATCGTTTGAGCGAAGGTTTCAAGAAATTCGGTACTACCGTTGAGAAGATCAGCGATGTATCCGGTGCTCTGGCTGCAACTAGTGATTATACCAATAAGACGAAAGAAGCCGCTTTGGCCCTGGATAGCATGAAGGGCGCTTACCAGAATGCTACCAATACCATCTCCAGCTTCAACGCCGCTGCTGAAGGCACCAAGCAATTCCACACACAGGTACAGGTACTGACCAAGAACCTGGGCAGCCTGAATGCTATCTACGAGCTGGAACTGCAGGACACGAACAATCACCTGAAGGCTATGAACAGTTTCTATGGCAATCTGGTGAAAGCATCCGAGACAATGCAAGGCAGCGTATCCGACGCTAAGAAAACACAGGAACAAATTGCTCTGCTTGCTAAGAACCTGGGTAATCTGAACCATGTGTATGGCAATATGCTGAGCGCAATGCAAGGCCGCCAATCCTAATATCGAGATATCTACCAGCCCGTTTTGTCCGGTGCACCATTATGAAAAACTACTATTCGGAAAAAAAATAATTTACTGACCCATGTCTTTACCTAAAGAACCGCGGCAGAAGATGATCAACATGATGTATTTGGTGCTTACAGCGCTGCTGGCACTGAATGTATCCGTCGAGGTGTTGAACGCCTTCAAGACCGTGAATAAAAGCATAGAAGGTTCCAACGATGTTGTAACCGCTAAAAATAACCAGACCTACAAGGCCTTCGGCGACGCCCTTGCCGATGGAAAGACGGCTGAAAAGGCCAAACCCTGGGCTCCCAAGGCTTACGCTGCTCAAAAGCTTTCCGGAGATCTTACCAAATACATCGAAGATCTGAAGAACCAGCTGATCGATCAGTCCAATCCCCAGATGAAGGATGGCAAGAAAGAGTACACGGAAGGTAACCTGGACGCCACTACCCGTATCATGGATACGAAGGGTGAAGGACCCAAACTGTATCAGAGCCTTACTGACTATAAGGCCAAGTTGCTCGGGTTGCTGGATCCCTCCAATTATCCTGACCAGCCGGATAATATAAAGGCAGATCTCCAGAAGGACAGGGCACGCTTCGAAAAGGAATTGCCCCTGAACCTCCAGATCCCTGAATCCGAAGCGGGGAATGCCCTGACAGGCAATAATCCCAAGGACTGGACCATCCGTTATTTCCATATGACGCCGACCGTTGCAGGTCTGACCATCCTCAGCAAGTTCCAGAGCGATATAAAGAACTCTGAGAGCCAGGTCATCGACTACCTGTATAAGAAGATCGGCGAGGTAAAGATCGTATATGATCAATTCCAACCTCTCATCGGTACGAATGCTACTTATCTGATGCCTGGCGATGAACTGGAGGTTAAGGCTGGTATCGGCGCCTTCAGCGCTGCTGCTTCGCCAAAGATCACCATCAACGGTCAATCACAGCCGGTGGGTGCGGATGGTACTGCCGACTTCAAAACAAAGGTCAGCTCCTCCGGCGTGGTCAACGTAAAGATCGAGTTTACCAAGCCTGATGGCAGCCCCGGTATCAAGGAAATACCTGTAAAATATACTGTGGGTACTCCCTCCGGCGCCTCTGTCTTCCTGGAAAAGATGAACGTGCTGTATGTAAAGGAAGACAACCCCGTGAAGATCTCCGGTGGTAGTGTAGGTGCGGAGAAAGTAAGTGTTCGTTTCACCAATGGTGAGATCACTCATACCGGTGGCGACGACTACAATGTCGTTCCAACCTCCCCTGGGGAAGGCAAGATCATCGTAAACGCCGCGGGTAAGATCACCGAATTCCCGATGCGTGTCAAATTCCTGCCAGACCCCACTGGTTTCGTAGGTCAGAAGACAGGTGGTGTGATGCCCTCTGCCGAGTTCAAGGCGATGGGTGCATTGCAGGCCAGGCTGCAGAACTCCGAGTTCCAGTCTCCCTTTACAGTAGTGAGCTACAAAGTAGCAGCCGTGGGTGGAAATATTCCCCAGTACATCGAGGCGAGCAATGATGGCGCCCGGTGGACAGGTTCTGCGGCAAACATTGTTTCGAAAGCGTCTCCCGGAACCAATGTCTTCTTCGACGACATCCGGGTAAAGGGTAAGGACGGACGAGTGAGGACGTTGCCAGCGATGGTATTTAACTTGAAATAAAAAACCAGACCTGTCCGCTTATGCGGACAGGTCTTTCTAAAAAACATAGAGAGATGAAAAAGCATTTTATCAGATTATGCTTGCTGGCGCTGGTGATAGTGTTGGCTGTAGGGACTGCCGATGCGCAGACCTCGAGAAAGGGAAAGAAACGTGCGCCAGCCAAGAAGGGGCAGACGACGAAGAACCAGGGTGGTAACAATGCTGCTGTTGCTCCGGTAAAGGACACGACGAAGCCTGTTGCCGTCATCCCGGATGCGGATATCAAGCTGGATACTCCCCGGAAGTCCCTTCGCAATGACGCCATCATCGAACGCAATCTGGTAAAGGACCGTACTCCCCTGGCGTATGAGAATATCCGTGAGGACGACGCCGTCTATCGTCAAAGAGTATGGAGAGAGATCGACGTGCATGAAAAAATGAACCTGCCCTTCATGTACAAGGCAAAAGAAGACAATGGCGACCAACGACTGATCTATATTTTGCTGAACAATATCAAGTCCGGCAATATCACCGCATTTGACGCCAATGTCGACGACCGGTTCACCACCCCCATGACTTTCTCGCAAATTGCCAAAGGTCTGGTAGGCAACCCTTATATAATCCAGATCCCCGATCTTGACAAAGACCCGGACGGATCGAAGGGACTGACACGGGACTCCCTCATCTCTCCCGACTTCGACCCGGATGCTGTGGAAAGATACCAGATCAAGGAAGAATGGGTATTCGATAAGGAGTCTTCCCGTCTGCACGTTCGTATCCTGGGCATCGCTCCGGAAAAGACGATCAGGAACCCCGATGGAAGTTTCCGTGCCGTGACCCCGATCTTCTGGGTATATTATCCTGAATGTAGGGCGCTGCTCGCTAAATATGAGGCATATAATGGCAAGAACTATGGCGCCCGCATGAGCTGGGAAGAATTGTTCGAAAGCCGCATGTTTGCGAGCCGTATCATCAAATCTACGGTAGATAACCCTGGTGATCAGTTCATTAGCGGCTATATCAAGGACCCCATTCTCCAACTGCTGGAAGGTGATAATATCAAAGAGAAAATATTCAACTATGAACAGGACCTCTGGTCATATTAGTTTGTAGAAAAAATTCATAAAGTGTTGAAAGGCGGCGCGTTACAGCGCCGCCTTCTTTATTTGTTATTTTCTTAAAATACCCAAAGGCGGGTATTGTTAAATAGAATTGTTTTACTATTTTTACACTGGTTTTTCATAGGATATTGGATTTTAAAAACGGGGCTGGATGTCTATCCGGGCCCCTTTTTTTTTGCGGTATAACCGCAAAAAAAATCTAATAGTGGCCCTTCGGGCAGCGGACCTGTGGTCGGCTATTTGCTTTCTGTAGGATTAAAATGCGCTCGCACCAGTTTGGCCTTCGCCTCTCCGATGACCGCCGCCATCTCCTCTTCCGACAGCTGTTTTATTTTATTCACCGACCTGAACTCTTTTAAGAGCAGATCCGCCGTCCTTCTACCAATCCCCTGTATCTGTTCCAATTCGTTGGTAAATGTGCCCTTGCTTCTTTTTTGCCTGTGGAATGTAATGCCAAACCGGTGAACTTCATCCCGGATGCGACGTATAAGTTTAAGGCTATCGCTATTATAGGGCAGCTTGATCGACTCGGTATCGCCCGGAAAGAATATTTCCTCTTCATTCTTGGCCAGGCCCACTATCGTCATCATGCCTGTCAGCCCGAGTTCCGTCACGCTTTCCATGGCTGCGCTCAGCTGCCCCTTTCCTCCGTCGATGATCACCAGCTGAGGCAGGGATTGCTGTTCGTCCACCAGCCGTCGGTAACGTCTGTGCACCACTTCCTTCATGGTCGCAAAGTCATTGATCCCCTGCACGGTCTTTACATTGAAATGCCGGTAGTCCTTTTTACTCTCCACACCATCCCGAAAGCAAACCATTGCCGATACCGGATAGCTGCCCTGGAAGTTGGAGTTATCAAAACATTCGATATGCACCGGCAGCTCCGAGAGCTGCAGATCTTCCATCAGCTGGTAAAGTACTTTCTTACGCTCGTCCAGGGTCTTCCCCTCCAATTGCAGTGTTTTTTTCCTGCGCAGCTCCTCCCGGAAGTAGCCGACGTTCTTCTCCGACAGGTCCAGCAGCTTTTTCTTGTCCCCACCCTTGGGCACGGTGAGGAGGGTCCCTTCCTCCGGATAGTCCACTATAAAGGGAAGGATGATCTCCTTTGCCTGGCTATTAAAGGTCTCTCTCAATTGCGCCACGGTAAAGGCCAGGACCTCTTCGTCCGACTCCTCCAGGTGCGTCTCTACTTCTGTGGTATGGGTCTGTACGATGGTTCCATTTTCCATCATCAGGTAATTGATATACGCCAGATGTCCATCCCGGAGGATGGAAAATACGTCCGCATGGCTGAGATGCCGGCTGACGATGACGCTCCGGCTTTCATATGTCTGTAAATGCCCGAGCTTCTTGCGGAGGATCTCTGCCTTTTCAAAATCCATCTTCTCCGCCAGCTCCCGCATCTCCTTTTTAAACTCCTGCATCAAGGGGCCAAGATTGCCTTTCAGGATGTTTTTCAACTGTACCAGTCCCTCCCGGTAGTCTTCTTCTGTTTGTAATCCTTCACAGGGTCCTTTGCAGTTGCCAAGATGGTATTCCAGGCATACCTTGAATTTACCCTTACGTATATTATTATCCGTAAGGTTGAGCTGACAGGTGCGTAGCTGAATATTACTTTTAACAAAGTCCAGCAGCTCCCGCACCTTCCCCACGGAAGTAAAGGGGCCCAGGTATTCCGAGCCATCGTTGATCTTGCGGCGGGTAAGGAATACGCGGGGGAAGGGTTCATTCTTGATGACGATATAAGGATAGCTCTTGTCGTCCTTCAGGTTGATATTGAACTTTGGCTGGTATTGCTTGATCAGCGAGTTCTCCAGCAGGAATGCATCCTGTTCGGAACCTACGATGGTAAATTCGATACGCCGGATGCGCTGCACCAGCTCATGGGTCTTGTAGGTGGTAAAAGTCTTGGTAAAATAGGAGCTTACCCTTTTACGCAAGCTCTTGGCCTTTCCGACATAGATCAACTCATTGCTCTCGTCGAAATATTTATAAATGCCCGGCTCTGCCGGGATGGTGTGTGCTATGTTGCTAAATTGCTCTTGTGTCATGTCTTAGTCCGTGCCGTCATCGTTCCAAACGACTTTTAGTTGGCGGGTCTCCACTGGGCGGCCCTTGGGGTGAAGGATGGTGATCACCTGGAAACCATGTCCTGCCTGCCAATACATTTTTTTTATCGCGGGAGTATCCGATTCTTCTCCGGCCCTTTCCATATAAATGCTTTTTACTCTATTAGCGCCGTCATTGGCCTGTCTGGCCACCACGTCAATTCTTGCCAGGGCTTGAGCTTTGTTCCTGGGGGAATAGCTGAATGTAAAATTGCCGGTGGTTTTATCCAAAAAGGAGCTTTCCGTATAATTCCTTTCCAGGCTGTCGGGGTTCAGCTCCGGGGTCAAAAAGACGGCTGCAGCCCTGTTGAACTCATTGGCTGTAAGGAAGGTACTGTCTGTTCGTTGATGTACGGTCCTGGTGCTTAAAATAGCCAGAACGGAAGTATCGATGTTCCTGATCTCGGACTGCAGAAAATCTGCGATGGGAAAGTATTGCGTGGTGACCGAATCTGTTTTAGGGATATTGCCGGCTGTGGGTTGTTGATGGTTCTTACAGGCAACTGCCAGGAGGATGAGAAAAAGGAGTACCGTATTGTGCTTCATACGGCAAAATTACAACACTTAGGGGATTGGTTTGACAATACCGATCTTAAAGCCGTATCCTTTCAGATTTTCCTGGAGGGGATAGGAGTTATAGAAGGAAGAAAGCAGCTGGTAGCGGAATTCAGGACCTGCCTGCAGGCGTAAGTTGTTGTGCAATTTGTAGGAAAGGAAGGCTTCCACCCCGCCCGTGAGGTTCCATCTTCTGAACTGTGACGGTCCCTTGACATAATTCGAATAGTCGGATGTCAAGTAGTAGACATTGGTATTCAGCAGATAGCTTGGTTGTATGGAGGCGCCCACGTTCAGCTGCAGCCGTTCATTCCCCATCACCCGCAATTCGAAGCCGATGGGAGCGGACATTTGATAGATGTCGTTGGTCAGGCTGATCGGAGGCTTCTCATTACTATAGGCCTCTTTTTGCCAGGGTAGCATTTTCACCGTGTCAATGCTAAATCCGTAGGGGGATTTGATATCGAGAGAAGGCTGATTCATATTGCCGCGTGCCCTTACGGAATACCTCATATAATTGAATTGCAAGCCCGCCTTGACCGTCAGATTGCGAGTGATCCGGTACATATAGGCGCCGCCTACCTCGAATCCCAGGGCGGGGCCGTGCTCCAGGTAGTCTTTGGGGTTCATAGAGATGCCGGACTTGTTCGTGAGTACACCGCCGGACAGGTGCCGGTAGGTTGCAGTTGGCGATAAGTACAGCTGAAAATATTTTCTTCCTTTTTTAGCTGCGGCGGGCAGGCTGTAGACTGCATAATCATAGAGCCAGTTGATCCGCTGCTGGTCGGCAATCTCGTCGGTAAAGGCAATGGAACCACTGGCGGCTCTGCGGGTGCTATCGACCGATGCCTTGCCGGTGACAGACTCAGCTGTGCTGCGGGTCGAGGCCAATGTATTCCGGGAGACTGAATTCTTTGCTATTCGGACGGTGACATCGGCGGAAGAGGTTGGAGGAGTCGAAACAAAGCTGGTGGACCTATCGGCAATGGCAACTGTTGAGAGGATATTACCCGTACCAGGTCTGGCGGCCTCCTGTGCAAGGACGTTCTCTTCTGTGGAGCCGGTGGCAGGAGAAGGCATCCGAAGGTCGGCTATAAGAGGAATAGACGGCGGCTCGGCCGGGAGGGCGACCACCTGGCTGAGCATTTCAGAAATATCCCGCCGGCTGACGGCAGGATCGATGAGCCCGATATTGATCTCTTTATAGGACTGGTCGTCGGAGGTCTGTCCGCTATGGCGGCCGGCTATAGCGGCCGTATGACGCAGTCCGGATGCGGCTGTCAGCGAAGAAATAATTTCATCGTCTGTCCCTGTAGCATCCGCAGGTGTATGTGTTGAAGCTACTGAACGTTTGGAAAGCTCTGTTTTAGATGGGAACAGCAGGTCTTTGCCTGCAAAATAGAGAATGCCGGTGACCAAGAGGAACATGCCTGAAATGAACCATCTTCTCTTTGTGTGCAAAGAACCATGAATACCCTTCCATACCTTCTCAGAGGGGTACATTTTGTATTGCTCTGTTTTATCCCTTAGCAGTTGTTCAAATTCATCACTATAGAAGTTGCTCTCCTTCATCATCAAACATTTTTAGTGACATTTTCATTGGTTTGGATTTCATTAACGGATAGCAAACAGCCATGTCTGTTTTTCTCTTGGTTTTGGTAGTATCTTCTTCTTGATCAGAATATCTTCCAGCATCTGTTTTGCCCTTGTATACTGACTACGACTGGTGCTCTCTTCAATATCCAGCATATCTGCGATCTCTTTATGCGAGTACCCTTCGATGGCGTACAAGTTGAGTACGGTGCGATAGCCAATGGGCAGGATGCGTATACATTCTACGATCTGTTTGGCCTGTACGATGGAAGGAACGCTTTCTTCACGTATCTGGATCCCATTGGCGTGGACAATATCCAGGCTTTCATTGAAACGTTTGTTCTTTTTCAGGTTGTTGATACAGGTGTGGACGATGATCCTCCGTATCCAGCCTTCAAATGCGCCCTTGTTCTGAAAGGTGTGCATTTGTGAAAAAACTTTTATAAACCCTTCTTGCAACATATCCTCCGCATCTTCTCTGTTATGAGCAAACCGATAACAGACTGCCAGCATTTTGGGGCTGTAACGATTGTACAGTTCCCGCTGGGCAGCCGCCGAGTTCTTTAAGCAGCCTTGTAAAATGGCTTCTTCGGTCATGTGGTTACCGGAATTGGTTGCCCTGTAATTTAGACAATTTTTATGACGCATAGCTGCACGCTAAAAAATAAAGGAGGCTGGCGCCTCCTTTATTTTTAGACCAAAACGTCGCCTGTCATTTCAGGGGGTATTTGTAACCCCATGATGGTCAATATTGTAGGAGCGAGGTCCCCCAGCTTGCCTGGCTTGACCTTACCTTTCCATTCCCTGTCGATGATAAAAAAGGGCACCAGGTTTAGGGTATGGGCCGTATTGGGGCTTCCATCGTCGTTGATCATATAGTCGGCATTTCCGTGGTCGGCCGTGAGAAATACCGTATAGCCATTGTCCAGCGCGGCTTTTACCACTTTTTCCACGCATTGGTCTACTGTTTCGGCCGCCTTGACCGCCGCCGCCCAGACTCCCGTATGCCCCACCATATCCGTATTGGCGTAGTTGAGACAGATGAAGTCTGCCGATCCCTGCTGTATTTCGGGCAGGATGGCCTCCGTCAGCTCGAAAGCGCTCATTTCCGGCTGAAGATCATAGGTAGCGACCTTTGGGGAAGGGATCATCAGTCTTTTTTCCCCTTCGAAAGGCACTTCCCTGCCGCCGCTGAAGAAGAAGCTTACGTGGGGGTATTTTTCTGTTTCGGCTATACGTATCTGTTTGAGGCCGGCAGCTGCGACGATCTCACCCAATGTGTTTATCAGATCATCGTTCTCGTATATTACGTGAACTCCTTTGAAGCTTTGATCATACTGTGTCATCGTAGTATAATCCAGGGACAGCTTTTTCATTTCCTGTTCGGGAATATCAGTCTGTGTGAGCACCTGGGTTATCTCCCTGCAACGGTCCGTCCGGAAATTGAAGCACAGCGCGAAATCGCCGTCCTTTATGGTTGCCAGCGGCTGCTGGTCTTCTCCCACGATGACCGTGGGTTTGATAAATTCATCGGTGACACCTGCGGCATAGGCTTGTTCCACTGCGGCCAGGGCGTCGGTAGCTTTTTCTCCCGTGCCTTTAACCATCGCATCGTATGCCAGGCGAACCCGCTCCCATCGTTTGTCGCGGTCCATTGCGTAATAACGGCCACTGACAGTTGCGATCTTTCCCTCCGTCCTGTTCAAATGTTCCTGTAATTGTTTTATAAATCCAAGACCGCTTTTGGGGTCCGTATCCCGGCCGTCTGTAAAAGCATGGATATATACGTCATCAAGTCCTTCCTTTTGACAGACATCGACGATGGCCATCAGGTGGTTGATATGGCTGTGTACGCCTCCATCGCTGACCAGGCCCAGCAGATGCAGGGGCTTGTTTTTGGCTTTGGCGCCACGGATGGCGTTCAATAATATCGGATTTTTGGCAAAAGAGCCATCCCGGATGCCTACGTTGATACGTTGCAGCTCCTGGTAAACGATCCTGCCGGCGCCCAGGTTCAGGTGTCCGACCTCCGAATTGCCCATTTGGCCATCCGGCAGGCCTACTGCCTCTCCGCAGGTTACCAGCGTTGTATTGGGATATTGACTATAAAGTGAGCTTACAAAGGGGGTGCGTGCGTGCTGGATGGCGTCCGAGGACTTCTTTTGACCCAGTCCCCAGCCATCCATAATCACCAGAATGACTTTCTTTTTTGACATAAAACTGCAGAGATGCGCCCCCGGCGCTCGGGCCGAAGGCCAATTATTAGATATCCGGAGGGGTGGGGTACTTTTATTTTGACCCCTCCCCGGAGGATTGGCCCCGCAAAGGTACGTATAACCCCCCGTCAATCTACCCTGTTCATGGTATTTTTACCCCCCGGAAGCACTTTTGGCATAGATTTGGGATTAGGCAGGTCGACTAATATTCTATTATATGAAAAGCGTCCTTGGATTAGCGCTATTGATACTTACGCTTGTCCTGGTATCATTCCGACCTGACTATAGTATCGACGATATTACCGGCGCCATGCGATCCGGGAACATCAATACACTATCCCGCTACCTTGATTCCAGGGTAGATATTTCCCTCCCGGAGAAAAGTGATACTTACAGCAAAAGTCAGGCTGAGATGATCATTCGGGACTTCTTCAACACCAATGTTGTCCGTAATTTCTTTATCAAGAACAAAGGTGAGAACGGTGGATCGGAATTTTGCATAGGTCTCCTGCAGACCCGTAATGGCGATTACAGGACCACCCTTTTTATCAAGCAGAAGGGCGATAAGCTTTTACTGCAGGAGCTCCGATTCCAGGCCTGCCAATAAAAGGTCGTACCCTTCCCTTCCCGCCTTTTGTCGGTATCACATAACGAACCAAGGGCTAACGAACCAACGGTTCGTCGTCCAAAGGACAGACATTAGACGTTTAGCCAAATTGGACTAAATTTCTAAAAGTCCAATTGGCTAATTTATCTTTGCCGCATGTCCACTTTTGATGAACAATTGCAGTTCCTTGTTGAATCTGCCTTGCGGGAAGATGTTGGAGATGGCGATCATACCACTATATCCTGTATTCCCCCCGACGCAAGAGGCAAGGCTGTCCTTAGGATCAAGCAGGATGGCATTCTCGCCGGCATGGAGATAGCTGAGAAAATATTCAGGCTGAAAGAGCCTTCCACCATTTTTACTCCTTTCAAGCAGGATGGGGACGTCATGCGTGATGGCGAAGACGCGTTTGAGGCAGAAGCTTCTGTCCATACTATCCTGCAATGCGAACGGCTTATCCTCAATTGCATGCAACGTATGAGCGGTATCGCGACCCTCACCCGTCAATACGTGGACAAATTACAGAAGTACAAGACCCGTATTTTGGATACCCGCAAGACTACTCCAAACTTCCGCCTGCTGGAGAAAGAGGCTGTTCGGATCGGTGGCGGTATCAACCATCGTTTTGGTCTCTATGATATGATGATGCTGAAGGATAATCATATCGACTATGCCGGGAGCCTGGAGAAAGCCATCGAAAAGGCGAATGCATATAGAAATACATATAAGCCCCATCTGAAGATAGAAGTGGAGACGCGCAGTATCGAAGATGTCGAGCGGGTGCTGAATGTCGGTCTGGTAGACCGCATCATGCTGGATAATTTTACACCCCGCCAGTTATCCAAGGCCCTGGCGTTGATAGGCGAGCGGTATGAGACAGAAGCCAGCGGCGGTATCAATCTGAGCAATGTAGAGGACTATGCCCGTACAGGCGTCGACTATGTAAGTATTGGCGCACTTATCCATCAGGCCCGGAGCCTCGATCTTAGCCTGAAAGCCATCATCAATGGGCCAGGACCCGGACAAACCAATAAATAACCCATGAGCAAGAAGAAACCCAACTCCAGCGGCATCGTCTATTCCACCGACCCGGATTTCAGGATAGAGGAGGAGTTCTCTCAGGAAGAGACCCTGGCCCCGCGCGCGCAAAAGCTGCGCATCAGGCTGGATACCAAGCAACGTGCCGGCAAGGCCGTAACCCTTGTAGAGGGGTTTATAGGAAAGGCAGAGGATCTGGATGATCTTGGGAAGAAATTAAAGGGTTATTGCGGCACCGGCGGTTCCGTAAAGGATGGCCTGATCATTATCCAGGGCGACCAGCGGGATAAAGCCCTTTTCTGGCTATTGAAGAACGATTATAGCTCTTCCAAAAAGGCGGGAGGGTAATACTACATGCTTCTTTCCATATTAGTGATACTTGCCGTTGCCAGCGCGCTCGTTACCATTATCAGTTTTGTCTTTTATATCAGGGCACGTTTGGCCGAGAGGGCGCATCCGGATGATAAGGATGTCGATGTCCTGCGGGATGCCGGGCTCAACAGGAAGGAGCGGTTTTATCAAGGTATCCACTTTTTATCCCTTTGTATTTTTGTAGTCCTGGGCGTGCTCATCCTGATCATCATTTCACATCGGGTGAAAGAGTAGGATGAGGGCGGGGGAAATCGGGCGAAGGAATAAGCCATCGGCGAAAAAAAAGCCCCCCTTTCGGGAGGCTTTGGCCTGGCTTTTAAGAATATGATTTATTGCACGACAAATTTGAATAGTCTCGGTTTCTCGTTGCCGCTGGACAAGGTCAGTACATACATACCTCTTGCCAGTCCGTCGATGGATATGGGCTGCCGGAAATAGTTCTCCGATGTATTTTCCACGACCTGTTGTTTTGCCTGTCTGCCGCTGAGCTCGTAGATGGTGATCTTCACTGTACCGGTCCTCACGCCTTTGCCTTCCACTACTATCTGTTGTCCCACTGTCACGGGGTTGGGATAGAGCTTGAGATCGGCGGCGGTGGTGCTATCTACGATGCCCGGTCCGTTGGGGGTCGTTGTTCTGCCCGAGTAGGAGGTGCCGGCCGGACCCACCTTGATCATCATCTGGTCGGTAGCGGTGAGGCCTGTCGTACTGGTGATATCCACTTCAAAGATGTAGGTACCTGCTATAAGATTGCTGACTAACGGGCTGATAGAGCCGCCGCCGGAGATGGTTGCCGTGCCGGGGCCGCTGACCTGTTTCCATCTGCAGGTGGCTACCGTCACTCCTTTTACGATACAGGTGCCAATGATCTTCCAGCTGTTGGTGGGCAGGGTGATGAAGACATCGGGACCGGCATTGGCTGTGAATATCGTGGTTACCGCAGCAGCGCTGACCGTCAATGTCATCTGGTCGGATACTGTTTTACCCGACTTGCTGGTCATGTCCACTTCAAAGACGTAGACGCCGGCTATCAGATTGCTGACCGAGGGGGCGATCGTGCCGCTGTTGACGATGGTGGCTGTATTCGGACCACTGACCTCTTTCCATTTGCAGGAGGCTACTGTGTCATACTCTACGGTGGCGACGCCGGTGATCTGTACGCTGCTGACCGGCAGGGTGATGGAGAGGTCGGGACCTGCGCTGACTGTGAATACGGGGGTCACAGGTGCAGGATTGACCGTCAGCGTCATCTGGCTCGAGGTGGAAGTGCCGGTGGAGCTGGTGATGGTGACCTTGAAGACATAGCTGCCTGCTATCACGCCGCTGATGGTGGGGGTGATGGTGCCGCCGTTGGTGATGGTGGCCGTATTGGGACCGCTGACCTGTGTCCAGGTACAGGTAGAGAGAGTCGTGTTCTGTACGGTAGCGACGCCGGTGAGCTGGACGCTGTTGGTCGGCAGGGTGATGGTAACATTAGAGCCTGCGCTGACCGTGAATATGGGAGTCACTGGTGCAGGATTGACTGTCAACGTCATCTGGCTCGAGGTGGAAGTACCGGTGGAGCTGGTGATGGTGACCTTGAAGACATAGCTGCCTGCTATCACGCCGCTGATGGTAGGGGTGATGGTGCCGCCGTTGGTGATGGTGGCGGTATTGGGACCGCTGACCTGTGTCCAGGTACAGGTAGAGAGAGTCGTGTTCTGTACGGTAGCGACGCCGGTGAGCTGGGCGCTGCTGGTCGGCAGGGTGATGGCGACATTGGGGCCTGCGCTGACCGTGAATATGGGAGTCACCGGGGCCGGGTTGACCGTCAACGTCATCTGGCTCGAGGTGGAAGTACCGGTGGAGCTGGTGATGGTGACCTTGAAGACATAGCTGCCTGCTATCACGCCGCTGATGGTAGGGGTGATGGTGCCGCCGTTGGTGATGGTGGCGGTATTGGGACCGCTGACCTGTGTCCAGGCAGTGGAAGCGAGGGTCGTATTTTGTACGGTAGCGGTTCCTGTGAGTTGGACGCTGTTGGTCGGCAGGGTGATGGTAACATTGGAGCCTGCGCTGACCGTGAATACAGGAGCCAGGTTGACCTGTAGCGTCATTTGGGCAGAGGCTGTTTTGCCGGATGCGCTGGTAATGGTCACTTGAAATACGTAGGTGCCTCCGATGGCATTGCCAATGGTGGCGGTGCTGGTGCTGCCGTTGGTGATAGTAGCCAGGCTGGGGCCGCTGACCTGTTTCCATGCCCAGGAGGCGATGGTCTCGTTCTGGAGGGTGGCGGTACCGGTGATCTGCGCGCTGTTAGTGGGCAGGGTGATGACGACATTGGGGCCTGCACTGACGGTGAATACGGAAGTCACTGGTGCAGGATTGACCGTCACCGTCATCTGGCTCGAGGTGGAAGTACCTGTAGAGCTGGTGATGGTGACCTTGAAGACATAGCTGCCTGCTATCACGCCGCTGATGGTAGGGGTGATGGTGCCGCCGTTGGTGATGGTGGCCGTATTGGGACCGCTGACCTGTGTCCAGGCAGTGGAAGCGAGGGTCGTATTTTGTACGGTAGCGGTTCCTGTGAGTTGGACGCTGTTGGTCGGCAGGGTGATGGTAACATTGGAGCCTGCGCTAACGGTGAATGTGATGACCGGGGCGGGATTGACCGTCACCGTAACCTGGGCGCTGGTGGCCTGTCCTACATTGTCCGTAGCGGTGAGTTTGAATACATAAGTTCCCTGCGCCAGTCCGCTGACAGAGCTCGAGGCGGCTTTGGCATTGCCGAAAGTGGCTGTATTGGGGCCGCTGACCTGTGTCCACTGGTAGCTGGCGATGCTGCCCGTGGTAGAGGCCGAACCGGTGAGTGTTGTGCTGCTGGTCGGCAGGGTGATAGTGACATTGCTGCCTGCGCTGACCGTGGGGGGCGCCTGGGTGGTAGTACTGCCGTTGTCGATGACGACATTATCACCGCTGCGTTTGTATTGCAACAACCATTGGTAAATATTTTGTCCCGCGCTGTTGGTGATACCGGGTATACCCGGGGCTCCATAGGTCGGTCCCCAGCCTCCATGCCCCGAGGCGTTGAAGATGGTTTCCAGGGCTTGCGGGTTGGCGCCTCCGCTGTTGATCTGGTTGACCCAGGCGACGGTGGCCGACTCGGGGACCGTGGGGTCGTTCAGGTTGTGTGTAGCCCATACCGGCACGTGGTACTTGATAATTTGAGCTACGGCACCCGGACTGGGAGAGGCGGCTCCGGCTACTACTACTACGCCGGCAATCCGGTTGTTGCTGGTAGAGCCTGCATAATCCCAGGTGATACCGCCGCCCATGCTCAAGCCCGTCATGTATATCTTGGAAGCGTCTACGCGGTAGTTATTTATACAGTAATTGATCAAGTCGTTGAGGGCTGTGACCTGGTCAGCCCAACTGGGCCATTGGTTGAACTGGGGAGAAACGACGATGAATTCGAAGGATTTGCCGTTGACGGTGACCGGGTCGGGGAAATTAGCGTTTATCCCATAGTTCACCTGATTGTTGATCTGCATGGGAGGACCGTTCCTCAGCACGGCGGGCAGGGCGGCGGCGCTGCCGTTGCCTATCTCGCCTATCCCATGGATGAAGATGAGAAGCGGGTAGCTTTGGCTGCCGCTGTTGTAGCTGGCGGGCAGAGAGGTATAGAAACCTCCAATAAAGTTGTCGATCGTAGTGGATGCATGGGCCGTCAGCGTACGCTTTTGGGCGTGAAGGAGGCTTGGTACCAGGAGGGTAACTGCCAGGCACAGCGCTGCCGCGCGAAACAGTTTGTACAGTTGTTTCATGTAATGACTTTTTGATAGGTTTGGATAGGCAAAGAGGTATAGCCAGCCTTTACAGCTTTTTCTATGGCAAGGGGTAGAGGGCGAAAAATTTCATTGGAAAAGGTGACTGTAGAAAAAACGGCCTGCTACAGTGCGTTGTAGGCTGCCAAATTCATGCCAAATACACTAAGAAAAACACCTAATATTTTCATATTTATTTTCTTAATCTGACGGCTGGGAGCAGGTTCTACTGGCCCTGAGCAAGGGAATAGGCTTTCTTGTCTCCCCACATATTGAGGAGCTCCGAGGAGCATATTTTAAAATCACCGCTGAGGCTGACATAGAGACCCAGGACGTCCTGCTGGTTGAGGGGTGATCCGTCGATGCTTTCAAACCGGACATTGTATTGGTTTACCAGGTTTGTATAGACCGAGCCGGTGGGCCATACCTGTGTGCCCCTGTTGCTGATATTGATGAGGTTGAACTTTACCCCTGCATGACGCTGGCAGCGTTTGGCGATGTTTTCGGGCTGTTCGGAGCTTTCGATAAAGAGGTCCACCCCGACGATGAACTCCTTCTGCATTTCTTCCGACACCATCATCTCATTGCGGGTGAGTTTGAAGGCCGTCTCTGTGACCGGCATATTGGGCAGCAGCGGCTTGGCCATGTGTTCCGGCGTTTTGCCGAAATTTCGGATGATGGCGGCGGCAAAGTCGGTGGTATTGAGAGAGGGGGTGCTTTTATCCCCAAAATCACCTGTGTGTATGCCTTGTTCCAGCGTGTACAGCAAGGCGTTCTCGATGATCGCTGCGTTTTCCATCAGGCCCAGGTGGCGCAACATGGATATACCGCTGAGCAGCAAGGCCGTAGGATTGGCTATGTTCTTTCCCGCAATGTCCGGGGCCGTGCCGTGTACGGCTTCAAAGATGGCGATATGATCGCCGATATTGGCTGATGGTGCGAACCCAAGTCCGCCGACCAGTCCCGCGCAGAGGTCGGAGATAATATCGCCTTGCAGGTTGGTAAGCACTACTACGTCGAAGTCCTGGGGGCGGACCACCAGCTTCATGGCCAGGTCGTCCACGATGATATCGTCGGACTTTAATTCCGGGTATTCTTTGGCTACTTCCTGGAAGCATTCCAGGAAAAGTCCATCCGTCAGCTTCATGATATTCGCCTTGTGGCCGCAGGTGATGCGACGGGCTCCCTTTTTCTTGGCCATTTCGAAGGCATACTTGATCACCTGGAGACTGCCCGGACGGGTGATAAAACGGCGGCTAAGGGCCACGTCCTGGGTCAGCATATGCTCGATGCCGCCATAGGTATCTTCGATGTTTTCGCGTACGATGGTGATGTCGATGGGGATACCCGCCTTGGAAAATACCGTGTCGACCCCGTGCAGGGTCTGGAAGACCCTTTTATTGGCATAGGTATTCCAGGTCTTGCGGGCTGTTACGTTGACGCTCTTTACTCCTTTGCCTTTGGGTGTTTCCATGGGACCTTTGAACAGCATTCCCAATTCTTCGATGGTATGCTTGGCCTCCGGTGTCATTCCATTGGAAAAGCCCTTGTCAAACACCCACTTACCCATGTCGACAAAAATATATTCGAGCTGTACTTTCCCGGCGTTGAAAATATTCAATACTGCATCCATTATTTCCGGTCCGATGCCATCTCCCTTTGCGACTGCGATCTTCATATGATGAATTTTATGTCCGGCCGCAAAATTAGGCTGAATTTGATTATTTTTAATGAAAATTGGCAGATGGCAAACAAGATCTCAGAAGGCGTGGAAGTAAGCGTGGAGACGTTTTACCAGCCGGATTACTCCAACCCTCTTTCGGGAGAGTATATGTTTGCCTATCGCATCACGATCGAGAATCATAACAATTTTTCTGTCAAGCTGCACCGCCGCCACTGGCATATTTTCGACAGCAATGGCAGCTACCGGGAGGTCGAAGGCGAGGGAGTGGTTGGCGTTCAGCCCATCCTGAACCCGGGGGAGCGGTATCAGTATGTCAGCGGCTGTAATCTCCGGACAGAAATGGGCAAGATGTTCGGCTGTTATACCATGGAGAACCTCAACAACAAAAAAACCTTCGAGGTCAATATTCCCATTTTCGAGATGATCGTGCCTTTCAAGATGAATTAACATTTTTTAGTGCAACGCTGTGGTTTCGGGGTTTGTCAAAGGTATAGACGAACCTGAGGTTCGTTTGATATAACCCCAGCAATCTATGAGAAAGAGCATATTATTCCTTTTTGCGGCAGTGCTGGCCCTGACCGCCTGCCAAAAGAACTCCATTCAACCAAGCAATGCGGAGGTGACAGGCCGGGTCCTGTATGGTGGTGATCCGGCTGCGGATGGCATGGGCTATTACATCATGACGGACAACGATCATGAAGCTCTGAGCCCGCAAAATCTTCCCGCTGAATTCAGGCATGCCACCGTGAATGCGCATGTGGCCATCCGGTATTTCGATACAGGCACGACCTTGAGGTTGGGGATGGCCCCCCCGGGTGCAACGGGTCCCCGCATCATCGTCCTTCGGAGCATCCGGACCTTATAGGGAGGCTCCCGGGAGGCGTCTTTTATAAGGATGAAGATTTTTCCTGGGAGGTCGCCACCCTGTATAGGACATATCCCATCACCACAAAGAATACTATCCCCAGCGCATAATAACCATTCTGGCTAAGCGCTTTCGACAAGGACTCTTCCAGGCTGAGCTTTTTAAGGAAATCGACCACTTTATCCGGTATGTTGAGGAAGGCGAAGATGACCCCCATCAGGGCTCCTCCGGCTACGAGTCCTGTGGCGAAGAGATTGCCTTTTTCCAGGTCTTCCTCCCCTTCTTTGCCAATGATACCTTTTCTCTTTTTGACTTTATCGGCAAAGCCGCGGATGACGCCTCCGATGTAGATGGGCAGGGTTGTAGAGATGGGCAGGTAGACACCGATGGCGAAGCTGAGGGCACGTACGCCGCAGAGTTCCATTACCAGGGCGAGGAAGGCGCCGGCCAGCACGAAATTCCAGTCAAGCTTGCCGCCTTGTATGCCTTTGATCAGAGTGGCCATCAGCGTAGCCTGGGGGGCGCTGAATGTGGCGCCGATGGCGTGTTGGACGCCCTGGGCCTTTAGGGCTGTATTTGGGATGTCCAGAATTTTTATCGTAAAGCCGACCGCCAGCGCCGAGACGATGACGCCGATGAAAAGCGCCAGCTGCTGATATCTGGGTGTCGCACCCACGAGGAATCCTGTCTTCAGATCCTGGGAGGTGCCTCCCGCGTTGGAGGCGGCGATACATACCATTCCGCCCACTACCAGGGCCATGGCTTCGTATCCTTTACCACCCCAGCCTACGGCCAAAAATATCAGGCAGGTGCCCATGATCGTGGCGATGGTCATACCCGAGACGGGGCTGTTGGAAGATCCGATGAGCCCAACGATGCGGGACGCCACGGTGACGAAGAAGGCGCCGAAAACGAGGATCAGCACGCCGATGAGCAGGCGGCTGAAAAAATTATGTCCGGGAATGATGCTAAGACAGGCGATGAGAAGTACCAGGCCAAGACTGCCGAACAATACCACTTTAAGCGAAAGGTCCTTTTCGGTGCGCAGGCGGCTGTCCGTCCCTTTTTCTTTTACGGATCCAATGCTTTCTTTAAAGGAGGATACGATGGTCGGGATGGTCTTTATCAGGGTGATGAGGCCGCCCATGGCTACGGCTCCGGCGCCTATCTGCCGGATATAAGCGCGGTAAATGGCAGAGGCGGGGTCTGTGAAGGTTTGCGTGATGGGGTCCCAACCGCCGGGACCGCCGGCCGTATGAATGTCTTTCAGGAATCCCAGTTTTACTTCCTGAAGGGCGATGGTCAGGGGGCTGACCAATGATGCCAGCAGGGGCTGCAGGACGAGCCAGCTGAGTACGCTGCCGGCTACCAGCGTACCGGCGATGCGGGGACCGACGATGTAACCCAGACCCATGTATTCGGGGGTGATGTCGGCCGATACCTGGGCGGAGGGGAAGATCTTGTTCAGGGACCTGGATTTTACCGTATCGTAGATGGGTGTCTCGGCAATGACCTTGAACATTTTTTGGAACAGGGCATATACAAAGGCGAACCCGAGTCCCTGGAAGGCTGTACGGGCAAAGCTTCCACCCTTCTCGCCCGCGATGAGCACAGAAGCGCAGGCTGTTCCTTCCGGATAGGGAAGGGTCTCGTGTTCTTTTACGATGAGGCTTCGGCGCAAGGGTATCATCAGAAGGGTGCCCATGATGCCGCCGAAGATCGAGAGGATAAAGATGACGGCATAGTTGAAATAGTCGGCTGATTCCGCGTTGGACAGGAAGAGGAATCCTGGCAGGGTAAATACCACACCTGCTGCGATGCTTTCGCTGGCGCTGCCCGTGGTCTGGATGATGTTGTTCTCCAATATGGTGGTCTTGAAAAGCCTCCGGCCCAGGGTGATGGCGAGTACGGCAATCGGTATGGAGGCCGATACGGTGAGACCCGCCTTGAGGGCCAGGTATACGGTGGAGGCGCCGAAGAGGATGCCAAAGAGGCTGCCCATCAGCACCGCCTTGAAAGTAAATTCCTTCATCTGTGTATCTGCACTGACGAAAGGTTGGAACTTTTTTTCAGCCATATATATCTTTTATGGGGGTTAGGCCTCGCCTGTTTTTTCACGGACGATGCGATTCAAGGATTTGATGCGGCTAAAGATCAGGACGCTGCCGATGGTGCCGGCGACGAACCAGATGATAAAAAACACCCTTTTGTCGGTGAACTTGTCCCAGGAACTGGTCATCAGTCCGGCGAATTTTCCGCCCAGGGACATGGTAAGGAACCAGCCGCCCATCAGCAGCGAGGTCAGCCGGGGTGGCGCCAGCTTGGATACCAGCGAAAGGCCCATGGGGCTTAGGAATACCTCGGCTACGGTGACCAGGAAATAGGTGCCCCAGAGCCAGGCCGGCGATACCTTATAATGATAGATGGAAGAGACAGACATGACGGCGAATATCATCCACAGGGAGGACAGGCCGGAGATAAAAAGGGCGATGCCGAATTTTTCGGGAGTGGTGGGTTCCAGCCTTCTTTTTCTCAGCCATCCAAAGAGGAGGACCAGCAGGGGAGTAAGGGTCACGATAAAGAATGGGCCGATGGACTGGAACAACTCGGCATTGGCCAGCTTTTGCGGCTGATCCTGCGGTGGCCATTGTTCCCTTGGTACATTATTATAATAGGGGTCTGGTCCCAACGTTTTTATCTCGTGGCCACTGGCGTCCGTGACGGGCATCAGGTGCTCGTCCAGGCTATCTGTTGTTCGCGGAGTAGTCGTTACCGTCTCCATGAGGCCCATGAAATTGGCTCCTTTGCTTATTATCGATGAATGCAGGGTCCTGTCCGTATGGCGTTGGGCCCAGAGAGAATAGGCGGTAAAATTCTGGTAGAACAGGGACCAGAAGATGACGCTGGCCGCAAAGATGAAGAGCAGCGCCCCGATGCCTTTCTTATCCTCTCCTTTGGCCTTGACCCAAAGCGAGATAAAATAGCCGATGACGGGTATGCAGGCAAAGATAAAGGCGTCATTGGAAGGTTTGCCCATCAAGGTCGTGTGAAAAAGTGCGGACGGTACTCTATAGCCGATGTAAGCCGCGATGATGGCCGGAAGGAATACATAGAGACTGATCCTGGACAGTGGCATATCTTCGGGTTGGGCCGGCTTGAGCACATTCCCTTCGCGGATTTTTGAGAGGTTGAGGCCGAAGGTGATCAGGGCGATGATCATACCGACCCCTGCCGCGCCGAAGGCATAGCCCCAACCGTATTTGTTGCGGAGGTAGGCGGCTGCGAAATTGCAGAGGAGGGCACCGATGTTGATGCCCATATAAAATATGTTATAGGCATTATCCTTCAGGGGTTTCAGGTCTTCCCTATTATATATATTACCCAGGAGGGTGCTGATATTGGGTTTGAAAAAGCCATTGCCGACAATGACCAGCCCCAGGGAGACATACATCGTCGTATCGCCCGGGAGGGTCAGGCCCAGGTAGCCGGCGGCGAGGAGGGAGCCTCCGATGAAAATGGACTTGATATAGCCCAGGTAGCGGTCGGCAATGAGCCCGCCTATAAAGGGGGGCAGCCAGATCAGGGCAATAAAGGTCCCCGTGATGTCGGCGGCGGTGCTGGCGTCCATGCCTTTACCGCCTTTCAGCCGGCTGTCCATGAGATAGATGAGTAGGATCCCGGCGATGAGATAATAAGCAAAACGCTCCCACATTTCGGTCAAAAAAAGAACATATAACGCTTTGGAATGCTTGCCAGTCCGGGTGGAGGGTTGACTCATGCTTTAAAAGTATTGGCACCTAAAATACAGATAAATCCTATACGGGGAGCCGGTAGAGCTGTTTATATGGACAAAACCCCCAAACGACGTGTCGGGTCGGTGATAACGGGGGGAGGTTGGCCGGTGGTAAAATTCTTTTTCGAAATTTGCTTATGAATCTCGAATTTCGGGCCCATGAATATTTTACTGTTAGGCTCCGGAGGCCGGGAGCATGCGCTGGCGTGGAAGCTCGTCAGCAGCCCCCTCTGTACTTCCCTGTTCATTGCACCTGGCAACCCCGGGACGGCCCAGTGCGGCACCAATGTCGACCTTTCACCCGTGGATTTTGAAGGCGTCAAAAAGTTCTGCTCCAAACAGCAGATAGGTTTGGTCATAGTCGGACCTGAGGAGCCCCTGGTAAAAGGGATCGTCGACTATTTCGCGGCCGATGCGGCGTTGAAGGAGATACCTGTTGTCGGTCCGTCGGCAAAGGGCGCCCTGCTGGAAGGCAGCAAAGCTTTTTCAAAGAAATTCATGCAACGTCATGGGATCCCTACTGCCGCCTACCGGGAATTCAACCTGGACAATTATTCGGAAGGGATCTCCTACTTGCAGCAGCATTCGCTACCCATTGTACTAAAGGCCGATGGATTGGCTGCAGGCAAGGGGGTGGTCATCTGTCAAAGTCATATCGAGGCTGTGGCCGAGTTCGAGCTGATGCTGCAGGGTAATAAGTTTGGAGAGGCAGGCAGCAAGGTGGTCGTGGAGGAGTTCCTGTATGGCATTGAAATGTCTGTTTTTGTGCTGACGGATGGGAAAAACTTTGTGATCCTGCCGGAAGCAAAGGATTACAAGCGGGTGGGAGAGGGTGATAAAGGTCCTAATACGGGGGGTATGGGTGCTGTCAGCCCCGTACCTTTTGCAGACGACGCTTTTATGGCCAAGATAACCCAGCGGATCATCAAGCCCACCGTGGAGGGTATGACCAAAGAGAACATCGACTATAAGGGCTTTATCTTTATCGGCATCATTAAGGTAAAGGATGAGCCCATGGTCATCGAATACAATTGCCGGATGGGCGACCCCGAGACGGAGGTGGTGATGCCCCGTCTGAAGAACGACCTGGTAGAGCTTTTCCAGGCCGTAGCGGAACAGCGGCTGGACAAGGTCCGGATCGAGATGGACCCGCGCATTGCCTGTACCATTGTGGCCGTCAGCGGCGGCTACCCGGGAAGCTATGAAAAAGGCTATCCGATCAGCGGGCTGGAAGAGCCATTGCCCTCCGACAGCCTGATATTTCATGCCGGCACCAAAGAGGATAATGGGCAGGTGGTCACCAGCGGGGGGCGTGTGCTTTGTGTCACTTCTTTTGCCGAGACGGTTTATGAGGCCGTCGACAAATCGAGGGATGTGCTGGAAAAGCTATATTTCGAAGGGATATACTATCGGCGGGACATTGGCTACGAATTCCTCTAAGCGGACCTGCGACGATCAAATAAAACCTACTCCATTAATTATATGTCTAACGAAGTCCACTACGGCGATTACCTGCAACTGGACAAGATCCTGGGCGCGCAGGATCCTGAAAGTCTCCGGAAGGGCGGGCTGGCCCACGATGAGATGCTGTTTATCGTCATTCATCAGGCGTATGAGCTTTGGTTCAAGCAACTGCTGTTCGAGACGGATTCCGTTATCGACATCATGAGAGAGCCCCTGAATGACAATTCCCCGGAACTACAGATCGTTGTTCACCGGCTGGCCCGTTGCGGGACCATTCTGAAGGTGCTGGTGCACCAGATCGATGTCATGGAGACCATGACCCCTATGGATTTTCTGGATTTCCGCGATATGCTCCGGCCCGCCAGTGGCTTTCAAAGCTGGCAGTTCAAGCTGCTGGAAGCCCGTCTGGGACTCAAATATGAGCATCGCTATGCTCAGCAGTATTATGTATCTCAACTGCGGCAACCTGAAATAGACATCATCAAGCAGGCTGAAAAGGACAGCTCCCTGCTTGAACTGGTGAATAAATGGCTGGAGCGGATGCCATTTTTCCGATTGCCTGCCGATGGACCTGTCCCCGGCGCCTCCTCCACCCCTCCGCAAGATCATGGGATCGCTTTTTGGGCGGGCTATAGACAACGTTACCTGGAGTCTTTGGCCGACAATGAAAAAAACAACCTTCCCCTTTTCGACAGGATATTCTTCGGGGGGCCCTCACCGGATGGCCCATTCGCTGAAAACCGTCAGCTTTCCCCTTCCGCCTGTCGGGCTGCGTTATTTATTATGCTTTATAGAGGATACCCTATTCTACAGCTGCCTTTCCAGGTATTGAATCAACTTTTGGAGATCGATGAGCAGCTCAGCACCTGGCGCTATCGTCACATGAGTATGGTCCAAAGAATGATCGGAACCCGTGTCGGGACTGGCGGGAGCACTGGTAAGGACTATCTCAGCGCCGCCCTGCTCAAGCACCATGTGTTCAAAGAGGTGGCGTCGCTTACCAGCTTTCTCATCGAAAGAAAGAGACTACCCCAGCTGGACGTGGAGATGGAGAAAAGGTTGGGTTTTGCGCGGTAATTGAAAAATTTATGGAGAAGGAGTATATCAACATACGCAACTACAACTTTTTTCGTTTTGTACCTTGAGTTTTACCCTTTGAAGACAGTCTCCAAAAATAAATTTGGCAGTTAAGGTCCTGTGGAAAATAATCCGATGAATCAAGGGCTCCACCTTTGTAATTCAAATTATTTCCTTCAATTTTGCTGTCCAGATGGAAGAGGGGATCGTCGGTAGCAGGCCGAGCGGCCCCGGGGCTAATATCGCCGAAATTCAAAAATCTGACCTTTATACTAAAATGGGATTATTCAATTTCCTTACACAAGAAATAGCCATGGACTTGGGTACCGCCAATACCCTCATCATACATAACGATGAAATTGTGGTGAATGAACCCAGCATTGTAGCGCTGGATCGTAATAATCCAAAGACCGTGCTGGCAGTTGGCAAGCGAGCCCTGATGATGCATGAAAAGACGCATGAAAGCATCCGCACTGTAAGGCCGTTGAAGGACGGCGTTATTGCAGACTTCAATGCTGCGGAGCTGATGATCCGGGAGATGATCAAGATGATCTATCCCAAGAAGCCTCTCTTTCCCCCCAGCTGGCGTATGATGATCTGTATCCCATCCAGCATCACCGAAGTGGAAAAAAGAGCTGTCCGGGACAGCGCCGAGCAGGCAGGGGCCAAGGAAGTATACCTGATACATGAGCCCATGGCAGCCGCCCTGGGTATCGGCATCGATGTAGAAGAGCCCGTCGGTAATATGATCATCGATATTGGTGGCGGTACCACCGGTATCACCGTTATTGCCCTGGCTGGTATCGTTTGCGACCAGTCCATCCGTATAGCGGGTGACGAATTTACGGCCGACATCATGGAAGCCCTCCGCCGATACCACTCGCTGCTGATCGGCGAGCGGACAGCTGAGCAGATAAAGATACAGATCGGCGCCGCCTTAAAGGACCTGGACAATCCCCCTGATGATATTCCTGTCAATGGACGGGACCTGGTTACGGGTATCCCTAAGCAGATCATGGTCAGCTACCAGGAAATAGCCGAGGCGCTCGATAAAAGTATCTTCAAAATAGAAGAAGCTATTTTGAAAGCGCTGGAAACAACTCCGCCCGAGCTGGCCGGCGATATCTACCGCCGGGGCCTGTACCTCACCGGAGGTGGCGCTTTGCTTCGCGGACTGGACAAGCGTCTCAGCCAGAAGATCAAATTACCCGTGCATATTGCCGACGATCCGCTGAAAAGCGTGGTCCGGGGTACAGGTATCGCCCTGAAAAACTACGACCGTTATCCCTTTGTCATGCGATAAGGGGCGCCGGCCGGCTTAAAACCAGAACCAGAACTCCGAAATAAACTACACAGCGGTGCGTAACGTTTTTCTCTTCATCAGAAGGCATTTTAACTTCCTCTTCTTCCTGGTGTTGCAGATAATAGCTCTTTCCTTTCTCTATCGCTATAACAAGTTCCATGAAGCCGCTTTTATGAATGTCAGTACGGAGCTTACCGGCAGGATCAACGAGAAATACAATGGCATCGAATACTATTTCCAGCTCAAAAAGACCAATGAGGCCCTGGTAAAAGAAAATACCAATCTTCGCCAGCTGCTGAAGGATAATTACGAAGCTCCTGATTCTCTCCGGAGACTGATCATGGATACCATTAAGGTGGACTCAGGGCGGAGTATCCTGAAATATACCTTTATGGAGGCAAAGGTAGTCAGCAGCAGCACTCAGCTGAAGCAGCCTAATTTTCTGACCATCCATCGTGGTTTTGCCCAGGGAGTTCGTCCGAATATGGGGGTAATGGGTCCCCAGGGTATCGTAGGCTCTGTCGTCAATGTCAGCGAGAATTTCGCCACTGTCATGAGCATGCTTCATCCTCAATTCAAAGTGGTGGTCAAATTGAAAAATGGAGGAGAAAGGGGCACCATCGAGTGGGATGGGCTCAGCGTTCTTTTTGTCACCCTGAAGGATATTCCTAAAAGCGCCAAGGTCGCAAAAGGTGATACCATTCTTACCAGCCAGACCTCTTCCCTCTTCCCCGCCAACCTTATGGTAGGCACCGTCTATGACATTGTACCGGATAATACCAGTAATTTTTATACGCTGAAGGTGCGACCGGCGACAAACTTCTTTAATATTGAATATGCGTATGTTATAACAAATACGCAATATGACGAGCAACGACGTATAGAGGATTCTACACGTAAAAAAGTACAATGAGCGAGCTGCTGAAAAATACGATCCGATTTATTTTATTCATCCTGGTACAGGTATTTATTCTTTTTAAGATGCCTCCCCTGCACCGGTTTATCACTCCCTACCTTTATTATTTATATATCCTTTGGCTGCCTTTTAGCCTCTCCAGGGCGGGTCTTACCCTGGTAGGCTTTATTTTTGGCCTTTGTCTGGATTATTTTAGTAAGACCCCCGGTCTTCACGCTGCTGCCTGTACGCTGATCGCTTATGTCAGGCCCTTCGTGATCGGATTGCTTATATCACAAGAGGGCGCCGATAAGAACTATATATCTCCTTCTATTGTTAGTATGGGATGGGCTCCCTATGCCACTTATGTCCTCGTCCTGACACTTTTGCATCATACCTGGCTCGTATTGCTGGAATGGATGAGCTTTGGGTCATTCCTGTATTTTCTGGGGAAGGTGATAGCTTCGACGGCTGTCAGTTTATTGCTGGTGCTGCTGACGGAACTGTTGTTCTTCCGCAAACAGAAATTCAGGACAAATACCATTTGACAACCACAGGTTGTCGCCGCAACCGAGCGTAGCGAAGGTTGTGAAAGTAACCGAGGTACGAAGGTTACGAACGAGGAAGACCGTGTCGAAGCAGGTCTGACGAAGTTCTGAGTGAGAGCCCGGAGGTCCGGCGAAGTTCCAATCATTAGATATTACGTTCCCAGGATGAAAATTTTTTACCAGAATCCTGGGAAAGTAATATGAATTGTATTGCCGTCAGCGTTAATATGCCGTACTTTGTAGCGCGTTGAGCGTTCCTTGGATCTCCGCGGACCAACAGTACGCTGGCCGAAGGCCCATCATTAGACGTGCACCGGGGATGGGTTATTTTGGTGTGTAAGCCATACCCGGTGCTCACTTTATGCCTGTATTTAACCAATCCCGTAGCAATATCATCCGCCTGATCTTCGCGGGAATGTTCCTGATCATTGCGGCACAATTATTCCACCTGCAAATCGTCTCTAAAAAGTATCAGCAGCAGGCGCAGGAGAATGCCCTCTTCCGGAAGAGCATCTATCCTTCCCGTGGGATCATTTACGACAGGAAAGGAAGAGCTATTCTCAATAACACCATTCTATACGACCTGATGGTCACCCCTGGCCAGGTAAAAAATATCGATACTGCCTATTTATGCCAGCTGGTGGGGATCGATACGACTGAATTCCGCCATCGGGTGCTGGATGCGAGGATCAAGAACGGACCTTTCCGGCCCACCATTTTCGAGGACCTGCTGCCGCCGGATATGTATGCGCGGCTGGAGGAGAATATCTGGAAATTCCCCGGCTTCAACCTGCAGGAACGTCCTATCAGGGTATATCCTTTTAACGCGGCTGCCCATATCATGGGATATGTAGGGGAGGTGGATTCTTCCATCCTGCGGAGATCGAATAATTTCTATCAGCTGGGTGACTATGTAGGAAGGTCCGGTCTCGAGCAGTATTATGAAAAAGCGCTGATGGGGCAGCGGGGTATCGAGTTCTGGATAAAGGATAATAAGAACAGACTTGTAAATCATTATCAGGACAAGAGCCTGGATACGCCTGCTATTGCCGGTAAGAACCTGCGCACCTACCTGGATATCGACCTGCAGCAATTGGCCGAACGGCTGCTGTCTGGCAAGACAGGCGCCATCGTTGCCCTGGAGCCTTCTACGGGCGGCATTCTCGCCATGGCTTCAGGACCCAACTATGATCCAAATTCCCTGACCGGTCCTGACAAGCAAACCAACTATGCCCGCCTGGCCTTAGATGTCTCCAGTCCTATGCTCAACCGTGCCATCAAGGGGCAATATCCGGCCGGGAGTACTTATAAACCTATCGGCGCCCTCATAGGCCTGGATGAAGGCGTGATCACCCCTGCCAGCGGTATTTCCTGTCTGGGTGCTTATTTAGCATGCACCAAGCCGGTGAAATGCGATGAGAAAGTTCCGGGTCATGCGGCCAATCTTCGGCTGGCCATTGCTCATAGCTGCAACTCCTTTTTCTGCAATACGTTCCGGCTGACGATAGACAATCCGGAATATCGCAGCACCCGCAAGGGGTTGATGAAATGGAAGGAATATGTCAATGCCTTTGGGCTGGGTCACCGTATCGGTGTCGACCTGCCCAGTGAAGATGGCGGCAATATACCCGATACGACTGCCTATGACAAGGACTACAACAGGAACTGGAATTCCTGTTCCATGGTGACGCTGGGTATTGGGCAGGACAAAATGAATGTAACTCCCCTGCAAATGGCCAATGCCATGTGTATCGTCGCCAACAAGGGGTATTATTATACGCCTCATTTTGTAAAGAGCATCGATGACGCTCAGGGAGCTGATTCTATCCTCAGCAAATACCACGTGAAGCACGAGCCCGTTACCCATATATCCGATGATGTTTTTAATGTGGTGCAGAGCGGTATGCAGGATGTGATCGAGATCGGAACAGGACGTCCTGCGCGGATACCCGGCATCACGATGTGCGGTAAGACAGGTACGGCCGAGAACAAGCAGCGCATCGACGGACGTACCCTGAAATTGCATAACCACTCCTGGTTTGTATGTTTTGCTCCGCGGGAGAATCCTAAGATCGCTGTGGCTGTTATTGTGGAGAATGGTGGATATGGAGGCACCTGGGCTGCACCCATTGCCTCGATGATCGTGGAGAAATACCTGAATGATACGCTGCGGAACGAGCGGCTTCCTGAAGTAAACAGGATTGCCGGCAGCAATATGATGCCCAAATATCTTGTGCGTGTGCAATTCAGGACGGACTCCATGCGGGCTGCGGATTATGCAAACCAGACGGGTGATAGCGCAAGGTTGTTGAAATATATAGATAAGGCCAACCGCGCCATGCTGCTGGATACAGTGGATGGTTCGAGAAGCCCTTTGTTGGCCGCCATACGGAAAATGCCGAACCTCAAACCTTTGACGCCCAGGGTGACGGCTGCGCCTACACCTGCTGCGCCTGCGCAGAAGCCAGATAGCGGCGGACATGTTCCGGCATTGGATACATCGGCAATCCATGCTGTTCGGCATAAAGCAAAGGCGGACACCGTACAAAAACCATTGGATCAGAAGGGGGATTCAACGCAACGTTAATTATGAGCCAACGAAACCCTACCATATCAAAAGGTGTAGACTGGTCGCTCGTGTGGATCTGGGTGGTCCTGTGTCTCATCGGTATCACCAGCATCTTTGCGGCTTCGTATCATGAAGGCGAGAATGTCATACAGGGGTTCATATCCCTTAAGACAGATTATAGCCGCCAGCTGCTGTTCTTTATTCTGTCCGGCGTGCTTGGCACCTTTATTCTCCTGACGGATAGTAAGTTTTTCACGGCTACGGCCAATCTGGGGTATGCCTTTGGTATTTTCCTGCTATTGCTGGTATTCCCTTTCCACTCCAGGGTAAAAGGTACTGAATCTATTATTCGGTTTGGAAGTGCCTTCCAGCTGCAGCCGGCTGATCTTTGCAAGCTATTTGTGAATCTGGCGCTGGCGAAGTATTTGTCCCGTGTGGAGACTAATTTCTCCCGACCCCGAAGCCAGCTTATTGCTGCGACCATTGCCCTGGTGCCGGCTGCGATGAGTATCATGCAGCATGAGATGGGGCTCTCCCTTGTTTATTTTTCCTTTTTCCTGGTTATGTTCCGGGAAGGGCTGCCGCCTTCTGTACTGGTCATTGGTTTTTCATTTGCCGTGCTGGTGGTGGCGACATTGTTACTGGAGCCCAATACCCTGGCCATTATACTCACGTGTATAGCCTTGCTGGCTATCTACATCATGCGGAGACAGGTCAAGCGCAATCGCAGCATTCTTTTCATGATCGTCGGCATCTGGTTTGTCTGTGTGGGCGTACAGCGGTTTGTCGTCCCTTTTGTCTTCGACCATGTGTTTCAGCCTTACCAGGTCAAGCGTATATATGACACCATCGGTAAGGACTATGTTCCAAAAGACCAGGCCGCCGAGGCATCTATCGAAAATGAGCAAAGGAAAAAAAGCAAGAGTGATAATAACTATAATGTCAAGCAGAGCAAGATTGCCATTGGTAGTGGAGGCCTTATCGGGAAAGGGCTGCTGAAAGGCACGCAGACCCGTTATGATTTCGTGCCTGAGCAGAAGACGGACTTTATCTTTTGCACCATCGGGGAAGGATTTGGTTTTTTGGGAAGCATTTTGTTCCTGGGTATCTATACGCTGCTGCTTATGCGGATCGTCACCATTGCCGAGCGACAGCGTAGTGTATTTAGCCGCTGCTATGCCTATGGGGTGGCCAGTGTCCTCTTCTTTCACATTGTTATCAATATTTGCATGACGGTGGGACTGGCTCCTGTCATCGGGATAACGCTGCCGTTCATCAGCTATGGGGGAACGAGTCTTCTAACCTTCAGTGTCATGCTTTTTATCCTGGTGCGTCTGGATGCCGATCGCCAGATGGTATTGAGATAGATCAGGACGGGCATAAGGCGTACCTTTGCATTATGAAGATCATTCCGTTGTCCGAGGGCTCCTTTACTATCGACAAGACCAAGTTATTCGTTCCATTTGATACGGAAAATGACGACCTGCAGCAGCGTCCTACCGGCTCCCTCCTCGTGGAAGTACAACCTTTCGCCCTCGTCAGTACCGAGGATGTGCTGGTGCTGGATACCGGGCTGGGGTTCGAGATCGATGGCGAGCTGCAGATCCACCGGAACCTGCGTGCGGCGGGTATTGATCCGGGAAAGGTCACGAAGGTGCTGATGAGCCATCTCCATAAGGATCATGCCGGGGGGATGAGCAGGGTTGTCGATGGACGTATAGACTCGCGTGAGCCTTCTTTTCCCAATGCCACCTATTATATACAGCGTAAGGAGTTGGAATATGCCTATGAAAAGGGGCCCAGTTCTTATATTATTGAGGAATTGGAATGGTTGAAGTACTCTCCAAAGGTTGTCTTTTTGGATGGTGATGGGGTATTGGACAGCTATATAAAATATGAGGTCACCGGGGCGCATTGTCCGTATCACCAGGTATTTTGGATCGTGGATGGGGGGGAGAAAGTGTTTTTTGGAGGGGATGTGGCTCCTCAACTGCAGCAGATGAAAAGCAGGTTTGTCGCAAAATACGACTATGATGGAAAGAAGGCTATGGAGCTAAGGCAGCAGTGGTGGGAAATGGGGCGGAGGGAGGGATGGAAATTCTTATTCTATCATGATGTGAAGACGCCGACCTGGCCATAAAAAAGGCCTGCTCTGGAAAGAGCCGGCCGTTGCTAACCTATGAAAAACACCAGATTCAAATATCGTCAATAGCGTATCTACCAATAAAAATTATCGGTCAATAGGTAAAATATAGCGGTCTATAGGAGATTATTGATCGTCGTTAAACCTTCGCCCTTTCATGCCTCGTCGATCGGCTTCTTTCTGGACGAAAGCGCCAAAATCCTTTTCGGCGCGGAAGAATTCATTGATCTTTTCAGGAGATAGTGCCTTCAGGAATTCGACGCTGTATTTCTTTCGTATGTTGAGAAGCGTTTCGTCCAGCTTTAGCTCATTCTTATCGTCTCTGTATGCAATATATGCCTGGCGTACTTCGCCAGAGTAGCGGTTGTAAATGGGCCAGAATTTCTCGGCTTCTTCGGGGGTTAGGTTCAGACGTTTGGTGATAAAGGCGATCTTCAGGGCTTGCAAGCCAGCCCCGGGCTGTCGTTCTTGTCTCGTTTGAGCCATGGACGGCAGGCAAAACCAGCCAATTAACACCAATACGGATAAAATTTGTTTCATTTTCTAATTCGTTGGATAATCTTTGAGATCTCCATGCTCTACCATATACTGCGCCAAGTCACCATCGGGAACATCTCCTAAAAGGCTTTTTACATCGTTGTCTGAAATATCCAGCGAAGCTGTGCTGTTGGCATAGTCTTCTTCCTGCTGCACCTGTTGGATCTGTGAGGTGTGGTCGTCCACATAGTTCTGGATGTCGGAGTCGCTCACTTTGGTAAGGTCCTGGGCTACGTTCACGACGGCCAGACGTGGTGTGCCTGAGTGAGTTTGCAGACGCAGCCATCCGAAGGTCAGGATAAAGCCAGCTACAACGGCCGCGGCGGCATATTTCCACCATATAATCTTATGGGTACTGCCTATAGAGATGAGCTTGCCAGGGGCCTGTTTTACCTCAGCGGGTTGTATCCTTGCTATCACAATATCTGCGAGGGTTTCGAAGTATGCTTCCGGCACTTCATATACTGTTTTATCCTTCAATCCCATCAGCACGGCGGATGGAATAGAGGTATCGAAATACCCTTCCGGCACCTGGTAGGGCATATTTTTACCGATGCGGCTTAATAAAGGGGAGAACTCCCCCTCTGGGGCCTCCGGGCGAACCTCGGCCTGGACTGGCTGGCCCCCCTGGGCACGGATCTTATCCATCATCCGGGAGGCAAACCCTTCAAAATAGCCTTCCGGGACGCTCATGGCGGATCCTTTTCCCCAATCAGGGGAAGGAGTCCTTTCCGGGGCGTCCTGCTCCAGCAGGGCAAGCAATTTCCCGGGAAAATCCGAAAAATACCCTTCCGGGGCCTCGTAAGGCATTTGCCGGCTGATCCCGGCTACTACCATGCTCAGCTGCTCCAATTCGTTCAATATTTCTTTACTCCGTTGCATGTACTTCTCAGACGTTATCCGGTGGTTAAAGTTTAATGATCAGCCCGAAATTCCTCTTTTTTAGGGTTTGGGCGGGTTCACCGATTCAGGATATAATCTTCGATTTTTTTTACTGCATGGTGATAAGATGCTTTGAGGGCTCCCTCGGATGTTTCCAGCACTTTGCTCATTTCCTCATAAGGCATTTCGTCGTAATACCGTAAGTTAAATACAATTCGCTGTTTTTCAGGAAGTTGTTGGATCGCTAATTGGAGTTTCCACTCTAACTTATTGGCATCGAAGTGTTTATCCGCCACTATCTTATTGCTTAGTCCCGACTCCGACTCGTCCAGGGGAAGGGCGGATTTTCTTTTCTGCTGTTCCAAAAAACTAAGACATTCATTCGTTGCTATCCTATACAGCCAGGTATAAAGCTGGCTGTCCTCTCTGAAATTCTCCAATCCATTCCAGACACGTATGAAAACATTTTGCAATACGTCATTGGCGTCTTCATGATCGACTACCATACGGCGTATATGCCAATATAACTTTTCCTGGTATTTTTTTATAATAGCAGTAAAGGCCTTCTCCTTCGTGTCAGGGTTCCTGAATTGAATTAGCAATTCCGCATCATGGATTGTCACCCCCATAAGGTTAGCAATTTTTGTAGAAAGGCCAAATATTTATTTACTTTTTCTTGCTATAACTTTTTCTGCTGCTGCTACAATGTTAGGGGTATCCAGGCCGTATTTCTTCAGGAGTTCGGTAGGTGTGCCGCTCTCGCCAAAAGTATCGTTCGTACCTACATACTCGATGGGGATGGGGAGATTGCGGCCGGCCACCTGTGCGATGGCATCGCCGAGGCCGCCGATGATATTGTGCTCTTCGGCTGTGACGGCGCAACGGGTCTTCTGAATGGACTTTATGATGGCGGCAGTATCCAGTGGTTTGATAGTATGAATATTAATGACTTCCACTGAAATACCCTTTTCCTCCAATATGCGACCGGCTTCTATAGCCTTCCACACGAGATGTCCGCAGGCGAAGATGGAGACGTCGGTGCCTTCGGAGAATACCTGGGCTTTGCCAAGTTCGAAGGGCATTTTATCGGTGAAAATAGGCCATACGGGGCGGCCAAACCGGAGATAGACGGGGCCGACATAGTCAGCAATGGCCATGGTCGCCGCTTTGGTCTGGGCATAGTCGCATGGTACGACTACGGACATTCCGGGCAGCATCTTCATGAGTCCGATGTCTTCCAGTATCTGATGGGTGGCTCCGTCCTCACCCAGGGTGACACCCGCGTGGGAGGCGCAGATCTTTACGTTCTTGCCGGAATAGGCTACGGATTGACGGATCTGGTCATATACGCGACCGGTGGAGAAGTTGGCGAAAGTGGTGGTATAAGGGATATGTCCTCCGATGGTGAGGCCTGCGGCGATGCCGATCATATTGGCTTCGGCGATACCGCATTGTACAAAACGTTCGGGGAACTCTTTCATGAACTGATTCAGCTTCATCGAGCCGGCCAGGTCAGCGGTGAGGGCTACAATTTTTGAATTCTTACGTGCTGCTTCTGCGATGCCATCTCCAAAGCCACTCCTGGTGTCCTTCTGGCCTGTTACTTGGATCTCTTTTAACATGAATCAGGATTAGATATGATAGAAACTTGTTTAGTGATGCAAATTAACGGTAAAATTTAGTTCAATTCGGAAAATTTTCCGTTATAGAACTTCTCGTCCGCCTTCAATTTCTGCTCCCATTTCCAGGCTGTGGACATCATATCCTCCAATCCGAATTCCGTATGCCAGCCTAGTTTTTCCCTGGCCAGGTCATTGTTGGCATAAATGGCGATTACGTCCCCTGGTCGCCTGGGCCCGATCTGGTAGTTCAGCTTTATGCCGCTGACCTTTTCAAAGGCTCTGATGGCTTCCAGTACGGTGACCCCGTTACCCGTACCCAGGTTGAAGACTTCCGCCATCTTGTTCATCTTGCCTGCCAGCATATATTGGATGGCCAGTGTATGTGCATGGGCGATGTCGCTGACATGGATAAAGTCCCTGATACAGGAGCCATCGCGGGTGTGGTAATCGTCTCCATATACCGTCATTTGGGGCAGCTTGCCAATGGCCGTCTGGGTAATGGCCGGGACCAGGTTTGCGGGTCTGCCGATGGGCATTTCTCCAATGAGGATGGAAGGATGGGCGCCTACCGGGTTGAAATAACGGAGCAGAATGCTTTTTGTGCGGGTAGTGGCTTTTGAGAATTCGTTGATGATCTGCTCGCCCATTTGTTTGGTATAGCCGTAGGGTGATTCAGCCGGCTTGGGGGGCGTCATCTCTGTAACCGGTATCTCATCCGGATTGCCGTAAACCGTGCAGGAAGAAGAGAATACAAAGTTGGGGATCTCGAACTCCTGTACACATTTGAGCAGGTTGATCAGCGACAGGAGATTGTTCTCGAAGTACATCAGGGGCTGTTCCACGGACTCTCCTACCGCCTTGTAGGCCGCAAAATGTATGATGCCGGAAATATTCTCATTTTCCTGGAATATGGCAAATGTGTCGTCGTAATTACAGAGATCTACTTTGTAGTTCTTGATCTTTTTGCCGGTGATCTTTTCTACACCTTCCAATATCCGGGGGGAGGAGCGGACATTATTGTCTACACAAATGACATCGAACCCGTTTGCAATAAGGTCTACTATCGTATGAGAGCCAATATAACCACATCCGCCAGTAACAAGGATTTTCTCCATAAACAAGGGAAATTATAAAAAGGGTTTAGGAATGAATTAAATTAATAAGGTATTGACCATACCCGCTCTTTAACAAAGGTTGCGCCATCTTTTCCAGTTGCTGCCGGTCGATAAAACCTTTCCGGAAGGCGATCTCTTCTATGCAGGCGATCTTTATCCCCTGTCTTTGTTCGATGACCTGTACGAATTGAGAAGCCTGCATGAGCGAGTCGAAGGTGCCTGTATCGAGCCAGGCGGTGCCGCGGTCCAGGATGGAGACTTTCAATTTGCCCCTGTGGAGGTATTCCTTATTGACATCCGTGATCTCATATTCGCCACGGGGAGAGGGTTTGAGGTTTTTGGAGATAGCGACCACCTCATTGTCATAGAAATAGAGCCCCGGAACGGCGTAGTTGCTCTTGGGTTTGGCGGGCTTTTCTTCGATGGAAATGGCCTTATTATCCTTGTCGAACTCTACGACGCCATAGCGTTCGGGGTCGCTGACCTGGTAGGCATATACAATGCCGCCGGTGGGATTGGTGTTTTTTTCCAATTGCTTTCCCAGGCCTGCGCCATAAAATATATTGTCTCCCAGCACCAGGGCCACCGGGTCTTTTCCAATGAAGTCGGCGCCGATGACAAAGGCCTGGGCCAGTCCATTGGGGAGGGGTTGTTCCGCGTAGGAAAATTGCAGACCCAGCTGAGATCCATCGCCAAACAGTTTTTTGAACAGGGGGAGATCATGAGGAGTGGAAATGATCAGTATTTCATTGATCCCTGCCAACATGAGGGTGGACAGGGGATAATAGATCATGGGTTTATCATAAACGGGCATGATCTGTTTGCTGATAGCATAGGTTATTGGATGTAGACGAGTACCGGATCCGCCGGCCAGAATTATTCCCTTCATAGTACTTTCGGTTATGGTGCTAAAATCCCCCGAAAATAGCAAAGAAATGTTAACCGGCCATAACTTTTCGCCCGCGCGCTCAATCGTTTGCCGCAATCGATTGTGGAATCAGCCTCGTATCAGGTGGATGATGAAATATACGACAGCGGCCAGCAATGCGCTGACAGGTATCGTCAGGACCCATGCCCAGAGCAGGTTGATGGTAACTCCCCATCTTACTGCGGACAACCGTTTGGTAGCGCCGACGCCAATGATCGAGCCTGTGATGGTATGCGTAGTGCTCACCGGGATCCCCAGCTTTTCGGAGATGAATAGAGTGATTGCACCGGCTGTTTCTGCGCTAACGCCTTCCAGCGGGGTAACTTTTGTGATCCGCGTACCCATGGTCTTTACGATCTTCCAGCCGCCGCTCATCGTACCCAAGGCAATAGCGGTAAAGCTTGCCAGCGGCACCCACATATTGGCATTGATGAACTGCATGAAGGTCATATTATGCCCATGTGCCTTTTGATAAAAGATCATGGCGGCCCCGATGATACCCATTACTTTCTGGGCGTCATTACCTCCATGTCCCAGGCTGAGCAGGGCGGAGGACAGTAATTGCAATCTCCTGAACCAATTGTCGGCGCGATAAGGGTTGGCCCGGCGGCAGATATTGAGGATAATGATGGTAATTATGAAGGCGACGATCATGCCTATAAAGGGCGCAAGGAAAATAAACAGGAAGGTGGGGACGACCTTTGCATAGTTGATGACATCGTGGCCGTTCCTGGATAAAGCTCCTGCATGGGCCAGGGCTGCACCCATAAAACCTCCTAACAATGTATGGGAGGAGCTGGAGGGAATGCCGAACCACCATGTCAGCAGGTTCCAGCAGATGGCGGCGATCAGCCCGGAGAAGATGACTTCCAGGTTGATAAAGTCGGGATGGACAGAACTTGCGATGGTGTTGCCTATCTTGAACTCCCCTATGATGTACCGGGATATAAAAAAGGCGGCAAAGTTGAAAACGGCTGCCCAGAGTACCGCTTGAAAAGGGGTAAGTACCTTTGTCGAGACGATGGTTGCTATGGAGTTGGCCGCGTCGTGAAAACCGTTGATATAATCAAATATCAGAGCAAGGATGATAATAACTATCAGAAAGCTCATACCGTAATTAAGCGTATTTAATAATGATGGATTCTATAACGTTGGCCGCATCCTCACATTTATCGGTAACGATCTCCATCACCTGATAGATCTCTCTTTTTTTGATCACCTCTTTGGCATCTGCCTCGATCTCGAACAGACGTTCGATGCTGAGGTCAAAAATATCGTCTGCCTGGTTTTCGATGCTATTGACCTTTACCAAGGCATCGGTGATCTTGCGCATGTCCTGCATATTGCGCAGTTCCCTCACCGCGATACGGATCTGGGCGGTGCCTTGTTCGATGAGCTCGGCCATTTTTTGAATACCCGTGTCGTTGGGATTTACCTTGTAAAAATTGATCTTTTTGGTAGTAGCGTAGATATAGTCGCAGATATCATCCAGGGAGCTGGCCAGGTAGTGGATATCTTCCCGATCGAACGGGGTAATAAAATTTCTCCCTAATTCCGTGAATACCCGGTGCGTAAGGTCATCATTGACATGTTCCTGGTCTTCTACCTGTGAAATGATGGCGGCCCGCTTGTCGAAGTCCGGCTCGGCGACTACTTCCTTGATCAGTTTTCCCATTCTTCCTACGCCCTCCGCTACTTCTTCGAACAAGGAATAGAAGACACGGTCTTTAGGGGTAAAGAGTTGAACAAAAGAGTTGAAACCCATGCATGAAATTTGGGGCAAATCTATGGTTATTTACCTTTACCGTCCAAAGCTTTTGTGTTAAGTTATCGTGCACTCATCTGCCCGGAGCCGACCATTGTTTCGGCGGAAGATTCTGTTTTCCAGTTCTTTAGGGCTATCTCGCTTATGGCTGAACGGGGGAGGACGATAGGTTTTCCGGGGGGATGTCCCGATCCTGCGGGATCTCCAAGCAAGGCCGCCATGGTGGAAGCCAGCTGTTTTTGGTATACCTGACCCCGCTCTTTCAGCTCGCCGGCGGGTGCGATATCCGGGCCCATCATGGCTACCCAGATGTCTCCCGACCCTTTTGCCCAGAATCCATGGGTGGTCCATTTATTCGGCTTATACCCCCGGCCATGATCCGTGGTGATGAGAAAGGTGGTGCTGTCCTTATAATATGGGTCCGTTTGCACTGCATACCAAAGTTCTGCGATCATGCGATCCGCATCGGCGATATGTTGAAGGTAAAGATCATATCTGCCCTGGTGTGCGCTTTCATCCGTCTGGCCCAAACCCATAAATACGACAGACGGATGATGTTGGCGGATATATTCCCTTGCGCTAAGATAGGTGAGCTGGTCATGGCGGGTATTTGACGCCGGCATGTTGGATTGTAAACTATCGATGAGGTTCGCTTCCACATCGTCCGTTTCGTTCAATTTCTCATAACCGCTGTTGATCGGCAGGCCGTTGCGGGACTCGTTCAATATAAATGGAAAGATGCGCCAGGAAGTAAAGACCGCTATTTTCCCATGATAGGCAGCCGTGGTATTGAGGTATTCCAGCACATTAATATTCTTATTATTGATAGCCAGGTTAGGACTGGAGAAAGCATCCGTGTGCCCCGTGAAGATCTCGTTGTAGCCCGGGTAGGAGATCTTGTAGAAGTTTTTCACATTGACCTTATTGTCGAACTCCCTGTTGCCCATCAAGCAGCCTTTGGCGGCGATGGTGGACCAGAAGAAAGGCATGAGCCGGCGTCTGCGGAGCGTTTCGGTGGAGTCCCAGTAGAGTTCCCGGGTCAGGGATATGTCCCTGACATATTCTTCGTTGGAGATCAGCGCCGGATCGGCGCCTTTGTAGATCTCTTCCCACCTTACACCATCGATAGTAATGATGAAAAGGTGTTTTTGGGCGGTGGCACCGGAAAAGAAGAGGAGTGTGGTCAGAAGAAAGGTGAATAATTTCATTATAATGGGTTTATCAAAGGTAGCCTCCATATGTGACCGCATGTTTACCAGAAGATTAACTCTGGATTAAGCAGTTGTTTTGGCTTTGCCGCACATTTTTAACGTAACAATAATTTACAGACAACTTCGGGGTCACATTGGCGAGCGATATTGGTGCTGTTTAATAACTATTCGTATGAGTTTCTTTGAATGGCTGGATCATATCGACAAATTCCTGTTCACGCTGATACAGCATGATACGGACAATGCCGTGCTCGATGTCGTGATGCCAGTCCTCCGCGATCCGTATACCTGGGCGCCCTTCTATGTATTTATGTTATATTACTGTCTGCGTAAGGGGCAGCAGCATGCATGGATCTTTATAGCCCTCAGCCTGGTGACATTCGCCATCACCGACAGTCTCACTGCGCAAATAATGAAACCTTTTTTTGGAAGGCTCCGGCCCTGTCATGATCCTGATATGGCGCAAACGATAAGGATGGTAATAGATTGCGGCGGGCTGTATTCCATGCCTTCCTCTCATGCGGCTAACCATTTCGGGCTGGCGGCGTTCTGGTATTATGCAATTAGAATTATGACAGGGAAGAAATGGTGGTGGCTGTACTGGTGGGCCGGCGCCGTATGCTACGCCCAGATCTATGTGGGCAAGCACTATCCTTTCGACATTCTTGCAGGCGCCTGTACAGGACTGCTGGCCGGCTACGGCATGTCCCGTATATTCGCCTATCTGTGGGAAAAACGCAGCCATCGCAATCTGGACTTTATCAGATGGTTTAAAAAAGTACCCGGTAACACAAATTGATGCTCGATACGAATAGCCGTCCTTTGGAAGCGTTTCTTGACAAATGGTTTGTCCGTCTGCTGATACCTGCTATCATCATCAATGCCAGCGGTCTGTTCATCCACATCATCGAGCCGGATGGCGCTCTTTATGCTACTATCTCCCGCACGATGGCCGAGACCGGCGATTTCATTCGTCTGCGAGTGGAGGGAAAGGACTGGCTCGACAAACCTCATTTCCCTTTCTGGATGGCGGCTCTCAGCATGCGGGTCTTTGGTATCAACAGTTTTGCCTACAAATTGCCTGCGTTGCTTTTTTGGGCAGCCGGTGGATGGTATGTATACCGGCTGGGCATGGAGTTGTATGGTCGATCGGCGGCGCGATTGAGTGTGCTCGTGTATGTGTCCGCGGCGCATTTAGTCATTTCCAATAATGATGTGCGCGCCGAGCCGTATCTCACGGGGCTTGTCATCGGAGCTGTGTATCATTTTTACCGGAGTTCCCGTGAGGGTGTGAATTGGCATCTTGTGGCCGGGTCGTTGCTGGCCGCCTGCGCTATGATGACCAAGGGGCCATTTGTGCTGGTGACTGTTGGGGGCGGGTTCCTGCTGGATTGGGTTGTTGGGAAAGAGTGGGAGCAGTTTCGGATTAGGGGTGAGAGAGCGGGTATGGTACGCTGGTTGATAGCGCTATTGCTCATCGGCATCTTTATTATCCCGGAGATCTATTGTCTCTATGTCCAGTTCGATCTTCATCCGGAGAAAAAAATATTTGGCCGCACGGGTGTGTCGGGCATCCGGTGGTTCTTTTGGGACAGTCAGTTTGGGCGGTTTTTTAATTCGGGTCCTATCAAGGGTAGTGGTGATCCTTTCTTTTATTTCCATACGTTGCTTTGGGCGTTTTTGCCGTGGTCGCTGTTGCTGTATGGGGCCGTGTTCCGGAAGATCAGGGGACTGGGACGGAGAACGATACCCGGGGATCAGATCTGTCTGGGGGCGGCTGTACTTAGTTTTGCGATGTTCTCGCTATCCAGGTTCCAATTACCGTATTACCTGAATATCCTTTTCCCCTTTTTTTCCATATTGACGGCAGTTTATCTGCTGGACATCCGGCGCGGGGTGACGATCCGGGTCGTTGCTATCGTACAGGGGGTCATTAGCGTGCTGTTACCAGTGCTAGTACTATTGCTCTGCTGGTTGTTCCATTTTCCAGGCTGGATATATTGGGCGGGGGGCGTGCTGATATTATCGATCCTGTCTTTTTATTTTTTTCGGGGGAGTACCGTGCAGGCGGCGGTGGGGCGAAGCTGCTGGGCGGCGTTAATTGTATACCTGTTCGTCAATTGCTCTCTTTATCCATCGATGCTGCGTTATCAGGCTGGGATGGAGGCGGCGGAGTATATCCGGCAGGAGATGGGGCCGGCTGGCGCCCGGGGACCGAGGCCGGCTGTGGTATATCTTCCCGCGGAAGGGCCGGTGAGTTATTCTCTCGAATTTTATGCGCCCTGTTCTGTTCAGCGAATAGAGCGGGACAGCCTGGCGGCAGTGTTGAGGACAGGACCGGCGCTGGTCTTTGTGTCATCCAGGGACACCGTATTGCGGAAGCTATACCAGGTACAGACCGTTGGATCGTTCCAGAATTTTCATGTAAGCCAGCTCACAGGGGAATTTGTGAATTACCGGACCCGTGAGCAGAGTTTGGAATGGTTCGAGCTCGTGTGGGCCAGATTTTGATTATCTTCGGGTGCTTAGTATGGATGAGATTGTAATAATCCCTTTTGATAAAGTTTATCTTCAGGACCTTGCCCGCATGGTCCTCAACATCCAGCAAAATGAGTTTGGCATACCAATCACGCTGGAGGAGCAACCCGATCTTACAGATATCCCTGGTTTCTTCCTGGCGGGGAAGGGGAATTTTTGGCTGGCGCTCAGGAATGGCGCGGTAGTGGGTTGTATTGCCCTGAAGGACATCGGAAATGGACGGGGAGCGTTGAGAAAAATGTTTGTGGATGCCCGTTACAGGGGTAAACAATATGGCGTTGGCCAGGGTCTGCTCGATATATTGCTGGCCTGGGCGCGTGAAAAAGGTTTTTTGGAAATACTGTTGGGCACCACGGACAAATTCCTGGCGGCACACCGCTTTTATGAAAAGAATGGATTTGTCACCACTCCCAAAAGCAGCCTCCCCCAGGAATTCCCTGTTGCGTCCGTGGACAGTATCTTCTACAGTCTATTGATTACATAAAGTCCCCTTCATCGGCGCTGGGGCCATAGCTGCCGGGGATAGGCACATCCAGCAGCCGGAGAAATACTCCCAGCTGAGCCCTGTGATGCACGATCTGGCAATAGGCCATGCGAACGATCTCCCCTTTTGTTGCCACCTGGTATACCTGGTCCCCGTTGCGCAGGGTCCAATCTTCAGACAGTGTCTCTTCGGCTGTCTTTGACAAGCTCTCCCGTCCTTTGACGAGGTTACGATCAAAATATTCCAGCAGCTCGGATGTGTTGGAAACCGTCTCCGGAGCATATCCGTTATTGGCGAAATCCAGTTCGTCCGTGGTTACCGCCATATCGACCCAACTGGGCAGCTCGGCCACATGAGTAGCCAGGCGCTGGAGCGTCATGCTCTTTTGATGGGGTTGCCAGTCAAATTTTTCGGAAGGTACGCGTTCCAGCATTTTACGGGTAGTGAGCGCTTCCTGGTCCATTTCTTTTAGTAACAGTTCGATGGTTGACATAAAATTGGTTTTTTGGTTGATGGACGGACCTGTGGTCCGTTTTGTAAAGTAACCACCGGCGAGTGACAGCAGTATGTCAGCAGGATTGACAATTTTTTGGAGAATGGCAGGAGACCTGCTGTGCACGAGCTAACATGCAGTTAACAATTGCTTAATTTTTGAACAGCTTGTTGTACAATACTTTTGTGAACACCGGGGACAGCGCCCGTATACAGGCTTATTTTGCCAAGAATCCAAATAATGCCTCCCAATCCGACATTCGTATCGGGCGCCAATAAGGGCCTTATCAAGGCCCGGCTTATCACCTATGCCGAGCAGGAGTTTATCCTGGCCGAGGCGGCCGTAAAGGGCTTTATTGGGGGGACTGCCCAGACCTATTATAACAACGGTGTCACCGGCGCCTTTGCCGAGATCGGGATCACGGACGCCACCGGTCCGAACTACCTGGGGCATAATGGAGTAACGTTTGACAATTCCACTACCGCGGCGTCTTTGCAGCAGATAATCACGCAGAAATGGCTATCCCTACGCGGTTCCTATACCCTACGGATGAGGTCACCATCAATGCTTAGCATTACAAGACCGAGGTGGCCAATATGGGTGGGACCGAGATAACGACCTATAAAGCCTGGTGGGAGAAATAGGGCGGGCGAGCCCGCTTGGAAATAAGGGTTTCCCGGTGAAAACTTAACATTGCGAATGTTACTTTAGTATTAATTTTGTGTTACCTAATTATTAACACAAACATTATTCTTATGAGTCAACAGGAGACGGTGACGGAAACTACCCCTAATAAGAAGCAGGTTCGTAAGGAGCTTGCGGAGAAGCTGACAGGGGCTTTGGCAGAATATAAACAGGAGCTTGGCGAAAAGAAGTTGGCTAACCGCGTTAAGGAGGTCAGTAAGCTTATCAGCCGCGACCTGCTGAAGATCAGCAAGAAAAAGCAGCATAACAAAAACAATGCAGCCAAAAAGACCCGCACAAAAGCAAAGGCTGAAAAAGGTGCGAAGGCAAAGGTTGAAAAAAAATAGGTTTATCTTAAAGATTACTTCATCGTCCCGGTAAACCACCGGGACGTTTTGTTTGTTACCCCTTCGTTATAGAAAAGTAACTTTGGGGTACCAAACATTTAATGTTGGGAACGGAGCGGGGCTCCGTTTTAGTTGTAGTTTAGTTTTAGAAATCTAAAATGAACCACTATGTCCACCTTCGGAGATTTAAAACCAGACACTTATTACCTGATCCAGGTCGATGATGAGAGTGATATCGAGCTTGTATCCGTCCTGATGTCCACCAAGGAGACAGTGTTGCTGCGTAGCTATCTGCCTCAGGCCGAAGACTTCTTCCAATATAAGGATGAGATGGTCTACAAGCTGGTGGAGGAGTTCGATCAGGAAACTGCTGAACAGTTCCAGTCCCTTTACCAGGAGGATGTGCAGGAAGAGCAGCAGGAGTACTTCGAATTCGAAGAGGACGAGGAGGAATAACGGGACCTTAACGTATTTTTTTCTATCTTAGCACCGCTATGCGAGCGGGAAGGTATAGTATTATAGTTGGGATACTGGTTCTGATTGCCGGCCTGGTAAAGGGCTCGCATCCTCATGTACATCCCGCGCCCGGGGGTAGTCATTCGGAAATGGCTGTGCGACGTGCTGTGCAGCACGCTTCACTTGTACTACACCATGTAGCAGCATCCGGCGAGACTTCAGATCGTACCAAACATAAAGAGAAGCGACATGGCAAGTCACTGGTGAGCCAGGCCATCGTTGCCGACTGCCCTATCACGATCCTTCCGGATTTTACCTATTGTCATCGTCATTACTCTCTTTTTCTTCCCGGCGGGTGTACCCGTCAATTCATCGGTAATTTTTCTCTTCGCGGCCCTCCTGTGTGCTGATCGAATCAGTCTTTATAGAAATTTCGATTAGTACACTTCACTTATTTAATTTATGTATGAACGTATCTTGAAAAGGATGTCCTTCCTTTTCGTTCTGGTCCTGCACGGTGTGGTGCAGGGGCAGCGTCTTCCATTGAACAAAGCGATCTCCCTTACCCTTGCGAACTATCCGTCCATTCGCGCCCGTGAAGCGCAGGTGCGTTCGGGCATGGCTTCTGTGGTCGAGACCAGGGACAGGCGGCTGCCTTCTCTGAATCTTTTCGAGCAGGTGGATGCGGGTACCAGCAATAACCTGGGAGCTGCCTATTTTTCGGGGGGCATTGTGCCTTCTGTCTCTGGTGTGAGCGCCCGTCCTGAGAGCATCGGTACTGTTTCCACGGGTAATATAGGCGTGGCCTATCTCCAATGGCAGGCCACCAATTTCGGCGGATATAAGGCCGGCATACGGGAGGCTTATTCCAGGCTAAAGGTCGATAGTATGGATCTGGGGAGAGAGCGATTCTATCTTTCCGGCATCGTTCTGCAATCTTACCTGGATCTCATCAGGAACTATGAGTTGAGTCTTATTCAGCTGGAGAATCTCCGGCGGGCCGATACCATTCGTCTGGCCATCAGAAATTATGTGGTCAGCGGGATGCGTCCGGGTGTCGACAGCAGTCTGGCGGAAGCGGAGTATTCGAAGGCCCAGCTTACTTACCTCGATATATACAATAGCTATAAGCAATCCAAAGTGCAATTGTCGTTGCTCACCAGCCTGGACACTACGGCCATTGGTCCCGAGCTAAGCAATGACAGTCTGCTGCTTGGGGCCTTGAGTTCCCGGAGCTACCAGGACAGCGTCCGAAGCCATCATCCTTTCCTGGATTATTTCCATTCCATCTATGAGAACAGCCAGGCCAGGGAGCAGCTGATCCGCAAGTCGTATATGCCAAAGCTATATGTATTGGCGGCAGGATGGGTGAAGGGGTCTAGCATCAACCCGAATGGTACGCTGGATAAAGACCTTGGCACCGGGCTGGGCTATTCGCGATCCAACTATCTCTTTGGATTGGGGATTACCTATGACCTGTTCGACCTAAGGAGAGAAAAGGACAGGCTGAATGTTCAGCAATATCAGACCGAGGCTGCGCTCCATAATTATGAGGAGCAGGAGCAGAGCCTTAAAAATGCCGACCTGCAGGCTGCGGTGAATCTTCGTACGGCTGTCGATAAGTTTAATGAGATCCCTATCCAGCTGTCTGCCGCCAGCGATGCTTACCGGCAGCGTCTTACGCAGTACAATGCCGGCCTTTCGAACATCATCGATCTTACCAATGCATTGTATGTGTTGAACCGTGCCCAGACGGACCTGATCAATACGAAGGATGGGGTTTGGAGAGCGATCGTGCAGAAGGCCTATGCCGACAATGGCATCAATCAACTTTTATCTATTCTAAATTAATTATAGCATGTCATTAGTGTCTTCGGGATTAAAGAAGCCGATTGCCGTGATCGTGATCACCCTTGGGGTGCTGCTGTTCTCGGTGATGGCCATTTTTACCATCCCTATCGATATATTTCCGAAGCTGAACCTGCCGACCATTTATGTGATCGAGCCTTACGGCGGTATGTCGGCGCAGCAGATGGAAGGGTTCTTTGCCACCCGCATGCAGGATCAGTTCCTTTATGTCAATGGTATCAAGAACATCGAGAGTAAGAATATACAGGGTATCAGTATTATCAAGCTTACATTTTATGAGACTACCGATATGGCCGAGGCATCCGCGCAGGTGGCTCTGCAGGTGAATCGTGCGTCCGCCTTTTTCCCGCCCGGCGCCCTGCCGCCTCAGGTAGTGCGTTTCGATGCGTCCAGTCTGCCCGTGGGCGAGTTGGTATTCAGCAGTCCGACACGTAGTCTGAAGGATATTTATGATCTGGCGCTCACCCGGGTGAGGCCCATGTTCGCCACGGTACCCGGACTTTCGGCGCCGCCTCCTTTCGGGAGCAATGCGCGAAGTGTGATCATCAATATAGACCCCGATAAGGTGAGGGGATATAATCTTTCGCCTGACCAGGTAGTAGCGGCCATTGCAAAGAACAATTCGATGAGTCCCTCCGGGAATATCAGGATCAACAACACCATGTATGTGACCTCTTTGAATTCCCTGGAGCAGAAAGTGGATGCTTTCGATAATATTCCCGTTGTGGCGAGTGGGAACAATACCATTTTTGTCCGGGATATAGGGCATGTGTCCGATGCGGCCGACGTCACGGTCGACTATGCGCTTGTGAACGGTCGCCGTTCCGTGTATATCCCCGTTGTAAAGACCGCCGACGCTTCTACATGGGCCGTGGTGAATGGCTTGAAATCCAAGCTGCCCGAGATACAGACCTTGTTACCCGAGGATATACATGTGTCCTATGAATTCGATCAATCCGTCTTTGTCATCAATGCCGTGAAGAGCCTGATGACCGAGGGGGCGCTGGGAGCGATACTGACCGGCCTGATGGTTTTGTTGTTTCTGCAGGACTGGCGAAGCAGCCTGGTGGTGATCATTACCATACCCGTATCCGTGTTGAGCGCCGTGCTGTTGCTGAAGCTGGCCGGGCAGACGGTAAATATCATGACCCTCAGCGGTCTGGCGCTGGCGATCGGCATCCTGGTAGACCAGGCCACCGTCACCATCGAGAATATCCACCAGCATTTGGAGATGGGTAAGCCCAAGCGACAGGCCATCTATGAAGCCTGTGAAGAGATATCTTTCCCGCTGCTGTTGATATTATTATGTATCCTGGCTGTATTTGCACCTGCCCTTATCATGACAGGCGTACCCAAGGCCATGTTCCTGCCTTTGTCGCTTGCCATCGGCTTTGCCATGATAGCTTCGTATTTTCTTGCACAGACCCTTGTACCTATCCTGTCCAACTGGATGTTGAAGGCCGAGAGGTTTATGTACCGTCATGGTCATAAGCATGCTCATGCCGGTCTGGCGCTGGATACAGCGGAGGTGGATGAAGTAGAGCTGCATAGCAGCAATGAAAGGACCGTTCCGGAAAAGAATGACGGATTCCAGCGATTCAAGATGTGGTATACGCGGAGGGTGGAAGGTTTGATGCGTCGGCGCGGGATCACCGTGGCGCTTTATTTCATAGTCGTATTTGGCCTGGTCGGGTGGGCCTTTGTTTCCATTGGGAAAGACCTGATGCCAAGGGTCAATACGGGTCAGTTCCAATTGCGCATCAAAGAACCCGACGGCACGCGCCTGGAAGTGACGGAGCGTAAGCTGCACGATGTGCTGGATGTTATCGACAAGCTCGTGGACGGGCATATAGCTATTACCAGCGCCTTTGTGGGGCCCGTGCCTACCAACTTCGGGTCCAGCAACCTGTATGTGTTCAACAGCGGTACGCATGAGGGCATTTTGCAGGTGAACCTGGAAGAAAGCTATAAAGTGAATATCGAGGATCTGAAAGATGCTATTCGTCAGAAGATAGCCGAACGGATGCCCGAGATGAAAATATCCTTTGAGCCCATCGATCTTACAGAGAAGATCATGAGCCAGGGCGCGTCCACGCCTATCGAAGTGCGGGTAGCCGGACGGGATATGAAGCAGATAGGAGGATATGCGGAGCGGCTGGCAGACAAGTTGCAAAAAGTATCTTTCCTTAGGGATGTACAGATAGCCCAGCCGTTGAAATTCCCGGTGATCAATATCAGTGTGGATCGTTTCAAGGCCGCCCAGATGGGACTCAATCTATCCGATGTGGCCCGGTCTGTGACCGCTGCTACCAGCTCCAGCCGATATACCCAAAAGAATCTCTGGCTGGATGAGAGGACGAGCTATACTTACCAGGTACAGGTGCAGGTACCGGAATATATCATGCATGAGGTTGGCGATCTGAAGGAGATACCATTGGTGGAGGGGCAGCCGCGTCCCGTGCTGGAGGATGTGGCCACCTTTTCTGTGGACAGTCTTCCCGGGGAATATGATCGGGCAGGGCCCCGCCGGTATGTCACCGTCAGCGCCAATATATATAAGAAGGACCTGGCCTCGGCTACTGCTGCCGTGACGTCGGCGATAAAGGATATGGGCGCTCCGCCCCGTGGCCTGGTGGCGAATATCAAGGGGACATCCAGCTTGCTGGTAGAGACATTGGATGGATTGCAGAATGGACTGGCCATCGCCATCGTTGTGATCTTCTTGTTACTGGCTGCGAATTATCAATCCTTCAAGCTATCGCTGGCCGTGCTGACGACCGTGCCTGCCGTGATACTGGGTTCTCTTATAGCCCTGTTGCTTACCAGCAGCACGCTGAACCTTCAAAGCTATATGGGGATGATCATGTCCACCGGTGTGTCCGTGGCCAATGCCATTCTTATCGTCACCAATGCGGAGAAGCTTAGGCTTGAGTACAGGGATGCTACGCGGGCCGCTGTCACCAGCGCTTCTATCCGTCTGCGACCCATCCTGATGACGAGCCTGGCCATGATCGCGGGTATGATCCCCATGGCCTCGGGTATGGGTGAGGCCGGGGACCAGACGGCTCCTTTGGGACGTGCGGTTATCGGGGGGCTGGTCTTTTCCACATTGGCCGCCTTGCTGATCCTGCCGCAGGTATATGCGATGATCCAGAAACGAACAGATTTTTCAAATCCTTCTCTCTTGCCTGAGGAGGTTAAAATATAAATGTATGCGTAAACTACTGTATCTATTTTTTAGCTTATTTCTTCTATTCCTCTGGGCTTGCAACCAGGGCGAGAGTCATCCCGTGGTTGACAGCGTCAATGCGGACAAAAAGGCTTCCACCACGCATAGTCCTTATGTTTTTGGGGAGGTTACCGAGGCTGAGCTCGGCTCTACCGTTCATTTGCCGGCGGTGCTCCGGCCCTATGAAATGGTGGATATCTATCCCAAGGTCAATGGTTTTATCAAGGAGATACCCGTGGACCGCGGGACGAGGGTCAGGACGGGTCAGCTGCTGTTGAGGCTGGAGGCGCCCGAGATCGAGCAGCAATATATGGCTGCGAAGGCAAAGTATCTGCAGGCTTATTCGTTGTCGCTGGCCAGCAAGGATGACTATGACCGGCTGATGGTGGCGAATAAAATGCCGGGGACCGTCTCTGCGCATGACCTGGAGCTGGCAAAGGCCAAAATGACCGCGGACAGTGCGACTACCCAGGCGGAGATCGCCAACTACAAGGCACTGGAGGCGACCCGCGACTATCTCACCGTTACGGCTCCTTTCGATGGGGTCATCACCGAGAGGAATGTTCATCCGGGCGCACTGGTAGGCCCCAATCTCAAGGCGGATGACAAACCCATGCTGGTCCTGCAGCAGGAAAGCAGGTTGAGGCTGGTGATCGATGTGCCGGAAGTATACAGCAACCAGCTGACGGAACATACGCTTATCAGTTTCCGCGTCAGCACGCTGCCCGGACGAACATTCCGCGGGACCATCAGCCGTGCCGCCGGGTCATTGAATATGAAGTACAGGAGCGAAGCCATCGAAATGGACGTGAAGAACGAGAATGGTCTGCTGAAACCGGGCATGTATGCCGAGGTGGATCTGCCTGTGCAGCGTAATACGCATTCGCTGGTAGTCCCGGCCGCCGCGGTAGTGGTTTCACAGGAGAAGAAATATATCATTACCGTGGATGGGGGCAAGGCGCATTGGGTGGATGTGGTTACGGGCAATTCCCGGAATGATAGTACAGAGGTATTTGGGGAACTGACGGCACATGCGCGCATTATTGTGAACGCCAATGATGAGATCAGGGATGGATCGCCTGTTCAATAAATTTCTAATCTGACCAACACCAAACCATGGATCGCTCCAAAACTGCCCAGCTAGGTCTTTACGTCCTACTTGTCAACGGATGTGCCTGTGCATTATCTTGACAGCAAAAAGAAACCCCGGACCGTGTGTGTCAGCAGTCATTTTCAGCAGAGCATCCTGAAAAGATCCGGGAGTATCTGCTGGAGGCCTATGAATTCTGCCAAAATTTCCGCACCTGTCTCAGGCTGACCGTAGGCGATCATTTCATGCCGGGCGATTTTTTCGGGTGTGTTGTGGGCAGTGGAAAAATTGTCAGGTACAAGGAGCCGGTCTTGACCGTCCGGCTCCTTCCTTATATAGAGCTGGCCAACTCCATTTATATAAGCAGTCTGAATGCGGACAGCCATAAGTTGCGGTTTATTCAGCTGCTCCATTGCCTGGAATCCTGTCTGAACACTTCCGTTCCGGACCCGGCCGCCCATATTACGGCGCGTCATGTGGCTGCGCTGGTGGCTGCGGATAAGGGCGCCTTTCGGGTGTGCTACCTGGGGATGGTGGAATTATATAAAATAAGGAACGAGCTGATCTATGCAGATCGAAAAAAGAGCAGCTGATGGAGGAGCTGGAGCTGACTATGCGTACTTAATAATAATGGACTCGATCACGTTGGTCGCATCCTCGCATTTATCCGTGGCGATCTCCATTGCCTGGTAGATCTCTCTTTTTTTGATCACCTCTTTGGCGTCGGGTTCGCCATCGAACAGCTTGTCGATGCTCATATCGAAAATGTCATCTGCCTGATTTTCGATGCTATTGACCTTTACCAGGGCATCCGTGATCTTGCGCATATTCCTCATATCCCGCAGTTCCCGGACGGCGTTCCGGATCTGTTCCGACCCCTGTTCGATGAGATCTGCCATCTTTTGGATACCCGTATCATTGGGATTGACCTTATAGAAGTTTATCTTTTTGGCAGAGGAGTATATATAGTCACAGATATCATCCAGGGCGGTGGCTAAGTAATGGATATCCTCCCGATCGAACGGAGTAATAAAATTCCTTCCCAGCTCCGTATATATCCGATGCGTCAGCTCATCATTGATATGCTCCTGGTTCTCCAACGTGTTGATCAGCTCTTCCCTCCGGTCGAAATCAACTTCCGAAACTACTGCCTTCAACGTTTTGCCCATGGTGTGTACATTATCCGCCACTTCTTCAAAGAGAGAATAGAAGACCTGGTCCTTTGGCATGAATAATTTCATGATTGAATTGAAACTCATTTGCACAAAATTTGAATAAAATTACACGGCATCGATCCCGCGATGTTCAGGAATGGATTTGGTAATGATTTCTTAATGTCGCGGTAATGTTACCTACCCCTGCCTGATGAATAACTACTTATTTGCTGAGTGAGCAATGTAACGGTGTTTTTGCGCAAAATTATTTGCAATGAATTGATATTTAAATTGTTAGAAATTAAATTCCTACATATATGAACACTATGTTACGCTCGCTTCACAATTTCTTAACGTTGGCGTAACCTGCCGGTAACACGCGAAGGGTTCCTTTGCAGCAAATTTTAACTATTCGTTTATGTCGCGTTTCAGACTATTGCTTACGCTTTGCATGATCGGCCTCCTGGCCACTGGCACTGTCCGTGCACAGGAGACAACCGCCACGCTTAACGGCACTGTTTATGATTCAAAAGGGGCTGCAATCCCTGGTGCATCTGTTGTTGTAAAACACGAGCCCACCGGGTATTCCACGGGGACCCAAACAAATAATAAGGGCATCTTTGTTATTCCCAATCTGAAGGTGGGTGGTCCTTATACCCTAAAGATCTCCTTCACCGGGTATAAGGAAGAGACGATCTCCGACCTCAACCTGGTATTGGGTGAGAACCCCGAGGTAAACGTAGGGCTCAAGCTGAACGAGACCGCTCTTACTGAAGTGGTAGTTGTCGGTGGCAAAAAGAATCAACCTTCCGGCCTCACCGTAGGCAAGGCTCAGCTGACTACGCTGCCTACCCTGGGCAGAAGTCTTTCCGACTTCACCCGTCTGACTCCTCAGTCGAATAACAACTCTTTTGCGGGAACCAATTTCCGTTATAATAATATTACGTTGGATGGCGCCATGAACAATGACGCCATTGGTTTTAGCAACTCGTTTGGCGGTGTCAGCGGCGGCGGTCAGTCCGGTACGGCCGGCTCCGGCACACGTACCAATCCGTATAGCCTGGATGTTATCCAGGAAGTACAGGTGCAGCTGGCTCCCTACGACGTAAAGCTGGGTAATTTCACCGGCGGTACCGTCAATGCAGTTACCAAGAGCGGCACCAACGACTTCCACGGTTCCGTATATGGCTATGGCAGGAACCAGGCCCTTGTAGGAAAGAGCCCGGATGCTGCGAAGAGTTCCATCGGCTCCGACTTTTATGATTATCAGTATGGCGCTACGCTCAGCGGGCCCATCGTAAAGAACAAGCTGTTCTTTATCGCCAATGTGGAGATCACCCGTCGTCAGGAACCTACTTTTTATAATGTAGGGGACATCGGCGCCGCCATGACGCAGGCGCAGGCTGACCAGATCACTACCGCCTTCAAGGCTGCCGGTTTCGACCCCGGCTCTTATGCTCCCGGCAAGATCTTTACCAATAGCGACAAGTATTTTGGCCGTTTGGATTACAATATCAGCCCCAAGACCACCCTTACTGTGAGAGGTATCTATACAAAGGGCTGGGGTAATAACCTGGAACGTACGCCTGCCGTCTACCAGTTCAGCTCTACGGACTTTACCCAATACAGCAAGAACGTAAACCTCGCTGCCGAGCTGAAGACCAAGTTCAGCAATACGGTGAGCAACCAGCTGATCCTGGGTTATATCAATGTACATGACTACCGTACTTTCCCAGGCGCCTTTAATAATGTAACGCCTTATGTGGATATCACAAACGGCGCCGCCAACATCTGGCTTGGCACCTGGCGTGAAGCTGCTATCTATGACCAGAAGCAAAAGACTTTCGAGTTCACGGACAATGTGACCTGGACCAAGGGTGTGAATAAGTTTACATTCGGGACGCACAACGAGTTCTACAGCTTCGACTATGGTTTTGTCAACAGCTGGAATGGCCGCTGGCAATATGGCAACGTCACCAACTTTGTGAACAATATGCCCAGCCGTATCCGTGCCGCCTATCAGCCTGGCTCCGGCAAGAACAACTATGATGACCTGCGTACCAATACGCCCGGCAGCAATTTCAATGTAGGTCTGGTAAGTCTGTATGCGCAGGATGAGATCGCCGTTACCAGGCGTTTCAAGCTGACTCCCGGTGTACGGTTCGACTACTCTTATGTAGGCAGTCAGCCTCTGACCGACCCGGCGTTGAATACCACCACTGATTATGTCAATCCTACCAACCCCACTTATTCCCATACGCCTTTTGGCTCGTTCAACAACAAGTGGTTTGGCAATGTGATCATTTCTCCCCGTCTGGGCTTTAATTGGGATGTAAATGGTGACAAGTCTGTCGTTGTGAGAGGTGGAACTGGTATCTTCACCGGCAGGATCCCCTTTGCCTGGTTAGGATATGCCTATACGCTCAGCGGTCCCAATTTCAACAACATCGACTACAAGCCTGCTACCGGAACTGTCGTTCCCCTGGTTGGACCTGATAACCTGGTATCCACCATCGGAGCTGTCAGTCCGAACTCTATCAAGACCCGCGAGCTCGACATCGTGGATAATAATTTCAAGCTTCCCACCGTATGGCGCAGCAGTGTGGCCGTCGACTATAAATTTGGGAATGGCTATAAGGCGACATTCGAAGGGCTGTATACCAAGACCATTTATGACGTAATGTTCCAGCAGATCAACAAGAAGGATCAGACGCAGTTCTTCCCCACGGGTCCCACGCAAACGCCTGTATACGTGGGCGGCAACCTCAACAGCCAGTTTGCCAACGTATTCCTGCTGACCAATACGAAGAAAGGTTACCGGTATAACCTAACCGCACAGCTCTCCAAGACATCTGTACCGATGCGCATGGGTGGCAGTGGGGCGAAATGGGCCTATAACTGGTCTGCAGCCTATACCTATGGTATTTCCAAGGACGTAGCCAATGGTATCCGTAACTCCATGCAGAGCAACTGGGATTACAACCCGGCCATCTCATCCAACAACCCTCAGCTGGGCTATAGTAACTTCGATCTGCGTCATCACATCGTAGCGACCCTGGGCGGCGCCTTTACCTGGAACGATGTCAATACTACTTCGTTGAACTTCTTCTACAGCGGTCAGTCCGGAAGTCCCTTCACCGTGATCTATGCCGGCGTGCCGGGTAATATCCTGAACCCCAACTCCGCATTACCTTATATCCCCACTGTAGCCGAGTCTCAGACCATGATCCTGGACGCCAACAATCGCGCTGCTTTCAACGCCTTTGTCGATGCCGATTCCTATCTGAAGACCAGAAGGGGCCAATATGCAGAGCGTAACGGCATGCGTACTCCCTGGAACCATGAGCTGGACCTGAAGTTGATGCACGAGTTCCATCTGAGCAGCAATAACAGGCAGCATGTACTGGCTATCAGCCTGGACATCTTCAACGTCCTGAACCTGATCAACAACAACTGGGGTCATATCACATTCGTCAGCAACCTGAACAACTATACCGTCAACTTCCTGAAGTTCGTCAATGACGCCGGAGGGAATGCGCCGGGCAACCCGTACAAGGCTGATGGAACGACAGTGAACTATACGCCGACCTTCCAGTTCCAGGCTCCGACAGTGGGCAACCACTATTACTACAATGACCCGATCAATTCCCGCTGGCAAGGTCAGCTGGGTCTGAAGTATACATTCTAAAAAAATGGATCTTATCTAAGACTGAGGGCGCCTAAGGGCGCCCTTTTTTTATTGGGAATCAATTGTTTGTGGCAAATTGGTAACAATTTGATAACAATAAATTAATATTGGCAGTTGTTGGCCTATCTTGCGGGGCCTGGAAAGGGAAACAATCTGCTTTATGATCGAGGACCTGGTGTACAGAATAAATAGGAGATGGAAATTCTTGATCGTTGTTCTATTTTGGCCTGGTGGCGCTCTTGAAGCGCAATATTTGTGGCTCTCGGATTCCGCTTTTCGTGCGGGTGCGCCAAATTCCGGTAGACTTTGGGGATATGCTTTCGGTGATTATTTCCATAAATCACATAGTGATTCAATGAATCGGGGCGGGAATAACCAATATACGAACGTCAAGCAGGGCCAAGACGAGTTCCAGTTCCGGCGGATCTACCTGGGCTATGACTACAATATTAACAAGCAGTTCTCTACTGAATTTCTTTTTGCTGCAGAGGACGATCTTCCCGGCGGCGATGTGTTGGCCAATAACAAGCTGACCGCTTATATCAAATTGGCCGATGTCCGCTGGCATGATTTTCTATTTCGGGGGAATGATCTTGTCGTTGGGTTGCAACCTACGCCTGCCTATCCCTATATGACGGAATCCTTATTTACTTACTCCCGTCCTGTGGAAAGAACCATCACCGATGTACGAAGGACACCTTCCTATGATCTGGGTGCAGGGTTGCAGGGGCGGTTCAATTCCCAGGATAAGTCCATGATATATGGTTATAATTTCCTGGTAGCGAATGGAACGGGTGCAAGGCCACAGGTATTGAATGTCGATGTTTATAAATGGTTTTATGGAGATGTTTTTGTCGGCCTGCTGGATCACCGGCTGATCGTGGATATTTATGCAGACTATCAGCGACAGCATTGGATGCCCGGAGCGCATGGGCATGCGTACCGGCAAATGAGCAAACTGTCCCTGATCTGGGTTGATCAGAGATTCACCGTTGGGGCTGAAGGATTTTTCAACAGGTTGAAACAATGTGAAGCGGCAAGCTATTCCAGGGGGACTGATACGCTGGATGGGAGCGCCACCGGCTTGAGCCTATATGCACATGCGAACATCAACGGCGCTAAACTGAGGGCCTTTGCCCGATACGATCTCTATGATCCCAATAGCAAGTATGACAATTCTTATTACATTAAATATGCCGCCCTGTATGGGGTGAGTACTTCTTATGAGCCCAACAATAAGGAAACCTTCTTATCCGCGGGGCTTGATTATTCGCCAGTTCCCCAAGTTCATTTTATGCCGAATATATGGTATAATAGATATGAAGGTAAACAAGCCGGCCTAAGTGGGGCAGCCGCACATGACCATGATCTGGTCTACCGGCTGACGTTCTTTTTTACTTTCGGGAAGATGTATCAGAATCCTGCTTATTCCTATTATCCTTATATGCATTGATGCAGATATTGACCCTGCTGGTTCTAAAAGAGAATAAAACTTAACACAAATAAAATGGGCCCTGATCGGGCCCATTTTTTATTAGGGGTAATTTTAATGGATGGTAACCGTCAAAGGCGCCTGGTTAATGGTCTCGGTAGGGATACTAAGCCTGCTATCCTGTGGGGACAAGAGCCGGTATATCATTGGCGCCGGCAGCTCGTTCGACAACCCTCTCTTTTCGAAGATGTTCTATTCCTACTTCCGGGCCAGGGGAGTGAAGGTAAATTATCAGTCCATTGGATCCGGGGGAGGTATTTCGCAGCTGATCAACAGGACCATCGACTTTGGGGCTTCCGATGTTCCCATGAATGAGGAGCAGGACTCTCTGTCCCCTGGCGATGTATTACATGTGCCTATTACTGTTAGCGCTGTTGTGCTCAGCTATAACCTTCCTGAGTTGAAGGACACGCTGCGGCTCTCGCCGCAGGTATTGGCATCGCTGTTCCTGGGGAGGATCACCCGTTGGAACGACACCGCCATTGCCGCGCTTAATCCCGGCGTTCCTCTCCCTGATCTTCCAGTTGTCATTGCCCACCGGAGCGATGGCAGCGGCACTACCAATATTTTTACGGGCTATCTGTCCCGGGTGAGCAAGGAGTGGGATGGGAGGGTCGGCAGGGGGTCATCCGTCAATTGGCCCGCCGGCCTGGGTGGTAAGGGCAACGAGGGTGTTGCCGGCCTGATCCGCCAGACACATGGCGCCATCGGATATATCGAGCTGGCATTTGCCATGCAGAATAAGATGTCATTTGGGAAGATACGCAACAGGGCCGGCCGTTTTATCACTCCCTCCATTGCCAGTATCGGCGCGGCTGCCGATATCGCTATGCCGGCCGATGGCAAAGCTTCATTGGCCGATACCGGTGCTCCCGATGGATATCCTATTTCTTCCTTTTCGTGGGTATTGATCTACAAGGAGCAAGGCTACCGTCGGCATCCACGAGAGAATGCCGCCCAACTGCTGCAATTACTGGACTGGATGATCCACGATGGACAACAATACAGCAGCGCTCTTTATTATGCGCCGTTGTCCCCCGCCGCCGTCAGTGCCGGCGATGCCCTTCTGCAGTCCGTCACCTATGAGGGGGGCAGTATCCTTACACAAAAGAATTTATGAATATGGAAACATCAATACCGGCTTCGGTGATCCCATCGCCTGTTGTCAGAGATGGGGCAGGCTTGCGTAAGCGGGTGCGGCGGACATTTCGCCAAATCCGTGGGGAGGGGGCGTTCCGAAGCCTTTTGCTTATTGCCGGAGGGTTGCTGGTAGTGCTCGTGCTGGGGATACTGCTCACGCTTATCACGCAGTCTCTTCCTTCCATACGGCTGCTGGGGCTGAAGTTCATTTGGGGCAGCACATGGAATCCGGTGAGGAATGTGTATGGCGCGTGGCCTTTTTTATTAGGCACGCTTCTTACGTCCTTTCTGGCCCTGTTGATATCCATCCCTTTTTCTGTGGCCATTGCCATCTTTTTGGGTGAATATTATCCTAGTAGCTGGTTTGCGGGTGCTTTGAAGAATGCCGTGGAGCTGATAGCCGCGGTCCCTTCCGTTATCTATGGGTTCTGGGGGCTTGCCGTCCTTGTCCCGATGGTTCGTCAGCTGGAAGCGAGGTTTGGGATGGAACAGCCGCTGGGTGTAGGTATCTTCAGCGCTTCGCTGATACTTTCCATCATGATCATTCCGTATGCCGCCAGCCTGGGCCGGTCCATGATACAGATGGTGCCCGGGCATTTGAAAGAAGCCGCCTATGGATTGGGTGCTACGCATTGGGAAGTCATCCGGCATGTGGTGATTCCATATACCCGGAGTGGACTTTTTGCCGGGATATTGCTTTCTCTTGGCCGTGCGCTGGGAGAGACCATGGCTGTTACCATGGTCATCGGCAATACGAGTATTCTCCCAAAAAGTATCTTTTCACCCGGCAATACCATGGCCAGCGTCATTGCCAACGAATTCACCGAGGCAGATAAGACAGTATATCTTTCCGCGCTTATCGAACTGGGTCTTGCTCTTTTTCTTGTCACCGTGATCATCAATATCGCGGGAAAAAAGATCATCGATCGTGTCACCAACGAATGAGCTTATGCGTACCGACCATATAAAATACAGGATAGGGAAAAGCAAAGGCTTTAGAATTCTTGTCTTTGTCCTGGCGTTTGCCTGTATGATCCCCCTGGCCGCAATTCTTTTCTATATCATCAAGGCGGGTATTGCTCATATCAACTGGGATTTCCTTGTCAATATCCCCCGCCCTGTTGGGGAAAAGGGAGGTGGTATCGTGAATGCCCTGCTCGGCAGCATTCTTATCATTGCCCTGGCATCTTTGATCGCCATTCCCATCGGGATACTGGCCGGCGTCTATCTCAGCGAGAACAGCAAGAGCCGGCTGGCTTACTGGTGCAGGCTGTCCGTGGACATATTGCAGGGGATACCTTCCATCGTCATCGGCATCATTGCTTATTTCTGGCTGGTGAAGCCCCTGGGTGGTTTTTCGGCTCTGTCCGGCAGCGCGGCGCTCGCTATCATGATGTTGCCTATCATTGTCCGCAGCACGGAAGAGACGCTGAAGATGCTGCCTCCTTCCCTGAAGGAGGCGGCGTTCGCGCTGGGCATGCCCTTTCACCGGGTGATATTCAAAGTGATCATTCCCGTAGGTATCAGCGGCATCCTTTCCGGCGTCATGTTATCCATTGCCCGGATCACGGGCGAGACGGCGCCCCTGCTGTTCACCGCCTTTGGCAACCCGTATCTGTCGGGGGATGTTACCGCGCCCGTGCAGAGCCTTCCTCTTTTGATATTCAATTATGCCACCAGTCCATACAACGACTGGCATGATCTGGCGTGGGGGGCTTCTCTCATATTGCTGGTATGGGTACTGTTCTTAAATATTTTCACTAAGCTGATATCTGCAAAATGGAAAGTACAATTATAAAAAGCAGGAATTTTAATGCATCTTTTGGCAGCAATCACGTAGTGAAAAATGTCAATATCGATATTCCCAGGAACCATGTGGTGGCCGTAATGGGACCATCCGGCTGCGGCAAGACCACTTATCTGCGTTGTATCAATCGAATGCATGAATTGATCCCCGGGGCTACCTGCCGGGGGATGATGACCATCAATGAGGAGGATATATACACTATGCATCCCATCTTTGTCCGGCTGAAGATCGGGATGGTGTTCCAGCGACCCAATCCTTTTCCGAACCTGAGCATTTATGACAATGTCATCGCCGGCTACAAGCTCAATGGGATTAAGCTGGCCAGGGCGGAAAAGGACAGGATCGTAGAGCATTCTCTGACCAGGGTGGCCCTGTGGAATGAAGTAAAGGATTCGCTCATGAAGAAGGGGGCCTTTCTCTCCGGCGGGCAGCAACAGCGTCTTTGTATCGCCAGGGCCGTCGCCATGGAGCCCGAAGTGCTGCTCTTCGATGAACCTACTTCTGCCCTCGATCCTATCTCCACCTCCACCGTAGAAGATCTTTTTCATGAATTGAAGGCCAACTATACACTCATCATCGTGACCCATAATATGCAGCAGGCTGCGAGGGTCAGTGATAAAACCGCCTTCTTTTATATGGGGGAACTGGTGGAGTACGAGCTGACAAAGGATATTTTTACCAATCCCAGGGACAGCCGTACGCAGAATTATATTACGGGGAGGTTTAGTTAAATTAATATTATGGCACAGTTAGAGACAGAGTTGCAGTTGTTAAAAACGGAGGCCGTCAATATGTGGACGCTGGTGAATATCCAGCTGAGCAAGGCTCGTCTGGCTTTCCTGAACTTCGACAAGGACCTGGCGCGCGAGGTCGTATTGAAGGAAAAAAGAGTCAATGCGAGTGAGCTGAAGATCGACCGGGACTGTGAGAATATTTTCGCCCTGTTCTGTCCCGTGGCCATCGATCTCCGATTCGTGCTGGCCGTGTTAAAGATCAATTCATCTTTGGAAAGGATAGGAGATATAGCCGAAGCCATTGCACGCTATGTCATCGACGCGGAGGCGCCTTTTGCGCCTGTGTTGCTGGATTCCACCCGTATACTGCCCATGTATAAAGAGGCCATCCGGATGCTGGAAGATACGCAGGCCGCCTTTGAGAATGAGGATACCGTCCTGGCGCGCAGCGTATTCAAACGGGATGATCTGCTGGATGAGGTCAATAAGCATGTCAATAAGATATTGGAGCACCATCTGAAGGCGCATCCGGAGGACACCGCACAGGCCCTATGGATATTATCAATCATACGCAGGCTGGAAAGGGTGGGCGATCAGTCGAAGAATATTGCGGAAGAGATTATTTTCTACCTGGAGGCAAAGGTCCTCAAACATAAGAATAAGCATAACTGAACATAATATAAGCATAACTATTAAGTAAAATACTCATAATGTCCGGCGCTTACTTTTATATCCGAATTAATTGGTTAGTCACCCGTTAATCGATGGTTTATATATGTAGAGTTGAATTTTCTCATGCAGAAGCCACCTCATTTCCATGAGATGGCTTTATTTTTTAGGATGCCCCTCCGGGGCCGGGTAAAACTGGGATTAGAATATGCAAAGCTCCGGATACAGCTGATCCAGCTGATGTTTTGATCTGTCCGTGCAGTGGTGCATGAGATAGCTGACGATGGACCCCGTAGAATAATCCAGCCGGAGAGCGTGTCTTTTCTTTTGCTGCATCATCCGCTCAAATACGGTGGTAAACTCTCCATCCAATCCTTTCAGGACAGGAACGCCCATCTTTTCCAGGGCTGCGGCATTGCAGAACTGCTCATATTGTCCACGGATGGGAATAGCCAGCAATTTCTTCCCGAGGTACATGGCTTCGGCCGGTGTTTCAAAACCTGCGCCTGTGATGATGGCCTTGCAGGTGATGAGGCTTTTATTAAAGGCGTTTTTGCTCACCGGGATGAAGAGGATGTTGCCTTGTTGTACCGGCTGTTTTACTTCTTTGGAGAACACCTGGAAAGAATAGTCTTTGAGGGGGCTCAGGTACTGACTTACCTTGGCATCGCTAAAGGAAGAGAGGTATACCGTAACATGCCCTTTATCCACCGGCTCCGCCTGGAGGATCTCCTTTTTGATCACCGGAGGGAGGATAAAATCGTCGTATTGTTTAAAATGGAGGCCTATATATTGTGTTGCTCTGGCGTAGTTGCGCAGGATCCATTCTCCCATCAGCTCTTTGTGACGGGGGCGGGGAACTTTGGGAGAGATAAAGCTTGCCTGGTGTCCGAAATTGACCGAAGGCACTTTTTTATAGGCGCAGGCCAGGGAGGTGATGCATTCGAAGTCGTTTATGACCAGGTCATATTTCTCCACCGGCAGGTCTTTTACTTCTCTCAGCAGGCGCAGGGGAGCGAACTCGCGGGCGATCTTCGAATAGTTAAGGCTGCCGCCGCTGGTATAAAAAAGGCTCAGACCCTTGCTGCGATATTTTACGGAAGCATCCAGGTCCAGGCTATTGTTGGCGCCGCTGAGAAAGATATCTACATGGCCATACCGTTCCAGGTAAGGAAGTATCTCCATTGCCCTGCTGATATGGCCGTTGCCTGTTGCCTGTACTGCGTAAAATATTTTCATATTGCTGCTAAAGAATTGATGTAAAAATTGATCTCATCCGTAATGACGTTCAGGGAAGGTTTCATCTCGATGGTGGGTGTTACGGGGAATTTCTTTTCGTCGTACTCGAAGATCGTCCACTCGTTCTGGTGATATTCCAGAGCCGTAAGATGCTCCACCCAGTCCCCTGAGTTCAGGTAGGTGACTTTTCCTTCCTTGTTCTCCACTACCTTTTTGGAAGGCTGGTGGATATGTCCGCAAATGACGTAGTCATATTTTTTCTTGATGGCCAGCTCTGCTGCGATGAGCTCGAAATCATTGATCTTGCTTACCGCCTTGTTGACACCCGCCATGACTTTTTTGGAGATGGATACCCGCTCGCGGCCAAATGATTTTAATATGAAATTTATGAGGCGATTGAAGAGGATCAGCCCTTCGTAGCCGCTGCTGCCCAGTTTGGCGAGGATCTTGGCACCACCTTTGGTGGTATTGTCGAAAACATCTCCGTGGAAGATCCAGGTCATTTTGTTATCAATCTCCAGCACCAGCTTGTCGGTGAGCGTGAAATTGCCGATCTGGATGTCGGTGTAGCGGCGCATCATCTCGTCATGATTGCCGGTGATATAGAATACCCGGGTGCCATTGGTAATGAATTGAAGGATCTCTTTCAATACCATCATGTGGGCTACAGGAAAATATCTTTTGGTGAATTGCCAGCCGTCAATGATATCACCGTTGAGGATGAGGATGTTAGGAGTGATGCTCTTGAGATAGTTGACCAGTTCCTTGGCACGGCAGCCGTAAGTTCCGAGATGAACATCTGAGAGAACAACAACATCTACGGGTCGCTTTTCCATTATTGTGGTTTTTCAAAGGTCCATACTTTGTATTACTTCTCTGGTATTTCCCAGTTAAGTAATTATGAGTTTAATGTGAACGGAATATTAACAGCCGGGCGTAAGAATTTTGCTTTATTATTGTTGGATGAAAATTGGATATCTCACTGTCCTGCTGGGATTGGTCGTTCTTAGCTTGCAGGCGCAGCCCGGCACCTATACTGTCAGCAATGCCCACTCTCACAACGATTATGAGCAGAAAGTGCCTTTCTGGCTCGCTTATAACGAAGGTTTTGGTTCCATCGAAGCCGATATTTTCCTACGGCAGGACAGCCTGGTGGTAGCTCATTCTGAGAAGGAGCTGGCTCTTCACCGTACGCTGGAGGCATGGTATCTCGACCCCTTGCTGGGTTGTGTTCGTAAGAATGGCGGGCGGCCATACCTCAACGGAGGTGGGCCGTTGCAGGTACTCATCGATCTGAAGACGGATTCCATCCATACATTGGACAGGCTGATAAAGGTCCTGGAGAAATATCCCGAGCTGACGGGGTGCCCGGGTATCCGGTTTGTCATCACCGGCAATCGACCCGCGTCTTCGCTGTGGTCTTCGTATCCTTCCTGGATATGGTTTGACGGGGTATTGTCCGATGAGTACGACAAGGCGGCTATGGACAGGGTTGCTATGCTCAGCGATGATTTCAAATCCTTTTCAAAGTGGAATGGCAAGGGCAATATTCCCGCCCCTGAGCTGGCCCGACTGGAGGCCGCCGCCAGGAAAGCTCATCAATTGAAGAAGTCCGTACGGTTCTGGGATGCCCCCCGACATTATCAATGCCTGGTATCAGTTCATGCATCTGCAAGTAGATTTTATAAATACCGATCATATTGCAGCCCTTTCGGAGTTCCTGCATCATCTGCCGAAGACGTCCTATACCGGGGGTGACGCATACCAGCCTTATCGGCCTACCTATAAGACCGATGGTATCGACAGGCCTGTGAAGAATGTGATCCTGCTCATTGGTGACGGGACGGGTTTAGCCCAGCTATACACCGGCTATACCGCCAACAGGGGCGGCCTGAATATTTTCGGGATGCGTACTATCGGGTTGTCGAAGACCAGCAGCTTTGACAGCTATGTCACCGACTCCGCCCCCGGTTCTACCGCATTTTCATCTGGTGAAAAGACCAACAACCGCAGTGTGGGTGTCGATCATACAGGAAAGGCTTTGCCTTTGCTGCCGGTGATCCTGGACAAGAAAAGGATCAGGACCGGGCTGGTCACCTGCGGCGATATTGCCGATGCCACGCCGGCTGATTTTTATGCCCACCGGTCCGAGCGGGATAATGCCAGCGCCATTTTGCGGGACCTTAAGGGCGCTCCAATACAGGTGCTGATGGGGAGCGGGGGTGACAGCCTGGATAATCTGCCGGAGTATACCGTTGTGACTTCTGTAGACAGCGTCGGCATGGATATAAATAAGAAATGGATCGTAGTGGAAAAGCAGGCCGGAAGGTCCATGCTGAATGGAAGAGGGGACTGGCTGCAGCGTGCTTTTCACAAGACCCTCGATCTTTTGTCCCGTAATAAGCCGGGTTTCTTTATTATGACCGAAGGCGCCCAGGTAGACTATGGTGGTCATGCCAATGATCTTCCCTATGTCGTTACGGAGGTGCTGGATTTCGACAGAACGGTGGGAGAGGCCCTGCGTTTTGCCGACCAGGATGGAGAGACCCTTGTCATTGTTACAGCCGACCATGAGACAGGCGGTCTTACGTTATTGGATGGCAGCTATTCAAAGGGACATATTGCCGGACAATTCTCTACGAATGATCATACTGCCATTCCTGTACCAGTGTTTGCCTATGGACCCCGTTCGGGGCTTTTTAGAGGAGTGTATGAAAATACGGCGGTCTTCTCAAGGATCTTGCAGGCTTACGGCCTGTGAGGAGCTTTAAAATCCTATTAAAAATGACTGCTCACCGAATACAGCAACTGATATAGGAGCATTTTGATTATCTTGTCGGCCTCCAATAAAGATGTGATGTATGAATGAAGAACTCATTTTACTTCTCGGTGACAAGATCAAGACGAAGAGGACACAGAAGAATATTACATTAGAGCAGCTGGCCGGCAAGGCTGGCGTCAGCAAGGGGCTTATCTCCCAGATAGAGAATAATCGTACTGTTCCTTCCCTGCCGGTGCTATTCAATATTATACATTCTCTCGACGAGGACCTGAAGACCTTTTTCGAGGATATGCATGACTCAGCTTCCAATGGGCATGTTCTTATTATCCGGAAGGGTCAGGAAAAACTTTTTGAAAAGGAAAAGGTGAAAGGGTTTATCTACAAGCGGATACTTACACGGAGCCTTTCCTGCCAGGCTACTGATGTTGTACTACTGGAATTGAAAAAAGGGGCTGTTCGCAAGCAGATGATCACGACGGATGCCTGGGAGTGCAAGTATGTATTGAAAGGAAAGATCGAATACCAGATAGAAAAACAGGTCTTCATACTGGATGAGGGAGATACGCTCTTCTTCGACGGGCGTTCCAGACACAGGCTCAAGAACATCGGAACTGCCGAGGCGATCATCCTTATAACGTATCTTTTCTAAAATTACCCAAATAATTTTTTATGGAGCCTGCAAGGATTGTGGGCATTGTATTTTAATAAGATAATAATATTTTATTGCCGTGAAAGGCATTCGGAAGGTTTTATAAATACTTAACTGTAGTTTAGTATTTGTAAACTCTTAACATTTTCTTAAATTGGGTGTAACGTTCGCTTTACATTGTGCAAATACTTTCGCCGCACAATCTTTTAGATTTTGGATTTTGATCAATTAAAAACAACTGTATTATGAGAAAGAGTTTCCCCCTTCTTATAGGGCTATGGCTAGTCCTATTTTTTTCCCCGCTCCTTACTCATGCACAACGGGTCATCACCGGCCGCATCGTCTCTGAAGCAGACGGGAGCCCTGTTGCCGGCGCGTCCATTGTTATCAAGGGTTCCCGTGCGGGCACTTCCACCGATGTGGAAGGCCGCTTTTCTATCAAGGCCAACAACGGGGATGTGCTGGTGATCACGGGTATAGGGGTCACTACAAAGGAGTCGACTGTGGGTAGTGAGAGCACGCTCGTCGTTTCAGTCAAGACAGACAGCAAGAACCTTAGCGAAGTGGTAGTGACTGCGTTGGGTATTAAAAAGGAGGTCAAGCGCATAGGTTACTCCGTTCAGGAGGTCAAGGGTGATGACTTGCTCAAGGCTCGCGAGCCAAATCCCGTCAATGGCCTCACCGGGAAGGTGGCCGGTCTGAACGTAGGTATCAGCCAGGAAATGCTGGCCTCTCCTACGGTGCTGCTGCGTGGCTCACCGCTGAACTTTTATGTAGTAGATGGTATTCCTATCAACTCCGACACCTGGAATATCAGCCCCGATGATATCGAGACTTATACGGTGCTGAAAGGCCCCACCGCTGCCGCGCTTTATGGCAGCCGTGGTATCAACGGAGCCATTCTTATTACGACCAAGAGAGGAAAAAAGAACGGCAAGGGCTGGTCGGTGGAAGTCAACTCCAGCACGCAGATCAATAAAGGGTTTACGTCCATCCCCAAGGTGCAGAACCAATATGGCGGTGGTGATAACCAGCAATATGCTTTTGGCGACTACCTCGCCAATGGTACAGGGTCCGGACTCAACGACAAGGACTATGACGTGTGGGGTCCTCTTTTGGATGGCCGTCTGCTGCCGCAGTATGATGGCGTATACGATCCCAACACAACCTATACGACCAGCTTTGGCCCCAACCTTAAACCTTTTGTGGGCAATATCAAGCCAACGCCCTGGGTGGCCCGCGGCAAGGACAACCTGCAGAATTTTGTCCAGACAGGTTTGCTGACGACCAACAATATCAATTTCTCCTCGATCACCGACAAATCCACCATACGTATGTCGGTATCCAATGGCTACCAGAAGGGCATTGTCCCCAACACCAGCCTCAATACGCTGAACATGAACGTGCTGGGCAGCTATAATGTCAGCGACAAGTTCAAGGTGGAAGCCAATATCAACTACAACCGCCAGTTCACGCCCAATACTCCGGACGTGGCTTACGGACCTAACAGCATCATTTATAACATCGATATCTGGACAGGCGCCGATTGGAATGTACGGGATCCCAATATTATCAACTACTGGAAGCCGGGCAAGGCGGGTGTTCAATCCAATTTTGTAGAGTACAAGAGATACCATAACCCATGGTTCCAAAGCTATGAATGGCTGAGAGGGCATTATAAGAACGACCTGTATGGATGGGCGGCCTTCACTTATAAGTTCAACAAGGATCTGGATCTGATGCTGCGGAGCAATGTGACGACATACAACCTGCTGCGTACGGAAAAGGAACCTTTTTCCGCCCACCCTTATGGGGATGAGCACAACCATGGTAATTACAGGGAGGACAGGCGTGACCTTTGGGAGAACAATACCGAGCTGCTGCTTCGCTTCAATAAGGAGAATATCAACAACAGCGGCATTTCTGTCAGCGCTTTTGGCGGCGGTTCTGCCCGTAATATGAAATTCGAGTCCAGCTATACGAGCACGGATCAGCTGGTGGTTCCCAATGTATATACGTTCGCCAACAGTTTGAAGGCGTTGAGGTCTTATTCCTACGGCTCCAACCTGCTGTTGTTGAGCGGGTACTACTCTGTGGACCTCACCTATAAGAAGTACTTTACGATATCTACGACAGGTCGCGTAGACAAGACCAGCGCGCTGCCGGTGGGTAAGAATACTTATTTCTATCCTTCTGTGGCAGTGAGCACACCCCTCTCCGACTATGTCACGCTACCTTCTTTTATCACCTTCGTTAAGCTGCGTGGAAGCTATGCCAATGTAAAGGATGGCGGCACCACCCCTTATGCGGGTACAGCTTTCCAAAGTTTGGGAATTTCCAGTCCGGTGGGTTATGGTACGGGCTACTATACTCCGTATGATGGACCTACCTATGCGCTGTCTACTCCGCCGTATACGACCTATCCGGTGTATAACAATATCACCGGGGCCAGCGCTCCGAACTATACGATCAATCCTGGTATCAAGCCCAGCTCCCGCAGCAACTACGAGTTTGGTCTGGATGCCCGGTTTATCCACAACAGACTGGGCTTTAGCGGTACATGGTTCCAGTATAAGGACGGTCCGAAGATATCCTACCAGTATCCATCGGAGGCCAGCGGTATCGGCTATATTGTCACCAACGGTCTTACTACCAAACGTACGGGTGTAGAGCTTTCTTTGACGGGTACGCCTATTCAGCAGAAGGATTTCCGCTGGGATGTACTGGTCAACTGGTCGACCTATAAGGAAGTGTTCGCGGCCTTTGCCGGCGGCGTGCCCGAGCTTGGTAACGGTACTGGCTATCCCTATCATATAGGTGACCGTGTAGACAAGCTCTTCGGAAGCTATGAGGCGATGACCCCGGATGGAAAGGTGATCCACGACGAGTCGGGTTTCCCCATCTATCTACCTAAAGCACAGTACCTGGGGCATGCCGATCCGGACTGGGCATGGGGTATCAACAACAAGTTCTCCTATAAATCATTCAGTTTTTCCTTCCAGTTCGACGGTATGGTTGGCGGAAAGCTGCAAGACCGCGTGTTGCGTAAGCTGACCGAAGGTGGTCGTGGGCTGAATACCGCCACCGGCGTGATTGGCCAGGCTCGTCTGTATGAATCCCAGCATCTGGCAGATCCCGGTTATTTCGGAGCTGATCCCAATAACCCGACACATAATGCCGAGGCAAGACGTGCCGACGGACGTCCGATCCTGGGTGGTGACGGGGTACAGGTAAAGGGTGGATCCGGCAACCTGGCGTATGACCCTGCCACGGGCGTCATCAGCAATGCGAAGAGCCTTACGTTCGTGCCAAACGATTCGTCCACCATTTGGGTCCAGGACTATGTCAGCAGCTTTTACAACGACCCGCAGCATACCATGGTCAGCAAGACATATGCGAAGCTGAGAGAGGTGGTGATCACCTATTCGCTGCCTTCGAAGTTCCTGCAGAAGTCATTTATCCAACGGGTAGATGTGAGCATTGTGGGAAGGAACCTGCTTTATTTCTTCCCCAGCGCCTTCAAGGACATGGACGTCGATCAATATCCCGGTCGTGACCAGTTCAACAATATAACGCGTGAATATAACCTGCAGTCACCCACGACCCGCAGCTATGGTATCAATATAAATGTAGTCTTCTAAAACCAGTCACCATGCAACGCAATATCATACGATCCCTATTCATTCTGGCCATTCCGGCGCTGCTGGCAGTCACCGGATGTTCCAAGAAGTTCGAACAATATTCGCAGAACCAGAATCTGCCTACCGTCGTGCCTCCGGGTCTTGTGCTCCGCAGCAACCTCAACGGTCTGGTAGTTACCCCCGGCGGGTTTGAGGACAAGGCCGACCAGTTCATTGCCTCCAACTATAACTATTATGGAGATAACAAATACTGGACTGGCAGTGCAACGCTCAATTACGGTACGCTTAACAGCGTGCTCTCCATGGAGAAAGAAGCAAAAAGGGCTGCCGGCACCGACCGCAATCCCTACCGCGCCCTGGGTTTTTTCTTCCGCGCTTTTTTCTTTGTCAACATGTCCGAGAAGGTGGGCGATCTGCCGATGACCGATGCGTTGAAAGGAACTACCAATACCGCTCCGAAATACGATGCGCAAAAGGATATCTTTAAGCAATCGCTGAACTGGCTGGACAGTGCCAATACATTGCTGGCTGATCTTATCACCAATGGATTTGTGGAATTCTCCGGCGACTGGTATTACCAGGAGACCAGCCTTTATTCCGACGCCACCGGTCTCAAGGCGTTGATGGAATGGCAGAAAGTTGTCAACAGCTATAAGCTGCGTGTGCTGACGGAATTGAGCAAGCGGGCCGCTGACGCCAGCGATCTCCAGATACCTCAGCAGTTCGCCGCCATTGTAGGCAACCCTACCAAGTACCCCATTTTTACCAGCAATGACGACAACCTGCAATATGTCTATAACAGTACCTATAACTACTATCCGGATAATCCGGGTAATTATGGGAATAATGCCGGTAGACTGAACCTGGGTTCCACCTTGCTGACTACTTTGGGTCAGCTGCATGATCTTCGTGCGATGGTATTAGCCGAACCGGCCCGCGGACTGGGGCATCCCGATACCGCTTATGAGTCCTTTGCAGGAGCGCCGCTGGGGGATGACGTGAGCACGCTCTCTACCTTGTCGAATGCCGGTCAGATATGTCTGTACAATTACAACCATTTCTATGCAACTTATACCGCCGAGCCCACGCTCATTCTCAGCTATGCGGAGGTATGTTTTAGCATTGCGGAAGGCATCAACCGCGGATGGGCTACCGGCAGCGCCTCTACCTGGTATCAGAATGGCATCAAGGCCATGTTTGGCTTCTATGGGATCAAGGATGGAGATAACACCGTGATATTCCGCAATACCGGTGGTACGGGCAATCTTAGCTATACCGTGCATTTTAGTTTTGCCGATTATCTGGCGCAGGCGTCTGTTCAATACAAAGGTGACAACGCCGACGGGCTGGCGCAGATACTAACGCAGAAATACCTGGCCTATTCCCGTAATTCCGGATTGCAGGCATATTATCAATGGCGCAGAACGGGTATTCCTGCCTTCAATACGGGCGCGGGCACCGGCAATGGCGGTAAGATACCCTTGCGGTTCCAGTATCCCACCAACGAGGCTACCGCCAATGGTACAAATTACCAGGCAGCGCTTCAGAGCCAGTATGGCGGAGCTGACGATATCAACGCTCAGATGTGGCTGATCAAATAATGGGTATCTTGTGAAAAATAAAAGTTATGGACAACCAACAGGCGGAAGGCATTGTAGCGGAGATATTTGAGATGTATGAGAGTTATGGGGGTGAAGAATATGCAGGTGAGAAGGTCACGCAATTGGAGCATATGGTGCAGGCCGCTGAGCTGGCGGAAGAGCAGGGGTATGATGAAGACGTGATATTGGCGGCTTTTTTACATGATATAGGCCATATTACGGAGTCTGCGACGCCTGAAGACGGCAGGATGGGCGGGTTCGGTATCAAGGATCATGAGGCCATTGGGGCGGAGTATCTACGGGAAAAGGGTTTTTCGAAAAAGGTATGCCGACTGGTGGAGTCGCATGTGGAGGCAAAGAGATATCTGACCGTGCGGGACCCTGCCTATTATGCACGGCTCTCTGACGCCAGCAAACGTACCCTTGAATACCAGGGTGGTCCTATGACGGAAGATGAGGCCAGCGCCTTTGAACAATATCCCCTTTTTGAGCTCATCATAAAAATGCGGACCTGGGATGAAGAGGCGAAGATCGAGCATAAGCCGCTGCCCGACCTGGAACACTATCGACAAATGATGCTTCGGCACCTGACCCGTGGGGGAGAATAAGTTACAATATTTACGCTATGAACAATATTCAACTGGTAGTTTTTGACATCGCTGGTACAACGGTTTATGACAATGGGCAGGTGGCCGATGCTTTTATCACCGCCTGCCGGGCTGCGGACATAGAGATACCTGCGAATGAGGTAAAAAAAGTGATGGGTTTCCGGAAGATAGATGCGATCCGTCTGCTCCTGGACAAATTTTCTCCTGCCGTACCGGTGGGTACACAACGGGAATCGCTTATTTCGGGGATACACGATCGCTTCATCCAGAATATGATCTCTTTCTATCAGCAGGACCCAGAGCTCCGTCCCATGCCTCATGCGGAAGAGCTTTTTTCTTCCTTGCATAGGAAAGGGATCAAAGTGGCACTGAACACGGGTTTTACCCGGGCCATCACCGATGCCATCCTGCATCGTCTTCACTGGGACAATGGAGCCGGGTATGTGGACAGCGTGATCTGTAGTGACGAGGTCCCAGAGGGCCGTCCCTCGCCGGATATGATCAACCGCCTGATCCAGCGGCTGGATATAGCGTCTGCCAATAATGTATTGAAGGTCGGAGATACCGAGGTGGATGTGGAAGAAGGGCGCAATGCAGGCTGCGCCATCGTGGTAAGTGTGACCACCGGCGCCTATACCCGTCAGCAGCTGCAGGAATATCGTCCTGATCATATTATAGACAGCCTGGAAGAGCTAATCCCCATCATTGAAAAAGCCTGATGATCTCTCCCACTCCCATGTTAACCGAGCAGCCGGCGAGCCGGCCCACGACGCTAAGGACAAGGCTGTCGAATAGTCCGGCATGGGTATTTGTGTTGTATGTGTCTCTGGCTTCTTTTATTGTTTATTCCTGTATGTATGGTTTTCGAAAACCTTTTACGGCGGCGTCTTTTGACGGGGTGAAATTTTTTGGCATTTCCTATAAGGTGGTGCTTGTCATCTCACAGGTGCTGGGTTATATGTGCAGCAAGTTCTATGGCATCCGCTTTATTGCCACCATGCAGCCATCCCGCCGGGCGGGTTATATCATACGGCTGGTAGGCATATCATGGGTCGCGCTGCTGCTCTTTGGTATTGTGCCCATGCCGTATAATTTCATTTTTATGTTTATCAATGGCCTTCCCCTGGGAATGGTCTGGGGGTTGGTATTCGGGTTCCTGGAGGGCAGGCGTGTCACCGAGCTGATGGGGGCCGTCCTGGCGACCAGCTTTATGTTTGGATCCGGTCTGGCCAAGACAGTAGGGAAAGGATTGATCCTGTATGCGGGGGTAAATGAGCATTGGATGCCGTTCTTTGCCGGGGCTTTTTTTATCATCCCTCTTTTGTTGAGCACCTGGCTGCTGAATCAAACGCCACCGCCGTCTGCGGAGGATGTGGCTCAGCGTACGATCCGACTGCCGATGGCAAAAGAGCAGCGGAAGGATTTTCTACGGAAGTTTGGCTTCGCCCTTATCCCTGTCGTCATTGCGTATGTGATGCTTACCATCCTCCGTGATTTCTGCGAGGACTTTGCCAACGAATTATGGACGGAAACAGGGTTTCTGCATAGCGCCGATGTATTTGCCCGCACCGGCACCATCCTATCCCTCATCGTGCTGGCCGTAGTCGGCGGTTTTTTCCTGATCAGGAATAACTATAAGGCCTTTCAGCTGAATAATGTGATCATCATCGGCGGTTTCATCCTGGCTGCCGCCGCTACTGCCGGCTATCATTGGCATATGATCTCTCCCGTGACCTGGATCATCACCGCCTCGGCCGGACTTTATCTGGGTTATGTGCCGTATAATTGTTTTTATTTCGAGCGGATGCTGGCTGCTTATAAGGTGCCCGGCAATGTAGGCTTTCTCATCTATATTGCGGATGCCTTCGGGTACCTGGGGACGGTAGTTGTCCTGCTGATAAAGGAGTTTGTAAAGATCCATTATACCTGGGTTGATTTTTTTACAGGCATATTTTATGCCGCTGCGGCCGGTGGGATCGTGTTGGTGATGTGGGGGTCCGTGCTGTTTGCTAGAATATACAAAAAGAATTGATTATGACGTCATCGAAATCGGCTATTGTTATTGGGGCAGGCATTGTCGGACTGGCTACTGCCAGGGCCCTTGCTCTGCGAGGATTTTCGGTAAAGGTATTCGAGCGTGGTGAAAGGGCTGTAGGCGCCTCGATCCGCAACTTTGGGATGATATGGCCTGTTGGCCAGCCGGCAGGTAAGCTGTACCACCGGGCTATACGCAGCCGGGAGATATGGTCAGCGCTTTCTCCCGGGGCTGGATTCTGGTCCGAACCGGCAGGAAGTCTGCATCTGGCTTATCATGCCGATGAATGGCAGGTCCTGCAGGAGCTGGCGGAGATCTTTCACAAGGAAGGAAGACCCGTGCAGCTTTTGGGAAAGGATGCCGTGGGGGATATTTCTGCCGCAGCAGTGCCCGATGGGCTGCTCGGAGGGCTGTATAGCAGGGATGAATTGATCGTGGACCCCCGCGAGGCCATTGCCGCCCTTCCCGGCTGGCTCACTGAACAGCATAAGATCGAATTTTATTGGGGGAAATGTGTTTCCTATATTTCCGATCAGGTGGTATATATTGGTAATGAGGAGGAGCATGAGGCCGACCTCGTCTTTATCTGTGGCGGCGCCGATTTCGAGACCCTGTACCCTGAACATTTTGCGCAGCAGCCTGTCACCAAATGCAAGCTCCAGATGATGCGTCTGGCGCCGCAGCCCATGGACTGGCGTATAGGGCCGGCGCTTTGCGGGGGGCTTAGTCTGATCCACTACAAAAGTTTCAAAGCGGCTGCGTCTTTGGCTGGGTTGAAAGAGAGATATGAGCAGGAGATGGCTGAATACCTGGAATGGGGAATTCACGTGATGGTGTCGCAGAATGGCAAAGGGGAGCTTACCGTAGGGGACTCGCACGAATATGGTCTTACGCATGATCCTTTTGATAAGGAGTTTATCAATCGGATGGTACTGGATTATCTTCGAAAATTTGTCCGGGTCAAGGACTGGTCTGTCACGCAGACCTGGAATGGTGTCTATACCAAGCTCACCGATGGGGAGGCTGATCTATTCTTTTCCCCCGAGCCTTATGTATATGTGATCAATGGAGTTGGAGGGGCCGGCATGACCCTCTCTTTTGGTCTGGCCGAAGAATTAGTGGACGGTTTGTAGTAGTTTTACGGGATGAACAAATTGAGATCAATCATTGCGGACAACCGCAATTTTCTTCTCTGTTATGGTTTTTTCTTCTTAGCGGGGCTTATCTTCCTTCTGACGGAAGGGAAGGCAGCGACCTTCCGGTATCTTAATCCCTATCATTATACGTTGTTAGATGAATTCTTTATACGATTTACCTGGTTGGGGGATGGTTTGTTCGCTGTGGGGGTTATCGCACTCCTGCTGATATTACGTCGATGGGGGCAGGCCTGTCAGGTACTGTCGGCATTTTTGCTGTCGGCCCTTTTGGCGCAAATACTCAAAAACGTCTTTTCCATGCCCCGTCCCCGTGAATTCTTTCTGCCGGGCGAGTATCTTTATTTTATACCCGGCATTACCCTCAACGGGCATGCCAGCTTCCCTTCCGGGCATAGTACGTCGATATTTGCCCTGGCCACTATGCTGGCCATATTCGAGCCGAACAAGCGATTGAATATCTTCTATGTGCTGGTAGCCGTTGCCGTGGGGTATTCGAGGATATATTTAGGGCAGCATTTTCTCACGGATGTGCTCATGGGTTCCTTTTTGGGGGTAATGACGGCTATTGGCATACGCTGGCTTTTTCTGGAAAAGTTCAATAAATACGAGATACTGCGCTAATACTTCTGTGTTTCCACCTAAAATTTTCTGTATTGATATGATATCCGTAGGTTTGCCGTCTATTTTTGGATGAAAAAGCGGACCACGCATGATTGAAGGTAAAAAACTGGTGATCGTCCTGCCGGCCTATAATGCCGCACTTACACTCCGTAAGACCTACGCCGAGATCCCATTCGAGATCGTGGACGAGGTGGTTTTGGTGGATGACAACAGCAGCGACAAGACGGTGGAGGTAGCCAGGGAGCTAGGGATTTCCCATGTCATCAAGCATGACAAGAACCGCGGATATGGAGGCAATCAAAAAACCTGTTATAATAAAGCCCTGGAGCTGGGCGCGGACATCGTCATCATGCTCCATCCGGATTATCAGTATACTCCGAAGCTGATCCCCTCCATGGCATGGCTTATCGCCAATAATGTCTATCATGTCGTGCTGGGGGCGAGGACGTTGGGTAAAGGCGCGTTGCAAGGGGGGATGCCTTTGTACAAATACATTTTCAACCGGATGCTCACCTTTTTCGAGAACGTGATGCTTCGTCAGAAGGTGGCCGAATACCATACGGGTTACCGGGCCTTTAGCCGGGAGGTCCTGGAGCGGATCAACTATGAGGTGAATTCGGAAGATTTTGTCTTTGACAACCAAATGCTCTCCCAGATCATTTATTTAGGTTATGAGATTGCGGAGATCACCTGTCCTACCCGCTATTTCGAAGAGGCTTCCAGCATCAACTTCCGTCGCAGCGTGACATATGGTCTGGGCGTTCTCCAGGTGTCCGTGGTACACCGCCTTTGCAAATGGGGGGTCCTGAAAAGGGATATGTATAAGCCGCGGAAATGATATCTTTGCGGCCAAATGTCCGGCCATGCGTTTGAATAAGACCACTACCATTATTACTATTGCTCTTTTGGGTGTCCTTTTTTTTATCCCTTTTCTTGGCCGTGTGCATTTGTTCGATTGGGACGAGATCAATTTCGCGGAGTGTTCCCGGGAGATGATCAAGCTGGATGACTATACCCGTGTATATGTCGACTACAAGCCATTCTGGGAAAAGCCGCCCATGTACTTCTGGATGCAAAGCACCGCCATGAAGCTATTTGGGGTCAACGAATTTGCGGCAAGGTTCCCCAATGCCGTCTGCGGCATTTTCACTTTGATCGTCGTCTTTTGTATTGGCAGACGTATCTATGACACCCGCTTTGGGATCTTATGGGCATTGGCTTATGGCGGGTCCCTCTTTCCAAACATGTATTTCAAGTCGGGGATCATCGATCCATGGTTCAATCTCTTTACTTTTCTTTCCCTGTATTATTTTATCCTGTACCATTGGAAGAGGAATGGATTCGACAAGGAGGGTATTAAACGATCGCAGCTCTTTTATGTGTTCTGGTCCGGTGTGTTCATGGGGTTGGCCGTGCTCACCAAGGGGCAGGTGGCCCTTATGGTCTTTTTGCTTGTGCTGGGCGTATATTTCATCTACAACCGATGGAAGTTCTATTTTAACTGGGGGCATGCCCTGTTATTTTTGGTTGTCTCGACTCTTGTCCTGGGGACATGGTATGGATACGAGACATGGAAGCGAGGTCCCTGGTTCATCAACGAATTCCTTAAATACCAGTATCGTCTGTTCACTACGCATGATGCGGACCAGGCGGGGTTCTTCGGCTATCATTATATCGTGCTACTGGTTGGGTGTTTCCCCGCCTCGATCCTGGCGATCCCTTCATTTTTCAAAAGTAAATACAGCAGCAGGTATGATAAGGACTTTAAAAAATGGATGGTCTTTTTGTTCTGGGTGGTGACTATCCTGTTCACCATCGTTCAGTCCAGGATCATACATTATTCTTCTTTAGCATGGTTCCCTGTCACCTTCCTGGCTGCCTACTCGCTGTATAAATGGCAGCGGAAGGAGGCGGATTATAAGAGATATGTTGGGGTGCTCCTGGCCATCCTGGGGGGGATCATATCCCTACTGATATTGGGAGTGGCTGTAATAGGGCTGAAAGTAAGGTACCTGGCTCCCTATGTGGATGATGTATTCGCGAGGGCGAACATGGAGGCCGATGTGCATTGGGGCGGATGGGAAGGCATCGTAGGGGCCGTCCTGGTCGTTGCGCTGATCGTGGGGATTGCTCGATTGAAAAGAGGTTTCTACGACCGGGCTGCCTGGGTATTGTTCGGAGGAATGGCCATTGTGGTATTCCTGGCATCTGCGATCATCGTACCCAAGGTCGAGCGGTATTCCCAGGGCGCGAATATCGATTTCTTTATTGCCCGTCAGGGTGAGGGTTGCTATGTGCATTGTCTGGGCTTTAAGAGCTATGGCGAGCTTTTTTATACCATGAAGGAAAAGCCAACCAATCTCAATTCTTACGATGAGCAATGGCTTTTATGGGGTGATATCGACAAGCCTGTTTATTTTGTTACAAAGGTGGACAGGGAGCAGAACTATAAATTCCCTCAGCTGAAAGAGCTATATAGAAAAAATGGGTTTGTGTTTATGAAAAGAGAAGTGCCCGGGCATTGACCCAGGCATGTGCATGTTCCGGTAAGAACGGGTTATTTCTTCTTCGAAAAGAATTTTAGCATGTTGCTGACCACCTTGTCGTTGGCGCCCAGTCTGCCTTTGATGGCTGTATACAGGGATACCATGGCATTGTCCAGGCGTACCAGGATCTTTTTGCCTCCTTCGCCGGGCCGGGCCTGGTAATGGGTGGCCCTACGGAAGGGGTTTGCTTCCTCTGTATAATAATAAAGAGCGATAGATCGTCTGAAAACGCCTTCGGGGCAGGTCATGGGTTCCGGATGACCGTGGTAAGAGTCGGCGTCCGTATTGAAGATGACACAGCGGTTGAAGACGGGGAGTACGGCTTCTTCACAGGCCTTCATTTTTCTATCCCAGAGCTCCAGCTTGCCGCCCCAGGCTTCTTCCCATTCTTTGTTTAGATAGACCAGGACATTGACCCGGCGCTGCCAGTTGCGGTGATGAGGGTGGACCGTGAAGTCTGCGTGAATGTTGAGAAATCCGCCGCGGGTGGATTGGTGTATACCACCTCCTTCCAGACCGTCGTCCTTCTGCAGGCCTTTGATGCCTGTGAGCTTGCTGAGGAATTCGAGGAATTCGGGGGAGTTCAGCTCGTTGATCGTGCTTTTGATCGTCCCGGGCAGAAGGTCCAGCTTGTTGAGACCACGCTTGTTCTCGTTGTAGTGCTTATAATTGATCCATCCATCTGTCTCGTTGAGCTTGTTGAATTCTGCGATGCAGTCTTTCAATACTTCGGGATTCAGGAAGTTCTCCAGTACGATGTGAGGATATGGACTTGCTTTTTGATACCGTTTGCTCAGTTCATCCAGTTGGCTTGTCCATTTGCTATAATCAAAGATTTGAGTCGTGGTTGTCACTTTTGGATTTTTTTATTTGGCCTTTCGAAGGGGCAAAGGTACCAAAATCCTGCAATTTTGACGCACCGGGGGGTTATTGGGGAGTTAAACTGTCAATCCCGCCTGGATTCCAGCGTAAACCCGATAGTGGTGCCTACGTCCGGGGTGCTCCGGACATGGATGGACTGGCTGTGCGCCTCTATAATATGTTTGCAAATAGCGAGCCCCAGGCCCGTACCGCCTTTGTCCCTGCTTCGGGCGGCATCTGTACGGTAGAACCGCTCAAATATCCTTGAAAGATGTTCTTCTTCTATGCCGATGCCGTCATCGCTGATCTCAATCAATACATTTTTCTCATCTATCCGGTAGATGCTGGCTACTATGCTGCCTCCTGTTTTGCCGTATTTGGTGGCGTTCTCCACCAGGTTGATCAGCACCATCCGGATCTTTTCCTTGTCCGCAAAGACTGTAATAGGGGATTCGCAGCCTTTTTTGATGGAGGTCTTTATGTTCTTCCGGCTTGTCTTGATGGAAAGGGACTCGAAGATCTCTTTGATGAGGTCCTGGATGATAAAATTCTGTTTGTACAGGAGCTGTTCGCCTCTTTCGAGGGTAGAGATCTCGTCGAGGTCGTTCATGAGATTGACCAGCCTGTCCACGTTCTTGGCGGCGTTCTCCAGGAATTTGGTCCGTATCACCGAGTCTTCCATGGCCCCATTGAGCAGGGTATCTACGTATCCCTGTATGGCAAAAATGGGAGTTTTGAACTCGTGGGCCAGGTTTTGAAGGAACTCTTTGCGGTAGGCTTCGTTCTTTTTTAACAATTCAATTTCTTCGTTGCGCTTTTCTCCCCATTTCTCCACGTCTTCCCTCACTTCGTCGATACTTTTTTGGGGGAGTATGTATTTAAAATACACCTCTTCCTTTTTGGTAGCTTTTGTCTGGTGGATCAGCTTGTAGATGAGCTTTATCTTCCGGTAGATAAATTTCTCCAGTGTGAACTGGATCAGGCCATAACTGCCGGAGAAGATGATAAGAAGGCTGGCTGCTCCAACGATGCTATTGCCTGTAAGGAAGAAGATACCCGCGGAGATAGGCAGGGCCAGCAACCCGGCTGTCAGCGCGGAAAGTTGTTTGGGGGATAAATTCTTCGTGGAAGGCATCCTGTAAAGTTACTGCAAGTACGGGACTTGGCGGCTCAGAGATTGAACTTATAGCCTACGCCTTTTACAGTCGTGATACAATCCAGTCCTAATTTTTGGCGGATCTTACGGATATGCACATCGATGGTACGGTCGCCTACGATGACCTCGTTGCCCCATACCTGGTTCAGGATCTCGTTGCGTAAAAAGACCCGGCCTGGCCTGGAGGCCAGCAGGTAAAGCAGCTCGAATTCCTTTTTGGCCAGTGTAACGTCCTTCCCATCCACGGTGACCTCGAATTTAGCAGGATCGATGCTGAGGTTCTCTATTTTCAGGACTTTTTCTTCGGGCTCTTTATTTACCCGCCGGAAAAGAGCATTTACGCGGCTGATGAGGATCTTTGGGCTTATAGGTTTTGTAACGTAGTCGTCTGCTCCTGTTTCCAGTCCCCGTACATGAGAACCTTCGTCGCTGAGCGCTGTGAGGAATAAGATCAGGGTCTCTTTGAATGCCGGCTGTGCACGAAGGATCTCACAAACTTCCACACCATTTTTTTTCGGCATCATTATGTCCAGGATAATAAGATCAGGGCGGGCCATTTTGGCTTTACCCACTGCCTCGTCCCCATCTTTAGCCGTCACCACATCATATCCTTCTTTGCTAAGATTGTACTGAATAATCTCTAAGATATCTGGTTCATCGTCGGCTATCAGGATCTTCTTGCCTTTGGATTCCATCTAACTAAAAATTTACGCAAACCTACTGGAAATAAAGCTATGGGCCGATTGCCGGCAGATCAGTTTACAATTTGTTAATACATAAATAACATGGCCCGTGTAGCCTTGTTCTTTGAAAATAAAGAAAAACATGCTCTCAGATACCTTCAGGCCGGGGTTTGGCGTTTCTGTCTTCCAGGGGTACTCTACTGTATAACACGAACTTATCTTGTTTTTGGCATAGTTTTCCTTTGCTTTGCAGTATATTACAGAGGGGGGTAGCAGTTATGAATCTATTTTTACGATCTGTTCTATTTTCGGGAACCTTATTACTATCTCTTCGGGGGGTGGCACAGAATACTGCCTATCCTTATAAGGTGGCCCAGGACCTGATGCTCTGGCATGACAATGTGGATAAGGAGCAGCAGAAGTTTATCATTGCCGGCGGAGGTAATGATACGCTTATCCGTCTTGCAAAAGATGAGGCTGTCAACTTTCAGATCACCGACGCGCTGTTACGCCGGGTAGATGAGCTGCAGCAGCACATCGAATTCGACTCTACTCTCAATACCAATAATAAGAAGAAATATCTCCGGGCATTGGAGATCCTTTTAAGGGGATTCTATCAGTCTTATAAGGCAAAGGATATACAGGCTGCGGCTGCCCCCGCCCTTATCACCGCGTTTGACACTGCCATGAAGCTGGATAGGAACGGGCAGAGTATCGAGCCCGTCATTGCGAGCGGAAGCTACGAGATAGGTAAGATACTGGTGGAGTGTTTTTTGTATCCCACCGAGAATATAGGCGTCAAACCTTCCCGTCTCTATCTCACCCGGCGCTATTGTGAAATGCATCCATCGTTGATCCTCAACTATTTATCTTCTCATCCGGGTCTCCCGTTCGAAGATAGCCTTATCGTTATGGCGGGTCATCATGATGTCCGTCAGCTATATGATTTTGCGACCACCAGCGGTGAATTGGGGGCTCATATCCGCAATAGCAAGGATACTCTCGTTCATATCGTGGCCAAGCTGGCGAATAGCAGGAATGGGAGTGGTCAATTGTATTTTCCGTTCCTGGACAACCTGGTGAAGGGGCGGATCACTACCGAGGAAATAGATAAGGTAAAGGATGACAACCTGAATTACTACCGGCTGCTCGTAAGGACCCGGATGGACTATGCTGCCCGGATACTCCCGCCCGAAAGAGATACTCCGCTGGAAATGAATGCGTTGACGGATATGCTTATGAAGAAGGGGAAACAGGTTTTTGTCCAGGAGATCAATGCCCTGCATACGGTAGACAACCCTGCCGTCCGGTTTAAGATATTGGACCCGTTGACGCCGGCGGAATTGTACTATCTCATTGTCCTCAGCGAGGATGAGATATATACATCCAGCTATCTGGGGGTTTATGACAGGATATTCCAGCGTATGGCCAATCCTTATGGGGACAGCCTGATCATGCAGATGCATGGGGATTATTTCCGGAAGTTCATCAAGATGGCTGCCGCCTATAATAAGCTGGATCATTTTCTCGGCACGATGGACAAGCAGAATGCCGGGACTATTATGAAATCCTTTATCATTCACCTGGAGAAGGCCAATGAGGAAGAGGCCGTGGATGTGGCCGACAGCTATAGCAGCATTTTTGAAAAAAATCCAACGCTGGCCAGGTTTATTCTTGGGGAGGTAAAGGCCAACTACGATAGAATGATCGCAGCCGATGATAAGAAGGGTATTGTCATTTACAGTCTGCTGGAGACCCTGTTCGAGTCGGCAGACAGCAGTACCGGGACCGATCTTTCTGCCAGGCTGGGTATTCCGCCCGTCTATAGTGTCGATTATAATTCTCTGGCAGATGACAGCGGCCGGGTGATCCAGCAGGTGTTCTTTTATGGCGACGAGGATAAGGATGGGCAAAATTCATTTATAAACTTTATGGCATTGTTCCATCCCAAGCCCGGCGCCAAGCCGGAGTGGAAGATCACGGAAAACCCCCAATGGGTCACTATTTCTTCCCTGAAAGGCAAACCCGTGCTCATTTTTGCCAACAAGCCGCTCTTTGGGGAAGATGACCCGGATGATAAGGCCCAGAAGGCGCTGGCTGCGTACCTGGAAAGCCGTCATCTGAGGCCTACGATCGTCATTCACAGGGGGCATAGCTATCACGTAAAATATACCATTTACCAGATGCCGGCGACCGCCCGTATCGTGGTGCTCGGGTCATGCGGGGGGTATAATAACCTCAGTGAAGTGCTGAAGATCAATGAAGATGCGCATATCATCTCCTCCAAGCAGGTGGGTACCAAGACCGTCAATGAGCCCATACTGCAGGCCATCAACAACACGCTCCTCGCGGGTAAGGACATCGAATGGCTGCCTATGTGGAGGGAGCTAAGCGCCCGGTTCCAGAGTGATCCTGGGGCGAAAGAGAAGTTCGACGATTATATTCCTCCGTATAAGAACCTGGGCGCCATCTTTATAAAGGCCTATCGAAAGGCGATGGATGATGAATAGGTTGAGCGGTAAGTATCCATGGAGCTATGAGCGGATACTTATTGTAATTTTGCTGCTTATGGCGGACCACAGGTCTGCCGCCCGAAGGGCCATCATTAGCGGTGATGGATCCCAAGGGTAAATTTCAGAATGAACCTTGGGTCCATCACAATGACGGAAGAGATCAAGAAAAGGAAGATATTCGATTTCAGCCTCCTCAGAAGGGTATTCAGATATGCCGCCCCATATAAGAATCGCCTGTATATTTCCATAGCGTTGTCTATCCTGCTGGCCGTGCTATCTCCTTTGCGCCCCTTTCTTATCCAAGTGACGATCAACAATTTTATCCGGAAGGGTGCGACCCCGGGCTCCGCGGTTACTATCAAGGAGGCCATGGCTACAGCTATCATTTGGATCACTATTTTGCAGATCGGGCTGCTTCTGATCGAAACGGTATCCCGGTTCTATTTCTCCTTTATCACTGCCTGGCTTGGTCAGACCGTGGTAAAAGACCTTCGGGTGGGTGTATATAAGAAGGTGTTGGGTCTGAACCTTTCACAATTCGACAAGACCCCTATCGGGACGCTCACTACCCGAACCATCAATGATATCGAGGCCATCAATGATATATTTTCCGATGGATTGATCCCTATTATTGCCGACCTCCTGTCCATCGTGTCCGTCCTACTATTCATGTTCGTAGTGGATTGGCGGCTGACCCTGATCTGTCTGACGCCTTTTCCTTTCCTTATTCTGGCCACCTGGCTTTTTAAGGAGTCCGTGAATAAGTCTTTTATCCGGGTGCGGAATGCCGTGGCGGCCCTCAATGCCTTTGTACAGGAGCATATCACCGGCATGCCCATTGTGCAGGCTTTTGCCGCGGAGGACCGGGAGGCCGCGAAGTTCAACAAGATCAACCGGGATCATCGCAACGCCAATATCAATGCCATTTTTGCCTATTCGATATTCTTTCCCCTGGTGGAGATCATTCTGGCCGTATCCACCGGCTTGCTGGTATGGTGGGGCGCCAGTCCGGTGCTGAAGTTGCCGCCGCACGAGGCTGCTGAGCTTAGCGGAAAGATCGTCTCCTTCTTTTTATACCTGAACCTTTTGTTTCGTCCTCTACGGGTGATCGCAGATAAGTTCAATGTACTGCAGATGGGTATGGTAGCCAGCGAGCGGGTGTTCCGTGTGCTGGATAACGAGGATACTATCCGGACGGAAGGGGACTATGCGCCAGCCCGGATAAAAGGCAAGGTGGAGTTCAGGAATGTGAACTTTGCCTATGTGGAGGATCGGTATGTCCTTAAGAATATATCCTTTACTATCCAGCCGGGCCAGACCGTAGCCATCGTGGGTCATACGGGCAGCGGCAAGACCTCCATCATTAGTCTGATCAACCGTCTCTACCACATACAGGAAGGGGAGATCCGTATCGATGATGTGAAGATAGAGGACTATAAGCTGGATCAGCTAAGAAGGAACATCGGGGTGGTGTTACAAGACGTCTTTTTGTTCTCGGGTTCCGTGAAGGATAATATTACTTTACGCAATGACGACATACCCGAAGAAAAAGTTATAGAGGCCGCCAAGCTGATAGGTATGCATGAGTTTATCATGCAGCTGCCCGGCGGCTATCATTTCAATGTAATGGAGAGGGGCAGCACGCTGTCCCTTGGTCAGCGGCAATTGCTCTCTTTTATCCGTGCGTTGTTGTATGATCCTTCCATCCTCATCCTGGACGAGGCCACTTCTTCCGTGGATACGGAGTCCGAGCTGTTGATACAGGAGGCAATCGACAAGCTGATCGCCGGCAGGAGCTCTATCGTCATTGCCCATCGGTTGTCTACCATCCGTAAAGCTCATCAGATCATCGTAATGGATAAGGGCGAGATCAAGGAGGTCGGTACGCATGAGGAGCTGCTGCAGTTGCAGGGGCATTATTTCAAATTGCACCAGATGCAGTTCGAGCAGCATCAGAAGATTGCGTAGAGGGCTGTTTTTCAATGATCTGGCTAGAGCGTTCTAAGCTTTTTTTAATGTAGTTTTTATATTCTCACGAGCCAACCTTATCTTTGCGGCAAAATTGAGGGAAGGTATGGTCTCCAACAGCTTCAAATCTTTATTGGTCGCGGTTTTCAGCGTAAGTTGCCTGTTTTTTTCGACGACATTGCCGGCTCAGGCAAAGGATGCTCCCGGTGGCGAGGAGGCTAAGAAAGAGGCTCCCAAGCTGAATCCTGCGGAACTGATCCTCGAGCACGTTGGAGATGCCCATGAATTTCACTTTTTTACGCTGAGCAAGCACCCTGTCACTATCCCCCTCCCGGTGATCCTTTATTCTCCCGCTCAAGGCTGGTCTGTATTTATGGCTTCCCGGTTCAATCACGGCGAGGAGGTCTATAATGGGTACCGTCTGCTGGAAAAGAATTATGTGGAAGAGAACCATTTGGATCCCAAGATATATAAGGCAGGAAAGATCTTTGCGGTAGATGCCAGCGGCAAGCCGGATGCCAGTGTAAAGGTATATGACCTATCCCTGGGTCGCAATGCCATCCAGGTGATCATTTCTGTCCTCCTGCTGGTATGGATCATGAGCGGCATCGCAGGCAAATATGCCAAGGGTCAGGGGGTCAAGACGGCGCCCACGGGCTTTCAGAATGCGGTGGAGCCCGTGATCACTTTTGTACGGGACGAGGTAGGTAAATCCAATTTGGGTGACAAGTATGAGAAATACATGCCTTTTTTGTTGACTGTGTTCTTTTTTATCCTGATCAATAATCTCATCGGGTTGATACCGGGTACGGCCAACGTAACGGGGAATATCGCCTTTACCGCTGTATTGGGTATCATCGCCTTTATCGTTATCATGTTCAGCACCAACGGCCATTATTGGGGGCATATCGCCAACCCGCCCGTGCCCCTTGGTGTAAAGCCTATCATGATACCCGTCGAGATACTGGGTATTTTTACCAAGCCTTTTGCATTGATCATCCGTCTGTTCGCCAATATGATCTCGGGCCATATCATTATCCTGAGCTTTATCTGTCTGATCTTCATCTTTGGCGCCATGAATACCGCGCTGGGATGGGGTACTTCCCCCTTCTTTATTGCGTTGGCGATATTCATCTATCTCATTGAAATATTAGTTGCATTTATACAGGCATTCATTTTTGCTAACCTAACTGCCGTGTTTATCGGTCAGGCCTTCGCAGGGGGGCATGACCACGAGCATGGTGAAGGGCATCATGATGATGCGGTAATGGTGTAACCCCGAACTCTTTTTTAATTATAAAACCAAGTATCATGACGTTGATGACTATCATGTTGGAAGTTCAGCCCGGGTTTGGCGCCATCGGCGCAGGTCTTGCCGCCATCGGTGCCGGTATCGGTATCGGTCAGATCGGTAAAGGCGCTGTGGAGGGTATTGCCCGTCAGCCGGAAGCCGCAAATGAGATTCGTGCTAACATGATCCTGGCGGCCGCTCTGGTAGAAGGTGTTGCCCTTCTCGCTGCCGTAGCAGGTCTTCTGGCTGTGTTCCACTAAGCCGGATGCGATACATGTTGCGTGAGCAATATGCAAGCACGTAAAAATTGTACTGCATCCGGAGCACAGGGCCGAGGGTGCAGTATCTTTTCAACTGAAGGCGAAGAATTTTAAAATTGAAAATATACTTACTCGATATGGATTTATTAATGCCTGATTTAGGCTTGTTCGTCTGGAACCTGCTGGCTTTCCTGATCCTCTATTTGATCCTGCGCAAGACTGCCTGGAAGCCCATTCTGAAATCCCTCAATGAACGGGAACAAGGTATTTCGGACAGCCTGGCCACTGCTGAAAAGGTAAAGGCCGAGATGGCGCAGCTGAAGAGCGAGAATGAAGCGCTGCTTGCCAAGGCCCGTGAAGAAAGAGCGCAGCTGCTGAAGGAAGCCCGTGAGACAAAGGATAAGATCATCAACGAAGCCAAGGACCAGGCCAAGTTGGAAGCCAACAAGATCATTGCCGATGCACAGGCTGCTATCGAAGGCCAAAAGATGGCTGCCATCACGGAAGTGAAGAACCAGGTTGGCAATCTCGTAGTAGAGGTGTCGGAAAAAATATTGCGTCGCGAACTGGCTAATAAGAGCGAGCAGGAAAAATATATCAAAGAACTGGCCAACGAAGTGAAGTTGAACTAAAAGCCCTACAAGAACATGCCCAACCCACGTTTAGCCGCCAGATATGCCAAATCCCTCCTCGACCTGGCCATTGAAAAAGGTCAGCTGGATGCTGTTTACAACGATACGCTGTTCCTACAGGGTATTATCCGCAGCAGCAGGGAGCTGGCCAATCTGTTGAAGAGCCCCATCATAAAGTCGGATAAAAAAGACAAAATATTAGATGCTGTTACTGGCGGAAAGGTCTCCGTGATCACCGCGCAGTTTATCAAGCTGCTGATCGCCAAGGGGCGTGAGGTATATCTTGCCGAGATCGTCAATGCATTTATCGATCAGTATAAAGAATACAAGGGAATACAGACCGTGAAGCTCACCACGGCTGTTCCTGTCAGCGAAGAGCTGAAAAAGGCCATCGTCGACAAGGTCGGCGCCGACAAGAACCTGAAGAGTATCGAGCTGGTCACGGCTGTCGATGAAAAGCTGATCGGAGGTTTTGTGCTGGAGATTGGGGATGAATTGGTAGACGGCAGTATTGCATTTGACCTGAAGAACATTAAAAAACAATTCCAGAACAACGACTTTATCTATAAGATAAGGTAATCGTTTATTACATCAAACAGACAACTAGATAAATTATGGCAGAGATCAAACCAGATGAAATTTCAGCAATATTGCGCCAGCAATTGAGCAATTTCAATGTTTCCGCTGAGCTGGAAGAAGTAGGCACCGTACTGCAGGTAGGTGACGGGATCGCCCGTGTCTATGGCCTGAGCAATGTCAGTGCCGGGGAGCTGGTAGAATTCGAGAATGGCGTAAGAGCCATTGCCCTCAACCTGGAAGAGGACAACGTGGGTGTGGTATTGATGGGAGAGAGCGGGGAGATCAAGGAAGGCGCTAAGGTCCGTCGTACCGGCAACATTGCCTCTATCAACGTAGGGGACGGCATGCTGGGCCGCGTGGTCAATACGCTGGGTGAGCCCATCGACGGGAAAGGTCCTATTGCAGGTGAGCGTTATGAGATGCCCCTGGAACGTAAGGCCCCCGGTGTTATCTTCCGTGAGCCCGTAAAGGAGCCCCTCCAGACTGGTATCAAAGCCATCGACGCCATGATCCCTATCGGCCGCGGACAGCGTGAGCTGATCATCGGCGACCGGCAGACAGGTAAGACTGCTATTGCCATCGATACCATTATCAATCAAAAGGAATTCTACAAAGCAGGCAAGCCTGTTTATTGTATATATGTAGCCATTGGTCAGAAGGCGTCCACTGTTGCGGGTGTGATGAAGACCTTGGCTGACAACGGGGCTCTCGACTACACCGTGATCGTTGCCGCATCGGCCTCCGATCCTGCTCCGTTGCAATTCTACGCTCCTTTCGCCGGCGCGGCTATCGGTGAGTTCTTCCGTGATACGGGACGTCCCGCGCTCATCATTTATGATGACCTTTCCAAACAGGCCGTTGCTTACCGTGAAGTATCCCTGCTGCTCCGTCGCCCTCCGGGCCGTGAGGCATATCCCGGGGACGTATTCTACCTGCACAGCCGTCTGCTCGAGCGCGCCGCCAAGGTCATCAGCGACGACAGCGTAGCCAAGAATATGAACGACCTGCCTGCATCTATCAAGCATCTTGTAAAAGGTGGTGGTTCTCTGACGGCATTGCCTATCATCGAGACACAGGCAGGTGACGTATCCGCCTATATCCCCACGAACGTGATCTCGATCACCGACGGTCAGATATTTTTGGAAGGTAACCTCTTCAACTCCGGCATACGTCCTGCTATCAACGTAGGTATCTCCGTGAGCCGTGTGGGTGGTAATGCGCAGATCAAATCGATGAAGAAAGTCGCCGGTACCCTGAAGCTGGACCAGGCCCTTTATCGTGAGATGGAAGCTTTCTCCAAGTTCGGTGGTGACCTGGATGCTGCTACGAAGCTGGTTATCGACAAGGGCGCCCGTAACGTGGAGATCCTGAAGCAGCCGCAGTACACGCCTTTCACCGTGGAAAAGCAGGTAGCGATCATCTATCTTGGCACACAAGGTTTGCTGAGGTCTGTGCCTGTACGTAAGATCAAGGAATTTGAAGATCATTTCCTGCTGGAAATGGAGAACAAGCTGCCGGATGTGCTGGCAGAGTTCAAGAAAGGCAATCTGTCGGATGACGGTATAAAAAGGATGGTGGAGCTGGCAAATGGCCTGATCCCCCAGTATAAATAAGCGCTTTTTATAGAGATAAAAAAACCACGCATTTGCGTGGTTTTTTTTTGTTTTCGGCCCTCGGGTCAAGTGGAAAGTACCCTCGGACCGAAAACGTCTAATGATGGTCCTTCGGACAACTGGCCTGTGGCCAGTTTTTTTTTAGGCAAAGGCTTGCACATTTCGATTTTTTTGGCAATCTTTACAACGTCAACACGACATCCTCCAAGATCCGGAAAAACAATCCGAATCATTTATTTCCAACATCACTTTTCTTCTGATCATCCGTACGAAAGCCACTTTTATTTACTGTTTTTTCCAATTTCTGGCTCATTAGTCAATTATACTATCATGGGCGTTGTTCAGCCTGCCTGTAGCAAGGTGGGCAGATGACAGCGACTGTATATAATATTCAACGATTTAGTTTTAAAGGGTACGATCAACAACCGCCGGGCTTGTCTAAGCCTGGCTTTTTTTTGGGGGGGGGAGACTATTCTCAGGTATGCGGGCCTTCGGCCCGGGCTTTTACACGGACGCTGTCTTATTGCCCTTCGGGCAGACGGCCTGTGGCCGTCTGTGACCCGCTTTCACCGGCCCAATCCGGTGTTTTACCGGCAAAATGCCCTTCCTGGCTGAAAATGCTCTTTGAGGGGTTGGTTTATAAAATAAACTAGTTTAGTTTTACGATAAATTTATGAGAGAATGAAACGCACTGCCTTATTTATAGCCTTTATCCTGATCACTGCCGGGCTTTTTGCCCAGACTTCCATCTCGGGTACGGTAAAAGATCCTAAGGGCCATCCTATCCGCGGGGCCAGCATTACCATAAAGGACTCCTATGATGGCGCTACGGCCGACAGCACCGGGGCTTTTCGCTTCAGGACGACCGAAAAAGGGACAATGACCATCACTATTACCAACATCGGCTATAACCCCGTAGAACAGCCTGTAAACCTCACAGGAGCGCCTATTACCCTCCATATTGTCATGAAGGAGCAGCTTAGCGAGCTGAAGGCGGTAACCATTACCGCCGGCTCTTTCACAGCAGGGGATGCCAAGAGAGGGGCCGTCCTAAGCAGTCTGGATGTGGCCACTACCGCCGGCTCGAATGCCGATATTACTGCTGCTCTCAAGACCTTGCCCGGAGCCCAGCAGGTGGGGGAGCAGGAGGGGCTGTTTGTCCGGGGTGGCGCGGGGTATGAGGCGAAACAGTATATTGACGGCACCCTCGTCAACAATCCCTATTATACCAGCGTACCGGACATTGCGACCAGGGGAAGGTTCTCTCCTTTCCTGTTCAAGGGGACGGTATTCAGCACCGGGGGTTATTCCGCCCTCTATGGCCAGGCCTTGTCATCCGTCGTATTGCTGGAATCCATCGACCTCCCCGAAAAGTCGGAGATAGATGCCAGCATCTCACCTATTCTGGTGGGCATCGGCACCCAGCAGCTGGCGAAGGACAAAAAGTCTTCCTATGGCATCACGTATAACTATGTCAATGTAGGGCTGTATTTCAAGGCTATCAAGCAGGAGCCGGACTATTTCAAGATGCCGCAGTTCCATAATGGCGATGCCAATTTCCGTATCCGGACAAAGAACGGGGGTATGATCAAGTACTATACTACGTTTGCCTATAACGAGCTGGGGCTTCGCAGACAGGATATCGACAGCCTGTATACGAAGGATGCTTTTGGGCTCACCAACCACAATTGGTACAACAACCTCAGCTGGCGGGAGTATTTGAACAATGGTTGGAAAATGGACCTGGGCGCCAGCTACAGCACCAACCTGGACAACCTGGGCCAACAGATACAGGACGCTTACAACCAGCCGAAATCCTTTCCGGACACCGTATTCTGGATGAAGGGAAAGACCTTTGCCATCGATCAGAACCAGCAGCTGTCACAGATAAAGGCCGTGTTTGACAAGAAATTGGGGGGTATCAGCTCCATCCGATTTGGCAGCGAATACTGGTATTCCTATAACGACCAGCATTACCGGAGCCCTCTATACAATATGGATTCGCTGTATAAGTTCAGGGATCATTTCAATGCGGTCTTTGTGGAGTCGGATATATTCCTTACCAACGAGCTGGCGGCGAAGGTTGGACTTCGTTACGAGCATTCTTCCGTTATCCATCGTAGTGATCTTGCTCCCAGGGTATCCCTTGCCTATCGAACAGGGCCAGAGGCGCAGGTCTCGGTGGCCTATGGCGTCTTCTATCAAAAGCCGGAGAGCAGCCAGCTGTTCTATACAAAGAATGTGGGCTTTACCAGGGCGACCCACTATATCATCAACTATCAGAAGATGTCCAAGGACAGGATATTCCGGATAGAGGCGTACTATAAGAAATATGAGGACCTCATCAAGACCGTGCCCGTATATTATAACTATTCGCTCTATAATAACTCCGGTAGCGGCTATGCCAAAGGGTTTGAGTTGTTCTGGAGGGATAAAAAGACCATCAAGGATTTCGACTACTGGATCAGCTATTCTTACCTGGATACGAAGCGCAATTACCTGAACTATACCGAGCAGCTGATGCCGAACTTTGCCGCCAGGCACACGGCGTCCATCGTGACGAAGAAGTTCTTTACCAAGATCAAGTCGGGGTTCAACCTTACCTATAGCTATGCTACGGGAAGACCCTATTACAATTTCGTATTGGCCAACGGACCGAAGTTCGAGCTGGCCGAACAGGGTAAGACCAAGTCCTACCAGTCCCTGAACTTTAGTGCAGAATATGTGCCGAGCATAGGCAAGCCCAAGGCAAAGACCTTTATCGTGCTTTTTGCCAGCATGAGCAACGTATTAGGATATAATGCGGTGTATGGATATAATTACTCTTACAGCGGACAGTACAAGCAGCCTATCACGCCGCCGGCCAACCGGTTTTATTTCATCGGCTGTTTCCTGAGCTGGGGTGTGGATCGCAGTCAGGACGCCATCAATAATAATTTATAACCCGGAGCGACTGGAAGGAGCTCGCCCATAACCGAGCTAGGCGAAGGTTACGACCGAGGAGGACCGTGTCGAAGCAGGTCCGACGAAGGCCTCAGACATTAGCGATTTGCGGGAATTGGGCTACATTTACTCGAAGCCCAATTCCGCCACAATAACAAAACAATTCTTAACTTCTTAAATTAAAACTATGAAGAAGCTGATCTTTTCGCTCGCCCTGCTGGTCTCTATTGCCGCCAGCGCCCAATCGGACAAATATACCCAAATGATGCAAAAGAACATTGCATTATTGGATTCTGCCAAGAGCATCGATGATCTGCAGAGCCTGGCCAGCACTTTTGATCGCATAGGCGATGCAGAAAAGACGAAATGGCTGCCTTATTATTATGCCGCATTGGCCCAGACCTGGGTAGGCTGGAATCCCACCGTGCAGGATAAGGATGCCAACTCTGCCAAGATCAATGCCTATCTGGCAAAGGCCGAAGCTCTCGAAAAGAATTCCGAGCTATATGCCGTCGAAAATATGTCTGCTACCCAGCAGATGCTGGTAGATCCGCAGACCCGCTGGGCGACTTATGGCAAGACGGCCGGTGAAGCGTTGCAGAAAGGTCTGCAGGCCGACCCCAATAATCCCCGTTTGTATTATCTGCAAGGCATGAGCCTCTTTGGCACGCCTACTCAATTCGGCGGTGGAAAGGATAAGGCCAAGCCTTTGTTCGAGAAATCAGTATCGTTGTATAAGACAGCCCATCCTGAACCGCTGGCTCCTACCTGGGGGCAGCAACAGGCAGAAGCTATGCTGGAGCAATGTGGTAAATAAATAACTTTTATGATCTGCCGGACTAACGTCCGGCGGATTTTTCAGTATGGAAAAAGAATTTTCTACCCAGGAAAGCCTGCAGCTGATATCGCAGATGATCAGCAAAGCCAAGGACGACTATATCGAGACGGGTGTCACCGCGCTGATGTGGGGGGCTATCATTACCTTCTGCTCACTGGTGGCTCTTGTCAAATATCTTTTCTTCCCTAAGATGGGCTGGCTGGATACTGTCTGGTGGCTCACTTTTTTAGGTATCATCCCCCAGATAGTCATTGCGCGGCGGGAAAGGAAGCTGCGGAAATACAAGGGGCATGACGATCAGCTTCGTGGAGGCATCTGGCTAAGCTTTGGCGCCGCCATGATCCTAATGAACTATTTTTTGCTCCGATATGATTTCGTGCAACCCATTTCGGTATATCTGGTCCTGTACGGCATTCCGACCTTTGCCATCGGCTTTGGCAGGAGGTTCCGGCCCATGGTCATCGGTGGTATTGCCTGCTGGGTATTCGCTATATTGAGCTCGCTTACTCCCGACCCCTGGGCATTGCTTTATCTGGCGGCGGGATCGCAGCTTGCGTGGTTCATACCGGGACTGATACTGAGAAAAAGATATCTGAAAGTAAAGATGAAAAATGTTTAAGGACCTCAACCCCATATTACACTCCCAATTGAGGCTGGCAGTGATCTCCGTCCTGATCAGCGTGAAAGAGGCTGAATTCACCTTTCTCAGGGAAAAGACCAATGCCACGGCCGGGAATCTCAGCGTACAGATCAACAAACTGAAGGAGGCCGGCTACATCGACGTAGCCAAGCAATTCAAGGATAATTACCCTCAGACCATTTGTAAGATAACCCCTCAGGGTGTGGTGGCTTTTGAGCAGTATGTAAAAGACTTGCAGTCGTACCTGGATATTAAAAAATAGGAGTCCTGACGGCCTAAAGCAAGAGCCCCTGTAAGGGGCTCTTGTGTACTTACCATTCAATTCTTGCTCACTAGCTCTTTGCAAGCCGCATAGTCAGGCGTTCGTTGCTGTTGATGATCACTTCCAGCTGATACATGCCGGGCTGCAGCGCATGCGTATCTTCAAGATCAAAGGTGTTGGCGCCGTTCTCACCCATAGCCGTCTTCCTTATGATCTCACTGCCATTGTTATCTGTCACCTTCATCATCACAAAGGATTTTTCCTTCAATTGTACATTCACCTGAATATCGTTCACAACAGGGTCGGGAGTGACGCTCACCGACTCTACACTCTTGGTGCCATAGGTCCTTACGATGAGCACTTTGGAATAAGTTATTCTGTTCGCGGCGTCTATCTGACGGAGACGATAATAAAGATCGTTGCTCTTTGCTTTGTGATCATTCACTTTGTCGGTAAAGGAATAGCTTGTACCGGCAGCCGTCACATCTCCCACTTTTTGGAAATAGTCGCCATCCATGCTTCTTTCTACTTCAAAGTGTGCGCTGTGGTTGTCGGTGGAGGCAACCCAGTTGATATCCACGGCGTTCTTCCTGTACAGCGCCTGGAAGTTGGTCAGCGTGCTTCGTACGGGGAATCGGATGGTGGCTACCGTGTTGATGCTGCAGAGGCTGGGGCTGCCGTTGTCACACACTTTGTAGGTGAAGTGGGTGGAAGACCCTGTAAAACCATCTTTAGGAGTGAAGGCAAACCCGCCATCTTTCTTAAGGTCTACGCTGCCATCGGGAGATTCTTCCAGCAGGTAGGCCGTCATGGTCTCGTGATTGGGATCATAGTCATTGCTCAGCACATTTCCGTTAGCGGTATGAGAAGCCGTACCCATGAATTTATCGCGCAGCGTCACGGGAGCTGTGTTGCAGGCAGAAGCATAGTGCGTAGATGCGTCGATGGACAGCTGGTCGATGGCGATCCGTTCGCTGCCGCCGACACCCTGGTAGTTGATATATAATTTATACCCGCCGGCTGTGGCAGACAAGACCTTATTATACGTGTAGACCGTGGTATTGTCCAGACCTGTGAGCTCCATGCTGTCCAATAACATAACAGGTTTGTTGTTGGCGTCCGTGGTGTATACCTTGATCCATCTCCTGTCCTTTACAGGCAGGTTGAATTTATAGGTAAAAGAGACGGTAACGGGGCCATTGAGATCCAGCAGGGGGGTGAAGATACCCGTCATTTCCGTAGCGCTGCCGCCCGTTCCGGATACCATGGCGCCATCCCCTTCCATATTGGGGGTCCAGCCATTACGATTGACGTCAAAGTCGGCAAAAAACCAGCAATTGCCTTGCAAAAAACCCTTTATTTCTGTGAGTTTAATGCCTTTACGGGAGTTGAAATTGTCGGAAGTAGCTGCATGTGCCGGAGAAAGACCGAAGGTCAGGGCAGAAGCAAACAGTAAGGCGAAAAAGTTCCTTTTCATCTTTGTAATTTTCAGAAGGTGAATAATCTGTGAGCGTAAACACGGCGATTCAAAGGAAGGAACTAGTATATAAGCACAACTGTGGTACAGTTAAAACTAAACGTTGTTTGGCTTTTTTCGGGGATAATAAATTTAGCGAGGATTGACGTAGGAGATGGTGGAACAAATATAGAGAACACATTCCGGTTTTGCAAGCCTCCAAAGAAAATTTTGAAATTCGGGGGCTGCGGGCGATCAATCCCGTGTGAGAATTGTTGATAGGATGTGGCCGGCTCACCTCCGGCGGGCCAACGTAAATTACATTGATATTCAATAATATGTCTTCAGTCATCCGGGTCACCGGTCTTACCAAACATTTTTCAGCATCCTGGAGCCCCTGGAAGGGGCTCGTCCGAAGGACAGACATTAGCGATATGCGGGAATTGGGCTATTTTTCGGACAAGACCAATTACCGTACTTTAAAAGCTGTCGACGGACTGTCCTTTTCGGTGGAGCAAACGGATATATATGGTTTTTTGGGGCAGAACGGTGCCGGGAAGTCCACTACCATCCGGATGTTGCTTACGCTGATTGCGCCAACCGATGGCCAGATAGAGATCTTCGGAATGGATCTGAGAACGCATCGCAGGGAAATATTACGGAGGGTAGGCGCCGTTATCGAGCGGCCCGACCTCTATAAGTATCTTACTGCCTATGAGAACCTTTCTTTGTTTGCGCGTATGAGCGGTATCCGTCCTTCTTCCCGTATTCTGATGCAGCAACTGGAGCAGGTAGGGCTGGCGGAAAGAGCCCATAGTAAGGTGAGGACCTTTTCGCAGGGGATGAAGCAAAGATTGGGCATTGCCGTAGCTTTGGTCCATAATCCCGACCTCGTTATCCTTGACGAACCCACCAATGGGCTGGATCCCCAGGGTATCGCGGATGTCCGCAATCTCATCCTGCATCTCAGCGGCCATGAAAAAAAGACGTTGCTGGTGTCCTCCCATCTGTTGAGTGAAATGGAAATTATAGCTAATCGTATGCTAATTATCGATAAAGGGAGGAAGATCGTGGAGGGAAAGGTGTTGGAGCTGTTCGATCCGGGACAAACTCTGGTGGAATTGGATACTCCTGATGGAGCCCTGGCCGAGGAAATGCTGTGCCGGAGTCCATGGCAGGAATGTCTCCAATCTCGCAAGGACGGGAAGCTCCTGTTGAAAATGGACAAGACACGAATACCTTCCTTTGTGCGTGACCTTGTCCAGCAGGGTGTGCCTGTTGCCGCCATCCGGCCCCGGCATTCGCTGGAAGATTATTTTTTATCATTGACAACCGCCAATCAGCATGTGGAAGCTTTTACAGATAGAGCTGTTTAAAATATTCAAACGTCCCCGTACCTATATCCCTTTTGCGGCCATCGCCGCCATCATCCTCATCATCCAACTGGGATTGAAATTTGACGGGCAGTCCTATCTGGAGATGGGAATGAGCAGCGTGTCCGATACCTTTTCCATACCCTATTCATTGATCATGAACGGCTACCTGGTGGCGTTTGTCATCCTCAATACCCTGCTGATCCAGATCCCATTGCTGGTAGCCCTCGTGGCCGGCGATATGGTGGCGGGAGAAGCCAATATGGGTACACTTCGTCTGCTGGTGACCCGGCCCGTGAGTCGTACCCAACTGATGCTGGTGAAGTTCGGCGCCAGCGTCATCTATACCATTCTGCTGCTGATATGGATGGCCTTGCTGGCCCTGTTCCTCAGCATGTGGCTTTTTGGCACCAACGACCTTGTCATTGCACGCGACACCGTGATCGAACATATCCGTAAGACAGACGTCCTATGGCGATATATAGCCGCCTTTGGGTATGCAATGGTTGCGCTTAGCACCGTGGCCGCCCTGGCTTTTTTGTTGTCGGTGTTTGCAGAGAATTCTATCGGTCCCATTGTAGCCACTATCAGCATCGTCGTCGTGCTCACCATCCTGTCGGAAATGCGCATACCTATTTACGATAATACCGTAAAGCCATGGCTTTTTACCTCCCATATGCTGGCGTGGAAGGGATTCTTTTATTCCCAGTCTGATGGGCAGGGAGGCACTATACCCGGCTCCATCGAAAACCTCCCATCCGTACTCAAAAGTCTGGGCATATTGCTGGCTTATATAGCTGCGTTTGTAACTGCCGCCATATGGGCATTTCGAAAAAAAGATATTTTGAGTTAATGCATTTGTTATGAACAAAATTTTTTTGCTCCTGGCTGGCCTGTTGTTGACATTGGGCGTCTTTGCGCAGCCGGCGTCCGAACTGTTACAAAAGATCCGTGCCCGCCTGGACCGGGTCAATGACTACCAGGCCTCGGGCACCATGAAGACAAATGTGAGCTTTTTGAAAGAGCCGGAGGCTTCCGTCACTGTTTATTTTAAAAAGCCGGATAAGCTAAAGATCAGGAATGATAAAGGGATCTCTTTTGTTCCGAAAGGAGCGGTAACTATCAGCCTCAACAATCTGCTGAAAGGCTCCTATACCGTGCTGGATGCGGGGACCGATACTGCCCAGGGACAGAAAGTAAGATTGATCAAGCTGTTGCCACAGGACGAGAATGCGGACCTTGTGCTATCTACTTTTTGGGTGGACGAAAGCCGCCTGGTCATTCTGCGGGCACGTACCACCACGCGTGACAACGGTACTTATGATGTGGAATTGCGATACGGGAAATATATTGCCTATGCCCTGCCGGATAAAGTGCTCTTCACTTTTAATGTCAAGAATTATAAGTTACCCAAGGGCATCACCTTCGACTATGATGACGGATCACCCCAAAAAAAGCAGCTTGCCGGCGATGGGCGTGGTAGGGTAGAGCTGACTTATAGCTCGTATATCATCAACAAGGGGGTGCCCGACAGCGTGTTCCAGTGAGTTAGTTCTCTTCGATCTTTTCGTCTTCTGCGTTAGCCAGGACCACCTGGCCCATCTTCTTCAGCGGGTTCTTTCTATTCTCTTCATATTCTTGTCTGTTGCGGATAATATCTATACAAGCATAGATAGAGGCCAGGAAGGAGGTGGCGTCGGCCTTGTTCTTGCCGGCGATGTCGAAGGCCGTACCATGGTCGGGTGAGGTCCTGACCATCGGCAGTCCGGCTGTATAATTTACTCCTTCACCGGAAGCCAGTGATTTGAAGGGGATCAATCCCTGGTCGTGGTACATGGCCAGCACCGCGTCAAACCGGGAGTGATAATTACGGGCAAAGAAAGCGTCGGCGCTATAGGGTCCGAATACCAGCATATTGTGTTTGGCGTCCTTGATAGCGGGCTTGATGATCTCTTCTTCTTCCTTCCCGATGAGACCTTCGTCGCCTGCATGGGGGTTCAGTCCCAAAACAGCGATACGGGGTTTGTCGATGCCAAAGTCCTTTACCAGGCTGTCCCGGAGGATATTCAGCTTGGACAAAATGGCTTCCCGGGTGATATATTTGGCGATGTCTTTGACAGGTACGTGCTCGGTGACAAGCCCTACCCGGAAGTTATCGGATACCATCAGCATCAGCACATCATTGACGTTGAAGGCATGTTTCAGATAGGGGGTATGTCCAGTGAAGTTGAAATTGGCGGATTGGGTATTTTTCTTATGAATGGGCGCCGTTACCAGTCCCTGGATCTTTTTATCCCGCAGGGCCTCAACGGCTATAGTGAGGGATTTTACGGCATAGCTGCCGCCGATGTCCGTGAGCTGTCCCGGCACGATCGCAAGCTCTTCCTCCCAGCAGTTGTAGATATTCACCTGCTTGTGTGCGATGCGGGAAAAGTCCTTTGTGCTTTGGTAATTGAAATTGGCATCCGGAATGGACTTCCGGTAGAAATTGATCAATTTATTGGAGGCAAATATGATAGGCGTACATAATTCCAGCAGACGATGATCCGAGAAGGCCTTGATGATCAGCTCGGTTCCGATACCATTCAGGTCTCCGGCGGTAATCCCTATGACAGGTCTTTGTTGTTGGCTCATTCACTTAATTTTCAGGGGTAAATGTACGATTTATTAACTTTACCCCCATTTTCATGTATACCCTCAAAAAGTCTTTAGGTCAGCATTTTCTCCGGGATGAAAATATATCCCGAAAGATAGTGGCTTCTCTTCGCGAGATCCTCCCTGCGGAAGGGGTGCGATTATTGGAGGTAGGACCCGGCGCAGGGGCTCTTACCAAATATCTCATTGAAATAGAAGGGATTGACTTCAAGGCCGTAGAGCTGGATGAAGAAAAGATCGTCTATTTACAAAAGACATGGCCTGGCCTGGCGGGGAAAATATTGCATAAAAGTGTTTTGGATATGGACAGGCCGTTCGAAGGCCCTTTTACTGTTATAGGTAATTTCCCTTATAACATCTCTACCCAGATACTTTTTAAAATGCTGGAATGGAAGGATCAACTGCTAAGCATGACCGGAATGTTCCAAAAAGAAGTGGCTCAACGGGTTGCTGCTCATCCGGGGAACAAGATCTATGGGGTGATCAGCGTTCTTATACAGGCGTTCTTTAGGGTGGAATACTTATTCGAAGTCCATGAACAGTGTTTTCAGCCTCCTCCAAAAGTAAAAAGCGCCGTAATACGTCTTTTGCCCAGGTCGGACCCGCCTCCTTTCAGAGATGAGAAAAGCTTTTTTCTATTGGTAAAGACAGCCTTTAACCAGCGAAGAAAAACATTGCGTAATGCAGTCAAGCCTCTTTTTGAGCAGACGGAAGACCCTGTTTTTGACAAGCGTGCGGAACAACTGTCCATTGAAGATTTTGCCAGGCTGACCTGGAAAATGCGATAAACTATTAACTATAGCAAGCTCATGCAAAAAGTGATCATCACTGCCAAAGTGCACGATTATCTCCGCGAAAGATTGATACAAAAAGGATACACCGTTGAATATGCGCCTCAAATGACGTATGAAGAGCTTGCTGGTTCGATTGCGGGGGTGGAAGGGCTTATCGTAACCACCCGGCTGAAGATCGATCGGACGATATTGGACAAGGCATCTTCCCTTAAATGGATCGGCCGGCTGGGCAGCGGTATGGAGCTCATCGATGTAGATTATGCTACCGCCCGCGGTATACAATGCGTCAGCAGTCCCGAGGGCAATCGGAATGCGGTGGGAGAGCATGTGCTGGGGATGTTGCTGGGGCTAATGAACAAGCTGTATACCAGCCAAATGGAAATAAAAGAAGGCAAATGGATCAGGGATGCCAACCGCGGTACGGAGCTTACCGGCAAGACCGTTGGTATCGTGGGATTTGGCAATGCGGGGGGCGCTTTTGCGAAGCTTTTGTCTTCTTTCGACGTCACTATCCTGGCATATGATAAATATAAGTTCGACTTTGCCCGGGGAAATGTCCGGGAAGCTTCTTTGGAACAGCTGGGTCGTTATGCCGATGTAATAAGCTTTCATGTTCCGTTGACGGAGGAGACTTTTCATATGGCGGGGGATAGTTTTTTCAATTCCCTGGAGAGAAAGCCCTGGTTTATCAATGCATCCAGGGGGAAGGTCCATGATACGGCGGCGCTCATCCGGGCGCTGGAAAATGGCAAGATCGCCGGGGCAGCGCTGGATGTGCTGGAAAATGAGAAGCTGGAGACGTACCCGGACATCCAGCGTCAGCAGCTCGAATGGCTGTTGAACAGACCGGATGTTCTTATTACACCCCATATTGCCGGATACAGCCATGAGGCGTTCTATAAGATGGCCAAGGTCGTATTGGAAAAACTTGGTATTTAAGCGGGCCGGACCCGACCCTTTGGCCGGGGCACGGGTGGCCGGCCATTGGGAATATTTGGTTTATATTATTTTCCCCTACCTTTGCAGAACGTAACAAATAGTGCAACGCTTTTGGATTTCTCCTAAGGCGTTGTATTTTTTTTCTTTGTTAACAAAGCGGACATGCATGTTCGTTAAGCTGACATGCGTGGTCGTTAACAAAGAGGACCACAGGTCCTCTGGCCGAAGGCCCATCATAAGACCGTGCACTGGGGATGGGTTATTTTTCGGTGTAAACCAGACCCGGGGCACATCTAAGGAGGCAACTATGAGTGGTTTTACCTATTTTACCAGGGAAGCATTGGAACAATTGAAGTCCGATCTGCAACGGCTGAAGACCGTCGAAAGACAAGCAGCTTCTAAAGCCATTGCGGAAGCCCGTGAAAAAGGTGATCTCCGCGAGAATGCCGAATACGATGCGGCTAAAGAGGCGCAGGGATTGCTGGAAGCAAAGATCCAAAAGCTGGAGGGCGACCTTGTCAACGCACGTATCATAGATGAAAGCAGTATCGATACCAGCAAGGTATCCATATTGACCAAGGTCACTGTTACCAATCTGACCAATAAAAAGCAAATGACCTATCACCTCGTGTCGGAAAAAGAAGCCGACCTTAAATTGGGAAAGATATCCGTGACATCTCCCATCGGGAAAGGTTTGTTGGGCAAGCAGGTAGGGGAAGTAGCCGATGTACAGGTGCCTGCCGGAAGACTCCAGTTCAAAATAGAAAATATTACCGTGTGACAATTTTCTCAAAGATCATTGCGGGGGAGATACCATCGTACAAGATCGCGGAGGACGATAAGTTCTTTGCGTTCCTGGATATATTCCCTTTGCGGGAAGGGCATGTGCTGGTGGTCCCGAAGATAGAAGTAGATAAATTCTTCGATGTGCCGGATGACTATCTGGCCCGGATGCTGGTATTTGCCAAGCCTATTGCGCATGCCATTGAAGCAGCATTCTCTTGTGATCGTTGCGGGCTGTCCGTCGTCGGATTGGAGGTCCCTCATGCTCATTTGCACCTGATACCTATCAACAGCGCGGATGATCTTAATTTCACCCGGGGGAAGCTCAAACTTAGCCCCGAACAATTGAAAGCTGCACAGCAAAAAATTATTCGCCACCTCGGTTAGCCATTCGCGAATGAAACAGATCTTACTTACAGCCGTCATCGTCATTGCCAGCGGGGCCTTCTATTCGAATCCCGCTGCATCCCGCAGTCCCCTGACCATCGAAAGGGTATCCGCCGACATGATCATCCGGCAGGTACAGCAGGGTAAATCCGTAACGTTGAGAGGGGCGTTGTACTACCAGCGGAACGGCAACCTGGTTACTCATTTTGTTTACCCCAAGGAGTATATGATCGTCGCCAACAAGCTGGGTGAGACAAAGCTTTACGATCCGATGAAGAATACTGTCGTCCAATACCAGAATTTTTTGTTCAGCACGCAGTCTTCCCAATTCTACTATTTCTTTTCAGGGAAAGTATCCGATATGGGGTTGACCCGCATTGGCTATGTACAGGATAAGACGTACAACGAAGCAGGCATGCTGGTGACGGAATGGAAGTTAAAGACGCCGGATAAAAAGGCGGTGATACAGCGTATCAAGATCGTCTATGATGGACAGCGGCCTGTCTATATGCATTATGAAGAGGCCGGCGGCAGGGTATTTCGAAAGGTGTACTATTACAACTACCAGATGCTGGACACCTATTATTTCCCATCCACTACGACCGAGATATTATACGATAAAGGCGATTCAGTGGTTTCCAAGACCAACTATACGGATTTTAAGCTCAATGAAAATACAGCGGCCGGCTGGTTCAACTATACCATTCCCCGAAACGCAAAGATCGAGCAATGATAAAACTCTTTTTTTTGTTCTTTCCCCTTTTATTTGCGCTGTCTGTTCGGGCACAAACGGCAGAGGACCTGGCGCTCGTCAAGGGGCAGAATTTCACGACGCCCGATGAATTTGCTCATTATCATGGACCCGTCAACAACGAAAAAGCCCTTCAGAACAAGCACCATAATGTCATTGCCCAATACAACCCTGTCTCGCTGATCCTGAAAGGAGCATTATTAGGCTATCAAAAGATACTGTCCCAGCAGCTGGCAAGGAACTGCCCCTATGAGATATCCTGTTCCAATTTCAGCAAGCAGGCTATACGGGAGTTTGGCGTGTTCAAGGGGGTCTTTATCAGTGCGGACCGAATCCTTCGTTGCAACCGTATCGGGTATGAGGATGTATCGCCCCTCAGCATCAATCCTGCCACAGGCCGTATCATTGACTCCCCCAATATGTACCGATGAAGAGCTTATGCCTTTTGCTTCTGCTGTTCCTGTCTTTTTCCTGTGTACGTGCCCAGCAATTCGAGTTCTCAAAGGAGCTGCGGTTTGCTCAATATCTACAGGATAAGGAGGCCGTGCCCGAAGCCATACGTGTATTGGAACTGGTTGATACAACGGCTCTTTCGCGGGCGCAGAAGGATTCACTTTTTTATATGTTAGGATGGGCAGCCTACAGCACCCGGCAGCTGGACAGATCCATCGGCAGTTTTTTAAAAGTTTCGGTTGATTTTTCGAAGTATGATAAGTCCCGGTTTTTCGCCGCCTATTGTCAGGCTTTTCAGGGACGTGTGGATTCCGCCTCCGACGGTCTGCGGCAACTGGTCCTTCCCGATAGTACCCTACGGGAATTACGGAGTCTTCAGCTGGCAGGTATCGCGCTCCTGAAAAGGGATTACAGCGCCTTCCTTCCCCAACAGCAGCAGTTTACTTATTCTTCGTATATTTTTGAAAAGGAGGAGCGCCGGATGCAGCTGTATTATGACAAGCTGAAGGCGTTCAAACACAAGAGCCCTGCTCTGGCGGGCATCTATAGTGCGCTGGTGCCCGGCCTTGGAAAATGGTATGCCGGAAAAAAGAAGCAGGGTATTGCCGCATTCTTACCTGTGATCTCCCTGGCGGCGCTGACCTATGAGGCTTACCGCAAGGACGGCGTGAAGAGTGCCCGCTTTATTGGCTTTGGCACGCTGTTCACTATCTTTTACATTGGGGACATCTGGGGCAGCACATTGTCTGTTAAGATACGCAGGAATGAATTTTATAAGGAATATGACACTAAGATACTGTTTGACATGCATATCCCTCTTCGTAATTTTTTCAACTAGGGGGCAGGATGTCCGGAGACAGGATTTCTCCATGCAGGACATTCGGGTACAGGCTGACAGCCTGTACAAGGCAGGGCGTTATTTCGATGCGTCCATTGGCTATGAACGTATCTTATTCGAAAGCAACGACCCTTCCTGGCAGCTCATCGCCATCTATGGAAAGACGCGTTGTCTGAAGCAGGAAGGGCTCTATGACCAGGGCATGACTTTTTTGGAGAACTGGCAGGCCTATCCTTTCCCCGACAGCAGCCAGGCGGAGATACATTACCAGCAGGCGCTTTGCACGTATCTGGGACATCATTTCGAGAATGTGCTCTCCCTGGTGGACCGGTGGTCTTATGAGCATGGCGGCCGGCAGCCAACGCCGATGCTGGTGGTATTAAAGATACTTGCCCTCAATGAGCTGGGGCGATGGAAAGAAGCTTCGGATGCTTATCATACTTTTGTTGCCCAACGGGGACTCGCCGTGATGCCTTCTGATCTCTATCAGCATGTTCCACATTTGAAGAGTGTCGAAAAGGCCCAGTGGCTTTCGCAGTTCATACCCGGGGCGGGGCAGTTCTATGCCGGCCGTCCTGGTGAAGCCATTTTCAGCATACTGGTGCAGACCGCGGGTATCTGGTTTGCCGTCGTCAGTTTTGAGCAACATTATTATGTATCCGCGTGGCTCATCGGCGCGGCTCTTTTCGGCGCCTTCCATATGGGAGGGGTCAGGCGTGCCGAAGTGCTTGTCCGGCAATACAACCGGAAGAAGATGCTGGCTTTTAATGAAGCAGTCCGAGAACAGCTGCTGACGCTACTTCAACAGTGACGGGCGTTCCGTGATCTCGTGGTATTTTATCACGTCTTTTGCATAATAGTGGATGACCATGCTTTTTCGTGTCAGGGAATGGTCCTTTACGGGCATGCCGCCGTGTATGAGATTGGCATGCCAGATGAGTATATCGCCTTTTTTGGCGAGGAATACTTCCGGCTGGAGGGATTGTTGTTTTATTTGCGCTTCTATTCTGTCTTCATAATCTACATAGTCCTTGTTGCCCAGGAGCAGCGAGGTCTCTCCTTCGTTGAAATCGCTGTTCAGCAGGTAGGGCAGGCGGTGGCTGCCCGGGTAATAAAAGAGAGGGCCATTGTCGGGCTGGGTATCTTCCAGGGCGATCCAAACTGCAATCAGGTAGCCCAGGGGGTAGGTGGTCATGTGGATACTGTCCGAATGGGCCCGTTGATTGCTGCCCTGGATGAAGTTAATGGTTTGAAAAGGTACTACTTCCTTGTCCAGGATAAAGCCCAGGAGGTCCGTGAGTCTTTTGTCCTGTGTCACATTCCGGATAAGGGCGGAATGTCTGTTGGCGAACATTAGTTTCTGATCGTGGGTGGGATGCAGTTTTCCCCGTTGCACCAGCCTGTCCACTTCTGCCAGGATCGCATCTGTGGTGGTGTTGTCAAGGAAGCCTTTCCAAATAAGGTAGCCTTTATCGCTCCAGGTGAGCAGTTGCTGCTGTATGTCGGGCGGGAAGCTGTTGTAGCCTGTCCTGGTTGGGACCAGGTGGCTGGAATGGCCTGTATCGAGCCAGGCCCTGGAGGTCTTATCCGGGAAGTCTTTGCTGGAGATGGAGGCTATCAGTGGCTTATGGACATTATATGCCTGATAAGCCGCCCGGTTGTGGGAGAGGCTCCTGTAATGCAGGAGGTTGTATAGCCAGTGAAGGAATTTGAACCTTTTCATGTCTGTCTGTCCTTCGACGGGCCGCCGGAGGCGGCCTTTAATAGAAAAGGCGCCGTTAGGCGCCTTTCGCAATATTTTCTGTATAGACTACATGTTGCCGGCCCACATAAAGAACTTGGTATTGTCTACGTATGGGCTGATATCCTCATTGTGAACGATGAGCACGATGAAGTCGACCAGGGGAACGATCCCGAAGATACCGCAGAAGGTCAGGATATAACCTACCCAAGTAAGGGTTGCAGTACCCAGGTACAGGCGATGGATACCCAGACCGCCCAGGAAAAAGTCCAACAGGATGGCTGCTACGAAGGTCTTATCGCTGCTCCTGAATTGGGCCCCATGAGCTGCCATGCCGCTGGTGGCGTTTATCATCGTCTGATCCGAAAGGGCAGTGAGGCTGGCGTCTACGCTGTTGGTGAACAGTTGTTCTACCTGTTGGTCATCGACTACGTATTGGCTGCCAGTGGCTGCAAAAGCACCAACAGAGCCGAGGGCGATAAGAGCGAGCAGAAAGATCTTCTTCATAACATTTTGGGTTTTAACACGGAGTAAAAATAAACAATCCCGGCTATTTACCTAATTTTTCCCTGGAAAAAATATTCCAGCTCAAGGTCCAAGGGCTCGTTTAATACGCCCTACCTTGCACGTAGTTTTTCGGGGTTGTCCCGGATAAATGCTTCCCAGCCCGAGACTTTCTTTTTAGAAGGCTGTTTGGTTGGATTTTTTTTGGCGCCGATGCGGTCCGCAAGCTTGTTCTGAAAGTGATGGCAAACGGCCACCGCCAGTGCGTCCGATGCGTCGTAGGCCTGTATCTCCTCCGTCAGATCGAGGAGATTTTGCAACATTTTCCACACTTGTTCCTTTTCCGAGTTGCCATTACCGGTAATGGATTGCTTGATCTTTCTGGGAGAGTATTCCGTAACGGGGATGCCGGCGTTCATGGCCGTGGCGATGGCTACACCCTGGGCCCTTCCCAGTTTTAGCATACTCTGGACGTTCTTACCAAAGAAAGGGGCCTCGATGGCAAAATCGTGGGGTTGGTGCTGGCTGATCAGCTCCGATATTTTTTTATGGATAAGCCGAAGTCTTTCGTAAGCGTCCTTTTTCACCGGCAGCTTTTCCACACCCATTTCGATCAGGCTGATCCGGGGGCCGGTGCAAAGAATGAGACCGTAACCCATTATTACGGTGCCGGGATCGATCCCAAGAATTATTTTAGAGGGCTTTTGCAAAAGGACGATTATTTTTGATGCCGACTGATCGGCGTCGTTGAAAACAAATATAAAAATAATACTCAACAAGGTAGTAGGCCCCCTGGTATTCCTGGTTCTATCATGGTTTATTTGCCTGCAGGTAACGCATCAACCCGACTGGAGAGGCTCTCTGGACAGGGTTGGCAAGGCAGTGACCGGGCCTCTTTCCTGGAAATTATGGCTGGTGGTGGCATTGATGCCCGTCAACTGGGGTATAGAGGCCCGGAAATGGCAGCTGGCCTTACGGCCCATCGGCGGTATTGCCTATATCAACGCGCTAAGGGCTGTTTTTACCGGCACTACCATGGCTTCCTTCACGCCCAACAGGATGGGTGAATATCTGGGGCGTCTTTTGTATGTAAAGCAGGGGCATCGGATCGAGTCCATCTCCCTCACCATTGTCTGTAGCATGGCCCAGCTGCTGGTGACCCTGATCGTAGGGTTGGCGGGTGTCCTTTATCTACGTGCATCACATGCATTGCAGACTGCCGGAGCGCATGACAGCATTGGCTTCTGGCTCAATACCCTACTGGTTTTGGTGGTTGTTCTATTGTCAAGTTTAACATTTATTTATTTCCGCCTTTCATGGTTGCTGAGGATATTGAGCAAAATACCGGGACTGGCCAAATATCAGGCGTATGTAAAAATTTTAGAAAATTTTCACGCAACGCTCTTGTTGAGAATATTGTTCTTATCTTTTGGCAGGTATCTTGTATTCATTGCACAGTATGGCCTGATATTTCCTGTGTTTGGGGTATTGCTGACCGTCGGGCAGCTTTGGGGAGGCATAAGTGTGGTATTCCTGGTGATGGCCATTATACCCACTTTCACTTTTTTGACAGAATTGGGCCTCCGGTGGGAAACGAGCATACAGGTGCTGGAATTATTCAGCGCCAACACAATTGGAATATTTGCCGCATCGTTTGCAATATGGCTGATCAATCTGATCGTTCCGGCATTGATAGGCAGCCTGCTGATGTTGAGCATCAAAATATTTAAAAATAAATGAGATTTTTCTTTACGATTTGTATCCTACTGCTGACAGGCGTCGTCTTTCCGCAGTCCACCGGAGAAGGGGAAGATTCCTGTACAGTCCGCAATACCGCCTTCCAGGCAGGGGAAACAATCACCTATAAGGTTTATTATACCCTAGCCAGCGTATATGTTGCTGCCGGGGAAGCTACTTTCAATACTACGCTGGATCAGTTCAATGGTAAGACAACCTATCATGTGGTGGCCGATGGCAAGACCTATCCTTTTTACGACAAGTTCTTCAAGGTAAGGGATCGCTATGAGACCTATATCGACACCAACACGCTTCAGCCATATAAGTTCATCCGTAATGTCAACGAGGGTGGTTACAAGACATACGAGAACGTTACTTTCTCCAAGGGTACCAATACGGCTGTCACGACGGAAGGGGTATACAAGATCCCGTCCTGTATACAGGATGTGCTGAGCGCTATCTTCTTTGTACGCAACCTGGACTTTAATCATTTCAAGCCCGGGGATAAGATTCCCTTCGACATGTTCCTCGACAGGCAGGTGTATCACTTGTATGTCCGGTATTTGGGTAAGGAGACTATCCGTACGAAATATGCCAAATTCCGCTGTATCAAATTCAAACCGCTGCTGGTAAAGGGGACGATGTTCGAGGGTGGAGAGAAGATGACCGTCTGGGTCAGTGATGATCCCAATCATATCGCGTTGCGGGTGGAGAGCCCCATCACCGTGGGTAGCGTGAAAGTGGATATGAGCTACTACCACAATCTGCGGTATCCGTTGAGTTCGTTGGTGGATCTGTGATTATTAGCTGAGATTATTGACTATATTTTCCATCTAGTTTTAATATCCAGTAATTAGATTTTTTCGAAGAAATTTTTTTATTTCATCAATAGTAACCCCTTCTCCAATCATTACTTGAGCAATGTTCTGATAGGATTTTAGTACCAATGCAACCACCTGCGCTTCCGATAGGTTTTTTTTATTTCCTTTATTATCTGTTTTTATATATGTAAATCCAGATGTATTTGCATCCAATGCTGCAAGTGCGGCAGTTGCAGCATCAGATAATGGGATGGCCTTACTTTGAACAATTCCAACTATTCTTCCCTTTGCGTCCACCATAGGTCCACCAGAGTTGCCTGGGTTAAAAGCACCATTAAAAACTATGTGTTTAACAGTATTTCGTGGATTTGCACGATTGGGAATATAAATACGAAACCCAGAAATATAACCTACAGTAAGTAAGGCTGTACTATATTGAAAAGGGAATCCCCATGAATAAATTTGATTGCCTACTAAAATGGAATCTTCAGATTCAAATTCAAACCCGCCCTTTAGAGATGCATAGGGCGTCAGTATGGCAAGATCTTTGACACTGTCGCTTACTATGAATTTTATATCTTTTTCAAATCCATCTGAAGTTTTGACCTTTATTTGTTCTGGTTCTGCATATTTAACAACATGCCAATTAGTCAAGATAACGCCGCCTTTGATAAGAAAGCCAGACCCATGGCTCCAATTATCTGCTTGATTTGTTATTTCAAAGACATTTCGAATTTCATTGTTTTTATTGTAAACCCCCGATTTTTCGATTGTCATTTTCTGTTGATAATGGTAGATTAATGTCTTGTCCATTGACTTTCAAAAGAGAAAAAGTCAAAATTAGAGTACCAATTATTTTCATTTTGTTATGGTTTAGATGTTAGATTATATCAAAAGCATTTTCCATAATAGTAAGAAAGCTTTTTAGCATCTATGAATAAAATTGAGCAATACAGTTGAAAGATTATGCCTTGCTTATTAAGTATCAGTTAATTATGATATTTTAGAATCACGATTTTATGACATAAATTTGTTATAAATGCACACAGTTATGGGCGCAGCTAAGCTTTTAGACAAAGAAATTAACCAGTACCTTGAACATCTTAATGTACAGCAAAAAAAAGTTGTCCTCAGTGTTGTTAAGACGTTTGCCCAGGAAGAATCAGATTGGTGGGATGGGGTAGAAGATGCTGCAATGGAGTCTATTGATAGAGCTTTAAAAGAAGTAGAACAAGGTAAGGTAACACCCCACAAAGAGGTCATGAAAAAGTATAAGAAATGGCTGTCGAGATAGATTGGTCATACGAAGCTCAAACAACCTTTGATAAGAACATTTTTTTCCTACAATCAGAATGGACCGATAGGGAGGTTATCAAATTCATTGATCAAACGAATCAGGCGCTTAAACGCATAGAGCAATATCCTGAATCATATCCAAAAGGCAATAGGCGCAACAAATACCGTAAAGCCCGGCTTAATAAATACATTGTTTTATTCTATCGCTATTACAAAACAAAGGGTCGTGTGGTTTTACTGACCTTTTGGAATGTCAAGCAGGACCCTGCTAAGCTTAAGTATTAGACCTGCTCTTATACTTCCTCCAACCTGAAGATCGACGATGTCCGCACCCCCCTATCTGTCGACTGCAGCATACAACACTCGCTGTCCGGATCATGTTCCAATATGAGCACGTAACCGCCGGTGGCGGCTTCTTCCCAGAAAGATCTTTTTTCCCTGAGGGTTGTCAGGGGGAACATATCATATGCCATCACCCAGGGCAGGGGTACATGTCCCACGGAGGGGAGGAGGTCCGCCATGAATACTAGGGTTTTGCCTTTGTATTGTAGTTGCGGCAGGATCATCGCTTCTGTGTGGCCGTTGGCGATACGGACGGAAAGACCGGGGAGAATGACATTTGAGATGATGTCGAGACTGCCGCCGGGCCAGGTGGCGCCTGCCGGGGGCTGGCTGGATGCGGATGCATCCACGAATTTCAGCTGTCCACTCTCCTGTATGGGTAATATATTTTCTTTCAGGAAGGATGCCTTCTCCCGGTCATTGGGCTCTGTGGCCCATTTCCAATGGCGGCTATGGCTCCAGTAGGTGGCATTTTTGAAGGCGGGGACCAATTTGTCGTCCTCGCGCCGGATGCTTCCCCCGCAATGATCGAAATGCAGATGGGTCAACAGGACGTCCGTAATATCGTCCCGGTGAAACCCATGCTTTGCCAGGGATTTGTCCAGGGAGTCGTCGCCATGCAGGTAATAATGCCGGAAGAATCTCTCGTCCTGTTTGTCCCCGATGCCATTGTCCACCAGGATCAGCTTATTGTTTTCCTGTATCAGCAGACAGCGCATGGTCCAGGTACAGAGATTATTCTCATCGGCCGGATGTACTTTGCTCCACAGGGTCTTTGGGACTACACCAAACATGGCGCCTCCATCCAGCTTGAACCGCCCCGTCTCTATAGAATACAATTGCATAGTTAAGAATTTGAAAGGATAGCCTCTTTACGCTGCTTTACCAGGGCGGAATATAGCCAGATAAAGCCAATGGCGAAAAAGACAATGAGAAAGAGGACGGAATTCTTCATGCTGCCCGTCAGCTCTTCCAGGAAACCAAACGTGAACATGCCGATGACGATGGCGATCTTTTCCGTGAGATCATAATAGCTAAAGAAAGAGGCCGTATCCTTTGTCTCCGGCATCAGCTTTGAATAGGTGCTGCGGCTCAGGGATTGGATACCTCCCATGACAAGACCCACCGCTACTGCCAGCACATAAAATGAATATTCGATAGGAGCCTGTTTGGGCGCCAGCGTGAGACTGACCCGTGATATTTCCGCATCGAGGGTGCCTTCCGCTGCGTCGATGGCATTCAGCACGGCAGTAGAGTCGGTTGCCTTCGTTCTTCGGTCTACTAAAGTCTTTTTCTCCTTTTGAAGGAAGTCGATCCTCTCGTGATAGGGCTTCAAGGGCATTGCCATGCCTGCCGTGATATAGGCGGAGATACAAATCAAGGTCCAGAAAAGCACTACGCCCATCAGTACGCGGATATTGCCGTAACGTGCTGAAAGACGGCTCATCCAGGTGGCTCCCACGACGGCCACGAGCTGTATCAGGACCACTGTGACGATAAGCTTGGTATCCTCCAGGCCCAGCAGCTTGCTGCCGAAGAGCGTGGCTGCCAGCATCACAGTCTGTACACCCATGCTGTAAAAAAAGAAGCCCCGGAGGAAACGTTTTAGCACGGCCATTTTCCTTACCTGACCATATACCTTTTTTATTTCGGCGAAGCCTGCGGAGAATACATTTACATTGGTGACCCTGTCACGGTTGGCTTTTGGCAATACCCTAAAGGTCAGCTGTGCGAAACCTGCCCACCACAATCCTACCAGCAGAAAGGTGAGTTTGGGGCCCAGGAAGGGGTCTACTTTATCCAGTGTCAGCACCAGCGCAAAGCCGATGATCTGGAGCAGTACGCTGCCAATATAGCCAAAGGCATAACCTTTTGCGCTGACCCGGTCCTGGTCGGCAGGGGCGGCGATCTCCGGTAGATAAGCATTGTAGAATACCAGGCTGCCCGTATAGCCCAGGGATGCCATTATAAAAAAGAGGATGCCCCATCCCAGGTTCGATCCGTCAAATAGATACAAAAGACTACAGCCTGCCGCGCCCATGTAGCAGAACACCTGCATGAAATTCTTTTTGGTCCCCCGTGTGTCCGCGATGGAAGTAAGGATGGGATAGGCGATGGAGATAAGCAGATAGGCCGCTGCCAGGGCATAGTCATAAAGTGCGGAATTGACGAAGGTCCTTCCTAAAAAGGGGATGTTTTCCGACCCGAAATGCCGTTTGGTTACCGCAGTAAAATAAATGGGAAAAAAAGTGGTGGTAATAACAAGGTTGTACACTGAATTGGCCCAGTCATACATGGCCCAGCCAGTGATCACTTTTTTTGATGCGGTCTGCATAGTCGATTAAATAACGCCTCTCCACAGTAGCACCAGCATAACCAGACCGATGACGATCCGGTAGTATCCCCAAACCTTGAATCCATGTCTTTTCAGAAAGCCGATGAAGTAGCGGATGACGAATATAGATACAATGAAGGTGATGATACTGCTCATGCCCAACAGAGAAAGGCTGTTGGTGGTCAAAGCTTCGGGATGTTCCTTATGCAGGTCCCACATGCTTTTTACCGAAGCCGCCAGCATGGTGGGAACGGCGAGGAAGAAAGAGAATTCCGCGGCAGCTCTTCTACTAAGGCCCTGGCTCATACCTCCAATGATGGTGGCGGCGCTGCGGCTCAGGCCGGGGAAAAGAATGGACAGCACCTGGTAGCAGCCTATCCGGAAGGCAATGCCATTTGTTACATGGGATTCATGTTCGATATTCGGATGGCGGAACCACCGGTCGACAAACAGAAAGATAATGCCTCCAACGATCATCACGCCCGCCATAAAGTACAGGTTGCCCAGCATATGGTCGATGTACTTTTTCAGCAATGCACCGAAGACCAGGGCGGGGATGACGGCTATGATCAGCTTGGTATAGAACCTGACACGGGTGAAGTCGAAGAACTTCTTGTAATATACTACCACGACGGCCAGGATGGCGGCCAGCTGGATAACGATCTCCATCATATCCACGAACGGACTGGGCTGGACCCCGATGATGGGATTGGTAAATTTCATGTGTGCCGTGGACGAGACAGGCAGGAACTCTGTCAATCCTTCCACAATGGCGATGATAATAGCCTGGATAGGAGTCATCATGATTATGCGTTCGTCTTGGTCTTATCCTTGCGGAAAATGGCGAAGATCTCTACTACAAATCCACCCAGGATAAGGATGGGAGCGAGCGTGATCCGGGTGAAACTATACACTTCCTTGGGATTGAAGACATTCGGGTCTTTGCTTTTTCCACCTCCCATCAGGATCAGCCCCAGGGCGATAAGGACGAGGCCGATGAGCATCCACCGGTAATTGTCCTTTCCAAATAAAGGCGCTGTTTGACGGGGAGCTACCGGAGCGGCCTTTGCTGTACCAGTTGTAGCCGGCTTTTTGGGCGTTGTCGTTGCCATGAATGAGTTAAATTGAGATTATTGGCCCGCAATATAGGGAATCCGGGGCAAATGAGCATATAGGTCAGTATAGGTCGTCCAGTTTCATTTTCAGGTATTTTATCACGCTGCGGTGGGTGCTGATAAAGGAAATACAGATACCCAGCAGAACGATGATAATGAAGAGGGCGGACAGCAGGGTATAGTCCCTCAATGCCCTGATCTCCGGCAGCACCCAGGTCTCCGTGACAAAGATGACACCCAGGATAACCCCGATGGCAATGACCCCGGCAATCGCGCCGTTGATAATGGCCCGGATGTCCATGGGGCGGGCAATAAACCCGCGGGTGGCGCCTACCATTTGCATCGTCTTGATTAAGAAGCGATTGCTAAACATAGCCAGGCGTATGGTATTGTCTATGAGGATGATCACGGCAATGGATATGGCGACGGCGACCGCCAGCAGGATGATACTGACCCTCCGGATCATATCGCTGAGGTTGGACACCAGCACCTTGTTAAAATGAACCTCGCTGACCGATATATTTTGGGAAAGGTCGGTTTTGACTTTGTTGAGGGAGTCCAGGTTGGCATATTCGCTCCGGATCTTGAAGTCGACGCTGGCCGGCAGGGGGTTCTTATCCAATATGCCCGCCCAGTCCGTATTCCCATCGGCCATGAATTGTTGTTTGGCCAGGTCCTTTGTCATGAACTTGTAGGACTTCGTATAAGGCTGGGCGGCTATGTACTCTACAAGACTGGCGCTGTCCTTCGGCGAGAGATTTTCCCGAAGATATACCTGTACCTCCAGGTTTTCCTTGAAATTCTGCCCCAGCTTGTTGGCGTTGATCACGATCCATCCCAGCAGACCCAGCAGGATCAGCACCAGAGAAACGCCCACGATGGACATAAAATAGGAAGGGGTACTACGTTTAGCATATCCTTTGCCGAATTGCGCCATGATACTTTACCTTTTTGACCAACAAATTTAGCGGTTTTGCGGGCACCCGCAGCCTTTTTGCTCTTGAATTCCCCGCTGATTTTGTATTTTTACACCCTTTCTAACGATACGGACGGCCCATTATTTTAAAGAAAATGAGGCTTTTAACTTTTTCCCAACAACAAACAGCATGGAGTATAATTTCACGAGCATTGAGAAAAAATGGCAGCAGCTTTGGCAAGAGAAGGGAAGCTATAGGGTAAGCAACGACAGTTCCCGGCCCAAGTATTATGTGCTGGATATGTTCCCTTATCCCAGCGGGGCCGGGCTGCATGTGGGACATCCCCTGGGTTATATCGCCAGTGACATTTTTGCCCGTTATAAGAGGCTAAAGGGTTTCAATGTGCTCCATCCCATGGGTTATGACGCCTTTGGTCTGCCGGCCGAGCAATATGCCATCGACCATGGCATCCATCCCGCTGTGTCGACGGAGACGAATATCAATAATTTCAGACGTCAGCTGGATAATATCGGATTTTGCTTCGACTGGAGCCGGGAGTTCCGGACAAGCACGCCTTCGTACTATAAGTGGACCCAATGGATCTTTCTGCAATTGTTCGAGAGCTGGTATGATCGCAAGCAAGCCAAGGCGCGACCGATCGAGGACCTGGTGCAGTTGCTGGAGAAGGAAGGGAATGCTCATCACCCTTGTCCCGGCGAACCGCGGCTTAGGTTTACGGCGGTGGAGTGGAAGGGCTTTGATGTACGACGTAAGGAAGAGATCCTGATGAACTATCGCCTGTCCTACTGCGGACTTGGTGAGGTCAACTGGTGCGAGGCCCTTGGGACTGTTTTGGCAAATGATGAAGTTATTAATGGTGTAAGTGAGCGTGGCGGCCACCCTGTTATCAAAAAGAAATTGCGTCAGTGGTATCTCCGGATCACCGACTATGCTGACCGGCTGCTGGAAGGATTGGAAAAGGTAGACTTCAGCGATGCCATGAAAGAAATGCAGAGCAACTGGATCGGCAAGAGCTTTGGCGCGGAAGTCACGTTCGAAGTATATACGACGGCAGGCGGTGGGGGAGTTGCGGGCGGTGGCGGGGTGAAACCTCAGCTTACGGTCTATACCACCCGTCCTGACACCCTTTTCGGGGTCGACTTTATGGTCGTGGCGCCCGAGCATGAGATACTGAACAGCGTCATTCCGGACGAGCATAAGGCCGCTGTAGACGAATACCTCACGTATGTAAAGAGCCGCAGCGAGCGGGAAAGGATGGCGGAAAAGAAGATCACCGGTTGCTTCACCGGAGCCTATGCCATCCACCCCTTTAGTGGGCTGCATATCCCTATCTGGACATCCGAGTACGTGCTGGCGGGATATGGCACTGGCGCCATTATGGCCGTGCCCTGTGGGGATGAACGGGATTTTAAGTTTGCGCAGTACTTCAATATTCCCATCACCAATATCATTGGCGACGTCTATAATGGCCAGGAGGCTAATCCTACCAAGGAGGCGATCCTGGAGAACAGTGACTTCCTGGACGGGCTGGTCATGAAGGATGCCATTGTCATTGCCATCAACAGGCTGGAGGAAAAAGGCATCGGTATCCGAAAGGTGAACTATCGTATGCGTGATGCCGCCTTTAGCCGGCAACGTTATTGGGGAGAGCCGTTCCCTATCGTTTGGAAGGATGGAATTGCCGTTCCGATGGAAGAGAAAGACCTCCCGCTGGAACTGCCCCATATAGAAAAGTATGGACCCGGACCCGAGGGGGAAGGGCCGTTGGCTAACGTGCCGGAATGGACAGCCCGGCGGCTGGAGACCAATACCATGCCCGGCTATGCGGGTAGCAGCTGGTATTTCCTGCGGTATATGGACCCGCATAATGACGAGGTTTTTTGTAGCCGTGCAGCATCCGACTATTGGGGACAGGTAGACCTTTATATCGGGGGGACAGAGCATGCTGTCGGTCACTTGCTATACAGCCGTATGTGGACGAAGTTCCTCTATGACAGGGGGTGGATCGGGCATGAAGAGCCTTACAAGCGCCTGGTGAACCAGGGGATGATCCAGGGCAGCAGCCGATTTGTATACCGGCTGGAATTAAGAGGTTCACACAATATTGACGAGCTGACAAGACAGACGCCTGTATTTGTCTCGTATGGTCTGAGAGAAGGGGGAGGGGAATTGCATGAACTTGTTACTGCAGCGGTAAGGAATATATTTGATAATCCTAATATTGATTTGACGACCATTGCGGTTTCTACCCTGCATGTAGATGTAAATATCGTGGATGGCGTAGAGCTCGATCTGGAAGCTTTTAAAAAATGGCGGTCGGAATATGCCAACGCCCAGTTCGTCCTGGAGGATGGAAAATATATATGTGGTTCTGAGGTTGAGAAGATGAGTAAGTCCAAATTCAACACCGTCAACCCCGACGATCTTGTGGCCCGATATGGCGCCGATACTTTCCGCATGTACGAGATGTTCCTCGGGCCTGTAGAAGCCAGCAAACCCTGGGATACGAAGGGCATCGAAGGTGTACATCGATTCCTCCGCAAGCTCTGGCGTCTTTTCTTCGACGAGACGAAGGGCAAGATATGGACGACGGAAAACGCCACCGATGCCGAATGGAAGGTCCTTTATAAGACCATTAAAAAAGTCGAAGAGGCCACCGAACGGTTTTCTTTCAATACAGGCGTCAGCGCCCTTATGATCGGTGTCAATGAGATCACCGACCTGAATTGCCATAAGAAAGAAGTGCTGGAGAAACTGATCATCACATTGACTCCTTATGCCCCCCATGTCAGCGAAGAGCTTTGGCAGGTGATGGGTAATGAAGGCTCGATCCTGGATGCTCCATATCCAACTGTCCAGGAGAAATACCTGGTCGAATCCAGCAAGAACTACCCTGTAGCTATCAATGGCAAGACCCGCACCGAGCTGAATATTGCGCTGGATGCTACGCAACAGCAGGTGGAGGATATCGTGCTGGCCGATGATCTGGTAAAGAAATGGCTGGAGGGCAAATCCCCCAAAAAGGTCATCTATGTCAAGAACAAAATGATCAATGTGGTTGTGTGATGTAAGCGTTTACACTTATGAGTTACGGAGATGAGTGCTTGCTAAAATTTTTGCATGCGTAAAATGCGCGTTTGGGAGCATGAACATACCCTATACGTATTTTCATTATATCTATTTTCCTCATTCGTTAGCACCAAATCGTATCAAAAAGAAAAACCAAGGCTCATACTTCTGAAACCATGAACAACCACGTAGCAGCATCTGATCGGTGTGTCCTGAAACCGATTACAGCAGACCCGAGCTTCAACAAAGAGGTCGCCAAGATCATTCTCGCCACACAAGAAAAAGAAAGATTCGAGGTCGGTAAGGAATTACACGACAATGTCTGTCAGATGCTGGCGACCGTAAAGCTTTATCTCGACACAGGGTTAAAGGATGAGAACTATCTCAGAGAATTCGTTGCGCTGGGAAAAGACATGCTGCTGAACAGCATGGAGGAGCTGCGTCGTATCTCCAAATCCCTGGCGCCGCCCTCCCTGGGGTTATTGCCTCTTTTCCAGTCGCTGTCGGACCTGGTCTATACCATTCACATTGCCCGGAAAGAGATCTATCTCGACATCGATGGGCTTGACGAGGAGATGATCTCTCACGAGCTGAAGATATCCATTTACCGGATCGTACAGGAGCAGCTGAACAATATATTGAAATATGCCGAGGCCACCCGTATAGATGTTTCCATTCACCAGCAGGACAGGCGTCTGTGCATCCAGGTAAAGGATAACGGCAGGGGCTTCGATCCCGGCGATAAAAGGACCGGCATAGGCATCACGAATATGATCAGCCGGGTAAATGTGTTCGGGGGTAAGATACAGATAGATGCAGCGCCCGGGAAGGGATGTATCCTCAGCGTCCAGTTTTGCCTTTGATGATCGGCGGTTTTGGTGATCAGGGATCCCTTCGTATCTTGACTTCACCAAAACACTGGTAAATGAAAATAATTTCTTTTCTTTCTGGTCTGCTGCTGACGCAGCTCATTGCATTTGCGCAAACCACAGCGGCGCCGGGGTCGTATTCTGTTTTGAAGGCGATCTCTGGAGGGCCGATGTAAAAGGCGGACCCGCAGTGCGTCTTACCGCCATGCCGGGATATGAGACCAGTCCGCGCTTCTCGCCGGATGGGAAATGGATCGCTTTTACGGGCCGGCAGAACGGCAATGCGGACATATATATCATCCCTACGGCAGGGGGAGAGATACGCCAGCTGACCTATGGCAGCTTTACTTTACGAGCGGGGCCGGACTGGTAGACGGCTCGTTTGTACGCCTGCCTTCATGGGGCTGTTATACATTGGATGGCAAGGACATAGAGATGACGGGCGTCACACCCGATATAAAGGTGATCAATACTTTCGAGGACAAGATCAGCGGCCGGGACCCTCAGTTGGACAAGGCCATCGAGGAGGCGCTGGTCGAAATAAAGAACCGCTAATGGCCGCCCTGCGGCTCCTTGGATAAAAATAAGTAACTTACAGCAGCCGATGACAAAAGCAGCATCCATACAAGCTGTACTACAGGCACATGAGCAGGACTTCCATCCTGTCGTGCCTTTCGATCCTGCAAACGACCGGCTGTATTCTTTTGACTTTACGACGGGCAATAAGGACCTCAGCCCGGATGAGATCGCGGATACCGAAAGCTTTGCTATCTGGATCAAAGAGACCTTGCGGCAACATGGGGCCCGGTATGGCATCGGGGGTTATGGCGAACACCGTACGCTGTATGCGCGCAGCAAACATTTCGATGCGGGAGAGGAGCCCCGTCGTCTGCACCTGGGTATCGATATCTGGGGTCCTGCCGGGACCAAGGTCATGGCGCCACTGGACGGCGTCGTTCATTCTTTTGGCTTTAACAACAATGACAGCGACTATGGCGCTACGTTGATATTGACCCATAATCTGGAGGATATCGGTTTCCATATCCTGTATGGTCATCTCAGCCTGAATTCCATTAAAAACCTGTATGAAGGCCAGCATATCAGTAAGGGTGAAGTGATCGCGGAGTTCGGGATGCGTTTCGAGAATGGCAACTGGCCTCCTCATCTTCATCTTCAGATGATCCTGGAGATGGAGGGATGGAAGGGTGATTACCCAGGTGTCTGTAAATTCTCGGAGAAGGACCAATGGCTGGAGAATTGTCCTGATCCCGACAGCGTGTTGCGGATGATGCAATATGCGCGGTGAGTCCTGGAAGGCCGTCGATGGCTAAGTCAGTAAGGTGCTGCAGACGCCGGTGCCGATGAGGAAGGTGATGCCTGCGCTGGTGAGGAACCCGAGACCTACACTTCGGACCTTGCCTCCGGCGATAGCCAGCAAGCCGCCGACAATTAACCAAAGAAGGCCAAAGACACAGCAAGCCAGCCCGAAACTCAAGGCGTAATCTTTGCCAGTGGACCCTGCAGCGCTTATGAAGGCAAAGAGCATGGTCACTACAACGACTATCAGCGCGGTGATAAATTGTCTTTTCATATCAGGGCATTTTTTCTTTCCTGCTGTAATTGTTTCAGGTATTCTTCCTTTTCATCCCGATAGAACAGGTTCATTGTCTCGAAGGGCACGATTCGCCCATCTTTGTGAACGATGTGGACACAGCTTTTCTTGATGGCCCGTACGTCGAAATCCCATGCGTCGATGAAACGCATAATAATGATACGAAATAAATTGTCATACCCCAAGCCGGGCGCCTCCACGAAAGGCAGGCAGCAGAGCAGCTGTTTCATATTATTCTCTACCCTGTCGACCGAAATGCCTGTGCTGAATATGCCGATGAGATGTTTGTGCAGCTCCGTATCCTGTTCGTACACGATGGTATTGCGGCTATTGTCCAGCAGATGTGCCGGGTCGATGTAACGGGTCAGGGGAAAGGCCTGGCCGGCCAGCTTCAATGCATATCCCATCACGAGGGCGTCGGGATTACATGGAACGGGTATCAGGTCATTGGGCTGGAAGAGGGTGGTCTGTTCCAGTATCCTGCTTCGTACATCTGTCAGGGTGATCCTATCCCTGGCCGGGTCGAAATGTTCTGTACGGCCGGCTACCTGTGTGGGCTGGAAGGTGACACCTCTGACACATCGTTGCTGCAAGGCAAATTCGATGATCTTACCTATCTCATCATCGTTGACACCCTGTTGCAGGGTGACTACCAGGGTGGTGGAAAGGTTCAGTTCATTCAGGTGTTCCAGGGCTTTTAGCCGGATGTCCGTCAGGTCCCGGCCGCGCAGGCGTTCCAATGCCTCCGGCTTGAAGGAGTCGAATTGCAGGTAGATCTCGAAGTCGGGGCAATAGGCGGCCAGCCTTGCGGCAAACTCCCTGTCTTTTGCGATCCGGATACCATTGGTATTTACCATCAGGTGACGGATGGGCTTCTTCCGAGCTATGTCCAGGATGGCAAAGAAATCCGGATGCAGGGTCGGCTCCCCGCCGCTGATCTGTACCACATCCGGCCGGCCTTCGTTGGCAACGATGATATCCAGCATTTTTTCCACTTCTTCCACCGTGCGATGCCGTCCATAGTGCGGGCTGCTCATAGCATAGCAGGTGGGACAGGTGAGATTGCAGCGATCGGTGATCTCGATCACCGTCAGACAGCTGTGCTGCTCATGATCGTAACAAAGACCACAATCATAAGGGCAGCCATAAAGCGTGGGCGTGTTGAAGCGCAGCGGCGTTTCCGACGGCTTGTTATAATTACGGATGTTCTTATAATAGGTCTTGTCCGAGGCGATGAGCACCTTGAATGAGCCATGGTGCGTGCAATGTTTCAGCATATACACTTTGTCATCCTCGAAGACGATCTTGGCGTCTACTCTTCTCAGGCATTCGGGGCAGATGCTGATCGTAAAATCATAATAGGTGTATGGTCTTTCTGGCATAGCGGTATTTGCGGGAATAGGCTTTGAGCCAAATTTAGCCTAATTCCCGCAGATCGCTAATGTCTGTCCTTCGGACGAGCTCCTTCCAGTCGCTCATAGATATGAGGGGAATAATAAATAAGACCCGCCACCGCTGTTATCTGTATGGTGGAGAGGCCAAAGGGATATGTGTAATGCGGCTTGATAAAATCCAGCAGCAGACGGAACAGGCAATAAGAGATAAGAAATAGTTTGAATCGGGCGCCTTGTTCTTTTGACAACAGAGGGTCGGCTTTTTTCAACGATGCCCATAGCAAAGCCAGAAAGACGATCTCATACAATGCCACCGGATGCCGGCGAAGGCCGTCTCCTAAGTCCATTCCCCAGGGCAGGGAAGTGGGTATACCGTAGGTCTCTTCATATACGCCCATGCTAAAACATCCCACCCGACCGATGATCAGCGCCAGCAGGATGGGATAGACGAAGAGGTCGCCTGAAGCCTGTTTTTCACCAATGAGCTTTTTGACCAGCTCCACCGCCCACAGCGCGCCCAGGAAGCCACCCAGCACTGTCTTGTTCTCGTAGAAATAGAGAAGCATGTTCTTTGCGTGGAGCAGTGCAGGAGGGTCTTCCAGACCTCCTATCAGCCGGCTGCCAAACAGCGCCCCGAAGATGGCGGCTATGAGTATGCTGGTCCTGTTGGAGGAATTTATCGGATCGCCCTGGCGATGTCGCAGGTATAAAAAGTAGCGAAAGCCCACAAAAAATGAGAGGGGTTCCACCAGGGAATGTAATGGCAGATGGCTACCGCCAAAGGATATGGTATAAGGAAATGACAAGGTGACTGTAATATACTCATTTCAACAGTGACTGCACGATATCCTTCCATTCCTGCGCCAGCGAGCAGTCGGGCATGGACCTGCCGGCCCGGCGGTACCAATAACCGGCATTCCAGTTATCCCCTTCTTTGCGGTGGAGATAAGCATGTACCCATGACCCATCCGCAGCAGGTATGTCCTGCGCGATCAGGTGTGCCTGCTCCCAATCGCCTTTGCCATCGTACCACATTGCTGCCAGGGCATTGGTTATTTCTTTCGGCGGGGCCTTGTCTGATAAAGTAGTTTCAAATTGTTGCAGTGTCATAGTGATAAAGTTACGTATCGAGTTTTCTCTTTGCGAAAGTGATTTTTCCCGATAGCGTTTTTGCTTCCCGTCGTCGCGCCGCGGGGGGTGTGATCACGATACTATTGCACGCTAAATTCAACGGAGTTGGTAGCCGTTGCGTTCGGCGGTGCGCTGCATGGCTGCGTTTTTTTCATCTGCCCATCCACCAGGATCACCAGGTTATAGGTTACAGGCGTCGATGTCGTATTGTTAATTTCTGTTTGCAATTTGGCACTAAATGGCTTTGTCGTTACGACGATCGATTTGGCGCCGCCTGAAAATTGTGAAGGGTCGGTGATAACCACTGAGCTGCCCGTCTGGTCGTTGAATGTGATCGTTGTAAAATATACGTTCATAGGAGTGATTTGATATTCCACCGTGGTGGTAGAAGGTTTGCCGGAGCTTTTACTGCAGGATGGAGCGATAAAAGCCAGTACGAATAACAGTGTAAGCAAAAAAGGTGTCTTTTTCATTTTGGTCAGTTTGAGTGCTTCAAGATACAGGATTTTTACCATACGGTGGTATGGTTATTGCGGCCTGAACTGTACTAAATACCTGCTATGACGAAATATGATGCAATCATTATCGGCTCCGGTCAGGCGGGAAATCCCCTGGCTAAAAAGCTGGCCAACGCCGGCTGGAAGGTAGCGGTCATCGAGCGCAAATGGGTGGGCGGCACCTGTATCAATACCGGCTGCACGCCTACAAAGTCCATGATCGCCTCCGGGCGCATAGCCTATCTCGTTAACAGAAGCAAGGACTTTGGGATCGATGTCGCCGGCTGGTCCGTGGACATGCAGGAGATCGTACGACGCAAGAATGCCATCGTACTGGCCTCACGCGAGTCCGTCATGAAGGGATTATTAAAGCCTGCCAATATCAAGACCGAGTTTGGCAATGCCGTGTTCACGGGGGAGAGGGAAGTTACGGTGACAGAGGAAGACGGGTCGCAATCTACTCTCACGGCGCCCCATATCTTTATCAACACAGGGACCAGTCCTACCATACCATCTATACCCGGATTGGGTTCGTCGGGGTTTCTCACTTCCGACACCATCATGGATGTGATGGAGGCGCCCCGCCACCTGGTGATCATCGGCGGCAGCTATATCGCCCTGGAATTCGGGCAGCTGTACCGGAGGCTTGGGAGCGAGGTCACCGTCATCGAGAGCAGTGCGCATTTTTTACCAAAGGAAGATGAGGATATCGCTACGGCGCTGAAAAAGATATTGGAGGATGACGGGATAAAGATCCTTGTGAATACGAAGGTAACAGAGGTGGTTCGTAGGCAGGAAGGAGTAACGGTCAGCTGTGGCACGGAAACCATTACCGGCTCCCATCTCCTGGTGGCCGCAGGCAGGACCGCCAATACGGCTGCGCTGGGTCTTATGTCCGGGGCAAGCGGCATTCAGCTGGACGACCATGGCTTTATCCGTACGAATGATAAGCTGGAAACCAATGTCCCGGGTATCTATGCCCTGGGAGATGTGAAGGGTGGTCCCCAGTTCACCCATCTTTCCTACAACGATCATCTCATCGTATATAAGAACCTGATAGAGAAGGGTAATGAGAGCATTGCCTCCCGCCAGCCCATCTATTGTCTTTTCACGGACCCGGAGCTGGGCAGGGTGGGGCTTACGGAAAGGCAGGCCCGGGAAAAAGGCCTGAACATAAAGGTAGCCACCATGCCCGCCAGCTGGATAGCCCGTGCATATGAGACCAGCGAGACCCGGGGTCTTTTAAAAGCCATCGTGGATGCAGATAACAAAAAAATAATAGGTGCTGCTATATTGTGTACGGGGGGAGGCGAATTGATGAGTATATTGCAAATGGCCATGATGGGGGATATTACCTATGACCGGATACGGGATGCTGTTTTTGCCCACCCTACATTTGCAGAATCCCTGAACAATCTTTTCGCCAGCTTGTAATAAGCTAACCCTTACGATGATCAAAGTCGAGAACATTACCAAAACTTTCGGCGAATTTACGGCCGTCGACCATGTCTCTTTTACGGTGCAGGAGGGGGAGAATCTTGTATTGCTGGGGCGTAGCGGTTGTGGCAAGACCACCCTCCTGAAAATGATCAACCGGCTGATCGAGCCCAGCTCCGGTGAAATATATATCGATGGGGATAATATTTACAACAGACAGCCGGAAGAGCTGCGAAAGAAGATAGGATATGTATTCCAGAACACCGGTCTTTTCCCTCACTATACTATTGCAGAAAATATTGCCATTGTTCCGCGTCTGCTGGGATGGGACAAACAAAAGATACGATGGCGTACCGTCTCGCTGATGGAGAAATTGCATTTGCCGGGAGAGTACCTCTCCTATTATCCGCAGCAGCTCAGCGGAGGGCAGCAGCAACGGGTAGGGCTGGCCAGGGCACTGGCCGCTGATCCTCCTGTACTATTGATGGATGAGCCCTTCGGGGCTCTCGACCCCATTACCAGGGCGAGCGTGAAAAAAGATTTCAGGCAGCTTGATGAATTGAAGAGTAAGACTATTGTCCTGGTTACGCATGACGTGCAAGAAGCATTTGAGCTGGGTCATCGCATATGCCTGATGGATAAAGGCATGATCGTGCAAGCAGGCCGGCCAGAGGACCTTTTGTTCAGACCAACGGAAGACTATGTAAGGGATTTCTTCGAAGACCAACGGTTTCAGCTGGAAGCTTCTGTCATCGATCCCAAGGATTATGATACCCTGATCCGGGCATTCGATCATTTTAAGAATAAAGGGAAATAATGGAACAAGCACAAAGTCTCTGGCAATTCATGCAACAGCAGTCCGATAAGTTGCTGCAGCAGACCCTCCAGCACATAGGGCTGACGTTTATTTCCCTCGTGATCGCCTTGCTCATAGGGCTGCCCCTGGGTATCTATATTACCCGTCACAAACCTGCGGCCGGACCTGTCTTAGGATTTGCGGGTGTCATGCAGACCATACCCAGCATTGCCTTATTGGGGTTTATGATCCCTTTATTAGGTATCGGGCCGCTGCCGGCCATTGCCGCGCTCTTTCTCTATGCTTTACTGCCTATCATCCGCAATACCTATACCGGCATCGAAGGAGTAGACCCGCTGGTAAAAGAGGCGGCTGTGGCTATGGGAATGACAAGAATGCAGGTCTTGCTGAAGGTGGAGCTGGCCCTAGCCTTTCCTGTCATCATGGCTGGCATCCGCACCGCCACCGTGATCAACGTGGGCGTGGGTACGCTGGCAGCTTATATTGCCGCGGGCGGGCTGGGAGAGTTTATTTTCGGGGGCATTGCGCTCAACAATACCAATATGATCCTGGCAGGGGCCATACCTGCGGCGCTGCTGGCCATCCTGCTGGATTTTCTTTTGTCCCTTGTACAAAAGATGGGAAGGAGAAGGCGGCTATCGACATTGTGGGCGATGCCCGTGCTGTTCCTCTTATTGTCTTCTTTCTATGTGCTGCCTTTTGGATATAGCACGCGTCTGCTGGCCGGCTTCACACCGGAATTCATGGGGCGTAGCGATGGCGATATCGGACTTCGCACCGTGTATGGTCTGAAGATAAGGACTGTCGTCATCAGCGATGCCGTGATGTACAAGGCGGCTTATGAAAAGAAGCTGGATGTTATCAGCGGGTACAGTACGGACGGGAGATTGAAGACTTATGATCTCGTGGTGCTGGAGGACGATAAAAAAATATTCCCGCCTTACTATGCTGCCCCCGTCGTCCGTAAGGAAGTGCTGGAGCGATATAGCGAGCTGGGGCCTGTGTTGAATAAATTAGCTGGGCGTATCGATGATTCGGTGATGACCGAGCTTAACTATAAGGTGGAGCATTTGAACCAGTCGCCGGAAAAATGCGCCCGGGATTTTTTGGTACAGCAGGGTTTATATAGGGAGCCAGCGCCGGTGAAGGAAGGAGTTGTACGGATAGGTTCGAAAATATTCCCTGAGCAGTATATACTTACAAACATGTATGCGATGCTGATAAGAGGATACACCGGATTGCAGGTAGAGACAAAGACCGGCCTGGGGGGAACGAAGATCTGTTTCGAGGCCCTTCAGCATGACAGGATCGATATGTATCCCGAGTATACAGGTACTGCCCTGCTGGCTATTTTACAGCCTCCTGCCGTGGATACTAAAGCTGGGTGAGGACAGGGATAGTGTCTATAATTATGTTAAAGAGCGCTTTGACGAAAAATATCGTCTGACCTGGCTCGACCCCATCGGATTTAACAATGCTTATGCGCTTATGATGCGGAGAAGTCAGGCCCAACAATTGGGTATCCATACTATATCAGAGCTTACCAACTTCCTGAAAAAAGATAAACTATGAATCTATCCGAACAATATCGCAAGATACGGCAGGCCAGCGAGGCCATTTGCCGTCCGTTACGGACGGAGGACTATGTTGTGCAGCCCGTGGTCGATGTCAGCCCGCCCAAATGGCATTTGGGGCATACCACCTGGTTTTGGGAGACTTTTGTCCTCATGAAGTATGATCTCGCTTATAAGGTGTACAACCCCGATTACAACTATGTATTCAACAGCTATTACGAGACCATCGGGGCAAGGGTCATCCGGACGGACAGAGGCAATCTGAGCCGCCCCTCCGTAGAGGAGATATATGCTTACCGGCAATATGTAGACGCGGCGATGGACAGGCTGTTAACCAGCTGTGCCACGGATGTGAATGTCCAAAAAACGGGCCTCCCGGGGAATGTAGCCCGTTTTTTGGAAAAGTCTAATGATGGTCCTTCGGACAACGAGCCGGAGGCTCGTTCGGTACTGCGGGATACGCTGCTGCTGGGTCTCCATCATGAGCAACAGCACCAGGAATTACTCTGGACCGACATCAAATATATCTTGGGACATAATCCGCTGTTCCCGCCCTTGTCGGGGGCGGACCTGGACGATGAGGGGTCTGCTGAGGGTAAAGGTTTTGTTCCCATGTCCGCGGGTATCTATGAGATCGGATTTGAGGGGGAGGGTTTTTGCTTCGATAATGAGAGGGCCCGGCACAAGGTCTATCTCAATGATTATGAAATAGCAGGTTCCCTGGTGACCAATGAGGAATTTGTTGCTTTTATCCAGGCGGGTGGATATGGGAATTTTATTTACTGGCATGCGGAGGGATGGGATTGGGTAAAGAACAACCAAATCAAGTCTCCTTTGTATTGGCATATGATGGATGGCAAATGGTATCATTATACGCTGGCCGGTCTGCGTCCCCTGGATATGAAGGCTCCCGTGTGCCATATCAGTTATTATGAGGCCGTGGCCTATGGTGCCTGGAAAGGTATGAGACTTCCGACGGAGTGGGAATGGGAAGCTGCATCGGGGAAGTTCGGATGGGGTAAAAGGTGGGAATGGACCGAGAGCGCCTATCTCCCATATCCCGGGTTTAAGAAGGCGGAGGGGGCCATCGGGGAATATAATGGCAAGTTCATGGTCAGCCAGATGGTCCTGAGAGGGGCTTCCGTGGCTACTCCTGCGGGGCATAGCCGGAACACGTACAGGAATTTTTTTCATCCGCACCTGCGGTGGCAGTTTACTGGCATAAGGCTTGCCAGATAGATTGCCCACAGGTCTAACTAAAAACAAAACTATGTTTTCTGTCACCTCCACCAGAAAGCTCATGGGACGCCGCCGGTCGGTCTTTTACCAGGATGTGATCAATGGTCTCAGGGCATCCCAGAAATACCTTTTTTCCAAATATTTTTATGACGAGGCGGGTGACAGGCTTTTTCAGCAGATCATGGCCAGTCCTGAATACTATCTAACCCGCTGTGAGATGGACATCTTCCAGCACCAGTCCGGGGATATAGCTGCCCTCTTCGAAGGCGAGCCTTTCGACCTGGTGGAGCTGGGGCCCGGCGATGCCACCAAATCCTGGCATCTGTTGCGGGAATTGATGAGAAGAAAAGCACCTTTCACTTATTATCCCATCGACATCTCCTCCAATGTCATCGGGTGGCTGGAAGAGAAATTACCTGTCAGCCTGCCCGGTATACAGTTACAGGGTCTCAATGGGGAATATCTCGACAGGATGGAGTATGTGGAACATATTTCCCAGCGCCGCAAGATCGTGCTTTTTATGGGCGCCAACATCGGCAATATGACCATGCAGCAGGCTACTCTTTTTTGCCGGCAGCTACACGATAGGATGCGCCCCGGCGATCTGCTCCTCATTGGATTTGACCTGAAAAAGGATCCCAGGATTATTTTGGATGCCTATAACGACAAGCAGGGTATTACCCGGGCATTCAATCTCAATTTGCTCACCAGGATCAATAGGGAGTTAGGAGCAGATTTTGATGTGGCGCAGTTTGAACATTACCCGATCTATGATCCGGCTTCGGGAGCCTGTAAAAGCTATCTAATCAGCCGTATCGCGCAGGATGTGCGAATGAATGATGATGAAGTCATTCATTTTGCAGAGAGCGAGCCCATCTACATGGAGATATCCCAGAAATACTCGCTGGGAGAAACGCATTACCTGGCGAGGCAATCGGGATTCAAAGGGGTCCGCGAGTTTTATGATTCTAAAAAAATGTTCGCAGACATTTTGTGGGAGCGGCTGCCCTGACGACCTGGGCGGGCTAATTGGCCGGCCAGGTGTGCTACATTTTCAATAGCTTGAAAGCATGCGTCCATTGATTGCGGATAAATCCGGGGATACACCATAGCAGGCACAATGGTTCGATGGCTCTGGCCGCCTCAATCTGTCCCATGTCCTCTGTCTCCCATCCGAAAGCTGTTAGTATACCGGTGACTGTCTGCTTTGCGGCAGCATCATTCCCGCAGATGAACATGGTAGGCGTTCCGCCCGGGAAGGCAGGTTTGTACATAAAGTCGCTCCCCACACTGTTCCATGCTTTTACGAGCTTTGCTTCGGGGGCAAGGCGTTGCAGTCTTTCCATCAGGGAGTCTTCCAGGGTGGTAAAGAATTTGAGCACGCCGTTGACAGGTGGCGCCTTCTCGATGGGGTTGGTGGTATCCATAATGACCTTGCCGGCGAGGTTTTCCACCCCTGCCTGGCGGAGGGCTTCTTCTGCACCGGACCCTGCCACGCAGAGGACCAGCCAGTCCCCAAACCGTGCCGCATCCCGGAAGGAGCCCGTCTGTCCCTTGGGATTGTTCTTTTGCCATTGCGCCAGTTCCGGCTTATGTGCGTCACGGGATGCCAGCATCACCGAATGTCCTTCTGCCAGGAACGCTTTACCCAATGTCTGGCCTACTTCGCCCGAGCCGATGATACCTACTTGCATATGATGAAGTTTTAGGGTATAAATTTAAAAAATATCCTGCTGCCCGGTATCTTTGTTATATGTCTAATCTCAATCTCAACACCGACAAGAATGCATTGAGCCCTTCCGACAAGGAGTTTGAGAATAATATCCGTCCGTCCGTGATAGAGGATTTTTCGGGTCAGCCGCAACTGATAGAAAACCTGAAAGTCTTTATAAAAGCTGCGAAGATGCGTGGAGAGGCCCTGGATCATATTCTTTTTCACGGCCCTCCCGGATTAGGCAAGACCACTTTATCGAGGATCGTGGCGAACGAGCTGGGGGTGCATATCAAAGAGACGTCCGGGCCTGTCATCGAGAAGCCGGGGGATCTGGCTGGACTGCTTACCAACCTGGAACCGCATGATGTATTGTTCATCGACGAGATCCATCGTCTGAGCACCGTGGTGGAGGAATATCTCTATGCGGCCATGGAGGATTTCCGCATCGACATCATGATCGACACCGGTCCGAACGCACGCAGCATCCAGCTCAATATCCATCCTTTTACGCTCGTGGGAGCCACTACCCGCAGTGGATTGTTGACCGCGCCGTTGCTGTCGAGGTTTGGTATAAAGTCCAGGCTGGAATATTATAATGCAGACACATTACAAAGAATAATTCTTCGCAGTGCGAGCATTCTGGGGACCCGTATTACCTCCGATGCAGCCGGGGAGATCTCCCGTCGTAGCCGGGGTACACCGCGGATAGCCAATGGGCTGTTGAGAAGGGTCCGTGATTTCGCCATGGTGCTGAGCAACGGGGTCATCGATCTGGCCATTACCCAGCATGCGCTCCGGGCGCTGAATGTGGATGAGCATGGATTGGACGAGATGGACAATCGTATACTTTCCACTATTATAGAGAAATTCAAAGGCGGACCTGTAGGCATCACCACCATTGCCACCGCTGTGGGCGAAGAAACGGGCACACTGGAAGAGGTCTATGAGCCCTTTCTGATACAAGAAGGTTTTCTTATGCGCACTCCACGAGGCAGAGAGGCTACGCCCAAGGCGTATGAACATCTGGGTAAAACAAGGCCCGGCAAGCCGGGCGAGTTATCATTGTTTTAAACGAGACGCCGGCGCCGGCTGGCACGGCCGTTATTTCTTTTCAGGAACGGGGGCTACGAGCCTGAACCCATTGCCGTGGATATTTACTATCTCGATCTGGCTGTCGTCCTTCAGGTATTTACGAAGCTTGGCGATATAAACGTCCATGCTGCGGCCGTTGAAATAGGTATCGCTGCCCCATATCTTTTTCAGGGCCTGTTCCCTGGGCAGCAGGTCGTTCATGTGTTCGGCCAGCATTTTCAGCAGCTCGTTCTCTTTTGGGGAAAGAGTCTGTGTTTGTCCTTTGTGAGAAAGTTCCCGCAGTTTGGGATTGAAGTGATAGGAGCCCAGATCGAACTCCTTGTTATCGGATTCTTTATTGAGGTCGTCGTTACGTTTGAGGATCGCCTTGATCTTCATCAGCAGCACTTCGCTGTCGAAGGGTTTGGTGATATAATCGTCGGCACCCAGTTTATAGCCCTGGATGATGTCTTCCTTCATCGTCTTGGCGCTGAGGAAAAACAGAGGAATATCAGGGTCGACATCGCGTATCTCTTCGGCCAGGGTAAAGCCATCCATATGAGGCATCATAATGTCCAGGAGGCAAAGGTCAAAGCGTTCGCGCTGGAAGGCTGCCAGCCCGAGTCGTCCGTCCCGCTCGAGGGTCACATCGAAGTCGCTTAATTCCAGATAATTCTTTAGTACGCTCCCCAGGTTCTGATCATCTTCACACAATAAAATTTTGGGCTTTTTTGCTTCCATGACTGACTGTTTTATGTGAGATACAAATAAAATATATCTATTTCCCCCATGCCAACCATTGGGGCTAATATTTTGTTAATAATTGGTTTTCAGTATAATTTTGCATTTATGCATCTGACTTCAGACAATAAATTTAAGAAACTCGTGGTAATTGGCGACCGGGTATTAATTCAGCCTTCAAAGGGCAATGAGCGCACAAGCTCAGGTCTTTACCTACCCCCCGGCGTCCAGGAAAAAGAAAAAGTGCAGCAGGGTTATGTTATCAAGACCGGACCTGGTTATGCAATCCCCATGCCTGTGGACGATGAGCCCTGGAAGCAAAGCGATGAGCAGGTAAAATATATTCCCCTGCAAGCGCGGGAGGGTGATATTGCTGTCTTCCTTCTCAGTGGGGCTACGGAAGTGCTATACGAGGGGGAGAAATATTTTATCGTTCCGCAGAGCGCCATCCTGATGCTGGAGCGGGAGGAGGACATATAAAGCTTATAAACCCTATCTTTGTCGGCTTAAGAATCAGAATCCAATAGCATGGACGCAAATTTCAATCCAGATAAACAACATACATTAGCTTCGGTAGCAAGTATTTCCGGCACGGGTCTTCACACTGGCATTAAGGTGAATATGACCCTAAAGCCTGCCAATCCCGGGTTTGGGTATCAATTTCAGCGGGTGGACCTGCCAGGCCAGCCAACGATCAAGGCGGATTGTGATCTCGTAACCGACACTTCCAGGGGTACCACACTCGAGGAGAATGGGGCAAAGGTCTCTACCGTAGAGCATATATTGGCCGCCCTTGTGGGAATGGGGATAGATAACTGTCTGCTGGAACTGGATGGTCCTGAGATCCCTATCATCGATGGCAGCTCCGAACCTTTTGTTGAGATCATCGAGAAGGCCGGGGTATTGGAACAGGATGCCGCCAAGGCCTGGTACAGCATCGATACGAATATTCCTTTTTACGACGAGAAGAAAAGGGTGGAAATGGTCGTCATGCCTGCCATGGAGTATAAGGTGACCACGCTGATCGACTTCAACAGCCCTGTATTGGGTACGCAGCATGCGGGTCTCAAGACCATGCGGGAGTTCAAGGCGGAGATAAGCCCCTGCCGCACCTTTTGTTTTCTTCATGAGCTGGAGATGCTGCTGGAGCACAACCTTGTCAAGGGCGGGGATATCAACAACGCCATCGTGGTAGTAGACAAGCCAGTGACCGAGGAGGAAATGGCCCGTCTGGCCAAGGCCTTCAAAAGGGAAAAGATCGAGATCAAGAGCGAAGGTTATCTCAACAACCTGGAGCTTCGTTTTCCCAATGAGCCTGCGCGTCACAAGCTGCTTGACGTCATCGGGGATCTGGCCCTTATCGGCTATCCCATCAAAGGGCATATTATCGCCAACCGCCCCGGGCACTCTTCCAATGTGGAGTTCGCCAAAAAGATCAAGCAATACATCCGGAAGAACAAGCATGTGAAGAATGTGCCTGTATATGACCCCAATCAGCCTCCTGTATTCAACATTCACCAGATAGAAAAGACCTTACCGCACCGGTATCCGTTCCTGCTGGTGGATAAGATCATCGAGCTGACGGACAAGCACATCATTGGGATTAAGAACGTCACGTTCAATGAACCATTTTTTGCCGGTCACTTCCCCGGCAACGCTGTGATGCCCGGAGTGCTGCAGGTAGAGGCCCTGGCCCAGACCGGTGGCCTGCTTTGTATCAACACGATGCCGGAGGGGCAATACGATACCTATTTTTTGAAGATCGATAATTGTAAGTTTAAAGCTAAAGTTGTTCCGGGTGATACTATGATCCTCAAAATGGAGCTAGTTAATCCTATCCGCCGAGGGATATGTGAAATGCGGGGTACGGTATTTGTCGGGAATAAAATAGCCACTGAAGCCGACCTGATGGCCCAGTTGGTAAAGAGAAGTTAAGAGGGACGGGTGGAAGTTTATTTTGGTGTAATTGTGTCAAATAAGTTTATTTTTGTGAAAGTGCTGAGTTAAGCTCAGCATTTTTAATATGCCTGTGAACAAGAAGGAAGTAATCCAAACGGAAGAGCCAATAATGATCCAACTAAAAGATAACCAATCAGTTGAGCATCCAATGATCCATGCTTATACCTCCATTCATCCGAGTGCCCGGCTGGCGCCTGACGTTCGGGTGGATCCTTTCACGATGATCCACGGAAATGTGGAGATCGGCGCTGGTACCTGGATCGGAAGCAATGTTACCATCATGGAGGGCGCCCGGATCGGAAAAAATTGCAGGATTTACCCTGGAGCGGTGGTTTCCGCTGATCCTCAGGATCTTAAGTTTGACGGAGAAGAAACTACCGTGCAGATAGGCGACAATACTACCATACGCGAATTTGTCACTATTCATCGTGGCACCCGGGATCGCTGGACGACGAGAGTAGGAAAGAATTGTATGATCCTGGCTTATAGCCATATTGCCCATGATTGTATCATCGGGGACAACTGTATCCTCAGCAATAACTCCCAGGTAGCGGGTCATGTGGTTATCGGGGATTGGGTGATCCTGGGCGGGATGTGTGCTATCCACCAGTTTGTCAAGATTGGCAATCACGTATTTGTAGGTGGTGGTTCTCTTGTTGGAAAAGATATTCCTCCTTATATCAAAGCGGCCCGGCTACCTCTCAGCTATTCGGGTGTGAACTCTGTAGGTCTCAAGCGCCGTGGGTTCACCATCGACAAGATCAATCATATTTTAGAGATCTACCGGGTGATCTATAACAAGGGTATGAACACCAGCCAGGCGCTGGAATTCCTCGAGGAAGAGTTCCCTGCCAGCGACGAGAGGGATGAGATCATCGGTTTTATCCGGGAGAGCGGCCGTGGGATTATTAAACGCTTCAGCAAAAGCAGTTTTGATGAAGATTACGCTGATTGATGCCGGCAAACGCTTCAACCGCGACTGGATCTTTCGTCATTTCCATTACGAATTTATTACGAGCCATACCTACGCCATTACCGGTCCAAATGGGTCGGGGAAATCTACTTTATTACAGACTGTAGCGGGGTCAATTGGGGTGAGTGAGGGGAGTATCGCTTATATGGGGCGACCGGCGTTGGGCGCTCCGGCGAAGGAGATACAGCCTGACCAGGTATTCCAGCATCTTTCCATTGCAGCCCCTTACCTGGAGGTCATTGAAGAAATGACTGCCACCGAGTTCCTTCATTTTCATGCCTCTTTTAAGCCGCTGCTCTCCGGATGGGCCGTAAAGGATATCCTGCAGCGGGTGGGGCTGGGAAATGCGATCCACAAGCAGATACGGTACTATTCCTCGGGTATGCGGCAGCGGGTCCGGCTGGCGCAGGCTTTGTTTTCCGATGTCCCTTTGGTGTTGCTGGATGAGCCCTGTACGAACCTGGACAAGGATGGGATCGCGCTGTACAGGCAATTGATAGAAGAGCTTGGCAGGGGACGCCTGATCATTGTCAGCTCGAATGATCCGCAGGAGTATGATTTCTGTGAGAAAAACATTAGTATTATGGACTATAAGTCCTGAGCTATGATAAAGAGCAAGTTTGCCTTTGCCTATCTTTATGTTGTATTTCCCGCGGCGACACCCAGACTTCATTACGTTGAAAAAAATGGTTGTTGTCCGCATTTATCCGGCCGGGAGAATATTGGGTTCCTGGGAAGCAACAGGCCTACCAACGCGATCGTGATCCAATACAGGGAGTTGAATACCCGGGATTTTTCTTCCAGGTCTTTTTCGGCGGGCAGTCTTAGGAAAGATATATGGAAGGCCCTGGGAGAAAGACTGGAAAAGGCGGGCATTCCTGTCAGGAGTGAAATTTAATTCCTCCGAGCGCTCCGGTGGCATTGGGTCTTACCGCTGACTGGCTATGAGTAAATTCAGGTCCGTATATTTCAGATCGAAACGCTGGCTGAGATGGAAGTTTGTCAGGGCTCCCTTGAAGAGATAGATACCGCTGCGCAGGTGGATCTTATGCCAGACCAGGTTCTCGAATCCGCCTTCTTCCCCGGCCTCCAGCAGCAGGGGCATCAGAACATTGCTGATGGCATGACTGGCTGTGCGGGCAAATCCGGAGGGGATATTCGGCACGCAGTAGTGGATGACCCCGTATTTCATAAAGATGGGATGCTCGTGGGTGGTGATCTCGGAGGTTTCGAAGCAGCCGCCTCTATCAATGCTGACGTCGATGATGACGCTGCCCGGGCGCATATTGCTTACCATTTCATCCGTGACTACTACCGGGGTGCGTCCTGTCTGGGAGGAGAGGGCTCCGACAGCCACTTCGCAGGTCTTCAGCTGCTTGGCCAGGATGCGGGGTTCCATTACGGAGGTCCACATGCGCTGGCCGATGTTGTTCTGCAGGCGCTTGAGCCTGTAGACGCTGTTGTCGAAGACTTTTACGGAAGCGCCCAATGCCAGGGCCGCACGGGCTGCAAACTCTCCTACGATGCCTGCTCCCAGGATAATGACCTTGGTGGGAGGGATGCCGGATATACCGCCCAGCAATACGCCTTTACCATGGTTGGCCGAGCTGAGATACTGTCCTGCTACCAGCATGACTGCGCTGCCCGCGATCTCGCTCATGCTTCGTACGATGGGGTAGGTCCCGCTGTCGTCTTTGAGGTTTTCGAAGGAGATGCCTGTTATCCGCTTGTCCATCATCTTCTGGAGGAGTTCAGCCTTCATGGCTGACAGATGGATGGGCGAAATAACGATCTGGTTCATTTGCAGCAGGGGCAGGTCCCCTTCAATGACCGGGGCGCTTTTTACCAGGATAGGGGCCTTGAAGACCTCGCTCTTGTCATATACGATCCTGGCGCCCGCCTCGCTGTAATCCTTGTCTCTATAGTGGGATGCCTCGCCGGCATTATGTTCGATGATCACGTCGTGTCCATTGCTCACCAATACGCCTACTGCGTCCGGTGTAAGGGCTATACGGTTTTCCTGAAAGGCGACTTCTTTGGGAATGCCAATATGCAGGGGCACGCCTTTCGGCTTCACATCCAGGGTCTCTTCCAAAGTTTCGTAACTGAAGGAGGTGCTGATTATCGGTTTTTGTTGAGACATGTGCCCGTCAAATTACAATTTAAAATTGGATTTTACGTGTCAGGGGGTCGATGGTTTCGATCTTTATCTCTATCGTCTCCGGCGGAAAGATACCCGGGGCTCTTTCCGGCCATTCCACCAGGCAAAGCTGTCCGCTGTAAAGGACGTCCTCTACCCCCGCCCGGAGCGCTTCTTCTTCGTCCCGTAGCCGGTAAAGATCGATATGGTAGATCTTACCTCCCGGATAGCTGTACTCATTGATGATGGAAAAAGTGGGGCTGCCTACCGTGTCGGTGACCCCTTTGATGGAACACAATGCATGGATAAAGGTCGTCTTTCCTGCCCCCATGCTACCATGAAAGGCGAAGACTTTTTGCGAGGGCCACTGCTGCCAGAACTTCTCAGCTGCAGGCAGAATGTCCTGCAAACTAAAACAAATCTCCATGCTGTAAATTTAGCTTAGTTTGCGGTATGGCCCAACAATCCATGAACAGGCATTTGCGATTTTTTCTGCTATGCGCGCCTTTTACGGGGGTGCTCACACTAGGTGGCGCCATAGATTGGCTCAAGAGTGGCCTGGTACAATTGGTCTTTTGCCTGCCTGTCTATATCGTCGGCATGCATTTCTTTGGGCGTAGCGCTCTGAAAAGTATCCGCAAGGGGCGGCCCAATATGAATGTGCTCATTGCCGTGGGGGCAACCGCAGCCTTCGTCTATAGCCTGGTCGGTACTTTTCTGGCGCCATTGCCTTATCAGTTCTATGAGACGACCGCCGCCATTATTACCATTGTATTTTTTGGATATTGGTTGGAAGATATTTCTGTTCAAAGCACGCAAAGAGCTCTGGATGCTCTTGTCCGGAGTGAGAAGACCATGGCCCATATGGTGGCCTATGACGACCATCAGCAGGAGATGGTGTTCCCGGTCGAGAATACCCAGCTACGCAGCGGGGATCTGATCCTGATCCGGGACGGAGAGATGGTGCCTGCCGATGCAAAGGTGCTATGGGGTGAGGCGACTGCCAACGAAGCTATTCTCACCGGGGAAAGTCTTCCCGTGGAAAAAAAGGTCAGGGATTTTCTCGTTGGGGGTAGTATCCTGGCATCCGGCACTGTAAGGGCTCAGGTGGTGGCGGCTGCCGGCGACTCCGTCCTGGCGGGTATTGTAGCCATGGTGCGAAAGGCGCAGTCGGAGAAGCCTCCTGTTCAACGGCTGGCAGACAGGATCAGCGGCGTATTTGTCCCCGTGGTGTTGGGATTGGCCCTGCTGACGCTGGTGGTGAGCTATATCATTCTGCGGGACTTTACTCCTTCTCTCATGCAGGCCATTGCCGTCCTGGTCATTGCCTGTCCCTGTGCCATGGGATTGGCCACGCCCGCCGCCATTGCCGTGGGGCTGGGGCGTGCTGCCCGACAGGGGATACTTTTTCGCCGGGCTGCGGGTTTGGAATCTTTTAAAGACATCTGCCAGATAGCGTTCGATAAGACGGGAACTTTGACCACCGGTGAGTTTTCCATTGTGCGATGGGAGGTGACTGCTCCCGACGTCAGCGAGGAGGAATTCCGACGGATAGCCTTTTCTTTGGAGAAATACTCTAATCATCCTATTGCCCGGAGTATTGCCCGTGCCTGGAAGGTAAAAGGCGATGTCCGGTGGGCCCGGATCGAGGAGATAAAGGGGGTTGGTATGAGAGCTGAGACAAAGGCGGGGGATGTATATGAGGCGGGATCCTATAGAATGCCGGGGGTTGGGGAGGATGGGAGTCATAACGTGTATATCGCCCGTAATGGTAGTTTGCTGGGCTGGATCGATGTGGAAGATACCGTTCGTCCCGAGGCGGCCGAGGTCATTGGCTGGCTTCGCCAAAAGGGTATTCGGACCATACTGCTCAGCGGAGATAAAAAAGAGGCCTGCCGCCGGCTGGCAGGGGCCCTTGGAATAGATGAGGTATTTGCGGAGCAATCACCGGAGGACAAGCTGAAAAAGGTTGCGGAGCTGAGTGCTTCTGTGCCTACCGCCCTGGTGGGGGATGGGATCAACGATGCTCCTGCGTTGGCCAAAGCCACCGTAGGCATTGCCATGGGGGACGCCTCTCAGCTGGCGCTGCAGACCGCCGATGTGGTGCTGATGAACCATGGTCTTCGTCGTCTGCCTGCTGCCCTGAAGCTGGGACGATATACGTTCTCCACCATCCGTCAGAACCTTTTCTGGGCTTTTTCTTATAACATCGTAGCCATCCCGGTGGCTGCCATGGGTGTGCTAAGCCCTGGTGCGGCCGCCGTGGCAATGGGGCTTAGCGATGTGGTGCTTGCCGTCAATTCTTTACGTCTCTTTGTAAAAAAACTCTCTTAGCTTAGAGTATATGGGTCAGACACCAAGGGAAATATTAAAGCAATATTGGAATCACGACGCATTCCGCCCGTTGCAGGAAGATATTATCCAATCCGTGCTGGCGGGAAAGGACACAGTGGCCCTTCTGCCTACGGGCGGAGGAAAATCGCTTTGCTTCCAGGTGCCTGCCATGGCAAAGCCGGGTCTTTGCCTGGTGGTGAGCCCTCTCATCTCGCTGATGAAGGACCAGACCGACCGGCTCCGCCGTAAAGGCATTACTGCTTTTGCCCTGTATGCGGGCATGTCCCGGAAGGATGTCCTCAATATCCTAAAGGTGGCAGGTGACAGCAACTGTAAATTCCTCTATGTATCGCCTGAGCGGCTGGAGACAGCTATGTTTCTGGAAAATCTTCCTTCGCTGTCCATCAACCTCATTGCCGTAGACGAAGCGCATTGCGTGTCACAGTGGGGGTATGATTTCCGTCCGCCTTATTTGCGTATTGCCGCCTTGCGGGAAGTCGTAGATGCGCCTGTATTGGCGCTCACTGCCTCCGCCACCCCGGAAGTAATGGAGGATATTACCGACAAGCTGCAGCTGAGACAACCGGCGGTGTTCCGCGGCCCCTTCACCCGCGCCAATCTATCCTACAGCTATTTTTCAACCGAAGCTAAAGTCCAAAAGGCAGCGGATATCCTGCAGAAAGTACCCGGTAGCAGTATCATCTACTGCAATACCCGCCGTGCTGCCCGGGAGATCGCCGAGCAGCTCAACAGACTAAGCATACCTGCCGGCGCCTATCATGCGGGTCTTGCCCGCGAGGAGAGGAATGCCTTACAGGACGCATGGTTAAAGGATCGTCAGCGTGTCATTGTGGCCACGAATGCATTTGGAATGGGTATCGACAAGCCCGATGTAAAGACCGTCATTCATTTTCATCCTCCCGAGTCGGTGGAAAATTATTACCAGGAGGCCGGTCGGGCAGGGCGGGATGGCGCAAAGGCTTATGCTATCCTGCTGTGCGATGGGCAGGATCGTGCCCGTCTGAAAGCATTGCCCGATGTCCGATATCCCTCGATAGAGAAGATACGACCCGTGTACCAGCAATTGATGAATTTTTTGCAGCTGCCTGTAGACAGCGGAGAGGGGAATTATTATGATTTCGACCTGGGGCGATTTACAGAAGCTTTTTCCATCGACACGACCACCACCCTGAATGTGATAAAAGCGTTGGAGCAGGAAGGGTTGATGAGCTTTCAGCAACAGGTATTTTTGCCTTCATCGCTCCGGTTTACCACCGCCAAGCAAGTGCTCTATGATTTCGAGCATGATCATCCCGCCCTGCAGCCCTTGATCCACGCGCTGCTGCGTACGTATGAGGGTATATTCGACCGGCCTACGCCTATCAAGGAGAAGCAACTGGCTTTTTTGACAGGGAAAGATGCTTTGCAGGTGACGAAGGACCTGGTAGAGCTACAGGCCTATCACCTGATAGACTATACGCCGCAGAAAGATACCCCGCAGGTGTACGTCTCGCGTGGGCGTCCAGCGGCGGAAGAACTGTATATCGACCCCGTGGGTCACCGGCTGCGAAAAGAGCAGTATGCGGCACGGATACATTCCATCGTACGGTATATGGAATTGTCGCTTGAATGCAGGAGCCGCTGGCTTGCCAGTTATTTTGGGGACAAGGAGGCAAAGGACTGCGGTATTTGTGATAATTGCAGACGCGCGGGGAGAAAGGCCGGATAAACCATTCTATCTCCGGCTGCGTCCTCCCAATCCCAGGGCGCCTAAGAGACTGCGGGTAATGACGCTGGCCGCTGTTCGCTCTATCTGCCTGACGGCAGGGTTTTCCAGGAGTTTGTCCAACGTGCTTTTTTCCTGCTTCACGGGTTTGGAGCCGTCGCCAGGGGCGCCGCCGCCTCCTTTTGCAGCTTCTTCCAGCTTGGCCGTGAGGATCTCGTAGGCGCTCTGGCTGTCGATGGTCTCACTGTATTTTGCTACCAGTTTGGATTTGCCGGTGATACTGTCAATCTCGGCGGGCTGCAGGATATCCATGCGGCTGCGGGGTGAGCAAAGCATGCAATGCACCAGGGGGGTAGGGATACCTTTTTCGTTGAGGAGCGTTACAAAAGCTTCACCGATGCCTAATTGCGTAATGAGGTCTTCGGTCTTATAAAAATCAGATTCGGGATAGTTTTCGGCGGCCTGTTTGATTGATTTTCTGTCGGCTGCTGTAAAGGCGCGCAGTGCATGCTGTACTTTCAGACCTAGCTGTGCGAGTACCCCGGCGGGTACGTCCGTAGGATTTTGGGTACAGAAAAAGACGCCCACCCCCTTGCTGCGGATGAGCTTGATGATGGTAAGTATCTGTTGCAAAAGGGCATCCCCGGCTTCCTGGAAGACAAGATGTGCCTCGTCGATGAAGAGCACCAGTTTGGGCTTGTCCGGATCGCCTTCTTCCGGGCAGGTGGCATACAATTCCGCCAGCATTTGGAGCATAAAGGTCGAGAAGAGCTTGGGCCTGTCCTGGAGGTCTGTCACCCGAAGAATATTGATCATGCCCCGGCCATCGTCCGAGATACGCATGAGATCGTCTACTTCAAAGCTTTTCTCTCCAAAAAAAGGATCGGCGCCCTGCTGTTGCAGCTCGATGACCTTTCTCAGGATCGTACCCGTGGAGCTGGTAGCGATCTTTCCATACGCCTTTTCGATCTCGGCCTTTCCTTCATTGCTGACATATTGCAATACTTTGATAAAATCTTTCAGGTCCAGCAGCGGCAGCTTGTTGTCATCGCAAAATTTGAATATCAGCGCTACGACACTTTCCTGCGTGTCGTTGAGACCCAGTATCCTCGAAAGCAGTACGGGACCAAACTCGCTGACCGTGGCCCGCAGGTGGACACCTTTCTCTTTGCTCAGGGAAAGGAACTCTACCGGATAGGCGGCCGGTTTGTATTCGATGCCCATTAGCTTATAGCGTTCGGCTATCTTATCATTGGACGTTCCGGCTGCTGCCAGACCACTGAGGTCGCCCTTGATGTCCATCAGGATCACCGGGATACTGGCGTCGCTTAAAGCTTCGCTGATCATCTGCAGGGTCTTGGTCTTACCTGTACCCGTGGCCCCTGCGATCAGGCCATGGCGGTTCATCGTCCGGAGGGGAAGGTAAACGTCGGCGCCGGTGACGGCATGACCATCCAGCATGCCAATGCCCAGATGAATCGAGTCGCCTTTAAAGGTATAGCCAGCCTTGATAGCCTGTTGGAAAGTATCGGTATTTGACATAGGTGTTAACTATTAGGAGCTTCCAATATAGTGCATTACACCTTTTCCGCCAACAATTGTCTGACGAGCTCCTCCAGCTCTTTTAGTCTTTTTTCCAGCTCAGGAAGATTGCGGCTGAGCGCCTGGCTGCGAAGCGCGCTGGTATATTCAAAGGCCGGGCTGCCTGTGACGGCTCCGCCGGGGGTTTTGATAGATTTGGTGACGCCGCTTTGTGCGTTGATCCTGGCTCCGTCGGCGATCTGGACGTGACCGACGACACCGGCCTGTCCGCCTATCATCACCTGGTTGCCGATCTTGGTACTACCACTGATCCCTGCCTGGGCGGCAATTACCGTGTGATGGCCTATTTCAACGTTGTGCGCTATTTGTATAAGATTATCCAATTTGGCGCCCGTCCTGATGATCGTGGAACCGATCGTGGCTCTGTCGATGGTGACATTGGCGCCTATCTCTACATAATCTTCCACTACGACATTGCCTATCTGCGGCACCTTTTTAAAGCTCCCATCCGTCTGTGGGGCAAAGCCGAAACCATCGCTGCCGATGATGGAGCCAGCGTGTATCGTCACGCCCGCGCCGACGCTGCAATCGTGGTAGATCGTTACACCCGGATGAAGGATAGTATTGTCGCCGACCTTTACGTTGTTGCCGACATAGACGTTGGGATATATCTTGACATTGTCGCCAACGACTGCCCCATCTCCGATGTAGGCAAATGCGCCTATGAATGCTTTTTCTCCAACTTTGGCCGTTTTGGAAATATAGGAAGGCTCCTGGATGCCCGTGAGCTGCTGTTTTTCTATCTCCTGGTATTTTGCCAGCAGCACTGCAAAGGCGCTATAGGCATCGGGAACCCGGATCAATGTCGATGCTATCAGTTGTTTCAACTCAAGGCTGTCGTTGATGATGATGACAGAGGCCGACGTGGTATATAAATGTTCTTCGTATTTCGGATTGGCGAGAAATGCGAGCTGGCCTTTTACCGCCTCTTCGATCCTTCCAAATGACCCTACGGTAGCATTGGGGTCCCCCTCTACTTTACCATTGATGAGCATAGCTATTTGTGCGGCAGAAAAAGTCATGGTATTGAATCAGTATTTAGGTAGCAAATATAAAATTTTTTTACAGGGCTGGCCAGGGTTTGCTGAATTAGTGCATTGTCTACCTGGGAAATATCTCTTACGTCTCCGTTCTTAAAGAGGATATTGATCTTTTCGTCCGAGGGATCGTAGGTCGTATTCTCTGCCTGGCCGGTGAAGACGAGATAACCTGCTTCTTCCATGGATATGGATTCCTGGCGGCTGACCTGTCTTCTCCATTCCGTTACGTGCTCGTCTCCGTAGGGGGTTGCCTGCAATCGAACTTTTAATAGTCGCCGGTCGATCAGACAACGGCACAACAAGGACAACACTTTGTCGGAGTGAAAGGCCCAATGTTTTATAGCGCCCATGACATCATAATCATCCAGCAGACAGAATTTGTCCAGGTTTTTTTCAATAAAGGCCCGGTTGTCCGCACGGCCCAGAAAAAGATCCAATACCGGGGAGGATGAATCTACCCGCTGTCCCTTTTCCAATAGCTCCTTGACCCTTTCCAATATCCTGACCAGCATTCTTTCGGCGCTAAGCACCGTCTTGTGAAGATAGACCTGCCAGTACATCAGCCGGCGGGATACGAGGAATTTTTCGATGGAATAGATGGCTTTTTCTTCCACCATCAGCTCCCCTTTGTGGACCGCCAGCATTTTCAATATCCTGTCATACCCGATAACTCCTTCCGAAACGCCCGTAAAAAAGCTATCTCTTGTCAGGTAGTCCATTCTGTCCGTATCCAGCTGACCTGACACTAGCTGGTGCAGATAGCGTTTGGGGTGGTCATTGGTAAATATACGGATGGCTGTATCCAGCTGTCCCTTGAACTGCCGGTTCAGGTCGTGCATGATGAGTATGGATATTTCTTCATGGGGCAGGTCCCGGATCAGGACATTTTCCAAAGCGTGGGAAAAAGGGCTATGTCCTATGTCATGCAATAATATGGCCACTTTGGCGCCCAGGTCTTCTTCATTGGAGATGGGGATACCTTTGCGCCGCAATTCGTCGAGTGCCTGGCACATAAGGTGATATGCCCCCAGGGAGTGATGCAGCCGGGTATGTACCGCGCCCGGGTAGACCAGGTGGGCAAAAGCCATCTGGTGTATGCGGCGAAGGCGTTGATAATAGGGATGGGCAATAATTGCCAGCAACAGGGGGTGGTCCAGGGTAATAAAACCATATACAGGATCGTTGATGATCTTGCGTGACAATTGAGCCATTCTTGTTTGTGTTTTGTTAAAACAGTCTTAAACAATCTTCAAAGCTACAAATACGGTACGGATAATATAAATTTACCTTTATGGCTCCCCGGCTGGCATTTGGTTTGCTTCGTAGGGGGCGCGATTAAGGCTAACCAAAAAATGAAACTATGTCTTTGGCAAAGATCCTCTGGGTTGACGATGAAATAGAAAGTCTGCATTCACAGGTCCTGTTCCTGGAAAATAAGGGGTATGAGGTGAAGGAAATGACCAACGGCTTCGACGCCATCGACTTTGTAAAGGAAAACCCCATCGATGTAGTCCTTTTGGACGAGACCATGCCCGGTATCACCGGTCTGGAGACTCTTGCCAAGATAAAGGAGATCAATCAACAGATACCTGTCGTGCTGATCACGAAAAATGAAACGGAGAACCTGATGGATGACGCCATCGGCAGCCAGATCACCGATTACCTGATCAAGCCTGTCAACCCCAACCAGGTCCTTCTCAGCCTGAAAAAGATCATCGACAATAAGAGACTGGTGGCAGAAAAGACGACAACCGCCTATCAGCAGGAGTTTCGCAGCCTTTTCATGGCCCTCAACAGCAATCCGAACTACAACGAATGGATGGACATCTATAAAAAGCTTGTATACTGGGAGCTGGAGATGGAGAAATCAGACAGCCCCGAGATGAGAGAAGTGTTCCAGACCCAGAAGCAGGAGGCAAATACGGAATTTTTCAAATTCATCTCCAGGAATTACGCACGCTGGGTCCATCCCAAGGCGGACGAGGGGCCTATCATGTCCCATACGCTGTTCCGCTTCAAAGTGCTGCCCCACGTGGAAAAGGGAACGCCTACTTTCTTTTTGCTGCTGGATAATCTGCGCATCGATCAATGGAAGGCCATCCAACCCATTTTTGCGGAGAACTTCCGGATCGCGGAGGAAGACAGCTTTTACAGCATACTCCCGACGGCCACGCAATACAGCCGCAATGCTATCTTTTCCGGATTGATGCCGATCGACATCGAAAAGCAGTTTCCCAGCCAGTGGAAGAATGACGATGAGGAGGGGGGAAAGAACCTGTATGAGGAAGATTTCTTCCGCGCGCAGTTGCGCCGTCTGAAAAAGGACAATTTGAAATTCTCCTATACAAAAGTGCTGAATTATCAGGCCGGTCAGGACCTCGTGAACAATATTCACAATCTCCTGAACAATGATATCAATATCATCGTCTATAATTTTGTGGACATGCTGAGCCATGCGCGTACCGAAATGGAAGTGCTGAAAGAGCTGGCCAGCGACGAGACCAGCTATCGTAGTATCACCGCCAGTTGGTTCGAACATTCGCCACTGCACCAGGCCCTGAAGAAAATAGCTGACAAGAAGATCAATCTTATTTTGGCTACCGACCATGGCAGCGTACGGGTAAAAACCCCATTCAAGGTCATTGGAGACAAGCAAACCACTACCAATCTCCGTTACAAGCACGGCCGTAATCTCAATTACGAGGCCAAGGAAGTGCTGGCATTTCGCGACCCCAAGGAGGCGGGCCTGCCTGTACCCACGGTGAACAGCTCTTTTATATTCGCCAAGGGGGATGGTTTTCTCTGTTATCCCAACAACTACAATTATTACGTCAATTACTACCGCAATACCTTCCAGCATGGCGGTGTTAGTCTGGAAGAAATGATCATCCCCGTGATCCGTATGACCAGCAAGAATGCCTGATGCACCCTATCTTGTGCACATTCGGCGAGGCGCCTGTGGATAAAATGGAAACCCCCGATTGGACCGTAGGACCAGTATTTAGTAACTTTACATCCAATGAAGTATACACAAACGACGCTGGATAAGATCGAGCGAGTGCTGGACGAGGCGGAGTACATCGTTCGCTATGAAAGGGGCAACTTCCAGAGTGGATATTGTATCCTTGAGCAGAAAAAGGTGGTAGTGCTCAACAAATTCCTCCAGCTGGAAGGCCGTATCAATACCCTGGTCGATATCATTCCCCAGCTAAAGATCACACCGGAGGCCCTGACCCCCGAGGTCAAAAAAATATACGACGACATCATTGCCATGCATCATTCCGTTGATAATTAAGTAATTTTACCGGGTGAGTTACCCTCCTTTAAAGATCACTTTCCTGGGCACCGGCACCAGCACGGGTGTTCCCATGGTCGCCTGCCCCTGTGCTATATGCGCCTCCACTGATAAGAAAGACAAACGGCTTCGCAGCAGCATTCTTGTTCAATCATCTACTACCTCCATCGTGGTGGACACCACCCCCGACTTCCGCTACCAGATGCTCCGGGAACATATCAGAAAGCTGGATGCCGTGGTTTTCACCCACCCTCATAAGGATCATGTCGCCGGGCTCGATGATGTACGGGCTTTCAATTATTTCCAGCAGAGGGCTATGAACGTCTATGCCAATGAAATGACGCAGGAGACCATCGTCCGGGAATTCCCTTATGTTTTTGCCGAGATGAAGTATCCCGGGATACCGGATATCCGTCTCAACAGGATAGATACCGAACCCTTTACCGTGGGGGATATCACTATTCAGCCCATACAGGTCTGGCATATGAAAATGCCCGTATTGGGCTTCCGGTTTGGAAATTTTACCTATATCACCGATGCCAATCGCATCGACGAGGAGGAAAAAGAAAAGATAAGGGGCAGCAGCATCATCGTATTGAATGCATTACGACATGAGAAGCATATTTCTCATTATACGTTACAGGAGGCCATCGACCTGGTCAATGAGCTGTCTATACCGCGGGGTTATTTTACGCATATCAGCCATCAATTAGGTTTTCATGAAGAGGTCAGCGCTACCCTTCCTCCCGGGATGGAGCTGGCCTATGATGGATTGGTGCTTTCGGTATAAGGATACTACTTCTAATGTCCGAATAGTTTCAGGAACTCTTCCTTTTTTCTCCTGGCCACATCGATGACATCCCCATTCTGCATGACGACCTGTCCGCCATCCCCGCGTATATAGCGTTTGATATATTTGAGGTTGACCAGGTGGGAGTGGTGGATACGGAAGAAGTGATAAGGATTAAGCATGCTTTCGAAATCCTTTAAGAGCCGGGTGACCACAAGGTTTCTGCCGTCCGTCAGAAAAAGTTTTGAATAATTGGAGCTGGATTCCAGCCGGGAGATAAGATGGATGGGTATGAATTCGAGTCCGTCGCTGGTGGGAACTGCGATCCTGTCTTCCTGGCTTTTGGCTTCGGCCAGGGACTGTCTCAGCAGCTCGAATTTTTTGCGGGTATGCGATTCATGATGTCCGACAAGGCGCTCGACCGCGTTTTGCAGGTCTTTGATAGCGATGGGTTTGGTGAGATAGTCGAAGGCGCTGATCCGGATGGCGTCGACCGCGTAGTGATTATAAGCGGTGGTAAATACGATGTCGAAGTCATATTCGTCCAGTTCGTCCAGCATGCGAAAGCCGTTCATTCTCGGCATTTCGATGTCCAGGAAGATGACATCCGGATTGTGCTGGCGGATGAGCACAATGGCTTCTTCCGGCGACTGGGTGATGGCCAGGACCTTGATGTCGGGGCAGAATTCCGTAAGCTTCTGCTGGAGGTTCTGCAGGCTATTGAAATTGTCATCTATAATGATGGCGTTCAGCGGCGTCATGTCACATAGCTTTTATGGTGATCTCAACCCGGGTGCCCAGGGGCTTCTTCTTCTCGTCATACAGGTCGGTGATAACTACCGATCCGTTGCTTCCTGTCTGGCGGTTGAATATATGTATCCTTTCTTCGGTGATCTTCATTCCTACACTTTTATGGTAGGGTTTGTTCTTCTGTTTGTATTGCTGTGCCTGCTGCCTCCCCACGCCATTGTCTTCTATTATATACCTGACATGGTCCGATTCCAGCCTTGCTATAACGGTGAGTGAGAGATCATCGCTCCGGCTGGGCATTAAGCCGTGTACAATGGCGTTTTCCACATAGGGTTGTATAAGCAGGGGCGGCACATGATAATCTTCGTTGAGCAGGATGGGATCGATGATGGCCTTGTAAGTGAATTTATTATTACAGGATATTTGTTCCAGGTCGATGTACAGCTGGAGGGCTTCCATGTCTTTTGCCAGGGTGACCAGCTCGTTCCGGCTGCTGTCGAGTATCATCCGTATGAGCCGGGCAAATTTATTGAGATAGTCGCTCGCCAGCCTTTTTTCATTCTGCATGATGAAGTTCTCGATGCTGCTGAGGCTGTTGAAAATAAAATGGGGGTCCATCTGGGCGCGAAGGGCTTGCATTTCGGTCTCTATGATCTTTTCCCGGAGTGCCGACTCTTTCCGGATGGAGGCAATGCGGCGTCGGACCATGTAAATGATCAGCGCAGCCAGGAGAAGGAAGACTGCCAGCCGGAATTCCCATAGCTGGTACCAGGAGGGTGCGATATCGATGTCCATGGTATCTTCTTTTGTATAAGCATCCCCGGCCTTGGTCCCGCCTTTTACATGAAGAACGTAGTGTCCCGGCATCAGCCCGTTGAAATTGATGTGCCCGTCACTGTTGCTTTTGAAATCCTTCATCAGGGGTTCCAACTTGTACAGGTACCGGATGGAAGGGGCGTCGTGGTAATTAAGTACGGCAAAGTCTATGGAGAATGAGTTCTGGCCTGATGGCAGGTCGAGCTTTTTGTCAATTCCTTTCAGCAGCGGGAAAAGCCGGGACCGGTCGCCCGCACTGGCTTCCGTGATCACGGAGGGTGGATCGTTGTTAACTGTATATAACTGGCTTGGGTGAAAGACAGCAATGGCGCCATGCAGCCCTGCCAGGATGTCGCCGTTGGCCCTGCGGGCGATGATACCCCCGAAATCCTTATCCGGAAGGCCGTCTTGTCCATTGAAATGGATCCATTTATTTTTTGCCGTAAGATAGCACCAGATGCCGGAATTACCGTTCATCCAGGCATTTCCGTAATTATCGAAACATATTCTGAACAGGAGGCCCATTTTGCCGTCGTTGGTAAAGCGCTGCTCGATGGTATTCTTTTCCGGATGGTATATGAAGAGACCGTTGCTGCTGGCCAGCCAGATCCTGCCCTGGGGGTCTTCTTCCATGCCGAAGACCGGGGTTGACAATAGGTGAAAGGTATCTTCATTCAGGGGGCGCACCACCCTCCAACGTGCTTTCGCGGAGTCATACCTTATCAGGCTGCGCCCTTCGTCACTGCTGAGGAATAGGTCTCCCCGGGAAGTTTTTAGGAGATAGTTCAGCCGGGACGGCAAGTCGCCTGTGGCGCTGTCATGGGAGGTGATATGCCGGGTGAAGGTTTTCGTTACGGTGTTGAAAACAAAGAGGCCTTCGCCCACCGTGCGGATAAGGATCTGGCTGCTGTCGAGGGCGACGATGGTCCTGAAGCTGGGTTCTTTCATCTTTTCCCGGGGTAAATACAACCGGGATGTCGAATGCGCCAGATCGTACGCAACCAGTCCGCTGTCCGTGCTAATAAACAAATCTGCCCCTCTCCTGAAAAAATAATAAGCATTCAGCCGCCACCGGTTTGTTGTGGCAGACAGGGGATAAAGGCTGGTATAAAACTTTTTTACATGGAAGTTCGTATCATACAAAAAAGTGGACTTATACCTTTTGGATAACCAGATGTCATCTCCGTCCTCAAAATAGCTGTAAGGTATTTCAGTAGTCCTGGGGTCGTAGTTGGGTGTGTTCGGATCGGTGATGGGTATGATCTCGAAGATATTTCTGGCGGATTGTGTATAGTTGACTCCTTCGTTGGTGCATATCCATAGATTATGCTCCTTGTCAGTATGCAGAGAAAAGAAGGCTGTTCCGGCCAGGGAAAAGGGGTCAGACGGAAGCCCCGTCAGCTTTTTCATCGAGACGCCGGTGGAATTAAAAAGATAGACTCCTGTATAAAGCCCGGCAGCCACCATCCAACTGTGATCATTGTAGCGCCATTCCAGTAAATTGGTCAGCTCCAATGTACTTATCGGCTTCAATGCACCGGCACGTGGATCGAATTTCCACGGTATTTTCCCACTTGAGCCCACCCAATAACACCCTCCGGAACCTTCTATCATACTGGAAAAGGAGGAATACCCCAACTGCGTGGAAAGATCGTAGGTCTGGATAGGTTGCCGGGTATGCGGGTCCAGCAGGTAGACCCGGTTGGCGCAATAAGCCCATTTATTCCCCTTGCTGTCTGTCATCATATAGTCGTACCCTTCCTTAATGATGTTCTGGAAGGTGAATGGCGCGGTTCGGATCACCGTCTCCTGCAGGCTCATATCTTCGTTGACCCGATAAATGACATTTTTCTGACTGGTGATCCATATCGCGCTGTCGTGGTTTTCCGTCACCAGTACTGCGTTGTTGTTCTTCAATTTCCTGGGATTGGGTTGATCTACGGAATAGTTTACGAAAATATTCCTGTCTGGAAGGAAGCAACTGACCCCTCCGCTGGTGGTGATCCAGAGCCGTCCCTTCTCATCGCAATGAAGGGACTTTGTCTCGTTGGAAACCAGAGAACTGCTGTCTTCGTCGCGATGAAAATACTGTTTCATGCGATAGCCGTCCCAGCGATTGAGGCCATTGTCGGTACCTATCCATATAAAGCCTTGTTTGTCTTCCGTCACGCAGGTGGCGCTATTGCTGCTGAGACCATCGGCCGTGGTGATATGGTTGAACTGCGGATCCGGAAAGGACTGGGCCGTTGCACCTGCACTTGTGAGCAAGACTGCTGATACTATATATGCGAGGCGGTGTCCCATGTGCAGCTATTGAAAGTATGTTGCTGGAAAAATAATAAAAAGCATCGAGAAAAGGTCTTACAGATAGTAGAAGCAGGTGGATAATGAGCAATATGCGACCCTGACGGGGCAACTGGCGATCCTGGCGCGACAAGTGGCGATCGAGCACCCAATCCCTTTTTTTTGCCTGATACTTCTCCCTGTCCACCAGTTACGAGATGCTGAAACCCGGCTACGCAGGAGCGGTTGCGCGCTGACCAGGGCCGATATAGTTTTGCGGCTCAACTCCTGGAGAAACATTTAAACAGGCAAAACGTTAACCATGAATAAAACAATTATCCCAGCCCTTCTGTTGGGGGCTACCATTTTCTTATCCTGCCATAAAAGCAGCACTCCTGTGGACTCCAATTGCAGCATATCCGCTATAAATGTTACGGGCGACTTTACGGCAAACTACAAGCTCTCTTATGATGGCAGCGGGCGGCTCTCCGTGGTCAAATACACGGATGATGGCGGATCCTGGACCAGGAATTTTACGTACGGAGCCAACCTGATCGTGAGCAGTAAGACGGGGCCCTCTCCTGCTGTCGATTCCGTCTACCTGAATGCCAGTGGAGATGTGGACCATATCGTCGACCGGCAGCCGCCCAATTCCGTCACAACCACCACTATGACATATAACAGCAGCCATCAGCTGTCGCAGACGGTGGTGCAAGCCGGCGGTTCGATGCCCTCGACGACTACCTATCAATATACCAATGGGGACCTGACACAGGTGGATCAGGACGGGTCAATCATTGTCTATACCTATTATACGGATAAAGCGTCGGCAACAGGAGGCATGATGGAGCTTCAGCAATGGCTGCAATTCGGGGTGATCTATCAGAAGAGCGCCCACCTGGTCAAGGCTTATGGCTATACCAATCCGGATGAGCAAGTGAGCTATGTGTACGATGGCAGTGGAAAGATAAGCTCCATGACCGGCGGTAACGGTTCTTCATTGCTCACATTTAGTTATACCTACGACTGTCATTAAGGAAGATGACCAAAATATTCTTTTCACCAGTGGAATGATCGGCTATTAAAAACGGGACTAGTCGATACCTTATCCCCAGCGGCACAATTGGTAAATGGAAACGCGACAAAGACCAGCCGGATCTCCGGCGCCGCGGGGATATATTTTTTACATCAACCCAAAGCATATACCCATGTACATTTTTAACAAAGGGTGTTTGTACATCATAATGTTCTTTATCTCCTTAAAGGCATTTCCGCAACAGGGCGTGAGCGTCAATACTTATACCCCGTATGACCAATGCACAGCTGACGGCTATCGCCGGCTGGGAAGTGTTTCGACACATGTCCTGGCCGGACATACGACAACTTCTGGATATTTCAATTACATTAAATAGCTTTCAATGAAAAGATCTCTATTAGTAGTATCCCTGTCCTGGCTGCTTATGGCAGCCGGCTTTGCCCAGGTCGGGATCGGCACCGCCACGCCCGACAGTAATTCGGCGTACCGGCTAAAACAGGTGGACATCGACGGCGCTTCCAGGTATTCGCCCATCGTGTCCGTTCAGAGCACCAGGGGCATTTCCTATTCTGTTTTCCCAACCCCGCGACGGACAAATTTATATTGCACATCCACGTCACCGAAACGGTGGATGGAAACCTGGAGCTGGTCGACGTTTCCGGGAAGATCGTTTCGGTCAAAATGGTTCATCTTGCCCCAGGCAGCAATAACTGTGAATGGGATATTTCCCGGCTGGCTCGTGGCCTGTACTTCCTGCATGCCCGAGGTTTAGCGATGCCGGTGCTGGAGATCAGTAAGCAATAGCTTACCTGTAGCCCGCACTGATCGTCAATGAGCCAGCTAACTGGAACAAAAAAAATTTTGCAAAAAATAATCATTATGACAACAAAGCAAATTGAATTAGTACAAGAGTCCTGGCAACTGGTAGCTGCTATGGACAGCCAATCGGTTGGCAGTTTGTTCTACAACCGCCTGTTTGAAATTGCACCCCAGGTAAAACCGATGTTTAGTCGTGGTTCCCTCAATGAACAATCCAGGAAATTGTTATCTATGATAAGTTATGTTATCGGCAAGCTGAAAAGCCTGGATGATATTTTGGAAGAAGTAAAAAAATTAGCCCGGCGTCATGTGAACTATGGTGTACAGGAAGAACATTATACAATGGTTGGCCGCGCTTTATTATGGACACTGGAGGCAGGATTAGGCGACAAGTGGAATGAAGAACTTGAAAAATCCTGGACGGTTTGCTACACCATTTTGGCAGAAGCCATGATAAAGGCGGCAAAAAGCGATGAACGAGAGGTGGCAGGAGCTTAGAGGAAGGACATAACATTTACAAAAATTTTTATTAAACAAAACTTAAAAAAGATGATTATGAAAGGAACAAAACTCTTTACTGGCCTGCTATTGACAGGCACCGCACTCTTCTCGATCGTTGCAGGGTGTAAAAAAAGCAATAATAGCAATAGTAGCAATAATAGCAGCGGCGGGGCCGGTATTTCCGCAACTATCAACGGGACGGCATGGCAGTCGCAGTATGTCTTGGCTATGAACAGTAGTGTATTTGCCGGACTAACAGGCTATCGTGGTAGATCAGCTGGCGATAGCACCTGGGTAGGCATCCAAATGAAGGACACCATTAAGCTCAATCAACCTGACACCTTCTATATAACCTCTTTGGTCTATTTCAGGAACAACCAAGTTTACGCAGGAGGCCATTGGACCGGATTGCCCAAGAGCCATGGGCAGATTACCGTCACTTCCTGGGACAAGACTGCGCATAATATCGCCGGGACATTCAGTGGGGTCATATACAACACCAATGGCGCCAATGACAGCGCGAAAATCGATAATGGTCATTTCAACACCAGCTATATTCAGAATTGACTCTTATCCCCGCTATATGATAAATAATAACGGCTTCGGTGGCTCATCAAATTTCCGATACCGAATAATCAAATCTGTGGGCAAGTTTGAGTACCAAATACGGAAAGTGATGATGGCCTGACCAAAAAAAAGGCCCTCTGTGGAAACAGAGGGCCGTCTAACGATTGCTTGCCATATGAAAGAGTTCGACGGCGCGATGCCGTTCTCTCGAGGTCGTGGGCGGACTCGAACCGCCGTAGAAGGTTTTGCAGACCCGTGCCTTGCCTCTCGGCCACGCGACCTTTTGAAAAAGGTGACATAAACTTTCGCAGATACTTCAAATACGAGGCCATAAAAATACGGCGCTATTATTAGTCTACCAAATTAGTAGACAATTATTTTTTCGAAACCGGTTTCTTTGTCGCAATTACCCATTTGCGACCCATATTTGTATCGATATTATATCTAACAGCCGGGAATGATCCTGTGGACCAGCAAGAATTGTTTGCAATTGATTAACAATTATTGCTGTCCTATTCTCTTTGGCTTCTTTAAACCTTTTTCTTTTCGGGCCGTCTATTCAGAGCGAACCGGAGGTTCGATGTCCGAGGGACCATACCCGTAAACTTTAACATTTAACATATGCGGAAAATTGCGATGATCCTGCCACTGGCTATCCTATTGGCCCTGCATTCATTTGCCCAGACGCAGGTGGAATTGATCCCCAATGCGGGGTATACTTTCCCAAGCCGTACCGACTTCGATAACGTATATGGCCGCATCAATGGAGGGCTTAATCTGGGCGGCTCCCTGAAGTTCAATCTCAACAAAAGTCTTGGCCTTGAAGTGTTATATAATCACATGAATACGCAATCTGGTATTTATCAATATGGTTATGGAGGTGAAAAACTGGCGGGTGGAGATCTTACCCTTGACTATATCATGCTGGGAATGGTGCCGTCCTTTAACATTCCCGGCTCCACTGTTCGTCCCTTTATCGGGGCTTTTCTAGGCGCCGCTGTGCTTACCCCTGGGGCCAATACAGCCTATTCCAGCGACACAAAATTTGCCATGGGGCTTCAGCTGGGGACAAATATCTACTGTAGTCCCCGGGTAGGTATTCAGCTTAAGGCGCAGCTCTTATCCCCCGTGGATGGCGCCGGTGGCGGCTTTTATTTCAGCAATTATGGTGTTGGCAGCAATATCTCAGGTTATTCCAGTATTTATCAGTTTAGTCTGAGTGCAGGACTGATCCTGGGACTTGGGCAAGTCCTTCCGGAGCAGGTTTATCACAGGGGCTATAGACCTCGTGCCCGTCCAAGGCCCTATAGGTATTACTACTGATCAGAGGAGAACAAAGCGGGCCACAGGCCCGATATTTAATCCGCAGTGAGTTGGCGGCCAGCAGTTTATGCTGGCCTTTTTCTTTTTGAGGTCCGCGGTTCCGGTAAATACTAACAAACGTTAGTTTCTGATAAAAATTTATTACCTTTAATATATAAATACCTGCCTAGGTATTCGTTCTGATAATGATTGTTTGCCAAGTGTTGCCAGGCAATAGCCATCGGGTTGTTGCCTGGTTCTTTTAAGCAATCGCCCCAGCACGGGTTCAGGGGCTGAACGTCCAAAAAAATAATGTACATGGAATTTTCAAGAGACGAGATCACACAACAAGTGGCCCATACGGCCAGGGACTTTGCTCATCAATATATCAAGCCGCATGTCATGGAATGGGATGAGACGCAGGAGTTTCCCCGCCAGCTGTTCAAAGAGCTGGGGAACCTGGGCATGATGGGGGTGCTTGTCCCGGAAGAGTATGGCGGCTCGGGTCTTTCCTATATCGAATATGTCACCATTATACAGGAGATAGCCAGGGTTTGTGGCTCCATCGGGCTGAGCCTGGCCGCGCATAATTCCCTCTGTACGGGGCATATCCTGGCCTTTGGTAATGAGGAGCAGAAGAGAAAATATTTACCCTGTCTGGCTTCGGGGCAGTCCCTGGGCGCATGGGGTCTGACAGAGGCGGGTACCGGCAGCGATGCCGGCAATATGCGTTGTGTTGCCGTAAAGGATGGGGATGAATGGGTGATCAATGGCACCAAATGCTGGATAACCCATGGGCGCAGCGGCGACATCGCTGTAGTAATAGCCAGGACGGGCGAACCCCGGACGAAGGACAATGCCACCGCCTTTGTCGTGGAACGAGGAACAAAGGGATTCAGCGGCGGCAAAAAGGAAAACAAGCTGGGCATGCGCGCCAGCGAGACAGCCGAAATGATCTTTGACAATTGCAGGGTATCGGATGCCAATCGCCTTGGAAAAGTAGGCGAGGGATTCAAGCAGTCGCTGAAAGTATTGGATGGAGGGCGGATCTCTATAGCGGCCCTTTCCCTGGGCATCGCCAAGGGGGCGCTGGATGCCGCATTGCAATACTCAAAAGAAAGACACCAGTTCGATCAGCCCATCTCCAACTTCCAGGGCATCTCTTTCAAGCTGGCAGACATGGCTACCGAGATCGCGGCTGCGGAATTGCTCACGCTACAGGCTGCCGATAAGAAGAACAAACATCTCCCTATGACAAAGGAGGCGGCCATGGCTAAATACTATGCCAGCGAAGTGGCTGTCCGGACTGCTACCGACGCCGTCCAGATATTTGGGGGATATGGATACACAAAAGATTTCCCGGTGGAGAAATTTTACCGCGACAGCAAACTTTGCACCATCGGGGAAGGCACTTCCGAGATCCAAAAACTGGTCATTGCCAGAGAGGTTTTGAAGTAAATATTGGCCTGTTTTTGGATAGCATATTCCTAAAAAGACCTTATGTCGCGTACGGCCTTTGCGGTAGCGATCATGCTACTTGTTGCTTCCTGTAAAAAAACATCAACATCCGATCCGAATTCGCATCCCGCTGCGGGGGATGTAGCGCTTAATTTCTCCGTGGATGTAAATAAGCCAGGGCGGCTTATCCCCTTGGGCTTCACCGGCTTGAGCTATGAAGCAGGCGCCATTCCCAACCCTGCCTATTTTTCCGACTCCAATACGACATTTGTAAATCTTATAAAAGAGCTGGGACAAGGAGTGTTCCGCATTGGCGGTAATACTGTAGACCGGAGTCCGTGGGTGGCCGTTGCCAGCTCCGGTGTGAACCTGGATAAGGTCATCACCGACCAGGATCTTGACCGGCTGTTCAAATTCACCGGCGCGACGGGTTGGAAAGTAATGTTTGGTCTTAATCTCGGAACTGGCACGCCCCGATATGCCGCTCTGGAGGCAGCCTATATATATAGTCATTACCCGGACCAGCTTTTTTCATTCGAGATAGGGAATGAGCCGGACTTTTATGGCAATAACGGGCTTCGTCCTATTGGTTATTCCAATACTGATTTTGAAAAGGATTTTACCGTATTTTATGACAGTATCAGGGGTAGGACGCCCGAGGCTGTATTTTCAGGCCCAACCACGGCTACACATACCATGACCTGGCTCGAACCGTTCGTCAGGGATGAAGCCAGCCATATTCAAATGGTGACACAGCATTATTATAAAATGGGACCAGCTTCCAGCCCGGCTGTGACCATCGAGAAGCTGCTTGATGGGAATTCGGGCATCATCAGCCAGGCCGAGACGATGAAGGCCGTGGCGGATGTCTATCACCTGCCTTATCGTATTGCCGAGTGTAATTCCGTATTTGGAGGAGGTAAGGGTGGGGTCAGCAATACGCTGGCTTCCGCGTTGTGGGGATTGGATCTGATGTTCGTCCTGGCTGAACATGGCGCGGCGGGCGTTAACTTCCATCATGGTGGGAAAGATACTGATTGGTATAATCCAATTGAATTTTACCAGGGACAGTTCATACCCAAGCCATTGTATTATGGCATGTTGCTCTTTTCCAAGGCCGCAGATGGCAATTTGTTGTCCGTGTCGGCCGATACGTTACGTCAGTCAGAAGCTTTTAATCTGGTAGTGCATGCCGTCAAAAGACAAAACGGCGCCGTCCTCGTAACCCTTATCAATAAGGACTTGTCCCGGCAGGCATTTGTTACCTTGACAATACATCATCCCGGGTGGCAAAGCGCCAGTCTGTTGCGGTTGACAGGCGGCTCGCCTGCGGATACTTCCGTCATGCTGGGGGGAGCGGCTGTGGATGCGGAGGGACATTGGACGCCCCAACAAGTGGAAAATGCTACCCTTACAAAAAATGGATGTACGGTGAAAATGCCTCCCTATAGCGCGGCGCTGCTGGTGCTGCAATAGGATCAGGGCATGAAGTCGTCTTCCGGCCTCTTATCGTATTTATCGAACAGCTTGTCGATGGCCCCGGCGAAGATGGGGAATTTTTCCTTGGAGAACTCTTTGATGACGTCGATGGCTTTGTAAGCCTGCTCTTCCGTAAGCCCGATGGCTTTCATTCTGTCGATCAGTTCCTGCATATACAAATGATTAAAGGACCTGCCTGGCAGGTCCTTTTTATGTTAAGCTACTTTCAGTAGGTTCATCTTGCTCTTATCGAACTTCTTCCGCGCATATTCCAGGTCGAGATGGAACTTGCTTTCCTTGGCAGATGGAAGTTCGAACATCGCATCCGTGAGAATGCTTTCACAGATGCTGCGAAGACCTCTCGCCCCTAATTTATATTCGATGGCCTTGTCTACCATAAAGTCCAGCACTTCCAGGTCAAAGCTCAGCTGTATGCCTTCCAGCTCGAACAATTTCTTGTACTGCCGGATGAGCGAATTCTTGGGTTCCGTAAGGATGGAGCGCAGCGTAGTCTTGTCCAGCGGATCGAGATGTGTGACAACAGGCAGACGACCTAACAATTCCGGGATAAGGCCAAATGACTTCAGGTCGGGTGCATTCACATATTGCAGGAGATTCTTTTTCGCCTGCTCCTGCTGTTCTTTGTTCACGTTGAAGCCTATGGCATTTGTATTGATCCTGCGGGCAATGATCTTGTCCACCCCATCGAAGGCGCCGCCACAGATGAAGAGGATATTTTGCGTATTGATCTTTATCAGCTTCTGCTCCGGATGTTTTCTTCCGCCCTGCGGAGGTACCAGGACATCCGTGCCTTCCAGCAATTTCAGCAATCCCTGCTGTACGCCTTCGCCGCTGACATCGCGGGTGATGGAAGGGTTGTCGCCTTTGCGGGCTATCTTATCTATTTCGTCGATGTAGACGATGCCTCTCTCGGCCGCCGCCACATCATAATTGCATACCTGTAACAGACGGGTGAGGATGCTTTCCACGTCTTCACCTACATAGCCGGCTTCCGTAAATACGGTGGCATCGACAATGGCGAAGGGCACATTCAGCAGTTTGGCGATGGTCTTGGCCAGCAGGGTCTTGCCTGTACCGGTCTCCCCCACCATAATGATGTTGCTCTTTTCGATCTCCACCTCATTCTCCACTATCTTCTGCTGCAGGCGCTTATAATGATTATATACGGCTACGGACAGCACTTTTTTGGCGTCGTCCTGGCCAATGACGTACTCGTCCAGGATACGCTTTATTTCAATAGGCTTTTTGACCGTGAGCTTGAAGGAGCTGCCACCTGGAGTGTCCTCCCGGATCATTAGCTCCTGCTGAATGATCTCCTGCGCATGCTCCACACAGTTCTCACAAATATGTCCTTCCTGTCCTGCGATGAGGATCTTTACCTCATCTCTGTTGCGCCCGCAAAAAGAACAATGTAAGGTGTTTTTTGCCATTTCTCTAAGTATTCAGATTGATCACAAAGTTACCCAACTTATTGGATTATGCCAGTATGTGGGAAAAAAGACCGCCTGCTGCTAAACAGAGGCGGCCGTCCGTAATTGGTTATTAATTAGTTACTATACTAAATCTTTTCGATGACCTGATCCACGATGCCATATTCGATGGCTTCTTTGGCGTCCATCCAATAATCCCTGTCAAAGTCCTTCATTACCTGTTCAATTTTCTTGCCGCAATTTTCGGCGAGGATCCGGGCGCTGATGTCCTTTACTCTCCTCGTTTGTTTGGCGGTGATCTCAAGGTCAATGCTTACTCCCTGCATATAGCCTCCCAGGCTGGGCTGGTGGATCATGATCTCGGAATGAGGGAAGACAAAGCGACGGCCTTTTACTCCTCCGCTCAGTAGGATAGAGCCCATGGAAGCTGCCAGTCCCATACAGATGGTGCTGACGGGGCTTTTAAGCAGCTTCATCGTATCATAGATCACCATACCGGAGGAGACTACTCCTCCAGGGCTATTAATGAAGAAACGGATCTCTTCTCCGGGCTTGTCGGCATCCAGCAACCGCAGCTTGGTCACTACTTCTTTTGCGCTACGGTCATCCACCGGTCCCCACAGTTCCACTGTCCTGTTCTCAAAAAAATATTTCTCCATCTTTTTCGCCAGCATTCCCAGCTCGGGACCTTTATCCTCCTTAGGTTCCTTCTCATCCGGCTCGTCGTCTAAATAAGTGGGCTTCAGTAGATATTTTGAATAATTCATTATTGTGTGATTTAATAGTTCTCGTAATTGGATCTGTCGGTGCGTTAGTCTTTCTTTTCCTTACGGGGGTTGAGCAGCAGCACTTCATCGACCAGGCCATATTCCTTGGCTTCCAGGGCTGTCAGCCAGTAGTCGCGATCGCTGTCCTTTTCTACCTGTTTGGCCGTCTTGCTGGTGTGGTAAGCGGTGATCTCGTATAATTCCTTCCTCAGCTTTTTGATCTCGTTGACGGTGATCTCGATGTCGGAGGTCTGTCCGCCGATGGAGCCGCTGGGCTGGTGCATCATGATACGGCTATGCTTCAGCGCTGTACGTTTGCCTTTGGTGCCGGCGCACATAAGTACCTGTCCCATGGAAGCCGCCATGCCGATGCAGATGGTGGCTACGTCAGGAGTGACATATTGCATGGTATCATACACACCCAGTCCGGAGTATACGCTACCGCCGGGGCAATTGATGTACATCTGGATATCACGATGACGGTCTGTGCTGTCCAGGAACAGCAGCTGTGCGGTGACGATATTGGCCACCTCGTCGTTGATGGGATAGCCCAGGAAAATGATACGGTCCATCATCAGACGGCTGTATACGTCCATGACGGCTACGTTCATCGGTCGCTCTTCAATAATGTTGGGGGTGAGATTGGTGACAACGTATTTGTTGTAGTCGTTCAATGTATTACTGGAAATCCCTTGGTGTTTCACAGCATACTTCTCGAATTCGCTTGATAGATTCATATTGATTTTTTTCTATTCGTTAAGTTCTTTCGCCGGGACAGTTAAACTTTGCCAGGACAATTAACTTTCTTTCAAATCTCTGTCCAAACTTTTAAACTGCCAAAAAACTGACAGTATGCCAGTAAGGGTCCACAAAATACCCCATTCTCCTGAAAAAATGCTTATATGAAGCCATAAAAAAGCCCGGGCTGACCGCCCGGGCTATATGTTGAGGTAGAATCGACTAGTGGTGATGGTGCTGGTGTTCTTCCTGCATGTGCTGGAATTCTTCCAGGCTGATGGCTTTTTCCGTGGGGTGTATCTGTGTGAGGGCCCAATCAAAGACCCTATCGGTCTGGATGCGGTGTACTGTATCTTCCACGAACTTCCGGTCCTTCATCATGCGTTGTACATAGTCTGCAACCCAGGGCTGTTCTTCACCGCCGGCCGGCATACCCATGTATCCGAAGAGCTGCTTTTTCGCAAACTCCCGAATGTCGTCCGGGTTGACTTCAATATTGTTGTCCCGTACCACCTTGTCTACGATAAGCGTCCATTTCAGCTGGTTGACAAAGGAAGGGAACTCCTGCTCGACCTCGGCCTGGGACTTAGGAGTCTCTCCACTGGTCTGCATCCAGCGCTTCAGGAAAGCTTCCGGGAATTCGATGTTCGTGTGGTCCAGCAGCTCGTGATAGAGTGAATGCTGCAATTGATTGCCCGTCTGGCTGGCCCAGTATGCCTCGATCTCGCTTTTGAGATAGTTCCTATAGTCTTCTTCTGTCTTGATGTCCTTGCCGGGAGCGGATGCCTGGAAGAATTCCTCGTTCAGGTCCGCCTTTTCCACCAGTCCTACCTTGGTGAGCTTCATCAGGAAATATTTGTCGGCGTCTTCTTTTGCCAGGCCCAGGTCATTCAATACCCATTCCTTCTCCCTGTCGTCAAAGGAGGTGGATAACTGCAGTACATGGGAATCGTCCTTTTTCAGGCCAATCCATTTGGGGCGGGTGGCTTCATTGAAGTATTTCACCGGCAGGGAATTGTCCTTATGAACGCCCCCTTCTATCGGCTGCCCATTGGCGTCCGTCTCTTCGAAGTGGAGGTAGAGGATATTTTCGTCGTTGGCGACCGTCTCGGGTTCCGTCATTTTGCCATGGCGGGTCTGCTGGCGTTCCAGTTCCTCGTCGATCATGGCCGGGGTAACCTCGATCTTATAACGGGTCAGTCTGGCGCTGCCAAGGTCTGCCAGGCTGAAGGCGGGCTTCAGGCCTACCTCGAATGCAAAAGTGTAATCTTCCGGCTTGGCCACGTCGATCTGGCGGGCGTCATTTTCCGGAAGGGGGAGAGGTTGGGCGAATATTTCGAGCTTTTCATTCGTCATATAGGTGGTCAGCTCTTTCTCTACAGTTTTCAACACTTCGTCGGTGAGCACGGAGGCTCCATACATTTTCTTAATGAGGCCTGCGGGCACCATTCCCTTACGAAATCCGGGAATATTGGCCTGTTTGCCGTATTGCTTTAAGGCTTTTTCAAAAGACGGCAGGTAGTCGCCTTTTGCCACGTTGACGGTGATCTTGTCCGTCAGGAGGCCTATATTCTCCCTGGTTACTGTAGCCATATATTATATTTATTTAAAATCGGGGGGCAAAGGTACGGAAAATGTATGGACCATCTGCTGGCAAGTTCAATTAGATATTTTTCGTTAAAACCCTGCTAAACTTGCTAATATTCGTTAAGAGAAGGTGAAAAAACCGCCATTAATCACAATTTAATCTAATAATATTAAAGGACGGTTAATTTTACCGCATGAAGGTTAGATGGCCCCTATTGTTCGTAGTAATATCTCTATTGATCGGCACCCAGTTATCAGCCCAAAGGGGCTCCGGAAGCGGGGGGATCATTACAGGTAATGTTCTGGAAGAGGCAAATGGCAAGGCTGTTGTCTCGGCTACTGTAGAATTGATTTGTCCGGCTGAGCCCTCCAAAGGGAGGTCGACCACCACCAACAGCAGCGGAGAGTTTTCTTTTTCCGACCTGGATATGGGCGTATATCAGCTGCGGGTGTCTATGATAGGGTTCAATACTCTTTCTATCGACAGTATCCGGTTGAGACCCGAGCGTTCCGATTTCAGCCTGAATGATCTCAAGCTGTCCCCCAAGACCACGGAGATGCAGGCTGCTGTGGTTTATGCGGAAAAGCCGCTGGTCCAGAGCAAGAATGGGAATATCACCTTCAATGCCGCCGAGTCCCCCCTTAGCGCCGGCTCCAGCGCCAGCGAGCTGCTAAAGAATGTGCCGCTGATCAGCACCGACGCCGATGGCAATATCACTGTGCGAGGCAAGCAGCCCAGGATACTTATCGATGAAAAGCCTGTCAATCTCAATGCCAGTCAATTGCAGGATTTCCTGGACGCCCTTCCGGGGAATATGATCGAGCGTATCGAAGTAATGACCAACCCTCCGCCTCAATACGCCAATGAAGAGGGGGGTGTGATCAATATCGTGACCCGCAAAGGGAAGATCGGCATCGGTGGAAGATTAAGTGTTTATGGTGGTACAAGAGGGGAAACGGGCGCTAACTTCAATGGGAACTACAGGGATAAAAAGCTCGCCATAAACATCAGTGGTGGAGAAGGATATAACTTATACAAAGGAGACGGATGGTCTAAGAGGGAAAATATCTATCCTGACTCTACGAATTTCTTAAATACCACCAGCAATTACACCTATAAGAATACGCGTCCTAATGCCCGGCTGAGCATCGACTACGACCTGGACAAGAATAATTTCCTCAATGTCGTGGCGCAGGTGAACAGGAATGATTTTCACAACCTGAATTTTACGGAATACACGAATATCAATCACGCGGACAGCGTCTACCAGATCAGCGACCGGAATAAGCTCAGCAGGGGCACGAATGTCAACCCCAATTTCAGTGTTACTTACCGGCACAAGGGCAGTCAGCCGGGTGAGGACTTCCAGGTGATAGGGTCTTACGACTATTCGTCCAACCTTGTTCACCGGGATTTCAATCAACCGTATTTTTTCCCTGACCGCGCTCCCACCGGAGTAGACTCCATCCAGCAGCAGGACAACAATAGCTGGATAAAGGGGTATAATATCCGGGCGGATTATAACAAGCCCCTGATAGGGCAGAAGACATTCCTGTACCTGGGCTCTTTTTACAACTACAGCAACAATCTGGTGGATGTAACGACGCAGTTCTTAAACAAGTCCGACAGCTCGTGGCTCACCAGCGATCAGTTGAGCAATCATCTCCGGTTTGTTCAAACGATCACCGATTTCAAGGCATCCCTCCGTCAGAACTTTGGGAAAGGCCTTTCCTTTACGGCGGGTACGGCTCTTGAAAGGACGGGCGTTGCCTTCAATCTCTATTCCCTTAAACAGGATACGTCCAATCATTATTGGGACTGGCTGCCATTTGCCAACTTTTCCAAGACCTGGGAAAGCCAGTGGAGCGTTACCCTCGTGTACAGACGGACCATTCGCAGACCGGGTCTTGGGGAGCTCAACCCAAGTGTCGACTATTCCGATCCGTATAATATCCGTTTTGGCAATCCGGCCCTGCAGGCATCCATGTCGCATAACTTCGACTTCTACCTGGGCAAGAACAACAACAAGTACTATCTCAACTATGGCATCAGCTTCAACAAGGTGCAGGACATCTTTAGCCAGATACAGACTTTGTTGCCCAATGGCGTCACACAGACCACGTATCAGAATATCAGCGATCGCAGTGAATATGCCACCAGCACCTGGGCCGGCTATACCTTTTCCAGGCAGTTGCGGGTGAACCTTGGCGCCAGCTATACGTACAACCAGTATAGCCAGTATGACCGTGTCACCAACAACTATCGCGATGGCGGTTCGTTGTATTCCAATTTCAATCTCACCTATACACCTACGCGGTTATGGAATATTACCGGTAGCTTTTTGTTCAATCGCTGGGCCAATCCACAAGGCACTTCTTCCAGCTATGTGAACATGAATATGGGTGTGCAGCGGAAATTTTTCGACCGCCGGCTGATCGTGACGCTGAACATTTCGGATCCTTTTATCCAGCAGCACAATTTAAGCCGGACGTATGGCACCAACTTTTACCAGGAGAGCTATGGCACTACCCAGACGAGGAATTTCCGTCTGACGGTGAGCTATGACCTGCACCATGTCATCGATGCGGGAAGGAACCAACTGAAGAGGGCCAGTCATCAGAGCAGCATCTGATCAAGGTTGTAAGATCAGAACTTATTAAGCCGGGCCTCCTCGAGGTCCAGGTTGTTCTCCATAATGCGGATGACCTCGTCATCATAGTGTTTTTCCAGCCGGAGCCGGTTCAATCCTTCCCTTCGCAGCGTGATGAGCTCCAGCATGATCTTCCTGTATAGCGCCCGCACTGTTTTCAGGGCCTGTTTTTTCTCGTTGTGATGGGCCGTACTTTCGGCGGCGGTGATGCTCCTGGTCAATTGTTCCTTTATGCCAGCAATGGTCTCGTACTGATCTATTTCATAGGCATAGTTGTCGTCGAGATAGGTCATGCAGCGTTTGGCCAGTTCCAGGCGGATGGCGTCTATCTGATCTTCTTCCGGTGTTTGTTCGTCTGTCTCTTTTACTTTAAGCAGTCGTATGAATATAGGCAGGGTGAGACCCTGGAATACCAGGGTTGCCAGGATCACGACAAAGGTGATGAACAGGATGAGGTTGCGGTGAGGAAAATCTTTCCCATTGTCCAGCACCAGGGGGATAGCCAGCGCCGAAGCCAGGGAGACGACGCCCCGCATACCGGCCCATCCTATGATAAAGGGCAGTTTCAGGCCGGGACTTTTTTCATGTTCTCGGATATGTCTGCTGAGAATGCGGGGTATATAGGAAGAAAGGTATACGAGCAGGATCCGTATAACGATGACCATGGCGCTGATGAGCAAGGCGTAGTATATAGCTTCCTTTATGGAATAATTTTCCAGACCGTCCATGATGACGGGCAGTTCCAGTCCGATGAGGATAAATACAAATCCGTTGAGCAGGAAGCCGACCGTAGCCCATACTTCCTTGGTCTGCAGCCGGGTGTTGAAGTTCAGGAAATCATTGGATCGGAAGGAAAGGAACAATCCTCCGCTGACGACGGACAGCACGCCCGACCAATGGAATTCTTCCGCTACCAGGTACATAAGGTAGGGGGCTATCAGGGTAATAGGCGTGGTGATGCTGGATGATCTACCCCAGAACCGCAGGACTAGATAAAGGATATGTGCGATGGTCAGCCCGACGAAAACGCCCATGACGGATAGTACGAGGAAATCTGTTGTCGCTGTTTTGAACACGAATTCTCCTGTGAGAATGCTGGCGAGGGCAAAGCGAAATATTGTCAGTGATGCGGCGTCATTTACCAGGCTTTCTCCTTCGAGGACGGTAAGGGCGCGTTTGGGCACCTGCAGCCCTTTGAGTACGGAGGTGGCAGCTACTGCATCTGGCGGGGATATGATCCCGCCGAGGAGGAATCCCAGCGCGAGTGTAAATCCCGGGATGATATGGACGGAGAACCAGGCGATGCAGGCAGAGGTCGCCAATACCAGTCCGAAACCCAGGCTCAGGACGGATCTTCTCCATTTCCAAAGCTGGTTCCAGGACGAATACCAGGCTGCTTCGAACAGCAGCGGGGGGAGGAAGATCAGGAACACCAGGTCCGGATCTATCTTGATGCGGGGCATGGCGGGTATAAAGCTGATGAGCAGTCCACCGATGACGAGGAATATAGGATAGGAGACCTTTATCCGCTGACTCAATACATATAGTACTGCCATGATGAAGAACAAACTGAGGACTGACAGAAGGGTATGATGTATCATATTGAACAGAGTTGGTTAATGTTCCTACTCCGACAAATTTGACCAGATATTCATAAAATAAAAAATGGCGGCTCCTCTTTTTATTAACATCAAAGTTTCGCCAACAGCACAGGGGCTGCGGCGCAGAGCAGTGCGACCACCAGACAGGTAAGGCTGATCTGTTCGGCCGTCACGGCCATGCCGGAGGTTTGCAGACAAAGACCTACTAAAGAAAGTCCCACGCTGGAGCCTATGGAATAGGTGGCTGATTGCAGACCTGCTGCAATACCCTGTCTGGCTGATGGGACGTCCGACAGTGCGAGGATCGTCAGTGAAGGGTAGGCGATGGAGATACAAAAGCTGTTGACCAGGAAAAGAGCGAGGAGGAACCAGATCAATTGACGCGCTTCGATGCCCGCCAGCAGCAACAATAATCCAAGCACCAGACAAGTGAGCGCCAGCAGCGCCACCTGCGATACGCGCATACGGGCAAAGAGCCAGGGCAGCAGGAATTTCGATATGAGGGCCGACCCGATGCTGTAGGGGAAGAGCAGCAGTCCGATGGATCGGGTATCCCAGTGCATGACCTCGAACAAACCCAGCGTACATAGGAATACGAAGCTGAGAAAGCAGGCGCCCAGTATAAGGGATGCTCCAATGGCCCGGACACTGGCTACGGAAGTGAAGGGCCCTGTTCCGAAGAACGGATATGTCTGTCCGCGATCCCAACGTAAGAGGGCGAGCCCCGAGACCAGGGCCAGGCCCAGCAGCGGGATCCCCGTCCATCCCAGCGCCGGCAATTCGTGAATGCTATAACAGCCGAGCAGCAGCGTTGCCGTAAGCCAGCAGGCGGCCAGTGCGCTCAATGGCTGATGCGTATCCATTCTTTCGCCCGGAATAAAGTAATAGCTGATTGCCAGCACAGGCACTATCACCGGTACGTTTATTCCAAAGATCCAATGCCAGTTGTAGAAGGTGGCGATCATCCCTCCCAATGCCAGTCCCCCTGCGAAACCAATCGCCGCAAAGGCGCCGAAGATACCCATAGCTGTTTGGCGGGGACGCCCTTCCTCAAAATGCCGGCCTAATAGGGAAATGCCTCCTGGTATGGCCAGGGCCGCTCCGATGCCCTGCGCGGCACGTGCTGCCAGCAGGGGTAGAAGATCATAGCTAAAAAAAGCCAGGGCGCTGGCGGCGGCGAAGATCAGCATGCCTAAAAGATAGATACGTTTGCTACCGGCGTAGTCGCAAAGCCGGCCGCCCAGGAGCAAGAATCCTGCAAAGCTCAGCAGATACAAGGTCTGCACCCATTGAGCATGCGCTATGGAAATATGCATATCCTCCGCTATCACCGGTAATGCCAGATTGACGATGGAGACGTCGAAGGCTTCGAAAAATACAGCTGAGCAGGCCAGCCAGAGAATGATACGCATAGGAGAATGAATAAGAAATGAAAGTAGGTAAATATGGCAGTTGTTATTTATAGTTTATAAATTTGGTACAAATGTTATTTTATAGGCTTTAATTTCGATCGATTGTTATTTAAACCACCTTTTTTATCATGAAAACAGGACAAGGCATCTCCGCGGTATTGGATACCGTGGATGTACAGATATTGAATCATCTGCAGCAGGATGGCAAGCTGTCGGTGAGAGAGCTGGCGAAGAAGATCGGGCTTTCCACGACGCCCATCCACGAGCGGCTGCGAAGGCTGGAGTCCTCGGGGATCATCGATCATTATGCTGCGGTGCTGAACACCAATCATCTTGGGCAGTTCATCATATTCTTCGTGTACATCACCCTGAAAGAGCATGGCACTCATCAGGGCGGTCTTTTTATCGAGCGGATACGGTCCTTTCCCGAGGTGGTGGAGTTCCATGTCATCGGTGGAGAGCATGATATGATGATCAAGGTCATTGTCCCCGACATGGCGTCCTACCGGAAATTCTTTGTGGAGAAATTGGGGGAAGTGCCCAATGTGGCCCGCCTGCAGAGTGTCATCGTGCTGGATACGCTGAAGAGGGAGAGCAGGATACCATTGTGATCAGGGCAGTACAGGACAGTGCAGGAGACCTACAGGATGGTTGTATCCGGAAATAATTATATTTTTATTAATATTTCAGCGGATAACCAACACTAACGATCGAAAGACAATGCTTGTCCATGCCAATAATGACGAGGAGAAAACACTCTTGCAAGGATTACATGCCGGCGATCAAGCAGCTTTTGCCAGTCTTTACGCCCACTATGCTCCCCAGTTGATCGGCTATGCCGCAGCCCGGCTCAGTTCCCTTGAAGAAGCACGGGATATTATCCAGGATCTTTTTGTCTATCTATGGGATGAAAGACAAAACATCAACATCAACATTTCGCTTCGCTCGTATCTTTTTACAGCCGTACGCTACCGGATCATCGATCACATCCGCCATCAACTCACCCGGCGGGAATATGCAACCTGGGCAAAGCTCCTCATCCAGCGGGTGAACGCCGAGGTGGAAGAAGAAGTAGCTGTAAAACACCTCAATCATAAACTGGAACTGGCGGTAGGGGATCTTCCTTCCCGTACGCAGGAAATTTACCGGCTGAGCCGCTATCGCCATCTGGCGGTGAAAGAAATAGCCACTAAGCTCGGATTGTCCGAACAAACCGTCAAGAACCAGCTCACCACCGCATTAAGCCATCTCCGCCATTCCTGGGACAAGCTGACTTTATTGTTGCTTGTCTGGGTACTCTTTTGATCCGGCACCGCCCGTCCGTCTGGAGGGCGAAAAGAAATTTCGAAAAACAATAGTACTGCCGCTCTGTTCATCCGACTCCTTAGCATGAACATTACAGAGATCAAGGCATTGCTGGACCGTTACCTGGAAGGCAGCGCTTCTCCCGGGGAGCAGGAACTGATCGAGCAATGGCTGGAAGACGTCCAACACTCCCACAACGATTGGGAAACGATGTCCCATAAAGACAGAGCAGCCTGGATGGCATCCCTATACCGGGACACGCTGGAGAGTATCCGCAACAGGCCGGCCCAGTCCCAGGACATAAGGACAAATGCGCGCATATTTCCCATCCGCCGGCGTTCAGGACGTTCCCTTCTGCAAGCTGCCGCTGTCCTGATACTTCTGGCCGGGGTGGGTATTTTTTACCTGCTTCACCGGGAGGCGAAACAAACCTCATCCATAGCCGGTGGATCACACCCTTCGGTACCGCACAATGTAGTGCCGGGGAGCAGCAAGGCGGTCCTTACCCTGGCAGACGGCCGGACGATCACGCTTGACAGCACACACAACGGCATAGTAGCTCAACAAGGCAATACGGACATAAGCAAGAATGGAGAACAGCTGATCTATAAAGGTGCTGCCGGCAGCAACCCGGAAGTCGCGTATAACACCCTGGCCACTCCGCGTGGAGGACAATACCAATTAGTGTTGCCTGATGGAAGCCGGGTTTGGCTGAACGCTGCATCCTCCATCCGATACCCCACCGCATTCACCGGTGAACAAAGAAAAGTGGAGATAACGGGTGAAGCATATTTTGAAATAGCCAGCCTGCCCAGCCCGGATGGGAAAAAAGCAAAATGGCCTTTCAGGGTAGTGATCAATACGACGCAGCAAGGCAGCAAGCGTGGCATGATCGAGGTATTGGGCACCCATTTCAATATCAATGCTTATGACGATGAGCCGGACATCAATACCACGCTGCTGGAAGGAAGCATCCGAATGACCGCCGTTTCCCCGTCGCCGGACGCCCCGGCCGTTACCCGGCAGCTGATCCCCGGACAGGAAGCCCGGCTGGATAAAAAGGGCGACATCAGGGTGCAACCCGGTGATACTGAACAGGCTGTCGCCTGGAAGGATGGTCTTTTCCTGATGAATAAAACAGATATGGGGGCGGTACTCCGACAATTGGCACGCTGGTATGATGTGGAGATCGTATACAATAGGGGAGTTCCCAAAGGACTTATCACGGGCGATATTCCGAGGAACATGCCTTTGGCCGGTGCGCTGAAAGTAATGCAGCTCAGTGGGGTGAGTCTGTCCCTGGAAGGGAATAAGATCATCGTCGACCGCTGATCTCACGATTCAAAATCAACACTCGATATAAAAAGGACGCCTAAGAAAAAGCCGGAACCCTGCGGGGGCAGGACTCCGGCGAATCCAGGTTAACCAAAAAAACAAGCGACGAGAATGTTTATTCATTAACCCAAACTACATCAAATTTATGCAATTGATTGCTTTTGCCAAAGCATCGTCCCCGGGATGGCCCGGGCGAAGGCTGGCTTATTCCAAAACATGGCTGGTTATGAGACTGACTTTGATTATTTTGATTGCCGCCTGTCTGCAGGTCAATGCCAAAGGATACGCCCAGCGCGTTACCCTTCATGAAAAGAACACCCCGTTGGGAACAGTATTGCAGAAGATCAAAAAACAATCTTCTTTGCATATTGTGTACCGGGAGGAATGGATGGAGAATGCATCGGGCGTATCCGTCCAACTGGTCAATGTTCCGCTGCAGCAGGCGCTGGACAGCTGCTTCAAGGATCAGCCTGTGACCTATGAGCTGGTAGACAGGACCCTTGTATTGAAAAAAAGAGAAACTACTACTTCTTCACATGAGATAGCTCCACCCCCGCCGCCCATCACCATCACGGGTAAAGTAGTGGGGGCCGACGGCCTTCCCCTGTCCAATGTCAGCATCCTGATCAAGGGCACTTCCACCGGCGCGACTACCGATGCGGACGGCAGTTTCAGGATCGTAGTGCCTGATGAAAGAACGGTGCTGGTCTTTTCCTATGTCGGGTTCGATAGCCAGGAGATCCCGGTGCGTGGTAAAAAAAGCATCGACATAAAACTATCTCCCTCCACCAAGACGGGGGAGGATATAGTAGTGGTGGCTTATGGCACCCAAAAGAAAGTAAGCGTCACGGGGGCTGTATCTTCGGTGTCCACCGATCAGCTGAAACAAAGCTCTTCATCCAGTCTGGCCAATGCCCTGGCCGGCAGACTGTCGGGTCTGACTTCCATCCAGTCGGGTGGGGGACAGCCAGGTCGCGATGACGCCACCATGTACCTGCGCGGCGCCGCTACTACCAACGGTACCGATCCTCTCATCCTCATCGACGGGGTTCCCCGCGATAATATCCGGACCCTCGACGCCAATGAAGTGGCTTCGGTCACTGTCCTGAAGGATGCCTCCTCTACCGCGGTATTCGGGGTACGCGGCGCCAATGGCGTTATCCTCATTACCACCCGCCGCGGCGTAGCAGGTAAAATGAGGCTGAGTGCCAGTATTGACGAAAGCTATACCTCGTTTAGCCGGGAACCTGAGCGCCTGCACTCGGTGGACTATATGAAACTGAGAAATGAAGCTTTGGTGAATGACAGCATTGCTCCGGCCTTCGCCCAGGCGGATATGGACAGGTATGCCAACCCGTTGGCGGGGCTGAACCCGAATGACCCAGATTATGCAAAGCAGGCTGCTTTCCGGAAATATATATACCCCGACCACGATTATTACCGCGAATACATCGCCAGCTACGTTCCGCAGACAAGGGTGAACCTGAGCGCCAGCGGGGGCACCGACAAGCTCTCTTATTTTGTCAACGGAACCTACCTGCACCAGGGCGGCAACCTGAGAACGGAGCCTAAATCCGTATTGGGCTATGATCCATCTTCCTGGATGGACAGGTATAGCTTCCGAGCCAACCTGGATTATAAAATATCTTCTTCGCTTAAATCCTTTTTGAACATCGGCACCTATATCGAAAGGGTGAATATGCCGGCCGCATGGCTCTATGGATATGACACGCATTGGATGATGACTGACCTGATATACCAGGCGCAAACCATTCTTCCCATCACACCGGGCCCCACCACCCTTCCGGGATATGGTGTCGCCGCCGGGCAAATCGTCGACCCTGGCTATTTAGACAGGTCTGCATTTGAAATTATGAACCGCAAAGGCTACCGTAATGAAATGCGTTCCAACCTCAACTCGTCTTTCGGGATGGAGCTGGATTTGAGCCGTTATGTAAAAGGCCTTAGCATGAAAGGGATGATCTCGTATGATTCAAAGGCAACCACCGCTATGGAAGGTGATAAACAGGAACGTTTGTATCTCGCAGCCGTGGACCCTTCGACCAACCAGCTGAGCTATTCCCTAAGACCTACGACTGAATCGCTGCTTAACCTCGTTAAAGGAGCGGACTCCCGCTATAATATCAACCTGCAGGGGTCCATCAATTATAACCGCGGCTTTGGAAAGCATGCAGTAACGGCTATGGCGCTGGCCCAGCGCGACTACTGGGAAGTGGCGGGAGGGTCGTCAGTGACGCTGATCCCATACAATGTAGTGGGTTTTGCCGGTCGCGCTACCTATGCTTACGACAACCGGTATCTCGCTGAGGTCAACATAGGGTACAATGGCTCCGAGCAGTTTGCTCCTGCCAATCGTTTCGGATTTTTCCCCGCTGTTTCTGCCGGCTGGGTGGTCAGTAATGAAAAATTCTTCCGGCAGGTAGATAATATAGTGACCAACCTGAAGCTGCGTGCTTCTTATGGGAAAGTGGGTAACGACCAGATATCGAGCCAGCGCTTTCTTTACACCGACAATATTACCATGGGCAGTGGTCCCCTGGGCAGCCTGGCGCAAGGACAGGGGATTAACCTTGGCCTGTTAGGCAACCCTCATTTGAGCTGGGAAGTGGCCGAAAAGAAAAATTTCGGGATCGATATCGGACTATTTAAAGATCTCACGGTGTCCTTCGACTACTTTACCGAACATCGCAGCAAGATCCTTATCACCCGGCAATCCGTGCCTATGTTACAGGGAGTGCCCGTCAGCAACCTGCCTAAAGTAAACATGGGTATAGTCGACAATAGGGGATATGAGCTGGAGATCACTTATAACAAGGAGCTTTCTAAAGACCTTTCCATCATGGTGAGAGGCAATTACAGCTATAACCACAATATTGTACGGTTTGTCGACGAGCCTATCCGCGACTCATCTTATGCTTACCGTTACAGGAACACCGGTTATTCGCTGGGTCAGCAATGGGGATATAAGATCGATTACAGCAATGGCAATGGCTACTTCAATTCCCGGAACGAATTGGATGCTTATCTCGGCAAAACCACTTATGGGTTTGGTACCCCGCGGGTGGGTGATTTCAAATACCGGGATCTTAATGGGGATGGAGCCATCGATGATAAAGACATAGCGCCCATCAAATACACGAGCATTCCGGGTATCAACTATGGGTTTATGTTTTCCGTACGATATAAAAGCCTGGAGCTGACGCCTTTCTTCCAGGGTGTGGCCATGTATTCCGGCAACTATGGAAACCAGGGAGTGTATGAATACATCGAAAAGGGAACCTATTTCGGTTACCACAAAACGGCATGGACGCCGGAACGCTATGCAAAAGGGGAAAAAATTACCTACCCCGCCCTGAGTACGCATTCAAATACCAATCATACTGCCAATGACTTCTTCATCATGGACCGCTCCTTTATCCGCCTGAAAAATATCGAGCTGGCTTATAACATGCCTGCCTCGGTGCTGAAGGGATCTGCCCTGAAGGGGTTCAGGATATATGTAAGCGCCCAGAATTATATCACATGGGATCACCTGAAGATGAAACATTTGGATCCCGAGAACGATGGGTCGCTTGATTATCCTGTTACCAAAACGATCAGTTTCGGGGCGAACATCACCTTCTAAGCTTTTACATTAAGTCATTAAAAAAACAGAAAGCATGTATTTGAAAATGAAATATAAGATGCTGCTAATACCGGTGATGGCAGCTTTGGCGATGGGCTCTTGTAAAAAGGCGTTGGATACCGCGCCGGACGGCAAGCTCACCCTCGACCAGGTCTTCGCCGATAATGATAAAACATCCGCCTACCTGAACAATTGTTATGCAGATATTCCGCAAAAGGGGATGTTATACTTTTTCTGGAGCCGCGGACCCGTGGAATGGAGTGATGAAGCATGGGACACGGATGCCGAAGCGGAATCATGGATCCGATCGGGCCGCATGTACAATGGCGGCGCCTCTGCCAGCAGTCACCCGATCACGGATGTAATCAACCCGCAGGGCGGCAATATGGATTACTGGGCAAGGTATTGGAATTCCATTTATGAATGCACCTACTTCCTCAGCCGGATCGGCAAGGCGAAGGTGAACCTCGAGACCGACCGCAAACGCTGGACTGCCGAAGCCCATGTGCTGCGCGCCTATTATTACTCCGAGCTGTTGAAGTGGTTTGGGGCCGTGCTGCCTATCGAAAGCACTCCTTATAAGTTTACCGATAATTTTGCCAATCTTAAAAGGGCAAGTTATTATGAGGTCACCAAGTTTATCATGAGCGATTGCGATTCGGCGCTTGCCATTGCCGAGCTGCCCTGGAGGATTTCCACTTCCGCAGAGAATGGGCGGGTAACCAAGGCCCTCGCAGAAGCCATCAAGTCGAAGATGATCCTTTTTGCCGCCAGCCCGCTGAACAATGCCGGTCAAAACTACTGGCAGGAGGCTTATGATGTAAATAAGGCCTCTTTGAAAAACCTCCGCGATCATGATTTCGCATTATACAACCAGGTGAACTTCCCGCAAACCTATCTTTCCGATATTGCTTTTATCGGGCCGAATAAAGACCCTCACGCAGCCCTGTACAATGAATATTTCAACCAGGGCGATAATTTTTCTTCCACCCCTTACGATAAGGAAACCATTTTTCAAGTTGACGGAGGAGGACCTACATGGGTGGTAGACGGTATTGGCGCACAAAGCCAGTACAAAACAGGGACCTGCCCCTCGCAGGAGCTGGTGGATGCTTACGAAACGACAGATGGCCAGCCAATTTTAGACCTGGATAATCCTTACCTGGATGAGCAGCATCTGCAACCTAATTACAATCCGGGCAATACCTTGTACAATCCGCAGAACCCTTATGCCAACAGGGACCCGCGTTTTTATGCCACCATTTATTACAATGGTTCCAAAAGGAACTGCTGGTGGAATTTTGCAGAAACGCCTGCATCGCCGGAAAATTACCCTGCTGGCGTTGGCCTGCGCACCCGGATCATCGCCACCTGGGATGGCGAGCCGGAGACAGGTATCGATGCCAGCGTAAGAAGAATGACGCGGACTGGTTATTACGAGCGCAAATTCCTGCATCCCAACTCAGGCGACAATAATGGCGTTGGAGCAGCTTCGTGTAAAATGTTCCGCCTGGGAGAAATTATCCTCGATTTTGCAGAGGCGGCAGCTAATGCAGGTGAGTTGACCGATGCTTACGGCGCTGTAAATGAGATCAGGGAAAGAGTAGGTATGCCCGACCTTCCCCCGGGTTTGTCGCAGGCGCAGCTGATCTCCCGCATCCATCACGAACGGCAGGTAGAACTGGCGCTCGAAGAGAACCGCTATTTTGATGTAAGGCGTTGGTGCAGCCCCACCGGCGACCTCTCCAAAACAGATAAATGGATAACAGCGGCGGAGATCACCCGTAATGGTGACGGGACTTATACTTATGACCGCCGCACCGTGCGATCGACGCCAAGGGCATGCTATACCAACAAATTCCTCTGGGTGCCTGTCCCGCTGTCGGAAGCCAATGTGTTGCAAAGTGTCACGGGGCAAAACTGGCAAAACCCCGGCTGGTAACAGTAAAAAAGGTTTAATTGAATTAAAAGATTACAATGAAATATATATTCACTACCAAAATAACAGGGCTGCTGGCATTTGTGCTGTTTTGCTTTTGCGGTGCGCCGCTCCAGGCACAGCAGGTTTCAGCCATTGTAAAAGGAAAAGTATTGGACGAGTTTGACCACCCTTTGGGGGAAGCCATCATCACTTCTGCCAATGGCAAGAATGCAACATATACCAACTTTTCCGGGGAATTTAGCCTGTCCATCGACGATAACAGCCATGCCGTCACCGTTCAGAAAAGGGGTTATCTTACCCGCAGCGTCAGGCTGGATAATAATAAGGAATCGTTCGACATCAAGCTGCAGCACGGTGTGGACAAACGCGATGAAGTGGTGCAGCTGGGTTATACTTCCCAATTGCGCAAAGAAGTTTCGGGCGCCGTGTCTACTGTCACTGGCGAAGAGCTGGAACGTGCGCCAGTCGCTAATTTATCGCAATCCCTCGCAGGCCGCCTTTCGGGACTGACTACGATGGAAACCTATTCCGAGCTTTCAAGGGCAAAAACCAGTCTATTTGTGAGGGGGATCAATTCCATGAGGGCAAATGGCCCTTTGATGGTGATCGACGGCATCCCGGTGTCCTATCATGCCAACGAGACGGCGGAATATATTTCTCCTTCGGAGATCGAGTCCATCAGTGTGCTCAAAGATGCCTCCACGCAGGCCCTTTACGGCATACAAGGCGCTAACGGCGTAATGGTGATAAAGACGAAAAGAGGGGTGAAAGGGCCGATGCAGATTAAAGTATCGTTCGATCAGGCCATGCAGCAGGCGACTACCCGGCCGGCATTTATCAGCTCCTCCGAATATGCAGCAATGAGGAACCAGGCGGCTATCAACGATGGCTATCTTGATCCCAGCAATCCCAGGCCGCTGCCATTCACCGATGCGCAAGTAGCGGCCTATAAGGCAGGCAACAACCCGATGTACCCCAACAATAACTGGTATGACAGGTATATGAAAGACCTTGCCAGCATGCAACGTGTAAGCGTGAACCTTACCGCCGGAAATGATAAGGCGCAGTTCTTCTCCAACATCAATGTAATGCACCAGGGCGGTTATTTTAAAACCGACCAGACGAAATATGATCCCAATGCCAATAATATATGGGTGAACTTTCGTACCAATGCCGACATGCAGATCAACAAATACCTGAAAGCCTTTGTCCGCATTGCAGGAAATGTCAAAAGGGAAAAGTCCCCGGGTGCAGGGAACGCGGCAGTGTACAGCAGCATTTTCAATACACCTGCCAGCGTTTACGGGCCTTTGACCCCTGTGATGAAGGACAGCGCCGGCAACGTGACCGACCCGGGCGGCCAGGTAGTGGCTACCCATAATAATACCAACCCCACTTATGGCCTGCTCAACCGCAGCGGTTATGCAACCAGCACGGTTACCAATATCAATTCGCAGCTTGGTTTGGATATCGATATGAGCTTCCTTGCCAAAGGCCTTAGCCTGTCAGGGGTTTTTGCCTATCAAACCAATGCCGTCGGGACCTTGTCTACCACGCAGAACTTTGAACGATGGGTAAATGCCGACAGCCCCAACGCTCTCGTATTTCAGAAATATGGCGACTACCGGAATACCCCGCTTGTTTACAACAAAGGAAGTGTCGACTACTATCACCTGTCTTATAAAACCATGTTGAATTACCACCGGGATCTTGGCAGGCACAGCATAAGCGCCATGGGCTATGCATTTTATCAGAACCTGACCTCGCAGGATGTCAGCTCTCCCGGGCTGCTGCCTTACAACCGTCTGAGCACCGGGGCCGAAGCTGCTTATGGTTATGATGATAGGTATTTTGCAAAATTCGACCTGGGCTATTCAGGCTCGGAACAATATGCCCGCAGCCATCGCTATGCTACCACACCCGCGGTGTCGCTTGCATGGGTGCTTTCAAATGAATTATTCCTGAAAAGCCAGCAAAAATGGCTTAGCCTGTTAAAGGTAAGGGCTTCCTATGGGAAAACGGGCAATGACCAGAGCGGTCTCAACCGGTATGCTTACCTCAATGAGATCCGCCAGGGCGGAGGGGGCTTCCTTCCTTACCTGCAATACAATATTGCAGAATACACCAGGGGGAACCCCAATATCGAGGCGGAAATATCCACCAAGAAAAACCTGGGCATCGACATTGGTCTTTTCAATGCGCTCACCATTACTGCGGATGTGTTTCATGAGCGTATGACCAATATGATAGTAAGCGCCACAGGCACCATCCCGGATTACCAGGGCATCCCTTTAAATTATTATCCGCCGTTGAACCAGGGTATTTTCGAGAACGAGGGGTATGAAATTTCCGTCAATTACAACAAGCAATTGAGCAGTGACCTCAGCTTTAATCTCGGAGCTATGCTCAGCTATAACAAAAATACTATAGTGGACATAGGCGAGGCCAGCCTGGGCAGCGATTTTGTCTACCCCAAAAGGGGTACAGGCCGCAGCGTCGGGGTGGATTGGGGCTTTTTGGTAGACCGCAGCAATGGCAACGGCTTCTTCAATACGCAGGACGAACTGAATAACAACACCATCGATTATGCAAGAGTGGGCAAACCCCGCCTTGGCGACCTTAAATTCCGCGACCTGAACCACAATGGCAAAATAGATGATGGGGATGCCGTCCCTCTTACTCAAGGGATGATCCCACGTTATACATACGCGTTCTCCGGCGGATTGAAATACCAGTCGCTGGAATTGAACCTGCTGTTCCAGGGTATTGCCGATTATACCACCTTCGATGGCGGTTTGGGTATTTATGGAAATGACTATGATGGAGTATATGGTTCCTTACAAAGGAATGCGTGGACACCACAGCGTTACCAGGATCACGGGAAAATTACGGCCCCGGCGCTTTCGCTCGGCACCAGCAGCAGCATGCAGCCAAGCGATTATTATGTTAACAACAGGGCTTACCTGCGTCTGAAAAATGTAGCATTGTCGTATATCCTGCCGGCTGCGGTAGCAAGGGCCATTTCAGCGGAAAGGGTCCGGCTTGTGCTTAGCGGGCAGAATTTAATTACCTGGGATAAAATGAGATCCAAAGATTTTGGTCCCGAAGGCGGAGGCTATAACAGCTTCCCCGTATACAGGGTGTACAATGTAGGTGTCAACATAAACTTTTGATAACTGACAATAACAAAATATTATACAGATGAAATTGAACATAATATGGTTTTGCAGTCTGGCTGTTATGTTAGCAGCGGCTGCATGTAATAAAAAGCTGGATCTGGATCCTGATGGGCGGCTCACTTCACTCGACCAGGTCTTTAGCGATTACAACCGCACGAGAGGTTATCTCAATTCCTGCTATGGTTATTGCCCGGGACCCTATATGGACAGGGCTTCCTATACCGATGAGGCGGAAGATGCGGATGATATTACCTCCGGATCGAAGTACTCATTTTGGTATGCCGGAAGCATTTCTGCCGCTACCTATGGCGGATATTCGGAAGACGGCCAGCCCTGGGCGCCGCTATTTCAGGGGGTTGAAAAATGCAACACTTTTTTGCAATACATTAAAACAGCAACAGCCATCGTTACGGATGAAGAAAAGGCTGGCTGGGTAGCGCAGGCGCACGCACTTCGCGCTTTGTATTATCTGCAATTAATTAAGCGTTATGGCGGCGTTCCGATCTTTAAAACGCCTCTCGGTATTAGTCATGATTTTTCGAAAGACAGCAAGGCTAAGTTTGGCGATGTGGTGACGTTCATATTAAGCGATTGTGATTCCGCCTTATCAGCGCCCGATACACGTTTGGGGTTTCACTGGGCAATTTATGATAACCAATTCGGCATTATGAGCCGTGCAGTGGCTTATGCCATCAAGTCGGAGGCGGTGACCTATGCAGCCAGCCCATTGTGGACTGATGGCACTTTTAGCTGGGCCGATGCTACGAAGATCAATGCCGATGCTTTGTATCAATGCCTCACCAACGATTATCATTTGTTCAACGTGACGCCAGACCCCAGCACGGCGCAAAATCCTTATGCGCTTTATTTTATCACCAGCTCCAACGACCAGCGCGCAGTGGATAAAGAAACGATCTACCAGGCGGGCGCCCAAATGCAGGTGTGGAAATATGCGGGTATGCCTACCACTCCCGATATGATAAAAGCTGGGCCCTGTCCCACCCAGGATATAGTGGACGCGTATGAAATGGCTAATGGCGAAGCTCCCATCACAGGCTATTCCGACAATGCCCATCTCCAGCCTATTATCAACCCCCTTTCAGGGTATGATCCTGCCAATCCATACGCCGGCAGAGACCCACGGTTTTATGCATCCATTTACTATAATGGAGCCGTACGATACCTGAATAATCCCGGCGGCCAGACTGTGCAATCTTATATCGGCGGGGCGGATGGTATTTCAAATAGCGACCGCACGCATACCCGCACCGGCTATTACCAGCGTAAATTCAATAACTCCCAGTCGGGAACCAATAATAATGCGGATGGCGCTGTACGTTTGTTCCGCCTCGCGGAGATCTACCTGAACTTTGCAGAGTCGGCCTACCAGTCCGATGGTCCGGACGCGCCGATCACCGTCAACGGCGCTACCATGTCGGCAAGAGATGCTGTAAATGCCGTAAGAGAAAGGGCAGGCATGCCCGATTTTCCGATTGGCATGAGTGCGGCTGATTTTGAAACGAAATACCGTAATGAGCGCCGGGTTGAGCTTGCATTCGAAGAGCATCGCTTTTTTGACGTACGCCGCTGGAAGATCCTGGGCCAGACGGACAAATTCGTCACAGGCATGAACATTACGCAGAATAATACCGGCACGACGTATTCGAGGTTCCAGTTTCCCGTCAGAGGCAGCTCTACGGATAAATTCCTGATGTATCCCATTGACCAGGGCGAGGCGGCAAAGATCATGCAGCTGTCCGGAAAGAACTGGCAGAACCCTGGGTGGTAGTATCGTTAAAATAATTCTTTCTTATATGTCAGACGTTGTGTATCACCGCTCCCGGATCCCGGGGGCGGTATTATTTCTTTTTCTGCTGATCGGCTGCGGGCGGCCGGCAAAAAATATCACCGCGGCAAAAACCACATTACTATCGGCTGTTTTTACGGCAGACGCCGGATGGGATATTTATCCGGGAGGCGGCTATCGTTATGGCCCTTCCATCATCCGCAACGCAGATGGCTCCATCGATGCCTGGTTCGCCGCTCCGGGAGGCTCTTTCGATAGCCGGCAGCTTCTTTACAGCGACCCCGGTACGCAAAGCCCTCTGCCCTTGAGCACGGGCAACCGTGCGGCGCAGCAATTCACGGCGGGAAGCTCGTTCTATGCCATCGCGGTTGCCTGCCCCAACTGGAATTCTACCAACAGCAGCATTACATTGACGCTGTACCAGTGGAATACCGATTATGCTACCACGGTGGCCGGCACTCCTGTCGCCACGCAGGTATATACGAACTACGCCGACAACCAGAATTTGCAGTTGGCAAAAGCTGGGAATTTCCCGGCAGGCGCTTATCTCTGGCTGCTCAGCAATCCATCGGGCACCGCCGGGGTGTGGGAAAAAAGCGGCGATGTTGCCGGCGTAAATAACTATGTGAATGGGCAGCTTGTTACGGGAAACAGCTTCCAGTCTTTTATTCTATCCACCCCCTCCAGCGGGTTAAGCTATTGGGACCAGGCGGCATACCGGAGAACGACGGATGATGGTAAAACATGGAGCACCGATCAAATGGTCCTGAAACCTACCCTGGGCAGCCGCGACCAACTTTCCGTATGTGATCCGGGGTTAGTAAAGGCTGGTAACTATTACTATGTTGGCTATACGTCAACAGAAGACACTGCCGGTGTTTTCAATCATGCGTATGTAGCCCGTTCCACTTCTCCGACCGGCCCCTGGCAAAAGTGGAATGGCAGTGGCTGGGGCGGCAACCCGCAGCCTGTTATCACTTTTACAGGCAATTCAAAATCATGGGGAGCGGGCGAACCCTGCATGGTGGTGAATAACGATACCTTGTTCTTTTATTACACCTGGAACGATGTAAATATTTTAGAAACCCGGGTGGCTACGGTGAATGCGAGCGATACGATCTGGCCGGCACATGTAGTTCTTCGTGGTACGGCGGTGGACAAAAGCACTATTTCCGGCGCCGACCATTGCGATATTAAATACCGCGCCGACCTTAAAAAATATTATGCCATTCATACGGCAGCCAGGCTCACCGTCAATAGCTATATTGTTTTGTGGGAATCTGCCGATGGTATCTCCTTTACAAAAATTGCCGAGATACGCAGCAACCTCAAACCTTACCTGCACAGCTGCGGTTGGAGTGGGGATGAGAAAGGGCATATCGACCCCAGTAAAAGACAATACCTGTCGTATGCCTATGGCCCTGATTGGGGTAATTGGAAGACGGCATGGCATCCTATTAGTTTTCAACCCTAAATAATACAAGATCATGAGACTGTTTGTCGGTATAATGCTATTCTTTGTTCAATTGTCTGTAACAGCACAGTCGTATAGTGGTATGCGCTTTATAGAGAATGGCGTAATAAAGCTTGGAGTTGATCTGGATAAAGGCGGATCGATCACCTATTTGAGCGAGATAGGGAAAGAGAACATGATCAACAACTATGACCTGGGCAGGCAGGTACAGATGTCATTTTACAGCGGTCCGGTACCTTATGAGCCTGATGGTAAAAAAGCAAACCCCGCATGGGTATCTATTGGCTGGAACCCCATCCAGTCCGGAGATGTAGCGGGCAACCATTCGAGGATACTTGCTTTTACCAGCGGCAGGAACGAGATATATGTCAAATGTATCCCTATGCACTGGCCGTTGACGAATGTACCTGGAGAATGTACCTATGAATGCTGGATAAGGCTCGAAGGTAACACTGTAAAGGTCCGGAGCCGCATAGTAAACCACCGCCCTGATACGACGCAGTTCCCCGCCCGCAACCAGGAGCTCCCTGCCGTATACACGAATGCGCCCTACCACCGGCTGGTAACTTATATGGGAAGCAAACCTTATACACATGACACGGTGAGCATCCTCAAGAACCACAACCTGCCACAAAACGGCTGGATAACCTGGCAGTCCTGGCAAGCAACGGAAAGCTGGGCGGCCAATCTCGATGACAACGATTATGGCCTTGGCATCTGGAACGAAGGCGTGCAACGATTTTCGGGGGGGTACTACGGCGATTCTTCATTTAAAGGGGGCACCCGGGATGTGCCCACTGCATATATCGCACCGAATGGTTTTGAAGTGCTGGATCATAACATCACGTACGATTATCATTACGTGCTGATAGTAGGGAAACTTGACGTCATACGGAATTATGTGTATCGACAGCCTCGTCCGGCCCTGCCTGTCTACCATTTCGATAACCAAAGGCAACATTGGTATTATCAAAATACAACAGACAAAGGCTGGCCGGTTAGCGGCGGGCTGGAAATTAAGCTTAACAGCCAGGCATCGATGAGCAGCCCGATGATACTGTGGAAGGCAGCAGATGCCTCCAACGTGGTGATCGATGCGGATTGGCCGGCTACTGTAACAAAAGCCCGTGTTTACTTTAGCCGGTGGGGCACGGACGCATATAGTGCAGGCGCCTATATGGATAGCGTAGCATTTAGCGTGACCGGGGGCAGGCGCCGGTATACCATCCCGCTGACAGGTGCGGCGAATTACCATGGCATTTTCAACGGGCTGAAAATTATGCCGGATCCGAATGGGCAGGCCGGGGCAGGGGAGAAGGTAAAAATATATTCTATCAGTTTGGCGCAGGACAAAAACACCAGCTATCGCGATCTATTTACCGATACGTGGGTGGCGGCTGATGCGTTAGGGCGAACCATGCCCGATGCGGCTACGGTCGGACCGGTGAAAAAAGATAAGCGCCGGATCACTGGTATCTTTTATATCACCTGGCACAGCGATAACCTCGCTGATCTGAAGAGCCCTTATGCAGGCGACGTAACCAAAGTGCTGGCGGCGGATCCTTCCGCAAGACTCGATGCGCATAATCCCCAGTGGAAAGAAGGCTCTTTGCATTGGGGCGAACCTGAGAACGGCTATTTCCTCAGCAAAGATGAATACGTGATCCGAAAAGACATGTCCATGCTGGCCGATGCAGGTGTGGATGTGCTGGTTATGGATGTAACCAATGCCGTGCGTTACTGGAGCGAATGGGATACGCTCTTTACCGTGATGCAGAAAATGAAAGCCGAGGGCAATAAAGTGCCGCAGTTTTGTTTCTGGGCTTTCAACGGTCCGGTGATCACCGTAGTGCAGGATCTGTATGATAAGATATACAAAGCGGAAAAATATAAGGACCTCTGGTTTTACTGGGATAATAAGCCCCTGCTGCTTTATAATGACAATCCCGCCGTAGATGCCAACGGGAATAATGCGGCCGATGCCAAAGGCTATTCAGAGGAGGTGAAGCGTTTCTTTACCTTGCGCACCATGTGGTGGGGTTACTATGAATGGGCCGGCCGACGATTTATTGGTACGGAGGACAACTGGAGCTTTGGTTACGATATGGGTGATAAAAAGGTGCTTGCCTTGCCGCTTGACAGTTTGGCATCGCGGCATCATGGCAGGATAGAAGAAGCCGCTGTTACGCCGGCACAGCATCCCGCAAGCCTTACGGGTAAATCCTGGTCGAGGCAGACAGGTGAACCATCATTGAACCAATATGATCTCCCTGATTCGGCTTATGTGCCCTGGCTGAAAAAGACGGTGAAGCATCCTGAAGGCTATGGCATCTACTTTCAGCAAAGATGGGATGAAGCATTGAAGACTGATCCGGATTTCCTGTACCTCAACGACTGGAACGAGTGGACGGCCGGCAAATATCAGCCAGAGGCAGGGAAGACCTACAGCTTTATGCGCCGTGACAATCCTTATTTTTTTGTTGACCAGTATAATTCGGAGTTCAACCGAACCATTCAGCCTATGAAGGGGGGATATACCGACAACTATTATATGCAAATGGCGCAGAATATCCGTCGCTACAAAGGGGTGCGCTCCATTCCTGTGTTGAAAGGGATTTCAGCCATGAAGGTCGATGGTGACTTTGCCGACTGGGGAAAAATAAAGACGGAATACCGCGACACAAAGGGCGATGTCTTTCACCGCAGCCATAAGGGATACGGCGGGACATTTTATGTCGACAGCTCCGGTCGCAACGATATTGTTACCTGTAAGGTGGCGGTGGACAACCGGGACATTTATTTTTATGCAGAGACCGCAGATGTGCTTACCTCTTTTTCCGGGAACAATTGGATGTTGTTGCTGATAGATGCCGATAAAAACCCTAATACAGGGTGGCATGGATATGATTTTTTAGTCAATAGGAATATTGTCAATGATAAGGTTACCACGCTGATGCACTATGACCCGGCGGGTGGTGGTTGGAAGGAAGTAGCTCAATTAAACTACCGATGCAAAGGCAATGCATTGGAGCTGGCTGTGCCCCGTCGGCTGCTGGGCGTTACGGGAAGCTCGTTCACCATAGACTTCCACTGGAGCGACAATGTGAGTGATCTCAATGATCCTATTTCACTCTGTACCAGTGGTGACAGTGCGCCCAACAGGCGATTCAATTATCGTTGTATCTGGAAAAGGTAAAATTCATAAAATGTTATTTAAAAGATCAGGCATTTCACTATTCTTTTTTCTTCTTTCTACCCTGACATATACCGCTACAGCACAGGTGAAAGATAAATTCCATCCTTTAGCATCGGGGGCTATCAAACTGAACGGGTATTTGGAGGATGATATCGAAAGGTCGATAGCCAATTGGAATTTAGGCGTCGTACCCTATGACAGCCTCGCGCTCTTATTTAAGAATGGGAGGTCGTTCATGGCTCAGGGAGAGATGTGGGGCAAGGCGGTGCGTTCAGGGTGTATGTTCTACCGATATAACAGGGACCCCAGGCTAAAGGTGGTCTTAAAGAAAGCTATCAACGAACTGCTGTCCTACAAGAGGGGTAATGGCAGCATCAGCTGTACAAAAGAGGAAGCCCAGCCCGATGGTCCGGGTGGAGACATCTGGGAAAGGAAATATGTCATGCTGGGCCTGGAAGGCTATTACACCGAGGTGGAAGCGGACACTTCCATACTTAATACGCTGGTGCAGCAGGCCGATATCCTGCTATCTCAGGTCGGACCTTCCCCCAAAACCCGTATTGTCGACCTTGGATGGAGCCCAAATCATATTGAATCGAGCACGGTGCTGGAGCCCATCATGAGATTGTATAATCTCACCGGGTACGCACGGTACCTGGATTTTGCCAGATATATCGTGGAGACGGAGGGCGGCGCCAAAGGAGAAAATATCATAGAATCGGCCTACCAGGGAAAGGATCCTGCCACGATGGGAGGAGTCTATCCCAAGGCCTATGAGATGATGTCTTTATTTGAAGGGGTGCTGGAATACTACCGGGTGACTCAAAACAAAAAGTGGTTAACGGCTGCCCTTAACTTATTTGAAAAGATCAAGCAGAAAGAAATAACCATCATAGGCAATGGCGGAGGTGATCTGCCTTATCATCCGGACGTTATGGGAGAGGCATGGGACTATACTGCTCTGGAGCAAACCAACCCCGACATAAAAAGGATGATGGAGACATGTGCGGGGGTCACGTGGATGAAGCTATGTTCCCAGATCCTGCGACTGACAGGAGAGGAGAGTGCGGTTGATATGATCGAGCAGTATGCGTACAATGGTCTTCTAGGGGCGATGAAGCCGGAAGGGGACGGTTTTAGCTATGTCAATTTGTTGAATGGCGTCAAAACAAATACAACGGGATGGGGTGGAAAAATAAACGGGGTCGATATCACTTGTTGTAATTTGAACGGCCCTATGGGTCTGGCGTATATACCCTACATTGCGGTGATGCAATCTTCCGGAGGCCCAGTGATCAATCTTTTCAATTCCTCCTCCTCTTCCATGACGCTGCCTTCGGGTGGCAGGCTGCAAATGGAGATCGAGTCGGCGTTCCCTCGGAGCGGGCTGGTGAAGATCAGGGTCGGGGTGGAAAAAAAAGAGGCCTTCCCCATCCAGGTGCGGATCCCTCAATGGAGTGGGAACACGGTGGTGATCGTCGATGGAAGGGAATATATGCCGCTGCCTGGCAGGTACATGGAAATAAAAAGGCTTTGGAAGAACGGGGATTCCATCCTTGTTAAACTGGACATGCGCTGTAAGGTATTGAATGCTCCGAAAGGAAGTAACAGGCAGGGCGATAACTATCAGGCCCTGACCGTTGGCCCCATTGTTCTGGCGAGGGACGAGAACATCGACAGCAATTATAACCAGCCGGTAAAAATTATTTCCGGTAATGGCATTGTTGCCGTGAAACCTTATAAGCCCACCGGATACAGGCTGTCCTACCAGGTCCCTACCAGCAAAGGATATATCAGGATGGTAGATTATGCTTCGGTGAATAACTGGAACAGTGGGCATGTTTGTACATGGCTGCCTACGTTGGAGGCTCAGGCGCCGGCCGACTACTCGTCTACCCTGATCGCCACGGACGCGCTGGGCAGGAAGCTGCCTGGCTATAAAGAAGTAGGAGAGCCGCGGAATAACAAGTTCGTAGGCCTGTTCTACTGGACCTGGCATACCCGGCCCGGTAGGGAAAATCCTCCGTTCAATGTCACCGAATACCTTGCGCGCGACCCGAAAGCCATCGACGACTACAACAATCCCATCTGGCCGCGACGCAATAGCCCCTGGTTTTGGGGAGAGCCCTTGCTGGGGTACTATCTCGACACCGACGAATGGGTGCTGCGCAAACATGCGGAAATGTTGGCCGACGCCGGTGTGGATGTGATCATCTTCGATTGCACCAATGGCAATATCACCTGGAAGGAATCTTACACGAAACTCTGCGAAGTATTTACCAAGGCAAGGAAAGACGGAGTGCATGCGCCACAGATCGCGTTTATGTTGCCCTTCTGGCTCAGCGATGGCGGCAAAGAGATACTGCGGGAGATCTATACGGACCTCTACAGGCCGGGTAAGTACAAAGACCTGTGGTTCATCTGGAAAGGCAAGCCCCTTGTGATGGGTATGCCTGAATTTGCCGACGACATCGCGGGCAGACAGAACGACCCGGCCCTAAGAGAGGAGATGAAAAGCTTTTTTACCTTCCGCCCTGGTCAGCCTGCATATAATATAGGCCCCGCAAGGCCCGACCATTGGGGCTGGCTGGAGATCTACCCCCAGCATGGTTTTGGAAAGAATATAAGTGCGGGATTCGAACAGGTGACCGTAGGCGTGGCGCAGAACTGGAGCAAGGAGAGAGGACTTACCGCCATGAATGCCCCTGGCGCCTTCGGCAGAAGCTATACCCATGAAAAAGGTCAAATTACCGAGCCCGGCGCCGTGAATAAAGGCTACAACTTCCAGGAACAATGGAACAGGGCCTTGGAATTGGATCCCGAATTTATCTTCATCACCGGCTGGAATGAGTGGGTAGCCGGTCGCTACGATGTATGGCAGCAGCAAACCAATGCATTCCCCGATGAGTGCAATGAAGAAGGCAGCCGCGATGTAGAACCCATGAAAGGCGGACATGGAGACAATTACTATTACCAGATGGTGAGCAATATCCGTAGATTCAAGGGGATGCCGGCGCCACAGCCGGTGTCTGCGCCGCTGACGGTACAGATCGATGGCAAATTCCCGGAATGGAACGCCGTCACGCCGGCATTTGCCTCGTATGGGGGGAATACGCTGCACCGTAACAGCCCTGGCTGGGGTAGTCTGCACTATACCAATAACACCGGCCGCAATGATATTGTGCTGGCCAAGGTGGCCAGGGACAAAGACAATCTCTATTTCTACGTGGAGACAGCGGCGCCGCTCACTCCTAAGACCGACCGGGGCTGGATGCGGCTGTTCATCGATGTGGACAACAATAAGAACACCGGCTGGGAAGGGTATGATTTTGTGGTCAACCGTATCAACCCCGGCAAAAAGGCGGTACTGGAGAGGACGGACGGTTCCTGGTACTGGCAGCGGGCAGGTGAGCTGGACTATGCCGTCGAAGGCAATAAAATGGAGATCAAAATACCCAGGTCCCTGCTGGGCATCAACGGCGAGATAGATCTCGGTTTCAAATGGAGCGACAACATGCAGCAGGAAGGAGAGATCACCGACTGGATCATCAATGGCGACGTGGCTCCTGCGGGCCGGTTTAATTTCCATTTCACGACAAAATAAAATATGCCACCCCTATTCGGAGAAAGACCCCGTTTCTTTTTGCTGCTGGCAGCGTTTTGCTGGATCGGCGCAGGATATGCGCAAAGCAGCGCTGCTTCGACCTCGTCGACTGTGGAACAATTACAGCTGATTACCCGAATAGCCCGCCTGCGGTTGCAACTGCAGGCTGCCGCCTACCGCCAGTGCAATGGGCTGCCGCTGGCCGCGCAGCAAAAGGCTGCGGGTATCATCGCCGAGCTTCTGAACCGTGCCGAACAGCGGGAACTACAGGTATTGCCCAAGGGCCGCTTTGATTGGAGCTGGTCCGGCTTCGACCAGCCCGACGGTATGGTCGGCTATGCCGACAGTCTGTTACAGGTGCTGGCCGCGGGCAGAGATCCTTTTGAAGGCAAATTCGCGGAACCTGGCGGCCACGTCGTCGATCATGCGCTGATCGAAAAGGACGGCAAACATCACCTCTTCTACATCAGGGGCACAGCCGCCACCAGCTGGGCCGAATTCCCAACCAATAACTTCGGGCATGCCATCAGCACGAACCTGAAGGACTGGACGATAGAGGAGCCGGTGCTGCAGGCGCCGGAAAAAGGCTGGGACAACTACCAGGTATGGGCGCCCTATATCCTCCGGCACAAAGGAAAGTATTTCATGTTCTATGCCGGGGTGAATAACAATGTGGCGCAGGCTATTGGCCTTGCCACTTCCGACGATCTGTATCACTGGGAGCGATATAGCGACGCACCCGTGATCACTACAGGCCGATGGGGAATATGGGACAGCGGGCAATGGTCGGACTGCCGGGACCCGATGGTCTTACAGGACGGGGATACCTTCTATTGCTATTATACCGCACAGCGGAAGGATACGGTCAGCGGACGGATCGAGCCCTGTGTAGGAATATCCAGCTCGACAGATCTGTACCACTGGAAAGATGAAGGGTTTATCAGGCTGGAGATGAGCCTGGATACGCCTCCCGAATCACCCTTTGTCGTCAGACACGACGGCCGCTACTACCTGTTCTATACGTCCTACCGCTATGGCACCGTATATGCCACCAGTGCCCACCCCGTAAAAGGCTGGCGCCAGGAGGCAGGAGAAGGCTCGGTAGTGCTACCCGGTGTGTCGGCCTCGGAAGTATATCAATCCAAAGGACAATGGTATCTCTCGCTGATATCTCACCAGCGAAATGGGCTGCATTTCTTCGAGATCAGGAGGATGAGCTGGGACAAGGCGGGCCGGGTACGGGTCGAGCCCCTAAAAAAGTAAACCCTTGCATATGAAATACAATTTATTATCTATTATCTTCATTATCCTGGTGACGGGCAGCTGTAAGAAGACGTCCGTACACTCGCTTTCTACCACCAAACCGAGATCAGTCATCAATTGGGCATCCACCGACATCCCGGTGACCAGTGTAGCCGCCTCTTCCCAGCTATGGCCGGCTTCGGCGCTCAACGACAGCGATTCTTTGACGATATGGAGCTCGAATGTCCATAGCAATATCAACAGCACGGAATGGGTGGCCTATTGGTTCAATGGCTTCCACAACGTCAATTATATTAAAGTGTTCCCACGGTATAACGCTACAGGAGCGTTGGGGTTCCCTGTCAAATTCGACATCTACTGGTCCAATGGCAGCAGCTGGGTGCACTCCCGCAGCGATACTGCTTTTCCCACTCCCCTGGCTGATTGGGTGATCCTGCCCCTGCCCGCCACTGTCAATGCCAACGGCATACAAATCGTCGCTACACAGCTTGGCAAGGACGATGTCAACAATATCGTGTTTCAGCTGGGTGAAGTAAGCGCCGGCTATGACACCACACTCGCCAGTTTTACCTGGCTGGGCAATAACAATACTTACCAGCAAAACGAGATCAGGAGCGTCGGATCGGGGGCTTTCAATCCCAATAAGATCTCCAACTGGAACTACGATGTCCGAAATCCTATCATTACGGCCAAGGCAGGCGGCAACAGCAATATCTATGCTCCGAATGTGGTGAGCAATGGGGGAGCCTGGAACATCTATTTCGGCGGCTGGGACGGGACTACCGACGGTGACGATCGAATATCTATCACCGTCAGCAATGACAATTTCCTCACCTTCAATCCGCATGCGTTGATGATCAGCAATGGGGTCATGGTTCATTGCAATAACGAAACGACCATGAAGCAGCCGGATGGCAGCTGGCTCATGTATTATACTACCTTGCCCTCCTCGCCGCAATTGAACAAGCCGGCCTATGCTACCTCTCCCGATGGTGTCACCTGGACCCCCAATGCCGGAAATGCCAGCTACCTGATCAACATGAGCGGCTATCCCAACTGGAGCCTGGCGGATGTCAACGGGTCCAATGTCATCTATTATGAGAATGGTACCTACCACCTTTATTTCACCGACTTCAGCTATGCCACAGATGGTAACGCCTTTGCCGTGCATCATGCTACCAGCACTGACATGATCAACTTTACCTATACAGGAGATGTGCTGCCGGAAGGACTGGTGGCCCAGGATGTGAAAAAACTCACCTATAATGGTACGAGCTACTACATGATGGTGCTTCACCTGAATGGAAGTTTCTTAAAATATAGCATGGGCACATCGCCCGTAAACTTTTCCGCCAGCCAGCAGCTGTTGACCAATCTCAACAATAATGATAAATACATCACCTCCGCCGGCTGGGTAGTAAAGGATAACAGGCTGTATGGCGTACTTTATGGCGCCGGAGCTGTGTCCACTCTTGACCACAATGCCATTCATGCCAAATGGCTGCAGAAAAAAGTGATCTTTATCAGCGACCGGAATGGAGCCCGCTGGGGGGATATTGAAAGGGCCTATGGACCCGACAGGATCTGGCTGTATATGAATACGAATATAGAAACGGGACATTTTTATGTATATGACAGCGATGGAACTACCTTATTATATACCAGCCCTAAGATCACGATGCGTTCGGGAGATATCTGGAACTATGCCTTGTAAAACTTCAATAGTAGAAATGAAAAGAGCGACATTATTATTCGCTGTGCTAATCCTGGTCTTTTTCCTGACGTCCTGCAAAAAGAGCTCAACTGCGTCAAATGCTGACAACAAGCATTATGTAGCTGTTTTTTATTTTGCCAACTATGGGTCAAGCCAATACGCCCAGGGGGCGCTGGCCCCAACGGGAGATGCCTGGATCGTAAACGGGCAAACCCCGGCATTCAGCCCTTACGGCCTCCCCAATTTCTGGGGCAAGCCGCTCTTTGCCGCTACCCACGGTGATGGCACTATTAAGAATAATTATCGTTTTTACTTTAATGATGACCCTGCCCAGACGAATGATTCGCTGCTCGACTGGCACGCCAGGCTGCTGTCCGATGCAGACGTCGACCTGATCGTGCTCGACTTTACCAATGGTGCGGGTGATTTTCCCAACGGACCGTCTTATCTTTCCGCAACCACAGCATTATGCAACCGCTGGCAGGCCCTGAGGAGAAAAGGGGTAAAAACGCCGCAGATCGCCTTCTTTGTACGCAATGCGACTGCGCTGAGCATAGTAGAAGACCGCTACTTTAACCAGTATGATGCGAGCCTCTTCTTCCATTACCTTGGCAAAAAGCTGGTGCTCGTGGCCCGGCCTAATGACAACCTGGAAAATTATGACCCTGCCCAGCCTGCCGTGCCGACAGCGGGGATCTTTGCAAATTACACAGCCCGTCATTGCTGGGGAAATATGACTTCCGGCACTTGCTGGCAGTTTAAGGTCAACAGCAACCCGCCTCCGTCGCCCTTTATGTACAATGGCCAGCCGGAACAATTATGCGCACCCGTGGCTGATCAGCTTAGTTATATGACTACCGATGGCATTAACGTTACCCAGGGTGCACAGGGGAGGCAGAACGGGGATTACTTTTCAATGTATATGAATGCCGCTGCAACAAACAAAGTAAAATTCGTATTCATCCATTCCTGGAATGAATGGAACGCGGGAAATTGGGGCACCCAGGATAAGCCATATTTTGTAGACTTGTGGAACCAGGAGTATAGCGCGGATATTGAACCCATGTACGGCGGCCATGGCGATCAATACTACCAGCTGATGAAATCGGAAATCGCAAAATTCAGACAGGCTGTGAACGGCCAATAAATTGCTATGACACGAAAAATTATATTGCTCCTTTTTTTGCTGAAGGGAATTCTTACTACCAGCTTTGCTCAACATCAGAATGAAGCAATGGCTGATTACAGGTTACCGGATGTGATGCTTGCAAAATCCGGTATAAGGATAAGTTCAGCGGCAGGTTGGGAGAAAATGCGCCGGCCCGAAATATTGGCTTTGTTTGAAGAAAATGTGCAGGGCAAAACGCCCGCAAAAAAAATACCGCTGCGGTTTGTTACAATATCAATTAACTACGATGCATTAAATGGAATAGCTACCCGGAAGCAGGTCCGTGTGTATTTTTCAAAGAGTGAAAAATATTATATGGATATCCTGATGTATGTCCCGAACAAAAGAACCGTGCCGGCGCCGCTGTTTTTAGGATTGAATTTTGGAGGGAACCAGGTTGTTGATGCCGATACAGGGATACTAATTTCAAAAGGATGGGTTCCGTATGCGCCCCAACCAGCTTACATCAATCATTTGGGAACAGAGGCTTCCCGTGGCATTCAGCGCAATGACTGGCCTGTAGAAAAAATTGTTGCAGCAGGATATGGCCTGGCTACCGTATATTATGGAGATATTCAGCCGGATAGCGTTAATAGCGTCAATGCAGGAGTGGCTCCATTGTTTTACAAGGATGGACAAACCCGACCGGCGGCAGATGAATGGGGCGCCATAGGCGTATGGGCCTGGGGTTTAAGCCGGGCGTTGGACTACATGGAAACAGACAAAGACATTGATGCAGGAAAAGTGGCGGTAGTGGGGCACTCCCGATTGGGTAAGGCAGCGCTTTGGGCGGGAGCGCAGGATCAGAGATTTGCGTTGGTTATCTCTAATAATTCAGGAGAAGGCGGAGCTGCTATTACAAGAACGAAATACGGCGAAACCATTGCTTTAATGAATAAGGCTTTCCCCCACTGGTTTTGTGACAACTTTAAAAAGTATAATGACAAGGAAGATGAGTTGCCCATTGATTTTCATGAATTGGTCGCATTGATTGCCCCACGACCTGTGTATATAGCCAGCGCTTCACAAGATCAGTGGGCAGATCCTGTAGGGGAATATTTATCTGCGTGGTATGCAACTCCGGTGTATGGTTTATATGGGTTAAAAGGATTAGATACCATTGTTCCGCCCGATGTCAACCACCCGGTGGGTGAAGGCGCAATCGGGTATCATCTTCGAAAAGGCGAACATGCCATGACCCAGTACGATTGGGATCAATATATACGTTTTGCAAACCGATGCCTTAAATAAAGAACTAATAATGAAATTGTTTTCAAAGACATGCTTATTGTTCCTGATCCTCCCCGGAACCATAAAAGCCCAGCTGCCGCCTGTGTTTGAACCTGGTCGGTCTAAAACAGCACAATCTACCGAAACCGTCCGGCGATATCTTTCACCGGTGAAAATAGTATGGAGAGCTGAAAATGTCCATATTGAAAATGCCGAACGCTTGCTGTTGCCCGGCAATGGACAGGCCGACCTGGCGAATAAGGATATGTGTGTCCTGAGGAGCGAAGGCGGTATCCAGCCGGCCCTGCTGCTCGACTTCGGCAGGGAGCTGCACGGGGGACTTCAGATCGTAACAGGGATGCATAAATCCGGAAAGCCGGTACGCGTCCGCGTTCGTTTTGGCGAGTCGGCCAGCGAGGCTATGAGCGAGATAGAGCCCAGGCAAAACGCTACCAACGACCATGCGATGCGCGATGAGGTCGTGCAGCTGCCCTGGCTGGGCAAGCTGGAGATAGGCAATACCGGCTTCCGCTTTGTGCGTATCGACCTGCTGGATGCCGACGCCGAGCTGCAGCTTAAGGAAGTACGCGCCATATTCACATTCAGGGACTTGCGCTATCTGGGGTCCTTCCATTGCAGCGATACGTTGCTGGACAAGATCTGGCTCACCGGGGCTTATACCGTGCAGCTGAACATGCAGGATTATCTCTGGGACGGTATCAAACGTGACAGACTGGTATGGGTGGGCGATATGCACCCGGAGACTTCCACCATCAGCGCCGTATTCGGCAACAATGAGATAGTACCCAAAAGTCTTGATCTCTCCCGTGACATCACGCCCCTGCCCGCGTGGATGAATGGGATCAGCACCTACTCCATGTGGTGGATCATCATTCACAGGGACTGGTACTACCACAACGGCAACCTGCCCTACCTCCAACAACAGAAAGACTACCTCGTCAGGCTGCTGGCGCAAATCATCGGCAAGATCGACAGCAGCGGCAGGGAACAGCTGGATGGTACCCGTTTTCTGGACTGGCCTTCCAGCGAGAACAAAAAAGGCGTGGATGCGGGTCTTCAGGCCATGATGATCTGGGCGCTGACAGACGGGGCTGACTTGTGCAGGATCCTGGACGAAGCTGCGATTGCCGCCCGATGTGAAGCAGCGGTGGCACGCCTGAAGAAGAACGTACCTGATCACAACCAATCCAAACAGGCTGCGGCCCTGATGGCGCTAACCGGCCTCATGCCGGCGCAAAAGGCCAACGATGAAGTGCTGGCTGTTGACGGGGCAAAGGGCTTTTCTACATTCTATGGGTATTACATGCTGCAGGCTATGGCCAAAGCCGGCAACTACCAGGGTGCATTGGATGCTATACGCAGCTTCTGGGGGGGCATGCTGAACCTGGGCGCCACCACTTTCTGGGAAGATTTCAACCTGGACTGGCTGCCCAATGCTTCCCGTATAGACGAGCTGCCAAAATCCGGCCAGAAAGATATACATGGCGACTATGGCGCATACTGCTACGTAGGCTTCCGTCATAGCCTCTGCCACGGATGGGCTTCGGGACCTACACCCTGGCTAACCCAGTATGTGCTGGGAATTAGCGTGGTAGAACCCGGCGCCAAGACCATAAGGGTCGAGCCGCACCTTGGCGACCTGCAATTTGCCGAAGGCAGTTACCCCACCCCTTATGGGCTGGTAAAAGTGAAACATGTGAAGCAACCCGATGGCAGGATCGCCTCTACCATTACGGCGCCAAAGCAGGTAAAGGTGATCCGGGGAAGCTATCAGCGGGGAAATCCTTTTTGATCCAATGGGATGATAGAATTATATTCCTCCAATGGAATTAGCCCTGTTCGTGGACAGGGCTGGCTAACCAGTATTTTAACCAGCCATCCTTCTGATTCAGGCCTGGTCAATAGAAGGTTTTGACTGACCAGCAGATCCACATCATTTATACTGATTATATTGCCATCCACGGGCATGCGAACCTGAAATCTGCTGTTGTCAAATTGAATATTTGCAAGGACCTCGCGTCTTTTTTTAAAGCCATAGACCCTTACAAATTCAATCCCTTTTATTTGTTTAACGCCTGCAAGTCTAAAACTTGTAATGCCTATGGTAGCTTCAATAGTTTGAAAGTGGATCCATTCATGGCTTGTAGTATAATAGATCATACCTTAATGTGGAATTTAAGCATGCTGTCAAAGTCGCTGTTCACCATGCGATAAGAGGGGGGTATTTTATCTTCCCAACTACACCGGGTCACTACTCTTGTTCCTGGGGGCATTTCCTCCAATAGCTTGAATAAACAGCGATTGTAATAGTTATATAAAGTCTCTGAGAACGACACTTTGTAATCGATCTTGGGGGTTCCTTTTACATTTTCATAAAATGAATTGTAGAAATAAAAATGATCATATCGTCTTAAACTCAGCTTTGTAAAGTTTCCATGAATAAAGGAAACGTTTGAGAGCCCTAAAACATTCTTAGCCGCATCTGCGTGTTCGACCAGTTCTTTTCGTTGTTCGACCCCGTAGAAAAAGGCGTTGGGTTTATAGTAGGCCGCACCTAAGCAAAATTTACCGACCCCACTTCCAATATCCAAAACCCGGACGCCATCCTTTGGTACCAGAAATTGAGCTGCCTGCTGTGCGACATCCAGTGGTGTCCAATGTCTGCGGGCCAATTGCTGTATGGAAGGGGGATATAGATGATGAAATTGTGTATCGCTGCTAAACCAGTTATCCAAGTATGAGAATTTTGATGTGATCGACTTGCGAAGTTATTCCATGCTTCTATTGGCTGCGTTGAATTTTATTACACGTAAAATGTGACTTTTATCACTTAATACGTTCCAGGCCCATAAGAGAAAAACAATACCTTTGCATCCATTTTAAAAAAGAAATTATGAAGCTGGAAGAGCAACTACTGGAAAGATGCGGCAATAAGTGTGAATTATGCGGGTCCGGAGATAAACTTAAGATGTATGAGGTGCCGCCGCAGGCCAGCAGCGATCAGGATAATTGTATAATAATCTGTGATAAGTGTCAGGCTCAAATTGACAGAAAAGAAGAGCTGGATAGCAAGCACTGGGGCCGTTTATCGGAGACTATGTGGAGCGAAGTGCCAGGCATACAGGTAGTCTCCTGGCGGATGCTTAACCGCTTAAGGCATGAGAGTTGGGCTTTGGATAACCTGGAAATGATGTATCTCAGTGAGGAAACGCTGACCTGGGCTAAGGCGACCGGCGACCATGATAATGATGCCTCAGTCGAACTTCATAAAGACTGCAATGGAAAAGTACTGCAAAACGGCGACGCGGTGGTCCTGATAAAATCATTGGATGTCAAGGGCTCCACGCTGAATGCAAAGATGGGTACTGTTGTAAAGAATATCCGGTTGGTACAAGACAACATAGAACAGATTGAAGGTAAAATCGAGGGTCAGGTAATTGTTATTCTTACCAAATACGTAAGAAAACAGATACCTTCGTAGTGCGAAGCGCCCGGGCAGGCGAGCCGGTGATAGAAAACATTTGCCATGACAATAGAAGAATACAAAGAAAAAATTCTTCTTCATTTGGAGAAAGCGCGGGATTGCGAGGAGGTGGAGAGGATTGTCGTCCGTTCGATTGAAAGGATGCGAGATAAGAATTTGTCTGCGTCAGTCATAGCGGACTACCTGGGTAAGCTACGGGAGGGGCTGGAAGCGCTGTCTCAGAATGATTTTGACCCTGTCCACTGGTGCAATATCCGGTGCGCTATAGTATATCTGAAAAACTATCATTAACATGCCGTCAAATGCCTGTTAGCACGATCCCGTGCCTATGAAATATACTTATCTTTGAATTGCCCATGAGTATCAAAGAGATATTCCCAATTGACAAGTGGGACTTTAAGAGCCAATCTATTTTCTCCAATTTGCCAGCGGAGGATTATGACCTATTGACCGCTCATCAGATCGAGCAAAAATACGGTAAGGGAGAAATTATATTCAGGGAAGGGGCTTATCCGCCCGGTATTTTTTATATCAAGCACGGTAGGGTTAAAAAGTACAAAGTGGTGGACGGCAGCGGAGAGCAGATCATTTATGTTGCCAATTCAGGCGAGTTCATCGGCTATCACGCCATAATAGCGGAAGAGCGTTTTCCGGATTCGGCTGCTGCTTTGGAAGAAAGCGTCATTGTCTTTATTCCAAAGGAAGATTTTCTGACCATCTTACAAAAATCTCCGATACTAAATGCCCGTGTATTAAAAATGCTCAGTCATGAGTTTACGGTCCTGGTCAATAACCTGGCCTTATTCTCCCAACGGAGTGTCCGGCAGCGGTTTGCTTTGCAACTTATCGTGCTACGGGAAAAATATAAAGTGAACTTCCAGCCAAATATGCCTGTGGAGATCAATTTATCAAGGGAGGATCTGGCTAATCTGGTCGGCACGGGACGAGAAAATATCGTACGTATTCTTTCAGACTTTAAAGAAAAGGGGCTGCTTCAGACCAGGGGAAGAAAAATCGTGGTGCAGGATGTAAAAAGATTGGTCGAAATAGCCAATTTCAGGTAGGCTCGCTCCCTCTGCGCTCAGGGGACTCCGGCTTTTCATTTCGCCAGTTTTCATTATACCGGACAAAAAATGACAGCCATATCGCCCGGGATAATCGCATCAAATAGGGTTGTAATAAGACCAGTAAAACCATGTTGGTTCCCATCCATATAAAAAACCTGCTATCCTCCAGAGAAAATCCTATAAGCACCCACCAGGCAATACAGGTAGCTACAGAAAGGGCAACAGTCAGGGCGTAGCTAACATAGCTTGTTCCATAATAGAATCCAACTTCTATTTCCATATATTGGCCACAGGCAGGACATTTGTCGTTCATCTTCATGAATTGCTTCAGGTTATAAGAACTGCGGACCTTGAACATATCTCCGGTCCTGCAGCGGGAACATTTGTGGCGTAACAAACTCGACAAATAACCTGGTTTGACATTTTCTGAGGCTGCACACATGGTAATTGGTTGGGTATTTTTATCCGGAATTTCCAAACTGCAAAGGTAGCCATCTGCCGACAGGGTAGAAGTGCATTTTTTCACTTTTTTAAATAGCTTTCGACAGAAGGGCCAGTTAATGAGGAAGGTCGGTTTTCAGCAAAAAATCCCGTAAATGAAATTGTTGGATACCTTTGAATGTGTGCGAGGGGATAAATTCATCCAAACTCACCACATATTTAGGATAATTGTCCCGAATGGCGGCAAGATTGCCGAATCCACGTTGTAGCGTACTTTCATTGCCTAAAAGATAGGTGACCTTTGAACTTATTAGTTCCGGCTGTGAGTATGAAATCATCTGTAGGTTCTCTTTAGAGAAAAATGCTGTGAGAAAATCTCGTCTAATTCTGTTGATAGCGCTTATTTTATCCGGATGCAGGACGGAGCGGCCTGCGGTTATATCTTTTTTTGATCAGCGGCCTTTACCTGATAGTATTGGATTTCACAAAGCCCGGTTTGATGCAAAGGGTAAGTTGCTGCCATGGGTAAGCCTGGATAAGGCTATGGCAATGGAAATGGAATGGTATGCAAAATGTCCTGTTGGAAAAAAGGGTTATCCTGTATATTACTATTCCACTTTCATGCATGGAAATTACGAGCCGTATAACACGGAAATCATCCCCTGCACTCAACTTGGGATGGGCATTATCTCTTACCTGAAATATTACGCTTACACCAAAAAAGCCGATCAACGCTGGCTGGAGAAAGCACAATTGATGGGCAAATTCCTGGCAGAGGAGTCGCTCACACCCGACAATAATCTTTATCCGTTGTTCCCACGGTCGACAGGCGATGCGGCTTCATTGCCTTTAAAAGGGAGTTCCCAGGTAGATCTGGATTATGGTATCAATATTATAGAACCTGATAAAGGCGGCATTGCGGGATATGCATGGATGTTGTTGTATGAAACCGATAACAACGAGAAATGGATGCAACTGGCGGCGCATACGGCAGATGTGCTAGTGAAGAACATGCGGAAGGGGGATGCCTGGCATGCGCCATGGCCATTTCGGGTGGATTTTGTAACAGGCGCTCATTGGGGGGAGCGGAGTTCGGATATGGTATTTATCCTCCGGCTGTTCGATAAGCTGATCGAGCACGGGCACAACGAATTTGCCTCGCCGCGTAAACAACTGTGGGACTGGATCATAAATATTCAAATGCGGGTTCCCGACACGAGACAGGAATCGATGTGGGTAATGTTTTTTGAGGATAAGGATAAATATGACAACCGGGCGTCCTGGGCGCCCATGGAGATGGCCCGGTACCTGATCGAGAAAAAAGAGGCGCTGGATCCCAATTGGAAGCAGCTGGCGGAGAAATGCATACAATTTGCCGTTACTCATTTCACGCTTAAAGCTCCTGGCGGCGCTATGCTGATGGTGGAGCAGGACGATGATTTTGGGCCCTGGGGTGGTGTTTGTTCAAAGCTGGGTGGCGTATCGGCTCTTTTTTATGCGGCCGGCGGAGGTGAGAAATATAAGGAGATGGCATTGCGCAACCTGAACTGGATGACTTATTTTGTCGATGATGACGGCTGTCCTGCCGCTATGTATGCGGCTGGCAAGGCGGGGCGCGGTGGATGGCAAGAGGATGCTCATACCGACAAGCTGCATAACTATGTGGATGCGCTTGTTGCGGCGCCGGGGCTTTTTTCCGATCAGAAATAAAAAACAAAAGGTCCACGAAAGTGGACCTTTTGGGCTACTATGTGCGGGCGATAGGAGTCGAACCTACATGCCGTAAGGCGCTAGATCCTAAGTCTAGTGCGTCTGCCAATTTCGCCACGCCCGCATAATTCCTTAGGGGGTGCAAACCTACGTCTTTTTTTGTAAATTCGTAGGGTATGGATATGGAAACAGTAGCTGCAACGCCAAAATATAACCTAACCGAAGAACAGGAAAAGAAACTTATCCTCCGGGAATACCGTGCCCTTCTCCGGAGCCTCAAGCCAAAATTGAAGATCGGGGACAAGGAATTGGTCCGGGTGGCCTTTGAAATGGCTGCCGAGGCGCACAAGACCATGCGCCGCAAGAGCGGGGAGCCGTATATCCTCCATCCGCTGGCTGTGGCGCGTATCTGCTCCGAGGAGATAGGACTGGGGGTCCGCAGCACCATCTGCGCCCTTCTGCACGACACGGTGGAAGACACGGATATTACGTTGGAAGATATTGAAAGAGAATTCAGTAGCGAGATCGCCCGTATTGTGGACGGGCTCACCAAGATATCCAACGTCATCGATGTCAATGCTTCCCAGCAGGCGGAGAACTTTAAGAAGATCCTGCTGACCCTTACGGACGACCCCCGGGTGATCCTTATCAAGCTGGCTGACCGTCTGCACAATATGCGCACCCTGGATAGCATGAAGCGGGAGAAGCAGCTGAAGATAGCCTCCGAGACCGTATATGTCTATGCTCCCCTGGCCCATCGTATGGGGCTGTACAATATCAAGACCGAGCTGGAAGACCTGGCCATGAAATACCTAGAGCCGGAGGAATACCGTGAAATAGCCCGCAAGCTGTCAGAGACCAAGCGGGAACGGTCCCGGTACATCAACGAATTTATCAAGCCTTTGAAGGACAAGCTGGACAAAGGAGACTTTAGTTTCGATATTTATGGCCGCCCCAAGAGTATCCATTCCATCTGGAATAAGATGCGTAAAAAGGGAGTGGCATTTGAGGAGGTATATGATCTTTTTGCCATCCGGGTGATCCTGAACTCAACACCGGAAAAGGAAAAAGAAGATTGCTGGAAGGTCTATTCCATGATCACCGACGAATACAATCCTTCTCCCGAGCGTCTCCGGGACTGGCTGAGCAATCCGAAATCGAATGGCTATGAGGCTCTGCATACCACCGTGATGGGGCCGCAGGGGAAATGGGTGGAGGTGCAGATCCGGAGCCGTCGTATGAATGAGATAGCGGAAAAAGGCCTGGCCGCCCACTGGAAGTACAAGGAGGGGACCGCCGACGAGAGCAGGTTTGACAAATGGTTCCAGCAGATACGGGAAGTGCTCAACACGCAGGATAATGATTCCATCGACTTCCTCCAGGATTTCAAGACCAGCTTTTTAGCGGAGGAGATCTATGTCTATACTCCCAAGGGAGATGTGAAGATGCTGCCCGTGGGATCTACCGCGCTGGATTTCGCCTTTGCCATCCACAGCGCCATCGGCGTGCAATGTATCGGCGCCAAGGTCAACCATAAGCTCGTCCCTCTAAGCCATAAGCTCCGCAGCGGCGACCAGGTGGAGATCATTACATCCAGCAAGCAGAAGCCCAATGAGGACTGGCTGGGTATCGTGGTCACCGCCAAGGCGAAGAGCAAGATCAAGGATGCCCTGAAGGAAGAGAAAAGAAAGATAGCCGATGAGGGGAAATACGTTGTCCAGCGAAAACTGGAGAATTTCGGGGCAGCCTATAACCAGCATAATATCGACGTGCTGACCACTTTTTATAAGCTCAACTCTTCCCTGGACTTTTTTTACCAGGTGTCCGTGCGCAACATCGATCTGAAGGAGTTGAAGGAGTTTCAGCTGCTGGGCGACAGGCTGGAACCACCCAGGCCTATCAAGCCCCCGGCAGAGCACAGGTCCAGTGAATCCACGGCCCCTGCTGTACCGCGAAAGGACACGGAGCTGATCATATTTGGAGAGAGCAGCGATCGTATCGTCTATACGCTGGCCAATTGTTGCAAACCCATTCCCGGGGATGACGTATTCGGATTCGTGTCCGTTGGGAAGGGTCTTACCATCCATCGAACCAACTGCCCCAATGCCGCCAAGCTAATGGCTAATTACGGTCACCGGGTGGTAAAGACAAAGTGGGCCAAGAACAAGGAGATATCCTTTCTCACCGGTGTTCGTATCGTAGGAATGGACGATGTGGGTGTCGTCAACAAGATCACCAACCTCATTTCCGGGGAGTTGAGGATCAATATCAGCGCCATGACCATCGAGGCGAAGGAAGGCATCTTCGAGGGGAATATAAAAATATTTGTCCACGACAAGGAGGAGCTGGAAGAGCTGGTCCAGCGGCTCAAGCAGCTCAGCGGTATACAAACCGTGGATCGATATGATGCGGAGACGACGGCCTGACCGGCTCCGGTTTTGGAGAAAATCTAAAAATTTAAATCCTTTCCGGGGGGTTAGGGGTTTTATCTTAACTTCGCCGCTTCAATTTAATTAATAGCAACATTCATGGTTGATGTAATCTTAGGCCTCCAGTGGGGGGATGAAGGAAAGGGGAAGATCGTCGATTATTTTGCACCCCGCTACGATCTGATCGCCCGCTTCCAGGGGGGACCCAATGCCGGACATACCCTCTACGTAAAAGACAAAAAGATCGTTCTGCACCAGATACCTTCCGGGATCTTTCATGAAAAGGCCGTTAATCTTATCGGGAATGGTGTTGTGCTGGACCCTGTGACCCTGAAAAAAGAATGCGAATCTGTAGCCGCCTTTGGGGTGGATTATCGTAAGAATCTTTATATCTCTCAACGTACGCACCTGATCCTGCCAACCCATCGTGCCCTTGACAAGGCGTCGGAAGTATCGAAAGGACAGGAAAAGATCGGCTCGACGCTGAAAGGCATCGGACCTGCCTATATGGACAAGACGGGTAGAAATGGCCTCCGGGTAGGCGATCTCCTGGACAAAAGCTTCACCACCCAATATATCAAGCTGCGCCTCAAGCATCAAAAGCTGTTGGACGGCCTCAATTTCCATGAAGACATTTCCGCCTGGGAAGAAGAGTTCTTCGAGGCCCTGGAATTCATGCGGCAATTCAAGATCGTCAATGGAGAATATTTTATCAATGACAAGATAGCGCAGGGAAAGACCGTGCTGGCGGAAGGTGCGCAGGGTAGCATGCTGGATGTCGATTTTGGCACCTTCCCCTTTGTTACTTCTTCCAACACCATCTCCGCAGGGGTATGTACCGGATTGGGAATAGCTCCGCAAAAGATCAGGGATGTCATCGGGGTCAGCAAGGCGTATTGTACCCGTGTAGGCAGCGGACCATTCCCCACCGAGCTGGAGGATGCCACGGGCGAAGAGCTCCGGAAGATAGGCAATGAGTTTGGCGCCACTACCGGCAGGCCCCGTCGTTGCGGATGGATCGATGGCGTAGCGCTGAAATTTGCCTGTATGATCAATGGGGTCACCAAGATCGTAATGACCAAGGCGGACGTTCTGGATAGCTTTGGAGAGCTAAAAGTATGTACGGCCTATAAGGTGGGAGGAGAGACAACCAATGAGATACCCTTCCAAATGAGCCGGTTACAGATCGAGCCTTTGCTGGAATCTTTCCCGGGCTGGAAATCCGACACAACTTCTTTGAAAAAATTCGGGGATTTGCCTGGAAAGATGAAGGAATATGTAGAATTTATCAATAAATTCCTGGGTGTAAAAGTCGCTTATATTTCCAATGGACCGGGCCGGGATCAGCTGATAGAATTATAACCGTTGGGGGGAAAAAAATTCGAAAAAAAAATTTGGCGAATTAAAAACTTAGCCGAAAATTTACACACATAATCTTATTGGACATGGCACCAAAATCTGATAAGGAGGGAAAGGGTTCAAAGAAATCCGCGCCTCAGACACCAAAGGAAACTCCGGAAAAATCATCTCCGAAATCCAAGAAACCAGCGGATGACGATGATGATGACGATGACGACGAGGATACTGACGCCCCTAAGGCTTCTTCGCGCAAATCCCCCAAGGCTTCTTCAAAGAGCAAGAAGGAAGAAGATGACGACGATGATGATGACTATGGAGAAGACGAAGTGGATGAGTGGGAAAAAGTAGAAGAGGAGGAAGAATGGGATCCGGACTTCGATGAATTCGATATTCCCAAATCCAAGACAAAAAAGAGCACGGGCGGCAATACATCCAAAAAGGGTGGAAAGGGCTCTGATGAAGACGATCTGGGTCTTGATGAAGACTTCAAGGACCTCGACCTTTTCGGCGAACGCGGATTTGACGAAGAAGAGGATGATTTTTAACGGGTATGCAACCACGCAGATTCGTTTCATTCCCCATAACTGATTTTTCAAGGATCAAATTGCAAATGTTGAGCTGGGCTTCCCGGTTCAACATTTGTGTTTTTCTGGACAACCAGCATTACCAGCCTCCATTTCATGGCTTTGACAATCTGCTGGCGGCCGGCGTCGTGGACAGCGTACAGGCTTCTGCGGGAGAGGCGCTGGAGGAGCTGCGCGGATTCATGTCCCGGCATCATGACTGGTTCTTTGGCCATTTTGGATATGGCCTTGTAAAAGAAACGGAACCTTTTGAGACTGCCGGGGAGATGTCCCGTGGAAATCCAGTCGGATTCCCGGACCTGCACTTTTTTGTTCCGGAGGTCGTGATCGAACTGAAAGAGGACAGGATCAATATTGGGGCGGTGGGTCAGGATGCGGAGACGATCTTTCGGGCTATACAGGCAATGCCAGCGGAACCTTTGGTGGAGGCCGGTGGGGGCATCGAATTCCAATCCAATTTTTCCCGGGAGGAATATATCGATACGGTGGAGGTCCTCCGGCAGCATATACTTCGCGGTGACTGTTACGAGATCAATTTTTGTCAGGAGTTCTTTAAGGAGAATGCTGACATCGATCCTATTTCGACCTGGCAGTCCCTCAGCCAGGCTTCACCTAATCCATTTTCGGCCTACTACCGGCTGGATGAGAAATACCTGCTCTGCGCCAGCCCGGAACGATATCTCCGGCGGGTGGGGAACAAGCTTATCTCCCAGCCTATAAAGGGGACGGCCCCCCGTATACCCGGTGATGCACGGGCGGATGAAGCGGCTGGCGTCCGTCTACAAACCAGCGCGAAAGATCGTAGCGAGAATGTCATGGTGGTGGACCTGGTGCGAAACGACCTATCCAAGATCTGTCTTCCCGGGTCTGTACGGGTACAGGAGCTTTTTGGGGTCTATGGCTTTCCCCAGGTATATCAGATGATATCTACCGTGGAAGGGGAATTGCCCCCCGGAATAGGGCTTATAGAGGCCGTAAAAGCCAGTTTCCCCATGGGGTCCATGACCGGGGCGCCCAAAAGGAGGGTAGTGGAGCTGATCGACCGCTATGAGCGGAGTCCCAGAGGGCTTTTTTCCGGGAGTGTTGGATATGTCACCCCCGAAGGGGATTTTGACTTCAATGTGATCATCAGAAGCTTGTTCTACAACCAGGCCCGCCGGTATTTATCTTACCAGGTGGGGTCGGGGATAACTTTTTATAGTGATGCTGAACAGGAGTATGAGGAATGTCTGATAAAGGCGGCGGGAATAAAAAAAGCCCTGACGGGCTTTTTCTAATTCGATGGACTTTTTTAGTTATTTCGATGCTGTGGTCTGTGTATCTGCCTGGTTGCTGTTGAGCAGCAGCTGTACCGACTCATTCAGTATCTGGTATTTATTGGCGGCGAACAGCTCCATCTTGTCGGATGGGAGCTTCATTTCGTATGTATTGTTATCGCTGGCCATGACCTTGTCGAAATTGGGGTTATACCGGGAAAATTCGGATATATCCATTACGACATACCGGGCAACTACCGTTGAATAATATTTACCGGAGATAGGCAATGTCCTGGCATTTTCCAGTTCTTCCGGGGTCAGCTTCCTACTGGATGCATACAGGGACGAACCGGGCAGCTGTTCGACGGCTTCGGCGCGGGTCAGGGTAGTGATGCTGCCCTGTCCTTCGAAGGTGTATTGGGTGCCGATGAACTTCTTTACGTGGATCCGGGATTCTGCCGGCAGATAATACTGGAGGTCCCAGAAGTCTTTGCTGCCGCTGCGGTGGATGGCATGGTTTACGTTGGCCGTGCCTCCGTTGTAGGCGGCTATCACCAGCAACCAGTCACCGAGATCATTATATAGATCGCGCAGATAAAGGGCGGCTGCGCGGGTGCTTTTCACATAGTTCTTCCGCTCGTCCACGTTCCTGTTGACCTTGAGACCCAGGTCCCGGGCCGTCTGGGGCATCAGCTGCCAGGGGCCTACCGCGCCGACTTTTGAGCGGGCTGTACGTTTGAGATTGGACTCGATGACCGCCAGGTATTTCAATTCCTTGGGAAGGCCATACTCGGTGAGTATATTCTCGATGAGGTTGAAATATGGTTTTCCATTCGCCCGGACCTCCATAAGCTCGTCCCAATTATCCTTGATATAATCCTGGACAAAGGTGAGCGCCTTGGGGTTGAGCCGCACGCCATTACTGCTCCCTACGGAGGCAGCTACGAAGAGCTCCTTATAGAGATCATTTTGGGGGGAATTGGAACCGGCAACGGTGGAAACTACGGAAGTCTTTCCTGCAACCCGCTCAGTATCAATGAGGGAGCTTGTGGTGATGCCCCGGCTACCGGGAACATCCGCAAAGGTAGGGTACATCCATCCTGAACAAATGATCATGACGGTGATGCCCAACAATAAAAGTCTTTTGTTGTTCATGTCCAACGCTTTAAAAGATGGTAAGCGACCAAAAACGGTACTTACAATCTTTCATAGGACCGGAATACGGGAGATTGCTGCTTTAAGCCATCAACCAACAAACGGATTAGAATGGGGCCTTGCGGCCGACTTTCGCCTCAAGATCTCTCAGTCACATAGAGTAGGATTTTCGTAGGACTTAAACTGTTGTATCATCAGATGCGAGAACTGCAACAAAGATACCTCTTTAAATCGAGAAGTCATAGCCTGCATACCAAAAGGCATGCCATTTGTGTGGGTAAAAAGTGGGATAGAAATACCGGGAATTCCGACCAAATTCGCATAAACGGTATAGATATCAGCGAGATACATCGCAATTGGGTCGTCCATCTTCTCTCCGATGGCAAATGCGGTGGTGGGGGCGGTGGGAAGGACAATTATATCGAAATCATTGAAGATGAGATCAGTACGATCGACCAATCGTTTTCTCACCTGTTGGGCCTTGGTGAAATAGGCGTCGTAATAGCCCGCGCTCAATACAAAGGTTCCCAATAAGATGCGTCGTTGCACCTCTTTTCCAAAGCCTTCCGAGCGGGTGCGCTTGTAAAATTCTGTTAATTCAAGGTCTGTATCGTGGGTCCTATATCCGTATTTGACCCCGTCGAAGCGGGCCAGGTTGGAGGAGGCCTCTGCCGTGGTCAGGACGTAATAGGCGGGGACGATGTAGTCGAGCAATTCGAAATCGATGGCATTTACGGTATGGCCGTCTTTGCGCAGGCTGTCCAGGCAGTCCAGAAGGGCCGATCGGATCTCGGGATCGAGGCTGGGATGATCCAGGGCTTCTTTAAAGTAAGCGATCCGGTATTTTTTGGCCGGCTGATCCAGGAGGGGGGAGAAGGCTTCCTTTTTTCCGGAAGCTGCGGTGCTATCGAAATCGTCTTCACCCGAGATGACGTCCAATATCCTGGCCACATCGGGTACATTTTGTCCAAATATGCCTATCTGATCGAAGGAAGAGGCATAGGCGATGAGTCCGTATCGGGACACCCTGCCATAGGTGGGTTTTAATCCCACCACTCCACAGAAGTCGGCGGGCTGTCTTACGGAACCTCCCGTATCACTGCCCAGGCTGGCCATACAAAGGCCGGCTTGTACGGCTACTGCCGACCCGCCTGAAGACCCACCGGGCACGCGGCTCTCGTCACGGGCATTCAACACTTTCCCATAGGCCGAATTCTCGTTGGTAGATCCCATGGCGAACTCGTCACAGTTGAGATGACCGATGATGATGACCTCCTCCCTGAGGAGCTTTTCTACGGCCGTGGCGTTGTAGACGGAAGTATAATTCGTAAGTATGCGGGAAGCTGCTGTGAGGGGATGATCTTTATAGGCGATGACGTCTTTCAATCCAATGACTACCCCGTGCAGGGCGCCTGTCTTTTCGCCGGCCCGTCTTTTTTTATCCAGCTGACGCGCCCTTTCCAGGGCTTCGTCGTCATATACCTGCGTATAAGCATTGAGGTGCTTGCCGGCTTCGATGCGGGACAGATAATGTTTCACTGCGTCCTCGCAGGAACATACCCCTTCCGCTAAGGCTTGTTGATAGTCTTGTATCGAGTGAAATGTAAACACAAAGCAGTAGCGATTTTTGAAGGACCGGACCTATATCCAGTCAGACAAGCAAAAATCGGGTAACAGGAGTGAAAAAAAAGAATTATTGCTGCGTAGGAGTAGTGCCAGCGTTAGCGGGCTTGTTGTCCTTCTCGTTCATGCCGTCTTCCAATTCTTTCTTTACATTATTCTTGGCATCATTGAACTCACGGATACCGCGACCCAGACCGCGCATGAACTCGGGGATCTTGCGACCGCCGAACAGGACAAGCACTGCCAGGATGATCAAGAACCACTCACTTCCACCAGGCATCGAAATCAGAAAATTGGTAAACATAATCAAAGACTTTAAAATGTGCACGGGATAAATCTCCCGAAGGACAAAGTTAACTCTTTATGAATTGATAACTACTTTTTGGGCGGATATTTCATCTATTTAACAAAGATGGGGATGAAAGGGGGGATACTGGTGATGATCCAGCCGGAGAGGGATGGAGGTGATATTTAGGAGGGACAAAAAAGCCGGTCCTGAAGGGGACCGGCACTGTAATGATATTTTTGGCCTTATTCGGCTGCCATTCTCTTTTCCTTGATGCGTGCGCTCTTGCCGCTCCTGCTGCGCTGGAAGTACAGTTTGGCGCGGCGTACGCGGCCTACTTTGTGCAGCTCGATGGACTCGATATTGGGGGAGAACAGGGGGAAGGTCCTTTCCACGCCTACTCCATCGGAGATCTTTCTTACGGTGAAGGTGGCTGTATGGCCAACTCCCTGACGCTTAATCACATCTCCCTTGAAGCCCTGGATACGCTCCTTGTTGCCTTCAATGATCTTATAGTTGACAGTGATGTTATCACCGGCTTTGAACTTCGGAAACTCTCTTTTTCCCGTCAGTTGCTCGTGTACAAAAGCTACAGCAGCGTTCATAACTTCATTTTTTAAGGATGGCAAAGGTAATAAGCTTTTCGTTAAAAAACAAGTTTTTTAACGAGCTACGTTAACGGCTCTTTTTTCCCGGATGACCGTGACCTTGATCTGACCCGGATAGGTCATTTCCGTCTGGATCTTCTGGGCTATTTCGAAGCTCAGCTTGTCGCTGTCGTTGTCGGTGACCTTGTCTGCCTCTACGATGACCCGCAGCTCACGGCCGGCCTGGATAGCATAGGCTTTTTCGACTCCCTGGTAGCCAAGGGCCAGGTTTTCCAGGTCCTTGATACGTTGCAGGTACTGCTGCATGATCTCCCGTCTGGCGCCGGGGCGGGCGCCGCTGATGGCGTCGCAGGCCTGTATGATGGGGGCGATGACGTATTGCATCTCCACTTCGTCGTGGTGGGCGCCGATGGCGTTGACTACGGCTGGGTTTTCCCCGTATTTTTCGGCCAGCTTCATACCCAAAAGAGCGTGGCTCAGTTCAGTTTCTTCATCGGGTACTTTGCCGATGTCGTGCAAGAGACCTGCTCTTTTGGCCAGTTTGGGGTTCATACCCAGCTCGGCTGCCATGATCCCGCAGAGATTGGCTACTTCGCGGCTGTGCATGAGCAGGTTCTGTCCGTAGGAGCTACGGAAGCGCATTTTTCCTACTATGCGTACCAGCTCTTTATGAAGGCCATGGATACCCAGCTCGATAACGGTACGCTCCCCTATCTCCATTACCTGCTCTTCTATCTGTTTGCGGGTCTTTTCCACTATCTCCTCGATACGGGCGGGGTGGATACGGCCGTCGGCCACCAGGCGCTGCAGGGACAGGCGGGCTATTTCGCGGCGGAGGGGGTCGAAGGAGGATAGTACGATGGCCTCGGGGGTGTCGTCTACGATGAGGTCTACCCCGGTGGCTGCTTCGATGGCCCGGATATTACGTCCTTCACGGCCGATGATCTGGCCTTTGATCTCGTCACTCTCCAGGTTGAATACCGTGATGGAGTTCTCGATGGCCTGTTCGGCGGCTGTCCGCTGGATGCTCTGGATGATGATCTTGCGGGCTTCCTTGTTGGCTTTTTGCTTGGCGTCATCGATGATCTCCTGCTGCAGGGCCAGGGCCCGGGTCTGGGCTTCCTGCCGGAGGCTTTCCACTAGCTGGGCCTTGGCTTCCTCGGCCGTGAGGGCGGCTATCTTTTCCAGGCGGCGGATATGCTCTTCCTGGTGTTTTTCCAGCTCGGTGCGTTTGAGGTTGACCACCTCGATCTGGCGGTTGAGATTGTCTTTTATGACATCGTTGTCCTTTGCCTGTTTGTCCAGGTTTTCCAGTTTCTGATTGATACTCTGCTCTTTCTGGCGGATGCGGGATTCCCCCTCATTTATCTTCCTGTTCTTTTCCAGCACCTCTTTGTCGTGTTCTGCCCTTAATTTGACGAAATTCTCTTTGGCTTCCAGTAACTTCTCTTTTTTCAGGTTTTCTGACGTGGTCTGTGCGTCGGAGACGATCTTTTTGGCCTGGCTTTCCGCCTCTGTTATCTTTTGCTGCGTATTCTTGGCAAACAGGAACTTACCTGCAACAACACCGGCTACCAATGCGATAATTCCTACTATGATGGTTTCTATCATGGAGTTGTAAGTTTAAATCGTTCAAAATCATATATTTTTTATACACGCTCATGAGTACATGAAAATGTGTTAGTTGGCGAAGATAGGGAAAATCGGATCAAATTATCCCCATTTCTGCGCCTCCGGGGCCACAGGGGTTGATCTTCGACGGACGGGGGGCGTGGATCATAGCGCCTTGTCCAGCTGCTGTTCCATCCGGCTAAGGGTTTCCATCAGGGAGGGGGTGAGGACGGGGTTCCGCTCTTCGGAAGAGAGCTGGGTGGCATACCATAGCAGGACCATGGCTATATAATCCTGCATATCCTTCCCGGCAAACTCCGTTTTAAAGGCTATTACCTGGTCATTTATCGTCTTTAGGGTCTTCCGGACCACCTCTTCGTCCTTCGGATCTATCTTGATCCTATAGCTCCGGTCGCCTATTACAACATTTATTGGCATCAACTCTTGCATAGATCAAATACTTGTTTTAAATTTATCCACACCTTATGCACAGGGGTCCCGATTTGAGTAAAGGTAGGTCCATTTTTTGATCCTCATTCATTCATACCTAATAGAAACAACTGTCTTCTTCACCAATACCCTATCTAAAAACTAGAAAAGCCATGTTCTTAAAAGTCAAATCACCCGTGTTCATCGACAGGTTGACATTCATGGTCGACCAACCTCAATCACAGAAATGCCTGCTTAGGGCCGTCCTTAAAGACGATACAGGTATCGTTTGCGGCGCCATGGAAACCGAAATGGAAAAGGACCAACAGGAATTGTACTGGGGCGGACTCAACGACTTGCCGTATGGAGTCTATACCCTGGAAGTTTCGCAGGGAAAGGATGAAATGAAAATGCGTCTGGTCAAAAGAGTTTGAACGCGTCATTCGGCCAAAAGTGCAATACACCGGTCGATTTCCCGGATGTACTGACTGAGTCGTTTTTCCAACAGTGCCTTTTCTTCCAAAGGCATCTCTCCCTTTTTGACCTTTAGTATCTCTACCTGCTGTTTTAGTTGTTCTACCTGCCCTACCCGATCGTTTTCCGAATGCCGTAGCTGCTGTAATTCATCCTTTAGCTTGTTGTTGTCCTTCAAGAGGGCATCCCGCTGCCTGAGCACCTGCTGCAGCTTGTCATAGATGCGTCGCACCTGTAGTTCGAGTTGCTCCATCTGAAAGATTTTAAGTGACACTATTTGCGGATCTCTGCCTGCAATTCCTTTTCCAGGGCTCCCATGATCCGCTGTACCATTCCGTCGATTTCTTTGTCTGTCAGGGTTTTTTCCTCGTCCAGGAAGGTAAAGCTAACGGCGAGCGATTTCTTATCCGCCCCCAGCCGCTCGCTCTGAAAGATATCGAAAAGCTTTACTTCCTGCAATTTTTCCACCCGGGCGCCCCGGATGGCTTTTTCTACTTTGTCAAAGCTTAGGGATCTTTCCACGATCATGGCCAGGTCTCTCTGTACGGGCAGCTGTTTCGGCAATTCCCTGAATTCGATGTCCTTACCTGAGGTGAGGGCCAGCAGCCTGTCCCAGCGAACGTCTGCGAAGAACAGATCCTGCTTACAGTCAAACTGCCGGAGCAGGGAGGGATTGACCAGGCCGGCCTCGAGGATGGTCTCGTTATTCATGGAGATGGACAGTCCGTAGGACAGTTTAGGGGACCGGAGGGGAGTCCAGGCCGGGGCCTTCAGCCCCACCAGCTGGAAGATCCTTTCGCAAAGACTTTTCAGATAGTAGAAGTCTGCGGAGGCGCCTTTGCCTTTCCAGCTGTCATCCCGGGTCTGTCCGGTGACAAAAAGGGCCAGGCGCGGTACTTCTATGTACTGACCGACTCCGCTGGTATGATAGGATTTGCCGAACTCGAAGAATTGCAGGTTGGCATTCTTCCTATTCAGATTGTACGCGATGGATTCCAGGCCTGTCTCCAGCAGGGAGGGGCGCATGATATTCAGCTCTGCGCTGAGGTTATTTACCATTTTCACCACTGTCTCCAGCTCTTCTTGGGTATAGTAGGCGCTGTTGGTGATGGAATTGGTCAATATCTCATTAAAGCCCTGTCCAACCAGGTAGCTGGCCACGGAGGATTTCCAGGCGGCTGCGGACCTATCCTTCTCTACGGAAGGGGAGATGGTAATGGCCGAGGGGATGGCGATATTATCCAGGCCGTCTATACGCATGATCTCTTCCACGAGGTCTGCGGGGAGGCTGATATCCGGCTTGTGCCAGGGTACGGACACGTGGATGTCGTCGATGCCTTCCTTAATGATCTCGAAACCCAGGCTTAGGAGGATATTTTTTACCGTGTCCGGGTGATAGTTCTTCCCGCTGAGTTTTTTCAGATAATGGTGCTTGAGTATGACCTGCGGCTTATTCTTTGGATCGGGATAGACATCCACTATATCGGATGCTATTTCTCCGCCAGCCAGCTCCTTTATCAGCAGGGCTGCCCGTTTGAGGGCGTTTACGGTGCCGGAGATATCCATTCCCTTTTCGAAATGCGTGGCAGCGTCTGTCCGCAGTCCATGACGGAAGGAAGTCTTACGCACATCTGTGGGGTTGAACCAGGCGCTCTCGAGGAAAATGTCTTTTGTGTCATCTTTCACGCCGCTCTTAAGACCGCCAAAAACACCTGCGATACACATGGGTTCTTCTCCGTCGGAGATCGTCAGGTCCTCAGCGGAGAGTTTTCTTTCTTTTTCGTCCAGGGTGATAAAGAGCCTGCCTTCGGGATGATTCTTCACGATGACCTTGCCGTCCCTGATGGCATGCAGGTCGAATGCATGCAGGGGCTGTCCCATTTCATGGAGGACGTAGTTGGTGATATCGACGATGTTGTTGATGGCCCTGATCCCGATGGACTTTAGCCTGTCCTGCATCCAAGTGGGGGATTCTTTGATAGTAATGTTTTTAATGCTGACTCCGGAATAGCGTTCGCAGCCACGGGTATTTTCGATGCTCACGGTAATGGGCAGGCTGTGGTTGTCGGTCTTGAAAGCATTTACGGAGGGCTGCTTAACCCGATAGTCCTTGTTCTCGTGCAGGCTGAGCCAGGCGCATACGTCACGTGCGACGCCGATGTGGCTCATGGCGTCCATATGATTGGGGGTGAGACCTATTTCAATGATATGGTCGGTATAGGGTTTGAACCAGCTTGCGGCGGTGGCGCCTGCTTTGGCGGAGGCGGGCAGCACCATGATGCCGGCGTGGCTTTCTCCCAGCCCGATCTCGTCCTCGGCGCAGATCATCCCATAGCTTTCCACTCCCCGGATCTTAGCCACTTTCATGGTCAGGGGCTCGCCTTTCACGGGATAGATGGTCGTTCCTACGGGTGCTACTACTACTTTCTGACCGGGGGCTACATTGGGGGCTCCGCAAACAATGGAGAGGGGTTCTGCTGCTCCGATATCGACCCTGGTAAGTTTCAGCTTGTCGGCATTGGGATGCTGGGCTGTCTCCAATACCTCCCCGATGACGAGGCCTTTCAATCCTCCTTTTACCGACTCGTATTTTTCAAGGCTCTCTACTTCCAGGCCGACAGATGTAAGTATTTTGGATAGCCGGTCGGGCTCGACCTTCACCGGTAGATATTCAGAAAGCCAGTTATAGCTGATGGTCATGAGAAATATTCGTCTTTAGGTGACAAAGATAGCGGATTTAGGCGACCACCGAGAAAGGACGAAGCTGACGGTTGTGGAAATATTTGGCTGATAATTACGTTTTTAGGGGGGCCTTTGGCCGGCGGACCCGGGGTCCGGCTTTTCCAGGGGCCGATCAGACCGTACCGGGGTAGAACTGATAATCAAATGTTAATACTTTTGGATGTCTTTTACTTAGCATAGATCGTGCAGTCTTACAAGTATCCGTAAAACGGGTTTTTAAAAAATGTACCCCGTTTTACGGAAGGATCTAATGTCTGTCCTTCGGACAACGAACCTCCGGTTCGTTCAACGGAGATTGATTGTTCAACTCCTTAAAATCTGGGTTATGAAAAAACACTTATACATTTTAGCGATCCTCGCCATGGCCGTGGGCTTGAATGCCTGTGGTCCGACTTATGTGGTCCAGCAGCCTGCCCCGCCGCCTCCGGCGCCGGTGGCAGATCCTCTGCCGCCACCTCCTCCGGAGCCTCAGCCGGTGGCTACCTATCAATCATTTTATGATGATCTGAGCCCTTATGGGCAATGGATAAATGACCCCCGTTATGGGTATGTCTGGCTGCCGGACGTGGGTCCTGATTTTAAGCCTTATGCCACCAATGGTCACTGGGTCTATACCGATGAGGGGTGGACCTGGGCTTCCGACTATCGTTGGGGCTGGGCTGCTTTCCACTATGGCCGCTGGTTCTTCCAGGACGGTTATGGCTGGATGTGGATACCCGGTAACGAGTATGCTCCTGCCTGGGTGACCTGGCGTAACAGCAATGACTACTATGGATGGGCGCCCATGGGTCCCGGTGTCAGCTTTGACATGGCGTACGGCGGCGGGTATTTGCCTCCGTCCCACTATTGGTGCTTTGTTCCCCACCAGTATGTCGGCAGCCCGTATGTCCGTAACTATTATGTCAATGAGTCCAGGAATACGGTCATCATCAATAATACTACGGTGATCAACAATGTTACTGTCGTCAACAACAATTATACCCGGAATGTGAACTATGGCCGCGGTCCCGATCCTGTCGAAGTGGGAAGGTATACCGGAACTGCGTTAAGGCCTATGCCCGTAGTTGCCTCTGCCCGGCCTGTGTCCGGAGGACAAATAAATAATGGCGGACTGTCCGTTTACCGTCCCCGGATAAACGACGCGCCCCGGAACAATAATGGCAATATGGGTGTTCCTTCCCGTATGGCTGCTCCTGTAAGGGTGAGCAACCTGAATGATGCCCGGCCGCAAAATACGGCTGTCTATGGCAACAGGCCTGCCAACACGGGATATCCCAACAGGGATAACAATCCGGTGAATACCCGGCCTGCGACTGGATATGATAGGGGTAATTCTTATGGTCAGCCGCAGGGGCAGTCACAACCTCAGGCACAGCCGCAGCAGCCCGGGAACCGTCCGTTTTGGGGCAGACCGGCAAACTCCGGTGGACAGCAGCCGGCAAATAATCAGCCTGCTACTCAACCTGTAAACAATCCGCCAGCCGGCCAGCCGGTGAATAATCAGCCTGTGACCAATAACAGGCCTGCGTTACAGCCTACCGGGAATCAGCCCGAGCTGACTCCTATAAACAGGCGCCCTTTCAATCAGCCGCAGCAGCCAGCCACACAGCCGGTGAATAATACGCCTGCCGGTCAGCCACAAGGTCAGCCTGTGAGGAACTATACGCCGCCAGCCCGGCCCGGCATGCAGCAGCAACAGAGTCAACAACAGCAGAATCAACAGCAACAACAGCATGTAAATCAGCCGTCCAATAATCGCCCCGCTGCTATGCAGCGGCCTCAGCCCCAGCCTGTACAGGCTCCGGCTGTGCAGGGCAGGCCCGTAAGCCGTCCCGTTACACCCCCTCCCGCGCCTCAGAAACAAGAAGATAATAAAGATACGAGACCTGTAAGGCAACAATAGCGCGGATCATCGAATTTCAGCAGGCGGACCGCTGGTCCGTTTGGCCCCATCCCCAGTGTGTTTCACCAACGCTGGGGATGTTCATTTTTCTCCTAAAGTTCCTCAAACTGCATTCTGGTGTTTCGGCCTCCCGGCAAAATATTTGTTCCAATATCTTTGTGCACAGATGGTGTGAATTATTTGCGGGAAAAGGCTGAAAACTTTTTTAAATTGTGGATAGCTTGGGGGTTAGTGTGGATAACGGGAGGTTGTCGGTGGATTGGACGGTGGATTATGAAAGGAAAAATATAGAAAACGAAAAATTTTTTTCGCCGTGATTTTAGATTCTATATTCGCCCTCCTGACTCAACGGGTAACGTTATGTTCATACTGCCGTAACAATTTCTTAATGACAGGTCCCGGCTTCGCCGGTGACAGGCCACAACAAAATTAAGGCTGGAACACTAACCCAATGAACCCAGTCCCAGGACTGGAGGATAGGCGCTGGACACCCTATTTTTTAATTTTTGGACGGACTAATCAATGGATCTTACAAATCTTAATCTCAACAAGGACCGCAGCAAATTCAGGCGTAAGCCTGCTGTGGACCTCAGCACCATGGTATATGGGAAGGTGCCTCCTCAAGCTAAAGAGCTGGAAGAAGCCGTATTGGGCGCAATAATGTTGGAAAAAAGCGCTTTTGACACGGTAGTAGAGATCCTGAAGCCCGAATGCTTTTACCTGGAAGGGCATCAGCGTATCTACCGGACCATGCAGTCCCTGGCGCAGAAAAGTCAGCCTATCGATATACTTACGGTAGTGGAAGAGCTAAAGGTCCGGGAAGAGCTGGAGATTGTCGGCGGTCCGTATTATGTGACCAAGCTGACCAATTCCGTCGTCAGTTCCGCCAATATCGAGACCCACTCCCGTATTATCCTTCAAAAATTCATCCAGCGAGAGCTGATCCGTATCAGCGGCGAGATCATCGGGGATGCTTACGAGGACAGCACGGACGTGTTCGATCTGCTGGACGACGCGGAAAGCAAGCTTTTCGAGATCACCAATAACCACCTCCGTAAGAATTTCGACAGCATCGACAGCGTCCTGGTCAAGACGATACAGCGTATCGAGGACCTGCGTCATAAGCAGGAAGAGATAACGGGTGTGCCCAGTGGATTCGCCTCCCTGGACAGGGTCACCTATGGCTGGCAGCAAACGGACCTTATCATCCTGGCCGCCCGTCCGGCGGTGGGTAAAACGGCTTTTGCCCTGAACCTGGCCCGTAATGCCGCCTTGAATAGCAGCAAGCCTACTCCCGTAGCCTTTTTCAGCCTTGAAATGAGCTCGGCGCAGCTGGTACAGCGTATCCTCAGCGCCGAGAGTGAGATATTCATGGAAAAAATAGCCCGTGGCCGTCTGGAAGACCATGAGATGAAGCAGCTGTACAAGAAGGGCATCGACAGGCTGGCGAAGGCGCCCATCTTTATCGATGACACCCCGGCCCTCAATATCTTCGAGCTGCGTGCCAAATGCCGCCGTCTGAAGAACAAGCATAACATCGGATTTATCATTATCGATTATCTGCAGCTGATGAGCGGGGCAGGGGACAATAAGCATGGCAACCGTGAACAGGAGATCAGCCAGATATCCCGTGCTTTGAAGGGACTTGCAAAAGAGCTGCAGGTACCTATCATCGCCCTTTCACAGCTGAGCCGCGCCGTTGAATCCCGTAAAGAAGGAGAGAAGATACCCCAGCTGAGCGATCTGCGTGAATCGGGCGCTATCGAACAGGATGCCGATATGGTCATGTTCCTATACCGTCCTGAATACTATGGCATTACCGCCAATGAGATGGGGGAAAGCAATAAAGGTGAGACACACGTAAAGATCGCCAAGCACCGTAATGGTTCCCTGGAAACGGTGAAGCTTCGTGCGCTGCTGCATATACAAAAGTTCACCGAATATGGGGAGGACGACTTTGGGGGTATGGGATTGCCGTCCGGCGGCAGCTGGAAGCCTGTGCAGGATGATGATGGGGGCGGCGCCAAGCTGTATATTCAGGCCGGCTCCCGTATGAAGGACCTGCCCATCGATGAGGACGATGTGCCGTTCTAACCGGCTGGGGCGATGCCCTGGTCCAAACAATGTCTGAGGTTCGCTAATCTATACTAAATAAACAGCTCCCTATGGGGGCTTTTATTATTTATACGGCCACCAGCCGGTGGCGGTCATTTTACCTTAACCATGATGCTACCGGATACAAAATCATGTATTGCCCTCTTTTCAGGGTTGAAGCTGATGGTGAGAAAGGAGAACCACCCTAAGACTGCCTTGAACAGGTACCTGAAGAAAGCCTGTATTATATTGATGCGTTTGGTTGGATTGACATGATCCCTGACCCTGATCTTCTTTACATACTGCCCGAGCGTGCATCCAAAGATGACCAGCAGGGGCTCATAGACCGCCCAGATGCCAAAGAACAGGACGATCCTGATCCAGTTGGGGGCATCGTCGTTGAGCAGCGCGGCAAATACGAACATGAGCACGATAATGAGGACGCCATCGATAAAGATGGATTGCACCCTGTCCAGCAGCAGGGGGTAATCGTCCCCGGGGACGTCTTCTTCGGAGAGAAGGTCTTTTTCAGGAGTGGTCTTGTCAGGCAGGGGGGCGTTTTCCATAAAAACAAAATAATACATTTGCCCGATAAGATCAATCATGGCATTAGCTTTTTTCTATTTATCCGAATACAACCCCGGCGATGAGGAGATCGTACTGGACGAGGATAATTCCCGCCACATAATACAGGTATTACGTATGCAGAAAGGGCAACGGCTGCAGCTCACCGATGGGCGTGGCCGGCTTCTGACCGCCACTATCGTGGACGACCATAAGAAAAAATGCAGGGTGCGGGTAGATGACGCTGTGCAGATGCCGGCGAGAGCCAGAAGGATCACCATCGCCATGGCCCTGCTAAAGAATGCTTCCCGCTATGAATGGTTTTTGGAGAAGGCGACAGAGATAGGGGTTACGGGCATCATTCCCCTGCTGTCGGAGAGGACGGAAAAACAGCATTTCCGGCAGGACAGGATGCAAAATATACTGGTGAGCGCGCTGTTGCAGTCGCAGCAGACCTGGTTGCCCGTGTTGTATCCGCCCACCCGGGTGGAGGAGGTGATAAGGGTTGCGAAACAGGAGCAGCGGCTGATCGCGCATTGTTTGGAGGGTGGGGGCAGGCAGTCGCTGCCGGAAGGCAATGAGCAGCTGATCCTTATCGGACCGGAAGGAGACTTTACAAAAAGCGAGATCGATGCAGCATTGGAGCATGGTTTTTTACCCGTCACATTGGGAGAGACCCGTCTGCGGACCGAGACCGCGGGTGTAGCAGCTGCAGCGCTTATGTGTATACGTTGATCATTTCTTCTCGTATTTCCACATCCTGGATTTCCCTTCCGTGAGCCATTCCACGGTAGTGGCTATGCGTTTTTCCCGGGTGGCGTCTGTTTTGGCTTCCGTAATCCACTCGATGTATTCTCTCCTGTGGGACGGAGAAAATCCTTCAAAGGTAGCCTGTGCCTTCTTATTCTTTTTAAAGGCTGCTGTCAACTCTTCCGGCACCGGCAGCTCTTTTTTCGGGGTTTTTTTGGGCGCCGCCTTTTTTATGCCTGCTTCATTCAATGCGGCTGCCTCCCGGATATATGCGGTCAGGATCTTGTCGGAGGGAAGGTCTTTTTTGGATGTGATCCTGTCGAGATGACCCATGGCGCCCCTGTCCTTTATTTGCAGGATGCCTTCCGGGTCCTTCATCAAGGGTGCGTTCCAGAAACCGAAAGCGCAATGTTCTTTGAATGCGGCCATGTTGCAGATGATGGCTCCATTGTTCTGGAAGAAAGGCATGCTCCACTTCATCGTCTCTTCTACGTTGGGATATGCTTTATGCACCAGCTTGCGGATGTGCTCCAGGATGGGGCGTGCAAAGTCTGCCGACTTTTGGATATACGCGTCGATGCGGGGATCTGTGGTAGGCATAAAAGAAATTTCTCTAATTTATAAAAATCCTAATGCTTAACCTTGGAGGAGGGGCTATTTTTTGGGGGGGACCGTTTTCTTTTTAACCCGGGTGTTCAGCAACTCGACCCCGAAGGCAAAGGCCATGGCGAAATAGATGTATCCTTTGTCGATGTGCGAGTGGTGGACGGGCTCCAATCCCTCGAAAAAGAGGCTGAAGCCTACCATCAGTAAAAAAGCCAGCGCGAGGATCTTAAGGGTGGGGCGTTTGTTGATAAAGTCGGCGATCTTCTGGGAAAAGAAGAACATGATGATCATGGCGATGATCACGGCGGTGATCATGACGGCCACTTTTTTGGCCAATCCTACGGCTGTGATGATGCTGTCAAAGGAAAAGACCGTGTCTACCAGGACGATCTGGCCGACGACGAGCCCAAAGGCTTTTTCGAATTTTTCCTTTTTATCCAGCTCTCCGTGTCCTTCCCCTTCCAGTTTGGCATGTATCTCTTTTACCGTCTTGTAGAGGAGGAATATGCCCCCAGCCAGCATAATGAGATTGCGTATGCTGAAGTCATAACCGAAGGGGGAGAATATTTCCTTATTGCCGTTGGTTACCAGCCATCCCAGCCCCAGCAACAGGAGGCTGCGGATAAGGATGCCGGCGATCATCCAGATCCGGCGTGCGCGCAATTGCTGGTGCGGCTGCAGCCGGCCGATGAGGATAGATACAAAAATGACGTTGTCGATGCCTAGTACGATCTCGAGTACGGTCAGGGTCAGGAGGCTGATGAACGAATCCAGGCTGAAAAGAGAGGCCATAGGTGCTATATACTGTTAAGAGGTCGTAAAAGTACAAAAAGGGCATCATCTTTTCGACAATGCCCTAGCGGTGTATAGGAGTAAACAATAATATCGCCGAGTGGACGAGCAGGCACTAATGGAACTTGACGTAGAAGTCCCCATTGGTGAAGGTCTTTTTGGCGGCAGTGACGTCTCCGTTGAGGAATAGGTCCCCGCTAAAACTGCCTTTTATGGAGGAGGTTGTGTCGATGGAAGTGATGACGATCTTCACATGATTTTGGATGGCAAGTCCTGCGGCTACAGTGGTACCCCCTGCATATGCGGCGGTCAGATTTTGCGTATAGAAAAGAGCAACCTCAAAATCACTGGTAGTGTCGGTGTAGGTACCTGCCACGATGGGTTTTCCGCTGGGAGCGTTGTCGATGATCAGGCTAATTGATTCTCCGCCGCCGGTGGCGAATCCATCCACTGTTATCTGGGTGGTGCTTGTATTGGTTAATTTCGTAGCAAGCGGGGCTGTATTAAATGCTTTGGCGGCGCCATCGACGGAGGCGGTGACATGATAGCCGGAAGAGCCGGAATTGCTTTTCTTACAGGATACGAGAGCGCCGATGAGGGCCACAAAGAGGACGATCTTTTTCATTTCTTTAAGAATTAGGATTTTAACTGACATATATAACGGCAAAGTGGGTGGGAAGAAGTATGACGCCGGCATTAAAATATGGTATGAATTGACAGGCGTGTCCATTTGGCAACAGGTGTGTCGTTTACGGCAATAAGCGTGTAAAAAAGTGACGGAACCTGTTTTGGAGGCCAGCCGGGGGCAGCTATAATTTCTCACAGATGCGCCTGACGATGAAGGGGCCTTCATAGATAAAGCCTGTCCATACTTGTATCAGGGAGCCTCCGGCCGCCATCTTCTCCCGGCCGTCCTCAGCAGTGAAAATGCCGCCTGAGGCGATCAACGGCAGGGCGCCGCCCGTCCGCTGGTGTATATAACGGACCACTTCGGAAGACCTTTCTTTTAAGGGAGCGCCGCTTAATCCCCCGGCGCCAATGGCTTCCAGGCGGTGAGTCGGGGTTATAAGATTTTCCCTGCTGATGGTGGTATTGGTGGCTACCAGGCCGTCCAGCCTGATCTCCATGGCCAGGTCCACTACATCGTCGATCTGTTGTACGGTGAGGTCGGGGGCGATCTTCAGGAGCAGGGGTCTGGGCCGGATGCCGGCGGTGGCCGCCAGCTCCGTGTTCAATGCTTGCAGCCGGGTAAGGATATTGCGAAGAGCGTCCTTTTCCTGCAGGGCACGCAATCCGGGGGTATTGGGCGAGCTGACATTCACGACGAAATAGTCCACGTGATCGAACAGTTCTTTAAAGCAAATGACATAATCCTTCCAGGCGTCCTCGTTGGGGGTCACTTTGTTCTTGCCGATGTTGCCGCCTATAACGAGGGGTAGGTGGGTGGTGAGGGGCGACGAGTGAGCGGCGCGCCATTGTTTCAGCCTGCCGGCGATGACCTGTACTCCGTCGTTGTTGAATCCCATCCGATTGATGAGTGCCTGGTCCTGCGGCAGGCGGAATAGACGGGGCTTCTCGTTGCCATCCTGGGGGAGGGGGGTCACCGTTCCTATCTCTACAAAGCCAAAACCGAGGGCGTCCAGTTCGCGGAGATACAGGGCGTTCTTGTCGAAACCGGCGCCGAGGCCAACAGGGTTACGGAAAGAGAGACCGAACAGCTGACGTGCCAACGGATTATCCGTCCCTGCCTGCCCTTGTCCCGGGGTGTCAGCTTCCGGGGCGCATGCCCAGGCCACCAGCTGGCGGGTCAATGTCCAGCGACACAATAGTTTCAGCATATTCATAGAGAAATAATGGACGTCTTCCGTGGGGAAAAGGAACAATAGCTGTCGGAAAAACTTATACATGGCGCGAAGATAAAAAATCGTACATTTGAATATGACAGTTGCATAAACAACTAACTAAATCGTACCATCATGCAGGAAGCATATATCGTTGCCGGCTATCGTACGGCAGTAGGCAAATCCAAAAGAGGCAAATTCAGGTTCTATCGTCCGGATGATATGGCCATCGACCTTATAAAGGGGCTGCTGGCATCCGTTCCGCAGCTGGACGTGAAACGTGTAGATGATGTCATTGTCGGCAATGCGGTACCTGAAGCTGAGCAAGGGCTGCAAGTCGGACGTATTATCGCTGCGCGGGCCGTGGGCATCCATGCCCCGGGAGTAACCGTTAACCGCTACTGCGCCAGTGGTTTAGAGACTATTGCCATGGCTACCGCCAAGATCCGCACCGGTATGGCCGACTGTATCATTGCCGGTGGTACCGAAAGCATGAGCATGGTGCCGACTGCAGGTTGGAAGACCGTACCTGCCTACTCCATCGCATCAGACGATCCCGATTACTATCTCAATATGGGCTTGACGGCAGAGGCCGTGGCAAAGGAATATAAGGTCAGCCGGGAGGAACAAGATGTTTTTTCCTACAATTCCCACCAAAAGGCCATCAATGCTATCCAAAACGGCCATTTCAAAACAGGTATTCTCCCCATGCAGGTGGACGAAGTATATGTCGATGAAAAGGGTAAAAAGCAGAAGAGGAACTTTACAGTCGATACGGATGAAGGACCCAGGGCCGATACTTCCTTGGAGGCGCTGGCCAAGCTAAAACCCGTCTTTGCTGCGGGTGGCTGTGTCACGGCGGGTAATTCCTCGCAGACAAGCGATGGCGCCGCTTTTGTCATCGTCATGGGTGAAAAAATGATGAAGGAGCTGGGTTTGCAGCCACTGGCCCGGCTGATCGCCTGCGCCAGTGCGGGGGTACATCCCCGTATCATGGGCATCGGCCCCGTAGAAGCAGTTCCCAAGGTCCTGAAGCAGGCAGGTATGGGCCTGGGACAGATCGACCTGGTGGAGCTGAATGAAGCTTTTGCTTCCCAGTCCCTGGCCGTGATACGCCAGTTGGGACTGGATCCCTCTATTGTCAATATCAATGGCGGCGCCATAGCCCTTGGCCACCCGTTGGGCTGCTCCGGCTGCAAGCTGACTATCCAGCTTGTTCATGATATGAAACGCCTTGGTAAAAAATACGGCATAGTTACTGCATGTGTAGGGGGAGGGCAGGGCATTGCCGGGATCATCGAAAATCTAAACTAGGAGGCCTGGCGGCCGGCACTGTCGTTTTTTATCTTACCGACTTACGTCTTTGTACTACAAAAAGAATAGGGGGCATTTCCTAAATTAAAATAGGGGCTGCCCGTCATTTTTTCACGTCCTCATATCGTAAATAGTTATAAATTGCTGCGTTGTTAAATGTCCTGAAAACGGGCCTCGGGGGGAAATATAGCCCGTTTTCAGGAAAGGTTTAATGTCTGTCCTTCGGACAACGAGCCGGAGGCTCGTTTTGAGCTTACAGGTCATAGGCTTTTTAACCGCAGCTAACCTTTTTCCGTAAAAACGAATCCACTTTTTAAACCATGATTCGAGTATTTATTACAGATGACCATGAAATGTACCTGGAAGGATTAGCCTTACTTTTAGGAAAGCAGGAGGGTATCGAGGTGATTGGGACAGCCCTGACCGGAAAGGATCTGCTATCGCGGGTAAAGGACATACAAACAGACATTCTGCTATTGGACGTTTATCTGCCGGACGTCGGCGAAGAAGAGCTGCTGCAGAGCATTCGTGCCGTCCGCCAGGACCTGAAGATCATTTATCTCACTTTACTGCGTGGCACGCGCTATATTCACAAGCTGACCCGTCACAATATCCAGGGCTATATATTAAAGAACGCCTCCCTGGACGAGCTAGTGGGGGCGTTGCGTACGGTATATGAGGGTGGCAGCTACTTTAGCAAGGACATCAATATCGGCGACAGGGACGAGGATTTTCGCAATACCATTACCATCGAGGACAAACAGATAGACGAAATACTCTCCCGGCGTGAGCTGGAAGTTCTCAAGCTCATCTGCAGGGAATACAGCAATGCGGAAATTGCCGATAAACTTTTTCTTAGCGTCAGCACGGTAGAAACCCACCGCAAGAACCTGATTGCCAAGCTGGGTGTCAATAATACCGTAGGTCTCGTAAAGTTTGCCCTCCGCAATAAGCTCATCGATTAATGTTCACCATGAAGTCAGGACGGACTCCGGGTCCCGGTAACTGGGTACTAAATGATTTCAGGTATCCGGCAAAGATGACTACCTTGGAGCTAACGAACTATCAACATACGTGAATCGGCCAATATACCTGATCTTACTGCTTATTGTCTTCTATTCAAAGCTGTCCGCGCAGGTGGACACCAGCGGCATACTTACAGCGTATCAGAAGGGTATGAATTATACGGAGGCGCAGGCAGACTCCATCAGCTACTATGCTAATTTTATCGACCATGCCATAGAGAAGGTAAATTATCCCAAAGCAAAGGTGCTGGCCTTGCGTCTACATGGGTATTATTATGAGAACAAGGCGGATTACAAACGGGCCATCGATTATTACCTGCAAACCCTCGATGAAGCAAAGAAGATAGGGGACATCGATCACGAGATCAATGCATTGACGGACCTTACCGTCATGTATACGGAAATGAAACAACCCCGGAAGGCCAAGGAAGTGTACCTGGAATGTGTCGCGCTGTACAAACAGAGGGGGGGCGATGCGCGCAGCCTTGTCACGGCTTATATCAACCTGGCGCCGCTCTATAATCACCTGGGACTTTATGACAGCGCCCTTTATTTTCTGCAGGAGGGGTTGCATATCGGCAAACCATTGGAGGAAAGGGGGTTGGAAGATCTCTCCAACCTGTATAATAATCTCGGTCAAACCTATTATTATCTGAAGGATTATGACAAATCGATTGTTTATTTCGCGGGCAATTACAAGCATCACCTATTAAAGCAGGGGCTGAATGCCAAGGCCAACCTTTGGTTCGACGTACTCAATCTGGCGGACTCCTATACGCAGGTGGGGCAGCTCGATTCAGCCTCCAAATATGCGACGATAGCGTTGAACCTGGCCGATGAGCTCAATTCCAGGGGCAAGCAGTCGGACACCTACCAGATCCTGTCCAAGCTGGCACAGCGTAAGGGAGATTATAAAAAAGCCTATGAATATCAGTCCAGGTGGTATGAGCTGGACACGGCCATCGTCAATGGAGAGACCTATAAGGCTATCGCCGAACTGGAAGAAAAATATGAAGCCCGGCAGCGTGAGAATGAAATGCTTCTTCTCGAGGGAGAAATATCACAGCAGAAATTTCACACACGTATCATGCTGATCGCCAGCAGTAGTTTGCTGATCGTTGCCATCGTGGCTGCCATGGCCTTTGTCCTTAAAAGGAGGGTCAATCAAAAACTGCAGGCTACCAATGACCTCGTCACCCGGCAGAACGAACGTCTTTCGGAATTGAATTATGAAAAGAATTCTCTGATCAGCATCGTATCCCATGATCTCAGCACGCCTTTTGCCAGCATCGGTATGTGGACGCAGCTGATGCAATCGGATGTAAGCAATCTCACTATCGAGCAGAAAAAGGCCCTCAGTCGTATAGAACAGGCTACGGCCTATGGGGAAAAGCTGATCCGTCATATTCTCGACGTGGAAAAGGTGCAGACCAACCAGCAAAAGCTGCAACTGGAAAACCTGGACCTGCGTATCTTCTCTGAATCCGTCATCGATACCTTCCAACCTGCGGCCAACCGGAAGAATATACGCCTGCATCTCGAGTGTCCGGAGAAAAGCCTGTATTTTCTCAGCGACCGGCAGCTGCTGACCCGTATGGTGGAGAACCTGTTGTCCAACGCCATTAAATACACGGAACAGGGAAAAAATGTCTGGATGAGCGTCAGCGAAGAGAAGGACGCTATCAGTATCAAGGTGAGGGATGAGGGCGTAGGTATCGAAAAGGAAGAATTGCCGCATCTATTTTCCAAGTATAGTAAGATATCATCCCAGCCTACGAACGGCGAGCCTTCCACCGGGCTGGGTCTTTCCATTGTCAAGCGTATCTGTGAGGAGCTCAACGGGAAGATATCCTGTGAGAGCAGCCTGGGAGAAGGGTCTATCTTCACCGTGGTCCTGAAGAAATGACCGGGCGGTTCGTCTGAAGGACTTAAATTGCGTGTTTATTGTCATGAATCGATCTTTATATCTTGTTCTGTTATGCTTACCGCTGGTGTTGATGTCCTTTGTCAGGACGGACTCCTTACCTGGCAGGATGGAGGAGAGGGCTATCCGGATCCCTGGCACGGGGAGTCTTGCGGGGAGGGTTGTCGATAAAAATGGTGCGCCGTTGATAGGCGCTTCCGTCTATATTCCTGATCTGAAGCTGGGTGTCATCACCGACACGGCTGGCTATTATAGATTTACTACGCTGCCATCGGGCAGATATCTCATCGAAGTACATTCCATCGGCTTTAAGACCTTTACGAGGACTGTCACCATCTCGGGGCCTGTCTCCCAGGATTTTTCCCTTTCGGATGAATATGTGGAGGAAAGCCCTGTGGTTGTCACCGGATTGTCCAAAGCCACACAGATAAAGCGAAATCCTGTTCCCATCGTGGCCATCAACCACGATTATCTCGAGTCCAACCTAAGCACCAATGCCATCGATGCCATCGCCAAGGTCCCCGGTATCAGGGCTGTTACAACGGGTCCCAATGTCAGCAAGCCTTTTATCCGTGGTCTGGGTTATAACAGGATACTTACCCTGTACGATGGCATACGCCAGGAGGGGCAGCAATGGGGCGATGAGCATGGCATCGAGGTTGACCAGTATGGCGTGGAAAGGGTGGAAGTGATCAAGGGGCCTGCCAGCCTGAGCTTTGGCTCTGATGCTCTTGCGGGGGTCGTCAATCTTATTCCTACGCAGCCTGCCCCGGAAGGGAAGACACATGGTGATATTACCCTTGACTATCAATCGAACAATAAATATTTAGGGGGCTCCGCCTATCTGGGTGGTACGCATGGCGGTCTGGAATGGATGGGTCGTATCTCGCACAAGCAGGCGGTAGATTATAAGGACAAGACAGACGGACGGGTATTCGGCACCGCCTTTAACGAGACGGATGCCAGCGCTTCGCTTGGGCTGCATCGCAAGTGGGGCTATTCGCATCTTGACTTTGTGCTTTATGATGATCTGCAGGAGATACCGGATGGCAGCCGTGACAGCGCCACGCGGAGGTTCACCCGTCAGATCACCGAGGCAGATACTGTCCGGCAGATCGTATCCGATGCGGATCTCAACAGCTATCACATCGAAAGATTACATCAGCATGTACAGCACTACCGGATCTATTCGGGTAACAGCTTTACATTGGGAGAATATGGCCGGCTGCAGGTGAACCTGGGCTTCCAGCGCAGCATCCGCCGGGAATTCAGTCATCCAGTTGCCTATACCACACCTGGTCTTTACCTGCAGCTGAACAGCTATACGTACGACATAAAATATTTTGTCCCTGAATTCAACGACTGGAACCTGACGGTAGGTTTCAACGGCATGTATCAAAATAACAACACCACTGATGGAACGGAGTTTGTCATTCCCTCCTATCATCAATTGGATTTTGGTCCTTTTGTGCTGGCCAAACGAACATTTGATAAGCTGGATATCTCCGGCGGTGTCCGTTTTGATACGCGCCGGTTTGACAATGCGGCCTTGTATACTACTATGGATCCTTCCACGGGATTTGACAAGCCTGTATTTGGGGCCGATACGGCGGGGGCAGATCTCCAGTTCCCCAACTATAAAAAGACCTTTACGGGCTGGTCCGGCAGCCTGGGCGCCACCTATAATTTTACGGAGCAGTTTTCCATCAAGGCGAATATAGCGCGTGGTTTCCGCGCTCCCAATATCGCCGAGATATCCGCCAACGGCGTGCATCCCGGCACCAATATCTACCAGCTGGGCAATCCGGATTTCAAGTCGGAGTTCAGCTTACAAGAAGACCTTGGCTTCGTATATTCATCAAGGTATGTTGTCGCGACATTGGACCTTTTTAATAATTTCATCTCGAACTATATCTATAACCAGAAGCTGGAAAAAGCCGATGGTACGGATTCGATGGATGTTACGGGCAAGAACACCTATTTCCAGTTCGTGGCGTCACGCGCACAACTATATGGTGGCGAGGTCAGCGTGGATATACATCCTGTCAAGGCGCTGCATTTCGAGAACAGCCTTTCCATCGTGTATGGCAACAACAAGGGGGTAAAAGGGAAGGTGTTGAATGACAGCGCCCGGTATTTGCCTTTTATTCCTCCCACCCATGGCATTTCCGAGCTGAGATATGAATTTCATTCCAAGCAAGCCCGTTTGGCGCATGCGTTCATCAAGGTGCAGGTGGAGTACTATGCGGCGCAGAACAGGGCGATGCTGGCATACAATACGGAGACGCCCACGGCGGGATATACGCTCTTCAATGCAGGAGTGGGGGGCAGCTTTACCAACAAGAAGGGGAAGACCGTTATGAGTGTTTATCTGAATGGGGAAAATCTTTTCGATAAGGCCTATTATGATCATCTCTCCCGGTTGAAATACTTTTTATACTCGCCCACCGACACCAATCCTGCGCATGGAATCTACAATATGGGGCGTAATATCAGCTTGAAAGTGAGTATTCCATTGGATTTCAGTGCGTCATCCGGGGGGACCACCGCGGCGGAATGAGGCATTGGAGCGAGATTGTCTTAAGGCGCAGGTCGGTTGGGATAAAATAATATTGTATTTCCAGCGTTATTTATTTACTAACCCGATGTCATAAACAAAAAAGCCATTCACCGGCGGGTGGGTGGCTTTTCTACTTGCCGGCATCAGGATCGTTGTAATATTCGTCTGTCTTGTAGTCAAATGTTTTAACGGCTGTATTTTTATAGTTGGGGTCGTATTTGACAAAGAAATAGAGATAGATCACACGGCTGAGGCGCATTAGCCAGGGCTGAAGGAGAACGAGCAGGGCGGCGTTCAGGCCCATCCACCAGAAAAAGCGATTATCTTCCGTAGAGATGCCTACCAATACCCACCAGGCGATGAAAGTAGCTACAGACAAAGCAAAGGACAGCGCATAGGATACATATCCTGTGCCGTACCAGAAGCCAACTTCCAGCTCGAAGGGCTGTCCGCATTCCGGGCATTTCTCCGGCATCGTTAGCGTTCGCCGCAATTTCCATGGATTGGGTTGTGTGAACATGTGGCCCCTGCGACAACGGGGGCATTTCATGGTGAGCATGCTCCAGAGATAATTGGGTTTGTCTTGTGTAGGCATGGGGACAAAGGTACAGTTTTTAGGGGACCAGCCGCCACAATGACTGCCAGTTCACGGTTGTGGGTGGTTAAGGCGGTACAATTTACTGTATTTTAAAAAAGTAAGGTGGCCGATATGAACGGCGATGACAAAGCCATTGAACCCGTCCAGGAAGCCCGCCCGGAGAAAATAGCTGGTGAAGAAGGCCCAGAAGGGATTGAAGACGAGCTTGAACCAGGTGGCCTTTTTCCCTTTCTCGAACAGCAGCTGCGCCGATAGGCGGCTATATTTGTTGTTCTTATCTACATGGTCGTCGTAACTGGTATACGTGTAATGCAGGAGATCGCCGCTGAGCAGGCCGATGCGGGCATCTTTATCCGGCACCAGCGATTCGTGGACGATGTCCAGGCTCCAGGCACTCTTTTTCTTATTGGCGAGACGCAGCTTTCTGTCGGGATACCAGCTGCCATGACGGATCCATTGTCCGAGATAGCTGTTCAGCCTGTTCATCAGGTATCCGTCTTGTGGGAATCCCCGGAGTTTTTCCTGCCGGATGCTGTTGCACAGCTGTTCGCTCAACGCCTCGTCTGCATCCAGGAACAAAATAGTATCGTGTGAAGCGAGCGCTGCCGCTGCATTTTTTTGCGCTCCGTATCCTTTAAAGCTGTGCTGGTGAAAGATGCCTCCCAACTCCTGAACGATGACTGCCGTCCTGTCCGTGGAAAAAGAATCCAATACAACCACCTCGTCGGCAATGGGCATCACCGACTGCATACATCGTGCAATATTCTTCTCCTCGTTGTAGGTTATGATTACGACGGACAAGGGTGTCATGTAGCCAAAGATATCATGAAGCTTTCAGTTTATCGTATTTCCTTTCTCCGATCTGTTGTCTCCACATGGCATAATAAAGACCCTTTTCCTCTAATAATTCCACGTGGGCTCCTGTCTCTACTACCTCGCCTTTTTCCAGCACATAGATCCGGTCGGCGTGCATGATGGTAGACAAGCGATGTGCAATGAGGATTGTTATCTGGTCGCCCCTGGAAGAAACTTCCCGGATGGTGCGGGTAATTTCCTCTTCGGTGAGGGAGTCGAGGGCGGATGTGGCTTCATCGAAGATCAGCAACTTGGGTTTTCTCAATAGAGCGCGGGCAATGGATAAACGTTGCTTCTCGCCGCCGGATAATTTAAGACCGCCCTCCCCGATCATGGTATCGATGCCTTTTTCGGCGCGCGCGAGGAGGTTCATACAGCTGGCTTTATCCAGGGCCTCCATCAGGTCGTCCTCGGTGGCTGTGGGATTGACAAAGAGCAGGTTTTCTTTGATGGTGCCGGCAAACAGCTGGGTGTCTTGTGTGACGAATCCTATTTGCTTACGGAGGTCGTCGAAGTCGATGGAATTCTCATCCATGCCGTTATAAAGGATATTTCCTTCTTTGGGGCGGTAGAGTCCTACGAGCAGTTTCATGAGGGTGCTCTTACCGCTGCCGGAAGGCCCTACGAAGGCAAGGGTCTCGCCCACTCGTGCTTCAAAGCTGATGTGGTCGATGGCGTTGTGATGGGCTGTCTGGTGCCGGAAAACGACATCGCGGAAGGCGAGGGTCCGGACGGGGCCCAGGTGCCGGGGCTCAGCAGGCGCCATCTCGGGCGCCTTTTTCATCAGGCTGTCAAAATTGATGAGGGAGGCCTCTGCTTCGCGATAAGAGAGGATGATATTGCCCAGCTCCTGTAACGGGCCAAAAATAAAGAAAGAATAGAATACCATGGTCAGCACTTCCCCCGGTGTCAGCCTGCCTTTGAATACCAGCCAGAACAGGAGGAACATGATGCATTGGCGAAGGAAGTTTACAAAGGTACCTTGTATGAAACTCAGCGCGCGGACGCTTTTTACTTTTCGCAGTTCGAGTCCGAGTATCTTGAATGTATTGTTATTAAGACGTGTGACCTCTTGCTCGCGAAGACCCAGGCTTTTTACCAGCTCGATGTTACGCAAGGACTCGGTGGTGCTGCCGGCCAGCGCATTGGTCTCTTTCACGATGGTCTTTTGTATCCGTTTGATCTTCCGGCTGAGGAGGCTGGTCAGTAAGGCCAGGAGCACCATGCCCAGGACGTAAATAGGCATGATGGACCAATGGAGCGTAAAGGAGTAGATGGAGATGAAGACGATGCCTACGAGGATGCCGAAAAGCACATTGATAAAGGAAATGATAAATTTCTCTGTGTCGGTGCGGACTTTAGATAACGTGGACAGGGTCTCGCCGCTGCGCTGGTCTTCGAACTCGCTGAATGGCAGAGCCATTGCATGACGCAAGCCATCTGTAAATATCGTGGCGCCAAACTTTTGGACGATGACATTGCCGAAATAGTCCTGGAAGGCTTTTGCGATCCGGGAGACCATGGCGACGCCGATGAGGATACCCAGGAATTTCAGTACTCCCCAGATAAAGTCCGATTGGGTACGGACACCATCGGGGATAAAACGTTTGTGGGCATCATAGTGGCCATATTGAAAGGGGTGTGTCGCGTAGCCATCCAACAGCCTGCCAAAGAAATAGGGGTCCAGCATGGAGAAGGATTGGTTGATGGCTGCCATCAGCAGGGCCAGCGCTACCAGCCACCGATAGGGCCTGAGATAGGAAAGCAGAATTTTCATATAATTACCTGAAAGATATTTATAATAACTAATAAGTAGAGAATCACCTCCCGGGCTGGAAAGTTACGATTCTCCGTATACTAACACGGTATTGGACGTATGGTTGTATGGCTTAGATGCTTAAATTTGCTCAAAACCGAGCTTCCGCCTTATAATTAATGAAAGCGCTCCTTTTACTGGATTTTACTGGGAAAGTATTTTCGAAGAGAGAGAAAATATTATACTGGCTGCTTTCCGCCTTTTTCGTCTCCCTATTCCTGCCCGAGATGCCTGTGGTCAACAATACGCTGATCATTGCCATTGTGCTGGACTGCTGCTTTTTCAACAGCTGGGCGGAAAAGGCGCAGCTCTTACGCAGGCGGAAGGAGATCCTTTTCATGATCCTTTTTTACCTGCTGCAGGTGATCAGCGCGGTGCTGTCTGTCAATAAGGATGAGGCCATGGTGATGCTGGTAAGGAGGCTGCCGCTGCTGGTTTTTCCCTTGTGTATCGGGCTTTTATATATCCGGGAAGAGTTGAAGGACAGGATATTGCTGTCGTATTGCTTCTTTACTACCGTGGCTTCCGTCGTCTGTATGCTATATGCCTACTACCAGTTCAGGCAATACAACGACCCGGGGTATCTTTTTTCCGACAACCTCACCAGGGCCATCGGGCGGGAGTCGGTGTACATTGGGATGGTCGTGAACCTGGCCTTGTTCACATATGTCTATCTCCTTATCAAGCAATCTTTTGCAATTGAATACAAGGGGTTGGTCTTTCTTAGCATCGCCTTTCTGCTTGTATTCCACTATATGTTGGCCAGCCATATCGCCATTATTACGCTCTATACGGGTTTCCTGGTCTTTGCCGCCTGGTCGGGCATAAAAAAGAAGCAGTACCTGAAAGGGAGCATACTGGTGGTGCTGCTGCTGGTGGCGGGCTTCCTGCTGATGCGGTTCTTCCCCCGGACCCTGGAAAGCTTTGAAGAGCTGAGCCACACCCACTATTCATACAGCAATCCCGGCGCCGCGCGTGATGCGTCCCCATCGTCCGACCAGTGGAATGGCACCAATATCCGGCTGGCTGTATGGAAATGCGGCTGGCAGCTGGTACAGGGGCACTGGTTAACGGGCGTGCCGCTGGGCGACAAACAGGACAAGCTGGTGGAAGTGTATAAGCAAAAGCAGTTCAACTATGCCGTCGAGTCCAGGAGGAATGTGCACAACACGTATTTGGATGTGCTGATCAATATGGGTGTCATTGGGTTGGCCGTCTTTTTACTGGGGTATATCATTTTTCCCCTGGCTGGCTGTTATAAGGCAAGGGACGGATTAGGAATATTCATCATCTTTTCTTTTGCCGTGGCCATGGCGCCCGAGACCTGGCTGGATCGTAGTGTCGGATGTATCATGCTGGGCTTCTTCTTCAGTCTGGTCAGCGGGTGGAGGGGCTTGGATCATCCATGACAATGAATTGCCTGACAAATCGTTTACATTTAGCTTCATAAATATTTATTACATGCAGGAACCTATTAAAGATGCAAACCGTACTCAACCCGTAAATTTTGCCGAGCTGCTGGAAGTTATTTTTTGGGGCATGTTAAGAGCCGTGAGGGGTTTTTTTTCTTTCCTCTGGAGGAACAAGATCCTGCTGACCGGCTGCTTGGTAGCAGGAGGGATCATTGGATTCACCATGTGGGAGATAACCCCTACCAGCTATAAGTTTAACATGGTGCTGAGACATACGGAGCTTAAGAGCATGACCATTGGCCATATGCTGGATAACCTCGACGGGTTGGCGAGGACCGGCTCTTATTCCGAGCTGTCGAAGACGTTGAAGTCCGGCGAAGGGGTGGTTAGCCATATCGGATCGATAAGGGGGAAGAACTTAATGGGGGAAAAGCTGATTAGTGATACTTCAAAACTTACGGACGAACCTTTTATCATCGAGGTTAGTCTCAGCGACAAGACCAAATCTGACACCATCGAGCACCTGATCCTGAAATATTTTAACGAGAATGAGTACCTGAACAAGCTGAAGAATGACAGGGCCACGTTGATTATGTCGAATTTGGAATTTATCAATAGCGAGCTCCAAAGACTGGATAGTCTGAAGCAGGTGTACAACAGGTTCCTGTCCTATTCCAAAGGCTCTCCTATGTTCTACAACAATGCATTCAATCCTGCGGAGATCTACAGCCGGAGCGCAGAGTATTATGGGCAAAAAAATGGGTTTGAAGAATGGCTGGCCCAAAACAGGCTTCCGGTAGTCAGCATTGACGGGTCCGAGCCTTTTGCCACGCCTCAATCCAGGGGATTGTTTACTACCATGGCCATCTATGCTTTTATCTTCTTTTTTATCGGGAGTGTGCTGGCGGGGATAAAAGAGATACCCCGGTAGTCCGGAGGCCATGATGGCCAGGGTATCGCATAAAAGCCTGGTACACAGCATCTACAGAAATGTTTTCCATGCAATCCTCCTTCGCTTTATGGTATTCGAAGCCAAAGCTGAGGTATCCGAAGGTGCCTCTATCGGGATTGATGACGACGGCGTTGTCGCTGTAAGGTCTCCACCTGATGCTGCTGGCAGGTCCCTGGAGACAGATCATAGGCTTGTTGAATGAAGCGGAAATATGGGAAATGCCTGTATCGATGGAGATGATGAACGATGCCTTATTGAGCAAATAGGCTGTTTCGCCGAGATTGAACATACCGCTGGCGTTTATTAGCTTGCAACCCGGGTGGGAATCAAGGATCAGCGATTCCAGTTCCTGCGATTTCTCTATATCACCCGGCGCTCCTGTCAGGACGATGTGATCGAAATGTTTATCGATCTTTTGGACCATCTCTGCCCACCGGCGATTATCCCATTGTTTCAGATGGCTTTTATAACCACCCGGCCAGGGGTGTATGATACAATATTTCCCTGCCATTTCTATAAAATCCCGGACCTTGGGGGTGGCGGTATAATTTATTTTCGGCGGATGCGGGGGATGGTAACAGAAGTCTTTTATAAGGGTCCTGTAATTGTCAACTTCATGGATGGAGGAGGAGTAATTAACCTTTTGATCATATATGTAATGCCTGAATTGTCCGTGAGATCTGAAGCCGGTCTTCCAGCGGGCCTTGACGAAAAAGGTATAGAGGCTGCTGATCCTGGGCCAGGAGCCGAAATCAAAGACGATGTCAAACCGGCCTTTGCTCCTTATCAGCTTTATTGTTTGCAAAGGGCTGGCAATAGGGAGCTTATGGATCTCCGTAAACCCGGGGATAAGCTTTACCAGTTGGTGGTTGTTCTTAGCCGTGAAAGCGACCAGCTCCGCCCTGGGATAGGCTGCCGCAAGATCGGCGATGGCAGCGGACATCAGCACATTGTCCCCTATGGAAAAGAGATTTACGACTGCTATCTTCCTAATGTCGGTAGGTTTTTTCTTCCACCTGTTCCTAACGAGACCCAATAAGAAGGTGAGGGGGATCCCAAGGTGACGATCGAGCAAATGATAGGATTTTTTGCCTTTTTCCATTTGGATTTTAGTTTATTGCCAGGGGCACTATCTGCAAATTTAAGTGCTTCAACGGCATTTACAAGTTTGTATTGTGCTCAAGGCCTCACCCGTCCGCCCGTCTGCTGCCTGCCGCGATACGTGCGTGGCGTACCATCAGGCAGATGAAAAAATAATAGAATACGACTCCCGCCTGCCGGGAAAGTACATTCTCTGAAAGAAAAGAGAGGCACATGACTATGCAAAAAAAGATCATGACATAGTTTTTGGTTCGAACGTTGCATCCGATGGCATAGACCAGGGACCCGAGGAACAGCAGCAGGGAAAAGGCGCCGGTCAATAGCCAGAAGTTGACATATTGGTTGTGCGTATTATAGTAACTTTTCTGGTAGGCTTCTGTAGGGAATTGGGCATAGCAGGCCATCAGCATGGGGCGGTCGCTGCCTGCCCCGACGCCAAGGATGGGATGTTGCCGGATGAGCTCGAAGGAACATTGGTATATTCCTGCGCGGATATTGGTAGAATTGAATTGTAGCCCGACGGGGGGGACAAAAGCTGTATTCTTTGTTTCAAGGACCCTGGAATAAATGGCGGGGGTGAAGCGTATAAGGAGCAGCAAGGCTGCTGTGAGGGAGATGGGGACTATTATTTTTAAGGCTTTATTGCGAATGCGGAGGAAGGAGACGGTGACGGCTGCTACCAGCAAGCTTAGAATGGGGCCTCTGGTCGCCAGCAGCAGGAGGAGGAATAGGAAGAGGACTATGCTCAGGCCATATATCAGCTTCATGGTGCGGCTGGTCCTGATCAGCTGACGGACGGCAATGAATAGGGCAAATACGAGGTAGAGGGAAAGATACTCGGGATGTTTGTCGGTGACTTTTTCGGCTGTGTCCCGGAGTATGGTATTAAAGCTGCTGGCTTTCGAAAATTCGCTGAGGAGATCCAGCCTCCAATAATTGAAAAAGACCCATCCTGTCATCAGCAGGGTAGCGATCCAGAAGGTAAGCAATACTTTTTCAAGGAGGCTGTCTTTTCCATCGTCCGGAAGATCCAGCAAAAAGAAACAAAAGGGAAAGAGCAGCATGGGCAGCTCCTGGACGAGGAAGGCGAGCCCTTGTTGTCTTTCTGAGCTGTAAAGAAGGCTGAGGGCAAGAAAGATAAAGTTGCCTCCAAACAGCAGGAACATTCCCAGGGAGCGTCTGCGGGGCTGGGGGCGGTCTTTTCTATTTGAAGGCAGGAAAGTATAGATCAGAATAAGGGCTACCCATAACATCATGCAAATGCTGTTCACCGCATTGGGGGCCACCGGCAGCAGCGCGATGCTACAGGTGCTCCACAGGACAGCGTTGGAAATAGTAATTTTATACGGCATTGGGTTCATCTTTGTGGTGGCTTGCTGGTTCTGGTTTCTTTATATTCAGGACGTGGTCCGCGACGGGGAGGGCCATGAAGGCCCATAGATAGATCATAATGAAGGAAGGATAGGCCATAAAACATATCATCATGCAAATAAGCGCGGGAAAAAGCGCCCTGGAAGAGTCTTTCCGGGCGTAAGAAAGCAGGATAGCCAGGAATAAAACAAAGATCAGCAAGGAGATGGCCCCTGTCTCTGACCAGAGCTCCAGGTAAATATTATTGGGGATCACTTTGTCATTTATTCGCTGGAAGTTGACGTAGAGCCGTTCGTCGAGGTTGCCTCTGGATTGATAACGATCGTAATGGCGGCTGTAGTTGGCGAGCCCGACGCCCCATACGGGATTCCCCACTCCCATATTATAAGCGTCCTTTATGCTAAAGATCCTGTCTGCCTTGGAATAGGCCTGGGGATCATCGGCTTTGTCGGCATTTGAAAATAGCTTGTTATAGACATGGAACTTATAGAATTCTGTTTTGGTAAATAAGAATGTTGCTGAAAATATCAATACAAGCGCCGGCAGGGCATAAACCAGGTATTTTTTTCTGAATATGTGTTTTTGTAAATAGAGGATGAGGAAAATAAAAACGGAGATGATGCTGAGTGTCGAGAAGGTCGTAAAGACCGTAAATAGCAGAAAGATGCCTGTTTTGTATTTCCTGCTGTAAAAAGCCATGGCGCCTGAAAGAAAAAGGTACAGGCTCATCATGTTGCCCTCCAGAAATGTTCCGCATCGGATGATCTGTCTGTGGAACGCTACGATCTCCTGCGGTGGGTGGGTCATGCCGGGCAGGAGGAAAACGGGCAGGTTGAGGAAGCTGAAGATGGCCAGGTACCAGGCATAGACTGCGGCCAATACCGCTCCATAAAGCCAGATATTGATATACCTGCGCCGGTGTGTCAGGAACATATCGGTGGCGACGAAAAATGTAAGAAGGGCCAGCACGAAATAGACGTATCGTGTGATGCTGTCCCCGGTGTATCCGAACCGTGTCTTGTACGTCCGCAGGGCATAGGGGTATTTATAGAACAGGTTAATGAGCTCTGAGGCACTGATGATGAAGAACAAAAGACCGATGGTATAAATGATGCTGCGGGGGAGAGGTATCCTTCTTTTGAGCAGCAGATAAAAAGGCGCCAGCAAAAAAAGGGCTATTTCAGAGAGCTTAAAAGGGAATCCAAGGTTGAAGGTGAGTGCCTGTGTGAAAGGCATGAGAAAGAAGAAGCCGCAATAAAGAAGATCGCGCATCTTTTCTGTATAGGTCCACCAGGTATTTCTGATAGCGTTGTCCATCATATCAAATCATATTGGATCTTTTTCGTTGAGCATTTGTTCATAGATCGCCATGGCGCCGTCGATATGTGTTTCCCGGAGCAACGGCCGTTCCCAATAGCGGGCATGGGCGTGCCGACTCATCGTTTCCGCCCGTCCTGCATCCGTCAGGAGCAGCTTTATTTTAGCGGCAAGGTCGCCGATATCTCCGGCTGTATGGATAAATCCGTTCTCCGGGGTGACATATTCACTGGCGGCGCACTGGTCCGAGACGATGACGGGAAGTCCAACGGAAAATGCTTCCAGGACGACCAGCCCTTGTGTCTCATACCAGACGGATGGAAAGAGGAGGGCTCTTGCGTGCAGCATTTCCTCCGATACTTTTTCCGGCGACAGCCATCCTGAAAAGTTGATTTGCGGATATTTTTCCTGCAACATGCCCTCCATCGGGCCGGAGCCAATGACCGTGAGGCGGGCGCCGACCAGTGCGGCAGCCGCACAAGCGATGTCCACCCCTTTTTCTTTGGAAAGGCGGCCTACGAACAGGAACCTGTCGGAGGAAACATCCGCTTTGGGCCGACCGGGCAGGGTCCGGGAAACGGGGTTGCTGAGCAGGTGAATGGCAGCCGATGCCGGCAGGTAGGGACGCAGGATCTTTTCGCAAAGTTTTGTCGGAGCTATAAAATGCCTGATCTCTTTTGGTATCTTCCCCAGATGCAGCTGGACCTTTTGTCGGGCTACCCTCCACAGCTTATGGCCATAGTTCCGGACATCGCAATTGGTACAAATGCATGAGAAGCTCATGGCGCGCAGGTGGCAGACTTTTTCCTGCTGGAAATTATAAAAGCCTCCGTTGGGGCAGCCTGTAAAATAATCGTGCAAGGTGCAGACCACGGGGATATCCGATGCGGCAAGCACTTTTCCTATGGAAGGAGACAGGGCCTTGATCCATGTGTGCAGGTGGATGACCGTTGTTCGGGCATCCGTTTTGGCCAGGATAGAGCGCAGGAGACGGGCGGACTGCTGGTTCCACAGACCCTGGGTGAAGGCGCCCAGTCTGTTGGTATTGTTCAGGATATCCTTTTGATCGGTGGAGTAACGTTCGATGCCGCCGGACAGGTCATTTCTTGCGGGGTCGGATACGGCGGAAAAGAAAATAACATGGAGACCCCGTTCAACCAGGGCATTGGCGGTATTGATCGCTATCTGGCCGGCGCCGCCGGTGATATAGTCGAAATCATTTATAACTATAACGGTCCTTACCTGTTGCATGATGTGTCTTAATCCATTTTTGACCAAAGTTTATCTTTTCCGGTGAGCGTCCTGTATAGATCCGACAGTTTATTAACGGTGTGTCTGCCAAGAATACCGGTCAGAGCGCCGGCGGTATGAGCCTTCAGTACCTGTATCCTCTGATGGAGGCGGGGCGGGAGACCGTTGAGCTGCCTGGCGAGGATGTTCTCACGGGCTATGACCAGCTTGGACCGTATATTGGCGCTTATCCCCCCTGCATGCATGGAAGCCAGCAGCTGGTCCGTGAAAAGGGCATCCCTTCCTTTAGCGAATTCCCGCAGCAGGAACTCATAGTCGCCCGTGATCCGGAATCGTTCGTTGAAACCGCCATGATCTTCAAAAAGCGAGCGGTGATGAAAAGCGCAGCAATGGGTCACTGTCATATACTCGAGGATATCCTTTTTAGCTTTTTCCCAGGGGTCGCCCCAGACAGTGATGATATTGGAGCTGGCTGAAATGAGATTGACCTTGCCGTACACATAACGGATATCATCCTTTAAAGCGGTATGCAGGTGCCCGATGGAATCTTCCAGCGCCCGGGCATTCGCAAGCGTGTCGTCGGAACCCAGAAAGGCGATCCAATCCCCGGAGGCTTGAGCCAGGCCTTTGTTCCAGGCATGGTAAATGCCGTTATCCTTTTCACTGACCCAGTAATGCAGCTGGTCGTCGTATTGACGCAGTACATCGGTTGTTCCGTCCGTCGACCCGCCGTCAATGACGATGTGCTCTACCTGCGGGTAGGTCTGGGCCTGAACGCTTTTGATGCACTCCTCTAAGTATTTTCTGCCGTTGTAAACGGAAGTGATGATGGATATCCTGGGGGTGTATTGCATGCTGTCTTTAAAAGCTGTTCATGATCTCGACGACCCTGGCGATTTCGGCGTCTGTATGAAAATATGAAATGGGCAGGCTTAACGTCGTGCGATGGATCTCTTCGGCGATGGGTGTCGGAGTGTTATCCAATACGCCCGCCATCGCGGTCTGTTTGTTGGGGGCGATGGGATAATGGATCTCCGTTCTTATATCGTGCTTCAGGAGATATTCGCGAAGCGCGTCCCGCCGGGGATGTCTTATATTATAGATATGATAGACATCATAATAATCCTGGTGGACGACGGGTTTTATAAAATCGTCTTTCAGACCCATCTGGTATAGCTGCGCCAGGCGGCGTTTGTGCTTCGTGATGGCATCGAGATGCTTTAGCTTTACAGAAAGGAAGGCGGCCTGAAGCTCATCCAGCCTGGAATTGTATCCCACCTGCTCATTCTGGTATTTGATGCGGGAGCCATAGTTGCGGAGGGTGGTGATGGCATTGTGCAGGCCTTCATCGGCAGTAGTTACGGCACCGGCATCTCCTATGGCCCCGAGGTTCTTTGTCGGATAAAAGCTGAATGCTCCAAAGTCGCCGAAATTGCCTGCCTTGGTACCTTTAAAGGAGGCGCCGTGCGCCTGGGCGCAATCTTCGATTATTTTCAGTCCGTGCGTTTTGGCGATGGCGCCGATGGAGGCCATATCGCAAACTTTGCCATAGAGGTGTACTACCATTATTGCCCGGGTACGTGAAGTTATCTTTTCTTCAATTCGGGCGGGGTCTATGTTATAGGTATGGATATCGGGTTCTGCGAGCACGGGTTTGAGCCCGTTGTGGACAATGGACAGGATCGTCGCGATATAGGTATTGGAGGGTACAATGACCTCGTCACCATTTTCAAAACCCAGGCTGCGCAATGACAGGATCAGGGCATCCAGGCCGTTGGCGACTCCGGCGCAGTGTCGGCTTCCGTTGTAGGCGGCAAAGTCCGATTCGAATTGTTTGACGGCGTTGCCCAAGATGTACCACCCGCTGTCCAGCACTTTGCCGAAAGCCTGACGATAGTCGTCAAAGAATGGTGCATTGACCTTTCCGAGATTTTCGTATTCTATCATTTCTTATAGGGTTCAAATATATAATCGGTTTGATCGAAATACTCGGAAGCAAGGACCATTAGGATCGCGTCGGGAGTGAATTGATCCATGGTGTGCCAGTCGTCCTGTTCGAGGATCAGGCATTTGTTGGGCTGGTCCAACATCCAGGAGGTCTCTTTTTTCCCGTCGTTATTATAGATGTGACAGGCTCCCTTGATGCATATGGCTGCCTGTATGGTGGTCTTGTGGCGGTGACCGCCGCGGGTGGAGCTATCCACGCCATAGATATAAAAAATCCTTTTTATGTCAAAGGGTATGACCTTTTCGATGACGGTGAGATTTCCTCTTGCATCGGTGAAGGTCTTCAGATCAAGCATGTATGCCATAGGTGTTTAAGATAGGTTCGTTAAGTTATAAAAATGATAATGGCGGCTAAAGTTATAGTTTTTTAGACGGAAGGGTGAAATTTTGCCGGCTCGCATAGCGGCTCCCTGCACAATTAGAAAATCAAGGAAGGTGCGTCCCCTGGATGGCGCCGCGCTTCGTGCGCCGTTGCTGTTAAAATGATGTTCTTCTGCTATGAGCTGCCGTGAGATTTGCCAAAGCGTTCTCATATAAGGTTTAAAGAGTTTCTCTTTTGTGTTTCGATCAAGATCATAGAGGATGCCGCTGCAGGAGCCTTTTTCATCCGTGTATATTTTCAAACCATGGAAATGGAAGAAAACAACGGGGGCTATTTGCTGATCTTTCAATGATCTTATCCAGGGCCGGCCATCCTTTTCGTAGACGGAATATTGCTGGATATTCCAGGGGGCCAGGCCTCCGCCGGGGTGTTGCAGCACGTGTACCCCTTCGAATCGCTGCAGCCAGTCATCCAGGTATTTTTGATCGCCGAACTTGCCGTCCTCCATCCGTGCATAGCACCATTCCAGGCAGCGCTCCCGCCACCAGCGGAGGGCTGCCATCCCTTTGGGGTCGTTGCGGAAGTACATGAACTGGACACAATAGATGCCACTGTCCTCCGCCTGGTCATAATCTTTTGTATAGCGGTGTTCGCTGATGAGTATCGACTTATCTCCCATTTCGTCCAGCAGGACGGCCGGGTCCTGGTAAAACAGCATATCGGCGTCTATGTAGGTACACGTGGGGAGATTGAATTGCCGGATGCAATACAGGATGATGGAGGGGGTACAGGTCCAGCAATATTCGGCGGCGCTGCGGGTAGGCTTTATGGCCAGCAGCTGTTCATCTTCAAACTCCTTCAGGGAGATGGGGGTAAGATTGGGTAGTCCGGCTTTCGACAGGTATTCATAGCACGTGTCGTCAAAGGCCACCACGTATAAATGAAAGGAAGGGCAGACGGCTGAAAGGGACCCGTGGAGCGCCAGGCCTCTCGAGAGGTAATTCGAATCGAAGAGGGTGCAGAAGTTAATCATGTATACGGGAAAATAATTTGTTGACTTGTCGTTTGAGAAACACCAGCGGGGCTGTCCGTTGTCCGGCACGCAGCTGTTTGAGAGCTGCTGTTCTAATCTCTGTGAAGATTGCCTCGGATGGATACTGCCGGATGGCATAATCGGCAATTTCGAGGGCATAGCCATATTGCTTTTCCAGCCATGCGAATACATAGAGCAGCAGGAGCTGCCGGACTGTGCCGGGGAATGGCTGCCGTAAATAGGTGACTTCTGCCCATCCCGGTGATTTGCGGAGCATCCGCTGGCTGACAAAGGAAGAAAGGCCCGCTGTATAGTTCCTATGCAGGCGCTGTATGCCCATCACCTGCATGGAGGATAGCCAGAAGCCTTTACGGGGTAAGGTTTCCATAACTGAGAACAGCTTATCCTCTCCTTTATAGGCATCGATGATACCCGGCTCCAATTCTGCGGTCAGTATCCCGGCCTGCAGGTGGTCGGGCAGGCTGTTGAAAAGGCGTAAGTCCGTACCCTGGGTGTCGGTCTTGAACCAGTCTATATAGCCGATGCCAGCTTCCCGGAGGGAGCTTTCGATGGTGACGGAGTGCAGCCGGGTGGATCGTTGTACAGTGAAGAGATCGCTGAATATCCAGGGTTCGAGCTTCCCGTTATCGGGCTCCAGGAGGCTGGAGCAAAAGGGGGAGGCTGTCAGGTAAAAATCCGTCTGCTGCACGGGGGCTGCCGTAACGATGCGGTTGATGGTGAGCAGCTTGCGATATGTTTTATTTGTCTGTTCGGTGACATGGAACTCCCTGTCGTCCGCGTCATAGGCGAGGCATACGCAGTAGGGCGCGATAGGCTTCCATTTCGCGTTGATCTCGCCGGAAGCGCCGATGTCGACCAGGACGGGAGGCTGGTCTTTAAAATAGTCGGATCGGAGTATGGTATCTGTTATTGTCATGTATAATGTTTTTATCCCGCGAAGATCTTTTGGAGCTTCCTTTTCACCCGATAGAGCAGGGGCGGGTGGGCGAGGACCTTATAGAACTTCGCGAATGCTTCATAGGCGACAGGGTCTTGCCGGAAGGGTATCCGGCTGACGTCGATGGGTGTCCGGCTAAGCTCCACATTCAGCAGGCTGTCGAAACCGGTGTTCTCACCCGTGCCGTCATTTCCGGCATGATAGACAAGAGATCTGCCGGGATAAAGTGTAAACATATTGTTAAGAAATGCGGAAGCGTACCAGCGAATGGCCCATGAACTGTTCTTTCCTGCTATTTGATCTCTAAGCATCCGGGTAAAGGGATAGACCCCTCCAAAATCGAAGGTCTTTATCTGACCGGAGTCGGTGAGCTCCTTTAAGAGGATGTTCCCGTCCGGCTGGAAATGATCCCAGGCCCGTCCCCATGTCCCCCAGCCCAGGCAATCCGCGTTGCGGATGAAGAATGTTTCCGGCAGGGAGCTTTTTACCGGATATAGATAGCCGTGGATGCTTGCCACTTCGTGGTCGTTCTCATACAGGTCGAGCCCCTGGTTGATGAATGGCAGGAAGTAGGGTGATGTCAGCAGGTCGTCTTCCAGGACGATGACCCGGCCCCGCTGGCTGATGATGGTGTTTACGCCATCGATGATATTTTTCCCAAGGCCGAAATTCTGCTGTCTTTCGATGATCTGTACGCTTTTGAAACCGCTGATGGTCTTGCAGTAGTCACGGACGGCCTGGACCTGGCCGGCAGCTTCAGGGGTTTTCGGGGCGTCTGAAAAAATATACAGGTCGCTGTCGGTGGCCAGGAGGTTCTTTTGCAGGGCTTCAATGGTGTTCCTTGTGTGGCCGGGGCGGTTGTATGTGAATAATAATATAGGTGCAGGCTCTTTCATTGGGTTAGCGTTTTTTCAGGAATGTGGTATTGGACGGATCCCTGACATAGGGCACAGGACCTCCGAACGTCCGGATATGCCATTCTTTGCTGTCAAAGCGGAAAGGGGCGAGGTAGTAATCCCGTTCGGCATTGTCGACGATGAGATAGCCTCCTTTTTTCAATTTATCCAGGCTGTGCTGGATACAGGAAGGGCGTGCTCTCCCGTCCACGACGATGATATCGAAACTGGCGTCGGGATATTGGTCCAGGGTCTTTACATAGGATTCGAAATTTTTGCCCTTGTAATTATCGTCGATGGAAATGTAATCATTAGGATTGCGGTAATCCTTTTTTTGAAAATCAGGATCATTTTGTGCCTCCCGCAGCAGGTAGGTAACATGCGTTTGCTGCCGGCTGTTCAGCTCCTGCTGCATCCTGTCGAACCATTTCTTGTCGTGTTCTATGGATATCACCTGTTGTACCCTGGCAGCCCAGAAGAGGGTAGAGCCGCCGGAGCCATATTCGAAGACCTGCATATCCGGGCGGATGATCTTTTTCAGGAAAGCGATGGCCGAGAACGCCATCCAGGGCAGTTGGTCCTTCACGGAATTCCTGCCTGGGACCAGGGAAGTCCGCCAGGCGGAATAATAGCGCAGGCTGTGCAAAAGAGTAGGAAGACCAGGCCTCCGTAGGAAGCCTCTTAAGGTCAGTTTCGTATAGGTAATGGTGTCTTTCATCCGGCTCATAGTGTTACTCCCCTGCGGGGGTGGTTTCGTTGATCAGGAATTTTTTTGTGTACGAACGTATAATAAAGTAATATAAAACCAGGTATGTCAAATTGCAGAGGAGGGAGACCGTAGCTGCCCCATATACCCCGAAGGTGGGGATCAGCAACAGGCTCAGCCCCAGGCTGACGCCGCAAAGGATCAAGCCGGTGACGGACGTGATATAGGTCTTTTCAAAATAGATAAGGTAATTGCTGTACAGGGGTACCATGGCGGAAAAGATCTGGGAAACCAGTATCAGGGGAAGTACATACAGGGTCTGCTCGTATTTTGGCTGGATGATACCCAGCGTGAGCACTATCTTAAGGAATATGATAATGAACAGGGAAAGGATGGCAAACACGGCGAATATGCGCAGCAGCAGCTTATTGGTGCGGGCGATGTTCCTGCGAATGTCCTTCTCCTTGAGGAAGAGGGGCAGCCAGGCATTTTGGAAGGATGCAAAGATCAATGGAATGACGCTGGCACAGGAAGACGCCAGGTAATAGTAGGACAGCCTTGTGAAGGAGCCGTATTTTTCCAGAAAGAATTTATCGCTGAAATTTATGACGATACCGAACAGGGCCGAGATCATAATGGGCAAGGCAAGCCTAAGGCCTGATCCTGCAAGTGCACGGTTAAACTTCCTGCCGGACTCCCTGATAAAGAAGATGGAAAACAGGAGGAAGAGGATGAACTCTGCGAGGTAGGTGGTAATCAGCCTGACCCGGACGGAGCCTGTACCTCTGAGCAGAAAGAGGGAGATGATACAGGCGATATTGATGGTTATGATCCTGGCAATATTATATTGCTGAAGCTTACGGATCTTTTCGGTGGCGTAAAAGAAATTCGTCAGCATGAAGTTCATCACCGTCATGACCATGGCCAGCAGGATGCCTACTCTATAGCTCTCGTAGTCGATGGGATTCCTGAAAAGGAAATGTATAATGGAATAATCCCAATGAAAAAGATATACAGGAAGGAGCAGTATGGTCAGGATGGCAAGCAACAGTGTGGATACGGTGAACAGCAGCTCGCCTCTTTTTACGGGGTCGGTGTCGTCGTGATAGAATTTACTGAGCGGGATATACAACCCGAAATTCAATACTATAGATATCGTGATGATGATGGAGAGGATATAATTATAGAGACCGTATTCTTCCTGGGTCATCAGCCGGAGGTAGACGGGCAGGAGCAGGATGCCTGAAATCTTTACCAGGATGTCCACGCTAAGTACGGCCAGCAGCCTTTTTAGCAGGATGCTTTCTTTGTATCTCGATCTCCATTTTCTAACCAGGCCGGCGGCATTCATTAGGATCGCTTCGTATAAGGTGTTTTACAAATGTGCAAACTTAGCAAATAAATATATCCGGAAAATCGGGCCCTCGAAAAATGTAGCATTTTGGGGTATTTGAGGGTATTACCACTTCGTGGTATTAGAGGTTTTGGAGAGAGAGTTTGTAAAGTATCGCTAAGACAATATTTTTGCATCAGAACAGTTATTAGACAAGTTTTTCAGCTATATGCGTTGCATGCCCGCCATGAGAAAATAGGAATATATCTTCGACGCCGTACCGCCTTAATTGAATGTTAAAAATTAAATTTCGTAACAACTTGATTGCATTTGGTTTACATTGCACTCAAATTAACCTTTGAATAAACCTATCTTAAACACCAAACCTGATCTTAATGAGCGTAAAGAAATCACAAGGCGATGTTTCTTTAGTTAGCAAGGCTTATATATTAGAAAATAACACTTCTTTAAGAAATTTCCTGAAAGACCGAAGGGGCTATCTGCTCGTCAAGCGTCTTTTTGATATTATTCTTTCCCTCCTTGTAGTACTGTTCATACTTAGCTGGCTTTTCCCCTTATTATGTATACTTATAAGGCTGGAATCCAGGGGCCCTGTGCTGTTCATACAACGCCGGGTGGGATATATGGGGCGTTCGTTCCGCTGTTTGAAATTCCGCACGATGCGTGTCAATAAAGAAGCGGATTCGCTGCAGGCGACGGAAAACGACCCGCGGGTGACCCGATTGGGCCGTCTGTTGCGTGATTCCAACCTGGATGAGCTACCGCAGTTTATAAATGTGTTGCTTGGACATATGAGTATCGTCGGACCCCGTCCCCATATGTACAAGGATTGTCTTCAATTTTCCAATGTCGTAGAGTCCTATAAGGTCAGGAACCTGATGAAACCGGGTATCACCGGTCTGGCGCAGGTGAAGGGATATCGTGGTCCTGCGCATGATTTTGACCGTATATTCTTACGATTTCAGTGGGATGCCTACTATATACGGCATGCTCGTTTCCTCTTTGATCTTCGCATCGTCCATCAGACGGCTATGCAAACCCTGGGTAATATTTTAGGAAGATTCCTGCCTGGCAAAGACCAAATATCAGTTGCAGGCATGGAATGGGCAGAGGCCGGCGACCCGTTATTTTTAAAAGAAAAGGCTGTGTCGATTTAGCACATAAGCGTGTCGAAGTAGCCTATAACTGTGTATTAATGGCCCATAGGCGTGTCATTTTGCGAAATTTCGTTTAAAAAACTCTTGTTAATTTAACCTCTTTATAGAGAACAATATGCAACGGTTTCTGGTATATGGATGTCATAGGTGCCAGGGGACCTGTTGACGATAACAAGTTGCTAACCTAATTAACTATTATGCGCAGTAATGAGGCAGGATTTGAATACCCTACGAAAACGAGGGAGGGTGAAGCAAAGATCGAGATACGCTCTTATTTTAATGACAGGAAGCTATACTATGGTGTTAAGAGAGGAATGGATGTTACCATGTCTTTATTGGTGATACTCCTGATATATTGGTGGATGTTTCCGTTAGTGGCGTTGCTTATCAAACTGGATTCCAAGGGGCCCGTTTTTTTCCGTCAGAAGAGGGTTGGATTTTTGGGAAGGATATTCTGGTGTTATAAGTTCCGCACCATGGTGGTGAATGATATGGCTGACACCCGGCAAGCCACCCTGAATGATCAGCGTATCACCCGGGTAGGGAAATTTCTCCGTGACACCTGTCTGGATGAGCTGCCCCAGTTCATCAATGTTCTTTTGGGGCATATGAGTATTGTCGGCCCTCGTCCTCACATGTTGAAGGACTCTTATGAATTCTCCACTGTTGTCAACAACTATAAATTCCGCAACCTGGTTAAGCCGGGTATTACGGGTATCTCACAGGTAAGGGGGTATAGGGGGCATGCCACGAATTTTCAAAGCATATTCCGCCGGTATTTATGGGATGCATATTACGTACGTAATATGAGTTTCCGGCTGGATATAAAGATCATGGCAGAGACGGCCTTGCTTATGTTGCGGGCTATCTTCGACAAGGGCAGACCGATGCCGGCGGAAAATCATGTCATCCACAGTCCGGGCAAAAATGCCATCAAAAAGATCGCCTGATCAGGAGCCGCCACCAGCGGCTCGTCGAAAGGACAGACATTAGCAGTAGTTTAATATCTTTACGGCGAAACACCGTAATCGTCTTATGCAGCATCAAGATCTGGGTTTATCCACGCTGATCTCTCTTAGCGAGGCAGATAGGTTTAATGAATGGATGTTCGAAGCTATCCGGCCCTATATAGCTGGTAAGACCCTGGAGATCGGCAGTGGTATCGGGAATATATCAGCGATCTTTGTACGTCATCAATTGCCCCTCTATGTCAGCGATCATACGGATGAGTATGTCGGGCGTCTCCGAAGCAGGTTTGGGGCAACAGACCTGGTAAAAGGCATTCTTTCCATCGACCTGGCGGATGAACATTTCGAAACAGTCCACGCGGAGATCATGGGCACCTTCGATACGGTATTTGCCCTCAATGTTATCGAGCATATCGGGGATGACCGCCTGGCCATTCTGAACTGTCACCGGCTATTGAAGCCCGGAGGCCGGGTGGTGATACTGGTGCCGGCATGGCCTTCTCTTTACAATCAGCTGGACAAGGGGTTAGAGCATTACCGGAGGTATTCTTCCGCTGCTTTGCGACAATTGCTTTCCGGGCCTTTCAAGGTGACAGAGATAAAATATTTCAACCTGGCGGGTATTGGCGGGTGGTGGTTGACGGGGACATTGTTCCGGAGGAAGGCCATCGGTGAGGGGAGAGCGAAGCTCTACAACAGGCTGGTGCCTCTCTTTCGGCTGGCGGATAAGCTGAGTTCCTACCGTATGGGGCTGTCCCTGGTAGCGGTGGGAGAAAAAAACTAAAAAATCTGTATATGCCTCTGAATCGTAAGGCCTGCTTTGTTGTAATTGCAGTTCTACGCTTGTTATTTTCCAGTATATCAACGGATGCACAGAATCTTCTTTCCCCTCCTTTTGATCTTCCTATCAGGATCGATCCCAATTTTAAGTGGGGTGTGAATGGTCATCCGATAGTGCAGGGCTCTTATTTTAACAGTATTGGCTTACAGATGGACGTGCTGAAAGAGCTGCAAGCCCCTTATTACCGGGTCGACCTACTGCACCTGGATGAGAATGGTACCGTTCCAAGCGTGGAACTGGCACATTTTAATGAACTTATGTCCAAGGCTGGAGCGGCTGATATCCAGGTAATTCCCGTAATGATCTTACGATCTGACCTGTATTCTCTTACTCCTGCCGACGCAGAGATCAAAGGCAGGGCTTTGGCAGCCGGTTTTGCCTCCCGTTACGGTAATTATTTTTCCTATTATGAGCTGGGTAACGAAGATGATATTCCGCTTATTACCGTTCCACGTACTGACGGGACGGGATTGGACGGGACTTTAGTGCGTGACTATGACCCCGATCACCTGGCCGTGACCTGCGCTTATCTAAGAGGTATGATCAGTGGGATCAAATCGGTGGATCCTTCGGCCAAAACGATTGTCAGTGGGGCAAATCACCTCCTCTATTATACGCTGTTGCTTAATGAGGGTGTCAATTTCGACATATTGGGGTACCATTATTACTGGGTAAATGGCTATACAGATATTCTTCATGCTCTCTCGACGACCTTTGCACAAAAAGAGGTCTGGTTCACTGAGGTCAACTCATACGATGCCGTGAGAAATAACGAGTATTATCCCAATCTTCAGGATACCATTGTAGGGCATTTTATCCAACTCCTGGATCAGCAAACCAATATCAAGGGATTTTTTATTTATGAACTTTTTAATGAAGGCTATCTGACGGACTCGACACGGGAGGCAAAGTTTGGTCTTATTCGAATCCCTTATACCGCGGCAACATCTCGTCAACCATTGTTTTATACATATAAATTAAAGATAGAGGAGACCAAAAGAGGTTGGCAGGACTTTATCCATTCCATTTATTTGTATTGCAATCTCCGTGAGCCGGACCCCTTGGGTCTTCAATACTGGACAAATATCGCGGCCAGCTCCCATGATATCCCCGGGGTGATCGACAATATATTACCTGTGGAATCCTATCGCTGCTATGTCTGGCAGTTATACAGAGACTTATATGACCGTAACGGAGATGCTGCCGGGGTTAATAACTGGACCAATCAACTGCTCGCTGGCTCTACGCGCGAGCAGCTAGCGGAGATCTTTTGCGGCAGTGTCGATTTCTGGATCTTGTCGGGCTCGACGAATAGTGGATTTATTTCCAGGTTGTATCGGAAATTATTAAACAGATCGCCTTTGTCTGTGGAGGTCTCCAGTGCTTTGAATATGTTGAAGAATGGCGGCTCCAGATCCTCACTGGCACATGACCTGTTACATTCGGAGGAGTACTATCATATTTTTGTGCGTGCTCAGTATAACGCTTTGTTAAGAAGGAATGGAAATATCGACTCCATATCCGAGAGTTGGGGAGTTGGATTACTAGATGAGGGAATGACGCAACTGGATTTCATCAAAACCCTTCTCAATAGCTATGAATTCTGGCTTAGGGGGATGGAAGAGGGTTATGTAAGAAATAACCCACCATTTCAATTTAGGGCTGTAAGCATACCGGAACTGATAAGGGACGATAAATATTACCATTGTTGCCTTTAAAAGGACAATTCCCGGTGCGAGGAGCATTCTACCTTTGTAGAAGAAAACCCTAGTTTATGTGTGCCATTCATGACGATGTCAGACCGGGTATGATCCGGAGCATCCTTCGCAATAAATGCCCGCGTTGTCGCAGGGGCGATCTGTTCAGCTATAGAAATCCTTATGATCTCAGGAGTTTTATGAAGATGCCGGAGACCTGCTCCGTGTGCGGGCAGCCCTTCGAGATAGAGGTGGGATTTTATTATGGGACCAGTTACGTGAGTTATGCCCTGGCGGTGGCGGTATCTGTTGCGAGCTTTATAGCATGGAAACTAATGATCGGGATGTCGCTGAATGATAACAGGCTGTTCTGGTGGATGGGAGTGAATGCTGTGCTGCTGGTAGTATTGCAGCCATTGCTTATGCGGCTGTCCAGGGCGATTTGGATCTATTTCTTTGTGGGGTATGATCCCGAGTGGAGCAGCGGGCTGGTAGGGGCGCCGGAGAGGATGAATAAGGAGTTGAGGAATGGTTGGTGAAGTTAGACCTGTCCCCAGCTGTCTCTGTCCAGGCATCTATATTGTATTGCCTCCGCCAGGTGCCCGGGCTTGATGTACTCTTCTCCGGCAAGGTCTGCAATGGTCCTGCTTACTTTTAGGATACGGTCGTAGGCTCTGGCTGACAAATGAAGCCGGTTCATTGCATCCCGCAATAATTTCTCTCCTACAGGGTCTATTCGACAAAACTCTCGTGTCATTTTGGTGGTGAGCTGTGCGTTGGTTAGCGTTTTTTTGTACCGCCGGCGTTGTTTTTCCCGGGCGGCGATCACCTGCGCCCGTATGGCAGAAGAAGATTCGCTGGCGGTGGTAGCGGATAAGTGTGCGTATGGGACGGGTACAACTTCTACGTGGAGATCAATACGGTCCAACAGAGGGCCAGATATCTTGTTCAGATATTTCTGTACGGCTCCGGGAAGACAGTTACATTCCTTATCGGGATGGTTATAATACCCGCAAGGACATGGGTTCATGGCGGCCAGCAGCATAAAGTTGGCCGGGAACTCAACGGACATCTTAGCCCGGCTGACGGTGACCTTTCCATCCTCCATCGGTTGACGCATTACTTCCAGCACCGATCTCGAGAACTCCGGCAGCTCATCCAGGAACAGGACACCATTATGGGCCAGTGATATTTCTCCCGGCTGGGGTATACTTCCCCCTCCCACCAGGGCATTGCCGGAAATCGTATGGTGAGGGCTGCGGAAAGGCCGGGATGAAATAAGAGCGCTGTGTTCAGGCAGCCGGCCCGCCACGCTATGTATTTTGGTAGTCTCTAATGCTTCCTGCACACTCAATGGAGGCAGGATGGTGGGTAATCTTCGGGCCAGCATGGTTTTGCCTGCTCCTGGCGCCCCAATGAGCAATGTGTTGTGTCCTCCCGCAGCAGCTATCTCCAGTGCGCGTTTAATATATTCCTGTCCCCTGACATCGGTGAAATCAAGTTCTTCTGGTATTGGTGCTGTTCCGGCGTTCCCGTTCGCATCCATGGGCGGGCCGGAACATCCTTCCCGGAAGAACTCAATCACCTCCCGGATGTGGGAAAAAGAAAATACCGGTAAGCCATTCACGATAGCTGCTTCTTTTGCGTTTTGCCGGGGAAGGATGAGCCCTTTGAACCCGTCCTTTCGCGCCTGGATCGCAATAGGCAGGGCGCCTTTGATGGGATGGATACTGCCGTCCAATCCCAATTCCCCCATGATAAGATAGTCTTTTAATTGTGCGGCGCCGGGTATCTGGTCTGTAGCCGCCAGAACTCCGAGCGCAATCGGCAGGTCAAAAGCTGCGCCGGATTTACGAATGCCTGCGGGTGCAAGATTTACTATCAGCTTGGTGCGAGGCATATAAAAGCCATTGGTCTTTATGGCACTTTCCACTCTTTGCACGCTTTCTTTTACGGCATTGTCAGGCAGGCCAACAATAAAAGTGTGCAAACCTTCTGTCACATTGACTTCGACGATGATCGTGATCGCCTCTACTCCGTATACGGCACTGCCAAAAGTCTTCACCAGCATGATCTCAGGATAAGTTTAAGCGGGTGAAGCTAGAAATTAATTCAATATAAAATGGAAAAACCTGTCGGGTGTTCCACAATGTTCCACGACGGCGGGGTCACAGTTTTTCCAGCATCTCCACCACCTTTTCCCTCTTCAGGATCAGATAGCCGATGCGGTCATTGCTGATGCCTTCTTTCAGCTGATAGCTGAACTCCAGCTGATCGTTCTTTACCGCCGTCTCGAAGTAGCGGAAGGAGATATTGGGATACTGTTTCAGCTCTTCTCCAATCTCGTATAAATGGGTGGACAGGATGAACAAGGACTGAGGGATGCGGATCAGCCCCTTGATGACGGCCGTCGAGCATTTCATAGCGTCCTGCATGTTGGTGCCTTTGAACAGCTCGTCGATGAGCACGAGCCATTTCTTTTTACCGCTGATCTTTATCAAGGTGTCGCGTATGCGTTGCACTTCATTGAAGAAATAGCTTTCTCCTTTGGCGATATTGTCGACTACATTGATGTTGCTGAGGATGCCGTCGAAAAGGCTCAATTGCATGCTGGCGGCAGGTACGCCCATCCCCAGATGAGCCAGGAATACGGATACTCCGACGGCCCGTATGAAAGTGCTCTTTCCTGCCATATTCGCCCCCGTGAGAAAGAGAAAGTTGGTGGATTTGTCCATCTGGACATTATAGGCAACGGGAGTTGGCAATAAAATATGATACAATGAGCTTACTTCCATAAAGGGGTCTTCGCTCCTGGTGAAGGTGGGGAAGGCCAGGCGATATTTCTTTACGGCCATGGCCATGGAATACCAGGCATCCAGCTTGCTGTGTATCTCGATGAGGCCCTGCATCAGGCTTTTGGACCGCTCGCGGATATGATAGCCATAATGGACGACCTGTATGGCATTGAGCCGGACGCCGGGCGTTGTTTTGGCAAGGGATTGCAATACATCGTTGTCCAGCAGCCGCCGGGCTCTTTCCAAAAGGGCTTTGAGCAGCGGGGGGCTATCGGGTTTATTCAATAATCCCATCAGCTGGACCATGCCACGGATAAAATCTGCAAAATGACCGACAGAGTACCTTACCAGGGAATAGTCGGGTCCATGGAAGATCTTATACATCATGGCTCCCGGTAAATTATGGGATTGAGGCAGGGTATCGATAGCCGTCTCGTAAAATCGTTCCATTACCATCACCGTACCATTGCTGATGGTCAATGGCCATTCATCAGCATGTTGCAGGATAAGGGTAAGTATCTGCTGTGTTTCCAGGATGGGTCCAAGGGCGCCAAAGGGGTGGTTGAAATATTCCAGCAGCTGGTCTTTTCCTGCCTGCGTACGGGTGAGGTCCAGCTTGTGAAAGACGGAAAATTCTTCCTCCTGGCTGAATAATGACAGGTCCGAATAGGTTGTATAGTCGATGTCCATAATGATCTATTTGTCCGGCTCAAACTTCAGCCGTTGTCCCCATTGAGACTCATCAAACCCTCCATTTCCATAAACCAGGTGTCCATTTACAAAAGTATGGGTGACCGTGGCCGGGAATTCAAATCCTTCGAGGGGACTCCAGCCGCACTTGTACAAAATATTTTCTTTGCCGGCCCTCCATGGCTTATTCATATCGACAATTACGAGGTCTCCCCAATATCCTTCCCGGATAAATCCTCTTTCGGCGATGCGGAAGCAGGTCGCCACGGCATGGCTCATTTTTTCCACCACCTTCTCCAAACTTATCTTTCCTTCCTTTACATAATGCAACATCAGTGAGAGGGAATGCTGCACCAGGGGCAGACCTGCATGCGCCTTTTCATAAATATCCCCTTTTTCCTCCAATGTATGCGGGGCGTGATCGGTGGCTATCAGGTCCAGTCTGTCATCCAGCAACGCCTTCCACAGGGCATCCCTATTATTGGGCGCCTTGATGGCAGGATTGCATTTTATCCGATTGCCCAGGGTCGCATAGTCATCACTGGTGAAATGCAGGTGGTGGACACAGACCTCGGATGTGATCCTCTTGTCTTTCAGCGGTAGAAAGTTACTGAAAAGCTGCATCTCCTTTTCCGTGGAAAGATGGAATACATGCAGGCGGGAATTATATTTCTTGGCGAACTGTATGGCGGTGAGAGAAGACTCGAAACAGGCTTCTTCATTCCTGATCCGTGGATGATCCGCCGCTACCAGCGGCCGGCCCTCCTTTTTGATATTTTCCAGGTTCTGGCGAATGATCTTTTCGTCTTCACAATGGGTGGCGATCAATACCTCGCTGTCCCGGAAAAGCCTGTCCAGGGTGAGGTAGTTATCCACCAGCAGATTGCCGGTGGAGGCGCCCATAAATATCTTGATCCCGCAAACATCCTTTTTCTTTTCGTTGGTCCGTAATGCCTCGTCGGCATTGTCATTGGACGTCCCCATATAAAAAGAGTAATTAGCCAGGGAGCTTCGGGCCCCGATGGCGTACTTATCTTCCAGCAGGTCCTGTGTAAATACGGGCGGCAGCGTATTGGGCATTTCCATAAAAGAGGTGACGCCCCCTGCCACGGCTGCCTTTGCCTCGGTATAGATAGTAGCCTTGTGGGTTAGTCCCGGCTCGCGGAAATGCACCTGGTCATCGATGGCTCCGGGCAATAAATACCTGCCTTCGCCGTTGATCTCGGTTACGGCAAAGTCCGGAGTAATCCCCGTTGCTATTTTTTCGATGCGTCCGTCCTTTAGTAGTAAATCTGAGGTAATGATCTTACCTTCGTTGACTATGGAAATGTTCCTGATCAGGTAATTATGCATAAAAAATAATTGAGCCATACCCGGCGTTCCAATTCTATGATGCAATTTATAAAAACCATCGCTAGGCTGCTGATAATTTCGGGATTTCCCATCTTTGCCTCCGCGCAATCGACATTTTTACCCCAGGGGTCCAAGTTCGAGCATTTCCTGGACAGGATGGAAATACTGCAGCAAAGGGATTCTGCACTCAATATCACTACCGACAAGCCTATATCCCGACGTTCGGCTGTCCGGATAGCCGAGCTGGCCGACTCTCTATATCATTTTTATCCTTACGACGATATATATCATATTTCACCGGTGGACAGGCAGAATCTTCAGTCCTTGCTGATGAACAATGCTGAATGGGTCAGCGGCAGCAAAGATAGCTTTGCGTCGAGGCATCCCTGGTGGAATACCTTTTATAAGGACAAGGCGAATTTTTACGAGGTGAATGAAAAGGATTTTTTTCTGGCTGTCAATCCTGTCATTCAGCAGACCCAGTCGGTGGAGACGGGCAATAAGTCCCGCGTTTTTCTCAACTCCAAGGGGCTTACTATCCGGGGTCTGATCGCGGGCAAGCTGGGTTTTTCAGCTTATCTTACGGACAACCAGGAGCGGGGGCCGCAATATGTGATGGATCGCATAGCCCAGTTCAATGCGGTGCCGGGCGCGGGATATTATAAGCCCTTTAAGCAGACGGGGGTGGATTATTATGACAACCGGGCATCCATCTACTTCAATGCCTGGAAATATTTCGATTTTCAATTCGGATACGACAAGAACTTTATTGGGAATGGGTACCGCAGCCTCTTTCTCAGCGACTATGCCGCCCCTTATCTTTTTCTGAAATTCAATCTTCGGGTCTGGAAGCTGAATTACCAGAACATCTTTATGGAGCTGATCAGCCAGCATTTGTTGGGTGATTACCAATATCCGAAGAAATATGCCACGATCCACCATCTCACTGTCAATGCGACGCCCTGGCTTACCCTGGGGCTTTATGAGAACATCGTGTTCAGCCGTCCCGATCACTACGATTTCACCTATCTCAACCCGGTGATCTTTTTGCCGTCGGCACAGCAGCAGAATGGCTCGCCCGACAAGACTACGGTGGGGTTTGATTTCAAGGCCAATGTCGGACATGCAACGCAGTTCTACGGGCAGCTGCTTATCAATGAATTTGTCCTGAGGGAGATCCGCCATTATTCAAGGGGATGGTGGGGGAATAAACAGGGACTTCAACTGGGCGTAAAATATATCGATGCTTTTGGAGTAAAGAACCTGGACCTGCAGGCGGAGACCAATATTGTAAGGCCCTATACGTATCAGCATGATGATTCGGTCGCCAACTACAGCCATTACAACCAGCAGCTCGCACATCCTCTGGGCGCCAATTTCGCGGAGTTCATCGCCATTGCTCATTATCAGCCCGCCTATAAATGGACGCTGGAAGGGAAGATCATTTATTATAAGCAAGGGCTCGATTCCGCCGGCGTCAATTTTGGGAGCAATGTTTTGGAGAACTATACTACCCGTCCCCGGGATTATGGGTTCAGCATCGGGTCGGGCATACCCGTCAATTGCGTCAATATCTCGGGACTTGTCTCCTATGAATGGAAGGAGAATCTCTCTCTCGATCTTTCCATCCAGTACAGGAAGTTTACGGCCAATGACCCTGCAGGCGTCTATCAAAACGGCAGTTCTACCCTATTTACGGCAGGAGTACGTCTGAATATGTTCCGTCGTCAGTATGATTATTGAGCGATCACATCGCCAATAGTACCGCCACATAATGGCAAAGCGCCGCGGCCAATACAAATGCATGCCATACTGCGTGCGTGTATCGGTATTTGTCCCAGAGGTAGAAGACTGCGCCGATGGAATAAAGTATGGCGCCGATGATGACCAGCGTAAGCACTTCCTGTGGAAGGTGGTCAAAGAACCTACGGCCTCCGACCACCATGATCCAGCCCATGGCGAGGTAGATGATAGTCGAGATGATCTCGAACCGGCCCGTAAACAATATTTTAAAGACCACTCCTGCGGCGGTCAGGGACCATAGAATGGTCAAAAGGGTCATGCCGAAGGGATTGTTCATGTATACCAGCAGGAATGGAGTATAGGTGCCGGCGATGAAGAAGTAAATGCTTATGTGGTCGAAGATCTTTAAGGTTCTTTTTTGGCGCGGTTTTTTTGCCAGGTGATAGAGGGTGCTGGCGACGAAGGCCAGCAGAAAGCAAAATCCGTAGATGCAACAACCGACGAGGCCTTTGGTATTGTCATGGAGGGTGGCTATTCCGGGAAGGGCCGGGAGCGCTGCGAGTCCGAACAACACACCTGCAGCGTGTGTAAGACCGTTGACCAATTCCTGATGACGGGTGTAACTCTCCATACCTGCAAAATCTATCAAGGATGGTAATGCAACGATCAGACCAACTTTGGAGTCGCCTACCCTTCGAAGATGATGGAGAAAATGATCTGTCTGGACTTGATCTTGTCGATGACATTGGAGTATTGCAGGCTGGGGTCCCGGCTGTGAATATTCTTGATGCCCTCGCTGATCTTCAGTTCCGGGGAAAGGATAAAGACGGGAAAATAGATCTGGAAGCCCAGACCGGCCTCGACGCTAAAGTCGGAGGAGCTGAGCTTTACGAGATTTTCCGCCTTGCGGGCTGAAGAGTTGGATGCCAGGTCATAACGGTAATTGATGCCCCCCATCATATAGACCCTGAAATTCCCGATGCGGTCCGACAGGAATTTGATCTGAGCCGGGAATCCCAGTAATAGAGATTGTATCTGCTTGGTTGCCAGCACCTGTTCGCCATCAGGGGGGTACTTGACGTGATAGGAAATGCTATTGCTGCTAAAGATGAATTCGGGGAATGCAAAGCGGAATTCCAGGTGATCGGCGACATGGAAGGTGAACATACCGGATACGCCGAAGCCGCCACTATTTAAAGGGTTGACATACAATACGCTATCGCTTTGTAAGAATTTTGGGTGTGCACTGACCTGGAAATGGGAGTTGTTGTAGAGGAAACCGATGCCCAGGTAATATTTTTTGCTATCGTGATCCGGGAGATTCAGATAATCCCGCAATTGAGCCGATGCGCGGCCTCCCGCCATCATCAAGCTTATGACCAATAGCATTGCATATATACCCCTTCTCTTTGTCGACAAAAATGCGTTCAAATTCATAAATGACTTAAGATCAGTTATTTAAGACTAGCCCTTAACGGTGGTTATAGCCAGAGGGTAAATGTTGTCGATAGGCATGAATTAGGTAATGAAAATAAACGGCAAAAGGCGCCATTTAATTGCCGTGTTATCACCGGATAATAAAGAATTAGGAACCTGTTAACGGGCCTTCTCCCCTATATATATCGAGCAAATGCCCAGGCTAAGCCTTTTGAGCCGGGTATTTACATACTCACATTTATCCAGTATCCGGACAAGGTCCTTTCCTTCCGGAAAGGCTCTGATAGAATCGTTTAGATACTGGTACGCTTCTCCGCTGTGCGATACGGCCTTTCCGACGCGGGGGGCTATACGATTGCAGTAGAAGTTGTACAATTGCCGGATACCTATGATCCCGGGCTGGGAAAACTCCAGGATCACCAGCCGACCCCCCGGTCTTAGTACCCGCAGCATCTCTTTCAGGCCTTTTTCCAGGTTCTCGAAATTCCGGACGCCGAAGGCTACCGTTATGGCGTCAAAGCTATTGTCGGGCAGGCCAATGTTCTCGCTGTCCCCTTCCTGTAATGTGATGTGATCTTCCAGCCGATGGCGGGCTATCTTTTGTCTGCCGATGTCCAGCATACCCTTGGAAATATCGATGCCCGTCACCTTTTCGGGTGAGAGGTGTCGTGTCATCATGATCGCCATATCGGCTGTGCCGGTGGCTACATCCAGTATTTGCCGGGGATGCAGGTCCATCAGTTGGCGGATAGCTCTCCGTCTCCAATAGATATCGATGCCTCCGGAGAGGAAGCGATTCAGGAAGTCGTAACGGAATGCGATCCTGTCGAACATGGCAGCTATCTGCTGCTTCTTCCCCAATTCCGAGTCCTTGAATGGAACGATCTTATCATGTGAGTATTGGGCCATAGGGCAGCAAAGGTACGCCAAGCGGGGGAAAGACCATTTAAAATGGTAACTTGCCGGCTTAAGTTATGACTATACACTCAGCATCCTATATCATCAGCAGCCCGGATCATACCAAGAGTCCGGCTCCCGACAGGCCCGAGTATGCTTTTATCGGCCGGAGCAATGTCGGCAAGTCGTCTCTGATCAATATGCTGGCCGGAAATGACAAGCTGGCGAAGACTTCTGGTACTCCCGGCAAGACCCAGCTGATCAATCATTTTTCCATCAATGACGAGTGGTATATCGTGGACCTGCCCGGCTATGGTTTTGCGAAGGTGTCCATATCGCAGCGAAAGAAATGGGAGAAGATGATCGAGGATTATTTGCGGAAAAGGGAGAACCTGGTCAATGTTTTTGTTTTGATCGACAGCAGACACAGCCCCCAGAAGATAGATCTTGAATTTGTCAATACCCTGCGAAAGTGGCAGGTGCCTTTTTGCCTGGTCTTCACCAAGGCTGATAAAGAAAATCAGCGGACGGTGAGCAAGAATGTAAAAGATTTTTTGGATAAGATGCGAACGACGTGGCAATTCCTTCCACAGCATTTCGTGACCAGCGCCGTAAAAAAAATGGGGCGGGATAAGATACTTCAGCTTATCGAAGAGATGAACGAGCCATCGGATGAGGAATAACCGGTGGTCCTAATTTTTGATCTGGAAGTCCTCCCATTGGGGGGCTGTACCAATCCTGCCGTTGGTAATGACATTGTTGTTATAGATCCTCGATACTCTTGCTTTTGCATAAACCTCGCCGGGACCAGTTTTATCGATGTAAATATTTACCTTATTGGAGGAATAGGACATGCTGACGCGGTATTGGGTTGATCCTCCTACGCCATCACCGGGTATAAAATACCATCTGGTCAGCGGTTCGTAATACAGATAGACCAGCCAGGTAGAGTGGTTCATAGTGTCCTGGGTAGTAGCGATCTGGAGCTGGGAGTAGTTGACATTAAGGTTTTGAACACCAAAATCATATTGGGTGACATTGGCGTTGCCCTGGATTCCTTGCGGTCCCTGAGGACCTGCCGGGCCTTGTTGTCCTTGCGGGCCGGTGTCGCCCTTTTTACAGGAAGCCACGAGTACTATGATAGTCAAGATGAATAGATATGTTCTCTTGAAGTGCGTCAGCATTGAAAGTCAGTTTGCACAAAAATAGCTTTGCCTGTATGGGAAGCAATCCCCTTTTTGAGCTAGTCTTTCCTGTGGATGCTGTCAGATTGGGGGAGACAATTCCTTGCGTCGTGATGGGGTCACGACTGTGAGTGGAAAGGACGTACGGGCCACAGCCCGTAAAGATCAATTCCGGACCATGCCGGGGTTGTTAGTTCACGACCTTATTCGCGCAGCTGCTGCTGGCAAATGCTTCCGGTTTTGCCTTGAAGGCAAAGCCCATACCCAGTATGTAGCCCATTGCTTCTTTCAGCGCGTCGTTGCTCTTGAAATGCGGGTTCGTGTTGATGTCGGCATGTACTTCCATGTCCACATCATACTTGGAAAAGAGGTTGCATAATTCGTAGGCAATCTCGATGCTTTTGGCAACTTCCACCAGCATACGCTCTTTGATCGTATACTGATGCCTGGTCTTCTCGTTGTGAATGAACATGAAACCTCCATGTCCTTCACGAAGAAAAACAATTACCGTAGCAAATTCCGTTTCAAGACCTTTTACCTGGGAGTCGGTGCCGATGCAGACTTTAAGGCGATAGCCTTTTTCTGTTTCACGTCTGATCGCGTTTTCAACAGCTTCGATGATGGGTAGTTCGATCGGGTCGCCATTAAATTTTCGCCATAGCATATAATAAAGGATTTTTCGAATTTAACGAAAAAGCGGCTATTATCAAAATCGTATAGAGATTATTGTAGTGTTAAGTCTGCCGGCTGGGTATGTTCAGTACTGTCCGGTGCTTAGGAGGACGAGGGTACAGGCTTCAACAGGAACGATATCATGATCCTTTGCAAGCTGCTCCAGCTCCGGGTTTTCGGCGCCCGGGTTAAAGATGATGCGGCGGGGGTGGAGGCGTAGGATATAGTCGTAATATTCCTGTTGGGCCCCGGGGTTCAGGTAGAGCGTTACCGTATCCACGGCGGGGAAGTCCTTTTTCTCCGTGTCTATGTCTACGTCGGCCACCCTGACCTGTTTTTTGCCGATGGCCACAACGGGATGGCCTTTGCTACGCAGGCGATTCACCGCCAGGTAGCTGTAACGTTGAGGATTGTTGGAGGCGCCCAGCACCAGCGTCTTTTTGGATTGATCGGCCATGTTTTACGTACGGGATCTCTTGGTCCTTGTTAAAATTAACAATTATCCCTTGCATCTTGTTTGGATCTGCTTTAAAATACTTCTTTGACAGTGACATCGGGCAGCGCTTCGCGGATACGGGCGGCCAGAATGGGGAGCTTGATGGTGGGTACGCCTGGGAACAGATGATGTTCCAGGTGATAGAACATATTATAGGTGAGCCTGTTCTTCCATTGCCGGCTCAGGGTGCGGGCAAATACTTCTTCATCACAGTCATGGTGTACTGTCCATACGGCAAAGAACCCGGTGAGCAACTCGCCGGCGAGCATAGCCAGCACATGATATTGGAGAAAGGTAATGTGCCGGAAGAATACGGCTATAATGAAGGCAGCGATGGCAACCAGCATCAGCACGCTGTTGGAGAGCAGGGTCAACGCTGTGAGGAGGCGGGGAGTACCCAATGTATGGTGAAAGCCATTGTGCACCTGTCTCAGGCCCGTGAGAAAAAAGATAAAGGAAAAGGGCAGGGCCGCGAGATAGTAGTGCTTCCAGGCCAGCAGGCAGGAAATGATCAGCCAGGGCAGGGTAATGGAATTTTCGATGATCATTTCAAGCGGGGACAGATGTGTAAGGTCTTTCCATTGGACGGTCCGAAGCCGTCGATCTTGTAGCAGGCTCATGGCGGGGAGATTGAATGGTGATGGGATTAAAATAGATGATACTTTCTTCTGGGAATTTTTTCCAGCACGGATCTTATCGCGTCTTCCGCCTCTGTATACCGGAAGATGAATCCTGCGTCCTGCAGCTTTGTCGGCAGCACCCAACGACTCTTTAATATCAGCTCCGTCTCGGTGCCGATGAGCCAGGCGCCCAGCTTCAACATCCAGGTAAAGGCCGGCAATCCTATGCGATGGCCCGATGCCTTGCGCAGCGTGCGCATAAACTCTTTATTGCTGAGAGGATGAGGGGAACAGACATTATATACGCCCTCCAGCCTGTTGCGCTCGTAGATCCATTTTATGGCTCTGCAGAGGTCGTCGATATGTACCCAGCTATACATCTGGCGGCCATTGCCCTGTCTTCCACTCAGTCCGAACTTCAGCAGGCGGAGATAGGGTGTGAAGACGCCGCCATTGCCCAGGGTGATGGCTATGCGTAAGGCTATCTTGCGGGTAAAGGGAGCGCGCTGCTGTTCAAAGGTCTCTTCCCATTTTTTACATACCTGTACGGAAAAGTCGTCTTCAAATTCACCGGTATATTCATCCTGCGGGTGATCTTCTGCGTGGCGGTAGATGGTGGCGGAGGCGGCATTGATCCATACTTTTGGAGGTGTGACGGCATCCCGTATGGCCAGGCCGAGGGCCCTGGTGCTGTCGGTGCGGCTATCAAAGATAGCCTGTTTGTTTTTTGGCGTGTAACGGCAGTTGACGCTCTTGCCTGCGAGATTGATCACCATGTCGCAGCCGTCGATGGCCTGGGCCCAGGACTTTTCCACCCGGAGCCCATCCCACCGGAGATACTGGATGCGGTAGCCGTCGACGGCCGTGAGGAGCTTTTTGCCGGACAGATGCCGGCCGAGGATCACTATCTCGTTGTTCCTGCCAAAGAAGGCGGCCAGCGCCTGACCGATGAAACCCGTTCCGCCTGCGATGACGATCTTTTTATTGTTCATGATCGGTGATTTTAATCTTTATGTTTCTGAAATTTCAATAAATATTGAAATATTAAAACCAAATAAAAGCCGCATTTGCGGCGAGCGGCGAGTCGATCAGTCCCTTTTGCCTGCGAACAGTTTCATCAGGCTGCCCAGGAACCAGTGCTCATCCGCCCTGATCATCGTATCCAGGGTCTTATCGGCCTGGTCGCTGAACTTACGGATATTGTTGATCGTGTCTGTAAAGGTCTTTACTGCCTTGTCGCGCTTGTCGCCTTCGACCTCGCTCAGCTCCTTCAGCACGGGTATCATCAGGTCCAGCTCTCTTTTCTTCCTTTCTTTTACGATCTGTCTGGCCACTTTCCAGATGTCTTTTTCGGCGGAGAAATATTCCTTTCTTTCACCCGGCCGGATCACTTTCTGCACCAGACCCCAGTCTATGAGCTCACGGACATTCATATTCGCATTGCCGCGGCTGATGCTCAGCTCTTCCATCACTTCGTCTGCGCTGAGGGGGTCGGGGCTTATCAACAGAAGGGCGTGTATCTGCGCCATTGTCCGATTGATCCCCCAGTTGGTCCCGAACCGACCCCAGTCGGCGATAAACTTTGCTTTTGCTTCTGCTAGCGTCATCTTACTTTTCTTTCCAGATTAATGTCTGAGGCCTTTGATAGTATAAAGACATGGCTGATTTCTGAACTTTCAAAACTTATTGAAAGTTTTAGTTGGGAGCGGGAATTTTGAGGATCATGGGGAAGATTAAATAGTGGGCTTGATCGGGGCGGTGGAGGCGCTTACTGCCCCGGCGGGCAGCTGTATTGTTTATCTTCTTTTTCACGGAATCCATTTCCTGGTCGGATTACCAGGGCTATATAAAACCCTCCGTTCTGCATTTTGCTTTTGGAGAAGACATTGGCCCAGTTATGGACGCCCATCAGGAGCGGACCGGCCTTAAAAGCTCCCCCGATCCAGAACCTTCCGTCTGTGGTCACCTGCACCGGCAGGTAGGCGCCCAGTTTTTTCTTCTCCCATCGTGGGGTGAGGGTCAGCATGCTAAAATCCTTGACCAGAAGTCTTTTAGGTGTGCTCGTGAAAGGGGCGTTCAAGGAGAGATTGCCATTGATGGCAAAATAATTTTCCAAGGGCCTGTCCACATTGATCACCAGCCGCACAGGGTTATATATTTTAAAGATACCGTTGAGGGCTCCGATGTTGTTGACGATGGTAGCCATCGTGTCATTGAAGTTGGCAAGGCTTTTCACTTCGGCGAACTTGGCGTTGAGCGCGGAGTCCGATACGTCGCTACGGGGCTGACTCGCAGCCCTGCTTTGAGTCCCATATTTATAGGAGTTCCACCCGAGGTCCAGGAGGGACACCCCTATCTTCCATTCATAGTCATACCAGGTGTTCTCATCCATCCGATTGGTGACGGCCTGCGATTTTACCCAGTATTCCAGCCCCAGGTCCACTGCGGCGCCCGAGCGACTATTGCCAAAAAGGTCTTTCAGATTCTGCATGGAGCTTTGATTGTTCTTCCACCGATCGAAATTGCTGGAGTATCCATACTGGGCGCTGCCGGCCTTCATAAAATAGATAGTCTGGGCGCCGGATACACCGCGTCCTACCGTTGCGTCGTTGAGCTGGGCATAGAGGCCCGATACGCCCCGCATAGCCCGCAAAGTGACACCGGCATTTATCCGTCTGTACTCATCATCCAGGACCGTGCGGCTATAGGTGGCAAAAAGTTCCAGCCAGCTGCTGCTGGTCATATTGGCGCTGTAAACCGTACCCTCATTGATATTGAAGAACTGGTTCATATCCTTCAGGCTATCGTTGTAATTGGCTGGTCCTGTCCGGACCGTCCCATATCCACGCAGATTGGCCCCAAAGGCAATGGCCTGTGTTTTACTCAGTGCGATCCGGGCGTTCAGCAAGTGGATGTTGTAATTGAATGCGGCAAAGCGTTTGAGATACCCGCTGTTCCAGGATACGCCTATCGTATCTCTGCCGGGCAAAAGGGAAAAGTCATGCAGGACCAGCGCGTTGGTGGTATTCTTGACCTGTACGGAAAATATGGTGACGTCCCAGGGATAAGGCGTGCTGAGAATGGAAGCCGGATTGTTGGCCACTCCCATGCTGCCTGCATCGGGAGTCCCTTCGACGGCATGATAATTCTGTGAATACCCAATAGCTGGAAAAATCAACCCCCAAAAAAGTCCATAAACTACGGATCTCATAATCTGCTTTTAATTGAATGCCCCGCCCCCGAACCGATGGCGCTCCTACGGCTGATTTTCATTACGGATGGGATGTTAAAATGGTTGTCCGTGGGTCTGGCGGATTAAAAATGATATCAATTTAGGGTAAGGTTTTAGCGAATGTAGTAAAAGATTCGTACGTTTTTCATCTCCGAACCAACGTTGCAATTGCCGTCCTGTCCATATCCGGCGGCCGAACTGTCTGCTCCACCGGTCTGCATATTCCTGTTCCATCTCATGGCGGGCGATATGTCCTTTCAGGAAGGCATCGATGGAGCGAAAGGCAATTTTACTGCCATGCAAGGCCATGCTCATTCCATTGCCTGACAGGGGTGGGATCGTTCCCGCTGCATCCCCTATGAACAACATATGATCCTCGACCCTTTGTCTTCGTTCGAAGCTTATCTGCGAGATGGTGAGCGGCTGTTCGAACAGCTTTACCGAGGAAGAAAAAATAGCTGACAGAAAAGGGTTCCTGTAAAGGATATTTTTTTCCATTTCGGGAATGGAGTTGCCATTCATCTGCAGATTGGCGGCTGTTGTCATATAGCAAAGGCAATACCGCCCGTCCTCGATGCGGGAGATACCGCAATAGCCGTCCTTAAAATTATGCAGGGCGATGAGATCCGAAGGAAAATCCGTCTGTATATGGTATTTTACTCCGATGAAGTTGTTGAGTCTATTGGATCTGTGGAGGGTGAAAGGCCGTCGCCATTTTATATCCAGGTTGCTCCGCTTGCCTGCCGTCACACAGGCAAGCTTTGCATGGAATATATCGGAGCCGGTGTGAATGTGTGCAACGGACCGTTCGAAGGTGATGTCAGTGACCTTTATACCTTCTTTTACTACCACGCCGCTGCTACGGGCAATGCCAGCCAGCTCTGCATCGATCTTGTAACGGCTGATGCCGAATCCTCCCAGTGGGAGCTCATGTTCGATGTATTCGCCATTGGGCGCCGATACCTGCACTCTCCGGATCACCGGCAATCCCCAATCGCTGAGGGGAAGACCTAATTCTTCCAGGAAGTTCCAGCTTTCCAGACTAATGTATTCACCGCAAACCTTATGAAAGGGATACCGTTCTTTCTCAAAAAGCGCTACGGCATAGCCCGCCTTGGCCAATTGAATGGAAAGAGCCAACCCGGCCAGTCCTCCGCCTGCTATGGCAACGTCGTATGTATTGGAATTATTCAACGAGAGATCTTTTGCATTAGGACCGCTTTCCGGACGTCACCAGCCACCTGAATGCCCATTTCCACTGTACTTTTCCATCATCGATACCAGCCTGCTTTAACAATTCCAGCCATTCCGAACGGGTAAACCCCCTTTGTACGGAAAGAGGGGCATCGTTCTTCACCAGATAGGATCCGGAAAACCACTTCGTCAACAGCCGGATGGATTGCCAGGCCATGATATGCCGGTGCAGGTCATTGATAAACCATCCCACTCCAGCGTTTTTCTCCATCCAACCCAACTGGGCCGTCAGTTCCTCGTCCGTGAAGTGATGACAAAATAAGGAAGAGAAGATGATATCCGGTCTGTCTATATCAAAAACAACATTACGATAATCCGAATGGATCCATTTGGCAGGGCCTTCCTGCCATCTCTCCCTTGCGACTGCAATACAATGGGCATTCAGATCAATGCCTGTAACGTGTACCAGGATATTTTTTTTGTGGCACCAGCGGACAAGGGCCCTGAGATTATCTCCTCCTCCGCAGCCAATTTCGCATAGGCTGATCTGTTTCCGGCGTCCGATGAGGTGTTTCAATCCCCTGATACTAATGGCGTGTCCGCCCAGCCAGGTATTGATGATATCCAGTTCCAGCATATTCCGCCGGATGTCGGCCAGGGGAATATCGTCTCTGTCCAGCAACTCTTTTTGATAGCTCCTTTTTGAGAGGTCTTTTACCATGGCGATGCTTGCGGAGGTCAACGGTGAACAAAATACGAAGGATAAATGGATAGACTGCTAAAATTCCGTTAAGATTGTTGTTGCCGGCATGGACCAGCCGTTGGCAAGCTTTTCAGCTCCGGGCACTTACAATGAAACTTTCCATGGTGAGCCCCGGTCCGAAGGCTGCTCCGAATACGGTATCAGGCTGGTGATAGTCGATCGTGGACATCATCTGTTCCAATACGAAGAGAATGGTTGCCGAGGACATGTTCCCATACTCTTTTAGTATTTTGTATGATGCATCCAGTCGTCCGTTGGTGAAATGCAAACTTTTGTAGATGGAGTCCAGGATCTTCTTTCCGCCCGGATGGATACACCAGTGGTTGATATTCTTTCTGGAAATGGCTTGTTTTGCCAGCGCACGATCCACCAGTCCGGCAAAATCCTCCTCGATAAGATCGGGTATATAGCTGCTCAGCCCCATTTGAAATCCGGAGGAAGATAATTCCCAGGTCATATCCCTCTTGCCCTTCGATACTATCTCCGAATAAAAACTGTCGATATGCAGGCCTTTTTCGGGGTGATCGTCACTTGTCACGAGGACAGCTGCAGATCCGTCTGAGAACAGCAAGCTCGACAATATGTTATTCATGGTCGGGTCCCGCTGAAAGTGCAGGGTACACAGTTCTGTACATACTACCAATACGTTCGCTCCTTTTTCGCTGTTGCAGAAGGCATTGGCCAGCTTAAGGGCATGGACAGCCGCATAGCAGCCCATAAAGTTGACGGAAGTGCGAAACACTGTGTTGGGCAATCCCAATAGTTCCACCAACTGCAGGTCCAGACCGGGTGCGCTCATACCGGTGCAGCTCACGGTGATAAGATGGGTAACATCCTTTGGCGGAATCCTCCCACCCAGGCATCTGCGTATGGCCTCCATCGAGAGAGGGGCTGCATGGATGTCATAACATTGCATACGCAGCTCCAGCGAGGGGAAGGGTTCCAGGTTCTCTGTGGGCGGATAGAACCGCCATTCCCGGGCCGGCCGTGTATAATCGGCAATGACAGAATACCGTGTGTCTATACCGCTGTGATGGTACAGGAATTGCAGTTTCCGTCGCTCCGCATCGCTCAGGGCGTAGATACGTTGCATAAAAGTCAGTATTTCATGCTGCTGATGCGCGTAAGCGGGCACCGCTGAGCCGATAGAAATGATCTTACTCAAGATAAAAGGAGGTTTAAGATATCATATAAGGGACGCTAAGATTATGCCACCAGTCTGTTCATGATCAGTACGGTTATGAAACCAGCGTTTGTGCATACGGAAGCCAGCAGGTTCATTCGCATCGTGTTCTTAAAACTCGCCTGCCGGGGGTCTTTCCAGACGCGCACTGCCCATATGAAAAAATAAACGAGAATAGGCAGCATGCAGGTTGCCAGTACATAAAATTCCTTTATTTGAAGGGTACTGAAGAACAGATAGGCCATCAGGAGCATTGCGATGGTGTATAATACCGCTGTAAAGATAAAGCTTCCCCGGATACCCAGTAACATGCTGATGGTGCGCACACCATCCTGTTTGTCCGCCTCGTGCTGGTATACCTGTGTGAGGGGATAAAAGCCTCCTATCAGCAGGCTGCTGATGATCATTCCTTCCAAGGGGGCGTTGATGCTCCTGCTGGCGCTGCTCCCATAATAGACAAGAAAAAACACCAATGCACCCTGGCATAAGATGACCGTAAGGTATCCGATGACGGGTAACCTCTTGAGTCGTATGCCTCTATAGCTATAGGCCCTGGACGCGAGAATGTACACGGCCAGGCCGGCGGAGAACAGGGGGCTGATAAGAAGACCTGATAACAAGGCCAGTATATCCATTCCTACCGTGATCCGGAATAATTGCCGGGTGGGCTGGGGGGGATGTTCCAGACCGCCGATGGGAGTGGTATCCCTGTCCATATAGCTATTGTAACCGTTGCTTGCGGGATATACCAGCAGGTGCAGTATAACGAATATCAGTAGCGCCCGGGGCCAGTCCTGGTCTCCTGTCTGGCTAACGGCAAACCAATACACGGGCATGAGAAAAAACGAGAAATGAAAACGCAACAGCCTAAAGGTGCTCTTTTGTAAGCCCATTCTATTTGATTTTAGGAGTCGCCACCGGCGGCTTCCAGTGGTGTCTGATAGAACGAAAATTAATTCCCATACGTTGCCATGCCTGCACAATCGCAGTCTTTTTCCACAGGGACGCCCAGAGCCGAGGCGACGTGTTTATAGAACCCGATCCTTTCTTCCCTTGCATCACGTGCGGCGGGGGTATTGTCCTTACATTCCACGCCTCCATTGATGATATTGATGGTCATGCCAAAACCCGGTCTGCGCCGACCCGTGAGGTCTGCCGGAGCAGGCTGCCATATACCGCACATCACTTCATGACAGGAAGGCTTAGGCGCCTGAGCCTTCATCCAGAACCAGAGGGCTGTTTTGAAAGCTACTACACCGTCCGTGCTTACCATTTCCGGATGGGCCAATAAGGGCAATCCCAGGTCCTTTCCGGCAGCGCCGTAGTTATAGGCATATGTCAGCTGCAGCGGTCCTCTTCCATAGTAGGAGCGCCCGGGTGCTGGCTTGTAGGGGCTGGCGCCGCCCGTATTATACTGTGTACAATGACCGTCCCGGCATGCCTGTTCTTCGGTGTAGACCAGGCCCCAGGCATAAGGACCGCCTTTGGCGCCTGACCAGCCGCTGGTAGTCTCGTGGGCGATGTGCGCGAAGAATGCGGCCAGCTCCCGTAGCCGGACTTCATGCGTGCCTTCTTGTGCAAAGGTTGGGAAAGCGGCTGCTGCTTTGACCAATGCTTCATATGTATACAGAGCATGGTGGTGCGGGAACAGTTTTTCGTATTGCTGTTTATTCAATAAAGATGAAAGCTCCTCACCGGGACCGCTGCTATCTATGGCAGGAGATGTCCAGGAAAGGAGCATTATCAATGGGAGGCAGTAAGATAACATCACCTAAAGTTACGTATTTAGGCGCCGCCACAGGCGGATCAGACATTAGCTATTTACCACTTCTCGTCCCCCTCGCTCTGATTGAGTTTTATATTGTTGAAGAAATCCTGTTGTGTTTCACGCTCACGCTTCACCTGTTCCTGATGACCTTTTTGAGGTTCATGTTTGGCTTTGTCATGCGGCTGATGCGCTTTTTTGGAGCTGTCCGTTCTGTCGGTCTTTTCCGCCTTTTCAACTTTGTCCACCTTGTCCGTCTGCTGAGGTTCCCTTTTGTGATCGCGTCTGGATGGATCGTGATGTTTTTTGGGATGTTCGCGTCTGGTAAGATCGGGCTGACCTGTTTTCAGCGGTTGTTCGTGCGGCTGTGGTTCGTTCTCGAGCGCTTCCAGCTCGGCCAGGGAGGAGACAGCGCCTTTGCGGATGATATCGTGCGGGGGCTGTTGTGATCTATCCTTCCGTTGAGAGGGGTTACCCTTTTGTTGAGCAGGCCTTTTTTGAGCGGAGTTGTCTCTTCGTTGAGAGGAGTTATCTCTTCTTTGAGAAGGATTGTCCCTGCGTTGAGCGGGGTTGTCTCTTCGTTGGGAGCTACCTCTTTGTTGTTGTGAGCCTTCGTTGCGGGCTGGGGCGGCTTCGACATAATTCCCCAGCGGATGTGGATGGTCGGTGACAACCGGTACTTTCAGCCCTATCAATTTTTCGATGTCGCGGAGAAATTCCTTTTCTTCCGCATCGCAGAAGGATAAGGCAATTCCGCTGGCGCCGGCGCGGCCGGTGCGGCCGATCCTGTGCACATAAGTTTCGGGAACGTTGGGCAGCTCGAAGTTGATGACATGTGTCAGTTCATCGATGTCGATGCCTCTGGCGGCGATGTCCGTAGCGACCAGTATCCTGGTTTGGCGGCTCTTGAAATTAAGGAGCGCGCGTTGCCGGGCGTTCTGTGATTTATTGCCGTGAATTGCTTCGGCGCGGATACCCGCCCGGGTGAGTCCCTGCGCTACTTTGTCGGCCCCGTGTTTGGTACGGGTAAAGACCAGTGCGGTGGAGATAGGTTGTGTTTTCAGTACGTGCAGGAGCAAGGAACGTTTGTCCTTTTTGTCTACAAAATAAATGGATTGCTGGATGGTCTCTGCCGTAGAGGAGACTGGTGTCACTTCCACTTTTGATGGGTTTACCAGGATGGAAGCGGACAGCTTTTGTGCTTCCGGGGGCATGGTGGCAGAGAAGAAAAGCGACTGCCTTTTTTGGGGCAGCTTGGCGATGACCTTTTTTACATCGTGTACGAATCCCATGTCCAGCATTCTGTCTGCCTCGTCCAGTACGAAGTAGGTGATGTCCTTTAGGCTGATATGCCGCTGGTCTATTAGGTCCAGGAGACGTCCGGGTGTTGCCACCAGGATATCGATGCCCTTGCGGAGGGCTTGAACCTGGGGGTTTTGGGGCACGCCGCCAAATATCACGAGGTGTTCCATACCCGTATATCTGCCATAGGCGGAGAAGCTATCCGCGATCTGGATCGCCAGTTCGCGGGTGGGGGTAAGGATCAATGCTTTTATAGGGCGATGTGCGCGGAGGTTTGTGTCCGGCGTGATACGGGCTGCATCTTCACAAAGAAGCTGCAGCATGGGAATGGCAAAGGCGGCCGTCTTGCCTGTACCCGTCTGGGCGCAACCCAGAAGGTCTTTTCGGCTAAGGATAATGGGTATGGCCTGTGCCTGGATTGGTGTAGGAGTTGTATAGCCCTCCTCCTTTACAGCCTTTAATAAAGGCTCGATAAGCTTTAAATCTTGGAAAGACAATTGAAATACTATTTAAATGAAAATTGAACCCATCTACTCATCAATATCCTTCAGGGGTTGAACACGAAGGTTGTCACGAAAGCTGATAGAAAGGAATTATTAACCGGGAGCAAAATTATGAAAAAAAATCGAGAAAAAGATTTTGTGGTCTAATAAGACCATTTTATATTTGTGGCGTCAACGGTTAAGGACAGAGAAAACACAGCCAACTGGTTAGGGCTTTTAAGGGCTGGTTCATCAGGAACCGCTGAAAGTGGTTCGTCCGAAGGACAGATACAACCAAGCCTTTGGCGAAGGTTGTGGCCAAAGAGGAGCGTGACGAAGCAGCTCCGACGAAGGCCTGATATGCGGGAATTGGGCTATTTTTCGGGCGAGACCAATTTCCGCACTTTACCGCTGACCCGATCTAAAGGACAGGTGATTCTAGCCTGTCCACACTAAAGTGCCTGAAATCATACGAGAAACATCCCGGTATTTTCAGGAATCGCCGTAAGCGGTTCGCCTGAAGGGCAGACATATCAGTCGAAACACCCGTCGCAAGGGGGATGTTTGCGTAATTCCTTGATAAAATAATTAGTGAGATTTTTAATGTTTGGTTGGAATAGCAAGGACACAGTTCTGATAGGGCCGCTGTTTCTACAGATGACGCCTTAAAAGGATAAGGTTTAAAAGGGCAGCCTATGTCTATAGGGTGCCCCTTTTTTTGTGTTAAGCTATTTGCGGGAGGATTTTGCGAGGCGGCCTTTGCGAGGTAGCTTCTGCGAGGGGGCGGACCTGCGGTCCGGCTTTTACACGGACTCGGTTTTATTGCCCTTCGGGCAGAGCGCCTGTGGCACTCTTTGCGGACTCGGTTTTATTGCCCTTCGGGCAGAGCGCCTGTGGCGCTCTTAGAGCATCATTCTCAAGGGTTCTTCCAGCAAGGATTTTACTGTCTGTAAGAACGCAGAGCCAATAGCTCCATCCACTACGCGGTGATCACAGCTCAATGTCAGTTTCATGATATTACCCGGAACGACGGCCCCATTCTTAACTACCGGTACTTGTTGAATAGCGCTTACCGCCAGGATACAGGCATCGGGCGTATTGATGATGGCCGTAAACTCATCCACTCCAAACATACCCATGTTGGAGATAGTAAAGGTGCTGCCTTCCCAGTCGGCGGGCTGCAGCTTCCTGGCCTTGGCACGTTGTGCGAGGTCCTTTACTTCAGCGGCGATCTGGGACAGGGTCTTTGTGTCGGCAAATCTTACTACGGGCACTACGAGACCGTCCTCGATGGCTACTGCCACACCGATATTGACATGATGATTGATGCGTATTTTGTCTCCCAGCCAGCTGCTGTTGATAGCAGGATGCTGCTTGAGGGCCGTAGCCACTGCTTTGAGCACGAGGTCGTTGAAGGATATCTTTACGGGGGATACTTCATTCAGCTTGGTCCTGCTTTCTATGGCCTTGTCCATATCGATGGCCATCGTGACATAGAAGTGGGGGGCGGTGAACTTGCTTTCAGACAGGCGTTTGGCAATGACCTTACGCATCTGCGATACGGGGACATCCTCGAAACTCACCTGGCCGGCCGGAGCAGCGGGAATAGCGCCCTTTGCGGCGGGTTGTGATGCCGGAGCAGCTGGTTTACCAGGAACAAAGTTATCGATATCCTTCTTTGTGATCCTGCCATTGTCTCCGCTGCCAGTGACCTGTGAAATGTCGATGCCCTTTTCGGCTGCTATCTTCTTTGCGAGGGGAGATGCTTTTATTCGGCCATCGGCGGTGACGGAAAGGGTGCCGGTTGCCGGAGCAGCTCCATTGGCAGCGGGTGCGGAAGCCTGTGCAGATGTGGCCGGCTGGGTTCCACCTGCCGCAACGGGACCGGGAACACCTTTGTTCCTGGCTCCTGCCAGGATCCTGGATAGATCGACTTTGGATTCATCTCCTATGACGGCCAGCAAGTCGTTAACAGCGATCTTTTCCCCTTTTTGGGCGCCTATATGTAATAATTTACCATCCTTATAGCTTTCCAGCTCCATGGTTGCCTTGTCGGTCTCTATATCGGCCAGGATCTCGCCTTTCTTGACGGTATCGCCCACTTTTTTATGCCAGTCTGCAATGACGCCTTCCGTCATGGTATCGCTGAGCCGGGGCATCAGGATCACTCCTTCCAGCTTGGAAATATCTTCGCCCTGGGCGGCGGGGGCTGCGGTAGCAGCAGGAGCGCTGGCAGGGGCTGGGGAAGTGGCTTTTTGCTGGTCGGCGGGAGCGGAGGTTGCGGCGGGTGCGCCACCACCTTTCAACAGGGAGGAGATGTCCTCTCCGGGCGCGCCTATAATGGCCAGCAGCTCATTCACTTGTACCTTTCCCCCCTTGTCTGTACCTACATATAATAAAGTACCGTCTTTATAACTTTCCAGATCCATCGTAGCCTTATCCGTCTCCACCTCTGCTAAAAGATCGCCTTTTTTGACGGTGTCGCCCACTTTCTTATGCCAGGAGGCAATCACCCCTTCTGTCATGGTATCGCTCAACCGGGGCATTAAAATAACTTCAGCCATATACTTATTGGTCTTGTTTTAAAACGAGCCGTGAAATTACGGAATTTTTGGTTCCGACGGGTGGACAAACGTGCTGGTTCAGGGCGTGTCATATCCTTATGCTGCCTTTACATTTCCTGTCCGTTTGAGGACGCCCCAATGTTGCAGCTCGCCCTTCAGCGCCCGGCGGACAGCCCGGAATAATACAGACCAGGTGAGCCAGCGCCAGATCAGGCGTTGCGGGATCAGCCAGACAAGCTTGGTCAGCTTCTCCTTCTCGAAGGAGAAGGCCAGCAGGGCCACCAGGAGGTCCACCAGCATGAATACGAGATAATAGCCTGCGATCTTGGACGCATTGCCTGTCAATAATCCCACGAGCATAAAGAAATCGGCCAGGGGAATGACAAAAGGTATGATATATTGAAAGATGAGGATGTTGGGTAAGGCCACATAGCCGAGCCACCTGTATTTCCAGTTCAGCAGGGCGTCCCTGTTCTTCCAGAAAGTCTGCATGACCCCGTAGCTCCAGCGGAACCGCTGTTTCAGGAACATCTTCAGGGTCTCGGGCGCTTCGGTCATGGCGATAGCCCTGTTGTCGTTGTCGATGATATAACCACAACGAAGGATGCGTACGGTGAGATCACAATCTTCGGCCAGCGTGTCGGTGGTAAAGCCCCCTGCGTCTTCAATAGCCTTTTTGCGGAAGGCCCCGATAGCGCCCGGCACCACGGTAATGGCATTGAGGTATGCAAAAGCTTTCCGGTCAAAATTCTGGCTACTGATGTATTCGATGGATTGCCACCGGGTGAGCATGTTCACCTCATTACCTACTTTCACATTCCCGGCTACGGCGCCTACGATGCCTTTGCCGGACATCCCTTCCTCCGTCATGTGACGCAGCTTTTTCCCTTCGTTGTTCTTGTTCTCTCCAAAATGCTCCATGAGCCGTGATACGGCATCCTTTTTCAGTTTGGTGTCTGCGTCGATGCAGATGACGAAGTCGGCCTTCGACTGCAGGATCCCGTAATTAAGTGCGGAAGCTTTTCCTCCATTAGGTTTGGTGAACACCCTTACTTTGGGATTGCCGTCAAAGGCGGTGCTGACCCGCTGATAGGTTTGATCGATGCTGCCGTCGTCCACAAATATGATCTCGTAATTGGGATAGTCGCCTTTCAGCAGGCTTTGGACGGAGCCTACGGCATTCACTTCTTCATTATAAGCGGGAACAATGATGCTCACCAGGGGTGCGCCCTGGCCATCGGGGGACCAGAAAGGCTGTAAGGAATATTTCTTCTCCCGGAAGAATTCCCTCGTAGCGATAATGGCCATAAAGAGGACTCTGCCTACGGAGAGGATCATGAACACGATGAAGAGCGAAAAAAGGATATGTCCGCTCCAATAGCCCAGTTCGGCGAAATAATAATTGATCTGCAGCAAATAGTAGCCGCTGCCTTTTGGCACGGGAGGCATCATCTCTTCCCTGCTCTTGCCCAATATATCCGACACTGTTGTGAACTGGAACTTCCTGGCCTGGAAATATTCGATGATCTTGGGAAGGGCCTCTACTGTGGCGCTCCTGTCCTCGCCGCCTGCGTCGTGCAGCAGGATGATGTTCCCGCTGAGACCGGCTGCGGTCATTTCATTCTTACGCCGGACCACCCTATCGAATATGCTATCGGCAGGGGTACCAGGCTCCCAGTCCAGTGGATCGATGGATTCCCCGATGTCGAGATAATTCTTTGTACGGGCAATCGCTACGGGGATCAGCTCCTCCCATTTCTCCGGCTCGAAGTCGGCATTGTAGGGGGCCCTGAACATGATGGTGGAATGACCCGTGATACATTCGATGAGCAGGCGGGTAGATTCCATCTCCAGGATGGCCCTTCGCTGGCTGACCTTGGCGATATTCGGATGGGTGAACGTATGGTTGCCTATTTCATGTCCCTCCTTGAACTCCCGCTTGACGATGGGAATATTGTTCTCTGCATTGATGCCCACGATAAAGAAAGTGGCGGGCACATGGTATTTTGACAGGATGTCCAATATCTTAGGTGTATAATTGGGATCGGGGCCATCGTCGAAGGTCAATACCAGCTTCATCGAGTCGCTGGTCCCATATTTCCGGGCTACGAACCGTGATGGCAGGCTGTCATAGGACTCCTCGCTGATCAGCATCTCGCCGGTGTTCACTTCCGGTGTAATGCGTCCGTTGGTGGGGGTTGCGATGATGTCGAGCACTTCTCCGGAACCTTCATAGTCGACAAAGTCGGCGTTGGCCATGGCGTCTACTTTGCCGAATTCGGAGAAGTTGAAATGGGACAAGGCTGATTTCTGCATGTCCTTGTCATAGAAATACCAGACCCTGGGGTCTTCATCACCCAGTCGCCAGATGGCTGTACCCGCGAGTCCATATTCGGTGGCAAAGCGCAGTGCGTTAAAGACGGTGGCGGCGTCGGTGAACTGGACCTGGTGATGGATGCTGTCGTCGTCGTCGTATTCGTAGTGAAGATTATAGGAGTCGTTGTCAAAGTCGATCTTCGACTCGTTGTCCTTGGCCGTGAACAGTGCTTGCTGGTAGCTGACGGTGCGGGCGGACACATCCTTGCCCATCTTCCAGTCATATCCATAAGCCGCCAGGCTGAGGATAAGTTTTTGCATGGGGATGTTCCTGACAGCCTCATCCACCGCCCCTTCGATCCATTTCTGATGGGAGACCGGGCCCGGACCCGTATTGTCGGAGTACTGGTCATAGGCCATTAAGAAGATATAATCGTTGTATTTGGACAGCTCTTTGAAGTTGTAATCCTCGTTGAAGGGACTTACGTCTTGTGTAACGAGAAAATGTTTTGCATGCAGCTGGTTGTAAAGATCGCGCTGGAAATTTACCAGGGCGTCGTTCTTTTTCTCCTGCAACTCTTCAAAGTCCACGTTCACGCCCACGAAGTCGTTCTTTTCCAAAATTTTGATCACGTCATTGATCAATCGCTGTTTCTTTACGGGGTCGTTGATGATGCGGTGGACGCCATCTCCCCGGAAGACCTCCTTATAGTTATTGGAGAGGATGGGCATGACCTTGACACCAGAATTCTTCATGACTTTCCAGGCACGGTCGTCGATGGTGGTAAATACCGTGTCCGCCGTGGGATCGATAAAGATCCATTCGGGTATGACGAGGTTCATTTTGGAGATGTATTCCTGGAGGGACAGGAAGCTTTGTGCGTCCCAATCGACATAGAAAGCGGCCCTTATGCCAGTAGGGAATTTTGTAAAGGAACGAAAGCTGGTGTCTGCCCGGGAGGCGGCCTGCGCGGCCGAATCCTTTTTTGCCTGCCCCGGGAAAGCTCCTGCCTTATAAGGGACCTTTTCGTTGATATATTTACGAAAACCTCCATATTGCTTGAGAAGGTTGTTGTCCTTGAACAGGATGCGGTTGGTGTCCAGCACTTTCTTATACAGCTGGCTTTGCTCCTTGATCCTTGGGAGGTCGGGGGTATACCCGCGATTGATGGCAATGGAGAAAATGACGACGCCAAGCAAAAGCAACAGCAATATAACCCTACCTCCCCATTTAAATCGTTGCCACCTGCCGGGCGAGCTGGTTTGAAATATCTGCCGTGTGGAATGAGGTTTCGAATTGCCTGTCATAGATTAGTAAATGTCCGGATTGATGTCTGTCCTTCGGACGACGGACCTGTGGTCCGTATTGGCAAAGTTCCCGCCAACCAGGTATATATCAAAAATCCGGTATTTGATTTAACTGGGATTTATAAAAAATTGTCAGTAATCAAGCTCCAGCTTTAGACGATCCTTCAGCTCTTTCACCAGGGGGTATTGCTCAACGATCTGCAAGAACTGTTCCCGGGTATTCAGGGGTCTTTCTACGGGTTCCTCCGTATCAGGCCTCTCTTCTACGATGACGGTAAAGGAGATCGCCCTGTTGGCAAATTCTTTTTGCAGGAATTCCGACAAAGTGCGTTTCTCCTGCTCGATGAATTTTTGTTCGAGATTGTTGCTGGTGACCACTTCAAAATTACTCGCGTCCAGGATCCTTAAAGCAGCCATCTCCAGGCTTTGTACGGCCGGGTTCTTATTTTCCCGCAATTGCCGGGCATAGGTAGCCCAGGCTTTTGCCAATGCGTCTGTTTCCAGCGGCCGGATCTGCGTTTCATTGTTTTGCAGACGGGAAGAGAATTGCTGTCTGATCTTTGATAAAGAGCCCAGAGAAGCGCCACCCGCTGGCTTTACACCTGCTTCTACTATTAGTTTGGCGCCTTCGGCGCCATTGCCAGAAGGGCGATCCTGGCTGGCAGGCGTGGGGGCGGGGACGGAAACTTTTGGCTCCCGCGGAGCGGACGATCCTGTTGACGGGACTGTCTGCGGGGTGCTCCTGGAAACCACCGGCTCCATAGCCGGAATGTTCCGGAAGGATACGGGTCTTACGGATTCAAGCGCTTTTTTTTTGCCGGCCGGCTCTGCTGTCAACTGAAGGGCCTGTCCCAGGTAGGACAGCTTGATCAGTGCCAGCTCCACATGCAGCCGTTTGTTACGGGCTCCTTTATAGTTGATCTCGGCTTCATTCAATACATTGAGGGCGCTGATAAGCCAGGCGGCATCCACTGCCTTGCCCGCAGCGATATATTTGTCCCGGAAGCTTTCGACAACTTCCAGGAGGGATGCTACTTTCTCGTCCTTGCATACCAGGAGGTTCCGGATGAACTCTGCCAGCCCATTCAATACCAGGTCGCCTTCGAAACCTTTCCGGTTGATATCGTCATAGACGAGGAGGGCGTCCGACAGCTGCTGTTGCTGCATGGCTTCCAGGAGCTTGAAATAATAGTCCGCATCCAATATATTCAGGTGCTCCAGCGTGTTCTTATAGCTGAGCTCGCCATTGGTGAAGCTGACGATCTTATCCAGTATGCTCAACGCGTCCCGCATACAGCCTTCGCTCTTCTGTGCGATGACCTGCAGGGCTGCCTTCTCGGCCGTTATATCTTCTTTATTGCAGATGTCCTGTAAGTGTTCCACTGTGTCAGCCGTAGTGATCCGCTTGAAATCGAATATCTGACAGCGGGAGAGGATGGTGGGAAGTATCTTGTGCTTTTCCGTAGTAGCCAGGATGAAAATAGCATAGGAGGGCGGCTCTTCGAGGGTCTTGAGGAATGCATTGAAGGCGGAAGAGCTCAGCATGTGCACTTCATCGATGATATATACCTTGTACTTACCGGCCTGCGGGGCAAACCTCACCTGTTCTACCAGGGTCCGGATATCGTCCACGGAATTGTTGCTGGCGGCATCCAGCTCATGGATGTTCAAAGAAGTGCCTTCGTTGAAAGAGACGCAGGAATGGCACTTATTGCAGGCCTCCCCGTATTGGTCGGGGTTTTCGCAGTTGATGGTTTTTGCCAATATACGGGCGCAGGTGGTCTTGCCGACACCCCTGGGACCACAAAACAGGAACGCATGCGCTAACTGATTGTTTTTGATGGCATTCTTGAGTGTGGTGGTGATATGGGACTGCCCCACTACTGTTGAAAAATCCTGGGGCCTGTATTTTCTTGCCGAGACAATGAATTTATCCATGGTATACTTCTATAGCAAACCTACCACAAATACCAGTAATGGGCAAAAGCCAAAAAAAATTGTAAAAAAATTTGGATTATTTACAGTGTTAAGTATATTTGTGCTGTTAATTATTTGATATGGGAATTGCAGAAAGAAAAGAAAAGCAGAAACTCGAGATCCGCAAGCGGATACTGGAGGCCTCCATGAAGCTCTTTGTGGAGGAGGGTTTTAGCAATGTATCCATACGCCGTATAGCCGACATCATAGAATACAGCCCTACTACTATCTATCTCTATTTTAAAGATAAGGATGAAATATTCTACAACCTGCATGAAATGGGCTTTTTAAAGTTGCAGGAGATGAACAGGAACCTGGATGATATCCATAACCCGCTGCTGCGGCTTCATAAGATGGGAGAGAACTATATACAGTTTGGTCTGGAAAATCCTGAGTTTTATGACCTTATGTTCATCCAGCCGGAACCGATGGAAAAGCTGACGGAGATGGGCTGCGAGTGGGAGAATGGGGATGCGGCTCTCACGCGTCTGAGGGATACGCTGGTGGAATGCATGGAGAAGGGGTATATCGCCAAGACGGACCCCACAGTGCTGAGTCTTTCCATCTGGAGCACGGTACATGGGCTGGTGTCGCTGGCGACGAGGCAGCGGCTGGAAAAGCTGATACCGGAGAAGGAAAATGTATTACCAATGATCCGGCAATCCCTCAACTGGTTGATCAATACCCTGGATATTTCGGGGAAAGGAAAGTGATGTAGTGCGGAGGAGAATTGCGTATGTGCCCCGAGAGGGCCTTTTTTTCGGTCGATTACTTAACATTGTTAATAAAATTCACAACATCAATAAATTGAACATGATACCAAAGCTTATCACCTTTCTAAGTGGAATGCTGGTTGCCTTCGGCCTGGCGGCACAAGAACCTTCTTCCCCGGCCGGAAGGGGTGCGGCCGGCCCGGCCGTCTCTTCCGAGATCCTGGAAGGATATATCCGGATGGGGCTGGACAGTAACCTGGCCCTACGTCAGCGGAGCTTCGACCTGCAAAAGGCCCTGCTCGACCTGCAAAGAGCGCAATCCCTTTTTTATCCGCAGGCTGCGTTTAGCTCCCAGTATACGCTGGCCCATGGCGGCCGCAGCCAGGACATACCGGTGGGCGACCTGCTCAACGGAGTCTATTCCACGCTGAACCAGCTTACGTCCTCCAATAAATTCCCGCAGGTGGGCAATCAATCCATCCAATTCCTGCCCAACGATTATCATGACACAAAGATGGAAGTCACACTGCCCCTGATCAACACCGATCTGCAACACAATCGTCAGGTCAGCAGTGAAATGATCAATACGCGGCGCGCCGATCTGGATGTCTACAAGCGGGAGCTGGTACAGCATATCCGCCAGGCTTATTATCAGTATCTGCAAGCCGACCGGGCGGTGGGCATCTATACTAACGCGCTTGGACTGGTAAAGGAGAACAAACGGGTGAGCGAAAAATTTGTGGAGAACAGGATGGCCACCAAAGAGATCGTGTTGCGTGCCCAGGCCCAGGTCAGCCAGGTAGAATCATCACTCATCGAAGCCAGGAACGGACAGCGCAATGCCGCAGCATATTTCAATTTCTTACTGAACAGGCCATTGGATACGGAGATACGAACCGATGAAAGGCTGTTTGCCCTGCAGACGGATACCTCGGGTTCCGGCGCGTCGTCCGGGGTGGGTGTGGAAACTGCCGCACTTCGCCTGGCGCCGGGCATACCAACCGATCGCGAAGAACTGGCCAAGCTGAATAGCGTTCAGAAAATTTATGCTTCCAATCTGAAATACAACCGCCAGTATCTCGTCCCCAAGCTCAGCGCCTTCTACGATATCGGGTTCCAGGGTTTTGGCTTCAAATTCAATAACGAGCAGTTCTATCAGTTGGGAGGTGTACAATTGGTATGGCCTCTTTTTAAAGCAAATGATAACAAGTACAAGATCCGTCAGTCGGAGATAGATATGGAGGCCAGCCACGACCAGTACAAGGAGTTGACCCAGCAGCTGACGCTGCAGGTTCAGACCAGCGCCAATGACTACGCCTCCTCTGTCGAAGCATTGCAGTCCCTCGCGGATGAGGTGTCCAGCGCGCGGGAGACCTATCGCCTGGCCGAAAGAAGGTTCAAGGAGGGCAATGCCATTCAAATAGAGCTTGTCGATGCCCGGACACAGATGACGAGCGCAGAGCTCCGCTATTCGCTGGGTTGTCTCACGGTGCTGAACAGGGCCGCGGACCTGGAACGGGCGACGGCATCCTATAAATTCTGATCGCTTTATCATCGACCAACATATAAACAAGAAACTATAAACTAGAAGCCATGAACGCGAAATTACTTACAGCGCTACGTTTTCCCATCGCGGCATTGATCGTCTTTGCCCTGGTAAAATGTAGTGATAACAAAGCCGCCACTCATCCAAAGACAGGCGAAGATCCCATCCTGGTAAAACTGCAACCAGTGACCATGGGCAACTACAGTCGTAATCTTCAATATTCCGGATTGATAGCATCCAACGAGGAAGCCCATCTTTCTTTCAAGATAGGCGGTGTCATCTCCAGGGTCTATGTAAAGGAAGGGGACCATGTCTCAGCGGGTCAGCTGCTGGCGACCCTGGATCTCACCGAGATAGATGCGCAGGTCCAGCAAGCCTCTCAAAACCTGGAGAAGAACCGGCGGGACGAAGCGCGTGTCAGCAATCTTTACAGGGATACGGTTGCTTCGCTGGAACAGCTTCAGAATACACATACACAGGTCAGCGTAGCGACGGAAGCCTTGCGTATTGCCAAGTTCAATCAGCAGTATGCCCAGATACATGCCCCGGCCGGCGGCGTCATCCTGCAAAAACTGATGAGCGAGGGAGAAGTAGCTTCTGTCGGTAAGGACGTGTTCTTATTCAACGGTACGGAAAAGAACGAGTGGGTAGTACGTTTTGGCGTATCGGATCGCGACTGGGTGATCCTTAAGAAAGGAGATAAGGCTACTGTCTCTATCGAAGCGTATCCCGGGCAGACCTTTACCGGCATCATCACCAAGATGGCCGAAGGAGCCGATCCTGTCAACGGGACTTATCCGATAGAGGTCACCGTATCGCCTGCGGGTCACAAGCTGGCGCCCGGTCTCTTTTGCTCTCTGCAGCTGCAACCCTCTTCCAAACAATCGCTGACCATCATTCCCATCGAAGCGCTGGTAGAAGGTGATGGCAAGACCGGATATGTCTATACGCTGAACGCGGACCAGCGAACGGTGAAGAAAAATCCTATTCAGGTCGCCTTTCTGACAAAGAATAAAGTAGCCGTCAGCGGTGGACTGGATGGTGCGGGGCAGGTGATCACCGATGGCGTTGGCTATTTGACAGAGACCTCCATTGTAAAAGTTGTCCCCCAAGACACACGGGATGAACCAGGGGTTCATCGTCCGAAGGACAGACATTAAATCTAAAATAACTGTTATGCGAATCACCGATTTTTCAGTAAAGAACTATCAGTTCACGCTCATCGTATTTGTGATGCTGGCGGCCATTGGCGTGAACTCTCTCCTGAACATGCCCCGGGGCGAAGACCCGGATATACAGGCTCCTCAATTTTCCACCATCGTTATTTACCCCGGCACGAGCCCCAAGGATATGGAAGAACTGGTCGTGAACCCTATCGAAAAAAGGTTCAATGAGATGGATGACGTCAAACGGATCCGTTCGCAGATAGACGACGGTCTGGCTGTCATCAATATCGAGTTCAAATACGAGATGGACCCGGAAAAAAAATACCAGGATGTCGTCCGCGAGCTGGATGCCATCCGTCCGGACCTCCCGGCTGATGTGCAAAGCATCAAGGTGCAGAAGTTCACTCCTTCCGATGTGAATATCCTGCAGGTAGCTCTTACCAGCGAGACGACCCCTTATAAGGATATGGAGGAATGGAGCAAGAAGTTGAAAGAAAGGCTGGAGAAGATCAAATCGTTGAAGAATGTAGACAACTGGGCCTTCCCCAAGCAGCAGGTACGTGTATCGCTGAACCTGGAAAAGCTGGCCCAGAACAAGATACCGTTGAATGCCCTGCTCCGGGCCATACAGAGCGAGAATGTGAATATTCCTGCCGGCTCCGTCGAGATGGGCGCCAAAAAATTCAATGTAAAGACCAGCGGCGATTATAAGAATGTGGATGAGATCCGAAACACCATTGTCAGCAGCGCCGGCGGCAAGATCATCTATGTAAAGGACCTGGCGGATGTGGAGTTCAGCTACGAGGAGCAGAATTATATCGGCAGGCTCAACGGCAAGCGTGCTGTCTTTGTCACTGCCAGCCGCAAGTCCGGCACCAATATTTTCGCTGTTGAAAAAGAGATGGAACCTGTCCTGCAGCAGTTCCAAAAGGAATTGCCTCCTTCTATTGTGTATGAAAAAAGCTTTAACAATGCGGAGAGCGTGCGTACGCGTCTGGGGCATTTCGGGATGGATTTTGCCATCGCCATCTTTTTGGTCCTGCTGACTCTGTTGCCGCTGGGGCCCCGTGCATCCATCGTGGTGATGATCTCCATTCCTCTTTCGCTGGCTATCGGGCTTTTTTTACTGGACCTTTTTCATATCACCATCAATCAGCTGAGCATTGTGGGCATGGTGGTGGCGCTGGGGCTGCTGGTGGATGACAGCATCGTGGTGGTGGAAAATATCGAACGTTATTTGCGGTTGGGCTATGGGCGCAAGGAAGCCGCTATGGCTGCTACCCGCCAGATAGGTCTGGCTGTGCTGGGCTGTACTGCTACGCTGATATTTGCTTTTCTACCGTTGATGTTCTTGCCGGAAGGGGCGGGGGATTTTATCCGCAGTTTGCCTGCAGCCGTGGTCACTACCGTGCTGGCTTCTCTTTTTGTATCGCTCACTATTGTGCCTTTTCTCTCCAGCCGTATACTCAGTGGACATGAGCATCCGGAAGGTAATTTTTTCCTCCGTGGACTGAAGCGATTTATCAATGGCTCCTATCGCCGGCTGTTGCATGCGGCCATCGCCCGTCCTGTGGTTACGCTGCTGGTGGCGCTGGCGATCTTTGTGGGCTGTCTGTTCCTGGTGCCGGTGGTAGGTTTTAGCGTCTTCCCCGCCAGTGAGAAACCCATGTTCCTCGTCAATATCGAAACTCCGCTGGGAACCAGCCTGCCTGCGACGGACTCCATTGCCAAATGGGTGGAGCTGGAGGTTCGGCAGCTGCCTGACCTGAAGAATTATGCTACCAATGTCGGCCGGGGTAATCCTCGTATCTATTATAATGTCATCCCGCAGAATGAGGTCAGCAACTATGCCCAGCTTTTTATACAGTTGAAGGAAACGCCTCCCGTGAAAAAGAGACAGCTTATCGACATGCTGCGTCAGAAATTTTCCGCTTATCCCGGTGCGCGTATCGAAGTAAAGGATTTCGAGCAGGGGCCGCCGATAGAGGCGCCGATTGCCATCCGCCTGTTCTCGGAGGACCTGGATACGTTGCGGAGTATTGCCTTCCGGGTGGAGGACCTGCTGAAACGGACACCCGGCACCTTGTATGTAAAGAATGAGCTTACTACCCTGAAGACCGATATCAAAGTTAAAGTGAATAAGGAAAAGGCGGGCATCCTGGGTGTGCCGGTAAACGAGATAGACCGTACCGTCCGGCTGGCCATCGCGGGTCTGGATATCGGGAAATTCAGAAAGGACAATGCGAATGACGATGACTACAGCATCAATGTATGTTTGCCCAGGGCGCAGCGTCAATCCCTGGATGCACTGGATAAAGTGTATGTGGGAGCGTACAATGGCAACTCTATTCCTTTGAGCCAGCTGGCCGACGTGCAGTTCCAAAGCAGTCCTACGAGCATTCATCATTATGATAAGGATCGATATACGACTGTCACCGCCTTTGTACAAAATGGGTATAACACTACCCGTGTAACGGATGAGCTGCTGAAGCAGCTGGATAGAATGAGCTTTCCCAAAGGAGCGTATTACAAGGCTGCCGGCGAGGTGGAGAGTAAGCAGGAGAGCTTTGGAGGTCTTGGCACCATCATCCTGATCACGGTCTTTGGCATACTCGGGATACTGATCCTGGAGTTCAAGACCTTCCGGGGGACGCTCATCGTTCTTTCCGTTGTGCCGCTGGGTATCATCGGTGCGGTGCTGGCGCTGCTCTTCTCCGGGAATACTTTTTCCTTTGTGGCTGTGATTGGGATCATTGCCCTGGTGGGGATCGAGGTGAAGAATTCCATATTGCTGGTGGATTATACCGATCAACTGCGGAGGGATGGGAAAGGGTTGGATGAGGCGATACAGGAGGCGGGTGAGACGCGTTTTGTGCCTATCATATTAACGACATTGACGGCTATCGGGGGGCTGATACCGTTGGTGGCGGAGAATAATCCGTTGTATTCGCCGCTGGCGCTGGTGATCATTGGCGGGTTGCTGAGCTCGACGATACTCACGAGGGTGGTGACGCCGGTGTTGTATAAGCTGCTGGCGCCGAAGATCGTGGGGGCGACTGCCGCCGGGGCGGGGGCTGAAGCCGGGGCCGGACCATTGATTGGGGCGCCTGCTGTTGCCGGCTGATGTATCTTTGCCCACATGTCTGTGCAACAAGTAAAAGAACAAGGGTTTTGTATCCTCGAGCATGTTTATTCGGGTGAGGAAGTACAACGTATCATAGAAAAGATCGAAGGGGTTGATCCGGTGGGACCTGCATTCCGGAAGACCAGCGATCTTTTTGCCATCAGGAGGTTCCTGCATGTTGTTGCGGATGTCGGGCCGTTGATCTTTACTCCGGCGTTGCAGACCATTATAAGCTCTTTTGGGCCGGACTTTTTTCCTGTGAAGTCCATTTATTTCGATAAGCCCGGAGGTTCCAACTGGTTTGTCGCCTATCATCGGGACCTGACTATTTTGGTGGATAGGCGGGTGGAGTATGAGGGGTATAGTGGCTGGACTGTGAAGGAGGATAGGTTTGGGGTGCAGCCGCCGGTGGATGTTCTGGAGAATATTTTTACTATTCGGATCCATCTGGATGATACGGATGAGAGCAATGGGGCTTTGAGAGTGGCGCCCGGGAGTCATTTGGAGGGGGTGGTTCGACCTGAGTTGACTGACTTGTCGGAGGAGCAGGTATGTAGGGTGCCGAGAGGCGGCGTGATGATCATGAAGCCATTGCTGTTACATGCTTCTGGGCGTACTGTGAGTGAGCGGAACAGGCGGGTGATACATATCGAATTCAGCAATCGGGCCCTGCCGGGTGGGTTGGAGTGGGGGGAGAAAAAAGAGACCGTCTGAAGACGGTCTCGCAGTAATGTCCAGAAGTACGATGATCTTTGGCTTTTTCTGGATGATAGGATCTTAAACAGCTTTAGATTTTCACCGGCCTTTCCGGATATTGGATTTTTCACTCCTATTTATGCATCAGGTAAAGACCTGTTGCAGTGTATCTTTAACGTAGTTTGTATGGCATAGTCCGTGCCGGAAAGAACAGGCTTCTAAGTCAAGTCCTTATGTAGAACTTTTACTATAAGGGAATCTCAAGAAAGGAAATTATTCCCATAAAGGGAACTTTCGAGAGTGTGAATTGTCCGGCAGGGCTACACCAGGGGATGCCGCTTGAACTCCTTACCCCTGTCGAAAAGGTAGCGGTAGGTAGTCAATTTACGGCTGATAAAGGTCTCCCCCAGGGTCTTGGCGATATTGACCATTTTGGGGTTGAAGTCCCCGATCCATTGCATCTCGAGATAGGTGTATGGGGTCTTTGGCTGGATGATCCTGGCCGACTCGCCGATGATATAGGCATCTACTCCTTTCCCCTGGAATTCCGGTATGGTAGCAAAGACCAGCCCGGTGAAATAATGGCAGGCGCCTCTATATCTGAGCCAGAGGAACCGGAGCTTTTGCAGGAGGCCGAACTTGCCATTAAAGTGTTTGAAGTATTGATTCAGGTCGGGAATATTGATAAAAAAGGCGATGGGTCTGTCTTTGTGATAGGAGAACCATACGATCCTTTCATCCATCAGGGGCTTCATCTTTTTAAAGAGGGCCATGACCTGCTCCTTTCTCATCTCTTTCAGCCCTCCGTGGCCGGCATAGGCTCCATTGTAAATAGCGACAAAATCGTCCGCATATTTCTCCAGCCGGGATTTTTCGATCATGTGTGCACTATAGTCGGGGTCGGCAGCCAGGGTGGCGTGTCGTTGTACGATCTTATTGCTTACCGGTCTCTTAGGGTCGAGACCAAAGCATAATTGATTGTAAAAGGGCCTGAAGCCATAGTTTTCCAGCAATTCCTTGTAATAGGGCGGGTTGAAGTTCATTCCGTAGGGAGGCTCTTTAAAACCTTCCACCAGGCAACCCCACCATTTGTCCCGTTCGCCAAAATTGATGGGGCCGTCCATGGCTTCCATACCCTTTTGGGCGAGCCAGTGCCGGGCTACGTCCAGCAGCATATCCGCTGCCTGCTGGTCGTCGATGCAGTCAAAAAACCCGATGCCTCCAACGGGCACATCATCTCCTTTATTCTTATAACGCTTGTTTACGAAAGCTGCGATCCGGCCGATGAGCCGGCCTTCACTGTCCTTTAGCACCCAGCGGGTGAGCTCCCCGTGCCGGAAAGCTTTGTTCTTTTCCGGATCGAAGACTTCCCGGATCTCGGCGTCGATGGGACGGATATAACCGGGCACATTGCGATTGAGCTCTACGTTCACCCGTATGAAATCCTTTTCAAGTGCGGGCGTATTGACGGATAGTAATTGCATAATAAAAGTGCGGGAATTATTCTTGCCCGAAAAATAGCCCAATTCCCGCATATGGCTAAAGTCTGTCCTTCGGACGAACCGCCTCCGGCGGTTCCAGATAAAATGCAAATTTAGCCTTTGGAGGCAAGCCATAAAAGTTCAAACAGTTTTTTGGACTTTGGGCTCCTGCCCTTACCTTTGCAGCCAAAATTAAAAGCTCCTTATATATGGCAAGTACCGGTAAGATCAAGCAAATCATCGGCGCTGTAATCGATGTGCAGTTCGAGGGAAAACTCCCTGAAATATATAATGCATTGGAACTGAAGCGTTCCAATGGCGAAAAACTGGTGTTGGAAGTTCAGCAGCACCTGGGAGAGGACAGCGTTCGTTGTATTGCCATGGACGGTACAGAGGGTTTGGTACGCGGGTTGCCAGTCGAAGACACCGGCGCCGCTATTGCCATGCCTACGGGAGAAGCTATCAAAGGGCGTCTGTTCAATGTGACCGGCGATCCTATCGATGGATTGCCTGCCGTCTCCAAGGCAAATGGCCGTCCTATTCACAGCAAGCCCCCGGCCTTCGAAAATCTGAGCACCAGCACCGAGGTATTATATACGGGTATTAAAGTAATCGACCTGATCGAGCCCTATGCAAAGGGTGGTAAGATCGGTCTGTTCGGTGGCGCAGGTGTCGGTAAGACCGTACTTATCCAGGAGCTGATCAATAACATCGCCAAGGCATACTCCGGATTGTCCGTGTTTGCCGGTGTGGGTGAGCGTACCCGTGAGGGGAATGACCTGATGCGTGAAATGATCGAAGCCGGCATCATGAAGTACGGCGACGATTTCAAACATAGCATGGAACATGGCGGATGGGACCTGAACAAGGTCAATATGAAGGAACTGTCCGACTCGAAGGCGACCTTTGTATTCGGGCAGATGAACGAGCCTCCCGGAGCGCGTGCCCGTGTGGCCCTCAGCGGTCTGACCATTGCCGAGTACTATCGTGATGGAGATGGCAAGGGACAGGGACGTGATATCCTCTTCTTCGTAGACAACATCTTCCGTTTCACCCAGGCGGGCTCCGAAGTATCGGCCCTGTTGGGACGTATGCCTTCCGCGGTAGGTTATCAGCCGACCCTGGCTACCGAGATGGGTCTCATGCAGGAAAGGATCACTTCTACCAAGAATGGTTCTATCACCTCCGTACAGGCGGTATACGTGCCTGCGGATGACCTGACCGACCCTGCTCCGGCTACGACCTTTGCCCACCTGGATGCTACGACCGTACTTAGCCGTAAGATTGCCGACCTTGGTATCTATCCGGCTGTTGATCCCCTGGATTCCACTTCCCGTATCCTGACTCCCCTCATCGTCGGGGATGCGCACTATAACACCGCCAACAGGGTTAAGCTGATCCTGCAGCGTTATAAGGAGCTGCAAGACATCATCGCGATCCTTGGTCTGGATGAATTGAGCGACGAAGATAAAATGACCGTTGCCCGCGCCCGTAAGGTACAGCGTTTCCTGTCCCAGCCCTTCCATGTGGCTGAGCAGTTCACTGGTCTGAAAGGTGTGCTGGTTCCCATCGACGAGACTATCCGTGGTTTCAATATGATCATGGATGGTGAAGTGGATGAATATCCTGAAGCGGCTTTCAACCTGGTAGGTAATATCGATGATGCTATCGAGAAGGGTAAGAAGCTGCTGGCACAGGCTCAAGGTTAATTGGGTCGGCACCGGCCAATGGTCAGGACAAAGTTTAAATCGTAAATACTAATGAATCTCGAGATATTAACACCCGAAAAGAAGTTATTCAGCGGCGATGTGTATGGTGTGCAATTGCCAGGCGTGTCGGGCCTTTTTGAAGTATTGGAGCAGCATGCTCCTCTGGTCAGCGCCCTGAAGGCAGGGAGGGTGAAAGTGTTAAAGGATAATAAAAGTCACCTCGCGTACTTTACGATCCAAAGCGGATTCGTAGAAGTCATCCACAATAAAGTGACCGTTTTGGTTGAAGGCGCTGTACCTGTTGAAACGAAGTAACGCCTTAACACGCGCGGTCCATTACCCGAAGAAAGAATGTTAGTTTTATATGCCCCCAGTTTACACTGGGGGCTTTTATTTGGCGGCCGATTGTTAGCCCACTGTTAAAGTCCAAACGGGCTTTAAACCAAGGCATCCTATTTGCATCTATAGTGCTGTAACGTAACAATTTCCACAAATTTTTTAAAACAGCACCGATCATGAAAACAATAGGATGGTTGATGGGAGGAGGGTTGCTGACAATACTTGCCTTTGGAAGCTGCCGTAAGGATCCTTTGAACAACCTCACTAAAGATGAATCGCGTATCTATATCACCAATTATGATACGACAGCCAATTTTTCCAGCTATAAAACATTCAGCGTCACCGATTCGGTAGATGTTATTCAGGACAACCAGCTGTATGGACGTGCGCTGTCATCCTATGACAGCTTGTTGCTGGGCGCTATAAGCAGCAGTTTGCAGCAGCGGGGCTATCAATTGGTGGCAAAGGGGTCCTCGCCCGACCTGGCCGTGAATGTCGCCAGGGTCTATAATACCAGCACTGGTATCTTTAGCTATGGAGATTATTGGAATGACTATGGCAGCTTCTGGGACCCTTATTATTGGGGCTACGGAGGATATGGCTATTATCCGCCGTATTATGCGGTAGGGGTATATTCCATTACCAATGGCGGTCTTGAGATAGACCTGCTGGACCTGAAGAATGCATCTGCCAACGGCAATAAGATCAAGACAGTGTGGACGGGGCTGGCGAGAGGCGAGGAGGTATTCCGTCAGGCCAATGCAGCGTCGGAGGTCCAAGCCCTGGTGGGGCAGTCACCCTATCTTAAACAATAATCAAGCAAGCAAGGAGGTATAAGATGCGTACATTATTAAAATATGGGGGGATGGCGACGCTGATAGTGTTATTGAGCTGTCCGGCCCTCCACGCTCAAAATTATCTGAATGTGACGGTGGGGTATGGTGTGAATTTTCCTACGGGTTCTTTTAAGGATTATGTAACCCATCCGGCGTATAAGGGATTCAATGCAGGTCTGGCCTATCCCCTGAATGATCGATTGAGCCTGGGATTGAGCTTTGGATACAACGACTATTATCAGAAGTATCCCCGCCAGACCTATCATGATGGGGCAGGTACGACAGTATCGGCTGTGGTAAGCAATTCTGTTCAGCAGATACCGGTGTTGCTGACAGCTAATTATACATTGATGAAAAAAGGATTTATCCGGCCTTATGTAGAAGGGGGGGCGGGTGTGAATTTCGCTACATTCGACCAGTACCTGGGAGAATTCGATTCCCCGCATTCCAAAGCCAATTGGGCATTGAAGGGAGGGGCTGGCTTTTATATTCCTTTGAGCAGCTATTCACCGACGGCTATCAAGATCGGCGGCAGCTACAACTACGCGCCATTCAACAGCGATGGAGTGCAGCATTTGGATACCTGGGGTATCGAGGCGGGGGTCCGGTTTGCCATTCATTAGTGGACCGCTGGCATGGAGCTTAAAAACCCCTTCGGGGGTTTTTTAATTTAGCTGTGGATCGATGGGGAAATTGATCATGATCTCATAGTCTCCGCCCAGATGACGGAGCGCCTCCTTCCATATCTCATCCGTCTGTTTATGGAATACCAATTTACGGCTGGCCTGTACCGTTAGCCATGATTTTTCCTTCAATTCATCGGCAAGCTGACCGCTGCCCCAGCCGGAATATCCAATGTAGAAGCGTATTTTGGAGATATCGATCTCGCCCGCGCGTATCAGGTCTATGGCTGTCTCGAAGCTGCCGCCCCAAAAGACGCCATCGATGATCTCGTATCCTCCGATGATCTTATCGGGATACTGATGCAGAAAATGGATCGTATCCATCTGCACGGGTCCGCCTAAAAAAACAGGTAATTTCAGGTCGTCCAATCCACTGACCAATTCATTCAATGTGTAGTCGTAATTCTTATTCAGGACAAATCCAAAGCTTCCCTCGTCCTGGTGTTCGCAAAGGAACACGACGGTCCGCATGAAATTCGGATCTTTAAGGAATGGATCTGCGATCAACAATATGCCAGGTGCCGGGCTCTCCATATGGACTAAATTAAGTATTTATGGGAGATAACAAAATCCGATTATTTCCACAGCGACTCCAAAGCCGAAAAATGCCGGAAATTGCGGGAAGAATGTCCGGAAAACGGGGCTCGGGAGTAGCGGGCACCTGGCGCAAGGGAGAGCGGAGAACCTGCGGTTTTTAGCACGAAATCCCCTTTCTTTGTGAAACCTTCGTTAAATAGCTGGCCCGGCGGGGCACGGAAGGGGCCTATCCTTTGACCTTTTGAATATCTTTATAGTTGGGCCCGATGACTGGTCCGATACATAAAAGCAATTTGGTTTGAAAAAAATTTTTCCCATTATTTTTCTTCTGATCTCACTGTCCCTCATTGGTATTATATATATCCAGATCAACTGGTTGTTTACCATGGTGGAGAACAGGCGGGAGCTGTTGAAGCACAAGCTTATCGATGCCATGAATGACGTGGGGCATCAGTTGGTAGAGCAAAGAGGCAGCTCTCCCAATTTCAAAACGTTGCGGCTAAAACCGGGCCTGACCTGGCGGCCTTCCGACCAGTTCATGTTGGAGCTGATGCGTCCACCTACCATTGCCGAGAAATTTACGCCCGAGGATATCGCTGACAAATTGAGAAAGTCCTTCAATATACATGGTCTAAAAGATACCAAATTCGAATTTGCCGTCTCTGCGGATCTGGGTACGGGAATGTCTTTCCGGCCTCCGGAGATACGCTCGCCCAATTACTTCAAAGAGCTGGAGGATTCCGTACATAATTGGGCGGCCTATTACCCTCTTCAGGCTCCCGAGAATGTGGGTGTGGGAGAAACCATACCCGACGAGCTGCTGGTGGTTGTCATCCCTGACTTCCGAAACATCGTGCTGAGCCAGATGCGGTGGATGATCGGGGGCGCTATTTTCTTTACCATCATCATCATTGCCGCTTTTTATGTGACGGTGAGAGCGCTGCTCCGGCAGAAAAAGCTGAGTGAAATAAAGAACGACTTTATCAACAACATGACCCATGAGTTCAAGACGCCTCTGGCTACTATTTCCCTGGCGGTGGATGCGTTGAAGAACGAAAAGGTGATACAGGACAGGCAGAAATCGGAGTATTTCACCGGCATCATCAAGGAGGAGAATCGCCGGATGAACAAGCAGGTGGAGACGATATTGCAGGCATCGCTGCTCGACCGGCAGGAGCAACAGCTGAATCGGACGCCCATCCGTGCGCACGAGATCATACAGGAGGCCATGGAAAATTTCCAACTGCAGCTGGATGGGAAGGGAGGACGGTCGGAATTGCAGCTCAATGCAAAGAGTGACCTGATCAGCGCGGATGAAGTACATTTTACCAACCTGATATCCAATCTCATCGACAACGCGATAAAATATTCAAAAGACAATCTTTTCATACGGATCACTACCCACAGCACTGCCAAGAGCCTGATCATACGCATCGAGGACAATGGCATCGGTATGAGCAAGGAGACGCAGCGGCGTATCTTCGAGAAATTCTACAGGGCTCATACGGGTAATATTCACAATGTCAAGGGGTTTGGCCTGGGACTTAGCTATGTCAAGACCATCGTGGAAGCCCATCAGGGTAAGATCAAGGTGGACAGCATGGTAGGTAAGGGCACGACCTTTACGCTGGAATTTCCGCTGAAGGCGGAAGAGGATTAGGCGCGAGACCTTTCCGGCCAGAACTTAGGGCAAGAGCAGACACCCATCTCCATAGCTAAGGAAGCGAAATGAATGCTCCAGGGCATAGTCGTATACTTTTTTCCAATCTTCTCCGATCAGTGAGGCGACCAGCAGCAGCAAGGTCGATTCGGGCTGGTGAAAGTTGGTGATAAGTCCTTTTGCGATGCGCCATTTATATCCCGGTGTGATCAGTAATTGTGTACGGGTGATCAGCTGGGACAGATCATGTCTTTGCATCCATTCCAGCAAGGAGGTGAGCGCTGTTTCCGGGCTGGTAGTCCGGGACGGGAGCTCATATGCATCCCATTGATGTACTGTGAGCTCTTCCGGGGAGATGGATGGATCTTGTGCGGCTTTCAGCCCAAGCCAGTAAAGACTTTCGACGGTACGGGCAGAGGTGGTGCCTACCGGAATGACAGGACTGCCCAATGCATTCAGGAGCGTGGCAATCGTATCCCTGGTGACGGAGATCCATTCCACGTGCATCATATGATCCGAGAGGGTGGGTGTTTTTACGGGAAGGAAGGTCCCTGCTCCTACATGCAGGGTGACGAAGGTGCGCCGGATATCTTTTGCTGCAAGGCTGTTGAAAACGGTGTCGGTAAAATGCAGGCCTGCCGTAGGCGCTGCCACCGACCCGTCGTGCCGGGCATAAATGGTCTGGTAGCGTTGGTTGTCGGAGGCTTCTGCCGGTCGGCGGATATAGGGGGGAAGAGGAATTAGCCCGGCCTGATGGAGAAGTTCGGCAAAGGTCAGCTCTGCGGGCGTCCAGGATAGCTCGATGAGGAAAGCGTCGTCCTCTTTGCCGAGATAGACAGCCGATAAATTTATTTTGGAAGATGCTGCCGATACTATTTCCTTGTGGAGGACTTGGCCCGGTTTCCATTTGCTGGCTCCTCCGATGAGACATTTCCAGCGTACGCTGCCCTTTTGCATCATTGCCGAGGCTATGCCTCCATATTCTGCCGGCGGCTCCAGGCAGAAGAGCTCGATCTGTCCTCCTGTGGGTTTGCGGAACAGGATCCTTGCCTCGACGACCTTTGTGTTGTTGAATACGAGCAGGGACCCGCCAGGAATATGATCAACGATATGTCTGTAGATGTCCTCGGTGATGTTACCTTTTCTATAGACCAGCAATTTGCTTGCATCTCTTTCGGCTAATGGGTAGTGCGCGATCAGCTCTGCCGGGAGCGAGTAGGTGTATGCCGCGATAGAAATATTTCGTGGATCCATATTTTTGGACGGCCAACTGCCGTCGGGTTGATCCGGCAAAATTATTGATATTTGATGGAACGTATGACAGATAGTCAACTGGAGCAGGCTGTTGCTCACAATCACGCGCAATTATTCTACCGCAATGCCATTGCCCGGGGTGGAGAGGTCCGGACTGCGGGGGACATCAACTATACGTATGATGGCAGGGATTTTCAGTCGATGATCGCATTTCCAAGCCTGGATGAAGCAACAGCCGATGAGCAGCTGGATGAGATGATGGCCTGGTATCGTGAGCACCCTACCAAAGGTTTAGGGTGCTGGTCTCTTGCCCCTCCGCTGCCGGCCGATCTGGGTGCGAGGCTGCTTGCGAGGGGTTTCCAGGATGGCTGGCGTCCCTGCTGGATGGCCATGGAGCTGGTCGATCCGGGACAGGAGATGTCTGCACAACTACAGATCGTTGCAGACAATTACTTATCGCTGTATCATTTAAAGGACATTCCTTATACCGGGGAGCATGGCGCCGTCAGCCCCATGCTGATGAAAGAGCATCCTGAGCTGACCCAACAGTTCATCGCTTTGCTGAATGGAAAGATCGTGGGGCATTCATCCATATTTTTTACGACCGGTGAATACGGGGTGGCCGGCCTTTACGATGTGGCGGTGGCGCCTTCGGTCCGGGGAAGGGGTATCGGGAGGGCGATGGTGCGGGCGGCATGTGTTTATGCAAGAACCAGGGGATATCGCTATGCGGTGTTGAATGCGACCGGTCGCCGGATGTACGAGCAGGTAGGTTTCCGGCATATTGGGGATGGGATGACGTGGTGGTGGTTCCCCCGGTGAGGGGGCTGTTATCGGGTCGGGAGCCGGGGTTTAACGGTTTTTGACGGGCACCACCAGCTTGAGCCCGCTCCACTGTTCACTGACTGCACATACCTTTATGTCTACCAATCCATTCTGCGTGGCATAATCCCGGATGATATTTTCATTAAGGTCGGTGGGGATGCCGGCGCTGATCTTATACCAGGACACCCAGATGACGATGCTTGTATTCTTCGACCAGAGCGGCTTCAGGGTTGTCATGTCTTTTTCAAATATTTTCCGGGATGCTGCGAAGAGATGGACCCAGTCTGGTGTCTCTGTCTCGCGGGGCCGGCAGAGCTGAGTAGAAAGATCGGCTTCCAGGAGACCGAAGTAATTGTCGGGCGGGTGGAGGAGGAGCACTTTTAGTGCGGGAGTGAGACCCAGTTTTTTTATCAGAGAAGTTCCGGAGTAACCTGCCGAGGCCATACTATAAGGATTTTGCTTTTTCCACACTCAAACCGCGGTTTTCCACGGGTTATCCACTGCAATTCACACTCCCATCACGAATCTATGCGTCGCCAGGAGGCCTAATTCCACCTCACTTCCTCTGGCTCAAGGTAATACACTGCTGTGGAAAAATTAAATTTTTCAAATTTCCCCGATTTGGTGGGAAAAAGTGTTATTTTGTGTTAGTTTTAGTATAATTTGATTCAACTCCTCATAAATGATTGGTTTTCTGGGCGAATACGAAGCTACACTGGACTCAAAAGGTCGCTTCTTGCTCCCGGCTGGCTTATCAAAGCAGTTGCCGGAAGAGGGAACCACGCAATTTGTTGTGAACAGAGGGTTTGAAAAGTGTCTAAGCCTCTATCCCATGAAAAGCTGGGAACCCATTTTCGCTAAGATCAGCCAATTGAATGATTTTGACCCCGAAGTTCGGCAATTCAGGAGATATTTCCTGAATGGTGCCACGATGGTAGAATTGGATACTGCGGGACGGTTGTTGGTTCCGCAAAACCTGAAAGAGCATGCCGGCCTCGCGAAAGACATTGTGCTGGTAGCCGCCGTTGACAAAATTGAAATCTGGGATAAAAGTAAGTACCAACAGTTCTTTGAATCTTTTTCACCGGAAGCATTCAGCAGCCTGGCCAAGCAGGTTATGAACCCGGGAGGGTTCACGCAATGACGGGGCGGGACGACCGGGGTGCGGGTAGTGATTATCATGTGCCCGTCCTCTATCATGAAGCGCTGGACGGGCTGGCGATACGGCCCGAAGGCGTTTATGTCGATTGTACTTTTGGCGGTGGTGGTCATTCCAGGGGGATTTTGGAAAGACTGGGTCCGTCGGGTAGATTGTACGCGTTTGATCAGGACAGCGACGCCCGGCAAAACCTGCCAGATGATGTCCGGATCGTCTTTCTGCCTCATAACTTCCGCCATTTGAGCCGGATGCTCCGTCTGCATCATGTCCAACAGGTCGATGGGATATTGGCCGACCTGGGTGTCAGCAGTCACCAGTTTGACCAGCCCGAGCGAGGTTTTTCCACGCGTTATACGGGCGATCTGGATATGAGGATGGACCAGCGGCAAACGCTGACGGCCTTTGATATTGTCAACACCTATTCGGAGCAACAGCTGCACAAGCTCTTCGAGCAATATGGGGAAGTGACCAATGCAAAGACCCTGGCCCGGACGATCGTATCCGTCCGTCGTCAAATGCCGTTGAAGACTATTCCGAATTTTAAAGCTGCCTTGAGCAGTGTGGTGAAAGGGAATCCCAATAAGTACTTTGCCCAGGTTTTTCAAGCCTTACGCATCGAAGTCAACGATGAATTGGGAGCGCTAAAGGAATTGCTGCAACAAATGCCCGCCCTGCTTCTGCCAGGCGGCCGTGCAGCCATCATCACCTTCCATTCGCTGGAAGATCGAATCGTCAAGAACTTTTTTAAGCGAGGCTCCTTTGAAGATGAAGACGGGCTTTTGGACCCATACGGGCAATCCAAGGCCAACCCCCTTTTGAAAGTCATCACCCGCAAGCCGATAACACCCGGTGAAAAAGAATTAAAGCTGAACCCAAGAGCCCGCAGCGCCAAATTGCGCGTAGCCGAGCACGTGTGAGGATCATCAATAATGAGCGATAAAGATCAACATACCAAGCCACGCTGGAAGCCTTCGTTGAGCTACCATTGGATCATGAAGAACATTGGTTTCTTCCTGTTCCTGGCGGCCCTGGCGGTGATCTATATCTATAATGGCCATTATGCCGACAAGATCGTCCGGGATATCAACCGGACCAATAAAGAATTAAAAGAGCTACAATACGAATACAAGACATTAAAAAGTGAAGTGATGTTCCGAAGCAAACAAAGCGAACTTGCCAAAGCCGTCGAACCTTTCGGATTGAAAGAGCTGACACAGCCGCCTGTTGTTTTGATCGACTCGACCGTCACCGCTCATAAATGAGATGGAAGTCAAACGCGACATATTGTGGAGGGTGTACTTATGCTTCATCGGCATCACGGTCTTGTGCCTGGTGGTGTTGGGTAAGGCGTTCTATATCCAGCGCGTTCAGGGCGCCTACTGGCGGGGCCTCAGTGACAGCCTGCACCAGAAGTTCATTGAAATGGATGCTGAAAGGGGTACGATCTACAGCGAAGACAGCAGCATGCTGAGCACTTCCATACCTTATTTCAATATCTACATCGACTTTGGCGCGGATGGTCTGCGGGAGAAGAATGGGAAGCGTTTTACGGAGAACCTCGATTCCCTTTCTCTTTGTCTGGCCTCGCTGTTTGGCGACCAATCCGTAACGGCCTATAAGAAAGAATTGCAACAGGGGTATCGTGCCGTTGACCGGTATTATCTCCTGCATGCCAATCTTAGCTTTGAGCAGTACAAGAAATTAAGAACCTTCCCGCTCGTGAGACAAGGAAGGAATAAAAGCGGCTTCATCGCAGAAGTCCAGCAAAAGAGGTTAAATCCGTTCGGCCTCCTGGCCAATCGTACCATTGGCCTGGCCAGGGCCAATGCCCAGAATGTAGGGCTTGAGCGTACCTATGATACGCTGTTGAAAGGACAAAGCGGGCGCCGGCTGGTCCGCTATATCGCCGGTGGCACTTATATCCCTGTGGAAGGGTATGAGATAGAGTCCGAGAATGGAAAGGACGTCGTCACCACCGTCGATGTAAATATCCAGGATATCGCTGAAAATGCGCTCCTGAAAGAAATGATCGCCAACGAAGCCGAGCACGGTACCTGCATTGTCATGGAAGTTGCTACCGGCAAGATCAAGGCCGTTGCTAACCTGGGGCGTCAGACAGACGGCTCTTACTGGGAGGACCTCAATTACGCTATCCGTGCTACCGAGCCGGGTTCCACCTTCAAGCTGGCGACTTTGCTGTCTCTGCTGGAAGACCACAAGGTGCATTTGACCGACAATCTCAACCTGGAAGGTGGCGTATGGAAGGTCGCCGGCAGGACCGTGTATGACTCCGAGCCGCATGACAACAACAGGACCTTTACCGTGAAAGAAGCATTCGAGATCAGTTCCAACGTTGGCATGGCCAAGCTGGCCTGGACCAATTATTCAGGCAATCCGGGCGCTTTTGTGGATCACCTGAAGAAACTGAGGCTGAACGAGCCTACGGGTGTGGACCTAGTGGGAGAAACGACACCAATTGTAAAGAACCCCAAGTCCCGTACCTGGAGCAATACGACGCTGCCCTGGATGGCCTTTGGCTATGAAGTGCTGGTAAGCCCTCTCCAGACCCTTACCCTGTACAATGCTGTAGCCAATAATGGCAGGATGATGAAACCCTACCTGGTCAGTTCCGTACAGGAATCGGGGATTACGATCAAAGAAAATGAGCCGAAGGCGCTTGTCGAAAAGATATGCAGCGACGCCACTCTTCAGCAATTGAAGGAATGCCTGAGAGGAGTGGTCTCGGAAAAGGAAGGGACCGCCCGGAAGATATTTGCCACCGCCTGGTATAAAGTAGCCGGCAAGACGGGCACGGCCCTGGTAGCCAATGGCAGCCGCGGCTATGCGGACCATATCTACCAGTCTTCTTTTGCGGGTTACTTCCCTGCGGACAATCCGAAGTACTCCTGTATTGTGGTGATAAAGAACAAGCCTTTTGCAAAAAATTATCTGGGAGCCCTGGTGGCAGGACCTGTGTTCAGAGAGCTGGCAGACAAATTGATGAGTGCAGAAGTAGGGCCGGCAGAGGTAGCCGGAAATAATTTTAAGAAAGACAGTGCTCAATTCTTTTACGCGGGCTCGACCCGTGATATGCGGGAGGTGGTGAGGACGCTTGGTGTGAATTATATCGACAGTACGGGAAAAAATGAATGGGCTCGTCTGTATGCTTCTAATTATCAGGCCGTGATGAACAGGCAGTCTGTTTCCAGGCAGACTATGCCGGATGTAAAAGGGATGGGACTGAAGGATGCGCTGTATCTCCTGGAAAGTGCGGATCTGAAGGTGGCTGTGAAGGGGCGGGGAAAGGTAAAAATGCAAAGTATTATACCCGGGTCATTGCTCAAGAAGAATGAAACCGTATCGATAGAATTAAACTAATGGCAAATCTGCAGGACATATTATACAAGGTGAGCATTCGCTCCGTCTACGGGGACATGGGCAAGGACGTGCATGACCTGCAGATGGACTCGAGGAAGGTGGGGCAGGGATCGCTTTTTATTGCGCAGAAAGGCACTCATACCGATAGCCATCAATTTATTCCCCAGGTCGTGGCTGCCGGGGCTGGGGTGGTGGTCTGTGAAGATGTTCCTGCCACGCGTGCGGAGAATGTAACCTATATACAGGTGGAGGACAGTGCGGCTGCGGCGGGTTATATAGCGCATAATTTTTATGGTCAGCCTTCCGAAAAGCTGAAGCTGGTGGGTGTCACGGGGACCAATGGCAAGACGACGATAGCTACCTTATTATATAAGCTCTTTAGTTCTTTGGGATACAAGTGCGGGTTGCTGAGCACCGTGCAAAACCATATCGGCGAGAGGGTTGTGGCGGCTACGCATACTACGCCCGATGCGCTGGCGCTCAACAGTCTGTTAAAGGATATGGTGGATGAGGGCTGTACCTATGCGTTCATGGAGACCAGTTCCCATGCCATCCATCAGCATCGGATCGCGGGACTTCATTACGCAGGGGGATTGTTCAGTAACATTACCCACGACCACCTGGACTATCATAAGACGTTTGATGAATATATCCGTGTGAAAAAGTCCTTTTTTGACTCGCTGCCTTCTGAGTCCTTTGCCATCTCCAATGCGGATGATAAAAGAGGCGGTGTCATGCTGCAGAATACGAATGCCAAAAAGTATTTCTATAGCCTGAAGACCATGGCGGACTTCAAGGGGAAGATACTGGAGAATAACCTCACCGGATTGGTCATGACCATCAACGACCAGGAGGTGCATTTCCGGCTGATCGGGGAGTTCAATGCGTATAATCTGCTGGCTGTCTATGGCGCCGCCGTTTGCTTAGGGCAGGATAAGAGTGAAGTGCTGCGTGCGCTGAGCACCCTTAGCGGAGCGGAAGGAAGGTTCGACTATATCATCTCTTCCAGGGATAGGGTCATCGGTATTGTAGACTATGCCCATACGCCTGACGCCTTGATCAATGTGCTGGCCACGATACAGAAGCTGCGGAAGGGGCATGAACAAATCATTACCGTAGTTGGGTGCGGGGGAGATCGTGACAAGACCAAGCGACCGCTCATGGGCGCCGCGGCCTGCGAGTACAGCGATAAGGCCATCTTTACTTCGGACAATCCCCGGAGCGAAGACCCCGGGCAGATATTGTTGGATATGGAAGAGGGGCTCAATACTGCGGCCAAAAGAAAGTATACCAAGATCGCTGACAGGAAAGAGGCTATACGTACGGCGATAAACCTTGCCAGGCCGGAGGATATTGTCCTCATTGCAGGGAAGGGGCATGAGAAATACCAGGAGATAAAGGGCGTAAAATACCCTTTTGACGATAAACAAGTATTACTGGAGATGTTCGAGCTGCTGGAGAAATAATCCGCGCCGGACCATAAACCAAGGATCAATATGCTGTATTCTTTGTTCGAATGGCTTAAGAGCGCCGGTATCAAAGTACCGGGTAGCGCCCTGTTCCAGTTCATCACGTTCCGCGTGTTGCTGGCCGTTCTGTTCTCTTTGATCGTGAGCATGATCTTTGGCAAGCGGCTGATCAACTTCCTGCTGAGGAAGCAGGTGGGCGAGACCGTGCGTGATCTGGGTTTGGAAGGTCAGCAGAAAAAGGCGGGCACTCCCACCATGGGTGGCTTTATCATCATCCTGGCGATACTGATCCCTACTCTATTGCTGGCAGATCTGCATAAGGTCTATATACGGCTGATGCTTTTCGCCACCGTCTGGCTGGGCCTGATAGGTTTTATCGACGACTATTTGAAGCTAAGGGCCAAGCGGATCGCCAAGGAGCAGGGTGTACCGTATAAAAAAGGAGATAAGGATGGGCTGGCGGGATGGTTCAAGGTATTGGGGCAGATCGTGCTGGGTGTCGTAGTAGGCGCTACATTGTATTTCAGCAGCAATACCACCGTATACCGGGAATATGTAGGCCAGACATTGCCGACGGATACGACGGGTTGGAAGACCGTGCAGTTGGGAAAAGAGAAAAAGCTGTTTGTTCCGGCCAAGGAGCCCATTACGTCCATTCCCTTTGTAAAGAACCATGAGTTCAATTATTCCAAGCTGCTACCGCAGGCTATGAGGGGGTTGTCCTGGATACTTTATATCGTCATCGTCATCTTTATCATCACGGCGGTGTCGAATGGGGCGAACCTGACGGATGGATTGGATGGTCTGGCCACGGGTGTCAGCGCCATCATCGGAGCCTGTCTGGGGATCTTTGCGTATGCCAGCGGCAACATCCGATTTGCCGAGTACCTGAACATCATGTATATCCCTAACCTGGGCGAGCTGTCCATCTTTATAGGAGCGCTGATTGGGGCTTGTGTTGGATTTCTCTGGTACAATGCGTTCCCGGCGCAGGTGTTCATGGGCGATACCGGCAGCCTCACGCTGGGGGGGATCATTGCCGCCCTGGCGATCATTGTAAGAAAAGAATGGTTGATACCTATATTCTGCGCTGTATTCCTCGTGGAAAACCTCAGCGTGGTCATACAGGTGACTTACTTCAAATACACTAAGAAAAAATACGGAGAGGGGAAGAGGGTTTTTTTAATGAGTCCCTTACATCATCATTACCAGAAACTGGGCTATCATGAAAGCAAGATCGTAACCAGATTTTGGATCGTAACGATACTGTGCGTGGCATTTGCCATAGCTACGTTGAAGATCAGGTAACTGAGTATGAAAAACCAATCCGTGGAGTACCCCGGTCGCGGGGAGCTCTTTAGCTGAAGAGATTGTGGTGCAGTAAGAGTCTATGCTTGTGAAAAACCCCCATACTCGGGGGAACCCGAGGTGCAGGACAGGAGGCCGGTCAATGACCGGATGTTGAACAATGAAGAAACGACTCGTCATATTAGGAGGAGGTGAGAGTGGTGTCGGCGCGGCTGTGCTGGCTTCCAAAGAGGGGTATGAGGTATTCCTATCCGATGGGGGGCCGTTGAAGGACAATTACCGAAAGGACCTCCAGCAGCTGGGTATCGAGTTCGAGGAAGGGGGGCATACGGAAGAGAAGATACTCAATGCCGACGAGGTCATGAAGAGCCCGGGGATACCCGATAAGCATTCGATGGTGAAGAAGATCAGGGCCAGGGGCATTCCGGTGATCAGTGAGATAGAGCTGGCTTACCGTCACAAGGGGGACAGCAGGATCATTGGCATAACGGGGAGTAATGGAAAGACGACCACCACTTCCATGATCTACCATATCTGCCGTCATGGGGGACTGGATTGTGCGCTGGTTGGCAATATAGGTTACTCTTTTGCGAGGCAGGTAGCAGAAGACCCGAAGCAATGGTATGTGGCGGAGATCAGCAGCTTTCAATTGGACGACATCGTTGAATTCAGACCCGATGTTGCCGTTCTGACCAATATCACTGAAGACCACCTGGATCGTTACGACTATAAGTTCGAGAACTATATCCGAAGCAAGTTCCGTATCACGATGAATCAGACGAAAGAGGATCATTTTATTTACAACGATGACGACCCTGTGATAAAAGAGTATTTAAACCGGGAGCCCATTCATTCTAACCCATTACCATTTACTATGCAACACGAAACCAACAAAGGAGGATTTATCAATAAGGGACAAATGCACATCGAGACAGGCAATGAGAAATGGCAAATGAGTATTTATGACTTTGCGTTGAAAGGTATTCACAATCAATACAACACTATGGCAGCAGGCATCGCGTCAGCCACCGTCGGCATCCGCAAGCAGAAGATCCGTGAGGCGATACAGAGTTTCGAAGCCCTGGAGCATCGCATGGAATATGTCAGCACGGTGAGAGGGGTGGAGTTCATCAACGACTCCAAGGCCACCAATGTGAACAGCACCTGGTACGCGTTGGAGAGCATGGAGAAGCCCACGATACTTATCCTGGGCGGGGTGGACAAGGGGAATGATTACGCCCTTATCAGAGACCTCGTGAAGGAGAAGGTAAAAGCCATCGTATGCATGGGTGTAGATAACAGGAAGATACATGAAGCCTTCCAGAACGACGTTGCCTTGATGGTCAATACGGGCAGCGCGGAAGAGGCTGTAAAGGCCGCCTTCCATTTTGCTACGAAGGGGGATGTGGTGCTGTTGAGTCCGGCATGCGCCAGTTTCGATCTTTTTAAAAATTATGAGGACAGGGGCCGGCAGTTCAAAGAGGCTGTGCGGGACCTGTGACGGCTGCCGGGGGTAACCGGTTGACGGATAAAAACGATATGAGTAACACGACGACGATAGAAAAAGCTCCGTTTGGGAGTCTCGGGTCCAGGACCAAGGGTGACAAGGTGATCTGGACCATGGTGGTACTGCTGGCAGTGGTATCCCTTCTCGTCGTGTACAGCTCCACCGGACTCCTGGCGTATAAGATGTACAAGGGCAATACGGAAGTTTACCTCTTCAAGCAGTCGGCCTTTATCCTGGTAGGTGTATTGGTGATCTATTTCGCCCACCAGGTGAACTATACGGTGTATTCCAAGGTGGCGAGGATACTTTTTCTGATATCCATTCCGCTGTTGTTCTACACCCTGTTCTTTGGGGTCAAGCTGAATGAAGGCAGCCGCTGGATACGATTGCCCATCATCAATATGACCTTCCAGACGTCTGACCTGGCCAAGCTGGCGCTCTTTATGTACCTGAGCCGGCTGTTGAGCAAGAAGCAGGATGTGATCAAGGACTTTAAAAAAGGGTTTCTTCCCGTGATCACGCCTGTTGCGGTGGTTTGTGTGCTGATCGCGCCGGCGAATTTATCGACGGCCTTGCTGATCGGGGCTACGAGCCTGATGTTGCTGTTTATCGGCAGGGTCCGCGCGAAGCATCTGTTGATGACGATCGGGGTGGCGCTGATACCGGTGGTGATATTGGTCATGGCGGCGGTGATAAGGCACAAATCGGATGGGGGTGTGGTAGAGAGACCTCGTACGGAGAGCGGGTCCCGTCTTACTGTGCGGGTAGGCACCTGGATCAGCCGTGTGGAAACATTTATGTATGGAGGCAAGGAAGATGTCGATGATAACAATTACCAGGTGAACCAGGCAAAGATCGCTATTGCGAAGGGGGGTATCCTGGGGAAAGGTCCGGGTAACAGCGAGCAGCGCAATTTCCTGCCGCATCCTTATTCGGATTTTATATATGCCATAATAATAGAAGAGTATGGACTGGTAGGGGGAGCTTTTATCGTATTTATTTATTTGATATTCCTTCTTCGCAGCATTCGCATCTACCGGAAATGTCCCTATGCTTTTGGGGCATTCCTTTCGTTGGGGTTGAGCTTTACGCTGGTGATACAGGCCCTGGCAAATATGGCGGTGAATGTAAACCTTTTCCCGGTCACCGGGGTGACGCTGCCGTTGGTGAGCATGGGCGGGAGTTCGTTCCTGTTCACTTGTCTGGCCATCGGCATTATACTCAGCGTGGCGCGGAATGTGGAGAAAGAGGCAAAACAAATAAAAGAAGAGGAGGCGGTGGCAGCATGACCAAGAAGATCATTATAGCCGGTGGTGGAACGGGAGGTCATATATTTCCTGCGATAGCCATTGCGGGAGCGCTGAAAAAGCAGGCGCCCGATGTGGAGCTGCTCTTTGTCGGGGCCAAGGGAAAGATGGAGATGGAGAAGGTGCCGCAGGCCGGCTACAAGATAGTGGGTATCGATATTGCGGGGTTGAACAGAAGCTCTTTGATAAAGAACATTGGTCTTCCGATGAAGCTGATCAAAAGTTTTTTTCAGGTGCGGAACATTATCCAGGAGTTCATGCCGGATGCGGTAGTGGGTGTAGGCGGATATTCGAGCTACCCCGTGCTGCGGGCTGCGCAGGCGAAAGGGATACCCACTTTTATCCATGAATCCAACTCTTTTGCCGGCAAGGCGAATCAGTGGCTGGGGAAGAAGGCGACGGCCATCTTTGTGGCCAGTGATGGAATGGAGAAGTTCTTTCCGGCGGAGAAGATCATGATCACGGGCAATCCCGTGCGGGCAAGCCTCATCGGGAACAAGATCAGCCGGGAGGAGGCGATAAAGTTCTTTGGACTGGACCCTTCCAAACCTACGCTTCTTTCTACGGGGGGCAGTCTGGGTGCAAAGGGTATCAATGAAGCCATCGCTGCGCACCTGGATGAGTTTGAGAGGAACAATGTCCAGCTGATATGGCAGACGGGCAAGCCCTTTGCCGAGCAGGCGGAGGCTCTTTGTAAGGGCAGGTCGAATGTCTGGACCCGTGATTTTATTACGCAGATGGAGTATGCATTCCCTGCAGGTGATACGGTGATCTCGCGCAGCGGCGCCATGTCTATTGCCGAGCTATGTGTCCAGCGAAGAGCAGTCGTGTTTGTGCCCTTCCCCTTTGCGGCGGAAGATCATCAGACCGTGAATGCGCAAAGTCTTGTGAATAAGGGAGCAGGATTGCTGGTGAAAGACAGTGAGGCAAAGGACAAGTTAGTGGCGACGGCTATCGCCTTGTTAACGGACGAACCCAGACGGCGGCAGTTGGAGGAAAATATTGGAAGATTGGCTGTGACCAATGCGGATGAGGTGATAGCGAGGGAGATACTGGCAAAGATTTAGGGCACCCGGCCCAAGGGCCCTGGTGAGAGGATTCTTGCCGGGCCCGCCCGGGTCAAATTGGGGGCTGGGGACAAAACGAACAAACGCAATGCTCGAACTAAAGGATATAAAGAAGATCTATTTCATTGGAATCGGTGGCATCGGGATGAGTGCGCTGGCCCGGTATTTCAAGGGGCAGGGAAAAGAGGTCAGCGGGTATGACAAGACATCCACCATTCTGACGCGGCAGTTGGAAAGTGAAGGCATACCTGTACACTATGAAGACGATCCGGGGCAGGCCCCCAAAGATGCGGACCTGGTTGTATATACTCCCGCCGTACCAAAGGATCATAAAGAGTTGTTGTACTATCAGCAACATTCCTATACTATCCTGAAGCGCAGCGATGTGTTGGGTGTGATCACCAGAAGCTCTTTTAATATCTGTGTAGCGGGGACGCATGGCAAGACGACCATTACGACAATGATCGCGCATATCCTCCGGCACAGCGGTTATGGATGCAACGCTTTTTTAGGAGGCATCGCCGTCAACTATAACAGCAATTTCTGGAGCGATAAGCGAAATGTCTGTGTGGTGGAGGCGGATGAATATGACCGCAGCTTCCTGAAGCTGAGCCCGGACATCGCTGTCATTACGGCCATGGATGCCGATCATCTGGATATCTATGGTACGGCAGGAGAGGTGGAGCAGGCCTTTATAGACTTCTCCGGGAAGATCAAGCCGGGCGGGGTGTTGCTAAGCAAATGGGGGCTTAAGAGGGGGGATGATCTGAAGGGAGGTAGGCATTTAACGTATGGGCTTGGCGAGGGGCAGTATCGGACCGGGGCGGCTGACTTTTGCTCAACGGCGGTCACTATACGGGATGGGAGCTATCATTTTCGGGTGGAGAGTAAGGATTGGACGCTGGATGATGTCGTGCTCAACATGGGCGGGCTGCATAATGTGGAGAATGCAACGGCGGCCATTACGGTGGCGCATCAGCTGGATATAGAGGATGATAAGATACGGGCGGCTGTGGAGGCATTCCGGGGGGTGAAGAGGAGGTTCGAATACATTTTACGGGCACCGTTCAAATGGTCGACGGGGCAACCCGGAGGCGAACTGGTGTACATCGATGACTATGCGCATCATCCCGAGGAATTGAGGGCATTGATCAGTGGTGCAAGGGGGCTCTTTCCGGGCAGGAAGTGTACGGTGATCTTTCAGCCGCACCTGTTCACGAGGACTCGGGACTTTGTCGAGGGGTTTGCGGAAAGCCTGGATCTGGCGGATGAAGTGTTTCTTCTACCCATTTATCCGGCGAGGGAGCTGCCTATCGAAGGGGTGACGAGCCAGCTGATCGCGGACAGGATGACGCCGGGCAAGGCGGCGGTAGTGGATAAAGAAGAGTTGTTGAAGATATTGGAGAATAAACAAGATATGGAGCTGGTGATCACGGCGGGGGCGGGAGATATCGATGCGTTGGTGGAGCCCATAAGGAAGATATTGGAGAAGGAATATAAATAGAACTGATTGTGCACGGGATCGAATCGAATCTAATGTCCCGGACACTTTTGTACCCGTCTGACGGTCCCCATCCGGCTGTCGGGCGGGTCTCAAAGAATTATCGACTAATGGCCATTAAAGTAAATATCAAAAAGATCGTCTCTTTCACGTTGTGGTGCACTCTGGGCGCCGGCGTGGTGGTATTACTGGTGGCGGCCATTGGTTATCGGAATAATAAGACCTGTAAGGGTTACAGGATCGAGATCGCGGGGGCTTCGGGGACGCAGTTTATCGACAAGAAGCAGATACTGGATCTGCTGGCGGGTACGGGCGCTGGGAAGATACAGAACACCCCCATTGCCCATTTCGACCTGCGGCGTATGGAATCGGTGCTGGAAAAGAATGTCTGGATCAAGGATGCGGAGCTGTTCTTTGACAACAATGAGATCCTTCGGGTAAATGTTACCGAACGGGAGCCCATTGCCAGGGTCTTTACCCGTGAAGGCAATAGCTTTTATATGGATAGCAGTGGCGTGCAGCTACCTCTGTCCGACAAGCTTACCACGAAGCTGCCTGTATTCACCAACTATCCGACGGCGAAGATCCGGACTCATGGAGCGGATAGCCTGCTTATCGTACAGATGAAGCAGCTGAGTGCGTTCATAAGGAGCGATTCATTCTGGACAGCACAGATAGCTCAGATGGACGTCACCATGGATAAACGTTTTGAGTTGATCCCAACCATTGGCAACCATATCATCGGCTTTGGCGATGGCAGCGACTACCAGGCAAAGTTCCACCGGCTGTTCGTCTTTTATAAAGAGGTATTGAGCAAGACAGGTTTTGATAAATATTCCCGTATCGATGTCGCTTATGCAGGGCAGGTAATCGGCACGCATAAAGCAGGCACGCGTGTGGACTCACTACAGGGAATGAGGAATATACAGCAAATGATCCGTTCGGCACAACTATTGCGATCCGATACCATCCACCAACGCGACATGCGACCGCTGGAAACACCTGTTCAGACGGAACAGACGCTTACCAACTATGACCTGATCCCTGCAAATGGAGACAGCGTCCGCACTACCTCTCCAACCACGACCAACCATCCACCTGTCCGACCAAGAGCAATAATGCCAAAAACAAACAATAAACCCCATAATAACCATTAACCCATTAAAAAAACAACTGAAAAAATAAACTAAACTTATGAATCACGAGCAACCAATAATTGTCGGCCTCGACATAGGGACGACCAAGATCGCTGCCATAGCAGGCCGTAAGAACGAATACGGCAAACTGGAGATATTGGGATTCGGCCGTGCGAACTCCAACGGGGTAAAGCATGGGCAGGTATTGAATATAGACGAGACGATCAAGGCTATCCAGGTAGCTCTTGACAACTGTTATGCATCCAATCCAAATCTTGAGATATCCGAGGTATATGTAGGCATTGCGGGGCATCATATCAAGAGTCTGCAGACCAGGGGTGATATTGTACGGCAGAATACGGAAGATGAGATCACCAGGCGGGAGATCGATCAACTGATCGCCGATCAATACAAGACCTATATTCCAGCGGGGGACCAGATCATCGATGTGATCCCGCAGGAATTTACCGTAGACAATTTTCAGAACATCCCCAACCCCATCGGGTATGGCGGCGTGAAGGTGGGGGCCAACTTCCATATCATCACGGGGGATAAGAATGCTATCCGGAATATCAACCGTGCCGTGGAGAAGAGCAATCTGCATACAAAGGACCTCGTGTTGCAGCCGCTGGCTTCGGCGGCTGCCGTTATGGGACAAGAGGATCTGGAGGCAGGGGTTGCCATCGTGGACATCGGCGGCGGCACCACCGACCTGGCCGTGTTTTATGAAGGTATCCTGAAACATACGGCGGTGATCCCTTTTGGAGGTGAGAATATCACTAACGACATAAAGACAGGCTTAGGGGTATTGAAGACACAGGCCGAGCAGATGAAGGTCCAGTTTGGGTCTGCCCTTTCCAATGAAGCCAAGGCCAATGCGTATATCACCATTCCCGGTCTCAGGGGCATGCCGGCTAAAGAGATCAGCGTGAAGAACCTGGCCAATATCATCCAGGCGCGTATGAGCGAGATCATGGATTTCGTCACCTATCATCTCAAGCAGGTGGGGCTTGATAACAGGGCCCTCAATGGTGGGATCGTCATGACGGGTGGAGGATCGCAGCTGCGGCATCTTATCCAGCTGACGGAATATGTCACGGGATTGAACGCCCGTATCGGCTTTCCGACAGAGCACCTGGCTGCGGGGCATATCGAGGAGTTGGCCAAGCCTACTTATTCCACGTGTATCGGCCTTATCCTGAAAGGTTACAGCGACTATGAGCACAATCGCAAACAGTTTGACAAGGGTTTCCTGAAGATGGAAGTGCCCGACAATCTGAGAAAGGCCAGTGTGCAACAGGAAGAGGAGCTCTTGCAAGACAGCGAGCTTGCTCAGCAGGCGAGGGTCCGCAACCGGAAGGGGATGAAGGATTTCTGGGGAAAATTCAAGGACGGCATCATCGACCTCTTCAAGGAAGAGGAAGACCATGCGCTTTAATAAGACGGCTACGCCTGCGCAGTAAGTCATATATAATGTTCAATTTGTTATTGTAGTAAATTTTATAGTCATGATCCATTTTGATCTACCGAAAGAGAAATCATCCATCATCAAGGTCATTGGTGTGGGTGGTGGTGGCAGCAACGCTGTAAATCATATGTTCAGCCAGAACATCGAGGGGGTGAATTTCATCATTTGTAATACCGATGCCCAGGCCATTGCGACGAGCCGGGTGCCGAATAAGGTACAGTTAGGACCTCACCTGACCCAGGGATTGGGGGCCGGCGCAAATCCTGATATCGGAAGGCAAGCGACGGAAGAAAGCCTGGAGGAGATCAAGAACATCCTGGAAGTCAATACCAAAATGGCTTTTATCACGGCCGGTATGGGCGGCGGTACGGGTACCGGCGGCGCTCCCATCATTTCCAAGATATGTAAAGACCTGGGTATCCTCACCGTTGGGATCATCACTACTCCCTTCTCTTATGAAGGAAAGAAAAGGCAGATACAGGCTGAAGAAGGTATCCGGGTGATGAAACAGTATGTAGATACCCTGCTGGTGATCAGCAACGACAAGTTGCGTCATCAGTTTGGCAACCTGAAGATGAAAGAGGCTTTTGCCAAGGCTGATAATGTGCTGGCTACGGCTGCCAAGTGTATTACGGATGTGATCAACAGCACGGGGCAGATCAATGTCGACTTTGCCGACGTATGTACTGTCATGCGTAATGGCGGTGTAGCTATCCTTGGCAGCGCCACAGCAAAAGGGGACAGCCGGGCGCAAAAGGCCATCGAGGAAGCGCTGAATTCGCCGCTGCTGAATGACAACGACATACGGGGCGCCAAATGGATACTTATCAATATCAACTCCTCCGAAGGCGAGCATGAGTTTACCATGGATGAGGTGGAGATCATTCAAAATCATCTGCTCAGCCAGGCAGGCGAACATTCGGATGTGATCATGGGTCTTGGCTATGACAATACGCTTGGCGCAAGCCTGGGTATAACCCTTATCGCTACCGGCTTCGAACATAAGGACCCTTTTATAAAGGTGGCCGAAGAAAAACCTGCACCTAAGAAAGATGAAAAGATCCTAATGACCCTAGGTCAGCCCGAGGAAGAACAAAAGCTCGAACAGCGGCCTGTCCTTACCCCTGTCAAGGATCCGTCAGTAGAGGAGCAATCTGCCCACGCTCCTCTACCGGATACTTTGCTGCCCAAACTGGTTGAAAGCGTGCCATCGGAGCCTGCTGTCGATCTTTTCAAGATGAATGGGGCGGATAAAAATGAAGCGTCTCCGAGAATAGAGTGGGTACTTTCACCCGAGCCGGAACCCGTTCGGGAAAATACAAATATGAAGGCGCCCCCATCGAATCCGAACACCGGAAAAAGCTCTCCGGCATCTGCAGTGTCCGGGGGATACCTAGCAAGGCCATCCAATATCTATGCGGAAGATCCCTGGACAGAAAAACAATCCAACCCCTCGGCCGCCGAAGGTTCTCCCAAGGCGATGCCTGAACACAACCCACTTGGCAAGGAACCTATCCTGAACACAACCGATCCGTCCAAAAATGAAGACAGTTCACCTGAGATGCAATTGGTGTTCAGAGATGGCAGTCCAACGGCGGATGAGCCTGGGGCCCACCAAACTCACTCGCTTTCGGTGCCGAACTCACCCGCAGAGGAACCTGCCCCGCAGGACGATACGGATGATCCCAAACGCAGGGCGGCCGAACGGATCAACAAGTTGCGCAACTTGTCGTTCAACATCAATGCTGCCGATCCGAATAATGAGTTTGAAACAGTGCCGGCTTACATCCGCCGTAATTTAGAGCTGTATAACACCATCAACAATGTGGAGAATTTTTACAGCAATTATGAGGTGAAGACGGATGAGAATAACAATACGGAGATCAGCACGATCAATACATTCCTGGATGGTAAAAGACCTGATTGATCAGCTCCGTCAGAACGAACCAAAGGTTCGTTGTCTGTAACCGCAAGGTTACGACCGAGGAGGACCTTTCGAATTGGCACAATTGGGCTAAATTTCCGGTTGACCAATTGTGCCCCCAATAAACATAGTTTGTTTTTAGTTGTTTTATTCCCCCTGGTTCTCCGGGGGGATTTTGTTGTCCGTCTGCGCTGTGGCGAAAGTAGCTTCGGCGGACAACCGACCTGTGGTCAGTTTTAAGTAAATTACATCTCTATAAATAATCCGTTAATGTCTACTATACTTATCACCGGTGGGACGGGTCTGATCGGGAGCGCACTTAGCCGAATGCTGGTGGCAAGGGGCCATCGGGTCGTTATTTTGTCGCGCAGTGGTGTGGGTGCTCTGGGGGCTGCTTCGGCGAACCCTTCGACGGCTCATTGGGATCCTTATAAGGAGATCATCGATGCGGATGCCATCCGGAGTGCAGACTTTATCGTCCATCTTGCCGGGGCGGGTGTAGCTGACAAAAGATGGACTGCCCGGAGGAAAAAAGAGATCGTGGAAAGCCGGACCCGCAGCAGTGCTCTTATAGTGAAGGCATTAAAGGAAATACCTAATAAGGTGCAGGCTGTCGTTAGCGCTTCCGGGATTGGCTGGTATGGTCCGGACCCTGTTGTCCCGAGTCCCCGTCCCTTTGTGGAAACGGATCCTGTGGATGACGATTTTTTGGGGGAGACCTGCCGTCTATGGGAGGAATCCATTGCGCCGGTGACGGCCCTGGGCAAGCGGCTGGTGATATTGCGTACCGGTCCTGTCCTTAGCAATGAAGGGGGCGCCCTGCGGGAATTCAAGAAGCCTGTGAAGCTGGGTGTGGCGGCCATCCTGGGCAGCGGCCGCCAGGTCATGAGCTGGATACATATCGAAGATCAATGCCGGCTGTTCCTGCATGCCATCGAAGACAGGAGCTGGTCGGGGGTATACAATGCCGCGGCGCCGCAGCCGGTGAATAACAGGACCCTTACTTTGGAGCTGGCCCGTCGAATAAAGGGCCGATATTTTGTACCTGTCTATGTCCCATCGCTGGTCCTGAAAATAATCGTAGGCGAGCTAAGCATCGAAGTATTGAAGAGTGCTACCGTTAGTGCTGAGAAGGTGCATAAAGGAGGGTTCCAATTCCTGTATCCTTCCATCCAAAGTGCGTTGGACAACCTTACAGGTCGGCCTTCACAAAGCGCCGGCTAGTGAGCACACAATATATGATCAGGTAAAGCGCGGATATGGCAAGATACACCGGGATATGGTGTTCCCAGTCTGCGGCGTTGCGTTGGAATAATGCTTTGGCATAAGGTTGCGGCAGCAGCATGTCCGTTACTTCCTCCGGGAGATAGTTTACCCATTTCATGTGATAGCTTTTGCCAAAGATGCCCACGACGATCTGTTCCGCCAGCATATAGATAAAGAAGACACCGATGGCCAGGCCGGAGCGCCGGATGAGGATGCTCATCAAGAGAGCGATCATCGAATAAGACAGCATTTCCACAAAATAGAAAAAGACCATGCGGCTGCCCTGTATTATGGAGACGCCCGGTCCGGGCTTATTGGCTATAAAGCCGAACCCCAGGACAGTCAACAGAACGACCAGGGTACACAGGATGGATAGCAGCAGGACCATTACCAGCTTGACACTGATAAAGCGCTGGCGGCTCCAGCCGTCTATGACGTTCTGCCGGTGGGTCTTAAAAGTAAATTCATTGGTGGTCAGCGTGATGATCAAAAGGGCGGGGATGATGAACAGAATAGAGGCATTCCAGGCGACGGTGTTCCAGACATCCGGAAAGCTAAAGGGGCTGCCCAGGATGGGGTTCTGGCCATTTCTCCCTTTTGGAAAGCTGTTGTTCGTAATATTATAGGACATATAGTTGAACCCGGGAATACTGACGAGCGTGATGCCGAGCAGTATCCAGAACGTACGGTAGTTCTTTACCTTCATCCATTCTATTTTCAGCGCTGAGAGCATGCTATGTTAGTTTGTCAATTCCATGAATTTAGATTCCAGGCTCTTTTTACGGAGCTGCAGGTGGTTCAGCACCACGCCATGATCGAAGCAATATTTGTTGATCTCTCCCAGTTCCATGAGCGCGTCCTTTTCAAAGACCAGCTGAATATAACCATTTAGGTCTTTTAACTGACGGACGCCTCGCAATCCAGCGAGCGCCGTGCGGAGCTGGTCCAGGTTGGGCGCTCCCAGTTCGACAAAGTCCTCGTTGGTCAGCACCACATTGACATCTCCTGCCATCAACAGCTGTCCCTTCTGAAGGATGGCAACATGTGTACAAACCTTTTCCACTTCGTCCAGCAGGTGGCTGGCCAGGATGATGGTCTTGCCTTCTTTGGCAAGGTCCCGGATCAGCTCCCTCGTATAGGCGATACCCACGGGGTCAAGGCCATTGGTAGGTTCGTCGAAGACCAGGACGGATGGATTACCGAGAAGGCATGAGGCGATAGCAAGGCGCTGCTTCATGCCCAGGGAGTAGGTGCTGAATCGGGAGTCCTTTCGTTCTGTAAGCTTCACCACCTCCAGTACGCGACTGATGTCATCCTTACCTCTTCCCTTGATGGCCGCGGCTATGTGCAAATTTTTTTCGCCGGACAGGTAATGGTAAAAGTTGGGTGTTTCCAGCAATGTCCCGATCTTTTGGCGTGACCGCTCGGATGGTGGTTCGCCAAACCAGGAATAAGTACCGCCGCTGGCGCTAAGGACATCCATGATGATGCCCAGCAGGGTGGTCTTGCCGCTGCCGTTAGGACCGAGTACGCCAAAAACGGACCCCGGAGGTACGTCGAAGGACACTTCGTGCAGGGCACGGATGCTGCCGTAGAACTTGGTGATGCTGTTAATGGAGAGGATATTGCTCACGATCGAAGGTTATGGAAGAGTAAGATAGCCATTCGCCTTAACTTTCCAAATGCTTCTGATGATATAAGGATGAAAATTCACCAAGAACGGAAAAGGATTGGTGATCAAAGGTCAGACGTGATAATTTTAGGGCCTGTATGTCGCTGTCCAATACTTTCCGGGTAAAGGGGTTTAATGTGCCGCCTTTGGCGCCTGCGGGTGCGGTGGGGTCGTATTGAAAGGCGGGATCGCATAAGGTTCCCCGGGGGTACATGATACCGGGCTGACCCTTGCCCCGGATGTCGAGGACCTTTGGATGATCCAGTCCCAACGTATGGCCATATTCATGCGCACCTGTGGTGGACCGGGTCTGTAGATTGGCCCGTTTGAAATAACCCGTGTTCGAGCCGAGCCCATCGACAAATGAGATATCGTGCAGAGAGAATTCCTCTATGCGAAAATAATTGTATCTCGGATTGGTATTGTGCCAGACGGTGGCAGGAGCGAGATCGGGGGCGTAGACGCCCTCGATATCAAATTGTACTTCGTACCATTCTTTCCGGACCCTGACCATTGACCGGGGTTCATTCCAGGAAAAGGCGATCTCGTCGGCTACCTGTATGGCGAGCGTTTGATCCGCGGCTTCTCCATAGAAAAAGATGGTACTGCGTATGACAAGTCTGTGGCTAGAGGTATACAATTCGACTTCACCCATGATCTTTGTTTCATTAGCACTGCCTGGTAAGGGCTACTTCATCAATTCATCCAGTTTCTTTTCCAGGTCCTCTCCCCTCAGCCCTTTGGCGATGATCTTTCCTTCCCGGTCCAGCAAATAGTTCATGGGGATGCCTTTTACCCCATATAGATCTGCTATGTTATTTTGCCAGCCTTTCAGATCGGAGACCTGTGTCCAGTCCAGCTGATCTTTTTTTACGGCGGCCAGCCATTTGTCTTTGTTGTCGTCCAGCGAAACACCCAGGATAGTGAAACCTTTGGGTGCATATTTCCGATAGGCTGCCACGACATTGGGGTTCTCGGCGCGGCAGGGTCCGCACCAGCTGGCCCAGAAATCCAGCAGTACATATTTTCCTTTGAACGACGCCAGGGATATGGGCTTGCCGCTGGGATCATTTTGTACAAAGGCCGGGGCCGGCTGGCCAATATCCGTCAGCTCCGCTGCATCCAGGCTGACCTTGACCTGCCGTCCAAAATAAGAGGATTTTATGATGGGGTCGAGCCCTTTGTACAAAGGTCTTAGCTCCGATGCCTCGGGATTATAAACGAAGGTGGTATAGATGGCGTAGGCCGTGACATAGCTGGCGGGATGCGCGGTCGCATAATCCTTTACATATTGACGGCGTTTTTTGTCCAGGTCGGTGAAGATGTTTTCCAAACTGTCCAACTGGTGTCTGTCGTTCTTTGCCCTGGCCTGGTCATAGGATTTATCCAGCTGTGATTCGAAGGCGTCGAGGTCTTTCTGACCCACCTTGAATTGCATGGATTCGTCCTGTGTGGATGAGCCGGTGACGATGGCATCATCGATAGACTCCTTTTTGCCGGTGAGATTCATTTCCCCGGCCTGCAACCAGAACCCGAGGCGAAATTCCTTTCCTTCTTTGCCGGCAATGCCGAGCAGGACACGTTCGGGTGCGGAGGAATGGCCTTTTATGACAAAGCTTCCGTTCTTCACCCGGCCGGAGTCTACATCCTTGTCCGTCTGGCTGTGATAGAGCCAGACCCAGCCGTCGGGCAGGCCATCGACCTTACCTGTCAGCGTGTAGGTGGAGTCGGTGGGGTTAGCATTTGCCTGGAGACCAAGGCAAGCCAGAAATATGAATACGCATTTCATAGCTCCCAATTTACATTAATTTCTCAACGGTTTGCCCCCTTTCAACACGCTCTGTATCCTTTCAAGGGTTTTTTTCTCGCCGCAGAGGCTGAGAAAGGCTTCTCTTTCCAGGTCCAGGATATATTGTTCGCTGACGACGGAGGGTTCGCTGAGATCGCCGCCGCACATGACATAGGCTAGTTTTTTTGCCACTTTTACATCGTGGTCTGTCGCATAGTTGCCCCGCCACATGGCATTGATGCCCGAGTAGAGCGCGCCAAGGGCGCTGCGGCCAAGCACTTTCACATCCGTCCGGACTACGGGCTGCACATATCCGTCGTCATACAGCTCGATGACCGAGGCCTTGGCTTCGGCGATGCGGCGTCCCTGGTTGATGCTGACGAGGTCCCGGCCTTTGCGTAAGATACCCAGCTCGTAAGCTTCCATTGCGGAGGTGGATACCTTGGCCGTGGCGATATTGAAAAAGCGATTTTTTAAGGTAATGGTCTCCGGCTCATCTTCATGCATTTCGTCAGCTGCGCGCAACGTGAATTCCTTTGTACCGCCGCCGCCGGGTATCAATCCGACGCCCAGCTCTACCAATCCTATATAAGATTCTGCAGCCGCCACGACACGGTCCGCGTGCAGGCTCATTTCGCAAGCGCCTCCCAATGTAAGTCCATGCGGCGCTACTACTACCGGTACGGCTGAATAACGGACACGCATCATCGTAGATTGGAACTGGCGGATGGCCATATCCAGCTCATCGAAGTCCTGTTCGATGGCCAGCATAAAGATCAGCCCCACATTGGCCCCGGCACTGAAATTCGGTCCCTCGCCAGCGATGACCACTCCTTTATACTTCTCCTCTGCCAGGGCAATGCTTTTTTGGATGCCTTCCAATACTTCTCCTCCGATGCTACCCATTTTGGTATACCATTCGAGACCAAGCACGGAATCGTCGAGGTGATAGAGGCGGCAGGCGCTGTTCTTCCATACCGTCTGCCCTTCGAAGTTGCGCATTACGAGGAATGCTTCGCCACCTGGCAGGGGTTTATAGGACTTTGATGGGATATCGTAATAGAGTCTCCGGCCCTGTTCGACCCTATAGAATGTGCGCGCGCCGGAGGCAAGCATCTCTTCCACCCAGGGGGCTACCGTGTAGCCGGCTTCTTTCATTTTCGTAACGTTGGTCTCCACGCCCAGTACGTCCCAGCTTTCGAAGGCGCCTATCTCCCAGCCAAAGCCTGCCATCATAGCGTCGTCTACGCGATAAAGCTCGTCCGAAATTTCGGGTATGCGATGGGAGATATATGAGAAGAGACCGTAGTGAAACTGGCGATAGAACTCGCCTGCCTTGTCTGTACCCTGGAGGAGGGCTTTCAGGCGTGTTTTTAAATCGTCGATGGGTTTGGCTGCTTCGAGGGTAGCGAATTTAGGTTTCTGCCGGGGACCGTATTCCAATGTTTTGAGATCGAGCGTCAGGATCTCTTTTTCGCCGCCAGCTCCTTTTGTCTTTTTGAAAAAACCTTGTCCTGTCTTGTCCCCCAGCCATTTGTTGGCTACGATCTTATCCAGCCAGGCGGGTATGGAAAAGACGGCTTTTTGTTCATCCTGCGGGCAGTTCTCTGCTACTCCCTTTGCTACTTTTACCAAGGTGTCGATACCTACCACATCCGCTGTGCGGAAGGTCGCCGACTTGGGCCGGCCGATGATGGGGCCTGTCAGCGCGTCCACCTCGTCGATGGTCAGCCCTAATTTTTCCACCAGTCCAAAAATGGCCATGATCCCGTATACGCCGATGCGATTGGCGATAAAGGCGGGGGTATCCTTTGCCAGCACTGTCGTCTTACCAAGATAAAGGTCCCCGTAGTGAAGGAGGAATTCCACCACTCCCGGGTCCGTATCAGGGGTGGGGATGATCTCCAGTAACCGGAGATACCGGGGAGGATTAAAGAAGTGTGTGCCGCAGAAATGTTTTTTAAAATCATCGCTGCGTCCCTGGGTCATCAGGTGGATCGGGATACCGGATGTATTCGAGGTGATGAGTGTACCGGGTTTGCGATATTTCTCTACCTCGGTGAATACCTGCTGTTTGATATCGAGGCGCTCGATCACTACTTCTATGATCCAATCGCAGCCGGCGATATCTTTCATATTGTCCGTGAAGTTGCCCGTCTTTATCCTTTTGACTACATCTTTGGTATATATGGGAGAGGGGTTGGATTTGACGGCCGCTGCCAGCGCCTCGTTCACGATCCGATTTTTTACGGCCGGGTGGTCAAGGGTAAGTTTTTTTGCCGCCTCGGCCTCGTTCAATGCTGTAGGAGCAATGTCCAGCAGCAGGGTTTGAATGCCAATACCTGCGAAATGACAGGCGATCCTTGATCCCATTACACCACTTCCCAATACGGCTACTTTTTTGATGATCCGGTTCATGGTTTGAAATTAGTTAGTTAAACAACTATTTGCTTTAAAGGTAGGGAAAATCAAACAAAAAAAGAGGCTTGACAGCCTCTTTTTAATATTGTGATAATGGGGGAAGAATTAGAGTATCTTACTCAGGCGATCGATCTCAAAATTATCGGCCTTGCTGGTCTGATCGATGCGAACCTGCATCTGATCCTGCATGAGCTTTCTTGGATGGCTGTCACCGCAGATATAGCTTACGGTGAGATAGACACCCTTCTCGATGATCATTTTGTTGCCGCATATATCTGTCAGGTATACCTTATCTGAATTTTCAAAAGAACCTGAACAGTGATATTTGTTCTTTATGGAATCCACGAGGATCTCATTTGTCTTTTCGGTGAAAGAAAGGAAGCTCAACTGGGAGTAATAGAAATACCCCTGGATGAAATGGAACTGGATCAATACCTTCTGACGCAACAGCTTGGTCCGATAGAAAAGGATCTTGTGGTCCTTAAAATCATTGATATCCTTCAACTGGAAAGAAGGCATGCCTGTCTTCCAGATGACCTTTCTGGGGCTGGCGCCGAATGGTATATCCTGGGGGGCAATGATCGTATTGGTCAAATATGGAGCTAGATGTTCCTGTGACAGCATCTGATGTGCAAAATCAAGATAATACTGGTTAATAAAGCTCCTGTAGAAATTTTCCTTTTCGTGGTAATAATTATTATACCGTTGATAAGGCAGCATTTTGTATTGCAGGTTCTGTTTCATAACACTATACGGCGTGTTTGATATTAGATTTACCTCCGCCGACAACCTGAAAACGGACTACTATTTCAACTGACAGGTCCGGACGGAATGGGTCTTTACTACAACGCAATTATGTTTTACTAAGTATGAAACCGCCGGAATCTAGGGGTTAAACCCTAGCTTTTTGTCCTATATCGTATGACAATTGTTATTTTTCTACAATACATTGAAGGAGGATGATATCCCGCAGGCGCCCGGCGCAGTTGCCTCGAATGATGCAGCTGTCCCCGGGTTGCAGTTCCGGATGGGGGGTATAAAGTGTATCCAGACTGCAGCTAACCACTTCAGACAGAGTATGTTGTCCTTCCAGCAGGACGATGACCCCATTCCTGTTCTTTTTCACGTTCCGGATGATGCCCCGAACGGAGAGGACCTTATAGAGATATTCCTGATTGAAGAGGGCTTCATTTTTATCGGAGAGCCTGATCAGGTCGGCAGCGCTAACGGGAATGGATGTCGTGTGGGCCCTGAATGGCGTCTCCGCGCCACTATAGAAATATCTATATAGGAGCAGGCCTGCGATAAGCAGCAGCACCAATGTCCGGCCATATTTGATTCGGCGTTCCATGGGGAATGTCCTATATACGCAGAGCGGCGGGGCCTGGATTTCTTATGCGTAAGCTGCGTATGCTCAGCTCACGCCGGACCCTGCATCTATCTTGTCCCCGGGACTCACGAAATGGAGCTTGCCGCTCTTGTCTTCGGCCATGAGGATCATTCCATTGCTTTCGATGCCGCGCATTTTTCTGGGGGCAAGGTTGGCAACCACGACGACCTGTGTGCCGATGATATCGGCGGGGCTGAAATGCAGGGCGATGCCGGAGACGATGGTCCGTTGTTCGGCGCCCATGTCAACGGTGAGCTTTAGCAGTTTGTCCGCCTTTTCTACTTTTTCGGCCTGCAGGATGGTGCCGACCTTCAGGTCCAGTTTGGCAAAGTCGTCATAAACGATGGTCGGCTTGGCGGGCTGTGCGGTGGGCGTTTCTGAGGGCGCTGGCGTTCCGGGGGCTGCCTTGCCGGAGGGGGCGGGAGCAGGTTCGGTCTGTGCTTTGGCGGCAGATGCGGCTTTGAGCTTTTCGACCTGGGCGGTTACTTCCTCGTCCTCGATCTTGCGGAACAATAGCTCGGGAGCGCGGAGGCTATAGCCCACGCTTAGCAGGTTCATCTTGCCGGCATTTTCCCAGTCCAGTATTTTTTCCACCACCTTCATCATGTGCAGCATTTTCTTTGCCGTAAAGGGAAGGAATGGATTGATCAGAATGGCGAGGTTGGCGGACAGCTGCAGGCATATATGGAGGCAGTTGTCGATGAGCCCTTGGTTGGCGGGTGTTTCGGTCAGGGTCCGGGCTACGATCCACGGTTCCTTTTCCTGCATATACTTATTGCCTTTTCGGGATAGATCAATGACCTCGAACAAGGCTTCCCGGAACTTATACTGTTCTAAAAGTGCTTCTATCCTGGGTTTGGCGTTTTCTATTTCCCGGATCATGGTCCGGTCGGCATCGTCCAGGATGGCATTGTGCAGTGGGGGTACTTTGCCGCCGCAGAGCTTGTGCATGAGAACGAATGTGCGATTGATAAAATTGCCGAATATGCTGACCAGCTCGCTGTTATTTGCGTCCTGGAAGCCCTTCCAGGTGAATTCGCTGTCCTTTGTCTCCGGGGAGATGGTCGTCAGATAATAGCGCAGGCTGTCGGCCAATTGGGGGCCGCCATTGTCCTTCTTTATAAAGTCATCGATATAGTCCTGCATTTCCAGCTTCCAGTTGCGGCTGGTGCTCATCTTGTCCCCTTCCAGGTTCATGAACTCATTGGCAGGGACATTGTCGGGTAAAATATTCCCATGCAATTTCAGCATGACGGGGAAGATGATGCAGTGGAATACGATATTGTCCTTTCCGATGAAATGTACCAGCTTGGTATCCTTGTCATACCAGTATGGCTTCCAGTCCTTGCCCGTGTCCAGTCCCCACTGGCGGGTAGCGCTGATATAGCCGATGGGGGCGTCGAACCAAACGTAGAGCACTTTTCCCTCTGCCTCGGGCAAGGGCACTTTTACACCCCAGTCCAGGTCGCGGGTAACGGCTCTCGGCTGCAGGCCGCCGTCGATCCAGCTCTTACACTGGCCCACTACATTGGCGCGCCAGTCATCCTTGTGCTTTTGTAATATCCATTCCCTTAAGAAAGCTTCGTGTCTGTCGAGGGGAAGATACCAATGGGCGGTGCTCTTTTTTATAGGAGGCTTGCCGCTGAGGGTGCTGTGCGGGTTGATCAGCATGTCGGGACTTAATGAGGTGCCACAGTTCTCACATTGATCACCATAGGCACGTTGGTAGCCACAGACGGGACAAGTGCCCATGATGTAACGATCCGCAAGGAACGTTTTTGCCTCTTCGTCGTAGTATTGCTCGCTTTCCTTTACTTCCAGCTCGCCGCGGCTATGCAGGTCCAGGAAAAATTCCTGGGAGGTCTCATGATGGATGGGCTCGCTGGTCCGGTGATAGATATCGAAAGAGATACCGAGGTCGGTGAAATTCTCTTTGATCAGCTCATGGTATTTGTCGATGATGGCACGTGGGGTTGTGCCTTCTTTCATGGCCTGGATAGGGATAGCTGTCCCGTGCTCGTCGCTGCCGCAAATAAATGCCACATCCCGGCGCTGGGCCCTTAAATATCGTACGTATATATCCGCAGGCAGATAGGCCCCCGCCAGATGGCCGATATGTTTCAGTCCATTGGCATAGGGCAGGGCTGCCGTGATCAGGTATCTTTTTGGTTGATCCATTCGTTTGGTCCTATTTACGTTGGGACGGCAAATTTACGGAATTTCCAGCCTATTCCTGCAGCATGAACTCCACCGAGGCATTGCGTTTATAGTCAGTGGATAGGAATAGATTATAGGTCTTGCCGTGGACCGTCACCTCCATCAGGGCCGTGTTGGGCGGGAGGCGGCCCAGGTTTTCTGCGAACAGCACCAGTTTGTTCACGGGCAGGCTTTTGTCGATGGGAAGGATGAGCGTTTTTGCCTGTGCGGTGAGTCTAAGATGTGAAATGACCAATTCATTGTTCAGGTACAGGCTGACCGAGTCGCCGTCTATTTCACCATTATCATACAGGTCTACGCGGATAGAATCGATGCCCTGGACCGGGATACTTGCTGCTACTATGGTGCTGCGGCTCAGGAGGGCCTCCATCTGTCGTTGTTGGGTGGAATCTTTTTTCTTATGGGTGACAATGGCTACCGGGATGAAGGGAGGCGCTTTTTTCTCCAGGCGGATAGACAGCTCGGGTAGTTTATCCGTATTGTTCTTTGCAGTGGGTTGCCAGTGCCCTTCGAGGATGTCCTTATGATTGATACGTTTGTAATAAAGGACATAGAATCCGCCCGGAGGGCGTCCCATTAGTTTTTGCAGGTCTGCCGCGTCCGGGGGCATCTGTTCGCCGGACAGGCCCGCGATGATGATGTTGTTCTTTCCTCCTTCCGGTCTGTTGATGGTGACGCTGTCCTCCCGGATAGTGAGAATGGAGTCATGTCCGTAGTAACGACCGCTGATGACGAGATGCCTGATATAATGGGTTTCCGGGAAATACCAGTGTAGCATGCCTCCGAAGCTTGAATCCGCAGAGGTGATCGTCAATACCAGCTTCTGCCGCTGGTCAGATGATGAGCTGGTGACGTCTCCTGTCCATTGGCCCGTGAGATCCTGCGCCTGTCCTGTAAGTTCCCATCCACACAATAAGATCACCAATAACCAACGCATGTAATATATATGGCTTGTTTTAAAAGCGGCAAGTTATGCTCAAAATTCAGATGATCCGAAAAAAGTTTAGTTAACTTCGGAGCCATGAAGCGCAAACGTTTTCTTTCTTCTCTCCTTACCGTAGGGGCGGCGGCTACCCTTCCCGCGTGGACAAGATCACATGCCGCTCCTTCACCCCGTGTCCCTGCCTATCTCGTGGCGGGAGACACCATCGGCATCACCTGTCCTGCGGGATTTATCACATTGAAGGAGATAGAGCCTGCCATCCAGCAGATCGAGAGCTGGGGGTTTAAGATAAAGATCGGCAATACAGTGGGCAAAAGAGATTTTAGCTTTGGCGGTACCGATGCGGAAAGAGCGGCCGACCTGCAGCAAATGATGGACGATCCCGGTCTGAAGGCCATCCTCTGTGCGAGGGGTGGATATGGGGCCGTCCGTATCATCGACCGGCTGGATCTCAGCGGGCTCTCCAATTGTCCCAAATGGGTCATTGGTTTTAGCGACATTACCGTCCTGCTTTGTCATATCCATCGCAATCTGAATATGGCCGGCATACATTCCAAGATGTGCAACAGTTTCCCCGAGGACTGGAGCAAGGCCGAGCCTGTCCAGGTGGAATCCATTCTTTCCATCCGGCAAGCGTTGACGGGTGAAGTGATGCAGTATCCCGTTGTAGTGAATGAGAAGAACAGAACGGGTATTGCGGATGGGTTGCTGGTGGGTGGTAATTTGAAGATGATAGAGACGCTGTCCGGCAGCCGCTCCGATATAGATACCGTAGGAAAGATACTTTTTGTAGAGGACACGGGTGAATATCTCTACAGCATCGATCGCATGTTCTGGAACCTGGAACGTACCGGCAAGCTGGGTGGGTTGCAAGGTCTTATCGTAGGAGGTTTTAAAATAAAGCCCGACGATCCGGGTGAAGAGTTTGGCCGCACCTTGTACGACATCGTGCTGGAAAGAGTCAGCGCATATAATTTCCCTGTGGCCTTTGACTTCCCCGTAGGGCATCAAAAGAATAATTATGCCCTGAAATATGGGATGCCCCACCGGCTCACGGTCACTGCTGATAAAGTTACCCTGGAGGACCATATATGATGCATACCCCGCCCTACTTACAACCCGGTGATACCATTGCCCTTATCTGTCCTGCCGGCTATATGGCGCCGGAGAGGGCGCAGACCTGTATCGAGACCCTTCGCTGCTGGGGTTATACCGTGCAGCTGGGAAAGACAATGAATAGTCATTCGGAGAACTATTTTTCCGGCACGGATGAAGAAAGATTGGCTGACCTGCAACAGGCGCTGGACGATCCTGCTATAAAAGCTATCCTCTGTGCACGTGGTGGTTATGGGCTTAGCCGTATCATCGACCGGATAGATTTCAGCGCCTTTGAGAAAAACCCCAAATGGATCATCGGTTTCAGCGATATCACCATCCTGCATGCCCATATCTACGCCAACTATAAGACCGTCAGCCTGCACGCGCCTATGGCCGCCGCCTTTAACGAAGGGGGAGCAGAAGGAGTGTATGTCGCTTCGCTACGTGACGCCATTGAAGGAAGGAAAGCCCGCTACACCAGTGATGAGCATCCATTCAACAGAACCGGCCTGGCTACGGCGCCGCTGGTAGGCGGGAACCTTTCCCTGCTGGCGCACCTCACTGGCACTGTTTCTGAAATAAGGACAAAGGGAAGGATACTTTTCCTGGAGGATGTGGGGGAATACCTGTACAATGTGGACCGGATGTTGCACCAGCTGAAACGCAATGGCCGTCTGGAAAAGCTGGCAGGTCTTGTTATTGGGGGCTTTACGGAGATGAAGGATACCACACGGCCTTTTGGCCAGACTGTTCAGGAGATCATCCGTGATATCGTCAAGGGATATGATTATCCTGTCTGCTATGATTTTCCCGTCAGCCATGGCGGTGACAATTATGCGTTGAAACATGGAATGGAATATACCCTTCATGTTGGGGTGGAAGGGGTCACATTGGAGGAATAGAGAATTGCATTTTCCGATGTATTTATCTATTTTGCGCCAAACCTTTAGGAATATGATCAAGCCCCACAGCCTCCAGTTCCTGCGAACGATGACCGTTTGTTGTATTTTTATGTCCCTGCTGGCTTCCTGCGGTCACCACAACGATGCTGGCGGTGGCAATCCGGTGAATAATTCCTATCTCAAGTCCGTCTATACTATTTCACCAGGTGAGGTGCTGATAGATTCTTTTACGTATAATGATCAGAAAAGGGTTGCCAGCTATGGCCAGTATGTAACAAATGCCGGCAATAATTATTTTGTCAGATTTGACTTTAATTTTTCCGGGAGTAATGTATTGCCCGACAGTTACCTGTATTCCGACAATGGCAATAATCAGGAGACGCATCAGCTGACGTTCGACGGGCAGGGGAGGATCACGAAAGACACCTGCGCCACGAGTCATTTTGTGACGTATTATACTTATTCAGGCAATTATGCCATCTGTACTATTCTTTTCGAGGGTACGATGAATGATGCCCATATAGATTCGCTGCTGGTGACCGATGGCAATTTCACCGCTGAAAAGATATGGGGTACGAACAACGGCTCATGGGAAAAGCAAGGCGACGTTATGTATGGGCATGCCGCTGCGGCCAATCCTGGCTACAAGGCGGAGGTCGCCGGTAGTGTTGGCCCGTTGTTGTATGTCCTGTCCGTCTACAATTACGGCGGATGGTCCGACTATATTTCGAAGTCCACTATGAATAAGGTCAGCGGAGTGGCCGATGGACTGCCACCCGGCGGTTTTAGTTACAATATTAAGGTGGATGGCACCGGCAGGGTCAGCAAGCTGACTTATACAGGCGTCAGTGGCGTTGAGATAGATTTTAATTATTATTAGTCTTAATTGACCCTGCCCTGTTCTTCATCGGCGCCGGTATTATCTTTCCGACGGCGGCGGGGGTTGGAATCCTTTCCGAACCTATAGCTGAATGCCAGGCCTATACGCCTTGAGTCCTCTATGTAGGTGTGGAAGGCGCTGGTATAGGGTATATCCGTGGTCTGGTCGTGGTTCCTGCGGGAATGGAAGATATCGTCGACCGTCAGCCGCAGGTTGGCCTTGTCCTTCCATATATTCTTCTGGACGGCGGCATTGGAGAAATAAATGGCGCTGGTGACATTCTGGGCGGAGAGGATCCTGCTCCGGGCGCTAAAGATCAACTCTGCGCTCCATCCTTTTTTAAGCCTGAACTGATTATAGAGGTCGCCGGTGGCGACGATGATGCTTTTATCCAGGTATGCTCCATTGATGGTGCTCTTGTTGACCAGGTTGCCAAACCGGCCGAAAAAGTTGAAGTTCCACCATTTTGCGGGGGAGAGGGTCAGGTTGGCGACCATAAAAAGGATATGACCGTGGGCTATATTGCCGGGGCGGCTAATAAAGATATCGCCTTCCGTCGTCGTGGTAGAGAAGATGATATCGTCCACATGATCATAGTGGGCGCCGATGCCGAGGAGCTGCTTATAGCGCCAGGTCAGCTCGATGTGATAGTTGTAGCAGGGGTTCAGGTAGGGATTGCCCGAATTATAGGAATATTTATCGTGATAGGAAAGGAAGGGGTTCAACTGCTGATAGCCCGGGCGATTGATCCTCCGGCCATAACGCAGCACCAGTGTGTGTTTGCCGGCGCTGTCCAGCTTGTAGTTGAAAAAGGCCGTGGGGAAGAGGTCTGTGTAATTGCGGGAAAAAGAGGAGTCCTTTACGACCGCATTGCCGAGCTGATGGCCTTCGGACCGGGTGTGTTCCATCCTTAACCCTATCTGTGCGGATAGTCTTTTCCATTCCTTTCCGAAGGTGGTATAGGCGGCGGCGATATGTTCTTTATATACAAAATGATCCGTCTGGCCGTAATCGGGGAGGGATATGTTGCCTGTGATGTCGTAATAATCCGTGGCGATGTCCGTGTTGACATAGCTGTATTTAAGACCGGCCTCCAGCTTGGCCCGGCCTTTTAATGGATGTGTGTAATCCGTCTTGGCGGAATAGATATGGATATCCGCGGGAGTCCGGTATTGGAAGTTCAACTCGCTGGTTTGCGTACCATCCGGGATGGTGACGTAATTGGGGGAGTATTTGTTCCCATTGGAATTATAATTGATATAGTCCAGGTCGGCGTCTATCTCCCTTCCTTCCTTGCCCATCCGGTGCTGAAGGTTCAGGTTGGCGCCGATATTCTTCCAATGGTAGCTGCCGGAAGTGTAGCCAAGTCCTGTGGAGTCCAGGTGCATGTTGCCATCGTAACTGTTGCTGATATAAGACAGCTCGTCGTTCGAAGGACGTGTATTCCCCGTCAGCACGATGCCGAGATTTGTATTGGCTGTGGCGGCAAAGTCCATGCCCAGCTTGCCATTCCAGGCGTTGCTGGCAGTCTTGTAATGTTGATCCATGAGGACCGCGCTGTTGGGCGAGCCATCGGCGTTATAGAAATATCGTTGATAGGATTCGTCACTATAGTTTTTGTAGAGGCTATAGCCCAGATTGGTGAAGAGAGTGATCTTTCTGTTGTGATAATTGAGGTTGAGCGCGTCGTTGCTGCGGCCGTAAAAACCCTGGTTGTATCCTATGGAAAGATTGCCGGTGAAGCCTGCCGCCCTGTTCTTTTTAAGCCGGATGTTGACTACCGTGGCGCCAGCTGCGTCGTATTTTGCGGGTGGATTGGTCATCAGCTCCACCTTATCCAGGACGCCGGCGGGTATCGAGCGGAGATAGGCTGCCAGATCGGAAGCCGAGAGGTAGGTGGGTCTGCCGTCTATCAGTACTGTGGCGCCGTTGCCATTGAGGGTAATGCTTCCATCTGTGCCGACCGTCACACCGGGAGATTTGGCCAGCACATCCAGCGCATTGCTGCCTGCATTGCCGATCATGGCGTCTACGTTGACCACGGTGCGGTCCAGCTGTTCTTCCACCAGCGGTTTTTTCGCTGTTACCGCCACCTCTTTCAGCGTGCTGGCGCCTGTCCGGAAAAGGATGATCGCCGGCAGACGTATGGAAGCATGCTGATCGTCAATGGTCAGGGAGATGCTTGTGTATTTTTTGTATCCGAGGCCCGTCGCTACCAGGAGGTAAGCGCCGTTGCCTATTTTCCGGAATTCGAATTTACCCTGATCGTCCGTGACCGCGCCCTTTAGCTGGGTGGAGTCGGAGGCGTGCAGGAGCTGTACCGTGATGGCGGGTATGGGCTGGCTGGCTGCGTCGTGGACGATGCCGGATATTTTTTTAACGGGAGACTGGGCGAAAGATGGGAGGGACAGGATAAGAGCTGCAAGGATCATCAGCAGGATGGGTCGTTTTGCGTGTAACATAGTATAGTTATGCATAAGTGTTCGATGTATTAACGAAGCTAACGTAATTTTTATTGAGATGATCTATTTTATTATTTCCACAATGGGGACGGGGATTATAATACACAGGCATTGGACCCTTGTTCCGGATGTAAGGTTGCAAGGAATCCGGGTTTGGCGGGGGAAAAGTGATCAAACCGGGGAAATATGTGATGGGTTATCTTTGCATATGACATTTATTCAACTTGAATATATCGTGGCGGTGGATACCTATCGTCATTTCGCCACTGCCGCCAATCATTGTTTTGTTACCCAGCCGACGCTTAGCATGCAGGTCCAGAAGCTGGAAGATGAGCTGGGGGTAAAGATCTTCGATAGGAGCAAGCAGCCTGTGCTGCCCACGGAGGCGGGGCGGGAGCTGATCGACCAGGCCAGAAAGATACTGGCCGAGAAAGATGTCATCCAGGAGATCGTCCATGCCAAAAAAGGTTTGTTAAAGGGGGAGCTGCGGATTGGTATCATCCCTACCCTGGCGCCTTATTTATTGCCCCTGTTCGTACAGGGCTTTACGGCCAAATATCCCCAGATCAAGCTTGTGGTCAGCGAGATGACTACCGAGGACCTCGTACTTAGGTTGAGGGAGGGGAGGATCGATGTAGGTATTCTGGTCACCCCATTGCAGGAGAACGGGATACGGGAGCATGTGCTGTTCTATGAGGAGCTGCTGGTGTATGTATCCCGCAAGAATGCTGCCTACAAGAAGACCTATATGCTGGCCCAGGACATCGATCCGGATAAGCTGTGGCTGTTGGAGGAGGGGCATTGTTTCCGCAGTCAGATCGTCCGGCTGTGCGAATTGAGGAAGGCCAGCAAGGAGGGCAGTCATTTCGACTACGAGGCCGGCAGTCTGGAAACTCTTCGCCGGATGGTGGAGCTGAACGATGGCATCACTATTCTCCCCGAGTTGGCTGCCATGGACCTTACCAAAAAACAATCCCAGCTGATCCGTCATTTCAAGCGTCCGGCCCCCATGCGGGAGGTGAGCCTGGTGGTGCATCGCGACTTTGTAAAGCAACGGCTTGTACAGGCCCTGCGGGAAGAGATCATCAAGGCTGTACCCGAGAAGGTGAGGCAAAACAAGAACCTGCATGTGGTTCCCATTTGAGAAATCCGGGTGAAGCAGGGAGTAACAGAGTAGCTTATAATAGCTTGTTCAGATGGTCTTTGAATTCCGGGTGGTCGTGCAGATCATTATGTCCGCCCCCATCGATGGTAATAAACCCGTCCCCTGCCTTTAACAGGGGCTTTAGCCGTGATGCATTGCTATAAGGCACTAGCCCATCGCTGGTGCCGTGAAAAATGGTGACAGGCGCCGTCACCTGCGGGAGATGTTGCCAGGTGGGGAATTTAAAGTGGAGCATGCTGCCTACCGGCCAGAGAGGCATATAATGGCGCACGAGTGATGTCATGCTGTAATAGGGGCATTCCAGGATCAGTCTGCGGCAATCCCGTACATCTGCCAGCTGGGCTGCGATCCCTGTACCCAGGCTTTTGCCATAGATAATGATCTGATCGGGGCGCCAGCGGCTTCGGGCCAGCTTGTATAATATCAGCGCCTGGGCGTAGAGATTCTCCTCGCTGAATACTCCCGTGCTCTTGCCGTAACCGGGATAATCCATCATCCATACTTCATAGCCTCTGCTGGTAAAGTCGGTGGAGAATTTAGCGTAGTGGGTGACGTTGTCCTTGTTGCCGTGGAAGTATAGCACGACGCCCCGGGGGGTGTCGGGATGGACGCTGTCGGGCGCCAGGAGGGCCTCAAATTGGATGACGTTGATGTTGGTCTCTTTGTTGTAGGGGATATTGACTTCTTTAAAGGGCTGTTCAAAATGGTAAGGGGTATGTATACCTACGGCGGCAGGGTGAAATAAGATGCGGTCCTGCAGATAATAGAATGCGATGCCGATGATGCAATAGAGCAGTATCAGTACCTTTAGCCAGCGATATACCTTTTTCTTCGTAATCTTCATATTTTGTCACTCCTTCAATATGTCCCGGATAAAATTGTGGTATTCCGGAAAGGTGGTCAGATTATTGTGCCCTCCGCCATGGATGCGGATCAGCGTTATTTTTGATGGGTTCAATTGCTGTAGCCGCTCGCTATGCCGGATGGGTATCAGCCAGTCGCGTGTGCCATGCAGGATATAGGTATGACAACGTACGCGGGGCAGCCAAAGATCTGTCCGGAGATGGTACCGGAGAACATATCGCACCGGCAAGATAGGAATAAACCGCTGCACTAATCTCGCAAAGTTATAATAAGGGCTGTCCAGGATCAGGTAACGGGGATCATTGTCCGCAGCCAGCTTGGCTGCAAAACCGCTGCCGATGCTCCGGCCATAGACGAGCATGCCGTCGTTGGGGCATTGTTGTAAAAGGGTGTCGTAGACGAACTGTATGTCGCTGAGGAGGGCTTTCTCGCTCCTGCGCCCGGTGCTTTTGCCGAACCCCCGGTAATCCACCAGCACTACATCGTAGTTGAACCGGTAGAAGTCCCTCGCATATCTGGCCCAGCCCTTTATGCTGCGGGTATTGCCGTGCAGGTAGAGAATAAGCCCTGCGGGATGCTCCCGGTGGAAATGAAGCCCATTGATACGTACCCCTTCGGTGACATCAAAGAAAAGCTCCTTAAAGGGGATATCATATTTATACTGGAAGTCGGCCGGCAGTTTTTCCGGCTTGAAGATAAGTCTGTCCTGTATGAAATAAGCAATGATAAGCAGGACGACAGCGCCAACGACGATATATAATAGATCATGCAGGAGCATCAATGACAGGAGGAACTATTCCGTCTCGATCCTCTTCAGGTTGAAATTCGGGACCGGCGATACCACCAGCGGGAATTTCTCGATCGTCACATTGGACGGGTCCAGACCAAAACCCCTCTCTTCGGAAAGGCTCAGCTCCTTCAGCCAGAAATAAAGTTTCATCACCACACGCTCCCAGAAAGGAAGCTCATTGTCCTGGCTCAGGTATTTTTCCATGACGATGAATTGAAAATCACCCACCACATTATTCCTTTCCAACGATTCGTAGCGGCTGGTAATATTCACTTCCTTATTATTTACCAGATCTTCCACTACCTTCCGGAACATCAGGTTGATCTTTGGCTCGATACGGAAACCCAGCCGGAACTCCACCCGGATGATATCGTTGGGGATGATATGTTCCACTGAATATTCGGCGGTATAGGGATCGTCCAGGGTGTCTACATGGACAAACCAGTATATATCGCTGCGCTTGGGTTTTTTATTGAGAATGGAATAGATGATCTTATGCTCTATTTCTTTGGGATTGTTGGCGCTGGTCATGTACACGAGGTGTGTGGCGTATTTGGCAATGGAGCGGTCATTGCTCAATTCCTGTATCTGTGGGATATAATGCTCCATTCGTACGAATTCGACATAGCGGTTCTTGATCTTCCGGGCCCTGAACCAAACGTACATGACCGCGAACAGGCCGCCGCCAACGATCAGCGTCACATAGCCGCCATGAGGGAATTTTTCCAGATTGGCGAATAAAAAGCTCAATTCGATGGTGAGATATACTGCCAGATAAAGATATATCAGCGGGCTGGCGGTCCTGCGGGATATAAGATAATTGGCGAACAGGATGGAAGTGGCCAGCATACAGAGAGTGATGGCCAGGCCGTAGGCGGCTCCCATGTGTTCGGAGTTCTTGAAGTACAGGGTAATGCCACAGCATCCTATGAACAGCATGAAGTTGATGGCAGGAATATAGGACTGTCCTCTTTCTTCCGTGGGATAGCTGATACGCAGCTTCGGCCAGAGATTGAGCCGCATGCTTTCGCTGATGAGTGTATAGGAGCCGCTGATCAGGGCCTGACTGGCGATAATGGCTGCCGCCGTGGCGATGATGACCCCCGGTATGAGAAACCATGTAGGCATAAGACTGTAAAAGGGGTTGCCGCGTTCGGTATCGAAGATCCTGCCATGGTATTGAGCCAGGAGCCAGGCGCCCTGTCCAAGATAGTTCAGGATAAGGCAGATCTTCACATAGATCCAGGAGAAGCGGATATTGTCCTTGCCGCAATGCCCCAGGTCGGAATAAAGGGCCTCTGCCCCCGTGGTACAGAGGAATACGGCGCCCAGTATCCAGAAACCTTTGGGGTAGGTGGTGAGCAGCTCGATGGCATAATGGGGGCTAAGGGCCTTGAAGATACCCAGGTCATCCAACAGGTGATTGGAACCCAGCACCGCCAGCATGGAGAACCAGATGAACATGATGGGGCCAAAAAGCTTCCCAATGGACTCCGTACCAAACTGTTGCATGAAGAAAAGGACCACCAGGATGCCCAGAACGATATAAACGATGGTGGATTGATCCACATACCGGAAGGCTGGCATCAGTCTCAGACCTTCGATGGCGGAGGTAACGGAGATGGGCGGGGTGATCATGCCATCCGCCAGCAGGGCGGCGCCCCCGATCATGGCCGGCAGGACCAGCCATCTTTTCTGACGGCGTACCAGGGCATAGAGGGAGAATATGCCCCCTTCACCGTTGTTATCCGCCCGCAATGTCAGCCATACATATTTTACGGTGGTCTGCAGGGTAAGGGTCCAGATGATACAGGAGAGGGAACCCAGGATCAGCTTTTCTTCGATGACCCTGCCATGGATGATGGCGTTGAGTACGTAGAGGGGGGAGGTTCCGATGTCGCCGTAAATGATACCTAATGCAATAACGAGGCTTGCGAAGCTGACTTTGTTAATCTGTTTGCTCACGACTGAGATAGTCTGTTTTAAAATCAAATAGCCGGAATTTTCCGGCCCGACAGCAAAAGTACAGGGAAATAAACAAAACCTGTATAGCATTTTTTCAGTCTCAGAATTTTATAAAATCTTAATATTTTTAATCCGGGATGAGTGGCGACCCCCTGGGACGGAGGGAATTAAACTTTTAGGTAACTTACAAGCGGGATTTAACAAAACGATGGGTTATGGACCTCCGGGAAAAAGCCACTTTTATGTAAAATCCACGTATAACTTATCATAGACAAGAATATGAACAGAATCCTGTCATCCTTTATCTTACTATTCGTGTTGCTTGCCCCCCGCCTGTTGTCTGCCCAACAGATCATTTACAGCGAACCCGAGCGAGAGGACGGCCGCCGCACCAATTTTGAGATCATTGGTAAACTCAATGGTAACTTCCTGGTTTTCAAGAATAATAACTCGAACAGCGTCATTTGTATCTACGATGCGAATATGAAGCTTGTTCAGCGGATACCCCTCACCTTCATGCCGGATAAATACATCAATGTGGATTTTGTGGCTTATCCGGACTATTTCTACATGATCTATGAGCATCAGCGCAAGAGCATCGTCCATTGCACGGCGGTCAAAATGAATGGCGAGGCCAAGATGGTAGGAGAGCCCATCGAGCTGGATACTACCCAAATAGGATTTGCGGCCAGCAATAAGATCTATACCTCCATTGTCAGCGAGAACAAGAAAAAGATAATGATCTTCAAGATCAACAGCAAGAACCCGAAGAACTTCCTGTTTACTTCTTTCCTGTATGATGACTCGCTCAACCTGCTGGACAGGCATAGGATCTATCTTCCCATGGAAGAGCGTAATGAGCTCTTCACAGACTTTCTGCTAGACAATGAAGGGGAATTGGCCTTTGGTAAATACCTGCGCAGCGGGAGCAATGATTATATCACCAAGGTCAGTCTTGTCTCGAAGGGACCGCAGTCGGATAGCTTTTCCATAAAAGACATCGGTTCGGGCGAGAGGATCCTGGATGAGATCAAGATGAAGGTGGATAATAACAACCGGCGATTTATACTCTCAGGGTTTTACTACAAACAAAAGAGAGGCAATATCGAAGGGCTTTATTGTGTCATCTGGGACAAGGGATCGGATTCACGTCTGAAAGAGACGGTGACCATATTCAGTGATGAGCTGCGGGCGCTGGCCAAGAGCTCGGACGCCAATCTCAAGATGGCCTTCAACGACTATTTTATCAGGCATATCATAACCAAGCGGGATGGGGGATATCTGCTGGTGAGCGAGTCCCTGTACACGACGTCCAGGGGGAATATGTTCAACCGGTGGGACTATATGTATAACCCCGCCTTTGGGCCCGGATTTTATTCTCCCTATTATTACAGTCCTTATTATGGCGCCTGGAACAGGAATTACGGCAATTATGCTACCCGCTTCCATGCGGAGAATATCATGGTCCTCTCATTCGATCATGACGGCAATCTCCAGTGGAGCAATGTGATCCCCAAGAGCCAGTTCGACGACGAGACCGAAAATCTTATCTCCCATGATATGGTGAACACCGGCGGAGAGCTCCATTTCCTGTTCAACCAGTATGAGCGCCGGAATATGCTTTTAAATGATCAAAGTATTTCTCCTGAAGGCAAGATTACACGATATCCTACGTTAAGGAACCTGGATAAGGGATACGATTTCATGCCCCGTTATGGCAAGCAGGTCAGCAGCTGGGAAACGATCATCCCTTGTCTTTTCAGGAATTACCTTTGTTTCGCGAAAGTGGACTTCTAATGATCGGTATATTTAAACAAAAGAACCCGGGCAACGCCCTGATATTACTCGTATATGCCCTCGTGTTGAAATTTCCCCTCTTCCTCCATCCGGTGGCCCCTATCCTGCATCCCGAAGACAATTATCTATACCGTGTGATCATAAAGGGGGTGGATTCCGTCTTTGGTCATACAGCCATCATATATGCCATGCTTGCCTGGCTTATCCTATGCGCCCAGGCCCTTCTTTTCAATCATATTTGCAATCACAATAAGCTGTTGCCCAAGCCCAATTTCCTGCCCGGTATGTCCTATATCCTGATTACCTCCCTGTTGCCGGACTGGGGGCATTTTTCAGCGCCCCTGCTGGTCAATCTGATCATGATCTGGATATGGTATAGCATGATCGACCTGTACAACAGTCATCGGCCTGGCGCCAGCATATTTAGTATCGGTGTATGGGCGGGCATCGTCTCTCTCCTATATATACCTGCCATGGCGTTCTTGCTGCTGGTGCTTTTTGGATTGATCACGATGCGTCCTTTTCGGGTCCGCGAATGGCTGGTGGGATTGCTGGGGTTCACCTTTCCTTATTATTTCCTTTTCCTGATACTATACCTGACGGGGCATTGGGATTGGAAAAGCGTGATACCGCATATTGTGTTTACCATTCCGACCAGGCCGACATATGTCTGGACTGTCATGGGTATGTTCTGGCTACTCCTGCCCTTTATCATCGGGGGTATATTTGTCCAGAAAAACCTGAGCAAGTTCCTTATCCAGATACGGAAGGCGTGGAGCCTGCTGCTGCTTTTCCTGATGGTGGCTGTCGTTATCATACTTATCAACAGGGCCGATTCGTATGAGAACTGGATCGTGATGGCGGTGCCTTTTGCCGGATTTCACGCGGCGGCCTATTATTTTCCCCACCGGACGACGGGGCCTCTCATATTGCATTGGTTAATAGTGGCTTATATCGTCGCTTTTAATTACTTCGCCTGACGGCGGGGCCTTTGACCGGGAATTTTCGTACCTTTGGTGCATATAAATTTTACCCTCTCATGAAGTTTGGAGTAGTCGTTTTCCCGGGTTCGAATTGTGATCGTGATATGCAGGATGCCCTGCAATATGACCTTGGCCAGGAAGTCATTATGCTTTGGCATAAGGACACCGACCTCAGTCAGTTCACTACGGAAGACTGTATCGTGCTGCCGGGCGGATTCTCCTATGGGGATTATCTCCGTTGTGGAGCCATAGCCCGATTCAGCCCTATCATGCAAAGCGTGATCAAATTTGCAGGGGAAGGCGGAAAGGTGCTGGGGGTATGCAATGGCTTCCAGATACTCTGTGAGTCCCATCTGCTGCCGGGTGCGTTGCTGCGCAATGCCAATCAGCAATTTATCAGTAAGAATATTTATCTCCGCGGGGAAGGCGACCAGGGCAAGCCGCTGATGATCCCCATTGCTCATGGAGAAGGAAGATATTATGCCGACGAAAAGGTCCTGGATGAACTGGAGGCAAATGGACAGGTGATCTACCGATATGCCGATGAACATGGTGTGGTGGGCGCCGATGGTAATCCCAACGGTAGCCTTCGCAATATTGCGGGTATTTGTAACAAGACAAGGAATGTATTCGGAATGATGCCACATCCTGAAAGAGCATGCTCCGAATTTTTGGGGAACATCGATGGCAAGGCTATACTAAAGGCATTGTTTATTGACAAGAAGCAACCGTCCGTCCGTAAGGAAGCCGGGCTTGTCAATATTTAAACTTTCCCTAACATTTTGAAACGGATATTTGATACATGAATACAAAAAAAATTACACTGTTTGGCCTGGCCTTATTGATGGGGACGTTGGTCATGGCGCAAAGTGGCAGCGCCACCCAGGTGCAATGGTCCTATACCGCCAAAAAGATCTCCGATAAAGTTTATGAGATCCATATGATCGCCAAGATCGGCGGGGGCTGGCATATGTATTCACAGAATGGCGGGGACGGCCCTGTGTCTACCAGCTTCACCTTTACGAAGAATCCTTTGCTGGCGCCGTCGGGAAAGGTAAGAGAGGTGGGCAAGATGGTAACGAAGTTCGAAGAGGCTTTTAAGAGCAATGTCCGGTATTATGAGAATATGGTGGAATTTGTACAAACGGTGCAATTGAAGGGTAAGGCAAAGACCAGTCTGGCGGGGAAGGTGGAGTTCATGGTGTGCAATGATCATGAGTGTCTGCCGCCGACGGATGTCAATATAAACGTTAATGTTGGGGGGTGATCGGCTTTTCAGACATCCCTTGTCGGCCAGGCGACGTAAATAATGATATTAAAACGGGTTCTTTGCGGAACTCGTTTGTTTTTTCAAGATGATCCGAATGAAATACAGATATACTTTATTGGCTCTTTTTGTTCTGCTGTTGTGGCAGGGTGTCTGGGCACAGGATACCAGTGGTGTCGTTCGTTGGGAGTTTTCCGGGGGGAAGGATGTTCTGATCCTCCATGGCCAGATCAAAGATGGCTGGCGGCTGTACTCCACCACGATGAAGGACGATCTGCCCAATACACGGGTGACCCTGGACAGTTCGGCCCGGACAGCCATCGGGAAGATCGAGGAGAAGGGGCAGTTGGAAGTCAGGAAGGATGCGGCACTGGACAATGCGGAGACACGTGTGTTTGAAAAGAATGTGGATTTGGTGGTGCATTTGAAACCTGGTTATACCGGGCCGGCTGATCTCAAGGGTGCGATAATGTATATGGCGGCGTTGAGGGACTCTTTTGTTGGCCCGATAGAGGTGCGGTTCAAGTATGGGGTGGGGGCTTCGGGTGAGCTGGTAGCCAAGGCGACTGGTTTGCAGGAATCTGCTTCGGCGGCCAATGACCTCAAAAAGACTTCGATTCATTTGAACGATCCTGTCAATAAGTGTGGCGGTACGGGGACAGAGAATAGCAAGTCTCAAAGTCTGCTGGGCATATTCCTATTGGGTATTTTGGGCGGACTGTTTGGGCTTATCATGCCTTGTACGTTCCCAATGATCCCATTGACCGTGTCTTTTTTTACCAAACGTGCAACCAGCCGGAAACAGGGTATTTCCAATGCCTTTTTTTATGGGTTCTGCATCTTCTTTATATATGTGCTCATCAGTGCGCCTTTTTATTTTCTAAAGGCCAGCGACACGAGCATCCTGAATAATATTTCTACCAATATATGGTTGAATATAGCGTTTGCCGTAATCTTCCTTGTGTTCGCTCTTTCATTTTTCGGGCTCTTCGAGATCACTCTACCCAGCGGCCTCACGAATAATGTGGATAGCAAGTCCAGCATTACCAGTAAGGGAGGAATATTCTTTATGGCCCTGACATTAGTGATCGTTTCATTTTCCTGTACAGGACCTTTGCTCGGTACGCTGCTCGTCGGCGCCATAAGCGGGGGGGCTGTACAATTGACCGTGGCGATGGCGGGATTCGGGATTGCCCTGGGGCTGCCTTTTGCTCTTTTTGCCCTCTTTCCACACTGGCTGCAATCATTGCCTCGTAGCGGAAGTTGGATGAATACGGTGAAGATCGTGTTTGGATTTGTGGAATTGGCTCTGGCGTTGAAGTATTTATCCAATGCGGATCTGGTCATACATTGGGGGTTACTGAAAAGAGAAACTTTCTTTGCTATCTGGATACTTATCAGTCTGGCGTTGGCATTGTATCTGTTGGGGGTCATAAAATTCAAGCATGACCCGCCTCCGGCAAAGCTGAGCAAGGGCAGAATGGCGATCGGCGCCTTTTTTATTGCGCTGGCTGTCTATCTGGCGCCGGGTGTCACGAATACAAAATATGCGAACAGGGCATTGATCAGCGGCTTTCCGCCACCGTTGACCTATAGTCTTTATAAATCTTCCGGGGAAGAGAAAGGGGTGGAGCCTACTGTGATCAATGATTATGACAAGGCCCTTCAACTGGCGAAGGCAGAACATAAACCCATTCTTATCGACTTTACGGGATGGGCTTGTGTAAATTGCCGTAAGATGGAAGAGAATGTCTGGCCCAAGGAAGATGTGAGAAACCTGATAAAAAAGGACTTTATTCTTGTTTCGCTATATGTGGATGATAAAAAGAGCCTCCCCGATAGTGAGCAATTTCTCTTTACCACGAGCGATGGCAGTAAGAAAAAGATCGTTACAGTTGGGGACAAGTTTGCGACCTTACAGTCGGAGAATTTCAAGAATGCGTCACAGCCTCTATATGCCATTATAAGTCCCGATGAGAAATTAATGAACTATCCTGTAGGGTATACCCCCAGTGTTAAAGCGTATGCGGAATGGCTGCAATGCGGACTGAACGCTTTCCACGGCCAGCAGTCAGCTACTACTGCAAGATAAAATCGATAAATCAGCGACAATAGCAAAGGCCCGTCGTGAGACGGGCCTTTGGCCAATTAGGCGTCATTCTGTCCCGGCCTTCCGACAGGTACTAATAAGGGCAAGAGCTCATCTTCGTCGGATGGAGAGCCAGAATGACAATATGTTCAGGAATAAAAAAAAGTCCCTGCCCTTTGGGAGCAGGAACTTAAATTATTTTTTTTAATCGATCTTTTCACACGTTAAAGTTAGCGGTTCTTTCTTTTGTCCGTTGTCCTTTGTAGTTAAAGATAATTAAAAAAACGCCACTTCGAAATTCGTACCATCCGGAGTGACTAACCATCTTTATCATACCAGATATATCCTGATAATTGGATTTAATGTAAAATTCTGATCTTTCGATATTATAATGCGATTTTTTTCTCAGTCATCATTTTGCGCAGGTTGATAAGTCCATAACGCATGCGGCCAAGGGCCGTATTGATGCTGCAGTTAGTAAGGGCGGCGATCTCCTTGAAAGAAAGATCGGCGTAGTGACGGAGGATGATAACCTCGCGTTGATCTTCGGGCAACAGGTCCAGCATTTGGCGTACCCGGTCGTGGCTCTGACGTTTCATCATTTTAGTGTCAGCGCCTTCTTCTGTGAAATGCAGTACTTCAAAGATGTCGCGATCATCGCTGGTCTTGATGGCGGGTGTACGCTTGACCTTGCGGAAGTGATCCACGCAGAGGTTGTGCGCAATACGCATGGCCCAGGGAAGGAATTTACCTTCTTCGGTGTAACGTCCTCCACGGATGGTGTCGATGATCTTGATCAGTACGTCCTGGAAAATGTCCTCGGCAAGGTATTTGTCCTTGACCAGGAAAAGAATGGAAGTGTACAGCTTATCCTTATGTCTGACGATCAGTGCTTCTAATGCATACAGGTCGCCATCACGGAATTGATGAATAAGCTCGTGGTCTGTTTTTTTGCGTAGCAATGTCATAAACTTCTACGGGTTTTTGAAGGTGATAGGATATATATTTGGATTTTAAAGATGGTTCGGTTTTTCTATGTAGAAGTGTTCAATCGATAGGCGAAGTTTTTGTGTAGACGGTTTAACAAAAGTAATTCACAATTTTTCTTCGATTGTGCACAATTTCTTATTGTGCGAATCGAGTTTAAAGATATACATTTTTTGGAAAAAACAACATTCTGGGAAATATTTTGTTAATTAATTCATTGTAACGCTCGGAAAATAATAAGGTAAGTACTTATTTTGTCCTATTAGCCTATTCGGTATCGGAAAATCGTTATTTTAAGGGAATGGATCGGAACCTCTCATACATGGGGATTGAACTATGGGAGGATGACCTGTCTTTTCAAAATCCGGGCCAGGGAAATGTTTTTGAGGTCTTATTCCGCAATTTGAACACCGTCGGGTTTTTACGAATCTTGTGTGAGCGGGCCGGCGAGAACTGGCCGGGAGGGCGCAAGGTCGGGCTGAGGGGCGGGGCGTCCTGCTCAATTTTTTAGTAATATTCGTCTTTCGTAACCATATTTGGTGTAGGTTTGTTGTACATCTATATATATGGCAACTACGGGTAAAGTACAGCAACAAAAGGCAGAGAAATTGAGGCATGAGCTCCCGCCGTCGCAGACAGACGCCATCTTTATAAAGGGGGCCAGGGTCCATAACCTGAAAAATATCGATGTTTCCATTCCACGGGGTAAGCTTGTGGTAGTCACCGGCGTATCGGGATCGGGGAAGTCTTCTCTTACCATCGACACGTTGTTCGCGGAAGGGCAGCGCCGCTATGCGGAAAGTCTTAGCGCGTATGCGCGTCAGTTCATGGCCCGGATGAACAAGCCGGATGTAGACTATATTAAAGGACTGTGTCCCGCCATTGCCATCGAACAGAAGGTGATTACCCGGACGCCTCGTAGTACGGTGGGTAGCATGACCGAGGTATACGATTATCTCCGATTGCTTTTTGCCCGGACTGGCAAGACCTATTCTCCCGTCAGCGGCCGACTGGTCAAAAAGGATGATGTCTCGGACGTAGTTGAGGCCATCGCTGCGCTACCGCAGGGGGATAAGGTGTTAATCCTTACACCGTTCCGGCAAAGTAAGAACCGCAATGCCCGGGACGAGCTGAACATACTCCTGCAAAAAGGTTTTTCAAGAATATATATATCGTCTACGGCGCCGGGCGAGACCCTGCGGATAGAGGATCTGCTGGAGATGGATGATAAAGCGCTGGAAAGCAAGCTTTTTTTGGATCAAGGGACGACTTCCAAGGCTTCTTCGACGGGAAAGGCGGCTAAAGGAAAGTCGAAGGGCAAGTCTGCTGAGCCGTTGAGTACTGGCGAGTCCCCCCATATATATGTGCTGATCGACCGGCTGGTAGTAAAGGATTTCGATGAGGATGACCGTCACCGGATCGCAGATTCGGTCGGTACGGCCTTTTATGAAGGCGAGGGGGATATGCAGCTGGAGGTCAATAATGTGCGGAGGATGCTTTTTTCCAACAGATTTGAAATGGACGGCATTGTTTTCGAAGAGCCTGTCCCCAATCTTTTTTCCTTCAACAATCCTTTTGGCGCCTGTCCCACCTGTGAAGGATTCAGCCAGGTATTGGGCATCGATGCGGATCTTGTCATACCGGACAAACGGCTTAGCCTCTATGAAGGCGCCGTAGCGCCGTGGAAAGGCGAGAAGCTGGTGTGGTGGAAGGATCAGTTTATCAAGGCCGCCAAAAAATTCGATTTCCCTATTCATAAGCCCATCATCGACCTGTCGAAGACACAGTATAAAGCGCTGTGGGAAGGCAATGAGCATGCACACGGCATCAATGACTTTTTCGAGGAGGTCGAAAAGAATCTTTATAAGGTCCAATATCGCGTGTTACTGTCGCGCTATAGGGGGAGGACATTGTGTCCCGATTGTGGCGGCTACCGGCTTCGCAAGGAAGCGCTTTATGTAAAGATCGGCGATAAACATATCGGTGAGCTATGTGAGATGCCGGTGAAAGACCTGCTACAGTGGTTCGATGGGTTGCAGCTGGAAGCGCACGATCAGCAAATAGCCAAAAGGGTACTGATCGAGATCCGCCACCGGCTGAACACGCTGGTAGATGTCGGACTGGGATATCTCACGCTGGACCGGCTGGCCAATTCGCTCAGTGGTGGAGAAAGTCAGCGTATCCAGCTGACCCGCAGCCTGGGCAGTAACCTGACCAATTCTCTTTACATACTGGACGAACCTTCTATCGGATTGCATAGTCGAGATACGGAGAAACTGATACGGGTATTGAAGGAATTGCGCGATCTGGGTAATACGGTCGTCGTCGTAGAACACGATGAAATGATGATGCGCGAGGCGGACTATATCATCGATATGGGTCCTCTTGCGAGTCACCTCGGAGGAGAGATAGTAGCAGCCGGCAATTATGATGAGATCGTTGCGGACGAGGACAGCCTTACGGGTAAGTATTTAAAGGGCGAGCTAAGCATTGCGCCGCCGTCACAATTACGGAAGTGGAAACGGTCTATTACGGTAGAAGGCGCCCGTCAGCATAACCTGAAGGATATTACCGTGGAATTTCCGCTGGATACGCTCACTGTTGTCAGCGGGGTTAGCGGCAGCGGCAAGACGACCCTCGTCAAACAAATATTGTATCCTGCGTTGCAGAAGATAAAAGGCGAGCCGGCTGACAAGGTGGGTATGCACAAAGTGGTAAAGGGGGATATCGACTATATCTCACAGATAGAGCTGGTGGACCAAAACCCTATCGGTAAATCATCCCGTAGCAATCCTGTCACCTATATAAAGGCATACGACGAGATCCGCGACTTGTATGCCCGGCAGCCGCTGAGCAAGCTGCGCGGTTTCCAGCCCAAGCATTTCTCCTTTAATGTGGACGGGGGCCGATGCGACACCTGTAAGGGGGAGGGGGAACAGATCGTAGAGATGCAGTTCCTGGCGGATGTACACCTCACCTGTGAAGTATGCGGAGGAAAGAAGTTCAAAGAAGAAGTATTGGAAGTCACCTATAAGGAAAAGAATATCCACCAGATACTGGAGATGAGTGTGGACGAGTCGCTGGAATTCTTCAGGGACGAAAAGGATATCCTTCAGAAGGTAAAGCCTTTGAGCGATGTGGGACTTGGCTATGTCAAGCTGGGTCAGTCCTCGGATACCTTATCGGGTGGGGAAGCGCAGCGGGTAAAGCTTGCTTCCTTCCTTGGCAAGGGGCGTGCCCAGGGACATATACTCTTCATTTTCGATGAGCCTACTACCGGACTACACTTTCATGATATCAAGAAACTATTGGCTTCTTTCAATGCCCTGATCGATCAGGGGCATTCCATTCTTGTCATCGAGCACAATACGGATGTGCTACGCAGCGCCGACTGGATCATAGATTTGGGGCCCGAAGCGGGTGATGGCGGTGGGAACCTGGTGTATGCGGGTGCTCCGCAGGGATTGAAGAAGGTGAAGGAGAGCTATACGGGGAAATTTCTTTAAATAATAAGGGCCGGGTAGCTTTGCTCTCCGGCCCTTCCATGCGTTAGGTTCTTCTCCTTTCTTACGATCTTATCCAGTCTAACGTACCATTCAATTATTTTAGAACGAACGACGGGTTATATTTCTCTCGTGACCCGTCTTTCAGACTACCGCCATCCGCCGCCCAGGGACTTGTATAGTCCTACGACGGCATCGAGTTGTTCCCTTTTCAAAGAGGCCAGTTCCAGTTCGCTTTGCAGTACATTGCCTTGTGCGGTGATCACTTCCAGGTAGGTGGCCAGGCCATTGCGGAAGAGCATGTTGGCGTTGTTGGTAGCTTGCTGCAGGGTAGTTACCCTCGAGGCCACGATCTCCTGCTGTTGTTTCAGCTTCTCGATCCTGCCCAGTGCATCCGAAACTTCTCCCACGGCTACCAGTACCGACTGTCTGAACTGTATCACTGACTTTTCCCTTTCTACTTTGGCCAGCTCATATTGTGTCTTTAGCTCACGGCGCCTGAACAAAGGTTCTGTCAGTCCGCCGCCGACAACTCCGAAGAGGGAGGCGGGGATATTGAACCAGTTGCTGGCTGTGAAGCTGTTCAGGCCACCCTGTGCTGTGATCGTCAGGGTAGGATACATGCTTGCCTTGGCGATGCCGACATTGGCATTGGCGATGGTCAGGGCCAGCTCATTGCTGCGTACGTCGGGACGACGGCTGACCATGGCTGTTGGTATGCCTGTAGAGATATCCGCTTTTACGGGCACCTGTTCCAGGGTGGTGCTACGGGCAATGCTCGAAGGCAGCTGTCCGGCCAGGATGCTTAGCGCATTTTCCTGTAACAGGAGTTCCTGTTCCAACTGGGGGATCAGGGCAGCCGCTACTTTTTCCTGTGCCTCTGCCTGTTGTACACCCAGAGCCGTCACCTGGCCGGCATTGTATTGCAGACGGATGATCTGCAGGGTGCTGTCATTCAGGGAAAGGTTCCTTTTGGCGATGGTCAGCTGTGCATCCAGCATCAGCAGGTTGTAATAACCCTGGGAAACACTGGATACAATATTGGTCTGTACTGCCTTGCGGGCTTCTTCTGTCTGCAGATAGGAGGCCAGGGCACTGGATTGCCGGTTGCGTATCTTACCCCAGATGTCCGCCTCCCAGGAGATGGCGACGTTGGCCGAATAGTCTTCGAGGGTCTTTGTGCCATTGCCGAGGAACAGGCTGATAGATTTTCCATTGAGACTGTTATCCGACGGTCGCGTTGAATTTGCCGTAACATTCAGGTCTACCTGTGGCAGATAGCCCAGTTTGGATTGTCTCAGCACCAGGCGGGCGGACTCGATGTTCTTGATGGCCAGCTGCATATCATAGTTACGTACGATGGCGCTGTCGATGAGCTGCTGCAGGGCAGGGTCTGTAAAGAGATCCTTCCAGGGCAGGGCTGCCATACCGGCGCTGTCGGCGGCATTGGTAACTGCTGTCGTGGTCCGGGACGACTGTTGAAAGTCGGCGGGCAGCTGGGGCTGCGGCGTAGCTGTATCTTTGGATACTTTACAGGCGCTGAATGCCAGCGTAACGATCAAACCCAGCACGACCAGGGGAGTACCCATGCCTAAGGATGGGATCGCGCCACCATGACCGGAAGGACGGGGTGGTGTGCTTTGCGGCGCAGGAACAGCTGGAGCGCTCGGAGGCGTCGTTGTTGGTTTGCGACCCACCTTCTCCTGCAAGTACTGGAAGATGATGAAGAGTACCGGCACGATGAATACACCCAGGATCACACCTGTGAGCATCCCGCCGATGGCGCCTGTACCGATGCTGCGGTTGCCAAGGGCGCTGGCGCCTTTTGCTACCAGCAAGGGTCCCAGACCTGCGATAAAGGCAAAGGAAGTCATCAGGATGGGGCGAAGACGCAATTGGGCGGCTTCGAGCGCTGCATTGGTCAGCGACAGTCCATGACGGCGGCGTTGTACCGCATATTCCACGATCAGGATGGCGTTCTTCGCCAACAGACCTACGAGCATGATCAAGCTCACCTGTACATATATATTGTTATCCACACCCAATAATTTTAAAAATGCAAAGACTCCAAACACACCCACCGGTATCGACAAGATGACGGCCAGCGGGAGGATGTAGCTTTCATATTGGGCGGAAAGCAGGAAGTACACGAATATCAAGCTGAGGATAAAGATAAAGATTAATTGACCTCCAACCTTCTCCTCTTCTCTTGTCATACCTGTCCATTCAATATGATATCCCCTGGGCAGCGCCGATGCGGCCGTCTCTTTGATGGCGCGGATGGCGTCACCCGTGCTATAGCCGGGTTTGGGGATACCGTTGATAGTGACGGCGTTGTAGAGGTTGTTGCGGGTAACCGTCTCGGGACCATATACCCTTCTCAGGCTGATAAGCTGATTTACGGGGACCAGCTGTCCGCCTTTGCTTTTTACGTATATGCCGTCCAGCGAGGCCTTATTGGCGCGGGCAGAAGGTTCGGCCTGGGCCATCACTCTATAGTACTTGCCAAAGCGATTGAAGTCGCTGACATAGCTACTACCATAATAAACCTGCATCGTTTTCATCAAATCGCTGACGGAGACGTCGAACTGCTTGGCCTTATTATAGTCCACGTCCATCATGTATTGCGGGTTACCGGAAGCAAAGGTGGTAAAGGCGTAAGCGATCTCCGGACGTTGGAACAGCGCGCCGATGAATTCATTGGCTGTCTGGCCCAGTTTATCCAGGGAGCCGTTATGCTGGTCCTGGAGCATGAACTCGAAACCGGCCACGTTACCAAAGCCCTGTATGGTAGGGAAGGTGAAGAAGAAGGCATGGGCGTCTTTTACCTGCATGGCGATCTTCCCCGACAGGTAGCCGGATATGGCCGAAGCGTCTTTCATCGGTCCGCGCTCGTCATATGGTTTCATCCTGATGAAACCGGCGCCATAGGGAGCGGCGTTAGCCTGGGAGATAAAGTTCAGACCATCCACATTGTATCTTCTGTCGGAAAAAGGCTCCTGTTTTACCAGGCTGTCGATCTCTTCCATGGCCTTGCGGGTCTTGTCCAAAGAGGAGCCGGGAGGGGTGCTTACTGCATAGAGCACAAATCCCTGGTCTTCCGTGGGGATGAATCCTGTGGGCGTCTGCTTTGCCATGAAATACGCGGCTCCGGCAATGATGATCAGGCCACCGATGGCGATCCAGCGCTGACGGAACAGGAACTTAAGGCTCTGCAAATATTTGTTGGTCACGGCCCGGAAGGAGGCATTGAAAATATTATAGAAGCGACCCAGCAATCCTTTTTTCTTTCCATCCGCTGTCGTCTCCGGCATCTTCAGGAACAATGCGCAAAGGGCGGGACTCAGGGTAAGGGCGTTCAGGGCCGAGATCAGGATGGCGATAGCCAGGGTAAAGGCGAACTGCCGGTAGAACACACCCGCGGGGCCCTGCATAAAGCCTACCGGAATGAACACCGCCGCCATTACCAGGGTGATGGATATGATGGCGCCAGAGATCTCGCTCATGGCCTCGATCGTGGCCGGTCTGGCGGCCATGCCTGTATGTTCCATTTTGGAGTGTACCGCTTCCACCACGACGATGGCGTCATCCACCACGATACCGATGGCCAATACCAATGCGAACAGTGTCAGCAGGTTGATGGTGTAGCCAAACAATTGCAGGAAGAAGAAGGTACCGATGATGGCTACCGGCACTGCGATGGCCGGGATCAGGGTGCTCCTGAAATCCTGCAGGAACACGAATACGACGATGAACACCAGGATAAAGGCTTCGATCAGGGTCTGTTTCACCTGGTCGATACTGCTGTCCAAAAAGTCCTTGGAGTTATACATGATGGTGGATTCAACGCCCCTGGGGAGGTCCTTATCGAACTCTTTCAGCATGGCTTTTGCCTGGGTGAGGATGTCGTTGGCGTTGGAGCCAGCCGTCTGGTAGATGGCCACACCGGATGTCGGGTATCCGTTGAGCTTGCTGTTGGAGGAATAGGTATAGCTACCGAACTCTACGCGGGCCACATCCTTTAAGCGTATGACCGAGCCGTCTGCGTTGGACTTGATAATGATATTCTCATAGTCCTCGTTCTTGCTCAGCTTGCCTTTGTATTTAAGCACATATTCATAAACTTCCTGGCTGCTTTGTCCAAAACGACCTGGGGCGGCTTCCAGGCTTTGATCCCGGATAGCGTCCGTCACTTCGAGTGGAGAAAGGTTGTTGGCTACCAGGCGGTCGGGTTTTAACCATATCCGCATGGAGTAATCTTTGGAGCCGAAGGGTTGTGCGTCACCTACGCCCGGGATACGCTGTAATTTGGGGATAAGGTTTATCCGGATGTAGTTCTGTAAGAATGTCTCATCGTAATGGGCGCTGTCCTTGGAATAGAGACCGACGAACATGATGATGCTATTCTGTTGTTTTTGGGTGGAGATACCAGCTTGTATTACCTCCTGTGGTATCTGGCTGGTGGCCTTGGCGACCCTGTTCTGTACGTTGACGCTGGCGATGTCCGGGTTGGTACCTTGTTTGAAGTACACCGTGAGGGTCATCGAGCCGTCATTGCTGGAATTGGAGGTCATGTAGGTCATGTTCTCCACGCCGTTGATGGCTTCTTCCAGCGGGGTGGCTACCGACCGGGCCACAACTTCCGCGTTGGCGCCAGGGTAAGAGGCTGATACCAATACACTGGGCGGCGCAATGTCCGGGAAGAGCGTAATGGGCAGACTAAAGAGGGACAATCCGCCCAAAAGAAGCAAGATGATAGAAATAACCGTTGATAACACCGGCCTTTCGATAAATTTCTTAAGCATACAATTCTCTTTGTTATAAGTGCGGGAATTGGTCTTGTTCGAAAATTAGCCCAATTCCCGCATAGGGCTAATGTTTGTCGTTCCGACGAACCGCATACTGCGGTTCCTATAGTGATAGGACTGCCAGGCGGGCTTTGACAAGCTCGTTATAGGCGAATGTTCTGCGATAATTTTGGGTTCCGGGAGGTGCGGATGCTTAGAGCGGTATAGCGTGGCGCACGCTATCGGCTGCCAACACCTGCGGCTGGATCACTGCTCCGTCCCTCAGGCGGTCCATACCGGCGAATACGATCTTCTGGCCCGGCTGGAGTCCTTTGTTGACGAGGTAGTAAGCAGTAGTCTGTCCGCTGATGTTAATCGGCTGGCTCATAACTTTATTGGAATCTCCCAGGATGTATACGAAGACCTTATCCTGGACCTCGTATGTGGATTGCTGAGGAACAGCCAGCGTGCTGCCGGAATTCTCAGGGATCCGGATCTTGCCTGTGCTGCCTGTGCGTAACAATCCTTCTCCATTGGGGAATACAGCGCGGAACTGGATGGTCCCCATGTTCTTGTCAAACTGGCCTTCCATCAGCTCAACCTTACCCTTGGCGGGATAGGTGGATTTATCAGCCAGCTGCAGTTCCACGGCGGGCATACCCTTTATCTTTTCGGCGATGCTCTTGCCGGCGGACGCGCCGGTGAATTCCAAAAAGTCTTTTTCGCTCATGGAGAAATAAGCATATACTTCTTTCACGTCGGAGACGACCGTCAGGGCTTGCGTCTCACCTTTACCTACCAGCGCGCCTGTTTTGAAAGGGATCCTTCCAATATAGCCGCTGACGGGAGCTTTGACTACTGTCCAGCCCAGGTTGATGCCTGCGTTGTTGCCGGCGGCTTCGGCCTGTTTGACGGCAGCTTTGGCGGCTTCATATTCGGCCTGTGCGGCTTTCAGCTGTACGTCGGATACAACTTTATTCTCAACGAGGGGCTGGAGCCTCTTGACCTCGATGTCGGCTTTTTCCAGGTTGGCCTTGGCAGCCAGGACATTGGCCTGGGCGTTGTTGACCTGCTCGTCATAGGGCCGGTCGTTGATCTTGAAGAGCGGCTGACCTGCTGTGACATAAGCACCTTCTTCTACATAGATCTTGTCGAGATAGCCACTGACCTGGGGGCGGATCTCCACGTTGGTCTTACCTTCCAGGGAAGCGGAATACTCCTCGTAGGTAGTAGTGGAGGTGGCGTCCAGCTGAAGTACGGGCAGCGCGGGCGGCGGCGGCGGGGCCTGATTGCCTTGAGCTGAGGAACAGCCAGTGATAATGGCGGCTGTTACGATGATAAATAGCGGGAATAAAATTAAACTTCTCATAACGTTATTAAATTTTTTAATGATGTTAAGCGAAATGCATAAAAAAATCGACCGTCTCTAAATAATTTACCACTGTTAAATCAATGAGTAAAAAAAATGCTCAATTGTTCATATGGAGCATAATAGGTCTCCGACGGTCGGCGGGAACCAGGGTCCTTCTACAGTTTCGGTGGTTCTTTCAACAGGCAAGTGTCTGTTTTGTTCACTACCGTCCTTGTGACGGGCAAAACTTTTCAGGATCTAACTTTTAAGCGATCGTGTGATACCGGTGATCGCATCTTTCAATATCTGGCGATTGATCTCATCCGACGCGCCTTTGCGGACGATGTTTATCGACACCAGACCGTGAACGATGGACCAGTAGGTATAATATTTTGTACATACCCTGTCGTCTTCCGGGTCGTTGATCCCCATTAGTGTCATGACAGGTTTTGTAGCGATGCCATAGGGAGTGGATTCAATAGGAAGAAGATCTTCTATTACGCAGCAGTTGACCTGGACGCCAAACATCAACTGATAGTATTCTTTTTCTTCAAAGGCAAAATTCCAGTAAGCAAGCCAGATGGCATCCAGTTGTTCTTCGGGGGTTTCGTATTTGTCACGTGCCTCTCTCATCTTCTCCCCCAGTAACAGATATCCTTTTTTGGTAAGTTCCAGAAGAATGCCTTCTTTGTTGGCATAATATTCATAGATCATGGGGGCGGTATACTCGATCTTCTCGGCAATCTTACGCATGCTCAGTGCCTGCCAACCTTCTTCCTTCACTATCTCGTGAGCTGCGTTGATGATATTGACCTTTGTATTTTCTTTTAATCGATGTATTCTTTCCTTGCTCCCCATGTAGTGTCGTGTTTTACTATCTTAAATAATTTAACACCGTTAGACAAAATTAGAATTAAAACGCAATTCTCCAAAAGAATTTTTCAGATATTGGATAGGGAGGTTTTAAAATATTTGATTATAAGCTAGTTGCGTTGGCGGGGACGGATGGGTGTTGGCAGGCTATCGGAGCCGGTCGGCACTTTTTACCAGCTTCTCATCTCTACGGATATTGCGGGCTGCCATGAACAGCAGGACTGGTATGGCCAGGGAGAAGAGCGCACCAAGGCTGTAATTTCCGGACTCGAAGGGCGGAACACCGCTCTTCCACCAGTAGAGAAGGATATTGAGCAGGGACAAGAAGATGAGACCGATAGTGATCCACAGCTGTTTTTTCCTAACCTTGAAGTTGAAGATATTTATCAGAATGCCTGCCATGATGATAACTGTGACAAGCAGGATCAGAATGCTGCCGGACCCCGCGCTGACAGACCCCGCGCCAAGTGTTGGCACTGCTTTTACCTCCAGCGGAGCAATCCCGTTCAGTCCTACCTTCATATTCCCAAAGTAGAAGGCAAATTTAAAGGTCAGCCCTGCGGAGACGGCTGCCAATAACATCCATATGGTTTGTATTCTTTGCAGCATAGGTAACGTTTTACAAATTTGGTTTGAGTTTTATCCCAGCTCGGGATAAAGTGGGAACTGTTTCATAAAGCTGTTGACCTCACCTTTCAATGCCGACAGCACTGCTTCATCCTCTGTATTCATCAGCGCTTTATCGATCATATCCACCACGGTGCGCATATGCGATTCCTTCATGCCACGGGACGTGATGGCGGGTACGCCGACCCGGATGCCTGAAGTGATAAAGGCGCTCTTGTCATCGAAGGGGACCATATTCTTATTGACGGTGATGTCTGCCTTCCCCAGCGCAATTTCGCCTTTTTTACCACTGATATTTTTATTTCTCAGGTCGATCAGCAGCAGGTGATTGTCCGTGCCGCCGCTGACGATGTTATATCCTTTCTCCAAAAAGACTTTCGACATGGCCTGTGCATTGGCGATGATCTGTTTGGCGTACACGGTGAAATCATCCGAAAGTATCTCTCCGAATGCCACGGCCTTGGCGGCGATGACATGTTCCAGGGGGCCGCCCTGTGTTCCCGGGAATACGGCCATATCGATGAGATTGCTCATGGGGCGGATATTTCCCTTGACGTCCTTCAATCCAAAGGGATTATCAAAGTCCTTTTTCATGAGGATGATGCCGCCGCGGGGACCTCTTAATGTTTTATGGGTCGTAGAAGTAACAAAATGACAATGGTCAAAAGGGCTGCTGAGCAAGCCTTTGGCAATGAGACCGGCGGGATGCGCCATATCGCACATGACAAAGGCGCCTACTTCATCGGCAATCTTACGGATACGGGCATAATCCCAGTCGCGGCTGTAGGCCGAGGCGCCGCAGATGATCACTTTGGGCTTTTCCGCCCGCGCTACCTTCTCCATCATGTCATAATCCACCCTTCCGTCCTCTTTTTTCACACCATAAAATACGGGACGATACAGCTTGCCGGAGAAATTTACGGGTGAGCCATGTGTAAGGTGTCCGCCCATGCTGAGGTCGAGGCCCAGAATGGTGTCGCCTGGCTGGATGAGGGCCAGCAGGAGGGAGGCGTTGGCTTGTGCACCGCTATGTGGCTGTACATTAGCATATTCGCAATTAAAGATCTGTTTCAATCTGTCGATCGCCAGCTGCTCCACCTGGTCAACGATCTCACAGCCGCCGTAATACCTTCTGCCGGGGTAGCCTTCGGCATATTTGTTGGTTAGTACGGTGCCCATCGCCTGCATTACCTGCAGCGAAGTGAAGTTCTCGGAGGCTATCAGTTCGATGCCATGACGTTGCCGTTCCAGCTCTTTCTGTATCAGATCAAATATCAGGGTGTCTTTTTGCATGGCGCAAATTTATGTCAACTAAGTGAAAATTCACTATTTTACACGCGCTTAGCAAGGAAAATACAGTTTTGAAAACACACACGGATGAAAGCGATCATTCCAGTAGCCGGCGCTGGCACTAAATTAAGGCCTCATACTTATACACAGCCCAAGGCGCTTATCCCACTCGCAGGAAGGACTATCTTGTCCATTATCGTCGACCAGCTCCTGGAAGCAGGGATTAACGAGTTCATTTTCATCGTTGGCTATTTGGGAGAGAAAATACAGGATTTCGTCAAGCAGAAATATCCCCAGCTGACCGCGCATTTCGTATATCAGAACGAGCGTCATGGCATCGGACATGCCGTATTGTTGACCCGGAGCATCGTGGGGGATGATGAGATATTCATCGTCCTGGGCGATACGATCTGCGAGTATGATGTAAAGGAAGTGCTCGGCAGGCCCACCTCTTTATTAGGAGTGAAGCGGGTGGACGATCCCCGTAATTTTGGCGTTGCGGAGCTGGAGGATGACGGCAGCATCGAGCGGGTAGTGGAGAAACCGCAGATACCCAAGTCGAATATGGCCCTGGTAGGCATCTACCGTATCCGGGAGACGGGTGTCCTGTTCGATTGTCTGGAGAATAATATACGCAACCAGCTGACCAGCTATGGAGAATACAATCTGACGGACGCCATCGAATGCATGCTACGCAATGGCGTAAAATTCGAGAGTTTTAAGGTACAGAACTGGTTCGACTGCGGGAAAAAGGAGACCTTGCTGGAATCCAATGCCAAACTGCTGAAAAAGTTTGGCGGCACCATCGCTCCCGACCACCAGTTCGAGAATACGATCATCTTACAACCCGTCAGCATTGCCCCGGGATGCGATATCCGCAACTCCATCGTAGGGCCCAATGTGGCCATCGGGGAAAAGACGAGGGTCAATTACTCCATCATTAAGGACTCCATTATCGGCAGCTTTGCCGACCTGTATGATATCGTCCTCACCCATTCCCTTATCGGGAGCGACACGGAGGTAAAGGGGGAGTCCCGCAGCCTGAACATCGGGGACAATACGGAGATAGACCTTGGCGAGTCCTGACCGACACTTCGGAAATTACGAAATGGCTCATGCAAGTGGGTGTATTCGCGCTTCGGATTTGCTGGAATGGGAAAAAACAGGTAAATTGACGGAGGTCAATTATACTCTAATCTGAATGTTTATGGGAAAGAATAAAAAATGGCTGTTGTTGCTGCTGATCTTCCCACTGGCTCTTTGCTCCAGGGCTAATACCGGGAGCGGGAAGATTGAGGGTGTTCTTCACGGCGTTGTCACCGATGCCATCACCAAGAAACCATTGTCTGGCGTTACGGTATCTGCGCTCGTCCCCGGTACCAATAGCTCACGGGAAGTGACCACCGATGCTGACGGCTATTTCCGATTTGTACAGTTGCCCGCCTCACAGGTGACCGTGCAATTCGACAAGAAAGGCTATCAATCCTACAAGCGTGCTAATATTATTTTAAAAGAGAAGAGTGCCGTAAAATTAAATATTGAATGTCTGCCGGAAGATATGGATTCGGATGCCGATAACTCCAATGCCGAATACCCGATGCTACGGATGATGCAGACCAGCTTATAGGTCTGGGCCGCCTTGTGTGAATCGGTCTTTAGACCAATTCCGCACCGAAGAAAAAAAACGATGGTGTTAGTACTAATAATAAAACAGGACTGGGAACAGTCCCGTTTTTTTTCTACTACACATGAGGCTTAATATCTATTGTTATCCAGCCTTATACTTTTTCTTTGAACGTACCGGGGTTTGCGGCCCGGTGAGCGGCGCCGGCGCGGCTATTGCCACAGTTTCGGGTTGTTGTATTCCTCCAAGGTTTTCTGCACTTCTTTCCGCACCCGGGGCATTTCCGCCCGTACCGCTTCCATGATAGCTTCTGCTTCCCTGTGCAGCCGGTAGTCATTTATTCCGTTAGCCTGCTCCTCCTCCAACTCGGAACGAAGATCATCCATTTGTTCCTTCAGTGCCCTTAGCTCATTCCATATCTCCTCGTCGATGTTGAGGTCTTTCAGGGTTTGCAAGTCGTCTTCACCGATGACCATATCTTTCAATTCATCCAGGGCATCTATGTCTATCCTGTCGGGGATCGGAGGAGGACCGAACTGTGCATTCAAGTCATTCAATGCGTCCATGTCAATGGCAGGCATATCCAGGTCAATGACCATATTATTGGGGGCATCCAGATCCGGTATTTCCGGCATGCCTTCCGTATCATCCACGTCCATACGGAGGTCCAGTTCCCTGGCCACCCGGCCTTCTTCCACATGTTTCTTGTGTTTCGGCGCCTTCTTAGCCGGCCGGGAACGGGAAGGGATCGAGTCCGACCCCTGTACTGACGCAGGCTGCAGGCGACGGCCGCCTGACCAGGCCAATGCAGAAAAGGCTATACAGACCACTGTTACGATAGCTATGACGCGATACTTGGGGAGAAGGTTAACAGACATGGCAAATTATTTTTGGCTAAATACGACATCCTTCGTATAAAAGTACGTAACCTTTCGTAAAATGTTGCACCGTCACCATGGTTTTTTTAACCACTCGTCCCAATGCGTCCCTAAAGGGGGAAAGAGCCAGGTTCCGATCATAGAGCCGCCGCCAAGCCTTGTTGACCAGCGCCTCACGCCAGCGTCAGATGACTTTCCATGGCCTGTTCGCCTTTGGTCAGCATCTCCTGCATCAGCGTGGGGTCGAAAGAGAGTCCATCGGGGCCGCCGCCCAGGGGCAGCTCGGGTCTTATTATGTGCAGCCGTACGGGGCGCTTGTTATAAAAGGGGTTATCTGTCTTCCCTGTGTCGAACCAGTCCTCGATCAGGGATGCCGGCACGCCCTGCTGCATTATCTTCTTTTTTACATCCTGGATATAACGGAGCCCTTCATTGTATAGGTTGGGCGTGATATGCAAATTGTTCGCGGTGTCGGCAGTAAAGATCTCCAATGCCTCCTGTAGAATAGAATAGATGTCATGATATTCCTTGTTCTCTACTGCATGTGTTACGGGTGATTGTAATAGAACGAACACTTCGGTGGCGCCGGCCAGTATGGCCATTTCAATACCTGCGTATTCGCGCGGACCTGCATCGATGTATTGCCGGATGGGCTCTTCCTGCGGAAAGATACGGATGGGAGGGAGTAGAACAGGCTGGCATGCGCAAGCCAGCAGCACCCGCAGGAACTGGTCATAATTCTCGAAACGCCGTTGTGCGCACAGCGGGGTTATGACAGGATTGATGCTGGGGGAGAATACTGTCATCGCGTGCGTCTGCAGGCACATCGTATTAAAGTAAAGTTCCTTGCCGGAAGCGCACAACCTATTGTACAGGTTATGGTTATAATAATGGTCCAGCAGAGCCCAGAGAGGGCTGGCATCCAGGATGGAAGCTTCCTGTATCCTCTCCGACAGGGCAAATTTCTTTATGATATCCCTGTTATGCTTAGTGGTAAATATTTCTATCAGCGGCCTTATTTCTTTCAGGGCGACAAAGGGAATGATCAATGAACCGGCGCCGCCGCCTGACAGGATGTCGAAGTGGAGATCGGGTCTGATCTCCATTAACTTTTGGATCGCACCCACTGCAAATGCTCCTCTGGAAATACCTCCATGGATGACCAACGCTGTTTTACTCATGCTTGTCGATTTAGAATAATGCCTTCCGCCAACAGGCGGGACGTAGCAATGCTCGGGCTGTTTGAAAGCCATTAAAGGTGGGTCAATTTAGCGAATGGATGGATTGCGAAAAATACAACTTTAGTGGTATTTGACTCCGGGGCGCTTTTTGCCATTCCCGGACGCCGGGCTGACCAGGCTTCCAACGGGAGCCTGGTCCTATGCTTTGAACGCCCATTTCCACATGGTCCGCCAGGTGGGTTTTTTGCCATACATCAGGATACCTGTGCGGTAGATCTTACCCGCCATCCAGACGGTGAAGATGAATCCTGCTACCAGCAGCATCATGGATAGCCCGAGCTGCCACCAGGGCACCGTGCCTGGAACGCCAAAGGGTATGCGCCCCATCATGACGATGGGGGAGCTGAAGGGAATGATGCTGGCCCAGACACCGAGCTGTCCGCCGGGATCACGCATGACGATGGTCATGATAAAAAAGGAGAAGATAACGGGCATGGTAACGGGTAGCATCAGGGACTGGGCTTCCTGTACATCCTCGTTCACGGCACTGCCGATGGCAGCGAACAACGCGGAATAAAAAAGATAGCCTCCTATAAAGTAGAAGAGAAAACAGAAGAGGATCAATCCCCAGTTGGGCGTATTCAGGAAGCCTGTGAATTCGGCGACCTTTTGTGCCGCCGAGCTGACGCCGGGCGCGGAAGACATACCCATGGCATTGGCCTGTTGTTGCTTGGCTACCTCCATCATGATATCATGGGGTATCAATCCCTGTGCGAGCAGCGCCAGGCTGACAAGCAGGACTACCCATAGCATGAATTGCGTCAATCCAACGGCGCCGATGCCCAGGATCTTGCCCATCATCAGCTGGAATGGTTTTACCGAGCTGATAACCACTTCGGCTATACGCGTAGTCTTTTCTTCCATCACGCCGCGCATCACAGCGGCTCCATAAATAAAGGTGAGCATATAGATCAGCGTGCCGCATATGTATCCGATGGCGGTAGAAGCTCCCTGGTTGGAGGCCTTGGCTATCTTGCCCTGGTCTTCGTAGCTTCTCAGTTCGGCAATATCGGCGCTTTTTCTAACAGAGTCCAATTTGGCGCGGCTGACACTTGTCTTTTGGTAGATCATATGATCGACGATGGCATTGTCGATCCGGCCCTGGAGGTCGCTGATACCCTCGAGCGCCAACTGTTTTTTATATTTCAAACGGTAAATGGTCTTTTGGCCTTCCGGCAGCACGGGTATGATCAATACGGCGGTATTCCCTTTCTCCGCGTAGTTCAGCGTGTCCAATTCCGGAGAGAAGTTAAAGCTGATGGAGCTGTCGCTCTTGAGGTAGTCCTTAAAATACCCATTGGCGTCGATGACGGCGATGCGGTGCTGGCTTTTACCTTGCAGGGATATCCACACGGAGACTGTTATAAACAGGATGATCGCCAGGGGGAGAAGAAAGGTAGAGAGCAGGAAGGTCTTATTCCTTACCCGGGTAGTGTATTCGCGCCGTGTGATCAACCATATTTTATTACTCATAGCAATTCAGTTAAGCTGTTGTGGGTTGAAATTGACGGGCCAGGGGAGTTCCTTCCACCAGCCGGATAAATATGTCATTCAGTGAGGGAAGTATTTCCGTAAAGGCGGTAATATTCTGCCCCTCGTTGATGAAATGCGACAATACATCGTTGGAACGATAGCCATCCCGGATCTTTACGATGAGACTGCCTTCCTTATTACCGACCACTTCGAATGCTTTGGCTGTTGTAGAGGAGCTATTACCCGTACCTTCCAGACCGATGCTAAAAAGATTTTCCTTGAACTGTTGTTTTACGCCAGCCACGCTGCCATCCAATATCTTCTGTCCCCTGTTGACCAGGATGATATGGTCGCATATCTCTTCTACCTGTTCCATCCGGTGGGTACTGAAGATGATGGTGCTGCCTTTGCGGGCCAGCGCATAGATCTCGTCCTTTATAAGATTGGAATTGACGGGGTCCAGTCCACTGAAGGGTTCGTCCAGTATGATGAGCTTTGGTTCATGCAACACGGTGGTGACGAACTGGAGCTTTTGTCCCATGCCCTTGCTGAGATCTTCGACTTTTTTGCTCCACCAGCTCTGCATTTCAAATTTTACAAACCATTCCTTTACTTTTTGAGTTGCCTCTTGTTTGCTAAGCCCTTTTAGCTGCGCCAGGTATACGGCCTGCTCCCCTATCCTCATCTTTTTATAAAGACCCCGTTCCTCCGGCATGTATCCGATGTGTGTGATATCGTTCTTGGGATCGAAGGGGCTGCCTTCAAAAAGTATCTCTCCTTCATCAGGATAAAATATACCCGTGATCATGCGGATGAGAGTGGTCTTACCCGCGCCATTGGGCCCCAGCAGGCCAAAGATGGACCCTTTGCTCAGGTTGAAGCTGATAGAGTCCACCGCCCTTTGGGAGGAGAAATATTTTTTCAGATGATTGACTTGCAGGATATCCATAGCAACAAATATATATAATGCCCGGATTGAAAAAATTACAAAAAAACCTTATGTGCAGGGAATAAGTCGCCGGACCCTTCCAATTATTACTAAAAAATTATTAACGGCGCCCTGGCAGGAACAGCGGTCTTATAAAAAGTGCGGGAATTGGTCTCGCTCGAAAAATAGCCCAATTCCCGCATACAAGGCCTTCGTCGGAGCTGCTTCGTCACGCCCCTCCTTGGTCGCAACCTTCGCAGGGCTCGGTTGTGTCTGTCCTTCGGACGAGCCCCTTCCAGGGTCTCCTGATTTGATGTACCTTCGGCCCTCATGAAACGAACGCATTTTGCCCTGATCGTGGGTCTGTTACTGATATTTACCTGCAGTAGCTGGGGCTTTCTCGTGCATCGAACCGTTGCCCAACTCGCTATTTACCAATTGCCTTCATCCATGAGGGCCTTTTTTTGGAAGAACAGGGACTCTATCGTCAGCCAGTCCATCCGGCCGGATGTGCGCCGCAATACCGACAAGACCGAGGCTCCCCGTCATTTTATCGACCTGGAGAATTATGGAGATTCGGCAGCCTGGAAAATGCCGTTGACCAAGTCTGAAGCCATACGGGCCTATACTTTCGATACGCTGCAAAAATATGGGTATGTTCCTTATGTAGTACAAGATGTATTACAACAGCTGACGGATGCCTTTCGCAAGGGAGATAAGGATAGCATACTCTTCTATGCAATTGATCTATGTCATTATATTGGCGATGCCAATGTCCCATTGCATACGTCCAGTAATTTTGACGGTCAGCTCACCGGTCAGCGTGGGCTGCATGCTCTCTGGGAAAGCACCGTACCCGACCAGCTGATGAATGGCTACCGGCTGAGAGATGGACACAAGGCACAGTATATTGCAGACCCCGCCACAGCTATCTGGGAGTCTGTGCGTCGCGCGCATCTGTTAGTGCAGCCAATGATCGATGCGGAGAGAGCGGCTTCGAAAGAAACACCGGATTCCATAAAATACCAGATGGTACATCGATATGGCCGGGATATGAAAGTGTATACGGCCGCCTATGGGAAAATTTATGGAGCTCATCTTGGCTCGATGGTCCAGGATCAATTATTGCATACTTCTGATCAAATAGCAGATTTTTGGTATACGGCTTGGGTTAATGCCGGCAGGCCTGATATGGATGCGTTATTATCTCAGCCTCTTACTAAGAAAGACAAAAAGGATTGCCGGATGGAGAGGAAGGCCTTTCGTAAGAACCGGCTCATCGAAAAAAATCTTTTGTTATCCCGCCATCAGCCAGGCTGGGAATAGACTTGCCGACAGCCGGAATTGATCCGTGTCAATTGTTGATCGCTTGTGCTGCCAGGTCAGCCACCCGTTCGCCATCCATAGCAGCGCTGACAATACCGCCTGCATAGCCGGCTCCTTCACCACAGGGGTAGAGATTCCCGATCTGCGGATGTTGCAGGCTGTGTGTATCCCTTGGTACGCGTACCGGAGAAGAGGTCCTGGACTCCGTGGCGACGAGCACTGCCTCGTTGGTGAAATAGCCTTTCATCTTTTGTCCGAAGAGGGGGAATGCCTGTTGCAGGCTGTCATATATGAAAGGGGGCAGTACTTGTTGCAGAGCGGTGGAATGGATACCCGGTACGTATGAACAGTCAGGCAGATTGGAAGAGACCTTACGTTCCACGAAGTCTACCATACGTTGAGCAGGAGCGACAAACTTACCTCCACCTTGTTGGTAGGCCTTACGTTCCACGGCCTGCTGGAAGTAGATGCCGGCCAGGGGACCGTGTTTTCGGAAGGCGGACAGGTCTTTTTCTTCCACGGTGACCACCATCCCTGAATTGGCAAACGGATTATTACGCCGCGATGGCGACCAGCCATTGACCACCAGCTCGTCTGGCGATGTGGATGCGGGAGCGATGATCCCGCCTGGGCACATACAGAAGGAAAATACTCCTCCGTGGTGGACTTGCTGAACGAGGCTGTAGCTGGCAGGAGGGAGAAAAGGGTCACGGGCTACAGGCGCTGCCGGCGGGGTGTGATATTGGACGCGATCGATGAGCTGTTGCGGGTGTTCGATACGGACGCCTAATGCGAAGGGTTTGGCCTCTATGAGGATATTTTTTTGATGCAGAAGATGAAAAATATCCCGGGCGGAGTGTCCTGTCGCGAGTATAAAGGCGTCTGCTTCGAAGCTATCGCCGTCTGAAGTAATAACGTGGTTTAGCCTGTCTTTTTGTAGTATAAAATCTACAACTTTTTTTTCGAATAGGAATAGTCCTCCACAGTCCAATATTTGTTGCCGCATGGCCTGGATGATCAGGGGCAGTTTGTTGGTGCCGATGTGTGGGTGTGCGTCTATGAGAATATTTTCATCGGCGCCGAATTGCACCAGCAGGTTGAGGATCCTGTTGATGTCTCCGCGCTTGTTGCTACGTGTATACAGTTTGCCGTCGCTGTAGGTTCCTGCGCCTCCTTCACCAAAGCAGTAGTTGCTTTCGGGGTTGAGCACGCCTTGTTTATTCAGGGCGGCCAGATCCCTTCTGCGTGAGCGAACGTCTTTGCCTCTTTCGAGCAAGATGGGGCGTACGCCTTTTTCGATGAGTTTGAAGGCGGCAAATAATCCTGCGGGCCCGGCGCCAATGATGACAACTTTTTTTTCTGCCCGGGATACATCGGGGAAGTGCAGCGTTTTAAATGAGCGTTCCTGGTAAGGCTCTTCGACAAATACATGGATCGTGAGAATAATATGGGGCTGTTTTGACCGGGCGTCGATGGATCGTTTGAGCAGTTGGATGCCGGAAATGGACCGCACGGGTCGTCCAATGGCTTGTGCTGCGTATGCCCGAATAGTCTCCTCGCTGGCTGCTTCGGCAGGAAGCAATTTTATCTGAAGGGTTTGTTGCATTGTCAGGTAGTTATCCTAAAGGCGATAAAGATAGTGCAATTCACTCTGTCTGTTTGAGATAGATGATACCCAATCGCCCGGCCGATAAAAAACTCGTCGGCCCCGATAAAAAAGTTTCGATGAAAGTTTCGTAAACTATGACACTCTCAAGGGCTTGCAGAATTTTTTAAAAAAAATTTCAAGATTGAAAAAGTCAATCAAATAATTTGTATCTTCAACTACTTCTCAAAATAAACTCTACATATATGAAGAAAGGTTCGTTCACATCGAAGCTCACCCACTCTTTCTTCGTACAAAGTAAGTTTTATCAATTCAGGCAGGGTCTACTGCTGTACGCTGAATCCCACTATTGTCGATCGCCGCACCTCACGGGGGGAATACCACGAATGACTCTGTCGCATCAATGTGAATAAGTCTTAATGTAGGGGTCGTTGTAAAGATTAAGAGATTCTAAAAAGCAATGGATATTATCTTTATCAAGGTTTAATTTCAACCAGGCTGGCTGTGAGTTTTATTGAAAATCAAATGTGAAGTTGTAGTAAAGCTCAAACTGTATTCGAACCAAAAAAAAGAAGTGAATAAAAAATTTTTTATTTCATGAAAAGTTTTGATATTCGCCGCCCTGCGCAAGTTTTTTAAAATCCGGTTCCAGCAACAAAATTTTACAAATACAATTCTTAAATCGGCATAAAAATTGGTTACTGTACAAATGGCAAAGTCGTTCGAAAAAGTATGGAGCAATTGCTTGGAGATTATCAAGGATATTGTAGAGTGGCAGCATTATAAAACATGGTTCGAGCCGATAAAGCCGGTGGAGTTGAAGAATAACATTCTGGTGATCCAGGTACCCAGTCAATTCTTTTACGAGTATTTGGAAGAACACTACGTAAATTTATTAGCTAAGACCTTACGACGCATTTTGGGTAAGGAGGCAATGCTCGAGTATCGGATCATGGTAGACAGCGGTAATCACAACAACAAGCCTTTAACGATGGATGTGCCGGCGCATGGTTACAAAACTTTTTCTAATAATGAAATGGATTTTCCCCTTATCATAAATAACCCCGTTAAGAATCCTTTCGTCATCCCCGGATTGAAAAAGATGCAGATCGATGCACAACTCAATCCGGTGTATACATTCGATTCGTTCATCGAGGGTGATTGCAACCGGGTGGCTCGCCGGGCTGGTAAAACGGTGGCGGAAAAGCCGGGTGCTAATTCTTTCAATCCGCTGGTCATATATGGAGGGGTGGGGTTAGGCAAGACGCATCTGGCGCAGGCCATCGGTAACGAGGTAAAGCGTCTTCATCAGAACAAGGTGGTGTTGTATGTCAGCTCGGAGAAATTCATCAACCAATTCATGGATCATAGTCGTAACAATGCGATCAATGATTTCATACATTTCTATCAGTTGGTGGATGTACTTATAATAGATGATGTACAGTTCTTCAATCGTGCGGAGAAATCCCAGGACGCCTTTTTTGCTATCTTCAATCACCTGCATCAGTCCGGCAAGCAGTTGATCCTTTCTTCGGACAAGCCTCCGAAGGATCTGGACGGCCTGCAGGAGCGATTGTTGAGCAGATTCCGCTGGGGATTGAGCGCTGATTTGCAGATGCCTGATTATGAGACTCGTATAGATATTCTGGAAAGGAAAATGAAGAATGACGGGCTCGAGATGCCGAAGGAGGTAGTGAAGTACCTGGCCTATAATATCAGCAGCAATGTCAGGGAGTTAGAGGGGGCTCTTATCTCACTTTTGGCACAATCTTCGCTCAATAAGAGGGAAATTGATCTTGAATTGGCGAAAAAAGTGCTCCGTAATTTCGTGAAAACTAGCAGTAAGGAAATCACTATCGAAACTATACAGCGCATGGTATGTGAGTATTTCGATGTTTCCTACGACAAACTACTGCAAAAGACCCGTAAGCGCGAGATCGTGCAAGCGAGGCAAATTACCATGTATCTTGCCAAGGCATTTACCAAGAACTCTCTCAAGACGATTGGTGAGCACTTCGGCGGGCGGGATCATACTACGGTGATACATTCCTGCCAGACGGTGAAGGATCTGATGGATACTGACAGTTTGTTCCGTGAAAATGTGATGGAGTTGCAGCAGAAGGTACAATTGGCTGCTATGTAAGCCGCTGACGCGTAGGGAACCTTTTACCAAGTAAAGATATTGTTCGAAACCCGAAACGAGCCACAGGTTCGTTGTCTGTAACCAAGCGTAGCGAAGGTTACGACCGAGGAGGAGCGTGTCGAAGCAGCTCCGACGAAGGCCTCAGACATTAGATTTTTCCGGAACACGGATTACACTTTTAAGACACCCGTGTTCTGGACATTATTGAACCCGTGCTGATGTATTTCAGGGCGGGTTTTGCATTTGGGGGCGACGGGCTGCCGCGACCCGGCTTGGTTCCAGGGGGTGAGGCGGCTTCCGGGGGTGAGAGCCTGGCTTTTGTGGTGTGGAAGCAGGCCATCGAAGCTCCTGATAGTCAGATGGGGAGCCTATCTGGCGGGGGCTATAAAAAAGTGCGGGTCATTTTGGGTGCATAGCGAATTAATCTTTATTTTTGCCTCCCCTTCGAAGGAAGGTATATATGCCCGGAGAGGTGCCTGAGTGGCCGAAAGGGCCGGTTTGCTAAACCGTTATACGAGCTTAAACTTGTATCGAGGGTTCGAATCCCTCCCTCTCCGCAATCTGGTCTAACAAAATCGACTAAAACGCTATAAAGTTCTCATTTATAGCGTTTCTTTTTTCTCTGCATTTTCAAAACTCATTGTATTCGCCTAAACTTCGAGAGACTTTTGAGAGACCTCCGCATCGGGTCTCATGAGGTCTCGCCGATCTTCACAAGGAGCTGATAACCATTCATCTAGTCAAATTATGACTAGATGAATCCGGAAGGCTCGATTTACATTTAATAACCAATAAAAGTGAAGATCATGAAGACCAGATTCACCACATCGTTCCAATTAAAGCAATCGAAAATGCTTCCTAACGGAACAGCACCTATCTATCTTCGGATAACTATAGGAGCTGATCGTGTCGAGCTCTCGACGAAAAAGTATGTACAGCCAGCTCGATGGAATCCGGCGGCGCAGAAGGTATCCGGCAATATCGAGGAAGCAAGAGCACTCAATGCCTACCTTAAGACGATGGAGCAGGAAGTATTCCAAGCCCACCAAGCGTTGATCCTGGAGAGCAAAGAGGTCACTGCAGCCAACATCAAAAGCAAACTGCTGGGTGAGGATACTGAACAGCATTCGATAATCGACGAATTCAAAGATCATAATAAAAAAATGGAGGCCCTGGTTGGAAAGCAATATGCCAGGGCTACCTGGAAACGATTCGAGACAACACTGAAACATACACAGGATTTTATCCAATGGAAATATAAGGTTCCCGATCTTGATGTTTCCCGCCTTAACCACGAATTTCTTGAAAACTTCGAATTCTATTTGAAAAGCGTTCGGGACTGTGATCACAATGCCACCATGAAATATCTTGCCAATTTTAAGAAGGTGGTATTACGCTGCGTTAAGAACGGTTGGATAAGCAAGGACCCATTCAACGGTTTCAAGTTATCCCTCCGTGAGGTCAAAATTAATGTCCTGACCGATCAGGAACTGGATGCAATTGCCAAGAAAGCATTCGACTCAGCGCGGGTGGGGAAGGTCCGCGATATTTTCCTATTTAGCTGTTACACTGGCCTGGCTTATGCCGATGTTAAGAAGCTGAAACGGTCGGAGATCCGTCAAGGGCTAGATGGGAAAAACTGGATTTTTGCCAGTCGGCAAAAAACAGAGACTGATTTTCGTATACCCCTTCTTCCAGAGGCGGCCAGAATTCTTAAAAAGTTTGAAGATAATCCCCAATGTGCTAATATGGATCGAGCATTCCCTGTAATGAGCAATCAAAAGATGAATGCTTATCTAAAGGAGATTGGTGATCTTTGCGGAATAAAAAAGAACTTAACCTATCACCTTGCAAGGCATACATTCGCCACGACTGTCACTCTAAGCAATGGGGTTCCGATGGAAACAGTATCTAAAATGCTTGGGCATAAGAATTTGAAGACTACACAACATTATGCAAAAATCGTCGATACAAAGATCAGCCAGGATATGGATGGTTTGCGTAAGCGTCGGTCGAAAAAGCTGAGCCAGGGCATTTAGGCAAAGGTCAATATTTCCATTCCTCAAATTATCTCTTATTTTTGCAAATCGGCCTATACAATTTGTATTTGAAGGTAATCCACCACCATATTTAAGAGGCGAAGCGGAGGGGGGCGTCCCCGAAAGGATAAAAGCGCCTCCAAACCAAAAAATGGAAAACCCATTTTTTATAGTCGACGGACAATGCTATATGTGGCTGATCAGGAAAGAGGTGAAACATTGGAAGACAGGTCTTCCAATCAAACCTAAGAGCCCGAATAAGGCTTTGAAATTCCCGATCAAGGTAGATTGTTCTTATTGCGGCTGTTGTCAGCCCCAATAATTCGCAATAGGTAGCTCCCACAGGGCTACCTTAATTTTTTGTGAAATATCCTATCTTTGCCTGTTTAATGTTTTAGTCTATAACCTCACGCCGTATGTAATATGTTGATTCCGACACACTTCCTAATTATTGCTGTTGAAGAATATAATAACCCTGAAGACTTTCCGAACGTGGATTATGCCTTAAAGGATGCAAAGGAAATTAAGGAGGCATTCATTACTCTCGGATATGAGGAGGATTCGTTCATTGTTTTACTTAATAACCACGCTACGAAAGTAACAATTGAAAGAGAAATAAAGAAAATCGTAAACCAAGCCGATGAAAGTGAGAGAATTGTTATCTACTTTTCTGGACATGGTCTTCGTGGAGGAGGTCATAACTTTTTGGCTTCAGTAGACGCGAGCCACGAAGACCCTGACCGCACCTGCGTAAAGCTGGGCGATATATTAGGAACTCTTGAACGTGCCAATTGTCAACGCAATCTTCTGTTTCTTGACTGTTGCCACAGTGGATTTGTACCAAGTGAAGGAATACGATCCTCGGTCGGTCGTTTTTCAAGTGATGAGCTCCTTTATGAATTAAAAGACGCTACATATTGTGCCGGATTCGCCTCCTGTCAGGGAAGCGAAAACTCGATATCAAGTAAAAAGATTCAAAATGGCGTATGGTCCCATTTCTTGATCAAAGCTCTTACCGGCCAGGCCGGTGACATATATGAAAATGGAGTTCTGACCAGTGCCAATCTTCAAAAATATCTCAAGAATGAAACACTCCAGTTTATTAAAAAGCATAAATCGGGTGGGAAATCACAACGACCAATTCAATTTGGATCACAGTCGGAGGTCTTTGCGGTTGAGAGCTTAGTAGATTTCTTTAAGAAGGAAGCTGCTCGTCGGAGTGCAGAAACAATAAATATCCGTGGGGTGGAAATGTATGACACAGAAAGAGGTGGAGTAAAAGATTTGCCGATGTTTAACAAAAAAAAGGGGCACTTCATCCCTGATAGCGTAAGTGATAGAGCCGATGCATTTATAAAAGAGGCATCTGGCGATACTGTAAGTGATGAAATTTCCGAAATCGTAGAGGAACTACAGGATAAAATGGATTACGTTCTTGCTGATCTCGATTACAAGATTGATCCAGGGTTCGGTTATGTCGAAACTCCTGATTTCATTTACAGTGTACTTATTTATCAGTCAAAAGTTAGCCCAGATAAATATGTACTCAAGAGATCTATCGAAGGTATTGTCGATGGTCAAATTGTGATGAACGAACAATTTAATTCGGTGTTCGAACAGAAATTTAGGAAATTGAGTTTCAAGTTTAATAAGGAGCTAGATGTCAAGGATTTTATCACGAAACATGAAAGAGCCGCAAGAAAGGCGGGTATCAAATTTAAATATGCTATCGGATACTTGGAGGATTTTCGAATAGTGTTCCCTGATACAGTGAATGAAATCATAGTTAAATCTGACTCGATTGAGATTTCGGCCCCTAGCGCGTTGTCTCCGAAAGACCTGCTTAACGAGTTTAAGGATACTAAAGAATTGTTATTAAGTGCAAACTTCAAATTGCTTGATTAATAGCGATGCGATTATGTTACCACAAGAAAAGCGCATACGCTATCCTCTAGGAACGCTCGAATTTAAGAATCCAGAAAGCCTAAAACGTGGATAAACAGTCTCCAGATAAAAAGATTTTATCGATACTTGATAAGGAAGGGCTCGGAATATTTAGAAATATTGCTCCTGACCTGATAGAGATTTGGCCTGAGCCGGATTTTCCCCAAGACTATCCAGACTATGTTGCACAAGTTCAATCATTCGTCAAGCGATTGGTGAAAGATCAGCTAATCGAGGTTGACCTTACACGTTCATTTGGGTTCTACAGAAAATTTGGTCAGTGGCATGATGATTTTCACAACGGGTTTAGACTTATAAACAATCCGTTGTATGCTCACATTACTAAAACCGGCCACGATTTCTTAGTCGGCATACAAGAAAATGGCAATAGCTCTATAGTAATAACAGGAGATAGCAATCAGATTATTCAACACTCTCCATCCGCCAAAAATTCTAAAACGCCTACTAAGCGAGAAAAGAAGAGCCTGGGAAGTACCATAAAAAAATGGGTTGGCATTGGAATTAGTATTTGTACGCTTGTAGGGATGATTTGGAAGGGAGGAGAATATCTAGGCAAGAAAAAGCAGCAAAAATCACCTTCAAAGGTTGCGGATTCGCTTACTAGAGGAAATTTTCGCTCAGATACTAACCATATTCAACCCACACACATGATCGAGGCACAGAAGAAAAAATCAGCTTCAATAATCGTTCGAGGTAACAACAATATTACGCAGGGCGGTAATCACAACTCCCTGACTGTCATCAATCCGACACAAAATAACTACATTACTACCGGATTCGCTCTTTCAGCCGATAGCTTAAATACGATTCTCAGACTGGTAGAAAATGCCTGTCCAATTGATATGGAGGGGACTCACAACGTAATTCTAGCATTTGGCCATGCGAGTAATGGTCAACGTGTGTTTCAACAAATTGAAACTCTCCTTTCTTCAAAGGGATACCATGTTTTGCATGGAGGTCCTGTTTTGGATACTTACTTTGGTGTTAAGTTTTTAGATCCGACTCCTCCGGATTGTGTGTGGATCGTTGTTGGGATTTTCAGCTAATTTATTTGTTGAGGCTTCGTAATAGCAGCGAAATAGAAAACGCAGCCAAAAGTATATAAAGGATGAATGCGACTCCATAGTGTCTTCTCCTAGCGGCCCACCTTGCAGCGACAAAAATGAGTATTAAAAGAATGATCGGTAAAATTCGCATGAAGCCAGTAGACATAATTATATTTTTTGGCTGGAGCCATATCTTGCAATAAGAAACAACATTTTGCTTTCAGCTTTCAGTCCAGATATTCACTGTAATACACTTCAAATTTCCTCGATACACTTTATTATTCCTGATTTTAAGGCATCAGGCACCGATCCAATCTGTCGTTTCAGCTCGTTTATTATTTGGTCCGGAGGAGCCAATAAGAAGATTCTATCATTATCTTGGGGGTCTACCGAAATCACTCGCGGGGCAATCATTGATAGGCTTTTTACTACCTGGATGATATGGCTTTTTAGGGGCCATGACACATCATTTGTAATGTGTTGATAGTTATGAGCAACCACACTCGCACTTAAAATGTCCAGACTACCACCACGCCTTGCAACCGCCATAGCCTTTATTAAGGTAGATAACTGAATTTGTTTATGAAGCTTTAGGGTGCTTTCCATGTCCGATACCCATTGGTCAACATCCTCAGGACGGTGGTATTGAAACACATGTTTCAGGTCCACTAAATTAATCGGGCCATAATTGAGTGTGAGGGAAACGAGTCTTCCTAGCGCATTCGTCGTTATGGGAGTGACTTGGCTGGCTTCAGCTTCAATACTCAAGGCTCCATGTTGAAAGTCAGGCGCTACAACCAGGGAGTAATCTGCACCATGTTGCTTACGATGACGAGCAAGCCCCGAAATGCGGACATTGCCCGTTGACACCCGTTTTTTTTGTGTGGATTTTGCATCATATGTAAACCGATATCCCCTTTCCTCCCCTTCTTTTTGAGGAGATAAAAAAGCTTCCGCAATTCCTTCTGGCTGGCCGGATTGTGCTAGACGCTCAACACTGAACCCCAAGTATAACAAAGCGTCTCCTGTAATTTCTTCGAGTGGCTTTGCTTGATCCTTCCATTCTTCCAGCAGATTAATAATCTGAATAGGAGAGTTCCTCCGCAATTGCGCGACACTTCTTTGCGATATGTCCCGATACGTTGCCATATCCTTTATTAGTTTTGGATCAACGCCGTTAGCATAGAGATAACTGTCGATAAGAACGTTAACTACTACCATATCTTCCAGCACTGCCCGTTGCTCAATGGTGCCTGAATGTTCGAGTACAAAAGGGTGGTTTTTATTGATAATTATTTTTCGCTTGTTTAGGTCGTAACTGCTAATTGGCTGGCTTGGTTCAGCCGCCGCCATTTCAAGCCCCTCGATAGCATTGTACCGGCCTTCTTCGGTATCCTCAAGCCATTGCGAAATCCTTTGCAAATCGATCGCTCCTGGATCTCCCACAAAGACCGGCAAAGAAGTAATATCATCAATGGATGCCTTCATCTGTGCGCCAAGGTTACTCAATGGAAGAGCATTCAGAGACCCTTTTCGTGTTTTTGACGACGATGCCATAAGCGTATTCTGTGCATTTTCATCAAGTTGCCGAGCAAAATTAAATGCTCGGTGCAGGAATGCCTTTAGAAGGCGGAGGGGATTTGATTCCGTCAGTGTATCGCGCTGAATTGTCATGATGGCATCCAAGCTATCAACGCGAACGGTAGCCCTGAACTTAAAATAAGTGCCTTGCCCTGATGATCCTACAGAAAATTGACCTGCGCCATTAGTATTGATTACACGTCCGAGCACATTCACAAAGCAACCATTGCTCGATTCCATGTTGTTGCTTTTGCCGCCGGCGATGCTTTCTGCATATAAGGTTACAGTACCTGTAACCTCGCCAAGTCCGGGTATGACAACTCTTGGATATGGATTGCTATCCCGTTTAAAAGAAATGAGTTCCCCTTTCTCGACCTCAAATTCGGTAAACGGTAACTCGGGGCCTACAGCCCATTGATCTGTTATTGGCACATCGGATTTTGATGGAATTATTTGTAGATCGTTGTATTTTATCTTCATTGATGAACCAAGGGGAAGGGCTGTGCTTAGCATCCACCGAGTTCGCCCCACTTCAATATTTCTTCCCTGTTCCTTCAATGATGTCAGCAAAGCTAACGTCCACGTATTTTCCGACTTCGTGGGGATGATCTCCTCGCCGCCGTATTCATTGAAATACTCTTCTGTTGGTTGAATATCTGGAATATCGGTTTTTATTAAGTCAAAAATCTGCTGACCACCGTCATATTGAAACAAAACAGTCGCCAAATCCGCATCACTTATGACTCGGACAGATAGCTCTAAGCTGCTTTCGCGGCGGTTGAAATCGCTGTCGATTTTCCGGTAGTCCATCGTAACTGCCCTAATAACTCCGTCTTTCGCTTTGCAGACATATGTAAGCTCGTTGCATAATAAGTAAGTTGCCAACTTCCCTATTCCAAACTTCCCTATTTTCTTTCGACCGCCAACCTGTTCTCTTCTTTTAGAAGAGTTCGCGATTGACCATAATTGCTCAAAGCCTTCAATATTCATGGATGATCCGTCATCCAGGATGGCTATTGCTGCCTTTGGACCGTGTAAATTCTGTGGTATTTGAACGTAAACGTTGTTTGCGTCAGCATCCCATGAATTCGTTACAAGCTCTTCAAACGCTTTATTGGGAGAAGAATACAGGTGTTGACTGACTAGAGCAAAAAAGCTTGGATCAAACGTCGCTCTTATTTCTTGGACAAACGTGCCAGCCGCGGCGATTGGAGTGCATGTTTTTATATTATTTGGTTGCTGCATATTGAGGATGGATTAGTCTCATTCCCTCAATATAACAAATAATACCCTGATTTTCAGAGCACTAAGTTGATAACCTAGATTAGAAGTTTCTTAACTGATTGAAAATCAATTTGCATCTAATTTCGAATTGGACTATCAGCAAGAACATTTTAGCAGGTAATTACAGGTGTTTCAGCGCTGATCTTGCGGTAATGAAGACTATCAGAAGATAAAACTTTAACAACGTGCTTTTCAACAAGTAAATGTGCTATTTGTCCCATGCAATTTTTATGTTATGTACCTGATAACCTTGATCGCCGGTCCACACATGATTCAGGCTAAGAATACACCTTACATGGATTTCTTTAATATACTGAGTTGATTTGTCCACCTTTCCGATACTTATCCTTAACGGGAGTTGATGGCCATTAGCAAGGGTATCTTTTAGGTATGTCACGGTCTGCATTCTCTTGCCGCCCAGTTGAACGCTTTGCACTTTTTTATACCCTTTGTTTATCGGGCTGGTTTCTATCAATCCCTCGTTGGTAAAGACCTTGTATTTATTCCCCTTGTCGTCTGTGACTCCGAAATCATTAAAAGTTCCAAGACTGAGGTAAATATCCGCCAGCTTAGGGATATTGTTCTGAAATGTCATCACAATTTCGACCATGCCAGTTGAGTTACCCTTTGCAACAACATCTTTTACTGGAAGAGACTCAAAAGGAGATGACACCTTAATGGCCGTGCTATCCTGGGCGAAGCAGCTAAATTGCCTAAGAACCGTGACGCCTATAATAAAGGCCGCCCGAAAGATCCGAACCGTTATATTCATAGTATAAAGTTTTACCGTTCCAATCAGTAATTTACTAAATATCCTATGGCCGGAAAAATGAGAACCCGTTCCGGTCAAGGTCAGGAATCCAGGGGAGCTTAATCCGCCGCCTTATGAAGGGGGCAAGGGAGGCTATTTCTTCCGTTTCTTCTTGTCATTCTCATGTTGGGCGTCTGCCAGGTCAATTAATACCTTTCCTGCGACACCAATGAGTTCAGCCAATCTATATAACTCGCGGAAGCGAAAATCTTCCACTTTTTCAATAAGACCTGTAAGCCGCTCTACACTAACACCTAAATCTTTGGCCACCACAGTCACTGGCAAGGGTTCAAATACATCCCGCAATTCCTTACAATCGCCAGAATCAATTAAACGCTTTGCAATTCTGTAGCTTTTGTGCCTTTCCATTCTTCGAAGGAACAATAAACTATTTGAACAGCTTGCAAATATACCTGATTTGTGTTACAATATATCTAAAACAGAAATAAATATATCCAAAACAGAAACATTTGTTTAATTTGCAATTAGGAAGTCCTGGTTATGGCATTTGATTAGCTTATAAGAGGTCGACGGGCCTCTTATTTTTACCACTCATTCCTCACTTTCGGGGATCGTCTTGTTTACTATTAACTGCGCCATTTCGGGATCAGCCTGCATCTCGGTAATCAGGCCGTCCACCATATCAATAATATCCTCCTTAATAGTAAGAAAAGCATCCTCTACATCCTCGAGAGTAATTTTGCGGATGGTAGGGATATCGACAAAAGCAGCTTCCTCCCTTTCGATAGCCTTATGATTATTCACAATCTCGCAGTGGAATGCTTTCAGGCGGATCTTCATATCAGGGTTATCCGCTACCATGCCCACGAATTCCCCCGAAGAAAGGGCCGCTATTTTACTGGCCGGCACCGCCAGGTCGAGCTGCTGGCTATGACTGGTGGAAGTGTCCTGGCTATTAACGGAAACGGATTGTTTGTTCTGCAGTATCTTTCCCATCCTGTCCGACAACTGCTTGGCGGTATCCCCTGTTACCTGGCCGCTGATGATATTACCAGGTATGTTAAAGAGTACCTCCGCCTGATCTCGCCCGTAGTCTTTCTTGAGCTGGCTGAAGTCCTGAATACCCAGGGTAGCCGCCACCAGGTTGGACCTGGCCGTAGCCAGGAGATTATCCATACCTGAAAAGTATAAGGTGGGGAACTCATCGAAGATGACACCACATTTCTGCCGACCTTTTGTATTTATAATCTTAATGAGCCGGGTCAGGTACAACGACAAGACAGCGCCATAGACATGCTGTTTCTGAGGGTTATTGCCTGCACATACGACCTTCGGCGCTGCAGGGTTGTTTATATCGAGCGTAAATTCGTTGTCGGATAACACATAATATAGCGAAGGAGAAGACAAGGAGGCCATTGCGATCCGGGCGCTGGCGACCTGGCCTTCGAGCTGTTCCATTGCATCGTTGAGAAATGCTGAAACGAAGGGGTTAATGAGGGCCTGGATTTCCGGGTCGGTCCGCAGGACCGAAAATAGCTTGCTGTAGTCTGTCTGAATTAATTCAATTAGGTGTGGAAGGGTGCAAAATCTGCCGCCGGCATACTTTTTCAGGAACCACATATTAGCCGTCACAAAAGTGATTGCTGATTCCACGAAAAAATCGCCCTGGCGTTTGATCCACTCGCGGTTCAAAGCCATCAATATAGTTCTGGCAGATTCAGAGGCATCAGTCAGGTCGTGCATGGAAGCCGGGTCCAGGGGATTACAGCGGTTGGTTCTTGAGAGGTCATCGAAATTGATCACATAGAACTGAGGCGGGACCCGGTATTGATCCTGGTACTTCAGAAGGTAATTGTAGGCCAGCCTGGAAAGATCATCGAACTTGAAGTCATAAACAAACAGGCAGAACCCCTTCTGAATATGCTGCTGGATAAAATGCCGGATACAGAAGAATGTCTTTCCACTGCCAGGATTGCCTAAAATGATGCTTCCACGGAAGGGATTAACTATATTGATCCAGCCCTCCCTTATTTTGTTCTTATGAGTGTACCTGGTAGGTAGGTTAACCGAAAACTCGTTTTCCAAATACCGCTCTTCCTGCGGAAAGGACTCATTTTCCCGGTTAAAGATGTCCTCACTCAGCTTCACCTTCATGATACGAGAAAGAAGCGTCCCGCCTGTCAGGATCAGAAGGAAGCCAGTAGAAGCTGACAGCATGTACCCTTCTCCTCGCACAATCGGGTCCCAGGGTAGATACCAAACTATGGCGCTGGCAAAATATAGGGTCAGACCAATTCCTAACTGCCACAGGCAGGATTTGTAACGCACCTTCCCATCTTTACGACCCTTAACTCCTATCAGGCCGATGAGTAGGAACACCAGGACGATTAACTTCACCTTGTGGAAGGGCTGGAATAGACCTGTCTTGTCTATATTCGCCAATATCCTGTCCGAAAATTTCGAGGTCAATTGCCATTGGGCAAAAGCATCATACCCAACATAATAAAAATGCAGTAGCAATAAGACGATGCTGATAAGCCGCGTCAGGTCAAGGACTTTCCTAAGCCCTTGCTCATTTTCTCCCGTATTCATCACACTCCTCCTTTTCAACCCCCACTCCGGGATTATTATTTATAGATTATTGGCGCATTCGTTTCTTCTTTTTTTTCTTCAGTTCGGTGGTCAATTCATATGGCAGTTGGTCAGGTGGTAGATCCGTCAGCAGATCCTGCAGCAGAGAGTTATCCTGTTGCCCGGTAGCAGGTAACAAAGGCGGCAAGGGTTGGGGTACTCCGCCAGGCTTAGACGGCTGGATTCGAGGCGGTTCCTTTGCCGGTACGTTGGGCTGTTTTCGTGGTGCGGCTGACTTTGCCGGAATACTTTTTTTGGCGGCACTTGGGGATTTAATTTCGGCAGATGCCTGTTTCCGGGGTGGCCGATTGGCTGGCATTGCCTGCCCTGCCACATTGAATCGCTGGATGATTGCCTGTGCGCTGTAGACTTTCCCGAGGTCATTACTGTTGAGGTCACTACCATTTAGGACCGAACGGGTTTTAAAATCCACATAGGTGAGTCCATAAACGACCCCTTGGTCGTTGCGCCTGACGACAAGCCGGATATTCTCCTTCCTCAGCTCCTCAATCCATGCCTGAAAACTCTTGGGTTGCTTGCCCAATGTCCAATCGATTCGGCTCCTAATAGCAGAAATATCAGCCTTACGTAGGGGTACATTCTTCTTGAACATTTCCTGTAGCGACTTTAAGGTAGGCTTGAAGTGAAAGTCACTGGCCTTGATCGGAACGCCAATCTTTGCTCCTTGTTCATCCAATACTCTATAGATTAATCCGCCATTTTTGAATATTCGTGAATCTGTCGCCCCCCTATCCGCCAAAACGTCGTATTGCTGCAGTACAGCATTCAGCTCAGGCAGAGATGTAAATTTGTATTTCTTTAACACAAACCGTAGCACGTCTTTGATAGCTTTTTTGGTTTCCAGCTTCCCATAGGCGACCTTTTGAGCGTTTACTGGTTCCGGTTCATAAACCTGACTGTGCTGGCTGTCCTCTACTTTCCGTAAACTATAGAGGTTATCAATTTCCTTCCTGGCTTTTACCGATTGGTCTTTTCCCATATTGTTCGTTCGAACTCTCACCCCATCCGATTGAATCAGGGAGGTGACCAGGTGAATATGCGGGTGCCCACTATCGTGGTGTTGATAGACGAGATATGGCTGATTTCCCATCCCGATCCTATCCATATACATAGCGGCAATCTCGCAAAGCTGCTCCTTAGTCAAGTGATCGTCGGGATGGAAATTCAAAGAAATGTGCAACGTGCTCTTTTTCGTCCGTTCGTTTAGCTCGTTCAATTTTTTAAATCGGTGCAGCTTATCGTGAAAATTTAATTCATTTGCTGGCTTCAAAAAATTTCCGGCATGCAACAATTCAGCGACGCCACGTTGCACCTTTTTCTCGTTATAGTTAAGCACTTTGCTCAAGTTTGCGGTGGGGGGATCGATTACTGGCACCATAGTTTGTACAGCTCATTTACCCTTTTCATTATAGTATCGATCTTTTCAAATAGGATGGCCTTTTCCTGTTCGTTCCGTATAGCCCATTGGCGAATATCCGGTACGTGGTCTAACGTATGGAGTTTATGAACTGTCTGGTTAAAGTTGTTCCCGACAGCATTCAATTCTTTTTTCATGGTCAGCATGTCTGCCAGAAAGTCATCTACGGAAGCATTCCGATATTTCACATTTATCGGTCTGCTGAGAATGACCCGGCGCACATAATCGCTCATCTGCCGGCAAGTAGTATTCTTAAACAGGCGTTGCAATTCGACATATTCTTCAGGGTTCAGGCGAACGGTTAGCCACTTATCCCTTATATTCTTTTCCGGTTCCATAATGTCTTTGTTTGAAATTTTAAAAGATAGATTTAACCGACTCTGGAGGTTAAATGCCTTCCCCCGGAACGACTTCGGAGTGGAGGGCCAGATCCAACGTGTTACGTTGGGACATCTGGCCGGGCGCAGCGAAGCAGGCAACCTAACATAGTCTTAACAATTTTATGGGTGTAGCTTTCTATGGCTTTTTATTGAGAGTTGCTGACCCGGAGGAGATCCCATTCTACATATCCAGTCGTTGAGATCGTTATATCCTTTATAGAGATTACTGTAGTCCTTGTATCTATCACTTGAAAGCAAAGCGTCTTGGGTAAATTTCCTACCGCTTGCATCGTTATCCAGGTATAGATTGACTTGTGCATGCCTTTCCATTACCGGTCGGCTCTTCTGAAAGAAAGAAAGGGAATTGAGGATAAGAAAATTTGTCAGGGGCACATTTTGATTCTTGTGGATACTAATGAAAGAAAGGAAATCGAAAAAGCCTTCGAAGACAGTCACATTGTCTGCCCCTTGGTCAAGAAGGCGAATGCCTTTAGGAGAACTACTACTCTTAAAATATTCGTTTCTGAGTTCGAATCCGCCGAGATCGTTTTTGAAACCTATTGCATAATAGGTCTTGTCTTTGAAGCCGAAAGTGACTTCCCGGCAATACTTCTGTGCCACATCGAGCGGAATTCGGCGATTTTTCAAGTATAGAAGGAGGCGTTCGGACCCTAATGGCTTATCATCCAAGATGTGAAGTCTTTGCTCTGGTTCCCTGCCTTTATACAAAGCAGGCTGTGACACTATCTGGCCTGCAGAAGAGGGAATACCCGATAGTTCCTTTAGAAGATCGGCTACACTGCACCGATGATACTGGATACCAAAATCAACTAAACCACCACCTTTGCCATCCCCGAAATCATACCATTGATTTCTGTTACGATTGACTTTAAAGCTGGCGTTTCCTTCGGACCTTCCAGGTAACATCGAAAGATACCAATAGCTATGACCGCTTATTCTTGTAGGCTGATAACCGAGAGAGGCCAGGTAGTCCACCATATCGATACGGTTAGCCTCCTCGCAGGTGAGTTGCATTTTTCTGAAATCCATACCCGCACATTTTCAAATTCACAATTCAGATAACGGTGCAAGGTAACACGACCACTTAGTGAACAGATACTTTTTTCAAAATCTGAAGGGGATGTTTATATACGTATTAATTTCCTTAATGTCTACAGCATCATATCTGTTTCTGACCGCATTGTTCCGATGTCCCTTTGGGATGTTTTCGTATTACAATAAATCGTCAAGAAGCTCTCTATTTGGCTTCGAGGAATTGCTAAGGAGGGAAATTGAGATCGCCGGGTATTTAATTTCAATATTTGAATTGGCGGCTTTTGTGCGTCAGTTGACTTCTGATTATATTTTTCCCATAAATTATCTAGCGTTTTAAGTTTTCTAGTGATAGCGTGCATAGAATACCCAGAGATCTCACTTAATTGCTTAACGGTTACTTGAGAATCGTCTGGCTTCACTGGCCAACCTCCACAATAAGAGGAGATAAAATGATCAAGGTCTTTCCGGTTAATGGTAAAAGAAACCATACCATTTCTTCGAGAAATCCTGTATTGCATCTGAGGCTCGTTTACACCGGCGGAATTTTCTCTGTATCGTTGCCAATGACTCTCCAGCGCCTTTAGGCCCCTACTGATCGCGTTTCTCGCTAAGCCTGCTTCATTGGCTATTTCCTGGACGTTAATGTCGTCGTCCCCTTTCTGCGGAATACGATGGAAAGGAAAATAGTGCTCAACAATCGTCCCAGCATCCCTCTTTTCTATAAACAGCGTAAATTGGCCGTTTAGTTTAACCTTGTATAAGGGAGCGCAAGGTTTAGGATAAAGGGAGGGGGCCTCTGTATGATTGTGCCAGTCTCTTTCCAGGACAGTCAAATATTTCTTGACGGTAGTTTTATGCACGCTAACCATTCCTGCAAGCTCCTCGTACGAAATCCAATCTTCACCTATTCTATTATTGGTCAAATACTCTTTAAGATAGCTGTCCTTAAAAGATTTAACATCCTGTGTTGGAATCGCGTAGATGATTTTACCTTTCTTCCTAACTCTAATCACACGGCAGGCAGGCTTTCGATTTTTCCTATCATTAGCATTGTAGCCATTCCAATCTTTTAATAGTTTCTTTAGTCCCCCTCTGACGAGTTCCGCCCTCAATCCGACAACCAAGGATATTTCACGCGTGTCAAGCTCGTCGCTCGTTTTGGCAGGGATTATTTCGTTTGCGCCGAATTTTTCTAAAATTTTCGGTGCGTCCGATTTATCGACGACATAAGTCATTGAATTTTTCTTTCCTCTTCCATATTTTATGTACACATCGGGTTTTTGTATACCCGGTTTTCCACTCTCATAGTCATCCCATTGCCTTCTCAAGTTTTTGAAAAGAAGATTGAAAGAGGCTTTGCTAAGTCCTGATATTTTAGCAAGATCAGCTGGAGTTAAATCATTTTCAGATGGTTGGTAAAAACCTTTCTTCCCGTACATTTTTTGCATAAGTAACGGAAGTTGATCTTTTCGAATACATCTGTATGTCCAGGCTCCCTGCTTTATATTGACAAAATTAAGTTCAGGTTTTGCTGTTGACCCGTTGCTCTTTGTGAAACTATCCCATTCCTCTTGGACAATCTTATATCCCTTTGACAGAGCACTATGTGATGCTCCTGTTATTTCCTTAATTTGGTCCAATGTTAAATAGTCCGATATGTCCAGGTCCCCTGAATCTTCGGAAAAATACGTGGCAATTAGCGCATTAACGTCTTTTTTGCTGATAACAGGAATATGACGGCCATCATGTTTCACAACGCCAACCTTAATAACAGGAATCGAGGCGATATCTGGTTTATGCCGGTAACCTTCCCAGTCTCGTCTGATCCTATGTAGCACATTTCGTACACTATGATATGGACGGCCTGCAAGTTCCGCTATTTCCTTTACTGTGATATCGTCTTTTGTCATTTCGCGGACAAGTTCCGTATCAAAAAAAATACCCCAAAACAGCGATAACTGATTTACGTTGATGCAGTCCTCCGTTTCGCTTGGTGAGGTTTTAAGCGTAACCGAGTAAAGATGTACTTTTGGCCTTTGGTTAATTACAGGATTCTGATAGAAATTAGCCCACTGGGTTCGCAATTTATCAAAGCATTCTCCTATTAAAGAATGTGGAATATGAGTGGAGCGATGAATCTTTTGGACGGTCATGTCACAAGGGCGCTCGGTGAAAGCTGATCCGGTTACGTACACTTTCAAAAATAGGTTTAATTCCGGTTTGAAAATTACATTTAACGGTTTTCCCTTGAAAACTGCTCTCTCATGTTGTACCTTTGGCTTCTCCGCCAGCGCCGGATTCTGCAGATACCAAGTCCATTCTGCCTCCAGTCGGCAAAACCCCTCCTTGATCATAGACACAGGTATACCGCTCATAGTCGAAACTTCCCGGCAACAAAGATCATTCGGTCCTTTCCGCCTATACTGGCCTCTTCTTTCATTAATGATAGATATTATGTCTGTCTCTTCAGTAACGATACGCATTTCGAACTTTCTGACATACTCCTTTAACTCAGCCGAGATAGGCCCCATATGATGATAAAACCCACGTCCAATATTTTCGGTATATCTAACATATGCCATTCTTGCGGTATCTTCTGTAAAATGAGATGTCAGGCCGACTGCGGCGGAATATAACAGAGGCCACCTTACTACTTCTCCCTGGTAACTGTCTATTATATCTACGATGAGCGCAATCTTTTCCGGGGAACTTTCATCAATTCTTTCCGTTCTTCCTGCTCGTTGGGTGGTTAGAACCTTAGAATACGAGAGGCGTAGGTTGAGGCATACAGATATTCTTTTGTCGTCGTAATTTTGATTCAGCAAGTCTGCATACGCTAGATATCGGATTTTACCCAATTTATGCCACTCTAATATATCTTCCCTTCCTGGAGTTTTGGAACTGATCCAGCGACAAAATCCGTGTTCGGGCGCCTGACCAGGAAAATACTTTTCGAATTCCTGATTTATTATCTCCGACGCGGCTTCGGCATGACTTAAATCGACACAACTAATGATACCTTGTAGGTGCCGGACTGGAACACCGGAATCGGGATGGTGGGAAAACATAAGATATTCAGCACCTATTCTGTTACGTGCCTCTATATTAATTGCCTTGGCAAGTTTGCGTTGATTGAAGTCACTTCCATCATTTTCGCAGATTTCCTTTAAATCTATATTTATATCGCTTTTAAGCAAAATATTTCGGAAGCCTGAAATTAGTCCACAATCGATCGCGCGTTTAATGTCCATTTTATAACCTAATTCGAAGAACCGCATTAATGTGCGTTCCTCCGAATAGTCGGGCGATGCTGTCAACGCGATACATAAAGCATTTGAATGACGGTCCAACGTTGCGATTCTATCAACGCTAATCCCCATGTGAGCTTCATCTAAGAGCAGGAGATCAATGGTCTCCGGATGAAGGGGAAAATATGCGTTTTGCCAGCTTATATATGTAGTGGCTATGACTTCATATGTAACATCCTTCCGGTCACCATAGTATAAACCTAAGTCAATCCCCGCAAACCTTCTCATTTTGTCTTTGGCCTGCAGTAGCCCTTCAATTCCATCCGTAACAAATAAAACCCTTAAGAACTTTTGCTCATGGTTTTTTCTTTTCAATAATGCTGCGATCATACGAGATATCATAACCATTTTGCCAGTTCCGGTGGGCATTATTAATGCTAATCTGTGAACCTTTCGTCTTAAAAAGGCCGTCATGAGAGCCTTAATGGCTATCACTTGTTCGGGCCAAAGAATATCATCTTTTGCAATATTTCTAAGAATAGAATTAGGAATTTCTTGAATATTGCTCTTTAATTTGGGCGAATATGGTAGGCTGTCTACGGTCATATCATTCCGATCAGTTTTGGGTCTTCAATTGCAAGCCAGGGAAATACCTACAGAAGAATTTATGCAAATCGGCGCGATGGATCATCTCAAATGATCGCCTTCCATTTTCAATGCCCTTTGTCAAACTAATGTCGGGCATTGGTTTTTCATGAGCATATTTGGCATATTGCTTCCATTGGTACGCTATATCCTCGAATGCCTTGCGAACATCTAAATGTGGAAGGCCAAACTGTCTGGAAATGTCCGACATTTCGAGGTATTCCATTGACTTCTTAATTTTTATTTTGCTCGCTAAATAAATGGCCTTAAATGTCTCTAAATCCCTCCTGTTTATAACCAACACCAATTTCCATGTAAGCCTAGCATAAGAAATTTCCACGGCAGGGCGAATTGACGAATATTGTCCAGAGTTATATTTTTCCCAATCTGAAGCAAGTTTTCTTAAAGCATATCTGATAATGCTAACACTTACTGGAACGATTTTAGCCATATCGTAAGCCGATAATTGATCCTCTCCCTTTGCAGTGCCTGCATTTGGCAAATAAGACTTAATCAACTTCTCTATTTCTGACCTCTTAATGGTCATTTTTTTGATCCCTTTGTTATCCCTTACAAGGCACACCGGCACGCTTGGAGCTTCGGTTTTATCTGGATAAAGGCGATGCTGTTCCCATAGTTTGTAAATGTTACGCAGGTAATCATTTATTGTTTGGAAACTATATCCAGAAACTAATTCCAATTCTTTAGCATCAATGTCATCTTCTTCTTGGAGACGTATAGTGAAATCGGGAAGGTACCTTTTAAATGCTTCCCAATCAGAGGCGTTAATTGCCCAACTTAACATTCGGTCTTTTACTTGAAAGATCTGCAATAAAGGCTTATCAACTGATAAAGGATTTTGTTTATAAAGCCCCCACTCATTATTTACCTTCCTAATAGCTAATCTTATTGTATCTGGGGAAAGACCTGTTTTCTTCTCAATGTCCTTCGCCGTCATGTGTTGAGACGCTACCTTTTCAATTGTTAGATGATGTATATACTGATGGTAATAATCATTCCACTCCGATAAGGATATAACTTCTAGGACGCGTTTATTTTTTTCCGTGGACTTAACTTTTCTAATTTTTAGTGTAGGGCAGAATGGGCTTCTTCCCCCCATGTATTCAGCCCATTGATCTTTTATTTTCTTAAAAGTATATCGAATATAAAATTCCGATAGGTTGGTTTTGTTTGCAATTTCCGGAACGCTCAAATCGGTGGATTCCTTGTTAGGCACATAATCAGCAGGGAGATATTTCTCTCGGAACAAGTGCCAACGGGCCGCCGGTATTACAATCCTTTTCTTCCCTCCATAGGAAGTGTCCTTTACATATTCTATATTTATTGATGGGCATTCATATGCTAGTGGATCAGACCTGTATTTCTTCCATTCGGACGTAAGCTTATTAAAGCCCGCCTCTACGGTAGGAGGACGCAAACCAGTTTTGGCAATCACATCGTTTATGGTAAGGTCGTCTTGGTTCATTGGCCTTAGAATCCTGGCCGCTACGTATAGGCTTTTGAAAGCCTCCCATTGACAGACCGATATGGTCTCAATAATGTGCCCCTCTATTCCTTTCCTCAGGTTTATGGATACTTCCGGCAGACGCATTCTGGAGTCAGGAGCGCCAAAGGCTTCCCATTCTTCGTTGATTGTCTTGAATATCCGTCTTATAACAGTTTCAGAAAGACCGGATAGGCTACTTAAGTCTTTTGCTGTCAGATCGTCTGCTGAAATTGGGGGAATTTGCGCAGATTTAAACTTATGTATAACGGACAAAACTGCCTCTTCCAAATATACCACACGTTGGTTAACGTTCCATATCATCGCCTTAATTTCCGGAGGTAGACCGGCCCTGTCACCCCACTCCCAAAATAGGCCTTCTCCTTGCATCTCTTTCTTAAAAAAATGCCTAGTTTCATCAGGAATTACTACCGCTTCGCCTACAGCCTCTGCGTATAGCAGAGGATGCTTTTTATTTTTTTCACCTTTATAGTGGTCCAGTACATCAACTATGAGGGCTATCTTTTTCGGATTTTGTTTATCGATCCTTTTGGCCCGACCTGCTCGTTGCGTCGCAATCACTTTAGACCTGGATAAGCGAAGGTTAAGGCAAACGCTAATGCCAGGATCGTCGTAGTTGTGGATCAACATATCTGCAAATGATAGATATGCGATTTTTCCCTCTTTATGCCATTGCAAGATTTCAAGTCTATTTTTAGTATAGCTATCGACATGTTTGACAAAGCCAAATACAGGAGCCTGTCCGGGGAAATATTGATCGAATAGAGTGTTGTATTGAGTTTCAACATCGCGGGAATGGTACGTGTCAACACAACTGATGATGCCCCTCAAATTCCTGATGGGCAGTGCAGAATCTGGATGCAAACCGAATAATAGGTATTCAGCGCCGATCCTATTACGGGATTGGGTATTTAACGCCCTAGCTAATGATCTTTTTTCATAATTGTCGGATGAAGTCATCAGAATGTGGTCGAGGTCAATATCAATATGGCTCTCAACGAGGATGTTGCGGAAACCTGCGATTAGGTTGTTCTGGACCGCATCCCGGACATTCATTCTATATCCAAGATCGAAATGATGCAGTAGGCTCCGATCTTCAGAGTAGTCAGGGGAAGCTGTCAAACCTATCCAAACAGCGTTTTTGTATTTATTGAGCGTTTTTAGCCTGGCATCACTTATCGCCAAATGTGCTTCATCTATAATGACAAGATCAATCGTTTCGGGAATTACGGGAAAGGTAGGCGATTGCCAGCTGTTGAAAGTAGTGAGGACAATATGATGTTGCGTGCTTTTATCGCTCCCGTAGTACAAACTTGGCTCAATCCCTGCGAATTTGTTCAGTTTGTCCCTGGCCTGCAGGATACCTGTGATACCCTCACAAAGAAATAGCACGTTTTTTTTCCTTTTTTTGGAAATTGCATAATTTTCGACGGCAGCAATCATTCTTGCTACTGTTACCATTTTTCCGGTAGCAGTCGGTAATACAATTGCTGCAGCTCTGCATCCATCCCTTAATATTTTTTGGGCAGTTTTACCCAGTGCCTCTTTTTGTTTCGGTTTTAGTATAAAGTCTTTGGATTGGCCCTCCTGAATGGCCAAAGGAATATCCTGGAGATTCTCAATTAATTGCGAAGTACTGTCTGAAATTTCTGGCAGTAAATACATAGCTAAGCAAGGTTATTTTTAATAACGTGAATTACCAAGGCGATACGATTTTTGACTTCAAATTTGAGGAAGACTTTTTCTCTTTGAATCTCTACGGAGCCGACGCCCATTTCTTGTGCGGAGCCTATTTCTTTGTATGTTGCCTCCGTGCAGCATAGACGTATAAATTCCTTTTCTTTTTCGGGAAGAGTAGGCCATATTGTGCAAACTATCCTTGTATTGAGTAATTCGGGCTGCTGAAGGTGAAATAGCAATTCCACCTTAGTTTGATCACTCCAACTTGGGATTGCATAGGCCAGCAATGTGGTAAATAATACTCCAAATAAGTAGAGAGAATGCAAGTGCTTTGGTTTCATACTAGTCAAGCTTTTGGTTGACAAATATTATTTACAGTTACCTCACGTGAATTTGTCTATTGGTTATTGGGTTTAGTTTGTGGTCTAAATCGATCTAGCTTAATGAGCTGTTGCGCGCGCTAGGACGAGAATCAGTGCTGCCATTGCTTGGCATGTATTTATACCAATCACAGCCAGACTGGTGAATCTATGTTGCTCTATCTAGTCTTCATAGTTGTGTTGCATTTCATTTCGGGCTGTCTGTAAAAGTTGAAAATCCTCTTTGCTTCCGACAATAATGTTGAATTCACGTTGACCTGTCCCGGCAGGGATCAGGTTACCTGTGATCACATTTTCTTTTAGGCCAAGCATTTTGTCGGTCTTGCCCTGAATGGCGGCTGAGGACAATACCTTTGTGGTTTCCTGGAAGGAGGCAGCCGAGATCCAGCTCTGTGTACTCAAAGATGCCTTGGTGATACCCAGCAGCAGGGGTGCAGACGTTGCCGCGCTGGCGTCACGGAATTCAGCCAGTTTCTTGTCATTCCGGCGAAGGATGGAGTTCTCTTCCCTTACCTCCCGGAGACTTACGATCTGTCCGGCTTTCAGCTTGCCGGATTCACCCGGGTCACTTATCACCTTCTTATCGAAGATCCAGTCATTTTCCTCCAGGAACTCGAATTTGTCTACCGTATCTTCTTCCAGGAATCGTGTATCGCCAGGGTCGACAATGGTTAGCTTACGCATCATCTGACGTACGATGACCTCGATGTGCTTGTCATTGATCTTCACACCCTGTAGACGATATACTTCCTGGATTTCGTTCACAACGTATTCCTGTACAGCAAAGGGACCCTTGATAGAGAGAATATCCGCAGGTGCCACCTGTCCGTCAGACAACTGAGCGCCGGCCTTGATAAAGTCACCGTCCTGCGCGAGAATCTGCCTTGTCAGAGGTATCTGGTACTTCTTCACTACGCCGTCCGTGGCTTCTACGATGATCTCACGGTTACCACGTTTGATATTACCAAAGGTCACCACACCGTCGATCTCGCTCACGATAGCCGGGTTGCCCGGGTTACGCGCTTCGAAAAGTTCCGTTACACGGGGCAGACCACCGGTGATATCGCGCAGCTTACCCAGTACACGGGGTATCTTCACGATTACCTGGCCGGCCTTCACTTCATCGCCTTCTTCCACAACGATATGCGAACCTACAGGCAGATTGTATGTCTTGATCTCCTTATTACCCTCGATATTGATGGCAGGGATCTTCGTCTTGTCCTTTGTTTCGATAACCACCTTCTCACGGTGTCCGGTCTGTTCGTCAGCCTCTTCACGGTAGGTGATACCTTCTAATACGGCATCGAACTTCGCATTTCCACCGATCTCGGAAATTACGACGTTGCTGAAAGGGTCCCAAGTATAAATCACTTCGCCCTTGGCTACCTTCTGCCCATCCTTCACATTCAACGTAGCGCCATAAGGCACGTTGTTGGTGATCAGCAAACGGTCATTCTTCACATCCATGATACGAACCTCACCGGTACGGCCGATAACAACCTGCACCTTGGCTCCTTCATTGTTTTCAGCAACCACCGTTCTCAGACCATCGAATTGTATCGTTCCTTCGAACTTCGCAGCCATAGTGGATTCTACCGAAGCGCTGCCGGCAACACCACCCACGTGGAAAGTACGAAGTGTCAGCTGGGTACCAGGTTCACCGATGGACTGGGCTGCAATGATACCCACCGCATCACCCTTCTGGGCCGTATAGCCTGTCGCCAGGTTCTTACCATAACATTTTATACAGACGCCACGCTTGCTTTCGCAGGTGAGCACGCTACGGATCTCCACCGTCTCGATGCCGGCATCTTCGGTAGCCTTGCCGATCTCTTCTGTAATTTGCTCACCGGCACTGACGATCAGCTTTTCGTTGGAAGGATCGTATACATCATGAAGTGATGTACGTCCAAGTATCCTGTCATATAAAGGTTCTACGATATCCTCATTGTCCTTCAGGGCAGAAGTGGCGATACCACGCAGGGTGCCGCAATCCTCTTCCGTAATGACCACATCCTGCGCCACGTCCACCAGACGACGGGTGAGGTAGCCGGCATCAGCCGTTTTCAAGGCCGTATCCGCAAGACCCTTACGGGCACCGTGGGTAGAGATGAAGTAATCCAATACGTTCAGACCACCCTTGAAGTTGGACAGAATGGGGGTCTCTATGATCTCGCTACCCGTGCTGCCGGACTTCCTGGGCTTGGCCATCAGACCCCTGATACCAGCCAGCTGCTTGATCTGCTGCTTGCTACCACGGGCGCCCGAATCCAGCATCATATACACAGGGTTGAAACCCTGCTTGTCCGAGCTCAGCTCATGGATCAGGGTCTCCGTGATGCGGGTATCCACACGGCTCCAGATGTCGACGATCTGGTTATAACGCTCGTTGTTCGTGATCAGACCCATATTGTAGTTGTCCCACACTTCATTCACTTCGCCTTTGGCATTCTCCAGCAGCTCTTCCTTCGTATCGGGAATGATCAGGTCATTGATGTTGAAGGACAATCCACCACGGAAGGCCATCCGGAAACCAAGCTGCTTGATATCATCCAGGAACTTCACCGTCTTCGGAATATTCGTCCACTTAATGATATTGCCGATGATCTCACGAAGGGATTTCTTCGTCAGCAGGGCATTCACAAAACCTACTTCCGTAGGAACGAACTGGTTGAACAGCACCCTTCCTACCGTAGTTTCCAGCAGCATGTTCTCCAGCTGATCCTGATTGTTTCTTACCTGCGTCTTGACCTTGATATAAGCATGCAGGTCCACACGCTGCTCGTTATAAGCTATAATTACTTCTTCAGCACTGTAAAATATTTTGCCTTCACCCTTCACCTTCTCCTTATCCGTGGATTTCCTGCCCTTGGTGATATAGTAAAGCCCCAACACCATGTCCTGGCTGGGCAGCGTGATAGGCGTACCATTCTGCGGGTTGAGAATGTTGTGAGAGGACAGCATCAGCAGCTGCGCTTCCAGGATGGCCGCGCTGCTCAGCGGTACGTGGACCGCCATCTGGTCACCGTCAAAGTCGGCGTTGAAGGCCGTACACACCAGCGGGTGCAGCCGAATAGCCTTACCTTCAATGAGCTTGGGCTGGAAGGCCTGGATAGACAGTCTGTGCAGCGTCGGAGCACGGTTCAGCATCACCGGATGCCCTTTCAATATATTTTCGAGGATATCCCAGACAATGGCTTCTTTCCTGTTCACCAGCTTCCTGGCGATCTTCATCGTCTTTACGATACCCCTATCGAGCAGCCTCCGGATGATAAAGGGTTTGAACAGTTCGGCAGCCATATCCTTGGGAAGACCGCACTCATGCAGCTTCAGCTCAGGTCCTACCACGATAACGCTACGACCAGAGTAGTCCACACGTTTACCCAGCAGGTTCTGACGAAACCGGCCATCCTTGCCCTTTAGCACATCGCTTAGGGATTTCACTGGTTGTCCATCTTTCTTCAATACCTGCTTGCTTTTTCGACTGTTGTCGAACAACGCATCAACCGCCTCCTGCAATCGAGCTTTCTCAGTTCTTAGAATCACGTGAGGTGCGCCAATCTCTAGCAATCTCTTAACGCGATTATTCCGGATTAGGATGCGCCTATATAGATCATTTAAATCGGAAGAAACAGTAAGATCATCTTCCAATGCAAAATCTCGGCGCAATTCCGGCGGAATAACAGGGATAATTCGCATGACCATCCATTCTGGACGGTTGGTGATCCTGGAATTGGCATCGCGGAAAGCTTCTACCACGCTCAGCCGCTTTAAGGCATCCGCTTTACGCTGCCGCGAGGTTTCGGTTGCAGCAACATTTCGCAAATCAAAAGAAAGTTGATCCAAGTCAATTCGTTCTAAAAGATTCAGGATGGCTTCTCCCCCCATCTTGGCGATAAATTTGGAAGGATTTTCATCAGACAAAAGCTGGTTGCCTTTAGGCAGGGCTTCCAAGATCTGCAGATATTCATCCTCAGTGAGCAGGTCGTTCGTATTCTGACCATCGCCAACCCGTACACCCTGTTGGATAACTACATATCGTTCACAATAGACAATACTTTCGATCGCCTTGGAACTCATTCCAAGCAGATATCCGATCTTGTTGGGTAGTGATTTAAAGTACCATGTATGAACTACCGGTACTACCAGTTTGATGTGCCCCATTCTTTCCCTTCTAGCCTTTTTGTCAGTCACTTCCACTCCACATCGGTCGCACACGATGCCCTTATACCGGATCCTCTTATACTTGCCGCAAGCGCACTCATAACTTTTGACAGGGCCGAAAATACGCTCACAAAGCAATCCATCTCGAACAGGTTTTAAGGTGCGAAAATTAATGGTCTCAGGACTCAAGATCTCACCGTAGGACCTGTCAAGAATTGATTGAGGTGATGCAAGGCCGATAGTAATATTTGAAAAATGTTTCATGGGCAAATCATGATTAGTATTGACATTTCCTTTCAGTATTCAATGAACCTATATTTAAGTACTAACGTTATGAGACCAATTCTGCTGTGGACATGAAATTTTGAGAAAAGAGCACTTTTTAGTGCTTCGAAACTCTTTACAGACATCTTAAAATGCTTTGCTATTTCAGCAACGTCCTGTTCGGAACAAAGGCGCCTTATAATGTCCCGTTCCATTTCGCTTGCGGAGTACCACGTTAGCGATGCAGGGGGTTCCATAGGAGTCGGACTATCCTTCGGTAGGTAATCGTTATAATAGATTCCTTCCTTATCAACCGCTTCTATGGCAGCAAACAATTCGGGAGCGTCAATTCCCTTATACAAATAAGCTGTGACACCTAGCTTTATCATTCGTATAATCGCAGCTTCTGAATTGTTCATGGTCAGGACCATGACTTTTACTGTTGGGGCGTTCTTTTGTAACCATGCTGCCGTTTCAAAACCGTCCATTTGGGGCATATTGGCGTCTAAGGTTACGATAACTGGTCTTTCATTTTGTTCTGCTCCCTTAAACTTTGTAATGAATTCCTTACCATTCGATGCTTGGATGGATACAGCGAAACGAGTATTCTGGGAAATGAATTGAGCAACGCTTCGCCTGAATAAACTATGGTCATCAATCATAGCAATTTTTGTCTCTTCGGTATGCATAAGGTCCAAATTTTGGAATAGGCTTCGATTAGTTATATGTCTTGCACCGAGGTCAACGGCTTGTTAGCAAGTCGTGGAAGCACTCCTGCCATTCAGATCTAATACCAATAAACCACCGTCGTTGCCCTTGGTATGTCACGGCAAATACCCCATAATCACCATTTTCTGATAAGTGTAAATTAAAAACCCCGCACTTGCCTGTTCGGGACTTTGCCTCGACAGATATTCTAGTGAGGCCACTGCTATCATATTCAATGTGTCGATACGTGAGATTGACGCCCAAATGACGTCTGACTTTTCGTTGAATTTTATAAAGTTCTTTCAGAGTAGTTGCATGGTTAATATAGGTCTGAAATGTAAAAGCAGGGATGGTTCTATCATGCTCGTTGTCCTCTTGCCATTGGTGATTATAATAATAATCATTTAGTAGCCTCTCCAAAGCATCCTGAGACTCTTCATTGGCCTTTGCCGGGTGCGGCAAAGGCTGTGCGAATAGAACCAGACAATGTATTGCACTAAGTAACAAAAAACAAGTAGGTTTCATAATGTTTGATTGAATAAGGTTTAATAATAGTTTATCGAATATCCATGGTCTTAAAATAGCATATCTGCCGTCATGCCCATCATTTGCCCTATCTCTTCCCAGAAAAAGAATTTAATGTTACGGTTGTCTTCCAACCATTGCATGTGACTTTTAATATCTTTTTGGATACCTAGCAAATGATAAACGGCTTTCCAACGTTCAGCCAAGTCAAAAAAATACTTATTCCTTACCCCGTCTCGAATTGCCATCTCCAACATATTCACAAAGAGATTGGCACTTTCACCGATGAAATATGACTGGCACCAGATATGCTCGGAGCTCAAGATCGCTTTCCAGACCTGGTCTTCCTTGTTCCAGGCTGATATAACCTCAATCTTAATGTAATCCGGATATTGCATTCTTTCTCCCTCTAAAGTTGGGCTTACCGCGTTAAGCCATTGGCCAACCAGTGTCTTGTTAATGGATTTTATCCGGCTATCCCGCTCTATGAAGCAGGCCATTGTGTTCTTCGTTATGTGTATCAAGGGTATGTTTTTCATGTGCTTCCTTTTTTAAAATTTTGACCTGGATCAACGCATGGAAAGTGCCTCTGGCGACGAGACGTACAATTTCCATGAGATCCATTTGCATCTCAGTACAGTTCAATATTTTTTGTAGGAAGTCCCCCGTAACGAGATAGCCAAGATTATTTACCTAGCCATCGTTAATCGGGCATGGGAGTAACGCCAAAGGAATGAGATTCCTCAAGCGCGAGCGCAATATCTGAAAACAGGAAGTCCGTTAAAACCTACACTAAGATATAGAAAATTCGACAATTGAATAAGTAAATTACTGATTTTAATAAGTAAAATAAGGATCATAGTAAGTGTTTTACTGATTATTGGGCAGTATTTCACTGATCGCCCCTTTATTTGCATAATGCTGCAAAATAAATACTTGACGGCTAAGGGGTTACTTATTTCCGGAAAGATTAAAACACTTTCCGAATTACTGGATATTGTTGATAAAACTCCTTTTTCACGGGATGCAAAGACCACCCCGGAACGGTTCAATAAAATGCTTGCAAAACCCGACCTCTTCCGCATGGCTGATATCTACAATATGGCCCAGGCCATCGGCGTCGACGATAAGCTGGTATTGGACCTGGTTCATAATGAGTGCGTCAAGTGGCGGCGGAAAAAGAAATAAATTTGAAGGCGGGATGACCATCGCTCCCAATATTATGCTTTTCCCTTAAAAACTATGTTTTCAGATTTGCTCGTTACCAGTTTTCCTTCTACGGAAGCTAAAGTAAATTAAAATCGCATACGTTTTTTTTTCTGGACGATCGTCCAGTTGTCAGAGCTTACCGAAACATTATATAATGCTGCCAGCTCTTTTAACTCAACTACGTTCTCGGTGTCTGTTTTTTCTAAAATGCTTTGCTTGTGGGTCCGGACTGCCGAGCTGGTTTTCCCAATTTGCTGACCTATTTGGATGGGCGATAGCCCCCTTAAGAGATAGGGCAATAACTCTCTTTCCTTTGCTGTCAAGAGATCAAACGGGCTTTCTGATAAATCACTGATTGGTTTAACTTCGACATCCTGGTCCTTGAAGAAGGCCAACAGTCGTTGAAGTGCGATCTCCTCTTTTTCGTTTTTCGGGACGAAACGAATGCCATATCGCTTTCTTAGAATTTGCCCGTATAGTTTTACCGGCTTGTCCGAATAGACAATTATTTTGAGTGCTGGATAGCGGACAACGATACTATCAAGGATCTCCATGGCATTACCATCGGCCAAAGTAAGATCAAGGACCAAGTGCGAGAAATACTCCTCCTTTAAAGCAGAGAGTAGATCACGACATGAGTTTACCTCTTTCGGGGCCTCTAACCCTTCATCACGGCAAATTATTCTCATACTACGCGCCATGAGTGACTGATCTTCGGCAATCACAATTTTTCTGTTCATAGCTAGGGGTGTACTATCCCGAAGCCTTAACCTTGCTAAATCAATTATAGATCCTTAAGCACAGGAAATGCCACCGTAAAAAGCGTTTCCTTGTTCATTTCACTCATTGCTGTGATTTGTCCACCAAGTGCCTCCGTTAATACCTTTGTAATTGGAAGGCCTAACCCCAATCTTTTGTTCTGAGTAGGCTCTTCCTTTGTTGAATATGGAAGGAAAATCTGGTGTATTTCCTCTTGATTCAAACCTTTGCCTTCATTTCCTACCGCCAGTTTCCAAGATTTGCCATTCCAATTTACTGTAATTTGTATATTCTTGCCGGAAGGAGAGTTATTGATGGCGTTCATAAGTAAATTGAGTACGATCCGTCGAATCTTAACTTTGTCAGAGACGATAAGGCTTGGCAAATGGTCGTCGATGTGCAACTGGATGATAATTTGCTTATCGTCCGCCATATATTGATGGATTTTCACTATTTCTTTCAATTCATAGGCCAAGTCTATCTCCTCATAGCGGTTGGATGCAATTGCTTTATTTTCCTTTCGGGCGAATTCGAGGAAATTGTTAAGCATGTACATATGAAACCGGGAGGCGTTGGCAGTTTCATTGATTTTTTCTTCGCTGATGTTTTTTGCTCCAGAAGTGTCTGAAACCTTCTTTGTGTGTTCTATCAAGGTAGACAATGCACGAAAACCGACTTGCAGGTCATGGGTCATATGTTGTAGAAATAGCTCGTTTTCCATTTTTTCTCTTTCAATGGCCTTTTTAGCTCTTTCTATGGCCTTCACCTTGAGAGCGTACATGGTTAAAACCAGAAGGATTAGAGACAGCTCCATTCCGTCTATAATATATCGGCTTGATAATTCATTGACGCTACTGAGGAATCCTGAATTCCATTCTAAAAGCAAAATTCGTAATACAATAATGAGTCCGCAAATTATTCGGGTAGATGCTTCTTGAAATAGAAAAACAATGAGACACATGTTCAGAAAATAACCTAATACCGTAGTCGTGATCGGTGTGGACATCTCCCTGGATAAAATGATAGGAATGACATTTAAGAGTAAGTAGAATAGCACATTAGCAAACTCAAACTGCTTATATCGGTTCAACAAAACCACGGTGCAGAGAGCTGGAATAGCCGCAACTGTAAGGATGACTGAAAAATTCGAAAAATGTTGAATGTAGCGGGTGAGGAAGCCCACTGCCAGGAATGCAATTACGCCAGTCGCAATAAGGTTAACTTGATTGTGAACATCGTACACCGGAGAGACGGCACTTCCGGTATGCCGATACTCGGGCTTTATCCATTTGTCCATCCAGGCATTCACTCCTTGTTGCATGGTGCAATATTTTGTTGGTTTTCGTAAGGCTTGCAGCTGAGTTATTTTATTAATTAGCGACTCCAACAGTCTTTACTCCGAAATTACACAATCTTGTACGGATTGTCAAACGGTTATGTGGCAATCTGGACGATCGTCCAGATTGTATCAGCATATACTCCCTTTGTTGTAACTTGGTAGTCTAATAGGATAAGGTTTAATGGTTATGGTATTTGATTAGTGGATCCCTGCAGCAGTGTAGGGATTTTTTTATGTGGGCCGCTTATTTTTATTCTTTAGCGTACCCGCAGGGATGCTTTGATTTTATCCCCCAATAGAAATAGTGTGTTTTTTACGCCTGCGCTCCTGAATGGAAAGCCAACTACCTAATAGTGACAGGAGGACGAAAAATATGTTGAAAATGAGATGCTGCTTCCAACTTAGAAAATCGATAACTCCTCCACATGAGCAAGGCACGTACGAAAACCCGTGTAGCAAAATGATCGAGGTGTAGACGGTAAAAACGGACATTAGTAGCGCGGATAGTATAAAGCCTCCTATTCGCAAAGAGGGCACAACGAGCATCACCACGATTACTATTTCTATCGTGAGTATAATGTATGCAAGCCAGGGCGTCCATTCGTTTGGCAAGGGCTGGTTATTGATCTCGTTTATGAAGTGAGTAAAGTTGAGGATTTTACTAAGGCTGGCATATGCGAATAGCAAAATGATCAGGCCGCCAGTTATTTCCAGTATTACTTGTTTTTTCACGGCAGAATAGATTTGGTTAAGGGGTCTGAAATGCAGAATTTTTAACTGCTGTTCAGCTTATGAGATTTATAAGATACAAAAAAATATTGGGGTTATCAGTAACGATCAGCCTGCTGTTCACCTGGTGCCTATCTTATGGCCAGGGAGTTCGCTTTACGTTGTCGGCGCAGGGTGTATCGTTGGATACGGTTTTGAAGGAGATACAGGGGCGGACGGGTTATTTGTACCTGGTGGACAAGGAGTGTATCCGGGCGGCGGGGAAGCTAAGCTTTTCGGTGCGGAACGCTACGGTGGCCGAAGCGATGGACAGCATTCTGGGCGATCTGCCGATCTATTACCGGCTGATCCGCCACTCGATCAATGTCTACCCGGGCAGCATGGTCTGGGGGCAGGTCATCGACGAACGGGGCCAGGGGATTGCTGCGGCGACCATTATGGCATCGGATGGGGACCCGCTTTCCGCCGCGATTACGGACGAGCGGGGGAAGTTCCGGCTGCGCCTGTTGGGTCAGGACCGTCCCCTAGTGGTGAGCTGTATCGGGTATGGATCACGCCGGTACCGGGTCTCCGGAGCCCAGGAGCTACGGGTGCAGCTGTCACGGCAGGCGGGGGAACTGAGCGGGGTTGTAGTGTCCAATGGATTTGAAGACCTGCCAGCGGAGCGGGCGACGGGTTCTTTTACCCGGCTCAGCCGGGAGCTGATCGGGCGGCGTCCATCGGCCAATATCCTGGACCGGATGGATGGGGTAACCAGCAGTTTACTGATCAATAAGAACGTACAGGCAGGCACCAACCAATCAGCGATTACGATACGGGGTCGCAGCACCATCTTTAGCAACCCGGAGCCGTTAGTGGTGGTCGATAACTTTCCTTACAGCGGGGACATCAACAATATCAACCCGGAGGACATCGAGTCAGTCACGATACTAAAGGATGCGGCGGCGGCCTCTGTCTGGGGAACGCGGGCTGCTAATGGAGTGATTGTACTAAAGACCAAACAGGGAGCCTATAAGCAGGCTCCCCGGCTGAGTTTTACCAGCAGCCTGACCGTAGGCAAGAAGCCCGATCTGTATTACACCCCGATCCTGTCTCCGTCCGACTATATCGGGGTAGAGGCCTACCTGTTTGGTCAGGGCTGGTACGATAACACGATCCTCAGCTTCAACCATTACGCGTTGTCGCCGGTGGTGGAGATCCTGCTGCAACTGCGGGAGGGCCAACTATCCGGCAGTGATACAGCCGCCCTGCTCAGCCAGCTCCGGGGACAGGACAGTCGCCGGGACCTGGGACGCTACTGGTACCGGCACAGTGTAAATCAGCAGTATTGGGTAGGGCTCAGCGGTGGAACGGGTAGCAACCGCTATGCGCTGTCGGCTGGGTTGGACCAGGATGCAGCTAACCTGACGCGCAATGCCTACCGGAGGGTCACGGTTACGGGCAATCATACCTACCTGGTCATGCCCCACCTGGAACTGAACACGAGCCTTACCTTTGCTGCCAGCAGCACATACCTGAACAATATTGGTGGTACTTATGCAATCTATCCCTACCTGAAGTTCGCCGATGCTGCGGGCAATGCCCTGGCTGTGCCTGGTCAGCTGAGAGAAGGATACGTCGATACAGCGGGGGGTGGGCGACTGTTGGACTGGCATTACCGGCCACTGGATGAGCTGCGGAATGCCAATAACGTGATCCGGCTCAGTGACTGGCGGCTCAATGTAGGGCTGCATTATATGGTGGGCAAGGGATGGCAGGTACGTGCGTTGTATCAATATGGGCAGGGATCGAGTGATCAGCAGAACCTGCAAAGTCTGCAGACCTATTACACGCGGTACCTTATTAATGAGTTTACCCAAACCGATCCATCTGGGCAGCTCAGCTACCCGGTACCGGTAGGCGGCATCCTGGACGAGACCCTTAGCAGCTATCAATCGCATAATGGCCGCCTGCAAGTAGAATACCACCCGGTGTTGAGAGACGACCATGACCTGCATATGCTGGCCGGTACGGAGCTGCAGGATGTGGAGAACCGGACGAAGGTCAGTCGCATCTATGGTTACAATAACGCCTCACAGTCGGGACTGCCGGTGAGCAGCTATACGACGCTGTATCCGCAATACTCTTCTCCCGGATCGGAGGCTTCCATCCCTTACCCTGACAACAATGTCTCGATCTCCGATCATTACTGGTCGTATTATGTCAACGGCGGCTATCAGTACCGGCAACGGTATACAGTGACCATGAGTGCCCGGCTCGATCAATCCAACCTGTTTGGGGTGGATATTAACCACAAGACGCTTCCGCTGTGGTCGGCGGGGATGGCATGGGAGATATCGCGGGAGGGATTTTATCATGTCGGCTGGCTGCCACTGCTGCGATTGCGTGTCACCGATGGATATAATGGGAATGTCTTCAAGGCTGTATCCGGTTATACCACCGCCAATGTCTTCACGTCTACTATGGCTGTGGTACTGCCTGGCTTTTTAAATACATATGGGTCTCCTGCAGCTTCCATAACCAACCCGCCTAACCCCCGCCTGCGTTGGGAACAGGTACATGTCGTCAATACCGGTGTGGACTTCGCCGGCAAGGATAGTGCATTGACAGGCAGCCTGGAATATTATATCAAGCAGGGCCAATACCTGATCGGGCCGGCCGGCCTTGACCCGACGAGCGGCAATGTACAATACACGGCCAACGTTGCCAACATGGTAACACACGGCATTGAGCTCAGCCTGCGCAGTCAATGGCGGATCGGTTCGCTGCGGTGGAACAGTGTGGTGCTGTTCAACTATGTCCGGGATAAAGTGACGCGTTATCTGGTACAACCGCCAACGATCGTGAGTTTTTTGACCACACAGACCATCAATCCGCTGGTCGGTCATCCGCTGTACTCGCTGTATGCCCTGGGCTGGGCAGGGCTCGATCCGCAGACCGGCAATCCGAGGGGCTGGCTGAACGGTCATCCCAGCCAGGACTATACTTCGCTGATTAGCTCAACCGACTTCCACACGCTGCTGTACCAGGGACCTGTTAACCCGCCGTGGTTCGGTAGCTGGCGCAATGACTTCAGTTGGCGGCAGTGGGGCCTGTCGGTGAACATTGTGTACAAGTTCGGCCATTACTTCATCCGCCCTTCGATCCAGTATGCACAGTTGTTCCAGGGCACCTCTGTGGGACATCCGGACTACGAACGACGCTGGCAGCATCCGGGTGATGAGCTGCATACGGATGTCCCGTCTATGATCTATCCTGGGGATTTTACCAGAGACAATTTTTACAGCCTCTCCACAGTGTTGGTGCAGAAGGGGGACTTTATCCGGCTGCAGGATATCCAGCTGTATTATGACTTTAGCCGGAAGACACTGCCTAAGTTGCCGGTACATGCCCTGCGAGTATATGGCTATGCCAATAACATTGGCCTGCTCTGGAAGGCCAATCACCAGGGCATCGATCCGGATGCGCTGACCGGCCTGCCTGATCCGCGTACCATAGCCTTGGGGATTAAAATAGAATTATGAAACACGACCGCATGAAGATCCGCTCCTTTTTGGCATGCATGGTACTGCTCACAGCGACCGGTCTGGGCGGCTGCAAAAAGGCTTTTCTCAACAAGCTGCCCAGCACCGCCCTGGTCGTGCCTTCTACCTTATCCGATTACCAGCAGCTCCTGGACAACACGGCGGTGACGACCGGCACACCCCTGCTCGGGGAAGTGTCTGCCGATAACTTCTATCTGCCTTACAGCACCTGGCAGGCGCTCGACAGCCGGGAGCGCAATGCCTATATGTGGGCATCTGATATCTATGAGGGCCAGGGGCTGGTCGATGACTGGGACGTCCCATATCAGCAGGTATTTTACGCTAATATCGTGTTGGAAGGGCTGAGCACTATCCCGGTGACAATGGCTAATCAACAGCAATGGAATAACGAAGAAGGCAGCGCCCTGTTCCTGCGGGCCTTTGCTTTTTACAATGTGGCCCAGCTCTTCGCCCCTCCTTATGACAGTACGACCGCCGCTACGGACCTGGGCATCCCGCTCCGCCTGCACTCCGATGTAACGACTCCTTCCGTACGGGCTTCAGTAGCTGCCACCTATGACCAGATCATCAGCGACTTGCGGCTGGCACGTACCTTATTACCGGTCACAATCCCCAGGCAGGCCCTTAACCGTCCTTCCCAGCCTGCTACCCTGGCTTTGCTGGCCCGTGTTTACCTAAGTATGCGGGCCTATGGCCTGGCGGGCCGCTATGCCGATAGCGCCCTGCAACGTTATAACTCCCTGATGGACTACAATACCCTGGACACGCAAAGCCGGTTCCCGTTCGGTTTGCTCAACGACGAAACGCTCTATCAAAATCGCATTGTGAATTATACGCAGTGTCTGGCGGCCATTGCCTACCCTAATACGATCATCGACTCTACGCTCTATGGCTCCTACAGCACCCAGGACCTCCGCCGTTCCCTGTTCTATCAGCTTAATGCCAACGGTCAGCCGAATATGAAGAGCGGTTATGCGCATGTGGTATGGCCGTTCACCGGACTGGCAACGGACGAGCTGTACCTGATCCGGGCCGAATGTGCCGCCCGTGCTGGCTATACCACTGCTGCCCTGAATGATCTGAATACCCTGCTGCAGCGCCGCTATGTCACCGGCACTTTTACTCCGGTCACCGCAAGCTCATCCGCCCAGGCCCTGGACACTATCCTGGTGGAAAGGCGCAAAGAACTACCGTTCCGCGGGGTCCGTTGGACGGACCTCCGCCGGCTCAACCTCGAAGGACGTACTATCACCCTCACCCGGGTGCTCAATGGGACCACTTACCAGCTACCTCCCAACAGTAAATTATATACCTTACCGATACCGCCTGACGTAATAATCTTTAACCCAAATATGAAGCAGAACCCGAGATGACTTAAATGAATAATCACTTTTTCAAAGCTCGAACGTGAAGCGACGAATAGATACCTGATTGACACGGCTGAAAAAAATTGCCTGCTCCAATATAGGTACATGTACCGCCGCCGCTTAAACAAATGTAATCCTTGCCGAGAACGCCAGCAGAAAAGTACCTCCCGCCACTGTAATAGTACTGTGGTTCCATGGTACAAGCTTGCTTGGATGAAGAAGCCAAAGCTGAAAAGACACCAGTTACTATAGCAATAACCGGTATTACAAGTCTTATTTTTTTCATTAGACTGCAGTTTTAATGGTTATGAACGGTATTAATTAAAATTACGATCTTATGAAGCTTTTTTGGTGGATAATCAGTATTTTACTTACTGAACGACCGCTTTTGCCCTTTTCAACGACCTGTTCGTCCCACAAAAAGACCTGTTCGCGCATTAATTTGATCCGAATGTCGGATTGAAGGTATCTTTCTTATTAAATGTTTATCCTTATTAGCCTTTGCTATGAAAAAAGCTTCTCCCTGGTTTCTCTTCTTTGGATTGCTGGTCATCCTTGTGGATGATACTCACTATCATAGAAATCTTCATCAGGACCATCAGAAAAGTGCGAACGCTTCCTCTACTATGATGTTCGTTTCTGCGTTGCGTGGCACTCAAAAAAAAGTGGCTCTTCCTGACGGGAGCATTGTCTGGCTTAATGCGGCATCAACGTTGGCTTACCCGGCTAATATGGTTAATGGCGACCGAACAGTTGAATTATTGGGAGAAGCTTTTTTCGACATTCGGACAAAGCCTTCGCATCCATTCAAAGTGCAGGCAAGAGAAATGTCCATAGAGGTGCTGGGCACACAGTTTAATGTTCGGAATTATGCTGAAGAACTTTACTCACGGGCTTTTGTCGTCTCAGGTGCTATAAGGGTAAGCTACCATAGCCAAATGACTGTTCTGCATTCGGGAGAAGAAGTCAAAGTAGACCCGTCTGATCTGAATGACCACGCCTTTGCTATTAGCAGGGAACTGGATACAGCTGCCGCAGTGGCATGGACAAGGGGTGTGCTGACATTTGATGATTTGGATCTCCGCAGCTTATTACGTGAGCTTTCGAGATCCTACAATGTGGAGATACAATTGGAAGCACCCGTATCGGACCATCGTTTTCAGGGGACTTTTTCGCTGCAGGAGTCACTGGAAAGTGTCCTGCAACGGCTGGTCATTCCCTATATGCATGTAACCATTTCACGCCCAAGCAAGCAACAATTGATCATTAGGGCGAAACGCTAGGGCGAAACTGACTGTCAATTTTTTTCAAATGAGAATTTCACAGCTTTTCTTGCTGATGATTTTTCTTTTTTTCTCTGTAGCTGGATTTTCCCAGCGTCTTACGTTGTCGGCGCAGGGTGTATCGTTGGATACGGTTTTGAAGGAGATACAGGGGCGGACGGGTTATTTGTACCTGGTGGACAAGGAGTGTATCCGGGCGGCGGGGAAGCTAAGCTTTTCGGTGCGGAACGCTACGGTGGCCGAAGCGATGGACAGCATTCTGGGCGATCTGCCGATCTATTACCGGCTGATCCGCCACTCGATCAATGTCTACCCGGGCAGCATGGTCTGGGGGCAGGTCATCGACGAACGGGGCCAGGGGATTGCTGCGGCGACCATTATGGCATCGGATGGGGACCCGCTTTCCGCCGCGATTACGGACGAGCGGGGGAAGTTCCGGCTGCGCCTGTTGGGTCAGGACCGTCCCCTAGTGGTGAGCTGTATCGGGTATGGATCACGCCGGTACCGGGTCTCCGGAGCCCAGGAGCTACGGGTGCAGCTGTCACGGCAGGCGGGGGAACTGAGCGGGGTTGTAGTGTCCAATGGATTTGAAGACCTGCCAGCGGAGCGGGCGACGGGTTCTTTTACCCGGCTCAGCCGGGAGCTGATCGGGCGGCGTCCATCGGCCAATATCCTGGACCGGATGGATGGGGTAACCAGCAGTTTACTGATCAATAAGAACGTACAGGCAGGCACCAACCAATCAGCGATTACGATACGGGGTCGCAGCACCATCTTTAGCAACCCGGAGCCGTTAGTGGTGGTCGATAACTTTCCTTACAGCGGGGACATCAACAATATCAACCCGGAGGACATCGAGTCAGTCACGATACTAAAGGATGCGGCGGCGGCCTCTGTCTGGGGAACGCGGGCTGCTAATGGAGTGATTGTACTAAAGACCAAACAGGGAGCCTATAAGCAGGCTCCCCGGCTGAGTTTTACCAGCAGCCTGACCGTAGGCAAGAAGCCCGATCTGTATTACACCCCGATCCTGTCTCCGTCCGACTATATCGGGGTAGAGGCCTACCTGTTTGGTCAGGGCTGGTACGATAACACGATCCTCAGCTTCAACCATTACGCGTTGTCGCCGGTGGTGGAGATCCTGCTGCAACTGCGGGAGGGCCAACTATCCGGCAGTGATACAGCCGCCCTGCTCAGCCAGCTCCGGGGACAGGACAGTCGCCGGGACCTGGGACGCTACTGGTACCGGCACAGTGTAAATCAGCAGTATTGGGTAGGGCTCAGCGGTGGAACGGGTAGCAACCGCTATGCGCTGTCGGCTGGGTTGGACCAGGATGCAGCTAACCTGACGCGCAATGCCTACCGGAGGGTCACGGTTACGGGCAATCATACCTACCTGGTCATGCCCCACCTGGAACTGAACACGAGCCTTACCTTTGCTGCCAGCAGCACATACCTGAACAATATTGGTGGTACTTATGCAATCTATCCCTACCTGAAGTTCGCCGATGCTGCGGGCAATGCCCTGGCTGTGCCTGGTCAGCTGAGAGAAGGATACGTCGATACAGCGGGGGGTGGGCGACTGTTGGACTGGCATTACCGGCCACTGGATGAGCTGCGGAATGCCAATAACGTGATCCGGCTCAGTGACTGGCGGCTCAATGTAGGGCTGCATTATATGGTGGGCAAGGGATGGCAGGTACGTGCGTTGTATCAATATGGGCAGGGATCGAGTGATCAGCAGAACCTGCAAAGTCTGCAGACCTATTACACGCGGTACCTTATTAATGAGTTTACCCAAACCGATCCATCTGGGCAGCTCAGCTACCCGGTACCGGTAGGCGGCATCCTGGACGAGACCCTTAGCAGCTATCAATCGCATAATGGCCGCCTGCAAGTAGAATACCACCCGGTGTTGAGAGACGACCATGACCTGCATATGCTGGCCGGTACGGAGCTGCAGGATGTGGAGAACCGGACGAAGGTCAGTCGCATCTATGGTTACAATAACGCCTCACAGTCGGGACTGCCGGTGAGCAGCTATACGACGCTGTATCCGCAATACTCTTCTCCCGGATCGGAGGCTTCCATCCCTTACCCTGACAACAATGTCTCGATCTCCGATCATTACTGGTCGTATTATGTCAACGGCGGCTATCAGTACCGGCAACGGTATACAGTGACCATGAGTGCCCGGCTCGATCAATCCAACCTGTTTGGGGTGGATATTAACCACAAGACGCTTCCGCTGTGGTCGGCGGGGATGGCATGGGAGATATCGCGGGAGGGATTTTATCATGTCGGCTGGCTGCCACTGCTGCGATTGCGTGTCACCGATGGATATAATGGGAATGTCTTCAAGGCTGTATCCGGTTATACCACCGCCAATGTCTTCACGTCTACTATGGCTGTGGTACTGCCTGGCTTTTTAAATACATATGGGTCTCCTGCAGCTTCCATAACCAACCCGCCTAACCCCCGCCTGCGTTGGGAACAGGTACATGTCGTCAATACCGGTGTGGACTTCGCCGGCAAGGATAGTGCATTGACAGGCAGCCTGGAATATTATATCAAGCAGGGCCAATACCTGATCGGGCCGGCCGGCCTTGACCCGACGAGCGGCAATGTACAATACACGGCCAACGTTGCCAACATGGTAACACACGGCATTGAGCTCAGCCTGCGCAGTCAATGGCGGATCGGTTCGCTGCGGTGGAACAGTGTGGTGCTGTTCAACTATGTCCGGGATAAAGTGACGCGTTATCTGGTACAACCGCCAACGATCGTGAGTTTTTTGACCACACAGACCATCAATCCGCTGGTCGGTCATCCGCTGTACTCGCTGTATGCCCTGGGCTGGGCAGGGCTCGATCCGCAGACCGGCAATCCGAGGGGCTGGCTGAACGGTCATCCCAGCCAGGACTATACTTCGCTGATTAGCTCAACCGACTTCCACACGCTGCTGTACCAGGGACCTGTTAACCCGCCGTGGTTCGGTAGCTGGCGCAATGACTTCAGTTGGCGGCAGTGGGGCCTGTCGGTGAACATTGTGTACAAGTTCGGCCATTACTTCATCCGCCCTTCGATCCAGTATGCACAGTTGTTCCAGGGCACCTCTGTGGGACATCCGGACTACGAACGACGCTGGCAGCATCCGGGTGATGAGCTGCATACGGATGTCCCGTCTATGATCTATCCTGGGGATTTTACCAGAGACAATTTTTACAGCCTCTCCACAGTGTTGGTGCAGAAGGGGGACTTTATCCGGCTGCAGGATATCCAGCTGTATTATGACTTTAGCCGGAAGACACTGCCTAAGTTGCCGGTACATGCCCTGCGAGTATATGGCTATGCCAATAACATTGGCCTGCTCTGGAAGGCCAATCACCAGGGCATCGATCCGGATGCGCTGACCGGCCTGCCTGATCCGCGTACCATAGCCTTGGGGATTAAAATAGAATTATGAAACACGACCGCATGAAGATCCGCTCCTTTTTGGCATGCATGGTACTGCTCACAGCGACCGGTCTGGGCGGCTGCAAAAAGGCTTTTCTCAACAAGCTGCCCAGCACCGCCCTGGTCGTGCCTTCTACCTTATCCGATTACCAGCAGCTCCTGGACAACACGGCGGTGACGACCGGCACACCCCTGCTCGGGGAAGTGTCTGCCGATAACTTCTATCTGCCTTACAGCACCTGGCAGGCGCTCGACAGCCGGGAGCGCAATGCCTATATGTGGGCATCTGATATCTATGAGGGCCAGGGGCTGGTCGATGACTGGGACGTCCCATATCAGCAGGTATTTTACGCTAATATCGTGTTGGAAGGGCTGAGCACTATCCCGGTGACAATGGCTAATCAACAGCAATGGAATAACGAAGAAGGCAGCGCCCTGTTCCTGCGGGCCTTTGCTTTTTACAATGTGGCCCAGCTCTTCGCCCCTCCTTATGACAGTACGACCGCCGCTACGGACCTGGGCATCCCGCTCCGCCTGCACTCCGATGTAACGACTCCTTCCGTACGGGCTTCAGTAGCTGCCACCTATGACCAGATCATCAGCGACTTGCGGCTGGCACGTACCTTATTACCGGTCACAATCCCCAGGCAGGCCCTTAACCGTCCTTCCCAGCCTGCTACCCTGGCTTTGCTGGCCCGTGTTTACCTAAGTATGCGGGCCTATGGCCTGGCGGGCCGCTATGCCGATAGCGCCCTGCAACGTTATAACTCCCTGATGGACTACAATACCCTGGACACGCAAAGCCGGTTCCCGTTCGGTTTGCTCAACGACGAAACGCTCTATCAAAATCGCATTGTGAATTATACGCAGTGTCTGGCGGCCATTGCCTACCCTAATACGATCATCGACTCTACGCTCTATGGCTCCTACAGCACCCAGGACCTCCGCCGTTCCCTGTTCTATCAGCTTAATGCCAACGGTCAGCCGAATATGAAGAGCGGTTATGCGCATGTGGTATGGCCGTTCACCGGACTGGCAACGGACGAGCTGTACCTGATCCGGGCCGAATGTGCCGCCCGTGCTGGCTATACCACTGCTGCCCTGAATGATCTGAATACCCTGCTGCAGCGCCGCTATGTCACCGGCACTTTTACTCCGGTCACCGCAAGCTCATCCGCCCAGGCCCTGGACACTATCCTGGTGGAAAGGCGCAAAGAACTACCGTTCCGCGGGGTCCGTTGGACGGACCTCCGCCGGCTCAACCTCGAAGGACGTACTATCACCCTCACCCGGGTGCTCAATGGGACCACTTACCAGCTGCCGCCCAACAGTAAACTATACACCTTGCCTATACCCCCCGATGTCTTACACTTTAATCCTAACATGCAACAAAATGAGAGAAACTAACCTTGCCCCCTTTAAGACGCCAATTTGTTGATTAACTCTATCTTGTTGGACACTTCAACCTTCTCGAAGATATTTTGTACATGCTTTGCCACCGTTCTCTCTGCAATAAAAAGCTTTTGTCCGATTTCTTTATACCTAAATCCTTCGCAAATCAATCGGGCTATCGCTCTTTCTCTCTCAGTAAGCTGATACAAGTCGCAATTACCTTCAAACTTATCACCAGGATTGAAAGGTATATCACGGTTCGAGCTGAGATTTGAGGTAAGATGATCAAGAGCCATTGACAATATGGCCGCCTTGCGTCTTTCCTCATGGAGGATGATAGATTCAATTTTCTGAGTGAGTTCCTGCATGGAAAAGGGTTTCTGAACGAAGTCAATTGCACCTAGCTTTAATCCGTACAGTTTATCGGCGGTTGTTGATTTCGCCGACAAAAAAAGAAAAGGTATGTGGGAATTTTCGGGATTTTCCGATACCGTTTTTAAAAAAGCAAAACCATCAACCTTGTCCATCATTATGTCAGAGAGTATCAGATCTAAGGAATTCTTATGGGTTTGCAATATTCTTAGGGCATCACGGCCATTCAAAGCAACAACTACATTATATTTCTCAACCAGCTTCTTCTGTAAATAATTCACCATTGATATGTTATCTTCCACTATAAGGATTGTCTTTTTGTTTTCGTCATGGTCAACTCTTACGAGGTTCAACCTTTCAATACCTATATCCTTCACTTTCGTGTCTACGAAGGTAGTTTTAGTTATTTCTTCTTTTCTAGGTATGATCTGTCTTTTTAGTTTAACTGTGATCTTAGTGCCCCGCTTTTTACGCGGATCGCTCTCTACGTATATTTCTCCGTTTAGCTCTCTCAGCACCTTTTTTACGATTGGCAAACCGAGTCCCATCCCTTGGGTACTGCTCTTTTTGTTATTGAATTGATAATAAGGTTCAAATATCTTCCTCTGTACTTCTGGTGGAATACCAACTCCGGAGTCTGTTACAGAAAAGACAATTTTATCCTGATCTGTATATAAAGAAATGTCAACGGAACCACCTTCTTCAGAAAATTTAATGGCATTTTCAACTAAATTCATAACAATTCGGTTCACAGCAAACGGGTCTGCCCTTACGTATGCATCGGTCTCTATACTGGCAGTAAGCTTGATTCCAGCTTTTTGGGCATAAACCCCGAACAAAATAAGACTATCATTGATCAAGTCAGTAAAGTTCGCAGGTTGATTGTGATTATATAATGACATGCCCCTGTTAAGGCGTTCCAGGTCAAAAATATTGGATATATCCGTAGTGATCTTCCCCAGGCTACGCTTAACTATCGCAAGTTCTGGCTTCTCTCCATTCTTTTTTATATATTCTTCCAGGTAATTATCAATTAGTGTCAAAGGGGTCTTTGTCTCATGGGCCAGGTTGACAAGGGTATTGGTTCGTTCCTCTATGATGCTTTTTATCTCGCTTGTCCGCTTTTCTACCTCCTCTTTCAAGGAATTATTCCAATTCAACAATTGCTTCTCGGAAAGGACAATTCTTTCATGTTCTTTCCTCAGTGTAGAAATATGATTTTTAACCTGAAGGGACAGCAGGAGCAGAAATCCTGAATTAGTTACGGATGCTTCTACGGCCTGGCCCAAATCGAAGAAGTCGATAATAGGCAATCCCACCCATGGACTGAGGCCCAACAATAATCCCGCGAACTCTTCCTTACTTTCACGGGACTCGAATTTTCCAGAGTATTTGTATTTGAGAGCTTTTACAAGAGATACAATTACCCAAATTGCATAAAGCACAGGCAAGATCAATAAAGTTTTGGCTATGTTTAGGTTCCCTGATACTCCATATACAATTACAAATAGGATATATGGAAGAATTAGGCAAAAAAGTATTCCCCGGTATGCGTGAAACCTCATTTTCACCAGGCCGAACGCCTTATAGACATAGTACGGGAAGTATGAAGGCGTAATGAAACCTGTGCCATAGGCTATCGCTTCCTGAAGGAACACAGATCCAGGCAATTTTGGATCAGGCAGCAGCCCTCCTGTAATATTGTAAATTAGCAAGAGACAAACCAAGACAATATTTAATTGGGCTTTATTATCATCCGGGCGGGCGACCTTATATATCAGCAGGTAGAATAAAATAACTAATTCGACGCATGCGAATGCGAATGTCACAAGGTGCATTTGGGTTCCGGGTAACAGCATAATGCAGCTTTTAACTTTCTCTCTTCAGGCAAAATAGCTTGTAACCGAAATCCAGCTCATGATGCACTACGAATCCGAATTTTTTATACCACGGCAGATTTCGTAAGGTAGATGTTTCCAGATACAACGGTCTTCCCATAGACTCGCTTTTAGCAACTAGCTCCGCCAACAGTGAACTTCCAATTCCCTTACCCTGAGCCTCAGGGCGAACACCAATGAACCACAAGTAATACATGCGACTATCTGGATGGATAGTCGCGATTTTTTCCTCTCTTCCTAGTGCTTTTTTGAGATTGCCTATTCCGATGCAGGATATGGCAAGTTTTGCATCTAAGAGAATTGATTTGAGGCTGGTTCTTTTCCTATCAGGCAGAACAGCCAAGGCGCAGGCATTCTTATCCTCCGAAAGGAATACTTCCCCGAACAAAGTGCAGTAATCAAAGGAATATTCCATGAGACGAGATATCCTCCTATGTCTGGATCGATCCTGCTTGATGACATAATTGACACTCTTGTTATCATCGAAGGATTTGGATAGGATATCTACTACAGTGTTTTTGTCTTCATGATTAGCTCTTATCATATCACAGGATTAATAGTTTCATGGATCGTATTTATGTAAATGGGTACGATCTCTCTTTTCAAGAGCCTTTGTAGCTGGAAAATCAGAAGATATTGGTTCTGGCCGATTGATTAGTTGATAAAAATTACAAAGTTTTAGACAATATGTAAAGCGGATAACTAGCCGATAACATACTTTTACAAAATATTCACAATACAAATTTCAACCAGTGCCGAAGATCCGTCAAGGGGATTTAACCCTTTGGTATAAGTGATTAAACATTAGTAAGTGGTGATTCTTATAAAAGATAAGTGTAAATATTTATTCTGCATTTCTCCCCCTGGAGCCCACCTTATGGAGAAGCGGTGATACAACACGCACTGCCATGTGTCGTTGAATCTACTCAATTATGCGTACATATTTAGTACATATTGCGTATTGACTTGACCGATATATAGTTGTAATTTTAATAACCCTCGTAACCTTTTACAGTAGTTCAAGATTCCCTTAAAGTCCAGCATGGACAACCTCTGATCCGTACCTCACACATGGGCAAGCGGCAATTGATAGGAAGTTAAAAAATATAATGCCATGCAAGAGGTAATTCAACAACTACAAGCTAATTTGGCAATGGGCCTGGAGGAAACCAGCCTTATTCCTGACCCCATTCAACGTTGTGACCGCAGCGTAAAGCTCATTAGTAGGGCAATAGACGAACTTAAATCATTTATGGCCTCCTATCGCTTCCAAAATCCCGCCGAAGAAATTCATTATTTTAAGACAGTATGCCCCTCTTTTTACAGCAAACACTTTTATTTCATCAAGGTTTTCGACATCGAGCTCTTGAAATGTTCGGCTGGCAAGAAAAATCTCCATTGGAAATATGACCATGACCTAAGGGAAATCGAGCTATTTTTCAACCAAAACAGCGACCTATGCAAGTATTATTACGGAAGCCTGACCTACCTTGACGAACAACTGTTTACCAGGCGAAACAGTCACCAAGGGGTAATCGACTACCTTTCCCCTGTAATCGATGCCAACCTTACACTTGCTACTTACAAGGTCTCCTGGATCTTAGCTAATCAGGACTATCGTCATTACCTTGAAAATGAGCTTAAACGGTTGGATGCCCCCCTTGCCGACACCCGAGAACCATCCTCTGTAAGCAAGGATGAAGTCAGGTTGGGAAGCTCCAAATCTTACCTTGTCGAGGAAATTGTGGCCTTACAACTGGCAGAGCTGATTTATGTCAACGGCCGTCCCGCTACACTGGCATGGTTAACTGAGAAGGCAGAAGAATTGCTCCATACCGACCTCAAGGAATTCAGAAGCCTCGATTATGCTAACCGAAGCCGAAAGAAGGAAATGACTCCATTGCTTTCGGTCATGATCAAAAAATATATTGATCGTGCCAATCGCTTAAATAAATGAGAACTTACATGCTTGCTGCTTAAATGATTGCATACAAAAACGTTCAACTTCAATATTCCACTTGAATAAAGTTTATCTCCCACTTTTTTCGCTCCGTATTAATTCCTTTCCACGGGAAAACCACCCCGCCAAGCTATCTCGCTTCTCGCATTACTCGCTATTTGCCGATGATGGTTTGCCTTCAAAAAACAGAAAAAAAGTTACTCCTCTAGCTCAACGCTTTACAAACTATTTCGTTCCCCGGTAAAGTTCCCCGCTAATAATCTCCCTTCTTTGTAACCCCATTTTTGTGTAGCGAAGGATGAGGTAGTCATCCGGGTTAACACAAGGAGGGATTATGCTAAAGGTCATTAGTTGGAACCAATACTTTCTATTCGCCGGGGTGGCAGCTGCCGCATGGTATGCCTACGTCTTCCTACGCTATGCTGTCAAACCTGCAAGAGAGAAGGCATCGTCGTTTACCACTAAAGACCGATCTGCCTTATTTGGAGCTCCCATCGAAGCGCCAGCAAACGAAAGTCATTCAGACCAAGATTTGGAGATTTCTGATAAGCAAGCCGCATCCCAGGATTTGGGCCTTGTTACACAGACGGTCATCCAGGAAATAAAAAGTGCAATAGCTGAAGGCGCCGATGAAGGCGTATCTGACGATGAGTTGGTAGCCAGGGTACGTGTTGTCCTTTCCAATTATCCCGAGTTGAGATCAACCGCATACGGATCGATGGTGAAAGAATGCATCATTCGGGAAGGCCAGGCTGTAGGCTTCGACTGGACAGCCGATGAGGTAGAAGATTTCTGGAATTGAACCATTGCCCTGCTCACCCGGCTTCGACCAGTGAAGAGAGAAATGCGGAGGCTGAATGTCAACGCTCGGGTGACAGGGTTAATGATATTGTTGAACCTTAAAGTGAAGAGTGATTATGAGGCGAGTGAAATTTTTCCACAGGAAACGGTGGGCTTTAGCCGCCACCGCTGCGCTGGTGCTTACATATAGCACGAGCCAGGCACAAACGGCTGATGGTAATGCCGGTATAAGTTCAGCCACCAGCCAGGTTACCGGCTATTTTTCGACAGGCTGCAACCTGATGTACGCCATCGGGGCGGTATCAGGGTTGATCGGAGCTGTGAAGGTGTATCAAAAATGGAATCAAGGTGAGCACGATACAGGGAAAGTAGCTGCCGCCTGGTTTGGATCGTGCATCTTCCTGGTTGTGGTGGCGACAATCTTAAAAAGTTTTTTTGGTGTTTAAAAAGCTCAAGCAATGGAAGGCATCTTAATAGAAAAGCTGCACGGCTATTTGGTACAGAATCACCCGGATTTGTTGGTGACCCTTTCCTCTGAGAGTAAGATTACGAACTATCTACATCAGCGTGTGGAATCGTTGGAGAACTTACCGAGTATCCTGCTTGCAGAAGGTAAACCAACACATGTGGTTGAAGAAATCTGCATGGAGGCATTGACTAGAGACCTTCGCCCTTCCAAATTTATTTTCCTGTGCTCTTTTTTGCAAGAGCATTTCGAAGCCACGTATTACGAATGGTTGGATGGTGGCTTCCTTACTTACGAAGTGATTAATCTCTTGGAGATATGCAAGCCAGTTTTTGATCACTTCGGTTTTAATGAGGGATCGGAAGGTGACCGGCCCTTTTGCTATTGTCTTATGGGATCGATACAAGAGTACATGAACAGCAATTAGTGAATCGGAAAACAGAACGTATGGCGTACAATGTGTATAAACAATTAAGTGAAAATATCTCCGCTATCCGTATCGCTCTCGGATGGAAACCTGGCGATACTTTGGAGCCGGAACAGGTAGCTAAATTGCAACAGTATGCCGGATTCGGAGGGATCAAAGCCATTCTGTATCCCAATGGCCCCAGAGAGGAATGGGAAAAACTGAATGCTACCCAGGAAGACATGCGACTCTATGATCCCATTATGGGATTGCACGAACTGCTGCAAAATCATCTTTCAGGACCGGAGTATAAACAAGCAATAGATGCCGTCAAGCATAGCGTGCTAACAGCCTTTTACACCCCTTCCGTGGTTCCGAAAACCCTGTATCAGGTGTTAGAAGAACATAGTATTCAGCCCAAAAGGATGTATGAGCCCAGCAGTGGGGCTGGCATCTTCATTACAGAGGCAATCAATTACTATCCTTCCCTTGAACAGGTGACAGCCGTAGAAAAGGATGTCTTGACAGGAAAGGTGTTGCAGGCCCTGGCCTCCGCGCTGCCAGTGGAGAATCAAGTCCATATTATGGGCTTTGAGGAGGCCCCGGTAAAAGACAACGGAAAGTATGACATGGTCATCAGCAATATTCCTTTCGGCAGTTTTGCGGTATATGATCCGACCTATCCGGACAAAAACCTTTCTGGTAAGATCCATAACTATTTTTTTGCAAAAGGGTTGGATGTAATTGGTGATGGTGGCCTGCTGGCGTATATTACAAGCAATGGATTTCTGGATAGCCCTTCCAACCGGGCCGCTCGGGAATACTTGTTTAACAAGGCGGATTTTGTAAGTCTGTCAGTAATGCCGGATAATCTGATGAAGGATACCGGAAATACAGAATCCCCTAATCACCTTCTGGTCGTGCAAAGACGAGATGGAAAACAATCCTTATCCCAGGAAGAAGCTCTTTTAATCGAAACGGTAAGCAAGGAGAACGAATTTGGAATTTACACGGTCAACCAATATATTGATCGCCACCCTGAGATTCTATTGGGTGACGAAATCAGACCGGGGAAAAATCAGTACGGGACAGCCCATCAAACTGTCTGGCAAAGGGGACCAATGGTAGAAATTGCCCAACCATTAAGGAACATCCTAGAGGAAGGAATAGAAGGCAGGTTCAATCGGGACGGGTGGGAAAGACTACAAGTTTCTTTTGGCCAGCAGCTTTCCATTGACCAGACACCCGAGAGAGAAAAAGGCGAGCAATTGGTTTTACTGCCTCCCCCTGAAACAAAGCAAGTTGTCTCTACTGCCCAGCTCGAGTTGTTTGATATTGCTCCTGCGGAGTCTATTAACCGGGGTGCTTCATATATCAAGGAAGCCGACGAAAAGCAGGTTCAGCGATCATCCGCCAGGATCATTGCGACGATTCGCACGGAAGACCATCCGGAACATGAAAGTTTGGTGCTGATCACAGCAAAGGCAAACAAAAGCAACCGCTATCTATACAGGCTATATTCTAATGTCCAGCAGATCCAGCTCTCTTCGAAATGGATGGAAGGCTCTAACTTGAAAACTCATCTGGAAGATCTTTCCAAGAAATTGCAGCAATACGACCATCGTTACCTATACCAAGGAGACAAGAGCCTGGAGGGAATCTTTTCCTTGAAAAACGAACCTCCAACTGTTTTCACCCATTTGCTGTCATTCTATAAAGATGGGACATTGGTGACTAATCGTGGATTTATTGGACTATTGAAGGATGTGGATAAAGAAAACGACCAGGCAGCCTTCCAGGTTTTAGGGATTTCCGAAAAGGATAAGACCTTCTTCGAACGATATGTTAGGGTGCGGGATCAGTATTTCGACATGTATGAAAAGGAATCGTTGGATCAGGTAGCTTATCCTGATCTTCGGAGATCCTTGAACACTAGCTATGACGAATTTGTCGGAGCCTATGGCGTGCTGAACTCACCAGGTAATCGGAAGCTGATCGGTCAGGATGCCGCCTTTGGAGCAATGATGCTGTCTAGCCTGGAACGACGGGAGGGTGAGCAATTTGTCAAGGCAGATATTCTTACAGTCAGTCTGATTGGTACTCAGGACAAATATGCGACGGATAACCCTATCGACGCTCTTGCTAGATGCCTCAATGATACCGGGAAAGTGGATATTGCCTTTATTGCGTCTGCTATCGGTCAGGAGGAAACCGCGACGATTCAGGCATTGGGCGATCATGTTTTTATCAACCCTACTTCGGGCCAGTGGGAAACGTCCGACTTGTACTTGGCAGGCAACGTGGTGGAAAAGCTGCGGATTGCGGAAACAAAAGCTGCAGAGAACCCAAATGATCCCCAGTTCCAGCGAAGCCTGGCAGCTATCCGCAAAGTACAGCCTGACCCTATCCCCTTCGAACTGCTTGACTTTAACCTGGGAGAGCGTTGGATACCGGGGGATTTTTATAACAGATTCGCTTCCGACTTATTTGGGCAGAAAACGACGGTCGATCACCTGTCTTCTATCGATGTTTTTAAGATTACCCCGTCTTCGAGATCGGGAAAAGTAAAGCATGATTACGCGATCCTTCCAAAGAGTGGTAAAACTATGTATGGGGATACCCTTCTCGAACATGCCTTTGAGAATACAGCCCCATTTTTTACCTACGAGATTGATGGCCCGGATAATACTACGATCAGAATACCGGATAATGACGCTACTCAATTGGCTCAGCAGAAGATCGAATCAATCCGGGGCCGGTTTGTGGAATGGATGCGGGAATTGCCGGAAGAAGAAAAAAAGCAGATTTCCAGACTATACAATGATACATACAATTGCTACGTACTTCGGGAGTATAATGGCGATCATCTTACCTTTCCCGGACTGAATAAGGAAGGTTTGGGTATTACCGATCTATACAGCTCCCAAAAGAATGCTGTTTGGCGCATCGTGCAAAACCGGGGAGCCTTGGTAGATCATGAGGTAGGGCTTGGCAAGACACTCACAATGATTGTGGCAGCGCAGGAAATGAAACGCTTGGGAACTATCCGTAAGCCCATGATCCTGGCGCTTAAAGCCAACGTCAGCCAGATAGCAGAGACTTATCGAAAGGCTTATCCGAATGCGCGTATCCTAGCGCCGGGAGAAAGCGACTTTACTCCGGCCAAACGACAACAATTGTTCTTTGAAATCAAAAATAATAATTGGGACTGTGTAATCCTTACTCATGATCAATTCGGAAAGCTTCCCCAGCCCTTACATATTCAACAAACGATATTACAAAACGAGCTCGACAATCTTAATAAGGATTTGGATACCTTGGAGGAGGCCGGCGGTGAGATCAGTAAACGGATGCTAAAGGGGTTGGAAATTCGCCGGAATAACCTTGGAGCTGATTTACGGGAAGTGCTCAGCAAAATCGAAGGCAAAAAGGATGAGGATATTTCCTTCCGGGATATGGGCATCGACCATTTGTTCGTAGACGAGGCGCATAAGTTTAAAAACCTGACTTTTACCACCCGGCACACACGGGTGGCTGGCCTTGGAAATATGGAAGGAAGCCAAAAAGCCTTGAACATGCTCTTTGCTGTCCGAACGCTACAGGATCAATTTAATTCTGATTTGTGCGTAACCTTTCTATCCGGGACCCCTATTTCGAATTCCCTAACAGAAATGTACCTGCTGTTCAAGTATCTCCGTCCAAGGGAGCTGGAGCGGCAACGGCTCGAAAACTTTGATGGATGGGCCGCAGTATTTGCTCGTAAGACCGTCGATTTTGAATTTTCTGTAACCAATGAAATCATAGCCAAGGAACGTTTTCGGCATTTTATCAAAGTGCCAGAACTGGCCCTGTTCTATAATGAAATCACCGACTACAAGACCGCCAAACATATCAACCTGGACAAACCGTCCCTGGCCGAAGAGTTAGTTAACATTCCACCTACCCCAGATCAGGAGGATTTCATACGCAAGCTGATGGAATTTGCGAAAAGCGGCGATGCTACCCTTCTGGGCAGACGTCCGCTAACTGAGGACGAGGACAAAGGAAGGATGCTGATTGCAACTAATTATGCCAAAAAGATGTCCGCTGATATGCGGCTCATCAGTCGGGAATATGACGACCATCCGAATAATAAAGTTAATGTCTGCGCTCGAAAAGTAGCAGATATCTATCGGGAAAGTCAATATCATAAGGGAACGCAGATCATTTTTTCGGATATTGGTACTCCAAAACCGGACGAATTCAATATTTATGACGCTCTCCGCGAGAAGTTAATCCGCGATTTTGACATACCTCCGTATGAGATCACCTACATCCATGACTGGACAGATAAGAAGAAGCCGGAACTATTTAAAAAAATGAACCGGGGGGAAATCCGTATTCTTTTGGGTAGCACTGACAAAGCTGGTACAGGGCTCAATGTGCAGCGTCGGGTAGTGGCCATGCATCACTTAGACATACCTTGGAAGCCTGCCGAGTTGGAACAGCGCAACGGCCGCGGAGCCCGGCAGGGAAATGTGATAGCAAAGGAACACTATAACAACGAAGTAAGGAATTATATATATGCAGTTGAGCGTACCCTGGACAACTACAAATTCAATCTGCTGAAGAACAAGCAAACCTTCATCAGCCAAATGAAGAATTCCAGCCTGCATACTCGCACCATAGATGAGGGTGCAATGGATGAAAAAAGCGGGATGAACTTCTCTGAATACATTGCGATCTTGTCTGGCGATACTACCCTGTTAGAAAAGTCTCGGATTGAAAAGAAGATTGCCGTGCTTGAAAGCTTGAAAGGAGCACACTACCGGGAGGTCAGCCGCTCCAAGCTGAGATTGGAAACCCTGAAGACAGACAAGGATAATAATGCCATCGTTATAGAAAAGTTGGAGAGGGATCAAACGCTGTACAAAGGAAATCTCCAGTTGGAAAAGGACGGGACAAAAATGAACCCTATTCGTCTCCTCAACTTCGGCGGGACAGACCCAGAGGCTGTCGGAAGGTTTCTAATCGACTATTTCTATCAATTTAAACCAACAGAATACGGCGATCATGAAAAACAGTTAGGGACACTTTACGGTTTTGATCTGTTCATTCATTCTAATGTATCAGTGCTATATGGGGAAAGAGTATTTAAGAATGATCTATATGCTACAAATCCTGTCACGGGCATCCGGTACAACTATAACAGCGGGCAGCCAAATGTGGACAATCCAAAACTTGCTGCAAGGAATTTTCTAAATGCCATCGACCGGGTTGACCACTTACTTGATCGTCACCGGGATGATCAAAAGAAGTTCGAGCAAGAGATACCTGTATTGGAACAGGTTCTCCGAAACTCATTCGACAAGGACGATGAATTGAAAGCACTTAAGGCAGAACTATCCAGTATGGAACGAAAAATTACGACCTCCTTGCACAAAGGGGAAGGACCTCACGTGCAAGAAACGGCCCCAACAGGTTCTTCGACTTCATTAGAAATAGATACTATGGCAGCCCATTCGGTAAAAAACGGAGAAACTGGAGTTAAAGTATTCCCGATGAGCGATAGGGTCAAAGAGCTTTTACACCGAACGGCAATACAGCAAACCCCGTCTCCTCTGTCTGAAAAGAAAGGGTATCGATTCAAGATGTAAAACGTAATTAAATGAGCACGGTATATACGATCAATAAAGGTGTAAACAAACCCGTAGAGTTCAAAGGTCTAAAGGCTCAATATATCTGGTGGTTAGGTGGAGGACTGATAGGCATTCTTATACTCTTCGCCATTTTGTATATCATAGGTGTGAACACATATGTTGCCCTGGGATTTGCATTGGGTGGCGCGGCGCTCGTTATTGTATATGTATTCCGGATGAGTAATACTTATGGAGAGCACGGGATGATGAAAAAGATTGCCAGTCGAAGCGTTCCAAAGGTTATCAAGGTCCGGAGCCGTAGGATATTTCAAAACCTCCCTTCGACCGTTAACTCAAAGAATTAGATGCTATGGAAAGGAAAATGCCAACATACAAAATTGAGGGTGCCGAATTCATAGTGGATACCGGGAAATACGAGCTACGGGAAGTGGGCAACCCGGCAAACACTATATCCTTCCATGACATGATAGACACAGGCAGTTACTATTCTTTCCAGTTCGACAAGAAAGAAAATAAGATGCTGACGCCATTTAAGCCAATTACCCAGGATACTGTCACTGTAAGAGTACCACAATTAGTTGAGCTGGACCCGATAGGGATGGCTGAAAAATACGGTCTTTCCGTAGCCGACCTGAATGGGAAAAGCGACTTTGATATAATGATAAATAGCAAACTATTGAATGAACGCAAGAATGGCATCTTGCCTACTATACGGATTGCCGGTCATGAATTCATCATAGACCTGAGACTAAGTGAGCTTAGGCCCATAGATGACTTCAGCACACGGATCGACTTAAACAAAGTGGATGTATCTCGGGATGGCGAAAAATTCCTTTGTTTTTACCATGTTCCTTCCAAGAAGGTGGTTGATATAGCTCCTACAATCACCAAATTACCTAAAGATGTCGTTATGTTGGAAATACCGAATGAATTGGTTTTAGACCCGGTTGGCGTTGCCAGGAGGAATGGGTTATCAGATGAGGCATTTGTGAGACGATTCCCAATCCAAAAGCATTTAGAAGCTAAGGTAGTTCCACTTTCGGAAACGGGGCTTCCTGGGCTCGTTCGCAAGAACAAAGATAAGTTGGCGAAGCAAAAGAAAACTGGAAAGTCTGTAAAAAGAAAGAATGGAAAAAAGCAATAAGGAAATTAACTAAAAATTTGAAGATGGAAAAGCAGTTGAACGATATACTTCCTATCATGAGTGTTGAAAATGATTGCATCATTTCAAAACAAGGTGATTATACTGTGGCATTCGAGGTGACAAAGCCAGAGATATTTACACTAGCCAGTTCTGATTTCGAAGCTTTACATCAAAATTTCGTAAAGGCTATTAAGGTATTGCCGGTTGGATCTGTGTTCCACATGCAGGACTGGTTTATCCAGGATACCTACGAAGCGAATTTTGAACATGCTGGAGATAGCTTTTTATTCAGGGCAAGCGAACGTTATTTTAACGAACGTCCGTACCTAAACCATACTTCGTACATCTTCCTTACTAAACGACCGGCTGGCAGGAAGACCGCTACCTCCGCCACCAGTTCTCTGTTGCGAAAATCTATCGTACCGCAAGAAACCCTTCATCCCCAGAAAATCCAGGAATTCCTGGAAAGCGCTGGGCAATTTGCTCACATCCTGGAAGACGGGGGATTTATCAAACTGCGTAGATTGGCAACCGCCGAGATTATCAGCGATTCTCACCGGGCTGGTATTATCGAACGGTATTGCTTTTTATGTGGGAATCCTAGCAAGCCAATAGTTAGGGATTTGGCTTTCGACAAAGGGATACAAGTCGGTGAACTTCAATGCCAGCTTTATACCCTGGCGGATGTGCAGGATTTGCCTGGACTAGTCGGGCCACGGGTCAACTATGAAAGGTATTCCACGGATAAGACAAAGTTTTCAGTGGGATTTGCCACTGGGCTCGGCCAGTTGCTCCATTGTAACCATATCTACGATCAGTATGTGTTTATAGAGGATGTGCCTGCCACCATGAAAAAGCTCGAAGGCAAACGGTTAAGGCTGCAATCATTGGCAAATTACAGCAGAGAGAACACCATTGCTCGTGACGCTACTAATGACTTTTTGAATGAAGCCATTGCCGAACAGCGGATGCCCGTCCGGGCGCATTTTAATATTCTTGCATGGTCGGACAACCCGGAGGAAGCTCGGGAGCTACGCAATAAGGTCTCATCTGCGCTGGCTCAGTTGGAGGCCCAGGCCCGGCTCGAAACCGTTGGTGCCCCGCAAATCTTCTGGGCCGGTGTTCCTGGAAATGCCGGGGACTTTCCGCAGAACGATACGTTCGACACTTTTCTGGAACAAGCTGCCTGCCTGTTCAATACGGAGACCAACTACCGGGATTCTGTTAGTCCGTTTGGGATCAGGCTGGTGGACCGGTTAAACGGTCACCCGGTACATGTGGACATTTCGGACGAGCCCATGCAGAAAGGGATCATCAGTAATCGCAACAAAGCAGTATTCGGTGGGTCGGGCAGCGGGAAGTCCGTATTCATGAACCATTTGATGCGGAGTTATTACGAACAGGGTGCGCATGTCGTTATTGTGGATGTAGGCGGCTCCTATAATACGTTGTGCAACCTGGTGAATGGTTACTACTTCACATACAAAGAAAAGGACCCCATCCGATTTAACCCTTTTTTCGTCGGCAAAGGTGATGTTCTCGATACAGAAAAGAAGGAATCAATTAAGACATTGCTATTGGCTTTGTGGAAAAAGGATGACGAACAATTCCGGCGCTCAGAATACGTAGCTCTTTCTAATGCACTGACACAATATTTCGACTTCCTACGGGAGCATCCGGATATTTTTCCTGGATTTGATAGCTTCTATGAATTTCTACAGGATGTATACATAGGTTCTTTAAAAGCAGACAAGGTAAAAGAAAAGGATTTTGATGTCGATAACTTCCTTTATGTTTTGCGGCCCTATTATCGCGGAGGGGAGTTCGACTATCTTTTGAATGCAACAGAGAATCTGGATGTGTTACAACAACGGTTCATCGTCTTTGAACTTGACAATGTGAAGGATCACCCCATATTGTTTCCGGTAGTAACCTTGATTATAATGGAATTGTTCATTAGCAAGATGCGGAAACTAAAAGGAATCCGGAAAGTCATCACCATAGAGGAAGCCTGGAAAGCAATTGCGAAAGCAGGCATGGCGGAATTCCTTAAATATCTCTATAAGACTGTCCGCAAGTTCTTCGGAGAGGCAATAGTGGTTACCCAGGAAGTGGATGACATTATTAGCTCCCCCATCATTAAAGATGCAATTTTAAATAATGCGGATTGCCGGATTCTATTGGATATGCGAAAATTCCAAAACAAGTTTGAACCGCTACAGGCTACGTTAGGCTTGACTGACAAAGGAAAGATGATGGTGCTATCATTGAATAGAGCAAATGACCCTAAACGAAAATACCGGGAACTGTTCATCGACCTTGCAGGAATGAGCATGAAGGTATATGGATATGAGCCATCTCTTTTTGAATATTATGCGTACACGACCGAAGAAAAGGAAAAAGTAAAAGTAATGGAGTACGCAGCTAAGTATGGTAGCATCCGAAAGGGAATTGAAGCCTTAGTCGCAGAATTAGAACAAAGAGCATAAACACTAAAACAATAATATATGAGAAGGATCTTTTTATGGGGTCTCAGAATGTGGTTGGCAACTGTGAGCTGCCAACAGTCTACGACGAAAGACAACTCCGCATTTCTGCCGGGTATTTATGTCAACCAGACGGAAACAGAGTTCTGCAGAGTGGCGGACACCTTTATAATTCGACGATTAACCCTGCAAGGGGAAAGCTACCAAGTAAGCAGAAGATCCTCTTTTCAGCGTATCCGACAAGGGATTAAACTTCCGTCAGAGTACCAGGCGGAGCAATGGACAGGCGTATATGAAGCGCAGTCTAAAATTTTGAGGGCGACGGACAAGGGAAAACTGCTGCAATACGAACCCTCCGAAAATCAAGTGTACAATGGTAATGTGGTATATGAAAAAGTAGAATAGAATGTATTTCATCAGAAAATATGCGGACTGTTGGGCTGTCCACAATGACGATACCGGCGAGAGCCGAAAACTGACGGAGGAAGAAATCCATGCAGTGCAGGAGGAATTTCCTGCATTGTCAGACGAGCAGGTACGGTCTATATTTTCAGACAATATCCATTGCCTGCACCTGTCACCTCCGCAGCCTCGACAACACAAGAGCAAAAAAAGGAGAATTCGGTAAACCAATTTTTAAACAATAAAACATGTGTTATGAAAACGAAATGGCTTCTCGTGGTAAAATACCTCCTGCTTTCAGGCTATAAAAAAGGTCTCCAAGACCAGGGAACAGACAGTTTTATTGCCGGCATATATGAGAGAGAGCATCAATATGGCAGTTTCCTGACAAGGGATATCCTGACGATACGGTGCCTGAGTCAGATAACCAGCCTGTTCCAGGTGGAGCGAAAGACAATACGGGGGCTATGCGAAGAAGGTGAGATGACCGACCAACTTTGTAAAACAGAAAAATGGATTGCGTCCTATCACTTAGGTACACACCAATTGGTGCAGGGTATTTCTCACAAAATATGCTCTTTTGTTCCGGAAAGGGGAATGCTCATGTTTGAAAATAAGGAATACCAAAAGACAGCCAAGTTGGCATTTGACCTGGCAATCTGCCAGTAGAGAGTTAGTAAACCTCATTCTTCATTAAAAAAGGAACCATGTGTGTATTAAAAAAGATAGGTGTAGTTCTGCTGCTGTGCAGCGTTACAGTGTTCGCTCCACTCCAAAAGGCACAGGCACAGCTTATCGACGCAATCGAAGAAATTATCAAGGAGGCAATCATGGCTGTGGATCTTGGAGTTCAGAAGGTGCAGACCCAGACGATTTACCTACAAGATGCGCAGAAAGCAGTAGAAAATGCTATGCAGCAGCTGCACCTGGACGACATTACAAACTGGGTCCAAAAGCAGAAAGATTTGTACGGGGAGTATTATCAAGAACTTTGGCAAATTAAGAGTGCCATTGCAGCATACCAGCGTGTTAAGGACATTATTAACAAAGAGGCTTTGCTGCTAAGCGAATATAAGAGGGCATACGCCCTCCTTCAACAGGATAAACACTTTACCCCGGACGAAATAAGTCATATCTACAATATTTATACCGGAATAATCAATCAAAGTATAGAGAATGTAGATCAGATCACGGTTGTGATTAACGCCTTTGTCACACAAATGAGTGATGCAGACCGACTACGCATCATCGACGAAGCTGGGGAAAGGATAGACAGGAACTATAACGACTGTACACAGTTTACCCAACAAAATATTCTTATCAGCTTGGAGCGATCCAGGGATATAAACGACTTGGAAACGGTAAAAAAGTTATACGGAATTCAATAAGCATGCAATGAAAAAGATTATCATTATCCTTTCAATCTGTTTGACAGGCATTTCTAGCCAGGCTCAAATGGCCCACATGGTTGAAACCATGCTTCAACAGATCGCTGCATTGGAGGGGTATATTGTGACAGCCGAAAAAGGTTACAAAATTGCTGAGGACGGTTTGCACACTATTCGAGACATAAAGAATGGAGAATTCAATTTGCACAGCACCTTTTTTAGTTCTCTCCAATCGGTCAACCCAAAGGTGAGTGGTCTTGCTGAGGCAACGGAGATAGTCGCCCTGGAAGTATCAATGGTCAATCGGTCTTCCCGGATGTTACGATCGATCCGACAGAGCCAATGGCTCCGAACTGACGAAATAGACTATCTAACGAAAGTCTACAGTACCTTACTCAGTTTGGTTCAGGAAGACGTAAAAGCCCTGTCCGACCTTACAACAGATGAAAAATTAGAAATGACGGATGGAGAACGAATCAATCGAATGCAGGTTTTAGGTACGGACATGCATCAACATTATACTTTTTTACTACAATTCTCCAATCAAACAGACCTTCTGACTTTGCAAAGGCAAAGAGACTTTTCAGACTATGAAACCCTCCAAAAACTTTATGGTTTTTAACGACAAAAAGTGATGTTATGAAAAAGTGGTACCTGGTTTTAACTGTAATGCTGACACTCTCTTTACCGAGTGTCAAAGGACAATCTATTGCGCAATTGACTACACAATTGATCCTGGATATTCAAAAGCTGTCGGAACTGAAAGTCATCCTGCAGGATATGTATAAGTCCTATCAGATCATCGATAAGGGGTACACCGACATCAAGAATATAGCAGAAGGGAATTTCAATCTCCATAAACTTTTTTTGGATGGCCTCCTGGCGGTATCTCCTACCGTCAGAAACTACCAAAAGGTGGTGGATATAATCAATACGCAACAACAAATTGTCAAGGAATATAAGTCGGCCTCGAAGGTGTTCAAGTCTGGTAATATCTTTTCCTCGCAGGAATTGGATTATATAGGGAAAGTTTATAGCAATTTATTCAATCTGGGCTTGAAGGATCTGGACGAGCTGGCGATGGTAATGACGGACAGCGAGCTGAGGATGTCGGATGCGGAGCGACTATCTGCAATCGACAGGATTAATAAGGACATGCAGGATAAATTGAGTTTTTTGCGGAGGTTCAATAACAATACTTCTGTGCAAGCATTGCAGCGGGCCAGGGAACAAAATGATATTGGAACTATGCGGTCACTATATGGAATAACCCAATAAAAGTGGTATATGCAAAAGTGTATTTGGGCCACCCTGGTTGTGGCAGTGGGAGTAATTATTCCCTTTTATTCGATGGCACAGGATGCGCCGGGCGGCCTAGCAGGTAGCATTCAAGGGTTGCAAGGGGTACTGGAACAGTTGTATAACAATATGATTCCACAATGCAGCCAACTTATAGGAGTAGGGCGGGCCGTAGCGGGGTTTGGTGCTACTTGGTACATTGCTTATCGGGTATGGGGGCACATCGCAAGGGCAGAACCGATAGATTTTTACCCTCTTCTTAGGCCATTTGCCTTTGGGTTGGCCATTTTGAATTTCCCCTTTGTTATTGCCGTTATCAATGGAATTATGCAACCGGCAGCCAGCCAGACTTCTGCCTGGGTGAACACGTCTAACGCGGCAATTGCTGCCCTATTGAAGGAGAAGGAAGAGGCGTACAAGACGACGACAGCCTATCAAATGTATTTGTCGAACAACGGGGAAGGAGATAAGGACGCCTGGGAGAAATATTCGGGAGACGCAGACAATAGCTGGATCGGAGGGTTGACTAACAGCATTCGTTTTGCCCTGGACAAGGCGGCATTCAATTTGAAAAATACGATCAAAGTGTGGCTGTCCGAGGTCTTGCAGCTTTTGTACGAAGCGGCAGCACTTTGTATCAATACTATCCGAACCTTCTATTTAATCATTTTGGCGATCATTGGACCATTGGTTTTTGGTTTGTCCGTATTCGACGGTTTTGGGCATACCCTGCGTCATTGGTTGGCGAAATACATTAATGTTTTCTTGTGGTTACCTGTATGCAACATTTTTGGGGCGATCGTTAATACGATCCAGGAGCAGATGATCCAATTGGACATCAACCAGATAAAGAGCGCCGGAGATACTGCTTTTGGGGCGACGGATACCGGATATCTGATCTTCTTGATTATCGCTATTGCGGGCTACTTTACCGTACCGAGCGTGGCGGGATATATCGTAAGTGCAGGCGGTCATAGCTTGCTGAGCAGGACCAATTTGATCGTCAGCCATGTCACGAGCCAGTTGAATTTACCTGGGCAGCATTCAAGCTCACAAGTTCAGCAGGTAATGCAAGGGCCGGTTGCGAGGGCAGCTTCGGGAGGTTCTTTTGGTGCAGGCACTTCAGGAGGCAGCGACTTCCAATACAGGCGGGTGAAGGGAAGTTAACCTTCCAATATGACAGATCTAAACAATTGTGGAGTTTGAAAATGTGTGTATGATGTTTAAGCAAGTCAAGAATTTAGACCGGGCTTTTCAACAAGTCCGGACATTTACGATCACAGTAGTGATTGTCTCAGGCTGTATCAATGGCCTTGCTATTGTCAAAATGCAGCAGGCAATGCAGCGTGCAGGCGACCGGGTATACATTCTTTCCTCTGGGAAGGCTTTGGAGGCTTTTGCGGCTGATCGGAAAGAAAACCTCCCGGTCGAAGCACGGGACCATGTAAAAACGTTTCATGAGTATTTTTTCACACTGGACCCCGACGAGAGGGTGATTCAGGCAAATACCACGAGGGCCTTATACCTCGCGGATGGTTCTGCCAAAAGGGTATATGACAACCTGAAAGAAAGCAGTTACTATGCCGGTATCATTGCCGGCAATATAAGCCAAGCGGTTAGCATTGACAGCATCCAACTGGATATGAAATTGTACCCATTCTATTTCCGGTGTTATGCCACCCAGAAGATCACCCGCACTACGACGATTGTTACACGCAGCCTGGTGACGGAAGGATACTTACGCAATGTCAGCCGGTCAGACAACAACCCGCACGGGTTTCTGATTGAACGATGGACAATCCTGGAAAATAAAGATTTAAAAGTAGAAAACAGGTAGATTATGTGGCCTTTCAAACGAAAAAAAACAAAGAACGAAGCAACGGGAGCAAGATATAACCGGCTGGATGCTTGGTGCAATATTGTCGGCCACCGTATTGGCAGTATTCTGCAACAAAAGACTAAAAGCTGGTCACCGATACATTTAAAATTGGCCTTGCTGCTATTTGTCCTGATTGCAGGAGGAACAAGCATATGGGTGCTCTTGGATTCCTTGCGGAATCCTTCGGCTACAATACGGATTTCTCCTATTCAGGCATCACCAGGGATAACCACTCCATCGCCTGAGTCCCTTCCCTATGACGTACGGACCGAAATATCTATAGATAAGATAAGGGTTTTTCATCAGATGATGGACAGTCTGAGAAATACCCCTGAAGGGCGGCGGTTTTATGACAGTCTCCGGCAAGCTCGTCCTGGCTTATTTGACAGTATCTATAAGGTCGAACAACTATATAGTACCCAGGAAAGACGCAATCACATTTTTAACAAGTAAAACAGTGTGTATGGAACAGACGAAGAAAGAGTTAAAAAAAAAGGGAAACCCCTCAAAAGAACGCCAGCGGAAGTTCTTATTAATGATTCCGATTTTGATTTTTCCGTTTCTGACCGGGGCTTTTTGGGCTTTGGGGGGAGGAAGCGGAAATAAGACTGTACAGCAGGCTGAAGTACACAAAGGGTTTAATACAACCCTGCCTGCACCACATTTTAATAAGAAAGAAACGGTGCTGGATAAGTTAGGCTTTTATCAAAAGGCTGCCCTGGATTCTGCCAAGCTGGCAGAGAAGCAGAAAACCGATCCTTACTTGGCAATTAAGCCGATAAGTGCTCCAGAAAAGGGGATGCCTGTTTCTACAGGGGCGATAAGCAGGGGGAATGAGAATACGCTGTATTCCGCAGGACAGAGGTCCGGGATCTATGCCGATGCTAATGAGGAAAAAGTAACCAAGAGGTTGGAGCAACTTAGGAAGGTCATTAGTCAACCCTCTCAGCAGGCACTGCCAACTGACGTGGAAGGGTTCCCGTCGGCAATTTCTGCTCCATCGCTACATGCTTCCCCGGAAATAGACCGGCTGGAGAAGCTCATGCAGGCCCTAAAACAGTCGGGTGATTCCGCCAGTCATGATCCATCTTTGGACAGGCTCAACGGTATGCTGGACAAGGTACTCAAAATTCAACATCCGGAATTAGTTTCAACAGCTCAAGAAAAGCCCGTGTTACCACAGCTACCACTTGTTGCTCCAGCCGTTTATAAGCCAACTGAAGGCTCTATTACGACACTGGAACCCTCTCAACCGGCGGCTACAGATAGGGGTAAAGAGATTAGCCCAGAGCTGGAGGACGGTTTTTTGGCCATTGATGATAACAGTGGAACAATAGAGGAGACTGGCAACACATTCCGAGCGGTGATTAGCGAGGATCAGACTTTGGTATCGGGGGCTACGATCAAGTTGCGGCTGACGGAGGATGCCCGGGTAAATGGCGTTTTCCTCCCCAAGGACAATTTTATTTATGGAACGGTAACTCTTAACAATGAACGTCTGCTCATCAGCATCAAATCGATCGTATGCGATAATTCCATCTATCCAGTGAATTTGCAGGTTTTCGACCTGGATGGAATGGCAGGCATATTCATTCCAGGAGCAATCAGTCGAGATGTGTCGAAAGAATCCGCTGCTGAAGGAGTTAACAGCATGGGAATTACCACCTTGGACGCTTCGTTAGGCGCACAGGCAGCCAATGCGGGGATTCAGGCGGCAAAAAGCCTCTTCAGTAAAAAAATCAAGCTGGTACGTGTTTCGGTGAAGTCGGGATACGAAGTGCTGCTAAAAGAAAGCAAAACCAATTCCTGATCGTAAAGAATTGGTGTAGACAAACATTTTTCACAACAAAATGATTCGGTTATGCAAAAGTTCAAAATCATGCTAACAAGCCTGCTCTTTTTGGCAGGCTATACAGGTGTATCGGCACAGATGAGACCGGATGCTTTTTTCCTTGCGCCTATCATGGCGCAGACTGTACCAGTGACGCAAACAAAAATCACCTGCATTATATTTCCGGTGAGCATTCAACCTGCGGGTAAGGGAACAAGAGATATTAAGGCACAGAAGGTAAAGGGAACAGATAACGTGCTGATGGTGCAGGCAGCGCGTCCAAACTTTACTTCCACGAACCTCACTGTAGTCGGGCTGAATGGCCGTTTGTATTCGCTGGTATTACGCTATGAGGCGGAGCCGGGGACCTACAATTTTCGAGTAGTAGATGACAGCGTTTCTGGATATAAACTCGTGTCGGATCAGGTAAATAATCCTATACTGCTGTCGGGGTTGCCGGCAAATGAACTAACCTTATCAGCAGACGCAGACACCATTGCTACAAGTCGGTTCTTTCTTCACTGCTCCACGGGTACTGAAAGAATGCACCTGGTACTAAAAAGCCTCTATGTCAAAGATCAGCTCCTTTGGTTAGTTGTCAAGCTAAAAAATCATTCACTTCTTGATTACCAGACCGACTATGTTCATTTTTCCTTGCTGGATAAAAACAGGGCCAAGCGCACGGCCGTACAAGAGCATGTGTTATCGCCCATTTATAGTAGTCCTGAAAAAAATGTACCTGGCGGAGGGGCTAAGGTATTAGTCTTTGCGTTTCGTCCTTTTACCATTCCAAAGCACAAAAAGCTAGTGGTACAGGTGAGTGAACCTAATGGGGGCAGGGCATTGCTCTTAAAGGTCGAAAATAAGATCATTTTGAAAGCAAGGCAATGGAAGTGAGACCATGAAGATCAAGCTCAGACATATGATTATTGACGAACCATTAAATGTCGAAAATCCGGCATTTAATGCGACCCTTTATATAAATGATATCAAAGTGGGCAACGTGCGGAATGGTGACTATCCAGGGGAGACGACTTTCAAGAGTACCACAGGGACTGAAAAAGGGCGTCAGCTAGTAAAGGAAGCGGAAGAATTTTTTAAAGATGTTTCCCCATTGATTAAAGAGGGCAGCGATCATAAGCTAACTACCGTACCAATGACTTTGGGAGCTTATATCGATAGTCTTTGGCGCACGGAACTGGCTCAAATGCGCATGAGAAGTTTGATTAAGGAAGGAGTAAATCTTCATACGAGTAGGATTCATTATGGAATACCGTATAAGCATTATGAATTTCTTGAATACAAAATACCGCTAAAAAAACTTCTCAAATCTCCTGAAGCCTTGGATCTTGTTCGAAAGGATTTGGAAACAAAAATCCTTCCATTGTATGATGACGGCTACAGAATTATTAAGACCAATATCCCTCAGGAAGTTTTACAAAAGTTGGGTGCTAGTTCCAAACATTTCTCAGATATCTGGGGAGGGATTGCTAAGAAAAACGATTTCATGAAAATAAAAGGGAAAAAGTCGAAAGGCTTGCGGTTGTAGAAAATCCGATTGTAAAGAAGTTAAAACAGACACCGTATGGCGAAAGACAACAAGATCACAGAACAGCAACATGCCACAAAGAAAGGAATACCTTTTTTAACATACTCCTTTTTAGAGAATAAGCAATCACCCTCTGGCAGAGAGTATGCAAAGGAATTTCTCCGTTGGGCAGGCAAGTCGCTAAGACAGGGAGGGAAGCAGTTTCGGGCACTCTATATCCGATTGGCGACCCGTATCCCAGAACAGGGTTATAACGGCATCAATACGGCTGAGCTGGATCGTAGAATGCGGAAAATTAACTGGAACAAGGACTATTACAGTGAAGAAGCCTTAGCCAAGGGTGAAAGGAGTCCCAGGATGCAGCGCAGGATTATGCGAGCTAATAGTATTTTCAGAGACCTGAAAAAGTTATCGGATAGTGGGCATTATATGGCGGAGGAAATACGCTGGAAGCTACAGCACAAATATTGGACAAATACGAGGATGCAGCCACAAACTGGCAACACACTGGAAGCAGTCGCCTTACCCGCAAGTTATCGATCAGTAAGGAACATAGCAGATGCCCGGGAGAATAGCGAGGATCAGGTAAGTGGAGGGATATCCAGGGACAACAGGCAAGATACTTTCCAAAAGCAGCAGCAGAATGAAGCCCGGAGAAAGCAAATTGTTAAGGCCGGGGCAAACTTACTTACTTCTTTGGTAAGCAGGCAACACAAAAAAAAGAAAGGGCTGGGTATCTAATCTTTTAAAGGAGAAAAATCATGGGCAAGTATGTGAACGATAATTATAATGAAAAGCGCCTGGAGTTTGAATTTAACTATTTGGGATTTAGCTACTGGGCAGTGGAGGCTCTCAGAGCTCGATTGGCAGACCCGAACAGGCAGAATGCATTTGCTATCCAGGATGAGCGATGGTTTGGTCCGGACAAAATGCACCTCACGATAGAACTGGGAGATGGCAATAATGCTATGCTAGGCGTCAAAAGCTATGACGTCTCTTATAGGAAGGAGATCATTGTTCCGGAAATAGAGATTGAAGGGATCAATACTGCTACTTTAGATCGAATAATGGGTTCGTATGATTGGTCGGAGGACTTGAAAAAGCCGGAAGTACGTGAAGCGGCAAAAGCTGAACCTTATCTGCAGCAGCTGGTAGACCTCTATGATGGGATCAAACAGGATTTGCAAAGGTTAAAGGAAAGTGATCAGCCAGCAGCATGGGAGGCAGCCCACCTCTTAACGCTTCGGCATTGGTTGGATACACCCTATGAATCCAATATCCCAGGAGCGGAGGAATTTAAAAATATCTATGAGATCCGGCATTCGTTCAGCCCGGAAGATAAAGTCTGGCCCACAGTGAAAGAAGCAAAGAATTTACTGGAAGGGGCTCCAATAGGGAGATCGATCATTTCTCCTGTTGATGGCATTCCTGTTGTAGAATGGTTCGGGCTGAATTTGCATGAAAAAGGCGTTGACGGCAATTATTTGATGGAAGGCTTTGGGTTTTTTGACCTGGAAAGGGAAATGAAGTACCTGCCCATTCGGGAAAGGTATAATCATGTCGGTGTAGGCGCGATCTATCGTGCTCTTTTAAATGGGGATAGACCAGCCGTCTTCTTTTTAGAGGGAAATTCGGAGACACCGGCGAATTTGCACATAAATCCCATTTCCCAATACATAGAGGTGAGAGACAAGCAGGGCAAGATAATCACCAATAGTGCAGATTTGTCGTTGAACGATCAAACACTTGGTGATATCAATTATTCAACAATTCTAAATAATAAAGTTATGCGAAACAGTAATTATAATGAAGCAAATTACGAGTATATCGTAGGCCGCCTGCGGCAGCATCTATTCCCCGATACTCAGAACGCTGAGCTAATGGAACAAATGAAACAAGGTAAAAGCCGTATCCTATTAGAGTTCCATTCAGCGGAGTATTCTGGGGCTGTGAAGGCTACTGTCCATATCGAAAAGGCCGATTCAGGAACATACTTTCCTAACCGCTACCAATTGGAGCTAAAACGCCCCGATTCCGAATACGTACGTCGTCAATATTTTCCAATCCAAAATTTTAAGGGGCATGGTAATCAATACGACATTCCGTGGAAAATGGGAGTGAATTTACTAAAAGGGAGCCAGGTACTAAATAATTGGCTCCGGGAGGACGGATCGACTATTTATGAGTGGCGAGGTCTGGACTTTTCCCAGAGAAAGAATGCGGGTTACGGCTATCTCTCCTTTGACAGGCAGGAACTCGACGTAGAAAAGAAACTGGACGAGTTGCCAATCCAGGAAAAGAATAAGAACGATCTGCGGCATTCCCATGTAGTCCGCTCCATAGAGATGGGTAACAGCCAGGTGGTCCACCTGGATATGGAGGGAAATCCTACTATACGGCTTCGCGCAAATGTCCGCAGGGGTGATTTGGATATTATCACACCTGGTCAAGCTATCAGCATCCAGCAATTTAACACAGAACTTACCCAATCAAGGGAATCAGGCGTTTATATGTCAGATCCGTCCCAGGGAAAGGGAACTGGTCGAGGGAGACAAACGGGAATGGATGAGACTGCCAGCCAAGTAAATTCCAGGACCGCGAAAGAACAGCCAATTACGCAGGGTTCCTCTGTGTCCGTTGATAACAACGGTAAAACGAATATGGTGCAGAATACCGTTAATCCGCCTGGCTCTAAGTCCAGGCAAACTGCCACCACCCGGCCTGTCAATGACGGCAAGACAAAGAAGGTGCTAACAGGCAATCGGATTACTCCGCCGCCAGTAGGCCGTTCGGGCAATCATATGAAACATGGGATGTAAAGGATATTTCCAGGCAAGGTTATGGATCGGTCACAGCAATTCAGGAGGTTTTATGAGGTGATTGCCGGTGATGGACGCATTGGTCCCGTCCACATCAGTGTGTACATGGCTTTGCTACACCTATGGGAAAGGCAAGATCATGTAAACCCTATCCACATATTTAGCCGGAATCTCATGCCTATAGCGAAAATATCAGGCATTGCTACCTATTACCGGACTATGAAAGAGCTGAATAAGTACGGTTATATCCGATACATATCGACCTATGACCGGATCATAGGAAGCCTTGTGTATATCCAGGAACTAAATGTCTCTATCGATAAAAAGGAAGTGTGAATGTATGCAAGTAGAGTTCATTACCAAGGAGGACCTTGAAATATTCAGGATGCGCCTCCTGGAAGATATAGGAAGCCTGCTCACAAAGGAGCGACCGGCTACCAATAAGCCGTGGTTACGTGGTGGCGAGGTTAGAAAGCTGCTTAGCATTTCAGCAAGTAGCCTTCAAACATTAAGGATTTCAGGAAAATTGAAGTCTTCCAAGGTAGGAGGTATTCATTATTACAGGTACCAGGACATTCAGGACATGATGAGCCGGGATAATAAATAGTTTGAAGTGGACCAGTATGGCGATGCATTGAATCGTTTCCTAAATCGAATGGACCCTGATCCAAGGGTAGGAGCTGTTCATGTAAGCCTGTACCTGGCACTCCTGCGGCAGTGGGTAGAGAATGATTTTAATGATCCTGTAATAATAGAAAGAGAGAGGATTATGCAGCTTGCGAAGATCAGCAGTCCGCGTACCTACTTCAAGAGCATTAAAAACCTGGACGAATTCGGGTATATCAGTTATTGTCCAGCTCATCATCGTTATATGAAAAGCTCAGTTAAAATCAATCTTAATTTATTACAATGAATATTTCAATTAACATTGAATCCGTGCCGGAAGAGGAACGGTTCCGGCTGTATCAGTTTTTAAAAAACAGATTCGAGACTAAACCAAAAGAGGAAGTCTTGAAAATGGACCCGTCAGAATTTCTTCGGAGAGGTGACATTAGTAGGAGAACCTGTAATTTATTGAAGTCGATAAAAATTCAATCGTTGCTTGAACTCAGTCAATTTTCTAAGTACGATTTTCCAAAATTCCGTGGTTTCGGGAAGGGAACGCTGAAAGAGATAGAAAACCTATTGAATAAATACGGCCTTCAATTCTATGAGGAATAGGAGCTCTATGACGGACAAGGATCAAAGCCCCCAGGTTCACTGAGGTAAAACTGCGGTAAGGTAAAGGATTTTGTCTAGCAATACCCCGATTAGGCATTTTTTCGCAGGCGGCTGTGTAGTTTTTTTTCTATTAATAGAAATTTTACTACCTTCCGAATTCCATTAACCCTTAGACTGTAAAAACATGCGGATAAAAAGTATTCTGGAACTATCTGCGTGCCAATGTTCAGGCCGGCGGTCCTTTCTATTCCAGCTCCTTGGCGTATTCTACATTTGGGTATTTACTTCCTCCAGTGCATTTTCGCAAGTTGCCGTCAACTATGGCCTATTTTCGAAAGACCCGCTTGGAGGAATACAGATAAATCTACCCACTCCCTACCAAATCCAACCTGTTCAAAACCTTACATCCTCCGCAAACCATGCCATTCCAATCAACAATGGGGCACACCGGATGGCCGCGGTCATGGCGAACCCTCAGGCTTACGTTCCGACTGGCATATCAGTAAGCACGGTGGCCCAACAGGTAATTCGGGACGCGGATATGGAGCGAGAGCAAATTCTGAACAGCATATATAAGAAAGCACTCGCAAAGGAGGACGCAATCCGCCCATACCGGGAAGCGCTCGCTCGACTTTTAAAGATGAACCCAGAAACATTTTCACTTTCGCAAGCGGTATATGAAGTCGAAAACGCCTATTTGGACAATAAGCTAAGCCGAGAAGGATTTAATGGGGCATTGCAGCTCCGAGCTGATCAGGTACGGCAAATCTTGAAAGCTCAGGCGCTTTCATCGAAGAACAACTTATCCTTAAACTATGCGATCCAACAGTTATACGAGCATCCCAATAGTTTTTATGACGCCAAAACCCAGCTAACCCATACAGTACCTCCTTTCAAATATGACTTGGAGGATTATATGGGCGAAAAGGACTATGCAAACTTGTTCGCTTCTAAATTACTCGGGACAGGTTCAGGGCAATGTCACTCACTACCACTTGTTTACCTAATGATTGCGGAGCAGTTGGGAGCAAAAGCGTGGCTGTCACTTGCTCCGAGCCATTCATTTATTCAGTTTATGGATAATCGGGGAAGATTGCTTGACTTTGAGACAACTAATGGTAATATTGTTTCTGCGAGTTGGGTAGCGGGAAGCGGCTATATAAACGGCAAAGCACTTCGGAACAAAACCTATCTTGACACACTTTCCCAGCGGCAACTGTATGCCCGGTGCCTCTCAGATTTGCTTTTAGGGTACCTTAACAAATTCGAATTTGATGATTTAGCACAGGAAATTAGAAATGCCATTCTTCGGATAGACCCGTCCAATATAACGGTTTTATTAGTGGATGCTAACTTAAAGCAGTCAATCGCTTTGCAGGAAATCAATGCCGCTGGAAAACCAAAACCGGCAGACTTGCCCAAATACCCTAAAGCCTTTAAAGCATACGAACAAATGAGGGACGCTATTAATAGGGTGAATGACGTGGGGTACCAGGACATGCCGTCGGATGCCTATCAGGAGTGGCTTAAATCTATCGAGATCGAAAAGAAGCGATTGGCAACCCAAAAGCTGCAGGAGCATGTAAGACTGGAAGCAAGAATGCAAAAGTCATCTATTCAAAATAAGAAAAATTAACCTATTAAGCCTTAGCTTATGAATATTAGCCGAACTGCACTATTGCCGCTGCTGCTTCTAATGTCAGTCATTTCTACTGCCCAGGTGGACAACCCATTTGAATCAATTGGGAAAAAAGGGAAGATATTAACGTTGTCTAACGGGAAGTTTGTCGAGACGTTTGATTATGATTCAATTCAGCGGATTGGGTCAGTTTTAATAAATATTCGTAGTCGGAAGATCGTCCGGTTGCTCAAATCAACGGCAATATTTCAAAAATTCTCGGACAACTCGTCGGCAAGCCGATGGTGGAGCCCTGATCCCTTGGCAACCAAATTTCCCGAATGGAGCCCGTATAATTTTGTTTATAACAATCCAATCAGATTCACTGATCCTGATGGCAGGGCTCCGTGGGATGATTACTACAGCAAAGCTGGAAAGTATTTAGGGAGCGATGGGGCGCAAACAAACAATCAGAGAATAATAAGCACTGATAAATTTGTTGATATCGAGAGCAAAAACGGTGGTACGACTTCAGCAGCCGCTACTTCCGATCTTCAAGCAAATAGCAAGGTCATTACAGTATCACTTCCGGGCGGGCAGTCTGAAGGAGACTACTTTAAAGGGCTGTACGCGGCAGGCAATGGCGATGGGAAAGATATTAATACCTATAAAGAGGAGACCACTACATTGGTCCTGGATCCGGAAAAGGCAACCTTGACCGCTTATACCAATTCGGATAAGAATAACGGACCGAACTTTTCGTTTGCCGACGACTCTAAGATAGCGGGACTAAAGGATGGTAGCCTAATTAAAATTGGAGACGCTCACACGCACCAGGTAGCCGACTTGTATCCGGATGCTAATAGGGATGCGTCCGTCCAAATGCGGGGCGATGGGGTTAAAGCTGCCGCCGCAGGAGTGCCATTGTTTACAATTGACTCAAAGAACGTCGATGCGTTTGTGCCGCACCAAGGGCCTATGGGCACTTATGTAACGCCAAAAGATAATATTGCGACAACCCCGGATTTGAACAACAATAAGTTCAGTATTTTGCGTACTGCACTTCAATACTTTGGAGGTAAATAATGGAAAAAAAAATAGTCTTCATAGGTTTATTCCTGACGTGTATGTTGAGCTTGAAAGCCCAGCATCCTATCACCTATATTTTTGAAAAGCCAGCTATTGACAGCTTGCAGAATGGCATTAATTGGTTTGAGAAGATGTATCATAAGCCGATTAAAAATCTAAAAATTTATGCAATCGTGGTTGAAAAGGACGCCAGTATTGAAATTTATTTGCAAGAGTATTCGCCTATTCACTTCCCTGGCCTTCTGGACGTTATAAAGAGTTCCAATCGTAGAATCAAAATTAAAGACGGTCTTTTTATTCCCGTAGTTTTCCCTTGCGACGTCCATAGCACTCAGCTCCAACAGGATAAAATAGGGATGTTACCATTTAGCGGCTATTATCTGCGGATCGTTTATGAAAATCTTAAGTTGAAAAATGTGGAAACTAGAATGTTGTTTTAATCAGCATACTGTTTGAGTATGAGCCCTCGAATTTTCTTCCCTTTACTTCTGGCTGTAACGTTGCAGTACCGGGGATTTGCCCAGGACAGTGCTGTTCATAGATTTTATGTTTCCGGCTATGACAGCTTGGCTTCTTTGATAAAAGAACCCGATCCAGAATCCTTCAAAAAGGCAGTCTTCATCTCGGAAAATGCCTTCTCGCTTAATGGCATGCAGTATGACAAGTTCAATTCACATATTCACATGCTAACGGCCGTCATCAAAGCGTGGATGACAGCTAATCCATTAAAGAACTACCACTACTCAGACAGCGTTAACTTTCAAAAAAATTATGCTATCTATAAATTCCTAAAGGATACTATTCATCTTATTGGCAAGGATCAACAGGTCTATAACCTATTGCCTTACACATATGACTTCACTGATTTTGCAGGTAACAAGGATTGGGGATATATGTTTGTAACCAAGTTATTGGCAACGAAAAGCGGAAATTGTCACAGTCTTCCCTATTTATATAAAATTCTTGCCGATGAAATCGGAGCCTCTTGTTGGCTTGCATTGGCTCCCAATCATATTTATGTACAAAACCGGTGTGGAAAAATTGGCTGGTATAATACGGAACTTACATCAGGTTGTTTTCCAATTGATGCCTGGATTATGGCTTCCGGATACCTTCCTCTGAAAGCTGTGCAGTCCGGGATATATATGGATACTTTGAGCAATCAACAAGCTATCGCTTTATGCATTTTGGATTTGGCGAAAGGGTATGAACACAAGACCCACATTTACTCGGACGGGTTTATTTTGAAGTGTTGCGACCTTTCGCTTCAGTATTTCCCTTTGAATGTGCAGGCAATGCTTTTAAAGGCGGAGACTCTGAAACGAGTTTATCTTTGGCAAGCCAAAATGAAAGACAAATCTAGCGCAGTTACATACCGGGAAATGGAGAAACTTTACGTAGAACTCTTCGATTTAGGATACCGTGAAATGCCGGAGAAAATGTATATTTCCTGGCTGGAAAGCGTTATCAAGGAAAGAGATAAATACTCAAATAAGCAAGTTAGGGAGGTCATTCGAGAAAAATGAATGTTGTCCTATTTTCGGTGCTTGCCTTTATCATGGATTAAATCTAATACTGTTTTAAACTCCCAGACTTCGTCCTCATAAAATTCCTTACGTTCCTTTATGTTATCTATGACATCAGAAGTAGTACAGCCGGTTGATATTTCTTCCAAATCATCCAGCAAGGAATCTTTACTGGAATGTTCAATGAAATTAATTGCATCGACAATAATTCGGAATAAGATCAAGGGACCAATCACTTCAGAACTGACAAATAAAGCAAAAGAATAAGAACGTTCCTCATTATACGTTATTGCAAAAATAGCGGTTTCCTCTTCATAATCCGCCTCAGAATCGTCAAGTACTGCCGTATAACATTCAATTAGCACATTCAGGCTAAGCAATTTTTCAGTGTAAGCAAAGTATTTGTCCAACCCATCTTCAGCAACCAACTGTTGAAGGCCAATATTGCTGCGTTCAAATAATTTTTCCATTCAACTAAGATAATATAAAGCCCGCAATTTAAAGAGGAAAGTGATATATCGATCAATTTCTTTTCTGACTGCCTGCATTAAGGCAGCTTACCCATTACCCATTACCGCCAATTTGGTACTTTATAGCCGGCTATCGCGACCAGACAACCCTATATTTCAGCAGATCCTAAAATGTTAGTTAGATATTCTCGATCAACTGCGGCACCCACCAGGTGAAGTTGTATCGTCCTTATTATAGCATAGCGTGTTTTCCTGTCATCTTCATTATCTTCAGAAAACCCCAGGGCATCAAAAATTGGATTGCATGAGCCAAGGAGTTTCAAGATCTCATCGGTGAGAATACCACTTTGTTGCCATTGTAAATATTCTGAGTTGAAGTCATCTTCTAAGACTGAGAGCATGTAATTGTACCTCGAAGGCCGAAACTCCTTGGTAAGTTCGTCCATGCAAATTTCTTCAACTATATACGCTGGCGTACCTTCCTCCAAGAGTTGTCTTGGTAGGCCATCGAGGGATTCTACCTTCTTCTTAAGGTACTCAGTTGCCCCTTCCTTGTGGTTGTGGGAAATTAATATTTCAGGATTATTTTGCGTCAGATATTCGTGCAATTTGGCTATGAGAACGGTTTCCATATTGGTTCATTTTGTTGCCTAAAATTACGAAAATTTGAGCCCAGGGGATCGCTCAGAATAACAATTTAGCTTTGTAATTTTCAGAATCTTTGGTAAATTAGTGGCAGTTCTTTGTGAAGCAAGCGTTTAAAATGACGTTTAAAGATGTGGCAGTCGATTTTTTCACCCGGGGACCTATTGGGGACCTGAGAAAACGGATGATTATGAAACCCGCTACAGATAAGGTTTTTGAGAAGTAGGTTCGACACCCTCCCTCTCCGCTTGTTTTTATATAGTTGATTATCAACAACTTAGGAACCATTAAAATCACTACATGCTCCTGAACCTAAGCATCAAATTCGTACAAATTGATGTAAACTATATCAAGAAGGTTCGCTATTCGGTTCGTTAATACTCACCTCCTCGTACGAACCGAATGAATTAATTTGAATTGTTTTGACCACTAAGAGATGTAGTGTTGGTGTTCACTAAATCTCTCACAATGCACCCCAAACTTCACCACCTTTTTTTCTTAAAAAAGAACAAGAAACATCAACGCAAATCGCTTGCGATTTACCTGCGTATTACTATTGACGGCCAGAGAGCTGAGGTGTCCACAGGTAAATCAGTTGAACGAAATGCCTGGATGCCAAAGACCGGCAGGGCGAAAGGCTGTTCCAAAAACACCAAACGCCTCAATAACGAACTCAGCCTGATAGAGCTCAATCTACTGGAGGCCTATCATTCCATGATCCGGCGGAGTGAAACCGTCACTGCCGTTTCGTTGAAGAATAATTATTTAGGGGTTGAAGACGATCCCAAAATGCTCGTCAGCATTTTTCAACAACACAACCGGCGAATGGCCGAGCTCGTTCCCAAAGAATTTGCCCCTGGCACATTGGAACGATATAAGACCAGTTTGACTCACACCATTGAATACATGACGTGGAAATTTGGTGCATCGGATATCAATATCCTGCGAATCGACCATGATTTTATTGCAGAGTTTGATTTCTTTCTTCGTCACATCCGCGGCTGTTCCAACAATACCACCGTTAAGTATCTCAGGAATTTCAGAAAAATAATCCGCCTCTGTATAGCGCATGGATGGCTAAAGAAGGACCCTTTTGTTATGTACCGGGCAAAAGTTGTCCAGACTCAAAGGGTATTTCTTTATGAGGAAGAACTACGGGCTGTAATGAATAAAGAGTTTTCCATCGCCCGGCTCATCCGAGTAAGAGACATTTTCCTTTTTTCCTGTTTTACCGGTCTTGCTTACGCAGATGTGCGCAAAATAGGGCCACGAAATGTCTTTACAGATGAAGATGGCCGACCATGGATAGCGGTCAACCGCACAAAGACAGCAGCTCCTTCAAATGTTCCGCTGCTGCCAGCAGCCTTTCGAATTATCGAGAAGTACCAAGAACATCTCTATTGTAAGGCGAAGAACAGACTTCTCCCAGTTCTAAGTAACCAAAAAATGAATAGCTATTTGAAGGAAATTGCTGATTGCTGTGGGATCAGAAAAGAGCTGACTTTTCATACTGCGAGGCACACCTTCGCGACAACCGTTACCTTAAATAATCATGTCCCGATCGAGAGTGTTTCAAAGATGCTTGGGCATAGGAATATTTCCGCTACTCAGCATTATGCTAAATTATTGGATAAAAAAATACTTCATGATATTCAACCGCTGTTTCTTAAATATTAAAAAGATGCCTAAATCATGTCGATGACTACGCGGGCTGTCGTGTTAAAGATCTTGAAGATGAATTTTATGATGGAATGTCCGGTCTGATTTCCATTTTCGAGGTGAAGGTCACCTAGATTTGTTTGGCCGAGGTGTGCTGTTGAATCACATCCCTGTTTCGGCAAATCAGTTAGTGGAAGATCTGTCAATTCGCGAATTGTGATGATTCAAGCATTTCTTTTGCTATATCGTAGATACTTCAAATAGTCAAATAATCGATAAAACGCTTGTTGCTTTCACAAAAAGATTCTATTTTTGAGTAGAATCCTATGACGCTGAAACTATAAGATTCTATTCTACTAATATTTTTAGATGAAAAGTAAAAATGAGCCCCATAAAGCTCTTGATCAAGATGAGGAGCTTCGCAAGCTCTCTGAAAGACTTAAGTCGCTTCGGAAAAAGAAAGGCTATTCGAACATGGATATTTTCGCATATGAGCATGGGTTCGGACGAGCACAATATGGTCGCTATGAAAACGGCCAGGACTTACGTTATAGCACTATAGTGAGGTTAGCGAATTGTTTCAACATGAGCATTAAAGAGTTTTTTTCGGAGGGGTTTGACAAATAATATGGAAAATTCATTCTTTATATTTTCAAGTGCGGAAAATTCGATAACAATCGAAAGGTTTCATACCTGCATTTGGGAATTTAAGAATAACACTTCCCTTGTTGAATTCGGATGCGAATTACCCGGAAATTCCTTGCCTCCTGATCAAATGACACTTTCGTTTTTTATTCCTTGGTTTACCGAGGATTCAGAAACTCGGAATTTATATGACAAACTTTCCCAACCCGAAAACAGCAGATTTATATTTAATGATTCAATCCATAGTACTCATTCTCTTGACGGTGGAGTAAATGAATTGGGGGTAATACACCACTTTTCGGATAGAGCACTTTGCATATTACCCGTAGATTTTAAGAAGAGAGCAGAGTTCCTCGATGTAACGCTTGATCTACGGTCCTATCGAGAGCATGCCGCAAAAGAATTACCTAATGTTTATTTTAGGTTCTGGGTAGAGCCCAAACTTTCGCATATTTCGACGAGAAAGAATGGGATAAACAGAAGTACAGTAATTTATGATATAAAAATTAACGAAAGACGGAATATCCCCGGAAACCATCTTAAATATTTTTCGGATAAGAAGTTGTGTAAAATAAAGTATTGCTATTTGTTCAATATAATCCCGAACAAATACGACATAATATATATCGACAGCACATCAATAAAGAATGTCAGAACGTTGGAATATCCCTCATTTCAAAAATACATGGGCGATCGAAGGGTCAGAAACGACGAGTTGATAGTTTTTTTCAATAAAAAGGAAGAATTAGATTCATACTCATTTTTCTCAATATATGGGAAAGAACGAATCGGCGCGGGACAGTTTGCTTTCGCCGTTTTGGCGAATATAATTTGTGGCGTTTTGCTATTTGTCCCAAGTTATCGAGAAGCACAAGACCCTCAGTTATCAATCTTTGAAGTTTGGAAGCATTTACCAGCAGAAGTTTATATCGCCATAGCTCTGGCTCTCGCTACCGCCTCGTATTTTATATGGCCAAAAATCGCAGTTGCAACGGGCAATTTCCGAAATTGGATAAAAAGAAAATTTAAATCGAAGTAAAAAAGGAAATTGGAGATATATGAAAGCTCTTTTGGACACAAATATTATAATTCATAGGGAGGCCGGAAAAGTGGTTAACCAAGATATTGGCATCCTTTTTCGTTGGCTCGATAGGGCGAAATATACAAAGTGTATTCACCCCATAACAATCGGGGAAATCAAGAAAAATCCCAATAAGGATACAGTAAACGCATTTCTAACAAAGCTTGATAGTTACGAGCAAATATTAATTTCCTCACCTTTGAGCCCGGATGTTGCGGAGGTTTCGAAACAAGTTGATTCTAACGAGAACGACAGAAATGATACCGTCTTGCTTAATGAGGTTTATGTCGGTAGAGTAGACATTCTTATATCAGAAGATAAAAAAATCCATTTAAAAGCAGCCCAGCTAAATATCCCTGATAAAGTTTACCGAATTGATACATTTCTCGAAAAAATTTTTTCTGAACACCCTGATTTAGTTGATTACAAAGTACTAAATGTCAGGAAGAAACTTTTTGGAAATATTAGCCTTGGTGATGAATTTTTCACTACATTAAAAGAAGACTACCCTGATTTTGAAAAATGGTTCTTGAGAAAGGCGGACGAGACAGCTTATGTCACTCTAAATCGAGAAAACGGGCTTATCCTTTCCTTTTTATACCTAAAAATTGAAGATAAGGACGAAAACTACCACGATATCTCCCCAGTCTTCCGACCAAAAAAACGGCTGAAAATTGGAACCTTTAAAGTAATCAACAACGGCTTTCGATTGGGAGAGCGCTTCATCAAGATAATATTTGATAATGCCCTGGCAAATAAAGTCAATGAAATTTACGTCACGATATTCGATCATCGAGAAGATCAAAAGCGCTTGATTGACCTGCTAGAGCAATGGGGGTTTTCATTTTGGGGTACAAAAGGGGCAGAAAAAGTATACGTTCGAGATTTCACTCCCAAGTTCAATCCGAACAGGCTCAAGGAAACTTACCCATATATAAGTAGGAAAAATAGCTCATTTATAGTTCCGATATACGAAGCATATCATACGGAGTTGCTTCCCGATTCCATTCTGAGGACTGAATCACCTCTTGAATTCATCGAAGACTTCCCCCACAGAAATGGTATCAGCAAAGTATACGTCTCACGTGCCATGAAGCCGCACCCAAAAAGTGGCGAAATTCTAATATTCTATAGAACTGGCGGATACTATAAAAGCGTGGTTACCACAATCGGCATTGTCCAAGAAGTGATATATGATATAGGAAGTGAAGAAGAATTTATAAGGCATTGCCGAAAGGGAAGCGTTTTCCCAGAGTCAGAACTTAAAGCTATGTGGAATTACAATAAATCCAATAGACCATTTGTTATCCGATTCTTATATGTATACTCATTTCCCCATAGGATAAATATGAAACAACTTATAGACCTTAATATACTTCAGGGAATAGACGATGCGCCGCGAGGATTTAAGCCTATTTCTGTAGAACAATTCAATTTAATACTTAAGGAAACAAAAAGCGATGAAAGTTTTATTGTCGATTAAGCCGAAGTACGCCAAGTTAATATTTGATGGAACGAAAAAATTCGAGTTCCGAAAAGCGATATTTAAGAATACAGGCATAAAGACAGTCATAGTCTATGCATCCTCCCCGTTACAGAAAGTAATAGGAGAGTTTGAAATTGAGACTATCATTAACGATAAGTTACCCGATCTTTGGGAGCAGACCAAACTCCATGCTGGCATTGATGAGAACTATTTTTACGAGTACTTTGCAGAAAAAAAGGCTGGATATGCTATAAAGATCAAGAAGGTAAGAAAATACGAGACCCCTTTGTGTCTCAAAGAAAATTTTAATGTTTCCCCCCCTCAGTCATTTTTATATCTTAATGGTGGTTCTAAGTCAACCCGATTAACAGGTATGGAAATTCATGAGAAATGATGCAGCCTTTCTTGCATGACTCATAAAATTGTTCATTGATCATGCCATCGGAATAGAACTCCTTTTTTGGGGCCAGTTGGCTCATTCATCCAATTCTGAAACAACTCCAGCTGTAACTGTGATTTGGTTTTCATAAATAAATAATCGCGACTCTACTATGCTATTATCCGTTACGCAACTTCAATTGCTTCCTTTAATACCGCCCGGAATAACTGCTTAGACTGCGCTTGATTTTGCTCAACATGTTGGCTCAATTGATCCAATTTTTGCAACAAATGCTGCACTTTGGTAACAATTCGAAATTGTTCCCGCAAGGGAGGAATAGGTATTACAAGATCTGTTAACACCTCTGTGCCAAGTTTACCCGTCCCATGGGTCGACCTTTCTACTAAAGCCTTTAACTCGCCTTGACGGCTCATTAAATAGAGGCGCATATATTCAGTAAGATCTTGGTGGTACAAAGATATAGCCTTCATATCCTGATTGATAGTGACGGGAATAGCGTTGATTGCGATCGGAACATTTTTAATTAGTATCATACCTCTTACAACAATTAAAATGGATCCACTATTTATAAACTTGGCAGATGAACTATTCACAGCTGCCATAGAAATATGATCAATAGAATCTCTTATCGTTTCAGATTTCATGTCCTTCGGCGTGACCCAGGGGATGTCGCCCGACCAATATTCAGCATGATTTTTTGAAGGTGTCCCTCCACCAGAAATTTTCCCAATTTCTCCCAGCCTACACCACGCCCAACCTTTCGGCATATCAAAAGGAATCTCTTCCTCAGATATAGACGGCAATGGCCTTTCCCTTTTGGGTTTCCCTTCAGTAACTTGTTGATTCCTTTCCGCATGAATTTGTCCTAATAACTTACTTGCTGGTTCGTCCGTTGAATCTTTTTTCGTTAGTTTACCTTCTACTGCTTCCCGTAGAATGGCTTGGCGAAGTTTTCGAAGATTGGCTTCTTGAAATACCAATTCATTCTGCAATTCAAGATATTCATTGTAAACATTATTTAGCTTATTGACGATCCCAAATTGTTCTTCGATTGACGGTAATGGAATTTCAAAATTCAAAACACTGGCAGGTCGAATAGCAGCATAGTTGGTGCTTCCCTTGGAATTGATCTGTTCCTGAATGATATCCGTCTTGATAAGCCAGGCTAAAAAGGCTTTCAATATTCTCGTTTCGTCAACGTCAAACAAAAAATAGTGACTACTGACAATTGCACCTTCTAATTCCTTTCCAACAAATCCATATCCTCCAACCTTTGCGTCAATTTCTGCAACCAGAAAATCGCCTTCTTTGCATACTTGCTGTTTCTTTGTGTTTATTAAAGATCCTTTAATAACATCTCTTAATACAACTCCTTTTCTATTCACCTGGACTCGGCAGCGTTTATACTCAACAGAGTTATCAATTATGATAAATTCTTTTCGATGAGAAATCACACTTCCAAGTTTGACTGTTCTACAGCCCATTTCGCACGTTATTTCGTATTTAAAAAAATGCAGCTTTTCTAAAAAACTAGAACTCTGCCTTCAACTTTTGCAACAACTCATGACTTTTGGCCAATGATTTATCCAGCAATTCAATCAATTCACTGCTTGTATAACAATGCTCCTCGTCTGTTGCATTCGGGTTCTTGACATCAAGATTGTAATTACACCGCCTTAGCTCTTCAGCACTTATCTTCCACGCGTACTCATTTTCCCGTCTATTCTTCCACCAGCTTTTCTCAAGATCAAATTCCTTTATATTGATAGGCTTCGTTTTGCTATAGCTTTTTACACCATCCGGATAAGGATGTTCAAAATACCAAACCTCTTTTGTGGGCTTGCCTTTTTCAAAAAACAACAAATTTGTTTTAATGCCAGTATAAGGGGCAAACACTCCGTTGGGAAGACGTATAATAGTGTGCAGGTCGCACTTGGTGAGGAGCGTCTCCTTAATCCGGGTAGCTACACCTTCACCAAACAGAAATCCGTCGGGAAGCACAAGTCCGCATCTTCCCCCATCTTTCAAAAGATGGATGATTAGGGACATAAACAAATTGGCAGTTTCTCGGGTGCGGTATAGGGAAGGAAAATTGTTTTCCACCCCGTCTTCCTCCATGCCACCGAATGGAGGGTTCGTAACGATAACTTTTACGCGGTCTTTCTCACTCCATTCATTCCAACTCTTGGAGAGCAGGTTATCATGATCGATCGATGGTGCTTCGATGCCATGTAAAACCATGTTCGTAGTCGCCAGCATATGAGGCAGAGGCTTCTTTTCTACGCCGCGAATATTGTTTTGTAATGCCTGCCGATCATTTAAAGTCTTTATTTTCTGGTTCGACTCGATGTAGTCAATGACATTGGTAAGAAAGCCTCCCGTGCCGCAAGCCGGGTCCAGGACCGTTTCACCAAGTTTCGGTATAATCATTTCGACGATAAACTGGGTGACAGGCCGGGGAGTGTAGAATTCCCCCGCATTTCCGGCACTTTGCAGATCCCGCAAAATCTGTTCATAAATGTCATTGAAAGCATGGCGCTCCGCTTTTGTATGGAGTTTAATTTCGCTAGTGATTTTATTGATCACCTGCCTTAGTAGAGTTCCGCTTTTCATGTAGTTATACGAATCTTCAAACACGTCTCGGACCATTCGTGCGGCATCCTTATTATTGCGCAGAGTCAGGTTTTTAAGCGACGGGAATAGCGTGTTATTCACAAAATCGAGCAACTCATCTCCAGTGATACCCTCAGGGTCGGCAGCCCAATTACGCCACCGCAGGTCTTTTCGGATCGGCGATTTATAATTTTCATTGGTAATCTCCCAATCATTCTCTTTTTCGTCAAATATTTTCAAAAACAGCATCCAACCAAGCTGGGAGATGCGCTGGGCGTCGCCGTCGACACCAGCGTCCTTACGCATGATGTCTTGGATGGATTTTATAGTGGAACTGAGGTTCGCCATAATGATTTTTAATTAAAAGGACATTTCAAGCATATAGCTCGTTCTCCAACTTTTTAATCTCCTCGAAGAAGGTATTTCTGTCGCCGAACAAGCGGATAATTTCGGGTGGTGTGCCAAAATCATCAAACGGATGCAATGATAGCACTTCCGTGGTTTCTATGGTAATAATTCCTTCGTCGGCGTATTTGTCGAGCAAGGATTCGAGGACTTTTCTGGCTTGTCCGCCGTATTTCGTAAAGTAATTTCTTTTTTTAACGTTATTTGCCCGTTCCTTTCGGGTCAGGGGAGGCTGGTCATATGCAACGTGGCAAATAATATCGAATAGATCAGCTTCTTTGTTCACGGCGTCTACCAAGTCGTCCACAAGCACCCCTTGTTCTTCTAATTCCTTAATGATTGCCGCCTTCTTTTCCCCGTCGTTCCATTTTTTTAGAAAATCATCCATAGACGCGTAGTGAGATCGGATGATATTTCGGGTATAATCTTTCAAGCCAACTGTGATCGGGCGACCATTATTATCGAAATAGAGTTCCCTGGATATGAGCACCGAGACATCTACTCCGTTGATATATTGTTTGGGTCTTCGGGCATTCACAAAACTGTCCCATGAGGGCTGAGGTGTTCGGACTTTTGGTTTTTCAAATTTTATTTCTTCCCCGCTTACCTCATCCACTATCGGATCCTCGACGTCAACGTCTTCTTCTTCGGCTTCAACGGTCGAGAGATCGTCGGCTTCGGTGGCTTCTTTTACCCTGATTGGGGGGCCATCAAAATCAGGGTCGGCAAACAGGTCAGTAACATTTCTAAAATCGAGAATCGTAAAATATAATTTTCCGAACTCCTCTTTCACCCTTGTACCTCGGCCGATAATTTGTTTGAATTCCGTCATACTTTGAATGTTACTGTCCAAAAGGATGACTTTGCATGTTTCCGCGTCTACACCGGTCGTCATGAGCTTGGACGTAGTGGCAATAACGGGATATTTTTCTTCAGGGTTGGTAAAGTTTTCCAATTCGTTTTTTCCTTCTATGTTGTCGCCAGTTATCTGCATGACATATTTGTCATTTTCCCGGACAAGGTCTGCATTTAGCCTTGCGATGGCCGTTCGCATTCGTTCGGAATGGTCAATGTCCACGCAGAATACGATTGTCTTTGAAAACCGGCCTGCCCCATGCAAAAACTCGGTCAGCTTTTTGGCGACGAGGTGGGTGCGTTCTTCGATGACTAGGTTTTTGTCGAAATCTCTTCGATTATAAATTCTATCATCCACCAGATTGCCATCTTTATCGAGCTTCCCTTTCTCGGGGCGCCAACCCTCCAGATCGATGTTCAGGCCAACTCTCACTACCCGATAGGGAGCAAGAAACCCATCATCAATGCCTTGCTTTAAGGAATAGGTATAGACTGGATCTCCAAAATATTCAATATTAGAGACCTCATTTGTTTCCTTGGGTGTAGCAGTTAACCCAAGATGTGTAGCCTTATGAAAGTAACTCAGGATATCTCTCCAGGCACTATCTGCGGCCGCGCTTCCGCGATGACACTCATCGATGATAATCAGATCAAAGAAATCCGGCGAAAACTGCTTATAAATGTCGTCAGCCGCTTCGCTACCAGTCAATCCTTGATAGAGAGCCAAGTAGATTTCATAACTCTTATCTACCTGTCGATTTCGTACCCAGACCATCTTGTCCCCGAAATACCTGAAATCCTTATTTTTTGCCTGTTTTATGAGTGCATTTCGGTCGGCAAGAAACAATATCCTTTTTTTGACTTTCGCTTTCCACAATCGAAAAGCAATCTGGAAGGCGGTATAGGTTTTACCGGTGCCGGTTGCCATGACCAATAGCACCCTGTTTTGTCCCTTGGCTATTGCTTCAACGGACCTATTAATTGCGATTTCCTGGTAATATCTTGGTCTACGGCCTGAACCATCAGAATAATACGGCTGCGAAACGATTCTTTCCTGCTCGGCAGTAGTTATCCCCTTAAATTGTTTGAATTTATCCCATAATAGTTCAGGGGATGGAAACTCATCAAGTGCCAATTCTGATTCAATTGCTGCAGCCGACGGGCTTTTGTCGTGAAACAGGAATCCGTCGCCATTGCTGCTAAAGACACAGGGGATGTCCAATATCCGAGCATAGTCGAGGGCTTGTTGCATTCCTGATCGAATGGATTGGTTATTGTCTTTCGCCTCAACAATCGCGATTGGGTTGGCATTGTAATAAAGTATATAGTCTGCCCGCTTGCGCTTACCTCGAGCGGTTAATTTCCCTCGGACGAATATCTTGCCGTCAGTAAACGATACTTGTTCCAAGATCTGTGTATTGATATCCCAACCAGCGCGTTGCAACGCCGGGGTGATAAATTTGGTACATATATCCTGTTCCGATAGCTGTTTCTTGTCCATGCAAAGGGGTGCTGAGGCTCAAAATAGAAAAACTTTTGGATATTAGCACGTATCCACTGGCCTAATATTCAATTCGATATGAATTTTTATGAGGACGACAACGGCCTAACTGCTAGTTTTCGTGACATCTCCATAAGCAATATCCGCGCTATTTTTCGCTTGCCATTGCCGCAGAACAAGCCGTCTTAAGTGTTGCCCGATCCTAAGTGTCTGTTGTACCACCGCCCACGGCGACTGCTTGGCGGCTGGCAGTTCCATGGCGAATTAGCAACTCAAAAATTCAGCTCGGCAGCAGCCATCTCCAGCGACGAAAAACTCAAAACCGGTCCGATTTCTTTAAATATACTTTGGTACGATTTGAATTCTTTTGCGTATTTTCGAAGAGAAAAGTCGCCAAAATTTCCAGGTGGAAAAATCGGTGCACTTTCAAGTTCTGAGTCAAAGGAGTATTAACAATCAAGATATTATAGCGGAGTTCGAATACCTCCCTCTCCGCTCGGCCTCATAGGATATTGTCGACCAGTATGCTATGAGGCTTTTTGTCAAAAAACTATCCTCTCAAAACTTATTTTTATTAATAAACTCCATAAAGCGTACCCTGAACTTCTCACTCACCGGTATGCGTTTATCGGCGATATAGACATGGTTGTCTTCTATTTTACTAAGCTGTTCATAGTTGATGATATAAGAGTTGTGCACTCGGATAAACGGAGGCCTTAGCTGCTCTTCCATGTCCTTTAGCCGGCGGTAGATCAGCATCTGTTCCTGGCTGGTGGCCAGCCTTACGTAGTCCCGCTCCCCTTCGAAATAAAGGATGTCCTTTAATAAGATCTTCCGTACTGTTTTTCCGGATTTTACGAAAATAAATTCCGGGGCCTGTTCGGCATTTGGCAGGTATTCCAGGCCGGGTTTTAAAAAATGCTGCTCGATTTTTTCGACCGATGCGAGGAACCGCTTTAACGTGATGGGTTTTAGCAAATAGTCGATGGTATGAAAAGAATAGCTTTCAACGGCATATTCGGAATAAGCGGTGGTGAAAACTATATTGGTTCGTGGCGGCAATAAGGTCGCGAGCTCCATGCCCGTAAGCTTTGGCATATTGATGTCCAAAAAAATAAAATCAACCGGGTTCATTTTTAAAAACGCCAGCGCTTCCAGTGCATTATAACATTTCGCCTTCAGTACCCAGGTCGTGCTTTGCTTTACCAGCAATTCCACCAGGTCGACAGCGTCAGGCTCATCATCAATAATTATACAGCTTAAATTCATGATAACGGAATTTTCAAAAACGCCGTGTACAATTCTCCTTCGTCATCAATGGTTAGTTCAAATTTGTTACCGTACAACATCCTCAGCCTTTTGGTCAGATTAATGATCCCGAATCCACCCGGACTTTCGCCGGCCTCTGGATCTGCCTTACGATTGCGGGTGGTAAAAAGCAGATGACCATTTTGCTGAACCAATGAAATGGTTATTTGATTTTGTCCTATCGTCTTGTCGATTCCATGTTTGAAAATATTTTCAACAAAGGTCATAAGGAGCATCGGCGGAATGCGCTGATCCGGGTTGTATGCTTTTTTGAATTGAACAGAGGCGCCATGCCGGATACGGATTCTTTCAAGCGCAATATAGTTTTCAATAAATGCCACTTCTGTGGACACAGGCACTTCATCCTTTGGGCTCTCATCGACAAAATAACGCATAATGTCCGCCAGACGTTCGATCAGACCGGCCGACGGCGGATCGACTTTATAAACCCGGTAGTAAATGCTGTTCAGCGCATTAAAAAGAAAGTGCGGTTGAACCTGCAATTTGAGCAAATTCAGTTCGGCCTGGCTTTTTTGCAAAAGGATTTCCTCTGTCTGCTGTTTTAAACTGAAATACGCAAGGGCAATACGAAAAACCAGGCTAAGGACATAGATCAGGACCCCCCCGGGAACGTAACTCAGCAATTCACCCAAATGTACCGGGGCTGCTTTTATCAACCCAAAATACGCGTAAAGGATCATGCCTGTGTAACCTTTCAGCATTCCTGTTACAATCAAAAAGAGCGCTACAGAGATACCGTACAACAAATACCTTCTCTTCTGATAAAATACCGGGTACAGTAACAGGATATTACCATATATAATGATGGCATACGATATCGTGTTGACAACCGTATAAATGGCTGATTTCAGCAACCCATCCATCGGTAGCAACGAAAAGAATATCAGTAACAACACCACGGTCCATATCAGCAGCTGGAGCTGAACAATACCGGGTGCCCGCCTCCATATCTTCATGTTCAAAAATACTAACCTTTTGCGCCTTTCTCCACATAATTTATGCCATTGGGCCAATATTCTCTGCCATTGCCCCGCAAATTCAGACGGTCAGGAAAAAAGGCGCGAAAACCGGAGCGTCGAAATAATGACCGCTTTTATCGAAGTGATTTTAAGATTGGCTGCTGATCAAATAGTTTTATCATAAATAACGCAATCATGAAAAAAGCAGCACTCTTGTTCACCCTACTGGCATTGTGTTTCGCCAGCTCTTCGGTATTTGCTCAATTTCCACAGTCACAACAGGTAGCCGAATGGCAGCGGGCAAAAGCATACACCAAAGCCTACCTGGATGCTATGCCCGAAGATGGTTACGGTTTTAAGCCAACGCCAGAGATCCGCTCGTTCGCACAGCAGATGCTTCACTTATCGGACGCCAATTATATATTTGCTACCGTCGCGAGTGATAAACCAAACCCCGCCGGCGAAACACCTGCCGCTCATAACGTCAATGAAAAATCGGTGTCCCCGACAAAGGAAGCAGTCACCAGGGCAGTGATGGATAGCTACGATTGGGTGATCAGCACACTCCAAAACATGACGCCGGATCAATTGCAGGGGACCACCAAATTTGGCAAACATGACGGTGTGACAAGAAGCTCACTATTTGGAAAGGCATTTGAACATCAAACCCACCAAAGGGGCCAAACCACCATTTACCTGCGGTTAAAAGGCGTGACTCCGCCGGCGGAACAGTTGTTTTAACCAGGACGGCCTAAAGATAGTTTTCTCATGTGTGACAACAAATAATCGAGGGCCTGTTTCTACAGACCTTACTCGTATATCAATCATTCCCTTCATGAAATTACTTTTCTTTATACTGATTGCCATTAGCGGATACAGCCAGCCGCCTCCGGCGGTGCAAAATTTGCAGGTCATAAAAGGCCTGCACCCGGCAGAACTGTGGCAACATTTTGTCACCCTATGCTCAATTCCCCGTTGCTCGGGTAGTGAAGACTCCATAGCTTCGTTTATTGGACAGTTAGCAACCGATCGTGGGCTTGAGACCTGCAGGTATCCATCAAATGATGTCCTCGTTCGTATCCCTGCCTCCCATGGGTTTGAAAACTATCCCTGGGAATGCTGGCAAGCTCATTTGGATATGGTCTGTCAATCAAAAACGGGCAGTCCGGCAGCGATATACCCTATTGTGCTTCATCGGGATGGCCCATTCATAAAAGCAAATGGCACCACGCTTGGCGCCGATGATGGCGTTGGTGCAGCGGCTTTAATGGCGCTTATCAGTGATCGAAGTATTAAACACGGGCCCCTGGAGTTACTCTTCACGGCCAATGAAGAAAATGGCTTTATTGGCGCCACGGCGTTTGATTGCACCCAACTGAAAAGCAGGATGATCTACAACGTCGATTCCGAAGAAGAAGGTATCGTGACCGTTGGTTCCGCAGGTATCGGGCGGATGGAAGTCAACATCCCGGTGCGCTCTTCTGCAATGTCTGACAATGGGCACGTCTATGTGATCAAAGTATCAGGCCTGAAGGGTGGGCACTCCGGCTTCGATATCAATAAAGGCCGTGCAAACGCTATTAAAGTAATAGCGCAGATATTGGAAGGGCACCCTGAACTTAACGTGTTGAGCATCTCCGGTGGCAGTGCCATCAACACGATTCCCCGCGATGCTGAAACAGTGATTGCAACGTCCTTGGATAAACAATCTTTACAAGATGCGCTTAACGGAATTGAAAAGATGATTGCCGCAACAGATACCGCCGAAAAGGTTGTTTTTACACTTCAGGATACGACTGCGGAACAGGGGGCACGGGTAATGAACAGTACTGACAAAGACAGCGTCCTGGCATTGATCAGCAAACTTCCCAATGGCACGTTGGCCATGGAACATGGCAGTACCACATCCGTTCGCACCTCCAACAACGTTTCAATGGTGGGCATTCGCAATGATACTGTCACCCTTGACTGTCTTTTCAGAAGTTCCTCAAATAAAGATATCGACTCTGTACTGTCAGTGATCGAAGCTCAAACTGTCAGCACAAACCCTACAGCCATTGCAAAGTTGGTCGCCCGGTATGCGCCATGGGAACCGAGCTTTGACTCTCCTTTCGTAAAAATGGTGACGGATACCTATGGACAGCTATTTCATAAAAAAATGATCGTTCAGACTATTCATGGCGCGCTTGAATGTGCTGTTTTTGCCAACAACATGCCCGGTGCCCAGATCGTATCCATTGGCCCGACCGTCTTTGGCGCTCACACGCCGGACGAATCGGTGAATATGAAATCTGTTGAAGATTATTGGCGCCTGGTCCTGGCACTTCTTGGGTCAAACGGGTCTGTCCGGCAAGGCCCGAAAATATCCGGGACGCTAACCGACTCGCTCACCCATGAACCGATCCCGTTTGCAACGGTATCTTTGATCAATCAGCAAACCAAAGCCCTTGTTAAAGTGGTCCAAACCGACGCAAGCGGCCATTTCGCGCTTGGCAATGTGCCTGCCGGAGCGTTTGCCTTAAGGATCAGTTTTGTGCGGTACAACCCTATTGTCAAAGAAAATATCCTGATCGACCCCGAAACCGGTGATGTAGATCTGGGAACGCTGCTCATGACCGCGTCAAAGACCAATGTATTGAAAGAGGTTGTCGTCTCCGGCAAAAAGCAGACAATACAAAATGACGATGGCAAAAAGATATTTTCGGTGGACCAGAGCCTGGTAAGCAAAGGGGGGAATGCGGCGGACCTGCTCCAAAACGTCCCCACCCTCCAAATTGACGCCAACGGTAACGTGAACCTCCGCGGATCTTCCAATGTCAACGTCCTCATTGATGGAAAACCTTCCATTGTTGGAAATGGAGATATTGCGAAGATACTCCAATCGATCCCGGCGGGCGCAATCGAAAGCATCGAAGTAATACCCAACCCACCGGCCAGTTATGAGGCCAACGGTGAGGGTATTATCAACATCATTCTAAAAAAGAACAGCAGGCCCGGATTAAACTGCCTCGCGGATGTCGGCGGCGGTACCCGCGGAAACTATAACGCCGATGCAAGCCTGAGTTACCAAAGCGGCAAGGTCAACCTGTACGGAAACTATAGCTTCAAGAATGAAAATACCATCACAACCGGGTACCAGAGCTATGTGTTTTTAAAGCCGGCCGACTCCGTCGTGTATACCACTGAAACTTTTCCATACGCTACCCGGGACATCATACAGTTTGCAAAAGCCGGTATCGATTATTCACTCATGCCAAGGAGTACATTAGGTATATCCGCCAGTTTGAATTCGCGTAACAAGCAGGAGACACAGTTCCTGAGTTTTACCGACTATAACGCAGCCGACGCCCTGATCGAGTCCTTCAACCGCTTTAACACGGTGAACAATAACGGCAGCAGTTATGAATTGGATTTCGACTACAGGCAGCGTTTTAAGAAACCAAAAGAGGAGCTTGCGTTCAACTTCGCTTTTTCGTACGGCAGTTTCAGGGATTACCAGCAATATACAACTCGTTATAATCCGATTAATGGCGTGCCATCATCCAACATCGATACCCCATTGATCAGTGATACCAGGCATAAGGCAACGAATTACAATATACAGGCTGATTATGTTTTACCAGTCGGCAAATCAGGGCAATTTTCGGCTGGTTACCGCAGCCAGATTACCCTTGGCACGAATAACCAATACGCCTATAATGTGTTGAGCGAAGGCAAGACCCCTCTTTATGCCCTTACTGATCTCTTTACCAGCAATTACCGGGTGAATGCCCTGTATGTGAACCTTAGGAATCAGATCGGCAATTTCAGTTATCAGGCAGGTATAAGAGGAGAAGACAGTCGCCTTGACGCCACCTTTATGAGTTATGATGCAACGAATTCGCTAGTTGCCGCTCCGTTGATAGTACCGGTCAAAGGAATATACCCCACTGTGCTGCTCACCGAAAAGTTTAAAAACAAAACCCAACTACAGTTCACGTTTGCTCGCCGGATCTCGAAACCATCGGTAAGGCAATTCAATTCCACAACGGATTTTTCCGACCCGACCAATTACAACCAAGGTAATCCGCGACTGGTACCGGCAAGCGTTTCTGACCTGGAATTAGCATATATTAAAACCTGGAAAAATATATCGTTTACCTCCGCCATCTACAACAACACGGTCATTAATGTGATTAAAACTGTTCAGGAGGCTCCGGTTAACGACGAAACAACTACGAGACCCGAAAATTTAAAACGCGCTGTCACCACAGGGTTGGAATTTATCGGGCATTTTGAAATTTTGAAAAATTGGGACCTGACGGCGAACGCAAATATCTTTGACCGGTATAATGCAGCGGCCCCGCAATATGGTATAACTGCCAATAACGGGATCAGCTGGAATGCAAACCTCACCAGCAATGTAAGATCGGTACAAAGGCTGTCCGTTCAAATCCACGCAGATTATAAGGCTCCGTACATGAATTTACAGGACAGAAACCGCCCAAATTTTGGAATGGACGGAGCTGCAAAGTACGACTTCACCGGAAACAGAGCCTCGCTGAGTTTTAATGCTATTGACATTTTCAACACCCGGAAGCGGGCGATCTTAAGAACCAGCGATGATCTCATTATCGATCTGTTCGTTCGGACGGTGGGATCCAGGGCGACGTTTACATTTACTTATCGTTTTGGACGTGACCCCTCCAAGCAAAGAGAGTCAAAACAAATCAAGCGGATCGAGGACAATTCATAGGAGTGCACTGAACGCGGTAAAAAACAAAACATCAATAAATGGAGACAATTATTTCAAAGGACGCACCACCGGCAGTTGGACCTTTTTCTCATGCCGTGTTATCAAACGGGCTATTCTTTTGCTCGGGTACGATCGGGATCGATCCAAAGACCATGCAACTGGACGGGAGCGGTTTCGAGGAGCAAATGGCGAGGGTGTTTGAAAATGTCAAAGCGGTGCTGGCGGTAAAAGGGTTGACCCTGGCAAATGTGGTAAAAGTAAACCTGTACCTCACCGATATGGCCAACTATTCAAAGATGAATGCGGCCTATGAGAAACAGTTTGGAACGCACAAACCGGCACGAACTACTTTGACAGTAGCGGGGTTGCCGTTAGGGGCAGTTTTTGAGATGGAATGCGTAGCAGAATATAAAAATTTATAAACCAAACCAATCAAAAAATGAAAACAGTCGGCCTGATCGGCGGAACTACTTGGCTTTCCACGATGGACTATTACCGCATCATGAACCAGGAAGTGAACCGCCAGCTCGGTGGCCTGCATTCCGCCAAATTGTTACTCTACTCGATTGATTTTGAAGAATTCAAAACGATAGCTGATGCGGGCGACTGGCAGACGCTAACCGATTGGTTTGCAGGCATTTCGCAACAGCTGCAAGACGCCGGAGCAGAAGCGATCGTGCTGTGCGCTGTTACGCTGCATCTGATCGCTCCGGAACTGCAAAAACTTGTACAACTTCCCATTATCCATGTCGGTGACGCGACGGCCCGCGAACTTCGGGCACAAAACATCCACCGGGCCGTATTGCTGGGAACCAAATTCACGATGGAATCGCCATTTTTTAAAGATAAGCTCTTGGGACACGGTGTTGAAGTGATGCTCCCCGATGCCGGCGAGCGACAGTGCATCCATCAAACCATATTTGACGAACTGGACAGGGGCTTACTGCTAAAGGAAACCAAAGTCCGTTATCTCGCCATCATCCAAAACCTGGTCGATAAGGGTGCAGAAGGGGTTATTTTGGGCTGTACCGAAATCCCCCTGCTGATCAAGCCCGAAGACTGCACGGTCCCGGTATTCGATACAACGCTCATTCACGCCAAAGCCGCCGCCAGGTTTGCATTAACATGATCGATATGACAACGAGTGAACACGACGAAACCGTCTTTATTATTGGCGCCGGCGCCATCGGCAAAGTACTGGCCGTTTGTCTGAGTAACGACGGAAAAAAAGCCGTCTTGCTGCGCGGCAGCGTGGACAATGGGAAAACACATCGGGAAAACATCCGGGTGACGCTGGCTTCGCAGGAAATCATCGAGGCGGAAGTAACGGTTGATTCGCTTAGCAACTACCGAAAATTGGATGGGTTGGTGGTGCTCTGCAATAAATCCTATGGCAATGCAGCTCTGGCTGATGCGTTAAGACACAAAATTGGCCATTCCCCCCTTGTACTCCTGCAAAATGGCCTGGGTGTGGAGCAACCGTTTATGAACTTTCCGGCTGTTTACCGTTGCGTCCTTTTCGTTACCAGCCAGCCGGTCTCGGATACCCAACTGACGTTTAAGCCTGTGGCGCTGTCACCAATCGGAAGGATCTCCGGCGGCGACAAAACATCCCTCGGCGACATCGTCGGCTTGCTTCATACGCCGCATTTTGGCTTTAGGGCCGAGCCGGACATTCAGACGCTCATTTGGAAAAAGGCCATCGCCAATACGGTGTTCAATTCGGTCTGCCCGCTGCTTGAGACAGACAACGGCATTTTTCACCGAAACCCGCAAGCCTTGCAAATCGCGGAAAGCATAGTGTCCGAATGTTTGTCCGTAGCCGAAGAACAAGGTGTTCATCTTGGCCTGGCGGAAGTGATGGACAACCTCTTGCTGATCAGCCGCGCTTCGGACGGCCAATTGATCTCCACCTTGCAAGACATCCGGAACCACCGGCCGACGGAGATCGCCACGCTCAATCTGGCCATTGCCGGAATGGCCTCAACGGAGCAGGCTGTTATCCAAACCCGTTTGCTCGGCCAGTTGATTTTACTGAAATCCCAGATCGCTGCCGGAAAGGAACCCATGAATCATTAAGCTGCCCTATTCAACTCAATCAATGATTATTTATGAAAAAGGTATTCATTTTAAGTCTCTGCATTTTTCTGACTTCGGAGCTTTTTGCCCAGCAAACACCTGCCGATTCGATCAAACAAGCCATCAACACACTTTTTGACGCCATGCGTACGGGCGACAGCAGTTTGTTCAGATCCATTTTCACCAGAGATATGATCAAGCAAAGGGTTTCAAATGACAAAAACGGAAAAGTGATATTGTCAACTGAAAGCGCAGATGATTTGGTAAAAAGGATCGGCGCACCGCACACAGCCATTGCGGGGTTGATGTTTTTCAGATGATGAGAACCGCGGCTGGCTGGAAGATATTTTATCTCGTGGATACCAGTCGGACGGATAATTGTATTCCATAGGTTTATTTAAATTCTCCGGGATCTCCCACTCCGCAAAAATTTGCACCATTCCAATCGTGACCATGAACGGTGTAACAATCACTTTGATGCCTCCACTCCATATCGCATTGCGGCTTCAAGTATATCGATGTTTATATCTTTTAGAGTTTTGAACTTGATGCAATACCCGGTCACGCTTGCCTTGCCTAGTGTTTTTCCATACGTTTTGGGTAAGTATGTCTTATCCCCGATGCCAAGGATATGAACAGAGATCCCGGATTTGTTTGCGAGTAAACCAATTTGAAAAAACTCCCTCGTAGTTCCGTTAGCATATCTTATGGTGTGAAACCCATATCCTATAGTAGGGTTGGTAATGGTTTTACCATCGCTGTTCTTGCCATCGAAGAACCATAATTTACATGATGGTAACACTTGAAGTGCGAGCTGGTGCAACACTTGCATTTCGCTACGTTTTGGTTCAGGCTGGCTGGTAATGTACTTTTTGATTTGTTCTTGTACGTTCATATAAAATAGTAAATTACGGGTTGCTTAAAAATATAATGTTATAGCAAAATGGACGATGTGCAAATACGACAATTAAGAGGCGTTTTACGACAGTATGGGCTATAATATCTACCTTTGCAAGGGCTATTTTACAATCGAAAAGGGATTTATGAAGAAAATAGGATTTTTATCGTTCGGACATTGGTCCAATCATCCAGCCTATAAAACCCGTACGGCGAGCGACACATTGCTTCAGTCCATCGATCTGGCCGTTGCTGCCGAAGAGATCGGCGTAGATGGGGCGTATTTTCGAGTACATCATTTTGCGGCTCAGTTAGCATCTCCATTCCCTTTGCTTTCGGCTATCGGCGCCAAAACAAGCAAGATAGAGATTGGGACAGGCGTTATTGACATGCGGTATGAGAATCCCCTCTATATGGTGGAAGACGCCGGGGCCGCTGATCTAATTTCGGGCGGGCGATTGCAATTGGGGATCAGCAGAGGTTCGCCGGAACAAGTGATCGATGGGTGGCGTTATTTTGGGTATGAACCGGCTAAAGGAGAATCCGACGCAGATATGGGACGCCGTAAAGCGTTGCAATTTTTGGATAAACTCAAAGGTGTTGGATTTGCCGAGCCTAACCCGTTCCCAATGTTCCCTAATCCACCGGGCTTGTTACGATTGGAACCGCACTCCCAGGGGTTGCGGGAGCGTATTTGGTGGGGAGCTGCCTCTAATGCCACGGCTATCTGGGCGGCTGAAAACGGCATGCACCTGCAAAGTTCTACCTTGAAATTCGACGAAAGCGGCAAGCCATTCCATGTACAACAAGCAGAACAGATCCGATTGTACAAGGAAGCATGGAAAAAAGCGGGACATAAGCGCGAACCAAGGGTGTCGGTGAGCCGGTCGATTTTTGCGTTGGTCACTGATCAAGACAGATACTTATTTGGACAGGAAAGCAATAGAGCCGATAGTATTGGGTTTATTGAAAAAGACAGACGCGCCATTTTCGGAAGAAGCTATGCCGCGGAGCCGGACCAGCTCATCAGGGAGTTGGCCCAGGACGAAGCCATCCAGGAAGCGGATACGCTCCTTCTGACGATACCCAATACGTTAGGGGTTGACTACAATGTACACGTCCTGTCGTCTATTTTGAAGCATGTTGCGCCCGGATTGGGGTGGCGTTAAAAGAGATAGCCCCGCCTGCAGAGAGTATGCAGTTGACGGCTTTGAATTGGATGCGGTGGACTATCTTGTTAAACCCTTCTCTTTTGAACGATTTTTCAAAGCCATCACCAAGTTGAACCGGTTGATGGGCCGTGAAGCGTTGGCAACCGTAATCGACGAGGCGCCTAACCCTTCCGCCTTTATTTACCTGAAGGTAGATCGGGATATGAAAAAGGTTTTTGTGAATGAGATCGAGTACATCGAAAGCTGGCCTTTTAGCTAATGCCGCCGTCGCGGAATTTGGCCACGGCTTCCAATTGCGAATGCACCTGCATTTTCTGGTAAATATTTTTTATGTGGGTGCGCACGGTATCCAAAGAAATATAATATTGAGCGGCGATGGCTTTGTAACCCGTCCCCCGGGACAAAGCAGTGAGTATCTCCTGCTCACGCGCTGTTAGCTGATAGGGGGTCTCGGTGGCAGGAGCGTATTTATGCATACTGGCGATGACCATCCGGGCCACGTTGGGGCTCATGGGTGCGCCGCCGGTAAGAACTTCCTGCATAGCCTCCAGGAGACGGTCGGACAGATGCTTTTTCAGGAGGTAACCGGAGGCGCCGGCAAAGATGGCCTCCAGCACATTGGCCTGATCGTCAAATACGGTGAGCATGATGATGGGCGTTTTTTTGTCGAAGGCGCGTACCCTTTTGACGGCTTCGATGCCGTTGATACCACCGGGCATATCGATGTCCATCAGGATGACCTCCGGCTGTAGTTGTTTTACCTGCGTCTCCACCTGCAGCACATGGGGGAAACTACCCAGCACTACATACCCCTGTGAGTAGGTGAGCAACTGAGCTATACTCTCCCTCAATGAATGATTATCCTCATATATCAACACACCTGTTGGCATAAAAATAATTTCACCCAAGTACAATCCTCTCGCAAATTTGGTCAAAAAAAGGGAAAATGCGCATCCCTCAATCATGTGATATTACCGTGAGCGTCACCTCGGCGCCCGCCCCTGGCTGGCTGGTAATTGCCAGCTCTCCATTCATCCGGCCGGCCCGCTGCTCCATATTTTTCAACCCGTTGCCGTTCTTTGCGGTGTCCGTGCAGAACCCGACGCCATTGTCCTTCACCCGGATACTTATCTGCCCGTCGCTGCTGGCGATGTTTATAGCCACCTTTGTGCACTGGCTGTATTTCGCCGCATTGTTGACTGCTTCTTTGAAGATCAGATAGACGTCTCGTCGCGTCTGGAGCCCCAGTTTTATATTGCTAAAATCGCCTGCTTCTTCAAAGGAATGATCGATATTCAGGGGGTCGAATATATCCGCCGCAAATTCTTTCATTTTAAAGATGATCTTTTCCAGTGTATCGTTCACCGGGTTGATCGTCCAAACGATATCGTTCATGTTTTCCAGTATAAGGCCCGAGTGTTCGTGGATCTTTTTGAGCTGTTCATTCACTTTTCCGTCCACCGGGGTGGTTGCCAACGCCACTTTGCTGATGATATTGATGCTGGATAGGGCGGAACCCATGTCATCATGAAGATCGCGGGCGATCGTATTACGCATCTTTTCCAGTTCGATGAGGCGTCTGGCTTTGTGAACAACCCTATAACGGTTGATAATAAGGATGCCGATGAAAATGGCGAGTATCACGAATGCGATCGCGGCATTGCGGATCACTTTCTGCCGTCCGACGACGGCAAGCGTCAGCAGCTGGTCCTTTTTCAATAGAGTGATCTCTTTTTCCTTCTTATCCGCCTCGTACTGCGCTTGCAATTGCTCTGTCTTTTCATTTTGCGCGGCCAATTGGAGGCTGTCCTGCAAATCGCCTTTTTTTTCCAGCCATTGATAGGCCTTGCGCCAGTCGCCGGTGGCCTGGTATAGAATAGCCAGTTGTGCAGCCGCATCGGGCGTGTAGTTGGCCATCCTGAGACTGTCATTCAGCCTGTAGCTCAATAGCAGGTAGTTCTCTGCCTCCTGGTACCTTTTCACCTTTGCCAATGATTTACCAACATTCATTGCCTCATATGCCTGATCTGCGCGATCATCGTCGCCCGCAAAGATCTTATAGGCGCTGTTGTAGCTTTGCAGGGCCTTGCTATAATTTGCAAGCGCAAACCAGGCATCCCCATACCGTTCCTGCAAGATGCCTTTTTGGTAATGAGCTCCCTGCATGGCATTGATAAAGGGGAAACAAATATTACAAACTCCCAGGCTGCTGTCCGGCATCGCCATTCTTATATAGACGATGCAGAGGCTGGCCGCAGCATCGAAGAAATGCAAGGTATCATGCAGGGACCTGAACAGCTGCATGCCCTCCTTGAAATAGGGGATCGCTTTGCGATATTGTCCCTGTTCCCGGTAGAGAATGCCCATTTGGCGACTAACCAATCCCTTTACCTGCGGGTCGTCCAGTTGCTGGGCCAGGGAGTCGGCGACAAACAGGTATTTGGCGCTATTCGTGAACTCGCTGTGGTTGGAATAGGCGAGCCCTAAGTTAATCAGGGTGTACACCTGTTCGCGGATGTCGTTCAGCTCCCCAAAAAGCTTTGCCGAGAGTTGCAGATCGGGGAAGGCTTTGTCATAGGAGCCCTTATGCATCCAGGCCCAGCCCCTGGTCTTGTAGGCGTAGGCGGCCAGACGCTTGTCGCCTGTACGACGAGCCTGTTCCAGGTCCTTTTCAGCGATGGACAGGGCGGAGTCGGGGGCCCGTGAGATGATCTTGAACGCAGCGCGAACCTCTGCAATCGCGGAGGAATCTTTGTCTCCCTGCGCCGGGCAATAACCGGCGGTGAATAAGAAGACTGTTACGATGAATATGATTGGACGCATGGCAGCTGCTTTCCTGGTGTGAAGTCTCTCACAAGAAAGCAAAAAAACTGCAATATGTAAAGAGCTGGCAGATAAAAAATCGGAAAAGGGGCCGCCGGCATCAATTGGCTACGAAGATCGTGTGCGAGCCGTACGACACGTTGCCTTTGGATGAATTGTTGGCCCAGAAAGTTACGATGTAAGTATAGCCTGGCTTGATGTTGCTTGTCCCGAATTCGACGATCGTGCTGTCGGGGAATCCGGACACGGGCAGGCCCGAATGTGCGTTTGTGCCATCGGTGCCGGTAAATGCTACATCCACGTTGTTTTTCAGGTTCTTACCGATGACGTGAAGTCTAAGAACGGCGCCACTGGCTGCGGATAGCGAAATAGTGCGAACTCCCCCTCCGGCCAGGTATTCATTATCATAGTGCATATCGGTGATTGCCATGAGGGGCGAAATACCGAAAGGCAACATGGCCACGGCTGTTTTCCCATCACCATTGGTAACGCTGCAGGGTAGGTATTTTACGGAATCTTCATTGTTGACCTCGCCAAAAAAGGATTTGGGCAGATAGGTATAAGCAAACCAGCGGTTGCTATATTCTCCATAAGGATTGGCGCCTCCGCTATCGAGCTTCAAAATCGGCATGGTCTGACCGTTGATCGAGATGCTGGTGCTATTCCAGGTGAATCCCCGGCCAAAGAGGTACGTGGAATCTCCCGGCCGCGTCGGATCACCGAGACGAGGGGACCATACGCCCTGTAGCGAAAGGGTCATTTTGAATTTAATGGCTTTAGGGATCGCTTTGAACTTTCCATTAGCCGATATTTTCAGATCGAGGACGCCGTCTGAATTGACAGTCAATATCTGGGAAATGGAATCGGGGGGCAGTAAAATCTGTAATTGCGTGCTGGTAGCGCTGACAATTTTGAAGTAGCCTGATCCATCGTCATCGCGAAACCAAACGCTGTCTTTTGTTTTATCGGGGTTGAACCCTGTGCCTGTGATGGTTACGACATCAGATGTATAAGGGTTTGCGGGAGAATAGCTGGTAACAGATATGGTGTCGCTCTTGTTGTTGCTACCGCCGCCGCCGTTGTTATTGTTGCCCCCGTTCCCATTGACGGCGGTGTTTTTCTGACAAGCAGCGAACAGGCAGAGTAGAAAGATCAGCCAGGAAAGGATGCTTTTCATAATGGTGTTTGTTTAATGATCAAGCTGTAAAGTTTGATCATAACCGTAGGAAAAGCTATCCCCTAATGATGTGATTTGCGGGCTGCACCCGGCTGGCTTCCTGCCATTTTATAAGCATCTTGCATACAGGCCGGAAGACCGATCTTTTACCGCACCAAATGGGCCGCAAATAGCAAGTGCCACCAAAGGCTACTATTTTGTTCATGATCTTTAAGATTTATGATAGTTCAATGTGTTTAATAATTTTAGCGGGAACACCCCCTACAATGGTATTTGCAGGAACATCCTTTGATACTACCGCCCCTGCCGCTACGATAGCATTTTCCCCGACGGTGACCCCGGGCAATATCGTAGCTGCAGCACCAATCCATGCATTGCGCTTAATAACTATCGGCCTGCAAATCAGTGCTCTTCTGTCAGCCGGATCGGTGGGATGATTTTCGGTGATGAGATTTACTTTGGGTCCAAGGAGAACATGATCTTCTATTATAATACCACCCATGTCAAGAAAGGAACAAGAATGGTTGATGAATACATTTTTTCCTATATGGATAAACCGTCCAAAATTGGTGTGAAAGGGGGTGAAGACCGTGGAACTTTCATCTAATGGAGCGCCGACAATTTCGCTTAATCGTTCCCTTATTTGATCGATGGTTGTAGAAATATTAAGTTCAACGGATAGTTTTATCGTCCGGGAAACAACCTCCTGCACTTTATAATACTGGGGGTCATCCAATCTGATGGGCTTTCCGGCTTTCATTCTATCAAATATGTCCCTATTGTCCTGACTGGAGGCAGGTTGATCTTCCGGGAGTTTCATTAGCTCTGTATTTTATTTTACAGAGCAAAGGTATTCTCGTTATTCCCCCTACTGGTAATGATTATCAAACCAGTGATTAAGGATTTCAAACTTCCAGCGCCCGAAGTGATTTTGGGTTTGTGCCCGTGAGCCGCTTAAAGTAATTGTTAAAATAGGTAGGGTATTCAAAGCCAAGTGCGTAGGCAATATCGGCAATGTTCCAGTTAGTGTGTTGCAATAAAGCTTTTGCTTCACTGATGATGCGGTCGCTGATATGGGCAGTGGTGGGCTTCCCGGTGACTTCTTTTACGGCGCGGTTGAGATAGTTGACATGCACGTTCAGGCTATCGGCATAGTCCTGGGCCGTCTTTAGCTGCAAGGGACGCTCGGAGCTTTCAATGGGAAACTGCCTTTCCAGCAGTTCCAAAAACACGGAAGTAAGGCGGGAGGCGGCATTTTTGTGTTGATCATAGTTTCCTGAAGGCTGCATCTTAAGAGCTTCGTGGATGATCAAGTTAATATAGTTGCGTATGAGGTCATCCTTGTAGGTGTAGTCAGTCTGCTGCTCTTCTATCATTTTGCGGAAGATGCTGTTTAGAAACTCACGTTGTGGCTCCGTTATCTTTAAAATGGGAGTGCCTCCGATCTTGAAGAAAGGTGACTGTTGCAAGCTTTCCGAACGATCAGACAGCTTTAAAAAGTCTTCCGAAAAGAGGCAGGTATAGCCTGTGTACGTTGAGGAAACAGTCTCCCATGAATAAGGGATGTGAGGGTTGCCGAAAAATAAAACGGTACCCTCCGTTTGAAAACTTTTGTCGGCGTAATGAATGATGCTCTTACCCGTTGTCAGGCATATTTTATAAAAATCTTTTCTGCTGTAAATTCGGGTTGCGTTGCTGTCACTTTCTATTTGAAATACATTAAACCCCTTTAGCTTCAGTTCATTATTGAACGTTGAAACAGAACGGGCGTTTTTATTTGTATTTGGCATCCCACAAAGTTAAGAAAATCAAAACAGGTAAGGGCCGGGTGATTTTAATCCGTGCCCCACTCTGCCGCCGTGAAGCCAAATAATAGTTGCTTTTACTCAGTGACCTCCCCCGACTGGATATTCAGGCGGAACAGCTGCAATTTTCGGATCACATTGTCACTTACGGCGGTAGTTCCATAGGCAAATCCACCACCGAGGGGCAGGAAGAAAGGCACCCACATTTGCTTGTTCAGATATTCTTTCGACCCCAGCACATAAAACTGGTGACCGACGGGAAATACAGGAAAGACATTCCCATCCATCATCACAAAAATATGCTCGCCATCACAAAAGCCCCAGACCTTATGCGTATAGTACATCTGCCCGTTCTCATCCGGGATATGCAGCTCCATAAGGGAATCTTTACCTTTTTTAATCTCGTATTTCAAAATAGACGGCGCATTGTTCCTGAATTCATCCACGGTGGCATAAACGCCTGTTACCAACCTGGTCGCCGTGTCCATTGCATAATCGAATCTCGACCTGGCAAAGGAATCGATTTGCTTATAGGAAACCACCCTTTTTGCCGTCCTGTCGTCGAGTAGCGTATGGTCGGCAGCTTTGTCCATGAACAGCGCAATCAGCTCCGGCAAGCGGTGTGCTATTACCAGCTCCGTTGAACTTCTCGCGTAGGTTGCCGTTGTGTCCATATAGGTCAGCGGTGTATAACCACTCCCTGATGCCAGGTAGGCTTCAAACCGGAATGAGATGGCACAGTGTTCCCGGACCATATTAACCTGGGAAGCATCCGGGTCGGAAACCCAAAGATCTTTTATGACGACCAGCAGGCGATGTTTGGCTGTTGGCGCGGTGAACCCGGCATTCAGATAGCTTGTCAGTTGCGCGGTTGCGGGTCCGTCCAGTAATATTTCTTTTTGCGCATGTCCGCCTTTTTTGACCAGTCCTATCCTGGATGTATCACTCCTGAGATCCGATACGCGGATACTATCGAAGAGCAGCGGATAGTGCTGCCCACCTTCTTTTGGCGTCAAATGGGCATGGACGGTGGTACATTTCTTTTTGATAATCTGTTGCCCGACATCACGAGTCTGTGATCGGGTATGGAATAGGGTCAAAGATAACAGCAGGGTTAGGAGTGGCGACTTCATTGGATAACATTATAGAACGCCAATGTAATAAATCCCGGCAATATATCCTATGCCGCGTCATGGCGGGTTTGTCATTCCGGGCGCTGGTAAGCGGGGACGGGAATACTGACGGAATTGGGGCCATTTTGCGATATTTGCCAGGAAAGGTTTTTTAGTATCTATTAACTCCTATCAACTTCAGACCATGCCAACAACTGCTCAAACGCATCAGGCGAACAGACTTATTTTTCTGGGACTTATTTTATTCCTGCTGGGACTGACCGTGGGATTATTTGTCCATAATATGATAAACCCGCGTATGGCCCTTTCCGCACATCTTGAAGGAATAGTAAATGGGATATTTTTAATGGTGCTCGGGATAATATGGACAAGGCTGATGCTGTCCCCGGCGTGGCTTCGCATCGCATTTTGGCTGACAGCCTACGGGACCTTTGCCAACCTTGTAGCAGTTGTGGTTGCCGCCATTACAGGATACGGAAAAATGATGCCCATTGCAGGCGGGCAACAGGGTATTGCGTTTATTGAAGGGCTCATCTCATTTTTGCTCATATCGCTGTCTCTATGTATGCTGGCTATTTGCGTTATTGTGTTGACGGGATTTTATAAATACATGAAACAACCCCGGGTGGAATCTATTAGTTGAGTCATTCCGACCGAAGGGTTTTCACAGGATTAGCGAGCGCTGCTTTGAGGGCCTGGAAAGAGACCGTAAGCAGCGCAATAAGGAGCGCGCCGGCTCCCGCGGCGGCGAAGACCCACCAGTGGAGGGGAGTGCGGTAGGAATAGGAGGCCAGCCAGCTATTCATTGCCCACCATGCGAGGGGGAAGGCGATGAGACAGGAGAGACCCACCAGCTGGAGGAATTCGCGGGAGAGAAGACTGGCGAGACCATGGATGGAAGCGCCCAGGACCTTGCGGATACCGAGCTCTTTTGTGCGCTGTTCGGCGGTGTAGGCGGCGAGGCCGAAGAGTCCGAGACAGGAGATGGAAATAGCAAGAATTGCGAAGAGGCTGGCGAGCTGGCCGATGCGTGTCTCATCAGTGAATTGTTGGTTGTATTGATCGTCGGCGAATTTGACCTCGACGGGGTAGCCGGGGTTGTCGGCCTTTATGACGGCCGTGATCTTTGCAATGGCGGTGGAGGGGGGCGTGCCGGGCTTCAGGCGCATCTCGAGGCTATGACAATAATTGAGAAATTCAGGATTGCAGGCAATGAACATCGGTGCGGGCTTGCCATACATGTCGTTAAAAACAAAGTTATTAACGACACCGATGATGGTTAGGGGGATACGGTTTTGACCGTCGTTCCTGATGATGCGATTGCCGGGTTTGCCGGCCTTGCCCATAAGAGCCGCGAGGCTCTCGTTTATGATCACCGAGCTGCTGTCTACTTTTGCGTCTGGGTGGAAGTCGTGGCCTTCCTTTATCTTCAGTCCCATCGCCGCGATATAGCTGGGTGAGACGAACTCCTGGTTGATGAACTCCTTACTGTTGAGGTCGTCCCCCTCCCAAGTGATATGCTGATTATCCGTTCCGCTCCAGCTATTGAGGGGCGGGCTGAAGCTGAGAGCAACATGGTCCAATACGCCGGTGGCCATCAAATGGTCACGGATGGCATCATAGTGTTCGGCCATCTTTCCTTGAACGTCGAGATAGAGCAGGTCCTTCTGCTCGAATCCTAAGTCCCGGTCTTTTATATGCTGTACCTGCTGATAAATAACAATGGTGCAAATGATGAGGGTTACGGAAATAACGAATTGCGTTGTGACAAGCCCTTTGCGGATGAAGCCTGCACTGCCTCTCGCCCGGATCTTCAACCCCTTCAGCACCGTTACGGGATTAAACGAGGAGAGATAAAAGGCCGGGTAGCTGCCCGACAAAAGGCCACAGCCAATACCAATGGTCAGCAAGCCAATGAGATGGACAGGGGGCAAATGAAACGAGAGCTCCTTGTTCACAAGACCGTTGAACGCCGGCAGGGTAATATATACGAGCAATACAGCCAATAGGACTGAAAGGAAAGAGAGCATCAGGGATTCGGAGATGAACCTGCCGATGAGTGACTGTCTCAGGGCGCCAAGGGTCTTGCGGACACCGACCTCTCTTGCGCGCTGTCCGGCGCGTGCCGTAGCCAGATTCATGAAATTGATACACGCGATGAGCAGAATGATCGAAGCGATGAGCGAAAAGAGCTTTACAAATTTTATGGCGCCACCATCCTGCCGTCCATTGGTAAAGTTATTGTAGAGATGCCAGTCGTTCATCGGCCAGAGGAGCATATCGACCTTGGTATAGGCCATGTCCTTTGGACGGATGAGGGCGGTGAGCTTTTTTGCTATGACATCCGGGTTGGCGCCGGGCTCGAGCTCCAGGATGGCCGGCCGTCCAAAACTACCCCAGGTCTTGAGCCAATCCTGCTCGTCGGTGTAATCCTCGAACGCCACGAGCCAGTTGAATCGGAGAGACACGTTCTTCGGGAAATCAGGCACAATACCCGTGACTTTGTAATTAATGCTGTTATTCATGACCAGGGTCTTACCCATCGGGTCGGCGTTGCCGAAGAATTTACGAGCGGTAGATTCTGTAAGAACGATGGAGTGCTTAAGACGCAGACAGCCGACACGGCTGCCTTTCAGGAAGGAGATCTTCAGCAGGTCAACATAACTTGAGTCGGCGAAAGTACCGTCTTCATATATCACTTTATCACCGATGGTAAAGAGGCGTCGCTCCGTGTTGGTACCACGGACGGCATAACGGATGCCGGGAATGGTCTTTATCGCCTCTGGCGCCAGGGGACCGGGTACATTGTCAAAGCTCGTGATCTTGCCGTTGTAGGGCATGTTCAGGCGCGTCCAATAGATATTGCTGCGATCGACCACCGTATGGTCCCAGGTGAGCTCGTCCTCGACCCAGAGAAAGATGAGGGTGGCGCAAGCGATGCCGAGAGCCAGTCCGGCTATATTTAATAAACTATACGTGGGTTTGTTCCGCAGGCTGCGGAGTGTCGTGAGGATATAGTTCTTAAGCATAATTTATGAGGGGCGAAGCTTATGCCAGGATTGTAATGGGCTGTCGGTGAGGGGATTGGATAGGGATTTGGAAGTCCGGTTGTACGATTTTGATACTACCGGTGTCCGGTTCTTTTTGTATCTTCCCCCCTTCTGTAGGGAACCGGCCAATTACCAAGATTAACTGTGATGCCATATGTGTGCTTGTAGGAAACTAAATGCTCTGATCTTATCTCTATTCTCCGTTTTTGTTCAGCCCCTCGCTGCCAGGGAATTGCCTGTCCGAATCCTTGGAATAGAGCAAGGCCTTTCCAACAATGCCGTCATGAGCATCTGCCAGGATCACAACGGCTTTCTTTGGATCGGCACTTATGACGGACTGAACCGCTGGGATGGATATGGGTTCAAGGTATTCCATAATGTGATCGATGATTCCACCTCACTTGCCACCAATACTATTTACAGCATAGAAGAAGACGAGAGCCATTGTATCTGGGTGGGCGGGCAGAAAGGCTTAAGCATGTATAATGTGCTCACCTCGAAATTCTCCCGGGTACGTTATACTTCCTTGTCGGGCTCATTGGAAAACATACAGGATAATATCCATATTGTGCGGGCAGCGGGTCCCGGCTGCATATTGGTGGCTACGCAGCATAATGGGCTGCTGGTGTTTAAGAACGGCACTGCCAACGGGCTGCAAATACCTTTAATTATAAATGACCGGCATTCGGGGAATTATGATGTGACGGGTCTGGCACAGGGTGCGGATCATCGCCTGTGGGTGTTTGTGCAACATGAAGGACTCTTCAATTATGACCCGGCTCAAAAAAAACTCTCACGGGTCAACAGCAGCATTCAGCAGGCGAATTGTTTAAAGATAGACAGAAAGGGGAGGCTTTGGCTGGCCAATGATGGCGGGGTTTTTCTTTACGACCCCCCATCCAATAGTTACTCGGGTAATTTTATGCCCGTCAAAGCCAAGGTCGTGACCTTGTGTTCCGATAAACAGGGGGTTTTGTGGATAGGCTCGGATGGGGCGGGTCTTTGGTCGCTGCCGAATAACGCGACTTCCGCAAGCCCAATGACGGGAGGCAATGGAAAACCGCTAATAAACAGCAATTCCGTATATACGATCTATGAAGACACGGAAGGCCGTAAATGGGTCGGCACCTTGAGAGGCGGCATCAATATTATCGATCCCTCACCTCCGTCCTTTGAGAAGGTAGTCTACCAACCACCCAGTGGCGGCGACCTGGTGGATAATTTTATACTTTCCTTTTGCGAGGATGCAGGCAATGTTTGGATCGGCACGGACGGAGCCGGCCTACGATATTGGGACCGGGTAAAGAACAGCTATCGAAATTTCAGGCATACTGCGTCTGATCCGCGAGGCATCAGCAGTAATTTTATCACGAGCATTATCGAGGATCATAAGGGAGAATTGTGGATGTCAACCTGGTTTGGAGGGGTCAACCGATTGAACAAAGCAACGGGTACATTCGAAAGATACACTTGTTTTAATACCGTGACCAATGCGGAAGAAAACAATGTCTGGTTCCTTTTTGAAGACTCACAAAAAACACTTTGGGCCGGTGCTACCAATGAGGGTAGCTTATATTATCTGGACAAGGGATTGAACAAATTTGTACTGTTCGACAATAGCCTTACTAATCTTCAATGCATGCTGGAAGACAGTGGAGGTGATCTTTGGGGCGGTAACTATACGACTCTCATCAAAATCGACCGAAAGCTCAAAAAGCATGTCCTTTATAATATGGGCTACGCCGTCCGATGCATGCATGAGGACCGGGATAAGAATTTATGGATCGGCACTCAGGGCGGGGGACTTTTTCTTTTTAATAAAGGGGACGGGCATTTTACCCAGTATACGACTAAAGACGGATTGCCAAGCAATATGCTATTGCAGATCCTGGAAGATAAAGACGGGAGTTTATGGATCAGCACCTTCAATGGATTGACAAAATTCAATCTAAAGACAAGGACTTTCCGAAACTTTACACAATCCGATGGTCTGCAAAGCAATCAGTTCAGCTTCAATGCGGCTACGGTTTTGAGCACGGGCGAGTTCCTTTTCGGCGGTATCAAGGGTTTCAATTATTTCTTCCCGGACAGTGTCCACTATAGCGAGGACGCGCCCAGGGTGTTCCTGGATGGAGTAAAAGTGAATGATAAACCAATCGGAGATGATACTTCCTATGTTTCGGGACGGGATATGGAAAAGGTGACACAAATAACGGTGCCCTACAACAAATCGATCCTTTCCATGGATTTCCTCGCGCTGACCTTTGCCGGAGCGGATAAAGTAAAATATGCTTATTATTTAGATGGGTGGGATAAGAACTGGAATTATATCAATGCCCGAACCGCGAATTATTCCAGGCTGGCAGCCGGCAGCTATGATTTTAAAGTTAAAGTCTCCGGTCCCGATGGTAAATGGGGTAAAGAGGCGCAGCTGCTGCGGATCATTATCCTACCCCCCTGGTATCAGACCTGGTGGGCGTACTGTCTTTATGCGATGGTATTTGCCGGGTCGATCTATCTATATATCGAGTATACCCGCAAGCAGGAGCGGATGAAATTCGAGATCAAGCTGGCGCATTTGGAGAGCGAAAAAGAAAAGAATCTTTCTGAACGGAAGCTGTCTTTTTTTACCAATATATCCCATGAGTTCCGGAGCCCCCTGGCGCTTATCATAGATCCGCTGAAAAAAGCGATGACCCAAACGGGAGGCAAGCTACCGGCGGAGGACCTGGCAGTGGCTCATCGGAATGCGCGGCGCCTGCTGAGCCTTGTAGATCAGCTGCTGTTGTTCCGGAAGGCGGATAGCGGCGGGGATGTATTGAAGATTTCCACTATCGACGTTGTTGCTTTATGCAATGAAGTATATCAGTGTTTTGCCCAGCAGGCAAGTTCCAGGGAGATCAGCTATCACTTTATCGCGCCAACGGAACCGATACAGATACAGGGCGATTACGAGAAAATCGAGATAGCACTGTTCAACCTCCTGTCCAATGCCTTTAAGTTTACACCGCGAGGGGGACAGATCGAGTTTATTTTGAGAGAGGCGGGTGAGAAGGTCTGTATTGAAATAAAGGATACAGGAATTGGGATACAAGCAAGCGATCTGAACAAGGTATTTGACAAATTCCAGCAGGTACATGCGGGCAGCAAGGGGAAGGCGGGGTTCGGGATCGGGCTTTTCCTGGTAAAGAATTTTATTGAACGTCATAAGGGGACCGTCGTCTGTAAAAGCGCACCAGGGGAGGGGGCCAGTTTTACCATTTGCCTCCTGAGGCAAATCCCCGAGCTTGGGGAAACATATATAATGGAGGGACCAGGAAGGAAGTTTGAACTTTTAGAGGAATTGATGGAGGAAGAGAACGGCGTCTTCGAGGAAGCCCCCGGCATCCCCAGTGACGGCAAAACTGCTGAAGAAGTGGTGACGGATAAGAAATCCATTTTGTTGATCGACGATAATGCGGAGATCCTGCAGTATCTGCAACGACTTTTTTCTTCCAAATACCTGCTTTATACTGCGTCTAATGGGATAGATGGGTTTGGGCTGGCAGAGGAACATATACCCGATCTTATTATCAGTGATATTAATATGACAGGGATGGATGGCATCGAACTATGTACCAAGATCAAGCAGTCTGGGTCTCTGGGGCATATACCGGTGATCCTGCTGACTGCTGCCACTACATCTGAAACCAAGCTAAAGGGGATAGAAGGCGGGGCCGACGATTATTTTACGAAGCCTTTCGACAGTGAACATTTATCGGCGAGAGTGGAAGCGTTGCTTAAGAACAGAAATACCCTGCAGCGCTATTTCCTGGACAGCATTACGCTAAAGGAAAGCACGGTGAAGGTGCCAAAGGAATACCAGGACTTCCTTAGGAAATGCATAGCAATAATTGAGGAGAATATTGATAATGAGGAATTTACCATGAAAAAGTTCTCCAAGGCGATGGGCATGAGCCATTCCAGGCTCAATCAGAAGGTCAAGGCCATCTCCGGGCAAAGGCTGAACGCGTTTATCCGAAGCATCCGGCTTAGGAGAGCTGCCGTGCTCATGCTGACCGAAAATGTGAACGTCAGCCAGGCTGCTTTCCAGGTGGGCATCAACGATGCGCGGTATTTTCGGGAGCAGTTTGTAGGGATCTTCGGCATTACCCCCTCCGAATATATCAAAAAATACAGACAATCCTTTAACCAGCAATTAAATACCATTCGGGAGACGGGGGAGTGAAAATCGACTGCTTTTGCTCGTTTTACCCCCCATTCCTGTGTGTTTTATCCCCCATTATCCCCTGTTTAGCTACCTATTTTGCACTTGTTAAGCTGACAATTATTACTAAAACTAAACGACTACTTGTCATTATGAGAAGTTCATTGCTTTCGGCTGTAAAAACGGCCAGAATTGTATCGATGTGCGCCCTGCTATTTTGTGCCTCGGCCACGCTCTGGGCCCAGCAGGTGATCACAGGAAAAGTAAGCGCGGGCGGCGCCCCTCTCCCGGATGTCACCGTTGCGGTGGTCGGCAGCAAAGTTTCAACCAAGACAAACGGTGCGGGAGCTTTTTCCATCAATGCGCCTGCGGGGGCGATCCTCCAATTTACTCATATCGGGTATGCGCCTAAAAGAATCGCCGCCTCACAGGTTGCGGAAATGGTGGTGCTGGAAACTACCAGCGAGGGTCTGGGCGATGTGGTGGTCGTGGGATATGGTACGACCAGGAAGTCTGACCTGATCAGCTCGGTAGGGTCCATATCCGGGAAGGAACTGACAACCTTTAAAGATCCCAATGCCGCAAACTCCCTTCAGGGCGAGGTACCGGGTGTCCGTGTGCTGGCCGGTTCAAATGGCCCGGGTGCACAGCCAAATATCTATATCAGGGGTGTATATACCATCCAGGGAAGCAGCCAGCCGCTTTTGATCGTTGACGGCGTTCCCATCCAGAGCGGATATTTCAATTCCATCAACCCGGCCGACATTGAAAGAATGGACGTGCTGAAAGATGCCTCGGCTGCGGCTATCTATGGCGCCCAGGCTGCCAGCGGGGTCATTGTGATAACAACGAAGAAGGGCAAGGCCGGTCAAAGCAATCTGAATGTGACGGTAAATTACCAGTCCCAGACGCTGAAAAAGCCTTTTACGATGGCCAGCTCCACGGAATGGCTGAAGATCCAGCGGCTGTCCAATCCCAGCTTTAGCATTGCTGAAACGCCCGTCAACCAATACGATACTACCAAGTCGACGGATTGGTGGAATGCCGTGATCAATTCCCATAGCCCCACTACGAATGTAGGGATCAGCTATACGGGCGGGTCTGAAAAATCGCAATATGCTTTGAGCCTGTCCTATACGGATGCTCATGCCAACACCAAGGTTGGTGACTGGAAAAGAGTTACTGCCAGGTTCACCGGGGACTTTAAGGTAAACGAATGGCTCAAGTTCGGCGGCTCTCTTGCACCACGGTATGAGACCTGGATAAATACGCCTGTGGATTTTTTGGGATTGCTGGGTACAGATCCTATCACAAGCCCGTTCATCAATCCGAACCTGCAGCATATCCCTGCTTCCGCCAATCCTTCGCTGTATGATGCTACCTGGAGCGCTTATGGAACACCTTATGGTGGTCCTGGTAACGGAACGCCTCCTCCCAACTATGTATTTGGTATGAACCTGGCCACATTAAGTCCCAATCAGCTGTATGGGATCCAGTCCAGCGCATTTATGGAAGTTCAGCCTATTAAGAATCTGACCTTCCGCACCACCGTTGGAGCCAATGTGGATAATACCACGAATAATTTCTTTACACCCAGATATTATCTGAACTCCAATAACTATAGCGCGCTGACCCAGGCTGGTTCAGGGTTCGACACCAAGTACAATTGGGTGCTGAGCAATGTGCTGACGTATAAGCTTTCCGTTGCGGAAAAGCATCATATTACGGCGTTGGTTGGTCAGGAAGCTGCGGAACAAAAGGAATACTATGGCAGCGGTCAGCGATTTTCCGCGGATAGCGCCAATGGCAACAATCCCCTGTTCGCCTATGCCGACTACCTGAATATGGACCTGACAAACCCTGCTGTCCTGGCTGCTTTCGGGACCGGACCTACGGGAGGTATCAATAATGCGTATTGGGTGAAGAGATCGGCTTATTTCGGTCGCGTTGAATATAACTACGACGGCAAATATTATTTAACAGCCAATGCACGCAGAGATGGTAACTCAAAGTTCCCCATCAGCAACCAATATGCATTTTTCCCGTCTGTGTCAGTGGGCTGGCGTCTGTCTGCCGAAGATTTCATGAAAAGCTATAGCTGGATGAACAACCTGATGCTGAAGGCAAGATGGGGTAAGAGAGGTAATGCCGATGCCATCACGCGCAGCACCTGGTATAGCCTGGTATCTACCGGCGCTACCTATCCGTTTGCGGGTCAGATATCGTATGGCACCATACCCACGCAGATCGGCAACCCCAATCTGAAATGGGAAACCGACCTGGATCGCGGAGCCGGATTGGAAGGCACTCTTTTTAACAACAAGTTCAATTTCGAATTCGAGTACTTCGATAACAAGTCCAGCGGCGCTATCCTGACGTTGCCATCTATTCCTTTAAGTGCGGGACAGCCCAATCTGCCGACAGCGAATGTGGCCAGCATCGGGAACAAAGGCTGGGAATTTTCGGCCAGCTATATCATTACGCCGACCACTGAGCTGAGGATCATCCCCAGGATATCTTTGAGCCATGTAAAATCCACCTACCTCAGCCTGGGTGGTGTCGAGGGATTGGATGTGGGCGCACAGGATAATTATCGGGAAGAGGAGCGGTTTGGCATGTCCTTTACAAGAATGTATACCAAGGGTGTAGTCGGAGCTTTCTATGGTTATAAAGTGGCTGGTATATTCAAGTCACAGTCGGAAATAAATTCCTATGTCGACAAGAACGGCAATATGATACAGCCGCTGGCCAAACCGGGAGATTTCAAATATGTCGATGTAAATGGGGATGGCACCATCAATACAGCCGGTGACCGTACCTATCTGGGCAGCCCCTATCCGAATCTGAATATGGATTTTTCCCTTAAGGCAGATTACAAAGGGTTCGATCTTTTGGTAGAATTGTATGGTTCATATGGGCAAAAAGTGGCCAATACCACCAAGCGCTATCTGATCACCGGCGACCGTGCGTCCAATGTTATCGCCGGGAGCTATGACAAGGTCTGGAGGGCGGACAATCCCAATGCCGTCAATCCCAATCCTGCCACCGGGAACAATTATAATTTCTCCAGCTGGTATGTGGAAGATGGAAGCTTTACCAGGCTCCGGAATATCCAGTTGGGATACAACCTTCCTTTCCTGAAAGTGAATGGCATCAAGAGCATTCGCGTCTATGTGGGAGCGCAGAACCTGGCTACCTTCACAAAATACAAAGGCTTTAATCCTGAAGTGCAATCCGACAGTCAGCAGTATCAAGGTGTTGACAGAGGACAATACCCCGTGCCCAAATCATTTAATGCCGGGATAAGCTTAGTGTTATAATTCTCACCAATAACATTGTAAATATGAAAAATATTAAAATCATACTGCTATTTTCTGGGGTCTTTATTTTCTCTTCGTGTAAGAAGAGTTTCACGGATATTCCATATTACGGGCTGCAAACTGTACAAAATACGGGTGTATTTCAAACATCCGCGGGTTGTATCAACTATGTGACAGGCTGTTATTCCGTGATCAACGAAAATGACTGGTGGCAGACCATGTGGTACCGGCTCAATTTCGAAACAGCCACCGATAATGGATGGCTGGGAAATCTGGGAGGATTTAGCAATGCTGCGTCCTACCGGGCTGTCGGCAGCCTGGAAAGCATCACTCCAACCGCCGGGGATGTTGTCCAGCTTTATCAATTCAGCTACCTGGGTATCGGTCAGTGTAATTTCGGGATCGCCAATTTAGCAACATCGACCGTTGATGCTCAGTTGAAAACGCGCCTGACCGCCGAAATGCGGTTTTTGAGAGGGTTCTTTTATATGGACCTGGCAAAAAATTTTGGAGGGGTGCCGCTTTATACCGAGAATACCAAGCAAAGCGAGATCCCGCTGGCAAGAGCTACGGCTGACCAGGTCTGGGCATTTATCAATGCGGATTTTGAATATGCGGCGGCCAATCTGCCTCAACGTAAGAATTATACGACCTCCGAGGATATGGCAAGGGCCAGCAAGGGAGCGGCATTGGCTTATCTGGCTTATGCGAACTTATGGTCCGGTCATTATGATTCTACCGTGCTGGCAGCAACACAATTGCTGGCGTTGAATGAATACCATCTCGAGCCCAATTATGGCGATATTTTTAAGACTGCCTATTACAATGGGCAGGAGTCGATCTTCGAGATCGGCGCGAATAACCTGATCGGCAACGTGAACCCGGTGGTGGCCGGAAGCGGCGCCGACGGAGGCTGGGGCTGGCATGTACCCAGCAGCAACCTGGAAGATGCGTTCTTAAATGAAAATGACAGCATCCGCAGGGTCAATACGATCATAAAAAACGGACAGCCTGTTGCGGGAGATCCGGCAGTGACCAGCTGGAATGGCCGGCCAAGCGGAAATACTTCGGGAAGGAACTGGAGGAAATACTATATCCCGCTGGGAGAACGGAGCCCTGTCAACCAGGGATATAACAACCGCTGGCAGCCCAAGCCTTATATTTTTATGCGATTGGCTAATGTTATGTTGATCTATGCCGAAGCTGCTGCCCGGAATGGAGATGCCACAACGGCCAGCTCGATGCTGAACCAGGTACGTGCGCGGGTAAACCTGACGCCAAAGACCGGACTGTCGGGGGATGCATTGGTAAATGCCATTATCCTGGAGAAGAGACTGGAATTGGCCGGAGAATATGCGGATGTGAGATGGGATGACCTGCATAGGGTTAAGGTCAATGGCACTACCTTGATGTCCTCTATGTTCGGGCCCAGTGGTAGCTATGTGCAATGGCTGCAAACAAATACAGACCCGTATGACAGCAGGACCAATATCGCCGAGGTGACTGCCAATAAGGGGAAGCTGTATAAACCCGGAACCAATGATCTCTTCCCCATTCCACAAACGGAAATTCAAGCGGGTGGTGGAGTCATTAAACAAAACCCCGGGTATTGATGCTCAATGAAAACTAAATGAACAGATCAAGACAGGCTATGATAAATATTTTTTTTGTACTACTTTCTTTGGCGTTGAGTTGTAAGAAGGGAAGCTCTTCTTCCTCTTTTCCACCAACAGACCCGTGCATTTTCAATGGTATCGATACCTGCCAGCAAAAGTCGACGCTGGAGGTGAATCTGGCCGGCACCCATCAAACCATTCACAGTTTCGGCGCGTCCGATGCGTGGTCCTCGAAGTTCGTTGGCAACTGGGCTAATCTTTCAAAGAAAAACCAAATAGCCGATTATCTTTTTAGCATGGATGTAGATTCCAGCGGCAACCCAAAAGGCATTGGGTTGTCGCTTTGGAGATTCAATATCGGCGCCGGGAGCTATGAGCAGGGTGATTCCAGCGGCATAGCGGACGAGTACAGGCGGGAGGAGTGTTTTCAAAATCCGGATGGGACCTATTCGTGGAATAAGCAACAGGGCCAGCAATGGTTTTTGAATGCGGCCAAGACGAGGGGGGTAAAGTACCTGTTAGGTTTTGCGTGTTCCCCTCCCGTCTATCTGACCACCAATGGCAAAGCCTATGGGACGGGTACTGCTCAATTCAGCCTGAGCTCTTCCAAGTTCCAGAACTATGCCGACTTTCTCGTCCAGGTATGCAAGCATTTCCAGGGAACCAGTACGCCCCTGGATTATATAAGTCCTGTCAATGAGCCGCAATGGAATTGGGGGTCTTCGAACAACCAGGAGGGATCGGCTGCATCCAATGCGGACATTGCCGGGCTTGTGAAGATACTCGGACCTGACCTGCAGGCAAATGGGGTAAACACCCATATCGTAGTGGGCGAGGCCGGGCAGATAACTTTTCTGAACAATGCCACTAATGATGGCCGGGGTGATCAAATAAACCAGTGGTTCAATTCTTCCAGTTCGAATTATCTGGGGGGTGTGGCGGGTGTTGACAATACTATTTCTTATCATAGCTATTTCACCACCTGTCCGGCTGCGACGCTTGTGACGGACCGCCAGGCGGCGGCTGCCAGTGCCAAGAGCGCCAATTCCTCTCTTCAATTGTGGGAGACGGAGTTTGGGGTCCTGGGGGATATCTGTGGATCATTGAATGGCTATCCGAGAAATACGAGTATTGATTACGGGTTGTATGTGGCGGGAGTGATCCATAACGACCTGGCTGTTGCGGGCGCCTCCTCCTGGCAGTGGTGGCTGGGTATCAACCCTTATAATTACAGTGACGGCTTAGTGTATATCAATACTCCATCAGGTGCGATGGACCCGTCATTGTCAAAGACGGACGGTCTGGTTTCTGATTCCAAGCAACTGTGGTGTATGGGGAACTTTTCGCGATTTGTCCGGCCGGGGATGATCAGAGTGGATGCTGTTCTGAACAATCAAACCGACCCCGTGTATGCAGCAGGCGATGTCATGGTGTCGGCCTATACAGACCCTGTTGCCAAAACGCTGGTCCTTGTCATCGTAAATAACCGGACAAGCTCTTCTGTTATATCTTTGGGAGGGCTGGGCGGATCGGCCACCCTGACGGGTAGTACTATTACGGCTTATGTGACCAGCAGCACGAAGAGCTTGCAGAAGTCCACCATGGCCGCTAACAAGATCCAGCTGGACGCCAGAAGTGTCACTACCCTGGTGGCAAACTATCAGTAATGTACGCCACGGGACGAAATATAAGTTTTTTCCTTTTGTCATGGCTGTTGCTATGCCCAATCCTTTTCCTGTCCTGCAAAGAGAATAGTAGCCCCCACACCCTTTTTAGCAAGCTGGATGCCGGAACTTCCGGCATCCATTTTAGTAATACCATTACGGAGAACGACTCTGTCAACCTGGTAGTTGATGAATATACCTATATGGGCAGCGGTGTTGGCGTGGGGGATTTTAACAGGGACGGGCTGCCGGACCTTTTTTTCGGGGCATCGCAGGCCAGTTGCCGTCTGTATCTGAACCTGGGCAATCATCATTTCGAGGATATTACAAAAAAGGCGGGGCTGGAAACGACCAGCTGGTGTACCGGTGTCAGTGTGGTGGACATCAACAATGACGGGTATCCTGATATTTATGTTTGTGTATCGGGTAATGTGCCGGGTGTTAAGAGAAAGAACCTGCTTTTTATCAATAACCACGATCTTACGTTCACGGAAAGTGCGTCTGAATATGGCCTGGCTGATACCAGCTATTCTACCCAGGCGGCGTTCTTCGACTATGACAGGGACGGGCGGCTGGATATGTATCTTGTCAACCATGAGCTGCATCCTGCCGTTGCGCAAAACGATATTGTCAAGCCTGACCTCAGCGGGCATTCCATCCGAAGCGATAAGCTATATAAGAACATGGGTATCCTTCCGGGCACCAACCATCCTTATTTTAAGGATGTTTCGTTATCTGCCGGCATCAAGGATGATGGATATGGGCTTGGGGTTGTTGTGAGTGATCTTAATGGGGACGGGTGGCCGGATCTATATGTCACCAATGACTATTTAAGTAATGACCTTTTGTGGCTGAACAACAGGAATGGGACATTCACCAATGTTATTGCAGAATCGCTGGGGCATCAAAGTTATAGCAGCATGGGGGTGGATGCGGCAGATATCAACAACGACGGACTTCCGGATATTGCCACGTTGGACATGATGCCTGAGGACAATTACCGGAAAAAGATGATGTTCTCGTTTATGAATTACGGTCGCTATGAAACGGAAAGAAGGGCAGGGTATCAGCCGGAATTCATGAGGAATATGCTACAGCTAAACCGGGGGGTGAGTCTTAATGGCGATACGGCTATACCCTATTTTAGCGAGATCGGGCAATTGGCGGGAATGAGCGAGACGGATTGGAGCTGGAGTGTGTTGCTGGCTGATCTGGATAACGACGGCAATAAGGATATCAGCATTACGAATGGAATGGGGCGGGACCTGATCAATTCGGATTTTGTAAGTTACCGGAGTCAAACTTATGGGGTGATCGAGAAGAGTGCACGGGAGCGACTGCTGAGAGGTCAGCTGGACAGCCTGGGCGCTGTGCCTTTGCGCCATTATTATTTCCATAACAATGGTAACGGGAGTTTTTCTAATGAGTCTTTGTTGGCGGGATTTAGTGAAAAAGCCATTTCCAATGGGGCGGCTTATGTGGACCTGGATAATGACGGCGATCTGGATCTTGTGGTGAATAATATCAACCAGGAGGCGTCTGTCTATATCAATAACAGCCGGGGGGACGGGAACAGCCGCGGAGCGGGGGGAGACAGCGGCAGGGGGCATTTTATAAATTTTGTGCTGCAGGGGGATAGTCTGAACCGGGATGGATTTGGAACGAAGATCTTTTTGTGGCAAAATGGGCTTGTGCAATCCGAGGAAGAATATCCTGTCAGGGGGTATGCTTCTTCTGTGGATACGAGGATGCATTTCGGAGTTGGGAAGAATGGGCGGATCGATAGCGTGATCGTCACCTGGCCCAATGGGAAACAACAGCGTTTGTCCGGGCTGCCAATAGATACGACGCTGGTGATGGATGAAAAGGATGCGGGGCGAGCCGATGCGGACCACCGTTGGCTGGGGGCCTTTGTCGATGTAACGGATTCGCTTGGGGTGCGGGTTAAACACCAGGAAACATTCTTTAATGATTTTGCTTTTACGCCGCTGCTTCCGCAGAAATATTCGCAGCTGGGTCCTTTTATAAGTGTGGGTGATGTGAACGGGGATGGTCTTACCGACTTCTTTATCGGGGGCGCTTTTAAACAATCGGGGGAGGTTTGTTTGCAGCAAAAGAACGGGTCCTTTCTATGCCGGGCATTGGTGGGTGGACCGAAATACGAGGAGGACATGCAGAGCGTACTGGTAGATGTAGATGGAGATAATGACCTCGACCTGATCGTTGCGGGTGGCAGCACCGAGTTCGATAAAGGATCGCCGTTCCATACACCCCGACTTTATCTTAACGATGGCAAGGGAAATTTTGCGTTGAGCCCGTCGGCCTGGCCGGGGACCGTCAATACAATTGCGCAAGCCGTGAGCTTTACGGGGGGCGGGGGAGCGCCTTTGCGGGTTTTTATCGGCGGGAGGGTATCGCTCGAGTATCCTGGTACGCCCAAAAGTTTTTTGCTGGAGTATCGAAATGGCGTGTTTGTGGATATAACCGCTGAAGTATGTCCTGCCTTGTCCGAAGCGGGGATGATAACGGCGTCTGTTTGGGCCGATGTTGATGGGGATGGGAAGGATGAGCTTATCATCGCCGGCGATTGGATGCCGATACGTGTTTTCAAAGCCGATGGCGGGAAGATGAAGGAAGTGACCAGCTCCCTGGGGCTGGGGGGTGATCATGGCATGTGGAAAAGTCTTGCGGTGGCGGATGTAGATGGAGATGGGGATATGGATATTATAGCCGGGAATATGGGCTCGAACAACCCGTATCATGTTTCGGCAGAGACGCCGCTGGAGCTGTTTGCGAAGGACCTTAAAGGAAATGGGCGGATCGATCCCCTGCTCTGTTATTATATACCGGATGATGCCGGAAAAAAGACATTACAGCTTGGACTGAATCTGGATCAGCTGGCCCGGCAGATACCTTCTTTTAAAAAGCGGTTCCTGCGGAACACTGATTTCGCATCGACCGATCTTGGGGGCTTGTTCCCGGACGATGTTTTGAAGGATGCTATTAAGCTCCGGTGCAATGAATTGCATAGCTGCTGGTTTGAGAATTTAGGGGGTGGGAAATTTCGTAAACATATTTTGCCTTTAGAAGCTCAGTTTGCTCCCGTGAATGCGATAGTTGCCCATGATCTGGACGGAGATGGCAAACCGGATCTGTTACTGGCGGGTAATGAGTATCAGGCGGAAGTGATGTATGGCCGCTATGATGCATCTTATGGCCTGTTCTTGAAAGGAGAAGGGGCGGGGGAATTTAGGGCTTTGACAAATGTTGGAGATGGGATATTTATTAAGGGCGATGTGAAAGACATGAAGTTGATAAAGAACAGCCGTGGCGATGACCTGATCCTGGTTGGGATAAATAATGAGCGAATGGAAATTTTAAGACATAGATAAAAATTGAATGATGAATAGATTTTTTTTGGCTGTGCTATGTGTGCTATTTACGATGAGTTCCTCCATGGCACAGAAGCATACGTTTACAGTAAATGATACTGCGTTCTTATTGGATGGGAAACCATTTCAGATAATATCGGGGGAGATGCATTATCCCCGGATACCGAGGGAGGCGTGGAGGCAAAGGATGAAGATGGCAAAGGCCATGGGTATCAATACCATTGGGACATATGCGTTCTGGAATGTGCATGAACCGGAGAGGGGCAAATTCGACTTCTCAGGGAATAGTGATATTGCGGCTTTTGTGAAGATCGCGAAGGAAGAGGGATTGTGGGTGGTGCTTCGGCCCAGCCCTTATGTTTGTGCGGAATGGGAGTTTGGCGGGTATCCCTATTGGTTGCAGAACATCAAGGGGTTGGTGGTGAGGAGCAAGGAGCCGCAGTATCTAAAGGAATATGAAAGTTATATCGACCGGCTGGGTAAGGAACTGTCTCCGTTGCTGGTGACCAATGGGGGGAATATCCTGCTTGTTCAGGTAGAGAATGAGTATGGGGCTTATTCAAATGACAGAGAATATCTCGAGATCAACCGGCGGCTATTTGTCCGGGCGGGTTTTAATTGTCTTCTGAATACCTGTGATCAATCAAAAGATGTGGAAAAAGGGATACTACCCGGATTGCTGCCTGCTGTAAATGGGACCAACAGCCCGGATAATGTAAAGTCGATCATAAATAAGATCAATAATAACAAGGGGCCCTATTTTGTTTCTGAATGGTATCCTGCATGGTTTGACTGGTGGGGGGAGCAGCATCATACCGTGCCTTCTGAAAAATATGCCCAGCAATTGGATTCGATCCTGTCGGCGGGTATTTCTATCAATATGTATATGTTCCATGGAGGAACGACGCGGGGCTTTATGAACGGCGCAAATTGTTATGACACCTCCTATTACCAGCCGCAGATCAGCAGCTATGATTATGATGCGCCGCTGGATGAAGCAGGCAATGCAACTGAAAAATTTATGGTTTTCAGGGGTGTAATAGAACGTCATCTGCCGAAGGGGCAACGTCTTCCCGAGGTGCCGGCGACGAAAAGGACTATTGTCTTACCGCGGATCGCATTTAAGGAGCAGACTTCGCTGGCCAGTTTTCTTCCAAAGCCTACCGAGGGTTTAAGGCCGCTGACCTTTGAAGACCTTCATCAGGGATATGGATATGTTTTATACCGGACAAGGATCAAGGGAGGGGATTCCGGCGTGTTGAGACTGAAAGACCTTCGGGACTATGCGATCGTATTTATCAATGGGAAGAGGAAGGGAGTTTTGGACCGGATGCAAAAGCAGGACAGTCTTTGGCTTTCCATTCCCCGGGGAGAGGCGACCCTGGATGTGCTGGTAGAAAATATGGGCCGGATAAATTTCGGACCTAACCTTTTGAAGAATAAGAAGGGTATTACCCAGGAGGTGTTGTTTAATCAGAAGGAGGTTAAGGGGTGGAAGATGTTCTCTTTGCCTTTTGACCGGGTGGACTCTGTGAAATTTGCGAAGAGTGGGGGTGTGACTGAGATGCCCGTATTAAAAAAGGCGGTGTTCCAATTGGAGGCTGTTGGTGACACGTATCTGGATATGCGCGCCTGGGGAAAAGGGTGTGTGTGGGTGAATGGGCATCATTTGGGGAGGTATTGGGAAATAGGACCTCAGCAGACTTTGTATGTTCCGGTGGAGTGGTTGAAGAAGGGAAATAATGTGATAGAGGTGCTGGAGTTGTTGAAACCCGGGCAGAATGAGATCAGGAGTGTTGAGAAGCCGATATTAAGTTCTCTCAGATCACAGTAGCAGGCTTCAGTACTCTTTTGATTCAAAAAGTTGCAGGATCTTCACTTGCGGGCCGGAAATCAATGTGCCTTCAACTTTTGGCCACAGGTTTTGTAAAGCAGCCTTTGTTGCCAGCGCTTCGTCGAGCCTTTCAAATTCAAGATCGACAATGGCGAAGTTGGGGTCATCAGTGGGGCGGTAGATATGGTAGCGTTTGACGCCTGATTTTTTTCGATTGAGCGGGTCGCTGTCAAATACTTTTTTCCAACCCTCGAAGTTGGAAACTTTATGCTCTATTCTTAGAATTATCATATGGAGAGGCTTTAGGCGTGGGGGTATGACTACTAAAGTTAATTCAATTTATACTATTACCTGACGTAGAGCCCCCATGCGTCGTATCCATTGGCAACGTAATAACCTGTCATGTCAAGGGACATGGGAGTCGAAGCTCCTTCAAAGGCCCGCCAGGCGGCGGAGCTACCGGGACCGTTATAGGGGATTGACATTCCAACGAGAAAGATATCGTTACCGATGGCGGTAATTCCGTTGACCGTACAGTTATTGACGCCATCGGAAAGGGAGCGGGGGGCGCTGACCTGGTTGCCGACGACACGCTACAAGCTGCGTCTGTGTGATCGTGCCCCCATTATCCACCCAATAGGAGGCGCGGGATCTGCCATTGCAATAGGCCGGGCATTCCGGCGTATTGAAGCTGAACCCTGTAACATATACTTTTCCGCCGGTGACAGCGATGCCCCGCGTAAAGGAGTTATAGCTAACGGTGTTGTCGCCGACAATATGGGGGGAACCATTCTTCCATGGGACAGCGGCATGATCCCAGGCAGCGGTCTGCCCATTCCCTACCACATAGACATCGTAATTCCTAAGTACGAATAGCTTTACGGCCATCTTGACGGGGCATTGATCGGTGCAACCGTTGCTTTCAGTTGGGTTGTCATGGCCGGGATCAAAATGAGCTGGGCGGGGTCGACAGTTACCGCGGTGACATGGGTGACGGTGTCCCCGGGTGACGGTGGAGGAGATGGCTTTTGACCGTCTTTTGTACAGGAGAACAGGCAGGCAATAAGAGGAAAGAACAGGAAAAAAATGGCCTTTTTTGGGGCATATTGGAAATTGTTGGCTGTCAATATACGCCTGAATTGGTAGAATGTCAAGTATGCGGCTGTAACTTTTTAGCCGGCGGCATCGTCTTAATCTTTTATAAATAAACTTTCATGCTTTTGAATTACCTGAAGGTTGCATTGCGCAGCCTCTGGAAAACCAAGGGTTTTACTGCTATCAATATCATCGGTCTGGCTACCGGTCTGGGGGTATGCCTGCTGATCGCCTTGTATGTGCTCGATGAGCTCAGCTATGACAAATATAACCCCAAGGCCGACCGCATCTATCGCCTGGATGCGGAGATCTATTTCAACAACACCCTCTTCAATGCCGCCACCTCGCCAAAGCCTCTGCCCGTGACCCTGGTAAAGGAGTACCCGCAGGTAGAACAGATGGTGCGGATCAGCTATTTCAATAGCGAGAGCGATATCATGATCAAGAAAGGGAGTGAGTGGGTGCAGGATCATCGTCTTGCCTTTGCGGACTCCACCTTCTTCCAGGTATTCCCGATACCTCTGGTGGCGGGTGATCCGGCAACGGCCTTAAAGGAACCGCATTCTATTGTCATCGATGAGACGGCGGCCAGACGGTATTTCAATAGTACAGATGTCGTCGGCAAGACCCTGGAACTACAGGGTAATACTTTATGCAAGGTCACCGGAGTCTACAAGAACATACCAACGGCATCACATTTCCATTTCAGCTTTATCCGTCCTCTGCGTGATACGTGGATGGGGGATGAGCACCGGTGGTTAAGCAATAATGTGGCAAGCTATATCCTGGTCAGGCCGGGGACGAAGAGGACCGTTCTCCAAAGTCGTGTGGATGCTACCATCAATACTTATCTGAGCAGGGAGCTCCAGGATATACTGCATATTTCATCGCGGGACATGCAGCAGCAGGGGAGCTATTTTCGTTACCATCTCATGCCGCTGGAGGACATTCATCTGCATTCAGATAAATCATACGAATTCGAGCCCAATGGAAATATCAACGATGTGTATGTATTTTCCTGTATCGCAATCTTGATCCTGGTGATAGCCTGCGTGAATTTTATGAATCTCAGCACCGCCCGGTCCGCCAATCGCGCCAAAGAGGTCGGCATCCGCAAGGTAGCGGGTTCCACAAGGGGGCATCTTATCGCTCAATTTCTTATGGAGTCGATGCTGCTGAGTCTCTTTTCGCTGTTGCTCGCCATCGGTATCGCGCTGGCCCTGCTGCCATTGTTCAATCACCTGGCCGGGAAAGAGCTGTATATGGGAGCGATATTTTCCCCCCGCCTGTTCCTTGTGCTGCTGGGATTGACGATCCTGGTAGGCTGTCTTGCCGGGAGCTATCCGGCATTTTATCTCTCCTCCTTCCAGCCCATCCTGGTGCTAAAGGGAAAGATCGCCAGCGGATTCAAAAGCAGCTGGCTCCGAAGCAGTCTTGTCGTTTTTCAGTTCTTTATTTCCATCGGGCTGATCATCGGCACGATCGTCATCCATGACCAGCTGAGCTATATCCGTAACCGCCGGGTGGGCTATGACCGCGACCAGGTGCTGATCATCCATAATGCTTTTTCAGCGGGTGACGGAATGAAGAGCTTCTGTAAAGAGCTGCCAAAACTTTCCGGGGTTGCGGACGCCACTCTTTCCGGGGATATGCCTACCCAAGGTGGAGGCTATAACCAAAATGCATGGTGGCGAAGTCCGGTGATGAGTGCGCAGTCAACCGTTGTACTCACCAACCTGTATATCGACGACCAATATATACCCACTTTGGGTATGCAGATGGTAAAGGGCCGAAATTTCTCACCAAATTATCCCACCGACACCATGGGCGTTATCCTCAACGAATCGGCTATAGCGCTGCTGGGCTGGAAAGACCCGTTGAAGGAAAGGCTATACCAGCCGGACGACAGTATGCGACCGCGAGCCTTTCCCGTGATAGGTGTAGTAAAGGATTTTAACTTCAGCTCCATGCATGATAAGATAGGCCCCGTGGTAATGACCCTTGCCGACAACCGGCGGAACCTGGCTATCCGTCTCCGTCCCGGCGATATCCATTCCTCCGTGAGTAAGATCGAGACCAAATGGAGAGAATTTGCCAACGGCGTGCCGTTCAACTATACCTTTATGGACGATGATTTCAACAAGCTATATCATGCGGAAGCGCAGACCGGTGAGCTGTTCGTGGCCTTTGCCGCCTTTGCGATCCTGATCGCCTGTCTGGGTTTGTTCGGGCTGGTGACCTATGCCACAGAACAACGTACCAAAGAGATCGGTATACGCAAGGTGCTTGGCGCGAGGGTCACCCGCATTGTCGCCCTGCTGAGCCGGGATTTCGCCAGACTGGTGTTGATCGCCGCGCTGATAGCTTTCCCCGTGGCGTGGTGGGCGATGCACAAATGGCTGCAAAGCTTCACTTACCGTACGGATATCAACTGGTGGATATTTCCGTTGGCGGGCGCTGCGGCGTTCCTGATCGCGATGGCTACCATGTGTTTTCAAACCATACGGGCGGCGTTGGCCAATCCTGTGACCAGCCTACGGTCGGAATAGCTTCGGCAGACAAGGCCAAGCCCGTGGCCAGACTATTTCTTAGTCTTAAACTTTTTAACCTTTCCGTCCATAGTCATATACTGTCCTTCGGTGAGCTGGAAATTCTCTCCACTGCCCGCGTCGACGCTGCCGTTGGGATGGATGGTCGTGCTGTTGACCAAAATAATGTCCTTGGTTACGACTCTGGTATGGCCCTTATACTTTTCCAGCAGCTTGCCATGCTTCATATAGACATAAGCTTTGGAACGATGACTGGTTGGTTTTTTGGGGGCGGCGAAAGAAACAAATGACAATAGGGAGATAACGACGAATAACGTAGTTCTTTTCATTTTAGGGGTGTTTAGGGTACGAATGTTCGGGTATAATAACTCCTGTCTGGTGAAGATATTTTGATCCCGGCTAAATATGTCCTTTGGCGTATAGTGTCAAATATTCAGGGTAGCGAATACTTCGTAATGTTGGACATGTTCTTCGAACTCCAAAAGGAACTCGTCATCTTCCGGATAATATTTGGCTTTTTCGAGGTCTTCTCCTGCAAAATTCTTTATTACATCTATATTCTCCCAGTAGGTGACCAGGTTAAAATGTCCCTCGTCGCCCTTGATCTGTCTTAGGAAACTAAGCCCTTTGAAGCCAGGGGTCTTTTGATAGTCGGGGATGGCTACTTTTTTCAGGAACTCTGTATAGGCTTCAAAATCATTGCTATTTGTTTTCCCGTGCCAGATGCGTGCGATCATAATGTTGGTATTAGCCTGGTAATATAATAAAAATCCGGGTGGCTTCCGGTGTGAAATGACGGGAATCATATAGATGACTATTTTTTGTCAGCCAGTCTTTATTCTTCCGATAATAGTTTTATGGCAAATGAAAAAGATCATCAAACCGGCCTTGATCGCCGGAGTCATCCTTTTTGTCGTCAGTTATGGAGGGCTATACCTGGCCATTCAATTTATGCCATTTCTGTTTGTGAAATATATCAACCCGATGTTCACATCAGAGAGTGGCAGGGATATTCTGTTCTATTCCCATGCTTTTGTCGTCAGCCTGGCTTTGTCCTGGTTTTGGGAGCGATTCAAGGTACTTTTTAAGGGGAATTTCGTGGTACGCGGGCTCGAGTTTGGATTGGTGTATAGCGTCGTTGCGCTAGTGCCCGTGATGTGGATCACTTTCAGCTCGTTGGATATTACCTTTATAATGGTCCTCAGCTGGTTTTTCTACGGATTGTGTCAGGCAGTGGTAGCGGGACTGGTGTTTGCGAAAGTGAATCCCTGAACAGATCAGCGGGTGGATACCCGAAATGTTTTTTAAAGGCGAACGAGAAATGTGACAGGTCCTCAAAACCTACTTCCAGGTATACCTCGACGGGACGCTTATTGCTTTCCTTTATTTGATAATGTGCCAGTTCCAATCTTTTCTGAAGCAGCCATTTTTGGGGCGTAGTGTGGAATGCCTTTCTGAAATCCCTGTTAAAGGTCGACAAACTACGTCCCGTGAGGTAACCGAATTTCTCCAACGGCAGGTTGTACATGAAATGGTTCTCCATGAATTCGATGAGCGCAATCTTACCTGGCTCTTCGAAGTTGGCCAGGATGGAGTCGATATTGGGGGTTACCAGCCTTAGAATGCTGATGGCTTCCGTGATCTTTAATGATGCGATGTTTTCGGGAAAGGGCCCTTGTACTTCGAAGTAGGGTATCAATGAGGCCAGGCAACTCTCCAGTAGTGGGTGTCGGCCAAAGCCAAACATTTTCTTTGGCAATTGTGATGCTGCGGCGGGCGGGTTCCCGGCGTAAAAACTCTTGAGCCTTTCCGGTGTCAAATGCATCGACACAGACCGATGATTTTGTTCATCTTTCGGGAGAATGAGTACAGTGGCGATTTGATTCTTTGGAATGAGAAAGATATCGCCCGCTGCAAACCGGTGAGTCGTATCCCCCTGTATGAGTTTTGCCTCGCCGGAGAGCAGCCATACCAACATATGGTAAGTGAAAGCAAATTCCGTTTTGAACCTGTCGCCTTTGAATTCGGAAAGCTTTATATCGGGCGTTATATATTTGGTCTCGAACTCCACTATACAAATATTACAAAGAATTTATCAATCGACGGGGAATTTGATATTTGTCATCTCTTCTGTCAGCCGCCACAGGCGTTGTGCATTTTGGGCGTTCACCGAATAGGGCTGTACTTCGCGCAGTGTGGAAGGGGCGTCGAATTTATGTTCGATGTTTCCCAGGTCAAGCTCCGCGATATCACCGTCTTCGCAATAGACACCGCCGATGTTCTGTAATTTGTTGCTGGTCGCGCACCAGACCGTCGTAGCCGCTCCCTGGGGAACCGTCTTTAGCTTCCTTTCCACTTCCGGAAATATATTTCCATTGGCATCGTGTGTTCCCATTTGCCGGAATAATTCCATGGGCGCCTCACGGCCCAGGTCGGTGCCGTTGACTGCACCCGGATGTACTGAATAAGCCCGGACGCCGAAAGCTTTGCCTCGATGGTCAAGTTCGACGGTGAATAAATTGTTGGCCGTCTTGGCTTGCCCATAGCCTTGTAAGGTCTCGTATGGCCGGTGTGTGAAATTGGGGTCGTCAAAATTGAACGGTGCTATCTGGTGGCCGTAAGAAGATACCGTTACCACCCTGGCATTTTTTGCTTTTTTCAGGGCAGGCCACAACCGCGCCGTCAGCTGAAAATGTCCCAGGTGATTGGTGGATAGCTGTGATTCGTTGCCCCGGCTGTCACGGCGGAGCGGCACCCACATGATGCCCGCATTGTTTACCAGTAGGTGAAGCGGCTTGCCCGTGGATAAGAATACGGCGGCAAATGCGTCGATGGAATCCGGGTTCATCAGGTCCATCGAGTGAATGATGGCTTCCGGGATGGTGACGAGGTTCTTTTGGGCTTTTGACCTGTCTCTTGCCGGGACCCAGACCTCGGCGCCGGCCTTGCTTAATATTTTTACAGTTTCCAGGCCGATGCCCGTGTATCCGCCGGTGACGATGGCGACCTTTCCAGTGAGGTCGATGCCTTGTGCAACTTCTGCGGCCGTAGAAGTTGCGGAGTAACCCGAGCCGAGGGGAGTCTGACATGCGCCGTCATAGTTGTCTGTTTTTATTAGCTTTTCCATTTTACTTTCTGATTTTACAGCAAAGTTAGAATGGTCCGCTCCGGTGGGCTTTGTTCTGCGTGTCAAATTTGCTTTGTTGAGCGTGTCACTCGCCCCCCCGGCTGAAGGGGTAAAAATAAATTTGCGAAACCGATTGGTTGCTCATATATTTGCAACCGATCGGATGCATAAAATGCAGCTATCGACAAAAAATGAGAAGAGATGTCTTTCAGGCCATAGCCGACCCGACGAGGCGGGCGATCATCGCACTTATTGCCTTGCAGTCTATGACGCCCAATGCTATTGCGGAGCATTTCGATACGACCCGTCAGTCGGTGTCCAAGCATTTGCGTATACTGACGGAATGCGAGCTGTTATCAAAAAAGCAGGAGGGCAGGGAGATCTATTACCAACTACAAATAGATAAAATGAAAGAGATCGATAAATGGCTTAGCCAGTTCCGGAAGATCTGGGAAACCCGGTTCAGCCAACTTGACAATGTACTATCCACCATCAAAAACATTAAAAAATGAATTCGAGCCTTCTTTTTGATTTTACGGTGAACAAAGATGAGAACAGCATTCATGTACAGCGGGAGTTTGCCGCCGAACTGGACCTGGTATGGGATGCCTGGACGAAGCCTGAGCTGCTGGACCAGTGGTGGGCGCCCAAACCTTATCGGACAAGAACAAAGACGATGGACTTCAGGGAGGGCGGGTATTGGCTGTATGCCATGGTCTCACCTGAGAATGTAGAGCATTGGTGCAGGGCGGACTATAAGAAGATCGAGGTCAAAAAGAGCTTTACCGGGCTGGATGCTTTCTGCGACGAAAATGGGAAGGTGAATGAGGAGTTCCCCCGAGCGTTATGGAATACGCAATTCAACGGCGGGGCCACCACTACTATCGTCAATATTACCACCCAATACAATAGCCTGGCCGATCTGGAGAAGATAATTTCCATGGGCTTTAAGGAAGGGTTCACCATGGCGATGGGTAACCTCGACCAGTACCTGGAGGCTCAATCCAAGCTCAGGAGCGAGCTAAGGACGGACAATACCCCCAGGGTTTGCACCTATCTGAACTTCCCCGGCAATACGGAAGAGGCTTTTCTTTTTTATCAATCCGTATTTAAGACTAAATTTGGTGGTAAGGGTATTCAACGTTTTGGCGACCTGCCGGCCGATGCCAATCATCCGCCTGTGGCAGATGTGATAAAGAAAATGGTATTGCATGTGGAACTGCCTATAACGGGCAACCATATCCTGATGGGTACGGATGCTCCGAAAGAGATGGGGTTTACGTTGGTGCAGGGCAATAACATGCATATAAGCATCGAGCCTTCGACGAGAGAGGAGGCCAAAAGGATCTTCGATGAGCTGTCAGCGGGAGGGAATATTACTATGCCATTGGAGGATATGTTCTTTGGGGCTTATTTCGGGGAATTCACCGATAAATTCGGCATAAACTGGATGGTCAACTATAAAACCAAATAAACGCTGACATATGAAACCCGGAACACTCAACATTCTCTATTGGATCTTTACCATTCTTTTTGCAGCCTTGATGATCTTTTCCGCGGTGGGGGGGATACAACCCAGCGCGAATGCCGTTAAAATATTGCATGATGGTATGGGGTATCCTGTCTATTTTATCCAGTTTATCAGTATTGCGAAGCTGCTTGGGTCCATTGCTATCCTGATCCCTGGTCTTGTTCGCGTCAAAGAGTGGGCATATGCAGGCTTGTTTTTTGACCTGGCCGGCGCCGCCTATTCGGGTGTGGCTGCGGCCGGCAAGTTCGATCCCATGATGTTGACGATGCTGATTTGGATTATACCAGGCGTGTTGTCTTACTATTACTGGCACAGGAAAATGGGAAACTGATCGTTTAAAGCATGATATTTCTGGTAAGAATGAAATTAAGGCCCCGGTTCGCCGGGGCTTTTGCTTTGGTGCTCCGGGTAGTGACGAAGATCACTCATTCAGGTACAATATATCATTTCCCGATAAGCGTTCCAGTTATAGATTTATGGGCAATTTGGTTATAAACCCTTATTATTTCTATTATGATACGGAATTATTTTCTTGTCACGGCGATACTGGCATACACGCTCCCATCCTGCGTCAGCAACAGGAAATTCAATTCGATGAAGCAGCAGGATGCGGCGAGGTACGACTCCCTGTACTCAACTTACCAGAAAGGTCAGAATGACTTACAATCGTGCAGGGATGCGCTGACAGGCGTTCAGGGGCAACGGCAGTCATTGCAAAATCAGGTGGATGAATTGAACAGGCAACTGCCGGCGATAAAGGAGAACAATACGCAATTGCTCAAACAGCTGGAAACAATGTCGGTGATCAGCAGCTCTCAGGCGGAGAGTATCAGGAAGTCCCTGGAGAACATAGGAGCAAAAGATGTATACATCCAGGATCTACAGGCCGCTCTGGCGCGGAGGGATTCGCTCAATATGGCCCTTGTATTGAACCTGAAGGGAGTATTGGGCAATCTCAACGATGAAGACGTCAACATTAAGGTAGAAAAAGGCGTTATCTACATCGATATATCGGATAAGATGCTCTTCAATACCGGCAGTTATGTCGTGCGGGAGAGAGCAAAAGAGGTTTTGGGAAAGGTGGCGCTGGTGTTGAAGAATCAGCCTGATATCGAGTTCCTGGTAGAAGGTCATACCGATAATGTGCCCTATGCGCAGGGGGTGTTGCAAGATAATTGGGACCTAAGCGTAAAGCGTGCGACCTCGGTAGTTCGTATTCTGCAGAACCAGTACCAGATACCTCCTACGAGGATGTCTGCCGCCGGGCGCGGCGAGTACATCAATGTCGCTCCGAATGATACTCCCGAAGGACGTGCGTTAAACCGTCGCACGAGGGTAGTCATTTTGCCGCAGCTAGATCAATTCTTCAAATTGCTGGAACGGAAAAATGGTTAATAGCTCTTTAGGAACTGTTTTTGCTTTTTCTAGCGCATACAGCCAGGTGTCGCCGGTGGCGCCTGTTAAACGAAAATCCTGTTATTTTATTTCTATGAGGCTTATCGCGTATCCGCCTCCCGGGGCACACTGCTGCCGGAGTTTCGACTGGCTGGTAACCGTGAATTTCCGGATGGTGTACGCCTGGGGATTTGTTTTATAATGTGCATTGGGCGCGTCGGCGTATAATGTTGCCGTATATTTTTTACCTGGGGTCAGGAACCTGAGATCGATGTTGGAGGTCCTTACCGAGTCGCCGTTCACGCTGCCGATGAACCAATTCCCCGTGCTTTTGGCGTTCCTTGCTACCGTGATATATTTGCCGGGGTCGGCCTCCAGGTATTTGCTATCGTCCCAGTCCACTGCAACGTCTTTGATGAACTGGAAGGCGTCGGGGAATCTTTCGTAGTTCTCCGGGAGATCCGCCGCCATTTGCAAGGGACTATACAGGGTGACATACAGCGCCAGTTGGTTGGCGATGGTGCTGTTGACGTGCGAAGTATTCTGGGGATTGATCTTGCCGAGGTCCATTTCAAAGATGCCGGGAGTATAGTCCATGGGGCCGCCCAGCAGGCGGGTGAATGGAAGAATGGTTACATGATTGGGCTTGGAGCCTCCGAAAGCCTGGTATTCCGTGCCACGGGCAGACTCATTCCCGATGAGGTTGGGCCAGGTTCTTGCGATGCCTGTGGGCCGCACCGCCTCGTGGCCATTGACCATTATGTGGTAGCCCGCTGCTTTTTCAACGACATACTGATAATGATTGACCATGTACTGGTTGTAATGGTTCTCCCCCGCAGGGATAATATTACCTACGTACCCTGTTTTTACGGCGTCGTACCCGTTGTCCTTCATAAAACGAAAAGCCGTATCGAGATGACGTTCGTAGTTGCGGACGGAGGCAGAGGTCTCATGATGCATGATGAGCTTTATTTTTCTTGCCTGTGCGTATGCCTGTAATTCCTGTACGTTGAAATCGGGGTAAGGAGTGACAAAGTCGAAGACCTTGTCCTTCATATGGCCAAACCAGTCTTCCCATCCTGTGTTCCATCCTTCTACCAGCACGGCGGCGAAGCCATTTTTTGCGGCAAAGTCGATGTATCTCTTTACGTTGGCGTTATTTGCCCCATGACGTCCATTGGGGTGCGCGGTGCGGTAATCCGTCTGTCCGAGAATGACGGAAGGGAAATCATCCGTATAGGCCCATGTGGACTTGCCCGTGATCATTTCCCACCACACACCCATGTATTTCATCGGGTGGATCCAGGAAGTCTCTGTCAGCTTGCAGGGTTCGTTGAGATTGTACGTCATTTTGGAAGCGAGGATGTCCCTTGCATCGTCGCTGGCAATGATGGTCCGCCAGGGCGAGACCGAGGGCGCCTGGATATTTCCCTTATCGCCTTTTGCGTCGGGTGTCAGCCAGGACTCGAATACAAAGTTCCTGTCGTCGAGGTTGAGGTGCATACAGGCATAATTGATAAGCGCGGCCTCGTGGATATTGATATAAATGCCGTCGCCGGTCTTTAGCATAAGGGATGTCTGCACGCCTGTGGGGGAAAAGCTGGTTTGCGATACGTTGGGTGTTATCGCTTTCGCCATCAGTCCGCGGATCTCGGACAGGCGGGAGGTTGTATAATCATATTCCTGGGTATCATAGTCGCCGGGGATCCAAAAGGCCGTGTGGTCACCTGTCATGGCGAACTGGGTCTTTTCTTCCTGGATAGTGAAGTAGATGAGGTTGTCCTGTGCGGGGAATTCATATCTGAAACCGAGTCCGTCGTCAAAGGCGCGGAACCGGATGATGATCTTTCTTTTGGCTTTGGTTTGATACAAGGTCATGGCCAGCTCGTTGTAATGGTTGACGATGGTTTTGACCTCTCCCCATACCGGCGACCAGGTGGTGTTGACGCTGTTGCGAGCGGAGTCCGCGATGACAAATCCATCGATCAGCGAGAAACTGTCTGCTTTAAGCGCCAGTCCGAGAGTGCTGGGCTTTATGATCTCCCTGCCTTTGTAGGTGAGATGATAGCTGGGGCTGCCTTGGGTTGTCAGGGAGAAATCCATGTGGAAGTTGCCGTTGGGTGAGCTGAGTTGCTGGGCGTGGACGGCAAAGACGAGACATAAGGCAATAAGCAAAGCTGTTAGTTTTGGCATATCGTGTATTTTTTACACATTTAATTTGGAGCAAACTTAGGCAGGTAATTTTAATGTTGGAGGGTTTTGGTGGGATTTTTTTTCGTGAAGCGGATATGGGATCGTGTCAGACCAGGTAAGGATAGATCAGGCGCCCCACCAATGCCAGAGACACTATCGAAAATATCAAAGCCGTAACGATCGTCGACCGGATCAATTCCAGCGTGATGCTGGCGGGAATTAATGGGCTAACTAATTGATAGTAAGTCTGGCAAGCGCCTAACAGCTGGGTTGTTATTAAAAGCAGGAGCGTTACGAGCGCGATCTTTGCTCCCATTCTTAGCTTTTGAGTTGAGGACATGGTCTAATATAATATATCTTCAGGGGATGATCCCCACCTTCACCAAACGCAATTTTAAAAAAATCTGCGATCAGCTTGCTTTGGCGGACAAAGACCTGGCAATGATCATCCGGACACATGACTATCCACCCATGTGGACCCGGCCCAATACTTTCGAGACGCTGGTGCATATTATCCTCGAGCAGCAGGTCTCGCTGGCCTCGGCTTTGGCTGCGCTGAATAAGTTGAGGGCCCGCTTGCAGGAGGTGACACCCCAGCGCTTCCTTAAATTGACGGATGAAGAGCTGAAAGGCTGTTATTTCAGCCGTCAAAAGACAGTGTATTCGAGGGGGCTGGCTACTGCATTGGTGGACGGCAGTCTTGAGTTAACTGCTTTGGGGGCTTTGCCGGACGATGAGGTGCGGGCGAAGCTGATCACATTGAAAGGCATCGGGCATTGGACCATCGATGTCTATCTGATGTTTGTTCTGCAAAGGACGGATATATTCCCGATGGGCGATCTTGCCGCGTTGAATGCATTGCGGCGGGTGAAGAATTTGTCCAGGGACGCGTCGAAGGAGCGCCTCTCGAAGGTGGTGGCAAAGTGGCAGCCTTATCGTACGGTGGCAACCATGCTGCTCTGGCATTTGTACTTGTCAGCCCCGATGAGGGCCACGCCCACCTCTAAGGGCTGATCCCTTTGCCAAGCTCGTTGATTTCTGAGCAGGATTGGCTAAAAATGTATCAGCATTCCGTTCCGGAGAGCTTTAACATTGTGAATTCTTTTCACTACTATAAACTCCTGATCATGCGTAGATACGCTCTCGTCTTTTGCCTGCTGCCCGCCTGTATGTCTGTCTTTTCCCAGCCTTTTGCCCCTGTGAACAAGGATGCTTCCCCGGAGGCAAAGCAGCTGTTGGCTTATTTATACAGCATCAATGGTAAAAAGCTGCTCAGCGGTCAGCATAATTTCAACCAGAATATGGATCAATACAGCGACTCCGTGCATGTTCTTACGGGAAAATATCCCGCTGTCTGGGGTACTGATTTTATATGGAACTGGACGACGGATAATGGCCAGGCCATTGTCGATGAATGTATCCGCAAGCACAAGGCGGGGTATATCATTACGCTGATGTGGCACCAGGGACGGCCATTGGATGAGCCGCCTTTCCGCTGGAAGGAGAGCATTCAGGGAAAGCTGACAGATGCAGAGTGGAAGGAGCTGACTACGGAAGGGACGCCGCTGTATAAAAAATGGCTGGCGCAGATAGATGTGGTTGCGGGATGGCTGGGGCAATTGAATGCAGCACATGTCCCCATCCTTTGGCGGCCCTATCACGAGATGAATGGGATATGGTTCTGGTGGGGTAATAAGCCAGGCAAGGATGGGATTGCCAAGCTCTGGAAAATGATGTACGACAGGTATGTCAACCACTTCCATTTGAACAATCTCCTCTGGGTATGGGGCGCCAATGGGCCGCGGGATATTCCTGCGGATGAGGCATATTCCTACAAGAATTTCTATCCGGGGCATGCGTTTGCAGATATTCTGGGAACGGATGTATATCATATGGATTATGAGCAAAAGGATTACAATGAACTTCTCGATCTGGCGCAGGGCAGGCTGATCGCCCTTACCGAATGTGGGGAGTTGCCCAGTGCCGCCATCCTGGACGCTCAACCGAAATGGTCCTGGTTCCTCGAATGGTCAGACTGGATCGTTAGTCATAACAGCCCCCAGCAGGTGAGGACGGTGTATGACAGACCGCAGACGCTGACACATGAGCAGGTGGAAATAAAATAATTTTTCGATGAGATATATTTTGCTTTTGGCAATACTAGGACTTGGCGCACACCAGGGGCGGGCGCAGATGCATCTCAACAACCGTGAGTACCTGGAATATGAGGGGGTGAATGTGATGTTGGCGTACGATTTTTATCCTGAAGGCCACCAGGGAGGGGTGGGTGTGATACAGCATGGGCAGCGGGTGGCGACGAATGGAGATCTACGGCTGGAGCCTACACCCGGCCAGTGGCAACCGATTCCCAAAGTCGGCAAACGTGTGGTGGACAGGTCCACCGGCAGTATCAGCGTGCATATGGAGTATCCGGATGAGACGAAGGATAGAAAGGGGTTCAATCCTATTCTATATCCTGACCTGCATTTGGGGTATACCATCCGGGTGGTGCCTGCCGGCAAGGCTTTTAAGATCATCGTAGACCTCGACAGTGCCCTGCCCGCGGCATGGATCGGAAAGGTCGGGTTCAATTTCGAATTGTATCCCGGCGTCCTTTTTGGCAGGTCATACTATATGGATAGTCTGTCCGGTATCTTCCCGCAACAACCCAACGGTCCTTATTACAAGGATGCGGATGGGGAATGGCAGATCAAGCCAATGGCAGCGGGCCGGCGGCTGGTGGTGGCGCCTGAGAGTGACAGGCAGCGAATGGTCATCGAGAACTTGAAAGGCGGTGCGTTGCAGCTGATAGATGGGCGGGGCAAGCACAATAACGGCTGGTTTGTCGTACGCAGTCTGGCGCCCGGGGGCGTTACGAAAGGAGCTATCGAATGGCTGGTTACACCCTATGCCATCCAAGGCTGGCAGGCTTCGCCCACTGTACAGGTATCGCAGGTCGGTTATCATCCCCTGCAAAAGAAGGTGGCTGTCATCGAACTGGATGCACGGGACAAGAAAAGGCAGCCGGCATCTTTGTTACGGATCGGCGAGCGTGGAGAGTACGAGACCGTGCTGCAAGCAGCGCCGCATGAATGGGGGGATTTCTTACGATATCACTATCTGCAATTCGACTTTAGTTCTGTCCGGCGGTCAGGCATGTATGTGGTGAGGTATGGTAGTGTGCAGACCAATCCCTTTCAGATCGGGGACAGTGTATATGTCCGGAATGTTTGGCAGCCTACGTTGGAATATTTCCTGCCTGTCCAGATGTGTCATATGCGAGTGAATGATAAATACCGTGTCTGGCACGGGTACTGTCATATGGATGATGCGCGTATGGCGCCTGTGGATTCGAACCATTTTGACGGCTATATACAGGGCCCTTCCACGCTGACCAACTTCCGGAGCGGTGAGACCGTGCCCGGGTTGAATGCAGGCGCGTGGCATGATGCGGGGGATTTTGACCTGCGGGTGGAATCGCAAGCCGAGACCGTGTATGGATTGACGCTGGCCTATGAGGCTTTTGGTGTCGACTATGACAATACTACCGTCGACCAGCGTAAGCACCTGGTGGAGATACAGCAGCCGGATGGGAAGCCCGACATGCTGCAGCAGGTGGAGCATGGCCTTCTTTCCATCGTGGGTGGCTATAAGAGCATGGGCAGGTTCTACCGGGGTATTATCGAGCCAACTCTGAGACAGTATACTATATTGGGCGATGCTGCCAATATCACGGATAATAAATTTTATGATGGCGCCGGTGTGGCTGACGACCGGTGGGTCTTTACGGAGAACAACCCCGGAAGGGCATTACAGGTGGCCGCTGCGCTGGCTGCCGCCCATCGTGTGATGAAGGGGTACAACGACACGCTGGCCGGTGACTGTCTGACAATAGCTACACAAGTGTGGACGAATACAAAGGAGATGAATGCGGGACAGCGTGTAGAGCTGGCGGCGGAACTGTATCTTACCACCCGGGATAAACTGTATGCGGAATTTTTGGTGGACCATAGCCAGGACATCGTCCGGAGCATCGACCGGCACGGATGGGTCATCGGCCGGGTATTGCCGTTGTTGAAAGATGCCGGATTGACTTCTGCTGTTACGGCGGCTATGAAGACTTTGCGGGACTCCATCGTTGCGAGGGGTAAAAGAACGCCCTATGGTGTGCCGTATGAGCCAAATATCTGGGGGGCAGGTTGGGATATCCAGCATTTCGGAGCAAGACAATATTTCCTGCATCAGGGTTTCCCCGACATCTTTTCGACCGACTATATGCTGGCCGCGTTGAATTTTATTCTTGGCGTTCATCCTGGCGAGAACACTGCCAGTTTTGCTTCCGGGGTAGGGGCTCATTCCATGATACCCGCGTATGGGTTCAATCGTGCCGACTGGAGCTATATACCCGGTGGCATTGCGTCGGGTACGGCACTGATCCGGCCTGATCTTCCCGAGCTATTGCCATTCCCCTATCTCTGGCAGCAGGGCGAATATGTGCTGGGGGGAGGTACTACAGATTATTTGATACTTGTACTGGGAGCGAACCAGGTGCTGAAGGACAGCATCCTGGCCCAGATGCGTTATGCCGCCAAGGAGGGACTGCTCGATAAATATTATCCTGCAGATATCGACACATTGGATGGCGGCTATCTTAGCACTTTCAGCTATGACTTTAAGCCGGTGGGTCCACAGGATAAGATGATCGTCACGCAATCCAGGCATATCTGGTCGACGTCAAAGGCCGCCCAGTTCTATCACGACAGCTCCTATATTGCGATGGCGCGGCATGGTTTTTATTTCCTTCGTGACAAAATGTGGGATGCCCAGTATGGGGGTTTTTACAATCTTGTCGCCCGGGATGGCAGTCCTAAGGGCAAGATAAAAGAGGCTTATGGCAATGCATTCGCCATCTATGCGCTGTCCGCCTATTATGCTGCTTCGGGGGATCGGGCGGCGCTGGACCTGGCGAAGAAAACTTTTCTCTGGCTGGAAAAGCACAGTCATGACCCGCGATACCTGGGCTATTACCAGCACCTGGAACAGGATGGGACGCCGGTGGTTCGTACAGCGGCTATGGACAGTCGCTCGGATATGGGTTACAAGGATCAAAACAGCTCCATCCATCTGCTGGAGGCATTTACCGAGCTATACCATGTCTGGCCTGATCCGCTGGTTCGCCGGCGTCTGCAAGAAATGCTGGAGATTGTCAGGGACAGGATCGTCACTTCCAGGGGCTTTTTGCAATTGTTCTTTACTACTGACTGGCGGTCTGTCAGCTACCGGGACTCTTCGGAGCAGTCGATACTGCAGCACAGGTACTTGGATCATGTTTCTTTCGGACATGATGTGGAGACCGCCTACCTGATGCAGGAAGCGTCGGAGACACTGGGGTTGAAGGATGACCGGGCGACTTTTGCCATAGGAAAGAAGATGGTGGATCATGCGTTGGCGAATGGTTGGGATAATGTGTTGGGTGGGTTCTACGATGAAGGTTACTATTTCAAGGACCGGGCGGGCTGCACCATTATCAACAAGAGCAAGAACTGGTGGGCCCAGGCGGAGGGGCTAAATACCCTGCTGATCTTTTCGGAGCTGTATCCCAATGATCCGATGCATTATAAGGACCGATGGGTCAAGCTTTGGCAGTATGTACAAACCTATCTCATCGATCATGAGCACGGGGATTGGTATGAGGAGGGGCTGGACAATGAACCGCAACGCAGGACCGCGTTAAAAGCTCATATCTGGAAAGGAACATACCATGTTTTCCGGGCCCTGAGCAATTGTATCCGGCGGCTGAACGGTCGCCAAACCAGTGGCGAAGGCGGAGATCATTTGTAAGCTGCGGCTGCAATCCTGGCAATGACTCTTTCGCGGGTGGGTTCATCTGCTGCTGCGTCTTTTACAAAAACGGAGATGATCAGGGGTTTCCCGTCTGGCAAGGTGATGATCCCTACGTCGTTGGTGGCAGCGGTGATGCCTTTGTCATTGGTATTGGAGGTTCCTGTTTTGTGGGCGAGGGGTATGCCGGGGGGTAGCAGGCCTTTGAGACGTCCGGGTCCTGTCGAGGTATTGATCATGAACTGCATTAGAATTTTAGTGGTGGCGGGTTTGAGTATTTTCCCATCTATAAAGAGCTCCAGCAGCGCTGTCATGGCGTCCGGGGTACACCAGTTACCGTATTGTACGTTCCAGGCCCTGGCCATCTCCGTCTCGGTGGCTACGATGGCGATGTCTTTGACGCCTGTGTGGTGAATGAAGTCGTTGACTATGCGTGTGCCTCCTGTGAGCCTGAAGAGGATGTCGCATCCACTGTTATCGCTGTAGGAGACGGTATATCGGAGCAATGTTTGGAGAGGGATATCGGCCGTCTGTCCGTTGAGGGAGTCGCGCAAGGGGCTCCAGATCTTTGGCGCCCAATCTTTTTGGTCGATGTGGATCATTTGATCGAGGGAAAACCTGCCGTTGTCCACGTCGTGGAGGATCTTGAGGGCGAGAGGGAATTTAAAGACGGATTGCATAGGGAAATGTTCCATCCCATGTAAGGATATGCGCCGGCCTGATGCTTTGTAGTGGAGGGAGACTCCCACGATGCCCCTGGCGTCTTTGGCAATGGTTCCCAGACTGTCCTGTAATGCGTTCGCTGCAGGCCTGGATTGGCTGGTCTGGCCAAAAGAGGCGGCGGGTAGGGATAGAAGCCCTATGAATAAGGTGATAAGTTTCATAGGATGAAGATAGTTTATTCTGTCCTGAAGAGCCGCTTACTCCGTGCGCAGACTTTTCACCGGGGTTGACACGGCAGTTTTTATGGACTGGAAACTTACCGTGATCAGGGTAATGACGATGGCCAGTCCGCCTGCTATTGCAAACATCCACCAGCTGATGCCGATGGGATAGGCAAAGTTCCGTAACCACAGGTGCATGCCATACCAGGCCACCGGGGAGGCAATAAGGATCGCCAGTCCTGCCAGGCGTATGAACTCACCGGACAACAGCATGGCGATATTCATGACAGAAGCGCCCAGCACTTTCCGGATCCCTATCTCCTTTGTACGCCGCTCGGCCGAAAAAGCCGCCAATCCAAATAAACCGAGACAGGCAATAAAAATCGCGATGATAGTGCTGTCAATCACGATATGGGAAGTGCGTTCTTCTTTTTCATAGTTCCGTTGAAAGTCCTGGTCGAGGAAAGAATATTCGAATGGTGCGGACGGGTTGATCTTATTCCAGGTTTTTTCCACCGCCCGGAGCGCCTGTGCATAGTCGTCCGTTTGAAGGCGAACAATGGTGTAATTGGCGCTGTTGGCAAAGAACCCGTTGATGGAGAATCCCAACGGCTTGATGGCGGTGTGAAGGCTTTCGAAGTTAAAATCCCTGACCACGCCTGAGATGATCATGTGTTGCTTTCCACCATGCCAGTCCCAGTTGACCCTTCTGCCGACGGCTGTTGCGGGGTTGTAACCCATGTCGCGGATGGCTGTTTCATTTAAGATTATGCTGTTCGAATCCGCCCGGCTGTTCCGGGCAAATTCATGACCATACAGCAGCTTTAGTCCCAGCGTCTCAAAATAGTCATCTTTGATAGTGACCATTGATACATCGGTGAACTGGGCGGAGGTCCTGCCTTCGCTGTAGCAAGGCATATCATTGATGTTCCGGATGCCCGGATAGGTGGATCCGCTGGTCACGGAAGCCACTCCCGGTATTTTCAGGAGATCGTTCCTCAATGCGGTATAATTCCCGGCTATTTCTCCGCTGGTGACAGGAAGTATGAGCTGCTGATCTTTTTTAAATCCCAGGTCCTGGTGTTTCATATAGCTCAGCTGGCTGCCGATGACGATGGCGCCCAGGATCAGCATGACGGAGATCGTGAATTGAAATACGACAAGCCCTTTCCGGAGTGTGGTAGCCGACCAGCTGTTGAGTATCTTTCCTTTTAGCACTTTGGCCGGCTGGAAGGAGGAAAGGTAAAAGGCCGGATAGAGACCGGCGAACAATCCGGTGACAATGGCCAGACCGGCGATCCAATAGACCAGCTCGGGGTTGTTGGATAATTGAAGGTCCTTTTGTGTCAGCACATTGAACAAGGGTAATAATAGTTGTGTCAGCACCAAGGCTATTGCCAGGGCGATCAGGCATAAAAGGAAGGATTCGCCGAGGAATTGTCCTATCAGGGAGGCTCTTTCCGCACCGATGACCTTACGGACACCGACCTCGCGGGCCCTTTTTTCCGAACGGGCCGTGGAAAGGTTCATGAAGTTGATACAGGCTATGATCAGGATAAAGGCAGCGATAGAACCCATGATATACAGATACCTGATATTGCCGTTGGGAGCTATCTCATTACCGAGAGATGAATGAAGGTAGATATCTGTCATGCGTTGAATAAAATGGTTTTTGCTAAAGCCGGCTGCTTTTAGCTCAGCTCCTTCATGCCTGCCCATGAAGGCAATCATCCTTTTTTCGAAGGACTTGGGGTCTGTGCCTGGCTTTAGCTTGATATAAGTGTGAAAGATGTTATTGGTGGCCCAGCTTTGCTGGGAGTTCACCCAGGCGCCAACGTCGGAATTCTGTATGGACATAAGGAAATGGGCGGGTATATGTGATTTATGATTTTCCTTAAATACGGCCTGGACTGTGCAGACTGAGCTGCCAAAGGGCAACTGAAGCTTTAACGTTTTGCCGATGGGATTTTCGTTCCCGAACATTTTGCCGGCGACGGATTCCGAGAGGACAATACTATTGGGCCGGCTGAGTGCGGATATGGCATTGCCGTAGATAAAGTCGTAGGTGAAGACCTGAAAAAATGTGCTGTCAACATAGTAGCCGTTGGATTCAAAGAACCTTTTTGTGTTGGGGCCCTGCTCGTACTGGAGCAGGATCTTATCGAGGTCCGGCACTTTCAGCAGGCGGGTGACCTGTTCGGCCTCGGGCATCTCTGATTTTAACGTAAATGCAACCGGTGCTGGCTGGGCCGACCATGTTTCACCGCTGTTGGAAATATAGGCCAGCCTGTATATCCTATCCCCATCCTTTTGATGTTTGTCGTAGCTGAGCTCGTCGAAGATGTACAGCATGATGAGCAGGCAGACAGCCAACCCTGCTGCAAGCCCGAAGATATTGATGGAGGAGTATAGCTTGTTGCGGGTGAGATTTCTAAAAGCGATCTTTAGATAATTTCTTAGCATAGTATTAGTTTGACAGGAATGGTTCAACGGTGTCCCATACAGCAGGGAAATTGCAATAGAAAACTACGTGCCAGCAGCCGGCAATGATGGATAGCTGTGCATTGGGGATAGCCTTTTTACAATTCACCATGGATTCGATCGGATTGTAATCGTCCCTATCCCCGGCCATCACCAGCGTGGGGCATTTTATCCGGCTAAAGGTCTCGGTACTGATAAAGTCTTCGTTGTACAATTTGGACATCATTTGCAGGTCTTCGGCCCAGCGGTTGGGTTCGGGCATAAGGGCCAGGCGACCGGCAAAGAATGCAGAGTCGGATTTCATCAGCATCTGAGGAGTATATTGTTCCGCATTGTGCGGACCGGTGGATGGATAATCACCTGCGCCGATGGCGATCAGCTTTTTTACCAGCTCGGGGTGCTGTGCGGCCAGTTTCAGCGCGGCGTGACCGCCATCGCTAAATCCAAGGACCATGACGCTGTCCTTTGTTACGGTGCGGATGACCTTATAGGCGTCTTCGGCTCGTTGCTCCCAGGTGAAAGGAGTATGACCGATGTCGGACTTGCCATGACCACGGGTGCCTACACAAATGACCTGGTATTTAGCCGACAGGCGTGAGATAAAGGGTTCGAACTCGTCGATATAGCCGTAGACACCGCCATGCAGGAGGGCAATAGGCTTGCCACTGCCATATACTTCGTAATACAGCCGGGCGTCGCCTACATCGAGATAGTGACCTGCCACGGGGTTGTTCCCGTATGGGGGCGGGGCTGCTGCCATGCCTTTCGCCTGCCCGGCCTTGTCTGGGGTAAAGGTCAGGTTGGCAAAGCTGCCTGCTGAATTGTTCCCTACCCACAGACCCAGACCGCCATGGGTGGTAGCGTTCAACCTTTCCACTTCGAGAGAGGGTTTTTGTGCATTGTTGACATATACTGCAACGTGCCTTCCTTTTATTATCACTTTTGCGTGGAACCATTCGTCCGCGTCGGGAACCGGGTTGACGGGCTGCTCATATTTCCCGGGGAATTGATTGCGTAATTTCTCCCAATCATAGTCGGGCAGGCTGACATACTGAACGGTATGTGTACGCCGAACGGGGTCGTCACTTTTAAAGTTAAACGGCCTGAAGTAAACAGCATCGAAGGTGGTAGGGTTTTGCATATGAAAGGCTACCCCTACAAAGCTTTGCTGGAATTTGTTACTTCCTTTTATATCCAACTCGATGGCGCCGTCGGCCATATCGGCATCCTTCAGGATCATCAGGCCGTCGCCTGGTATTTCATTCAGATGTATGCCTTTGCGTCCGGACTCTATGATGGGGGTTGCCGAGCGGTTGGTGATGGTCCAGTTTTTTAGGGCTTGAAGGTCGGGAGATACTTGCTGAGTGAATGCAGCCATTGGGATATAGCCTGCTGCTATTACCAGGATATATGTCTTGAACATATGGTTCATGGGAGTGGGGGATGCTAAAACAATGCCAGTCGGATTTTCGCCTGATAATCAGCGGGTTGCCGGGAGGGACGGGCCCTGAGTGTTCGCTTTTGATACGTCCTGTGTCCTATTTCACCTTTAAGGACGCTACGATCTTGTCGGCCGTGTCTTCCCAGTCGTTTCGCAGCTTGTCGATACAGTTGAATGTGAAGAGGACGACCTTGCCCTCGACGATGATAAAGAAGTAATAATTAAAGACCTTTTGATCGGCGGCTGTGGAAAAGAATTTGAAAAAGCCGACATTCTTTTCATTTACAGTTTTTACTCCATGATCCAGTATGACAAGGTCCGATCGTTGCTTCTTTAGCTGGTCCATTTGAAAATCCACGAAGTCCGTCATCTGGCTTTCCGTGGCCTGCTGTCGTGTCCCCGAGGCAAGGAGGTTCACCTCACCATCGTCGTCGGTGAGGACCATGGGAGGCCTTTCGCGGCTACGGTATTTCAGCGCCCACATTTCGTCCGACATTTCGGCCATTCTTTTGGGCACCTTCAGCTCTATTCTTCCATCGAATAGGGAGATGCTTTTCAGCTTGCTCTGGGAAAAGCCAAGAGTAGGTAATAATAGAAGAATAAATAGCCGCATGGTGTTCTGTTTTGTCATCCGGACGGAAGATACGACATGTTGACGATGAGCCGGGATAAGTGGACACCTGCTGTGTCAAAATCGTACAGTGGCCTCGCCTGGGGCTGTTATAATGTTCTGATATTTAGGATATTGCGGGTCCGGCACTCCTTTGGCTGCTGATTTGGCAAATCGCTGCTATGCTGAAAAATTATTTCCTGGTAGCCTTCCGCAATCTGGCAAGGGACAAGGCTTTTTCCGCCATCAATATAATGGGGCTTGCCCTGGGACTGACCTGTAGTCTTTTCATCGCGCTTTGGGTGCATGACGAGCGTAGTGTGGATCAGTTCAATGTCCATTCGGACAGACTGTATGCCCTCTATCAACGACAGCATACGGGCGGGATCATCAAGACGCAATACAACCAGCAGGGGATCATGGCCGACGAGATGAAACGGGTATTGCCGGATGTACAATATGCCAGCGGTGTGACCTCTGCCGAGGTCAATACGTTCGAGGGGAATAAAAAAATACTGAAAGAGAATGGCATTTATGCGGGGGAGGATTTCTTTACCATGTTCACCTATCCTCTATTGGAGGGCGACAAGGCTACGGTCCTGAGCCAGTCGCCCAATATTGCTATTTCCCGTAAAATGGCTACGGATCTTTTTGGCAGTCCCCATGCGGCGATCGGGCAACCACTACAGATAAATAACGGCCTGACGATGAAGATCACGGGTGTATTTGAAAATGTGCCTGACAATGCATCCAGTCAATTCGACTATGTCATCAATTATAAATTTTTCCTGAAGGGACATGAGCATATGCAGAGTTGGGGGAATACGGGGGTCTATTGTTATGTCATGTTGAAGGAGGGGGCCGACCCGGCGAAATTTGGCAGCGAGATTGTCCATTTTCTCGACAAGTACACTCATAATGATAAGGGATATTCGGTGGAGCTGGCGATCCAGCGGTGGGATGAAATGTATTTGCACAATAGATTCAACGAAGAGGGGCAGTTGGAAGGCGGTCGCATCGAATACATCCGCCTCTTCAGCATCGTAGCGGTCTTTATCCTGCTGATAGCCTGTATCAACTTTATGAACATTACCACCGCCCGGAGCGCCAAGCGTGCAAAAGAAATAGGGGTGAGGAAGGTGGTGGGAGCTATGCGTATCGCGCTGATCCGGCAATTTGTGGGAGAGGCCATGATGCTGGCTTTTATTTCCATGTCGGTGGCCCTGTTGCTGCTGGCGATGTTGCTGCCCGCCTTTGACACGCTCACGGAAAAGCATATCGCCTTCCCTTCGGGTGCTGCTTTCTGGACGGGCATTTTGGGTATTACGCTTTTCACCGGCTTTGTCTCCGGCAGCTATCCGGCACTGTTCCTTTCTTCTTTCCGGCCGGTGAGCGTATTGAAAGGGGGTTTGAAACTGGGTCGTGGCAATCTGCTGTTCCGCAAGGGGCTGGTGGTCTTTCAATTTGTGGTCTCCATCGTGCTCATAGTCGGCACCATCGTCGTATCCAAACAAGTGAGCTATATCCGGACAAAGGACCTGGGTTATGATAAGGACAATCTTTTGTACATACCGCTGGAAGGCGATCTGAATGGAAAGTATAACCTGTTCAAGCAGGAAGTGCTGAAGCTGCCTGGTGTACAGTATGTTTCGCATATCGGCGATCCTCCTACCAATATTACCAGCGCTACATGGGGCATCGATTGGGAAGGGAAGGACCCCCATTCAAAACCTACTTTTGGGGATGAAGAGGTGGCTTATGACTTTGCCCGAACCATGAATATACAGGTGACGCAGGGACATGATTTCAGAAAGGACATGGCTACCGACAGTATCGGGTACATTCTGAATGAAGAGGCCGCCCGGATCGTAGGTTACAAAGACCCTATTGGGAAGTCATTTACCATGTGGGGCAGGAAGGCTACCATCATCGGGGTGGTAAAGGATTTTAATTTCAACTCGCTGCGTATACCTATACGACCGTTCATATTGTACCTGGGTGATAATCCCTGGGGTGGTACGACGCTGGTGAGAACAGGGCCTGGTAAGACCCGGCAGGTGTTGGATGGACTGGCGGCCCTTTGGAAGCGAATGAACCCCAAGTTCCCTTTTACCTACCAATTCTCCGACGAGGAATACGACAAATTATACAAGAGTGAGTTGATGGCGGCCCGGCTGTCCAACTGGTTTGCGGGACTGGCCATCGTTATTTCGTGTCTGGGATTGTTGGGGCTGGCTATGTTTACGGCTGAGCAGCGCACCAAAGAGATTGGGATACGGAAGGTGCTGGGCGCCAGTGTAGGGTCTGTATTCCGTCTGCTGTCGGGGGAGTTCCTGGCGCTGGTGTTCCTGTCCCTGTTGATCGCTACGCCTCTGTCCTGGCTGGCTATGAGCAAGTGGCTGCAAGATTATTCGTATCATACGAATATGAGCTGGTGGATGTTTGTGCTGGCGGGGGTGGCGACGCTCGTGATCACCTTCCTTACTATCGGCTTTCAGACTATCCGGGCGGCGTTGAATAATCCCGTGAAGAGCCTGCGGTCGGAGTAGGACTTCGGCGGCCTGGGTCAGACCAAATGCACTCCGTATATTCGCCGTATGGCCGATGCGCTCCTGCAACTTAGACGATTGGTAGATGCTGTTCATCCCCTGTCCGCGGAGGATTGGGAAGTCTTATCCGGCATATGGACGCCTTTTTCGGCCGGCAGGAAAGAGGTACTTACGACAGAAGGGACCATGGAAAGATATCTGTATTTTGTAATGGAGGGGGTGCAGCGAGTATACTATTTCGACGACCAGGACAGGGAGGCCACCCTGGTGTTCACCTATGCTCCTTCCTTTGGTGGCGTGCTCGATGCACTACTGCTACAGCAGCCGAGCCGCTATTTTTATGAAACGCTGACGCCTTCTTCATTTCTGCGGGCGTCGTATGTGGAGCTGGACCGGTTGATGCAAGCCCGACCCGGGATCGCGCATATGGTGAGGAAGGGACTTACCCATGCGCTGTCGGGTGTCCTGGAAAGGCTGGCGGAACTGCAATGCTATACGGCGGAGGAGAAGTTCAATAAAGTGTTACAGCGGAGTCCGCATATTTTCCGGCTGATCCCGCATAAATACATCGCCAATTATCTGGGAATGGACGCTACCAACTTCAGTAAGCTGATCAATAAGCAGAGAATTTGAGGAATGTTGGTTTTTACCAAGAATGGGCCGGGAGTTGCCGGATACATTTGCTGTATAAAAATTGTAAATATGAAAGCTGTCGACAAAGATCGATTATTGGATGACCTGGGGAAGTTGGTGGATGATCATATACAGTCTGCTGTAGCCGTATTCCAGAATATGCACAGTGAGCTTTTGGTGAAGCCTGCTGTGAATGGGGGGTGGAGCATTGCGCAGTGTCTGGAGCACCTGAACCGGTATGGTAATTATTATATCCCGCTGATAAGGCAGGGACTGGCCAGGCAAAAGGAGCTGACTACCGGCGGGACATTCAAAAGCGGGGTGATCGGGGCGTATTTTACCCGGATGATGGACCCGGACAAGGGGAAGAAGAAGATGCGGGCTTTTAAGGAGTATATACCCGGGGTGGAGCTGGATGGTCATGCTGTTGTGGCCGAGTTTATCCGTCAGCAGGAGATGTTGCTGACCTGTATAGGGTGGGCACGCCGGGCTGATCTGAAAGGGACGAGGATACCGGTGTCGATCATGAAATGGTTGAAGCTGAGGCTGGGGGATGTTTTGCAGTTCGTGGTGATGCATGACGAGCGGCATATACGGCAGGCTAAAAGAAATTGCCCGATGGACTAGGCGGGTGGTTTCACGAAATTGCCGTACTTTCAGATGTGATGCCTAGAATGTTCGCTTTCCATTGTCTGACCATCCTGCTGTTATTTTTTTCCTCTGGGCCCGTCATGGGGCAAAAGAAGAATGCCGGCTTCGAACTGCATATCCGCAAGGCATCCGGTCCGGTGTTTATCGATGGATGGCTTCGTGAGCCCGAATGGCAGACGGCTGACCGGGCGGGCGATTTCTATATGGTGCTGCCGATGGATACCAGCCATGCGCAGGTGCGGACGGAAGTGCGGATGACCTATGACGACCGGTATCTCTATGTGGCGGCGGAGTGTTACAACGGATTGTCCGGCCCCGATATGGTAGAGTCGTTGCGAAGGGATTTTGCCTTCCTGAAGAATGACAATTTCATTTTCTTTATGGATACGTTCGAGGACCAGACCAACGGTTTTACGTTTGGCGCCAATGCCGCCGGCGGCCAATGGGATGGACTCATGTATGAAGGGGGTAAGGTAGATCTTAGCTGGGATAATAAATGGAGCTCTGTGGTGAGACGATTTGAAGACCGATGGGTTTTGGAGATGGCCATCCCTTTTAAGACGTTGCGGTACAAAAAGGACCTCACCCGTTGGGGCATCAACTTTAGCCGGAATGATCTGAAGACGACGGAAAAATCTGCGTGGGCGCCTGTGCCGAGACAATTTCCCACGGCTTCACTGGCGTATACGGGCGTGCTGGTCTGGGACGCGCCTCCACCGCCACCTGGTCCGAACATTTCTGTCATTCCTTATATGCTGGGGGGTGTTTCCAAAGATTATGCTGGACATCGGCCTGTGGTCTATAAAAAAGAGATCGGGGGTGATATGAAGGTGGCGGTAACCTCTTCGTTGAACCTGGACCTGACGGTGAACCCCGACTTCTCGCAGGTGGATGTAGATAAGCAGGTAACAGACTTGAGCAGATTTGAGCTGTTTTACCCGGAGAAGAGACAGTTCTTCCTGGAGAATGGGGATCATTTTACCAATTTCGGCTATTCGTCCATCCGTCCTTTTTTCTCGCGGCGGATCGGGCTGGGCGCACCCATCGAATTTGGAGGGCGGCTCAGCGGCAAATTGGATCGTAACTGGCGTATCGGTGTCATGGATATGCAGACGGGCTCGGTGGATTCCGTGGGACTGCCTCAACAGAATTTTGCCGTGGTGGCCTTGCAACGGAAGATATTTGCAAGAAGTAATATCGGCTTTCTTTTTATCAGTAAGCAATCGCTGCATTATCAACCGGGCAAGGACACGTCGCACCCTGTGTATTCGCTGTACAATCGTAATCTCGGACTGGAGTTCAACCTGGCTTCTTCCAACAACTATTGGACGGGTAAGGCGTTACTGATAAAATCATTTAGTCCTGGTAAACGTGGGGATGACTATGTCCATGCGGGCAATTTACAATATACGGACAGGCATTGGATCGTTGGTGCGCAGTATGAGTATACGGGCGGCAATTTCAATGCAGAGGTGGGATATGTGCCCAGGCAGGGATATTTCAAAGTAAACCCTACTTTGTCCTACCTGTTCTTTCCCCGTGGGGGAGCGGTGCTTAGTCATGGTCCGCAGGTGGTGTCGAATTATTACTATAACGAAGCATTTCATCATACGGATGATGAGACGAGCTTTACCTGGCTGGCTACTTTTAGGAATAAAAGCACTTTGTCAGGGGTGTTGGTCCATGATTATGTGGAATTGCTTGCTCCTTTTGACCCTACCAATACCGGGAGCGCTGTTTTGGCCAAGGGCAGCCGGCATAACTGGCAGGCCTTTGGCTTTGACTATGTCAGCAAGCCACAGGCGTTGTTGACGTACGACGCGTCTTTCCGGTATGGCGGGTACTATGCCGATGGGGTTAAGCTAACGTTGAGCGGGGATGTGGGATACCGGATCCAGCCGTATGTAAATATGACGATGAACTTTTCTTATAACAGGCTGTCGTTGCCGCAGCCCTGGGGAGTGCAGCATTTCTGGCTGGTGGGGCCGCGAATAGATGTGACAATGACCAACACCTTCTTTTTCACCACGTATATTCAGTATAACCAGCAGATACACAATGTGAATTTGAATACCCGGCTGCAGTGGAGGTATAAGCCTGCTTCGGACTTGTTTTTGGTGTATACGGATAACTATTTGTCCACTCCATTCTCGGTGCGGAGCCGGGCTTTGGTGTTGAAATTCAATTATTGGTGGAATTTGTAAGGTTCGGGTAAAATGCCTACATTTGCAACCCGTTGCAGAAATGCACGGATCGGGAAGTAGCGCAGGCCGGTAGCGCACCTGGTTTGGGACCAGGGGGTCGCAGGTTCGAATCCTGTCTTCCCGACGAACGAGATAGCAGCCCCCACTATGTGGGGGCTTTGTCATTCCGGAACGGGCTTGCTATCTCGTTCAGGCCTCCCCTCATTCCAGGATCACCGGAGGTAATCCTGTCTTCCTGACGATATTAAGAGAGCCTTCAAGGGATTTGCATTCAACAGATCAGCAACAACCTGTTCTGTCCGGGTTTTTCCTTTGGGGCACGGTGAATACAAGGAGGAACTTGACTTCCGGGGTGATCAACCGCTAACCTCCATAGGTGACCAACGCCTAAGCTTATTGGATGTGCATTAGGTTTGGCTTGATAATGTAGATCAAAGAAATGTTCACTTAAGAATGATTCAAAACCATCCTCTGTTCCATGATATAGATTTTTAAGTCCATCACGTATTTCTGGAATAAGTACTTTCTTTGTACCCTGTGAATTTGGCAATATTTCACTCGGTGCGCCATAGTAAGTGCATAAAAACGTATCAATTGGTATCGGCGAGCGATCTACATGAAAAGAATAAACATCGATTGGAAAAAACGGGTAGGTGTCATCCCGATCATATGAGTTGATTACATTAAGGATTGGCGATGCGCCATGAGCTTCCAATACCATCAAATCATTTAAAAGAATTTCACGGGCAAGTTGCCCTTGTTCACTCAGCTGAAGGTCATGAAGTTCCTCTTGTTCAATTACTGTTATATTTCCCCTTAGATCTATCTTTTCAACAATTTCGGAAAAATCACCTGTTAGTTTACGAGTCCAACAAATCGCATTAATTTCTCCATTAAATGGCGTAGAAACAAGGTCTTGAAAATTCGTGACACAGTGAACTTGATTCTCTGCATGAAGTAAATCTATCATAATAGCTAATAAAATGCAAGGAGGTTATTCTAAGGGTAAATTTAGCCAATCTTCTGCGAGCTTTTTTATTTATGTACAAATGCCCTTAATTTAGCGGTCAAGTATGCGACAACTCCTTTGTTTTTTATTTTTCCTCCTCCCTGCTTTTGCCGGTTTTGGCCAGACATTCCTTATCGGTACGGTGCATAAGAGGGAGAACCAGGAAATATTAAGTTCGGTAAATATATTCAACAAGACCCAACGGAAACACAGGCTTTCCGATGAACAGGGCAATTACAGGATCGAGGCGCAGGCGGGCGATAGCGTGATTTTCTCATTTGTCGGCTTTCGGGCGGACACTTTTCGTATCACTTCTACCATGCTCGCTGCAAAATTTCCTGTTCTAATGGATCTTAGGCCTGTGTCTCTCGAAACGGTGACTGTAAGTGGTCTGAGTAATTATCAAGTCGACAGCCTGGAGCGCAGGCAGATCTATTCCTGGATCTATGAACAGGAGCCACAGCCGGTGGTGGAGCGCCAGCGTCAGGGCGACGGCGTAGGCGTAGAGCTGAATGTGATCCCACATGGTTCCTCAGAGGTTCGGCAACGCCTGCGTCTGAAAAAGAGAATTATCAAGGAAGAAGAAAAGTATTATGTGGATTTTCGTTTTTCTCCTGAATATGTATCTCATCTTACCCATCTACAGGGGGACTCGCTCGCTCAATTCATGTCCCGCTACCGGCCCACTTATGATTTTTGCCGAAAGGCTGTGAGTGTAGATATGCTGGTGTATGTCAACGACTGCTTTAAGGAATTCCGGATGAAAAACTAATTTACCGGTAAATGCCTTGGTAACAGAGCAAAACAAGTGCTATTGATACCTGAGTACCGTTAAATCTTTATGGGTCTCCAGGACGATCTCGTTATCCTCGTCATCCTCGATGATGCCCACCCGGAATGCACTGTGTCTCGAAGGGAGACGGCTTTTGTCGAATCGCCCGACGCCAACTGTAGATAGCTTTCCATTGTACTCAAATAGGTTCGTGCCAGCAAAGAGCAGTTAAAAAGACAACATATTTTCGAATACTGTCATCTCCAAAATTTCCACCAAGGTTTTTTCGATTCTTTATTATCCTCATCATCTTCCTCAGAATCATTCTCAAAGTAGTCTTGCCAGAACAAAAGTTCAGCATGAGGATTTTGTTGCTTTATTTGGTTTAAGGCAGCTTGACGTTCGGTATCTGAGATTGGGTTTTTCTCTAAATCAGCCGGGTGGCTCTATTATTGAATATCTCGTTGAGGATCGAAATAATAAGTTGAAAATTATCAAGACTGTCGGCGATAATGAAAGGTTCTCAAGCTCCTTCACCATCTCCTTCAGTTCCTGTGATTAATGAGTTACCTTCCATGTCGAGGCTAAAGATTCGAGCACAAAACCAAGGTTTCGTACCCGAATCATTGGAAATTAATATGTTGTTCTATTTCTTAGCCAAGGTCACCGTCCCGGCATTTGTCACAACGCCTGTGCTTACGGACACCGCGTAAGTGGTGTCTTTATACGTAGAATCCAGTGCATGGAGGGTCAGATTCCAGGACCCGGCATTCACTCCACCAAAGAAATAATATCCGGTGGCCGAATCCGGTAAAGCCATCAGGCTATCCGTACCCTGTACAGCCCAAACAATCGGCGAGGAGGCGGAAGGCAGGACATATCCCTTAATACTGCCGCCAATAGCCTCGGAATAGGTCCGGATGACGGGTTTCAGGCTGTAGCTTCCGCTTCCAGTATACACTATACTGCGACCGGGAGATCCATCGACGCGAGGACGGAGTCAATCCCATTTCTAAATTTAAGGAGGTCGTAAACGCCGGGGCGAAGCAAGGGTAGTGTCTGCCATCCGGAGTTCGTGCCCGGATCGGAAGATACGTTGACCATGTTCCTGATCACAAAATTTGGCTATTATAAGCCAGTGCCACCGCTTTCCCACCAGGAAAAAATAGGCGGATTAGCATTGCAGGCAATCGATATCGTGCAGTTTGTGGTATTTTATTCCCTCGCCATCGTCTACCGCCGCAATACCTATAACCACATGCGCTTTATGATCGGCACTGCGATCATGATGATCGGCCCTGGCCTGGGCCGGGCATTGTTGAGATAGCCCTATCCGCCGCATTTTTATTGAGCGATGTACTTAGAAAAAGATCTTACAGGGCGTATGCCCTTGTATTATCTCTAATTTTCGTTCATTTCCTTTTGTGGGAATTCGGGCTTTACCAGCCATGGCAAGGTATGGGGGAGTTTATTGCGACCAAGTTGTTTTAGAGAGGGAATTATGGTAATACCTATCTTTGCCTGAAAGGTCGGGATCAACCCCGTTTGCTATACCATCATGCGCATCCTGCTTATTGAAGATGAAAAAAGATTGGCCGATGTCCTTAAAAGGGAATTGGAAGACCAGCAATATACGGTGGACCTGGCCTATGACGGCCGTACCGGGAAAACCATTGCCTTTGAACAGCCATACGATCTGATCATCATGGATATTATTTTGCCAGGTATCGATGGCATCACTCTTTGCAAGGACTTGCGCCTGGTCAAGCCGGATATTCCTATCATCATGCTGACGGCCCTGGGCGCCATAGACGACAAGGTCGAAGGGCTCGATGCCGGGGCCAACGACTACCTGGTCAAACCCGTCGACTTTCGGGAATTACACGCCCGTATTCGTGCGCTAACAAAGCGACAGGGGAAGCAACAGGCACAGACTGCAACTACCCTGAAGATCGCCGGGCTGGAGCTTCACACCAGCACTTTCACGGTTACCCGCGACGGGGCCGAAGTCAATCTCAGCCCCAAAGAATTCAAACTCCTGCTTTATATGATGCAAAATGCCGGCCGCGTCCTCACCAGGGCGGAGATCGCGGAGAATGTCTGGGACACCACATTCGACACCGGCACCAATTTTATCGATGTCTATATCAATTACCTTAGAAAGAAGATAGACAAAGATAGACCGGTGAAACTGATCCATACCAGGCCAGGTCTTGGCTTTATGTTAAAAGAGGGGGTGTAAGGAGATGAAAATACGGCTCAAACTCACTTTGTTATTTATGGCGCTGTTTGCGGCACTACTGCTGGTCTTCGCCCTGATCATTTATTTTTCCAACGCCCAGGATAGAGAGGATCAATATTATAAAAGACTTCGTCAGCAGGCGGTCACCAAGGCTAACTTGCTGCTTGGCGCCAAGGTCCAGCCCGGCGTCCTGCAATTGATCTACAAGAACTCCTTGAATTCGCTCCCCCAGGAAGAAGTCGCCATCTACGACACCGCCTTTCATCTCCTGTATCATGATGCTGTCTATATCGACCGGATAAAAGAGACCAGCGCCATGATCCACAATATCGTACGAAATCATGAGATCCGATTCTATGCAGGAGACCTTCAAGCCATCGGGTTCCTCTATGCCTTTAATGGCAAAGACTATGTTATCACTGCCGCTGCTAAAGACATCGACGGACTTGCCAAACTCCACGATTTGCGTATTGCTCTGATCGTTGGTTTCCTGGTAGCCATCTTGCTCACCCTGCTGGCCGGAAGCTTTTTCTCCCGGCAGGCTTTGCAGCCATTTTCCCGCATGGTCGACAAGGTTGAAGAGATAACCGCCTCCCGGCTGGACCTGCGGGTCGCTGAGGCAAATGGAAAAGACGAGATCGCCGAACTTGCCAGGACCTTCAATCGTATGCTGGACAGGCTCGAAAATTCATTCGAATCACAGAAACAATTCGTTTCACATATCTCCCATGAAGTCCGGACCCCGATGGCCGCCATTATCGGGGAATTGGAGCTCGCCGCCAAAAAAGGCCGCAGCAATACTGAATATGAGCAGATGAATGCCCGGCTTTTGCTGGATGCCCGTAGAATCATCCGGCTTTCAAACGGCTTGCTCGACCTGGCAAGGGCCAGCTATGACCAGGCCGAGATCGCGTTCCGTCCTGTCCGTCTGGACGAGTTGCTTGTAGACACCCGGAATGCCGTGTTGAAAGCCAATGCAGACTATCGCGTGAACATCGTTTTCGAACGGGAAATAGAGGACGACAATCATATTTCCATAGAGGGCAATGCCTATCTATTGAAAGTAGCGTTCCAGAACCTTATCGAGAACGGCTGTAAATTCTCTTCTGATCATCAGGCAACGGTGGCCATCAGCTTCCACGAAGAAAATGTTATCCTCCGCTGCTCCGACAGCGGCATAGGCATTGCCGAAGAAGACATTGCCAATATCTTCACCCCCTTTTTCCGGGGGACGAACAAAGATTATGCGGACGGGCATGGCATTGGGCTGTCCCTCACCGACAAGATCATTCGTCTGCATCACGGCAGCCTGTCGGTAAACTCCCGGCTGGGGGAAGGGACCACCTTTACGATAGAATTCCCCCATCTGTAGGCCGCGTTCTAATATTTTTCTAATGTTTTTATAATAGTTCTCTAACAGGAAATCCCAAATGGGCTTTCTAGCTTTGCGAAGCAAAAAGAAATTACCAGCTATTATGACAAGCGACAGTCATTCAGGTATTCAACATATTAACTAATCTCCCCTTCCAGGACGGCTTTCCGAATCCCCTGTAAGGGGCTCAACCGGGAAGCTATGCTCAATATTTGGCAATTCTCCGCGCGTTTGTTTCTTGCCCTTTTACTTGGCGCCGCCATCGGTGTCGAACGGCAATGGCGTCAACGTATGGCCGGCCTTCGCACCAATACCCTCGTATCGCTTGGCGCAGCCATCTTCGTGACCCTGGCTGTAAACATCGGTGGTGACGCCACAGGAAGGGTGGCCTCCTATGTAGTCAGCGGCATCGGGTTCTTAGGCGCCGGCGTCATCATGAAAGACGGCATGAATGTCCGGGGCCTCAACACTGCGGCCACTCTTTGGTGTTCCGCTGCCATCGGCTCACTCTCCGGTATGGGATACATGAGCGAAGCCATCATTGGTACGCTTTTTATCCTACTCGCCCACCTGGTGCTTCGCCCTCTTGGCAACAAGCTCAGCACCTTGCCGCTCGACAAAGCGGCTAAAACGCAACTGTGTTACATTTTCACCCTGCGGTTGAAACAGGAAATTGAGAACCAGGTGCGTATTCTTCTTATTCAATATTTGACCGATGACAATCAGCTCCTGTTACGCTCGCTCAAAAGCACTGACAACGGAGACCCGGCTGTCGCCGTCGTATATGCAGAAATTTTCTCCACCGGGAACCAGGATCATAAGATCGAACGACTTGCCGGGCGACTCACTCTGGAACCTGGCATTAGCGAGGTAAGCTGGAAGGCCACCGGTGGTGAAAACGATCTATAAAAACAGACAGATGAAAAATATCGGGAAATGGACGTCCTCTATCGTCATTGTGCTATTGTTAGTTTTAGCAATTGACCTGAACAGCAATTGGCGGAAGTGGCCATCACACGGCGGTCTCCCGCTCTTTGCCGCGAATATTATTCTTGGCGGGCTGCTCATCCTGTTCATCCTTTTCTCCACGATCAAAAACCGGCGATAACATGAATATGTACATCAAAGAAGCTAAAAGAAGACTTCAGGCAATCAGCCGGAGTAACAACGATAAGGCGGTGCGCGACTTCGATCCGGGCGCCGCCGGCAAGTTACGCGCTGCCGCACGTTCCGACAAACAGCAAATTTACTCGCTGCTCGATACAAAGGACAGCGGTCTGCACGTGAACCAGGTCTCAGAAAGGCGGCACCGGTTTGGTCTCAACGAGATCGTCCACGAAAAGGCGCCGGCCTGGTACATCCAGCTGTTACAGGCATTTATCAACCCGTTCATCGGTATACTGATCGTCATCGCATTTGTATCACTGATCACGGATGTATTCCTGGCGGACCCGGGCGACCGGGACTATAAAACGCTGATCGTCGTATCCATCATGGTCATGCTTAGCTCCCTGCTTCGCTTCTGGCAGGAGTTTCGAAGCAACCAAGCTGCTGAAAAGCTCAAAAGCATGGTGAAGACTACGGTCACCGTCCTTCGAAACGGAGGGGTAGGCCCCAGCAAACAGGAGGTGGATATTAAAGAAATCCTCCCCGGCGACCTGATCCTATTATCCGCCGGTGATATGATCCCAGCCGACTGCCGTATCCTCCAATCCAAGGATCTCTTTATCAGCCAGGCTATGCTCACCGGCGAAGCCCTCCCCGTCGAGAAAAAAGACCAACCCGTACCGGATGCCGACGACCGCTCCCCCCTCGAGCTGGAGAATTGCTGTTTCATGGGCACCAATGTTGTCAGCGGCACGGCCATGGCAGTCGCTGTTACCACCGCCAGCGATACCTACTTCGGCACCATTAGCAAGGCTGTCACCGGCAAGCGGGCTGAAACCAGCTTCGACAAGGGCGTCAACAGTGTCAGCTGGCTCCTGATCCGCTTCATGCTCATCATGGTCCCGCTGGTCTTCCTGATCAATGGGCTCACCAAGGGTAATTGGCTGGAAGCCCTGCTCTTCGGCATTGCCGTCGCGGTCGGATTGACCCCTGAAATGCTTCCGATGATCGTGACCGCCAACCTCGCTAAAGGCGCCGTCAACATGAGTAAAAGGAAAGTCATCGTGAAACGGCTCAACGCCATCCAGAACATCGGCGCCATGGATATTCTTTGCACCGACAAGACAGGCACCCTCACGATCGACAAGATCGTACTGGAAAGGCACCTCAACGTCCTGGGTGTGGAGGATGATGAAGTACTAAAGTGGGCGTACCTCAACAGCTATCATCAGACTGGCCTCAAGAATCTCCTCGATGTAGCCGTCCTCGAGCATGCCGAGGTGCACGAATCCCTGAAGGTGGAAGATTACCACAAAGTAGATGAGATACCCTTCGACTTCCAGCGCCGCCGGATGTCCGTGATCCTGGAACATAACCATAAACACATCCTCATCTGCAAGGGGGCCGTAGAAGAAATGCTCGACCTTTGCCCGAATGTATTTGACCCGGGAGAAGACGAACAACTACAGATCGACACCGACGAGGTCATCCTGCTCGATAATGACAAGCGCCAAGCCATCCTGGAAACCTCCAAAAAGCTCAACAAAGAGGGTTTGCGGGTACTTCTTGTGGCTGTCAGGATATTCGATGAGCGCCCACTAACGTATACGATCAGCGATGAAAGCAATATGATCGTGGCTGGCTTTATCGGCTTTCTCGATCCTGCAAAGCCCTCGGCCAAACCTTCTATCGAAGCCCTGCTCAAACTGGGCGTTACGCTCAAGGTCCTCACCGGAGATAACGAGATCGTCACCAAAAAGATATGCCGGGATGTCGGTATACCTATCAACCATATTCTTTTGGGTAATGAGCTGGAAAAGATCGGCGACCAGGAACTGACCGACCGTATCGACGAGATCACCATCTTCGCCAAGCTGAGCCCCGCGCAAAAAAGCCGGGTTGTCCGAGTGCTGCAAGCCAAGGGCCATACTGTGGGCTTCATGGGTGACGGGATCAATGATGCGGCAGCCCTTCGGGATGCAGACGTAGGCATATCCGTCGATACAGCGGTGGACATTGCCAAGGAAAGCGCTGATATTATCCTCCTCGAAAAAGACCTTATGGTCCTCAGAAAAGGGGTTATCTATGGCCGCCGGACCTTCGGTAATATCATCAAATACATCAAGATGACAGCCAGCAGCAATTTCGGCAATATGTTCAGCATGCTGGGCGCCAGCGCCATCCTGCCGTTCCTTCCCATGCTGCCGATACAGATCCTTGTGCAGAACCTGCTCTATGACATTTCGCAGATATCGATACCCTGGGACAGAATGGACGCCGAGTATATTGAAAAGCCCAGGAAATGGGATGCATCCGGAATAAGCAAGTTCATGGTTTACATCGGGCCTATCAGCTCCATATTCGACTACGCCACCTATGCTTTGATGTGGTTTGTTTTCAAGGCCAATTCACCTGTCCACCAAGACCTTTTTCAGAGCGGCTGGTTCGTCGAAGGACTTCTCTCTCAAACCCTGATCGTGCATATGATCCGGACAAAGAAGATACCCTTTATCCAAAGCTGGGCTACCACCCCGGTGTTGGCACTGACCACCGCCATCATGGCCATCGGCATCTTCCTGCCATTTTCCGGGTTTGCCAATGCCTTACACATGGTACCGCTGCCCCTGAGCTATTTCCCCTGGCTGATCGGAATACTGCTCTCGTATTGTATACTCACCCAGCTCATAAAAAGCTGGTTTATCGAGAAATTTCATCAATGGCTATAATTTCAAAACGAAGGATATGAATAAACATCTCTTGGGAACTCTACTGCCTTTTTTTACTGGGCTCATTGGTAATGCACAAGTTCAGGATACATCCCGCCCAAGCCCCTGGTCCGTACATTTTCAACTAACGGTCATCAGCCAGAAACACGCTGGCTTTAAAGCCGCCTATAGCGGAATGAACAGTCTGGCGGACACCGTTGAACCTGCCGCCAGCAGCATCACCACCACTCTTTTCCTCGGCAGGAGGTTATGGAAAAACGCCGCCATCTATTTGAACCCCGAGCTCTCTGGCGGCCATGGGCTCAGCGCTGCCGTAGGCGTTGCCGGCGCCCTGAATGGAGAAACTTACCGCATCGGCGATCCCGCACCCATGGTTTCCATAGCCCGTGCATATCTGCAACAAACCATTCCATTGGGCCATAGCGGCAACGACAACATCAGTGACGCCGCCAACCAGGTCGCCGGGAGTCTCCCTTCCAGCCGGATCACCTTTACGGCAGGTAAATTCGCGATATCCGACTTCTACGACAAGAATAGCTACAGCCACGACCCCCGCAGCCAGTTCTTCAACTGGTCCCTCATGAGCAACGGCGCCTGGGATTATCCGGCAAACACCAAGGGCTACACCATGGGTCTTGTCGCCGAACTCGTCAAGCCCGAATGGGCCATCCGCCTGTCCAGCGTAGCCGTGCCCAAGATCGCCAACCAGCCGGAAATGGAATACGTATTTGGAAAAGCACATTCCGAAACCGCCGAATTCGAACACCAGCTTCATATTGGCCAGCGGCCAGGAGTGATCCGTCTCCTCCTCAGCCACACCGCCTCCCGCGCTCCTTCCTACAAAGGAGGCCTGGCCGCGCTGGCAAACCATGATACTACCCTGCTAAAGGTTATTTCCGGTAACGCCCAGGGCACTGCCTACGGCGGCCATAAAACGGGTATCGGCCTTGGCATCGAGCAACAGCTCTCCGACGTCGTTGGTGTTTTCGCCCGCGCCGGATGGAATGACGGCAAACATGCCACCTGGGCCTTTACCGAGATCGACCAAACTTTGCAAGCAGGCCTGTCCTTGAAAGGTTCCCGATGGCATCGGCCCGAAGATGTTGTCGGCATCGCCGGTGTCATCAATGGTATTTCAACCGACCATCGCGCATTTCTAAAAGCTGGCGGCTATGGCTTTATCATTGGCGATGGCGACCTCAATTACTCCCGTGAGCAGATCCTGGAGGCGTACTATAATGCAAAGCTGTTCAGCAACATTTGGCTCACCTTCGACTACCAATTCGTCAAAAACCCCGGCTACAATAAGGACAGGGGGCCGGTGCATGTGTTTGGCATTCGCGGACATATTGAATTTTAATTTTCCTGCATTTTGTTTTTCAGCTTACCCAGCAGGGCATACGCGCCCTTTATGGCAATGCGTGTATTGGTCCAGTCCTGGCTGCCCGACGTTTTAAGTTCGATGAATCCCTGGTCTGTATTTCCCGTCTCGACTGCAGTGAGGTAGAATTCATTTTTGTTCTTCCAGATGAACAGGTATTTTTTGCCCATGTAATTGACAACGGCATCTTCCGGCACTGCAAGCACTTTTTGATTGTCCAGTTGAAATATGCCCGAAAGAAACATTCCCGGCAGCAGTTCGTGGTGGGCGCCTTCGAAATGGCAATGGATCAGGCCGGCGCGGCTGTCGTTGACGTTGCGTGTGACCAGGATGGTCTCCACATCGTAGAATTTTGCAGGCTGATCCAGCAGCGCAACCTTACCGCGCATGCCCTTGCGGAAGAGCGCAATGTCCTTCTCAAAGATGGTCATCGCCGCATGGATATCCGTCGGATTGACCAGTTCGAAGAGTACGTCAGCCGGGTTCACATATTTTCCGACATTGACATTCACTTTGCTGACATAGCCGTCGATAGGAGAATAGATGCGCGTCTGTGAGGAGATGCCGGCTACGGTAAGTTTTTCGGGAGCAATGTGGATCAAGCGGAGCTTTTCGGCTGTAGCGTTCAGAATGGCTTCCTGGGTTTTGTATTCACTCAAGGCCATCTGGTATGTTTTTTTGCTGGTAGCATCGGCATCACTGAGCTCCTTCTGCCGTTGCAGGTCGGCAGACAAATAGTCCAGCTTTGCCCTGGTGGTAAGATAATCCTGCTGCAACTGTACGAAGGACTGGTCTTCCATGACGGCGATGGGGTCGCCTTTATGAACCGGATAGCCCGGTAAAAGCGGCGTCGACCGTAGATAGCCGCCCATGGGAAAACTTACGGATACCAGGTTTTGTGGTGGTACGTCCACTATCCCGTTGAGGCGGATGGTTGTTTGAAGGTCTTTCTGCTCCGGGTAGCCTGTTTCGATGCCTGCGTTGGTCATTTGGGTACTGTCCAGCACAACCATGTCGGTCGATGGTACAGCGGTGGATTGTTTTGCGTCGGTGTCGGAATGAGTGCAGGAGATCCCCGTAGAGAGTATTCCCAGTGCAATGAGCGGTAAATATTTTATGATGGTCATGATCATTCAAATTTATTTGGTGAGAAGATATTCAATTTCGATGCGTTGCGTGATCAGGTTGCTGAGTGCGTCGATGTACTGCAGGCGGATCTGGATGGCATTGCCGACTGAGGCACCCCATTCGATGTAACTGATAGCGCCATTCTTAAAGCTCAATATGGACGTTTGGAGCAAGGTGTTGGACTGAGCGAGCGCACTGGTGCGGTAATAAGAGACCGTCTCCGCGTATTTCGCATAGGCGTTCGTGACCCGTGCCAGCTGGGCCTTCAATTGTTCGAGAGCGACCTGGCCGGATGCGTTGGCAATGGCTTCCTGCTGCTCTGCGGCTTTTATGCGGGCCTTTTGTGCACGGCTGAAGATCGGGATGCTTAGTCCCAATTGAACGGATGAGAACCTGCTGGAACCTCCGTAGTAGACCTCCGAGCGATCTTTAGTCAACTGCCAACCGGCGATGGATTGATTCGTATAGCCCATACTGATGTCCGGAAGCAAACGAGAACGCTGGACGCCCGTCGCGGCTGCTGCAATGGCTGCCTGTTGCCGATGGACCTTCATCAGAGGATGGGCTCCGATGTCGCTGCTATCGGGAAGACCGTTGGCGGGCTGGAGTACGAGCGAGTCTGCTGCGTCGAATGAACCTTCCGTGGCGAGCAAGACTCCCAGGCGGATGGAGGCATCTTTCCTGTCTGCAACCGTTTGGCGAAGCAGGAGTGCCATTTGTTGGGCCTGGTTTTCGAGCGTGGTCTTTTCCAGCAGGTTGGATTCCCCTTTTTCGAAGCGGAGTCGCGCCATCTGGCTGAAGCGGCTGTAGATGCTGTCCATTTGTTCCAGCAGCAGCTGTCTTTCGCGCAAGACCTGCAGCTGAAGATAGGCCAGTTTCACCAGCCGGGCGACCTCTGCCGCTTGCAAGACCGTTCCGGCTCTTGCGCCATCGAGTTCCGCGCTGAAGAGCTCCCGCTGGCGGGAATATACCTGTGGGAGGGAGAATGTCTGGGATACCGTAAACTTATTATCGAACAGTGCGCTGTTGATATGACCCCATTCCGTCGTTAGTTGGGTTGGAGGGATATCGGCGCCCGAGCGACGCATGATCTCATAATATTTTTCCCGGAGCCGGCTGACGGTGAGGGCGCCATTCTGCTTACCGGCGATTTGAAGCGCCTGATCCAGGCTGATCTTCTGAGGTTGCTGGGCCGAGAGGATCGCGGGCGTGGCTAGTGAGAGCAGGAGCAGGACCGGCAGTTTGAGTTGACTGCGACGGCGGCCAATTCCGGAGTTTCGGCGTCCTTCCATCATCAGATAGAGAGTAGGCAGCACCAGCAGCGTCAGCAGGGTAGATGTGACGAGGCCGCCGATGACCACCGTAGCCAAAGGCCGCTGAACCTCTGCGCCGGCCCCATTGCTGAGGGCCATGGGGAGAAAGCCCAGGGAGGCTACTGCCGCCGTCATCAGGACCGGTCTGAGCCGGACCTCTGTGGCATAGAAGATGATCTTCCGGGCATCGCTCATCCCATGTTCCTTTAGCCTATTCATCTCGCTGATGAGGACAATGCCGTTGAGGACCGCCACGCCGAACAGCGCAATAAAGCCTACGCCCGCGGAGATGCTGAAGGGCATGCCTCTTGCCCAGAGAGCAAGGACCCCGCCGATGGCTGAAAGGGGGATGGCGGAGAAGATCAGGAGGCTGTATTTGATGCGCCCGAAGGCAAAGAAGAGCATGAGAAAGATGAGCAGCAGGGCGATGGGCAGAGCGATGGTGAGGCGTCGGGTAGCCGCCTGGAGGTTTTCATACTGTCCGCCATAGGTAATATAATATCCAGCAGGCAGGTTCAACTCGCGTGAGACCTTTTCCCGCAATTCATTGACGATGCTTTGCACGTCCCGGCCCCGGACGTTGAAGCCTACCGAGATGCGCCGATGAGCATCTTCACGCTGTATCTGATAGGGGCCGTCTTTGATCGCCACCGTGGCGAGGGTGCTAAGGGGTACCTGGTCCCCGTTGGAGAGACCGACAGGTAAATTCCCAATAGCGACCGGATCGCTTTTCCAATTCTCGTGCATGCGAATGACGAGATCATATCGCCTGTCGCCCTCGAATACCAGACCGGTGGACGCGCCTGCATAGGCCGATTGGATGGTATTGTTGACATCGCTGATGGTAGCGCCGTAGCTGGCCATGGCTGGACGATCGTATCGGATCACCAACTGCGGCACTCCCGTGACCGTCTCCAAATAAAGGTCTTTGGCGCCTTTTACGGTTTGAATGATGTGGCCCAGCTTTTCTTCGTAGCGCGAGAGCGTATCCAGGTCATCTCCGAATATCTTGCAAACGACATCCTGCCGTGCGCCCGTCATCAGCTCGTTGAACCGCATCTGGACGGGAAATTGAAATCCGGTGGCGATGCCGGGCACTGCTTCGAGGGCAGCGCTCATTTTGTTGGCCAGCTCGGGAAAATTTTTGGCTTTCTTCCATTCCGCCTTGGGCCGGAGTATGACCATCATATCAGCTGCCTCGAGCGGCATAGGATCGGTAGGGATCTCCCCGGACCCTATTTTGGTGACAACCTTTTCTACTTCCGGAAAGCTGTCCAGCAGCACTCGCGCGGATTGTTGCGTGGTCTGTATCGTATTGGAGAGAGAAGAGCCTGTCAGCAGCCGTGTGTCCACCGCAAAGTCGCCTTCTTCCAGCTGCGGGATAAACTCTCCGCCCAGGCGGGTCAGGAGAAAGATGGAGCAGCAGAATAGCAGGAAAGCCGTCGTAATAACCCATCGGGGAGTGCGAAGGACTTTCTTTAAAAAGGGCTGATAGATCCGGAGCAGCCATTCGATGAGGCGATCGGAAATGGTCTTCTTATGATCCAGCTTTTTGCTGAGGAAGAGGGCGCTCATCATTGGGACATACGTCAATGAGAGAAGAAAAGCGCCGATGATGGCAAAGGAGACCGTTTCCGCCATAGGCCGGAACATTTTACCCTCGATGCCTTGCAGTGATAGGATGGGTAGATAGACGATCAGGATGATGACCTGGCCGAAAACTGCGCTACTCATCATTTTCCTTGCCGAGACCTCTACCGTTTCGTTCATTTCCCCCTGGTCGATGGTGGCCACCTGACCCAGGATGCGTCCATGCGAGAGCTTGTGGATCACAGCCTCTACGATGATGACGGCACCGTCCACCAGCAGGCCGAAATCGAGCGCGCCGAGACTCATCAGGTTGCCACTGACGCCAAAGATATTCATCATAATGATGGCGAAAAGCATGGAAAGGGGTATCACGGAGGCTACGAGCAGGCCCGCGCGAATATTGCCCAGGAATAGGACCAGCACCAGGATAACGATGAGAGCGCCTTCCAGCAGGTTATGTTCCACCGTGGAGATCGCATTGCCGACCATTTTGCTCCTGTCGAGGAAAGGTTCGATGACAATGCCTTCGGGCAGCGTCTTTTCGATGTCCCTGATCTTCTTCTTGATATTTGTGATGACCTTGCTGCTGTTCTCGCCCTTGAGCATCATGACGACCGCGCCGGATACTTCCCCGGCATCATTGAACAGCATGGCGCCATAGCGGATGGCGCTGCCCATGCGCACGTCGGCCACATCCCTGACCAGGACGGGAGTGTGGATGCCAGTCTGTTTGACAACGATGTTGCCGATGTCATCCAGCGTGCCCGCCAGTCCTTCGGTGCGTATAAAGAGCACGTTGGGGCCTTTCTCGATATAGGCGCCGCCGGCATTCTGGTTGTTGGCCTGGAGGCATTTATAGACCTCTGCAATGGTGAGCTGGAAGCTTTTGAGGCGTTCAGGGTTGACCGCCACTTCATATTGCCGGACCTTGCCGCCGAAGCTGCTGACATCGGCAACGCCCTCCGTGCCGAGCAACTGCCGGCGAATGATCCAGTCCTGGATGTCCCGAAGCGCGTTGAGATCGTATTTGCCTTCGTAACCCGGTTTGGTATGGACGGCATATTGAAAGATCTCTCCCAGGCCGGTGGTCACCGGTCCCAACTGAGGATCGCCCATGCCCGCCGGTATTTGCTGCCGGACCTGGATCAGCCGCTCGCTGACCTGCTGGCGGGCCCAGTAGACGTCGGTGGCATCGTTAAAGACAATAGTGACCAGGCTGAGACCGAAGCGGGAAAAGCTTCGCTGTTCGACAATGCCGGGGACATTTCGTGTGGCCTGTTCTATGGGTACAGTAATGAACCGTTCGACGTCCGGGGCGCCGAGGCTGGGCGAGGGGGTGATAATGAGAACCTGGTTATTGGTAATGTCGGGTACGGCATCAATCGGCAGCCGGGTAACCGAATACGATCCCCAGCCAATGAGCAAAAGAACGAAGATGCCGACAATGAGCTTGTTCCGTACGGAAAAGCTGATAATAGCATTCAGCATACACTGCGATATTATTTTGTGATCAAATCGCCCGAAGGGTAAAATGAGGAACCAGGCACGGGGGCCGTGCCTTCAAAACCCTACTATGGGCTGGTAATTAGAAACGAGGGACAAGGATCAGGCGCGGGGAGGTTGGAAGACCGTGTGGGGGAAAGCTGGAAATTCAAATTGCGTATCCCGGATAACATAATCCAGCGAGGACAATAAAGGGCTTTCTACTTTTATACCAATGGGCTGGGGGATATCATTTATAGCGGAGAAAAGAGCCGTGTTTTCCTGTGTCTTGAAGGGCAGTTTCATATCCTGGGCGTAGTCGGAGTCGAAAACTGTCTTGCCTGAATAGTGGAGCCGGAGGAATCCAAGCAGGGTTAGATGCGGATCTTCATGCTTATGCTTGATATAATGCGCGACAAGCATCGGCATTTTCAGCGCCTGATAAGCTTCCGTCGTACCGAAGAGGTAGAGGGACAAGAGGAATATGGCGACGACGCCTTTCACGGTGCAAAGGTAGGATAATTATCGGTCGTGCGGCGTAACGCTTTTATAAATTGTTCTGAATTCGAGACCCACCCATATTCCGCCTGAATAATAAAAAGAGAGGCCTCATGATTGCTTCGTGGAAATTCAAACCCGTCGGGCTCCCCCGATGATAACCCATTTTAAGATAAATGATCTTTATGCCTGTCTGTGTCTTGCTGCTGTCAGAACATGAAGATCAATTAGGAGGCTGTAAGACTACGTGTGAGCTCCAAAGGATGATATTCCGGTCCGGCGGCGTCCGAAGGGGTTTTGGGCGATTCGACAAAATACATATCCACCTCCCCTATGTTCTTGGCAAAGATCTTGCCCCGGTAGGTACAATTATAGATATCCTTCACCCGCTCATAAGCAGCTGCCGAAATATTCACTTTCCCCGGCTCCCCATTGCTTTCCATCCTGCTGGCAATATTTACCGTGCTGCCCCAGATGTCATAGGCGTACTTTTTCCTGCCTACGACGCCCGCTACCACAGGGCCGACGTTGATCCCGACCCTTAAGTCCCAGGGCGTCTGACCCAAGGCAATCTTCTTTTTATTACGATCGCGGATAAACTGCTGTATCTCCAGGCTGGCCTCTATCATTCTCGCCGGGTGAGAATCATCCGATGTAGGTATGCCTCCCGCGCACATATAGGAGTCTCCGATGGTCTTTATCTTTTCCAGCTGATATTTTTCAATGATCTCATCGAATGCATTGAAACACGCATTGAGCTCGGATACCACTTCCTGAGGTGTAAGCGTCTCTGCTATCATGGAGAAGCTCTTGAAGTCCGTAAACAACACGGATACGTTCTCATAGTATCTTGGCTCCGCCTTGCCGCTTGTCTGCAATTCTTTCGCCACTTCCACGGGCAGGATATTCAATAGCAGCCGCTCGATCTCTGCCTTCTGGCTGTCGAGCAGCCGATTTGTCCGGATCTTTGTCCGATAGTCGCGGTATATGATCAATACAATGATGAATACCAGGATCAGTCCGGCAATCAATGCATTCCTGGTGACCCTTTGTCTTTTCAGAGTGAGGTCCTGCAGGGCCTTATCTTTGGTGAGCAGGTCGATCTGCGATTGTTTTTTCTGAATGTCGAAATTGAACTGGAGACCCGACAGTTTCTTGTCCGTATCGATATTATATAAGCTGTCTTTCAGATCGGTGAGCTTTGACTGGTATCGATAGGCATTGACATAGTCGCCGCTGCGTGCATAGGAGAGGGCCAATCCGGCGCAGGCATTTTTCAGCTCATAGTTTACGGAACTTAGCTGCTCTGCAATGACAACGGCTTTCCGGTAATATTCAATGGCTTTTTGGAGGCCACCCTGCTCCAGATATGTATCAGCCATCCCGATAAGGGATTGCGCCATGTACAATGTCGTATTTAATTTTCGGGCTATTTCAAAAGCCTGCTGATGATAGTGGATGGCGTTGGCATAGTCCTTTCTTATGGCATATACTTTACCGATGTCGTTCAGGGGATAGGGCGTATAAGAGGAGTCTGAACCCCGAAGGGCTTCGAGGGACTTTTCAAAATAAGAAAGAGCCAAGCTGTCATTTCCCCTGGTCAGGTAAATCTCTCCTATGTTGACCTCGACGTTCCCGATGGCTTCCTTATTCCCGGCGGCCAGGCAGAATGGATAGGCGCGCTGGTAATATTCCAGGGCCTTATCCAGGGTTGAAGCCTTATTGGAATATACGGCGCCGATGTTCTGCAGCACTGTCGCTATCCGAATGGTATCGGCGGTTTCCTCCGCAATTTTCAGGGCCTTTAAATAGAGCTCCAGGGCCCTTGCATCGTCGGATTTATTGTAATAGGCCGCGCCCTCGTTGCTCAGGATATTGGCCATACCCACCTTGTCGCCAATGGCGGTGAACAAGGCCAGGGACTTTTCCCAGTTTTCAAGCGCCTCCAAGTATTTCCCGCCCTTGGAATAGGCGTTACCGATGTTCTTGAATGCATAGGCGCTGCCTTTCTGGTAGTGTAGTCTTTCCGAAAGCCCCCTGGCTGAATCTGCATAGTTAATGGCATGCAGGGGGTCTACGCTCAAATAAGCTCTGCTAAGCGCCAACAGGCTATTTACTTTTGCCGTATCGTCCTTTTCGGCGCCCAGCATATTTCGAATGCTGTCTATTTCCGAATGTTGGGCGATACCCTTTGTGGCGATCAGTAAACAGATAAGGAGGAGACCTTTATTTAATTTCATAGTTTTATCAATTGGAATACACTGAGTGTATTTCCCGTTCTGACTTTGATCCAATACAAACCGTTGTTCAGATTGCTGATATCGAGCTGGAGGTCGCTCATGCCAGTCCTTCTGACCGCGGCCGGATGACAAGCCCTTCCCTGCACATCGAGAATCATTAAGCCCTCTTCCGACACAGGCTGACCATCCACATGCACATTCACCGTATTGGTTGCCGGATTCGGATAGAGGAGCGTCTTCATATTTGTCGCAAGGCCGGCCTGTCCTGTCAAAGTATTGACGGTCGTAACAGACGAGGTGGTTTTCTTTGCCGGACAGCGTCCCGAGGTCGAGCTGGCCGTGCTGGCCACCGAGGACTTTTGATTTCCGTTGAAGCTGATGACGGTCCATATCAGTTTGTTGCCGTCGAAGGGAATATCGAAATTACCTGTTCCGGGCAGGAACAGCACCGGAGGCGTGCCGAAAAATGCTGTTCCACTGAGGTTGTTGTTAACACCGATGGGTATATATACCGGGACGGAATTGCTGTTGGTATAGGTAAAGTGCGCCACGTATCGGAGCCCCGTCGGGCTGCCGATCAAGGTATCCACGCAATTCAGGCTGGGCTTGATATTCTTGGCTCCACTGCCGTCGGGGTCCACATACAGCGGACCCGGGACATAACTAATAGTATAGTTATTCGGGATGGTCAGCTTTAACGCGCTGGGGATGATGGAATATACTCCCGCTGCTCCGGTATAGGAGGGGCTAAGGGTAAATACCGGTCCGGATACAATGGTGCTTTGGTCATTGTTTACAAATCCTGTATAAGTGGCGGTAAATACAGGCAAGGGGCTGCCCTGGATGATGAACTGGGTGTCTGCCTTGACAGTGAGTGGCAAGGGAGCAACGGATAATTTTCCAGTGATATACTTCAGCGTATAGCTGGTAGGTTGCTTCAGCTCGAGGCCCGAGGGGACGACCTTATAGAGCCCGGCAGGCGTCGTGACTCCCTGTATCACCACTACGTTATTGCTATCGAGCAGTGTATAAGTGGGGGCGCCGGTGAATACCGAATCCGGTCGATCGCCATACTGGTAGCCTGAAATGACAGATGTGAGGGTGGGTGCTGTGCCGTAGTTTGTATGTACGCTGTCAGCCCGAACCGTCAGTGTGTCCGGATGGATTGTCAATGTCCCGAGTCCGTAGGTAACGATGAAATTGCCGCTGATGAATGCCCCGGGGGCGATGGTCTGCACTCCTGCCGTAAACCCGGTGATCAGGTTCATCGGATAGAAGGTGTTGAGCGTCACCGATGACGAGGTAAGGTCCGATTGGTTGACGATGATAGCGACATTGCTATGGGTGGAGTCGCCGATGCTGGTGCTGTTGATGAGGGCGCTGCCGTTGATGAGGGCGTTGCCATTGATCAGCGCACTTCCGTTGATCAGGGCGCTGGCGTTGATGAGCGCACTGGCATTGATCAGGGCATTCCCATTGATCAGGGCGCTAGCCGAAGCCAGGTTCGTAACAGCGGGATTAGTTTCATAGTTAATGAGGCAGGTAGGGGATACCAGCGTCAGCATGGTGGTGTCGGCGCCGGGTACGCCATTGATCAGTGCATTTCCATTGATCAGCGCGCTGCCCCTGCTGAGCGTTCCGACACTGGCCACGATCCCCACGTTATTCAAGCCTGCATTGATCAAGGCACTTCCGTTGATCAGCGCGCTGGCATCCATGAGCGCGAGGGTATTGGCCAGCTGGCTGGTGTAGGCAATTTGTATCGAATCGAGGAAGTGGGGGCGATCTGCCGGCGCTATGAGGGAATCTTTATAAATGAACCGGTAGTTGAAACCTCCAATCTTATCTCCGTAGGTAAGGGTGGTATCGCGGGGAATAATGGTCAATGGCATCCGGTTGATCGTCAGGACGCCCTGGTTGAAAACGTAGTTAAACGTTTCGGTCAGGCCGATGTCGAAGGAATCTTTCGGATTGAGCGTGCGCATCGATGGTTTGATCACATACAATCCAACATTGCTCATGTTGACAGCGGGTGTGGAATAGAAAATGCTATCGAGACCCAACTGGTGCAGGGTATAGGTGGTTTGCTGGATGGGTACGCTGTCAATCAGGATCTGCGCGGTGAAGACAGGGAGCTGTTCGCCGTAATTTTTCGATTTATTATCGGCGGTGATGGTGACGATCTTCTTTACACGGGAGAAGAAGGTCAATGTATCCGAATAGCCGCCATCGCCGGCGCTGTTGCTGATGGGGGCAGTATATACCTGTATGGCGGGATTACCCGTGAAGGTGGGGACGGAAGCCGTCGCCTGGGTGCTGCTTACGACCGTTGTTGGAAGAGGCGTACCCCGCATGGTAACAACCGAGGTAGAGTCGAGGTAATTGCCGTTGACCGTTACCGTAAAGGGTGCGGCGCCCGGTACCGTGGTGGTATCGGGCAATCCCAGACTGTTGATCACCGGCGTGGGCGTTGCGAAAGAGCGCATGGCTGCGGCGGGTTGTATGAACCCATAGCCCGTAGCATAGTCGAAGCCCGGGGTATTCATGTCGAGGGCTGTACTCCGCATGAGGTACCGGAGACTGTCCGGTGAAAGGGTCTGCCCGGTGAATTTTTTCTTTCCTTCCAGCAGCAAAGCCGCCACGCCGGCTGCGTGGGGAGCAGCTGCCGAGGTCCCGAAGAAATTCGGGAAGGCATCTCCGTCGATGTTGGCGCCGCCCAGGTTCACCGTGGTATTGACTCCGTTGGGTGCGGTAAAGTCGGGTTTCTGTCTGACGATGCCGTTTACAGGTGTGCCGCCCCAGGAGGAGAAGGATGCGATAGTGGGCGGATTGACGCCATATGCCGGAGTATTCTTATACAATACTGCTCCGACCGTCATGGCTCCTGCCGCATTGGCCTGGCCTATGATGGTAGAGTTTCCGGAATTATACTGGCTGACAACGCCGTTGCCCCGGAAGAAAACATATTTGAAATTGACCGGTCCCGAACCGGCGGCCCTAACGATGATGATATTGGTTTGGGTATTCTGTGTTACGGTGAAGGGTAATACTTCGATGGGATCGCCACCAAGATTATTCCTGTTGAAACCAAATAAAGTATTCCCGCCATTGTCCGTTAAATAAATATCGAGATCATTGGTGGTGCCGGTGGAAGTTTGGCCCAGCGAATAGATGGAGTCCTGCCATTGCAATACGATTGTATAAACGCCGGGCGTCAGGGTGATGGTCTGGAAGATATTTCCTCCGCCGAAATTATGGGCTGATCCGACTATTCCGGCGGGAGCCGGCGCGGCAACAAAATTATTCTGATAGGACTGGTTACCGAAGTTCCCTGCCGCGGAGAAATAGGATACACCCTGGGCGGCTGCTGCATTGACCGCCCTGGCAACCACGCCGTCCTGGTAGAAAGGCTCGGTGATATAGGTAACATCGTCCACGATGATATTGCAGGAGTCCTGTTGCAGCTGTTGTATGCCCTGAGCGAAATCCCCTGCGCTGATAAATCCCGTCCTGAAAGCCAGCTTTGCCGCGGGTGCAATATCGTGCACGATCTGCAACATAGCCCGGCCTTCATCCGTCTGAGGTCCGAAAGGATATTCCTGCAGCACATCTACCGGTGTCGGATAAGTGGGATTACCTATACCCGGAAGGTCGCCATTCAGTACGTCCGTCTGTGCGGGATTGCCGGTGACTGTATTATAGCTGTTGGAGATCACGCCTACCTTCGAACCTCGACCTGAAATGTTATAGCCGTTGCGAACAAGGTAAGAACGCATGGCAGTATCCCCCTGGGTAGTTACTATCCCTACATTGCCTAATGGCGGATAAAGGGGTCTGCAGTAATTGATGAGGGTAGGGAGGCTGTCCAGTTTCAGCAGGTGTGCGATGGGATATTGACCCGTGATGATCAGGGAACCGGGGCCGTTGTTGATCGGATTGGTCAGGCCATAGGCAGTTGTTTGGAGCAGGGACAATAATGTCTGGACCTGTCCAGTGCGGGCGATAACTTCGATCATTACACTGTCATGGTTCAGGATAAAGATGGCCTTGGCGGAGTCGTTGACAAACCCGAAGTTCTGATAGAGAGAGTTCAACTCGGAGCCGATGAGGTTGTTGACCTTGCCGGGTGCCGGAGGCGGGTAATAGGGCAGGACACAACGGATAGCCGTCACGATAGCCGTATCGGTGGCAAAGCATCCACCGTTGGGGTCGGTGACTTGTAGTATATAAGTTCCGCCAGCATTCACCAATGGAGTGGCTGTGTTGGCGCCTGAGACGATATGTCCTCCACCCGTGGCTGTCCAGTTGAAGCTGACATTGGGGGAGGTAGATGAACCGCTGAGCGTGGTTGTTGGGTTGGAGCAATCGATCTGTTGGTCAGGGCCGGCGTTGGCATTGGGTGTTGTACAAATTATATAGGGGGCATAATTTATGGTGGCCCCGCTTTGCATAACTACCTGTGTGGCGCTCCACAATGCTCCTGTGATGGAGGTGGAACCCGATCCCGAACCGATGTTTATACCAGCATAGGGCGCCCATACGGTGCCCAACCATCTTGAATTGGTGTTACCTGTACCGTTGGCGATGGTCCAGGCTGCATTCCCCGTGGGAGAGGTAGCCCCGGAACCATGTGTTTCGGCAAATATGCGTGTCGGGTCGCCGCCGTTGGCAGTAGCGGCGCTGATCTTGCTCAAGTTGGCATCTCCGTAGATATAGATCTTAAAACTCCCGGTGGCCGCATTTTTGAAATCGAAGGTGAACGTATTGTTGCCTGCGTTTGTAATGGACTTGAACACATAGACGCCCGGTCCGGAGAAAGTGAGGGTTTTGTTCCCCCCCAGTGTCAAATCACCGTAAGAGCCGGGAGTGATGGTCTGGGTATTGTTGATCGTGGTAGTGCCTACCGCGGGAAAGCTGGTTATCGAAGGCAGCTGCGGGAGTATGGGAAAGACCGGGGTGGCGACTATATTTCCGCCAGCCGGTGTGGGTCCGGTGTATGTCGTGCCGGATGGATGCGTGGCGGAGCCGGAGACCATGCCTCCTCCTACGAAGATATTTCCATTGGCCAGTATATTACCTTTTAGTATGGCGCCGGTGCCAGTCGAAATAATATTGCCTGTCGATGCTTTTGTGTTGGCAGCGCTCATTATGCCCTGTACGGTATTGCTGCTTGACAGCAGGATCGTGCCGCCGGAATAGATGTTAGCATTGATGGACGAGCTACCGGTGGTGGTGACAAGCGTATAACTACCTATACTACCCGTAGAACTACCTATGGGGTTAGCCAGTATGCTGGTAGACGAACCCAATTGGACGGAGCCACTGCCGCCGAACAATACGAAATCCGTTATTTTCAATTGTTGACCTAAACTGCATAGCGGGGTCATGACACAGAAAAGGGCAATGAATAACATTCCATTACCTTTCCCCGTCAAGCTTTTGAATGAGGGAGGAGTTAGCATAGCCTGGTTTTATTATTGGTCACCAGTGTGGAAAGCACTTATACCGCGAGTTTTGATAAGGGAGGGGATTAGGGGTTATGTAAAAAATATTGATCAGAGATGGAAATGAGTTGGATAGATCGACCGGATAATTGGACAGAAAGGAGAAATAGGATAATCCTATAAAATGGTCAAATTGAAATGCTTCCCAAGTTACTCTTTTGTTGAAAATAAATGAAATATATTTTGGCGCTGAGATGCGAGGTCCCTATATTTATTATCGAAAGAACATCTTATGAAAAGCGACATCCGACTCCCCTCATATACTCATTTCGGAGGATTGTAAGAATCATCCGCGAACCAAAGAGACGAATCAATCGGATGAAAAAAAAGCTACCCCACATCCTGAATATCAAGGCGTCAGAGTCAGGCCAGGTCTTCGATCTGCTGGTTGTACAATTTTTTATCGGCCTTGCGAATGCCCTCGTAAACATCGTAGCCTTTACTCTTTTTATATACAATATTTCCATTCAATTCCTGCCGCTGGCTTATATGGTAATTGCAGGATTATTGATCCTACTCAATATTATTTATGAGAAAATAGAGCACCGGTTCTCCCCCTTGCAACTGCTTAAGATCGTCATTGCCGCATCGGCCATCCTTCTGATCCCTGTGTGGTTCGGGCTGACCTTTTTCAATAAGAACGATTTTATTTTTATTCTTTTGGTATGGAGTATCCTGATCTATATGGCGACGGGATATGCTTTCTGGGGACTGGTGTCGCTACTGTTCAATATCCGGGAAAGCAAACGGGTCTTTTCTGTAGCGGGGGCGGGGGATATTCCTGCCAAACTGATCGGATATCTTGCGGCCCCGGTCCTGATCCACTTTCTAGGAGTGGTCAACCTGATCTGGTTTTCCGTGATCTCGCTGGTCACCGGGTTCTTTTTATTCACGAAAATGACACGGAAGAAGAACTGGGACAAGATCAGGGCCAGGTCTCATGTCCACAAGCACCAGGAGACTGTCAAACAACAAAAGCGGGACCTTATCGGCTTTTTCTTCAAGGCGAGGCTGATATTCTTTATCTCTATCCTTTCGCTGTTGAGCTATAATGTCTTCAACCTGGTGGACTATACCTTTCTTTCACAGGTAAAGCTACGGTATGAGAGCCTTTCGTCGCTTGCAGCTTTTATCGCCATTTTTTTTGCGATGGGACGATTGATAGCCATCGTGCTGAAACTGCTGTTCACGAGCCGCATGATCGAGCGGCTGGGTATCGTGTCCTGCCTGTTCATTACCCCCATCTTTCTATGTGTAGCCTGTCTCGTTTTCTTCCTGTTTGGAGAAAAGACGAACTATAATGTGTATATATTCGGGATGATGGCCTTGTTGACCGAAGTATTGAGGCTGACCATTCAGGAACCAGTTTTCTTTATTCTTTTTCAGCCCTTGAAGGAGCACCTTCGTCTGAAGGGGCATATGATCTCCAAAGGCTATATGCTTCCCCCGTCGTTGCTGGTAGTGGGGCTGACGTTATTCCTGATGAACAAAGCGGGGATTCCCATCACGATCCTGCTCACCATAAAAATATTGTTGCTTAACCTGGTCGTGTGGGGGATCATTATTTTCTTCATCGGGCAATCTTATAGAAAAACAATCCATAACTCTATTAAGAAAGGGATGTTCCATGGCGGAGATGGTTTTCGGTATGATGAAGATACCATTGCCATGCTGCTCGGAAAAGTCAAGGAGGGCAAGGAGCTGGAGGTGATCTATGCGCTGAACCTGCTGGAGAAGGCCAATTATCCTCATTTTCGGCGTGTGCTGGAGGAGCAACTGGGGAATGGCCGGAAGGACATAAAGAAATATGCGCTGGAACGGCTCGAAGCAAACGGAGCAATAGATACTGCGCTCCTTCACCAGCTGTTGCAAACGGAAGTGGATATGGAAGTAAAGGAAAAGATGTTTGCGCTGCTATGCAGGCATGACCCCGCATTCCTGCAAAAAGTTTCCGGTGATATGGACAATTATGAGCCGGGCATCCGGAAGATAATTATTATCAGTTTGTTGAACCAGACGGAATTCAGCTATCTCCACCTGGCGGGGAATGCGATCGAAAGCCTGCTCTGCTCCACTCATCCTGCGGACCGGATGCTGGCGCTCAGTATTATCGGCGAGGTAAAGCATGTAAAGTTCACGCATGCCATCGAGAGCCTGATCGGTGATCCCGATACGCCGGTGAAAAGAAATGCGATCTCCACCGCCTGCAAGCTGAAGATCAAGCGGCTCCTTCCTGTGGTCATACGTTTGTTGCACCGTCCGGCAGACCGATACCTGGTCTTAAAAGGATTACAGCAATACGGGGACAATCTTTTTGTCGATGTGCAGGACCTGAATAAGGACCTGTTGAATGCTCATACTGACGACTTGATAAAGCTGGCTGCCAAGATCAACGGACCACATTCCACCCGCTTCCTCTTATCCGTGCTGAAGGGGTCGTCCGGGCCTGTCGAGAAGATCTTGCATGCCTTGTGGATAAAGGCGTATGAGCCGACAACTTCAGACGAGGTGCAACAATTACGGCTGGTGCTGGATACCTACCTGAAGAACGGGACGAATAAGATCCTTGATTTTTATTCCCTTCCGGATGCCCGGGAAGATGACTTGCTGCAGAGCGCCGTCCGGAGCGAGATCAAGATGGACCTGATCAATTCACTCAAAGCCTGTTCCATACTGTTTGGGAAAAAGGAGATCAACCGGGTCCTTGAGCTATTAGAAATGGGCCATGATGAAAAACTGTACAATGGTATGGAAATGCTGGACCTTGTTCTACCAAAGAAGATCGCCTCGGGTGTCAATCATCTGTTCGATTTTGTGCTGGATCCGTCACATACCAAGAAAACGGTTCCCCGGCGTGAGCTGTATGTCTTTTTTAATAAGCTGTTTTTCGGGGATGAGGGATCGTATAATCCCTGGACAAAAGCGATTTGTGTATATTGTTCCTGGAAAAATAATGAATCGGGGCTTTACGGCCGATTGCGTCAGATCCCTGATCCGACAGAGCACCATATTATTTCGGAAACGAGGGATTATGTTATGAATCTTGTAAAACAATAGCTTACCATGCTGCTGATCGAAAAAATATTGTTGCTTAAGAATTCGGATATTTTCAAATACTGCAAGGAGACGGACCTTATGGATATCGCTTCCATATGCAATGAAAATCATGTCGAACAGGGGGTGACTATTTTCAGTAAGGGAGACCCGGGTAACTGCATGTATTTCATTTATTCAGGGAAAGTCTCCATTCATGACGAGGAGCATCCTCTGGCGATGCTCTCGGATAACGAGATCTTCGGGGAGTTGTCCGTGCTGGATTCCGAACCAAGGTCTGCCAGCGCCACTACTCTTTCGGATTGCATATTGCTGGAGATAGAACAAGAAGCCTTCTATGATGTAATGGCCACCAATCCCGATATACTGAAAGGGATTATGCGCACCTTGTGCAAGAGGCTGCGGGAGCAGGACCGGGTGACGGTGGAAATGCAAAAGATCGTTCAGGAAAGAAAGCTGTAACGGCTGTTACAGTAATTGCTGATAGTTATGTTGTTTGAGCGGCTCACGCAGCCGTTGTGAGGAGGCGGTGTGGTAGCGGTGATTTTTAAGAAACTGGAGTTGCAGTCTCTCCCAGTCCTGGTCGTCTTTGACTATGTGATAGTGCAGGAATTCCTGTTTCAGCCTTGCTCCGATGTCAAGGAAGTCGGATCTACCCAGATAATCGAGGTCTGCATCGCAAATAATCCTCTCGAGGAGTGTAGAGGGCTTCTGCGGCACGCGTGTAGCCATGATCAGGGCCTTTACGGAGTCCTTTTCCGCATCAGTCAGACCGAAATGAACAGCATCACGCATAAAGATCTCACAACTCCTCTCTTCGTGGCCGGCATAGGTCTCCAGGAAGCCGGTGTCGTGATACAAGGCGGCAACTTTGAGCAGGAATAGGTCCCCGTCCCCGGAGATGCCTTCTTCCGCTGCAATCCGTTCAGACTCACGCACTACATCGAGTGTGTGGTCAACGCTGTGATAGGTTAGGTGGGGGCTGAGGCCTTCCAGGGCTTTAAGCACCCGTGTTCTTATTTGATCAAGTTTTCTCATCCATGCCTGTTCGTTAGACAATGCGGAGAGTTCCTCCCGTTACAAGTTCTAAGATACACATTTGAGGTAAATATTGGGTATCTTATATTTGCATGGACAACTCCTCCATTAACCCTAAGCTGACCGAATGAATCCTCATTACCTTGTGGCTTTTTATATCAAACGCCGTCTTCACGCCTGTGTTTTTCTTTTTGTCAACCTATTTTTAATTCAAACTGTTCTGGCCCAACCTTCCATCAATTCCTTTTCTCCATCTTCGGGGCCGATGGGAACGGCGGTCACCATTAGCGGTACTAATTTCAGCGCCATCCCGTCTGCCAATATCGTTTATTTTGGAGCGGCAAGGGCTACTGTATTGACGGCCAGCGCTACCTCTCTTTCTGTGGCGGCCCCCGCAACGGCTACTTATCAGCCCATTACCGTCACCGTTAACGGTTTGACGGCAAGTTCCGCGAGGCCCTTTATTGTTACGTTTGCGGGGGGTGGGAATATTATAGCACCCTCTTTTGCAGCCAGACTTGATTTTGCGACGGATCTGCACCCTGAAGTGCTGGTTGCGGCGGACTTTGACGGGGACGGGAAGACGGACCTGGCCAGTTCCAATTACTACAATAGCGGCGGCCCTTCGGCCTCGATATCCGTATTAAGGAATACCGGCACAGCAGGTACGATCGACTTTGCGCCGCGGGTAGACCTGACGGCTAAAACATATACCTTTGGCCTTGCCGCCGGCGATCTGAACGGGGATGGGAAACCGGACCTGGCCGCCACCAGCAGCAGCGGAACTCAAACAGTCAGCGTTTTCCTCAATACCAGTTCCCCAGGCGTGATCAGCTTTGCTTCTAAAGTGGATTATGCCACCGGCACCAGCCCGGCAGGTGTCGCGATAGCTGACGTCGATGGAGATGGCAGGCTGGACCTCATTGTCGCCGATTTTCTGTCGGGCACCGTTTCCCTTTTTCAAAATACGAGTTCGGGCAGCGCCCTTTCTTTTGCCCCGAAAGTGGACGTGGCAACCGGGCAGGGCCCCTATAATGTTGCCATGGGCGACCTGGATGGGGATGGCAAGCCGGACCTGGCGGTGACGAACAGTTTATCCCGTACCATGTCCATCTTTCTGAACACGGGGCATCCCGGTACTATTGCTTTTGCGGGGAAGGTGGATATAGCTACTACATCAGGGTCCGACGAGCCCAATAGTATCGCTATCGCCGACCTGGACGGAGACGGCAAGCCGGATCTCGTCATCGGCAATAATAATATCAACAGCCTGAATGCGTCGGTGAATGCTTTTGCCGTCTTTCGGAACACCTGCAGTATTGGCACTGTGTCCTTCGGCCCGCCCGTAAACTATTATTCGGGCAATGCCGGTAATATCTCTGTCGGTGACCTGAACGGGGATGGTAAACCAGATCTGATGATCCCGGGCTTCGTAAATCCCAATGGGATCAATGTCTATCAAAATACTTCCGTGCCGGGTACGATATCTCTTTCAAACCCTGTCGGTTATGCGGAGGTAATCCCTTACGGTCCGGTGATTGCCGACCTGGATGGGGATGGCAGGCCTGACCTGGCCATAGGTACAGCCAAAAATACCGCAGCTGTTTTCAGGAATAAGCTCACGGAGCCCAGCATTATTCAATTCAATCCGATGACGGCGGCCGCTGCGGCGACAGTCACCATTACCGGCGTCAATCTAATGGGCGTGACCAAAGTAAGTTTCGGAGGCACGCCTGCCGCCTCTTTCACTGTTGTCTCTGACACGCGGATCGATGCGGTGGTCGGAACGGGGAGGTCCGGGGATGTTGCCGTGACCGGCCCAAAAGGTAGCGGATCAATGCCGGGATTTGTCTTTGCCGGTGCGCCGGTGATCACTTCCTTCTTCCCTGCCTCTGCAAAGAGTGGAGATACAGTAACGCTCGTCGGAGCTAATTTCTCCGGGGCATATGATGTCAAGTTCGGAGGAACGGAAGCTCATACGATGACCGTTGTTTCGCCAGATACTGTCATTGCCGTAGTCGGAGCCGGGATCTCGGGTAGCGTCAGTATTACGACTCCTTATGGTACAGCGTCGTTGCCCGGGTTCGCCTATATACCCATACCGGAGGTCAATGCCTTTTCTCCTCTCTATGCGGGCCCGGGGCAAGTGGTAAAAATATTCGGCGCCCATTTAACCGGCGCTACAGCGGTCAGTTTTGGCGGGGTGGCCGCGAGCTCTTTTACTGTTCTTGGGGACTCCACGCTCTCCGCCGTCGTTGGACAGGGGGCATCCGGCAGCGTTACGGTGACCACGCCGTTCGGCCAGGCATCCGTGGCAGGGTTTACGTATTATCCTCCTCCTGTCATCCAATCCTTTAGTCCTTCGTCCGGCTTTCATGGGGTAAAGCTTACGATCACAGGCGCCAATTTCGCGGATGCCACCGGGGTCACCGTCGGAGGAGTGGATTATAGCGGGTCCTTTACGATAGTTTCGCCGAATACCATTACCCTGACCTTGAATTACCTGGGGGCTTCCGGCAGTATCGTAGTATATACCCGGTGGGGTACGGATTCTATACCCGGCTTTATTTTTTATAAGAATCCGGAAGTGAGCGCCATATCACCTGGTATAGCGGGGCCGGGGATGACGGTGACCATCACCGGGAAAGAGTTCACGCGGATCAGTTCCGTCACGCTGGGAGGTGTGCCGGTGCGATCTTTTACGGTGGTATCGCCGGATACGATCACCGCCATTGTCGATACGGGCGCTACCGGCTTTGTGGCTGTGACCAATCCTGCAGGTTCCAATATCAACCAGGGTCCTCCATTCATCTTTACTCTCAGACCTCTCATCTCCTCCTATTTCCCCTTATCGGGGCCAGTGGGCACTGTCGTGTCCATTTGGGGGTCGAATTTCGATAATAACGATGTTGTTTATATCGGCGGTGTCAAGGCAACGATCCTGTCCGCCAACCCCGGAATGTTGAAAGTGGCAGTTCCTTCGGGAGCGGGGTATGGTCCGCTGACAGTGACCTCTCCCACCATAGGGCTCACGGGGTACAGTAATATTCCCTTCAATGTCACATTCCCGGTGGACACAAGCGCCTTCAATCCGACATCATTTGCAGGTCACCGTGAGTTTGCCACCGGTATCAAGCCCACCGATGCAGCTGTCGGTGATGTCGACGGGGATGGCAAGCCGGACCTGGTAGTGGTCAATTTTCAGTCCAGTTCGGTGTCGATATACCGCAACACGAGCAAGCCCGCTCAATTGTCCCTTGCCCCCCGGATAGATCTTTCGACAGGAAGACAGGGCGCCAGGAGTATTGCTCTGGCGGATATGGATGGCGATGGCAGGTTGGATATCGTGGTGGGCATGGGGCAGGATGTCAATGGGGGTGGCGTCGGTACGGGGCTCGTTATTTTCAGGAACATCGGTGCGGTAGGAAATCTGCAGTTTCACCGGGTGAACATCAAGGGTTATTATAGAAATGACTTTATGGTCGTAGGTGACCTGGATGGAGACGGGAAGCCAGATGTCGCTGGTGCGGATCAAACGGTGTGCATTAGCTGTTACAACGCATACGCCAATATTTCTATTTATAGAAATACTACAACGAGTGGGGGCATCTCTTTTGAAGAATTTCCCCAGGGCTTAAATTCTAATAGTGCCGGCACAAGTATTACGATGTTGGGAATGGCTTTGGGGGATTTGAATGGTGATGGAATGCCGGAGATCGCAATAGGCACCAATAGAGGAGGTTATGTTCTCGTTTTAAAAAATACCAGCCGGGCTGACGGCATTTATATGAACAGTATGACCTACGGGGATGCCTCGCGTGAATATAGTTCTAACTATATGGCAAGCCCGTCGATAGCCGATCTCGATGGGGATGGGTATCCTGATATTATTACCTCGGGTGAAGTTATCAGGAACCTGGGAGGGCTCCAATTCCAAAGTCAGTCTACCAATTGGATTGGTGGATCGAACGTTCCGGCGGATCTGAACGGAGACGGGCTCCCTGATATCGCATATTGTTCCATCGATGGGGTGGGGCGATCTTCAGGAAGCAAGCTTTCCCTATTTAAGAATACCAGCACGCCGGGGGCGGTGGGCCTTGCGGCCGGCATGGATTACCCTGCGCTACCGTCCTCCAAGAAGATACAGACCGCGGACCTGGACGGAGACGGGAAACCGGATATCGTCGTCACCAACCAGGAAGTCAATTCCATCTCTATCTTCCGCAACCGTACCGGTGAGCCCTTGCCGCCTGCGCCCGCCATCCTCTCATTCACGCCCGACAGCGGCAGCTATGCCACCCATGTAACGATCACGGGTACCGGCTTTACCCAAGTTACGGCTGTCAGCTTTGGAGGAGTACCCGCTGCCTCCTTCCGGATCGTTGGGTCGGATACGATCATCGCTGTCGTGGATTCCGGCGCCACGGGTTTGGTGAGCGTCACGATGCCCGGGGGCACGGGGACACTACCCGGCTTCGTATATAATGACACCCACCTGCCGATCATCAGTGTTGTTTCACCTGCCGTCGCTGCGGCCGGCACGACTATTACCCTCACCGGACTTAATTTAGCCGGTGCAACGTCGGTGCGCTTTGGTCAAAAGGATGCATCTTACTTTACGGTGGCATCCTCTGCCGGCATCACCGCGGTGTTGGATTCCGCTACCTCGGATACCATCTTCGTGACGACACCCCTGGGTACCAGCTGGATCACCGGGTTCACCTTTATACCTACTCCGGGCATCACGGCGGGGGATACGGTTTTTTGTCAAGGCTCCCCTTTGCTGCTGACTTCTTCCGCCGACACCGGTAATCGATGGTACCGGAACAGTATCCCCATTCCAGGGGCTGTCGCTGATACCCTGCTGGTCAATTCTAATGGCGCCTACACCGTGACGACTACCGTACTGGGAGTGGCTTCCGACACCTCCCGGGTGTTCAACGTGACCTTCCGTCCCCGTCCCGCCACGCCGACCATTACCCTTAATGCCAGCAATGAGCTGGTCTCTTCTGTTGCTGTAGGCAACCAGTGGTATCAGGATACTGTCACTGCGATCGCAGGCGCCACGGACCAGGTTTTCAAGCCCACCGCCTCGGGTAATTATTCCGTTGTCATCATCCAGGATGGCTGCCCGAGCGCCTTTTCGGATATACGATCCTTCCTGGTGACGGCTGTCGGCAATGTCAGCGGACCCGACAATTTTGTGCAGTTCGCGCCGAACCCGGTATGGAATTATATCACGGTCAGTTTTGACGGGCTGACGGTTGGCGCACCTGTATTGACGGTGGAGGTATTCAATATGGAAGGCCAGCGGGTACAGCTCAACCCTGCTATTCATAATGGGGACAGGATCGACTTGTCGGGATTACCAAAAGGATCGTATATCCTGAAAGCCCTGAGCCACAAAAATGAAGTGAAGGCGATGGTGAAGATCCTGAAGTTGCAATAATCAATAAAAGAACTGTTCTTTGACGATCTTGCCATTCTGTACGTGGAATACCGCCACCTCTTCGAGCTCGATACGTGGCCTGCCTTTGAACGTGACTTCCTGTTTCAGGACGACACTGAAAAATTCGCCTGCGACAAGCGGCTCGCTGCAGGTATAGCTGTGTATGGCCTCGATCGTAGCCCGGCGGGCGATGCCTTTTGCCTTGACAGCTTCCTGGCCGTTCGTAAGGACGGGTATTCCCATCGACGCCGCCTTGTCGGATTCCTGGCAAACGACGTTCTCGTCATAGAGGGTGTCCTGGATCTGGACAAATTCACGTTGGGAGGCTAATTCGTAATAGCGGGCTGCTGTTTCCTGTGTTGTCATAATGCTTTTTATTGGTTTGTTATGACAAAGATGGAGGGGGGTAGTGACAACCCTATGTCAGTAGGTGCGATGTCCCACCATTATTCATGCAGTCGGAAAAACATAACCATTGGCGGATATTAGGAAATTTCGTGATCGCCGTACTTCTGCCAATAGGTTCCATTGATCCGGCTCAAGAGCGATACCAGAGAGTTGGGGCAATTGGGATAACCACGTTTTAACTCAGCTAGCTGCATGTGGCCAGCGCCGGAAGCATATGACAGTTCGTCTTTATCCTCTTCTGACAGGTGTTCCTGTAAACCTTTTAGATACAGCTCAACGATACTGCTTTCAGACAGAGGACCGCCGTCGATGGCAATCATTATTTTTTATCCACGCCAATCCGTTCCAGGATCTTTTCCAGCGGACAGAACCGAGTGAAGGACGACTGCAGGAGGTTCAGCCCTACAAATCCTGTGAGCCACAGCCATTTTTCGCTGACATATATGGCAAGGATCAGGCTTGTCAGAACAAGGCTGCCAGCCACGGCTCTGATAATTCTTTCTTTCATTTTTTTAGTTTTTATTTGTTAACTGACTTGTTTTTCAACGGCGAGCACGAATGCCCGCAAGGGAAACCCATTATGATCAGTAGTTTCATATTCATGTATTTATTTTTTGCCGGCATATTTTTTCTTCAGCATCTTATGATATAGTAGTGGTACTACCAGCAACGTGAGGAAGGTGGAGGTTATGGTCCCGCCCATCAATGCGATGGCCAGTCCCTGGAAGATGGGGTCGAAGAGAATGATTACAGCGCCCAGCACGACGGCGCCGGCCGTCAGCAGGATAGGGGTCGTGCGCACTGCCCCGGCCTCGATGATGGACTGGTTCAATGACACGCCTTCTTTTAGTCGTATATCGATGAAGTCGATGAGCAGGACACTGTTCCGGACCATTACGCCGGCCAGCGCGATGAACCCGATCATGGATGTGGCGGTGAAGAAGGCCCCAAGCAGCCAGTGACCCAAAATAATCCCTACGAGGGACAGTGGTATCGCGGCCAGCATTACCAGCGGTACGACAAAATTCTGGAACCAGCCGACGATGAGCATATAGATAATGATAAGCACAACGAGGAACGCGATGCCAAGATCCCGGAATACTTCATAGGTTATCTGCCATTCCCCATCCCATTTCAATGAGAAGTTGTCCTCGTATTCCGGCTGGTGTGTATATTCTTCCTTAAGGCTATATCCTGCGGGAAGGTGGATAGATCTTAGACTATCGGAAATAGACATCATGGCATAGGAAGGGCTTTCCAGCCGTCCGGCCATATCTGCCAGCACATAGACCACTCTTTTCTGGTTCTTCCGGTAGATGGACTTGGGTGCAATGCCCCTGGTGATGGCGGCGATGTCACCTACTCGAACGGAATTTCCCTGCTGACCCGTCACCGTCAGGTTGGCGATATCGTTAATGGATGCTTTGTCTGCATCGGCCAGCTGCAGCTCGATAGCTACCGGGCTGAAGGATGCCGGCACATGGAGTGTTCCGGCAGGCATACCTGACAGGGCGCCCCGGATGGCAGCGACCACCTGGGCAGGTGCTACGCCATATCGCATGGCTTTTTCCCTGTCTACTGCGAATTGGAATGTGGGTTGGTCGTCTTCCACCATCCAGTCCACATCCACCACGTCGGCGGTCTTGCTGACCAGATCCTTTACCTGGCGGGCGACAGCAATCTGTTGTTTGTAATCCGGTCCGTAGATCTCGGCCACCAGCGTCGATAGCACTGGCGGACCGGGGGGGACTTCCACTACCTTGACATTGGCATTGTATTTAGCGGCGATGGCCTGGATACCCGGCCTCATTTCCTTGGCTATCTGATGACTTTGCTTGCTTCTTTCCCCTTTGCCCACGAGGTTGACTTGTATGTCGGCCACATTATCGCCTCTTCTGAGGTCATAATGTCTTACGAGACCGTTGAAGCTGATGGGGCCGGAGGTGCCGATGTAACCCTGGCAGTTCACTACCAGCGGCTGACCGGAAACATAGGTGGCTATATCACGGGTGACGGCCGCCGTCTTCTCCAGGGTGGTCCCTTCGGGCATATCGACCACTACCTGGAGTTCATTCTTATTGTCGAACGGCAGCATCTTCACGGCCACGGCCCTGGTATAGAACATGCTCATGGATGCGAGCAGCAGCAGGGCGATGCCGATGATAAAGGCGTATCGTTTCCACTTTTTGTCCAGCAAGGGCTGCATGAAGGAGCGGTAGACCTTGAAAATGCGTGTTTCTTCCGGCACGACAGCCTTCTTACTCTCCCCATGCTTTTTTTCTTTTTCCCGCAGGAACAGGTATCCCAGGTAGGGTGTCAGTGTAAGGGCGACGACCAGCGAAAGGAGCATGGCTATAGATGCACCGATGGGCATGGGGCTCATATAGGGTCCCATGAGCCCGGAAACGAACGCCATGGGTAATACGGCGGCAATGACGGTAAAGGTGGCAAGGATCGTTGGGTTGCCGACCTCGTTGATGGCGTAGATGGCTGCCTGCAGCGGAGGCAGCTGCTTCAGCTTAAAATGCCGGTGCATGTTTTCGGCGATGATGATGGAGTCGTCTACCACTATCCCGGTAATAAACACAAGTGCAAAGAGCGTGATCCTGTTAAGCGTATAATGCAACAGGTAATAGCTGAAGAGGGTCAGTGCAAAAGTCACCGGTACCGACAGGAAAACCACCAGACCGCCCCGCCATCCCATGGCCAGCATGACGAAGGCCGTGACAGCAACGATGGCTATGAACAGATGGAACAGTAGCTCCGATACTTTTTCGGAGGCTGTTTCCCCATAATTACGGGTCACCGTCATCTTTACGTCGGAAGGGATCAATTGCTTTTTCAGGTAGTCCGTCTTCCTTACTATTTCTTCCGACAGGTGCATGGCGTCGGCGCCTTTCCGTTTGGCCACTGCGAGCGTCACTGCCGGGTAGAGGGAATGAAAAGTATTTTGAAGGGTATCGGACTTGCCATAGCCAAAGAAGACGTATTGCGAGGGAGTTGCGGGACCGTCGATCACCCTTGCGACCTGCCGGAGATAAATGGGCTGTTGTTTGTTCACTCCCACCACCAGGTTGGCGATCTCTCCCGCGTCTTTCAGGAAATCGCCTGCATTTACCAGAAAGGCGGTATCCTGTTTCAGGAGCGAGCCGGCTTCTGCCTGTGCATTCCCGCCGGGGATCTGTCTTGCGATACCGGCGAAGTCGAGGTGATATTCAGCCAGCTTGTCCTTGTCGAGCAACACCCTTACCTGCCGGCCGCGGCCGCCGATGATGTTTACATCTGCCACGTCGGGAACTTTCTTTATCTCGTTGGTAACGACCTCGGATAATTGTCTGAGACTGTAGTCGCTCTCCTTATCGCTCCACAAAGTGAGGCTCAAAGCGGGGACATCGTCGATGCTGCGGGTCTTTATCATCGGTATGGTCACGCCCTGCGGCATCCTGTCCATATTTTTCATCAATTCGTCATACAGCTTCACCATACTCCTTTCCACATCTTCTCCTACATAGAACTGGACGATCAGCATGGACTGCCCTTTCATGGAAGTAGAGTAGACATATTCCACACCTTTGATATTGGAGATCATTTTTTCAAGGGGTTCGCTCACCCGGCTCTCCACCTCTTCCGGCGCCGCACCCGGGTAGCCGACGAATATATCGGCGATCGGCACCTGTATCTGGGGCTCTTCTTCCCGTGGTATCAGCAGGGTGCTGTATCCACCGATGAGTAGAAAGGCGATCATGAGCAGGATCGTCAATTTCGACTGAACGAACGCCTTTGCTATTTTTCCGGCTATGCCTTCTTGCATATTCTTTTTTTTATAATGAGGTTCTATTTTTCTATTACAGGGATACCATTGTACAATTTGCCAGAGGCGCTGGCGATAAAGGGTTCATCCGCATTGAGTCCCGAAAGGACCTCTACCTGATCGCCTACTTTTTTGCCTGTTCTGATCCAGCGCAGGAGGGCCGTATGCATATTACTGACGGTGTAAATACCCGTGAGCTGATCCCTCTCCACCAGGGCGGATACAGGAACGAAAACAGCTATGTTTTGCAATGGAGATCCTTTTTGCGGGGGCAGCGGTGTTTTTTCGAGTATGAAAACGTTGACATACATGCCTGCATACAAGTTTTTTTGGATGTCCTGCGGCAGGCCTATTTTTATCTGATATTGCCCGCCCAATGAGGAAACGCTGATCTGTGTCACCGTGCCGGTGGTCCTTAGGTCGCCTGATCTCACTTCGAGCTCCGCTTTATCTCCCGTCCTGATCCGGCTGATATCGGACTCTGCCACCGTTGCATTTACCTGCAGCACGTTGTTTTGTTCCACCGTCAGGATCGGCATTCCGGGAGCAGCCAGGCTCCCTTCGTCTGCCAGCTTTTGTGTTACAACGCCTGTGAAAGGGGCCATCAGCCGTGCATAGGCGGAGGAAGCATCCACTTCCCGGCGCATTTGCTGTGCGCCTTCCAGCCTCGAACCGGCTGCCCGGAGGCGAAGGGTAGCATTGTCCAGCTCGCTGGCCGTTGCGCTCTGTTTGTTGTAGAGGGCGTTGTACCGGTCATAGTCTTTTCGGGCGTTGTCGAGGTCTGCCTGGGCGCCCGTTATCAGGGCATCCGCCTGCGCCTTTTTGGCGGCGATGTCATCACTGCTGATAGTAACCAGCAGCTGTCCCTGCCTCACCTTGTCGCCTACCTTCACATGGACCTTCGTGATCGTACCCATCAGCCGGGTGCTGATCGACGCGGAATTTACGGCTTCGACCTGTCCGCTGGCGATGGTGCCGTCGGAATGGACCTGAGATGGTTTGGCGGTGACGACATTGACAGGGGTTTCTTTTTTTTCTTCCCCCCGGCCAGGGTTACTGGCGCCTGAACAGCCTGCGAGTGAAAGAATGCCTGCTATGAGGACAGTTGGGAAGAGAATATTTTTATGTTTCATTTGTTCGAATTTATTTTCCTGAAGAAGAGGTTAAGTAGTCGATATAGGCCTTGGTTACGTCCCGGTCGAACACGGCCTGGGCAAGTGCCAGCTGCTGCTGTGATAGCTGTGTCTGCGACAGCAGCACATCCGTGCTCCCGGACAGCCCTTGTTCATACCTGTCATGCAGGATGCGGTACGATTCGGCGGCGCTGGCAACGGCGGCCTGCTGCTGGCTGATCCGGAATCCGGCGTCCTCCAGCTTTCGGAGGGTTGCATTCAGCTCTACCTGGCTTTGCTCTTTGTATAAATTATATTGCTCCGACAGCTTGTTCTTTTCCAGGGCCAGTGTCGCATTTTTGTTCCGGATGCTGTTGCCTTTGAATATATCCCAGGACAGGCGAAGGCCGGCCAGATATCCTCCTGCGCCGAAGCCAAGCATCCTGCTATCGTTGAGCTGATACGATCCGAATGCATTTAGCCGGGGCAACGCGCTCATTTTGGACGAACGGATCATCAGGTCAGATGCCTCGATGGCCTTCCGGAGGGCGGAGAGGTCAGCACGGTCTTCGGATAGTGTAATGTTCGAAGTCGTGTCTGTCATAATCCCTGTGCCGATGCTGTCTACGGCATAGACGGGTCCCGGCGTCCGGCCCATCAAGAACCCAAGATAGTCCGAGGCATTCCTGAGCTGGGATCTTGCTTCCGCAAGCCGGCTCTCTGTAGTCTTCACCTGTACCCGGATGTTCAATGCATCGGCTTTGCCAAGCATTCCCTGGTCCACCCGATCATTGGTATACCGGTATAGGGCCAGCGCTGTTCCCAGCGCATCCTCCATGACCTTTTGTGTTTTGTAGGCCAGTTGCAGCTGTATATATGCCGTACGCGCCTGGAATACGATCTCTTCCCTGGTCCGTTGTCCTTTCAGGCGATAGACTTCTTTTTCCATGTACGCGCCTTTGCGTTGATACACCAGGTCCATATTGAGCAGGGGTTGCTGAATGTCGAACGATGTCATGAAGTCTGGTGTTGCGTTAGGATGGTTCAGCCGGGCAGGGTCGAAATCCGCCGCCCCGATGGACTTCTGCTGCAGCGTGAAACCAAAAGCATTCAGGGGATTATTAGTAGACATGGCCGAATAGGATATGCTTGCCTGGGGCAGATAGATTGCTTCCGTCTGTTTATACCGTGCATCCGCTGCCTTTTCATCCAATGACGCTATCTTCAGGCTGTGGTTGTTGAATAATACTGCAGCAATGGCCTCATCGGCTGTCAGCCTCACGGGGACGTTCTGGGCGGAGACGCGGGAAAGGGCTGTTGCCAGTATTATTATCGGATACACTACTCTTTTCCAAAATATTGATGTCATTATTCCCAATTTTTCAGCAAAGCTATTTTCAATTGATGGTGATAACCGTGACTTTGGTCACGACTGATGAGGATTCATTTATGGTCCGGGGGCCTTCCTTTTCCGGCGGTGAATGCCTTTTGCCGGGCGGGATAGCGCAGCCATTCACGCAATGCAATAGATTGCCATATTGCAATCCCTCCCATTACCAGGCGGAGGACCCTCATTACGTTCCAGCCATAGAGTAGATGCTTCATCTCTTTAATGTTTGAGCTTATTCGTTTAGCAAATCGTACGTTCCAATGCCTGCCAGGACCCGCCATTGAATACCTCAAGACCGGCCTGGGACAGGAGATTCAACGCCATTCCGCTCCTGGCACCGCTGAGGCAGCAGGTGATGATGGGTTTTCCCTGTTTTTTGAGATCTCCAATGCTGGCTTTGAGCCGATCGAGCGGGATGTTCAAGGCTCCTTCGATGTGGCCTGCCCTGAATTCTTCCGGTGTACGTACGTCTACGACGATGGCCCCGTTGAGGTGTATCGTCCTGAGGTCTTCCTGTTTTCCAAACAGGTTCTTAAGAAAGTTTGCCATATTCTTTTGAATTTTAGACAAAAGTCATAACCTTCCGGAATTCGATTCGTGACAAATGTCACGTCGGGTCATTTTCGAATAGCAACAGTTGTTACATTTGTTCTATCTAAGCACACCACCATGATCGACGAGCAGCAACTGAACGAACTATTTCCTTCCTTTGAGCGAGACCTTGTGACCAATCTGGCCGATAAGGCCGTCATCCGTGAGATACCTGCCGGCCAGCTGCTTATGAAGACCGGACAAAATTTCCGGAGTACGCTGATTATCACCAAGGGGCTAGTGAAGGTCTACCGGGAGGATGAGGAGGGGGACGAGTTCTTCATGTACTACCTGCAGCCCGGCCAGGCTTGTGCTTTATCATTGATATGCGCCACCAAGCAGGAGACCAGTCAGATCATGGCGCGCGCCGTCTCGGATACAGAGGTTATCAGTATCCCCCTTGAGTACATGGACAAGTGGATGACTGAATATAAGACCTGGTATCATTTTGTGCTGGAGTCTTACCGGAGCCGGTTTGAGGAATTGCTGATCACGATCGATCATATCGCCTTTCGACATATGGATGAGAGGCTGCTTTTCTACCTGCAGAAACAACAGGATACATTGAAGACCCGTCGACTGCCGGTGTCTATCACTGAGATCGCTGCCGACCTGAACTCATCCCGCGAGGTTATCTCCCGGCTGCTCAAGAAGCTCGCGGATAAAGGACAGATCCGTCTGGACAAAAATTTTGTGGAAATACTTCACCTTGATATTAAAGGAGTTGAATAAGCTGAGCCCGCTCAGCTACTCTCGTGACTAATGTCACGTTTTGGGCGCGTAATTGTGACCATCTTTGTTATGAAAATCAAAGTAAGATGGATAATCAACAATATTACGAAGTAGCCCTGGAATGGGAGGAAGGCCGTAAGGGTCTGATCAGTTCCCCAGTACTGAATGAATCTATCGAGGTGGCCACACCGCCGGAATTCCCCAAGGGGGTGGCGGGGATATGGTCTCCCGAGCATTTGCTGGTGGCTGCCGTGGACAGCTGCCTCATGACGACGTTCCTGGCGGTGGCCGAGAACTCGGGGCTTGAATTTATCCGATTTGAAAGCAGGGCGTTAGGCAAATTGGAAAAGGTCGATGGTAAATACCTGATCAGCGAGATCCAACTTTCTCCCAGACTGCAAATAAAAAGCGAGGTTTTTAGGGATAAAGCGCTCAAAGTGCTGGAGAAATCCGAAGCCGCCTGTCTGATCTCGAATTCCGTCAAGGCACGGATCGTATTCAAGCCCGAGATATTAGTCAAAGAAGGTTAAATTATTTTTTATGAAAGTCATCGTCATCGGAGGCAATTTTGCGGGATTTACGGCCTCCATACAAATAAAAAGAAAATTAGGGAAAGAAGCCGATGTGCTGGTCATCGACCGGAATCCGGATCTTTTGTTCATGCCTTCCCTGATCTGGGTGCCCACGGGCAGGAGGGAGGTGAAGAATATAACCATCTATGCGTACCCGGGAGAAACTGGAAGCATTCAAACAAAACCCAGGTCCTATCGTTATCGGTGCGACCCAGCAGGCGGGGTGCATGGGGGCCGCTTATGAGTTCCTTTTCAATGTGGAGAAATGGCTTCGTGAAAATAAGATCAGGAAGAAGGTGGATCTCTATTGGGTGACGCCGGAGTCTTATCTCGGCAACTTCGGCATCGATGGTATGCCGCTGGGAGAGGCCATGCTAAAGGCGTTCCAGGTTCACTATGCTAATGCCGATGAGACCGGCAAAATAGTTGCAGAGAACATTGCCCGCACTGTCCGTGGTAAGGGGCCATTGCTTGAAAAACCCTGGGGTAAGATCCCAGGGCTTTGTATCATGGATGCAGGCAGGAAGGAAGTGCTGATACTTTCCAATCATCTCTTCAAGCCACGGGTATTTGCCATTATGCTGCCGAATATTTTCAATGATCTTGGAAAAGTCCTGCTGGAGAAATATTTTCTGTGGAAGATGCGGCATGGTTATGCTCATCTGCCGTAATGCTGCAATATGAATGGCGATACTGCTTATAACTGCATGCCACCCGACGCTTCGATGCGCTGGCCGTTGACCCAACGTGCATCTTCCGTGCACAGGAACGCCACCACGCCGCCGATGTCTTCGGCTACACCTGGGCGGCCTAAGGCTGTGATGCTGCTGACAGTTTTCTGCAGGTCCTCGCTATTACGGAGGCGGGCGTTGCCAAAGTCCGTCATGATAGCACCGGGGGCAACGACGTTGGCGCGAATGCCTCTTGCGCCAAGCTCTTTTGCCAGATAGCGGGTAAATGTCTCTATGGCGCTCTTAAGAGATCCGTAGACCGATGAGCCCGGCATGGAAACCCGGGCTAATCCGGAAGAAATGTTGACGATGCCACCACCGTCATTCATGAGAGGGAGGAGTTTTTGGGTTAGGAAATAAACGCCTTTGAAATGGACGTTCAGCAGATCGTCAAAAAATGTTTCTGTAACCTCGGTGATGGGACTATAACCGCCTTGCCCGGCGTTATTGATCAGGAAATCGAAGTGATCGGCGCCGAAATGTTTGCTTAAGGTTGTTTTGAGCTGATCCGTGAAGTTCCCAAAGCTCTGTATAGCGCCCGTATTGAGCTGCAATGTTGCGGCTTTTCGTCCGGCAGCCTCGATCTGTGCAACCACCTGCTGTGCGTCCTCAGCACGTTGGTTGTAGGTAATAATAACGTCCAGACCTTTTTCCGCCAGTCTTAAAGCCATGTCTCTGCCCAGTCCGCGGCTCCCGCCGGTGACCAGGGCTATTTTGTTTTTCACTGCCATTGTAGTTTTTTTACAAAGTTACGCGGCATCGCAGGGATGGCGGTTGCGGCAATCAATCGGAGATTTGTAAAAATCAAATAATCAGCAGGCGTTGTTAATCGGCAGGGCTGTCTAATGGAGGATCACTTTGCAACGATCAAAGAAGACTAATCATATTCTAATCCTCTTTTAACCTTCTTTTAAGCTGATAAAGATAGATTTGGAAGTACATATCCCTCAAATACTTATCTTCGGGGATCGAAAAAACTGATTTCTAACTTATGACAAAGATCAATCCCTTTCTGCCTGTCCTGATGGCAGGCTTTTTCTTTTTTACCGCGTGTGTTCCCACCAGTAAGTTCAATGCCTGTCAAATGGCGCTGTCATCTGCACGATATGACAGTACGCAATTGGCGGGTAAGGTAAAGGACCTGCAATCCTCCCTTGCGCAGGCGAACCAGCTGTCCAAAGACAAGCAACAACGGATCGACTCCCTGTCGAAGCAGCTGGATGATGCGTACAGCCAGCAGGCGGCGTTGAAAAAGCAAATGGAGGATCTGACGGCAAAGAACCGTGATCTGTCATCCGAATCCGATAAGCGGCTCTCCCTGTTGAGCAAGAGCAAACAGGACCTGGTCAATCAGCAAGCCAAGCTGGAACACCTGCAGGCGCTGATGGATGCCCAGAAAAAGGCTATCGAGGCCATCAGGAAGAAAATGACGGATGCATTGGTAGGTTTCAAGTCCGACGAGCTGTCGGTCGCCATAAAGAATGGAAAGGTTTATGTGAGCCTCCAGGAAAACCTGCTGTTCCCATCCGGCAGCGCCGTGGTCAACCCCAAGGGGAAGGTGGCGCTTGGAAAGCTGGCCGAGGTGCTGAACCAGAACCCGGATATCACTGTCGACATCGAAGGACATACGGATTCCATTCCCATTCATGGTAAATACCAGGACAACTGGGACCTCAGCCTGGCGCGTTCGGCCTCCATCGTACGTATCCTGACCATCGACTACAAGGTGGACTCCAAACGGGTGATCGCCTCTGGACATAGCCAGTATGACCCTGTACAAACAAACAGCACACCGGAGGGCCGGGCGCTGAACAGGAGGACGGATATTATCCTTTCACCCAAGCTGGATGAGCTCTACAGGCTATTGCAGACGCCGGATAATATGTAAAATAGCAGCTAATAAGCTTTTTCGGGTGGTGGCGGTATCTTACGCAGGTGCATCAATGTGCCATTGACGGGATCGATGATCATTTCGTAGGTTGTCTGATTACCGGCACTGGCCAATGCTCTGCCGACCAGGCCAAAAGCAAGCTGGGCACCGAATTTGTCGCCTTCGCTGGCGGCAGTCCTTACGTCGCCTGTGAAGTATAAATTGTTATGCGCTTTTTCCAGTGGGTAATACCCGTATTCCGTAGCGATATAAGGTTTACCTTTTAATACTACCGCATACAGATTTTTCGACTTTACTTTAACCCGTCGGCCTGCTGTGTCTATTTCTACCCGGGTGATCGCCCCATGTTTGTCGGTCGTTATGGCGCCCCGGATGTCAGGTTGCTGGCTGGAGAAAGACTTGTAGCTGTAATAAATGCCATCTGTATATTGGGTAGCTGCAAAGAGGGGTATCCTGCTTTTTTCGATACTGTCGTAACTCATGATGTCCTGCATATGATAAATTGAAGTATCCTTTGGGGGGTGTGGCAGCTGCTGTGCCAACAGATCCGACAGCGCCTGGTTGCCCGCTGCTTCCAGCATATCCGGTATAGCGCCGCCATAGGTCAATACCAATACTGTATCCAGGATCGACAAACGCCTATATCCATCCTGCTGAATTACATACAGGCCGGCCTGCAGATAGCAATACCGCGTCTCGGACTCTTCAGCAAAGTAGAAGTTGCGCAGTTGGAACAACAATTTCCCGTTGGCTGCCGTACTATCTATCAATGAGTCCACTAATATTTGTAATTGGGGCTGAAAAGGCATACGCAGCTTGAGTCTCCCATCCCTTTTCATCAAACCGATGTTCACCGTGCCGATGTAATTTGTATCCTCCCGTGAGTCCACGAATTCAATGCTATTGTAGAGGCTGTTGGATACTTTGGTATAAGCCGGCCGGTGTTTTTTATGCGGCACGGGTTTAATCTCGAAATAGCGGAGGGGAATGTCCTGCGCAACCGCGTATAATCCAAGGATACACAGGCATAAGGTGACAGCATAGTTTTTTTTCATAATCACCTAAAATAACCTGCCTATGCCGTATTTGCAAGTGATAAGGACTTAATCGCTTGTTAATCGATGGCTTTTGGTATGAAATAATTCCTTTCTTTCTGTCCAATTTCGGTTCGACCAGTCATTATGGGGGTGTAACGCTATTTAATCCATCTAAAACTTTTTATCATGGCAGTATCTCAAAGAGTTGCATCTTCCCCTGTTGTTGCCAGGATAGCCGGAGGCCGGCTGATCCGGGCTATTGGCTACTGGATCTTTACCGTCTTTGTCGCTTGGGAAATGATCCTGGGGGCATACTGGGACCTGTTCCAGATACCGTATGTCAGGAATGTATTTACCCATTTGCATCTTCCATCGTATTTTCTGATCGTCATGGGTATCTGGAAATTGCCTTGTGCCGTGGTATTGCTGATCCCCGGAGTGACGCGTATGAAGGAATGGGCATATGCGGGGGCTTTTTTCACTTATTCGGGCGCTGCCGTATTGCATCTGTCCGTAGGTGATAGTATGAATGGTTGGGCAGGTCCGGTGTTATATGCGCTGTTTACCGTCGTCTCCTGGATATTGCGTCCACCATCCCGCCGGCTGGTTGCAAAGGCTGACGGTGTCGGACCGAAGGGGAGATTTGAAAAGAGCAGGCTGGCTGCTTATTGGATAGCTACAGTCCTGATGGCATTTGTGGTGATCTCGGGAGGGATAGCTGAACTATCGAATTCGAAAACTACTATTGACGGTATGCTCTCACTGGGTTACCCCATTTATTTTACTCATTTGCTGGGATGCTGGAAAATAGCGGGGGGGATCGTTCTGCTGGCGCCCGGTCTACCGTTGGTCAAGGAGTGGGCGTATATCGGTATATTCCTGGATATGACAGGTGCATTCATGACGCATATAGTCAGTCATAGTGCGGCTCAACATCTGGTGTTCACGGGACTTTTTGCTGTACTTACCGTCCTGTCATGGGCGTTCCGTCCTGCTACACGAAAGATAGTGGGTCCGATCTTTTAAAGCGCCTGACCCTTGATCAGCACGATGCGGTCGACCGATGCCTCTTTTAAGTGCAGCATGGATGCTCTTTCAGGGTCTTTGCTAAAATCCTCAAAGTCTTTTTCGGATGGGAAAGTTACCAGGTGGATCTCATATGGGAGTTCCGTCTCGCCCTGGATAAAGGAGGAGGTATCCGGGCGTATGCGCAGCAGCAATTGTCCTCTGTAACGGCTGATCAATGGGATGGCAACCTGTTCAAAGGTCTCGAATGTGCGTTCCTGGCCAGGTCTGACATAGACGAGCTGGGTAATGTAGATCATGCGTGTAGTAAATATATAATAATCCCAGTATCTTTATAGGATGAATAGCAAAAAGAAATTATTCTTGGGTATTTTCCTTTTGATAACCGGGATGACCGTGACCGCCTTTGTCCGGCAGAGCGAACCCTGGACGACCGAACAGCTAATGGCGCCTGCTGACATGGCAGCCCGCATCAATAAAAAAGATGCATCCCTGCCCCTCCTTATTTGTATCGGTCCTTCGGGCATTATCAAAGGGTCTATCGAGGTGGGGCCTACGCGCGACAAGGAGAATTTAGATAAGCTCCGGAAACTGGTGAGCAAAGAGGACCGTAACCGGGAGATCGTCATTTATTGCGGCTGTTGCCCTTTTGAACATTGTCCCAATGTCCGACCGGCGTTTGTCTTGCTGATGGATATGCATTTTACGCATGCGAAACTGCTCAATCTCTCGCACAATATCAAGACCGACTGGATCGACCATGGGTATCCTGTCAAATAAACAGAATATCTACAGAATGGTCCGCTAGCTTTGGCAGCAAGTCTCTCTTGTTGAAAAGGCTACAACCATATTGGCTGCTTTTTTCCAACCTGGCGGTCGGTCTGGGTACATTGTCTCTTTGTGTCATCCGCCAGGTGATCCTGCCGACCCGCCGCAGGAAAGGTAACCTGCTATCCAGTCTTTTTGTTTTTTTTACCAGCGTTGTTGAACAGCTGATCGGATTTGGCGAGGCTGCGGGCCGTATGCTGCCGACTACCCGCCAGCCTTTTGCCGGGCGGGAAATACTTTTCAAGACATGGGTGTTCAGTCAAAAACAGCTGCGCCTTGTGGTGCTTATCGCTACCTGGATATTATTTGTCCTGTCTTTTTTTGAAGGGGCAGGCTCACGGCTGTTGCCCGATGAGCATGTGGCTACCCGGCAGGAAGCAGGTGTAAAAGAACGGGAATCCCGGAAATACCGTCAGAACAGGCCTTTTGTCGCACGATGGGTCAGCACCGGCTGCATGCGGCTACCATCTTATGCTATTCCTCCTTCCCGATGGCGCGAGTCCGTGGTCAGTCATTGTGATGACCGATGGCTGACGCTATGTGTCCTTCGCATTTAATATACCGATGTTGCTCACTACACGTTTGTAAAGGCCTTCCCAACGGTCATTCTCACTTATTCAATCGTAAAATTCGTTTATGAAGCAATTCATCGGACTTCTCCTGCTGTTGTGCAGTAAGCCCGCCCTATCACAAGATCATCCTACCCGTCCCATCTCCGATACGCTGAAACCTCCTATCGACACCCTTGAGAATGTAGTGATCTCCTCTTCCCGTACCAACCAGCGTCTCAAAAATATACCGCTGATCGTCCAGGTCGTCAATCGGGAGGATATCGAAGAAGGCATGGCGCAATCCCCCGCCAATATACGGGAACTGCTGACCGAGCTGTCTGGTACGCAGGTTCAGCAAACCTCGGCTGTCTCCGGCAATGCTGCTATCCGTCTGCAAGGTCTCGACGGCCGGTATACCCAATTGCTCAAGGATGGTTTCCCGCTATATGGCGGGTTCTCCGGGAGTCTCAGCATCCTGCAAGTACCGCCTCTCGACCTCCGCCAGGTAGAAGTTATCAAGGGGGCAGGCTCGGCGTTATATGGAGGGGATGCAGTCGCGGGTATCATCAACCTGGTGAGCCGTACTCCGGACAGTCTATTGCACCTGGACGTCATTGCCAACCAGACGCAAAGGGGAGGCGCCGACCTGGCCGGCTATTACAGCCGTCGCAGTCAACATACCGGCCTTACGCTCATGGCTACTGCCAGCCGGCAGACGCCAGTCGATGTCAATAAGGACGGGTTCACCGATATTGCACGCATTCGGCAGGGGACCATTGCACCGTCTTTTTTCTGGTATCCTGACGACAATACCACGATCCGTCTGGGTTTGAATGCCTCAGCCGAAGACCGCACCGGCGGGGATCTTCAGGCGGTGAGACATAGGGCCGACAGCCTGCACTCTTTTCTACAATCCAACCATACCGATCGCGACTATTATCAGCTGTCGATCATTCGTAAAGGCAGGCGTCAGCAAACGATGACCTTTAAGAATTCTGTAGGTTATTTTTTCCGGCGGATCGAGCAAACCGCGGGTGAGCCCGCCAGGGGAGTTTTTGCCACGGGTTTTTCAGGCGGCCAGGTCTCCTCTTTTACGGAGGCCAGTTACGGCTTTCGTACCGTGGCTCATCAGGTGGTAGGAGGTATAAGTCTTGTTACCGACCGGTTCGATCCTTCCTATCCTCATCAGGGTCTCGGTTATACTCATACTACAGCTGGTGTATTTGCACAGGATGACTGGAAGCTCAGTCAAAAGTTGACCTTTGAAGCCGGTGCTCGAGCCGATGCAGAACGTACCGTCTATTTCCTTCCCCGTCTGGCATTGCTGTACAAACCTGTCCGGGATATGCGTGTTCGTCTGGGGGGAGGGTTTGCCTATAAGCTTCCGACGGTGTTCAATGCCCAGGACGAAGAGGACGGTTATCAGCAGGTATATCCTATGGCTTCCGGCACCCGAGCGGAACGTTCTGCCAGCGCCAACCTGGCGATCAACTATTCCGGCACTCCTGGCGATGAGCTGCGCTTTGCTGCCGACGAGAACGTGTATTATACCCGGCTGAGCCATATGTTGATCCCCCTGACCGATAGTTTGCAACGGGGCTGGCTTTATTATGTGAATGCGCCGGGCGCCGTCGTTAGCTTTGGGTCCGAGACCAATGCCCGTCTGACGCTGGACGACCTGTCCTTTGCTGTCAGCTATACGTATACGCATACGCAGCGGCAATATCTCGCCGGGAAGCCGCCGCTGCCGCTGGCCCCTGAAAGCAGGCTTGCTTCTGTCCTGTCCTATGAGGCGGAGCCGCACTGGAAGGCGGGTGTCGATGCCTTTTTCACCGGTGGGCAATGGCTGGATAATGGGACCAGGACCCGTTCATTCTGGACCTTTGATCTTATGGTGCAATCTACCTGGGGGCACTGCTCCGTAATGCTGAATCTCGAGAATTTTACGGATACGCGTCAAAGCAGGTGGGGACCGCTGTATAGCGGCACCATGCAGGATCCGGTGTTCGGCCAGATATACGCCCCGCTGGAAGGCAGGATCATCAGTCTTGCTTTTAGGTACAGTAGATAGACTGCGGGAACATTATTTGCATTCATATCAATACAACCAATCTTAACTATAAAATGAATACCCTGTGGCAAATGACCTACTCGAAGACCTGCCCGTTTCAAAACTGCGTACTCTGCTTATTTCTGAAATTCAAGCCTTTATTCGGGGTATCGAATCGAAGACCCCTGTCGAAGAGCTGACCCGTAAAAGGGATTATATCCGTCATGTTATGGAAGTACTGTCAGTGAAAGAGAATGTTGAATTCGAGGAGATAGTGGGGCGGTATTTTCACAATTATCATCAGAAGTTTTCCCCAGAATGATGAAGGCGGGGCGGGGAAAAAAATAATCTAACGTCTGTATTCAGAATAAGGATAAGGTTTAAAGGCTATGGAGCTGACTAGTAAGCCCGTCAGAAATGACGGGCTATTTTTTGGTGAGCATCATGGCCCGGCAATTGCTATCGTTATCGTAGGCTTTTAATAGGATATTGGATTTTAGCAACGGCCCGGATTTCTATCTGGGCTTCTTTGTTTTCGGCCCTTTGTCTCTTCTGGCAACCAACCCGTAGTTAGGTTTTGTCAGACCTTTACTTTTTCCGGCTGTCCTTTCCCGGATGTGATCAGCTTTGCAAGGCTGCCGGAGATATAATAACCCCAGGCGTTGGAACAATCCTTATAGCACTCAATGTCCGGAACCAGACCTATGTGTGTAAATGTAAGCCGCGTCTTATCTCCATGAGCAGAGATGTCGAATACCAACCGGGTATCATTCCATTCCTCCTTATTTTCAAGGAAGCTGAGCCGGCTCTCGGTTATAAGCCATACTATCTTCTTGTCCGGGACAACCTCGATCAACTTTTGTTTCGAATAATGAACGTCCTCGAACTGGACGGTAAATTCGTCGTTGAGCGCCTTTGTTTTCCCCTTCAAATCTTCCGTCCACCATTGCGTGACATTACATACAGCATTGAATACTTCGTGTGCTGACTGGTCGACATCGACCGTGATAGTTAAGTTTTTGTTGTTCATATGTATTATTTTTTTAAACGATGATCATTCCGGCAGTGAGGTTAACGACAGTTCCCGTGAGAGCGCTACCTTCCTCGGAGGCGGCAAAGACAGCAGTGTCGGTGAGTTCTTTGAGCCTTGTCAGGAGCTTGCGGTGCGTCATGTCTTCCATAAAGGAATGGAACTGTTCGAAGGTTATTCCATGCGCCTTGCCTTGTATCTGCCATACCTCCTCGATCAGCGAGGTCTCGGGTATGCCCGTGGTGAGCAGACAAACCGACCGTACCCCTTTTTGCCCGTATTCGACCGAGAGCGACCGGCATAATCCTTCCATAGCTGCCCAGGCCGACACCATCCCGCCTACGAAAGGAGGGCTTTTCCGGCCGGCGTCGGGCGTCTGCATGATGATCACGCCATGGCCTTGTACCGTCATGCGGCGGCCTGCTGCTTTGGAGGTGATGAAATGCGACTGCATATAGGTTGTGATGGGAAGCAGGAAGCTTTCTACCGACAGATCCGTGAGCGCTATTCCCTGAATGCCTTTTTGAGGGATGCCGATGGCATTGAAGGAAATGTCGATTTTGCCGGCTGCCCGGACCGTCTCGTCCATGTGTTTTTCGACTGCCTGTTCGTCCAATGCGTCGAGCACGGCTGTTTGTATGGATCCGTCTTTGGAGGATATATCCTCGGCTATGGCTTTCAGCTTTGCGGATGTCCGGCCTGTCAAAAACACTTTGGCGCCCTCGCGGGCAAAGGCTTTTGCGATGGCGCTGCCTATGTTGCCATCTCCGTAGACAACGGCCACTTTATTCTCCAGTCTTTTCATTTTTATTTTGTTTTTAGTGAATTGATCTTTATCCGGATCAAAGCTATTTTTTAAAATAAAAATTTTCGGGGTGTGAAATAGACTTTATAGCGGGCCGAATTGGACAGGGGTTGCCGGGGCGATCTGACGCCGGGAGGGAGGAGGGATATCTTTTGTCAGGTGGGAGGGATCAAAGCTGGTTCAGGTCGGAGAGCTTCAGCCAGCCCTTAGTGGTTTTCTTTCCAAAGTACGTGCACCAGGCCCAGCCCTGTTCTATTCTGTCGATACAAACAAAATTGTCTTTCAATAGATAGGACCTTAGGCGCATGGTGTCGGATCTGTCATTGTAGAAATATGCCTTTGCCGCAGTCACGTACCTGATCTGTGTCCAGGCTTGTTTTTTTTCGAGTGCAAAGCTGACGGGGTCGTTGGCAATAGGTTGTGACAGCAAATTTCCGCCCCGTGGCTGTGCCTTCGATGTAGAAGATACAGGAGAACCTGGGATTGTGAGTCGTTTCGTCCATGCCGGTGTAATCCTCGAAATAGCCCGTGACTTTTTTTGTGGCGCTGTCATAGGAGAGCCTGAGCCCTATGTCATAATCACCTGAGATCGGGTGTTGTCCAAATGAAACTACGGCAGAAAGGCTCGTGATCAGTGTTGTCAGGATTTTTTTCATAAACTCTCAACCATGGGGAATGAGTCAAATATGTCGGTAACAATCTTTGGCATAGGGGACAACAGCTTCCGCTGCCGGGTATCGATCCATGCGCCGTCCACGGTCAGGATGGCGCAGCATTTATCATCTGTGGATGTGAAGTCGTGTTGGATCGTCCACCGGGAGGCGTCGTCATTGCGTTTGGCCAGCCTGGTATGAATGGTGATCGTATCGGACAGACGGATCTCTTTTTTAAATACACATTCTTCACGGAATAATATCGGTCCGAAATGTTGCTCCTGCATTAATTTTAGGGTGAGCCCCAGACTTTCGATGATCTCTATACGTTGCTGGGCGCCAAAATCATAATAGGCGCTGTGTCGCATGTGAAAATTAGGGTCGATGTCTGACCAGCGAATGGAAATGATCTTGCTGAACGATGTCATGCTTTTTTATTTAAAAAATTCTCCAAAGTGCCAGAGGATGCCGGATGGGTCATGGACGAAACATTCTCTACCCCAATCATATGTCCGGATAGGGGTCAGCCTTACGTCTTCGTATTTAGAAGGAAGGTCCAGGGCTACCAGCTCGTTCCAAAAGCGGGTCACGTCCTCCACTTCCATAAAGACCATGGTATTGTCTATCCAGTCTTTGACATCGGCATCCTGCAGATAAAATCCCAGGCCATCCGAGTTGAAATAGGACATGGCGGATGTCAGGGTACTCTCCTGAAATCCCAGGTCACGATAGAAGCTTCGTGAAAGTGCAAAGTCTCTGGCTCCGATGAATGGTCGAATGGATCTCCCTTTATGTTCCATTTTTACTCTTATTGGCTAAAAATAATAAATTCTGCGGCTCCTATAAAAAAAGCCTCGCGAAATGCGAGGCTTTCTGTCAATATTACTGCAGGATCAATGAGTGTCCTGGTACAGGCGGAAATACAATGCTTTTCTCAGTGAGACATAAGCTGCTTTCAAGTCAGCCTCGGCCTGACCTTTATGACCGCCGAAATCATCGGGGGCGTTGTGCAAGGCTTCCATGGATTTTTCGATGTCATGCATGGCCCTTGTGATATTGGGGTGTTTGGCTTCCTCACCCCTCATAAGCTGTGCTTCGTTGGGAGCGGGTGGACGATTGCCAATGATCACATCGATACTAATTCTTGCTTGTGCATGTGAAACGGTTGCAGCAAGCATCAGGATGCAAGAGAAGATCAGGACTTTTTTCATAATTTTTCAAATTGTTAAGAATCGGATTTTGTGTTCGACAAGAACCGAGACATAACGTTTAATCCTTATGAAAAATTAATTCAGATGCTTAATGGGTTTGTTATTAATTGGTTAAGGAGGGTTTGTCAATCGCGTAAAAAAGTGTAGGAAAGCATGCCAGCCGGAGTGGGCAGCCCGTAGAGTGTCATCGTATCACCGGCAACTTTCATGGACATCCCATCATATACCGACAGTACCTGTCCATTGGTCCCCAGCTGATAGAGCGTGAACTGGCTAAATATACCCGTGGTCTTGAAGCCATCCAGTTGCAACGTGGGATAGTAGTCAGAAGCTGAATTCCTGACGAGGGTGTAGGAGCCTTGTGAGACGATCTTATTATCCAGCCTGGAAATGAAGGTGCGATCGTCGTTCAAGGTCAGCAGGACGGATGAATCCCTCGCCGGCCGTATATCTTTTGGGTTAGGGCCTATGTCCGGGTGTTCTGCCATCAGCAACCAGTTTCCGATGGGGCCTGATCCATGGGTAAAACCGGAGCCCGACGTGCATTTTATCCTGATCGTTGCATCGGCGTGCAACAAATCCTCCCATGACCTGTCTTTAGGGCGTATTCCCACCAACACATCTAAAATCCTGGATACCATGCTTAAGGAAAATTTTAAGATGGCCGGACGCTATCTTCTTAAGGACCGGCCCTTTACTCTTCTCAATCTCCTTGGCCTTTCCACGGCCCTGGCCTGCACTATTCTGATCTATTTCTGGGTAGATGACGAATGGCATATGGACAAATCCTTCGAAAAGTCCGACCGGCTTTTTCAGGTATTAAAGAACGCACCGTCGCCCACCGGCACGACTACGGACGAGCGGACGCCCGGGTTGCTGGCGGCGACCCTTGTCAAAGAAATACCGGAAGTAGAATATGCCACATCTGTCGTGCCCGTATCCTGGTTTGATAAAAAAGGGATCCTTATTTACGGCGACCGATCTATCAATGTCAGCTCGGAATTTGCAGGAGCGGATTATTTCTCCATATTCTCCTACAAGCTTATCGCGGGAGATAAAGACCATGTGTTACGGGATAATGCTTCCATTGTCATTTCCGACAAACTGGCCCTGAAGTTATTCAATACGACGAACAATTTGGTGGGTCTGCATATCGAATGGAATCAAAAGGACTACAGTGGCGTCTATCGTATAGACGGGATATTTGAAGCGCCACCCGCCAATGCCACGGAGCATTTCGACATCGTCTTCAATTACACCCTGTTCCTGGAGAAGAATGCTAAATTGAATGATTGGAGCAATAGCGATCCCAGCACCTTTGTTGTCCTGAAAAAGGGCGCCGGTGTGGAGGCGTTCAACAGGAAGATCGCCGGATTGATAAAGACCAGGGTCGAAGGATCTGCTACGGTGTTGTGGGCGCAGCCCTATTCCGACAGATATTTATATAACCATTATGCAAACGGCGCTCCCGATGGAGGTAGAATAGAATATGTGCGTATGTTCTCTCTTATCGCTGCATTTATCCTGGTAATGGCCTGTATCAATTTTATGAACCTATCCACTGCCAAGGCGGCTGAGCGGATCAAGGAGACGGGTGTCAAAAAGGTGATCGGAGCGTCAAGGCTAACGCTGGTGTCCCAATATATGGGAGAATCGCTGATCCTTTCTTTTCTGGGACTGATCATTGCGTTGGGATTGGTCCTGCTGTTGTTGCCGCAATTCAACCGGATAACAGGCAAGCAGCTGGTCCTGCACTTTACAACGGGACGGATGTTTATACTTTTGCTGATAACTCTTATCACGGGAGTTTTATCCGGCTGCTACCCGGCCATCTATCTTTCCCGATTCAAACCGGCTGTTATTTTGAGGAATGATATAAAGAACTCCTTATCGGGAATACTGGTTAGAAAAGGGTTAGTGGTATTCCAGTTCACGCTGTCGGCTATTTTTATCTTATCCGTTGTCGTTATTTACCGGCAGATGCGGCTGATACAAACAAAGAACCTGGGTTATAACCGGGATCATATTATTTATTTCGAACGTGGGGGACAAGCGTCCTATCACAAAGAAGACTATGCTTCGGGGGGTAAATACGAGTCCGACCTTCAGGATATCCTCGTCCGGATAAAGAATACACCCGGGGTCATCAATGCCGCCAATTTCCGGCATAATATCACCAATAGGGACGGAGGCACCTACGATATGTCCTGGTCCGGGAAAGATCTCAATAAGCGTATCGATTTTACGGACTTGAATGTGGGGTATGATTTTATCGAGACGGCCGGCATCACGTTGAAGGAGGGGCGAACCTACTCACGCGCCTTTGGCAATGAGGAAGGGAATATTATTTTCAACGAGACGGCTATCCGGACCATGGGTCTGAAAGATCCGATCGGGAAGGTGGTGCGTTTATGGGGTAAGGACAAGGTCATTGTGGGGGTAGTGAAGGATTTTAACTTCCAGTCATTGCATGAGAATATCAAGCCTTGTTTCTTCGATATTTCCGTAGGGTCCTGGGCATCCAGGATCATGGTGAGGATACAGGGAGGCAGGGAAGCCGAGACCATTGCCCGGTTAGGAAATCTTTATAAGGAATACAACCGAGGGGAGACATTTGAATACCGGTGGCTCGATGAGGATTACCAGGCCCTCTATGCGGCTGAAAGAAGAGTGTCGGACCTGTCAAAATATTTTGCGGGCATTGCCATTATCATTTCCTGCCTGGGGTTATTGGGGCTGGCGTCTTTTACTGCCCAGCGGAGACAGCGGGAGATCGGTATTCGGAAGGTAGTGGGCGCCTCTGTGGAGCGCATTGTTTTGTTGTTGTCGAAGGATTTCCTGTTTTTGATCGGCATTGCACTTGTCATTGCCTTTCCCCTGTCCTGGTGGGCGATAGCGCGTTGGCTGCATGGGTTTGCATATCGCATCGATGTTGGTGTGGATGTATTCCTTTTGACAGGGGGCTTTATTATCGTTATGACCTTTCTGTCCATTGGTTTTCAGTCGGTGAAGGCGGCATTGGTCAGTCCGGCGAAGACGCTGCGGTCGGAATGAGCGGAGCCTGGGGCCAGTGATGCCGGGGTGGGGGCTATTGTTTACGATGGATCATCATCACCTGTCTGCCGTTTTCGTATATGACCAATGTGTTGGCATCGGGGAATTCCATTTGCACGTCATATCCCTCCAAAAAGAATTTTGTTTCGGATTCGGGGAAAAGAACGGCTGTGGGCGCTCCGTCGCCGGAGACTTTCAGCGCATTGCCATTTTGTTCGACTTTTAGCAGCTTGCCGTTGCTCTGTTCATAAACACCCGTGTAACGCTGCAGGGTGGCGTCAGGCAGCTGGATCCTTATGTGGTCGGCGGTACCTTTATTCATCGTGCTCAGGATCTGCGTGCCGTAGGGGAGCGCTTTTTTTATGACCTGGTCGGAAATGAACATGCCATTATCTCCATTGGTCATGACAACGACGCCGGACCCTGACACCGGTAAAAAGATAGCCATGGTGCGTACGCCGACATCCGAACCGCCATGCTCCAGCGCATATTCGTCGTTGGGCAGGCCTTTTACCAGACCCCATCCCAGACCGCGGTAGTAGTTCTCCTTGATCCTGACCTGGGGGCTTGTCATGGCTTTGAACAGGCTGTCGGGGAGGCCGGCGCCCTTCATCGTATATATGCCCAGGCGGCAATAATCTTCCACGGTAGTGATCAGGTCGTCTGCGGCGCTGACGGATGTCTGGATGGATATAGCATATCGGCGGCCCTGGCCATCATGCCATTGGGCAAAGCGGGAGGTGTCGAGGCTTTGGGTCCAATAGCGGGTGTCTTTCATGTGCAAGGGCTTCGTCAGAACAGCGTCGAGCAGCACGTCCAGCGTCCGATGGAATTTTTGTTCGAGTGCGTGGCGCAGGTATTCAAACCCTTCTCCTGAATAGCCAAATTTTGTTCCGGGCTCGAAATTGAAACGAAGTTTGGCGCCGCCATTGTCGGTGCGCCAGTTGGGGAAGCCGGACTGGTGGCTTAATATCAGGCGGGTGGTGAGCTTATCCAGGTAGGGGTCGTTCTGTATGTCGGGGTCGATCCAATAATGCGATAGGGGTTCGTCGAGGCTCCATTTTCCTGCCTGTATCAGCTTTAGGGTAAGCATGGCTGTTACAGGCTTGGTTTGAGAGGCTATGTTGAAAAGTGTATTAGGTGGGGCGGGGTGGCCGGCCTGCAGCTGGCCGAATACTTTTACCCATTTGATCTTGTTGTGTTCGATGAGACCGATGCCTACACAGGGTACGTGGTTTGCGGCCATCCAGACGGGGACATCTTTAAGCAGGGATGCTTCCAGGGTGTCTTTCTGAGCCAGGGAGGGGTGGGTGATGAAGAACACAAGTGCGATGAAGAGGAGGATATGTCTCATATTAATTTCTAAGATAAGTCAAGATCGTATAGCATGTCTGTTATTGTCTGTAGTTCTTGCCATTCTTCCGGGCAAGTATGCCATTTGTATATGGTTTTAATATCGTCCACGCCGATGGTCAAGGTATAATTGGATCCATCCAGGGCAAAAAATCCAGGCTTGTCAATACGCGGCGGTATGGAGATGTTTCTTATCAACTGCATCAGACTTTCTATCCTGGAGATATCTGCTTCCCCATTTTCATATTTTATGGTGGGTTTCGGAGTGTCATGAAGATATTTCAGACTTCCGACGACACTGAAATCATAGGTTTCAGCAGTCTTAAGCCAGGTGGTCCTAAACCATTTGACATCTTTGCCGTTCCAATTCAGTTGAACTAAGAGAGGATCGTTAAAGGATGGTTCAAACAGCGCCTGGATGTAAGAGTCCCGCGTATTTATGTGTTGCCCCTTCCTGACCAGGTCCATAGCTGTGGAAATAAACCGGATATAAGGTTCATTGCTCATAGTCGCTTCAAGATAGTGCTAATTCCTGGGATAATGACCAGCGAGCGCCGGGAGACACGGTTCTTATTTTACAGTCTTGTTTTCGCAGGCATAGCCGAAAAGGCATCTTTCCTTTATCATAGTCGCTACTTCCGCCGGGACATATTCCTCCCATCCATCCGCTCCCTGTTTGATCAGGTGCAGGACCTTGTCCGTATCGACATGGAGATTGCTCTCGGAGAAATGCCGGATATCCTCGATCTTGTTGTTGGCGATGAGGTACCGGTAAAGATCGACCAGCAATGGGGGAGGGTTGAATCGAAGACAGTTCATGATGATGCCATCACGTAAAGTAGGATAGATGAAGAGCTTTACCTTCCGGCTGAACAGGGTGGCGAAAGCTTCCAAAATACCACCGGGCAGGTCCTGGTAGTGATCCTGGAATATATATTCGAGATTGGGATAGCCCATTACCACCCCCATCTTTAGCTTGGTGATCTTTGACAGATAAGCTACCAGCTTGTAATATTCGTGGAAGTCGGAGATCAATACGGTCTGTCCCAAAGCGCAAAGAATATCCACTCTGTCGAGGAAGTCCTTTTCATCTATTTCCGCCGTGGGGTCGGAATCCCGTTCCTTCAGTGCCTGCAGGGTCAGCTCTGTGATCACCACGACATTGTCCTTGTCCACGTCCGGCTCCTGCAAGAATTGCCTGACACCGGTGTTCAGCATATCCATGTGTACGTTGATAACGGGGCGGAATCTCCCTCGTACCACCACCACGTGTTTCTTGTACAGGACCTCGGAGGGCTGCATGTTTTTGCCATCCGGACCAAAGAGGGCTGTGTCGGAAAAACCATATTTTACCAGGTGCAGGCTCATCAGCCTGTTGTCGACATTTTTGAACCCGGGGCCTTCGAAGCGGATCATGTCTATCTGTATGGCATCCTTGGACAAGTTGTCCATCAGGGACAGGAGGAATATATTCGGGTGGGTATGGTAATAAAAACAGGCATAGATCAGGTTGACCCCCAGAACGCCGACGGCGTTCTGTTGCAGGATGCCATCGTTATCCAGCAGCTTCACATGGATGATCACATCATTGAACTCTCCATTTGGCTCCAGCTGGAAGCGAACTCCCATCCAGCCATGTCCTTCGTTGGTCTTGTGATAATTGAGGGCCGACATGGTATCGGCAAAGGAAAAGAAGGTGGTTTTATCCCCGCGGCTCTCGGCGAGACGCTCGATCAGCAGGCCATATTCCTTTTCCTGCATTGCCAGCAACCTCGACTCACTCACATAACGCCGGCCTTTTTGAGCCCCATAGATAGCGTCGGAAAAGGTCATGTCATAGGCCGACATTGTCTTGGCAATGGTACCCGAAGAGGCGCCCGCCTTGAAAAAATTGGCTGCAACATCCTGTCCGGCGCCAATCTCTGCGAATGAGCCGTAAATCTGTGGGTCAAGGTTAATGGCAAGCGCTTTCTGTTTGGTCCCTAAATCCTTATTGTGAATAACGCTCATAGAATTTGTCATTTATATATACCGCCGCCATAATCAACCTAATGAGCAGGAAAGACTGCTCGAAGTTACGATTTCCCACCTTGATCCAAAAATAGTTTATCGTCAATTCTTTTTTTCTGCCGGAAGTGGTGCCGCATATGCATTTCAGCAAATTGAAGCCATTCCACCGCATTGAAGAACTGGAGTCCCGGATGCTGAGTCTTGCCCGTGGAGACGGAGGGGTCGGAGGCAAAATACAGCTGGTTGACCTTGTCCTTTATGGCTGTCAGCCCATGTAGAAGCTCTTCCCTGGTCTCCGGCTGCCGCATGGTGACACCAGTGGAAGGGCCGGTGAGCTGTGTATCGGGGAACTCATTGTTCCGGAATAGGACCCTGGCATTCTCGTGCATTTCTTTTTCCCTATTCGCAGGAGTGAGCAAACAGGTCCTTACCTGCTCTGCAAACCAGGTGGTATCCTCTATAATGTGTACATATACCTGTCCCAGTGACCAGGAGCCGGCATGGGGTTGCCGACAAAGCATTTCCAGGGTATAATTATCCAGGGAGTCGATCCATTTATCGATGGTCTCATTAAAGCGATCCAATATGATATGGGCCTTGTTGGGTTCCATGACTGCCGGCGGAAGGGTCAGTTCTATAACGGCGGGGAAAAACGATTTATTACGGAATATCAGGATTTTAGCGCCTTTAACGGTCCAGGAAATCCATCCAGCATGATGATCTGTTTGTCAGCCAGCCTCTGCGCTCCGGCCGTCAGGTTGAAGTATTCCCTGTCCTTCCAGGTAGTTGTTGCGACGCCTTCAAACAGACAAGGCCGCCCATACTATGACCGAACAATAACATTCCATCCATTGGCCTTGTAAATAAACCCGGGCATCGTAACGCCGCCTGATGGTATAAAAAGTTCGATCGTGCCGGCGCGGGCATTCCGGTCCCAGTCGAGGTCCTTTAATACGATGCTGTCCGTCTGTGAGCGGGCTGTCTGTGAGGTGAGGAGAATAAAACTGAATAACAGCTTAGGGAGAATTTATACATGTGCAGTTGGTTTTTCTTTTTTTTCAATGTCCCGGGCGATCTTTTGGGCATCCAATGCGATCTCACGGATCTGGCCTGTCGGGCTGACCCAGTAGCCGCAAAAATACAGGTTATCTTTCCCGAAAAATCGTTGTTTGTCGACGCTGACATTCAGGTCCCGGAAACGTTCGTCATCTACTTCCAGGAATTGCGCATAGTCCCGGTAATACCCAATACCGGCCACGATGGCATCAAAAGCCTCCTTTCTGCCATCCTCGAAACAAACGATCCGTTCTTCTATATGTTCGATGCCTTCGTATATTTTTATATGCCCTTTTCGGATATACCCCAGCGTGCCAATGTCTATCACAGGGGCCTGCCCATCTCTTTGGATCTGTTGCAAGGGGCCGTAGGGTAATTTCTTAAGCCCCAGCTTCGTAAGATCGCCCACAGTCCATTTTACGACGGGTGCGCTAAGCGCATCTGCTACACGCGGTGAAAGATGGCTTAGTAAAAGGCTTATCTCCAATATGGGTATCCCCAGAATGTCACGTGATATCACATTGACCGGTGATCGAACGGACATGGAGGGTATGGCGCCCTGTTCATACAGATCGATCGCAATCTCACAGGCCGAGTTGCCAAAGCCTACCACCAATACATGCTGTCCTGAAAAGTCCTGTCCCGTCCTGTACTCGTAGCTGTGCAGTATCCTGCCCGGGAATGTCTCCATTCCTTTGAACTGGACGGGTTTTGGCCGGCCATAGGCACCTGTGGCCATGATGAGGTATTTCGATCGGAAGGTATCCTTACCAGTGGCCGTGATCCAGGAATCCTCCTCTCTTCTGACAGATATTGCTTCCGTATGGAATAGGGGATTGATATTAAATTCTCTTTTATAATCTTCCAGGTATTCGATGACCTGCAGCCTGCCGGGGTATCGGGGGTAGGTGTCGGGCATTTTTTTATACGGCAGGTGGGAGAACCTTTTGCTGGTGTGCAGGTGCAAACGATCGTAATGGTTATGCCAGGGGCCGGCTATTTGCCCCTGCTTCTCGATGATGATGTGTTTAATATTTTTTTTCTGCAGACAGGCAGCAGAGGCCAGACCCGAGATGCTTGCTCCGATGATGAGTGTATTTGTTTGTTTCATTTTGTGTTCCGGATCTTTGTCACCTCGTCGGTGGCGATGGGGCTGTACGTTTTATTAAACCTGGCTTTGACATAGGTAAGTATCGAGGCCACCGCATGATCATCGAGCAGGGCGCCATGGGCGGGCATGACGCCATTGTAAGTCTTTCCTTTGACCTGTATATTGCCTTGCAAGCCCTGTAAGAGTATCCTGATCAATCTGTCTTTATCGCCCGTGACCCATTCGGAGCCTGCTAGCGGGGGATAGCGGCTTTCATCTCCCCTCCCATCCCGCTGATGACAGGTGGCGCAATAGGAATTATACAGGATCAGCCCTTCCATTTCACCGCCCTGACCCAGGTTGTCCTTTACCGAATCCGGTGTTTTTATATAGGTGCGGGATTTTCGCAGCTCCATCGACGCCAGCTGTGTTTCTGCGAAATGCTGTTTGTCCCCCTTGTACATGACCCGCCATATCTTACCCTTGTTGGACTCGGAAAGATAGAGCGATCCATCAGGGCCTTCGGCGAGGCCCATTGGCCTGTATTTGGCATCATGTGTATTGAAGACGGTGTCCACGCCGGTGAAGCCATCGGCAAAGACTTCCCAATTACCTGTAGGAACGCCCTTCTCGAAAGGTACGAAGCAGACAATATAGCCGGCCTGGGGATAGGGGCTGCGATCCGTCGATCCGTGAAATGCAACGAAGACACCTTGTTTGTATCGACCAGGGAACTGATCACCCTGATAGAACAGCATGTCCATCGGCGCCCAGTGTCCGGGAAAGCCTAACAGGGGCTTGTCAAAAGCGGCGGCTTTGCCTACCAACTTTCCATCTCCGCCATAGGCGGGTTGCAGTACATTCTTGCCTTGTATCTGGTCATAGTAGGCATAGGGCCAGCCAAAGTCCGCGTGCTCCCTGACCTTTACCAGCGGCTCCGATGGAAGTACGGCCGCCTGCCAGGATGAATAGACCGATGGGTAGCGGGTATGAAAATTATCGATACCATTCATGACCGCGTACAGGCTGTTGTCCAGGGGGCTCCAGGCCATGCCCAGTACGCTCCGGAGACCGGTGGCAAACTTGTATCCGTCCTTTTGCGTTTGTCCTATCCTGTCAGCGCTGAACCTCCATATCCCTGCATGGGTGGCAAGATCGGGGGAGGGGTCCAGCCCTTTGCCGTTAGGAACACCGGCCGGGCCTACCTTCGCCATGTCCTGCCCTCCGTCATTGGGTGCGCCGAAAGGGACGTACATATTCCCTTCGTTGTCGAAGGCCAGGGTTTTATGGGAATGCCAGTGTTTGAAAAGATCAGGGTCGTCGTCGGTGAGGATCACTTCTGTCTGGCTCGTGGGGATCAGCTCTCCCGGGGTCAGCTTGTTGCGTAAAACATATTTTATGGTGGTAGTATACAGATAGCCGTCGTGTATGGAAATGCCTGCGGGAAGTCCGCCTTCGTCCTTGTAATCCCCGAAGTAGGCGATGATATCGGCCTTGCCGTCGTTATCGGCATCCCGCAGCGCCACTGTTCCTCCCTGGCCATGCATGATGTCATTGTAGGATAATTTGACATAGATGTCGCCGTTGGTATTGACGGCGATATGTCTTGCGCGGCCTATGCTGTCCGCGACGACCACTGCCTGGAAGCCATCCGGAAGCAACAGACCCCCATTGTCCTTGTCACCGGGCGGCAGGCCTGGCTGCTGTTGGGTGCAGCCTTGAAGGAGTATGGCAGCAATCAAAAGGAGAAGGAAAGGTTTGGACATATAATGAAAATAATGAATTTATTGGGGAAATGGTTCCCGTTCATAAAATGTGATAGGATGCGACGGATTGTAACTATTGTTTTGCCCCTATTTTGACCAGCAGGAGCAGTCCTGCCAGGTCCCATAGAAAATGGAAGATGATGGCCACTTTTATATTCCGGTATCTCCAATAGTAGACAGCCAGTCCCAGTCCTATGATGAAAGGATCGACTACATTTTTGACCGTACCGTACCTGAAATGAGCCAGACCGAAGATCAGTGAAGAGATAAAGATGGCCCAATAGGGATTCTTTAATAGCAGCTCCAGCCTTGGCTGCAGATAGCCTCTAAAGATGAGCTCTTCCGTGACGCCCGCCGTCAATGCTGTAAAGACCAGGAGGAAAAGATTTTTGCCGAGGAAGTCGACGATGCGGTGCAGCACCTTGCTGGATTCCTCGTGCGTCAGGGGAGAGAGAAAAAAATTGATAAAGGCTACGCTTATCATTATGATAAAGAACAGGGCAAATACGTGTGATATATGTGTGCCTGCAGAATACTTGTTTTCCTCCCAGATGAGCAGGGGCTGTTTTTCAACCTTTGTCGCATAGAGCCATAGCACAGCTATGAACAGCCAGTAAAAGGACCGTTCAATAAAATAGGTGATGGCGGGATGATCCGTTGCAATGGGTCTGAGGAGCGGGACGTCAAGGCCCAATGCCAGAATAAGCAGTATCAGGATGGCCAATAAGACTCCCTGGAGTACGGCAGCTGGTTTGGGAGATGAGTCCGACATGGTTTAAAATTTATATAAATCCCCGTTGAGGTATTTCAGTCCTGAGTCTACGATGATGGTGACTATATTTTTTCCGGGCCCGATGATCCTCGATCGCTGGATGGCGGCCCATACATTGGCTCCGGATGTAGTCCCTCCAAATATCCCTTCCAGTCTTGCCATTTGTCTGGCCGTGGCATAGGCATCTTCATCCGACACGGCCATTATCTCATCGGCAAGGTCCAGCCGGCAGATGGATGGCACAAATCCAGACCCGATGCCTTCCAGTCTGTGGGCGCCCGATATATCGCCTCCCGACAGAGACCGTACGCGCAGGGGCTCGATGGGTATACATCGAATACCGGGGATCTTTTCTTTGAGATATTCTGCGTTGCCGGAGAAAGACCCTCCCGTGCCTACTCCTGTGATGAATTCGTCGATATCAGTTCCCAGCACATCGATGATCTCCTTTGCCATTTGGTGATAGGCCGTCCTGTTGTCTACGTTGTTGAACTGATCCGTCCAGAAGGTGTTGGGGGCCTTGCTTAGCTCTCTTGCCCGGGCGATCATATCGTCGATCAATTTGGCGGTGATGCCTCTTTCGCTGGGGACCAGGTCCAGTTCGGCGCCAAATATGCGCATCGTCTGTAATTTCTCTTTGGCAAATGCTTCGGAGGATACGAAGTGTGCGCGGTAACCTTTTTTGGCGCATACCATGGCCAGCGAGCCGCCCGTGCTTCCACCCGTGTATTCCACTACTGTTCCACCCGGCCGGAGCTGTCTTCTTTTCTCGGCTCCTTCGATCATGGCGAGGGCCATCCTGTCCTTCATGCTGCCTGTGGGGTTGGCGCCTTCGTATTTTACGTAGATGTCGGCACAGCCTGGTTCCGAGAGGCGTTCCAATTTCAATAAGGGGGTATTTCCGATGGCTGTCATATTATTTATAGTGATTTTATAGTGCGGCGAGCCCCCGGGCATTGGCTGGCGGGAAGACCTCGTTACTGCCAGGGCCGGCAAGGAACAGGATAAGGGCAACGAGTGATACTATTTTCATCATCATGGTTTTGAGGGGTCCGGGTTTGTGGTCTTTAGGGTACCGGAGAGATATTCTTTGCCGGACTCGTCCTTTACCACCAGCTTCACTTCTGTGGGGGGCGCCTCGGTGGCAGGCGGGAGGTATAGATATTGGAAGGTAATGGTGGAGGCGGAAATGATGGGGTTATTGACAGCCGTGTCATTGATGGTGATCAGCAGTTTTTGTGCGTCAAGGTTCTCGCCTGTGATGAGGATGGTGTTGACCTGTCCCAGTACCAGAGCGGACGGGCTGAAGCCTGTGACCTTTAGGCTCTGTCCCTGGTGTAGCTTATCGGGCCGGTGATCGTTCTCATCCGGCCGGAAACCAAAGATGGTATTTACCACCTCGCCCAGCTTTAGGGTTGCGCGATCGGTATAAAGTCCGGTGAGAATGGAGATGGTGACAAGACCGTAAATATTGATACTGGTGCTGTCGTCGCTCATGTTCAGGAAGCCACCCCGGAAGACGAAATAAACTCCGAGGGCGAGACCGGCGGCGGTAAAGGGTTTTACAAAATACCACAATAGCCAGCTTCGTTTGAATTTTACTGCTCCGACAAAGGTGGAAAAGGATGAGGTGATATAGATCATATTTCCCAGGAATCCCGCGGCTGCTACCAGGATCAGCAGGAGCGTATTGATATGAATGAGCCCTTTTATTGCGTAGTGACGATGCTGTCCTGTCCGGGCGTGATGTGTGGGTGTCGAGTCTTTTGCGGCGACTTTTTGAGTATCCTGGACAGTAGTTGCGGAGTCCCTGTCCCTGGCGGGGCCGGCAAGGGAGGCCGTGTCCATGCCGCTGCTGTCGGGGATCCCGGCCAGGCGTACGTGAAATCTTTCGTTGATGTATAAGGGTCTTATCCCTTCTTTGGCGCCGGGGAGCCTGTCGGGCCACCAGGCGATGAGAATATACCCGGGGATGAGAATGAACAGGATCAGCATTGTGCCTGCGATGATCTGTCCCAGAGGGGTGATCTCGTTGGCGGGGGTGGCAGTGCTGTCCTGCGTGGTGAGGGTATCATTCATAAGTTGTGAGTTTAATGGTTAACCCATTGAAAATACACTCTTTTCGTGGAAATAAAAAGGCGGATCACGGATGGGATGGGGGACGGGTGTCGACATGGTACCAGCCGGGGGCGTTTATGGGGAACTGATAATAGTCGTTGGGATGATTCTGTAGCACGCTGTCGGAGAAGGGTGGGTGTCGCCGGAAGGCATCTTCGTCTATATACCGGTAGATATCGTCAATGTCTGCATCGGACAAGTGGGGGAATGCGGGCATGACCACCTTATTGAATTGGTTATAAAGGGCGTTTGTGTATTGGTCGCCGGAGGCTCGCAGTTTTTCACTGTTACGGGTAAATGCGCGCAGCCATTGACGGTCGTGTCGTTGGGTTGCGGTGGGAAGGAGGTTCATTTCGAAACGCATGCCGAGGAGGTGACAGACGCTGCAGTTGGTGGAAAACAATTCTTTGCCATGCAGGAACTCTTTTGACGGAGGGTGGCTGAACAGGGGGTGCGGGTCTTTCCAGAAACGGAGGTGGCCATCGGGGTCCGGGGTTCCTTTATACAGCCACTTGTTTTGGGTCGAGGTGGTGGTTGGCAGGGCGACGTATATGGTTTCGTTGAAGGTCACTGGCTGGTCTTTTGCGGTCTCTATATCGATGAAGTCTTCGTTCTGGCGGATGATGAGCCGGGCCCTGCTGGCGTCGCTGGTTGTTAGGGAATGTGGGGAAATATGGATGAGCGCTCCATTCGGCGTGTGAAGGATGGTGTCGCGGGCGTTGTCGATCTCGACGGGAAAAGGCGGCAGGTCTTCCGGGCGGGGGGGAGCGCAGCGGGAAAGGATAAAAAGAAGGGCCACGAGGAGATAGCGGGGCCTGATCATTGCTATAATTTGGTGCAAAGGTATTGTCTATTTACGACCGGCTGCCCATAATTTTTTTGTCACTACCCGTTCGATGACCTGTTCCCTATAATTCCTGCTGATGGGTATGCGATGCGATTGGATAAAGATCTCGTTGCCTTCGATGCCTTCTATCTTGTCGATGGAGACGATATAGGATTTATGCACCCGTATAAATGCCTGGTTGTCCAGGTTCTCTTCCAGGTTCTTCAGATACAAGAGCGTTACATATTTGCCTTTGCGTGTATAGATGGTGACATAGTTCTGCATTCCCTCTACGTAGAGGATGTCGGCAAAATGGATCTTTTCGAACTTGCTTCCGCACTTTATAAAGAAATAGTCGGCGGCCTCCGCAATGCCTTCCGCCCGCTGAAGAAGCTGGTGATAATCCCTGGCCTTATTCACCGACCTTAAAAAGCGATCCAGCGTAATGGGTTTTACCAGATAGTCCAGCACATTCAATTGAAACCCTTCGAGGGCGTAGCTGGGAAAAGCCGTTGTAATGATCACGATGGGCGGCTTTTGCACGATCTTCAAAAAATCGATGCCATTCATTTTCGGCGTCTGTATATCCAGGAACAGGAGGTCGACCCGTTGCTGGTCCAGCAGCTGCATCAGTTCCACCGGATTTTCGCAGGTATGGATCAGCTGCAGGAAATCCACTTCCTTTGCATACCTGGCGATACCTTCTCTTGCCAGGGGCTCGTCGTCTATAATGGCACAATTCATCATATTCGTTGTTTAACGGGCCAGAGGTCCATTGGCTGAAGTCCTCCTCAGACATCAGGCGGTCTGAACGGCCGACATGGGAACCATCAACTCCGTCAGCTGTAGCCGTAGTCTTATATCAAAGCGGGTCTCCTCTTGTCGTATGTCCAGGTCATATTGTCCCGGATAGATCAGGTCCAGCCTCCTCTGCACATTCTTAAGCCCGATGCCGCCATACCGGACCACGTCCGTGAATTTTGTGGACCGGTGGTCCCGGGATATGCTGTTGGATACGGTAAAATCCATCTGACAGCCCCGCCATTGCAGTCTGATCCGTATCCAGTTGGGGCTATCCGTATCCTTAGAGACATGCTTAAATGCATTTTCCACAAAGGTCATCAACATAAACGGCGCGATGCCCAGGTCTTCACAGGGCAGGGGGTCTATCTGGCAACTGACTTCCACATTGTCATTTTGCCGCAAGCGCTCCAGCTCAATGGAATTCTCCAGGCAGGCAATCTCCTTATTCAGGAGTATTTGTTTGTCGTTGCATTCATAAAGCTGGTAACGCAACAGCTCCGAGAATTTGGCTAAGGACGCCGAAGCCATATCCGGATTTTTATGAATAAGGAAGAAGATGGAGTTGATGGTGTTAAAAAGAAAGTGGGGGTTGAACTGGTATTTGAGGAAGTTCAATTCTGTCTCCAACTTTTCTTTTTCCAGTTGCTGCTGTTTTCGCTGGGTCTGCAGCCAGTTCTTGGCCAGCTTGATGCTCATGGCAAGGGTCATGCTGGCGGCGGTGCTGGGAAGGGGGTTGCCGGTATATACGCTATAAAAATTTACTTTGTCCCATCCATACAGATCGTTCAGCGTCCTGCCAGTCAGCGTGGCGCTCAAAAAATATCCGGGGACGATACAGGCTGCCGCCACCAAAATAGTCAGGATCAGGCACACGGAGTATTCGGCCAGCCGGTGTTTCTCCAAGAGTCTGGGGATAAGGAAATACAGGTTGAAATAAACGGCCAGCGCCTGGAAGACGACGTAAAAAAGATACTTAATGGCATAGGGTGTAAAGAAGAAAATGTTCGTCGCGGCTGCGACGGGGTTGCCAATGACCGTTGCCCACCAGACATAATGATACACCAGCCAGAAAGGTATATGATACAGCTTATACCTCACCAACCAGTTTTGCTTTGGGGCAACGTACGACACGGGTCTCATTTCCTATCAAGATACACAATTTTCCCCTCAACGGCAGGCCTTGTTATGTGAACAGACGCGGATAATTGACGAGCTGCACATTGGGATATATGACCGGGAATAATGCTCTTTTGCATTTCGTCAAATAGCTGTGACAGGTGGTCATATCTTTTTTAAAAAGCCTTGCGCCCTTATTTTCTTTGTCAGCATGAAGCAAGCAATCCTCTGTTGTATACTTGTCCTATTCCTGCTGCCGGCGTTTTCCCAGAAGGGAAAGACAGACACTACCGGATTGAAGGACACTGTCCAAATGAAGGAGGCAGTGGTCCGCGGTGTAAGACCTCCTGTACAGCAAACGGCGGCAGGGATCACTGTCAATGTCGAGAACAGTATCCTCTCCAAGGGGAGCACCGTCCTGGAAGTGTTGGAGCGAAGTCCGGGGATCATCATCGACCGGCGGAATAATAATATCTCCTTAAATGGAAAGGAAGGCGTAATGGTCATGCTCGATGGGAGGCTTATGCGGATGCCGGTGTCTGAAGTGATGACCTTATTGCAGGGTATGAGCGCGGATGATATCGAGAAGATCGAGCTGCTGACCACACCTCCGTCCAAATATGACGCGGAAGGAAGTGCCGGGCTGATCAATATCGTTCTGAAGAAGAACCGTCGCCGGGGCACCAATGGGAATCTTTCTCTTACGGGTGGGTACGGCTGGGCGGAAAAGGGAGTAGTCAATCTCAGTCTGGCGCATAATACACAGCGATGGAATATCTATGGCTCCTATACGTATTCCCACGACAGGACCTATAGCGATATGTATATTACCAGCAACCAGGATTTCCCCGTGCTGGGCGGGCCAATGAGCGTGATCTTTATGGATACGACCCGGGTGACACACCATAACCAAAACATGACCGCCGGGCTGGAAGCGCATATCACTCCAAAGACCAGTTTGGGTGTCAATCTCATCTACAGCAGGAGCGGCAATCCACTCTATGCCATCAATAATGCGGGTTACAATGTGCTTCCCGACAGCCTCCTGTCCTTCGAGGGACATATCCGGTCAGGCAATGTTTGGAACAATCTCGTCTCGTCCGCCTGGATGGAAAGAAAGATAAGGGAGGGTGAAAAGGTGAGCTTCGACGTAGATTATCTACGATATGATAACAATAATCCTTCCGTCATACAAAGCGTCTTTACAGACAAGCATGGCAACCAGGCCGGCAGCAATAACGATAGCCTGTTCTCTCCTCAGCAGAGAGGCCAGGCCAATACTATCATTCAGGTGGGTGTAATAAAGATCGACTATGAAGCGCAGTTGAGTAAAATATTTAAATGGGAGACCGGTGTCAAGGGCACTTATACCCGTAGTGAAAGCCTGTCCGGTCTGGAGAGTGTCGTGGGTGGTGAATGGGTCCATCGAAGCGAGGCGGCCAATGACATCGTTATGAAAGAAGGAATAGGAGCCGCCTATACGGCAGTCGCCATACAACCCGATGCCGCCACCAGTCTCTCTATCGGCGCCCGCTATGAATATGCCCGTACACGTATGAAAGATCAGCTGATGGATAAGACAACCATCGACAGATCATTGGGCGCGCTTTTCCCCAGCCTCTTCTTTTCGCGGAAGATGGGTGAGCGTTCGGAGATGCAGCTGTCCTATACAAGAAGGATCAGCCGGCCAACTTACAACGACCTGGCTTCATTTACGGGGTATGTGGATCCCGTCGCCTTGTTCACGGGCAATTCTTTTCTGTTGCCGACCATTACCAGTAATGTAAAGCTGGGATATAATTTTAGGAGCTATACCTTCTCACTGTTATATAGTAGGGACGACCATCCTATTGTAGGGACCCAGCTGACGGAAAGTCCCGCGGGCGATCTGATGTATGTCTCTCCGCAGAATATGCGTTACAGGAACAGCATCACGCTGCAGGCCAATCTGCCCTGGAAGGTCAACAGCTGGTGGAATATGAACTATAGCCTGGTGGGAGGATGGAGACAGTTCAGGGAAGACTATACGAGTCAGCCGCTGGTAAAGTCCTATTGGGGATATTCGTTGAATTTTACACAAAATTTTTTGTTGCCCAGGAGCTTTTCTGCCGAGCTGTCGGGGTGGTATAATGCTCCGACCTATGAGGGGACTATCCGGATAGAAAGGCTCTGGTCGCTGAATACCGGTATCAAAAAAGAGCTAAGGAACAATGCGGGTGTTCTGCAACTGTCCGTATCCGATGTTTTGCGGGCGATGCAGGTCAGGATCAAGTTTGGGACGTTGACGCGTGAGGCCTATGGCACGGTCAGCAATGCGGCCATCAATACGGAGTCCAGGACCTTCCCGATTGTCAAGCTCACGTATTCCAGGTCCCTTGGCGGGGGAGTCAAGGCCGCCGGCAGGAATCTATCCGGATCGCAGGATGAGATGGAGAGGATCAGGAAGAATTAGGACTTCGGCTGGTTGTCGGGTGGGGTTGGCTTGGGCTGGTTGTCGGGTGGAGTTAGCCTGGGCTGGTCCGGCTGAGTGCTCATCTTCTTTATACGCCAGCCTCCTTCCTTTTTTATCCAGACCCATTGGGCATGATAGCTGCCGCTGACATGGAAGGTATCTTTTTCATCGATGACGCCGGACTGTTTGTAGTGACCGCTTTGAAAGGCCGTATCGTCCGTCATGGCCAGCGAGTCGGTATTGGAGGTGACTTCCAACACTCTTACGTTCTTAAAGGAGGAAAGGAAGCGGCGGATGGAATCCCTTCCATGCGCGATCCCGCCGAGATCACCGTCTGCTGTATATAATAAGGCAATGCTGTCTGCATCCATTTTTTTGATCAGCTGATCGTAGTGCTGCATGGCGTCCTGTACTTCCTGCTGGCGGTGTACGTAGCTGATGCAGGCGGTTAGGAAGAGCGGTAGGGCATATGGCAAGATCGCTCTTTTCATAAAATGGAGTTTTAACAAGAGTAAATCTACGACTATATTTCAGGAGCCGGCCCGGAACAATTCGTTCAATTGGGCATGAGGCGTTGCCGTCGCTGTATAGGAGAAGCTGCCTTTTCGCCGGATCTCTTCTGCTGCGTTGATGAGGGCTGCATAGGCGGCCCTGGCCAGGGATGATCCAAGGCTTATCCTTTTGACGCCCATTTCTTCCAGCTCCTTCAGGGTGAGATTACCGAGGGACAATACATTGACGGGTTTGGGGGCTACGGCTTTGACAACGGCTTCGATCTCTTCCCTGGTCTTTAATCCGGGAGCGAACAGGACATCTGCGCCGGCCTCGGCAAAAGCTGTCAGACGACGGATGGTATCGGGAAGATCGGAGCGGCCGTGGAGGAAATTTTCCGCCCTGGCTGTCAGGATGAAGGGAAAAGGGAGGCCGCGGGCTGCCTGTACGGCTGCGCGTACCCGCTGTACAGACAACTCAAATGGATAGATTGGGTCATTTTCCTTTCCTGTGGCGTCTTCGATGGAGCCGCCGACGGCGCCTGCCTCTGCTGCCATCAAGATGGTTTGGGCGCAGTATTCCGGGTCGTCGCCATAGCCATTTTCCAGATCGGCCGACAAAGGCAGGGAAGTGGCTGCTGCGATGGATCGTACGTTCTCCAGCGCTTCTTCACGGGTGACTACTCCATCCCCATCGGGTTTGCCGATGGAGAAGGACATGCCTGCGCTGGTGGTGGCCAGCGCTTTGAACCCCCTGTTTGCCAGGACCTTTGCCGAGCCGGCGTCCCAGGGATTGGGTATGACAAAAATACCGGGTCCTGCGTGTAGTTGAGAAAAGGCTGCCGCCCGGGCGGCCTGAGAAGAAGGTGCCATATGATAAGATAGAATTTCCTACAATTTAGAGAATACTCCTGACATAGGGTTGACAGTAACTGATCGTTCCTTTGTAAGGAGAACAAAAAGTATATGAACAACAACTTTTATAAAGACAACGATCAGCCTGCGGCCCGGAGTGTGCAGTTCGGGGTTTTAGGCATCGAGGATGCGGGGGGATGCCCGGAGATATCCCTGGAACTCCTGTCTACCTCCTCCGCGGCCTGGGCATGGTTGTTCTTCTGCGGGAAGGAGACCGATCATACTATTGCTGAACAGTATCCATTACCATTACTCTGATGAGGGGCCGTCCGCCCAGTAGAATTTTTGCCCTGTGCGGGATCAGGGGGTCAAACCTGTCCGGTGTCAGGAACAACACCAGCAGGACCAGGAGGGGATATAGGGCAAATACGATGGTGCTGACCCAGATCTCGGCGGGTATAAACCATCCCGGACCCGTCTGCACCATCCATACAAGATCATACGTAATGAAAGGACCTATCAGCAGGGCGAACAGCAACAGAAAGAATTGATTTCTGCTCAGGAGCAGGTGTCCCTTGTTCAGTGCCATCAGCAGACGGGCTTCGTCTTCCAGCTCGCGCAGCTCCTCTTTATAAAAGCTACGGATAGTGGTGGCATAGAATTGTCCAAAATCCCCATTTTCTTCCAGGTGGTTCTCGATGAGGATGCAGATATGATCCAGCAGATTCATACGCATGCTTTCCGTCTCGATGCCCCGCTGGCGGAGGTCGCTGAGTATGAGGTCTATCTGTTGGTCGTTTAGCTGATACATCAGGCCATTTTTGGTTTTATTTCCAATAAGGCGATCATCGTATCCATAAAATTGGTCAGTTCCTTCAATTTTTCACGGGTGGCTGCTTTGCCGGTGGGGCTCAGGCTATAATACTTTCTTACCCTCTTCCCAATGTACTCCACTTCCGTGGTCACCAGTCCATCTGCTTCCAGCGCGTGCAATGTCGGGTATAAAGCTCCTTCCGTGATCTGGATCTTGTCACGTGTCAGCTCCTTTACCTTCTGGGTGATCTCATAACCGTACATCTTTTTATTGTCGGTGAGGAGCTTCAACACGATGGTCTTTAATGTGCCCTTTAACAATTCCGGAGAATAGGTCATGGTGTAAGAATTCGTATGACGAATATACATACTATAGTTCACTCTGTCCTGAACACCTTGTTCAGGATATGGTTGGTGTGTTTTAGCGTGCTGGTGAGCTCTTTTGCTTTCTCTTCGCTCAATGGAGTAACGGAAGGCTCTTCTGGCCCGGGTGCTTCTTCCGGCTGCTTGCCCCATTCCATCAACCCATATAAAAAGAAGATGCCCACTTCTGTCAGCAGTCCTGCTGTCAGGGCGATACTGCCGTAGTCCTTATGTTCCAGTTTGGCCCAGGCGCCGAATATTACTACGGCTGCTGCAAATGAATACACGGTGTTGATCAGTTTTTCGAGACGCATAGTTGTTTGTTTTTAACGTAGAGATTCATTGCATAAGACAAATATACATAAGAATTAGATGTATTAAAATAAAAAAATCCTTTTTTTGGGGAGATAGGTCATATCTATTTCTCCGCCAACGCCGTGAGTCCTGTGATCATATAGGACTGATCAACAAAATTTTGAGGTTTGCGGTCGTGTTTGTAGAGCCAGGAGATGGCTTTTTTTATGAAGGAGGAGTAGAGTATCCTTCTTTTTTTGTTGGAGAGCCCGGACCTGTTGAGCCATAAGGCGAGCATTTGACCAAGGCTGGCATTCCATCCGCCCAAGGCATTCACCTGTATATTCCTGTAACCCGAATTGAGGAGGTGCTTTTCGAGAGAAAAGGGTGTATACCGGTATTCATCATACGGCATATCGTGCAGGGGCCATAAAAAGGGGACGGTGATAAACACGTGTCCGCCTTTTCTCAATACCCGGTGGGTCTCTTTTAACAGCATGGCCGGGTCGAAGCAATGTTCCAACACTTCTGTCAGCATCACGGAGTCCATACATTCTTCGGCGAGGGGGATAGTTTGGCCATCCCAGAGCAGGTCGGGTCTTGTCGTGGAATAGGTGTCGGCGACCGGTGTATCCAGATCCAGCCCTACATATTTTTCAGTATGTCCCTGTGGCTGTAGCAATATTTCCCTATAGGGCATCTTTCCACACCCCACATCCAGCAGGATGCCTGTAAGATATTGCCGGTGCTGTCGTATGGCTTCCAGGATGGAAGTCCGTGCGTAATACCTGTCAATCGTGCCTAAGCTAAAATCCGGAGAAAGATAATCTTTAACAGATGGAGGCATGCTATCAGATTATTTTTTTCCTATATCCAACTACTGTGCCAAGCTAAAAGCCCTCCCAGCAGTCCTGCTGCGAGGGTGTTGAGGAAGTTGACCATATCATTGCCAAGCCAGCCCTTTCTTTCCAGGGAGGCGCCCAATATGGAATCCGTGAGATTGCCGATGGCGCCTGACAATACAATGATCCAAAACCCGCCGTTCCAGCTGTGGCCGGCTGCATACAGGAGTGCGATGAGCGAGGAGCCGGCTACGCCGATCAGCGTGCCTTCCAGGCTGACGACGCCGTCTAGTCCCCGCCGGTCACGTCTCCAGGTCAGGATATTATAATAGTGGCGACCATATACCATGCCCAGCTCGGAGCTCAGGGTATCTGCCGTCGCGGAGGAAAGGCTTGCGGCCATTGCTATTTCCAGCACCGGCTGCTGACCGGGCCAGTACATTATGCTTAGACCGGCGAGGGCGGCGACGCCGCCATTGGCCAGCACCTGTCCCGTGGTACGGGTGGGCTGGGCTGCCGCGCCTTTTTGATCTAGGGAACCCGGGGTATCTTTCGATGGGCCAGCTTTGGCGTGCCAGCTGGTGGCGGCCGTGCCCAGGACGAAAAAAGCGGCCAGCATCAATATGCCTGTGCAGCCACCTCCGGTGTATACGAGCCAGCCTACTACGCCTCCGGTGAATGCGGCGGGAACGGTCAGTTTCTTCCACCGGATACTGGCGGCCATCCCTACTAACAATGATAACAATACGATAATTTGCCCTGACGAGTGCATGATTGGATTACCTCCTGTAAGGAGGCGGACAAAGATAACCCATTCAAATCCGTGTATCAGGGATTATATCCGGCAGGACCTCCGCGTGACAGCCCAGCTCCCTTAACAGCCGTATGACCCGGTATGTTTCCACATATCCTGTGAGGGATAGTATCCGCAATATCCTGTCACAGTCTTCGAGGTCAAAATTCGCCTCGTAGCCTGTAAAAGCCGCATGTATCCGTTCGAGCAGGGCCTGCGCCTCTCGCTGATCTTTTACGTCGGTGATAAAGACTTCCACCATGGCTGTAAGTTACATTCAATCCCCTTTTTATACAGGGGGGTATTACGACATATTACGGGTTGATCGTGACATTTTTCCCTTCCAGATAAGCGGGCAGCATATCGCCAATGAGAGCGGTCCAGCCTGCGACAAAATTTTCTCTCCGGAAGTCGGGTAGAGCAGGGAATGTTTCGATCCCTTCGTGTGTCAGCTTTAGCCTTGTCTTATTTCCTTCTGCAAACAATTCGAATGTGACAAAGGATAGCCCTTCGTACCCCTTATATGTCCAGCTGTATTTCAGCTTGCGACCTGTCACCACTTCTGTCACCTTACAAAGATGAAGATATATACGGCCTTCATTATTACCCTCGAACTGGAATTCAAATCCTACTTCGGGTCTGAAGTCGCTGACATCAAAATACCATTGCTTCATTTCATTCTTGTCGCTAATGGCCTTCCAGACCCTTTCTACGGGCGCCCCGTAGACACGTTCAATGACAAATGGCTCGGTCTTCATGTTCTTTAAATTTTAGATAAACAAATACGTAACAGATCGGTTACAAATGTATATGATCCTGCCGGGTTGTGCAAAATTTTTTATTTGATCTTTTTTGACTGTAACATTCATCTTTATGTCCCCGTCTTAACAGTATTTTACAAAAAGAGAGTCGTTTTTTTGCTTTTCAAGTGCAACATTTGCCTTGCTGCTGCGTCTCTTAACGAACCCGGGGGTGTTCCCCCCGGAAATACTCATCACCAAACGCATACCAATGTGTTTTAAAGCCTCCATGATCATTATCCATCGTCCCTATAGGGCTGTGCAGGAGGACGTGTTGCTGAGACACCTGAATTTCAATGATCTGGAGTTTAGGGAGACCACGACAATGGAGAATTGTATATATCCCGGCGATAAATCCATCAGCATCGGGTATTACAATGAGAATATCATCATATGCGAGGACTATCTTCTTACCAGCTACCTGGAGGTCACGGACGACCCGGCGGGTCTGGCTGGGTATGAGGAGGCGCTTTCCCTTATTTTTCCAGGTTCGGAGATATTGACGGTGGCCTGTCATGCCAGTGTCAACTATCATTTGTATTCCCTGGTGAAGAATGGAGAGAAGCTGCGCTTTAAGAGAGTGATCGCATCCAGCCCCATCCTGGAATATGGCGACAGGCTAGCCGAGGAAGAGGTCATTTATGCGGACTCCCGTGTCATCGAAGGAAAGAGACTGTTCGACAGCCGCTGGAAGGAGGACAACCATAATCATGCCATTACCGAGGATCAACTGATGGAGGATTTTGCGTTCGGGGTTGCGCAAAGACATTTAGGGGTAAAGATCTCTTCAGGGGAAGAAAATGCATTGATGGCGGGGACGCCATTCAAAAAATTTGTAAAGACTTCGCCCATGCCGTTGAAGCCTTCGGCGACTCTCCGAAGCTGGTGGAGATTCTGGTAGATTTTTCTTATCTTTTGGTCATTGGAGGACTTCTATGAACGTCTATTTTATCAGCGGGATGGGCGCGGACGGACGATTGTTCAAGCATATCCGTCTGCCGGAGGGATATCAGATGCATTTCGTAAAGTGGATCACACCGGACGAGAACGATACGGTTCCCAGCTATGCATCCAGGTTAGTTGAACAGATAGATACCACGCAGCCTTTTGCGCTGGTGGGGGTATCCCTGGGAGGCATCATGTCTGTGGAGATAGCCAAATTAACTACCCCTGTAGCTACCGTCCTCATCGGATCGATACCTGTCGCCGCGCATCTGCCCCGCTATTATTTTACGCTGGGGAATTCATTGGGGCTGTTGCGGGTGCTGCCAGGTTCCTTATTTAAACGTGCTGCCAAGCTCAAAAGAGTTTTTACCCGTGAATCGAGTACAGATAAAAGATTGGTATTGCAGATGATCGACGAGACGGATGGTAATTTCCTTATATGGGCCATGAAGGCGGTGTTAAAATGGGAGAATAAAGAGCTGCCTCAACCTTTATGGCATATTCACGGATCGAGGGACATGGTCTTCCCCATCATGCTGACCCATCCCAGCCATACGATTCGACGAAGCGGGCACCTGGTTGTCATGACCCATGCCGCGGAGGTGAATGGGATCCTTCAGGATGTATTTACAAGCCCAGCGGGCCAACTCATGGCCGGATGACGGTCCTTGCCAGGGCCAAACTGCTGAAGGTAATTCCTTAACTTTGCATGTTCCATGGCAAATCCTTATGTCTCCCTGTTGCAGACTGCCTGGCGCTATGCCCGCAGGGAAAAAAGAAGATATGTTCTTGTTTACGCTATGTTTGTTGGCGCGAACCTTACCTATGCCATGAACCCGCTGCTTTTTGGGTGGTTCATCAATAAGGTACAGTTCAACAGTTCCCGTATACTACACTTCACTCTGCTATATGTCGGCGGCTATATAGGGTTAAAATTCCTGCAATGGTGTTTTCATGGGCCGGCCAGGGTGATGGAAAGGACGCTGGCATTCAACCTGAGCCGTAACTTTCTACAAGAAAAATTTCATCAGGTGCTCCATCTCCCCGTCAAATGGCACCAGGACCATCACAGTGGGTCCACCATCAATCGCGTACGAAAAGCATATGAGTCCCTCCGGGAATTCTTCGACAGAGGCTTTATGTATGTCTATGCCCTTGGCAAGTTTGTGTTTTCCGTTACGGCCATGCTTTTGTTCTCGCCTCTCTATGGCAGCATCGCCGTCTGTATGGGGATATTTACCATTTTTATCATCCGCACCTATGACAAGCCGTTTGTCAAGGCCCTGGACGAGGTCAATGAAAAAGAACATATCGTTTCGGCCACTCTCTTTGACAGTCTGTCGAATATCATCACCGTCATCACCCTCCGGCTGGAGAAAAGCATGGAGAGCGGGCTGATGGGGAAAGTGCGGAGTATCCTGTCCCCCTTCCGCAAGAGCGCCGTTGTCAATGAATGGAAATGGTTTACGGCGGAGATGCTTATCGTTTGCATCTATGCAACCATTGCTTTTGGATATATTCACCAGCACTGGGTGCCCGGCACCGTGCTGCCGTTGGGCGGGCTCACTGCCTTGCTGCTGTATGTGAATCAATTTACCAGTGTCTTCCAGGACATAGCCTGGCAATACACGGACGTCGTGGTATTTCATACCAATGTCCAGACAGCGGCGGCTATCAGTACGGCCTATGCTGAACACCACCGGCCCGATGAGCCCGGATCGTTGCCGGAGGATTGGAAGACCATCGAGATACAACGGCTGAACTTTTCACACAATATCGCTTATGACAGTGCGGCGCATGCTCAAAGCCTGCATAACCTGCACTTGCGTATACAACGCGGTCACAGAATTGCCTTGATAGGAGCCAGCGGCAGTGGCAAGTCCACGCTGCTGTCCCTGTTGAGAGGACTTTATTTTCCCGAGCCGGGTATGGTCCTGACAGTGGATGGGCGGCCCGGGGACCTGGGGAAGCTCAACGAATCCGTTACGCTTTTCCCGCAAGAGCCGGAGATATTCGAGAATACGCTGGCCTATAATGTGACACTGGGCCTGCCGTTTACAGAAGAAGAAATTTTGCAAGTGTGCGATAGTGCATACTTTTCAGAGGTGATCCACCAATTGCCGCAGGGATTGGGGTCGGATATACGGGAGAAGGGAGTGAATCTTTCAGGAGGACAGAAGCAACGTCTGGCCCTTGCAAGGGGTATCCTGGCCGCCCGCGACAGCGACCTCGTATTGTTGGATGAACCTACCAGCAGTGTAGACCCCCGAACGGAGGCCCTGATATATGAAGGATTGTTCAAGGTCTTCTCCGACAAGGCGATCGTCTCCTCGATGCACCGTCTTCATTTGTTAGGCAGGTTCGACTATGTATATATCCTGAACCAGGGCCGTATTGTGGATGAAGGCAGTTTTGAATATCTGCGGAACAACAGTTCCATCTTCAATGACCTCTGGCGTCATCAAAAGGACAATGCTTCTTTGAAATGACTGGCCGTACAGCCATACAGGGAAGAGGTTCTGTACGTGGTCTGGATATTATACAAGCTTCGGAAACCGACCTTTTTGAACAGCTGCCGGTTGTATTCATTTCCATTTTCTATGTTGACGATGATCCTGCCGACCTCGGGAAAAGAGAAGAAGTGTTCCAGGCAGGCCCGTATCAGCAGGAGCATATTATCCTGCACTGTCAACGGGGCTACTATTAATTGCAGCCCATAATCGCCTGGACGTGCGGGATAGCTCAGACTGAGGACATCCTGCTGCATCCTGTAGATGTCCATCTGGCAGAGAGGGGTGTCATTCACCAGTCCCATAAAGGGTTGGGCAAAATCCGACTCTATCATGATGGCATAGGATTCTTCCAGCTCCTGCGGAGGGTGTGATCTGGCCAGCAATGGACCGGCATATTCCTGGCTCATCCATTTGAAAAGAATGGGAAGATCCGTGGCGATACAGAAGGGGCGCACGGCAAGGTGGAGGCCGGAAGAGAATATCTTCGGGTGGGCGGCTTTTTTAGGAGTAGAGAACAATGCAGTAGGTTTGGCTGACATGATCTTGACAATTTGATGATATAAGGATCATTCTATTGCTATGCATGTTCCAACCAGAGCTATTAACGAAGGGCGTGCAACGGGAGGGCACTAAGAGTAAAAGGTGTCGCGCCAAATTGGGCATTTTTTTCCAGGGCCGTACATATTCACCTTTAAATAGTGGGAATTTATGCTCATCCCCTTATGGTCATTTAGATGTAACCTCTTATGAATTGTGGTTAACCGAAAGGCCGTCACCAGGAACTTTTGGCTCCCCGGCCGGTAGCGACCGGGGGCCAATGCATTTATTAAACGATCCCGGCCAGTTCCAGGCTTTTCTTTTTCAGCTTGCGGATCTCTACGTCCTCGATAATGGGTTCCGGTGTCAGTACCAAAGAAGTATTATTTTCTTTCCACCAGCTGTTCTGCTCTATCTCGCGGAAATGGATGACCCCGATGAGGTATTTGCGATCCGTCTCGGCATGCCATTCTTCTATCCACTCGAATTTTTCGCGGGGAATATATTTCCAGTCATCAAAGCTCACATAGATACGCGCGAAGAAGTCGTTGGTCAGCTCATGCGGGTGGTGATGATAGAGCTTCTTGTATTCGTATTTATATTGATAGCGCAACGCGGAAAGATCGCTCAATACGGCGGAGGCGGTAGGGAAGGAGCCGGCGCCTTTGCCATAAAAGAATTGTTTGTCTGCAAAACCGCTCTCAATGACGACTCCATTGTATTCGTTCTTTACAAAGGAAAGATGATCTTCTTGCTTGACAAACTGCGGTAGCACGAAGGCGGCTACTTTGCCTGTCTCGAGCTTCTTTGCCTGGGCGACGAGCTTGATATCGTAATGTTTTTCGCGGGCTACGGCTGCATCGCCTGCCTGTACGTTCTGGATGCCGTTGAACACGATGCCGCTGGTCTCCACTACGATGCCATAGGCATGGGTCAGCAGGAATGTCCACTTATTGGCGGCGTCGAAGCCTTCCACATCCAGGGATGGGTCGCTTTCTGCAAAACCCAGCTGCTGGGCCAGCAGGAGCGCTTCCTGGAAGCTCAGCTTGTCTTCAAACATCTTGGTGAGAATAAAATTGGTGCTGCCGTTGACAATGGCCTTTATGGAATGCAGGAGATCGTTGTCATAGTATTCTTCCAGATTGCGGATAACGGGAATAGAGGCGCAGGCTGCCGACTCATAAAGGAAAGATTCTCCTGTATCCTTTTGCAATTGCAGGAGTTCGGGCAGATGTTCTGCGATCATTTTCTTGCTGGCGCTGACGACGGACTTGCCGTTCTTCAGGGCGGTGGAGACGATCTCGAAGGCCGGTCCTGATTCGTTGATCACTTCGACAACGACGTTGATGGACGGATCGTTCAATATATCATTTCTGTCGGTGGTGAATAGTTCTGCAGGAGCTTCCCTTTTCTTCCCGGGATTCTTGATACAGACCTTTTTGATAGAAGCTTTTAAGGAGGGGGTTTGCTGAAGTACTTTATAAAGACCTTCGCCTACTACGCCAAATCCGAATAGCCCGATGGTGAGCTGTTTGTGAGTTTCCATTTTTTTATTTATTTCCTTATTTGAAGCGGACCCCGAACGCCCTACCGAGGTAGGGTGTCCAATGGGCCTGCAAAGTTCCGAATTTTATGTCAAATACGAGCGGGTTGACTACTGAATTACGCCCCCCGGGTTGCATACCATAACAATCCGCAGCCTGTGGGGTTCAAAGACGGCCATCAGGTTGTCGTAAATGATATTCGATCGGACGGATTGGGGATACCCTGTAGCAGGGTCCGGTCTATGTCCTTGAATGTCTGTAAGGTGGAGGTGGTTCCTTGCATATCTCAATGGTTAATTAACTGTTCTTTTCTTGGCGCGGGCTGTTCATCCAGGAATCCTTCTACCAACCGCCTGATCTGCTCAAATTCCAGGAGAAATCCATCGTGGCCATATAGCGATTGTATCAACCTCAGGGACGCCCCTGGGATCAGTGTAGCCACGGTCCTCTGCTCTGTCACGGGAAAGAGGATGTCCGACTCGATGCCGATGACCAGGGTTTTGGCTTTGATCCGGCCCAGTGCCGGCACCAGGCCTCCTCTGCCTCTGCCAACGTCATGCGCGTCCATGCTGAGGCTCAGCGCATAATAGCTGAAGGCGGAAAACCGGCGCACCAGCTTCTCACCCTGGTACCGCTGGTAGGAGGATGCTCCCCGGGAGCCATTTGTCCCCTGTCCATACAGCGTGCCAACGCGCTCCGCCATCTGGTCTTCCTGTCTGGGCTGCAGCTGTCCATACGCCCCATAGTCCCGGTAGGACAGAAGGGCAACGGCCCTTGCCGCCCGCATGCCTGCCGCACCTGCCCCTGCGCGCCGTTCCTGCCAGGTTGGGTCCGCCTCAATGGCCATCCGCTGCGAGGTATTAAAAGCAATACCCCAGGGCGAATGTCTTCCATTGGTGGCGATGGGTACGATATGGCGGAACAGCTCCGGCTCCTCGATGGCCCATTCCAGCAACTGCTGTCCGCCCATGCTTCCCCCAATGCCTACATGTATCTTCCGGATGCCTAATGACTCCCGGAGAGGTTGATACGCCCTTATCATATCCCGCGTGGTCCACACCGGGAAATCGTGATAATAAGGTTGGCCGCTGCGGTGATCGGTTTCTTCGGGTCCGGTGCTTCCATAACAGCTGCCCGGCATATTGACACAAACGATGTAATACACCGAAGGGTCGAACAGCCTGCCTGCTCCTACGAGTCCCGGCCACCATTCCGATGCATCGCTGTTGGCTGTCAGCGCGTGAAATATCCATACGACATTATCGCCGGCCTCATTCAGCCTTCCCTGTGTCGTATACTCCAGGTGATAAGCCGGAACCGTGAGGCCGGATTCCAGCCTCAACGGTTGATGATAGGTGAATCTCATGGGACATTTAATCAGGCTACCAATTCTCCTGCAAATACTTTTTCAAAAGCCTGTTCGAAGTCCGCCTTGATATCGTCTATATGTTCGATGCCTACGCTGACCCTGACATGGTTGGGCTGTACGCCTGCGGCGATCTGCTCCTTTTCGCCCAGTTGCTCGTGTGTAGTGCTCGCGGGATGAATGACAAGGGTCTTTGCATCCCCAACATTGGCCAGGTGGCTGGCCAGCTTCAGCGAATCGATGAAGGCGCTGGCATTTTGCCTCCCAGTGCGGGCATCCGTGCCTTTGATACCGAAATTGAGAATGCCGCCGAATCCGTTGGTCAGGTATTTTTTAGCCAGGTTATGATAAGGGCTGCTCTTCAAGCCGGGGTATTCCACGAAGTCGACTTGCGGGTGCTGTTCCAGCCATTGGGCCAGCGCCAGCGTGTTGTCAGTGTGACGTTGTACCCGCAAGGATAAGGTCTCCAATCCCTGCAGGAGCAGGAATGCGTTGAAAGGACTTTGGGACGCGCCAAAATCACGCAGCCCTTCTACTCTGGCGCGGATGGCGAAGGCGATATTGGGCAGACCCAGCGGATTTCCTTCTCCGAAGACGTCCCAGAATTTTAACCCGTGATACCCTTCGGAAGGTTCCGTGAACTGGGGGAACTTGCCATTGCCCCAATTGTAATTACCGGCGTCCACGATGACGCCGCCAATGGAAGTGCCATGTCCGCCGATCCATTTGGTAGCGGATTCCACTACGATGTTGGCTCCCCATTCGATGGGGCGGAAGAGATAGCCACCAGCTGCAAATGTATTGTCCACGATCAGCGGCAGGTCGTATTCTTTGGCCAGGGCCGCGAATTTTTCGAAATCGGGGATATTCAGGCGAGGGTTGCCGATGGTTTCCAGGTATATAGCTTTTGTATTCTTGTCGATGTGTTTGACAAAGCTTTCTGCGTTGTCACCATCTGCAAAGCGTACATCGATGCCCAGGCGTTTGAATGCTACCTTGAATTGATTGTAGGTACCGCCATAGAGATAGGAGGTCGAGACAAAATTATCCCCGGCTTGCAGGATATTGTTCAGCGCAAGGAACTGGGCCGCCTGACCGGAACTGGTTGCCAGGGCTGCTACGCCGCCTTCCAATGCCGCGATGCGCTGCTCGAATACATCCGTGGTGGGGTTCATGATGCGCGTGTATATATTGCCGAAAGCTTTCAGACCAAACAGGTTGGCCGCGTGTTCGGAATTGTCGAATGCATAGGAGGTAGTTTGATATATGGGGACAGCCCTTGATTTAGTGGTAGGGTCTATTTGTTGGCCTGCATGCAATTGCAGGGTTTCAAAACGATGCTTGCTCATAATCGATGATTTTTTGAATGTTTTTTTTAAGGTTAATTACAATTTGGCCTGCAAAAGTAGTTGATGTACTTACCGGGCTGCCAGGACTTTTCCCACCGGATGCGCTTCGTGGACTTCCGGCGTGGAAACGCGTCCTACCGGCCTCGATGTTTCAACTTTATCCAGTTTATCCAGGGCCTGGCGAAGGTCTTCCAAAAGATCTTCCGTGTCTTCCAGTCCGGTGGACAGGCGGATCAGGCTGTCGGCTACGCCGGCCCGCCTTCTCTTTTCTGTAGGGATTGTCTTATGAGTCATAGTAGCAGGATGGGAAACAAGGCTCTTTATTCCGCCCAGGCTTTCCGCCAGTTTGAAGAGTCCTGTGGAGGTGACGAAGGTCTTTGCTGCCTCTTCGGTGTCTTCTTTCAGGGTAAAAGATACGATGCCGCCGAAGCCCTTGGATTGTCTGGCGGCGATGTCATGTCCGGGGTGAGTGGGTAGGCCGGGATAGAAGACCTTGCCGACGGCCGGATGGTTTTCCAGGAAGGCTGCGATGGCCCTTGCGCTGGCTCCGTGCTGACGGACACGCAGGTGGAGGGTCTCGATGCCCCTGATCAGCAGCCAGCTGTCGAAGGGACTGAGGATGGCGCCGCTGGCATTTTGCAGGAACTTGATCCTGTCCCCTAATTCTTTTTCCTTTGTCACGACCAGTCCTGCGATGAGATCGCTGTGTCCTCCCAGGTACTTGGTGCCGGAGTGGATCACAAGATCAGCTCCCAGCGAAAGAGGTTTGAAAAGGGCGGGTGAAGCAAAAGTGCTATCCACGGCAAGTAGACATCGGTGAGCTTTGGCAAGTTTTGCGATGGCTTCGATATCCGTGATCTTCAAGGTCGGATTTGTAGGGGTTTCGATCCAGATGAGCTTTGTCTTTGGCGTGATGGCGTTGAATACGTGTTCGAGGTTGGTCGTGTCCACGTAATGTGTGTTGATGCCAAATTTCCGGTACACCTGTTCGAAGAGGCGAAATGCTCCGCCGTAGATGTCGTCTACTGCAATGATCTCGTCGCCGGACTGCAGGAGCTTGAGGACTGCGTCGATGGCTGCCAGTCCGCTGCCAAAGGCAACGCCTGTGTGGCCTCCTTCCAGTTGCGCGATAAGGTTTTCCAGTGTGGCGCGGGTAGGGTTACCCGTCCGCGCATAGTCATACCCTTTGTTGACGCCGGGCGCCTCCTGTACGAAGGTCGAGGTTTGATAAATGGGCACGGAGATAGCGCCGGTGAGCGGGTCTACAGGAATGCTGTGAATGAGTTGTGTTGTCGCTTGCATGATTAACATTTTTTAAGTTTTATTTAAGCGACACCACTTACCAAGAGTGAACGTTTCAGAGAGTGTTCTTTGTCCATTTGCTGGGCGGGACTCCGGATATCCAACCAGGGGATGGGCAAAAAAAAACTCTTCTGATAGTCAGAAGAGCTTTGAATATGGTGGTTGAATATTGTAAAGCTGGAATCTGACTTATCTGTCCCGATATTCCATCGGGATGGAGTTGGCACCTTACTTTCAGCTTATTCAGCATCAGCAGGTTGTCAAGGCTTCATCGGGCCATTTCCCTCAGCCTTTCTTGATAAGAGATGTGTTAAGAACTGCTGCAAAGATAGGGTCGGAGTTTTCATATTTCCAAATACTCTGAAATTTTTTTATTTCCTGGGGTGCGCCGGGGACGCGCCCGGGGGACAAACCCCTAGGGTTATGCGTTAAACTTTTCCACATTTAAATTGTGCAATTGTGTGATTTACAATGAAATGATAAAATTTATGAGCGGCAAATCTTAGCAGTTAACGGGTCAATAACGTGCATTGGAACAGTTTTTGGCAACCTTTTGATACGATGACCCTGTATCTCTACGTATAAAACTTCACAAACATGAAAACGGTAATTAAAGGGCTTGCCTTCGGCATAGTCGCCGCTGGATTATTTTTTATTTTTTCCTGTAATAAGAATAATTCCGGTAGTAATCCGAACATACCTCCAGGTAAATCCCAGGTCTCTATTTACATGATGGATGATCCCATCCAGTATACGAAAGTATTGATCGACATACGGCAGGTGGCAGTGTTGGTAGACACGGGAGCCAAGCAGGTGGACAGCGATCACGATGACCAGTGGGATGATGATTATTGCGGCGAGCATAGAACGAGAGAAAACAGCTCCGTTATTTGGGATACCCTGAACATTACGCCGGGTGTGTATGATCTCCTGAAATTGCGTAATGGAACGGATACGCTGCTGGCCAATGGTTTGATCCCCAGCGGCAAGATATTGAAGGTAAGGATAACGCTGGGTTCCGACAATACTGTTTATACCGACAGCGCCACGCATTATCCGCTGGAAGTGTTTGGTTCTCATCCGTATTTCACGATCAATGTACGCAAAGTGGATGTATCCGCCGCGAGCAGCAATGATTTCAAACTGTGGCTGGACTTCAACCTGCAACGTTCGATCTTCTTCTGGAATGGAGAGTTCCTGCTGAAGCCGTATATCGTTGTCTTCAACGACCATGTGCAGGCGAGGATCAAGGGTCAGGCACTGCCTGAGAGAAAAGTAGCGTTGGTTACGGCGTATGATAGCAACAAGGATACGTTATATGCTATACCCGGGGAAGATGGTTATTACCAGATGAGGAATGCACCGGCTGGAACTTATTCCATCAATTTCAAGGGACGTGATGGGTATAAGGACACGACGATAGCCAATATCAGTGTGACGACGGGCCAGACGACGAAGGTACCGACAGTGACGCTGCATCAATAAACGGATTTTCCATACCATTAGACACGCCTATTTACCGGCCCCCTGACTGTGTATACGGTCAGGGGGCTTTTTTATTCTTTGATTGGGGGACCACCGCGCTCATTTTTGTCCCTTTTCAATTTTTGCTTGTACACATTGATTACTGTTGCGTTATCCAGTTTTAACAAAGCCTTGCTGGTGTAGAGCTGAATATCATATATCTGGGGGGCTCCGTTGTAGAACTTCTCATCAAAGGTGATCTTACTCTGAAATATGACCTTCACATCTGAGCCAAGAATTTTGTAAACCGTCCGGATGATATAAGGGAATTTGCCTTCTTTTTTAACATAATAATACTCGCTAGGGATATACCTGCTTTTGAACAGATCCTTGGGGAACGATTTATTATAAATACGGCTTGTAGAATCTAACATCTCTTTTTTAAACAGGCCAGTTGGTGAAAGCCGGGCACAATTGTCACAATTCTCAAAATATTTCCCTGTCGACAACCACGCTTGTGTATAAATATATGCGTTCATGTAATTTTTTAGATCATTCTTTTGAATGTCGGTGTAGTTCAACTCAAAGTAATTCTGGGCAGATGAAGGAAGCCATCGAAATAATAATAGAATAAATACCATTGACCCTTTCATATTCACTGATTTTTGGATTGAATTCCCATAAGCGGTTGTTCATCCAGACCGGTAGTCTTATGTTGGATGCGGCTAAAAAACCGGGAAGGAAAATTAAGGACAGCATCGACCTTGTCAGGCTGATCCTGTGCAACGCACGCATACGATAGGATGGTGAACAGCAATAAGAATGCTGCCCGGTGTCTTAGCATGGTCAGCCGGTTTAGGAATTACAATAAATAGGGGGGATTATACCAATATCCAAAACAACAATACATTCTTCTACTTGTCAAGAGGATACTCATCCTATTTGACAACCGTGTCGAGTTTGAGAATAACCGTGTCGATTCGCTTCATATTCGTGCAGAAAAATTCTGCGGTTTCCGCAATCTGCGTCAACTTCAGTATCCGTACGGCGATACCTTACCTGCTCCGCTATATCTAAAAAGCAGAAAACACATCCTGAAGGAACAGCAATGTTCAATGAAACAAATGAATGCTAATAATCAGAGTGGATGGAAATGCGAAGATCAAGGGGTAGGGAGAAACAGGTAAAAAAAATTAAGCGAAATTTATTTAATAAATGCTAAGACTGATCCATATTTTTTAGTTTTTTTAATATGTTGAACGCCTGCCGTACATCCTGCAAGCGGAAGATAAAGGCTTGACGAACTTTACAATGGCGCGTGAGGGATGGAAGCGACAGCCCGGAGCGCGGAGCTGCCGGGTCACGCCAAAGGTTTAGGCAGCATCTCCGATGGACTGCATAATCTGTTCGAGCATATCTTTTGTGATGGGCTTTACATGATAGCCGGAGACCACTTCGTATTCTTTTGCCTTATTCTGGTCCTCCGTAGTAGAAGAAGAGGTGACGATGTAAATGATCCTTTTATAATTCCCCTTGAAAGGTATCTTGATAAATTCATCCAGAAACTGCCACCCATCCATATACGGCATATTGATATCCAATAGTATCAATTCCGGTAGGTCTTCCGGGGTCTGTTGCTTTTCTTTAAAATAATTGATTGCTTCCTCGCCGTCATAGAACTGTAATATATCCCTTACCATGCCGGACTGTTCAATGGTTCTTTTCATCACCAACTGATATATCTGGTCGTCATCGATAATGCCTGCCGTTGATAGTTTATAGCTCATAGTAAATCATTCTTCGATAAATACACCCTGAAGGTGCTTCCTTCGTTGATCGTACTCTCCACCTCTATCTTCCCGTTGCCCGCCTCCACCTGACTCCGGGTGAGGAATAGCCCTACTCCATTGCTGTTGTATCCTTTGTGAAAAACCTTTTTGTATTTGAAGATCTCATGGCCGTGCTTTTGCATGTCGATGCCGATGCCATTGTCCTTTACTGTCAGCACCACATGCCCATTCAGGGCTGTCGTCCCAATAAAGATAACGGGGGGTTTGTCTTTCTGACGGTATTTTATGGCGTTGCTGAGCAGGTTGTAGAAGATGCTATCCAGATAAGCTTTGGGGAAAAGCACTTCCTCGACATCAAATTGTACATCGATAACGGGGGTCGCCGCCTTATACTCTTCATCCAACATATGCAGGCTATTCTCATAGGCATCCCTGAACAGAGAGACGGATGATTGTTTTTCCTGGCGAAGCTGTATCTCCAGCAGTTGTGTCAGATCATTCAACGTATTGATGATCAGCAGAGAAGTGTCTTTTACTTTAGAGAGTAGAAAATCCCTGTCAGCGTCGCTGCTGCTCTTCTCCAGGTAATCCGACATATTGATGAGAGAGGAGGCCGGTCCGCGAAGATTATGCGCCACAATGCGGTTGAACTCATTGATACGGGTAAGGTGATTTTCCAGCTCAGCATTCTTTTGTTCCACCTCCAACCGCAATTGCTTCTTCACCGTGATATCGGTGAGCTGGGAGATAAAGAAGGCAGGTTTTCCTTCCTGCCAGGTTAGGGATACGGACAACAGGGCCCACACAATAGAGCCATCCTTACGGATATATCGTTTTTCCATCTGGTAAGTCTCCCGTTCCTTATTCAGCATCTGGCTCACAAAGGCCATATCCATCGCAAGATCGTCCGGATAGGTTATATCCTGGAAAGAGCCTTTCAGCAATTCATCCTTGGTATATCCCAGCATTTCACAGGTGGATGCATTCACATTCAGCCAACGGCCTTCGGGGCTTACCAGGGCGATCCCCACCGGGGAGTTGTCGAAAACGTTCTTGAACAGCTGTCTGCTTTCCTGTGCCAGGATATTCTTTATCTGCTGATTGGCCGCTGCCTCTTTATAGGCTGCGATATCGACCTCCAGAGATACGCGTGCTTTCAGGGCCCGGGCGGCGTAAGGTAGCTGCCGGATGAGATAAAATACCGCCATCCAGCTGATAATGGCCGTAATGGCCCGCATAAGGGCGGAGAGGCGGTAAAGGGGGATCCAGAATGTGACGGCGTCCAGCAGGTGGGTGGCGCCACAGGCCAGGATAAAGGCGGCAAAGAAATAATAGAGCCGCGCAAAGCGCACCTCTTGCTGCCTTGCGATAAATCGTATGATAATGAAGGGAATAGCGAAATAGGCCAGCCAGATGAGCAGGTCGCTTAGGATATACAGCCAACCATGAAAACCCGTCCAGCTACCATAATGCCAACGGGGAGACCAGTCACCTGTGTCCAGTAGTTTCACAAAGAAGTTAAGCACATCTTTCATCAGAGGGTTTATAACCTTAACCGGTGGGGGCCAAAGTAGTCCAAAAACGAACCATGTGAATAACGATCATATTATTAAATAATTGCTTTGCGGCAGGGGCGGAAAATTTCCCCAACTTTTTTAGCATTTCGATTGTTATATGTAACTTAGTGACCTCAAACGGACCACGGGTCCGTTGGCCGAAGGCCAGACATTAGCGTTCTGCGGGAGATGCGCTAATTTTCTGAGGGAGCGCATTTCCCGCACGTTATTTCACATATCAAATATGGCATTGGTAGAAACAAACACAAACGCCGGCCTTGCGCCCGGTGAGGAGACTATTGAGGTATTCGGGGCCAGGGTCCACAATCTGAAGAATATAGATATCCGTATCCCCAAGAATAAGCTGGTGGTTATCACGGGCATCAGTGGCAGTGGGAAGTCTTCCTTGGCCTTTGACACCATCTATGCGGAAGGGCAGCGCCGGTATATGGAAAGCTTCGGGGCCTATGCCCGCCAGTTCATCGGCGATATGGAAAGACCCGATGTGGACAAGATCACGGGTCTCAGCCCTGTCATTTCCATCGAACAAAAGACCACCAATAAGAACCCCCGCAGTACAGTAGGGACTGTCACGGAGATATATGATTTTCTCCGACTACTTTACGCACGCGTTGGGGAAGCCTATTCTTACAATACGGGCAAGAAGATGGTGAAGTTCAGCGAAGAGGAGATCGTGGACAATGTCTTTAAAAAATTCAAGAATAAGAAGATATCCATTCTGGCCCCCCTTGTACGAGGCCGCAAGGGGCATTACCGCGAGCTTTTCGAAGACATCCGCAAGCGTGGGTACCTGAAAGTGCGGGTGGATGGAGAGGTTAAGGACCTTGTGCCGAAAATGCAGGTGGACCGCTATAAGATCCACGATATCGAGGTTGTCATCGACCGGATGGCCGTTACGGAGGATATGAAAGTGCGGTTGAGCCAGAGCGTACAAAAGGCGCTGCAGATGGGCAAGGACCTGCTTTTTATCCTTCTGAACGATGACAACCGGCTGCTCCAATACAGCAAGCAGCTCATGTGCGAGGACTCTGGCATCAGCTATGAGGAACCTTCGCCCAACAGCTTTTCCTTCAACTCCCCTTATGGCGCATGTCCTACTTGCAAGGGGCTTGGCGCTGTCTACCAGATCAGCATGGACGCCCTTATCCCTGATCCTTCCAAGAGCATCAACGAAGGCGGCATAGCCCCATTGGGCGGTGAAAGAGAGGCCTATATGTTCCAGCAGGTACAGCAGCTGGCAAAAAAGAACAAGTTCAGCCTGGACGTCGCCATCAAGGATATGCCTAAAAAAGCGCTTAACCTGGTGCTGTATGGCAATGAGGCGGGGGACAGCATCGACGTCGACTTTAGCGAGGAGGCTTCTTCCGACACCCAGGTTTATACCACGGAATATGAGGGGCTGGTCAATGCGCTGAAGCGCTGGTTTGCGGGCGGCACTTCCGACAGCCTGCGGGAATGGGTGGAGAAGTTCATGGAGCTGAAGACCTGCGATACCTGTCATGGGGCGCGTCTGCGAAAGGAAAGTCTTTATTTCAGGGTGGGAGAGAAGAATATCGCCGAGCTCAGCAACATGAATCTGAACAAGCTCGTGGATTGGTTCTCCGGCCTGGAAAAAAAGCTCAATAACAAACAAAATATCATTGCCAAGGATATACTGAAAGAGATAAGGGAGCGGTTGCAATTCCTTATGGACGTAGGACTTACCTATCTGACCCTGGATCGCAGCAGCCGGACGCTCAGCGGGGGCGAATCCCAACGGATACGCCTGGCTACCCAGATAGGATCCCAATTGCAAGGCATCACCTATGTGCTGGATGAACCCAGTATCGGTCTTCATCAGCGGGACAACCAGCGTCTCATAGAGGCCCTGAAGAACCTCCGGGACATCGGTAACAGCGTACTGGTAGTAGAGCACGATAAGGATATCATGATGGCGGCGGATTATGTGGTTGACATCGGTCCGAAGGCTGGATTTCACGGAGGCCGGATCGTGGCGCAGGGGCGTCCTCCCGCCCTGTTGAAGCTGGATACCCTCACTGCTGCCTATCTAAATGGTCATAAGAAGATCGAGATCCCGGCGGAGAGGAGAAAGGGCAATGGAAAATTTTTGGAATTAAAAGGCGCCAAGGGAAATAACCTGAAGAATGTGGATGTCAAATTCCCGTTGGGCAAGCTCATCGTCGTCACCGGTGTGAGCGGCAGTGGCAAGTCGACGCTGATCAATGAGACATTGTATCCTATCCTGAGCAAACATGCTTATGGATCGAAGATGACGCCCCTGGAGTTCAAGAGCATCAAGGGGCTGGAAAATATCGATAAGGTCATCGAGATCGATCAATCGCCTATCGGGAGGACGCCGCGCAGCAATCCCGCCACGTATTGCGGGTTCTTTACCGACATACGGACGCTGTTTGCCTCCGTACCTGAGGCGAAGATCAGGGGGTATAATGCCGGCAGATTTTCCTTCAATGTAAAGAGCGGGCGCTGTGATGTCTGTGAGGGTGGCGGGATGCGTGTCATCGAGATGAACTTTCTTCCCGACGTATATGTCCATTGCGAGAAATGCAACGGGCGGCGTTATAACAGGGAGACCCTGGAGATACGTTACAAAGGCAAATCGATCAGCGATGTGCTGGATATGACCGTGGACGAGGCCGTGGAGTTCTTTCAGAATGTGCCTTATCTCTATCGTAAGATCAAGGTGCTGCAGGAAGTAGGGTTAGGATATATAACGTTAGGACAGTCGGCCGTCACGCTCAGCGGTGGCGAGGCGCAGCGTGTCAAGCTGGGGACCGAGCTGTCAAAGAAGGATACGGGCAAGACGTTTTATATATTGGATGAGCCTACTACCGGACTGCACTTCGAGGATATCCGGCATTTGCTGGATGTGCTGAACAAATTGGTGGACAGGGGTAATACCGTACTCGTCATCGAGCATAACCTGGATGTGATAAAAGTGGCCGACCATATTATAGATCTTGGCCCCGAGGGAGGGGATGGCGGTGGAAGGATATTGTTCGAGGGTGTGCCGGAGGACCTGGTGAAGAACAAGGAAAGCTTTACGGCTAAATTTTTAAAAGAAGAATTAAAGGGATAAAAGCATTATGGAAAGAATTATCATCGATATGGACGAGGTCATTGCGGACCCGATGGGAGAAATGATCGATTGGTATAAGAAGACCTACGGACGGGAGGTGGACTGGGATAAGATGTTGGTTGGCTCCTGGGTAAAGGGTTTTCCGGATGAGCACCAGGAGCTGGTGATGGAACGACTGAAGGCGCCGGGTTTTTTCCGTCACCTGCCTGTGATGGAGGATGCGGTGGATGTGCTTCGGGCGTTGAATGAGCGTTATGATGTATATATCGTATCGGCTGCTATGGAATTCCCCAATTCTTTGAAAGATAAGTATGACTGGCTGATGGAGCACTTCCCTTTCTTCAGCTGGCGGCAGCTGGCCCTCTGTGGCAGCAAGGACCTGGTACAGGGAGATTATATGATCGACGATCATGTAAAGAACCTGAAGGGATTTAAGGGCAAGCCTTATATCTTCACGGCGGCGCATAACCTGGAGGTGACGGGGTATGACAGGATCAATAATTGGAAAGAGGCGGGAGAGATATTTCTCCGTTAGGCGTTCACCGGCAGGGCTCCAATACCGTACAATATTTTGTATCAGAAGCATACATTTTCTATGAGATTGAATTGATAAGTAGCTGCGTATCAATTGCTAGAGAAGCTGGCATAGGTTCTGTTGCCTCCATAGGCGGTCTATAGACAAAAGTGAAAATTATGTTTAGAAACTATTTTCGGACCGCCTTCCGAAATCTATGGTGTCACCGCGGCTTCTCATTCCTGAATATTTTCGGACTGACCATCGGCATGACCGCCTTTTTCCTGATCTTCCTCTATACATCTTTTGAATTTAGCTATGATTCGTTCGATACTCAGGGGGATAGGATATATCGTCTCGTCGCCGATGTGAAGACCCCCAGCGAAACGCTTCATTACAATGCACCGCCGGCGCCTGTGATCCAAAACCTGCTGGCCGAATTTCCTGAATTGCAATCGGTGACCAGGATCAGTCTTGGCGATGATTGGATGGTCATCCGGAACGGCCAGGCTTTTAGAGTCGACAACGTCGCCACGGCAGACAGCAATTTCTTCAACATATTTGATTACCGGCTAATCAAAGGCGACCGGAGCACTGCCCTGAAATATCCTAACAGTGTGGTCTTGTCGGAATCGGAGGCCAGGAAATTTTTTGGCAATGCTGATCCTATAGGTCAATCGCTGACGATGACCAGGCTGAAATTCAATGCCACGGTCACCGGGCTAATGAAGGACGTACCGGGAAATTCGCATCTCCGGGTCAATATGCTCTTTGCAGCCGGGTCCCTCGATACAAACGAAACGCGCCAATGGGACAATTATGGCTATAATACCTATCTGTTGTTGAAGGCCGGGGCAAACGCTGCTACGCTCCAGGCAAAGCTGCCCGCCTTCATGCAGAGAATAGGTGGTGAGGCCCTGAGCAGGACTCAACAAAAGCCTACTCTATTGCTGGAGCCGCTGAAAGATATTTATCTCTATTCCACCCGGGACGGCTCCACTCAGGGAAATATCACCAATGTCCGCATCTTCTCCATCATAGGAGTCTTTATCCTGCTGATCGCGGGCATCAATTTTGTCAATCTGACGACGGCCAGGTCGGGTGAACGGGCCAAAGAAGTAGGCATTAGGAAAGTGATCGGCGCAAGTAAAACTATGCTGGCCGGGCAATTTATTGGTGAAAGCATCATACTTAGCTTGATCGCCTGCATCATGGCGGCACAACTATCGGCCTTGCTACTGCCGGCCTTCAACCACCTGGCAGGAAAAGAGATCAGCACCGGCATTTTTTCTCAACCCGGATACTTGCTGATCCTGCTTGGATTGGGGTTATTCATCGGCGTCATTGCCGGCTTCTATCCCGCGCTGGTATTATCCTCTTTCCAACCGGTGTCGGTGCTCAAAGGCAGGTTCATCACGGGAATACGGGGACTCTTTCTCAGAAAAGCGCTTGTGATCGTTCAATTTACCATTGCCACCGGCCTTATCATCGCCACATTGGTTGTCTACAACCAGCTCCACTATATGCGCAGCCAGGATCTGGGATTCAATAAGGACCAGGAACTGATCCTGGATACACGAGGTGACTCTGCCAGACCCGCTTTTAAACATGAGATAGCCATGATCCCAGGCGTGCGTTCTGTGACCATGACGGGTAACGTCCCGGGCAACGGAATTTATTACGGTGCCGCCGAGCTCGAAAATGTCCAGGGAATCATGCAGAATACGAATGTCAACGCTTGCATTACGGACTATGGTTTTCTCCAGCAGTTTGGGGTCAGATTGGCCGCAGGCCGCGACTTTTCGGAACAGTTTGGAAGAGACAGCCTGGCGATGATTCTCAACGAAACGGCCGTTAGGCTACTGGGTTACTCCAACCCAGCCCAGGCGGTCGGCAAACGCTGGAGGCAATTCGGTGTCGCGGGCACTGTTATCGGCGTGGTCAAAGATTTCCATTTCCGCAGTTTGCAGGAGCCGATCAAACCGCTGGCCATTTATTTAAATACCGGCAGCTGTGACCTGGTTTGTGTAAAGGTGGATACCCGTCAACTGCCTTCGACGTTTGCGGCCATTCAGCACAAATGGAAACAGATGCTGCCGGACAGGCCCTTCGACTATTTTTTTATGGACGAGTTTTTTGACCGGCAATACCGGGCAGAAGATCGCTTTGGTAATCTATTTTTGTATTTCGCCATCCTGGCTATCTCGATCAGCTGTCTTGGGCTCATGGGACTAGCCTCCTATAGTACGTTACAACGGACCAAAGAGATAGGCGTACGAAAAGTCGTGGGAGCTTCCGTGGGACAGATCGTTATGTTGTTATCCAGGGACTTTGTAAAGCTTGTTGGTTGGTCGTTTGTGATCGCCGTGCCGCCGTCATGGTTCCTGATGCACGCCTGGCTGCGTGGCTTTGCATATCGTAGTGATTCTTATTGGTGGATATTTCCAGCGGCAGGAGGGGCTGCGTTGCTGATAGCAATTGTCACGATTAGTTTCCAATCGATGAAAGCTGCCTTATCGAATCCTGTAAAGACGCTGCGTACAGAATAACCGGCCAATAGGTGGCAGCAGGGAGTGATTAATAAAATCTTTGTGTTTGTAAAGGGTACCTAAAAAATAGGGAACGGATCAGGTTTTACTTAACCTTCGGATATTAGGATTTTACCAATTTCCCTGCTTGCCTATTGGTTGTATCTTAAATAGGGTATTTTAATAGAATGTAAAAGAGCGTTTTTGGGTAGAGCGCGGCTCTCACGGGTACTATCGCACGATCAAATGGCCGTTCTCGATCCTCTCGTCATCGGTGAAGATCTCGAACAGGTAATTGCCTTCCGACAAAGTGGTGAGGACGGTGGTCTCGCGATTGCGGATACTGGCCTGGCTTACCAGTCTGCCGTCCATATCGAATAAATACAGTTGATAGACTTTCCCGTCTTCTCCATTGGCGGAAAAGAACAGCACCTGCTGTTTGGCATCAGGGAAGAGTCTGATCTTGTTCTTTTTGCTGACCAGAGACTTATTGACCTGGATACTGTGGATAGTACCAGTGTCGAAGGTAGAGCCTGTAGAGGGGATATGCACCGGCGTGTCCGATGCAAAGGCATGAGCTGGCAGAAGTGAGGCCATGGATAGATTGATGACCAGGAGGCCAGCGAATAGGTTCATAGTACGGCTAGTTTTCATGACGGCCGGGATTTTTAAAAAAATAGGGTACGGATCAACAACAACTTGAACATAGCGGGGCATCGGCCCCCACACTTACCAAACACACGAATAAATTTAGAACCTCAACAACGGACAGTGGGTAGAGTTCCTCCAGCGTTGCTCAGTACCGCCTTTGATACGGAATCCGATCTTGAACTGGGCGGTGAAATAAGCGTCGTTCTGTGTGGGGTCGCCACGTTTGTCGTTCTTGCCATAGCCGGGCGTATTGTATCCCTGGGCACTCTTGTTGGACATGTATTTTGCAATAACAGCCTGGGAGGGAGACAGGTATTTGTCGAACAGCGTAGGATCGATGTATCTTCCGCTGACGTCGTCGAGGTAGTCGGTAAATAGCTTACGGTGAATAATTTCAAATGAGATATTGAGATTTTCACTGAAAAAATATTTGACACCGGCGCCCATGGGGATGTTGAGCTGTGTAAGAGAATAGTTCTTACGACCCGGATATTCGGCAAAACCTTCGCCCTCTGTGTGCAGCGGTTTCAGGTCCACCCATACCACGTCGCCATATTGATTACGATAGGATCCCTGTGGGTTGAAGTGATAGGCACCCAGACCAATAACGCCATAGGGGCGCAGGCGGCCTGTAACATCATCGGATTCATCTTCCAGGAATACAGTCGGATACACTTCCACCATGGCTGACCCTTCGATGATCTTCGATCGGAAATCCAGGTTGCGGGCTTTACGTGTATCTTCATCCCCGCCATGGCTGGTAATGTCGGCGTCAGAGGCAGCCACCGAGCCATAAGTAGCCGAGAATCTGAATCCCAGCCACTGTGCCGGATAGACGGTCAGATAAGCGCCAAACGCCAGCTTCGTCCTGTTCATATTATAGTCCTTCAGGAAGGTGGTTCCTCTGCCGATGTGTCCGCCCAGATCACTTAGAACGACCATGGGGCCGACAGTAAAACCGAGGTCTGTTGTGTTTTGGTAATCATCCTGGCAGAAAGAAGTAAGATGCAGAGAGAGAGTTATTACCAGCAAGAACAAACACTTCCGCAACAAGGAGTGTAAACTCTGTTTCATGAATATTAGATTTTAGTTTTCCGATGGTATTGGATTCCCCTTCTTTGTCAATGAAGAATGGGCTCGCATACAAGAAACGAAAAAAGGATGAATAATTGTGTATTTTAACACAACTATTTTATTCCCAATATGAGAATCTCAGTGTTTGTGCTTAGTCTTTCGTAAATAATAGCATCTCAATGTGTTGTATGCCATCTTCCAGGTAAATATCGCCTGCTTTTTCGAAGCCAAAAGATTCGTAAAAACCCCTTAAATAATATTGCGCGCCGATGCGTATAACACCCTCCCCGTGAAGGGTATACGCTAAGTCAATACCCTTACGTACGAGTACTCTTCCGATGCCTTGCTTTCGGACGGCTGGGGAACTTACGATGCGTCCTATAGAAAATTCCGCATAGGAAATACCCGGAGGTACAATGCGTGCATAGGCCACCAGCCTATCTCCCTGCCACCCCATTAAATGATGAGAGGGCTGGTCCTTATTATCCATATCCAGGAATACGCAGTTCTGTTCCACTACAAAGACCTCGCTTCTGAGTCGTAAGATGGCATACAGTTCCCCGGGGGTGAGGTCGCTGAATTTTTTGTGCGTCCAATTTGTCATGTTAGTCTGGTTGTTTAATCATGTGTTGTCTATTGGCTGGCCCGAGCTGTCGGCTGACCGGCCTATCAGTATCCATATTTCTCTTTCCACAGGCTTCGCAGGAATTTACGCAGCTCTTCTTCCCGCGCATTATTCCCGGGATCATAAAATTTCGTGCCCTTCAATTCTTCAGGGAGATATTCCTGAGGGGAAAAATTATTTTCATAATTATGGCTGTATTGATATCCTTTGCCATAATCCAGGTTCTTCATCAGCCGGGTAGGTGCATTGCGAATATGCAGGGGTACTGACAGGTCGCCCTGTGTACGTACGGCGGCCTGGGCGCTGCCGATGGCGATGGTCGTCGAATTGCTTTTGGGAGAAGAGGCCAGGTAGGTGGCGCACTGCGACAGGATAAGATTGGATTCGGGATAGCCGATCTTATTCACCGCCTCGAAACATGCGTTGGCGAGCAGCAGCGCGTTGGGGTTGGCATTGCCGATGTCTTCGCTGGCGAGGATCAGTAATCTCCGGGCAATGAATTTTACATCTTCCCCGCCTTCGATCATACGGGCGAGCCAGTATACGGCTGCGTTGGGGTCACTGCCCCGGATGCTTTTTATAAAGGCGGAGATAATATCATAATGCTGCTCCCCTTTCTTATCGTATAAAGCTATCCGCTGTTGTGCGATCTCCATGACGAGTTCATCGGTGATCACCGCCTCTTTGCCTGCTGCATCGCAGACGACTTCCAGCAGGTTGAGCAATTTGCGTGCGTCGCCTCCCGAGATATTGATGAGGGCGGCCGTCTCTTTCAGTTCGATGCATTGTTCTTTTAGTATTACATCGTCTTTTATGGCGTGTTGCAGCAGATGAATGAGGTCCTGCTCATCCAGCGGTTTCAGGACATATACCTGGCAGCGGCTGAGCAAGGCGCTGTTGACCTCGAAAGAAGGGTTCTCCGTAGTGGCGCCGATGAGGGTGACGATGCCTTTTTCGACGGCGCCTAACAAGGCATCCTGCTGGCCCTTGTTGAACCGGTGGATCTCGTCGATGAAAAGAATGGCTTTGGCCCTTTCGCGGGCTTCTGCTATTACTTCTCGTACTTCCTTTACCCCGGAAGAAATGGCGCTGAGGGTATAAAAAGACACCTGCAGGGAATTGGCAATGATCCCTGCGATGGTAGTTTTTCCCGTCCCCGGCGGACCCCAGAGGATCATGGAAGGTGGTTTCCCATGTTCTATTGCGGTGCGTAAGACACTGCCCTTACCCGTCAAATGCTTTTGCCCGACCAACTGATCGAGCGTCTGTGGCCGGAGCCGCTCGGCCAACGGTGCTTGTGGAGAGACCATAACAAAATTTAAGCGTCAATAGTACAACAAGTTAGCCTTTTTCCTGTTTTATTTGCAGTAACAAAGGCATGAATGAACGGCATTGTTAAATACCCCCTTTTGTTCCTTTTTCTTCTCCCGGGCGTTTTTGCCTTCGGACAGAGAATTTCCGGGGTGGAGAATTATGCTATTAACAGACCGGGCGTAGTCATGATCCGGACCGAATACTCTGCCAATGTCTATGTCAACAGCATGAAGATGGACAACAAGCAGTTCAATGCGCTGCTGGACTCCATTCAGAACCTCGACCAGGCCGGGGGCATTTCTGCGGAACAAAAGCTGGACATCGTATTACGGGAAATGAACAATAACCCTTCCCGATTCTTCCAGACCACCTTCGACTATATCAAGCAATCCGAACAGATCACGGCCACCGGTACGGGTTTTTTCATTACGGGGGACGGATATGTGGCGACGAACTGTCATCTTATCGACAGGGACAATGCCTTTATACGCCGTCAGTTCATCCTGACCGCCTTTCAGCAGATCACCGATGCCAGTATTGCGGCCCTGGAAAGCTCCTGGGCTACTACTTTCACCGAGCAGCAGCGTAGCTTGTTATACAATACTTATGCCTCTGTCTATTCCCGTCTGTTCTCCATGATCCTGTATGGCCTGAAAAAGTATGTTTATGTGGTTTACCGCGTCGATAGGGAGGACAAGGGACCCGGCACGGAAAAGAAGCCGGCTTCTATTGTCGCCAAGGGGCAGCCTATGCCGGGGAAGGACGTGGCTATCCTCAAGATCGAGACCACTCATGAAATGCCCGTGCTGACCCTGGCGGACAGCAGTCTGCCGAGGGTGGGGGAACAGCTGTTCGTATATGGTTATCCCGGTCCCGTCACCAACAATGATTTTTTGGCTGCCGAGTCGGCCATCGAGCCCACGCTGACAACGGGTATCGTCAGTGCGGTGAAGAACTCGGTGGGGGGATGGCCTCTTATTCAAATGGATGCCAATATCAATCACGGCAGCAGCGGAGGGCCTGTATGTAATGAGAAGGGAGAGGTGGTGGGGCTCACTACCTTTGGGAGCCTGGAAAATACGGGTGGTCTGGCGGCGGGGCTTAATTTCGCCGTGCCTGTCGCCATCCTGGACGAATATTTAGATACAGCAGGTATCGACCCGAAGCTCAGCAGGTCGTCCCAACTGTATGCGCAGGGGGTGGATTTTTTTGACCAGGGTCATTATAAGTCGGCCTTAAAGCGGTTTGAGGAGGTGAAGAAACTGAACAGCATGTATCCGAGATTGTACATTTATATCGAGGATTGTAAGAGTCGGATAAAAAAAGGAATGGATCACTATTCGGGACCTATCGAGCGGCTGCTGGTTATTGCTCTGCTGATCATGGGATTGTCGGCGCTGGCGGCCTGGGGAGCCGTTCGACTCAGTCGAAGGACGCCATGACCTCTTCGATGTACGGCCTTTTCACTAATTTCAATAAACGCCAACCTTTGAAGAAGATGATCAGGTTCATCACTACCGTCACCAGTAAGGCTGCCATTATCAGCATGCCTTTGTAATCGTTGTTGTGTACAATGTTCCGATCCCTGAATGTAAAATATACGCCTGTCGAGAGCAAGCCGGCTTCCATGATCGAATACAGCAGTTGTATGATGCGACAGATGTGTAAAGGGATTTTGGCGCCGGCGCTGATCGTGTGATGCCGATAGTAAGATCTTTTCATGAGGATCAGCTGGATGGCATACAATATGGATATAATGATGCCGAAACCGGCGATGGACATTGCCATGGTGTCTGTGGGACTGGTGTAGCTGGTATTGTAGCTAAGGATGCCAAAAAGCGTGGCATTGCAGGCAATGTCCCCAAAAGACAGCGAGGTGATGCCTTTGACCTGCTTCATTTTTCCCCTGGATTATTAGAATTATTCCGGAGGAAATAATACCATCGCAGCAGCCGGAAGTTGAGATTGACATTGACGGCGACGGAGAGGCCGATGAGGGCGACAAGAATGCCTGTCAGGCGAATTTGTGCAATGGTGGGAGGGACCAAAGGTTTGTTCGAATGCATCTGCTCCTGAAAGGACTTCAGGGATTCCTGCAGTTGGTTTAAATACTCCTGCGGGTGCTGGACGATGCCAATGCCGGGGATCAGGGTGGTGATGCCTGCAAACAGGGCGACAAAACCTATGAAGCGGATGCCGGTAGATGTCTGACTGTTCAGCGGAATGGCGGGATTCTTTATGCTCTTTTGCAATTGAAAGGACGCGTAGCTATGCAGGATGATGGCGGTGGGGAAGATCAGGACGATGAGCGCAGCAACGGTTCCGGATGCCAATACCAAAAATACCGCCATGAGGGTTATTAAACTCCAGATGATCATATTGATCCAGGTGAGCACCGTCGCTATCTTCAGGACCTTATTCATGATCCCCCCCCTTTAGTGCAATGGCCAGTTCATCCAGCTGTTTGTCATCGATGGTGCTGGGGGCATCCAACATGACATCCCTGCCGCTGTTGTTCTTGGGGAAGGCGATAAAGTCACGGATACTCTCGCTGCCTCCGAGGATGGCGCAAAGCCTATCGAACCCGAATGCAATCCCGCCATGGGGAGGAGCGCCATATTCAAAGGCTCCCAGCAGGAACCCGAACTTATGCAAGGCCTCCTCCTGGCTCATGCCCAGCGCCGCAAACATCTTCTCCTGCAATTCACGCTGATAGATACGGATGGAGCCGCCGCCAATCTCATTCCCATTCAATACCATGTCATATGCGTTGGCTTTGATGTTGGAATAGGGATGCTCCAGGTATTTCTCCGCATGTTCGATGACAGGGTTGTTGTCTATCATGATGCTGATGTCCGAAGGCTTGGGGGATGTGAAGGGGTGATGTCGTGCTACCCAGCGGTTATCTTCCTCGGCATATTCGAACAAGGGGAAGTCCATGACCCAGAGCAGCCTGAATTCATTCTCTTTGCGAAGGCCCAGACGCCGGCCCATTTCCAGCCGCAGCTCGCTGGTGGCTTTTCGCGTCCTTTCCTCCCGGCCTGCCAGGATCAATACCAGGTCGCCCGGTACGGCCCCTGCTGCTGCCGCGATGGCTTTCAGCTTCTCCTCATTGTAGAATTTATCGACGCTGCTCTTTAGCGTGCCATCTGTATTGTACTTGATAAATACCAGTCCCTGCATGCCTATTTGCGGGCGTTTGACCCATTCGGTGAGCTCGTCCGTCTGTTTGCGGGTATATTCGCTGCAGCCCGGCACGGCAATGGCCAGCACTGATTCAGCATTGTCGAAAACGCCAAAGCCTGCCCCATTGATCAGTTCCCCATGCGCGGTGATCTTTCCACCCCGCTGGAAGGCGGATTTTAAATTGGCCAGCTTCATGCCGAATCTTATGTCCGGCTTGTCATTGCCATATTCCCACATGGCCTGTTCCCACGTCGTGCGCTCTACTTTTTCCGTATAGTCGATGTTCTTTACGGCCTTGAAGATATATTTTATCATCCCCTCGAACATATGGAGGATATCTTCTTGTTCCACAAAGCTCATCTCGCAGTCGATCTGGGTAAATTCCGGCTGCCTGTCCGCCCGCAAGTCTTCATCCCGGAAACATTTTACCACCTGGTAGTATCTGTCATAGCCGCTGACCATGAGCAGCTGCTTGAAGGTTTGCGGCGACTGCGGCAGGGCGTAGAACTGTCCGGGGTTCATGCGGGAAGGCACGACAAAGTCCCGGGCTCCTTCCGGAGTGGACTTGATAAGAAAGGGGGTCTCGATGTCCATGAACTGATGTTCATGCAGATAGTTCCGGGCGGCCCTGTTGACGGCATACCGAAGCTCGAGGTTCCTCTTGACGGCGTTGCGGCGAAGATCCAGGTACCGGAATTTCATACGCAGGTCGTCACCGCCGTCCGTATCGTCCTGGATGGTAAAAGGAGGCGTTACGGACTTGTTCAAAATGGTGAATGACTCCACCTTTATCTCGATGTCCCCGGTGGGGATATTGGGATTTTTGCTTGTCCGTTCCGAGACCAGACCTTTGACCTGGAGGACGAATTCACGTCCAAAAGGGTTTTCTGTCAACGCCTTGTTCAATTCCTCTCCAAACAGCAGCTGGGTAATGCCATAACGGTCACGGAGATCAATAAATGTGATGCTTCCGAACTTACGTACCGTCTGCACCCAGCCTGCTAACGTGACGGTGGTCCCAATATGTTCCTTTCTTAATTCGCCACAAGTATGCGTCCTATACATCCTTCAATTTTTTCAATTATAATGTCCGGAAAACGAGCCTCCGGCCCGTTCAGGGTTTACTGTATCCGGATAGAGCTATTTTTGCTCCCGGAAGAGGTGCAAAGGTACTTTAAAACGCTGTCCCACACCCCTGAGAGGGTGAAAAATATGCACAATGTCCGGGAGATGGGGCCCGGAAGTTGCAGGATTGATAAAAAACTGTATTTTTCGGGCGCATGCGTACGTTGACCGAGATTACCCTTATAATAGGCCTGGTCGTAGCTGTCTTTGTGCTGGCCCGGCTGGGTCGCTGGGTTATCCAATGGATAAGGGCGGCCAAGGTGACACGCATCTATGATGACAGGCATTGGGAGTTCGACGGCATCCTATCGCAATACAATCCCTACTATAAAAGTCTCGACGATACGGTGCGGGACAGGTTCCTCCGCCGGGTGCTTAACTTTATGGAAGCTAAGGACTTCGAATATATCGATATCGAGCAGGAGGAAAGAATGCCTTTGCTCATCAGCGCTGCTGCCGTGCAGCTTACCTTCGGGCTGGAGAATTATCATCTGGATTATTTCAAGACCATCTATATACTGCGGGAGAATTACCGGTTTGGGCTATACAATATGCCCTTCGAGGGGCATGTCAGCGAGGATGGCATCTATCTTTCCTGGAACAATTTTATCCGGGAATTCACGGATTATACAGATGGGCAGAACGTCGGATTGCATGAAATGGCCCATGCGCTCGTCTATGTCAATTTCACCGTTGAAGAAGGGAAGGACGACAGCTTTCATGATAAGTTCAAGGACTTTTCCGAAGTGGCCCGCCCGGTGTTCGAGAAGATGCAGGCCGGCGAAGTAACGGTACTGGACCCCTATGCCGCCACCAACTACCAGGAATTCTGGGCCGTGAGCATCGAGACTTTTTTTGAAAAGGCCCATGCATTTAAAAAACAAATGCCAGAACTGTACCGCGCGCTGTGCATTTTGCTCAACCAGGACCCCCTCACTCCCCGCAAGATCATCAACATGGAATTCCTCCATGACAGATCGACCCTGGAACTGCTTGCAATCAATTGATAGTCAGTATTCTGTTAAAAATTAACGAAAACATCTCCACAGGGCTTTTGAATATTAAATATTATTTCTATCTTGTTTGCAATCCGTAATGATTCATTTCCTCTTGATTAACCCACCTAGGTTTTCCTCATTGCGTACTGCGCCACTCTGAAAGCCATAGATGCCGTATCCAACACCAATGTAAGGCCCGATTGTGTTAACGATCGTTTCTTTTGTATCACAAAGAAAAATGGAACCTTATGGAAATCGTCGTCATTATTGCATTGGTACTGGGAATTCTTCTTCTTAACCGCCCGGTGACATTGCTTTTTCAACGCCTCTACACCAGGCATCAATATAAACGCTTTATTGCGGCAGAGACCTTTTATCATTCCGTAGTATCCCATCATCTCAAATACTATAACAGACTGAACCTGGAAGAGCAGCGAAAATTCCTGTTCCGTACTTATCAGTTCCAGCATTCCAAGAACTTCCATTATATAGAGGTAGAGCAAAATGCCGAAATGCCTATTTTGGTCAGTGCGGCGGCGGTACAGCTCACTTTTGGTCTGGAGAAATTCAAGCTCAACTATTTCGATGATATCTTCATATTGAGGGATGATTATCACTATGGGTTTTATTCCCGTCCTTTTATGGGGCACGTGGATCAGACGGGCATTTATCTGTCTTGGGATAATTTTATCAAAGGGATCTCCGGACTGACCCCTAATTGTAATGTGGGCTTGCATGAAATGGGGCATGCCCTTGCGTATGTCAATTTTATCACCCGGACGGAAGAGGACAAACACTTTAAAAAAGAGTTTCACAATTTCTCCAAGGTAGCCCGTCCCATTTTTACTTCCATGCAGGGTGGGGTTAAAAATCTGTTAGGGGATTATGCGGCTACCAATTATCATGAGTTCTGGGCGGTGGCGATAGAGGTGTTCTTTGAGAATGCTGTGCTGTTCAGGCAGGAGCTGCCGGAGCTGTATGAGGCGATGTCGCGTGTGCTCAACCAGGACCCTTTGAACTTTACGGGTTCGGGGTATGCGACTATTATCCGCCGGATGGAGCCTTCTGCGCGGAAGGTAGCACAGTAGATTCATCTTTTATTTCTTCTTGCTTTTGAAACCTATTCTTTCTCTTTCTTGCCAATGTTTTTCGGTAGCTTTTTCGTCCAGGAGGTTTTCGATGGCGTCATAGATGTGGTTAAGCTGCACGTCGTGTTCGCCTAGGCGGTCTTCGATGTGCTGGAATTTTGTTTCCATATTGTTTTGCTGTAGGGCGAATTGTTTTAGGGCGATAAAGGCCCGGACCACTTCGATGCTCATTTTCACTGCATTTTCGCTGCGGAGGACGCTGGCGAGCATGGTGACGCCGTGTTCGGTGAAGGCGTAGGGGAGGCTGCCTTTCCTTCTTTTTTGTGGGGATGTGGTCACAAATTGTGACCACATCGGGTTAGAGCTCGGATTGGAAATGATCTGTATTCCATTTTGTCTGTTGGCACTCTCTTGATTACCAGGTGTTTGTATGTTGATGGCGCCTTTTGCTGATGTGGCCACAGATTGTGACCACATCCATTCTTCTTCGGTGAGCCGGAACATAAAATCTTCGGGGAATCGCTCGGCGTTGCGTTTTACGGCCTGGTTGAGGACTTTGGTCGGCACTTCATACAGGGCTGCCAGATCAAAATCCAGCATTACTCGTTGCCCCCTGATCTCATAAATTTTATCGCGGATGAATATTACTTCCATAGTCATAGTATTAGGTTTAAGGAAGCAAAATTACCATTTCACCTACTCAAAATTTTTGTAAATCTTCTTACATCCGCATCCGGGCGGATGGGTTTTCCATTTACCATATGCTCTACCAACTGGTGAGCAAAATACGGGGCCAGCGAACAGCCTTTTGTACCCATGCCATTGAGGATACCGACAGCCGGATGCTGGGGGTGGAAGCCTACGAAGGGGCGGCGCTCCAGCGTGGCGGGGCGGACGGAGGCGATGTGGTCGAGGATGCGGAACGAAGGTTTGAGCCAGTCCTTGAGGAAGGCTTCGGTCCTTTGCCGGAATGTTTCGGTGGGGTCAGGATTGGTGAAAGACCATTCATAGGATGAGCCGACCCAGAACAGTCCGTCTTTCCAGGGTGCGAGTGTCATGCCTTTTTTGAAGATAGGGATAACGGGGGTGGGACTGGGACCGATGGGGGTGAGGCTTCCCACGGCCGGAGCGGAGGGCCAATCGGGGATGTCCAGGATCAGGGCTTCTCCTTTGTTGGGTGCAAAAGGCAGCCGGGAGAAATAAGGACTATGAAAGCTTTCGATGCCGTCACAGAAGATGATGTGACGAGCCGTGATGTCTTCATATTGCACATTGTCTTTGTTGACCACAAGGGAACCGGGGGCAAAAGAAGACGGACGTAAGACATTTTGCTGTATCAGGCACTGGCGCCAGGCGGGCAGGAGTCCAGGCAGGTCTGCCAGGTAGCAGTGCGTGACCATGCCATAGCCAAGCTCGTAATGAAAAAGGGAGCTCCAATCGTATTCGTCAGCAGGCAGCTCGAGGTATTGCGGGTCTTCCTCCAGCCTTTTAAGGAAAGCCAGCCGCATCTGAGCGGTGGGAAAAAAGTCGATGACCCTGGCGGGCTTGAGACAGCTTAATTGTAACGCCCCGCCGATGGAAGCATAGGTCTCCTCCGCGAAAGACAGGAGCTCGTCGATCATCCATGTCTTTACGATCCGTCGCCCCGTTACGGGGTTGATAAGCCCTGCTGCCGAGCGGGAGGCTGTAGACGGCCTGTCCTGGTCAATGACGACAAAGGAGAGACCTTTTTGCTCCAGCCACCACGTGAGGAAGGTCCCGCAGATACCCTGACCTATTACCAATACATCCTTTATCATGGCGTGACCTCCTCTACATTCACCCGTATGCCTTCGCTGTGGAATCCGAACTCGGGTGCATACATACATTCTATGCTCGTCACGCCATTGCTGAAGTTGCCTTTCTGTCCTACGAAAAGCGGGTATTCAAAAACATAAGTCCCTTTGGGGAGGCTTGCGAAAAAGAAGTCGGTGCTGGCGTCCTTTGTACTCTCGTAATATCCGAGTCCGCCCTGCCATTTGTACTGGCTGAGGACATTGACGGGCTCCATGCAGGACGCGCGCATATCCTTCATGTGCACATACTCCAGGTCGCGGTCTGAGCGCAGCTCGATCCGAACTTTTACTTTGTCACCGGGATGCAGGACGCCGTTCTCCTGGACGGGTTCGAGGACGGGGCCACGATCCGTATTTTTTTCTATAAATAGTTTCTTCACCAGCCTTAGCGGGGCCTTTGTGTTGCCAGCGGCAGTGATCTTATCGAGATTCTCAAAATACTGCCAGTAAACAGCTCCCCATGCGGGGAGAGCGGAGGGAGCGGATGTGCCGGATGTCTTCATTGTCACGGTGATATTACCCATGGAAGGCTGGACGCGAGCGCCGTCCACTACTTGCTTGAAATAACCTGTGCCGGCTTCGGCTCCCTGGCTGGAAGAAAGGGTTTTGTTACCTGCCTGTATATCGACATTTCTTTCGACGGTGAGCCAGTTGTCGGGGGAGGAACTGGGGCTGGGGGCCTGCGCTCCGGAGGAGGCAGCTCTGGGCTGAGCGGGCATTAGCAGCGCATAGCAGGCATCGGCTGTCGCCCTGGTGGTGGACCAGCTATGGGTTTGTTTTTGCCGCAGGAGCCATGTCTTAAGCGCAGCCTCGTCTTTGGGGGCATTGGCTACTTCGTGGAAGGCTTCTATCAGCAGGGACTGTGTTTCGATAGGAGCTTGCCACCAGTAATAACCGCCCTCCATGCCTTTCCAGTACATCCCCTTTTCTTCGTCGCGGATGGCGGTTTCTTTCAGCGAAGCGATGATATTCCTCGCCGTCTGCACATCCCCGGTACGGAAGAGCGCCAGGGCGATCATCCCCTGCATGTATTTGCCGTATTGCAACCACTGTTGCTGCGCCTGTTTGCGGAAATAGCTGATCGCGGGAAGCGTGCCGCCCGGAATACCGTATTGAGGGAAGAAGCTGCGCATGTAGAGATAACCTATAGATAGCCCGTCTATCAATGTGTGAGGAAGCTTGCGATTAACGTTTTCGTAATCCTTCTTTATTTTTCCATCCAGATAAGGCAGGGCTGCTTTGACGATGTCCTGCACTTTTCCTGTCATGGTGGATGGAATGGCGTTCAGCCTTTGCAGCCGGCCAATGCCGGTGAGGATGTATTGCGTGATATAACGATCGTCCGGCCCTCCTTTGAACCAGACAAATCCGCCATTGGGGGATTGCATCTGCTGGATCTTTGTCAGGGAGGATTCCAGTTCCCTGCTCATCCGGACCATGTCGAACAGCAAGGCAATATGCTGTTTCTGTTGCGACTCGCTTTTGCCCTGCAATACCCAGGGCGTCTCTTGCAACAGTATCGACTTCAGCTCCTGGTTCTTTTCCAGATTGCTTAGCAGCGCAGCTGTGTCTGAGGTCCGCCATTTTTCGAATATGGCCTGGATCCTGGGCGAGCTGTGGATGATCGTAGCTGCGAGGGCGTTTGCATAGAATCTATTGAACGTTTGCTCGGCGCATTCGTACGGGTATTCCATCAGGTAGGGCAGGGCCTGTACGGCATACCAGGCCGGGTTGGATGTAAACTCCACTGTCAGGGCATGGTGGTTCAGGGTTTCGCTGTTGTCGCTGTGGAGTAGTTTTTCGAAATGAAATTCCTTTGTGCCATCTCCCGGCATATTGAGCGGGAGACTTTCCGTCACCAGCATGCGGTTGCTGACCACGGGAAGGGTGGCCTCTTCTCCATCGCTGTACGTTTTGGACCGGGCGATTATGCGATAGGTAAGGGGTTTGTTGTATTGATAGGGTATGTCGATGGGGAAGCCTGCTACTGTGCTTTGGCCAGCGGCAACAGTGAAGTATTGGTTTGCCTGCCTATTGCTGAAGATCCCATCGGCCGTCTGTCCCGTGGTGGGGTCTGTCAACTGCAGCTCGATCTGTCCTGTCATCTCCGAGTCGGAGAGGTTGACCACCTTGACGCCTAATTCCATCCTATCCCCTTCGCGAAGGAAGCGTGGGAGGTTGGGTTGGACCATCAGCTGTTTTTGTGTCACGATGGACTTTTCGGAGTAGCCAAAGGCCAGGTCCTTTGTATGGGCGAGGATCATCCCTTTCCAGCGGGTGAGCGCTTCCGGTACGGTGAAGGAGAAGCTGACGCTGCCCGAGTCATCTGTGCGGAGGTCGGGGAAGAAGAAGGCTGTTTCGTTGAAATTTTTGCGGATTTGGACGCCTGGTTCAGGGCTTACGGGCGACTGATCCGGCGGGGGGGGAGGTGGGACGGCATCCAGGTCGAAATATCCATTCGCGGATACTTTCTTCATTTTCTCTGCGTGGAGATACATGTCAGATCCCTCTACTCGTACTTCAGGGTTCATGTCATGTTGGAGATTCCTGCTGACGAGGGCGTCGTCCCTTAGCGAATTTGCCTTGGTCGCTTCCCCTGGCGCTGCTACACCAAAGGAATACACTCTTCTATTGAGAATGAGACCTTCCCCCGAGAGGCTGATGAGAGCGTCATAGCGCTTGTCAAAGGCGGGATAAGGCTTTTCCCGGATGTATCGTATTTGTGAAGGAGAAATGGTGAAGCCGGGACCATCGCTCCAATCAGATGTAGGATCGTAAGTGGGGTAGATAGGTGGAATTGACCATCGATGTTCTTCAAACTGATCCAGTGAAGCATCATACATGCCCGCAACGACTTCGGCTGCTACTTTGTCTGCGTGCTGACCACTGATGGATATCTTCCATTTTTCCGCGCTGCCGGGCAGCACTTTATCCCGGAATGTTTCATAACGTATATCCAGCGTCTTGTTTGTCCACGGCACCTGAATGGTGGATGTCTTTTTGAAAATGCGATTATCCTTTACAAACACATCCAGTACTCCAAATCCGCCACGATCAGCTTCGGTCACGGAGAATGTGGTGGATTTCCTTGCTTTGCTCAGTTCTAAGAAACTAAACTGCTTCTGGTTGCCATGATCAGTGTCTTCGATCCGTTGCAATTGCCGGATAATATGTACGTTCCCGGCGGAGGACCCTATGTCTACCGTTCCGTTTTCTCCCGGTTGCGCTGTAGATGAGCCGTTGGATGACCAAAGATACTGGGGTGTCGCCGGTGTGCCTGTTTTCCTGTCATACAGTTCGATATATCGTGTCGCTGTCACGGATTGACCATATTTGTCTTTCGACTGGACTATTACTTTATACCCACCCGGAGACAACGCCCTGCCAATGGGCAGATCCCTACCCGCTGAGTCCATCGTCTCCAATATTTTTTCCCCCATGCCCCATTTGTCGATACGAGCGTCATTGCTGTATTCATCATGAGGGAACTGACGAACATATTCTTCCCTTGCAAGAATAAATTGATCGGGCTCTTCCCAGTATCGGGCTCTTATCAGCCTGTCGGGTGACTTCAGGGCATACATAGTCACATTGACAAACGCAGGCTCCGGCACCCCTCCGAGATTGCTGGCACTCACTTTAAGATACCGGAGACTGTCTGCGGGCAGCGATCTATCTCCCGGGATGTCGATATTTAGCACTAGTGCTTTGTAACCTATCTCCAGCTCTTTTTCTGCACTATGTGTCTCACCATTTATATCCGTTACGTCAGCATAGACTTTATACTGAAATACCGGATCCGTGCTGGGGTTGACATTACGGTCTGCCAAGGCTTTGAAGACGATCTTGAATTTACCCTGTGCATCCGTCTGAATCGTTCCGTTTGTGATCTCCTGGGAAGGGGATGAAGGGAAGGGGCGGCAATAGAAGCAGAAAGGGTAACGGGTCTGTCGCACCACCCGATATTTTACGGTGGCTCCGTCGATGGCATTCCCTGCATATGCTTTGGCAATGCCTTGTACCCGAACGCTATCCTCAAGGCGATAGCTGCCTTTTAACGTATCATAAGTGACATCGAACAAAGGCCGTTTGTATTCTTCCACCCGAAATGATCTTTCATCCTGTGTGGAGTCATCCATCACCTTGAATTCGCCGTTCAGCAGGTTCTCCGGGAGCTTGAAACTTCCATGATAAGAGCCAAAGTCATTGGTTGTAACGGTCAGGGAGTCCACTTTATTCTCATTGGCATCATATAGTATCACTTTTGTTGAGAAACGGGTCATTGTCCTGGCCTTGCGTGTATCGAAATCCCTGGTGACAACAATCCCTTTGAAGTAAATGGTCTGGCCGGGCCTATAGATGCTTCTATCTGTGAAAAAATAAGTAGCGAGATGCTTTTTTTCATATTCGGATCTGCTCAATGGAGTGTCGGTATCTTCCTGCGGGAACCGGTAAAAAAGCTGGGATGCACCTTCCTGAAAGAGATGGTCTGTCGCGGTGGTTACTTCGAGCGCAGACATTATCATATCCTTTTTATTCGTTCTTTCCAGATGGAAATGACCGTGATCGTCCGTGCGGTAGGTCTCTGCTTTGACCAGGACGTCCCGGCTGAGTTTGCGGTCGTATTGCCTTGTCCAAACCTGGATGCCGGCATCCGGCAGGGGTTGCCCTCCTTCCCTGTCCAGTACAAAATAATCCTGGCCGGAGTTGATATAGGCAATCCGGCTGTTGTAAAAGTTTGTCATTGCCATGGCGTGCTGTCCCAAACTGAAAGTAGAGTCATCGCTGGCTATCAGCGCATAGGAACCTACGGGTAGTGGAGCGATGCTTATCTCGACACGGTGTGTCTGGTAATCTCCCGTTGCCGGCAAGGTTTGTGAAAATGACTGCTGTATGGGTAATTGTAGCAGCCTTGTCCAAAACTCATCCCCATATACATTTAAATTGTCTCGTGTGGCGTGGTCGAAGCGTACGATCCTTCCATAAAATCGCGGAATGTTCCGCCATTCCACCAGACATCGTAGTGACTGACCCGGGACATTGACGACCTCCGTTTTCAGCGTTATCGATTTGTATAGGATCTCTCGTAGCAGTACGGCACAGTGTGTTTTGCCTTCGCTGCTGTCCTTTTCGGCCAATACTTTATCACAAATGGTTTTTGCTTTTATATATTCATAGCGCCCCGTAGTATCCTGGAGGGGATCATAATTTCTTGCCTTCTGCATATGTTGCAGTGCTTGCAGGTACCATGCCTGGGCGGCGGCCGGCTCCCGGTCCCATCGGCTTGTCAGCCTGGCCAGAGCGTTCATATAGCGTTCGTCCTTATCCTCCGGTACAGCATAATTATGTACGAAAATCAGCCGCTGGATATCTATATCCAGCAAAGCGTCGGGTCTTGCATCCGGCAGGTGCAACGCGATCAGCCGCTGGAACAATTGTAAAGCCTTAAAATGGAGAGAAGTCGAATCGGCTGTCTTGAAGATATGCCGCGCAAAAGTTTCGGCATCCGAAAATACGACCGGATCCTCGATCTCAAAGGCGTAGGCGGGCCTGGTGAGGTCCCGTTCGTCCGACTGAAAGTAATCCAGCGCCCGATGCGCCAGCAGATCGAATAAGGTGGGGCGTAATACGCGCGTATTGCCTTTTATAAGGATCGGTTCATATTTCGACAACTGTACTGCCTGCAGCAGTTGTTCTTCCTTCAGCGCTGCGAGGAATAAAGCGCCTATTTTTTTGTGAAAATCATCGATACTCCAGGTGTCGATGCTGTCCTTTTGAAAGTTGTCGGTGCGAGTCCTATTGTATAGTTGGTAACGATGTTGTTGAAAGTAATTCCAGTATAATTCTGCCTGCAGGCTCTGTAAGATCGATCTGGCCGGCTGCCGTGCTGTCGGGCTTTCCTTTTCCAGGTCGGCTATCATCCTGATCGTAGCGTCGTCTTTGTTTTCTTCCTGCAACCGGATACGATAGATCAATGCCTTTAAGGTCTGCGGTTCATTTTTTTCCTGGCGGGCGCGGGTATATATAAGGTTTACCTGGGTCAGTGCTGACTGCGGGAGTCCTTTGGCTATGAGTGAATCCACTTTTTTCCAGCCAGCGGTATAATTATCGGGTTTTGGCTGGGCTATGGAGAATAAAGATAACAGGCAGCAACAAATTACCCAGGTGGCACATTTGATGGTCATAGGAGAAAACTTTTTTAAAGTTACTTGTTAAAACGTCCGGAGTACGGGTTTTTAAAAAAAGTAACCCGCCCTCCGGAAAAATCTAATGTCTGAGGCCTTCGTCGGAGCTGCTTCGTCACGAGAGCTTCGCTCGTATCCTTCGTCGGTTCCAACACTGTTGGACCCTTCCTCGGATACCTCGGTCGGAACCTTGCGGTTCCAGACAACGAACCTCCGGTCCGTTCTGGAAGGATGCCAAAATCAGCCCTGTCAAAGGGGCTGTGCGGTGTTTTCCCGCACAAGATAAGATGTAGAGAGTAAAGGCATTACATAAACCCTGGGCCTTTTAACATAGGTATAACTTATCAAAAATAAACAGAAGGGAGCTGCTGCGTTCTTATATACGAGTTCATTTATTCCTAACACTTAAAAAACAAAGATCATGAACACAAAATTTACAATACTCGTTGCCGCCGGCCTGCTGTTTGCCGGTGTATCTCAGGCTCAGGGTACTGCTGCTCCGGAATTTAATAACAAGCCCCGTCATGAAGTGGCGGCTCGTCATGAAGGAAAGAAGAACCAGCATAAGACGCATCGTCATCATAAGGTGAAACATCATCACCGGAAGATGCAGCATGGCAAGCCTGGAAGGCATTAAAATATTAGGCCATCTGCATAATGTCCGGACCGGCTTTGCCGGTCCGGGAACAAGAAAGGCCCGCGAGAGCGGACCTTTTTTACTTTCAGCCGGTGTGCAACCGGCCTTGTCATTTATATAGGTTATCCTATTTCTTTATGACCTTGGCCATCGTGGCTCCGATGTCGGCAGGGCTTTGTACGACGTGTATACCACATTCCGCCATGATCTTCATCTTGGCGGCAGCTGTATCATCTGCACCGCCGATGATGGCGCCTGCGTGACCCATCCTTCTTCCCGGAGGAGCTGTCTGGCCGGCGATGAATCCTACTACCGGCTTGCGGGAGTTGGCCTTGATCCATTGTGCGGCTTCGGCTTCCATGCTGCCCCCAATCTCACCTATCATGACGATGCCTTCCGTTCCGGGGTCGTTCATCAGTAATTCTACGGCCTCTTTTGTAGGCGTTCCGATGATGGGGTCGCCGCCGATGCCTACGGCTGTGGAGATGCCCAGACCCGCCTTGGCTACCTGGTCGGCTGCCTCGTAGGTCAGTGTCCCGGACTTGCTGACGATACCGATATTTCCTTTTTTGAAGACGAAACCAGGCATGATGCCTACTTTACATTCTCCGGCTGTGATCACTCCAGGGCAATTGGGTCCGATAAGGCGGGTCTTTTTGCCCAACAGATAGTTCTTAGCCCTTACCATATCCTGTACGGGAATGCCTTCCGTGATACAAACCACCAGCTCGATGCCAGCCTCTGTGGCTTCCATGATCGCGTCTGCGGCGAATGCCGGAGGTACGAAGATGATGGATACGTTGGCCTGGGTAGCCTTGACGGCATCGGACACCGTATTGAACACAGGGCGATCGATATGGGTGTGGCCACCTTTACCCGGTGTTACACCACCTACCACCTGCGTGCCATAATCGATCATTTGTGTTGCATGAAAGGTTCCTTCTGTTCCTGTAAAGCCCTGTACGATGATCCTGGAATTTTTGTCAACTAAGATTGCCATTAGAATATGTTTGAAGTCTGTGTTTGGTCAATGGGAGGCTGATCCAATCGGTGGGCAAATTTAGGGGAAAAAAGGAAAAATGCCCATTATTGTTGTGCGTACATTACGATGGATGCCTTGGCGATGGTATTGGCATTGATATTGAACCCTACCAGGGCTGGGCCTGTGTTCTTATCCAGATTGAGCTTGGTTTTCAGCGCATATACGGTGATCAGGTACTCGTGGATAGGGCCCGGGGGAGGGCAGGGGCCGCCATAGCCGGCCTGGCCAAAGTCGGTGACGCCTTGCACGGCGCCGGCAGGCGCCAGGCCCTTGCTGATGTTTCCTGCATTGGACTTCAGTTCCGTCACATTTGCGGGGATATTAAAGATAAGCCAATGCCAGAAGCCGCTGCCGGTGGGGGCATCCTTGTCGTAGATGGTCACGGCAAAGCTTTGTGTGCCGGCCGGAGCATTCGACCAGGACAGCTCGGGAGAAATATTCTCGCCATGACATCCGAATCCATTAAAAAATTGTTTGTTGGTGGCCTGACCACCGATGTCGCTGCTCTTCAGCGTAAACGTATTCTGCGCGAAGACGGCGTTGGCTAAAAACAATACGAATGCTAGAGAAAGGTACTTGTTCATATGTTTCTATTTTATGTTTCCATCCTTGTCGATCTTTCCCTTCATTTCCAGTATCCGCATCTCCTTGGCCTCCTGGAGGAATTCAGAGGCAAAGATAAAGTCGTTGAGACGTTGGTTCTTGCTAAAGATGATCTCTTTATTGCTCCCTTCCCACTCCTTCAGTCCCTGGTACATATAGATGATATTATCGCCTATCTCCATTACGCTGTTCATGTCATGGGTATTCACTACGGTGGTAATATTGTACTCTGTCGTGATCTCTTTGATAAGCTTATCTATCAGGAGCGATGTTTGAGGGTCCAAACCTGAATTGGGTTCGTCGCAGAACAAATATTTGGGATTGAGCACGATGGCGCGTGCAATGCCCACCCTTTTTTTCATCCCACCGGATATCTCGGCGGGGAATTTTTTATTGGCGTCCTTTAGGTTCACTCTATCCAATACTTCGTTGACACGTTTGAGCTTTTCGGAATAGTTGTCCTTTGTAAACATATCCAGCGGGAACATGACGTTCTGCTCCACCGTCATGCTGTCGAAGAGGGCCGATCCCTGGAAGAGCATGCCGATGCTCCGGCGGAGCTCCTTACGCTGTTCTTCCGACATTTCGGAGAAATTCTGGCCATCATAACAGATCTCGCCGCTGTCCGGCTCGAAAAGACCTACGAGACATTTCATCAATACGGTCTTGCCGCTACCGCTGGTGCCAATGATCAGATTGCATTTGCCCGTCTGGAAGACGGCGCTTACATCATTGATGACAACCTTATCTCCAAATCCTTTCTTTATATTATTTACTGCTATCATTATTCGATATTATGAGGGTACCGGGGCCTACAACAGCAGGGCCGCCAACAAATAATCCGCAAACAGCACGAGCACACAGCTCACCACCACGGATTTGGTGCTTGCCCTTCCGATCTCGAGCGCTCCGCCCTGTACGTAGTAGCCGTAATAAGCGGGGATGCTGGAGATGATAAAGGCGAATGTATAAGCTTTCGCCAGGGCGAAGAACACATTATAAGGTTTAAAGAACTGGTGCAATCCCTTGTCAAAGGCCGCGCCGGATAAAATACCAGTCATGGTGCCGGCCAGCCGGCCTCCCCAGATACCCAGGCAGGCAGAGATGACCACCAGCATGGGGATGACGACGATGGCCGCCAGCAGCTTGGGCATGATGAGGTAGGTCTTGGTATTGATGCCCATGATCTCCAATGCATCGATCTGTTCGCTGACACGCATATTCCCCAGTTCGCTGGCGATCTTGCTACCGACGACGCCGGCCAGCACGATACAGACGAGGGTGGGTGAGAACTCCAGGATCACTGTGTCACGGACTATCTGAGCGATGGTGGATAACGGGATAAAAGGGCTGACCAGCTGATAGGCTGTTTGCAGGGTGGACACGGCCCCCATGAAGACGGATATGATCACTACAATGCCCAGGGAGCCGATCCCGATCTCCGAACATTGATGCATGAATTCTTTCCAGTACATCTTGCCGTTCTCGGGCCTGGAGAACATTCCTTTCAGCATAAGCAGGTATCGGCCAAACTCTGTAAAAAAACTCATGAATGAAAATATAAATTATTTATTTTTTCCTCTTTTCCACCAGGGCGCTTTTTTCATCTCATCTTCTGCAGAGACGGGCCCCTTGCATTTGATCTGTGCGTCCACGACGGCCACCAGGGCCATGTTATAGATCTGACGAACGGAGCTGCCCAGCTGCAGTACATGGACGGGTTTTTTCAATCCCAGCAAAATGGGGCCGATGGCGTCTGCTCCCCCTACTTCCTTCAGGAGGTTGTAGGCCACGTTGCCCGCCGCCAGGTTGGGGAAGATCAACGTATTCACTTCCTGGTCCACCAGCTCGCTAAAGGGATAGTTCTCTTTGAGCAGCTCGTTGTTCAAGGCGACGCTGGCCTGCATTTCCCCATCGACGATGAGTGAGGGATTGCGTTCTTTTACGATCCTGCGTGCTTCCGCCACCAACCGGGCTTCCGGAGAATCGCTCGTGCCAAAGTTGGAATAGCTCAACATGGCGATGCGGGGTGTAAGATTGAAATTCTGCACCGCCCGGGCGGTGAGGAGGGTGATATCCGCCAGCTCTTCCGCCGTGGGATTGAAGTTCACCGTCGTATCGGCCATGAACAGCGGTCCTTTTTTTGTCAGCAGCAGGTACATACCCGCGATCTTTTGAACGCCGTCCTCCGTACCGATGACCTGTAAGGCCGGCCGGATCGTATCCGGGTAGTTCTTTGTCAATCCTGAAATCATGGCATCGGCCTCGCCCGTCTCCACCATCATGCATCCAAAATAGTTCCGGTCGCGCATGACCTTCATGGACTCGTATTTATTAAAGCCCCTGCGTCCGCGTTTGGCAAAAAATATCTCGCTAAAACGTTTTCGTTGTTCTTCGTATTGATCGTTGTGGGGGTTGATGATCGGCAGCCCTTCCAGGTCGATCTGGTTGGCGGCAGCGATGTGGCGTATCTTCTTTTCATCACCCAGCAGCATGGGATAGGCTACTCCCTCGTCATAGAGGATCTGCGCCACCTTGAGAATCTTGAGGTTGTCGGCTTCCGCAAATACCAGGCGTCGGGGTTCGCTGCGTGCCTTGGTGCCCAATACTCTTACCAGCTGATTGTCCAGACCGAGCCGGCGATTGAGCTCGATGGCGTACGTGTCCCAATTGTCGATGGATGTCTGTGCTACTCCGCTGTCCATGGCAGCGCGGGCCACGGCGGGTGCGATGGTGGACAGGAGCCGGGGATCCAATGGTTTGGGAATGATATAGGTGGGGCCGAATACGATGTTCTTTTCGTTGTAGGCCATGTTCACGATGTCGGGTACGGCTGTCTTGGCCAGATTGGCCAGCGATTGTACAGCGGCCAACTTCATGGCTTCGTTGATTTGCGTGGCCCTTACATCCAGGGCGCCGCGGAAGATAAAAGGGAAGCCCAGTACATTGTTCACCTGGTTGGGATAATCGCTCCGACCCGTGGCCATGATGATATCGTCCCTTACCTCTGTCGCTACCTCATAACCAATCTCAGGATCGGGATTGGCGAGGGCGAATATGATCGGCCTTCTCGCCATAGACTTTACCATCTCGGCGGTCACCACATTGCCGATGCTGAGGCCTATGAACACGTCCGCGTCTTTCATGGCTTTATCCAGGGTCGTATCGGCTGTCTTGATAGCAAACTTTTTCTTTTCTTCATCAAGGTCCGTACGTCCCTGGTGCAGGACGCCATCTTTATCGAATAGGGTGAAGTTTTCGTATTTGGCTCCCAGGGCAACATAGAGCTTGACACAGGCCATGGCTGCCGCTCCCGCCCCATTGACGACAAAGCGTACCTTGTCGATCTTCTTTTTCTGTAGTTCAAGGGCATTCAGCAGGGCCGCGCTGCTAATGATGGCCGTACCATGCTGGTCATCGTGCATCACGGGGATCTTGAGGGAATCCCTGAGCTGCCGTTCAATGTAAAAGCATTCCGGGGCCTTGATATCTTCCAGGTTGATACCGCCGAAAGTAGGTTCCAGCGCCTTGACGATCTGTACAAATTTCTCGGGGTCCTTTTCATTGATCTCGATGTCGAATACATCGATGTCGGCGAATATTTTGAATAATACACCTTTTCCTTCCATCACGGGTTTGGAGGCTTCGGGACCGATGTCACCCAATCCCAGTACGGCGGTGCCATTGCTGATCACGGCCACCAGGTTGCCCTTGGCGGTGTACTTATAGACGTCGTCAGGATTTTTGTGGATCTCCTTGCAGGGTTCCGCGACTCCGGGAGAATAGGCCAGGGAGAGATCCCGTTGGGTCTTCGCCTCTTTGGTAGGCACGACTTCGATCTTGCCCGGTCGCCCTTTGGAATGGTATTCAAGCGCCTGCTCTTTGCGGAGCTGTTTTTTTTGCATATTGGAAAATTGGTCCCAGGCCCGCCGCAGGCTGGTCTGAAATCGGTGCAAAATACGAAAATGCAGCTAATTACGGGTACCACCCCTGCCGGGGCATTACCCGAACTGGACCTGGCTACCCAGCCAGGCCATCATCCCTACTCCGATGCCGATGGCGGATTCGTCAATATTGAAGGTCGGCGTATGTACGCCCGAGGTAATCCCTTTTTCCACATTCATGACGCCAAGACGGTAAAAGCAACCCGGGATCTGGCGGGTGTAATACCCAAAATCCTCCGCTCCCAGCCTTACCTCCGTCTCCAAAACGTTGTCTTTACCAATGAATTGTGCTGCCGTGGCTCTTGCTACCTCATCCAAGGCCTCATTATTATACACCATGGGGTAGCCCACGTCGATGTGCAGGTCGATGTCGGCGCCCATACTATGTACCAGTTCTGTGGCTTGTTTGCGGATCAACTCATGCGCCCGGAAGCGCCATTCCTCATCCATCGCCCGAAAAGTGCCCATGAGCTTCACCTCGCTGGGGATCACGTTGGTAGTATGGCCGCCCTGTACGGAAGTAATGGATAATACGGAAGGCGACAGGGGATTTCTATTGCGGCTGATGATCTGTTGGAGGGCTACTACCAGGTGGGATGCCACCAGTATCGTATCCACTGTGAGATGGGGCGCGGCTGCGTGTCCGCCCTTGCCCTTGATGGTGATATACAATTCGTCGGCGCTGGCCATTACCATTCCTCCCCGGAAGCTCAGCTTGCCCGTATCCAGGCCGGGATGTACGTGAAGGCCGAATATGGCTTGAGGAACAGGATCTTTTAAAACGCCCTCTTTGATCATCAGGCTGGCCCCGCCGGGATTCTTTTCTTCACCCGGCTGGAAGATCAGCTTGATCGTACCTTCCCATTCGTCCTTGAGCTCCTGAAGGATCCGCGAGGCGCCCAACAGGATGGTGGTATGGACGTCATGGCCACAGGCGTGCATGACGCCTTCGTTGCGGGATTTGTACGGAACATTGTTCTCTTCACGGATGGGCAGGGCATCCATATCTGCACGGAGGGCGATTATGCGTTTGTCCGGGTTTTTTCCTTTTATCAACCCGACTACTCCTGTTTCCGCCATTACTTTAAAAGGGATCCCAAATTCCTTCAACCGGCTCTGGACGAATTTTGACGTCTCGAATTCCTTGTAGCTTAGTTCCGGGTGAGCATGCAGATGATGCCGGATATTGATAAAGTCGGAGCTGTAGCGGCTTACCAGCTGCTGTATCTTATCTTTCATTATTTCCCTCCTCTTTCAGCCTGTCCGGTGTGACCTCGATGGTGTCCCGGATGATATACAATCCGGAAGGGAATAGAGAGGACAGCTGTTTGATAAATTCCTCGGCCTCTTCCTGGGTGCGGAAATTACCTATTCGCAATTTATAGTTGGGAGGCTGGTACAACAGATAGGGTTTTACATCGGGGAATTGCTGGTAGATCTTTGTTTTGGCGGCGAAAACCTTGTTGCGGTCGGGGGAGTTCATTACCTGTATCCGGAAGCCTGGCATGGACCTGCGGCTGTCCCTCGTAGTTTCCTCATTGATCTCCATTTGTTTGCGGATCAGCAGGTCTACGCGGGGGTCCTTGTGGACAACAATAGCGCCTGTGTCCTTGTGGATGGCCAGGCTGCCTGTGTCTATCTGGGCCAGGGCCCGCGTGGAAAGAAATAGTGATAGGATAATTAGAATTTTATACATATAATTTAATATTCTTTTGTGGTGGTGGGCTGGCCCTTTATGATATCGACACTTGCACTGCACCCCAACCTGTCTGCGCCGGCTTCGATCAGCTGCCGGGCAAATTCATAGGTACGGATACCGCCCGAGGCTTTGATCTTTATACTATCGGGAAGGTGCTGCCGCATGAGCCGTACTGCCTCTATCGAGGCGCCTTTTTCGGCGTAACCCGTGGATGTCTTTACAAAATCCACGCCTACTCTGGCTGCGATGTCGCAGCAATGGAGGATTTCCTGATCCGTGAGGATGCCGCTCTCGATAATAACCTTTATTATCTTCTTATGGCTATGGATCAATCCTGTCAGCTGCTGTAGCTCTTTTTCAATATAGACCCAGTCACCAGCCCGTAATGCTACCAGGTTGATGACCATATCGAGCTCATCGGCGCCATCGAGGAGAGCCTGCTCCGCCTCTGCCATTTTAGCTTTCCGTACCGAATAGCCGAAGGGAAAACCAATTACTGTGGCGATCCTGGGAGCCTGAGTACGTGCAAAAGTGACCAGAGAAGGGGGGATACATACTGCCGCAAAGCCATATTGCACCGCCTCTTCACATATCTTTTTAATTTCCATATGTGTAGAGGTTGGCTTTAAGATCGTATGGTCGATATAGGATGCTATGTTAATCACCGAATGTCCCCTTCAAAATTACCGTTGATACAATATTTAAAGGCTAAAATTACTCCATTTGTCTAAATTGGGGGCCATTTTTAACGGGACTAAAATTAACAACATGAGAAACTACCGACATCGTCCGCGAGGTAAGACCTTTCTTCTCCTCACGGCGTTGCTTACCACTGTTCTTATCACTTCGGCCCAGTCTACCTTCCCCGTCAACGGTGTCGTTGATCCCAGGGAAAAATGTTATGCTTTTACCAATGCTACGCTCGTGAAAGACGGGCAGACCACTGTGACCGGCGCCACGCTTCTTATCCGGGATGGCCTCGTCGTCAGCGCCGGTAAGGGTGTCGTTATTCCAAAAGATGCTGTCGTCATCGACTGCAGCGGTAAATATATCTATCCCTCCTTTATCGATATTTTCAGCGACTATGGGGTGCCTACCGGGGAAAGACAACCACGTGCCTTTGATTTCAGGGCTCCTGCGCAGCTTTCGTCTAATACAAAGGGCGCATTTAACTGGAACCAGGCCATCCATCCCGAGACGGACGGTTCCCATCTCTTTGTTGTAGACGATGCAAAAGCCAAGCCGTTGCGTGATCTGGGGTTCGGTACGGTACAGGTTGTTTCCAAGGATGGTATTGCCCGTGGTACCGGTGTGGTAGCCACGCTGGCGGATGATAAGGAAAACCTGGTCATTGTCAAGACAAAGTCCTCTGCCAATTACTCCTTTAATAAGGGAACTTCCACCCAAAGTTATCCCAGCAGTGTCATGGGCAGTATCGCCCTGTTGCGGCAAACTTATCTGGATGCCGCCTGGTATAAGAACCAACCTATGCATGAAGGCGCCAACCTCAGTCTCCAGGCATTCAATGACGAGCAGACGCTGCCCCAGATATTCGAAGGCGGTGATAAATGGACGGATATGGAAGGAGACAGGGTAGGAGATGAATTTGGGGTACAATTCATCATCAAGGGTGGTGGAAATGAATACCAGCGTATCGATGATATAGCTGCCACCAAGGCCAGCTTTATCCTTCCCCTGAATTTCCCACAGCCTACGGATGTGGAAGATCCCAACGATGCGCGTTTTGTGTCTCTGGCGGATATGAAGCACTGGGAGCTGGCCCCTGGCAATCCGGCGGCCTTTGAGAGAGCGGGGATACCTTTCTGTCTTACGACCGCCGACCTCCGGGATGTAAAGCAGTTCACGGCCAATCTTCGTAAGGCCTTTGAATATGGGCTCACCGAAGGCAAGGCATTGGACGCGCTGACGAAGACGCCCGCTACGCTGTTGGGTATATATAATAAGGTAGGCAGCCTTGAAGCGGGCAAACTGGCCAATTTCCTTATTACTACGGGTGATGTATTTGGCGAAAAAACCAATATAGTCGAGAACTGGATACAGGGAAAGAAATATGAGGTAAAAGAGGATAGCTGGAAAAATGTACGCGGTCAGTATACCCTTACTATTACGTCGGCTGCGGGTGTTGCGACCAGCTATATACTGGATGTAAAGTCGGCGAGTTCGGCCAATGTTATTGCGAAAGATACGCTTGCCGGTAAATTCGCCTATGATGGGCATCTTGTCTCCCTGAACTTTGGGCCTGCGGCTGGTGGACGAGGACCGAAGGGAGGTCGTGATTCGGCCAGTGCCGGTGGAAGAGGAGGAGGCGGCTTTGGCGGCGGACGTCCCGCACAGCTTACGCATCTTAGCGGTGCAGTATATGCCGATGGTTGGAATGGAAATGGTACCGACAGCGCCGGTAATTGGGTTGTCTGGACGGCCGTCTGGTCCAAGGCTTCGGCTCCCGAATCCGACAGCAGCCGTAAGCGGCCTCTGCATGTTGGGAAGGTAACTTATCCTTTTGATGGTTATGGATGGGATTCGCTGCCCGCGCAACGGGATCTATTGATAAAGAATGCCACCGTCTGGACCAATGAAAAAGAAGGCCGGCTGGAAAATACCGATGTGTTGGTGAAGGGCGGGAAGATTGCCCAGATAGGCAAGAACCTGTCTGCCGCGGGGGCGCTTGTTATCGACGGCGCCGGTAAACATCTGACGCCCGGCATTATCGATGAGCACTCGCATATCGCCGCCTTCTCCATTAACGAGGGGGCTCAGTCCGTCACATCCGAAGTGAGGATCGCCGATAATCTCAACCCGGAAGACGTCAATATCTACCGGCAGCTCAGCGGTGGCGTCACCTCCTCCCATATACTGCATGGTTCCGCCAATACCATCGGCGGGCAGACCCAGCTGATCAAGCTGCGTTGGGGACAGGATGACGAAGGGCTTAAGTTTAAAAATTGGGACCCCTTTATCAAGTTTGCGTTGGGTGAGAATGTAAAGAGGACCACTTCCCAGAGCAACAACCGATTCCCCGACACACGTATGGGGGTCGAGCAGGTGCTGATGGACGCCTTTACCCGGGCCAGGGATTATCAACAGGCGAGAAAGGCCGCGCCGGGTGTGACCCGCCGTGACCTGGAGCTGGATGCATTGGTGGAAATACTGGAGCACAAGCGGTTTATCACCTGTCACTCGTATGTACAGAGCGAGATCACGGGGCTTATGCGGGTGGCCGAAAAGTTCGGGTTCCGCGTGAATACTTTTACCCATATCCTGGAAGGATATAAGGTGGCCGATAAGATGAAGGAGCATGGGGCCAGCGCCTCTACCTTCTCCGACTGGTGGGCGTATAAACAAGAGGTGGTGGATGCCATCGCTTATAATGCCGCCATCATGGTGAAGGAAGGTCTCAATGTCTGTATCAACTCCGATGATGCCGAGCAGGCCCGTCGTTTGAACCAGGAGGCCGCCAAGAGTGTCAAGTACGGAGGCCTGTCCGAAGACGAAGCGTTCAAGATGGTGACCCTGAACCCTGCGAAAGCGTTGCATGTGGCCGATAGAGTAGGCAGCATCAAGACCGGTAAGGACGCCGACCTGGTATTATGGACGGACAATCCTCTCAGCATCTATGCCAAGTCCGAGAAGACCATCGTGGATGGGATCATCTATTACGATATGGATCATGATGCTGCGTTGCGCAAAAGCATAGCTGCCGAGCGCAACCGGCTTATACAAAAGATGCTGGCCGAAAAGAAGTCCGGAACGCCGATGCGTCCGGCGGAACCCAGCTTCCATGTCGAGCTCGATTGCGGTGACCATGGCCGTCATGACGGACTGCTGACCATCGATGGGGATGGAAGCGTCGAAGACACAAATGCCAATTAATCATGCCAATAATAGAAAAATGACAATAAGAATAAAATATTTCTTTTTTGTGGCCTTTTCGCTGCTGTCGCTGGTTGTGTGTGGCCAGGACGACGTATACCCAGCTGCGGCGTACAAGGGTAAACTTTATATCACCGGTGGCACCATCCATATCGGTAATGGTCAGGTCATCGAAGGCGGCACTATTGCCGTGGACAATGGAAAGATCGTACAGGTGGGGCAGAATATCTCCGTCCCTTCCGGCAGTGATGTAAAAGTCATCGACGCCAAAGGGCGTCAGGTATATCCCGGTCTTATACTACCCGTCACCGATCTGGGGCTGAAAGAGATAGCCAATGGTGTACGCGGCTCCAACGATTATGAGGAACTGGGCGATCTCAATCCCAGTGTTCGCAGCATCGTCGCGTACAATACGGATTCCAAGATCATCAATACCCTGAAGGCAAACGGTGTCCTGCTGGCCAGTGTTACGCCCTCCGGCGGTACTATCAGCGGCGCCTCTTCCGTCGTGCAACTGGATGCATGGAACTGGGAGGATGCGGCGTATAAGATGGATGGGGCCATACATGTGAATATGCCTTCCTTTATCGTGCGTCCCCGCCGCTTTGGCAGACGTCCAGGGGCCGAGCCGCCTACCGATCCCACAAAGGAGGCCCTGGATAAAGTAGAAGAGATAAAGGCTTTTTTCCGGGAGGCAAAGGCCTATTTACAAATGCCTTCGCACAAGGAGACCAACCTGAAGTTCGAAGCTGTGAAGGGGCTTTTTTCCAAACAGCAGAAGCTCTTCGTGCATGGCGACCAGGTCAAGCAAATGCTGGTGGCCGTGGATTTTGCCAAGGAATTCGGATTCGACGTGGTCATCGTCGGAGGCAGTGAAAGCTGGCTGATAGCGCCCTTGTTAAAAGCCAACAATATCGCCGTCATCCTGAACCAGGAGCATGCCCTGCCGACTACGGAGGACGATGATGTGGATCAGCCTTATAAGACCCCGGCAGCGCTACAAAAGGCCGGTGTTCTCTTTGCCCTCAATGACGATCACGACGAAAGCAGGTACCGCAACCTTAGCTTCAACGCGGGTACGGCCACCGCCTATGGTCTCACAAAAGAGCAGGCATTACAGGCCATCACGCTAAACAGCGCCAGGATACTGGGGATAGATGACCGCGCCGGCTCGCTGGAGGCAGGAAAGGATGCCAATATCGTCATCAGCGGGGGAGATATCCTGGATATGCGGACGAGCCTTATCGAACATTGCTTTATACAAGGCCGGGAAGTGAGTTTGGAGAACAAACAGACACAGCTATATCATCGCTATATGTCTAAATACGGATTAACGCCGACGCCATAGGAAGCACTGTCAATTTTTGTTTATCTTAGCTCCGGCGCCTATTCCGCGCCGGAGCCTTTTTATGAAAAGAATAACCGTTCTCCTGTTGGCAGCCACGCTGCTTTTCTCCTGTAAGCAAAAAGACAAGCACCTGGACCCCAATAAACAGGTCGATGAAGGCGCTGTAAAAGGGGAGACCTATGTCAGCCAGGACATTGGCTGGACCATTGCCATTCCAAAGGGCTGGACTGTCGTCAGCCGTGACCAGACGGAAGCCAACGAGAAGAAGGGGGCGGAAGCCATAAGGAAGGCCACCAATACAGCCATCGATATGAGCGGGCTGAAACATCTTATCAGCTTCCAGAAAGACAAGTTCAATTCATTTATGTCCACGACGGAGCCATTCCCCAATGACAGCCCCGGCGCATTTGAAGATAATTGCGCCACTGTCTATAAGATGATCTACGAAGCGTATGCTTCACAGGGCATCCGTTCCGACACTTCCTCCTTCGTGGAAGTGATACACGGGCATAAGTTCAATTCGTTCCACACTACGCTTTATAGCAAGGATGGGAAAGTTATTCTTCGGCAGCTGCTGTATTCCAAGCTGATCAATAAAAAGGACTTTTCGGTGACCATCAATTACAACAACGAAGATGACAAGAAGGTAATGATGGATGCATTTACGAATAGCTCGCTCAAGGGAGATTAGGGCCTGCCTTCGCGAATGAAAGTTTATTTGCGTTAACAAATAAACAACATATGATTACTAGGACTTCCGGCAATGTTTTTTGTCCTATTAACTGAATAAGTTAATAAATATCCTAATATCATGAAAAACACCCACCTGGTTATCATTATTGTCGTGTGCCTATTTCTATCACAGGCCTGTAAAAAAAGCAGTTCATCTCCAAACACTTCGTCGAAAGGTACCCTTTCCGGAGCGATTACCAGTACCTCATCACAATCTGTCTCAGGAGCATCCATCATCGTGTTCAATGCCAATACCAACCTGCCAGTAGGAACAATCTCCACCGGCGCCAATGGCAGCTACACCATTCAGCTGGATTCCGGGAGCTATTATATAAAGATATATGCCCAGGGGTATCAAAGCATACCGCTGCAAGGGTTCAGTGCCGTCCCCTTTACCGTTGTGGCTGACAATACTACCACTATCAACTACCAGATGAATACGCTGCAGGTGACGAATGCGGGGCTCATTTCGGGACACTCGACTTCCGGCTCAGGCAGTCCTCTCGCCGGGGTATTGGTAGTGGCTCATTCGGGTTCAGCGGGCTATTCTTCCGTGACAGACAACAACGGCAACTATACCATTTACAATGTTCCGGCAGGAAGCTATTCCGTACAGGGATTTATAGCCTCCTATAACTCGGATTCTGTTAACGCCACCGTTAGCAGCGGCAGCACTCCCGCCACTGCTAATCTTACCCTTAGCTCGGGAGCCCTGGGAGCGGTCACCGGTATGATCACTTACCTGGCCACTACTAATAAAGACGTGGATGTATCCATCATTAATCCATATACGAGAGAAAGCATCCCCGGTCTTACTACCATGACCAATGGCGGCTCTTATACCCTTTCCAATGTACCTAACGGAAATTATATCGCCCGGGCCACATACAGGAACGATACCCTTGTCATGGACCCTGACTGGATCCTAAAGAACGGGGAACCTACCGTCGCCGTTGCCGGCGCCAGCGCGACCCGCAATTTCAGTGTCACCGGAAGCGTCCTGCTAGGTTCGCCTACCAATAGTCCTTCTTCCACCATACCCACGAAGATATCCGGGACCACGCCAACCTTTACCTGGGCGGCCTACCCCAGCACGAGCGACTATGCAGTGGAAGTCAGCGATGAGAACGGGAATGTCATCTGGGGCGGCTTCACCGGTAGCGGAGCTGCCATAACGAGAAATGTGACAGTACCTTCGTCTCAAACCAGCATTGTATATAACAGCGATAATTCGGCCACGCAGCCGCTGCAGGCAGGTCACTACTACCGCTGGCGGATCTATGCCTGCAAGAACGTCACCGGCACTCCTTCCTGGAAACTGATCTCTACCAGTGAGGACCAGATGGGGCTTATCATGCCATAAAATATATTCCTAAATTCTAATTCAAGGACAGAGTGGGGGGGGGGCTCTCTGTCCTTTTTATTATTCTGTTCTCAGCCGCCGGGCCGGATTGACGATGGCTGCCCTGATAGCCTGGATTCCCACCGTCAGCAGACCCAGTGCAGCCACACCCGAAGCTGCTATTACGAAAGTCCAGATGCTGATGGGCGTGCGGTAGGCAAAGTCTTCCAGCCACCTATATATCCCCCACCATGCCAGCGGGCAGGCGATGACGGTCGCCAACAGTAATAATCCTGCAAGCTCCTTCGAGAAGAGTATTACTACGTGATGGATGCCTGCTCCCAGCACTCTGCGGATGACGACCTCCCTGGCGCGTTGTTCTGCTGCATAATTGACCAATCCGAACAGTCCCAGAAAGGCGATGATAAGAGAGAGGATGGTAAGGGTAACGAATAGACCACCGATGCGTTGATCCGCCGCGTATAGTTTTGCGAAATCGTCATCCAGGAAAGAGTAAGCAAAGGGAGATGCATTGCTCAAATCATGATAATATCTCCTAATATTCGCTATGAGTTCGGAGATATTTTCGGTGCGTAGCCGGAAGGCGAAGGCATTGTTATTCGACGAGGGACAGAATACGATGGGTTCGATCTTTTTGTGGAGGGACCCTGTGTTGAAATCCTTTACGACACCGATGATATGGAAGGGCGTTACCGGGTCGGGACCGGTATATATCAGCTCGCCAAGCGGGTCGGGATAGCCCAATAGCCGGGCTGCCGTTTCATTGATCAGAACGCTGGAAGAGTCTGTCCGCAGCAAGGGCGAAAAATTCCTTCCTGCCGTCATCTGTATGCCCAGGGTGGGTATATAGTCTGCGTCGATGTGCCAGTCTCCCATCAGAAACGATTCGTTGGCGCGTGCGGATGCGTCCCTGAAAAATCCCCTGGTTCCCATTTGCGGGGTGTTGGGCAGATAGCCTGTCATGGTGCCGCTGACCACACCCGGTAAAGCTTCCACCATGTGTTTGAAGGTTTCGGCTTTTTCTCCCAGGTATTTTGTCTGCCGGATGGTCAATACCTGTTCCCTAATATAACCCAGAGGTTTTGTACGGATATAATGCAGCTGGTTGTAGATGCCCAGGGTCATGACGACGAGTATGATGGCTGTTCCAAACTGAAACACTACCAGCCCATTGCGAAGACGGCTTTTCTTAAAACCCAGGCTGCCGTTTAAAACTTTAACGGGCTGGAAAGAGGAGAGGAAGAAGGCGGGATAGCTACCCGACAGCAAGCCTACGATCAGTGTCACTGCGAGCAGGGCGGGAATGGTCCATTTGTTCAATAAAAGAGCTATGGAGAATGATCTTCCGGTGAATTGCGAGAACCATGGTAACAGCAGTATGGCTAATCCAATGGCAAGAATGAGGGACATTCCGCTGGTGAGCATGGCTTCCTGCAGGAATCGAAGGATGAGCTTTTTCCGGCTGCTGCCCAGTACTTTTCTTACTCCTACCTCTTTGCTGCGCCGGGCGCTGCGGGCTGTGGAAAGGTTCATAAAATTGACGCAGGCCACGAGCAGGATAAGGACCGCCAGTGCGATAAAGATATAGATGTAACGGATGTTCCCGTTGGGCTCGAATTCTCCCATGACATTGGAATGGAGATGGATTTGTCGCAGGGGCATGGAGTAATAGTGGAAGTAATTACCTTTTTTTGCCATATCACCGGGGGCATCGTGTAATTGCTGCTGCACCTGCGGGGCGATATATCTGGTAACGACGTCGGCCAGGGTACGGTCTACTTCAGCCGTATTGACCCCGGGCTGTGCGAGCAGATAGGTGGCCGAGTAAAGGTTGATCCAGGCGTTGTTGTTATTAAAAGTTTTTCCCGCGAGGGATTTTATAAGGTCCAGATGAAAATGGGATGCGGGCGGCATGTCCTGCATGACTCCTGTGATGGCATAGGAAGTGGTATCGTCGTCCATCAGCAGGATGCGGCCGAGCGCATCGGTGCTGTTAAAATATTTTTTGGACAGGCTGGCGGAGATGACGAGCGAATTGGGGGTTGCCAGGGCTGTCTGGGGATTGCCGGCTACCAGGGGCAGGGTGAATACCTGGAAAAGGGAGGGGTCTGCCAGCACGGCATTTGATTCCATCCATGTATTGGTCCCATTTTTTACCAGCACGCCACCCTGGATGCGGCGTATGTGTACGGCCGCCTGGATCTGCGGATAGTCTTTTATCAGGGCTGGTCCCATCGGCCCCGGGGTCGCGACGCTGTTGATGCCATTCCCGTTGATGTGGATGTCGGAGACGACACGGAAGATACGGTCAGCATTTTTGTGATAGCTGTCATAACGCAGCTCGTCTGTCACGAACAGGGTGATCAGAAGGCAGACCGCCAGCCCCAGGGCCAGGCCGATGATATTGATGGCGGAGAAGAGGAGGTCTTTGCGGAGGCCTCGCAGATAGTTTTTAAGCATGCATTCTGCGAGATGCAGGAGGGGAGCTTTTCCATAAAAAAAGCCCGGTCCAGGGTGGACCGGGCTCGTGCGCTAATGATGGCCCTTCGGGCAGCCGGCCTGTGGCCGTCTCAGTGTTGACAGTGAAAAACTATTTGCTAGGATTCAATGCCTGTTTGATCCTTTCTGCTATATCCTGCAGGTGGTATTTACTCAGTTTGTCCGTCGTACGGGGTACGGCTGCCAGTATCTCCGTCCGGAGCTCGTTCATCTGCGCCCTGGCGATGGATGGAACGTCCGTGTTTTTGAGATTGCCTGAAAAGAACAATGCTGCAAACTGTCGGGGCAGGCCTGCCGGTGCGGGGCTCGGGGGAGGTGGATTGATCAGGTTGATCAGGGCCTCGACATAAGTTTTTTGAAGCGACCGGCGGTAGATATCGATGGGGGCTCCCGTGGCCAGCTCCGACCATACGGCCCGTTTGGCATCGGCCAGCATCTCATCGGGACCATATACATTGGCGGCGCCATATCGTCCTGTACAAACGGACATACGGAAAAGTCTTCCTCCTGACAACAGGCTGTTCAGGACATTGGCCTGTACCGTGCCTACGGCCTCGGTGGCGGCGGGATTGCTGAACTTGTTAAGGATATCCTTATTCAACAGCCAGGCGGGAGTAGTGAACAATTGTTTGCTGAGGAAATCCATGGCCTCTTTTTGCGTGGCTTTGGGTGTGGGTTCATATATATCACCCGGCTGCTCGATGCTCTTGAAGGTCTCATAGATGCCTCCTACGTTCTTGACCACATGACCCATGTAGCGGCCGAACTGTCCTACCAGCGCGGAATACATCTCTTCCAGGTTGTCATATTGGTCAGCTTCTTCCTTTGTCCATTCCGGCAACTGGGGCAGGATACGCTTCAGGTTCTTTATACCATATTCGCCGGCCTTCATGCTGTTGTCGCTCAGATCTTCCGTCTGCGCGCGCGGGTCGAAATTGAAACCTTCACCGCCAAACCATAGACGAGGATTGGATCTCAGACTGTCGATGGCCCATTTGTTCAGGATCTTTTTATCTTCTTCTTCGTCCTTTGTGCCGTCTATGCCTTTATAGCCCCAGAGGATGGCCCATTTGTCATAGTCGCCGATACGGGGATAGAGCCCGCGTGGGCCGATATTGTCTTCCGGCTGCGCCACGTAATTGAACCGGGCATAGTCCATAATGCTGGCTGTATGACCATTGGCCTCTACCCATGCCTTGTTGCGGAGCAGTTCCACCGGTGTCTTGCTGCTGCTGCCCATATTATGACGAAGGCCTAATGTATGTCCTACTTCGTGAGAGGAGACGAAGCGGATGAGGTCTCCCATCAGCGCGTCGTCGAATTTCATCTTCCGGGCCCTGGGGTCGGAAATGGAGGCCTGTATAAAGTACCAGTCGTGCACGAGCTTCATCACGTTGTGATACCAGCCGATGTGGCTTTCCAGTATCTCGCCGCTGCGGGGATCGGCTACATTCGGTCCGTAGGCATTTTCTATATCCGATGCGAAATAGCGGATCACGGAAAAGCGGGCGTCTTCCAGGCTCATTGTCTTGTCATTCTCCGGCCACTCCTTGCCGACGATGGCATTCTTGAAACCCGCCTTTTCAAAAGCGGCCTGCCAGTCGTTGATCCCTGCGATGAGATAGGGACGCCATTTTTTGGGGGTGGCGGGATCGATATAGTATACGATCTGTTTTTTGGGTTCTACCAATTCCCCTCTCTTCCATTTTTCGATGTCTTCATCCTTTGGTTCCAGCCGCCAGCGATGGATGAAGGTGGAGATTTCCACCCGTTGCTGATCGTCGCCATACATGGTGTATTCGCTGGCGAAATAGCCTACCCGGGAGTCGAAGAGCCGTTTGCGCATGGGCGTTTTTGGAAGCAGTAAAAAAGAGTTGTTCAATTCCAGTGTGACCGCTCCCGTCACTTCTGCGGCCGGCAACGTTGTGGATGGGAAGGGACCGGCGGCAAAGCCACCTGGTGTGGGGGTGGATGCAAATGTTTTTACCGTCTTGATCTCCGTATTGATCGGGTAGGTATGGATGCTTGCGATGTAGCTCCTGTCTGCGGCGAGGCCGCTGAGATTGAATCTTCTTTTGATGCCCGGGTTCAGGCTTACTGCCTGGTTGTCGCCTTTGAAGAAATCCGTCACATCGATGACCGTCGTACCGGAGGAGTCCGACCCTTTGCCATATGCTTTTATATCAAAAGCGGCTGCGATCGGGTTCATATTCGAGTTGCTGACCGCCATGGCTATGGGCTGGGTGGAGTCCGTCGCCACGCTCACGATGGTCAATACCCGCAGGAACAGGGTATTGGAAGGGCCTTTTTCCCAATGGATGGTCTGGAGGTTCACCATCTCGCCGCCATAGCTGCTGCCCGCTGCTGTTTTGCCATAGCGGGTGCTTACGAGGATGTCCCGGCTCAGGATGGAGTCGGGTATTTCGAAATACCATTTGTCCTCGATGCGATGTACCGTGAACAGGCCGGTCTGACTTACGGCCTTGTCGGTGATGACTTCCTTATAGGGTTTTGGTTCCTGTTTGGCGGGTGCGGAGGGCCGGGCAGCTGCGGCGGCGGGGTTGGCTCCGGGGGTAGCGGGAGGGGTTGCAGGTCTTTGGGCTATGGCCAGGGTAAAGGAGAGGCTCAATACCAGTGTCGTCAATGCATTTTTTCTCACGATCATGTTGGCGTTTTTAATGTCCGTCCTTCAGACGAGCTGCCGGTGGCGTTTTCTGAAGAAGCGGTGAAATTAATGAACCACGCCATTTGCGGCGAAAAAAAAGGACGAATGGGAGATTGCCCTTAATCGCGTTGTTGATGGGCTTTAATGTATGGCCATGAATAATAGAAAGAATTCAATTATTATGGTGGATGATTGGATGACATAAAAAATAGTTACTCCTTTTCTAGTATCTCACAAATTTAGTGGTGTAACGTTGTTTGTCTGCCAGCGAATCGGGAGGTTAAAAAAGATCCCGGCCGTTAGGCCGGGATCACGAATATGGGGAATAAGTGTAAGTATTTACGCTGCGTCTTTGCCGTGGCAGTTCTTGTACTTCTTACCGCTGCCGCAAGGACAGGGATCGTTACGTCCGATCTTGGGTCCGACCTTGACGGGTTCCTGCTTTACCGGGCCTGTGGGTTCGTAATAGTCGGGGCCGCCTTCTTGTGGGGCGCCGTTGTGCGCGATTGGGCCGCCGGGGCCGCCGTTGTTGGCGTTGGGGCTGCCGGCCAGTTCGTCCTTGCGTACCCGCAGTTTGGACATATCTGTTCTTTGGGGTTCCCTTCCTTCGCGGATGATCTCTGTGGATTGACGGCTGGTATTGGTATTAGCGATACCGCTGTGGCAGAGGAAGCTGACGATGTCCTTATTTACTTCGCTGTCCATAAGGCGGAAGAGCTCGAAGGCTTCTACCTTATAGATCACCAGCGGATCCTTTTGTTCCAGGTATGCCGTCTGCACGCTTTGTTTCAGGTCATCCATGCCGCGGAGGTGCTCTTTCCAGGCCTCATCGATGATGGACAGCGTGATCTGTCTTTCCACCGCGCTGACCAGTTCACGTCCTTCGGTGCTCAGGGTCTTATCCAGGCTGACGTGGACGTTGGTGCGCTTTTTCCCATCGGTGAAAGGCACGACTACATTCTTTATCTGGCTGCCCTGGGTAGCGCGTATGTTCTGGAAGGCCGGTATTGCCTGTTTGGTGATCTCGTTGACCTTATGCTCATAGTTCTCCGTGGCTTCCTGGTATAATTTTTCCGCCAGTGCGGCTGCGTCCCCTTTCAGGAATTCGTCCTGGCTGATCTGTGTATCGATGCCGAAATTGACGATGGTGGACAGCTTGAATCCTTCGTAATCGTCTCCCTCCTTGAACGAGCTGATCAGTCCTTCTGCTACGATGTAGAAGGCATTGTCCAGGTCCAGGGCCAGCCTGTCGCCGAAGAGGGCGTGGTTACGTTTCTTATATACCACATTACGTTGCTTGTTCATGACGTCGTCATATTCCAGCAGGCGTTTGCGGATGCCAAAGTTGTTCTCTTCCACTTTTTTCTGGGCCCGTTCGATGCTCTTGGTCACCATGCTGTGCTGGATGACTTCTCCTTCCTTATAGCCCATCTTATCCATCAGGGAGGCGATACGATCGCTGCCGAACATACGCATCAGGTCGTCTTCCAGGGAAACATAGAACTGTGAAGTACCGGGGTCGCCCTGACGTGCCGAACGGCCACGTAACTGACGGTCTACCCGCCGGCTCTCATGCCGTTCCGTACCGATGATGGCCAGGCCGCCGGCTTCTTTTACGCCGGGTCCTAATTTTATATCCGTACCACGACCGGCCATATTCGTAGCGATGGTCACGGCGCCTGCCAAACCTGCTTCGGCAACGACCTGCGCTTCACGGGCGTGCTGTTTTGCGTTGAGCACATTGTGCGGGATCTTTTTTACCTGCAGCATCCTGCTCAGCAGCTCGCTCACTTCCACCGAGGTAGTACCTACCAGAGAGGGGCGTCCCGCTGTCCGCAGTCTTTCGATCTCTTCGATGACCGCCTTGTATTTTTCCCGCTTGGTCTTGAATACCAGGTCCTGGTGGTCCTTGCGGATGGCCTGGACGTTGGTGGGAATGGTTACGACATCCAGCTTGTAGATATCCCAGAACTCGGCGGCTTCCGTTTCGGCAGTACCCGTCATACCGGCCAGCTTGTGATACATACGGAAGTAGTTCTGCAAGGTAACGGTGGCGTATGTCTGGGTTGCCGCCTCGATCTTTACATTTTCTTTTGCTTCGATGGCCTGGTGGAGACCATCGCTGTAACGTCTGCCGTCCAGGATACGACCCGTCTGCTCATCTACGATCTTGACCTGTCCGTCCATTACGACGTATTCAACATCTTTGTCGAATAAGGTATATGCTTTTAGCAATTGCTGAACGGTGTGGATACGATCCGCCTTGACAGAATAGTCGGTCAGCAAAGCTTCTTTAAGCTGGAGCTTTTCTTCGCTGGGGACCTCGCTTTTTTCGATGTCTGCCAACTTGACGGCAATATCGGGCAGGATGAAGAATTCCGGATCTTCCCCTTCGCGGGTGATCATCTGGATGCCTTTGTCGGTGAGGTCCACCGAATTATTTTTTTCATCGATGCTAAAGAAGAGCTCGGCGTCTACTTTTGGCATTTCCTTTTGCTGATCGGCCAGATAATAGTTCTCTGTCTTCTGCAGCTTGACCTTTATGCCCGGCTCGCTGAGGAATTTAACCAGCGCTCCCGTCTTGGGCAGACCTCGGTGCGCGCGCATCAGGGCCAGACCGCCGTCCTTGGCGTCGTCGTTGCCTTCGCTGATTTTCTTTTTTGCTTCGATGAGGAATTGATTGGTGACCCTTTTCTGCGCGTCGTACAATTTCTCTACCCGGCCTTTTAAAATATGATATTGCTGGTCGTCGCCTTTCGGTACGGGGCCGGAGATGATCAGGGGGGTACGCGCATCGTCGATCAATACGCTGTCCACCTCATCCACCATGGCGAAGTGGTGTTTGCGTTGTACCATTTCTTCCGGTGAGTGCACCATGTTGTCACGGAGATAGTCGAAGCCAAATTCGTTGTTGGTGCCGTAGGTGATGTCGGCTAAATAAGCTTTCCGGCGGGATTCGCTATTGGGTTCGTGCTTGTCGATACAATCCACAGTGAGACCCAGCCATTCGAAGATGGGGCCGTTCCATTCGGAGTCACGACGCGCCAGGTAATCATTCACCGTAACGATATGTACGCCTTCGCCTGCCAGGGCATTCAGATAGGCGGGGAGGGTAGATACGAGGGTTTTACCTTCACCCGTGGCCATTTCGGAGATCTTACCCTGATGCAGCACCGTACCGCCGATGAGCTGTACGTCATAATGCACCATGTTCCAGGTGATGGGGCTGCCGGCCGCCATCCAGGTGTTCTTATATATGGATTGATCGCCCTCGATGCGGACATTTTCTTTTTTGACGCTCAGGGTACGATCCAGCTCGGTGGCTGTGGATGTCAGCTCGCTGTTCTGGGAGAAGCGGCGGGCTGTCTCTTTTACTACTGCAAAAGCTTCCGGGAGGAGGGTTTCCAGCACTTCTTCGATCTGCTCGTCCCTGTCCTTTTTCAGCTGGTCTACCTGCTGGTAGAAAGCGTCCTTGCCGCTGATATCGTTAAAAGGCAGCTCTTCGGCCCTGGTGTTCAAATCTGCTATTTGCCCGTCAATATTGCTTAAATGTTCACGGATACGTTCCCTGAACTCTGCCGTCTTGGCTCGCAGCTGGTCGTTGGTGAGGGACTGGTAGGCCGCAAAATGCTGATTGATCTGGGTTACCAGCGGCTGGATATTACGGATGTCCTTTTCCGACTTGTTCCCACCGAATATTTTTGATATGATACCTAACATAATCTGTTCGTATATATTTATTTATGAATGGCTAGCCCCGACACTCCGGCAAATTTGATGCTATCCTCGCCGGAGAGTCAAATTGACAGGGTGGTAAAGAGATGACCAGGGAGGCAAATTTACGGAAAAAGGTCCGGCTGACAGTCAATGGCCAAATTCTCCCGAAATCATAACGGGTGATAGATCAACGGATCGTAATTCCCTGGCCGGAAGGGGGTTAAAAATAAAAATTTTGGTATTGATAAAGAAGTTAGTATTTTTATTCCTAAATATCTTAGTCTATGTCAGTCGCAGGCCAAAATCTGAAATACCTCCGTAAGCTACGGGGTTGGACCCAAGAAGAGTTCGCTGCCAAATTAGGTATCAAAAGATCCCTTTTAGGGGCTTATGAGGAAGAAAGGGCAGAGCCCCGTATCGATGTCCTGGAGATAGTGGGGGATATGTTCAAGCTGACCCTGGATGAGCTGTTGCGTAAGGAGCTCAGCGATGCCAAGGGTAATTATCTCTCCAAACGAAGGGCTCAGAAGATGGCTGCCGCCACCAATGACATACAGCTGGTGCCCGTAAAGGCTGCTGCCGGCTATCTTGCCGGGTATGCAGATCCTGAGTTCCTGGATGAGCTGAATACTTTCACGCTGCCCATGCTGGCGCCGGGCAACTACCGTGCTTTTGAGATCGTGGGTGACTCCATGCTGCCTACTGCCAGCGGCTCCGTCATCGTTGGGGAAAAGGTGGACGACCTGGAAGAGGTCAAGAGCAACCACACCTATATCGTCGTCTCCCGGAATGAGGGCATCGTATATAAGAGGATAATGAAGAACAACAAGGCCAGGACCAAGCTCACCCTGGTGAGCGATAATACGGCCTATCAGCCATACAATGTGAATACCGACGATGTGCTGGAGGTCTGGAGGGCGCAGATGATCATCAGCAAGGCCAACACCCAGCAGAGATGGGATGTCAACCAGCTGGCCAGTCTCGTCAGCAACCTGCAGGACCAGGTGAGCTCGCTGAAGAAAAAAATAAATTAAAGTCCGACGCTGTTATCGGATCTGTTTGGCCCTGATAGCTTCCAGGATTTGCTGTTGCTTGTCGATCTCGGCTTGCTGCTGGAGCTGGTCTGTCTTGTTCTGGTCCAGGTCGCTTTGCGTTCTTCGCAATTTTTTTCCCAGGCTGCCTTCTTCATCCAGCAGTTTGCGTATTCTTTTTTGATTTTTATTCTTAGCGTCATCGTCGGCAGTGATATTCGATTGCAGGTTGGCTGCCTCTTTTGCCTGTTGCTGTTTATTTTCATCCAGGTCCGACTGCAGGCGGCGGAGCTTTTTATCCAGGTCGGCCTGGTCGTTTATCAATCCGTCCAATTTTTTTCTTGCCTTTTTTACCAGGGCGTCCTGTTCTTTGAATTGCAGGTTCACCATATATGCATCCACGTAAGGGGCCATGCTGTCGAGGAAGTATCTTGCCTGTGGGATGAACATATTGTCCCCGGAGGGGCGGGACAGGAGATCCTGGTTCTTTTTTATAGGTAGCAGGGTCAGGATCGTCATATCCTTCTCCGCCCTGTTCTTTGTTTCTGTCCTAAAATACAGATCGGCAACCGAGGTGTCCGTGGGGCCGAGCCGGACGGAGCGCAATACAGTGAACCCTTTTACATTGGCGCTTTTGGCGCCCTGTTTGGCCATGTATTCGGTCAATGCGTCCTCTACTTTCTGTCGCTGATAGGGGAGCTGGATCATGGCCACGCTTTGGCGGGTCTTTTGGTAGTCGATGGAGCCTTCGTACGATTGGGCGTATATTACTTGTGAAAGGAGTAAGGTCAGGCAGGTGTAAAATAATCTATGCATACCGAGGGGTTTCAAAATTTAAAAAAGGTCATTCGCCGCAAGCCTTGCGCATTTCGGCTGCCAGGTATCTATAGAGAGGCGGCTCTATGCTTTCAAAGTCTGCTTCTTCCCAGAGCCGTTCAAAAAGATTTTCCACCGTCTCCTCAGCTTCCCTGGCGTCTCCCAGAAGACTGTAGCCAAGGATCAGGAGATCTTCCCCGTAGTCTTTGTACAATTGGACGAATGCTTTGATATCTCTTTTTGCCAGGGCTTTCAATAAGGCTTGCTCTTCGTGTAGGGGCGTCATTACTATGGATTTAAAATTAGGGTACGGATGTATGAAGGCAGTTGCCCACCCACCTTCTGAAGGATAAGGCGACCCGATCGAAAGAAATTCCGTATGTGTTTAGTATCCCAGCTTTAGCTCAACCCTTCTGTTGGCGGCACGGCCTTTGGCAGTCTTATTATCACCGACAGGATCCGATTGGCCATGTCCGGCAGCGGCGATCCTGTTTTCAGCTACGCCTTTGGATACAAGATATTTTTTTACAGCTGCCGCCCTATGTTCGCTGAGCAGCTGATTCTTTTCGGGCCGCCCCGTATTGTCCGTATAGCCATCGATGGACAGCCGGAGGTTGGGGTCTGCCTTCAAAAGACCTACTACGTCATCCAGTCCTTTGTTGGACTTTTTGAGGAGGATATAGCTCGCTGTTGCGAAATAGATATGGCTGGCGGCATACTCGGCTCTTTTTTTCACTTCTTCCTTTACGATGGGACAGCCGTTGTTGGCCGGGTCTCCGGCGAGATCGGGGCATTTGTCCAGCTCATCGTTGACGCCATCACCGTCACGATCCGGTATGGGGCAGCCCTGGTATTTGGCCACACCGGCGACAGTGGGGCATTTATCCTCTTCGTCATTGATGCCATCCCCATCCGTATCGGGTATGGGACATCCCTGGTATTTGGCGGTGCCTGCGACATTCGGACATTTGTCATCCTTGTCCGGGATGCCATCTCCATCCGTGTCGGGGCACCCTTTGAATTGGGGAAGACCAGCTACATCGGGGCAGTCATCCAGGCTGTCCACCACGCCGTCCTTATCCCTGTCCCTGACTTCGACGATGGGAGGCGGCGGCGGAGGCATAATGGCTGCCTTTTTCTCGCGGGGAGAGCCGATGGTCTGTGTGAATCCCAGGGAGTAGAACATGTTGTTATCGAGCTTGGATGTGCTGAAGGAGGCACGATAGTTGGCCTGGAGGAATATATATCCTTCACCCATCATATTGAGTTGGAGGCCGCCTCCCAATGGGGCATAAGCGGACCACCCTCCGCTGTAATTTCCAACACCGATGCCGGCGGAAAGGAAGGGTGAGAGCAAATGATCGTCGTCGATGGGCCGGGCATGCAATGAACCTTCGAATTCATTGATATATGCATTGCTGTTGCTGTTCTCTTTTTTGGTAAAGTCGGAGAACAAGCCGTTGTACCGGAGAGAAAAATCGATCTTCCGGGTGATACCCTTCCAGTACATAATGGAAAATCCCGGATCTACATTGGAAGACTTTGGAACATCCGTGTAAAAATGCACGAGGTTAGCGCTGAAACCAATGATAGATGGCTTGGTTTGGCCGTAACAAAAAACTGATAAAAATAACAGGAGGGCAAAACATATCCCTTTCATAAGCGGAGCTTAATTTTTAATGTGTTTGTGTCAAAAAATAATATGGCAGGGTATTACGGAGACGGGTATATACTGTCTGAAGGTCAAATCATGTCTGACCTACACAAAGACTGATAAAATGCACCGTGCGTTTCGCGGAGGGGGGAAAATATTTTTATTTGCGCTGCTATCTGCGTAAATAAATTTTAGCAGGCTGATTCTCAAAAAATTGGCGAAGGAACCAAGGTTGACCGGGATCATTATCGACGTCCAAGGTATTTAACGGACCCGCATGTAAGTGTAAATATTTATATAAAATGTAGATATTTGTCCTCATGAACCTTTTATTAGTCCCATGAACCCTAAACGCAACGTTTCCCCTACTTTTCAAGTCTTAGCAGAGAAGGCCTCGCAAGGCGATGGTTTGTCTTTTCAGGAGATCTATGATGCCATTGCGGGCAAGATGTACAGCCTCTGTTTGCGTTATGCAGGGAATGCCGAGGATGCCAATGACTGGTTCCAGGAGGGATTTGTAAAGCTTTATAAGAATCTGGCTTCTTTCCGTGGGGAAGGCTCTTTTGAAGGGTGGGCCAGAAGGATATTTGTGAGCACTTGTATCGACGGCATCAAGAGCAGGAGCCTTTTATTCCCTGTACTGCGGAGCGAGGCGGATCCTGTGGCACCTGACCTGACGGGTTATGACAAGCTCACCAATGACGACCTGATCCGGCTGATCCGTCAGTTGCCGGATGGGTATCGTACGGTCGTGAATTTATATATGGTGGAAGGCTATAGCCATAAAGAGATAGGAAGCATCCTTAGTATTTCCGAGGAAGGCAGCCGGTCGCAGCTATTCAGGGCCCGTGTCCTATTACAAAAAATGCTTGCAGAAAATTAATGACGAACCGACCCGACATATGGCATCCGTTAAAGGATCATGAGATCTCTCCGCCTGCGGAGGTATGCCACCGGCTTCGCACCATACTGGAGATAGATGATGTGGCGCCTGATCCTGTGATGGGGGCTTTTATGGAAAGGATGCAGGAGCACGAGGTAGCGCCGCCCGCGGAACTGGAAGCTATTGTCGGTGAGCGTTGCGGGGTCCGGACCCCGGAGAAGCGGAAGCGTCGGGGAGTGAGGTGGTATGTAGCAGCGGCCGCCTGTGTGGTGTTGGTGGTGACCGGAGGGATCGTTATGGTGAAGAAGGAAAAGCCAATTGCAATGTCGCCGGCGGCGCCGTCGGTGGCCTCGAAGCCTTTACAGACTGATACGACCAACCAAAAAAGGGCGGTGATAAAAGATGTGGCTATTACGGCGAAGCCACATAGTGAAGCTCCTATTAAAGTCGGCCGGAATCCATCCTTCAGTATTGGAGGAAAGACAGTCCAGGTGTCTGATAATGATCTGCTGATGACCTTTGCAAACTATACTTACCCGGAGGTACCCGATTACCTTTTACGTGAAGGTGATCAGCCTCTTAAAATATATGTCGACCAGTATACGAATATTTATGTTTCAAAAAATATGCGTGCCCTGCTGAAAGAACTTTATGAGGTCAGGAACAATGGCAAGCCGGCCCGTAAGGCAAGAAAAGCGCGACGCAGGCTGGATGACTGGAAAGAAAAAGACGAGAAGCGATGGGATAAAAGCGGGAAGGCTAATCCGCTGGACCCTGTAGATCTTGGGGAGTTTATTTTCAAATAAGGATCGAAAAAAATGGGGCGGATATTTTATATAATAAGCATTGCAGTTTTGTTGAGCAGTCCGGTGCGATCCTTTGTAGGGGGCGACACCCCGGATCTGACTGTCTCTTATTCTGTCGAGGTGATGTCGAAGAAGGGAGGTAATATGGGGATAGGAGAAACATATAACGGCGGTGTCGAGACCTTTTTCACAAATGCCCGGCATGCGAGACTGCGACTTGTTTCCCTCATGCGTATACAAAGCATCTATGTTTCGTCGGACAATACAGAACGTACCATTGTAAAGGAGTCGGGTAAGAACAAATATGTGTCACGCATGAACGGGCAGGAGTGGAAGGCTTATAATAATAAATACGATGGCGCCGCCTGTCAACTGGCGGAGGATACGATGCGGGTGTTACAGTATGTATGTAAAAAGGCCGTTGTAACTTTAAAGGATGGAAAAGTGATGACGGCCTGGTATACGACAGCTATTCAGGCGCCGTTGTTCTCTTCATTGGAGCCGGCTTTTTCCCAGGTGCCGGGTCTGGTGCTGCAATTCGAATACACCTATAAGAAAAAGACCCTTAGATATACCGCTACTTCCATCAGCCGTCGCCCCATTTCGAGCGAGGTGTTTACTTTTCCTGAGAAATAGTGCTTACGGGAAGTATCAGGATGAGGGCAGGAAACTTATTCATATGCAGGGGTTTTATAATTCATAAATCTCTTTGGCGAGCCGGAAAGTCTGGCAATGCGCCTCCACGATGATACGTAAATCTGCCGAATAGCCGCCACCCATGGCTACTACGCAGGGGATATTCTTTTCTTTGAGGGTGGTGAACACCGTCCTGTCCCTTTCGCCGCATCCCTTCATCGAAACTTTTAGTTTCCCGAACTGGTCGGAAGCCAGGATGTCCACGCCGGAAAGGTAGAATACGATCTGAGGGTTTGTTTGCTGGAGTATGGCGGGTAGGGCGCGCCTCAGAGTGGACAGATAGGTGTTATCATCCGTGCCGTCTTCCAGGGGAAGGTCCGAGTCTGATGTCTCCTTATGAAAAGGGTAGTTGTGACGTCCGTGTATGCTAAAGGTAAATACGCGTGGCTCTTTTGCGAAGATGCTGGCCGTGCCATTGCCCTGGTGTACGTCCAGGTCGATTATAAGCAAGCGTTCCGCGATGCCCTGATGGAGGAGGTAATTGGCTGCCACGGCAAAATCATTCAACAGGCAGAAGCCTTCGCCTCTGTCGGCAAAGGCATGGTGTGTCCCGCCTGCGACGTTGAGCGCTACACCATTGTTGAAGGCATGGTGGCAACAATCGATGGTGCCTTGCGTGATGACCAGTTCCCGGCGTGTGAGGGCGGGGGATTGGGGGAATCCGATGTGACGCTGCTCTTTTGGTGACAGACCCTGGTGCAGCAGTTTGTCCAGGTATTCGCGTGTATGGGTGAGAAGGACATTCTCTTCCGAACAGGGCGCTGGCGCAAAGAGGTTGTCCGGGCCGATGACGCCTTCGTACAAGAGCTGTTCCGGGATCAATTCATATTTCAGCATGGGGAACCGGTGACCTTCCGGCAGGGGGTGTGCATAGATGGGGTCAAAGGCGATATACAGCTGTTTGTCGGGCATTATTGGATCTGAAGGATGGTGCTGCCCGCACGCCGACGGGGTGTGATGGGGGGCGGAGCGGGGATTGTTCCACGACCTCGTCCCCGGGGAATATGTACTTTCTCTTCGGGCTCGGGAGGGAGGATGGCGAATACGTTGGAGCCGGGTGGGGGGTCGATGGCTGCCGTACCTGTGAACCGGCTAAATGCGGGGAGGACGGCATAGGTCTCTCCAAAGTAGAAGCAGGGGAATCGCAACGACTGCTTGCCCATGCCGCTGATCCATACGCCGGGATGGATATGGCCCGAGAAACAATAAGCATTACAATGCCGATGTTCCGTAATGTCATGGATAAAAGTGAATGCCCCCAGCTCCAGGTGCTCTTTATGCACTTCGATGCCTGCGTCTTTATACCAATCCTCTTCGAGAATGTCATGATTACCTTTGATCAACCGTACGTCGACGCCTGGGAGGTCGTCTCTCCATCGCCGGAAAAGGCTTAGCTCGTTGTTCTCCCGGCTGTGAAAAAGATCTCCTACGATGAGCAGCTGTCGTGGTTGAAAATATTGTATCTGCGCCAGCAGCCGATGAAGATCCTCCTTATATACGGAAGGAGGCACCGCGATGCCCGATTTGCGGAAATGGCCCGTCTTACCAAAATGAAGGTCAGATAAGATAAGCGCTTTTTCTTCTTCCCAGAAGATGCAACGTTCGGGTGACAACCACAGCTGCTGTTCTCTGATACGGTATGAAAATGGAGCTTGCATATGCAGTCTGCAAATCTAAGTACTATTTCCTTTCGGTGAGGCTGGGACCTGCCTTCAGGATCGTCTGCTGGAGGCTGTTCGCCCATTGAATAAGCGTATCCTTTTGGCCCTGCTCCAGTTTGGCGTCCTTATGGATCCACAGATAGCTATCCAGGGGCATTCCTTCACCCTTCACTTCCTTGACCGTGTTCTTGAGTTTTTTTGCCTGTTTGGCGGGTGGATAGGACGCGAATTCGGAGAAGTTCAATTCTCTTTTGCCATCCTTGATATGGCTGCTGAGCCACCAGGCTACGGGCTGGATCTTATTGTACCAGGGGTAAACCGTGTTGTTGCTATGACAATCATAGCAGCTGCGCTGGAGGATAGCGCGGACGGTGTCGGGAACAGTGTAATGAAGCGTGATGTCATTCGCGGATTGTTTGTCCGAATGATTTTCGGCGGGACGAATGAACTGAATGACGACAAGCGCGAAGACCAGGAAGAGGAAGATCTTTTTTATCATATGGGCATAAAGTTAACGTAATTGGGCTTGCATTTTACGCACTCTGTCCTCCAATTTTTCGGAGGAGAGGTCTTCCCGCATGCTGTCTACCTTTAAGGGGAAGCAGAAGGGGGTCAGCTTTTGGGGCCAGCGAAGTACGATCTGTCCCTTTTGTATCCTTTCCAGCATATTCCTTAGCCGTACTTCCTCCATCTGCTGGTCCATCACTTCATTGTAAGCCTGGCGGATCAGTAAATTGTCCGGATCGTATTCTGTAAAGACGTTGAACAGCAGCGAGGCGGAAGATTGCAGATGCCTTGTCTTCTTATGCTCTCCGGGGTAGCCCTGGAAGATCAGGCCCCCGATGACCGCGATATCACGGAACTTGCGTCGGGCCATCTCCGCGCTGTTGACGCTGCGTTGAATATCTGCTGTCAGGTCATTCGGGCTGAACAGATCGTATACATTCGAGTCATCCACGGGTATGGGCCGATCGCTCAGCAGCTCGAATCCATAGTCATTCATGGCAAAAGAGAAGCTGATGGGGGTCTCGCGGCTGATCCGGTAGGCCAGCAATGCGGCCATTGCTTCGTGCACCAGTCTGCCTTCAAAGGGGTAGGCAAAAAGGTGAAAGCCATCCTTGGTCTCGATCTGCTCGATCAGCAACTCATTTTCACGGGGCATATAGGACAGCTGTTCCTGTAATTCGAACAGCGGACGAAGGACTTGTAATTCGATGTCGCGGGAGATGGCGCCATGTACCATTGCTGCTGCCTCGTCCAGCTTTTTGCGCAGCATCATCCCCAGACGGGCCGACAAAGGCATGCGACCTCCGTTCCAGCTGGGGACGATCGCCTTTTTGGCGGTGGATTTGCGTACCAGCGCCGTCATGTCCTTGATCATGACAAATTCGAGGTTCCTGCCCGCCAGCGTGAACACATCTCCTGGTGAGAGGCGCGAAATAAAATATTCTTCGATGACCCCGATATAGCCTCCTGTGACGAAGCGTACTTTCAGCATGGCATCGCTGACGATGGTGCCGATGTGCAGCCGGTGGCGCATGGCGATCTTGCGGCTATTTATCTTGAATAACCCATCCGGCATGATCTCCACCTTTTTGAACTCATCGTATTGATGCAAGGCCGCGCCGCCTGCGGTGATGAAATGCAAGATCTCGTTCCATTCGTCCTCCGTCATGTCTGCGTAGCAATAAGTAGACTTCAGCTCGGCGAAGAGCGTGCCGGGATAGAATCCCTCCGAAATAGCCAGGGTGCCGAGATATTGTATCAATACGTCGAAGCATAATAGCATGGGCTCCCTGCTTTCGATGAGTCCCATTTCCATGGCGGACTTAAGGGCGGCTGCTTCCATCAGCTCGAGGGAATGGGTGGGCAGAAAAAATATTTTACTCACTTCGCCCGGCTGGTGACCGCTGCGCCCGGCCCGTTGAAGGAATCGTGCAACGCCTTTTGGGCTGCCTACCTGTACGACAGTCTCCACCGGCCTGAAATCCACTCCCAGGTCCAGGCTGGCGGTGGTGACCACCGCCTTGAGCCGCCCTTCATGCAGGGCTTCTTCTACCCAGTTGCGTAGGGCCATATCGACCGAGCCATGGTGCAGGGCAATGACCCCTGCCAGGTCGGGGTTGACGTCCAGCAGCGACTGATACCATCTTTCGCTCATGCCGCGGGTGTTGATAAAGATCAGCGTTGTCCTGCTATGTTCCAATATGGGGGTCACTTTGTGTATCAATTTGAGACCGAGGTGACCGGCCCAGGGATATTTTTCGATCTCCTCCGGGAGGATAGATTCTACGTCGATGGGTTTGTGGATATTCGCACGGACCGTGAAGAATTCGGTTTTGAAGGGTTTTAGGGTAGCCAGCAGCACATCTTTTGCCTGTTCCAAATTCCCGATGGTGGCGCTGATGCCGATGATGGAACAATTGCCTTCTTTTAGCCCGATGATCCGGGAGATGGCCAGTTCTACCTGTACGCCCCGCTTGCTGCCCAGGAGTTCATGCCACTCATCCACGGCAATGGTCCGCAGCGGCTTGAATGTCTCCGGATACGCTTTTTGGGCCAGCAGCAGATGCAGGCTCTCCGGAGTAATGATCAACACTTCCGGCATCCTGCGTTTTTGTTTTTGCCGCTCGCTTGTGTCGGTATCGCCATTGCGTATCCCGATGTGCCAGGACATGCCCAATTGGCCGATAACCTCTTCCATGGCGCGGCCGATGTCCTTTGCCAGCGCCCGGAGCGGGGAGACCCATAGTAATTGCAATCCATTCCCGCTCCTGGTTTTGTAGTCTTTCGGATGCCGGTTGATAAAGTCGATCAACGCTCCCAGGAATACAGAGAAAGTCTTACCACAACCTGTAGGTGCATTTACCAGCCCTGAACGTCCCATTATGATATGCCCCCATGTCTCTTCCTGGAAGGGAAAGGGCCGGCGGCCGTCTGCCGACAACCAGCCGGTGATGATCTTATATCCTAATGTGTCTTCCAATGACGGTAATTTAATCTGTTTTTAAGTGAATTGTTAATTCTTTGTCAGGATGCCGCGTTTTTGTTGACGGATGCCTCAGTCGTTATTAATTTAACACAAAATTTGATCCTATGCGCCTCCTATATTTAGCCCTGATCCTGCTGGCTGTGAGTTCCTGTTCCACTACCTATCAGTATGTTACGCTGAATTCCCCCGAAGTTCCGAAAAATGATAAAAAAGAATTCTCCTTTGAGAATGACAGCATGCGATTGACCTATAATTTCCATGGCGAGGGCGGACCTGTTGCCATGACTGTTTTTAACAAGATGGACAAGCCCTTGTTCGTCAATTGGAAAAGATCCTTCCTTATTCAGGATGGACAGGCAGTTTGTCTCTTTTCCAACCGCGTGGAGGTCAATGGTGTAATAGAGGCATACTCCTTCAGGGGGGTATTCCCGGGTACGCGGGCCACAGCCGGCAACCTGTATGCCAGTTTCGACTTGCCCGAAGGTATGGATATGATCCCTCCCGGCAGCTATATAACAAAGAGCCTGCGGGCGCTGGTAAGGCCAGCACCTGTCTACAATACCAAATTCATGGAAAAGACGCAGCCTGAAAGGGCCACGGATTACGGCGGGGTATCGTATAGCTATAAACGTTATTCTTTCGAGCCATCGGCCTCACCCTTGCAATTCAAAAGCTATCTGACCTTTGTAGCGGGCGCTGATCCGCAGGAGTTTGCTGTCTCGCATTCTTTTTATGCGCAGGAGGTGTATTTGTCCGGCGCGGGGCCTGAATTCTTCGGGTTTTATAAACCACAAGGAGATCAGCTTTTTATCCGGAAGACGGGGGAATAGATTTTTGGCGGCCCACCGAGGGCCACGGTAGTGGCCGAGGGGCTGTTGGCGGCTTTTGAGGGCCGGCGGACGCTATAAGGTTTTCAGATATTCGATCACTGCCTTTCTTTCCTTGTCGGTGAGCCTGTCGCCGAAGGTGTGACCGTAGTTGCCGTAACCGGGCAGGGTGGTATTATAGACTTCGGTGCCCCGGGGGCCAGCTTCCCTGGAATATTTCCAGCCCATCTGTTCATAATCGTATTGGGGGTTATTAAAATCCCGTGACCAGTAGGCGGGCCTAAGTTTGCTATTTAGAAGGGCTTCGAGGGTCGGTACAGATCCATTGTGCAGATAGGGCGCTGTGATCCATATCCCGTCCAGGGGAGGGGCGATGTATCCGTTAAAGGGTTCCAGCCGGGCAGGATGATCGCCCATGGCAAACCAGCTTTTGTTGAACCAGTCGATGAACTGCGGGCTTTGGTAATTGCTCTTATAGAGAAAGGAGTCTGTTGCTACGATGGATTCCGGTATGAGCAGGTTGGGGTAGTCGCCGCCCTGACCATAATGTCCATGGCATTTCGAGCAATGTTCGACAAAGACGATGCCACCCTGTTTGGCCAGCGATTGATTGATGGGATGGGGGTATTTAGGCGGCTCGAGCGAATAGATATAGGCCAGCACGTCGTTGATATGGCTATCCACCTCCCGGGCTTCCGAGCTATCGCTGACCGTCAGCAGGTTAGAAGCCATGAGGAATCTCCCAAAATCTCCCCGGCCAAAGCCATTGTAGAACATGGCGTGTTTTTTCTTTAAGAGCCACCAGGGAGGCGTGTCGGTGGGAATGACATCGCCTGCTACATCGATGACGGCGGAATCGCTCCATCGCAGCGTCGCCGGATCGCGATGCGCCACCAGGAGATCGGCAATCCTGTCGGCGGAGTTGACCCCGCGGACCTGGGTATATAGCTGGTTGCCCAGCACCTTCATGGAATTGAGAAAGGGCGCTGCTGCGGCATATTTTTGGGGATCGCCGTGTTTTAAGAGCGCTTCGGCCATCTCGGCATTTCTTGCATTCAGCTTTTGATGATCCGTAAAGTCGATCATTGTATTGCCCAGCCCGATATAAAGTTTGTCATCGAACACCTGCGCGTGACATTGGAGGCAGTTGGGGGCTACCACTGTCTGACCATTGGGCGCATTTACGGCTGTGTATTCATGACTGATGAGGTTATTGGGGCTGTCCCTTTTTAAAAGGTTGTTAACGCTCTTACCAAATCCAAGGAGAAAATAGTTATAGGGAATGCCGCTTTTGATGTAGTCACCTGTCGTGAGGTATTTATATCCTTTATCGGCTTCTCCCGTGCGTTGGGGGCTTGCGGGGATAGATACGGGCTGATCTCTACCGGGACCTCCGAGGGTAGATGTGAATGCCAGGCCAATAACACACAAAAGGGCTAAGGTCACGAGTTTGGTCATACCGTAAATTTACTCAATTACCTCAATATACCCCTGTCACATTCCCATCCAGCTTCTTGATAAAGTACAACTTCTTGTTCTCGAAATAATCCAGCGTCATATTCTGCCTGTTGAGGAACACAGGTTGGATATCGAAGTCCGTAAACACCTTGAACTTCTTATCCCCCAGGCTGCCGCCAAGGCCTTTACCGCCTATGTGCAGCAATTGTTTTGAAAACCTGTAGGTCGTCTCATAGCCGCGGAAGACCATATCACTGGGCCGGGAATAGAATTTGATCTTGAAATATTGTTGTATGGACCGGACGAGGTTGTCGGTAGGATTGATATAGAACGGTGTGGAATAGATGATCTCTTCGCCTTTGAGCTCGGGTTTGGAGAAGTCGATATTATCCCATGTGGGCATTCCTATTATCAATGTCGTATAGGTCTGATTGACGGAAGCCAGCGACTGGCAAAGCATCCGGGCGAAATTCTCGTCCAGGCTGCCTGCGATGCATATCGTCTGGGTGGAGCTGTCCAGGTGGGGTGTCAATTCGTTGGCGTCGAAAGCATCGTCCAAAGTAACATATTTTATCTTCAGCGGAACTGAATTCGTTGTCCGGGTGATGTCGTCGAAATAAGTGTTCAGCCTATTTTCCTGTGCCCCTTTTTTACGGAAGAGGACGACGGGCTTGGTAGGATAGTTCCGTTGGATGAATCGATAGATGCCTTCACAATGTGTCCGCAGGGTACTGTTGAGAATGACAAATTCCGGATTGTTGGTAATACCTCCGTCGTTGGGAAAGTTCACATTGATAAAAGGTATGTTCATTTGGGCGGCGGCTGATGCGAGATGTTGCATTTCGCCGGACGAGCTTATCTGTCCGATGATCAGCTCCGTCCCCTGGAATTCCGGGTTTTGTAATACCTGGGCGATGGCTCCGGATCTTGTGTCATAGACATGTACGTCCAGACGGGCATTTTCTTTTTCCAGCGAATCAAGCGCTAATTGCGCCCCTTCATAGAATTCGAGCCCCGGATTGATGAATTTGGGAAAGCTTTTGTCGTAGCGATAATTATTCGATGCATCAAAGGCGGAGTCCAGATAGAGGGGAAGGAACATCGCCACCTTATGACGGCCCGTAGAATCCTTTTGATGGCGGGACGTATCTGAGACGCGGGGAGCAGTGTCGGGCTGCGTCCGATAGGTCGTGTCGACCTGTGCACGAAGGGTAGTGCCGGCTGCCAGCAATATGCATAAGAGGAGATATCTGGAGGTAGCTTTCATAATATTATTCCCACTCGATGGTTGCCGGCGGCTTGCTGCTGATGTCGTATACTACCCTGTTGATCCCCTTCACGCTGTTGATGATGCCATTGGAAACATCCGCCAGGAAGGTATAGGGTAAATGCGCCCAATCTGCCGTCATACCATCCACCGACGTTACAGCCCTCAGCGCTACTGTATATTCATAGGTCCTTTCGTCGCCCATGACGCCTACGCTTTTCACCGGCAGCAGGATTGCGCCTGCCTGCCATACTGTGCTATAGAGATTATGATCTCTCAATGCCTGAATATATACATGGTCAGCTTCCTGCAATAACCGGACCTTATCTTCCGTGATCTCACCCAGGATACGGATCGCCAGGCCGGGTCCGGGGAAAGGATGGCGTTGCAGCATCTCATCCGGGATACCCAGCTCTGCTCCAACTCTTCGTACCTCGTCCTTGAAAAGGAAGCGTAATGGTTCTACCAGTCCCAGGTGCATCTTTTCAGGAAGACCACCGACATTATGATGGGATTTGATGGTGACCGATGGACCGTGTACGGAGACGCTCTCGATGACGTCCGGGTAGATGGTGCCCTGGCCCAACAGCCCAACACCTTCCACCTTGGCGGCCTCTTCCTGGAACACATCGATAAAGAGCCTGCCAATGGTTTTGCGTTTAGCTTCCGGGTCCGTCTGCCCTTTCAGCTCATTATAGAAACGTTGTTTGGCGTCGATGCCTTTGACATTGAGGCCAATTTTTTTATACGTAGCCAGCACTTGTTCAAACTCGTTCTTGCGAAGAACGCCGTTGTCTACAAAAATGCCTATCAGGTGGTCGCCGATGGCTTTGTGTATAAGCGTGGCGGCAACCGTAGAATCCACCCCACCGCTCAGCGCCATGATCACTTTTTGCTGACCTATTTTTTCCTTCAGTCCGTTGACCGTGTCGGTGACAAAATGTGCGGGTGTCCAGTCCTGCTTGCAGCCGCAAATCTCTACGAGAAAGTTCTTCAGTATCTTTTTTCCTTCGATGGAATGATATACTTCCGGGTGGAACTGCAGACAGTATAAAGGCTGTTCTTCACCGGTGTGACCATTGCTGTCTTTCCGGAAGGCAGCATAAGGAATATCCTCGGTGTTGGCCAGTACTTCGAATCCCTTTGGAAGATCCAGCACCGTGTCCGCATGACTCATCCAAACCTGCGACCTTTCCGACACATCTTTCAGGAGAACATCTTCCTTCTGTCTGTGGAGCAGGGCCCTGCCGTATTCCCGCTTGCTGCTGTTGGCGACTCTTCCTCCGAACTGCTTGGCGGTCAGCTGGGCGCCATAGCAAACTCCCAGCACCGGCAATTGCTTATGCAGCGCAGCGATGTCTACCAGCGGCGCATTGGCGTCATTTACGGAAAAAGGAGAGCCGGAGAGGATAATGCCCTTCAGGGAGGGTTCAAAAACGACGGGTTTGTGGTAGGGAATAATCTCACAGTATACATTCGCTTCACGTACAGCCCTGGCAATCAATTGTGTATATTGGGAGCCAAAGTCGAGAATTAGGATTTTTTCCGTCATGGTGACGCGAAGGTAAAAAAAATCCCAGGGGTTTTAAAATACCGTTAAAAAGTCTAATTTTTGTAAACCTTAAAACGCTTTTTTGAAAATTATCAAAACACTTAATATGAGAAATACTGCATCTTTTCGTCCTTTCTGGCTACTTATTGCTGCACCCCTGTTGTTGGGGCTTGGCTCCTGCCGGCATTTCTTTGGGAAAAGGGTTCATGGGAATGGGAATATAAAAACAGAAGACAGGTCTGTCAGCAGCTTCAAACAGGTGGATGTCAGTGGCGCCGCTAAGGTGATGGTAACGCAAGGTGATAAATCTTCTGTCAAGATAGAGTGCGATGAGAACCTGCTGCCGTATATCGAGGTTTTTCAGGAGGGGGATAAAGTATATGTCAAGGACAGGCCCGGATTCAATCTCGATCCTTCCGGCGACCTCCTGGTGTATGTGACCTCCCCTACTTTCAGCAATATCAGCGCTTCGGGAGCCTGTGATATCCTCGGACAGAACAAGATCAGCAACTCCGAGAACCTTTCCCTGCATGTCAGCGGAGCGGGCGATATTAAAATGGAGGTGGATGCGCCCCGATTGTCCGCGGAAGTGTCCGGCAGCGGCTCCATCTATCTCAAAGGTCAGACCAAGGACGTGGAATTGGATCTCACCGGCGCCGGGCATGCGCATTGCTATGAGCTGCTGGCTGAGAACACGAAGGTGGATATCACCGGGGCGGGGTCTGCCGAAGTATATGCCAGTGTCAAGCTAAAGGCGGATGTCAGCGGAGCGGGCAGCGTCAACTATAAAGGGAATGCGGAAGTGAGCCAGAGCGTCAGCGGGGCAGGAAGCGTGAACAAGGTGAATTAATTTAACGTTTCTTCTATACCAGGCGAGACCTGGGGTACGTTGGAGGCAGATGCGAATCATCTGCCTTCTTTTTTTGTTGTGCGCCGGCCGGGTGGGGGCGCAGACCGCCGCGCCGGACAGTGCCAGGGCTGGGATGCCTTCGAATGAGGCGTTTTTGAATGAGGTGTTGACGCAGACGCCGGATAGTGTGTTCTATCTGGTAGCGGGGAGTGATACCTGCCGGTTTGAAAAATTCGACTACGACGAATGGATCAAATACCATCTGCAGGAGATGGTGCCTTTGCCTACCTTGAATGAGCTGTCGTATAAAGTGCATGTTACAAAGGAACCTTATTACTGGCAGCAGGACAGGCTGAAGAAGGCGACTTGCATCACGGGGAAAACTGCCGACTCGCTTCTTGCTCTTCCCTCCGGCTCGAAAGTATACAGCATCTCGCGGCCCTATTTTACGGATGATGGCCAATATGCGGTGATGGATGTCAATTTACTTTACCGGCCTGTCACGATGCATGGATTTACATTGTTATTTCATCGTACACCCAAAGGCTGGAAGACTATTGGCAGTAAGCAAAACGGGAAGACTATAAATTGACATACCGCACCCTGATCCATATATCCCGGTTGCGCCCTTTGTCGTCTGTGCAGGAGATCTTTACCGGTCCTTCGTCGGGGATAAAGAACTGCTTATTCTTTGCCTCGCTGGCCTTGTAGAACTTATTATTGATGTACCAGTAGACCTTCCCCACGTCATTGCTGACCCGGCAGCGCAGCTGTAAAGGCTCGGGATCTTTCCGATTGATCAGGTATTCGCTGCCGTTGTTAGGGCTGATGACGATAGGCGCTCCTTCCCTGAATACTTTCTCGCAGTTAGGGTTGTGCGGAGGGATGGCCTGGTAGGCGATCCTGTGCTCGTCGAAATATTCTTTCATCTCCGGGGAGAGCAGCTTGTAGAACTTTTTCTTATAGCCATTGTCCGGCAGGCAGTTCCGGCAATAGGATATCTTTTCATCCGCCGATACGAATACCTCCTGCATATTGTCGCATTTACGGGAAGGAGATATCAGGGGAATAAAATAATCCGTCACCAGGTTGGTGCAATGATCTGTCGGCGGCAATCCCGTCTCGGAACAAACCATGCGAACATCGCAGTCCCCGGGTTGCGAGAACCAGGGCTGATCGTCGTCATAGTCGATGGTATTGAATACCTGGAACAGGAGGGGTGTAGCCGTATTGGCGCCGCTCAATTCCGGGACGCCGAGGCCCGAGAAATTGCCTGCCCAGATGCCTACCGTGAATTTTTTGTTGTAGCCAATGCTCCAGGCATCGCGTCTTCCATAGGAGGTGCCCGTCTTCCAGGCAATTTTTGGCAGGTGTACGGTATTGGTCCAGTTCAGGGGGAAGTCCGGACGATTGACCTTCGAGAGGGTTTCGTTGATCATGAAAGAGGCGGCCTGGCTAAGAATTGATTTAGGAAGCGGGGAGGAAGCCTTTTCTATTGTGTAGATGGGTGGAACATACTTCCCTCCATTGGAAAAAATGGAATACAATCCCGTCATCTCTTCCAGGGTGGCGCCACAGCCACCCAGTATCATGGAAAGACCCAGCTTGTTCTGGTCCTTTTTTATCTGACGAAAATCGCAGGCTCCCAGTTTTTGTATCAATTTGTCCTTGCCCAGTGCTTTTAAGCTTTTGACGGCAGGGATGTTCAGCGAATGTTCCAGCGCGTACTCCATCGAGACATAGCCATTGAACTTTCGGTCATAGTTCTCCGGTGCATATCCCTCATAGTTCACTGCTACGTCCGTGATCATCATCCTGGGGGTAAGCAGGCCTTCGTCGATGCAGAGACCGTACAGCAAAGGTTTTAGCGTGCTGCCCGGCTGACGGATGGCTGCCGCCCCATTCACCTGTCCGCCATCTAATGTGTCGCTAAAGTCCGCCGATCCTACATAGCTGATCACCCGGTGAGTGCTATTGTCCAGCACAATGACAGCGGCATTACGGATATTATTCAGGCTCAGGCTGCGGGAATAGTCTTTTACCAGCTTCTCGATCTTTAGCTGTGTATTCATCTCGATGGTGGTGTGGTAGACTTCCGCCGTCCCCTGCTTTTTCAATTTCCAGGACAGGTGAGGGATGAGATGAGGTACGGAACCCCGGGTGGCTGTCAGGGGCTCTGCCAGTGCATCGGCTATCTCTTTTTCCGTAAAGACCTTCTCCCTTGCCCACCGGCGCAGCCACTTGTTCCGTTCCTCCACGATGAGATTATTGTTTTTTCCCATCACCAGCGAGGAAGGACGATTGGGAATGATGGATAGCGCCGTTATCTCGGCCAGCGACAGGTGGTCGGGGTTCTTTGAAAAGTATAGGATGGAGGCGGATTTTACTCCTTCGATGTTGCCGCCATAAGGTACTTTATTCAGGTATAGCTGCAGGATCTCGTCCTTGCTGTATTTCCATTCCAGCTGCAGGGCCCGGAACATTTCCCGGAACTTATTCCAATAGGTACGCCGCTTGGGTTCCAGCGAACGGGCTACCTGCATGGTAATGGTAGAGGCGCCCGAGGTACGCCTCATATGCAGGATATTCATGAACAGGGCTCTGCTCATGGCAAGCAGGTTGACACCCGGATGATAATAGAAGTATTTGTCCTCCTTTTCAACGATGGTTTTTTTGAGGAGGGGGGAGATATCCTGCAACTCCGTCTTCATCCGCCATTGCTGGTCGTGTGTGAGAAAGGCGTTGACCACTTCACCCCGGCTGTCTTCGATGGTGGTGGAATATTCGATCTTGTCCGGCAGGGGAAAGATCCAGTTGAGGAGAAGGAAGAGCAGGAAGCAGGCGGCGGCTGTTATGAGAGATCTTATGAGTATGCGTCGTATGGACCATTTTTTGATATGTCGAAACATGTTATTCAATCTTGTCCCAATAAAGGTCATAAGCTTTCGCGCTTGGTTATACGGGTTTAACAAATTCTTACATCATCGTCTCTTGCAAATGCCTATTCCGATAGTATATCTTCATGATGGAATTTTTTTCCAACGATTATGAACCCCCCAACAATTCCCCCTTAGCTTTCCCGTTACAATATATTTTTATTATTTAGTTTTCCCCTGACGGGGAAAACATGAACGCCTTTTGTATCTTGATATTATATAACCTCTTCTATGCGTATCAAATCTGGCTTGTCAGCCATAATCCTTTTTACAACCGTAATTTCCACATCCATTCTTTTGACGGCCTGTAACCGCAGCACCGTCAGCCTTCAGTTCACCAATGCACGTGATGAAGTGCCGCCATTGGGTAACCTCACCTTTAGATTTGACCAGGACCTGGTTAAGGATTCCCTGCTCGACCGGTGGGATTCTACCCAGTATATCAGCTTCGAGCCCAAGATCCCCGGCAGATTCCGCTGGGAGCATCCCGACGAGCTGGTCTTTTCGCCCTCCCAGCCCCTGACACCGGCCACCACCTTTAAAGCTACCCTTAAAAACGATATCCTCCAATACAGCAAATATGGGCGCATCAGCAAGGGCGAGGGGCTTGTCTTTCACACTCCTGACCTTAAGCTGGACAATACCAATACTTCCTGGGTTTTGCAGGACGAGAACAGCACTACGGCCATTCCGCAGGTAGACCTGCAGTTCAACTACCCTGTCAACCCCAATTCCCTGAAGGAGAAATTGCAGATCTCCATAGGTGGTCAACCTATAACGTATAACCTGCAGACCCTTTCCTCCGCCGACAGGATCACCCTTCGTCTGTTGAACCTGAAGATGGAGGATAAAGACCAGGAAGCCACCCTATCTATCGATAAGGGGCTCATACCCGAGGGGGGTACTACCGGGTTGAAGGAGAAATTGGAGACAAAGTCCGTCATCCCTTCCCCCTATGTATTGGGGATCAATGATGTCAAAACTGAGCATGACGGGGAGACCGGTACCATAAAGGTGTTGACCAGCCAGCAGGTAGTTGCCGCCAACCTGACGAGCTTTGTCAAGCTGGACCCGGCCGTGAAATTTACCGTCGAGACGGCCGATGACGGCTTCCTTATCCGGAGCGACAATTTTGATCAGACAAAGAGCTATGCCCTCATTCTGACAAAGGGGCTCAAGGGGCGTATCGGAGGTGTGCTGCATGAAGAGTACAACACCAATATCACGTTTGGGGAGCTGGCTCCTTCCATCAGCTTTGCCAGCGGTAAGGGTCTTTACCTCTCGGGCAAGGGCGCTCAGAATATAGAGGTAAAGATCATCAACGTACCCAAAGTAAAGATCATCGTCTCCAAGATATACGAGAATAACCTGCTCATGACACAACGTTTCGACTACCAGCCAAAGGAGAAAAGACCTTTCCGCGGTGGTGACGGCGACGAGGGCGACTATAACAGCGACTATGACAATAGTTCGGATGTGACGTTGGGAGACGTATTTTACGAGCAGGAGGTTGATACCCGGAGCCTGCCCAAGAGTGGGAATAACAGGATCTTTAATTTCAATATTGCCGATAAGCTGCCCGAGTTCAAAGGCATTTATCATATCATGATCCGGAGTCTGAAAGATTATTGGGTGAGGGATTATCGGTATGTCTCCATGTCCGATATTGGTCTTATTGCCCGCGAGGGTAGGGAAAAGATGCTGGTCTTTGCCAATTCCATCAAGACCGCGGCCGCCTTGCCTGGTGTGAATGTGCTGGCATATGGGTCCAATAACCAGCTACTTGGCATGGGGGCTACCAATACGGACGGGGTGGCTGAGATCGCCTATACCCGTAAGGACATGGCCGGCTTCCGGCCCGCGATGATCATCGCCAAGACGGCGGATGACTTCAATTATCTTCCTTTCAATACGACGAGGGTCAATACTTCCCGCTTTGAGGTGGGAGGCCGGAGAAGTAATACTACCGGATTGGACGCCTATGTCTACCCCGAGCGGGATATCTACCGGCCCGGTGAAAAGCTGAACTTCTCCGTGATCGTGCGTGACAGACAATGGAAATCTCCCGGTGAACTACCCGTGAAGCTGAAGTTCCTGCTGCCCAACGGTAAAGAGCTGAAGAACTTCCGTAAATCTTTGAATGAGCAGGGGTCGCTGGAGGGGAGCGTGGATATTGCGCAGACAGCCATCACCGGCAGCTATTCCCTCGAAGTATATACTTCCAATGATGTATTGCTGGCTACCAAGCCTTTCCGGATAGAGGAATTTGTACCGGACCGGATCAAGGTGACTGCCAAGCTGGACAAGCCCTTTTTGGAGGCAGGCGATATATCTCACCTGAATATCCATGCCGTCAATTTCTTTGGCCCTCCTGCCGCCAATCGTAAATATGAGACCGAGATACAGGTGCGGCAGCGTACGTTCAATCCCAAGGGTTATGAACGATATGAGTTCGGGTTGGCGAACCAGAATACGTTGTTCGACAAGGTGACACGTGAGGGTAAGACCGACGAGCAGGGCAATGCCGTGGAAAAATATGAAGTGCCCGATATGTACAAGAATTTAGGGCTTTTACAGGCGGTCTTTTTTAGTACCGTCTTTGACGAGACCGGTCGCCCTGTCAGCCGTCGGACAAATGCGGATATTTTCACACAGCCTGTATTTTTCGGTGTAGCGGATGACGGGTATTATTTCTATGCTTTGAACCAGCCCGTGCAGTTTCCCATTGTGGCGTTGAACCGGGATGGGAAAACCATGAACGCCGTACAGGCACGTGTGCAGGTGATCAAACATGAATACAGAACCGTGCTCACCAAGAGTGGAAGTTATTTCCGATATGAGTCCCAAAAGGAGGATAAGCTGGTGAGTTCCAGTTTGGTCACTGTCAGCGGAGAGAATACCCGCTATTCCTTTACGCCACGAAGTCCCGGCGACTATGAGCTGCAGGTATCGATCCCCGGCGCCAACGCGTATGTCAGCAAGGACTTTTACAGCTATGGCATCTGGGGTGGTGACAACAACTCTTTTGAAGTGAACAACGAAGGACATATCGACATCGATCTTAACAAGTCCTCATTTTATACCGGCGAGACCGTAACGGCTCACTTCAAGACACCTTTTAGCGGACGAATGCTGGTGACGATGGAGACAGATAAAGTAGTTTCTTATCAGTATGTCACCGTAGATAAGCGGGATGCCTCTCTCGACCTGCCGCTGACCGTTGACGATATACCCAATGTATATATCACTGCCACGCTGATCAAGCCGCATGAGCTGTCGGAGATCCCCCTGACCGTGGCGCATGGCTATCAGTCTGTAAAGGTAGAAGGTAAGGAGCGCAAGATGTCTGTTGACATTGTAGCTGCCAAGTCCGTGCGGAGCCATACGCATCAGAAAGTAACGGTCAAGGCCGAGCCTGGCAGCATGGTGACCCTGGCTGCGGTAGACAATGGCGTCCTGCAGATCACCGATTTCTCCACGCCCGATCCTTACGAACATTTTTATACCAAGCGGGCCCTGGAAGTCAACGGCTATGATCTTTATCCCCTGCTCTTCCCGGAAGTAAAGCCCAGTCTCAGCAGCACCGGCGGGGACGCCGAGGGGGATATGAAGAAGCGAACCAACCCCATGCCTGCCAAGCGGATCAAGATCGTCAGCTATTGGAGCGGTATTGCCAGGACTGACGGTAGCGGTCAAGCGCTTTTTGAATTTGATATACCTCAATTCTCCGGTGAAGTAAGGCTTATGGCCGTAGCGTATAAGAATGAGCAGTTCGGATCAAAAGATGTGTCGATGACCGTGGCCGATCCCATCGTGCTCAGCTCCGCCCTGCCAAGGTTTTTGAGTCCCGGAGATACCGTAACCATGCCCGTGACCATTACCAATACCACGTCCAGCTCTACTACTGCCAATGCGCATGTGAAGGTCAGCGGCGCCGTGCGGGTAGCGGGTGATGATCGGCAATCTGTTTCTGTTCCGGCCAACAGCGAAGGCCGGGCCACTTTCCAGATCGTGGCGCCGCCTGCTATCGGTGTTGGAAAGGTTTCTGTAGAGGTGGCCAGTATGGGTGAGAATTTTACGGACGAGACCGAGATTGGCGTACGTCCATCCGCCCCCCTGCAAAAGATCACCGATGCGGGCACCGTATCGGGAGGAGCTACGCAGGCCCTGAGCTGGGACGCCGGCGACTTCATTCCGTCCAGTGTGGATTATCGGCTGATGGTGAGCAGGAACCCTGTCATCGGACTGTCGAAATATCTCGACTGGCTGGTGGAATATCCATATGGCTGTACGGAACAGACCGTATCGGCCGCCTTCCCGCAGCTGTATTATGGCGATCTGGCCGATCTGGTGCGGGGCAAGGGGGATAACAGATTGAAGGCCGGGGCCAATTCCAACATACAGGAAGCCATCCGGAAGATCAAGATGCGTCAATTGTACAATGGCGCCGTCACGCTTTGGGACAATCAGGATACCGAGAACTGGTGGGCTACTATTTATGCCGCTCATTTCTTGCTGGAGGCGCAGAAAGCAGGCTTCGATGTGGATAAGAGCCTGATCGAGACCATGCTGGGTTATATCAACAGCCGGCTGAAGAACCGGGAGACCATTACCTATTATTATAACAGGGATCAGAACAGGAAGATAGCGCCGAAAGAGGTTGTCTATGGATTGTATGTATTGGCGCTGGCCGGCAAGCCCAATGTCAGCGTGATGAACTATTACAAGGCCAATCCGTCTTTGTTGAGCCTGGATTGTAAATACCTGCTCTCCGCTGCGTATGCCTTGTCGGGAGATAAGAAGAGCTTTAAGGAGTTCTTGCCTACGCAGTTTGCGGGAGAAGAGTCCGTGGCTCAGACCGGCGGCAGTTTTTATTCAGATATTCGGGATGAGTCGCTGGCTTTGGATGTGCTGGCGGATGTGGATCCCGACAATGCGCAGATACCAACGATGGTGAGGCATATCTCCGATAAATTGAAACAGCGTACGTGGTTCAGCACACAGGAGGTGGCATTCAGCTTCCTGGGTATGGGTAAGGTAGCGAGACGGGAGGCCGGGTCTACGGCTACCGCAGACATCAAGGTAGATGGCCGGACCGTGGGTTCGATGAACGGGGCGCCGATAAAGCTCGGGTCCGCGGTGTTGAAGGGCGGCGGGTCTGGAGTCCCTAAGGTCGAGATTGCGACTAAGGGCAGCGGCAGGGTCTATTATTACTGGGAGGTGGAAGGGATCAGTGCGACCGGTGCTTATAAGGAAGAGGATAATTATCTGAAAGTGCGGAAGCGTTTCTTCGACAGGAATGGGAGGCCGCTGTCGGGTAATGTGTTCCATCAGAATGATCTTATCATTGTACAGGTGGTATTGGAGAAGAGCTATTCCTCATGGATCGACAATGTGGTGATCACCGACATGCTGCCTGCGGGTTTTGAGATCGAGAATCCCCGGACCAAGGATATACCTGGTATGGATTGGATCAAGGAGCAGGATGCTCCTACGGCGTTGGATGTGCGGGACGACCGGATCAATTTCTTTGTCAATATGCGGGATAACAGACAGGTGTATTATTATGCCGTGCGGGCCGTGTCACCGGGTGTGTATCGGATGGGGCCGATAGGGGCGGATGCGATGTATAATGGAGAGTACCATTCGTATAATGGGGCGGGGACGGTGAAGGTGGTGCAGTGATCTGAGCCTCTATGTTAAAGTTTTTGGTGCCCGGCCGGTAGGCCGGGCATTTTTATGGGAGATAATTTATTGATTGTCATTTTGTTGGGTTCTGTTTTGCAAAATTGTTCTTTGGAAAGTGCAGTTTTATATGATTTTGGTGTTTTAGCCAATGCAATTCTTATAGTGTATTATATATCAATTAATTATAGTTTATAAATTTAATAACCTAGTAAATCAAAAATTAAACTTTGGATTTACTAGGATGGTCTGAGAATCTGCGTGGGGTAGTTTGCCAATTTATTCCGGTGTGGTTTGATTGGAGAAAGTAAATGACGATATTTGTATGAGGGCTTTTAAGCCTTTTTCAAATATTTAAATCCGATGGAAGAATTAATATTTTTAGTCGAAGAAAGCCCGGAAGGTGGCTTCCTTGCAAAAGGATTGGGTGTATCTATTTTCACCGAAGCCGACTCTATGGAAGAATTAAGGGAGATGGTTAAAGACGCCGTTCGCTGTCACTTTGGTGATCAAAAGCAGCGTCTTATTCGTCTCCATATTGTAAAGGAAGAATTGTTTGCCGCGTGAAGATTCCCAGGGACATCTCAGGCGCAGAATTGATCCGGTGTTTAAAGAAACTGGATATGTTGTGACCAGGCAAAGCGGGAGCCATATCAGACTTACTACGGAATTGAAAGGAGAACATCATATCACCATTCCCAATCATAACCCTATAAAAATTGGAACTTTGTCGGCCATCCTTTCAGATATCGCTGCCCATTTTTCCAAGACCAAGGACGAAATAATAAAAGAGATATTTTAAGGCTATACGCCGCAGGATGAAAATCCTTTAGCCCCGCTTCGGTGGGGCTTTTTCATTTCGCCCCTTCCTTCCCCCTCTTTCAATTTTTCAAATAAATTAATAAAATGTTTGAAAAATTGATTTTTAGCTCTATATTCGGAAAACGGACCGGGGCGCCCCCAAGGAATATGAACAAAAAAGAACAGGTAAGGATCAAGATCGGGCTGATTGCCATGCAGTGCTTTTCTAAATATGGATTGGATAAGACCACCCTGGATGACATCGCCAAAGCCGTTGGACTCAATAAGGCTTCCCTGTATTATTATTATAAGAACAAAGAGGATATTTTTTTGGAAGTAGCCATCCGGGAAGGGGAGGACTTCCTCGCTACCCTGCAGAAGAAGGTGATGGAGCAGAAAAGCACGGAGGCCCGGATCACCTATTATCTCAGGGAGCGGGTGAATTACTACAAAAATGTGTTGAACATGAACCGGGTGTCGACGGATACCCTCAATAAGATGCTCCCGAAGTTTTTTGAGCTATTCGATGCTGTGATGAAAAAAGAGGCCCAGTTCCTGGCATTGCTGATAAAGGAAGGCGTGAAGAAAGGAGAATTGCATACCGTCAATGCAGCGAAACTGGCTTCCTCCCTGATCAGTATGAACGATGCTTTAAAACACCATGTGGAGCAAAAGGCTATCCTGAAGATGCAGCAGGATATAGATTATTCCCAGATCATGGAGGAAATGGGGCTCCTGATAACGTTGATCTTCAAAGGGCTGAAAAAATAGATCCATGAACCACCTCGTATCCACCATACCCGAACTGCCCGCCATGCGCAGGTATTTTGAAAGTGGCGTTACGAGGTCTTATGCTTTCAGAAGACAGCAATTGATCTCGCTGAGACGGGCGCTCATGAATAACGAAGATGCGATCTACAAGGCCTTGTATGCCGATCTGAGGAAGGGCCCTGAAGAGGCCTATGCTACCGAGACAGGCATTGTGCTGACGGAGATAAGGGTTGCCTTGAAAAACCTACGGCGATGGATGCGCCCATCCGCCGCTCGAACCAATCTGCTCAATTTCCCTTCCTCTGGAAGGATCTATCATGATCCGCTGGGTCTTGTGCTGATCATTGCACCCTGGAACTATCCCATACAGTTGCTGCTGACGCCGCTCGTCGGGGCTATTGCAGGAGGCAATGGGGTCGTGTTGAAACCGTCGGAAATGGCTCCTGCTACTGCCTCCATTTTGGGCAGGATCATACAGGAGGCCTTCCCTCCGGAATATATAACCCTTGTGCAGGGAGATGGAGCAGAAGTAGTACCGGCTTTACTGAATGGCTTTCACTTCGACCATGTCTTCTACACAGGCAGTACGGAAGTGGGAAAGCAGATCTATCAACTGGCGGCCAAGGACCTTGTTCCCGTTACGTTGGAGCTTGGCGGCAAAAGCCCTGCTGTTATTCATTTGGATGCAAACCTGGAAGTGGCGGCCCGACGCATCGTGATGGGAAAATTCATAAACGCCGGCCAGACCTGTGTAGCTCCGGACTACCTCCTGGTACATCACGCGATCAGAGACCGCTTCCTGGAATTGCTGCAGAAGACGATCAACCAGTTTTTCGGTGACAAGCCAGCCGGGAACGACGGTTACGGCAGGATCGTACATGCCAAAAGATTTGACCGGCTGTTGAGCTATCTATCGGAAGGTGAGATCATAATAGGAGGTGACTACGACCGGGCAGACCTGTTCATGGCTCCGACGGTCATGGATAATGTGCCTCTCGATTCAGGGCTCATGACAGAGGAGATCTTCGGTCCCATATTACCGGTATATGGATTCGATACGGTGGAGGAGGCTGTGGAATTGATAAAAAGGAATCCGAACCCTCTTGCCTTTTATGTATTTACCGAGGGCGATCCAAAAGCCTGGGTGGAGCAGCTGGCTTTCGGCGGCGGCTGTGTGAACAACACACTGTGGCATTTAGCCAATCATTACCTGCCTTTTGGCGGCATAGGCGGCAGCGGTATAGGAGCCTATCACGGCAGGTATTCCTTTGAGACGTTCACCCATGCCAAGCCGGTGATGAGATCGCCGGTGTGGTTCGATCCGGGGATCAAGTACCCTCCCTTCGCCGGTAAATTAAAATGGTTCAAACGGATGATCCGGTGACGTAGGCCAGGTCTGCTCTGGGACCTGGTTTTCCGGAAACCCCCTTCTGACATACTATCGATAATTTTAAACAGCTTGCTATGCGAAAAATTGCATTCCTGGCATTCTATGCCCTAAACTTTCTCCCGCTAATGACCCATGCGCAGCATATTCTCAGCGGAATGGTGCGCAACAGCCTGACCAAAGAACCCATCCCGGCAGTTTCCATATCCGTCCGTAATACGCCGGAAGGAGATTATACGAATGACAGGGGCAAGTTCAGCTTTACTGTCAGCAAAGTCCTTCCTGTGACGATCGTGGTCTCTTCCGTTGGATATGGGACCAGGGAGGTCCTTGTCACCGACCTGCAAACTCCGTTGATCGTGGAGCTGGAGCCTACCTCTTCTTTGGGAGATGCAGTCGTCGTATCGGCCAGCCGGACTATACAGAAGAAACTTTCTTCACCGGTGACGATCGAGCAGATCAGCAATAAGGATATTATCAATTCCCCCCAACTGAATTACCTGGATATGGTCCAGGGATTGAAAGGTGTCGACGTCACGGTATCCAGCCTCGGCTTTACCTCCGTGACCACCCGTGGTTTCAATACCAGCGGCAATACAAATTTCACGCAGATCGTGGACGGAATGGATAACCAGGCTCCCGGCCTCAACTTCCCGCTGGGTTCAGCCATCGGTCTCACCCAACTGGACGTAGACAATATCGAGATGCTTTCAGGCGCTTCGTCCGCGCTCTACGGATCGAGAGGTTTGAATGGGACCATGGTAATGACGGGTAAGAACCCATTCAAATACCAGGGGTTGAGCATACAGATCACACAGGGATTGAATCATGTAAAGAACTCGGGCACGAATGATCCCGTAGGGCCTTCCCCCTATTATGACTGGTCCCTGCGCTGGGGCAAAAAGATCAGCGACAAGCTGGCCTTTAAGATCAATGTCCAGTATACCCGGGCAAAAGACTGGGTGGCCACCGATACGACCAATAAAAACGGTCCCGGTTCGAAATATACGGATCCCAACTACAACGGCGTCAATTTTTATGGGGGCGCCACTTCCGTAGACATAACGCCCTTTCTACAGGGGGCGCTGGCCGCGGACGCCTCGCTGGCGCCTATTGTCAATCCAATGCTTGGCAATCCCAGCAATTATGTGGCCCGTACGGGATATGCCGAATATGGGTACCTGGATAATAATGCCACGCTTTTCAAGACGAATGCAGAATTGAGGTATAAGATCAATCCCCGCCTGGAGGCCATCTTCTCCGGCACTTTTGGCACAGGTAGCGTAGTATATACCAATGACACCCGGTACCAGATCAAGGATTTTAAAGTGGGCCAGTACAGGGCGGAGCTGAAAGCGGCTGACTGGTTCGTCCGGGCCTATACCACACAGGAGAATTCCGGCAATACCCTTATCGCAGGTCCTACGGCGCAGCTGATCAATGAGGCATGGAAACCCAGCTACGATCCCAATACCGGAGATGGATGGTATCCCCAATATACGGCAGCCCTGCTTGGGGCCCTGGCCGGAGGCGCCAGCCAGACGGATGCTAATTTATTTGCCAGACAGCAGGCGGACCAGGGTATGCCGCCCGCCGGCAGCAGTCGGTTTATGCATTTGAAGGACAGCATATCCTCCACGCCCATTACCAAGGGCGGGACCTTGTTCCTGGACAGGAGCAAATTATATAACGTGGAGGCGCAATACAATTTTTCCCGCCTGATCCCTTATGTGGAAGTCATTGCCGGACTGAACTGGCGCCTGTACAGGCTCAATTCGAAGGGGACCCTGTTCCCGGATGATGACAAGCCTATCAATGTCAAAGAATACAGCGCCTATGTGCAATTGTCGAAAAAACTATTGCAAAACAAATTAAGCCTGAGCACATCTTTCCGATTTGACAAAAACACCTTGTTCAGCTCACCGAAGATCACCTCGCGGGCCTCTGCGGTATATGAAGTGGTAAAGGAAAATTACATCCGCCTGTCCTACCAGAATGCCTATAGCTTCCCGTCCAATATTCAATCCCTTCAAAATACCCTGAATGGTTATAACAGTTACGCGTCCGGAGGATCGAACCTGCTCCTGGTCGACCATTATCATTTTGACCAGTACGCACCCTACACCCTGGAGAGTGTGACGGCATACCAAAATACGGGCGACGCATCGAAATTGCAGCGATTCTATTACAGCGATATAAAACCTCAATCTACCAATGCTTTTGAGCTGGGCTACTCATCCCTGATAGCCGGGCGGATCCTGGTCGATGTGCTGGGCTATTTCTCCATCTGGAAGAATTTTATCGGGTACGCCAATGTCGCCAACACACCGGGAACGCATGATGTGAATGCCTTCAAAGATCACAGTACCTACACTCAATACAATATTGCCTTCAACGGCGGGGAGAAAGTGAATACCTATGGATATGCCGCCAGTGTCAGTGTAGACCTGACCCATAACTTTCTCGCCAAGGTCAATTATTATTCCGACTACCTGGTGAATAAGAATAATAGCCAGATCAACAATTTCAATACCCCTCATTATCATATCAACATGGAACTGGGCAATAGCGGGTTCGGAAAAAAGCAGCTTTGGGCGTTCGGAGCCTCCCTCCGGTATAAACCAGGATATTATTATGTTGTGTCCGGCGGTCTGGCCAGCGGTACCGTCCCGGCTTCTGTGGTCCTGGACGCACAGGTGAGCTATAAGCTGCCCGCGGCGCACTCGGTGATCAAACTGGGCTCTACCAATATCACAAATAAATATTACTCTACCGGTACCGCGAACCCATCTATAGGCGGAGTATATTACGTCACCTATGCTTATAACTTATTCTAGGACTTTGTTCACCTCAAATCAACATATATGCAAATTTTTATGAGATCAAACGGTAGTCTTCTACTCATAGCCGCATTCTGCTGTATGCTTTTCGCCTCCTGCAACGGCCATGAGGAAAAGGCCGGGGACGAAGGATATAAGACTACCCTGACCTTTGGACCGGGCCAGGAGGCTAAGATTGCCGAAGCCTTTTTGTCCCTGAAGGACAGCTCCGTCATCCGGCTAGCGGCAGGTCTGTATAAATTCGATAACCTAAGCCTTGCACAGCTCCGGCATATCCTCATCAGTGGAGAAGGGGCTGGTAAGACCATCCTGGATTTTTCCAGTCAAAGTCAGGGTGGAGAGGGGATCCGGGTCACCGACCTGAAAGGTTTCACCATCCAGAATATGACCATGCAGAATTCCAAGGGGGACCTGCTAAAGATCAACAAGAGCGAAAACGTGGTCATCACCAACGTACACGCCATCTGGGAAAAGGCTGATTCTTCCAGCGGAGGCTATGCCATCTACCCTGTCCTTTGCAAGCATGTCCTTATCGACAGTTGCGTTGCCAGGGGTTCATCGGATGCCGGTATTTATGTAGGTCAGTCGGATAGCGCGATCGTCCGGCATTGCAATGCCTTCAGCAATGTGGCAGGCTGCGAGATCGAAAATACGACCCATGCCGAGGTGTATGATAACGAGTTTCATGACAATACTGCGGGTTTCCTCGTCTTTGACCTGCCGGGCCTATCGAAACGCGGAGGTTTCGTAAAAGCCTACCGCAACAATATTCACAACAACAATATCCGGAACTTTGCGAAAGCCGGCAGCTTCGGTACCGCCTGGGGGGTTGGAAATGCTTCTCCCGGCAGCGGTGTGATCATCCTTGCTACTTCAAATGTGGAGATCTATGAGAACCAGATCAAGGATAATAACTCCTGCTCCATCACCATCGCATCCGGTCTTGCGGTGGATGACAAAGCCCTTGAAAAGGTGGGTGACAGCTATTTCCCTATCTCCAAAAATATCAGCATACACGATAATACCGTATCGATGGGCAATGCTTTTCCCCAACCTGCTTATGAACATCACATTGGCAAGATACTGGTAGGGATAGAGCAGCAGTTAATTGCACAGGATGCATCCCGGAAAGGCAAGCGGCTGCCCTTCATCATGTATGACGGTATTTCGACAAACCTGCTGACCCATGGCGCTGCAGCCAACCCGGACTCCCTGTGCATCGGACAAAGCGGGGAGAATATGTTTGTCAATGCAGATTTTCTGAATATCCGCACTCCGGCAAAATGGCATCCGTCGACTGACATGACGCCCTATCGTTGTAAATAATCCAAAATTCTCTCATGACAAAGGCATATTTTTTGACGCTTGTACTCTTCGCATCGGTCGTGACCGGCCTCTGGGTCTTACCAGGCTGCCGAAACGGGTCTTCAGGCGGGGTACACGACACTGCGACAGGCGGGGGTGTGACGACAGGCGGCGGCGCAACAACAGGAAAGAGCGCGGGTTTTGTTTTTAAAGAAAAACTTTCTGAATATGGATTTTTCAAAGGCAGACTGGCCGATCTTGTCCCATCGGAAGGATTGACGTCTTATGAATTGGTTACACCCCTGTTTACGGACTATGCCCTCAAAGATCGTTTCATCGCATTGCCCACAGGTAAGAAAGGCCGCTACCTCTCCCAGGGAGTAATGGCCTTTCCCGACTCCACGATCATCATTAAGAACTTCGCTTACCGGAACCCGGCAAAGCAAAAGATCATGATCGAGACCAGGCTGCTGGTGAAAGATCCTGGGGACGGGGCCTGGAAGGTGATGGATTATCTCTGGGACAGCACACAGACCGATGCTGTCAGGCATATTACGGGAGCCAAGGTTCCCATCATCCTGCTGGATGACAAGGACAATCGGATCTCTACCGTCTACCAGGTGCCCAATACCAATGATTGCAAGCGGTGTCATTCGAACAACAGTATACTGTCCCCCATCGGTCCGAAGGCGAGGAACCTGAATTTCGTGCGGGAAGGCCATACCCCCAATCAGCTGGCTGAATGGGACCAAAAGGGCATTATAGAGGGGCTTCCCGCACTGACCCAGGTGGCACAGCTACCCGATTGGAAGGACAGTAAGCATTATACGCTTGAGCAAAGGGCCAGGGCCTACCTGGATGTGAATTGCGCGCATTGTCATACCCAGGGCGGCGATGCTTTGAATACGGGGCTGTTCCTTGAATATGAGCAAAAAGACCCGCAGCATCTGGGTATCCTGAAATCTCCCGTCTCCGCGGGAGGAGGGGCAGGGGGGCTGAACTACGATATCATGCCGGGGGATGCGGGTCATTCCATCCTGGCATACAGGATGAACAGCATAGAGCCGGGTACAGCCATGCCAGAACTGGCCCGGACCGTCATACACCGGGAAGCCGTCAAATTGATCGTGGATTGGATCAATTCCATGCATGAGAAGAAGTAAGGCTTCAGGTTTTATTCCGGTAAACTATCTCCGGGGAAGCTTCTGGTGGCATGTACTTCGAAATTTAAAACACCTGCTTTTACGGCGGGATCGGCTTCCATGAGTTTTGTGGTTTGTTCGACGTCTGCATTGAAGACACCGACGCCTGCTTTGTCACCCTCGCTTCGGATGGGGCAGACGACGGATAAAAGACCTTCGGCACGCAGCTGGAAATTCTTTCTGCCATGTTCCCAGATGATGCTCATGGCGTCGGGGCGGTTGAAGTTGGGACCTTTGGTGAGGATGACGACCGTGTAGGGTTTGGTGGTCGTCATCATTTGCCGCATGTAGTCGTCGGTAATGGTAGTGCTCATGGATGGGGGATTTTTTCCTAAAATACTCTATCTTTTTGAAAGATCAACCCCGTGGGTAAAAGCCAGGGTAAAATGCCTCTTTTGTATCCTGCGGTAATACTGCGGGGGAGGGAAAATTATTTTTTTTGAATTTTTGAGGGGTGTATCTTTGAAGCGTAATAGCGCCTTTGGCCTTTCCCTCTCAACCGATAGCGAGAAGCGAACCCAAAGGCTTTTTTTATGCGACCTACTGTAGCTATCCTCATTGATGGGGGATTTTTCCTGAAACGGTATTACGATCTATATAACGGGGCTGAAACACATAACGCTCAAACAATTGCTAGGAACATTTGCAGGGCTGCTATGAAGCATGTTCCTGCCAACTATGACTTGTACAGGATATTCTACTATGATTGCTCTCCACTAGGTAAAAGAGTGCATAATCCTGTCACCGGGAAATGTATTGATCTGGCCCGGTCAGACTTGTATAAATTACGTCTTGAGTTATTTGAGAAGCTAAAGAAGAAGAGAAAAGTAGCCCTTCGCCTGGGACGTATAAAGGATACTGGTAGCTGGCAAATTTATCCTTCAAAAGTCAAAGCCTTATTAAAAGGAGAGATTACAGTCAACGATATAAAGGAGGGCGATGTGTTCTATGAAATGAGGCAAAAAGGCATCGATATGAAAATTGGTGTGGACATCGCCTCTCTGTCCTTGAAAAAGCAGGTCAATCAGATCGTTCTGATCTCTGGCGACGAGGACTTTGTCCCTGCCTCCAAACTGGCCAGGCGGGAAGGCATCGATTTTATCCTCGACCCTCTCTGGAACCATATCGATGCCAATCTCTTTGAACATATAGACGGCCTAAATTCTACTTCTCCGAGGCCTGCTGGAAAACAAGCACGTAATTAAAAAAGAGTAGGAAAACCCATGAGAAATTCTTCGATCTGCTCGATGGTCGTCTCGGGGTTGATGGATTCCATCTTCACCACGTTCTCTTCTGCATCATAATAGGCGGAATAAAGATCGTTGGACACAAGGAATTGATGACGATGTGCATCCTGATGCATGTTATAGTGCTGGCTTAGACGGGTGATCAGCTGAAAAGCTTCTTCCTCTCCCGAGACCGGAATCCTTTTTAGCTCTCTTATATGTTTGGTATCCACACAACTGTATATGCAAAACCCGGGCCCACCCCATACAAAAGAAAATGGTTACATTAGACCTATGAAGCTTCTGATCAAACACTACAGTTTTTTTATAGTTCTTTGTCTTTCCGCCGCCCCACTCTTTGCGCAGATAAAAGACCCTGTCGTTGCTGCTATTGTAACAGAGGAGACGGACAATTCCCAATTGCAAAAGCTGGCCCATGAGCTGTTCGATGTCATCGGTCCCCGGCTGGTGGGTACTCCCCAGATGGAGCGGGCCCATGATTGGGCCATTTCCAAGTACAATGGCTGGGGCATCCCGGTTCATAATGAAAAATGGGGTGAATGGAGAGGATGGGAGCGGGGCATCTCGCATATCGATATGATCTACCCCCGTGTGAAATCGCTGGAAGGAACTCAATTGGCATGGAGTCCTGGCATGGGGAAGAATACCGTGACGGCTGAGCTGATCATTCTCCCGGACCTGGCCGACTCGCTTGCATACCAGCAATGGCTGCCCAATGTAAAGGGGAAGTTTGTCATGATCTCGATGTGTCAGCCGACAGGTCGCCCGGATTATAACTGGCAAGAGTTTGCCACAAAGGAGTCTTTTGAGAAAATGAGGAAAGAACGAACGGCCCAGACAGAGGCTTGGGCACAACGTATAAAAAAGACCGGCTATACCAACCGCACTCTTCCGCTGGTTTTGGAGATTGCCGGTGCTGCCGGTATCATCACCTCCAACTGGTCGGCGGGTTTTGGCGTCGATAAGATATTCGGCGCGTACACAAAAAAAGTACCTACTGTAGACATAGCGTTGGAAGACTACGGTCTTCTCTACCGGCTGACCGAGTCGGGCGATAAGCCAAAGATAAGTTTGCATACCGAGTCGAAAGAGAGGGGGCCAGTACCTACTTTCAATACCATTGCGGAGATCAAGGGCAGTGAAAAGCCTGAGGAATATGTCATTCTCTCTGCCCATTTCGACTCATGGGATGGAGGCACCGGAGCTACGGACAATGGTACCGGCACCATCACGATGATGGAGGCAATGCGGATCCTGAAAAAGGTATATCCTCATCCCAAACGCACCATCCTGGTCGGACACTGGGGCAGCGAAGAAGAAGGGTTGAACGGCTCCAGGGCTTTTGTGGAAGATCATCCCGAGATCATACAGAATATCCAGGCTGTCTTCAACCAGGACAATGGCACGGGCAGGGTCACCAACCTGGCGGGACAGGGGTTTCTCCATTCCTACGAATATCTCACCCGGTGGCTGTCTGCGACGCCCTCCTATATACGGGACACCATAAAGACCTCTTTTCCAGGCGCCCCAGGCGGGGGAGGTTCGGACTTTGCATCCTTTGTCGCCGCGGGCGCGCCGGCATTTTCCCTGAGCTCGTTGAGCTGGTCTTATGGGACTTATACCTGGCATACCAACCGGGACACATATGACAAGATCGTATTCGACGACCTCCGTAATAATGCTATCCTGGTAGCCGCGCTAGCCTATATGGCCAGTGAAGACCCGGTGCATACGTCCCGGGAAAAAAGCGTGCTTCCCATCAACCCAAATACGGGTCAACAGACTCAATGGCCAACACCCGTAAAGCCAATCCGTAGGGGTGGATTGGACAACTAAAGTGCGGGAATCGGCCTTGCTCGAAAAATAGCCCAATTCCCGCATATCGTTCATGATTGTCCTTCGGACGAACCGCCGAAGGCGGTTCATGTAAGCATATCCTAATGGCATTCCCTTAGCAGGCTAAAAGCCTTCAAAAGCCAGTAATGGCGCGAAAATCACTGTATAAAAAATTAAGCAACAAATTTTAATATTATTACCAGATATACCCTCCAACTTTGTATTTTTACCCCAAATTGTCTGGCATGAAGCTTTTTGTAGCAGGTTTACCTTCTGATTTTGATGATGTTGATCTGAAAGAAATGTTTGAGCTGTATGGCGTAGTGAATACCGCAAAAGTTGTCCTCGACAGAGAGACGGGAAAAAGTAAAGGCTTTGGTTTCGTAGATATGCCCGATGACCTGGAGGCAAAGGGGGCGATCGAAACCCTGGATGGTGCTGCCATCAGGGGTAAGAAGCTGGCCGTGAAAGAAGCGGAAGAGCAGTCCAGAGGTGGCGGCGGTGGCGGCTTCAATCGTGGAGGCGGCGGCGGTGGTTTCAACCGTGGTGGCGGCGGTGGCGGGTACAACCGCGGCGGCGGCGGTGGAGGTTTCAATCGTGGCGGCGGCGATGACCGCGGACGCGGACGTGACGACCGTGGAGATCGCGGGGATAGGGGAGACAGGGGAGACCGTGGCGGAGATAGAGGTGGAGACCGTGGCGGCTGGCGTCCTCCTGGTGGCGACGATCGTGGCAGAAGATATTGATCAAGCTTTTTACATCACTCTATATACCGGATACCGCAGGTGTGCGGGCTCATAATAAGGCGACCGCCTATAGACAAATTCCAGCTGAGCATCGGCATTTTGTGCAAAAGAAGGATCGGCTTTCCGCCTGCTTTCAAGGCTGTCTCTTATTTCGGGATGCTGTCTTAGCCAGCCGGCTGCTACGTCTTCCCAGCGATAGTTACTATAATATTCTTTCTGCTCCAGGATGGCATCGAAAAAATTCCATGCAAAATAAGAGTCGGCGCCTGTAGGCTCCAGCATTTCCACGATGAATCGCTGGCTGGGCTGTAAGGCAGATATCCAATAATCCCCTTTCAGAAAGGAGAGCCGGGCTGTTGTGGCCGATACCTTCACCTCTGTATTCTTATGGTGCTTCTCATATGCCTGCGGGTATGACTGGTAGCTGTCGATGTGATAGGCTTCCACCGTGATAGTTGTATCCTGCGTCAATCTCCGCATCTTTACTCTATTCAAGGTCAGAAGGTCGATGACCTCATGCCAGCCCTGGGGGATGATATAGGCCCTTGGCGACTTTATGCAGTCACCGGGCGTGAAATGGTCATAAAGACGAACCTGTTTCTCAAAAGGACGATCGTGATCATAGTACATCCTGGACAAACCCGTCACTTCGCTGGTCTTATTTCCTGTCTCATATCCCTTGAATGGGATCATGTCCCATCGGGAAGAGTCTACGCTCCAGCTCAGGGGCCATGTGGATTTTGCTATGTCTGCCTTTATATTTTGACTACGCGCCTGTAATAACTCATTTGCATGAGTCGAGGCCTCCGTGATCATTACTTCCATCAGGGTATAGGTGGAGAGAACGCGATCTTTGAATTTTTTAAGCATATGGGTCTCGGGCATAAACGCAATGGTATTGAACAGGGTGGCATAACCGCTGGAATAGCGGGGAGGGTCATAGAAAGCTTCCCAACCCTTGTCTGGACTCCCTTCTTCAAAGTTTACATAGGGCGTCATCGGCCATCCTTTTTTCTCCATGCCGGTGAAGAGGGCCGGCCGGAATGTGTCGTGCAGAAAGGCACCCAGCGGACCGCCCAGCTTGTTCCACTGGCTGGACAGCAATGTCATGGTATATTGATAATCCGCCCCGTCGCTGACATGATTGTCGATCAGGATGTCGGGGCCCACCCAATGGAATATCTGTGCAAAGGACCTCGCGTTGCGGGTATCGCATTTGGTAAAGTCCCGATTGAGGTCCAGATCCTGTGCGTTGCCCCGGAAACCATAGCTGACGGGGCCGTTCTGGTTGACCCTGGAAAAAGACCCCCGGTTCAGTGCTCCCCCGATGTTGTATAGGGGGATTACCGCCAGGCCGACGTTATCCGGGAGGCTGATCTTTTTTGCAACCAGATCGCGGAGCAACAGCATGCTGGCGTCCACGCCATCCGGCTCGCCGGGATGAATGCCGTTGTTGATGAGGAGAATAACCTTATGTTGTTTCCGCCATAGCGCCGGGTCGGCAGACCCGTCATTGGAGTATAGCAGCAGGTGATAGGGGTAGCCTGCATCGCTCATTCCCATGGTTCGGATGGACAGGCGGGGAGATAGCTGGTCCAATTTCTTATAAAAGCCGATACATTCAAAGTAGGTAGTTGTCTGCTGACCACCGGACCTTTCAAAGGGAGTAGCAGGCGCGGGTGGCTGTGCATATCCCGACAGGGCGCATAATGAAAGAAATATATATATTAGTCTGTTCATATTTATAATTACAATTTAGGCCAATATTATTTATCTTTAAAAAAACCTGAAGCCACGGGATCCATGCTCTAAAGATTGCAATGATATTTCTTAATCTTTAAACAATAAACCATGGAACAAACTAACGTTGCACCGGCTTCACAGCCAAGCTCTGGCTTCAACCTGAGAGATTTCTTATCCTTCCGTACCATGATCACTTTACAGATAATTCAGATAGTGTATGTAGTTGTTGCTATCCTGATCACCCTCGCCAGTCTCGCCACGATGTTCGGCGGGCGCAGCCATGAAGGGATTGGGGAATATGGAGGCGGGGGGCTCAGCCCATTTAGTCTGCTGGGCGGAGGCGGATTTTTCGGGGGACTGATCATGCTCATCGTTGGCAATGTTGCCTGGAGGATCTGGTGTGAGCTTATCATTATCTTTTTCAGGATCAATAAGACCCTGAACAATATAGAAATAAATACCAAGGTATAGGTTTGCCGACTGGGGAGACCTGACCCGGAACTAAAAAAGCATCCCTTTGGGATGCTTTTTCTATAAAGACTTGACGGATAGCTTATTTGGCAGCTCCGAGGGAGTTGATCTTACGGGCCAGTTTGCTTTTCAGGTTGGCAGCCTTATTCTTATGAATAATGCCTTTTTTTGCCAGCTTGTCGATCATAGAGGCTACTTCAGGCAGCTTTTCGCCAGCTTCCTTCTGCACCTTGATCTCCTTCAGGTCACGGATCGCATTACGGGTGGTCTTGCCATAGTAGCGATTACGATCCCTGCGCTTGGTGGCTTGCCTTACATCTTTTTTGGTTGCCTTATGATTTGCCATTACTCGACATTTTTAGGACGGCAAAGGTACGTCCGGGCAACGAAAATACCAAAATAAAAGGGGTTTTTTCGGAAAAAGGCGCCAAAAGGTACTTGAGGGGCAGTGGGGCCGTTGTAGAGGGGCGTCGGCCCTGTTGGAAGCGGTGCAGCGTTGGAGGGGACCAGGCGGGCAGGATTAGCGACGGAGTGAGGGGGAAAGCCCGATGGTTAAAAACAAGAGAAAAGGGGGGATGAGATAGGGAAATGACAGATTTTGAACGATATTTGTAGGCCAAAAACGAACCACAGGTTCGTTGTCCGACAGGACTTCTCGGCTTAGGGGCCGCAGGATGCGGCTCAAGGGCAGACATTAGCGAACATAATGCTTTAACCAGCACTTCTATGAAGGACTTTTCGTTTATAACAAATTCTCATCCCTCTTATATCGAGGGGTTATACCAGGACTATGTAAAGAATCCAGATACAGTAGATCCTGAATTCAGGAAATTTTTTGAGGGTTTTGACTTTGCTGTAACCCAGGGAAAAGCGAATACTGGTGTCAACGGGTCTACCAATGGCACTTATACTGCAGCAGGCGCGGGGGCTAAGAGTCTCGAGGGCGCATATACGACCACGGATGGTGTGGATTGGAAAAAGGAATTAGGCGCCTACCGTCTGATCCTGGGCTATCGTAATAAAGGGCATCTGCTGGCCAAGACGAATCCTATCCGTCCCCGGAAGGATCGTGGCGCCAATCTCGACCTGGCTTTTTATGGATTCACTGAAGGGGACCTGGACAAGAACTTCTTTGCGGGCAATCTCATCGGGCTGGGTACCACCACACTCCGGAAGATACTGGAGCACTTGCAGAACTGTTATGCTTCCCATGTAGGCATCGAATTCAAATACATCAGCGATCAAAAGAAGGTCGACTGGCTCACCAACGAGATGGAGAAGAAATTCCTGAACCCCATTCCCCTGGAAAAAAAGAAACGTATCCTGGAGAAGGTCAATGAGGGGGTCATGTTTGAAAAATTCCTCCACACCAAATACATCGGGCAAAAGAGATTCTCGTTGGAAGGCGGTGAAAATACCATCCCCGCGCTGGATACGATCATCAATACTGCTGCCGATCATGGTGTGCAGGAAGTGGTCATCGGCATGGCCCATCGCGGGCGTCTCAATGTCCTGGCCAATATCATGGGCAAGACATACGAGCAGATATTCAGTGAATTTGAAGGAACGGCCAAGATGGACCAGACCATGGGTAGCGGCGACGTGAAATATCACATGGGTTATGGCAGCGAAGTGCAGTCGGACACAAACAAGACCGTTCACCTCAAGCTGATGCCCAACCCTTCACATCTGGAGGCGGTCGATCCCGTTGTCGTGGGTTTTGCCAGGGCCAAGGCGGATGTCATGTACGCCAGCGATTATGACAAGATACTTCCCATCCTCATACATGGCGACGCATCCGTAGCCGGTCAGGGCATCGTATACGAGGTCCTGCAGATGAGCGAGCTGAAGGGATACAATACGGGTGGCACCATACATTTCGTTATCAATAACCAGATCGGCTTTACCACCGACTTTGACGACGCGCGTAGCTCCGACTATTGTACATCACTGGCAGCGGCCATCCATGCGCCCGTACTCCATGTGAATGGCGACGATGCGGAGGCTGTTGTAAAATGCGCCGATATCGCCACCCGCTATCGCCAGGACTTCAATACGGATATCTTTATCGATATGGTGTGCTATCGTCGTCACGGACATAACGAAGGCGACGATCCGAAATTCACCCAGCCGCATCTTTATGCGCTGATCGACCAGCATCCCAACCCACGGGAAGTATATACCCAGTTCCTTATCGAGAATGGGGAGTCCGATGCCAAGGACCTGGCCAAGGAGATGGAAAAGAAATTCTGGGCCGATCTGCAGGAAAGGCTCGACGAGGTGAAACAACATCCTCTTCCTTATCACTACCAGCAGCCCGAGGTTTGGTGGCGCAGTCTGCGGAAGGCCACTGCAGCGGATTTCGAGCAGTCACCCGTTACCGCTGTCAGCGAGGCGGATTTCCGGAAGGTATTCGATGCCATCATGAAGTGGCCGGAGGATTTCAAGCCCCTTCGCAAAGTGGAAAAATTATTACAGGATAAAGTCAAGCTCTTCTCAGAGGAAGGTAAGGTCGATTGGGCCACCGGCGAGCTGCTGGCTTATGGCAGCCTTCTCCTGGATGGAAAGGATGTACGTATGAGCGGACAGGACGTTCAGAGAGGGACTTTCTCTCATCGTCATGCAGTCCTGAGGGATGAGAATAACGACCAGTCCTACAATCGTCTGAGCAGGCTGCCCGATGCCAAAGGGCAGTTCCGCATCTATAATTCCCTCCTCAGCGAATACGGAGTACTGGGTTTTGAATATGGGTATGCGCTGGCCAACCCCAATGCCCTCGTATTGTGGGAGGCTCAGTTCGGGGATTTCAGCAATGGGGCTCAGACCATGATCGATCAGTTCATTGCTGCCGCCGAACAAAAATGGCAGCGTATGAATGGCGTCACCCTGCTGTTGCCGCATGGATATGAAGGGCAGGGGCCTGAGCACAGCAGCGCCCGTATGGAAAGATTCCTCCAGATGTGCGCCGAGCTGAACATCGTGGTCACCAATATCACTACGTCCGCCAATCTTTTCCATGCCTTCAGAAGGCAATTGGCCTGGCCTTTCCGTAAACCCCTGATCAATTTCTCACCAAAAGCCAATCTCCGTCATCCGGGTACGTACTCGAAGATGGAGGAATTTACATCCGGCGGGTTCAAGGAAGTGGTAGACGATGGTTTTGTGGATACTGCCAACCAGGTGAAGAAAGTGCTTTTCTGTAGTGGCAAGGTTTATTTCGACCTGGCCGAACGTCAGCAGAAAGAGAATCGCAAGGATGTGGCTATTGTCCGGCTGGAGCAGCTGTATCCCCTGCCCCTGACGCAGCTGGAAGCGCTGTATAAAAAATACAGTCAGGCAGCCACCTGGTTCTGGGTACAGGAAGAGCCCCTTAATATGGGCGCCGCCAGCTTCCTGCAAATGAACCTGAAGACCATCAACTATGGGGTCATCAGCCGTCAGCCCAGCGCGGCTACGGCTACCGGTTATTCCAAAGTGCATGCGCAGGAGCAGGCAGAGATCATCGAGACGGCATTTAGCATTTAATTAGATACCTTGAGACCCTGGAAGGGGCTCAAGGATAATATTTATAAACAATACACTCCCCTGGCGGGGAGAAGGAGGATTAAATGATCGATATAAAAGTTCCGGCAGTAGGTGAATCTATCAGCGAGGTGACCCTCGTAAAATGGCTCAAACAGGCAGGCGCATACGTAGAAAGGGATGAAGTGATCGCGGAATTGGAAAGTGAGAAGGCTACGTTCGAGGTCAATGCTGAACAGGCAGGCGTTCTCAATCCCATCGGCAAAGAAGGTGAAACGTTGAAGATCGGAGACGTGGTGGCGCAGATAGATGAAACCGCGGCGAAACCTCCTTCCTCCAATGGAGCCGCTACCGCGGCGCCTCAAAAGGCAGTTGCGGAAGCTAAGCCTGTGCCTGCGGCACAGGCAACTATTACGGCGAATGATATTAAGGCTACGCCTTTGGCTGCCGCGATCATCTCCGATAAGAAGATCGACGCCGGGTCCATCACTCCTTCCGGCGTAGGGGGCAAGATACTCAAGCACGATGTGCTGGAGGCATTGGCTCATCCCGGCAGAACGCCAGGTAGAGAACTCTTTACCCGCACGGAGAAGCGCGAGAAGATGAGCAATCTCCGCAAGACCGTTTCCCGCCGCCTGGTAGAAGCCAAGAATACCACGGCCATGCTCACCACCTTCAATGAAGTGGATATGAGCGCGGTCATGGCCCTTCGTACAAAATATAAGGACAAGTTCAAGGAAAAGCATGGGGTCAACCTGGGCTTTATGAGCTTTTTCACCAAGGCTACCTGTTATGCCCTCCAGGAATGGCCGGCTGTCAATGCCTATATCGATGGGGAGGAATTGGTTTATCATGACTATTGCGATATATCCATCGCGGTCAGCGCACCCAAGGGGCTTGTGGTACCCGTGATACGGAATGCCGAAAGCCTCAGCATGGCGGACATCGAGAAGAAAGTAGTGGAACTGGCTACCAAGGCGCGTGACAACAAGCTCAGCATGGAAGAGATGCAGGGCGGTACATTTACCATCACCAATGGCGGTGTATTCGGCAGCCTGATGTCGACGCCTATTATCAATATCCCGCAGTCTGCCATTTTGGGAATGCATAAGATCGAAGAACGTGCCGTAGTCGTGAACGGCCAGATCGTGGTGCGTCCCATGATGTACCTTGCGGTGAGCTATGATCACCGTATCATCGACGGCAGGGAATCTGTCAGCTTCCTCGTAAGAATAAAGGAATTGCTTGAAAATCCCGATCAGCTGCTGTTCGGGAAAGATCCGGTGAAAGCTTTGTTGGAGCTATAAGCCGACGCAGTGAAATTCGATAACCAACTTCGTTACGCCAGCACTATCATAACCGCCTATCAGGGGGAGGAGCCTCTGCATATCTGGTTAAAGGATTTTTTTCGCCAACATAAACAAATGGGCTCCCGTGACCGGAAGACCGTGGCGGGACTTGTGTATGGATATTATCGCCTGGGTCATTCTGCGAGAGAGATGGCCATGCAGGATCGCATTCTGTTAGGGCTGTTCCTGACCAATGACAGTCCGGGAGAGTTCCTGGAGTATTTTCGACCGGAGTGGAATCAACAGGCGGCGCGGCCCCTGGAGGAAAAGATAGACCTGGTCGAAGGGTTTGATCCTGTCGAGATATTTCCGTGGAGGAATGAGCTTTCGGAAGGGGTCGATCATTATGAATTTTGTCTTTCCTTCCTTCGTCAGCCGGATCTCTTCCTTCGTATACGTCCGGGATATGAGCAGCAGGTGGTGCAGCGAGTGGGGCAGGGGTTTATCCCGCCGTCGACGATCCGGCTGCCCAACGGTACCAAAGTGGAAGAGCTGTTCACGCCGGACAGGGAAGTAGTGATACAGGATTATAATAGCCAGCGAGTGGCAGCGTTCTTAACCGGGCTGCCTTCGCCCGGGGTGGGACGGGCCCGGAAATTTTGGGATACCTGTGCCGCCAGCGGCGGCAAGGCCATACTTGTCCATGATCTATACCCCGGCGTGGATATAACGGTGTCGGACATACGCGAATCCATTCTCCGTAATTTGCAGCAGCGTTTTCATCAGGCGGGGATAAAAGAATATCATTCTTTTGTGGCGGACCTTTCCAAGCCAGACCCCTGGATGCCTGCTGAGCGGATGGACCTTGTACTTACCGATGTGCCCTGCACCGGCAGCGGCACCTGGAGCCGAACGCCTGAAGAGCTTTATTTTTTCAACCCCCAAAAGATACCCGACTACCAGTCCACACAAAAAAGTATTCTCTCCAATGTCATTTCCAGTCTGACCCCGGGGGCCTGTCTGGTATACGTCACGTGTTCGGTATTTAAGAAAGAAAATGAGGATATGGTTGCCTTTATCCGAAGCAAGGTTGGTTTACGGCAGGAGAGGGGGGAAGTGCTGAAGGGATATGATAAAAAGGCCGATACGATGTTCGCGGCCAGGTTAATTGTGATCCAATAATGTCATGGTGATCTCGAACCCGATCTTGTAGGCGCTCTGTCCATTGAGGGTACGGGGCTGCAATTCCCAAAGAGCTGTATGTCTGTAGACCAACCCTATGTTTTTGGCATAGGTCTCCGACCAATAGGTCTTGGCGGCGAACAGTGTGTCGGTGATGATGGGAAGGTGGACCGAATCGTTGGCCTGTAGCACCGTCAGGGTGCTGTCGTAGGTTTTTCCTCCTGCTGTATATCGCTGATTTGTATTAAGATAGGTATAGCTCCATGCATTGAGATAAACATTCGTGGATGCACTGAAATCAAAGTAACCCTGGTAGGGGTTGTCGGGGAGATAGCTATTGCCATTCCAGGTAAAGGAGTCCTGCATGGGAAAGACCAGCTTGATAAAGCGCAGGTTGTTCTCCACCTCTTCTATGGATTGGGCAAAGGGGGTGACCGTCTTGGTCTCCGAGGCCGTCCAGACGGTGGGGCCCGTGGCTGGGCTGAGGTACCTGACAACTACCCAGGAGGTATGTCCCGCATTGTCGACAAAGGAATGTTCTACTGAATCTTTGGCCAGATAGTGGGTCAGCGTGTCCAATTGGCCATAGTAGTAGAAATTCAGGGAATCCAATTGGTAGATGGCGTATTTACCTACCTCCAGAGGGATATAATAGTTGGTCAATGGGTTGCTGGGATAATTGTATAGCGTTCTTTTACAGCCAATTGCGGTTAGCAGGATTATAAGGGCGGCAGCACCGGCGAGGCGAACATGTTTTATCATACGCTATTAGTCTCGTACTTAACGTTTTGGCGTCTGTTTTATTGCTGCGCGCTTCTTTGAATGATACCCCCGCCGATGACCTCATCCCCTTCATAAAATACTGCACTCTGGCCGGGGGCGATACCCTTGGCCTTGTCATAAAACCGGATATTCAATTTATTCCCGTCGGGGTAAAGATTGCTCAGCGTGCCTTTGTCCTTATAACGGATCTTGGTGACTGCTTCCATACCCGGAGTGATGGACTCATACTTCATCAGGTTCAGCTTCCCCACTACCATGTCCTGCTCATCGAGATCGGACTCATCGCCCAGCACCACGGTATTGGTCTCGGGGCGGATAGCCGTCACATATACGGGCTTACCAAAGGTTATGTCCAGCCCTTTACGCTGTCCCACCGTATAAAAGGGGTATCCTTTATGCTGTCCCAGAATATTTCCGTGCTTGTCAACGAAGTTGCCGCCTGCCACCTTTTCTTCCAGGCCTTCCACCCTGCGCTTGAGAAAGCCGCGGTAATCATTGTCCGGCACGAAGCAGATCTCATAGCTTTCGCTCTTGGCCGCCAGCTCCGGATAGCCATAGCTGAGAGCCATCTGGCGTATCTCTGTCTTGCGATATGGCCCCAAAGGTAGAAGCGTTCTGCTCAGGAGGTCCTGCTGAAGGCCCCATAGCACGTAGCTCTGATCCTTTGTTTCATCCAGTCCCTTTGCAATGGTATAGCGTCCATTGTCATGATGACGGATATTACCATAATGCCCTGTGGCAATAAACTCGCAATCCATCGCATCCGCACGTTTGAGCAAGGCCCGCCATTTGATGTGTGTATTGCAAAGCACACAGGGATTTGGCGTTCTGCCCGCCATATATTCCTCTACAAAATTGTCGATGACAAAATCCCCAAACTCTTCCCGGATGTCCAGCACAAAGTGCGGAAACCCATGCTGCACGGCCGCCATTCTCGCATCATTGAAGCTATCCAGGTTGCAACAGCCCGTCTCTTTTTTCGAAGCGCCCGCGCTGGCATAATCCCATGTCTTCATCGTGATGCCCACCACTTCGTACCCCTGATCGTGCAGCATGAGAGCCGTAACGGTACTGTCAATACCGCCACTCATCGCTACCAGGACTTTTCCTTTACGGCTCATAAAAAATGAAATTAGGACCGCAAATTTACGAAAAAGCCTTGAGCTGCGCATCATGAACTTTGCGCCCCTTACAGCTCGTTGCTGTACTGCACCTCCATCTCTCCGTCCTGTACCAGCAAATCCTTCCAATTCTGTCCGTCGGCTATGTGCACAACATACACTACTGTTTGATTCTGAGACACTTCCTTCACCCATCCAATGGAATAGTCGTAATAGGTGCTCTTTACCAGGGCCCGCACTTCCTTTGGCAGCTCTTTTTCGCTGTATTCTTTCATGCTATATAGCAAATTGCCTTTGCGATCGAATACCGACTTGTATTTGATACCGCCTTCCGAGAATTCTGCGAAGTAGCCCGCCTCCAGTTTGTACCAGCTTTCGTCTTTGCCCGCTCCGTATTTTTTCCAGAACTCGCGTGCAGCCTTTATCGCAGCGCGATCTGATCCCAGACCACGGGCGCTGACCAATACATCATTACTCATCTGCGCATAAGAAGCAAAATAAAAGCAAGTGATCACCAGGATTGAAATAATCTTTTTCATAACTAGACATTTAAGAATGTAAAACTAAATCACACATTCTGGTAATTACAGCCAAAACGAGCCATCGGTAGCGTAGAGCTGCCATCTGGTATAGTTGGGTGAGCAATCGGAAATGCTAACACCTGTCAAGACCTGTAAGGCTGCAGTTTTTTCAGCAAACTGTCTTTGCGGCTGCGTGAGACATTGATGGAAGCGTTGTCCGACATGACAAGATAGCCTCCTTCCCCTTTTACATATTTGCTGATCTCATTGAGATTGACAAGACTGGAGTGATGTACGCGAAGGAATGAATAGTCTTCCAACAATTCTTCGATCTCCTTCAATGTGCGAGAGGCTACGACCTTCTGGTGGCCTTTTAATGCGAGGACAGTATAGTTGCTGTCGGAAGTGCAATAGAGTATGCTGTCTACCGTCACCATTTGCAGGCCTTCCATTGTCGGGATGGCAATCTTATAAAATTGATGTGTAGGATTTTGTAATCTGAAAAGGAGCATGTCTATCTGCTGGGGGAAGAGAAAGCGTTGCTCTGCCTTTTGCACGGACCGCTGGAGCTCTTCCCTGTCGATGGGTTTTAAAAGATAGTCCAGGGCGCTGAAGCGGATGGCCTTTATAGCATATTGATCGTAACTGGTAGTAAATATCAGCTGCAGCGGCAGCTCCTTTATGTTATCCAACAGCTCAAAACCATTCATACGAGGCATCTCGATATCGAGGAAAAGCAGCTGCGGGCGTTCCTGCCGGATGGCTATCAGCGCATCCGCCCCCGAATGATAGCTGCCGGTAACCGTAACCTGCGGACAATACCGCTGCAACAAGATGGACAGCGCTTCGCAGGCATAAGGTTCGTCGTCGACAATCATAGCCTTGATCATATGTGTGCTTTTCTTGTGTATGCTTTTCTTAGCTGTTGTTAAACCGGGGCGCCTGCCGCGATCCTTATTTTCAGGATCACTTTGGTACCTGCGGGGTGCCCGTCCTCATCATAGAGATCCTCAATATCGAAATAATGACCGGGTGAACCATTGCCCGTCAATAAGTTCAGCCTTTCGGCCGTGATCTGCAATCCCATCGACTTGTGTTTCTGCGCCGACTTGCTTTTTAAAATTCCCGCCCGCTGGCGCCCCACGCCGTTGTCCCGGATGATACAGGTCAATATATCGTTGTCCGCACGCAGCTCGATGGTCAGGAGCCCTCTCTCTTTCTTGTGCATCAAACCATGCCAGACGGCGTTCTCCACAAAGGGTTGCAGAAGGAGCGGGGGGATGTGGATATCACCTGTGTCCAGATCGTCATCCTGTACGAGGATGTAGTCGAATGCATCCTTGAATCGCAGCTTTTCCATGTCCAGGTACAGCTGCAATACTTCCAGCTCATCGGCCAGCGTGATGACGGAATGCCGGGAATGATTCATGATCATTCGCATGAGCCGGGAGAATTTTGTCAGGTAGTCGGAGGCGGCTTCTGTCTCATGCCCCAGTATGAACCGATTGATCGCATTGAGGCAGTTGAATATAAAATGGGGGTTCATCTGGCTGCGCAACGCCTGTATCTCCAGCTCCTTGGCTCTTTGCTGAAGAGCGGCCTTTGCTTTTTCGCCTTCGAGCCGGTGTATCTCCAGCTCGTTCTCGGCACGCTGGCGAAGGTGTGCTTCATTCTTTCTTTTCAAAAGGATATATCGCGAAAAGATAAAGCCGATGAGGAGCAGCGCTATGATACCTCCGATCAACATCTTTTTCGTGACCAGGGTTTCCCGAAGACAGACTTCCTGCAATTGTTTCTCCTTGCTTAGCAAGGCGATCTGCTGCTCGAAGGCATAAGAGGCGAACTTGCCTTTTAGCTGTTCGTTATTCACACTGTCCTTCATGGTGTTGTAACGCCGGTAGTACGCATAAGCGCTGTCCGTCCTTCCTGCCTTGTCATAGATGGAATGTAATATCTCGCAGTTGTCGCGGATAAACTGTCTGGCTTTGAACTGTTCTGCGATGGCGAGGCTCTCTTTGGCATAGCGGAATGCGTCTTTGTCTTTTCCCAGTTTTTGGCTGGCCAGGGAGAGGTCTTTCAAAACGCGCATGATCTGGTTGCGATCGTTGAGCCGGCACTGGTAGACAAGACTTTTTTGAAGATAGTCCAGGGCCATCTGGTTATTTCCCTGGAGGAGGAAATATTCTCCCTTACTGACGAGCCAGGTCCTTAGGAGAGCAGGGGGCAGGGAGGTGGAATCGAAGGTGTTGTAGTAATACAGGGCCGAGTCGAATTGATGCTGATGGCTCAGCAGCTCGGCATAGGTCATGATCCGCCAGGCATAAAAGGACTGTGGCTGGTCCAGATGGAACCCGGCATAGAAGTATTTTTTTGCCGTGGGGTAATCATCTATCTGCATGAAGAGCTCCGCCAGCTCGAAATATTCGCTGGCTATATGTTCAGGGAGACGGGCGTCCTCGGCCATTTGAATACAGCGGCGGTATATTTCGAAGGCCTTTTCGTAATCGCCGCTCTCCCGGTAGGCACAGCCGATGAGGGAAAGGCTCTTGATGACGCCGGTAGTGTCACCTGCCTTTTGTGCATAATCCTGGGCCTGTTGCAGGAGATGGATGGCTTCTTCAAACCGGCTCTGGGCGAAGATGGCGAATCCCAGGGCATAGTAAGCCAGAGAGATGTGACCTTTGTCGGAGGTACGGCTAAACCAGTCCAGGGCTTCCCCCGCCTGGCTTTCGCTGAGGATGAAATCGTTGGTAAAGTTGAGGGTGTACAGGGATTTGCAGGCTGTGGCCAAGGCAATGCTGTGGATATCATTTACCCGACGGGCTTCTTCCATGGCCTGGTCCGCATACCAGCCGGAGGAATCCATCCAGTGGCTGGCGCAGTATTCATAATGCTGGATCAGGCTGTCAATCCTGAGCCTGGCTTTGGACGTCTCCTGCTGTGCCTGGGTGGCAAGGCGGCAAGCGACAAAAAATATGATAAGCAATGACTTTTGCACCTTTAAAATTAGGTAAAGGTTGGCGGAAAAGAGAACCGCCTGTCCCTGGAATTGAGCGGTTGGCGGGCTGGGGGTGCGGTTGGAGGGGGAGATTGAGCGGTTGGGGGGCGGGGGTGAGCCTTTGGCGGGTGGGTAACTTTGGGAAAACTTCTCCACCCGGCGAGTTTTAAATAATGTAAATTGCCGTTTCACTATGAATCTACCATTAGTTGTGATTTGCTTTCAATTTTAAAATTTACAATTATGATTAAACTACAAGTAATAGGGAATCTCGGTAAGGATTGTGTCACCAATACCGTGAATGGGAAAAATGTGATCAATTTCAATGTGGCGCATACCGAGAAGTTCCGTGATGCACAGGGCAATCAGAAGGATAAGACCATTTGGGTAGAATGCGCCTATTGGACAGACCGTACGGGTATCGCCCCCTATCTCAAAAAAGGAACACAAGTATATGCTGAAGGAACGCCTGAAGTAAGGACCTATCCTAAGAACGACGGGACCACGGGGGTATCGTTGACTTTAAGGGTGCAGACCGTCCAGCTTCTGGGCAGCCGGGGATCCGAAGGTGGTGGATATGGCGGTGGCTCCGAAGGAGGCTATAGTTCTCAGAGCGCACCTGCTTCCCGGGTGCCTTCGCCGGGGGATATTACCGAGCCTATCGATGATCTGCCGTTCTAAAGAAATTAACAGACTTGTTGGTGACCCCAGTCTAACGACTGGGGTTTTTTGTCAATAATACCGCATCCGCAACGATCACACCGTCTGCCCCTTTATTATTGATGGTCACATAGTTACCCTTTCCTGCCTTCAACGGGTATCTTCCGCATTCCATCCATTCTCCCGAGGTCTGTCCTTCTACCCGGAGTTTCCCGGTAGGGATGGCTGCTTCTGTGACCTTTCCACCGGCGGATACGGTGACAGTGGTGATCTTGCTAGGGTTTTGGGTCCTGGAGACGTAGATATATAGGGTGTAGGTTCCGGAAACAGTCACTGTTATATTAAAGCGTACCTGCCGGAAGGGCTGATCCTTGTGAGAATCTGTTAGTCCGGAGGACAGCCTGGAAAAGCCGTAGCTGTCCTGTGTGTCACGGGTCCATTCTCCTTCCACCGTCACTCCGGCGCCATCATCATTGTCGACAAGTATTTCCGGTGTGCTGCCGTCCGCCAGGGGGTCATTCCGGAGGGTATCCCGTATAGCGGCTGCATCGACCTGTTGAACGGGGATATGCCGATCGATGGCCATTGCGGCTGCAATGGCGGAGGACTGTCCCAGCTCCATAAAGACCGGCTCCATGCGGATGGAGCCATAGGCGATGTGGCTGGCCGAGAGGCAGACCGGCACCAGCAGGTTACTGCACTCCTCTGTTTTGGGCACCAGTGCGCGGTAGGAAATGGGATAAGGAGGGAATCCACCGATCTGCACATCTCCTTCGTTCTTTACCATTCCATTCACGACGATGCGCTGACAGTTATGCGAGTCCATCGTGTAGGCTGCCAGGCCCACGCCATCCGTCACCGTGGTCCGGTCCTCGCAGTTGGCCTGTGTCATGATATAGGCTCCTTTCATCCTTCTTGATTCCCTCACATACATCTGCGGGGACCAATGACCGTTGTCGGCGTATTCATCCTTTGGGTAGCCCCATTCCTGCATCTGGGTCCGCAAATGAGGTGGCATACGCTTGTCGTTTCCGATGAAGTACAGCAGTCCTTTTGTATAGACCGTATGGGCCTGTGCGATCTTTTTTCGTGTATCATAATCTGCGTCAGGGTAATCGTAGTTCATGCCGATGTTGTCCGTGGAAAAAGGACCGTTGTTATTGATATCCGTCTTGTGGCCCGGCAGCCGATCGAATTTGAGGAATCCCCGGAGGTCTCCTGCGGGCCGCTTCTCCAGCAGACGCAGCAGCAGCTCGTAACGGGTGGAATCATATCCCGCGGGCCGGGTGATGGGAATGCGGTTGACCGGGTCGTTGGTAAGACAGATCCGGTAATTGTAACTCTGCACCTTTTTGTCGCCTTGCCCCTGCTGTCCTATGGGTTCGGGACTGATGCCCCATAAGAGACCGCCGGACCGATCTCCCGGTGTCTTGTAGGGATCGATGCCATCGGGGAACTGGTGTTTGTCCCTTAGCTGGATGCCGTTGTAGGTTTCGTTATACAGTGTGTTGGCTTCACGGCCCACCGTGTAGGAAACGCCTGCCCGGGCCATCAGGTCGCCTTCGTAGCTGCAGTCGATGAACATTTTGGCTTTGATGGTGCGGGGCGAGAGGGCTTTGGCGAGGCCCGATGACTCCAGGGAAATGGAAGTGATGGCAGCTGCCTGTTTTGTGGCCCCGACGATGTGATAATCGTAGAGGGTCTTTATGTTGGCATCCTGTATATATTGTTTAAAGATATCCTCTGCTACGTGGGGTTCGAAGACCCATTGTTCGAACTTGCCGTAGTGCCGTCCCACGCGGCGGTAGAAATCAAGTGAAAGACCTTTTATAGCATATTTATTACCGATGTCGGTGTAGCCCAGTCCGCCGGAGCTCAGCCCGCCCAGGTGATGGCCGGGCTCCACCAGCAAGACGCTTTTGTGCATCCGGGCAGCGGTATAGGCTGCGATGACGCCTGCGGAGGTGCCGCCGTATATGCAAATGTCGTAATCTGTCTGGGCGAACCTGGGACTGGGATCGGGATTTTTTGTGGCAGAGGCCGGTGAGAGCAGATGTTCCACTTCCGCGCGGCTCACGGGCTTGTGCTGGTCGTCTATATTGATGACATACAGGTATCCTTTTTTTGCCGGAGTGGAGAGCCAGGCGTTGAGCAGGTTCAGCTGTTCGCTGACCAGGGGGTGTCCGCTGGTCGGGTTCCACAACTCCTTCGCGCACAGGCATCCCATCGTTGGTGTCAGGGGATAAAAGGGTCTGTCCTTAAAATATTCGGGGTCGATGGTCGTGCCGTGGGCGATGATCTCTGCCCGGCCGATGCGACCTGCCGACCAGGCTTCCATCATGGGGGTGTAGTTTTGCCAGTCGGGAGGGAAGAGGAGCTGCAGGTACATCTGAAGAGAATCGAGTGGAGGATGAACTGTACCGAAGTCGGCGACCAGGGGTTGGACCGTTGCCGTGTCCGTGTGGAAATATTTATCCCAGGCGCCTTCGAAGGGCATTAGCAGCTGAATGTTCGGCGTGGGGCCGATAAAGCTGGTCCTCGAGACATCCGTACCCTGTATGCTGTATACCCCCTGGGGAGTGCTTCCATTTGTGAGAAAATAGGGCAGGTCAGAGCCCGAGCGGGCCAGCTGTTCGAATACCTGTATCCTACCCTGAGCGTCTTTGATAAATTGTCCATCCTCACCCTGCACGATGGCCATACCGGGATAATTCCTATCCCAACGCTGGAAGGAATAAATGATTTTTTGCCCTTTGGCACGCTGATAGGCAAAAAGGGAGGACAGGTCCGGTGTCCTGGATCGCTGCTGAGCCGTGTGATAGCTGAGAAAATTTGCCAACTCCTGTAAGACCGGTATCGTGTCGTAGCCTGGAAATTTTTCCACCATCCGGATCTTTAATGCATTGCTGTTACCCGTGCCCGTGTCGACGCGATACAGATAGGCTGCACAAAGGGAGAACAGTTTGGGATCCGAACTGTTGTCGAGAATGGACCGTATCTGTTTGGCGTAATGTTGTGGGGAGACGGCATATACTGCTTCGAGAAAGGCTCTTTTCGTATCATAGGACAGCGTGCCATAACCATGGAACAAGGTGTCAAAACCTGCCGCCACCTGGGGGGAATAGATAAGGAATTGGGAGATGGCCCAGCATGCGGACATATATTTGTCCTCGGAATTGCTGTCCAACGGCAGGCTCATATTGTATCCGGTGATACGTTCCCGCAGGTCCTTTTCCAATGTCACCCGTTTCTGGTACAGCACTGCCTGCGAAAAAATGTCTTCCCTACGTGACTGAGCGGCGGTGTGTGTTAGTGCTATCAGCAGCAGTACTGCTGTCAGCATATGCGTCATGCTATTCATAGTGTAAATCTAAAAAATCCCTTAATTTCAATTTTTCATTTTTTGAAGAAACACTCATTATCGGAACACACAAAACATTCATCATGAAGAAACTGACAGTACCATTGCTTTGCCTCTCCGGCCTTATGATGCTCGCCTCCTGTGGCAACCAGGGGTCCGGCAATACACAGGATTCTACCGCAAAGAAGAATGATTCGACCCCTTCTGTCGCCAGGGATTGGAAGATAGGCGCTCAATTATGGACATTCCATTATGTCTCTTTCGATACGGCGCTCGCCAAGGCCGACAGTGCGGGCGTCAAATATCTGGAGGCGTATCCGGGCCAGCCTTTGGGCGCCGGCATGAAAGGGAAATTTGGACCTGACATGACGCCTGAAGAAAAGGCAAAGGTCAAACAGATGCTGCAGTCTCATGGACTTAGCATCGTAGCTATGGGCGTTATCACTCCCAAGACCATCGATGAATGGAAGAAATTTTTCGATCTGGCCAAGGAGTTTGGCCTCAGCTATATCACCTCGGAGCCGTTGAAGGATCAATGGGGCGCGATCGACAGCCTGGCCGGCGCTTATGGCATCAAGGTAGCCATCCACGAGCATGCCAGGCCCAATGTATACTGGCATCCTGACTCCGTGCTGGCTGCCATACAGGGTCATCCCAATATCGGCGCCTGTGCCGACGTAGGTCACTGGGCACGTAGCGGTCTCGATCCTGTAGAATGTCTCAGGAAGCTGGAAGGGCATGTCTACGGCGTACACCTGAAGGACATCGATTCCGTAGGTAATACGAAAGCCGGCGATATGGTAGTGGGTACCGGCAAGATCAACTTCCCTGCCATCTTCAGCGAGCTGAACCGTCAGAAATTCACGGGCATGTTCTCCATTGAAAGAGAGAATAACTGGTACAACAATGTGCCGGATGTGATCACTACGGTGAAGTACTTTAAGGAGCAAACGAGTAAACTTTAAAATTATAGCCCCGGTTCAAACCGGGGCTTTCTATTTATGGAAAAGCAAAATTTAACAACGGGTTTTCAAAATGTCGACAACTCTCAACATCAGTTCCTGATGAAATTTTTGGAGGATGTGCTTAAGCCAGGGGGAAGGGTTGTTATATTTGACTTCGATTGGGATGCGATGGTGATCGCACACGGGGATAAAGCGCTTACAAGAAAGATCGTCCGTTATGCATCGGACAGTTTTCCGAATGGGCGCGTAGGACCCGAATTATTTCATCTAATGAGGGAGGCGGGATTTACAAATGTCCGGGTTCAGCCCTCGAGCTATTCCGGAAACGATCGGGTAATGCAGGATATTACAAAAAGAGTTCATGAGGGAATTCTGCAAACGGGCGTTTCAACCGGTGTGCTCACACAGACGGAGATCGCGGATTGGTGGGCAGCGTTTGATAAAGACGTGAGTGAAGGCAATTTATTCGTGTCGTACCAGGGGTTTATCGTTAGTGGAACAAATGATTAGATCTGTATCTTTGCGGTCCTAAAGTCATGCCATGCCACAGCATCAACAAAGACCGGACCCGTCCTCTACTTCAGGCGCCAACACTGCCTATCTCTTCCCCTATGACGAGCTGTTAGCTTTTACTGTCTCCATTTTTGAAAAAATAGGCTGTCCTGCAAAGGATGCCCATACCGCCGCCGTCGCCTTGCTGAGCGCCGACCTTCGTGGTATCGATTCGCATGGGGTGGCCCGGCTCATCGGATATGTACGGCTATGGGAAGCCGGCAGGGCCAATACAACTCCCAACATAAAGATCATTCATGAGACCCCCAGTACGGCTGTTGTAGATGGTGACAGCGGGCTTGGATTGGTGGTAGCTCCCTATGCCATGCAGGTGGCCATTGAAAAAGCCAGGAATGTGGGCACCGGATGGGTCAGCGTACAGCACTCCAATCATTTTGGGATTGCCGGCTATCATGCGCTCAAGGCTGTCGAACAGGATATGATCGGCGTAGCCATGACCAATGCCAGCGCCCTGGTAGCGCCTACTTTTTCCATCGAGCGGATGCTCGGCACCAATCCTATATGTGTAGCCGTTCCCGCAGGAGAGGAGCCTCCCTTTGTGGCCGACCTTGCCACGACCACGGCTGCCAATGGCAAACTGGAGATCCTGCAACGGAAGAATGAAGAAGCGCCGCTGGGCTGGATACAGGACAAGGATGGTCATCCGACGACGGATGCGCATGCGTTGAAGACCGGAGGGGCGCTGCTGCCGCTGGGAGGCGACCGGGATCATGGCAGCCATAAAGGATATGCGCTTGGCGCGATAGTAGATATATTTTCCGCTGTCCTCAGTGGCGCCAACTATGGCCCCTGGGTGCCGCCTTTCCCTGCCTATGTACCCATGCCTACCGGCATGCCTGGAAAGGGTATCGGACATTTTTTTGGGGCCATGCGTATCGATGCCTTCCGTCCTGCCGACGAGTTCAAGCAGCATATGGACAAGTGGATACAGCGATTTCGTTCCGCTACGCCTGCCCCGGGGCAGGAGAAGGTACTGATCCCCGGCGATCCTGAGCGGGAGATGGAAACCGCGCGGCTTGGCAATGGCATACCCCTGCTGGCGCCCGTGGTAAATGACCTGAAAGGACTGGCTGAGAAGCTGGGTGTGGAGTTTTTCGAAAATTTCTAATCCCGTAGGATGTATCTTTGCCATCCCAAAAAAAGGAATATTTAGGAATGAAAGTCATGAAATTCGGAGGCACATCCGTCGGTAAACCCGAGCGCATGCGCCAGGTAAGCCAACTGATCACCAAGGATGATGAGGCAACGATCGTCGTGTTGAGCGCGCTCAGTGGTACCACCAATGCACTCGTTGAGATAGGCAATTCCATCGCATCTGGCGACCGCGAGGCGGCCCGCCAGCAGATAGAAAAGCTGGAAGCGCATTACCAATCCTTTATAAAGGAGCTTGTCAAGGGTGAAAAGGGACTGGCCAAGGCCAACGCCATCGTGGCAGAACATTTCGAATTTCTCACCATCATTCTCCGCATATCGTTCAGCGAGGCGTTGAGCAAGGACATACTGGCGCAGGGCGAGCTACTGTCCACCAAGCTTTTCTCCGTATTCCTGGAAGAGAATGGCATCGACCATGTGCTGCTTCCTGCCTTGGAGTTCATGAGCATCGACAATCATGACGAGCCCCAGGTCAACAGCATCAAGATCAAGCTAGGGCATCTGTTGCAGCAGCACAGGAATACCACGCTGTTTGTCACCCAGGGCTATATCTGCCGCAATGCGCGCGGAGAGGTGGACAACCTGAAAAGAGGCGGCAGCGACTATAGCGCCTCTCTTATTGCAGCCGCCATCAATGCGACTGTCTGTGAGATCTGGACCGACATCGACGGGATGCACAATAACGACCCCCGTGTCGTCAAAAAGACCTTCCCCATCGAGCAGCTGAGCTTTGAGGAGGCCGCGGAGCTGGCCTATTTTGGAGCCAAGATCCTTCACCCTGCCAGTATCTGGCCCGCACAGTTCTATAAAGTGCCCGTGAAGCTGCTCAATACCATGCAGCCCGAGGCAAAAGGCACGCTTATAACGGAAGAAGCGGGATCTGTCGGTGTAAAGGCCATTGCCGCCAAGGATGGTATCATCGCCATCAATATCCGCAGCAGCCGTATGCTGCTGGCTTATGGGTTCCTGCGTAAGATCTTCGAAGTATTTGAGAAATACCGTACACCCATCGACATGATCACGACGTCCGAAGTCGCCGTGTCTGTGACCATCGACAGCGTCTCGGATCTGAAAGCCATCGTAAAAGAGCTGGAACCCTTCGGCACCATCGAGGTGGAAGAAAATCACAGCATCGTCAGTATCGTGGGCAACGAAATATCCCAGACCCCGGGTGTGCTTGCGAAGCTTTTCGAGGCAATGACGCCTGTGCCCATTCGTATGGTCAGTTATGGTGGAAGCAAGCATAACGTCTCCCTGCTGATACCTTCATCGTATAAGACGCAGACCCTGCAGTTGCTGAATAAGGGATTGTTCGGGCTGGAATAAACTGTTTTGGCGGGCACGCCGGTGCGGAGAACCCCGACTTGGGGGAGCCGGGGCGGTGAGGCTATTTCTTCAGCCAGCCGTTGTCGTTCAGCCAGGTCTTCAGTCTGTCGAACCAGCTATCGGAGGTGGTTTTATTGTGCAGTCCAAAGCCGTGGCCGCCATGAGGGTAGATATGCATCTCCGATGGCACGTTGTTTTGCTGCAATGCTTCGTAAAAATGTATGCTGTTGGCAACCTTCACTGTCTGGTCGTCGCCCGCATGTACCAGGAAGGCAGGGGGTGTATTGGGGCGCACCTGCCTTTCGTTGGAGTATTCCATTATTTTGTCCGGGGAAGGGTTGGGGCCAATGAGATGGTCCCGTGAGCCATGATGGGTGATGCTGTCCGAAAAGCTGATCACAGGGTAGAGGAGGATCATAAAATCGGGCCGCAGGGAAATATTATCCGGATTGTCGATCCTGGCTTTGGCAAAATGAGTGCCTGCTGTCGAGGCCAGATGTCCTCCGGCTGAGAAGCCCATGATACCTACGCGGTTCGGATCTACGCCCCATTCCTGTGCATTCTTTCTTACCAGTTGAATGGCCCGTTGCGCGTCCTGTAAGGGGCCTATTGTCTTATCGATCATGGTCTCGTCGCCGGGCAGGCGGTATTTCAGCACGAATGCCGCGATACCTATTGCATTCAGGCTATCCGCTATTTCCACTCCTTCGTGTCCCATGGCGAGGTGGATATAGCTACCGCCGGGGCATACGACCATGGCAGCACCGTTGGCCCTGTTCTTTTCCGGCAGGAATATCTTCAGCGTTGGGTGACTGACCAGGCTGAGGCTCCAGTGATTTTTGGGATCGGTTGTTTCCCTGTCCGGAGCGGGTTTCGAGTTAGGGATAGCCCCGTCATAAAGAGGGATCTCCTGCTGTTGCGCATGGGCCATGGTCACAAGTAATAAAGCTGTTAATACAGATGTAATTCTTCTCATATGGCTTTACCAACCGAGTTAGACGACCAGCATGGCGTCGCCATAGCTGAAAAACCGGTATTTATCCTTGATAGCCTTCTTATAGGCCTCCATAGCCAGGTCATAACCTGCAAAGGCGCATACCATTATCAGGAGACTGGTTTTGGGCAGGTGGAAATTGGTCACCAGCGCGTCGGCGATATTGAATTGATAGGGGGGGTGGATAAATGTGTTTGTCCAGCCTTCGGAGGGCTTTAATAGTTTTTCTGCAGTAAAGGAGGATTCCACTGCACGCATGGTGGTGGTGCCGATGGAGCAGATGCGATGACCGCCCATCCGCGCCTTGTTGACGATCTTGCAGGCATCGTCTTCGATACGGTAGTATTCGGCGTCCATTTTGTGCTTGCTCAGGTCTTCCACTTCGATGGGCCGGAAAGTGCCAAGGCCTGTGTGGAGAGTGACTTCGGCAAAACGTACTCCCTTTATCTCCAGGCGTTTGATCAGCTCTTTGCTAAAATGAAGACCGGCGGTGGGGGCTGCTACGGCGCCTTCATGCTTGGCGTAAACTGTCTGGTAGCGTTCTTTATCCTCTTCGTCCGGTTTGCGTTTGATGTATTTGGGAAGGGGGGTCTCACCCAGTACTTCCAATACCTGGCGGAACTCATCGTCCGTGCCATCCCATAAGAAGCGGATGGTCCTTCCACGGCTGGTGGTATTGTCGATGACTTCTGCTACCAGCTCATCGTTGTCTCCGAAGTAGAGCTTATTACCTACCCGGATCTTACGGGCGGGGTCTACGATAACGTCCCACAGACGGTTGGGCTTGTTGAGTTCGCGGAGGAGGAATACTTCTATCTTGGCGCCTGTCTTCTCCTTTCGGCCATACATGCGCGCGGGGAAGACCTTGGTATTATTGACTACGAATACGTCCTTGTCGTCGAAATAGTCGAGAATGTCCCTGAAATGCTTGTTTTCTATCTGGCCGGTGGCACGGTGTACAACCATCATACGGCTGTCTTCTCTTTTTTTCGCAGGGTGTTGAGCAATAAGGTTTAGAGGAAGGTCGAACTTGAACTGTGAAAGCTTCATGTGGATTCTATTGTTTTTATTTCTCGCACATGATACCAGGGTGGCTTGGTAATGATATTACGGAGGGCTGTCGGCTGTCCGGTACAAACCAGGTCTTACGGCACCCGATTTGATATCATGTTACGGCATGATTTTAAGCGGGCGAAGGTACAACAAAAAGCAAGGGAATCCAAATAAACTTTAGGGGAGCACCCCGTAAGGGATGCTCCCGAGGAGGGGGCAGGCTATTTCTACCGACAGTAAAATAATTTTCCATATTTACCGTCTTTTACTCAACTTCATAAACCATCGAATAACGCTCCAGATAATGAGATCGACCCCTTTGCGAAAGTATTTTGTGGCGCTGCTTTTGTTACTTATCCCGGCGACCTTCCTAACAGCCCAACCGGTCCGATCCGGAAAGAAATATCCGGCCTTATTGTGGGAAATTACCGGCAATGGCATGGCAAAGCCCTCTTATCTCTTCGGAACGATGCATGTGAGCAGCAAGCTGGTCTTTCACCTGAGCGACTCTTTTTACCAGGATATCCGTAATTCCGAGATGGTTGCGCTGGAACTGGACCCCCAGGTCTGGCAGGATCAGCTGTTCCGTTATCAGAAGATGCAGACCAACCTAAGGTTCTACACCCAGGGGGCTCCGGGCGACTACATCAATGAGCGTTCTTTTCAGCTGGAAAAATACGAGGACAATCTCAAGTCGGCCCTCAGCGACGAGCCTACCATCATCAACGGGTTGCTGTACAGGACCTATCAATCCCATGCCGACTTTGAAGAAGATACTTATCTGGATCTCTATATCTACCAGACAGGCAGGAAGCTTGGAAAGCAGGCCACCGGGGTGGAGAACTATTTCCAGACGGAACAGCTCGTCATGGAGGCAGCCCAGGATATGATGAAGGACAAGAAGAAGAGAACCGACTCTGATGGAGCATCTCCGTACGAGCTGGAGAAAAAGACCCAGGAAGCGTACCGGAAGGGGGACCTCGATATGCTGGACTCCCTGGAAAAGCTTATGCAGCCATCGGAAGCCTATATGGAAAAATTCCTCTACCGGCGTAACGAGATACAGGCGGCGTCCATCGACAGCATTATAAAACATCACACCCTCTTTGTCGGGGTAGGGGCGGCCCATCTGCCCGGTAAAAGAGGGGTCATCGAGCTCCTCCGGAAAAAGGGCTATATTCTTCGTCCTGTCACTATGCCAGACCGTGATGCCAATCAAAAGGAGGACATCGACAAGATAAAGGTACCCGTCAGCTTTTCCAGCTTCTCGCCCGACGATGGAGACTTCTCCGTCCAGCTGCCAGGCAAGCTATACCGTCGTCCCGACAGCCGCACCGACTCCTGGCAATATGCCGACATGAGCAACGGAGCGTACTATATGATCGGACGGCTGAAGACCCATAGCAGCTTCCTGGGACAGAAAGAGGAGACCGTGCTGCGAAAAATAGACAGCCTGCTGTATGAAAGCATACCCGGGAAAATATTAAAAAAGACTTCCATTACCCGCAGCGGTTTTAAAGGCTTTGATATCACCAGCAAGACCCGCCGGGGCGATATACAGCGGTACAATGTTCTTGTCACTCCATACGAGATGCTCATTTTTAAAATGAGCGGGAACAATAACTATGTCGATGGGAAAGAGGCGGAGCAATTTTTCAACTCCATTGCGATCCATCCCACCGGGGTCAATATATGGGCCGACTTTTCGCCGCCACAGGGAGGTTTCCAGGTCAAGCTGCCCCGGATCCCTGCGCAGTACAGGAATATGGCCAATCTCGACGGTATTCCCCGCTGGGAATATGAATGTACGGACTCGGCCACTGGGGATGCGTTCCTTATCTGGAAAAAGGCGGTCCAGAACTATCATTTCCTGGAAGAGGACACTGCCGACCTTGCCCTTATGGAGGAGAGCTTCCGCCTGTCCGACATCGTCGATAAGACCCTTACCCGTCACACCGGTCTGTACAAGGGGTATCCCTGTCTGGACGGCAGCTACCAGCTGAAAGATGGTTCCTATATCCGGACAAAATTCCTCATCAAGGGCCCGCATTATTACTTGTTGGCCAGCAGAAGCCGCAGCAAGGACAAGGCGTTCCTGAATTTTTTCAATTCGCTGGAGTTTACGCCTTACCGGTATACTGGCTTTCAGAACTATGTGGACACCTTTGTGAATATACGTGTGACCACTCCCGTAGTGCCGGATATCGATGCGGGCATGAGAGGGTTGCTGGAGCGTGCCTCCAGTGAAGAGTTCCTCAGTTCGCTCCCGGATTACAGCAATTATTGGCCCCGGGCAAAGACTGCACTTTTCCAGGATGACTCCACGGGAGAAGCCGTCTTTGTATCCATGGAGACCTTCCCCAAATATTATTACCCCAAGGATTCCGTTTCGTTCTGGAAAGAGGAAAGCAACGAGCAGAAGGTGCGGGAAGATCTTATCATCCGTGATAAACAGCCGTTGTGCTTCGACCAGCCCAATTGTACAGGGTTTAAATACCTGTATGTCGATACCAATACTTCCCGTTGTATCACCAGCTGGATCTTTTTGAAGGACAACCGGATCTTCCGGGTAACTTCCCTTGGCGACACGCTGGACAAGGCTTCGGCCTTTGTCGAAAGGTTCTATTCCAGCTTAAGGCCCGTGGATAAGAAGCTGGGGCCTTCCGTCTTTGCCAGCAAGCTGGATACATTTTTTGCTGACTTTTACAGCAAAGATTCTCTGGTCAGAGCCCGTGCAAAGGAAGCCATCCCCAACGTATATTTTGGGTCGGGCGGGTTGCCTTTGCTGTTGAAAGCTATCCGGACGCTGCCTTATAACGGGAAGGACTACTTCGAGACGAAGACAAAGCTGATCAATGAGCTGGGATATATCGACGACTCCGCCACCATCCGGCAGGTAGTCGATGGGCTGAAGGATATATATGAACGTGCGGGAGATACCAGCACCTTCCAGAATGCCGTTTTCAAGGCCCTGTCCAAGCACAAGACCCTCCCCGCCTATGAGCTGCTCAGGACATTGCTGATACAGGACCCTCCTATATTCGACAATGGCTCCGACTATAGCTTCCTGTTCCAGAATATGCGGGATACCCTGTCCCTGGCGAAGACCCTTTTCCCGGACCTTTTGCAGATGGCCACCGTGGATGATTATAAGTCCAGCGTCCAGTCCCTGCTGGCTACCCTGGTGGACAGCGGCTATCTCAGGAGCACGGATTATGAATCTTATTTCAGCCAATTGTATTTCGATGCCAGGCTGCAATGGAAGAAACAGGAAGGCCGGGATGAAAAGCGGCTGCAGAAAAAAGAGGATGATAATTCCGATGAAAACTCTTATTCCGGCAGAGGAGAAGACGAGGCCGACGACCTGCTGGCCGACTACGCCGTACTGTTGGCGCCTTTCTACGACAGGAATGCTACCGTGCCAATGTTCTTTTCCAAGCTGCTCCGGAGCTCCGATCCGGTCCTGCGTCTGAGCACGGCCGTGCTGCTGCTGCGCAATAACAAGCCTGTCGCCGACTCTATCTTCCAGGCCCTGGCCGCCAGCGACCAGCACAGAAGCGCCTTATTAAAAGAGCTGGAGGACATACATAAAGCCGACAGGTTCCCCCGTAATTTCCATAACCAGACGGATATGGCGCGTAGCCTGCTGGTCAGCGGAAAGAATGACAATGAATTTTTCGCCGTGCAGTATGTAGATAAGAAGGTCGTACAGTTCCGTCAGAAGAAGGGCTATATCTACTTTTTCCAGTACAAGGTCAACAAGGATGACGAATGGCAGATGGGTCTCAGCGGGCTGCAGCCTCTCAACCAGAAGGAGGTCAGCACCGATGATGATTTTGTGCGCCTGACCGGGAAGAAGATACGGCCCGGAACACCCGCGCGGGACCAGTTTGAAAAGCAGCTGAAACGGTTCCTCTTTTCCAAACGTAAAAGCGTCAATGTATTCTACCTCGATAATGACTATTATGGTCAGCGCGATGACGATGATTAGTTCGCGCGCCCTATGTCAGAACTTCCTGGCGAATGGCAGTTTTGAGAATGTCAATACCTGCACGGAATATCATGCACACTGTGCGCCGGCTGCCTGGTTCACCGTATCACCCCCCGAATTTGTCTGGCCCAGGGCCAAGGACGGGGAGCGGACCATGTCGTTTGTATACGATAATGTGTATGCGCCCATGGTCAAACGTACATTCCCCTATACCATGACCCTTTGCCCGCTGAAGGCGGGAAACGAATATGAAGTATCGTTCTGGCTGTACACGGACAAATTTCCTTTTACGCACCTGGAGATCATGCTGAGCGCTGCGGACCCTGCCAGAACGCCAGGTGTCATCGGCAAGACCCAGCCCTCTGTGAACCTGTCCGGGTCGGATGTAGTGGAAAAGGACGATTACGGATGGATGTTACTGCGCAAGAAGTTCAGGGTAGAGGAGGGGAAGAATTTTTTTATGGTGGGTAATATGCTGTTACCCGAACCTTTTCCTTTGGGGCTGGGGAAGAAGCTGAAAATAGCTTACGGCAATATCGTCTTCTGGATGGATGATATTAGTTTGTCGCCCACCGACTCGACAGAAAAGCTGTGTTCCTGGGCTGCTTTCCGCCAGTCCGTTCTTTACCAGGAGCACCACCGGCATACCAAACATATTTACCTGGACTCGCTGCCCGCCAATAGTGTACCGCTGGAGACTTCCCATGATACACTGGTCGCCCAGCAGTCTGCACCGCCGCTGTTCGTGATGCCGCCCATCGACACCCTGGTAGTGCCCGGCGTATTGTTTGCTACGAACAGTAGTATTATACGGAGTAATTATGCGGCTGTGCTGGATACGCTGATCAGCCGTCTAAAGGACAAACAGCCTGCCAGGGTCGAGATAGCGGGTCATACCGACAATATTGCTACCGATGCGTTCAATCTCCGCCTGGCAATGCGACGGGCTGCCAGTATCCGGGACTATATCCTCCGGCAATTGCCTGGCATAGGGTCTGTCACTACCATACAGGGTTATGGATCGTCGCGTCCTGTCGCCGCCAACGCCACTGCTGCGGGAAGGGCGCGTAACCGCCGGGTGGAGATCGTGATCATTTATTAATCCTGCTTTAGCGTATTCACGGGGTTGGCAACCGCTGCGCGGATGGATTGAAAGCTTATTGTCAGCAATGTGATGACGATGAGTGCGGTTCCCGCTATGATAAATAGTCCGGGGCTGAGCGATATGCGATAGGCAAAACCTTCCAGCCATCTGTGCATCGCCCACCAGGACAGGGGAAAGGAGATCAGGGCGGCTAACAATACCAGCGCGAGTGAATCTTTGGATAACAGAATGACTACGTCCTTTACGGAGGCCCCCACCACCTTGCGGATACTGATCTCTTTTTGTCTCCTTTGCGCGTTGAAGGCTGCCAGTCCAAATAATCCCAGACAGGAAATGACGATGGCGATACCGGCAAAATATTTTGACAGGTCCGAGACTCTTCTTTCCGCTGCATAGAGGGCCTGGTAATCTTTATCCAGGAAGGAGAATTCGAACGGCAATCCCGGATTATATTTTTTATAGACCGATGCCAGTTGTGAGAGCGTTTCTTTTTCCCTGCCGGCCCTGATCCGGATAAAGATATTGCTGTTCTTATCCCGGAAGCCGATGGCCAGGGGGCCGATCTTTTTATAAAGCGATTCGTAATTAAAATCCTTTACCACTCCGATGATCTGTTTTTTTGCGCCGTAGAGGTTTGCCGGTTGACCGATGGGGTGTTTGAGATGCATCATCGCAATGGCCGTCTCGTTGAATATGAGGCCGTCCTTGTCCGTGGGATGGTTCCTGTCGAAGGTGCGACCTTCCTTCATTTGCAGTCCCATCGTCTCCATGAGGTCGTAGTCCAGGTACAGGATATCGAACTCCATGCCTTTTGTCTTACCCGGCCAGTCTACGCCGCCACCTGAGCTATGGTCGCCGAGGATGTTCCCTTCCATATCCGATGCATACGCGACACCCGGCAGGGACCTTAGGTCGGAAAGGAATGCGTCCTGGCTATGGGCGATACCGCCTTCGTTGGACATGCGGAGGATATTGTCTTTATTATAACCCAGGTTCTTGTTTTGCACCAGCTGCATCTGACCATATACTACCAGCACTGTCAGGATCAGGATGGCCGAGAGGCTGAACTGGAATACGACCAGGCATTTGCGGATGAATGCTTCCCCTCCTGTCCGTTCGGCGCCACCCTTAAGCACCTTCACCGGCCGGAAACCCGAGAGATACAGGGCGGGATAGCTTCCGGCCAGCAGGCCTGTGATGAGCGTGATAAGGAGGATGGTGATCCAGGCTCCTGTCGTGAAATGCAGGGTGAAGTGTTGACCGGTGATGCTTTCGAAGGAGGGCAACAGCAGTGTGGCCAGTATTGCCGCGACGATGAGGGATGCCAGGGTCATCAGCATGGACTCGCCCAGGTATTGAAGGATGAGGGCAGCTCGCGTAGCGCCCATCACTTTTTTTATACCTACCACTTTTATCCTTTTAGCCGCCCGGGCTGTGGACAGGTTCATAAAATTGATGCAGGCTATGATGAGTATGCCGATGGCGATGATGGAAAACAACTGTATATAGGCTATCCGGCCGCCCGCTACTTTTCCATTCTCGTAATGGTTATACAGGTGGATGTCCTGGTAGGGTTGGAAGAAGAACGTACCGGCCCATTTGTACTGGTCAGTGCCCGGCTGGAATCTTTTTCTTGCAAAGTTCTCCAGCTTTTTATTCAGCTGTGTCAGATTTGTTCCTTCCTTCAGCAATACATAGGTGGGCGGGCTATTGCTAAACCAGCCGATGTCATGCGTGATGTGGGTGAAGTATTGAGCGTGAGTGAACAGCAGATCGAACTGTTGGGACGAGTTGCCGGGCACGTCGGCAAAAATGCCGGAGACCGTGTAGCTGCCGTTCATGCTGGCCGATCCTTGTTCGGCTAAGCCCCTGTCCCAGGTGACGATCTTACCGATGATGTCGTGGGTAGTATGGAATAGCTTTATCGCCAGGCTTTTGGAAAGGAGTACGTATGATCTATCCGACAGCGCCTGGTGTGGGTTCCCCTCCAGGAGCTTATACGAAAAAACATCGAAGAAATTGGGAGTGACATACATTTCCTGAGCCTTTATACGGGCTCCATTTACCGCGACGACCCCTCTGCTGTTCTCGTCGGCATCCGGGGGTACCGCAATAACGGCTTCCTGTATTTCCGGCAGTTCCTGCTTCATGGTCGCTGCCAGCAGGTCGGGGGTGTTTGGAAAGGTTTGGATCGAGCCGTCCCCCGAGTATTCGTTCTGCATGACCTGGTACAGGCGGGCATTGTTCTTATGGAACTTATCGTAGCTGCGTTCGTTGTTGATCCATAAGAAGATGAGGATGGCGCAGGCCAGCCCGATGGAGAGGCCTACCAGGTTGAGAAGACTGAACTGCCGATCCCTTACGAGACTGCGTCCAACCAGTTTAAAGAAGCTCTTTATCATAAGATGGTATTTATATCCTGTACGTTCCGATAGAGGCGGATGTTACATTGCCTTTGGCACCGCCGCGAGCAGTTTCTTTGTATATTCCGATTGCGGTGCGCTGTACACATCTTCCGCCCATCCTATTTCTTCTATCCGGCCCCGGTTCATCACCAGGATGCGGTCGCTGATATACCGGATGACCTGGAGGTCGTGCGAAATAAAGACCACCGTGAAGCCCAGCTCTTTTTTCAGATCGTTCAGCAGATTTAGCACCTGGGCCTGTATGCTGACATCGAGCGCGGATACGGACTCGTCGCATACGACAAAGGATGGACGGAGGATCAGCGCCCGGGCGATGACGATGCGTTGTCTTTGGCCTCCGGAGAACTCATGCGGGTACCTGTTATAGTGTTCCGCGGAAAGGCTTACTTTCTCCAGCAATTCCACCACCAGCTCTTTCCGTTGACGATCCGACGCTCCCCGTCCATGCACCTTCAGCACTTCCGCGATGGCCGGGCCGATGGGGATACGCGGGTTCAGGGAAGAGTAGGGGTCCTGGAAGACGATCTGTATATGGCTCCTTAATTTCTTCAGCTCGCCCGCCGTATAGGTGGACAGGTCCCTGCCTTCAAACAAAATGTTACCCGCTGTGGGTTGTATCAGCCGGAGCAGGGTCCTTCCGAGGGTGGTCTTGCCACAGCCGGACTCTCCTACCAGTCCCAGCGTCTCCCCGCGGAATATGCGGAAGGAAACATTGTCCACCGCCCTGGTATAGGCCAGGGGCTTACCCAGGAAGTTTCTGCGGGATGGATACCAAACCTTCAGGTTGTTGATTTCCATAAGTACGGAGCCAACCTCGGAAGACCGCGGGGGCGGGGTTTGTATCGCACGCCAGCGTTCCAGCAGTCCCCGGGTATAAGGATGCTGCGGATGGTTAAAAAGTTGCATCACGCTGCCTTCTTCCACCACATTTCCTTTATATAGCACCAGGGCCCTGTCTGCGATCTCAGCTACTACGCCCAGGTCGTGTGTGATAAAGATGACCCCCATGTTCTCCGTCTGCTGCAAGGACCGGATGAGCTCCAAAATAGTTTTTTGCACCGTAACGTCCAATGCCGTGGTCGGTTCGTCACAGATGAGCAGGGAGGGATGGTTGCTCATGGCCATAGCAATCATTACGCGTTGTTTTTGTCCGCCGCTGAGCTGATGAGGGTATCGGGAGAATATGCCCGCAGGGTCCGGCAGCCGCACCTTTTCGAAAAGGGCGATGGCTTCCTTGCGTGCTTCTTCCGCTGTCAGACGGCGATGGACTCGGATCGCCTCCGTCACCTGAAACCCGCAGGTGAGCACCGGATTGAGGGAGGTCATCGGTTCCTGGAAGATCATGGCGATCTCGTTGCCGCGGATGTCCTGCATGGATGCCGGGCTTTGTTGCAGGAGGTCGATAGAGGCGCCGTCCCTTGTGGTAAAAAGTATTTGGCCACTGGTGACGTTGGCGGGAGGCATAGGGAGCAGTCCGAGGATGGACAGGGATGTTATGGATTTTCCCGAGCCGGATTCACCTACGAGGGCAACGATCTCGCTCCGCTGTACGTCCAGGTTTATACCCTGTACACCCGGCAATGTGCCGGCCTCTGTTTGAAAGTCGATAGTAAGATCCCTGATAGATAGTAAAGCGGGCATGCTGCGATGACGAAAGTTTTATTCCGCAGCCGTAAGATAGCTAATTCTATCGAGTGACCTTTATGGAATTAGAGATGGGAGGGGTGGGCGCGTAGATCAGGCAGACGGCACAGTTCTGGACGGTGCTGTCAGGGATGAGCGAGAACTGGAATGTATCCCCTCTGTGGAGGCCCAGCCTGTTGAAGTCGCAATAATTTTTTAAAGAGAATACATTGTGATAGATGCTGTCGGTGGATGGGTTCTTCCAGTTCTTCACATACCGCGCGGGGTCCATGTTTCCGGACAAGAGCTGTATGGTATATTGTGAACATATGTCACCGACGACCTTACCGGTGTATGGGCCGGATGGATGCATCCGTGATGGCTTGCAGGCAAAGAAGAGGATGCCGAAGAGAAATGGCAATTGAAATATCCGGTGCATAGCTTTTTTTATCTTGACAAGAATAGCTGCCGCACCGTTGCACGAGCTTTAGAAGCGAAGATGTCTTACCGTGACGCCGTTGTTGATCAGCTGTTTCAGGCTGTCGATGCCTATGTGAATATGATTTTCCACGAATTGGGATGTGATCTTCACATCGCTCTCCGCTGTCTTGACCCCCTCCGGCACCATGGGCTGATCGCTGACGAGCAGCAGGGCTCCTGTGGGGATCTTATTAAAAAATCCGACAGAGAAGATGGTGGCTGTCTCCATGTCGATGGCGTAGGCCCGTATCTTTTTCAAATATTCTTTAAACGCCTCGTCGTGCTCCCATACTCGTCTGTTAGTCGTATAGACCGTGCCTGTCCAATAGTCTACGGCGTATTCGCGGATAGTGGTGGAGATGGCCTTTTGGAGGGCGAATGCCGGGAGGGCGGGGACCTCGGGAGGGAAATAGTCATTGGAAGTACCTTCGCCGCGTATAGCCGCGATGGGTAGGATCAAATCTCCCAGCTTGTTGCGTTTTTTGAGGCCGCCGCATTTTCCCAAAAAGAGAACGGCCTTTGGTTCGATGGCCGTGAGCAGGTCCATGATGGTAGCGGCTCCGGGGCTTCCCATCCCAAAATTGATGATGGTGATATCGCCTGAGGTGGCGCATTGCATGGGTTTGTGCACCCCCACTACTTCCACCTTATGCCATTCTGCGAAGAGGGTCACATAATTCTCGAAGTTGGTGAGCAGTATATATTTCCCGAAGTTTTCCAGCTGCTGGCCTGTGTAACGAGGCAGCCAGTTGTGTACAATTTCCTCTTTGGTTTTCATTCCGTAAATTTAACAAATAGTTTCGGCAACATGATAAAGATCTACTACCCTACCCACTCTTTCAGGATCAGAGAGCCAGAGGAAAAGAAAGAAGAGATATGGGACGAATTGCGGAAAATATGGGTTCGTCTGACACCGGAAGAATGGGTTCGCCAAAATTTTATACAGTACCTGCTCCAGGTGAAGAACTATCCGGCTACCTATATAGCCGTGGAAAGGAGTATGAAGCTGGGGGAGCTCAATAAACGATTTGATCTCATGATATTCGACGGCAGCGCCCGTCCGTGGATGCTGGTCGAATGCAAGGCTATGGAAGAGAAGCTGAACAGCCGAGTGATGTGGCAGGTGTTACGGTATAACCTGGCCACCCCTGTGAAATACATCGTCATCACCAATGGAGAGGAATGCCATGCATTTGTCAGGGGGTTGATTGACTTTGAAGAGATCAGTGCGCTGCCGAGCTATGATGAATGAGCCTCGGCCAGCCGTGTCAATGGGTCACTGATGGAAGCTTGTCCCAATGAAGGCCAGCGCGTCCGTAATGCCTGTCCTCCAGTAGGTCCAATTGTGCGCTCCGTCCCTTATGCGGAATTCATGGGGTACGTGCTTTTCCATCAGGGCGATATGCAGGAGGCAATTGCCTTTCGAGAGGAAATCGTCATCCCCGCAGTCGATCCAGTAGCGGACTTGTCTTAATGCATCAGAGGACCTTGTTTCTACCAACTTGAGCGGAGAGTTATCATACCAGGCTTTTGTGAACCGATCCCTGCCATTCAATGTCCGGCCGTAAAGCTGTCCGAAGGTGTTGGTCCAGCTGATATCAGGCATAGTCATGAGGGTCGAGTCGTCGAATACGGCGGCACTCAGGGGCGCTGCTGCGGCAAACAGATCGGGATGTTTGAGGGAATAGATCAGGGTGCCATATCCGCCCATGGAGAGGCCTGCCACTCCTCTGTAGTGTTTTTCTGCCTTGATACGATAGGTCTTTTCGATGGCGGGCATGAATTCCTTTATAAAGAAATCCTCATAATTTTCCTTTCCGTCGTAGGAGTTGATATAAAAGCTGGAATCCCCGTTGGGCATGACGATGATCATAGGGGGGATCGTACCGTCGGCAATGGCCTTGTCGGTGTAATGGTTGATCTCCCCGAACTGAAGCCAGCCCGTATTATCATCCGTATAGCCATGCAGGAGATATACCACAGGATAGGACCTTTCGGAGCTCTCATAGTCCGGAGGGAGATAGATCGTGTATTTTACGTTCCTGTTCAGAATGGTGCTTTTGACTACTTTCTGTTCGAGCACCTTGCCTGTCTGCTGGGAGAAGGAGCTTGTAGTAATGAGCAGCAATAGGAGAAAGCAGCTGAACTTTGGCATATGGCAATAATTTTATAACAATATAAGCATTATCAGCCGATGTCAGCGACTATCCAATCGGGGGAGAAGCCGGTGAAAAAAGTAATAAAAAAGAGGCCGGACGGCCTCTTTTTTACATCGGGGGCACGCGCACTGCGCAGGCTTTTTAATTCTATTAGGGGAAGATGCCCAGTTCTGCGTACGAGGTGCCGACCTTATTGATCGCCACGACATAGGCGGCCGTTCGCATGTCCGGTATGTTCGGGTTGGTTTTCCAGGCATCCATGATCTCGCGGGTGGCTGCGATCATCGTCTCTTCCAGACCGCTGTACACCAGGTCCACTTCGTCGGCGCCATGCAAAATAAATTCCTTTTCCTTGGGGCTGACCTTTTTGCCTGTCAGGCCTTCTATCTGTCCCAGGATATGTGTGTTCATATTTTCTGTAAATCGTTTTTCCATACGGCCATACCGTACATGGCTAAGGTTTTTCAGCCATTCGAAATAAGACACTGTCACGCCGCCTGCGTTGAGGTACATGTCCGGCACTACCAGGGTCCCTTTTTTGATAAAGATCTCATCCGCCTCGGGTGTCAGGGGGCCGTTGGCGGCCTCGCCGATGATCCGGGCTTTTACATTTGGCGCGTTCTGGCCATTGATCACATTTTCCAGTGCTGCGGGGATCAGTATATCGCATTCCAGTTCCAGCGCATCGCCTGATTTGGCCAGATTGGTGGCGCCGGGGAAGTTCAGGATGCTGCCTGTCTTCTTTCTATGCTGGAAAACTTCTTCTTCGTTGAGACCTGCCGGGTTCATGATCGCGCCTTCGTATTCGGCCAGTGCGATGACCTTGGCGCCGCCTTCGCGGAAGAATTTGGCGGCGTGATAGCCTACGTTACCCATGCCCTGTACGACGACAGTCTTGCCTTCTACGCCGGGTGTGAGCTTTAGCTTTTTCATTACGTCCTCCATATGGAGGACTTCCCTGATGCCATAAAATACACCCAGTCCGGTGGCTTCGCGGCGGCCTCTTACGCCACCCTGCGTGATGGGTTTGCCCGTTACACAGCCCAACGCGTCGATCTCACCGGGACGCATGCTCATATAGGTGTCCAGGATCCAAGCCATCTCCCGCTCGCCCGTGCCATAGTCCGGTGCTGGAACGTCTGTACCGGGTCCGATGAAGTTCTTTTTGATCAGCTCGGAGGTGTATCTACGGGTGATCTTCTCCAGCTCATAGGGAGTGTATTTTTTAGGGTCGATGCTGATACCCCCTTTGGCGCCGCCGAAGGGTACGTTTACGATGGCGCATTTGAAGGTCATAAGGGCTGCAAGTGCCATGACTTCGTCCAGGTTTACGGAAAGGGCAAACCGGATACCGCCTTTACAGGGGGTTTTGTGATGGGAGTGCTGTACACGATAGGCTTTGATCACTTCAATCTTATCGCCAATTTTTACGGGGAAGAACATGCGGTAAACCGCGTTGCATTGTTTGATCTGTTCCAGGATACCGGGATCCCAGTTAGTATGTTTTGCTGCCTTGTCAAAACTTTTTTCTACTGCTTCGAAAAATTTGTATTCAGTTTGTGCGGCCATAACATATGGATTTAATCGTTGATATTATAAAAGCCATTCTTTGTGTCGATCAGAAATCCTTCCGGGCGCTCCTAAGTCGGTCAGGAGTCCTTTCGGGAAGCGCCTTTTTCCAGCCGGGTGATCTTTTTGTCCAGTCGTACGACGTACAGGATCAGCCCCAGCAGGATTACGATGAGTACTACCACTACCACATAGATCTTTCCATTGGCCCGTAGCTGGTCGGCCATTTCCACGTGCTGTGAATCCGGCTGCGTCTGGGCCATCAGCCCTATAAATCCAAACAATAACAATAAGAGAGCAAATAGTTTCTTATGCATTACAGAAAATCTTTTCGATGGTCGAAAAACTAAAGAACGTGTTCATGCTGTTGCTCGGCCAGCAATTGCAGGCGGATGCGCAGGGTAGTGATCCATACGCCCAGCAAGGTCCAGCCTGGCAGGGCTCCGGGCCAGAAGACCATGGCGATATGTCCGTCGGCATGAATGGCCGGATTACCCTGGCCACCCGGATGAAGGCTTTCCACCATACGTGGAATGATCCAGATAGTAGGGAACAACATGGCAAAGGCGAAAATATTGTATACGGCGCCGATCCTTGCCCGCTTGTCCATATCGGTCATGGAATTACGTAATACCAGGTATGCCAGGTAGATCAGCAATGCAATGACGGCTCCCAGCTGTTTGGGATCATTGCTCCAGAACGCACCCCAGGTGAAGCCGGCCCAAACCGAGCCCGTGGCCAGTCCCAAAACGCCGAAAACGATACCGATCTTAACATATTCTAACGCGTAAATATCGAATATATGATTGTTGCTTCGCAGGTATTTGATGGAATAGACCAGGGAGATGATGAAGAATATCATCATGGAGAACCACATGGCGATGTGAAAATAGTAGTTGCGGATGGTCTCGTTAAGGATGGGCTTGGCAGGCACCGGACCTAAAAAGCCGGCTACAAATGTGTAGATGAGCAGAATGATACATAATATTTTCCACCAATTCTGTCGGAGCATAGTGACTGTCTTAGTTGTGCCGATCACTGTAAGTTGCTGTAAATTAAATCGTTGATCAGCAAATGCCTCTATTTGGAAGTCTTCGGAGGGCGAAGGTACGAGAATCTCATCAATCCTTCCAAAGAAATGGGAACAGGATAACGGCGAGTGCGATAATGAGTGCATCCAGTCCGATGACGAGGGCGATCATGCTCCCCAGGCCGCTCTGCAGTACGTCCTCGAAGGCAATGGTCGATGCCTTGTTGAGCAACATGAGCTGGGGGATGATCAGGGGGAAACCCAGTATCGCCATCAGGGCTGCACTCTGCTGCGCCCTTGCTGCAATGGCTGCCAGGAAGGTGAATACCAGGCTCAGGCTTATGCCGCCCAGCGAGCTCAGCAGCAGAAAGGACAAAGAGTGGGCGAGGGGGTCGCCGAGGAATATCGTAAACAGCAGAAGGCTTACCATGCTCATCAGCAGCATCAGTAGGGCGTTGAAGAAGAGTTTGGAAATGATAAAGTCCCTGGCTCCTGCAATGGAATAGAAGTATAGCAGGCGTCCTTTTCCTTCCTGTAAGAAGCTTTTGGCTACTGCATTCACGCAGATGAAGAGTTCGATCATCCAGAAAAGCCCTTTCCAAACGGCGGCTTCCGGCTGGCCCATGGCCAGGTACAATACGAATATCGTGGAGGCGATGTACAGGAGCACGCCGTAAAAGGTATATTGCTGACGTACTTCCAGCAGCAGGTCTTTTTTGAATAATGCCCAGATATGACGGACTGATCCTCCCATTGACTCGTAATTTAGCGGGTTTGTTTTATAACTTTAACATTTTTATAAGTTGTAACCAGCAGCGTTTTTTCGTTACCTGTAACGGACAAAATCAGCAATCCGGATTAAAGTAGCAATTCCTGCAGCGTGGTTCGTAGATATCCTTTTCCCCCAGCAGGATCTGCCCAGATGTGGTTTTTTTTCTATAGGAGTAGTTGGCAATGTTTCCACATTTTACACAAATGGCATGCAACTTGGTGATATATTCTGCTTTAGCAAGGAGGTTCGGCATTTGTCCGAAGGGTTTGGCCGAATAATCCATATCGAGTCCTGCGACGATGACCCGGATTCCGCGGAATGCCAGCTGGTCGCAGACTTCAGGTAACTGATCGTCGAAGAACTGAGCTTCATCGATGCCGATGACATCCACCTCGTGTGCTAATAGAAGTATGGTTTGTGAATTGTCGATAGGTGTGGATTGAATAGCGGTTTCATCATGAGAAACAATGTTCAACTCGTGGTAACGGGTATCCATCGATGGCTTGAAGATCTCTACTTTCATATTAGCGATCTTGGCCCTCTTCAGTCGACGGATCAGCTCCTCGGTCTTTCCCGAGAACATAGACCCGCAGATTACCTCGATCCAGCCACGTCTTTCGCCTTTAATATGAGGTTCAATGAACATAAGCGCATATAAATTAGGTTCGGAATTTGTTATAACTTTATAATGAATTACGAGGGAGGACTAGACCACCTCCGGCCGGACCGCATTACTAACCCGAAAAGGCCTCCAAAGTACACCATGGAAAGACTACAACAACTTATTAGCCAACTACAAGAGCAGCTTGATAGGAAGGTAGACCCTTCTCAGATGCAGCAGACCGTCCGACTCCTGGAAGCCGAACTGTCCGCACTTTCCATCCAGGCTGCTGCCGCCAAGACGTCGGCGAAGGTAGCAGTTATGATGCCATCCTCCATGAAAATATATACAGGTCAGGCAGCTATGCAGGAATTAAAAACTGCTTCTGCTGGTGCCCCGGCCGCAGCTGTGGCGGCTCCTGCTGTTGTGAACGGGCCGGCTGCCGGCGGTGGGGCGGCAGGCATTCCTCCTGCCCCCGAAGTTCGTCTGGCACCCGATCCGGGTAATCCGCCCCGTCCCGCCAAGGACGGCGCTAGAGAATTCGCTAATGTCCGTCCTTCGGACGAGCCCCTTTCTGGGGCTCCTGGTGAGAGAGGTCCCTGGCCTTATGATCCTCTTGCGGAGATCCCTACGCTGGCCCATCAGCAAAAGCCCAAGGAGCTCAATGATGTCATTGGGTCAAATGGGTCTTCTCTCAACGACAGGCTAAAGTCGAATGTGCTGGAGCTCAAATCGGCCCTCAATGATACGCCCGTCAGGGACCTGAAAAAGGCCATCGGGGTGAATGACCGCTTTGTATTTATCAGCCAACTCTTCCGGGGAGATGAGGTAATGTATGAGCGTAGTCTCAAGACCATCAATAGTTTCCGCATTCTGCCCGAAGCGGAATACTGGATGGAAAGGGAGCTGAAGGTCAAACTGGGCTGGGATGAGACCAGGGAAGCGACCAAGCAGTTCTATCAGCTGGTAAAGAGACGTTTTTCCTGAATGTAATTTACGATCTGGTCGGTAGCACCCCTTTTGGAGTATACATAGCTCCGGGACGCCTGACAGACATGTCTATATTCCTCCTCGTCGGTGAGGAGCCGGCGGAAGACAGACTCAGCCTCCAGGGCGCTGTCGATGACGATGCCACCTCCACATTCCACCAGTTCCACTGCCTCTATATATTTTTCGATGACGGGTCCGAAGACCACGGGTCTGCCATAGACGGCGGCCTCGAGCACATTGTGCACTCCATCGTCCCCGAATCCTCCTCCCACATAGGTGATCGTGGCGTATTGATACAAGCGGGAGAGCATGCCGATGTTGTCGATGATGAGGACATTCGGCGCCTGGCGGCCCGGGGGGAGGGGAGTTCCTTTAACCCAATCTGAATAGCGGACCTTGTTACGGAATAGACGTTCTACTTCTTTCAGTCGAGATTCCTCTATCTGGTGGGGAGCGATGATGAAACGGATGTCCGGATGGGTATTGGCAAAATGGTCCAGCTCCTCCTCATCTTCGTCCCAGGTGCTACCGGCTACGATCACAGCCCTGCCCTGGCAAAAGGACTCGATGGCAGGTAATGTTTCCCGGCTCTCGGCTATCTCGATGACCCTGTCGAACCGGGTGTCTCCACTAACGCTTACGTTGCCCGTAAAGCCCAGCCCTTCCAGCAATTGACGGGAGGCTTCCGTCTGTACAAAAAGATGCGTGAAGCATTCCAGCATATACCGGTGTAGCCTGCCCCACCACTTGAAAAAGGGCTGTCCGGGGCGAAATACGCCGGATACGAGCAGCGTGGGGATCTCCCTTTTTTTCAACTCGACCAGGAAATAATACCAATAATCGTATTTTATCCAGATGACGAGGTTGGGCTTTATGAGGTCGATGAATGTCCGGGCGTTCTTTTTTGAATCCAGCGGCAGGTAGAAGATATGATCTGCGCCTTTGTAGTTCTTCCGTGCTTCGTATCCGGAGGGAGAGAAAAAGCTGACGATGATCCGGCAATGGGGGGATTGGACCCTCAACCGCTCGATAACCGGCCGGCCCTGTTCGAACTCGCCCAGTGAGGAGCAATGCATCCATATAGTTGGGTATTTTTCACTGCCTGAGGTGTTGCCGAGTTCAGTCTGTATCCTGGAAAAGAGCTCTTTTCTGCCCTCCAGCCAGCTTTTTGCCTTCTTGTTCCAGGGGGCGATCAATCCGATGCCCAGCCGGTAGACCCATAAAAAAACATGATAGAAGATAATACTCACGTCTACGAAGATAACAATTTCTAAATATGGGGGTTACCACTTGGTGGCATTGGATAAACGACATTTTTGTGGTAGGTTTGTGCCCCAAAAGAGTATGAGTATGAGGCCGATCCAAATGGTAGATCTGAAGCAGCAGTATGTTAAAATAAAGAAAGAAGTAGACACGGCCATACAGGAGGTAATCGACAATGCGGCATTTATACAGGGCAAGGCCGTCACCGACTTTGCCACCGCCCTCTCCGCCTATACCGGTTCCCGGCATGTCATCCCTTGCGCCAATGGCACCGACGCCCTCCAGATCGCCATGATGGCACTGGATTTGCAACCCGGGGACGAGGTGATAACACCCTCTTTTACGTATGTCGCTACGACCGAGGTCGTGGCCCTGCTCCGGCTGAAGCCCGTCTTTGTAGAGGTGGACCCGAAGACGTTTTGTATAGATCCGGCTGCGGTGGAAAAGGCCATAACGCCCAGGACAAAGGCCATTGTTCCCGTACATCTCTACGGGCATGCTGCACCGATGGACGCCCTTATGGACATTGCCCGGCGTCATAACCTTGCTGTGATAGAGGACAACGCACAAGCCATTGGCAGCGATTATATCTTCGGGGATGGGACAAAAAAGAAGACCGGCGCCATCGGCACTATCGGCACCACTTCCTTTTTCCCTTCAAAAAATTTGGGTTGCTATGGCGATGGGGGAGCAATATTTACGGATGATGATGCGTTAGCCAACCGGCTCAAAATGATTGCAAACCACGGGCAAAGCCGGCGTTATTATCACGATCTGGTAGGCTGTAACAGCCGGCTGGATTCCATACAGGCTGCCGTATTGAATGTGAAGCTGAAAAGTCTGGACGCCTATATCACCGCCAGGCGCAGTGCCGCTGATTTCTACGACGATGCCTTCAAAGCTCACCCGAAGATCACGACGCCATACCGTGCGCCTTACAGCCATCACGTCTTTCACCAGTATACGCTTGTCCTCGAAGGGGTCGACCGCAACGGGCTGAATGAGTTCCTGGCAAGCAAGAATATTCCGTCGATGATCTATTATCCCGTACCCGCCCATCGCCAAAAAATGTTTGCTGCCTTTGGCGGAGGCGACTGGTCCCTCCCTGTCACCGACTGGCTGACGGAAAGGGTCATTTCTTTGCCTATGCATACTGAATTGGATAGAGAACAGCTGGAGTATATCACCCGAACAGTCCTGGAATACATCGATAAATAGATTCTCCATAACATAAAAACCTTAAAAAAATAGTCTTTTATGAAAATTGCAGTTGTAGGCACGGGGTATGTTGGGTTGGTCACGGGTACCTGTTTCGCAGAGACTGGTAATGATGTGGTCTGTGTAGATATCGACGCTGGTAAAGTAACAAAATTATCCAACGGTCAGATCACCATCTATGAGCCGGGATTAGAAAAGCTTTTCCTACGCAATTTGAAGGAAGAACGTCTCAAATTCACCACCAGCCTGGAAGAAGGCATAAAAGACGCGCAGATCATTTTCTTAGCCTTGCCTACACCTCCCGGTGAAGATGGCTCGGCGGACCTGAAATATATTTTGGGTGTTGCGGACCATCTTGGTAAGATATTAAAAGACTATAAGGTCATTGTGGATAAGAGCACGGTTCCTGTCGGCACCGCAGAAAAGGTACACGCTGCCGTGGTGAAGAATTACAAGGGTGAATTCGACGTCGTCTCCAATCCTGAGTTCCTCCGCGAGGGAGTGGCGGTAGACGACTTTATGAAGCCCGACCGTGTCGTGATTGGAACCAGCTCAGAGCGCGCCCGCAAGGTCATGGGCGATCTCTATGCTCCTTTTGTACGTCAGGGCAACCCCGTCATCTATATGGACGAACGTTCTGCCGAGCTGACCAAATATGCCGCCAATTCTTTTTTAGCGACAAAGATCACATTCATGAACGAGGTCGCGCTGTTGTGTGAACGACTGGGCGCGGATGTAGACATGGTAAGGCGTGGTATCGGCAGCGACGAACGTATCGGCAAGCGGTTTCTTTTCCCGGGGATCGGATATGGCGGCAGCTGTTTCCCCAAGGATGTGCAGGCGCTGGTGAAGTCATCGCAGGAGGTGAGCTACGACTTCCGCATACTCAATGCCGTGATGGATGTCAATGAAAAGCAGAAGCTGCATCTGCTGCCGAAGATAAAGAAGTATTTTTCCGGCAGCCTGAAAGGTAAGCATTTCGCCTTGTGGGGGCTTGCTTTCAAACCCAATACCGACGATATCCGGGAAGCACCGGCGCTGTATATGATCGATGCCCTTGTCGGCGAAGGCGCTACTGTCAGCGTATTCGATCCTGAAGCTATGAACAATGTGAAACAGGTGATTGGCGATAAGGTCACCTATGCGGAGAGTCAGTATGAGGCTCTTGAAGGCGCGGATGCGCTGATCATTGCCACGGAGTGGAACGAGTTTCGCACCCCTAATTTTTTGAAGATCGTCACCAGCCTGAAGAACAAAGTAATATTCGACGGACGCAACCTGTTCGATATAGCGGCTATCAAGGAGCTTGGCTTCTATTATGAGAGTGTAGGACGCGCTCCTGCCAATCCATCGGGAAAAAAATCCTAAACCAGCACCACCACCATGACAAAAAAGAACGTACTTATCACCGGGGCCGCGGGTTTTTTGGGCTCCCATTTATGCGATAGATTTATAAAGGAAGGATGTCGCGTCATCGGGATGGACAATCTCATTACAGGGGATTTGAAAAATATCGAGCACCTGTTCCCTCTGGAAGACTTCGAGTTCTATCATCACGATGTAAGCAAGTTCATCCATGTGCCCGGGGAGCTGCATTATATCCTCCATTTCGCCAGTCCGGCCAGTCCCATCGATTATCTCAAGATACCTATACAGACATTAAAGGTGGGGTCGCTGGGCATACACAACTGTCTGGGTCTGGCCAGGTCGAAAAAGGCAAGAGTACTGATAGCATCGACTTCAGAGATATATGGCGACCCCCTTGTGCATCCGCAACCCGAGGAGTATTGGGGCAATGTCAACCCTGTAGGGCCCCGCGGTGTATACGACGAAGCCAAGCGTTTTCAGGAAGCCATGACCATGGCCTATCATAATTTCCATGGGCTGGAGACCCGTATCGTCCGGATCTTCAACACCTATGGACCCAGGATGCGGCTCAACGATGGAAGGGCCCTTCCCGCCTTTATCGGGCAAGCTCTTCGTGGAGAGGACCTGACCGTATTTGGAGATGGCAGCCAGACGCGCTCTTTCTGTTATGTAGACGACCTGGTAGAAGGCATCTATCGTCTGCTGATGAGCGACTATTCCCAGCCTGTCAATATCGGCAATCCTTCCGAGATCACGCTGAAACAGTTTGCGGAAGAGGTGATCGCCCTCACCGGCACCAAGCAAAAGATAGTCTTTAAGCCATTACCTGTCGACGATCCCAAGCAACGCCGCCCCGATATCACTAAAGCGAAGCAGATCTTAGGATGGGAGCCAAAGGTGGACAGGAAGGATGGATTAAAGATCACTTACGACTATTTCAGATCCCTGCCACCTGAGGAATGGAACAAACAACCCAAGGAATTTGAAAGAAAAGGATAAATCCAAATGAACAACCAAAGAATCTATGATCAACTTGTAGAGAAAAAGGCTAAGCTGGCCGTCATCGGATTGGGCTATGTAGGTCTGCCCATTGCCCTGGAATTTGCCAGGAAAATATCTGTCATCGGCTTTGATATCAATAAAAAGCGCATCGGCATGATGCGGGAAGGGATCGATCCTTCCAAAGAGGTGGAGCCGTCAGCGTTTAAGGGACGGGACATCGTCTTTACCGACGATCTGTCCGTATTGAAAGAGGCCAGCTTTTTTATCGTGGCTGTCCCTACTCCTGTAGATAAACACAATGTACCTGATCTGAAGCCCTTGTTAGGCGCTTCGGAGACGGTGGGGAAGGTTCTCAAGCAGGGTGACTATGTCGTATACGAGTCAACCACCTATCCGGGGTGTACAGAAGAAGATTGTCTGCCTGTGCTGGAGAAGGTTTCCCGGCTGAAAATGGGGGATGACTTTTATTTAGGCTATTCTCCTGAAAGGATCAATCCCGGCGACAAGAAAAATACGCTCCGCACCATCACCAAGGTGGTCTCCGGCAATGACGGGGGCAGCCTGGAACAGATCGCAAAGACCTATGAGCTGGTCGTGGATGCGGGTGTTCATCGCGCTCCTTCCATCAAGGTGGCGGAAGCCAGCAAGATAGTGGAGAATACGCAGCGGGACCTGAACATTGCGCTGATGAACGAGCTCTCTCTTATCTTTGACCGGATGGGTATCAATACTTTCGATGTCATTGCGGCTGCAGGGACCAAGTGGAACTTCCTGCGATTCTTCCCCGGGCTTGTCGGGGGACATTGTATTGGCGTGGATCCTTACTATCTTACACACAAGGCGGCGGCGCTGGGGTACGAGTCGAAAGTGATCTCTTCTTCGCGCTATATCAATGACGATATGGCCAAACATGTGGCCCGTAAGATCATCAAGCATGTCCTGCGTATCTCCAATGAACCGCGGGTGCTGGTGAAAGGGGTGACATTCAAGGAAAATGTGAGTGACATCCGGAACTCCAAGATAGTAGATACCGTAAAGGAGCTGTTGTCATTCAATATCGTCGTGGACGTGGAAGACCCGTATGCCATGGAGGACGAGGTGCATGAGGAATATGGCCTCAAACTTGTACGTGAGAGCGCGGGAAACTATGACGCGGTGATCATCACTGTACCTCATGCCCCCTATGTAGGACTAGACGATGCTTATTTTACGTCGGTGACCCGGGAAGGTGCGCTGATAGCGGACCTGCGGGGAATTTATAAGAATAAGATCAATAACAGAAAATACTGGAGTTTATAATGGCCAATTTCACCAAAACGATCATGATCACCGGCGGCGCAGGATTCATTGGATCCCATGTGGTGAGATTATTTGTGGACAAGTATCCTCAATATCTCATCGTCAACCTGGATGCGCTGACCTACGCGGGCAACCTGGAGAATCTCAAGGATGTGGAGTCTGCTCCCAACTATAAGTTCGAAAAGGGCGATATTACCGACACGGCGCGTATGACCGAGCTGTTCGATGCTTACCAGTTCGATGCAGTGATACATCTTGCGGCAGAGAGCCATGTAGACCGCAGCATCCTGGACCCCCTGGCATTTGTAAAAACCAATGTGCTGGGGACGGCCAATCTGCTCCATATAGCCTATGGTAAATGGAAAGGGGCGCTGGAGGGCAAATTATTCTATCATGTGTCCACGGATGAAGTATATGGTTCGCTCGGGCGCGAGGGATTCTTTACAGAGGAGACCCCTTATGATCCCCGCAGTCCGTATTCTGCATCCAAGGCTTCCTCGGATCATTTTGTGATGGCCTGGTATCATACCTATGGTATGCCCATCGTGCTGTCCAACTGTTCCAACAATTATGGGTCGAATCATTTCCCCGAGAAGCTGATACCCCTGATGATCAACAATATTCTCAACAACAAGCCCCTTCCCGTATATGGAAAGGGTGAGAATGTCCGCGACTGGCTTTTTGTAGAAGACCATGCAAGGGCCATCGATACTATCTTCCACAAGGGGAGAGTAGGGGAGAAATACAATATCGGGGGATTCAATGAATGGAAGAACCTCGACATCGTACACTTGCTGTGCGGGATCATGGATAAGAAGCTGGGGCGTCCGGCGGGAGAATCTGCCAAGCTCATCGCCTTTGTGAAGGACAGGCCAGGGCATGATCTCCGGTATGCCATCGATGCTACCAAGCTGAACAAGGAACTGGGCTGGATGCCTTCGCTTCAGTTCGAGGAAGGGCTGGAAAAGACAGTGGATTGGTATCTGCAAAACCAGGATTGGGTCAAGGATGTGACTACCGGCGACTACCAGAAATATTACAACGAACAATACAATAAGCGATAACATGCCCTTTATCCCTACTGCCCTACAGGGTGTATTGATATTCGAACCTGCGGTTTATAAGGATGAGAGGGGGTATTTCTTCGAGTCCTATAATGAGCAGACCTTTCATAAGGAGGGTGTGATCAATCGATTTGTACAGGATAATCAATCGTATTCAAAATACGGCGTGATACGAGGCTTGCATTATCAACTGGACCCTTATCCTCAGACGAAGCTTGTACGGGCATTGCAAGGAAGGATACTGGATGTAGCCGTGGACATTCGCCAGGGGTCTCCCACTTTTGGTAAATATGTGAGCGTAGAGCTTTCTTCCGACAACAAGCGGCAATTGCTTGTCCCGAGGGGATTTGCCCATGGCTTTTCCGTGCTTAGCGAGACTGCCGAGGTCTCTTACAAATGCGACGGGTTTTATGACAAGGCCAGCGAGGGAGGTATCCGGTACGACGATCCACAGCTGAACATAGATTGGCAACTGCCGTTGGGTGAGGCCATCGTCTCGGTCAAGGATCTGCAGCTGCCTGTGTTTGCGGAGTGCAGGAATAATTTTCGATATTGAACATGGAGAAAAAAACAATACTCGTCACGGGAGCAGGGGGCCAGCTGGGCAGTGAGATCGGTGTGCTCAGCAAGCGCTATCCTCAATTTGACTTTGTCTTCGTGGATAAGGAAGAGATGCCGCTGGATCAGCCTGAAAAGATAGGTCCTTTTATCGCGGGGGTGCGTCCTGCCTGGTGTATCAGTTGCGGGGCCTATACTGCCGTGGATAAGGCCGAGACCGAAAAGGACCTGGCCTTTATCATCAATGCGGATGCGGCGGGCGCTATTGCAGCTGCCTGTAAGGCTGCCGGCGCGCGGCTGATCCATATCTCCACGGACTATGTATTCCCTGGCGATAGCGCCACACCTTTAAAAGAGGACGATCCCACCGGCCCCATCAATGTATATGGGGCTTCCAAGCTGAAGGGTGAGCAGCTGGCGGTGCAGAACAATCCTGAGACAGTTATCATCCGTACCGCCTGGGTATATTCGGAGTTCGGACATAATTTCGTAAAGACGATGATCCGGCTGATGAAAGAAAAGCCTTCCCTCACCGTGATCGATGATCAGGTCGGGTCTCCTACCTATGCGGCGGACCTGGCGGGCGTCATCCTACAAATCATCACTGCCGCGCGTTGGGTGCCTGGTATATATCACTATAGCAATGAAGGCCGGATCAGCTGGTATGAGTTTGCCCTGGCCATCAAAGAGATCGTCGGCAGCACCTGTCCTATCCAACCTATACCTACCTCCCAGTATCCCACACCGGCCAAAAGGCCGCATTATTCCCTTCTGGACAAGAGTCGTATAAAAGCCACATATGGAGTGAGAGTGTCCGACTGGAAGGAGAGCCTTAAAACTTGTATAGCGCGGCTGTCTATTTGATGGAAGTAATGGCTGTGGTGCCGTACTTGCTTTGTGTCTTTATCATGCCAAAGCCGGGGGCATACCATTCGGCGCCATCCAGGCTTGTATTGATGGGTATGGGTCCCATTTTTATCGTCAGCCGGCCTTTATAGCTGATCCTGAAACAATTCCAGGTACCCGCACTGGTGGTTATGCTCTCCTGTCCTTCCACTTTTCTTTCGCTGATCACCATCGTCATAGCAGAGGCCAGGCCGGCGTTGTTCATATCGACCGTCATGTTCCCATCCTTCAGGACATCGCCCACCGCCATTTTCGCGGGATATTCCAGGTATACGTTGGTGGCTTTTGCTTCCGTCTTCATTTGCTCCGCCTGCTGCCGGGGGAACATCATCTGCATATCTATCATCATCACACCGCCGTTGCATTGTATCTGACAGCTGGTCTTTGCCATGGGCTTATCCTTTTTGTCGAACATTTCCGAATTTACGTTCCCTTTTATGGTCCCGCCGCCGGCAGATACTTCCGATACATGATAGACCGTCCTGCCATTGGGCTCCCCTTTTTTGTCATAGGAGGTCATTTCAATCGTCTTGTCTTTTTGCAGGAAAAGGAAATGCTGACAGTCCTGTGCCATGGATGTAAGGGAGGACAGGAAAAGAAAACATACTACAACGCCTTTCATATTGTGTTTTATTTGAATGAGAAAGGTAGTTATTACCCGGAGGGTAAACAATACTACATAATGGTGATTTTAGCCTTCTAACGGATCAGGGTAAGTCAGTACGATGGTCCTATATGTTATCTTAAATGTGGAAAACTTCTGTTTCGTAAAACCACGTTGGATGGTTTTAGGGTGTTATTCATAAGATGGTATCAATCATATAAGTAGTATCGAGGTACTGTCGTATTTGCGGAAGGCGCTTTTAAAATGGTTTTCCAGGTTTTGACTTGTAATAACTATTGTCTAGTTTTCCGGTTGAAATATCCTGACCCTTTTAATCCCTGAGACGTATCAAATCAGGCAAATTTTTGGGATCTGTACCTTAATCCATACTTATGAAACGTTTTTACTTATTGAGGGCCCTTCCCTTGTTGTTTTTGGGTACTTATACTACCGTATTGGGAGAAGGCACGAAAGAAGTAATGCCTAATAAGAACAACGGGACGGGTCTTATCGTCTCCACTTCTGCTAGTTTTCCTCTTGGCAATGTAGGTAGCTACCTGGGCGCACCTGTCGACCAGCGTATATATTTCCGAATTACAAATTTTGCTACGGACACCCTTTATTATGGGTTCAACTGGGAGACACTGTCGCCCAGCACGCCGATCAACGGCTATTCGGATGTATATATGAATATCTATGATCCTGCGGGGGCTCTTGTACAGACCATCAATTTGCCTACTTCCGGAGCCGGATTTATCAGCAGCTGGACCGCAGCCTTTATCGGACCGCAGCAGGGTAGTTCATTCGGTACCGGATATGCTCCCCTGAAGTTCAAGCCGTCCATGAATGGGGATTATTATGTCTCTTTTTATCGCAGTTCCACCGGAGGTGCGACACATGATATTGCCGAATCCATGCTGGCAAAATATTTTGACTTTACGGTAGGTACTGTCGTTGCGGGTGTGGGAAAGCGTTATACCGGTCGCGTCCATTGTAATGAATGGGCTTTTTCCGTATATGATCCTTCGAACAGTGATGTGCAGAATCCGCTGAGCTCTTCGAATGCGCAGTTCTATACCTATACACCCGACTCCGTGGTGGCCAAGGTATATTTTCCTGCTTCGGGGTTCGAGCCCCTGTCATATATTATCGCCTTCAACAGCTTTGGTGTCATCAACAGCGGCAACTGGATCAACGACCGCCGATCTATCGTGCTGCCTACGCTCGATACGTTGCACCTCAGGGGTGGATACCCGGTGTTCCTGAATATACCGGATACTACCTTGTATCATGTTTCCTCGTTACCGACTGCGCCGCAGCTTGTGAACCCTACGATATCCGGCTGTGCTCCCGGGCCATTCAATATCCGGTTTTATGCGCCGCAGCCCGGCGACTATTATATGCTTTTGGACCTCAATGGGACCAGCGGTTATCAGGCGAACTCTTCCGACCGGTGGATCGAGCTGGTGGGGCAATCCGCCGGCATCATCACCTATGTTTGGGATGGAAAGGATGGGTTGGGTGTTTCGGTGCCATCGAATACTTCTTTTCCTATAACTTTTACTTTCCGAAAAGGACGTATCAATATACCGTTGTATGACGACGAGCTGCTTTTGAATGGTTTTTCCGTAGACGGTGTTTATCCCCAGAATGTGCTGAATAAGACGCTGTATTGGTGTGATACCCTGTTGTACAATGTGACCAGTGGTGTGCTGCCGAACAACTATAATACTACCGGTACGGGTATCGACAATTCCATCATGGGACAGGCGTCTCCCGGGCATGCGTGGAGCGGTGACGGTAACCCTGGTATGGTCAAACCTGCTCCCAATGTGGCTGGTAACAATACCAACAGTATCCAGACCGATGACTTTGGGAATGCGCGTCTGATCAATACCTGGGCCTGGGGCGTCGAGCTGTCTACCACGCAGACGCTGACCCTGACCTGTATCACCGTGTCCGGTACCGTATGGGATGATGCGGACAACAGCGCCAACGGGACGTTTACGAATATCAAGACCAACAGCGAGACCGGCACCAATGCGGGCAATGGTATTTATGCCAGCCTGATCGATCCTGTCACCGGAAAGGTCCTTGCCACTATGCCTGTGGCCTCCAACGGTACGTATAGCTTCAACAATGTTCCGGCCAATGCAACGGGTATGTCGGTGGTGATATCCACTACTGCCGGAGTCGTTGGCGGCAATGCGCCGACAGGCAATGTCTCTTCCAACTGGGTCAATACGTCTCCGTTGAGTCAAACCTTCAATACAGGCACCACCAATATGACTGGTATCGACTTCGGTGTCGAGCAACTGCCTAATTCCGTGGATCAGAGCTATACCATTGCCGTCCCTGTTTTGAATACCGCGATGCCACTCAACGGTACAGGCTCTATCGCCAGTCCCGGACCTCTTAAGGGTTCCGACCCTGAAGACGGCGTGTTGGGCACCGGCAAGACCGTGGTGATCACACAGGTGCCTTCGAACGAGCAGCTGTATTACAATGGCGTGCTGGTCACCAACAATTACACCATCACCAACTATGACCCCAGTAAGCTGAGCATCAAGTTTACTTCCATCACCGTCACCAATACGTTCTTCTATTATGCGTATGTGGATGCTGCCGGCAAGCAGGACCCTTCACCTGCAAAATACAATATCGATATGTCCGTGGTGCTGTCCACGACACTGGCTTCATTCAATGCGCGGGCGGGTGATGATGGAAATGTACTCAGCTTCACCGACCTCAATGAGACCAGTGGCGTATACTTCAATATTCAACGTTCTTCCGATGGCATAGGATTCGAAACTATCGGACGTGTCGACGGCAGCAATCCCGGCGCCGCAGGCAACTATACATATGTGGACCATCAGTCCGGCACAGGCGCCAGTTATTACCGGGTGCAGTTGGTCGATCTTTCCGGCTCCGCCTGGTATAGCAACACCGTCGTGATCAGCGCTTCTGCGGCCAGCCAGATACTGGAGGTAGCGCCGAACCCGTTCAGGGATGTCATCAACGTGCGGCTGACACTGGGCGGTCAGGAGAAGGTTTCTATCCGGCTGCTGGACAGTAAGGGCGCCGTGCTGCGTCAGGCCCAATTTGCCGGTGTCAAAGGGCAGAATACCCTGCCATTAGGTGGATTGTCATCGCTGCCTGTCTCCGTTTATTTCGTACAAGTCGTATTATCAGACCATGCGTTCGTGAGAAAGGTTTTTAACAGGTAAGGGGAGGGAAGGACATCCTAAATCCGGATCTTATGAAAACCCCATCGGTAATTTTTCTCCTGCTATGGCAGGCGGGGATCTTATTTGCTCAGACCGGCCCTTCCGTGTCCAGTACCGTATTGGCCAATATCATCAAAGGGAGCTATACTCCTTCGACGTATCAGGCATCTACTGTCATCAACGACCCTAATGTGGTTTCGCAAGGTCTGCTGAGCGGCATTTCGGCCGATAGTCTGAAAGCCACAATGATGAACATGGTGCGATACCACATAAATTTCCTCGGGAAGGGTTTTGATGACCAGGTTCTGCGTAATGATACGCCATATCGGATGGCTAAAGCCGTAGGACTTATGCGTGCAATACCGATGAAACCAGATGGTCCCATGCGTGCCCATAACGGCCATGCTGTAAATAACGATGATGGCCAGCAAATACCAGGAAAAGTACTTGAAGAAAAACAAGAAAAAGAAAGGGAGCATCCCTATCAACATGAGAAAGCTCACGAACGAAATCCAGTTCCTCCGCGACCTGAAAATATTGATACGGGAAAACGCCTCCGACCAGAGTTGCTTTGAAGTGGGAACTATAAGGCCTCCGACTCGATCTTTCCAGCCATAAGAAGGAGTAAAAAGGAGATTGTCGATAAAGGAGCCAGTGATCATAAGAATTCATTTTAGAATTTCGGCACAGTAGCAGAGCATCAAAATCTAAAGATGACTGCGATGCGAAGCGGGATTAGCCAATGGCTTGGAAAAAATGATGGGCTGGAATGAAAAAAGCCCCGGCGAACCGGAGCTTTTAACTCGATTTTCACAAATATCAATATCTGTTTTTATTGTAGCTATTGGCGTTGTTGAAATTGCGGCTATTACCGTAATCATTGCGGCCCGCCCGGTCCTCTCTAGGCCTTGCTTCATTGACCTTAATAGTCCTGTTCTCGATGGTTGCACCATCCAGTTCGGCGATCGCCTTTTTTGAAGCAGTTTCATCAGCCATTTCAACAAAACCGAATCCGCGGGATTGGTTTGTTATTTTATCCATGATCACTTTCGCTGAGGTCACTTCGCCATAGGGAGCAAAAAATTCTCTTAAGTCTTCATCCTGTACGTTGAAGCTCAAATTGGAAACATAAATGTTCATACTAAAAAAATTAAAAAATAAAAGATATGAGAAAAGCAAACAATGTAGAGGAAAAGAAATCCTGTTGGTGAGGCGGGATAAATTAACAAGTACAAATGCAGAACTCAAATTAACACAGTGAAGATAGATCTTCTATTCGGGCTCACCAAATAAATTATCCCGTTGCAAAGAACGGGATAATTTAAAATGAATCGATGATACGCTCAGTTCAGCAGGTTATCGAGAGGTATGGCATCCAAATAAGAACTCAAAAAGTCGATGTTGTCAAACATCAAATACTCTTCGATGGCTTTATTCGCGGGATTGCAATGCGCTTCTACATAATAACTACCGATCTGGAACAAAAATACCATGGATTCCAGGCTACTTCTCTTGGCGAGAAGAACACCTCTGTGCAGAACAGTCGATTTTTTTTCTTGCTCATTCAATAAAATAAACTCGGAAAGTCTCATAGTTAACATTTTAAAAAGTGAACGTTTTAAACTATTTACTAAAAACCTTATGCTGAAAAAGTAATCCTGGCCGCGAAAGAAATGGTGATGGATGTAATGTAGCCCTATTACATGAATATCGTTGCTTTATTAAGGAATATTTGCCGGTGTCGGTTTTAATTGGTACATTGCACAGTCATCGGCTCCTTATTGTCTGATCTGCCAGTTTTCCCTATCGTCAGCTCGCACATATAAGCTCCCCTCATTAAAATTTTACATTATGCAGATCTATATCGGCAATTTAAGCGAAATGACGACGGCGCATCAGCTTGCTCGTTTGTTCCTGCCTTTCGGCGCCGTGCAACTTTCACATATTCAACGCGACGCGAAGACCGGACGTTCCCTTCGCTATGGATTTATTGAAATGGACACGCCGAATGGTAAAAGCGCGATCAAAAAATTGAATCATATTCTTTTCATGAACGCTTACGTTGAAGTAGGGGCAGTTTGAAATAGAATATTTCCCGGTACACAGCTAGTTTCCTAAGAAACAAAATAAATTTCATTATGACCATTGAGCAGATAGAACGTTTCGTCGGCAGTGACACAGACAGATCTTCCAGGATCATTCTCAAAGCAAGAACAGTGGAGGGCTTTTTTATAAAAGCCCCCGACTTTTTAGAGTTGAAGAAAAAGAATTTCTGGCGTATCGTAATGGCAAGTAAGATGGAAGAATATATGCAATCGAAGGATCTAAACCTGTCGCGGATTTTTAATGGCCAGGAGATCATTAAGATAGCTTCCAAGACGGAAAAATCATTTCATAGCCCATCCTGAAAGAGGAACGGCCCGGTCAAGTCCGGGCCGTTTCGGATATACAATCGGATAGGCCGATAGGCCTCCACAATTACAAGGCAAATTTTAGCGACCCGCATCGCCGGCGGCATCGTCCAGGTTTAAAGGATAAGCATAAGTGCCATCGTAGCCCGGATAAACGCCTTCCAGTTTCACAATACCCTTGACATTGGCCAGCGCCGAAGCAAGGTCTTCCAACTTGGTCACCGAATGGCCATTTACGCCGGTGATGACGAAACCTTCCTGCATCCGCGTGTTTTTCAAAACTCCTGCACCTATTTTCCTTACCAGCACTCCGCCGTCGAGGCCATTCTTTTTTGCGATCGCCGCATCAAGGGTCTGCAGCTCAGCTCCGCCGAGTTTATCGATGACCGTTTCAGCCTTTACGATATTGTAATTACCGGTGCGGTTCTTATGCGTCACGGTCACAGTGGCCTCTTTTCCGTCACGCTGGTAGGCGAGAGAAATCTTGTCCCCAGGCTTGTACCGTGCGAGCTGCTCTTGTAGTTCCGGCCCCGTTTGAATCTTATTTCCATCGATCTTAGTGATAAAGTCGCCTTTTTTCAAGCCTGCCGCCTCTGCCGCTCCATCTGTGGCGACCCCGCTGATAAAGACACCGTCTCCGTCTTTTATCCCATTTCGGTCTTTTTCTTCAGGAGATAAGTTGTCCTGCGGATAGCTGACGCCTAAGTATGCCCTTTGCACCGTCCCATATTTCAGGATGTCATTAACAGCCTTTTTTACCAGGTTTACGGGAATAGCGTAGGAATATCCGGCGTAGCTGCCAGTCGGCGAAGCTATGGCTGTATTTATCCCGATCAGTTCGCCATTTGTATTGACGAGTGCGCCACCGCTGTTGCCGGGGTTGACTGCGGCGTCGGTTTGGATAAAAGATTCGACGGGACGGTCGCTTTTATTGATCCCAATATTTCTGGCCTTAGCGCTGACGATGCCGGCCGTGGCCGTTACGTCGAGATTCAAGGGATAGCCTACCGCGAGCACCCATTGGCCCAGTTTCAGCTCATCACTGTTGCCATATATCAGGTAGGGTAAGGCTCCGGCGTTGATCTTTATGACGGCCAGGTCCATATTCGGATCGCTGCCCACAAGGGTAGCCTTGTATGACTTGCGATTGGCAAGAGTTACATTAATGTCATCGGCTCTATCGATCACATGATTGTTCGTGACAATGTAGCCGTCGCTGGATACCAGGACTCCACTTCCGCTTGCCTGCTCTTCAGGGACGGTGCGAGGCCCGCCAAACATGCCGCCGAACGGATATTGATCTCCGAAAAGGTCTGAAAAAGGGTTGCCACGCCGGGGAAGATTACTGCTCTCCTGTTGTTTGATGCGTGTTCTGATATGCACGACGGCGGGCGTCGAAGCGCTCGTCGCGGCCGTAAAATCGGCCGGTCCTGTAGGAGCGGTCCCATCAATGAACCGGGCGTAATTCACTGGTAATTTCGCTGGCTGTTCGGCTGAAGGGTATTGATCCCGGAAAATCGAATGGTAAAACCAAAGGCTGCCCAGAGAGGTGGTGACGCTGAATACTACTACGAGAAGAAGGGTTTTTATTTTCATGGCCATTGGACATGAAAAAATGTCTTTTTCCGGGTCATTTTTTCACTCAGACAAGTCGGTGCGATGGCGGAACACCTGAAAAATTTGCAGTTCGATTACTGCGGAGGCAGGCAAAACTGTCCTAAAAATAAAGAGCTCTTTTGGAGCTCTTTATCGGATACTGGACGTTTCACAGGGCGGAGGATTCGGTCTTCATCGAGCGCCGATTTGCGTCAACAGGTGATCAAGTTTTCCTACAGTCAAAGGTTTAGGAACAAAGCCCTCGAAGCTTGGCTTTTCATACAGGTGTTGGATTTTAAAATTTTCGTTCGTTGATGATAAGACGAATATTGAATATTTCTCCTTGATCGCTTTTTGAAGTTGGTTGAATTCATCAAGGAATTTGAATCCATCCATACCCGGCATTTCCAGGTCAGTGAGTATAATACCGCGCCTGCCTGTGTTCTTTCCCTGTACATCGTTCTCCGTTTGGAGGAATTGGAGAGCGAATAGGGGGCACGAGAAAATACGGATCTGCTTTCTGGGAATTCGGTCGCTGACCGTCTTTTTCGTCATGGCCAGCGCAAATGAATCGTCGTCGATAATGAGTACTTCCAAATTTCTATACATCGGTAGTGATTTAATCCTTGGGGTAGTGTCGAGCACCATCGCCTCTTGAAACAAAGGTATTTCCTCACAGAACTAAGCGATTTCACAGAATACGCATGGTATAGGACAAATCGAACATTTTCTCTATCTTTAATAGATGTCCCCAAGAGCGATGCCGATATATGATATTGCAGATTTCAAATATCTCGGATCCGGGAGTGATTTTTATGCCAATACTTTTGCCGAGCATCTTCTTCAGCATGATCATATGGTTCTGGCGCCACATCGGCATGGCTTTTACCTGAGTGTACTATTCACCCGGGGCAGTGGAATACACGAAGTGGATTTTCAAACGTTCGATATCCAGCCTGGATACATTTTTCTATTGTCACCTGGCCAGGTGCATCATTGGAAAGTATCGGAAGATATAGACGGGTATATTGTTTTCCATAATAAGGAATTCTACGATCTAAATTTCACTTACGAAAGAATCGAGCACTTCCCGTTCTTCGGAAGTAGCCAAAATACACCGCTTATACGACTCGGGCACGAACAAGCCATAGCTTTGACCCTTCAGTTTCGATTGATCGTAGATGAATATAAGAGCGACTACCTGATGCATTTCCAAAAGATATGCTCGATGCTCAACGTACTTTACATAGACCTCGCCCGCATCTATCTGCCAGATAAGAGACCAAGCAAACATCGCGAGTTGCAGCTGGCTCATATTCAACGATTAAATGCGCTGATCGACAGCAATTTCAAGGATATGAAGTCGCCGGCAAACTATGCGAAAGAGATGTTCATGAGTGAAAAGAACCTGAATGTGATTTGTAAGATCATCTTGAATAAGACCGTACGATAGTCATTACAGATAGGGTCATACTGGAGGCCAAACGAATGCTCATCCACACGAACATGAACATCGTTGAGATATCCCTCGATCTCGGCTACACGGATAATTCCTATTTCAGCCGCATTTTCAAGAAGGCAGCCGGCGTGACAGCATTGCAGTTCCGGGAGAACTACCGAAGAAAACGGCGGGAAGACGACTGACGGGATCAAATCACGCAGTTTTTCTGAAATTCTGACAATCCAATTGACATTTTTTTCTGCTTTTTTTCATTTTTCCCGACTGGCATAACGAGCGAATTGTTGTCTTTATAAACTCTCTTCTGCTTATACTACGTTGTCAGTGTGTACATGTCAGCTAATTGCACCATTTGGGACGGTTTTGTTTCCGTTAAATGGGTTCGTTTTGGGGAATTTTTTCCATATGTTGCTTTAGCATTGACTCCTTTTTCCAAACGGACGCGTTATTGAGATAAATAAATTTTTTAATCGCTCCGTAATAGTGGAATCCCGTACACCCACGGTTGTTGCCGGAGTAACGGGATTCGCTTGTATATAGATACTACGTCTTAGGGCAGGGACAAGATTGCTAGTAATCCATGCCCATTCCAGGGGCTACCGGAGCCGGGGCATTTTCCTTTTTCGGCCTATCCGAAATAACACATTCCGTCGTTAGAAGTAACCCGGCAATGGAAGCGGCATTTTCGAGGGCGATCCTTGTAACTTTTGTGGGATCGATGACTCCTGCTGCCAATAGGGGCTCGTACTTTTCGGTCCGCGCGTTGAACCCGTCGTCATTTTTGCCCTGGCGTACCTGCTGAACGACAATGCTGCCTTCCAGGCCGCAGTTGCGGACGATCTGTCGGAGCGGTTCTTCGATGGCCCGGCGGACAATGGCGATACCCGTCGTTTCGTCTGGAGTGCCACCTGTCAGGCCGTCCAGGGCTTCGACCGCGCGGATAAAGGCCACTCCACCTCCGGGAACAATCCCTTCCTCGATGGCTGCCCGCGTAGCGTGCAACGCATCATCCACTCTGTCCTTTTTCTCCTTCATTTCCACTTCGGTAGCGGCACCCACATACAGTACGGCTACCCCACCGCTGAGTTTGGCCAGCCGTTCCTGCAACTTTTCTTTGTCGTAATCCGACGTGGTCGTGGCGATCTGAGACTTGATCTGGGCGGTTCTGGCCTGGATATCGCTCTTTTTGCCCTTGCCGCCGACAATGGTGGTATTATCCTTGTCGATAGTCACCGAATCAGCAGTACCGAGGTAGCTGAGATCGGCGTTCTCCAACTTGTATCCCCGGTCCTCGCTGATAACGATGCCTCCGGTAAGCACCGCAATATCTTCGAGCATTTCTTTGCGTCGGTCCCCAAAGCCTGGAGCCTTCACCGCCGCAACCTTCAGCGTTCCCCTCAGCTTATTCACTACCAGCGTCGCCAGAGCCTCCCCGTCGAGGTCTTCGGCAATGATCAATAGCGGCCTACCGCTTTGTGCTGTTTTTTCCAGAAGTGGAAGCATGTCCTTCATCACGCTTATCTTTTTGTCATAGATCAGCACGTACGGGTTCTGCAATTCAGCTTCCATTTTCTCGGGGTTTGTGACAAAGTAGGGCGAGATATACCCCCTGTCGAATTCCATCCCTTCCACAACTTCCACGGTCGTTGACGTTCCCTTGGCTTCTTCCACCGTGATCACTCCTTCCTTGCCCACCTTTGTAAAGGCCTCGGCAATAAGGCTGCCAATGGTCTCGTCATTATTGGCTGAAACGGTAGCTACCTGCCTGATCTTATCCGTATCACTGCCTACCGTTTGCGATTGGCGCTTTAGGCCCTCAATCACTTTCCCGGTAGCCTTGTCGATGCCCCTTTTCAAATCCATAGGATTAGCACCGGCAGCGACATTTCTCAATCCTTCCGAAATAATGGCCTGCGCCAGTACAGTGGCCGTTGTAGTGCCGTCACCGGCTGCGTCGGCCGTTTTGGAAGCTACTTCCTTTACCATTTGCGCCCCCATGTTCTCGATAGGCTCTTCCAACTCAATCTCTTTTGCCACAGTCACCCCGTCTTTGGTGATGGTTGACGCGCCAAATTTCTTTTCGAGCACTACATTGCGGCCTTTAGGACCGAGTGTTACTTTAACCGCATTCGCAAGGATATCGACGCCTTTTTTCATTTTATTCCTTGCATCGGTATCAAAAAGAAGTTGCTTTGACATTGTAAGTGAATTTACTGTTGAGAAAATGTGGTTTGAAAAAATAAATCGAATACAAGCTCACCTATACGATGGCGAGAATGTCCGATTCCCGAACGATGAGCAGATCCTGCCCATTGATCTTGATCTCCGTACCGGAATACTTCCCGTATAAGACGGTGTCGCCTTCTTTTACGGTCACCGGCTCGTCTTTTTTGCCGGGTCCCGCGGCCACTACGGTCCCACGTTGGGGTTTTTCCTTTGCTGTATCGGGGATAATAATGCCGCCGGCCGTCTTTTCCTCTGCCGCTGCAGGCTTGATGATTACTCTGTCATGGAGTGGTTGGAGATGTGGTTTACTGGACATAATTTATGATTTTGAATGTTTAATACCAAAGTCATTTAACTACGTTCAATTACGATAAACAACAAGTTCTGAGGATGAAAATCGCTGATCAAGCGAAATGCCAAACGATAAAAAATGAAATTTTTTCAGGATTTCCTGTCAGAATTTCTTGTCAAAATTTCCGTTTCAATATGGTCCTCAGGGCGGAGGTCCAGCCGGCCGAAAGTAGCAAGGTCAAACTCGTGACTGCCACCGCCAGTATATCCCCTGGTCGATCATACCCGACCCGGCGGCCAGCGAACAGGCCAGTAAGCCAAGCTCGCCTGTTTGTGAAAGTAAGGCGCCGGCCCACCAACTCTGCTTCCATGGCATCCCCAGCAATCGGAAGACAAAGGAAGAAAGCCGGCTATTGCTCAGCAATACCGCGCCGGTGATCCCTGCTATAGATAACCAGTTGGCGGCTATGTAATGCAGGTCGATCAAGAGGCCTACTGATACGAAATAGAGTGCGACAAAAAATACTTTGAATGGCTTCAGGACGAATCCCAACCATTCGAAACCTTTGGCCCTGCCCAGCCATAGGCCAGCTGCGAAACTCCCAATGGGGGCTGAGAGTCCTGCAAGAAATGACAGCCAGGAACAACCAAGACAACATAAAGCTCCGAAGAAGACCTGCAGATCGTGATCCTTCTCCAATTCCCGCCATCCCACCCAGGACCATCTTTACCCCTTGGGCAGCTAAAGGCTGCCATATCAAGCTGCCTTTGTCGGGAATATCAATCTCCAGGCCCCAAAAAAAACATCAGCAGGATGATACCGAAATCTCCAAGAAGGGCAGGTCCCTCTCCTGGCGAGAGCAACCCCATCATCCCCGGACCCAACATCAAACCCGCCAAAATATACGCTACCAGGTAAGGTTGCTGCCATCGCCTCAACAAGGCTATCAACAGCAAAATAACCATGCATAGCACACTCAGGCGTGCCAAAATAAGTCCCATATAATCAAGAAAAAAGGGCGGACATGCGGCGTCCGCCCATAAGTGTTACCATCCTTTTTCGGTCAATTATTGAACCTCGATCTTGCGCGAAATGCGCTTAGCTTCTTCCCTCTTGGGAAGTGTCAGCGACAATATTCCGTTGTCATAACGGGCATTCGCTTTTTCTACATCGACCGTACTGTCTACGGTAAAACTGCGGGAAAAGGATGTGGAACGGTATTCCCGGCGAATCCATTTTCGCTGATCACCTTCCATTTTCTGGTCGTTGTGCTCGAAAGAGACTGTCAGGGTATCGCCTGTGAATGCCAGCTGAAAATCCTCTTTCTTCAAGCCCGGCGCGACCACCTGAACCTCATAGGTTGTATCGGTTTCGACAATATTTACCGGCACCCGCGTGTCCGATGGTAAGCCATTGAAGCCCCAAAGGCGATCGTCAAAAAAACGATTGAAATTACTTTGGAAGAGTTCATCCACAACACTTCCAAATGTGGCCGGACGATTGTCCGCTTTTTTGATGATGTTGTTCATAATTTTTCGTTTTTAAGGTTTTTTTTCGCAAATCAACTTGAATGCCAACTGACTTACGTTTGAAAAAATGACAGCCATTCGGAAAAATATTCAGACAAAAATAATCGACGCCATATATAAAAAGCGATAAGGCGGAATGTCATTTTTGCATAAATGGGAAGATGGCATCGTGATTGCCGGATGGGATAATTATAACAGCGGTATAAATCGATTGTCATGAGAACTATCTTTTACGTCATACTTCGATTACGAACAATTGACGGATTCGAGTCCTATGGATCGTTCAACCTGGGAGACGATCGAGAATTTGCATATGGGGTGTTCAGTCAGTTGAAGGGCCGGGAATTGCCGCAAGAAACTGATATGCTACACATGGATTTGATGGAAGCAAAAGAGGGGCTGCCGGTCAACCTCAGGGTAGTGAGCTGTACAGCGGAAGAAATCGCAGCAAATGTGAAATGCATTACGCGGGAAATGTTCAAGCTGCTAAACTTGGAATCAAAGTAATACATTAATATATAGCCCCCCCCTCGCTCTCGCGAGAGGCGCTTGTTGGCCTACCTGGATTAGCTCGTCCGCTCCTTCATCGCGGCCATCGCTGATCCCCCTGGACGTTTCTCGAACTGCCTTCCCATTCCTCCCATAATAGCCGCCACTTTTTGTCCCGGCTGGTAGCTCTCCGTAGGATCGTGGTCTACTTCTCCGACACATTCGGTGCCTTGAATGATTGGAAAGTTGACGCCGGGCGAATGCCCCTGACGGGTGTACAACTCGGATCTGTTGAGACCAAAGGCTTTTACCTTAATCGTCACCCAACCATCCTTAGGTGCGGGTTTGGCGACTTCTTTTATTTGGATCACTTCTGGTCCGCCTGCTTTTGTTGTCAATGCTGCTTTCATATCACAAAGGTGGATATTCCTCGTAGCTGAAACCCATTAACAATCTTAAGAAATACGCTTAAACTTTATTAAGACTTAAGGGCGACTGGTCATATCCTTCCTGATCTTGCTTAAAAATTCGGGGGTGATTCCCAGGTAAGAGGCTATTTGAGTATTGGGAAGACGCATAGCTAATTGGGGATAGTCGGCTAGAAATGCCTGATAACGCTCTTCGGCGGGCTGGCTGATATTTTGAAGCGTCCTGTTTTGCAGACTGATATATTTGCGCTCTACGATGATCCGGAAATTTCGATCGAATTTATGAGACGCGACATACATATCGATGACCTTGTCATGTTTGATCTGGAGAATCACGGACGGCTCGATCGCCTCTATATAAAGGAGACTCGGCGTCTGATCGTAGAAGCTGGCCAGATCGGTGGTCCAGTCATTTTCAATGGTGAATTGGATATTATGTTCTTTGCCATCCTGGTCGGCCGCATACAGTCTGAAGCAGCCTTCAACGACATAAGTGAAATGCCGGCAGACATCTCCGGGTTGAAGGATATACTGCCGGCGCTTTATTTTTCTTTCAGTAAAAAGGGGGGCAATATCTTCCCGCTCCCGGCTATTGAACGGAGATGAATTTTTGAAGTAATCAAATAGCTTCCCGAGCGATGAGTCTTTATTATCCACAGATTGTTGAATAAGGCTCTCAATATCCTAAATAATTCGGCTATAGCCAAGAACCCTTGAACTATATTAAGCCTATTTCTTAAGTTTTCCTATTGACGGCCGTCCCCCGTCTATACTAGCTTTGTCTCATGAAAAATATACAACAACAAAGAGAAGAGTTTGACCAATTAGGCAACCTCTATCCAGCAGAAGCATCCGTTAAACTTGAACAGTCGCTTGTAAATGGCGTAAACAGTTATTGGTTTACTCCCGAAAACGCCATTGCAGACAGAATAATCATTTACCTGCATGGCGGCGTATTCGCCCTTGGCTCAGTCCGTTCACACGGGAGTCTGGTGAGTCATATCGCGCACAAGCTTAAGACGACCATCTTATTCGTGGAGTATGCTTTGGCGCCAGAGCATCCTTATCCCGCAGCCAACAACGATGTTTTTGCAGTGTATAAGGCATTGCTTAAAGATCATCCTGGCTATAAGATCGGCTTTATAGGTGACAGTGCAGGCGGTGGTTTAACCGTCTCGACTGTAAGCGAGATTTTGAAGCAACAATTACCGCTGCCTTATGCTGTGGCGATGATCTCACCCTGGATCGATCTGAAATGCGATAACCCGTCCTATGAAAGTAACAAGGCAAAGGATCCAATCCTTGGCATTCATATTTTAGGTGGTGCGGCAAAAGATTATCTCGCCGGCGCAATACTCGGGGCGGTAAACCCTGCTGACTTGGCCTTAAGCACCTTTCCCTCGCTTCTTATCACGGTTGGGACCAACGAGGTCCTGTTTGACGACAGCCTGAACTTTTATGATGTTGCCAAAGGCCTGCAGCCCAACTCGACACTAACGATCTACGACGACCAGTACCATGTATGGCCATTGGCGAATGTTCACAGCGAGGCATCGCAGCGGCTACTTATCGAAATGGATGGTTTTTTTAATTCTATACCTTGAAGTTGAGCGGCAAAAAAATGGTTGGCTGGTTGGGTGGTCCGATTATTCCATTCCGGACGACCCGTCAGGAATCGAACTTCTTATTTATTGTATTTGAATGAATTAAGGGCAATAGGAACTATCTCTCAAAAGTGAAACCCGCTACCGGAGCGGGTCTCATAATTTTGTTGCCTTACCTGGGTAATCTTTTGTGTTCGTTTTCAGTCATTTATGGTCATGGTGCTGCACAAAGTGCAGCACAGCTCAATCTCGTTTTTCGACAGTCAAAGTTATTGACCATCAGGTCTAAAGATACGGAATATTTTGTTTGTTGTTGTTAAGATAGAACCTATTGATTTCAAGAAGATCGCAGCATTCTCTCTTAACTGCTAAGCTTCCCTTCTTCAGTGCTAGCCAGCGAATCGTTGATCTCCTTCCTGTAATGCGAAGGCGTCTTGCCTGTGATCTCTTTGAAGAATTTATTGAAGTTCGTCATATTCTGGTAGCCTGACTGATAGCCCACGTCAGAAATGGACAGCTCATGATTTTGCAGAAGCTTGCAGGCGTGTCCCACCCTCAATTCGTTGAGGAATCGGGAAAAGGACTTCTGCGTCCGCTTCTTAAAAAAGTTGCAAAAGGCCGGAGCGGAGAGGTTGGCAACGGCCGCGATTTCCGCCAATGTGATAGGTTCGGTGAAGTTTTGGATGAGGTACTGATAGACGGTGCTCATTCGCCGGGTGTCTTTTTCGTTGAATGAATGTTGATAGCCGATGGAAGCAAGACATTCGTATTCTGTGGTCTCGAGGAAGAGATTAATGATATCGAGAAACTCGATCACTTTTTCGAGGCCTTTTTTATGAACGATGGTTTGCAGGCGGTGAATAGCCTGTTGCTGTGTTTCTCCCAGGAACCGGATGCCCCTGCGTGCTTTGTCCAGGAGATGGGTGATCTTGATCTTATAATGTTCTTCGTGGGTGAGATGCACAAGAAAGCTGGGATTGAAATAAGTGACTATGGCCTTTGCCGTACTGCGGTTGGGGTCCTTCAGGTAATCCGGGTCGTTATACCAGATATGTGGCAGATTGGAGCTCATTAGCACCAGGTCGCCTGAGGAAAAGTTGGAGATATTGTCGCCGACGATCCTCTTGCCTGAGCTTTCTAAAACGAAATTCAGCTCACAAAGTTCATGGAAATGAAAAGGGGTGTTAAAATGATCGCAATCGAGCTGTTTGATAAAGAACGTCTGCTCTTTCTGCAATCCTACTTCTATCAGTTGCGCCTTCATAACAGTCAGGTTTGAGTAGCTAAAGTTATAATATTCTTCAGTGTATAAAAGTATTTTCTCCTTTTGGACGTCTAGTCAGGTACAAAACAGTAAAATAATTGTAATAGCTGTTAATGGAGTTGTAGATATGGCTTGCCGCCGGGTATATCTTCGTATCGTCTGATTCAATATTTTTTCATGTAACCTCTATCCGTCTCGCCTGACTCCTATATTTTTTAACAATATTTTTTAATACGACCAACTGCTATTATGAAAAGAGAATTCAGGTTCTTCCCACCTCTTATTAAAGCGTTCTGCTTTTTAAGCGTTCTATTCATTGGTGTCCTGCCGGCATCCGGCCAGCAGACCCCGGGTACGGTGACGGGTGTTATTACGGACAGCGCCGGAGCGCCCATCCTGGGAGTGAGTGTTCAGGTGCTGGGCAGCCAGACAGGCGCCGTCAGCGACCAGCACGGCGCATTCCACATCAAGGCTGCCGATGGAGCCACCCTTGTTTTTACGATCACAGGCTATCGCACCGAGAAGGTCGAAGTACGGGCGGGTAAGGAAATGCGCATCGTACTCCTGCCACAGGCGGGTGTGCTCAATGATGTGGTAGTCATTGGGTATGGCACGCAGAAGAAGGCAGACGTGACGGGCGCCGTCGCCTCCGTGAAGGCCGCCGATATGGCTGACAGGATCACCTCCAATCCGCTGGAAGCCTTATCCGGGAAGGTCCCGGGTCTCAGCGTGTACAGCAACAGCGGACGCCCTGGCGGAGGAGTGAGCGTCAACCTGCGCGGTTTCAATTCCATATCCGCATCCAATGCTCCCCTCTTTGTCATTGACGGCATCGTGGGCGCGGATTTTCAATCCCTTAATCCCAGCGACATTGAAGCCGTGGATGTATTGAAGGATGCATCTTCCACCGCCATTTATGGCTCCCGCGGGGCCAATGGCGTTATCATCGTGACCACCAGGAAGGCGAAGAATGGCGATTTCGGTATTGCTTACAACGGCAGCGTCAGCGTCAACCAACTGGCAAGGCGCATGGACATGCTGGATTCCAAAGGCTGGATGGAGTGGTTCAAGCGTGCGTGGGCATATGATCCCACCCGCGGGCCATTGCCTGATCTGCATGCGGACTACCCTAATCTGTTCGACGGGAATGGCAATCCTCTCTACAACACCGACTGGCAAAAGGAGGCGACGCGTACGGCGTTGTCGCATCGTCATTATATTTCCATGACACAGGGGACCGCCAAGTCGAAGAACGGGCTGTATGCCGGCTACCAGGACGACCAGGGTATCCTGCGCAATACGTATTATAAGAAATTCTCTGCCCGTTACAATACAGAGATGAATTTGCGCTCATGGTTCACTGTCGGCGGCGACATCGGCTATAACCAGATAAAGACAAACAGAGTGGACGATTTTGCCGTTGGGGCGGAGAATGCCACCCGTATGATGGTAGAGTTCCTTCCCATCTTCCCGGTGAAATATCCCAACGGAGACTGGAGCCGCCTGGACGAGTTCGGGTACAATTTCGATGGGGCCGGCGGCCACAGCAAGTCCGGCATCTATCCGGCGGAGAACCCCGTAAGGCAGCTGGATCAGATGGTCAATCTTTATCTGACGGATCAGATATTGGCCAATTTTTATGGCAATGTGCGTCTGGCCCCGGGCCTTACGTTCAAGACCACCTATTCCACACAAATATTTTCGACGAAGAACAATCTCTACGTCGGCAAGGACCTGGAGGACATCGGGCTTCCCACCAGCGGGGCCGCCAGCGTAGGCAATTCCAGGACCGTCTACTGGCAGGCGGAGAATTATCTCACCTATGACAGGAATTTCGGTTCGGATCATCACCTGAATGCCGTGCTCGGCGCCAGCTGGATGGAGTCGACACAGGAATCGTCCTCGGCCAGCGCCACCGGCTTTTCCACCGACTACTATCAGTTCAACAATCTCAGCGCCGGCTCTGTGCAAGGGACACCACAGTCCGGATACAGCGACTACAAGCTGAATTCCTACTACGGTAGGCTCAACTATGCATACCTTGATAAATACCTGGTGACCTTTACCGGACGTTATGACGGATCGTCCAAGTTCGGGGATGCCACCAAGTTTGCCTTTTTCCCGTCCGGCGCCCTTGGCTGGATCGTCTCCAAGGAGAATTTCCTGGCCAATAGTAATTTCATTTCCTTCCTGAAGTTGCGCGGCAGCTATGGGATCACCGGCAACTCCGAGATCCTTCCATATTCCTCGCTTGGCAATGTGGGTGTATACACGATCTCTCTGAACGACCAGCGCGTAAAGGGCACTGGGCCTGTCAGCGTTCCGAACCCCAACCTGAAGTGGGAGCAGACTGCGCAGACAGACATCGGCGTTGACCTGCGGGTATTGGACAACCGGCTCAGCCTGACGGCGGATTATTACAAGAAGAAGACCACCAACCTGCTGCTGAATGTACCCATTTCATCCGTCACAGGCTATACTTCTGTGACGACCAATATCGGCAGCTTGCAGAATACAGGTTTCGAGCTGGCGGTCATCGGCGACATCGTTCGCGGCCGTGATCTTAGCTGGAGCCTGGGTGCGCAACTCTCCGCCAACACCAACAAGATACTCGCGCTGGGTACGACGAATGCGGACATTTTCCCCGGACCTAATTTTCTGGGACAGACCAATATCCTGCAGGTAGGAAAGCCCATCGGCAATTTCTGGGGCTTCCAGCGGATCGGAACCTGGGGCGACAAGGAGGCAGCCGAGGCGGCGCTGTATGGCAAGAAGCCGGGGGATATCAAACGGCTGGATGTGAACAAAGACCATGTATTCGACAACAGCGATGCCATGGTGCTGGGTAATATGTTCCCGAAATATGAACTGAACCTTACCACCACCATTCGATACAAGAACTGGACGCTGAGTGCGGATGTGCAGGTGCGGCATGGCAATAAGGTGATGAACATCACCACGCTGACCGTGGAAGACCGGCAATATTATGCCAACAGCTACGCCACCATTCTCAAAGATGCCTGGACGCCTCAGCATCAGAATACGCTCGTGCCTTCTTTGCGATTTGCCAACATCGATCCCTGGGGTACGGACCTGCCGTTCTTTATGGACAGCCGGTGGGTGGAAGACGGATCGTTCGTGCGGGGCAAGAGTATCAATCTTGGCTATGCCTTCCCTGGCAAGCAGGCGGTGCGACTTGGACTTTCGGGTCTGCGGCTGTATGCCAACGTCCAGAACTTCTTCCTCCTTTCGAAATACAGAGGGTTCGATCCCGAGGTCAGCACTTTTGGCGGATCGTTCGCGCAGGGCATCGAATTCTACGGATCACCCAGACCGCGCACTTATACGATAGGTCTTACTGCTAATTTCTAAACATATTGCATATGAAAAATATTATTCCATTCCTTTTGTTCGCGCTTGGCATTTCCGGATGTAAGAAGTGGCTGGAAGAGTCACCTAAGTCCATCATTACAACAAATCAGTATTACAAGACGCAGCAGGATGCGCAGTCGGCTGTCAACGGTATCTACTATTTCCTGTACCCGCCCTTCACCGGCGGCGGCAGGAACTATTCTTACGCCATGCTGGAGCTGGTCACAGGCGAGTTTCGGACCGTGTCCGAAGGTAATGATCTCACGAATGTGTACAGCCTGCGGCAGAACTCGGCCAGCCCGCTGTTGCAGCAATGGTTCACGGCAGCATACCAGGGCATAGAGGCGGCGAACCTCGTCATTGCCAACGTGCCCAATATCTCCATGGACAACGCCGTCAAGAAGTCGATGATTGGGGAGGCGAAGTTCCTCCGCGCATATTATTACTACACCCTCGTGAATATATTCGGCGATGTGCCGCTGAAGCTGAAGCCCACCGCCCAGGCTTCCGATGGCCTCATCGGCAGGACGCCTGTCAAGGATATCTATGAGCAGGCCATCGTGCCCGATCTGCAGGATGCGGAAGTCAGCGGACTTCCGGCGACGCCGGACGGCAACGGCAGGGCTTCCACCGGCGCTGCGAAGGCTTTGCTGGCGAAGGTTTATCTCAGCATGGCCGGATTCCCCGTCAACGAAACGGATAAGTTTGCGCTCGCCCGCGACAAGGCCAAAGAGGTCATCACCAGCGGGGATTTTCATCTCTTCCAGACGGATGGGACGCTGACATGGTTCGACAAGCTGAACAATCCCGACTTCGACAACAAAGAAGAGAATATCTTCAGCATTAATTTTGGCCTCGACATCGTCAACAATATATTGCCGATTGAGCTGTACCCAAAAGGTGTCTCGTTCAACAGGAATGGATATGTCAACAATGATATGGGGTTATTGTACCCCGAGACCAGCTTTCTCGCATCATATGATCCGACGGATCTGCGCAGGCAGGAGAATGGATTTTTCTACGACACTATCAATGTGGACGGGGTCAAATATTCCTTTCCCTGGAGCCTCTATAAATTCTTCGATAAAAATCTCCTGAACCGTGCGCCGAGGTCCGGCAAGGACTTCACCCTGATAAGGTATGCAGATGTGCTGCTGACATATGCCGAGGCGGAGAACGAAGCAGACGGCAGCCCCGCCGCTGATGCATATACAGCTGTCAACGATATCCGGGCACGCGCGGGATTGACGCCGTTGGCCGGCCTGAACCAGGCTGATTTCCGCACCGCCGTGTGGAAGGAGCGCGTATGGGAGCTGTGCGCAGAGAACAAGGCATGGTATGACATCGTACGTACACATAAGATCTTCGACGCCGTGCATGGCAATTTTGTGGATGCGGTAGGCTTCGTGTTGCCCTCCGGAGCAACATTCCAAACCGCCAACCTTCAATTTCCCATTCCTCTGGCCGAAGTACAAGTCAATCCCTTATTGAAATGAAGATTGTAGAGACATTGATGTGCATCGCCGTGGTGCTGGCCCCCGGGGCCGGCCATGGCCAGGGCCCGTCCCCTGATTATTTCACCGGCGGCACAATACATGTCGTGCCGTCCTCTCATCAGGATATAGCCTGGATGGACACCCCTGACAGCTGCAGCAGATTCCGCGACATGCATGTCATCACACCGGCATTGCAGCGCCTCAAGGAAAGCAAAGAGTTCCGATTCTCTGTTGAAAATGCCCTGAATCTCTATGAATACCTGGACAGGCATCCGGACAGGCTGGCAGACATCGCCAAATATACGCGGGAGGGCAGGCTGGAATGGGGCGCCACCTACAACCAGCCCTATGAGGGAATGTATGAGGGAGAGGCGCTGATCCGCGAAGTCTATTATGGCAAAAAGAAATTACAAAAGCTGATACCTGGCGGCCGTTTTGATTGCGCCTGGTCGGAAGACGTGCCTGGCAGGTCGCTGCAGACAGCGCAGATATTTTCAAAAGCAGGCATAAAGTATTTGCAGTTCAGCAGGTTCCAGCCGGGTGTATACAAATGGTTCAGCCCCGACGGGAGCTATATCACCTGTTGGACACCGGGGCAGTATGAAGAGTCGGGGCGGGTGATACGCTATGCGGGCGACGAGGCACAACGGACCACGGCCTTTGCCGGGAAGCTGACAGCGTTCAATACGTATTATAAGTCAAGATCGCTGGCGCCCGATTTTATTTACATCAGCTCGGAGGATTTTTCCGAACCGCTGGATTATGACGCATATTTCGCGAAATGGAACAAAGAGGTGAGTGAAGGAAGGTCCGCCCTGCCAAAGATAACCTATGCTACGGGAGCAGATGCTTTGGCTGCCCTGGCCGATGGGCATGGCAAGATCGATAGTGTGGGAGGGGAGTATCCCAATTGCTGGCTTTATATTCATGGCCCGACCCATGAAAAGGCGGTGAGGGCCGCGCGTCTGGCGTCAAAGCTCCTGGTGGCCGCGGAGAAGTTCTCTGCCGTGTCGGCGGCATTGAAGGGGCGATTTACCGACTATCCCCAACATGCCTTCGACGAAGCGTGGCAGCATGCCATCTATCCCGATCATGGGTGGGGTGGCGTGCATGGCGATAGCACCGATCAGATCTTTGCCAACAGCTATGTATTGGCTGCTCATGTGGGCGATTCCATCCTGCGTAGCCAGCTGGACTTCATAGCCCATTCCATAAAGTATAAAGGAGAAGGAAAGCCGATTGTCGTCTTCAATCCGTTGTCCTGGACACGTAGCGACCCGGTAGAGGTGACGGTAAACACCGAAGGTATTTATGACAACGCGTTCCGGCTGGTAGACGAGGCGGGCCACCGGGTGGAGTACCAGGTAATATCCTCGCCGGTGGGTGGGACAAATGCCATGATGACCATCAGCTTTATTGCCCGGGATGTTCCTTCCATCGGGTATGCCACGTACTACCTGATTCCAGGCAGGACGGGTGATGCAGAGAAACTAAGCATCAATATAACGGGCAATGTGGTAGATACAAGATTTTATAAAGTAGAGCTTGGCAGCGGTGGTATTAAGTCTATATTTGACAAAGCACAGCAGCGGGAGCTGATAGCCCCCGGCAGATTGCTGGCGGGAGAGGTCTTCTCCCTTCAATCTGTCGGCAATGGCGCAGGGGAGTTTACCAGTGTTCAGCAGCCTACGATGGAGGGATTCGAGAAAATGGGCCAGTACAACGCGGGATGGTCGCTGCTGGAGAATGGGCCTGTACGTACGGTGCTGGAAACCGTACACCCGTGGCGAAATTGTACGGTCAGGCAGCGGGTGATCTTCTACACGATGTCCAGACGGATCGATTTCCAGGCGGACATCCTCGGATTCAACGGGGAGCGGAGCCGGGAATTCCGAATGGCTTTTCCGCTGGCCATGGACAGCGCGCGGGTGTCTTATGAGGTGCCGATGGGTGTTGTCGAGGTAGGCAGGACGGAGCTGCCTTTTGCGCCGGGGTTCTCAAAGCCCGAGCAGATATATAATACCCCGTGCAGGGACATCCACCCAAGGGAGGTCCAGGACTGGTTTGGAGCAGCCGATGACAAGGGCGCTGTCACCATCAGCTCCGATGTCGCTGTCTTCGACTGGGTAGACCCCACCGGACCCAACGCAAAACCCGTTTTGCAGCCACTGCTCCTGGCATCCCGAAGAAGCTGCAATGAGAGCCCTCTGGCAAACTGGTATCTGCAACGAGGCGACCACCATTTTACCTTCTCCTTTTTTTCCAATGAGACGAAGACGCATCGTGGCTGGCAGGATGGCAAACAGGCGGCGCAGCCCCTCCTGGTAGTGGATCATATACCGGACAGCAGGAGCCGAAAGGATGTACCGGGCGCTATTTTGCCCGAACGCTATTCTTTCGCGGGGGTTGACAAGGATAATATCGTCATCTCTACCATCAAAAAAAGCGATGACCAGGATAAGTTCATATTGCGCTGCTACGATATGGAAGGGAAGGATATGGTAGCGACGCTGCGCTGGTTCAAAGGGATCCATCATTTATCGAAAACGAATATCATAGAAGGCAGCCCTGAGCCCGCAGGAGCAGATGACCAGCTATTCGTAAAAAAGTTCAGTATCGAAACCTTGCAGTTCGACGGGGCGCAAGGAGTAAAATAATCGTATATGAAGTACTTACATGAAAAGACAGTCCTGTGGGGTTTGATGATTTGTTTTGCGATACACCCGGCCTTCGGCCAGTCACCGCCGGGCGAAACGATCAAAGTCAGCAATGCGACTTTTGCGCTGTTGAAGGAAGCCAGCGAGCTCTCGGGAGGCAAAGCTTCCATATATCTCACCGTGACCACGCACGAGGACCTTGCTTGGATCAATTCTATCGAGAAATGCAAAATAATGCGGGATTCACTCTGGCTGACGCCTTACATCGCCCGGCTACGGCAGATGCCTGAATTCCATATGGACATCGAGCAATCTTCCATTGTCATGGAATATATCCGACGGCATCCGGAGATGAAGGATACGATGGCTATGTACATGCGGCAGGGCAGGATGCTGGTCGGCGCTGCCTTTACCCAGGTATACGAGGACATGTATGCCGGAGAATCGCTGGCGCGCCAGTTTTATTTCGGCAAAAAATGGCTAAAGGACAATTTTGGGTACCGTTCCCAGACCTATTATAATTCCGACGTACCGGCCCGCAGCCTCCAGATGCCGCAGTTGATGGCCAAGGCGGGGGTCACAGGAATGTTCTTCAGCAGGTTTGGAATGGGCCTTTATGACTGGCAAAGCCCCGACGGTTCCGGTATCACGGCCTATTCACCCGGACATTACATAGACTTTTACAATATCCTGGCAAAGGAGGACACCGCCGGTGTTGCCGCCATGGCCGCTCAGGTGGTGTACTGGTTGAAACAGTTCAATGACCGGAATGGGCCGAAGGCCGTGCCGGCCGTGCTCAACTACGAGTTCGGATGGAATCAGCAGCCGGTGCGCAACCTCTATCCTTTTGTCAACAGGTGGAACCGTATTGCCGTAATAGAGAATGAGGCGGGTGAAAAGCTGCCGGTGGACCTCCCTAAGTTCCAGGGCACTACTTTCGACAAATTCCTCAGCGTGGTGAAAGCGTCCTCATCACATATTCCCGTTATCCGGGGCGAGCGGCCGAACGTGTGGGTCTATATACATGGCCCGACGCATCAGTGGGCGCTAGCGGCCAGCAGGGAGGCCGACAAGCTGCTGCCGGCGGCGGAAGCATTCTGGACGGCCAACAGAATGATCAGCGCGAATTCTCCCTATCCGCAGGCGGACCTGACGGATGCATGGATGGCTAAAATATATCCCGACCATGGATGGGGCGGATTGGAGGGTCAGTCCACGGATGATATTTTCTTATCGAAATATGTATATGCCAGGGCGAAGGGCGGTGAGCTGCTTGACGATGCCATGCGGAGGATTGCTGCCAGGGTGGACGCTCCGGCGGTAAAAGGTGTACCGGTCGTCGTTTTCAACAGCCTGAGCTGGCGGCGTACGGACCCTGTGACATTCCGACTGCCGGCCTCGTTCAACGGACAGAGCGTGCAGGTGCACGACGCGTCCGGCAAGGCAGTCGCCTCTCAACGGGTGCAGCAGACCAGCGAAGCCGGTGTGCCGATGGACATGCTGACGTTTGTAGCACAGGACGTACCCTCTATCGGCTATGGCACCTGGTACCTGAAGGCCGATGGCAAGCCTGCCACCAGTGTGCGCCCCGCGAAGGCCGTCGACAGTTTCGAAGGACGCTACTATAGTCTTCGTCTTGGCAGAGGAGGCATCACCCGTCTTGTAGACAGGACGACGGGAATAGCGTACATTGATGGGAATTCTTTTGCCGGAGGGGAGATATTTACGCTAAAGTCTGTCGGCACCGATGCAGGTGAGTTCGGTAGCATACAGCAGCCGACCATGGAAGGCTTCGACAGGACGGGCAATTATGACACCCCGTGGACGATGACGGAGGATGGCGATGTTTATACTACCTTTCATTCGCGTCAGCCGCTTCGCAATGTCCTTGTGGAAGAAGACATCAAGGTCTACAAATCATTGAAACGGATAGATATCGCCGTGGCATTAAAAAATTGGGACGGCACCATGTACCGCGAATACAGGATGGCTATGCCCGTGAATGTCTCCGGCGGCCGGATAGGATATGAAGTGCCTTTCGGGATGGTAGAGATCGGCAGGGACGAGTTGAAGGATCCGGCGGGACAGATCTATCTGGACACCCCGAAGGATATCCATCCCCGGTCAGGGCAGGACTGGATCGGCATATCCGGTGAGAAGGCCGGCCTGACGTTGAGTACCTCCACCGCGGCGTTCGATTATGTGGATATGACAGGACTGGCGAAGCAGGGTGCGTTATTACAGCCGATATTGCTGGCATCGCGCAGAAGCTGTCATGACCAGGGGCCTGAGTATCCGCAGATAGGGGACCATTATTATAGTTTCTCATTGACGACACATGCTCCCGGATGGGAACATGGTGCCCGCAGCGGCAGCGAGGCCAATACACCCTTGGCGGCGGTGGTCGGAGAGAACAGGATCGCCGGCACCGGAACTCCCGAAAAGGACAGCTTTCTGGCGGTGGACAAGGCCAATGTAGTCATCACGGCTTTGAAGAAGGCGGAAGATGACAACGGCACCGTAGTGCGTTTGTACGAGACGGATGGAAAAGATACGGAGGTCACCCTGACATTCGGCAGGCCCATCAAAAAGGCTTTTGTCACTTCGCTCATCGAGGAAGGCGCGAAAGAAATACCCGTAGCCGGCCGTCAGCTTACTTATAAGCTTGGGCACAATGCGATAGAGACATTGAGAATTTACTGGTAAAAGAGTGCAAGACATATGAAACGACTTTTGTTATCAGCAGGCATTTTGCTGGCTGCAATAGCGGCCGGCGCACAACAGGCGGAAGTGGTCTACCCGCATCCAATGCAATATGGAAAAGAAGATGGACAAACGCAGACGGCTGCCGTCATCGTCTACAAAGGCGACAAAAGTGCCCTGACCGTAGAGCTATATGGCAAGCCCCTGGATTTTTCCCCGGACGGTGATTCTTTGCGGCTGCGGCTGCCACTGACGGGAGATAAGGGACAGCTTGTATTCAGGCAGCACGGGAGGGTAGTGCTTGTGCAGGAGTTCGAACCCTATGTGCCCGGCGACTGGAGTTATTTTGGCAATGGCACCATCGATATCATTTCATCGTCTCACCAGGACATCGCGTGGATGAACACACCCGACTCATGCCGCATGGAGAGGATAGAAAAGATAATTGTGCCCGCTATGAAGATCATGGAGCGGGACAGTTCTTTTAAATTCGGAATGGAGCAGTCCTTGAATCTTATGGAGCTCGTAAAGCAAGACCCCGCCTATGCAGACGAGGCTGCCCGGTGTTATCAGCGGGGGCAGTTTGGCTGGGGCGCAACCTTTAATCAACCCTATGAAGGACTGGAATCCAGTGAGCAGCTGGTGCGCCAGCTTTACCTGGGTCGAAAATGGATGAAGGAATTTTTCAAAGGTCGTGTCGACGCCCGTACGGCTTTCAATGTAGACGTCCCCGCACGCACCCCGCAATTCCCGCAGGTCCTGGCACGCGGCGGAGTAAAGCATCTGTTCATCAGCAGGTTCAAAGAAGGTTTTTTCAACTGGTACAGTCTCGACGGATCGAAGATATTTACCTACAGCCCGGGCAATTACGGATGGGCTGTCATGTTCTATAAATATTTCGATGTCGACGCGCCCACCGCCATGCACAAGCTCCACGAGGTGCTGAAAAACTGGAACGATTACTATGCCTCCCGTCACATACCACCCCATTATGCCGTCGTCATCAGCAATGATGCGTCGGGTCCCGTATACTATGACCGTGTACTTAGGGAATGGAACAAATTGGTGGACGTCCTGGGGATTTCCGCGCCGCGGCTCCGCTATACTACTGCCGACCAGTTCCTGGATGCCGTGGATGTGCCGGAAGCGCGCATCGACTCTATCTCAGGAGAAAGGCCGGATCTATGGCTTTACATTCATGGCCCGGCACACTATGAAGCCATCGCTGCCAAACGCGCGGCCGCCGTTCATTTGCCCGCATCCGAGTGCTTCAATACCATAGCTGGGCTGCTTGATGGCCGGTTCTCCGCTTACCCGAAGACCTCGTTCGACACGGCCTGGTATAAATCCATTTACCCGGACCACGGTTGGGGCGGCAAACACGGTGACATCACGGACAGCATTTACAGATCGTACCTGGAGGCAGGCGACAGCATCGCGTTGGCTACGCTTTATCCTGCCCTGCGCCGCATTGCGGCCAGGGTGGCCGTCAAAGGCCCGGGCCCGGTGATGGTATTCAACGATCTATCGTGGCAGCGGGATGCGCTTGCGGTTCTGCCCGTGAAAGATAGCCTCGCGCACTACACCGTTCGTGACGCCGAAGGGAATACGGTGGCATCCCAGCCTGTCTCGACAAAGGATGGAAATGGCGTCGCTATACTGGCCAGGGCAGTGCCGGCAATGGGATATGCTACTTATTATATTTCGACAGAATCGCACCCCCGCCAGAAAATTGACACAGTAGAACTGGTCAACGGGTATGAGAATGCCTGGTATCGAATATCTTTCGGCAACGGGGGCATCAAAAGCCTTTATGACAAGGAGCTTGGACAGGAACTTTTAAACACCACCCGCTATGCCGGCGGTGACATCCTGGATATGGGCTACGATGGACTGGACGCGGGCGAGTTTACAGAAATAACGCCCACCGACATGCGTGATTTCGACAAGCTGAGCAACCATGTGGCCGAATGGAAGAGGGTCAGCGATGGGCCTGTGCTTACCGTGTTCGAGAACAGGAATAAGCTGGGCAGCGACGACATCATTCAACGGATCATCGTGTACCGTCAGTTGAAGAAAATCGACTTCGAATACGAACTGCCCGACTGGAAGGGCATACGAAGCAGACAGCTGAGTTTTGCGTTGCCCCTTAACATGCCCGCTGCGGACATCAGGTATGATGTGCCGATGGGTATGGCCGCCGTTCATGGAACGGAACTGTCCATGCGGCCGGGGGGATGGGCATGGGGTGGTACCTATTGGCAAAAGCCGGAAGAGATACACCCCCGTGAATCGCAGAATTTTGTAACGGCAACGGCCGGCAATGTTGGGATCACGATGGCGTCCCGGATGGCCGTGTTCGACTACATCGATCCGACAACGGATGCCGTATCCTATCCCGTGCTGCAGGCGGTGATGCTGACCACGCAAAAAAGCTGTCATGGGGAGGGGCCCTGGTACGAGCAGCGGGGAAGACACCTTTTCCGCCTCAGCATCAGCTCTCACCCGCCGGACTGGAAGCAGGCATTTGCTTTTGGCCTGGGGAACAACCACCCGTTGTACGCTGTTTCGGCCATTCGGGGCAAGGGGGCGGCTTTGCCGGAACGGATGAGCTTCTTTGGATCATCTGCGCCTGGTACGATGATCACTGCCGTCAAAAAAGCTGATAGGAATGAAGAAATAATACTCCGCGTGGTCAACATGGACAAAGCCCCGCTGCAGAATGAGATCCATTTATTCAGGACAGCGAAGTCATTGAAGAAGGTAAACCTCATCGAAGAGGAAGAAGGAACATTGACCCCACAGGGCGATCGTATCAACGGGACGGTTGATGGAAGCAGGATCGAGACGTATTCTATAGGATTTAAGAAATAACGATGATCAAAGGAAAAATATATCTGACTGGGATTTGCGCTACTGCGGGAATGGGAGGTTTCCTTTTTGGATTTGACACGGCTGTCATATCGGGCGCTGTCAATTTCCTCCGGACGCAATTCAGGTTGAATCCTGCCATGGAAGGATGGGTAATGAGCTCGGCCCTGGTAGGCTGTGTGGCAGGGGCGGCCGTCGCCGGCTACCTTTCAGACAGGTACGGAAGAAAAAAGATCCTGCTGGCCTCCGCGGTGCTTTTTATCGTCTCCGCATTGGGATGCATGACGGCCGGTACGCCGGCTGTGCTGGTGGCGGGACGGATCGTCGGGGGCATAGGAGTAGGTTTTGCCGCCATGGTAGCGCCCATGTTTATCGCCGAGCTGGCGCCCGCGCATCTAAGGGGAAGACTGGTGTCCATCTACCAGCTGGCCATTACGTTGGGCATTCTTTGCTCCTACCTGTCGAACACATTGTTGCTGGGGTACGCCTCCGCGCATGCTGGTAGCCAGGGCGGGCTGCTGCATTATTATCTGGCCGGCGAGGTGTGGCGCGGCATGCTGGGGTCCAACATGATCCCGGCGCTGCTATTTCTACTGATGCTGTTTTTTGTACCGGAAAGCCCGCGATGGCTGGTAAAGGAAGGACGTGGCCACCAGGCATATGAGATATTGCGTCGAATCAGCGGGGACGAGCAGGCTACTAAGGAGCTCAAAGAGATCTCGATGGTCATTGCAGAGGAGGGCCAGGGCAGTTTCCACCAGCTGCTGGCGCCGGGGATCAGAACGGCGCTGGTCATAGGGATCGTGTTGCCATTCCTCAGCCAGCTGACGGGCATCACTACCGTTATGTACTATGCGCCAGCCATATTCGAACAGGCTGGTTTCCGGTCGGGATCTGCTATGGGAAGCGCATCCGTCATCGGCTTTTTCAATATGATCTTTACGTTCGTAGCCATATGGAAGATAGACCATTGGGGAAGGAAGCCCATGCTTATCTGGGGATTTTCGGGATTGTGCGTTGCGCTGTTGTCCATCGGGCTGCTCTTCTTCGGCGACGGAGGAAAAGGTTTTTTGCTGGGATCCTTCGTCTTTTATATCGCGGTATTTGCAGCTACCATCGGCCCCGGCGTATGGGTCGTCATTGCGGAGATCTATCCGACCAGGGTCCGGGGAAGGGCCATGTCCATCGGGACCTTGTCGCTCTTTTTGGGATCGACATTCGTAACGCAGACATATCCGTTGCTGAGGGAGGCGGTGGGCATCGGCGTAGCATTCGTGTTGTACGGCCTGGCCCTGGCACCGGCGATATTTTTTGTCAGCAGGACAGTGCCGGAGACAAAGGGCCGTACCCTCGAGGAGATCGAGCGCCACTGGACGACAGAAGAAAAGAAACAGATTAATGAAAGACTATGACAATAAAAGGGATCACCTGGGATCATCCCCGGGGCTATCAGCCTTTAAAGGCGGTGGCCTCGGAATGGGGCCGCAAAACGGGTATATCATTGCAATGGGATGTACGGACATTGAAGGAATTCGGAGACATGCCTGTAGAAAAAATGGTGGACCTGTATGACCTTATCATCATCGATCATCCCTATATGGGAGAGGCCGCATCGAAAGCACTGTTGCTGCCGCTGGAAGAATACCTCCCCGAAAGTTTCTTCGCAGTACAGGCAGCTCAGAGCGTAGGGCCTTCCTATGAAAGTTATGCATGGAAGGAGCGGCATTACGCCTTGCCGGTGGATGCCGCCGCACAGGTGGCCGTGATCCGTAAGGACCTGGCGGATGCCATAGGGTGGGAGCCGCCGGCAGATACAGAAGCATTGAGCGCAGCGGCGGACAGGTTGCCGGACGGTAAGTTCATCGCGGTGCCGTTATGTCCTACGGATATCTGGTGCGTGTTTCTCACCCTGTGCGTTCAGCAAAAGGGAGGAGAGATCTTTACACCGTCCGGCATCGATGAGGCCGCTGGCCGCTGTGCGTTGACGCAGTTGCAGGAATGGCGTGCATTCCTGCATCCGGATTCGTTTCGCATGAATCCCATTCAAATGCTGGACCGCATGGCAGCGGGAAATGACATTGTGTATTGCCCTTTTAGTTTTGGATACACGAATTATTCAAGGCGGAATGCAGCGGGAAGGCGGCTGGTATTTATGGATGCACCCCGCCGCAATGGAGAGGGGATATCGACCTTGTTGGGTGGCGCAGGCATCGCCGTCTCGAGCCGTAGTGACAACAGGGATGTCTGTATGGATTTTATCAGGTATGTGCTTGACCCCGAAGTCCAACGGACAACATATTATATCAACGGAGGCCAGCCCGGGCATTTGTCGGCATGGACAGACGCGGCGTGCCATGCGGACAGTGGAGGATTTTTTTTCAATACATTGAATACGTTGCAGCACGCCTACCGGCGGACAGGCGTGCCGGGCTTCAACAGGTTTCAGGAGGAGGCGGCTGACCTCGTCCATAGTTGGGTGAAGCAGGGTGCGGATGGCGCCGTCGTGATGCCGCAATTGAATCACCTTTATCAATCTATATGTCATGACCAGATATGAGACGATCACCTGCGGCATCGACAACGGCATAGGCCGGTTGACTTTCAACAGGCCAGAGACACTGAATGCGATGAACAAACGTATGATGGATGAGATCATCGATGGATTGGAGGCCATTACCCGCTCCGGGGCGGCCTCCGTAGGCGTTATTGCCGGCAGCGGCCGGGCTTTTATGGCAGGAGCGGACATAAAGGAATACAGCCGCCAGACGCCGGAGCAGTTCAAAGATTTCCAGGACAAGGGCAGGCGGCTATATCGATTGATCGAACAGTCGGACATCCCGTTTATTGCCGCCGTTAATGGATTCGCGTTGGGGGGCGGATTTGAGATCGCGCTGGCTTGTGACTTTATCGTGGCGGGCGCGTCTGCGAAGCTGGGTTTGCCAGAGGTGCACCTTGGTTTGATACCGGGAGGCGGCGGCGCGCAACGCTTAATGCAAAGGATAGGGATGGGAAGGTTGAAAGAAATGCTGCTGCTGGGGCAGTCTTATACGGCGGCCCGGATGGAGGAATGGGGGATAGTGCATGCTGTGGCAGAAGATGACATGCTGGACGACGTGGTCGCTAAGCTTGCCGAAAAGCTCAGGCGCAGGCCGCCGCAGGCGGTGAAGGCCATCAAGGCGATGCTGGAGCCGTCCGCAATAGAGGCCGCATTTGAGACGCGCCTGGACAGGGAGGGGGCGTCCGTGGCGGCGTTGTTCCATACCACCGAGGCGGCTCAGCTAATCAAACAATTCACGGAAAAAAGTAAATGACGGATGGATAGCAGACGAACGAAGATGGTAGGGGAACTTATTCGGCGCAACAGTCTGGCGGCGCTGCTTTTCTGGCGTCCCGACGAGCTGGTGATGATGCTGGGTTATTTTCCTTTGTGGGGTGTTTCGGTGCTGTTGTACCCGGCGGATGGGGAGCCGGTGCTTTTTGTGCCGGCGCTGGAGCCGGAAGACATATTACCAAAGGGGATCACTGTCAAGAAATATCCGTGGGGCGCCCTCGACGGCAACGATCCATGGGAGGTATTGTACAGCGTCGCAAAGGAGGAGCTTTTCAGGAGAGGCTTGGCCGACGGCGTTGTTTCATTCACAAGGAGCATCGGCGGCAGTGCGCCGTGCAGGATGTCCGCCGAGCAGCCACCGTTGCCGGCCGACCTGGTCCTGCGCCTGGAGCGGGTCTGCGCGGGAGGATGGAAGGATACGGGCGCTGAGCTCTCTCAACTATATGATGAAAAGACGCCAACGGACATCGTGGCATTGGAAAAGACGCACAAAATAGCGGCCCTTGCTGTGGAAGTATTCTACCGCGAGGTGGGCCGTGGGCATACGGAAGCCATGCTGGGGGCGCTGATCGAATCAGCAGTGCAGGAGACCAATGGCAGGGGGGACGTTGGCTTTGCCAAGGCCTGGCCGATGCTACAGTCCGGCCTGAACGCAGCAGATGCAGGGAGGTTCAACAGGAGCACGGGTAAGCTCATCGTGCCGGGGGATCTGGTCGTGCTGGAGATGGGAGTTTGCGTGGACGGTTATTGGGCGGATATAACCCGTACGGCCGTCGTCGGACAGGCGACGCATAGCCAGCAGCATATGTACGAGGCCGTTGCAGGCGCCCAGGAAGCCGCTTTTCGGCTTTTGCGACCGGGCGCTGCCATGCGGGAGGTAGACAATGCTGCACGCAGCTTTATTGCCGATGCGGGATTTGGATCCTGTTTTCCCCATGCGCTGGGCCACCAGACGGGTTTTCGATACCACGATCCCGGCGACGTGCTGTCGCCTTATAGCACGGGCATTTTACGGGAAGGCATGGTCGTCACAGTGGAACCAGGCGTATACAGCAAGGAACTGGGCAGCGGACTGCGCATAGAAGACAATGTATTGATAACCCCCGGAGGCTACCGGATCCTTTCCGCGTACCCACGGGATTTGAAAGGAGGGAATCAAGTTTATGGAAAATAACAGCATAGGTGCGTTAACAGGTCTGCGGGTAGCCGACTTCACGCAGCTGGTCCAGGGGCCCTGGGCCTCTCAAATGCTTGGTGATATGGGAGCCGACATCATCAAGATCGAGCCGCCGGGCGGGGATTGGATGCGGCATTATGCTTATGGCAACCTTTATCCGGCAGGGGAAAGCATCTCATTTTTGGGATTCAACAGGAACAAACGAAGCATCGCCCTGGACCTGAAAAGCCCGGAGGGTTTGCAGGCGGCGCGGGACATCATTTCCAGGTGCGACATCGTCATAGAGAATTTCCGGCCAGGTGTAATGGACAGGCTCGGCATTGGATATGAAGCGCTGCAGACCCGACAGCCGGGGCTGATCTATTGCGCCAGTTCCGGTTATGGCAAAGACGGTCCATACAGAACACGGCCAGGACAGGATCTGCTGGCGCAATCACTGGCAGGCGGCGCGTGGTTGAATGGCCGTAGCGGAGATTTGCCCGTAGTGACGGCGGTGGGTCAGGCAGACCTGCTCACCAGTCTTTTTATCGTTCAGTCCGTGCTGGCGGCATTGTATCATCGTGAGCGGACGGGCAACGGCCAGCGCATCGATGCCAGCCTCCTGAATTCCATCATTGCCTTCCATACGCAGGAGATCACGGCGTACCTGTACAAGGGGGAGAACCCGGAGCGCAGCGCCACCGGCATTCCCAATCCCTGGCTGGGGGCGCCATATGGACTCTATCCTACGATAGACAGCTATATTGCCATCGGCATGAATTCTGTCCGCAGGCTGGCGGCTATCATGGGCGTGGAAGGGTATGACCAGGAGTTATACGACAGCAATAATATCATCGAGTCCAGAGACGCTATCTACGCGGATTTTGCCGTCATGTTCCGTACAAAGACTACCGCGGAATGGCTGGGGATACTGCTGCCGCATGATATCTGGTGTTCGCAGGTGAACACATTCAAGGAGATGGCAGTCGACCCCCAGGTGCGGCACAACGCCATGATCGTGGAATATGATCATCCCACCGCAGGCAAGGTGGCCACTACTGGCATCCCGGTGCAGTTCAGTGGGACACCAGCCGCCATCCGGCGACCGGCGCCGCTACTCGGCGAACATACCGTGGAGATATTGAAAGACATTTGCGGCTATACAGAGGCGCAGGTCCAGGCCGTACTGGAGTCTGTTAAACAAACTTCATAAATAGAAGAGTCATGGATACAAACATCGATCTGAAGGGCAGGCGGGTATTGATCACAGGTGCGAGCCGTGGCATCGGGGCGGCCATCGCCCGCATAATGGCAGCTTGCGGAGCGCGCATTCTCATCAATCATCTGCGTGACGAAACCCATGCCCGGACCTTGGCCGCTGAGCTGTTGCAACAATATCAGACGGAGGCATTAGTATATGATGCCGATATCGCTGTTCCGCAGGAAGTAGCAGGACTTTTCCGGCTGGCGGACGAGCAATGGGGCGGTATCGACGTATTGGTAAATAATGCCGGCTGCGAGACGGTCGATCACGCCGTAGACCTCGCCCTGGAAGACTGGGATAAGGTATTCAACGTGAATCTTCGCGGTGCATTCATCTGTGCGCAGGCCGCAGGGCGACGGATGATGGCGCAGAAAAGTGGCGTTATCCTGAACATATCCTCCATCCACGATAAGGTACCCAGGAAAGGTTTGATACATTACTGTTCAGCCAAGGCGGGATTGAATATGATGACCAAATGCCTTGCTTTGGAGCTGGCCGCTCATCATGTACGGGTCGTCGCCGTGTCGCCCGGAGCCGTCCAGACGGAAATGAACAAGGACGAAATAGAGAAATTCGGACGGGAAAAATTCAATGGATGGATACCAGCCGGCCGCATCGGCGTGGTAGATGATGTCGCATGGACCTGCGCCTTCCTTGCCAGCGATAAGGCTGCCTATTTGACGGCTACAGAGATCTATATCGATGGAGGTTATAAGGAAAGCACCATCCCTTATGACCCGAGACCAAATAAATGATGATACTATGATCGAAACATACGAACATAAAGGCGAAGGCTATGAGCCCTTTCTCATCCGGGACGGATGGCAGGTGGCGCAGCTGAACTATATGGAAGCACAGGACCTGGAAGGGATCGTGAAAGTGGACAAGCATCTTCAGACGGATGAAGCGTTCATCCTGCTGACAGGGACGGCTGTGCTGATAGCCGCGACGGTGGATCAGTCGGATCTCCTTGACTTCACTTGCGAAAAGATGCAGCATGGCATCACCTACAATATACCCGTGAATACCTGGCACAACATCGCCATGGACAGGGATGCATCGGTGATCATCATGGAACGGAATGGTACGCATCTGGGTGATTACGTCTACAGGCCACTAACGCAAGAGGAACAAGCCAGGCTGAAGAGGGCCTTAACGACCATCCTGGAGGCATAGCACCAGACCCGATAATATTTACGCAATTTTTAAATAGTAACACCAATGTCAAGAGAAAGAGAGTCACCACAATCACCGGTGTGGCAGGATGACGAATCATTGTTCGAATTGTACAGGAAAGAGCTGTATACACCCGTGGTGGGAGACATATTGGATGAGCTGGGGTGCTATCACCAGTTCTTACCTCAGCCGATACAACCCGCGCAAATGCATTTCAAAGTCGCCGGCAGGGCGATGCCCGTATTGATGATCGATGTCTATGGTCCACAGGAGCAACCTTTCGGGAAGCTGACCGAAGCTCTCGACCAGTTGCAGAAGAATGAAGTGTATATAGCCAGCGGCGGTGACATGCGTTGCGCCTATTGGGGAGAGATACTGACCGCCACGGCGAAAACAAGAGGCGCCTGCGGGGCAGTGATCAATGGATATTACCGGGATACGGCGCGTGTGCTCGAACAAAATTGGCCTGTCTTCAGTCGCGGGCGATATGCACAGGATTCCTGCGTTCGTACCCAGGTGGCGGATTACCGTTGCAGGATTGAAATAGGTGGCGTGATCGTAATGCCGGGGGATCTGGTTTTCGGCGATATAGACGGCGTCGTCGTGATTCCCCGCCAGTATGAAAATGCGGTGACCACCAGAGCGCTTGAAAAGGCCAGGGGTGAAAAGCTGGTAAGGAAGGAGATCGAGGCGGGCATGTCGAGCACGACGGCGTTCAAAAAATACGGTATTTTATAATCGGAAAAATCAAGGATCATGAAGCTGGGACTAGGCCTGTACAGGCATATGCTTGACAGGCAACATTTTGATTTTGCAAGGCAGTGTGGGTGCACGCACATCGTAGCGCACCTGGTAGATTATTTCAACAAAGGAAATCAAAGCGACAAAAACAATCAGCCCATCGGCGATGATGGAGGCTGGGGCTACGCCGGTGATCCGAATAAGCTCTGGACAGTGGAAGAGCTGCGGGCGTTGAAGGGCGACATTAATGCGGCCGGTCTGGAACTGGAGGCCATCGAGAATTTCGATCCCGCCCATTGGCACGACATCCTGCTGGACGGACCCCGGAAGACACAGCAGATGGAAAACCTGAAGCAGATCATCCGCAATGTGGGTGCCGCAGGGATCCCGGTAATGGGTTACAACTTCAGCCTGGCTGGCGTTAGCAGCAGGGTAGTAGGCAATTTTGCCCGGGGCGGCGCGCAGTCTGTAGGTATGGAGGCCGTGGATGAACGACCCATTCCCAATGGGATGGTCTGGAATATGATCTACGACGCGCACGCGCCTTCAGGTTACGTGCCTGAGATCAGCCACGCGGAACTTTGGGACAGGCTTCAATATTTTTTGAAAGAGCTGGTGCCTGTGGCCGAAGAGGCAGGTGTCAGGCTGGCGGCGCATCCGGACGACCCGCCCATGCCACGCATACGGCATACCCCGAGACTGGTCTATCAGCCGCAGCTGTACCGGAAATTATTGGACCTATGCCCCAGCAGGAGCAATGCCCTGGAATTTTGCCTGGGTTCTATAGCGGAGATGACGGAAGGAGATATATATGAAGCCACGCGTGATTATGCCCGGGACATCGCTTATGTGCATTTCAGGAATATAAAGGGTAAAGTGCCTCATTACAAAGAGGTATTCGTCGACGAAGGGGACATTGACATGATCAAGATCTTACGAATACTCCATGAGTCCGGCTTCGACGGTGTGCTGATCCCCGATCATACGCCTCAGATGAGCTGCGGTCAGCCGTGGTATGCGGGGATGGCTTATGCGCTCGGATATATGAATGCTTGTTTGAAGATGCTGCGCTGAGCCGGCATTACAAGTTCCTTTTCTTTAATTCAGCCACCGCGTGATCACAGGCTCTTGCGGTGATGGCCATATACGTGAGGGAGGGATTTTGACAGGCCGACGATGTCATGCAGGCTCCGTCCGTTACAAAGACATTTTTGACAGCATGAAGCTGGTTCCATTTGTTTAGCATAGAGTCTTTGGGGTCACTACCCATTCTGCAGCCACCCATTTCGTGTATGTCCCTTCCTGGCGACTGGTGATTATCCTGTGTCCGGATGTTTTTAAAACCGGCTTTGTCAAGCATCTCATGCATCTGTTCCGCGGCATCTCTGGCCATCATGTCTTCATTTTCGTGCCAACTTACATCGGTGTGCAGCAAAGGAATACCCCAGGAATCTCTTTCATTTTTATCAAGCCATACGTGATTATCTTTATATGGAAGCATTTCTCCCATTGCTACTCCATAGAAGGCCCATGGGCCGGGTTCTGTCAGTTTGTCTTTGAAGGCGGGACCAATGCCTTCCATATTATTCCCCAAACCCCATCCCTGCCGGTAAGTCGAACAGGCCATTGCATAACCTCTTTTAAAATCATTCCTTTTGTCATTGCCAAAATTTCTAAATCTTGGTATATAGACGCCGGTTGGCCTTCTGCCATAATAATAGCTATCCGTCATGCCTTCATAAGTTGCGGATGCGCTGACACGGTAATTATGAGTCATAATATAATGCCCAAGCACGCCGCTGTCGTTACCCAGGCCATTGGGGAAGCGGTGAGAGGTAGAGTTCAGCAGTAACAGGTTTGAGTTTATAGACCCTGCATTCAGAAAAATGATGCGGGCATAATATTCAGTAATTGCTTTTGATATCGCGTCTATCACCCGGACGCCGGTGGCTTTTTGTTTTTGGTCATCATAAATAATGGAATGCACTACAGCGTTTGTTTGTAAAGTGAGATTTTTTGTTTTCATGGCTGCAGGCAGTGTGGCGGATTGTGTGCTGAAGTAGGCGCCAAAGGGGCATCCGCGGCTACATAAATTCCTTGCCTGGCAATGACTGCGGTCCAGGGAAGTATGAAGATCCGTTGATATCGAAAGATTGGCTGTCCTGCTGATGATCAGGTTCCGTCCCGGGTAATTTTTTTCTATGTTCTGCTTTAAGTACAGCTCAAGCTTTGTCATCCCAAAAGGCGGCAGAAATTCTCCGTCGGGCACCTGTGGCAGCCCGTCTCTGTTCCCTGAAATACCTGCAAATTTCTCTACATAGCTATACCAGGGTGCAATATCTTTATAGCGAATAGGCCAGTCGATACCGATCCCCTCTTTTGCATTGGCTTCAAAATCCGCTTCCCCCCAGCGCTGCGTCCATCTGCCCCACATGAGGCTCCTGCCACCAACATGGTAGCCACGTATCCAGTCGAAAGGCTTGTCCTGGATATACGGGTGGACTTTATCGGTTAAGAACATTTTTGTGGTGAATTCATCCACTACGCCGGCTCGGGTAAGGATAGGGTTCTCATTAATAAACTTTTCTGTAAGGCTGCCCCGGTGAGGCATATCCCACGGGTTCAAAGAAGCTGTATTATAATCTTTTATATGTTCAATGTTGCCGCCACGTTCGAAGGCCAGGACTTTCAATCCTTTTTCGGTCAGTTCTTTCATAGCCCAGCCGCCACTTATGCCTGTCCCAATTACAATGGCATCGTATGTGTTTTGTTCTTTCGCGCTGTTATTTAATAAAAGGGAATCCTGAGGCATGTGATATTTTTAAATTTAGATCGTGCTTGTCTAATTGGTTATGCCGTTGCTGCAAATTAAACCATTCGGTATCAGTTCCGGCAGATCAATTTTAAGGTACTTTGACACTTTATTAAGCTTCTGAATCAGGCTGCTGGATTCGAAAGTGTAAGATAATTGTAATACCCGTTAACCAGGTTGTAGGAGTGGCCAAGGGCGGGTGCTATCTTTATATTTATGAACAAGAAGACAGCAGCCCTGATCTGTTTGCTAGCGCTCGCCGGCATCCGGGTTCGGGCACAGGGAGACACGACAGCTTTATTGGGACGGTGGGATATCACGGTGCATGCGCAAGGGAGGGATTTTGCGAGCTGGCTGGAAGTCTACAGGTCCGGTTCGCGTTTTATGGTGGGCCGGTTTGTGGGTGGCGGAGGTAGCTCGCGGCCGATCTCCCGGGTAAACCTCGAAAACGGGAAGCTGCGTTTTTCGATACCGCCGCAGTGGGAGAGTGAGGACAGGAATTTAGATGTCGAGGCTAGTATGCAGGGGGATAGCCTTGTGGGTACGATGGTGACGCCCAGCAGTGAAACGCTTAGCTGGGTAGGTTACCGCGCGCCGGCGTTGAAACGTCGGGGTAAGCCGGTATGGGGTAAGTCGATTACTCTGTTCAATGGAAAGGATCTTTCCGGTTGGCATGTTATGGGAAAGACCAATCAATGGGCGGTGGAAGACGGTGTCCTGCGCAGTCCACTATCGGGGTCGAATATCGTCACCGATCAAAAATTCGCTGATTTCAAGCTACATATCGAATTCCGTTGTCCCAAGGGCGGCAACAGCGGCGTCTATCTGCGTGGACGATATGAGGTACAGATCGAGGATGAGGAAGGCAGGGTTGTACAGCCGAGCGAAGTGATCAGCGCCGTGTATGGGTTTCTGTCGCCTATTGAGCAGGTTTCGAAGGGGCCGGGTGTATGGCAAACGTATGATATAACGCTGGTGGGCAGGTTGGTGACCATCGTATTCAATGGGAAGACCGTGATCTGCCTTTCCGAGATACCGGGGATCACCGGCGGGGCGTTGGACTGTCATGAGGGCGAGCCGGGACCTATCTTTCTGCAGGGAGACCATCGGGCGATCGAGTATCGGAATATCATACTGACGCCGGCTAGATAGGGATATGCGCAATGGCTCGTTCCTGCAAATCTCAATAGTTCTAAAAATATATATTTACGTTTCGCAAATAATGCTCCATTTTGCCATTAGCCAAGCTGTCAAAAGAAGTAGTTTGTCGAAAAGATATCCTACCAGCCCCAAGGGAAGTAAATTTCCCTCTAAGAGGTAAAAGCCCTAGGTCATTTTCTCCGAAATCAATTAGCAGTGTGCTATCCGAAAAATTAGCCCTCCATTTTCCAGAGTCAAATATCTTTTTTAATCGAAGCTGGCTACTGTGGTTAATATTATGCATAGTATATTTCTCCCCGCTGGAATTTACTAAGGTGTCAATGGCCGGCACCAAGTAATCTTTTTTTAACCAATATTTCAACGATCCATTTCTTTGAAATTCAAAAACAATTTGCTTTTGAATATCCGAATACGGAACGCCGACCGAGCTAATTTCCTTCCCTCCGTGATAGGTCGCGGCATTGTACATTCCATTGTTTTCGGAATATGTTAGTGGTGAAAATAACAAACAACCTAGCGGCGTAAGATTGTATCCTTGACCGCAGCAGAATACCGGCAATAGTATAATTAATACATTCACATGACGCAATAGTTTAGTCGAATAAGACCATCGCATAGACAAGATTTAAACTGGTGAAAGTATCGCTACGAAAGCATAAATTTATTTACAAAAATCACGTTGGACAAGTTCTTACGAACTGACCTAACTGCTCACCAGAATTTTATCAATGCCTCTGTATGATCAGGAGCTGGAAAATATGCCTACTTTATCCGGTTGAAACAGCAGGTGATTACGCCAATGGGGTTGGCTGCTCCTCTTCCATAAATAACAGTCTGGCGCATAGAATATCACCGGCACCACCTTCTCACAAACTCCTCTGCCGCGGGATAATGGTAGTCCGCAGCTGCTTTCCAATAGCTACAATATAGGGAATCAGTCAACTTATATTTCAAATAGCCAAAGTAAAAGACATCCGCGACAAAGGCTACATCATCGGCCATATCCGGGGTGAGCGGAACCTGTTCATCATAACAATAATCACGAAGGGCCTGGGCATAATCCCCCCGGATCGTTTCGAGACGGGCTCGTTGATAGCGCGCTCGGGGAAATGTGGGCCAATAATAGAGCGCACTATCGGTGTCCTGCAGGGCGCCGGCAGTATCACCCAATCGCAGCTTTGCCCGTCCCCGATAAAAAAAGAAGTTCTCCGTCGGCGAATAGGGCGCGACACGATAGGAGAAACGCAACGCAATCGTATAATCAGCCACGGCTTTCGCTACGTCACCCGTAGTTTCCTCCACCTCGCCCCGATCGCCGAATAAATAGCCCACATTGAACGCGGAGTCAAGCTGAATGGCGCGATCGAGATCTTGGACAGCGGAAGGGTTTTGGTGCGTTCGGGCATAGGCGTCGGCCCGTCTCCAGTAGGCTTCTACGCAGGTCGGGTCTTTCCGAATGGCTCGGCTATAGAAAGGGATACATTCGATGCCATTGCCGTGGTTGGATCCGTCCTCCACCAGTTGGGCCGCGGTTCGCCTCGAACAGCCCTGCGATACGGTTAGTGTACTGGCGATCAGCAGCACCAGATAGATAGGAGAGTGGAGGCGCGTCATGGGGTAAATGTAGTGAATTCGGGAACGTCGAAAAGAAAAAGGGAGGAGCAATGACCATACCCCAATGCCTCCTCTTGGGGGCGTAGGGGGGCTTCGTCCGGGGGAATTTTTCCTTATTGGGGGACGATATTTGACCGTCCTTTTCAATCGTCATTCTGCTCAATTTTCGGTGCTTGTTGCAGCGTTTATCATCACAAAAAAGTGCAGCACAAAGTGCAACACAATGTGCAACACAAAGTGCAACACAAATCGTCGAAAATTGCTGCGCTAAATTTCGGAAAACGATCTCGTGAAGGCACATAAAAGGTTGATGATGAGCTAAATAACGGGGAAGTGTAAACGCATTCGTGACAACAAAAAAAGGTTCTATTTGAAGTAGAACCTTTTTGTAAGCAATTGATTATTAATAAGTTGAGTAGTTTGGTTGCCTTACCTGGATTCGAACCAAGACAAACAGATCCAGAATCTGTCGTACTACCATTATACTATAAGGCAAAGAGTTGGCAAAGCTACGAAAAAAAACCGTACATTTCGTGCACTATGAAAAATCTGATAATCATTATATTACTGCTTGCCGGCCCCGGTCTGCGGGCGCAAAGGTCAAAAGCTGCCATGGCTTTTGCCGACAGTCTGTTCCATGCCTCTTCATTTGGGTTCGTCCTTACGGAATTCGACTTTCCTGCTGACATCCGCGAGATATTGCTGCGATTCAACAATGCCATTGCGGCCAATAAGGAGTGGTTTACCGCTTACAGCAGTCGTTTGACGCCTGGGCAGCCATTGCCGTATGATGAAAAATTCGGCATTACCCGGGGGGAATATGAAAAGATAAAGAGTATGGACAAGGTCCATCCTGCCCTAAAGGTCGTCGATACGCAGAGGATCAGCATCCTCAGACAGGATGACAGGATCAGCTTCAGGGGGGAGGGCGAGGGGCGTATACTCGACTACCTGGAGTTCGACCTGGGAAGAAATGTACTGCTATTCGCCGGGGACACCATCCCTTTTGCGGCTGGCGCAAATACCACCACTGCCATGGCTTATGGCTTGTTCAACAGCTATACCTGGCGACTCCAGCGATCCGATCTGAGCAATGGGCTCCAGGCCGACCAGTTGACTGCCCGGGTAATCGAGATCGAGCTGGGGCTGCATGAATCAGACAATAAGCCTCTTCTTCGTATACAATACCAGGATATGGATCATGGGGTCACCCGCGCCAACCTGGATCTGGCCGGATATATACAGAACGATGGGCATTAAGCGGGCTTTAAGAGAATTTTAAGAAATACAGTGCAACCGCCGTTGAACATCTGTTGTCAAAGAGGACAACAGGATTACTCCCCTGCTGACCTATTTATGAAGAGCATCCCATCTTTGTTATTGATCGGGCTTATGGCCACGTCGTGCCATAAAGACCCTGTGGTGACGCCCGAGAAGCCGCCGGCGCCCATGAAGTATATAGAATTCCATGATCTCGAGCTGCCTTTTGGAAAAGGATTGAGTATCGATCTGGACCAGGACGGGCAGAAAGATATCTTTTTTTCCAGTATGCTGGTAGGAGACCCGCTGGCCCAGGCGGACGAGCATCAATTCCTTTTCGGTACATCCCCCTTTACTTTTTCTCCCGTGGACGATATGGAAGAAACTCCGGCCCTGGCGCAGGGAAAGATCATTTCGGACACTTCTTTTCCCGGCTGTCATTGGTACAATGCGAATGTCGTACTTGCGCAGAAGATAATAAAGGAGAATGTTCCTGATAGCTGGCTAGGCAATTGGAAAGACAAATCGCATCGTTATATTGTTTTGCGGTTGGATCAGCAAAATCAGCCTTTCTATGGCTGGATAGAGGTATCCTTCGACATGCAGGGGGAAAAGGTCATTCTGCACAGGGCTGCTTTATGTAAGGAGCCCGGCAGGGAGATCAGGGCCGGCGTGTAGATCCTTCTTAACGGGGATAACTGGTCTTTTTTTCGGATATTTGATAAAAGACCATTTATGAACCTGTTATCCAATGAATCGATACTGGTCAAATCAAATGATGACATGATCATCCTAACCAACCTGCGCATACATATGACCAGCAGGAAGTGGGGGAGGGATCATCAGATCACTATTTTTCTGGAAGACATCAGCTCCATCGAGAATTCTTTTAAAAGCAATCTTTCCTACCTGATATTCGCCATCATCGCATTTTTTGTCGGGGCGATCAATGTCGGCAACAGGGATCTTATCTTTTATACTTATATGGGGCTTATCCTGGGCGGTATCTTTCTTAGCCTGTGGCTTAGCAACAGGGGGCAGCAGGTGACCTTTTGCTCCAAGGGAGGCAATTCGCTCAGCTTTTTTGTGGGGCATATGAACAGCGAACAGGTGGAGGATTTTATCCACAAGGTGGAGGAGGCCAGGATACAACGGCTCAGGCAATTATGAAAGATACTTAATACCTGCCCCTGGTGGTATCGGTTGTCGCTAAACGGCGATTGTCGACAATTTAATACCGTATGTCGCCCCATTGCTGCGGCATGGCGAAATGAAAATTTTTAGTCTTTTTGCCGCATTATCTTGCGGTAGTTAGCAAAAGCACAAACTGGTCTACCGCCGAGTTGAGTCAAACACCTGGTCCACTTCCCAATTGCAGGAACCCAAGGCATGGCATGGAGGCATAGCTTCAGGCACCAAGATTTTTTGAGCCGGAGGAGATACCGATGGCTATTCACCTAATCAGGGTTTTGGCTTTAACATAGTACAGAAAAACGATAATATCGTTTTTATCTTAGGATTAGATCGCCGATTGACACCTCAAGACAAATTTGATATTTATAAAATCAGCGGTTATGAAAAAGATAGCACCCCTTTTATTACTCATTTTTTTTATTCTTCCCTCCTGCCAGAAAGAATTGTCCAATCGGCTGGGAAAAGCTGAAACCATCGGACGCGAAGTTTCCGGACAAACCAATGCTTCGGCAGCGCATATAAGTTCCGCAGTTGCCACAGATTGGTACAGGCTGCAATTCCAGATGATATTAAAAGCAAAACCTGCAACCAACAACGCCCTGAATGCAGAAGCATTTGCATACATAGGTATCGGGCTCTATGAATCTATCAGGTCAGGCATTAAGAATTCAGTCAGCTTTTCAAACTCTCTTTATCAAATGCCGGAAATGCCGGATAAAGATAACAATGGTTACGATCTGCAGGTTAGCGCCAATGCTACACTGGCAAGCCTTGTACGCAGTATGTATCCTGCCGCATTCATTGCGGCCAACAAGGCAAGCATTGATTCATTGGAAAATGCGTATAATCAAAAATCGCCGTCCATGGAATCAGAAGTGTTTCGGCGTTCGCAGGATTATGGAAGGGCCGTCGCCACCGCGATTTATAACTGGTCAAAAACCGATGATTATAATGTGGGGAATAAGGGTTATATATTACCCACTACCCCGTTAGGCGTTTATATTCCCACGCCTCCGGCATTCATGAATCCCCCAATTTTACCGTTTATCAGCTTCTCGCGGCCACTGCTAATCGATGATGGCAGCGGCGTTTGCCCCCCGCCTCCATTCCCTTATTCGGAAGACCCTTCTTCCGACTTTTATAAAATGGTAAAGGATATTTACGATGTTTCAAAATTATTAACCCCTGAGCAGATAACCATGGCCAAATATTGGAATGACCTGGGCGTAGGCATCGGCTATACCCCGCCCGGGCACGATATGTTTGTGGCTACTGAAGCCATTGAACAAAGCGGTGTTGATTTGGGAGTGGCGGCAGAAGCTTTCGCAAAGTCAGGGATCGCTGTCCGCGAGGCACAGCTTGTCTGCTTCAGGGCAAAATATCAATACCTGCAAATACGACCTGTAAGCTATATACAAAAACTAATTGATAAAAATTGGCTCCCTCTCATTCCAACTCCTCCACACCCCGAGTATCCTGCTGCTCATGCTTTCGTTACGACATCCATTATGACGGCTTTAAGCAGTGTGCTTGGGAGTAATGCAGGCGTTGTTGACCATGCTTACGACTTTTTGGGTTATGCCCCCAGGACCTTTGCCACATTGGATAAAGTCGGGGAAGAGAGCGGTAATTCAAGACGGTATGGCGGCATTCATTACCTGCCATCTATTATGGCCGGGTGGGCAGCTGGGAAAGCGCTGGGCACAAGCATAGGGAATATAAAACTGGAATCGAGCCTTCAATGAGCTTTAAGCGCCTTGTTTACATCATGCTTGTATAAGCGCCCAACGGGCACCTCAATTTTTCCGATCCCGACAATGTCCGCATTATAAGAATCAATTTTATTGATTGCAATTATGAAGGAACGGTGCACCCTGATAAAGTCATTTTTGGGCAGCATTTCCTCTAAGGAGGATAGAGCCTGTTTGGAGATGACGATATTATTTTTTGTCACAATTTTAATGTAGTCTTTAAGGCTCTCAATATATAATATATCTTCAAAAAAAACTTTCACCATTTTACGATCAGCCTTGAAATATAAAAATGGATTGGACTGAGTGGGCGGTATTTCATTTAATGATGCAGCGTATTCGGACATAGAAATATCCATACGCATCACTTTGTTTACAGACCGAAGAAAACGTTCGAAGCTTATAGGCTTTAATAGGAAATCGACAGCGTTCAGGTCAAAGCCATCTACTGCGTATTTGCGATAAGCTGTAGTGAAGATCACTTTTGGCTGGTTTTTCAGTGTTCTCAAAAAACTGGTGCCAAGTAATAGCGGCATTTTAATATCGAGGAATAACAGATTCACTGAATTGGTTTGAAGATAAGACAGTGTTTCCACTGCATTGGAAAATTCACCGACTAATTCAAGCATTTCTATACTGGCAATATATTTTTTAAGTACATCCCTTGCTGGCGGTTCGTCATCAATAACAAGGCATTTTATTTTTTTAGATGACGTCATAAATTAGGGGTTTGGTGATAGATAAGTTATTTATTATGGCTTATGGGTTAATGCAATATAAGTTTCAGGTGGGTCATCATCATATCAGGTTCAATGGTGTCTTTTAGTTCATATTTACCAGGGTAAAAATAATCCAATTGTTTTATGGCTAATGTTTCAACAGATCTTTCCTCCAGTTCATGGCTTTTCCCATGTATTAATTTCATGTCTAACGTATCATCCTCAATGAGCATTTTGATGTTTATCCAGTTTATTTCAGTGTTTTTATCGCCCGCTGCAGAAAGAGCTTTTTCTACCAGGGAAAATAACAACATTGGTGTTATCAGTTTCATGTCAGGCGCTCCTTCTACCGTAATAGATGTTTCCAGGTTTCCAGTTGCCTTGTTTTTTTCCAGGGATACATAATTTTCTATGGCTTTGATCTCTTTTTCCAGCGGAACAAATGTTTCATCCAATTCGTATAGCATATAGCTGAGAATATCCGACAATTTCAAAAGCAGCAATGCAGGTTTTACTATTTCTTTCTTTTGCACCAGCGAGGCAATATTATCCAGCAATGAAAAAATAAAGGGAGGGTGCATCTGTGTTTTAAGCAATTGTAGTTCGGTCAATAGTTTTTCTTTCTCTAATCGCTCTTTCTCTTTCTGCTTGAAGTACCATCTTTTTATCAGTTTGATGGTGGCAGCAGCCATGATTACTTTTGGGGCGCTGAGCAGACCCGACGTAATGCTGGTCCACCAGATATTGGTATTCGCAAATGGGGGTGTATAATTGAAAATACTATCTAATAAAGGAATGGCATATTTATATAACGCGTATGATAGTAAAAGAAGCAATACACACAAAAATAAGGAGCCGATAATTAACAATAGATATTTCCCGATAAATAGGTACTTTGGCATCAGCCAATCGATAAAGAAATAGCAGGCCGCCATTTGAATGGAAAGATGTAAAAATGATTTTATAAAGAAGGGCAGGTTCCAGGCTTCAAAGATTATATTATCTATTCCTGTTTGCTCATAATGAAAATTACTAACAACAAAATAGATCCACCACAGCAGCCAGAACGAGATATGGCGAAGCGTCCGTTGAGGCTTGTTATTGGTGAAAATAAAACTATACCAACTCATACATTTTTGTTTCAGTTGTAGATTGTTGTACTGTTGCTTCCTGCTCCAGTGGTACTGTTAGCAATATGTTGAAGCTGATGGCGTCTTCCTGTATGCTTAGGGTATGTGTATCCGGGTAAAGTAAAGCCAGTCTTTTTTTTACATTGCTTAACCCGATGCCTTTTGTATTACTTTCTTCACCCGCTATTGCAGGCTTACCATTAGATACATTAAATAGCAGGTAATTTTCTCTGCTCTCAATTTCGCAGCTCACCCAAGGGGAGGCAAGCATCTGGCTGGCGCCGTGCTTGAAACTGTTTTCCAAAAAAGGTATCAACAGCAAAGGGCTGATCATTTTGCCATTTGTATTTCCCCGCACCTTCAGGCTTATATGGAGGCCACGTCCATAACGGATCTTTTCCAGCCCTATATAATCATTGATCATTTTTATTTCATTGCTCAAGGGTACCAGCGGGAGGTTGCATTCATAAATGACGTAATGCAATAATGCCGATAGTTGTTGGATGGCTGGCACCGCAGCCGGTGATTCATTGATGATAAAAGAATAAATATTGTTGAGGGTATTGAATAAAAAATGCGGATGCGTCTGGGCTTTCAGCAATTGGAGCTCGGCATTGATCTTTTCCCTGGCGGCCTGAGCGGTTTCCTGTTGTTTCAGCCACCAGTTTTTCATCAGGGTGATGGCGAGGGCAAACCCTGTCACAGTGGGATAATTGAACAATACCTGTCTCCCCCAGCGGGGGATGATAAACGCCATCCCCGGCATTTCTTTAAAAAAACCCACGCGGGTGCTAAGATAAAATGCCAGTACAAAGTTGAAGTAGTTGATGAAGGCTACAACGCATATCAGTAGGAAGAGCAGCAGTGTTGTGATCCCTCTGTTTTTAGAAAGATAGCGAGGCAGTATAAAATAAAGTACACCATACACGAGTAGCATGTGTACCGCGGTATGTAATACGGCTGCCCATAAAATGCGGAAAGAGCCAAGTACAGGCCCATATTTTTCCAGATGAGGCATGGGGCCGTCTATGTTCCAGGCTGGTATCCAGTTTGTGGGGATAAGGTATGTAATGGTTAGATAAATCGTCCACCCCAGCCAAAACAACAGGTGCCGGCGTAAGCGTATCTTGCGATTATCGGAAAAAACAAGGTTGTATAAATCCATAATCCGATCCTAAGTTTGTTAGGAATATCAACCTGTAAATAATTCGTGAGGGGATTAGTTAGGCGTGTAACACCAAAGTTACTTTTTTTCTTAAACGAAATAAGATTTCTGTGCCTCGATTTGATAATTGATTGAAAACCAATGCGAATTGCTGTACAAGGCAACTTGAATAAAAGACCCGTTGCGGAGTAGCAACGGGTCGGATATAATAGTCGAATGAGCGATATTAGTAATATTGCAGCAATCTCCACTCACTCATCTGGAAGAGACCGTCTCCGGCGCCGCCATTCCTTTGTGTGACATTCACGCGGATATAGGTATAGGCTTTGTTACTGTTATTATTCAGGGTATAATGTACCGTCTCTATACGGCTGGCGAAGTTCTCGCCTGTGCGGACGTCCAGGGTATCCCAGTTAGTGCCGTCGTTGGAGCCTACTACGTTCCAATCCATCGGGTCGCGGTCGGGCGAGTCGTTGCCTGAAGTGAAGGTATAGGAATTGACCACCTGTGGAGCCGGGAATTGTTCCTGGAACCAGAATGGCTGGGGGAAATTGAAGGTCAGGTATTTGGTATTGAGGTTACCGTCTACCAGGTGGGGGGAGCCTTCGGGTGATCCGGCGCCATTCCTATTCTCCAGGGCCACCGACAGGGTACCCTTGTCTGTTACATCCCTTTCCCTTACATAGAGTGAATCTATTGTAAACCAGGTCCTGTTCAGATTGGAATCTATCTTTCCGGAGGATGCATCTGTCATTGTTATGGGAAGCATATACCTGACCCCAAAGCTCAATCCCTTTGTCGTTACCGTTATCGGCAGCGGTGTGGAGCTCGTCGTTCCCGCCTTGATTACGGCAGCGTAGCTGGCGATGGTGTAATTGGATGTGGGGAGGGGAACATAGGATGTGCCGTACTGGGTATTATAGGATGCGATAAGATCCGTGTCCAGCTTAAAGTTCACCTTGATGTCCTTGGCGGGAAAGGTCAATCCGCCATAAGCGGCGCCGAATATTACCGTCTGGGGACTGTCGAGGAGGTATAGTTTTAATGATCCGAGCGTGCTGTAGGCCTGTGGCATATAGATATTGCCTTCTGATTTGCTGACCAGCGGATCCGGCTTGTTGCATGATGCTACTGCCATGCCGAGACCCAGGACGCCTGCCAGCATGTAGAGCGTTTTATGATATCTGTTCATACTGATGTTTTGATAGTTAAGGAAGTCATGATTACCAGCCCGTATTTTGCACGAGCTGTTTGTCCACGTTGAGTTCCGACTGGGGGACGGGCCACAGATAGTGCTTCTTTTGGAAAATACGCGTTTCGAAAGGCGTACGCTGGAAAAAGGCCGGGTCCTGCAGGCTGGTGCCGGCATTGATATTCATGCCATAGAAAGGACCGCCATCCGTCTGTTCGGCTATCTTCCAGCGATGGGTATCGAAGTACCGTACGTTCTCGAAAGCGAGCTCTACGCGGCGCTCCTTCCGGATGGCATCACGCATGGCTGCCTGGCTGGCCGGGATGGGCAGATCGCTGGCTCCGGAACCATAATTGGGAACTCCTGCCCTGGTACGGATGAGGTTGAGATATTTAAGGACATCTGGGTTGTTGGGGTCGGACTCGTTCAATGCTTCCGCATAATCCAGATAGATATTCGCCAGCCGCAGCATCACCCATGACCTGCTATTATCACGCCATGGAGTGTTGGGGGGGAAGTTCTTTCGTACGATGTAGCCGGTGGGGGAGTAGTCGTTCCCGCCGACGCGCTTGCCCGAAGTACCTGTATAGAACAGTTGGGTAACGACGGCTCCCGAGCTGGTGCTTGTGTTCAGCCAGGTGCTGCCGCTGTAAGTAATGCCTACATAAAAACGTGGTTCGCGGTTGCAGTACATATTGTAGGTGCCTGCTGTAGTATAGGCGCCGTCGCTGCCTGAAAATCCTGTTTCCACGTAGCCCGAGAGCGGATCGTTGATAGAGCGGCCATTGTCCGTAAAGTAGGCGTCCACCATTTCCTGGGTAGCGCCCAGGCCGCCGCTGGCGCGGATAGCGTCGTCACCGCCGGAATTGTAGGGGCACATCTCATACTGACGAGCGTCGATGCCGGAGCTTATACGGGCGAAGATCCACTCTTTGTTCCAATCTTTGTACATCACTTCCCGGCAGGAAAGATAAGGATCGAAGGTACCCGCGTTGGTATAGAGATCGAAAGTACCCGGCACGTACCGGTCGAGAAATGCCTTGTATGCCGCTGCGGCTGTAGCCCATTTGCCTGCATCATAGGTCTGGGGGATCAGCTGTTCGCCGCCGCCCTTGTCCGTGACCGGGTTTTTCATCGAGGCATAGTCCGGGTTGCCATTGAAGAGCGGGCTGGCTGCCGTGAGCAGCAGCTGTCCTTTGTAAGCCATTACTACGGATCTGGACATTCTGCCCTGGTCCGAACCCGTAGTGACATCCGGGAGGTCAGCTGCTGCCTTGTCGAATTCCGAGCTGATATAGGCAACGCAGCTGTCCATCGGCTTGCGGGCAAGTTGGACGGCAGCGAGATTTGCATCCGGTGCAATGATCTCATCACCGATGATGACCACGGGGCCGAATATGCGAACGAGGTTGTAATAATAATAGGCTCTCAGCGCCCGGGCTTCCGCGATATACTGCGCCAGCTTCTGCTGGCCGCCGGCTTTGTTGGTGATCTCCGCACATTCACCTACGTGCTGCATGAAATAGGTAGCGTTTCGGATGGCGATATAGTAGTTGGCCCAGAAATCATTTACCCAGCCCGTAGTGGGATCCCAGGAACCTACGTTCATATAATTGCTGCCTACGAAGCTCCAGTCGTATTCCGCCTCGTCCGAACCTCCCGTCCATGGACCGCCGCCGTTGGAGCCCCCGATAAAGCGTTGCAGCGCTTCGTCACGGACATAGGAATATACATTGGCCAGGTAATTATCCACGGTGCTCTTATGTGCAAACACCTGGTCGATCGTGATCCGGTCCTGCGGCACCTGATCCAGGTAGCCTTTCTTACAGGAGCTGAATGATAAGGCTCCCAGGACTATAAAACAAATGATATGTATCTTTTTCATCTTGATGGATTAAAAGGTTAATGTAAGACCCAGTGAGTACGCAGCTACCTGCGGATACTTGACACCGTTGGATGTGTTCAGCTCCACATCCCACAATTTGAACTTGCTGAAAGTGGCCAGGTTGGTGCCTATGAAATACAATCTGGCTCCCTGTACGCCGAACCTTTTGAAGGTGTTGGCGGGGAAGGTATAGGCAAATTCCGCCGTCCTCACCTTGAGGAAGCTGGCGTCCTGTACCCACCAGCTGCTGAGCTGGTTGTTGTTAGCGTTGGCGGGGCCTCCATATCCCAGGCGGGGATAGAAGGGATGCGGGTTGGTGGTTCCCGGTGTCCACCTGTCCGTGATGATAGCATACGCATTGCCTTCGCCACCGTCGCCGGAGAAGGGTTTGATGCTATTGCCGTCCAGTACGATTTGAGCGTGGGCCTGTCCCTGGAGGAAGGCGCCGAGCGAGAATCCTTTGTAAGCTACATTGAAGCCGAAGCCATAGAGGATGGTGGGTACGTCGCCGCTGCTGATCGGCACCTGATCATAGGCGTCGATGACGCCGTCCCCGTTGATGTCCTTGAACTTGATATCTCCTGGACGGACTTCGCCAAATGTCTGTTGGGGCGAGTTGAGGATCTCGGCAGAGTCTTTGAAGAGACCCTGAGCTACGTATCCCCACCTAGTGAGCACCGAATGGCCCTTCGAATTCAACCAGGGATATTTCTGATCCGGCTGGTCGGTGGAGATGACTTTATTGCGGGCATAGGTAAAGGTTCCCTGGAGAGAGAGCTTAACGTTTTCGCCTAAGCGCATGCTATGAGTCAAACTGACGTCTATACCGCCGTTGTCGACGATGCCGAGGTTGCCATTGGGGGCCTGTGTAAGACCAACGAATTCAGGCACCGACTGTCTGTGCAGGAATATCCCCGTCCTATGTTCTTTAAAGAAATCTACTTGTAAGTTCATGCCGTGCAGCAAGTTCATTTCGAAGCCAAGGTTCGTCTTATGCGAGGTCTCCCAGGTCAGGTTCACGCCGTAGTTGGAGATATTGATCCCGCCAAAGCCGTTCCTTGTCTCTCCGAAGGTATATCCGTCCGCGCCTGTATTGACCTGATCCAGGTAGGCGAAGCGATAGGTGGTGCCATTGATGGTAATGTTGCTATTACCCACCTTACCGTCCGAGAAACGCAGTTTCAACATCTGGATAGCGCCCTTCAGGGGTTCGAAGAATTTTTCATTGGAGACCACCCAGCCCAGGCCGTATGAGGGGAAGAACCCGTAACGGCGGGAAGGGGCGAAGTTCTCGGAGCCATTGTAGCCGAAGTTATATTCGGCGAAATACCTGTCGTTAAATGAATAGGTGACACGGCCTGCGAGACCTCTTGTACGATAGGGTATCGAACTGGTGAAGTCGCCGGCAAAGGCATCCACGAATTCGCTTTGGTTGTATAACAGGAGGGCGCCTACCCGGTGTCGTCCCAATGCCGTGTCGTAGTTGAGGGCCGACTCTGTATAGACCCGGCGATTGCCACCGTTGAAACGGGTATAGGTCAGGTTGTTGGTGCCGTTGTAGGTGAGGAACAGATTAAGTGATCCATCCGGGTTGCGGCCGTTGGCGATGTAGTCGTCCTGGCGCTTGCCATGGCTGATACCCAGTTCGCTGAAGTTGTCGAAGGAGAACATGGTAGTAAAGGAGAGCCCTGGTACCAGCATGCCCAGTTGCTGACGCAATCGGATATTGGAAAAGAGCTGCGTCTTATAGTCGTTGGCATAGCCTGATTTGGCTGCCGCATCGAAGGGGTTGCGGAAGCCGCCGTTGGGGTTTCTGCCGGAGGTAGTATCGCCCGGATAGGTCAGGGGCAGTTCCACCGGTGGCATATCCATCACCGATTGGAAGATAGATTGCGTAGGTGTATTGTTGGGGTCAGTCGGATTGAACCCCGGTCCGATGCCCGGGTAAGAACCATTGCTGTAATAGCCCTGCAGTCCCAGCTCCAGCGCTGTCGTGGAGGTCACGCGGAGGTTGAGATTGCTGGTGAAGTTGAAGCGGGAGTATCCGATGCCGCTGTGGTAGGGCTGTGCCGGATCCGATCTGAAAAAGCCGTCCTCGTCATAATATCCAAGGGAAACGTAGTAGGTCGCCGCCTGCGATCCGCCGTTGACGTTCATGGATACCTTCCGATTGCTACCCCTTTTTTTGAATACCGCATTCATCCAATCGACATTAGGATAGAGGTAAGGGTCTTTCCCTGCTGCCGTGCTGTCGATATAATCCTGGTCGTATTTAGGAGTGCCGCCGCGGGTGGTCAGGGCTTCGTTGGCCATTTTCATGTAGGTGAGGCCATCCGTCAGCTTGGGAACTTTGGTAAAGGTTGTGATGCCCTCCTGTACGTCGAAGTTGAAGCGGGGTTTGCCTGCCTTGCCCTGGCGGGTGGTGATGAGCACAACGCCATTGGCGCCGCGTACACCATATACCGCAGTGGCCGACGCATCTTTCAGGATGCTGAAGGAGGCGATGTCATCGTAGTTCAGATTGCTCATGGACCTTTCCACGCCGTCGATGAGGATCAGGGGTCTGGAATCGTTGAGGGAGGCTATGCCACGGATCCAGAGGTCGGCGTCGTCGTGTCCCGGCTCCCCCTGGCGTTGTACCGCTACCAGGCCGCCCAGGCGACCTGCCAGGCCGGCCGAGACATTGGCGATCGGTTGTTTGAGGTCTTCTACATTTACGGTGGACTGTGCACCAATCTGGCTGATCTTACGCTGTTTGCCATAGCCCACCACCACCACTTCGTTCTGGTTGCCTGCCTCGGCATCCAGGAAGATCTCCAGCGAGAGGCTGTTGTTGATCGAGGTAGCCTGTGTTACATAGCCGATGTGGGAAAAACGCAGCTGCTGTTTGTTGTTATCCAGCGTAATGGAAAATTTTCCTGTGGTGTCAGTCGCTGTGCCTCTTCGGATGCCTACCACCTCCACGGTGACATCCGAAATGGGTTTGTTCAGCTTGTCATAAACCACCCCCCTGATGGTAACGGTTTGAGCAGATACGGAGCCACTCAACAGGACCAGGGAAAGGAAGAACGATGGGATAAGGAAATAAGGCTTCCTTAAGGCCAAAGCAATAGCATTAGCCAATTTTCTTGACTTCATAAGTGCTTGTTTTGGTTTTGTGGCGAAAAAAAGGTTTATAGTTTTCCGCCGGTTAATTCATATGTCTAAATCGTTTTAGCAAGATCAAAAAAAAAGAGGGCACGACTATTTATAGTTCAACTCAAGGGCCGGATGCTTTGCATATTCATCCCAAAGCTCATCCACTGTCCGCCCTGTCAGCTTCACCCAAAGCCTGGGTGTATATTTTCCGTCCCGCATGGCTTTGTCCAGATCGTCTACTATCTTTTTGTACTTGTTCTTTTCCACCCACAGGAGGAATCTTGCCGTCACCCGATAGGCGTCCTTATAGCTCTGACCGGGTCTGTAATCCGGGAGGAACCATTTGGCGCCTTTGTTATTCACGCCGTATACATATCGCACATAGTCCGCGATGCCTTCTGTAAGCCATCCCGGCTCGCCGTCCTTGTAATCCTGTACTACGTGCATCACTTCGTGGGTCACCACGTCGACGTCTTGTGGATAGCGTTTCATCCAGGCCGGATTAAAACGGGCCACTCCATTGCCTGTCTCTGCCACCGCCTTGTAGGCCGTGTCGATGAAGATGCCCACCTTCGTCAGCGAATTCTTATTGAACCTATCCACCATTTGGGGATAGACGGTGAAGAAGACATTGATCATATTCTGTCTTGTCACCGAGTCGAAGCGGGCATCGTTGCCGGTGAAAATGAGCGAATACCTGTCGTGTACCAGCGAGTCGCCCATTATTATTTTTGGTTGGGCCGGGCCTTGCGGCTGGGCCCAACCTTTTACGGAAGTCAGAACAAATAGGGTAAGCGCGAATAATCTGCGGTTTTTCATTTTTAACTTAGGGTTTTTCCTTGTCGGTGGAAAACGAGTACGGATAAGCGCTGGCTTCCGTCCCTCTGCTCTTATTGGGGACGGCGTTCAAAGACAGATCGAGCCGGCCTCCTTTCTGAATGTCGAAGTGGGAGATCCAGTTCTTTCCATATGCCTGACCATTCAGGGTGGCGTTGTCGATGTACAGATTTTTTTCGCTGCTGGCCGATGCATTGATCACGAAAGTCTTACCATTCTCCAGGTAGATAGTTGCTTTTTTGAAAAGGGGTGTGCCTAGTACATACTGATCCGTACCCGGGCAGACCGAATAAAAGCCGAGGGCTGAAAATACGTACCAGGCCGAGGTCTGGCCGTTGTCCTCGTCACCACAATATCCATCGGGAGTGGCTTTGTACAATTTGCGCATGGATTCTCTCACCCAGTACTGAGCTTTCCAGGGCTGGCCGGCATAATTGTACAGATAGATCATGTGCTGTATGGGCTGGTTGCCGTGGGCATACTGGCCCATGCCTGCTATCTGCATTTCCCTGATCTCATGGATCACGCCGCCATAATAGCTGTCGTCGAAGGTGGGAGGCATGATAAAGATGGAATCCAGCATTTGTACAAATGTCTTTTTGCCACCCATCAGATCGATGAGACCTTGTATATCGTGGAATACGCTCCAGCTGTAGTGCCAGCTATTCCCTTCCGTAAATGCGTCGCCCCATTTGAAGGGGGAAAAGGGGGATTGGAAGCTGCCATCCTGGTTCTTGCCACGCATGAGCTTATGTTCCGGATCAAAAAGGTTTTTATAATTCTGGCAACGCTGGGCGTACAGCTTCAGCTCTTCCGCGGGACGGCCCAGGGCCTTGCCCAGCTTGTAGATGGTGAAGTCGTCATAGGCATACTCTAACGTCCGTGCGGCGTTCTCATTTATCTTGACATCATAAGGAACATATCCCAGTTTGTTATAGTAAGCCACGCCATCACGACCCACGGCGGGTATGGGGCCTTCGTTGTTGGCATCCTTCAGCAATGCTTCGTACAGGGTATTGATATCGTACCCTCTTAGTCCTTTCAGGTAGGCATCCGCCACTATAGAGGCCGAGTTATTGCCGATCATTACGCTCCTGTAACCCGGGCTCGACCATTCGGGCAGCCATCCGCCTTCTTTATAGTCGTTGATGAGGCCCTCTTGCATCTCCTTGTTGATAGAGGGATAGACCAGGTTGAGGAAGGGGTATAAAGCGCGGAAGGTATCCCAGAAGCCCGTGCCGGCAAAAAGATATCCGGGTTCCACCTTGCCATTGTAGGGGCTATAGTGGACGATCTTTCCGCTGGCGTCTTTTTCATAAAGCTTCAAGGGGAAGAACAGCATCCGGTAGAGGCAGGAATAAAAAGTACGTACCTGGTCGATCGTGCCGCCTTCTACCAGTATGCGGCTGAGCGTTTTGTTCCAGATGTCCCGGCCTTTGGCGGCGACGGATTCCAGGGTTGCGTGGTCTGTCTCCTTTAAATTCTGTTCTGCTTGTTCGATGCTGATAAAGGAGGAGGATACCCTGGCGTTGACGACGGAGCCACGGGCAGGCGCGCTGAACTGTACGATGGCGCCAACGTGTTTGTCATGCAGCTCCAATGAGTCTTTAAGGTTACGGCCAGACCACGTCTGCTGAGAAAGGAAGGGTTTATCAAAGACGACGACGAAGTAATTTTTGAAATTCTTCGCCACCCCGCCGCTGTTGCGCGTGGAATAACCCACTATCTTATTTTCCGAAGGTATCACTTTGATGTATGACTCTTTATCGTAAGCATCGATCACTACGAATGCGCTATCCGTCTTTGCGAACGTGAACCGGAAGCAGGCGGAGCGTTCCGTGGGCGCTATCTCTGTCGTCACATCATAGTCTGCCAGGTACACGCTGTAGTAGTACGGCTTTACCACTTCCGCCAGATGCGAGAACCAGGATTCGCGGTCATTCTCCGTGATACGCAGACCCGTCACCGGCATTAAAGAAAACTCGCCATAGTCATTCATCCAGGGTGAGGGCTGATGGGTTTGTTTAAAGCCCTTGATCTTATTGGCCGTATAAGTATACTGCCAGCCATCACCCATCCTGCCCGTCTGGGGCGTCCAGAAATTCATGCCCCATGGAAGGGCGATAGAAGGATACGTATTTCCGCTTGAAAGATCGCTTGTAGATTGGGTCCCCATAAGCGGGTTGACGTAATCTACGGGATCTGTTACTTTAGTGACCATTTGGCCCTTTGCCCTAGTCAAGAAGGCTGCTGGCAAGAGCAGCGCTAAAAGGAATCTTTTCATGCCTGGTGATTTATTTAGGGCGAAATAAAGGTATTTACCTCATACGCGGCATGTTGTCAACAAACATTAAATGGAATGTTAACGAATATTAAACGTGTTGAGTAGAAATTTTTTTTGCATAAGGTAAATTTCGAATAACTTGGGATGGGGATGAAGTATACTACTACTGCACATAAGATCATCGCTGTCGTCAGCCTGCTGGTACTTTCATCCGTACAGTTCTTTCTGCTATACAATACCTACGAGCTGAAGAACGATCATTATTATCTCAAGGAGCTGGGTATTATCAATACCGACTATATGGCGGCCATACGGAACGACAAGATCATACCCGGCGGGCAGCGGATAGTGGATGGATATGTTTACCGGAATATGCAGGAGCTGGAACGGCGTCATGATGAGGACATGCCGGGGTTCGACCTGCTGAAGCAGAAAGTATGCGACAGCGCATTTGCGTCCCTTCGAAAGGCGAGCAATATCGACAGCATACTACAAAGCATCATTAAAAATCACAATCTCAACCGGCAGCTGGAATATGCGCTTCTCGTCGAGTCCATCGACATCGCATTTCAAAGCAACAAGTATGTAAATCTTTATAACAAGAAGGAGAAATATGATCATATCGACCCTTCTATCCAATATCCCTATGGCGTCCGGATCGACGGTACCCTGCAGGATATATCGGGCAACAACCTGGCTACCTATCTTGCCGTCACCAGCCCCATGGACCACAGCTATGGCGCCAGTTTCAGCCTTCACGTAGATATCATCAACAGGCGGCTGACGATACTGAAGCTGATGATGCCTACTTTCCTTTTGTCGCTGGTGTCCATCGCCATTGTGGTGCTGCTCTTCTTTATTACCTTTCGCAACTGGCTCCGGCAGAAAAAGCTGTCCGAGATGAAATCCGACTTTATCAACAGCATCACGCATGAGTTCAATACCCCGCTGTCGGCCATCATTGTCGCCAACAAGACCATGCAGAATGAAAAGATCATTTCCAATAAGGAGAGCATCCGGCCATTGACGGAAGTGGTACAGCGGCAGACCGATCGGCTACGCACCCTTATCAACCAGGTGCTCGAGATCACCACCATGAACAAGATCCCTTTGCAAAAGGAGGAGCAATCTATCCACCGATTGCTGGAGGAGATCCTGCTGGATTACAGGCTCAAGCTTTCCGGTGTCAATGCTCAATTCTGTCTGCAGAAGCATGCGCACAGGGATACTGTTATGCTGGACAAATTCTGGTTTACCACTATATTTTTGAACCTTTTTGACAATGCCATCAAATACAATGTCAGGGATGATAAGCAGATCACCGTCACTACGGATGATGACCGGAAGGGTATTACGATCATTATCGAGGACAACGGCATCGGGATGACGCCGGAGATATGCAAGCATGCGTTCGATAAGTTTTACAGGGATATGAAGAACAACAGTAGTCAGGTGAAGGGGCTGGGGTTGGGGCTGTTTTATGTAAAGCAGGCGGTGGATGCGCATGGGTGGAAGATCGAGGTGTTGAGCACCGAAGGGGAGGGCAGTACATTTATTATTAGTATTCCTTTATAATTTCGGACCATGAAGACGAGAATACTTTTAGTTGAGGATGAGGCAGACCTGGGCAATGTGGTAAAACAGTATCTGGAGATATCCGATTTTGAAGTGGACTGGCTGAAGAATGGGAAGCTGGCCTATGAACAGATAAGAAAGGATCCCCGGAATTATCATATCGTCCTCATCGATGTATCCATGCCCGAGATGGATGGGTTCGAGCTGGCAGAGAAGATAGTGAGCCTGGGGCACGATATCGCTTTTCTTTTTCTTACCGCCCGTAATGAGAAGGCCGACAGGCTGCGTGGTTTGAAGATCGGGGCGGACGACTATATTGCAAAGCCTTTTGATGTGGATGAGCTGGTGTTACGGATCAGGAATATCATCCGAAGGATACCGGCGGCCACACCTGTCGGCAAGGTCAGCGCCCTTGTACGGGGAGATGTACAGTTCCATAAGGATGCGCTAAAGCTTCACATCGGCAAACAGAAAGATATTGTGCTGACGCCACGGGAATCCGAGCTGCTGGATTATCTCTTCCGCAACGAGAACCGTATCCTGCGGCGTGAGGAGATATTGACACAGCTATGGGGAGAAAACGACTATTTTTTGGGGCGTAGCCTGGATGTCTTTATCTCGCGTCTGCGCAAGCATCTCAGCGCTTCGAAATTTATCAGTATCGACAACGTTTATGGCGTGGGATTTGTCTTCAATGTCCAGGAGATCCCGGGGAGTCATGGAGGGAAGTGAAATTATGAAGAAGCAAAGCGCGGGCATACTACTATATAGAATGATGAATAAGAAGCTGGAGGTCTTTCTTGTTCATCCGGGAGGTCCATTCTGGAAGAATAAGGACGTCGGCGCCTGGACGATCCCGAAAGGGGAGTTCGATGGTAATGAGACGGCGCTGGATGCGGCTGTCCGGGAGTTCCGGGAAGAGACGGGGCACGTGTTGGCGGGGTCTTTTCATGCTTTGGCGCCTATCCGGCAGAAGGGAGGCAAGCAGGTGTTTGCGTGGGCCGTCGCCGGTGATCTCGATCCTGCTACCATTGTCAGCAATACATTTGAGATGGAGTGGCCGCCTCGTAGCGGTCGTAAACAGACCTTTCCCGAGGTCAGCAAGGGGGCCTGGTTCGATCTGGAGACGGCTGCACAGATCATCAATCCTGCACAGACGGCGCTGTTGGAGGAGCTGAATAATTCGATAACTTTCCCTGATGGAAAATAATGCTGCATTGCCGACGGAGTTCCGGGAGGAATTACAACGTATACTCGATTACTGGGCGCGGTTCACTCCGGATGGAGAGAAGGGAGGATTTTATGGGCAAATGACCAATGACAATGTTGCCGTGCAGGGTGCAATTAAAGGCGCTGTGCTAAACGCACGGATACTTTGGGGCTTTGCGGCAGGGTATAATCTGATCCCGGACGCTGCTTATCTGACCATGGCCGGGAGGGCGCTTGGCTATATCATGGAGCATTTTGCCGACAAGGAATATGGCGGGGTGTATTGGTCGGTGACGGCGGAGGGGGCGCCAGCGGATACGAAGAAACAAATTTATGCTCTTGCCTTTACTATTTATGGGCTGGCTGAATATTATAGGGCCCAGCCTTTGAAGGGGGCCCTGGATCTTGCGGTGAGCCTGTACAGGGACATAGAAATGTATAGCTATGATGTACAGCGGGGAGGATATATGGAGGCGCTGACCCGTGACTGGCAGTCCATCGCCGACCTGCGGCTCAGCGAGAAGGACGTCAATGAGAAGAAAACGATGAATACGCACCTTCATATCCTGGAGGCGTATACCAATCTATACCGTGTGTGGCCCGATCCAGCGCTGGGTGGGCGGATCAGGGAGCTCATCCATCTATTCAGGGAGCATATTGTGGATGCCCGAACCGGCCATATGCGGCTGTTTTTTGATGAGGACTGGGCGGTACGATCCTCCACTATTTCCTATGGTCATGATATCGAGGCTTCCTGGCTGCTTGTGGAGGCTGCGGAGGTACTAGGGGGTGCGGTATTGACAGGCGAGGTGCGGGAGTTGAGCCTGCGGATAGCTGTGGCTGCCTGTGAAGGATTGAATGCCGACGGGAGCATGCGGTATGAGTGGGATGACCGAGGTATCGTGGATGAGCGGCATTGGTGGGTGCAGGCGGAGGCAATGGTGGGTTTGCTGCATGCCGGGGGAGTGAGTGGGGACGCTGAATATTACCGGAAGTTCAAGGCAGTCTGGGAGTATACAAAACAATATATTATCGACCGGGAGAAGGGGGAGTGGTTCTGGGGGCGTCGTGCCGATGGGACTATCATGGAGGGGCAGGATAAGGCCGGGTTTTGGAAATGCCCTTACCATAACAGTCGTGCCTGTATCGAGGTAATCCGGAGGCTGGGGGCCGACTCTGCATGGCGGTGACCAGGAGACTTCCGACCGGCCGGTGAAAAAAATTTTGGGGCCCTGTACGTAAAAAGAATGATTTACCTGTCTTATATATTGTAGAGGTATTGCCAATGAAAATTGACGTCAACCAGCTAACTTATTTGCAACAGCTTATTGCCGGAGGCTCTCAAAAGGCCTTCGAGGACCTGTACAGGCTTTTCTTTGCACGCCTGTTCAATTTCGCGATGCTGTATGTACATAAGAAAGAGGTGGCCGAGGAGATCGTCAATGACATCATGATAAAGGTTTGGAATAAAAAGGCTGAACTTGTTGCGGTCCAAAACCTCGAGACCTATCTTTTTGTGGCTGTCCGCAATCATTCGCTCAACTATCTTGCCCAATATTCGCCTTATCATATAACAGTGGAGGCTGATGGTTCCCAGGGGCAGCTCATCGACCTCAATGATCCCGGCAAGGAGCTGGAGTGGAAGGAGATCTATTTCCGGCTGAATCAGGCTATCGACGAGCTGCCCGACCAGTGCCGCACTGTTTTCAAGCTTATAAAGGAGGAGGGGTTTCGCTACAAGCAAGTGGCGGAGATACTGAATATCTCGCCCCGGACGGTGGAGACACAGCTTTTTCGAGCTATAAAGAAATTGGATAAGGTGATTGAAAATAACAGAAAGATCAAACTATCATGAACAAGGACCATATATTGGAATTAATGGCGCGCAAGCTATCCGGGGAAGCCACCCAGGAGGAATTGCGTGAACTGCAGGAGCATTTGTCTGCAGATGCTGCAGCGGGGGAAAGGAGCAAGGTCCTCGATCAGTTCTGGTCACGACAAGAGGATGGGGCACATCCCTCCGTAGACGAGAATTTGAAGAAAGTGTTGGGTGGACTGAACCTTACGCCGACCAGTGCATCTATTGTTCCAATCAAGCGGCGGCGCGGGTGGATGTGGGCGGCTGCCATGGTTTTGGTCCTGTGCTGTGTGGGGGCTTTGGTTTTTGTGAGCCGGAGAGATCGGTCGGATGCGCTGGCGTCGCTGGTGGAAAAGCACAATGCAAAAGGAACCAAGAGCATCATACAGCTGTCCGATGGCAGTAAAATATGGCTGAATGCGGACAGCAAATTGAAATATCCGGAGGTCTTTAAGGGTGATACCCGTGAAGTATATCTGAATGGAGAAGCTTTTTTCGATGTAGCGAAGAGCAAGGGGCATCCTTTTATCATTCATCTGGCCAGCGGAACCATACAGGTATTGGGCACTTCGTTCAATGTCCGTGCGTATGACAACGAGCCGGTGGTAGAGACCTCCGTGGCTACGGGCAGGATTGCATTTATCCCGAAATACAGGATGGGCCATAAAAAGGAGGATACCGTGTATCTGGCTCCCGACCATAAGGCCAGCTTTACGTTCGATGCTGATGAGGTGCGTACCAGCGCTACCTCGAGCAGGGAAGACAAGGCCTGGACGGAAGGCAAGCTCATATTCCGTGGTATGACCATGGAGCAGATCGCTGTCGAGCTGGAAAGGAATTTTGGGAAGAAGGTGGTGTTTGTGGACAATGGACCAAAGACATTTGTTTTTACAGGAAGTTTCGAGAACAATACGCTGGATGAGATCATGTATTATCTCACCATAACAAAGAATTTCAGCTATAAGATAACCAATACTGAACTGCTGATCGCGGCTTCGGCCAGTCAGCTCACCAATTAATTAGCATTCATTAAATAAAACGATTGCCATGAATACAGCAACCTCAGCCTCACGGCGGCTGTTGACCCGTTATTCGTCGACCTGTATATTATCCGCCTGGTTGCTCCTGAGCGTATTTCCGTTGAGATCGCAGACCGCCTTTTCCTCGCCTTTGAAAAGCTGGGCGCCCTTCCAGACGCAGGATCACAAGATCACGCTGCAGGTGAAGAACGAGAAGCTCTCGTCCGTGCTGGAAAAGATCGAGAAGCAGTCGAGCTTTGTATTTGTCTATGCCAACGACGAGATCAATCCCCTCCGTAAGGTCACTATTTCGATGAAGGAGAAAAATCTGAACGATGCCCTCGCGGAATTGCTGACGCCGCTGAATATCAGCTATGAGCTGGTCAACGACAAGATCATCCTCAAGCCTGTCAAGCCTTCCGTCCCTTTAGCAGGCGGCAGTAGCGGAGAAGAGGTAAAAAAAGATGAGCCCGCTGCTACTGCCAGACCCAATGAAGACATCATCCTCGAAGGCCGTATCGTTGACGCCAACGGAAAAGGGCTGTCCGGGGCCAGCGTACAGCTGTCCGGCACCAATCTGGGGACCACTACCAATGAGGAAGGCCGCTTTAGCCTGCGTATCCCGGAGGAGCGGTTTGGCAACGGCGTGCTGTCCATTTCCTCTGTGGGCTATATACGTCAGGATGTCGCATTGTCGGGAAAGCGGACATTTCTTGTCCGTCTGGAGTCGGATAACAAGGAGCTGAACGAAGTGGTGGTGGTAGGGTATGCTACCCAAAAGAAGATATCCGTCACCGGCGCCGTGGATGCCATCAATAAAAAAGCCATCGAGGACCGGCCCGTCACCAATGTGCTGCTGGCTCTTCAGGGTACCAGTCCCAATCTTATCATCCAACAGACGAATTTCGAGCCGGGGCAGGGTGTCAATCTCAATATCCGCGGTTTGGGTACTACAGGCGATAACACACCTCTTATCGTCATCGACGGCATACCGGGTGGGGATATCAATCTGCTCAACCCCAACGATATCGAAAGCGTGTCCATCTTAAAGGATGCGGGCAGCGCCGCCATCTATGGCTCCCGGAGCGCCAACGGCGTTATACTGGTGACCACCAAAAAAGGCAAGAGGAACCAGGCTCCCGTCGTCAGCTATACGGGGATCTATGGCATGCAATCGCCCCGCATAACCTATACTCCTGTGCATGCGTGGGAGAATGCTTATTATAAGAACGAATCACTTGTCAACTCCGGTCTGCAGCCTGTGTTTACTCCTGAACAGATACAGCAATTCAAGACACAGGGCGACGGCGACTGGCGGCTGAACAATATCCTGCACGATGCCGCGCAGCAGACACATAACCTTAGCATCAGCGGGGGCGGTGCGAGCAATACCTATATGGTGTCCCTTGGCTATCTGGATCAGAAAAGTAATTTCATCGGTCCGAATTACGGATTACAGCGATATAATTTGCGGGTGAACCAGACTACTGAGTGGGGGCATTTTAAGCTGAATACCATTATCGGATATGCGAAGACAAGGATCAAGGACCATTCCACTGTTTCGGCCAACCTGGTGGTCGATGCGGGCAGGGTTCCTCTTTATTATAATTTCCAGGACTCTGCCGGCGATTATCTCACCAATGCCGTATCTGCCCAATACAATCCAAAGGGCATCCTTGAAAAAGGTGGCTACCGGATGCTGGACAACAACGAGGTCTTTGGGAATTTCAACGGTGAGTATGCTATCACCAAGGATCTTAAAGTGCGTGGCGTCTTTGGGGGTACCGTGACCAATAACAGCACGTATGGGCGTACGCTGGAGGTGGACTTTGTTCCGTCGAGCAACTACGGGGCGGATAAGTCTGTTTCGAACTACAACTACAAGGGGCTGTTCACCAATCTGCAATTGCTGGCCGAGTATATGCATACTTTTGCCGGGGTGCATGATGTGCATGTCCTTATCGGAGGGGCTAATGAGTCCTATAAAGGGGAAGAGGACCAATTGGTAAAGACGCAGACCGATGCGCTCGGACGTCCTACCAGCACTACCGTTACCGACCCCAACAACAGCTATACGTCCAATGCCACCAAGCCCGATGGCAATCCCGCTACCACCGAGACCAGTCTCAACTCTCTTTTTGGCCGTGCTGCGTACAGCTATAGGGACAAGTACTTCGCAGAGTTCAATTTCAGGATGGATGGATCGTCGAAGTTTGCGGCCGGTCATCGTTGGGGTGGATTCCCCTCCGGCGCTGTGGCGTGGCGGGTGACGGAGGAAGAGTTTATGCGGCCCGTGAAAGACCTTTTGGGAGATATCAAGATCAGGGCCTCTTATGGGATACTGGGCAATCAGAATATTGCCGCCTACCGGTATCAGACCAATTTCTCCAATTACCAGGGGGCGTATGGTTTTAACAATACGGCAGTCACCGGCGCGCGCTATGTCCTTGGTAATCCCGAGATCACCTGGGAAAAGGCGACCACTTTCAATATCGGCGGCGACCTGAGCCTGCTGAACAGGAAGCTGGATGTGTCCGTGGATTATTTTGACAAGACCACCCGGGACATTCTTGATCAACGCCAGGATATCCCCGCCATCTTTGGCGTATCGAATCTGCCGCCTTACAATGTGGCCACCGTGCAGAACAGGGGTTGGGAGCTTAGGGTATCTTATACGTTGTCAGGCAGACTGCTGACGCAGACATTCTCTGTGAACCTGTCGGATAATCTGAACACGTTGAAGAAACTATCCGGCGGCGAGAGCCAGCAGATACAGCAGATGGAAGAATATCAGATCGTGCGGAAGGTCGGACAGCCCATCACCGTATACCAGGGATACCGGACCAATGGGTTTTTCCAGACACTGGATGATCTCAATAAGTATCCCCGACTGGCCGGGACCACTGTCTCACCCGGCGACTTAAAATTCGTGGACAGGAATCATGATGGTGTAATAGATCAGAATGATAAATTTATTCTCGGTAATCCTTTTCCCCGTTATACGTTCGGATTTACCTATACTGCCAGCATCAAGGGCTTCGATATATTGCTTTTTGTACAGGGAGTTGGGAAGCGGGATGAGATGATCCGTGGCGAGCAGGTAGAGCCCTTCCACGTAGGATACTCCGGTACCATGTATACCCATCAAACGGATTTTTGGACGCCTACTCATCCCAATGCCAAGCGACCGAAGCTGGCCGAGAATGGTTCGCCGTCGAATACCAATAATTACCGCACCGGCTCCGACCTCTTCCTGTTCAATGCAGCCTATGCCCGGCTGAAGAATCTCCAGATAGGGTATACCCTTCCGCAGGCATTGACGAGAAAGGCCCGGATACAAAAGGCACGGATCTATTTCACCGGGCAGAATCTTGTCACGTTGAGCAAGCTGAACTTCCTGGACCCAGAGATCACGGAATTCAATAACAACACCGGATTTGGAGTAGGGGCCAATAGCGGCAGAGCTTATCCCATGCCTATATTCACCGGCTTTGGCATAGACATCACCTTTTTATAATATCCAATCATCGCCATATGACTATAAAGAAAATTTTTTCATGGTTATTCTTCGTCTGGGCTCTGTCCGGATGCAAGAAGCTGGACCTTGCCCCAAGCGACCGGTACACAGAGCTTACTTTCTGGCAGGTGGATGACAACGTGAACAATGCCCTGAATAATATTTACAACAGCATCTTCACCAGCAATCCTTTTTTCTACAACGAGGCGTTGAGCGATAATGCCTATACCCGGCTCGGGATCAGCGCCGGGAATGTGGATGCCATTTCATCCGGCAGTTTCACCGTAGATCTGAACAGGTTCTCTTCCGACTGGGCGTATTACTATGCGGGGATAAAGTCTTGTAATATCTTTTTGGGCAATGTAGATAAGAATACCACGCTGCCTGCCGCTACGCGGGACAGGATGAAGGCCGAGACCCGGTTTATCAGGGCATGGCATTATTTCAACCTGATGAAATGGTGGGGTGATGTGCCCTTATTGAAAGAGGATATCACTGCGGACCAGGCCAAGACTATGGCGCGCACGCCGCGCGCCGATGTATTGCAATTTATTACCGACGAGCTGGATGCGGCTGCAGCTTCTCTGCCTACCCGTGATCAGTATGCCGCTGCCGACAGGGGAAGGGTTACCAAGGGCGCCGCGCTGGCGCTTAAGGCAAGAGTGTTATTGTATGAGGGGGATCGTATGGCCGATGTCGTCACTATCTGCGAACAACTGATGAACAACCAGGCGCAAAATGGGACCTATAGCCTGTACGGCAACTATGAAGATCTTTTCAAGTCTTCTTCCAAATATAATTCCGAGGTGATCTTTGATCTGGCCTATGTGCTGAATACCCGGATGTGGGGGGATTATATCGATTTTGCGCCGTTGAGCGTGGGGGCGCGCAGCAATAATCTGGCGCCTACGCAGGAGCTGGTGGACTCCTATATCATGACCAATGGAAAGGCTATTGGCGATACCGGATCGGGATACGATGAGAACAACCCTTATGCCAACCGTGATCCCCGCCTGTCGGCTACTGTTGTATATGATCAGTTCGTATGGAAGAATGCGGATGGAAGCACGCAAACAATCTATATAAAGCCCGGATCGTCTCCTGCGGGGCAGGAGCAGAATGAGTACAAGGCGTCGGGTCAGGGTACCGCCACCGGCTATTATTGGCGTAAGTATTGGGACCCTGTATCTGTGCCCACGCTGCAATTTGGTTCCAATCTGATATTGATACGCTATGCAGAGGTGCTGCTGATGTATGCCGAGGCTAAGAATAGTTTAGGGCAGATGACATCCGATGTATGGGATAAGACAATCGGGGCGCTTCGTCAGCGGGCTGGATTTACGGATGCAGGCGCGTTGGGTTTTCCCGGCGCCGGCGCTGATCTTACGTCTATCATCCGGAATGAGCGGCGGTCGGAGTTCGCGTTGGAGGGGCTCAGGATAGATGATATCCGCCGGTGGAAGATTGCGGAGACCGTGATGAATGGCTGGGCCCATGGCGCCCAATATGGCGATCCTGCCGTCGACAATGGGTATCTGCGTGCACAGCTACGCACCTTCGACAAGAACAAACATTATCTCTGGCCCGTGCCTTCTTCCGAGCTCGTGAAGGACAGCAAGCTGACGCAAAATCCAAATTATTAATAGACTTTTTTTAAACTACGCTGTATGAAAATATTGCTTTCTTTTTCGCTGGTGTTTTTGCTCCTGCTTGGGGCCTGTACAAAGGACACCCGGAGCATCGACCTTAACGTGTCGGCCGTGGCGGCGCTGTATACCCCTGCCGACAGCCAGTATATCAAGCTGAACCCCGCGGCCAATATATCGCAGACCTTTCAATGGCAGCAGGCGCAGGCCGAGGACGGATCGCTTGTGCTGTATGAAGTGGCTTTCGACCAGGTGGGAGGGGACTTTTCTCATCCCTTCTATAGCACCGTCAGCGATGGGAAGGGCGTACAAAACACTCTCACGCTTACGCATGGTGATCTGAACAAGATCGCTTCATTGGGTGGCGCCGACTTTTTCGAGCGTAAGAAATTCATATGGACCGTATTCTCCTCCAAGGGGACCAACAGGGTAAAGGCCAAGGTGTTCCGGGTCATCGATCTGGAAAGGCCTGCGGGGTTTGCCGTGCTGCCCTCCAGTATCTATCTCACCGGCTCCGCCACCGAGGCCGGCACCAATCTGAGTGCCGCCTTGCCGATGAAGCAAATTTCTTCCGGCGAGTTCGAGATCTATACCAAGCTCACCGCGGGCACCTATCATTTTGTGGATGCTACGACCGGTGCGCCGAAAGCGTATTATCTCGACAGCAGTGCCGGCGTTCTGGAGATGAAAGAGGGTGGTGAGGCTAGTTTCACCGGCGCGGACAAGGTCATGCGGATCCGTCTGAGCTTTAACAATGTCAATGGCAGCCTGGCGGAAGTGAAGTCTGTTCAGCTTTGGTATTGTGCCGCTAATAGTTTCTGGTGCAGCCTGCCGTATGTTGCGGGTGGTGTCTGGCGATACAATGGCTTTACCATTGCTTATGTTTCCATGCCATGGGGATTTGAAGACCGATATAAATACAAGATGATCATCAATGACGGTACGGGTGACAAGGATCAATGGCTCAATTACTCCTCCAACGATAGCCCCGGACAGGATGGGCAATACCCAGGTACCCAGGCGTACAAGACCATCAATTTCGACGCTAACAACAGTAGTCAGTGGGACTGGAGCTGGAAATTCGATAAGACCTATCTTCCTCAGGGCAGTGTCGCTGATTTTTGGATCTCACTCAAGGCGACCGACCCTGCTTATACACAAAATTATCAAAAGGAGTAAACTTTGGTATTCATGAAGCATTCAATATTGGTGTTGTTGTTCGCAGTCAGTCTGACGTCCTGTTTAAAGCAAAATGTGGATGATTCACCCGCCCTGTCTGGCGGAGGCGCTACCGGCACGTACAACTGGTCTACCATTGCCGATACGGCGGAACTGTCGCTGGATTATTTCTGGAGCCCTTCCGGCAAATACTATCTCAGCAGCAATATTTCCACCGATTGGGCGCAGTACTGGCCGCAGGCGCATGCGCTCGATGTGCTGACCGATGCCTACCTGCGTAATCCATCGACGACGATAAAAGCAAAGATGAGCGATCTGTTGTCCGGGGTGCAGGCAAAAAATGGGGGCACCATGATCAACTATTATTATGACGATATGGAGTGGATGGCGCTGGCTTGTCTGCGGGCGTATGTCGCGACCAATGACAGTCATTTCAAGGATGTGACCGATGCCTTATGGGCGGATATCAAGAATGGGTGGAGCAGCGATCTGGGCGGGGGTATCTGGTGGCGTAAGGATGACCCTTCCAAAAACACTCCTTCGAATATGCCTGCGGCCATACTGGCGGCGCGGCTCTATAAGGTCGGCGGCAACAGCGCCGATCTGCAATGGGCTCAGAAGATATATGATTGGGAGAAGGCGACGCTTTATGATCCTGCTACCGGCCTTGTTTATGACAATATCGACAAGAACGGGGTGAAGAACACCGACTGGAAGTTCACCTATAACCAGGGTACTTTCCTGGGCGCGGCGCTGGAATTATATGAGAACACCGGCAGTTCTGCGTACCTTAGCGATGCCCTGCAGGCAGCAGACTTTACGTTGAACAGCGGCTTTCTCACCAGCAACGGCATTCTCAAGGATGAGGGGGGCGGTGATGGGGGATTGTTCAAGGGGATCTTTGTACGCTATTTCACCCGATTGATCGTGGATGGTACTTTTGATCCTTCGAAGAAGAGCGGCTATGTCAATTTCCTACGAGCCAACGGCGAGAGTCTCTGGAGCAAGGGCACGAACAAAAGCAACCTCCTTTTTGGCAGCGCGTGGGACAAGGCTCCCGGAACTTCGACGGACCTTACCATCCAGCTCAGCGGTATCATGCTGGTGGAAGCCCTGGCGGAGCTGAAGAAGGGGCAGCTGTTTTAAAAGTATTTTATCATGCGTTTTTGGGGTAAGAAACTTTTACTGGGACTGATCGTAATGACTTGCGTGGGAGTGTCCAGGGGACAAACGGAGTATAAATCCTTGTACCAGGCCATTTACCGGACCTATTATGATAGTGTCACGGGATTGTATATGGAGACGAATAACAAAGCTGCGGACGAGCATCCCCATTCCTATCTATGGCCATTGTGCGCCCTGGTGCAGGCGGCGAATGAAATGGAAGTGCTTCATCCCGGCAGGCCTTACCTGGAGCCAGTGATGAAGGCCATCGATCAGTATTATAGCGTGAAACATGGGATCGCGGGATACGACAGCTATGTCGTGAAACAGGGGGGAGGCGACCGGTTCTATGACGACAATCAATGGATCGGCCTTGCCTATATGGATGCTTATGCCCGGACAAGGAGGAAGGTGTTTTTGGAGAAGTCGGTGGAGATATATCGATTTATGATGTCGGGTTATGATACTGTTACGGGTGGGGGGCTTTATTGGAAGGAGGGGGATAAGAGCACGAAGAATACCTGTTCGAATGGGCCGGGTATATTGCTGGCGTTAGACCTTTACAGGGCAACCGGCGAGAAACCTTACTTAGACACGGCGTTGGTTTTATATGATTGGGTTAACAAGGTGTTGCAGTCCCCGTCGGGCGTATACTATGATAATATCAGAACAAAAGATGGCAAGATCGCGCGGCAGTTCTATACATATAATACCGGCACCATGCTGCAGGCGAATGTGATCCTGTACACCCTGACCAAGAAGGCGGCTTATCTGGATGAGGCGCACCGATTGGCGGCTGCGGGGCTAAAGACTTTCTTTAAGAATGGTCGGTGGCCTGGTAACTATTGGTTCAACGCCGTGCTGTTGCGGGGCTATCAGGATCTGTATCTGCTTGATAAGGATAAGACCTATATAGAGGCTTTTATCAAGGATGCGGATGGGATACGGGACACGGAGACCGATGCGTATGGATTGGCGGGGCCCGGGAAGACCAAGAAGCTGCTCGATCAGGCGGGGTTGCTGGAGATATTGGCGAGGCTGGCGGAGGTTAATGCCGTCCAGTGATAAGTGGTAAATTTTTGCTAAATTGAGGCATGTCCAGACGATTGCTTATCATCTCTGTGGGTGCGGTTCTTCTCGTTGCTATTCTTTCCTGGATGCTGATCTTTCACGAGCATCCTGTAGACTTCAATACGCAGGTCAAACCCATACTCAATAAGAAATGTATCGTATGTCATGGGGGGGTGAAGAGACAGGGTGATTTCAGTCTCCTTTTCCGTACCGATGCGCTGTCAAAAGCAAAATCCGGTAAGCTACCCATCATTCCCGGCGACCCTGATCACAGTGAGATGATCCGGCGTATCACCCTGGATGATCCTGAGGACCGGATGCCTTATAAGCAGCCACCGCTGACGAAAGAGGAGATAGGCATTCTGCGTGATTGGATAAAGCAGGGCGCCAAATGGGGCGATCACTGGGCTTATGTAGCTGTGCAGGCTCCTGTCGGGAAGGACCGGGGTATCGATGATTATATACATGAGAAACTTTCCAAGGAACATTTGAGTTCTTCGCCGGAGGCGCCTGCGGCTACGCTGCTACGAAGAGTGTGTTTGGATCTGACGGGATTGCCGCCTACGCCTGCGCAAGCGAATGCCTTTTTGAAAGATACACGGCCTGATGCTTATCAGCGGCTGGTGGACACATTATTGGGGTCGCCGCGCTATGGTGAGAAATGGGCAGCGCTCTGGCTGGACCTGGCGCGTTATGCCGATACGAAGGGATATGAGCGGGATGACGGCCGCGCCATCTGGCGTTACAGGGACTGGCTGATCCATGCTTTCAATGCGGACATGCCGTATGATCAATTCCTTACAGAACAGCTGGCGGGCGACCTGTTACCACATCCTACCGATGCGCAATTGATCGCCACCGCATTTCACCGCAATACTATGACCAATGATGAGGGTGGCACCGACAACGAGGAGTTCAGGACTGCTGCCGTAGTGGACCGGGTAAATACTACCTGGCAGGCTCTTATGGGAACTACCTTCGCGTGTGTACAATGTCATAGCCATCCTTATGATCCATTCCGGCACGATGAATATTATCAGTTCATGGCGTTCTTCAATGACACCCGGGATGAGGATACGTATGACGACTACCCGTTATTGCGGCAATATTCGGCTGCTGATAGTCTCGATATCGTAAAGCTCTCCGACTGGGTCAGCAGTAAGAGCGGTGCGGATCGGGGGAAGGAAATCGCCTGGTTCCTCCGGACCTGGCAGCCCTCCATCAATTCCATCCAGGCCGACCAGTTTGTCAACAGCGAGCTTGCCGACACCAAATGGCTGATCTTCCGTAACCATGCCGTAGCGCGGCTGCATGATGTGGACCTTGATCAGCGTGACCAGCTTATTTATCGCTACCAGGGTTTTGTTGCCGGGGGCGTTTGGACCATCCATCTTGATAAGCCCGATGGGCCTGTCCTGCAAAAGATAGCTGTTCCCGTCACCAGGGGGTGGGGCATCGATGTGGTCAATTTCCCTCCACCATCAGGCAGGCATGACCTTTTCTTTACCTATGAGAACCCCCATCTGAAGGTACCGAATGCCAGCGGTATGCAGTTCGATTGGTTTCATTTTACGCATTCGCTGCCCGGTGCTAGTGGGGGCAAATATGCCGACGCGGGGGACCACGAATATGCCGGCATGAAGAAATTATACGATACGTTGATGCGCCGGTCTGTGCCGACCACGCCCATCATGATGGATAATCCCGGCGACATGCACCGGGTGACCCATGTATTTGAAAAAGGCAACTGGCTTGTAAAGGGCAAGGCCGTGGAGCCTGCCACTCCACGAAGTCTGAACCCTTTCCCTGCCGCCGCACCGCGCAACAGGCTGGGTCTTGCCTTGTGGATGACCAGCCGTCAAAATCCGTTGACTGCAAGGACCCTCGTCAACCGTGTGTGGGAGCAGCTGTTTGGGACCGGGCTGGTAGAGACCCTGGAAGACCTGGGTACACAGGGGGCCGAGCCAACCCATCGGGAGCTGCTGGACTATCTCGCCTGGAAGTTCATGACCGATGATAAATGGAGCATCAAGAAACTGTTGCGGAGTATTGTGCTGTCAGCGACCTATCGGCAGGATTCCAGGGTCAGTCCTGAGCAATTGGGAAAAGACCCTTACAATAAATATTATGCCAGGGGTGCACGGGTAAGGCTATCCGCGGAAGAGGTGAGGGATCAGGCCCTGGCCGTCAGCGGGGTGCTGGTAGAGAGGTTGGGAGGAGCCAGTGTCATGCCGTGGCAGCCCAAGGGTATCTGGCTCTCGCCCTGGAATGGGGAGGATTGGCATAAGAGCAACGGAGAAGATCAATATCGCCGCGCCTTATATACGTATTGGAAGCGGACTGCGCCCTATCCATCCATGATGAGCTTTGACGGTGTGGCCAGGGAAGTATGTTCCGCCCGGCGTATCCGTACGAATACACCTTTGCAGGCGTTGACCCTGTTGAACGACTCCGTGTACCTCGATGCCTCCCGCCATCTGGCGGGAATGATGTTGTCCGCCGGGGGGACGGGGCCGGCTGCCGGATCGGCTGCGGAGGCCATTAAGAAGGGGTATTCATCAGTTGTGTTTCACTCTATCGATGGGGCCAGCCTGCATGCGCTGGAGGGGTTGTATGACACTGCGTATGCACGGTATAGTCATAGCCCGGAGAAGACACGTGAGATAGTGGGATCGGAGGGGTCCTATGACAAGCCTTCAATGGCTGCCATGATCGTGGTAGCGAATGCTATATTGAATTTAGATGAGGCGATCACCAAGAATTGAGAACATGACACGAAAAGAATTGAATAATCAACGTTTATTGCGGGAGGCCGAAGGGGCAGTATCCCGGATGTATACACGCCGGCATTTCCTGCAGGATTGCGCCATGGGTTTTGGCGCCCTGGCATTGGGCTCGTTACTGCCATCCTGCGGACCCGGCTCCCCCGCTTCGGCGGCGGGTCCGGTATTCGACCCTGCTCATCCACTGGCGCCAAGGATGCCTATGTTCCCGGCACGTGCCAAAAGGGTTATCTATCTGCATATGGCGGGTGCGCCTTCGCAGCTGGAGCTGTTCGACTATAAACCTGCTTTGGCGGGATTGGATGGGCAGGATTGTCCCAAGTCGCTGCTGGAAGGCAAGCGGTTTGCCTTTATACGGGGTGTGCCCAAGATGCTGGGCCCGCAGGCTCATTTCCAGCAGCGGGGGCAAAGCGGGGCCTGGGTCAGCGAACATATGCCACATCTGGCCAGCATTGCCGATGAGCTTTGTTTTTTGAAGGCGATGACCACCGACCAGTTCAATCATGCTCCCGCCCAATTGTTGGTTCAAACCGGTGGCCCGCGCCTTGGCCGACCCAGCATGGGATCGTGGGTGACATATGGGTTGGGTACGGAGAATGAGAATCTGCCCGGCTTTGTCGTGCTCACCAGCGGCGGAAGGTTCCCCGATGCCGGCAAGAGCGTATGGGGTAGCGGTTTTTTGCCCAGCGTATACCAGGGCGTACAATGTCGCAGCGAGGGAGATCCCGTGTTGTTTATCGAGGACCCGCAGGGTATGGACAGGGATATACGAAAAGCTTCGATCGACGCCATCAACAAGGTCAACGAGCAGGAGCACATTAGATTCGGCGATCCCGAGATACTCTCGCGTATCTCTCAATACGAAATGGCGTATAAAATGCAACTGTCTGTTCCGGAGACCATGAACATCAACGACGAGCCCGCCTATATCCATGAAATGTATGGAACGCAGCCCGGAAAGGCCTGTTTTGCCAACAATGTGTTGCTGGCGCGCAGGCTGGTGGAGAAGGGCGTTCGCTTTGTGCAATTGTTCGACTGGGGTTGGGACAGTCATGGCACCGATGCAAACCTGGCCATCGATGTAGGGTTTATCAATAAATGCAGACAGGTGGACCGAAGCATCAGCGCTTTGATACTGGACCTCAAGCAAAGGGGATTGCTGGAAGATACGCTTGTCATCTGGGGTGGGGAGTTTGGCAGGACCCCCATGATGGAGAACCGGGAGGGCAAGCAGAATCCTTTCAAGGGCAGGGATCATCATGTGGATGCATTTACTATATGGATGGCCGGCGGGGGTATAAAAAGAGGGTTCAGCTATGGCGAGACCGATGAAATAGGGTATTACCCCATCAGCGGCAAGACTACTCCTTTTGATGTGCAGGCGACAATTTTGAATCAACTTGGCTTCGATCACGAAAAATTCACCTATCTTTTCCAGGGAAGACCTTTCCGGCTGACCGACGTATATGGGAAGGTGATTGAAGAAATATTAGCCTAACTTGCATAATGCATTTGCTGACAATAACGGAATTCCTTGCACACCTGCATCCGGCCCTCGTCCATCTGCCCATTGGGATATTACTGGCAGCATTGCTGTTGCAGCTAATGGGGCGCTGGGAGAAGTTTGCAGCTTTTCGTTCTGCCATATCTGTCGTCCTGCTGGTCGGGTTTGTGTCCGCCGTATTGTCTTGTATCACCGGTTTCCTCCTTTTTCGGAGTGGAGATTATGATGACTCGCTCGTGTCTGCCCATATGTGGCTGGCGATTGCCCTGACCTTTGTTGCTTTTGCTTTGTATGCGCGGGTTCGTTTTGGGGGGACGGCAGACAGATTATTTGATCGTAATGGGAATATGCTTGGTATGTTATTGTTCCTGCTGATCATGGTCGTGGGGCATCTCGGAGGTTCGCTGACCCATGGCGAGGATTATCTCACCTCTTCTTTTCACAATACTCCGCCGCCTTCCGCCTTCCGGCCCATTGCCGATGTACAGCAGGCGGCCGCTTATGAGGATATCGTAAAGCCTATATTGGAGAGTCGCTGTAACAATTGTCATGGGGCGCGCCGGCAAAAGGGAGGGTTGCGGCTGGACAATCCAGCGGGTATTGCCAAAGGCGGTAAGGATGGGGGCGTGCTTGTTGCCGGCAAGCCCGATAGCAGCGAACTTATCAAACGTATACTTATCCCCGAAAATGAGGAGCATCATATGCCGCCGAAAGATAGACCGCAGCTGTCTTCGCAGGAACTGCAATTGCTGACGTGGTGGGTCGACCAGGGGGCCGACTACCGAAAGATGGTAAAGGATCTGCCCCAGCCCGAAAAGATCAAGTCTGCGCTGCTGGCGCTGCAGCACCGTACTGCGCCGGGGACCGGGGAAGTGAGTCTGTCTGATATTGTGCCTGAGGCTGCTGTTGGGGCGGCGGATGAAAAGGCGATCACGACGCTGCGAGACGCGGGGGTCATTGTGATGCCGATGGCGCAGAATAGTAACTATATTTCTGTAGATTTTGCAAGGCGGACGGCCGCTTCGCTGATCCCTTTGCTGTTGCCGTTGAAGAAACAATTGATCCAACTGGACCTGTCGGACGTTAGCGTCGGGGATAGCAGTATGGAGGTGCTGAAGCAGTGCGTGGCTCTTCGTGTAGTCAATCTGCGTAATACAAGGATCACCGACAATGCGTTATCTGCTCTTGCTTCACTGCCCGAGCTACGGGTGCTGAACGTGGTGGGGACGAATGTTACGGCGCAGGGACTGCTGGCCGTGCGGCCACCTGCGCATTTGCATGCCTTGTATCTCTATCGTACAAAGGTGGAGCGGAAGGACTGGGGAAAGCTGACGGCCTTTTATAAGACTACTGTATTGGATTCGGGCGGGTATGCTTTGCCGGTGTTGGTGACGGATACCGCTATAGTGCGGCCGAACGTAAAAAAATAGCCTTATCTTTAGGCGGCTATGCTAAAACGATTTAGTAAAATATTGATATTGCTGCTGGGATCGGCGGCTGCTTTCGCCCAACAATCTTCGTCTTTACGCGAAAAGACCAGCTTTCAGATATCCGCTCCGTGGAAGGCGGAGTACGATGTTCGTTCCGACATTGCCATGGTCTATGGTGTGAGCAACGATTTTGAAGAAAGGGTAAAGGCGTACAGGGACAATGGCTACAATGTACAGTTCATGACAGGGATAGCCTGGGGGGATTATCAGGATTATTTTTTGGGAAGGTATGATGGCAAGATGCATCTCGACGAAGGGCAGAAGCAGCGGAATGGGGATACCATCTGGCACGGACACTGGGTTCCTTATATCGTGCCGACTGCTTCTTATCTGGGTTATATGAAGTCCATTATCAAGAGGGTCATCGATGCGGGTATCACCACCATCTATCTGGAAGAGCCGGAGTTTTGGGCGCGGGCCGGGTATAGTGAGGCGTTCAAGTCCGAATGGCAAAAATATTATGGCTCACCATGGGTAGCTCAGCATGAATCCCCCGAAGCCACCTATCTTTCTTCCAAGCTGAAATATCATCTTTATTATAATGCATTGAACGAGGTATTCACTTACGCGAAGCAATACGGAAAAGAAAAGGGGCTGAGCGTGCGTTGTTTTGTACCTACGCATAGTCTGATCAATTATTCTTCATGGCAGATAGTTAGTCCTGAGGCGAGTCTGGCCTCCCTGCCAGTAGTGGATGGATATATTGCGCAGGTATGGACCGGCACCAGCCGTGAACCGGTGTTCTTCGATGGGAAGGAGAAGGAGCGGGTATTCGAGAATGCCTATTTAGAATATGGCTGTATGAAATCCATGACGGAGCCCACCCATCGGAAGATGTATTTTCTCACCGACCCCATCGAAGATGCCCGTCGCAGCTGGGATGATTATAAACGCAACTATCAGGCAACGTTTACTGCCGAGCTTATGTATCCCAGCGTGGACAATTTTGAGGTCATGCCCTGGCCCAACCGGATATACCTGGGTAAGTTCAAGGTGGAAGGTTTTGACAAACCGCAGCCCATCGCACCGGAATATGCTACGCAGATGCAGGTGATGGTCAACAGTCTGAATGATCTCCCGTCCTCCACGAACGCAGTGAGGGGCAGCAAAGGAGTAGGCGTGCTGTTGTCCAACTCCATGATGTTCCAAAGATTCCCCACGCATAAGGACTACAGTGATCCCCAACTGTCCAATTTTTATGGGATGGCTTTGCCTTTGTTAAAGAGGGGCGTACCTGTGGAGATGGTCCATATGGAGAACCTTTCTTTCCCCGAGACATTGAAGGATATCAAGGTGCTGGTCATGAGCTATGCCAATATGAAACCGCCCACGGCGGATGTACATAGGTGGCTTAATGAGTGGGTGAGAAAGGGTGGGATACTTCTATATTATGGCAGGGATAACGATCCTTTGCAGCAGGTGAAGGAATGGTGGAATAGCGGCGGCAATAGCTTTACGGCTCCTTCGGAGCATTTGTTTGGTTTGCTGGGTGTGCGCCCGGATGAGAGGACAGGGCCTTATACTTTAGGGAAGGGGAAGATTTATATTGTGCGCCAGGACCCCAAGGAGATCGTCATGACCCAGGGGCAAGACAGTGGATTTGTGCGGCTGGTGCGGGAAGCGTATGCTACAGCCACGCATGCACCCCTCCGGCTTAAGAATTATTTGTATTTAGAGAGAGGTCCATATACCATTGCAGCTGTGATGGATGAGAGTGTCAGCGACGCTCCATTGACCATCAAAGGGCCAGTGATCGACCTGTTCGATCCCAACCTGCCCGTACTGTCCGAAAAGATCGTGCATCCCGGAGAACAGACCTATCTATATGCGTTGGAGCGTGTGAACGATAAACGACAGGCTCGCGTGCTTTGCGCCGCGTCGAGGACCTATGATGAAAAGCGTAGCACAGGGAGTTATTCCTTTGTTAGCCGGAGTCCCCTAGGAACTCGGAATGTGATGCGTATACTCCTGCCGTCGCGGCCAATGGCTATTGAAGTGGGTGGCGTAAAGCTCGATATGGCCGACAGGACCACCCACGAATGGGATGTCGTATCGCATACCTGTCTGTTACGATTTGTGAACGACAATAAAGGCGTGTCCGTAAAGATCACCTATTGACCCTGCGGACCGGCGGATGATCCAGCGGCCCTCCATGCCAGCAATTGTTCGAGTCTGCGGATACGGTGGTAGATCACTGGGGTCCGCCCGTACAGGAGATTGACCCAGGCGTTCACCTGCTGCTCGCTGGCCTGCGCCAGCTTTACGAGAGCATCCCGTAGTCCGCGGCCATAGCCCAGATGATGCGCAAATTCATCCTGGTGGTATTCGCGTTGCCGTAATAGCTGGAGGTGCAACCAGCTGAATAGTAAGTCCAACAGAACAGATGATACCAGGAACATCCATGCGGCGCCAATAGGGAATATCAATTTGTTGCTGAAAAACCCGACGATGAAGAAGGCCGCCGGCAGCAATATCAGCAGCTTCAACAGCAGGCTGGACCGGCGAAGCTTTTTTGGAAGATGATGCGCTGTAGCAAAGGCCCAGGAGACCATCGTGTCCCTGCTGATCAAATGACCCAGTTGATGCGCCATCACACCTTTTAGCTCTTCATCCGTCAACTCCTTTAGCAGGGATGCCGATATGGCTATGGTGTCATAGCCAAAGGAAATGACCTTTTCTTCTTTTTCTTCCACCATGCGTAAACAAAACTTCTTTTCACAGGATGCGCTCTTTTCTACTTCCTGCAGACAGCCCTGCAGTCTTGCCTCTTCTTCCATAATGGGTGGACGCAGGCGTCCGTGAAAGAAAAGATGGACCGGGGACAGGTAGTAAACCGACATCCAGCAGGCCAGGGTCCAGGCCGTCATGGCTACTGCAAATGTCCACCAGGAAATAAATACACCGGAAGTGGCGAGCATCAGGAGGAAAAGGAAGCCGATGAGGAATACATATAGGGCGACAAGCCCTATGCGGATGATCTTGTACATAGGTTAAAGTTTTTTGTGATTAAAGAGATGAGCCTGCAAGTAAGGTCATCTTTCAATAATAAAAAAACGAAGTTTTTTTAGGAGCCGAGTCCCAGTCTTCTGGCAATGTCGGAGTTGAATTTGCCTGTGGGATCGTATTTCTGTTTGATGGCCAGCCACTCTTTGTATTGCGGATACATGTCTTTGAACATCTTTTCATCCAGCATAGCGTCCTTGCCGAGATAAAGTCTTCCTCCTGCCGCCAGCACTTTGGCGTCGAGCTTTGGAGTGAAGTCATGGAGCTTTTTGGTCACCGGGAAGTCGATGGCCAGGGTATATCCTTTGAAGGGGAAGGACAGGATTCCTTGTCCATCGCCCATTCTTTTAAATACGTTGAGGAAGGGGGTGCAGCCGCTGGCAGCTATCATCTCCAGGATCTCTACCAGGTGCTGCCGGCCATTCTCTTCGGGGATGACAAACTGGTATTGAATAAATCCTCTTTTGCCGTAGCCCCTGTTCCAATTGTTGATGGCGTCCAGCGGGAAGAAGAATTTTTCGTAATGCACGAACTGTTTGGGGGAGTTCTGAACGAATGCGATGACCCTGTTCAATATCCTTACCGTGAGATTGTTCAAGGTGAAGGAAGGGAGAAAGACCGGGACGGAGAGTTTGCCTTTGGAATGTAATTTTAACGGTTCGCTTTTTAGCTTGTCGGGCAATTCATTTAGTTTGGCCGAATTGCCGAAGGAGATGACACCGCTGCCCAGTTTATCTCCTTTTGCCAGGGCATCGATCCAGGCAACGGAGTAGTTGAACTCATGGTCCAGCTTGTTCAGGGTCTCCAGCATATGATCCAGGTTGCGGATCTTGACACTCTTTTGTCTGAAGTACATGGTCTCCACTTTCCGCAGCTTGATGCGGGCCGTGAGGATGACACCCAATAATCCCAGGCCACCGAAGTTGGCCCAGAAGAGGTCGGAGTTTTCTTCGCGGGAGGCGGTCAATATGCTACCGTCTGCCAGGAGTATGGTAAAGGATAAAACGCAATTGACAAAAGAGCCATCGATATGATGCGCCTTGCCGTGAATATCGTTGGCAATGGCTCCACCGATAGTGACGAATTTTGTGCCAGGGCATATCATCGGCAAAAAGCCTTTGGGACCAAAGGCGGAAATGATCTCTTCGAGACTGGCCCCTGCCTGGCATTCGAGGATGCCTTCCTGCTCGTCGAATGCCAAAAAATTATTATAAGCCGTACAGTCGATGACGTAATGTTCGTTATTCAGCGCCTGGTCGCCATAGCTTCTACCCAGTCCCCGGGCAATCAATCCATCTTTTGGCAGATAATGTTTAAGATCAGCGACATATCGGGGGGACAAAATGTATGATTCGGACACGGGGTAATTGCCCCATCCGGACAACGGCTCTTTTTTAACTGGCATTCGGGAGATTTGGGGGCAAATTTACGGAATATATCCGGCCGGGTCTGTAGCTTAATGAGTATATTCCAGATATGAATAAAATTGTACTATTCCTTCTCATATGTATTATCCGATATGGCGCAGCCGGCGCTCAGGCCCCCTCGGAGCAATATCCTATCGACAGCGCTTCGGTGGAGCATCCCGGTGTTCCGAAGGGTGAGGTACTGAAGTTTGTTTTCGACCACTCCAAAATATATCCTGGTACGTGGCGTGAGTATTGGGTATATATCCCTGCGCAGTACCGGCCTGATCGGCCTGCCTGTGTATATGTCAACCAGGATGGTATTCAATGGAAGGCGCCCACCGTATTGGACAACCTCATCTATAAAAAGGAGATACCTGTCACCATCGGTGTCTTTGTCACGCCTGGGCGGGTGAGGGCCGCGGATGCGGCAGGTTCGCTGGACAGGTTCAACCGGAGCTATGAATACGATGGATTGGGAGATGCTTATGTGAAATTCCTGCTGGATGAGCTGCTTCCCGAGGTGGAAAAGCAAAAGACTACGGACGGTCGCGCGATCCATCTTTCGGCCAATGGAAATGACCGCGCCATCGGTGGTTCCAGCAGTGGGGCTATCGCCGCCTTTACGGCTGCGTGGGAAAGACCCGATGCGTTCTCCCGGGTATGGAGCGCCATTGGCACTTATGTCAGTCTCCGTGGAGGGGATCGATATCCCGGATTGATCCGAAAATATGAGCCCAAGCCATTGCGTATCTTTCTCCAGGATGGTTCCAATGACCTGAATATTTATGGAGGTGATTGGTGGAAGGCCAATGAGACGATGGAGCGGGCGCTGGTTTTTGCCGGATATGATGTGAAGCATGTTTGGGGTGAGGGCGGGCACAGTGGCGCACAGGGTGGCAGTCTTTTCCCAGATGTGATGCGTTGGTTGTGGAAAGACTGGCCTGCGCCCGTTGCTTTGGGGAGTTCAAGGAATCAAATGCTGTCTGATATACTGGTACCCGGCGAAGGCTGGGAGCTGGTGGGACAAGGATATTCTTTTACCGAAGGCACCGCCGCCAATGCAGCGGGAGAAGTATTTTTCCAGGATATACCTAATGGGAAGACTTACCGGGTAGGGGCCGATGGCAAGCCCATTCCCCTCGCCATCGACTCGAGGAAGGCCAGCGGTACCAGTTTTGGTGTGGATGGGAAACGCTATACCTGTACAGGCAGTCATGAGATCCTTGCATATAGTCCTGCGGGAGATGTTTCACTCGTGGCCGATAATATTTCCGGGAATGATCTTGTCGTTGCGCACAATGGCAATATCTACGTGACGTCTCCGGATGGATCCGAGAAGCCCGGCAAGATCATCCTTGTGACGCCAAAGGGTGAAAAGAAAGTGGTGGATGAGGGAATAAAATTTCCCAATGGGGTGGCGCTTACGCCGGATCAGAGCCAATTGTATGTCACTGAGAGCGCGTCCCACTGGATATGGCTTTATACCATCATGCCTGATGGCACGCTGGCGAACAAACAGCGGTATGGCTGGCTGCATGTCCCCGACACACAGGAGAATGCATGGCCTGACGGATTGCGGTGCGATACGGCCGGCAGGGTGTATACTACTTCGCGGCTTGGGATACAGGTGTTGGATCAGGCCGGACGCGTCAACGCTGTTCTGCCCGTGCCGTCCGGACAGGCGTCGAATGTTTGTTTTGGCGGGGCTGCTTTCAATATATTGTATGTCACCTGTGGGGATAAGGTGTACTGCCGTAAGTTAAAGACAAGGGGTGTGAATAGTTTTGAAAAACCTTATAAACCTGTGACGCCAAGACTTTAGATTTGCAGTATAATAAACCAAGATGTATAAAAAAGGCCTGATCATCACTGCTGTCTTTGTTTTGTCCCTTTTTTCCCTTTTTGCACAGGAGGTGGAGCTTAATTCCGGTTGGAAATGTATCAATATTGGCAAGGTAAAAGCAGACGGAGAACATATCTCGCTGCCTTCCTTTTCTTTAAAGGACTGGATGTCTGCTACCGTGCCAGGTACCGTGCTTACGACCCTGATCAATAACAAGCTGATGCCCGATCCATTTTACGGGATGAACAATGAACGCATACCGGATATTTATAACGTCGGGCGGGATTATTATACGTATTGGTTTGTAAAGGATTTTGAGGAGCCTGCGCGATTCCCAGTGGAGCAGATGTGGCTGGATTTGCGGGGTGTGAATTATAGCTGTACTATTTTTCTGAATGGACATAAGATTAACAAGGAACTGCATAACGGAATGTTCCTGCGCCAGAGCTATAATATTACCCGCGAGCTGATGAAGGGCAAGAACAGGCTGGCCATCATCGTTTATCCGCCTGATCCAGTGGGCAATCCAAACGGCGGTCAAGGGGGTGATGGGGAGATTGCGCGGAATGTATCACATCAGTATGTGGCAGGGTGGGATTGGATCCAGCCTATCCGGGACCGGAATACGGGTATCTGGGATAAGGTGAGTATTCGCAAGACCGGGTATGTACGGATAAGGAACCCGCATGTGGTAACAAGGGTGCCTGGTGTGAGGCGGCCGGATGTTGTGGATCAGGCGCCGGCGGTGGTGCAGGTGAGCGCGGAGCTGGAGAATGCCGCAGATGCGGAAGTGAGTGGGGAGTTGACCTACGAGCTGGATGGGAAGGTTGTGAAGGCGCCGGTGAAATTAGGGGCGCATGAAATAAGGAAAGTGCAGTTACCGGAGTATTCATTGCAAAATCCTCGTCTGTGGTGGCCCAATGGGTATGGGAGGCAGGAACTGTATAAAATGAGCATGGAGTTTTATTACCTGGATTCCTTGATTGGCCGGGAGAAAAGAACCTTTTATTTGGGCAGTGACTCGATGGGTATCGATTTTGGCGTACGCGAGATCACTACTACATGGAATACCACTACCCGCAGCCGGCAGGCGTGGGTGAATGGGCAGCCCGTCTTTATCAAGGGCGGCAACTGGATCATATCCGACGAGCTGCTGCGGTTTAGTCCTGAGCGGTATGATGCGGAGGTAAGATTTCATCGGGACATGAACTTAAACCTTATTAGGGTGTGGGGGGGAGCTTTGACAGAGCGACCGGAATTCTACCATGCTTGTGATAAATATGGGATACTGGTGTTCCAGGACTTTTGGAATTCCGGCGATTGTAATGGGCGCTGGACAGACCCGAAGAAAAAGGAAGATCAATGGACAAGGAGGCAGTATCCCGATGATCATGGGTTGTTCCTGGCATCTGTGGTGGACCAGGTGAAGATGATCCGCAATCATCCGTCCCTTGCATTCTGGTGCGGGGGGAATGAGATCACGCCGCCTGGTGATATCCTGCAAGCCATGAAGGACTCCATCATGCCTGCATTGGATGGGACAAGGTATTTCTTCGATTACAGCAATTCCGACAGCATGTCGTATAATTTGCTGGGCGGGAATGGGGATGGTCCTTATGGGGTGCAGCCTATCCGTACGTTCTGGGCGGAGAGGACCTTTCCTTTCAATTCCGAAGTCGGGTCCGTGGGAATGGGAGATATCGAATCGCTGGAGCGCTTCCTGCCCGAGGCCAACCGGGTGGCGCCTTCTATGGGGAGACATGCGGAAGATTCAGTTTGGAACTATCATAAATACATCGGGTATGACTCCACCGTATATGCGTATGGGCCCATCAAAGACCTGAAGGATTTTGCATTCAAGGCGCAGCTCGTAAATTATGATCAATACAGGGCCCTTATGGAAGGGTTTAGCTCACATATGTGGGACTGGTACACAGGCACCATCATCTGGAAGACGCAGAACCCCTGGACAGCCCTTCGTGGACAGATGTATGACTATTACCTGGATGTGAATGCCTGTTTGTATGGATTGCATAGTGGCAGCGAGCCGCTGCACGTGATGTTCGACCCTGTGGAGAATATGGTGATGATCGTGAATAATACGCTGCGTTATCATCGGGATATGATGCTGGAAGTAAAGGCGTATGATATGGAAGGGAAGGAGAGGAGGATCACCGATGTGTATGAGGAGATCGGGCCGTCCACCGTACGGAAGTATCTGCCTATGGGACGCGGGATCGAGCGGATGCGGCGGGAGAAGGGAGTCTTTCTTTCGTTGCGGTTGCTGGATGAGCGCAAGCAGGCCATTAGCGATAATTTCTACTGGCTGCCGGATTCGACGGGACACTACTCGGGGTTGCAGGAAATGAAGAAGGCGGGGTTGAAGGTGGAGGCGCGGTGGACCGGCGGGGGTACTTCGGCTGGATCAAGGGTAGTGACTGTTACGCTGAGCAATCCGGCGGGTGGGCCCGTGGCATTTTTCAACCGGCTGTCGCTGGTGGACCCGGCGACGAAGAAGAGGATATTGCCAGTCTTCTACAGCGATAACTATGTGTCGGTGCCACCGGGTGAAACCAGGACCATTACTATGGAGTATCGACCCGTGGCAGGGCAGGCCAGTCCTTTGGTGTCGGTGGAGGGGTGGAATGTGGAGCGTATCCTCGTCACTTCCGGATCGTGATCTCCTGAACGACATAGGCCGTCAGGTCCTTGTCGTAGTAACCATAATATTCTTTCCCACCCATGCTGAATTGTTTGGTTGCCTTGGCTTTTTTATCCGTGTCGTCCACGAAGTCCTTTATCTGGTCGCCGATGGATTCCGAGACCTTGCCACGTGCGGGCTTGAGGGTGGCGGGGTCCAGCAATATTTTGAAGTATAGGGTGCGATAGTAGCGGGCTGAGGTAGACATATAGGTGGAGGCGCCCGGGGTATAGTACATATTGGAGTTCCATTGATACTTTTGGGCTGTGGCCGGATTGTTCGGATTGTAGTAGGGATTTTTATCCCATCCTCCCTGCCAGCTTCCTCCCGAACCGCCGGTGGAGAGCTGGATTGGGTCATAGGTCCCTACCTGAAGGATATATTGCCCTGTCTTGTTCACCGATACAGTGAGTCCTTCTGTACCCGTCTTGAATGCGCTGACGACTTTTTTAAAATTGTCGATGTCGGTGGAGTTCCGCTTGTTGCCCATCCTCGTTTCGGATATGGGGGGCTGGGCCAGAGATGCCAATGCGTCGTCGTCGCTAAGTGTTGTTTTATTGATCAATACGCCGGACTGTTGATCATATATTGCCAGCCGGATGTCTTTCTTGTTCAGGATGAGCGTGAATAGCTTACCATCTTTTAAGAATGAGCTGATGTAGGACTTGCCTTTGCCGTCCTTGTCCTCGAGGTCAGAATGGTCGATGAATTTTTCCGTTGCGGTGAAATTCCGGAGGTCCACGGTAAAGATATGGGTGGGGTTTGCGTCCACATTCACCACGAAGTCCAGTTTATCCGCATGGCAATACAGTTTGGCCTTTTGGGTAGCCACATTCAACCCCGGCTCCTCTCCTTCGTGGATCAGCGTGATGCCAGCCAGGTATCCTGCTATATCATTTTTATCCTTTTTGGAAGATGGGGTGGTGAAATGAACCGTCTTTGTGGAGGCATCGCCTGTGGAAGAGACCTGGTAGAACTGCAAGTCGCCAGTGGACTTGTTAGTCGTGATGGAGAAATACCGATTGTGATCCGAAAAGGATACCAGCAGATGTTCTTCTTTTGGTATCTCGAAGATCTGTTTACTGCTTACTGCCTTTGAGCCGAAGTCGACCGACTCTTCCATATAGGTAATATTCGAGGACATGAACTTTTTGTCCGTCACCTTATAGATGTAATGATAGACATTGTTATCCACCGTGCCGCCCAGGTACTTCAGCTGGTCATGGGAGAAGATGGTCTGGTCCAGCTGTCTGGAGAATTCGGTTGCCACCTTGAATTTTTTGTCCGCCATGGCATAATTGACTTTTTTGTTATCTCTCAGGATGAAGGCAAGGCTTTCTCCTTGCTGGTCGTCCAGGAAATAGGCTTCATAGTCACTCTTTTGCAGAAAGCTTTTTTCGAATTCGAAGGGATAAGTGAGCACATTCTTTTGCGCCCATAAGGGGCAGCTTATCCAAAGGAGGACCAGGAGGGAAGATATACTTTTCATGCAAGCCGGTTTAGGTAGCTGCAATATATGGAATCCGGCTGAGACCTTTATTTTTCAAAGATCCTGGCGAAGTGATTTTCCAGGTGGCTGCGCATGCCCGTCCTGAATTCGTCGGGTGTGCCATGCTCCAGTATCTCTACCAGGTTCTTGTGGCTGACAAAGGTTTTCAGGAGCGGCTGTTTTTTCAGGAGACCGCTGTTATGTACATAGTCGAACACCGGGAGCAGCATTTTTTGGAATTTTTTCATCGTCTCATTTCCCGTGATCTCATAGAGCTTTCCGTGAAAAGCGATCTCATGTTCGATGTTGAAAAGATGGTATTGGGTAGCCGGGGGCTCGTTGGCTACAATATCGTATAGCTGTGCGATATCTTCTTTTGTGATGCGGTGATACAGGAGGTCTGCCATGCCAATTTCCAGCACCAGGCGTATCTCGAATATTTCTTTTAGGGTGCCCTGGTCCAGGATATGCGGGTTCATGCTCTTGCTCATGATACCGAATATGTCCGGGCTGGTGATGACCGCGCCTTTTTTCTTTTTCGACTCGATCAGCCCCATCATACGTAGCCGTAATAGTGCCTCCCGGATCACTGTTCGGCTGACCCCCAGCATCTCTGCCAGCTCCACTTCCTTGGGGATGCTGTCCCCGACCTTTAATTTCTGCTGCTGGAGCAATTCTACGAGGTTGGCTTCTACCTTGTCCACTAAAGAGCTGGTATCCAGCTCCTTCAGATTATCTTTTATCAAGGATAATGTCATAATAAGTAATACTTAATCGTAAAAATAATAAAAAATCTCCAATAATATTTGGTTAAGTCATACATAATACTTTAACTTTATTATGTAATACATAATACACCAAAACAACTTTTTTATGAAATTTGGTTATCTGAAAATGTGGCTCCTTCTCGTCCTGCTGGTGAGCGCCGCACCGGCCTGGGCGCAGGTAAAGAGGATCACCGGCAAGGTGACGGCGGATGAGGACGGTAAATCGCTGGCGGGTGTCAACGTGCTTGTCAAGAACAAGAACCAGGGTGTTCAGACTGACGTGAACGGCGAGTTTGTCATCCAGGCGGCGCCCGGCGATGTGTTGGTCGTCAGCTATACAGGATATGGCAGCCAGGAGCAGCCTGTCGGCAGCGGTTCCAATTTTATCATTTCACTAAAGGCGGATGCGAGCAGGCTGGGTGAGGTTGTCGTTGTCGGTTACGGCACCCAGATACGAAAGAATCTTACCAGCGCTGTGGCCAAGCTGGACAAGGATGTGCTCGCCAACAGTCCCCGTTCCAATGTGGGTAGCGCCCTGCAGGGTACTGTTTCCGGACTCCAGGTCGTCAATGCTACCGGGCAGCCCGGCGCCAATCCCGTGATCCTATTGCGTGGCGGCGCTTCCATCAACAACCCCGGCGCGCCGCTGACCGTGGTGGACGGTACGATACGCGCGTACAATGATATTCCAGCTGAAGATATCGAATCCATCGAACTGTTGAAGGATGCTGCCGCCACTGCCATTTATGGTGCGCGCGCCAACAACGGGGTCATCCTTATCACTACCAAGCATGGCAAGTCGGGTAAGGCGCAGGTGAGTTATAAATACACCGGTGGATATAACAAGGCCAGGGAGGGGTATCATTTTTTGAATGCGCACGATTATATCTACTACAACAGACTGGGGAACTTCAACTCCGGCAGGACGCTGGCCCAGGTGAACTCGTCACGCGGATATGGGCTGCTGACCAGCGCCGCGGATCTGGCGAGCTTTGATATCCGGCAATATGGGCCTTCCACTGCCGGGCTTCTCGGCCAGGGTTGGGACACCGTCGGCGACCCCTATGGCGGGACCATCATCTTTAAGGACCATGGCGGCGAAGTGCAGAATCTTGTTTTCCGCAATACACATACACAGGACCATTATCTGAATGTCATGGGCGGGAATGACAAGGGTACTTATTTTACCAGCTTCGACTATTATAAGGAAGACGGTATCATTGTGGGTTCGGGATACAAACGTTTTTCCGGAGATATCAATGGCAGCTATAAGGTAAGATCCAATGTGGAGATCAGCTCGGGTGTCAGTCTGTCGACTTCTTCCCAGCTGGGTGTGAATGGCAGCGAGGTCAACAATATGTACCGTAACCTCGCGTTGTGGCCTACTTTCAATCCCTGGCTGGATTCCGTGAAGACGCTTCCCAATCCCGGCAATGGCATCAACGATGGCAATCCTCTCTACTGGCTGGGCAAGCAAAAGCGCAGCGACGAGGTGAACCGTATCACCGTGAATGCAGCCGTGAAATGGGATATCCTGCCGGGACTTTTTATAAAGGCCACCGGCTCAGGCTATCTTTTCGAGCAATTGGATCAGTCCTTTACAAAGGCCACCCAGACCTATGCGAATGTATTTGCGAATCCTCCCAGCTTCTCCAATGTCAGCAGACCTTCTGTCAGCACCTGGCAAAGAACATGGCAGCAGCAGTACAATGTGCTCGCCAATTACAACCATAGCTTTGGGGATCACAATCTTAGTGTCATGGCGGGTTCCGAATACTATGATATAAAGTCCTACGCTATGCAGGTGTCCGGTACGCTGGCGCCCACGGATGATATCTCTACCGCCAATGCTTCCACGACGTTTGCTGCGGGCAGCAACTATAGTAACAGCTCCGAATATCGGATTGCTTCTGCTTTTGGCAGACTGAACTATGACTATGATCAGAAATATTTGCTGAGCCTTGTCTTCCGCAGTGACGGCGTATCCAGTCTGGCATCCGAACACCGGTGGGGTTTTTTCCCAGGGATGTCTGCGGGATGGAATGTGCAAAAGGAAAAGTTCTTTACTGATGCCGGTGCAGATCGCGTGGTATCCACGCTGAAACCCCGTGTGAGCTATGGCGTCAATGGGAACGTCGCCGGTCTCGGCAATTATGAAGTACAGGGTACCTATGCGTTGCAGGGTCTTTACAATGGCACCGCCGGCTTCCTCAACACTGGCACTATCAACGGCGGCCTGCGGTGGGAGAAGAGCAAGACCCTGGACATCGGCGCCGACATCGGACTATTGCATGACAGGATCAGCGTGATGTTCGATTATTATAAACGTAATACCAGCGACCTGTTGACCAATCTGGCTGTACCGGACTACACAGGATTCAGCTCTGTGCGTACCAACCTGGGGACTTTTCAGAACAAGGGATATGAGCTTACCATCAATGCCAATATCCTGAATGAGCCAAAGGGGTTGAAATGGGATGTAGGTGTCAATGCCTCTTTTGTAAAGAACAAGATCCTCAAGCTGCCCTATAATGGACAGGCCAACAATCGACAGGGTGGCTTGCAGGTGTATGATCCCAAGTCCAAACAGGTGGTCTGGGTAGGCGGCTTGCAGGAAGGGCAGCCCCTGGGCAATATCTATGCATATAAGCAAGTGTCTATTTTCAAGGACGATGCCGACATCGCCAAGGTGGCGGGCAACCGGATAGATGTAGTGGCGGGTATCAGCGGTCCAAATGCTACGTATGGCACCGGCAAGATCACGCCAGGGGATGTCAACTGGCTGGATGTGGATGGGAATGATACAATCGACAGCAGAGACCAGGTCTATATCGGGAATATCTATCCCAAGTGGACCGGTGGATTCTCCACCATCCTGTCATACCATGGAGTGAGTCTTTACAGCAGGTTCGAGTTTGCTACCGGTCATACGATATATAATGACAATGTAGCGCGAATACTCGGCAACTACCAGGGAACCTTTAATTATATCGATTGGCAGAAGCGGTCCTGGTCGCCCACCAATACGGTGACCGACATACCCAAGGTATATTATGCCGACCAGGTGTCTGCTCCGAATGGGAAGAAAAATTATACGAGGAGCAATAACGCCGGGGCCGTGCTGAACAGTAATAACAGCAGATTTTATGAGAAGGGGAATTATCTGGCCTGCCGGGAGATCACTGTATCTTATGATATTCCTGCTGCGTGGCTGCATGCTACCCGCGTGCTGACGCGGCCGGCCAGGGTCTATATCAGTACGAATAATCTCTTTTATATTACGAAATTCAGCGGCCCATCACCCGAGCCGCCCGTTACGCCCGGCACCAGCACTATCAACGGGATATACCAGGGAACGTATCCCACGCCGCGGTCGTTCATCCTGGGTGTACAAGTATCATTATAAGAAACCTTCAAATTTCGCAACATGAAATATTTCAGATCATATACTATTCTGGCGCTGTTGGCCCTGCTCGGGGCCTGTACGAAGCAACTGGACCTTACGCCGGTGAGCAGCATCAGTGACGCCAGCTACTGGAAGACAGCCGACCAGTTCGACGCCTTCGTCGCCGGGGTTCACACAGCATTCCGGAATAATACTACTTCCTTCGAGTATTTGGGTGAATTGAGGGCCGATGTTTTTGGGACCGATCCTGGTTCCAGCTCCGCCTTTACAGGGGAGGCTACACAGGGTGTGGAGCATACGTGGCTCAATACGCTGGACCTGGATAATCCCGGGGTGGGTGATTTTGGCGGATTTTATTTTAATATCAACCAGATCAATTTATTGCTGAGCAAGCTGGCGGCGACCACCATCGTCACGGATGCCAATAAGAAGTACTATACCGGGGTTGCGCATGGGATGAGGGCATTCTACTATTTTCAATTGTATAGAAGCTGGGGCAAGGCTATTATCAAGACAGACCCTACCACGTCCTTTGATATTTCGAATCTGGCAAAGGCTGCTGCTCCGGCGGATTCTGTTATGGCGCTTATCAAGAGCGATATCAATCAATCCCTGGCCAGCTATGGCGGCGATTATTCTTTCCGTGCCGTGCGGTCGTACTGGTCGAAGGCTGCCACCCTCATGCTGCAGGCGGAAGTATATCTGTGGACCAGCTATAGGGGAGGAGGAGCGGCGGATGCTACCGTTGCTCTCAATGCACTGAAGGATATACAGACCAATATACCCGCGCTGACCCTGCTGCCCAGTTTTTCCAGTGTATTTGCTTCGACCAACAGGGGGAATAACGAGATGATATTCTCTATCCACAACCAGCTGAATGAGGCATCGCTGCCTTTTGCGGGGACTTTTATGCCACAGACCGGATTGATCGCCAATTATTATGATTCAGTGGGAGGGCGGAAGTTCAATGTCACCACTGACAACTGGGGTGGACTGTTGCGGGCACCCGTGAAGATCGCTACGTACAGGCAGTTCGATGACAAGGACAGCCGTAAATGGAATTCCATCCAGGGGGCGTATAATTTTTCGGGAGGTGTATATACCATTGCGGGATGTTTTGCGGACAAGTACCAGGGAGAGCAGAATGCAGGCGCCCGGGTGTATAGCAATGACTATCCCATTTATCGCTATGCCGACCTGCTGTTATTGCTGGCCGAGGCCAAGGTGGCGCTTGGGCAGGACCCTACTGCCGAGATCAACCTTGTCAGGGCGCGTGCTTATGGCGCCAACTATGATGCCACTGTGCAGGGTTATCCTAACCAGGCCGTCGATGCGGATGTGAAGGAAGCAATTTTGCGCGAGCGATTTTTCGAATTTATTTTCGAGGGCAAGCGTTGGTATGATCTGCGCCGGATGGGGGATTCATACGTATATGAATATACGAATATTACTTCTGCCAGCGCGTACAAGCTGCTGTGGCCTATCGACAGGAATACGTTAACCAATAACAGGTTGCTGGTACAGACACCCGGCTATCTTCAATATTAAGCTCAATGGAACATTTACAAGGACTTATTGCCGCCCCTTTTACCCCGATGTACCCGGACGGCTCGCTTCACCTGAATCTGATACCACGTTATTACCGTCTGCTGAAGGCGAACGGGATCACCGGCGCCTTTATTTGCGGAAGTACCGGCGAGGGGGTTTCCATGACGGCCAGGGAAAAGATGGCTGTCGCCGAGGCCTGGGCTGACGCCGCCAGGGGGGATGCGTCTTTTCGTGTGATGACCCTGCTGGGGGGGACCTGTCTTACGGAATGTATGGAGCTGGCGCGTCATGCGGAAACGATCGGGCTGTATGGCGTCAGCTTTACGGCGCCCTTTTATTTCAAGCCTGCGGATGTCGATATGCTGGCACAGGCATGTATTGCCATTGCCGAGGCGGTCCCCGAAATGCCTTTTTACTATTATCATATACCCGTATTGACCGGCGTTGATTTTCCCATGATCGAGCTGTTGAAGAAGGTAGATGGAAAGTTGCCTAACTTTAGCGGTATCAAATACACGCATGAAGATTTCATGGATTTCCTTTCCTGTCTGCATTTCAAAGGAGGGAAATACGATATGCTCTGGGGGCGTGACGAGAATATGCTGCCTGCCTGGTCCCTTGGCGCCAAAGCAGCAGTCGGCAGCACTTTCAATTATGCGGCGCCGTTGTATCACCGACTGATCGACGCTTTTCAGAAGGGCGACCTGGAAGGGGCGCAGCAGTTGCAGCAGCAATCCATCGACATGATCCGGCTGCTGGGCAAGTATGGGGGCATTGCTACCGGGAAGTCCTATATGCGGCGTATCGGTTTGGATTGCGGCGGGTTCCGACTGCCCGTAAAGAATATGAGCGAGGCGCAATGGGCGGCCTTTCAACGGGATGTCGATGCACTGGGGTTCGATAGTTTTCAGAGTCTCGAGACAGCGCAAAAGTGGGTATAATGAGTCGTACTATGTCACTACTTCTGCTGTCAGGGCTGTTATATGGGTTTCCTTTGCCGGCACAGCATGGGAAGATATCGTGGTCCGAGTCCGTGAAGCTGCCGCTGGGGCTGGCAGGCCCTTTGGCGGGTGTCAATCATGGGGTGCTGCTTGTGGGCGGAGGGTGTAATTTCCCGGACAGCATGCCCTGGGCGGGAGGGAAAAAGAAATATTATAATGAGGTATTTGCGGTGGATATGCACAGGCGGGAGATGATCGCTGTGGATAGTTTGCCTGAGCATTCTGCCTATGGCGCCAGTGTGACGACGCCGCGGGGTGTGGTGTATATAGGGGGCGAGAATGAGGGCGGGCCTTCGTCCGCTGTCTTTTGTCTTTCGTGGGACCCAGCGGAGCGGCGGATGGGTGTGGAGCGATGGCCAGATCTTCCTGTGGCGCTGACGAATGCTTCTGCTGTGTTGCTGGGGCAGACCGTCTATGTAGCGGGCGGGGAAACCGCTGCCGGGGTATCGGACAGTCTTTATGCGTTTGACCTGTCGCGCCCGACGTGGCGGTTGGAGGGCTCGCTGCCTAAGCCGTTGTCGCATGCCGTCCTCATCGCGGTTGGGAGCCGGCTGTATCTTGCAGGCGGGCGGAAAAGAAATCCCGGTGGCCTCAGCGATCTTTCCGAGGCGGTGTATTGCTATGATACTGTAGACCGACGCTGGTCCGTTTGTCGGAGCCTGCCTTATGCTTTATCGGCCGGTACAGGGGTTTTATACGATGAGCATAGCCTGTTGTTGTTGGGTGGGGACAGGGGAGAGATATTTCACCAGGTGGAAAAGCTGATCGCCGCCATCGACAGGACTCACGATGTGGTGGAGAGGCAGGCATTGTTGCTGCAAAAGGCGCGTGTGCAGTCCACGCATCCCGGCTTTAGCAAGAGGTTGTTGTTATATGATATCGACAGGAATGAGTGGAAAAATTTTGATGAACTGCCTTTTGCTTCGCCGGCGACGACGACTGCTGTCCGGTGGGACAATTATATAGTGATCCCCGGGGGAGAGATCAGGGCCGGGGTACGTACACCACAAATATTGATAGGAGAGATCAACCGATGAAAAGAGAAAAGATATATCCCTGGGTTGTGGTTGGCCTGCTTTGGGTGGTGGGTCTCTTGAACTATCTGGACAGGCAGATGCTATCCACGTTGCGTCCTGCCATGCAAAAGGATATAGGGGAGCTGGCGTCCGCCACCAACTTCGGCTATCTGATGGGGATATTCCTCTGGATCTATGGGTTTATGAGTCCTGTGGCGGGTGTCATTGCTGACAGGGTCAACCGGAAGGGTCTTATCGTTGTCAGTCTGCTGGTGTGGTCGGGGGTGGTTTTTGCCATGGGGTATGCGACCAGCTATCATCAGCTGTATGTGCTGCGGGCCATTATGGGTGTGAGCGAGGCGTTGTATCTGCCTGCGGGGCTCTCGCTGATTGCGGACTATCATGGTAGCAGCACGCGGGGGCTGGCCATCGGTGTACATATGACGGGGTTGTATTTGGGGCAGGCGCTGGGTGGGTTTGGGGGAACGATCGCTGCTGCGGGGTCCTGGCAATCCAGTTTTCATTTTTTTGGACTGGCGGGTATAGTATATGCGGGGATGTTGTTATTCTTGCTAAAAGACAAGGAAAGAGTTTCTTCCCGGAAGACATATTCAGGATCTCGGGAACTGTTGACCCTGCCAGCCTTTGGGATCATACTTTTTTATTTTGCCTTATTGAGCCTGCCCGGCTGGGCTGTCAAGAACTGGCTTCCTACGTTGTATGCTTCGAGTTTGGGGATGGAGATGTCTGGGGCCGGTCCGTTAGCCACGGTGACCATCGCCTCCGCCTCCTTTCTTGGGGTAGTATCCGGCGGGGTATTGTCCGACCGGTGGATAAAAACGAATGTCAAGGGCCGTGTGTATACCATTGCTATCGGTATGGGGCTTACCATTCCATCGTTGTTGTTGCTTGGGTTCGGTCATTCGCTGGTGACCGTGGTGGGCGCCGGCATTTGTTTTGGGGTTGGGTATGGCATGACCGATGCCAACAATATGCCGATGTTGTGTCAATTTATCGGGCCTCGTCAGCGGGCTACCGCCTATGGGCTGATGAATATGGTCGGTGTGCTGTCCGGCGCGCTGATCACGGAATGGCTCGGCAAGTCAACTGATTCCGGTCATTTGGGGAGGGATTTTTCTTTGCTGGCCGTGATCGTTCTGGGAGGGCTGGTGCTTCTTATATCATTTCTTCGACCAAAAACAAACGAATATCAAGATGTCTGAATACACGAGAGAAGAGCTTTTAGAGCTAAGGGCTTTTTATGCCCGGCAGTTGCTGGAGGATACTGTTCCTTTCTGGTTCCCCCGCAGTTTTGACCGGGAGCATGGGGGATTCCTGCTGATGCGGGATGAAGATGGAGGGCTGCTGGATGATGATAAGGCTGTATGGATACAGGGGAGGGCGACGTGGTTGTTATCTACGCTATTTAATAGCGTGGAGAGACGAGAGCTGTGGCTGGAGGGCGCGAAGCTGGGGTTTGATTTTTTGAACCAGCATGGTTTTGATGAGGATGGGCGGATGTTCTTTCATGTGGCACGGGATGGCAGGCCTATCCGCAAGCGGCGTTATTTCTTTTCCGAGACCTTTTATGTGATCGCTGCTGCTGCGTATGCACGGGCCAGTGGTAGTGAGGCGGCGGCGGAAAGGGCGCGTGCGGTGTTTGGGAAGTGCATCGCCTATGCCACGGGAGACGAGAGATTGCCTCCTAAATATACCGGGACAAGACCCGCGCGGGGGATTGGCGTGCCGATGATCATGATCAATACGGCGCAGCAGCTGCGTGAGACCATTGGGGACGATCGTTGTGATGGGTGGATCAGCCGTTGGATCGGGGAGATCGAAACTTGCTTTGTAAAGGATGATATAGCCTGTGTGATGGAGCAGGTGGCGCCGGATGGCAGCATTATCGATCATATCGACGGACGGACACTTAATCCGGGACATGCCATCGAAGGCGCGTGGTTTATTCTCCATGAGGCCCGATACCGGAACAACGATCCTGCGCTGATCCGGCTGGGTTGCCGGATGCTGGATTATATGTGGGAGAGGGGATGGGATAAGGAGCATGGGGGGATACTTTATTTCCGGGATGTATATGACCGGCCTGTGCAGGAGTACTGGCAGGATATGAAGTTCTGGTGGCCCCATAACGAAACCATCATTGCTACCCTGCTGGCGTATCTTATGACAGGGGAGGAGAAATATGCGCGATGGCACCGGCAGGTGCATGACTATGCATACAGTCATTTCCATGACACCCGGCATGGGGAATGGTTTGGCTATCTGCGCCGGGATGGCAGTATTGCGCAAAGGGCGAAGGGCAATCTTTTTAAAGGACCATTCCATCTGCCGAGACAGGAATGGTATTGTATTCAAATCTTAGATCAATATCTCAGATCATGACACTTGCCACTCTACTGACGATACATTTACAGTTTGCGGCCATCTTTACGGATAATATGGTATTGCAGCGGGGGCAGCCCGTGCATGTGTGGGGGAGGGGGGCGCCCGGGGAAAGAGTGACTGTGTGGCTCGGGGGGCTTCGGGTGACTGCCGTTGTGCAGGCCGACAGCGCCTGGGGCGTTTATTTTCAAGCGCAGGGTGCTGATAGTGTCGGGAGGGAGCTGCGTGTGGTGTCGGGGAGAGATAGTTTGCGTGTGCGGAATATCCTTTTTGGTGATGTGTGGGTTTGTGTCGGTCAGTCCAATATGGAATTCCCCATGAGCGGTGAGAGATATTTTTCGGAAGAGAAGACTTTTGCGGGGCAACCGTCCATAAGACTTTACAACCCTTCCTTTATCGGCAAGAATGTATATGGTCGTGCTTTTACGGACAGCATGCTGCGTCTGTTGACGCCCGGTGCATTTTATCAGGGGGTGTGGAGTGTTTGCGATAGTGTCACCGTGCGGACGATGAGCGCCGTGGGTTATTATTTTGGCAAGGCCATCGTCGACAAGGAGCACGTGCCCATCGGGCTGATCCATCTTGCCATCGGAGGGTGCCCTATCGAGACCTTTTTGAGCAGGGATGCGTTGAGAGAATTTCCGGGGAAGCTCGATAGCCCCTGGTTGGAGAACAATACTCTTCCTGTGTGGGTGCGGGAAAGGGGGCGACAGAATGTTGGAACCGGGGGCGATGCACATGGTTATAAGCCAGGCTGGGCTTTTGCGGCGGGTATAGCGCCTATATTGCCTATGCCTATCAAGGGTATCATCTGGTACCAGGGGGAAAGCAATTCACAGGAGCCCGAGCGGGTGGAGGAGTATCCGCGACTGCAGAAGGCTATGATCGAGGATTATAGAAAAAAATGGAGGCAGCCGCATCTGCCTTTTTATTGGGTACAATTATCCTCTATCGACACCGTGCAGTACAAGAGCCGGTATTGGCCTGCGTTCCGAGACGGTCAGCGAAGATTGCTGGCGGAGATAGCGGATGGAGGGATGGCTGTATGCAGTGACATCGGGGCAAGGGATAATGTGCATCCTGCCGACAAACGGACCGTGGGTCAGCGGCTGGCGAGATGGGCGCTGCACGATGTGTACGGGGAGAAGGGGCTTGTCGTATCGGGGCCATTGCCGTTGCGGGCATCTTATGCCAGGGATACTGTTACTATTTATTTCCAATATGGGCGGGGGCTGCGGACCGCTGATGGGGGAGCGTTGCGAGGTTTTTATATTAATGGGGCTGCCCCTGCTTTTATTCAGGGAGATCATGTAGTGCTGCCAGTAAAAGGGAAGCCTGCAGCCGTATATTATGGATGGGAACCTTTTACTAATGCGAATCTTGTGAATGAGGACGAGCTGCCTGCTTCAACTTTTAAAATGAATATACCATGAAATATATTTTTTGTTGTTTGCTGACCCTGACTATTTCCGTGATGCTGGTGGCCCAGTCCGAAAAGGTGCCTGTCTTTGTCTCCGGGCAGGATGGGTATAAGAGTTTTCGTATACCAGCTATTGTCAATATGCCTAATGGGGAGCTGCTTGCTTTTTGTGAGGGGCGTGTGAATGGGGTGGACGATTTTGGCAATATACAGATCGTATTGCGTCGGAGTGTGGATCATGGCAAGACATGGTCCGCCTTGCAGGTGGTGGCAGCCAATGGAGAAATGCAGACAGGGAATGCCGCGCCTGTGGTCGATCTTACCGACCCCGCCTGGCCGAAGGGGCGTGTCTTTCTTTTTTACAATACCGGTGATGCGCATGAAGGCGATGTGCGAAAGGGGAATGGGAAGCGGGAAGTGTGGTATAAGACCTCTGTGGATGGCGGCATGACATGGAGTGAGGCCGTCAATATTACCAGCCAGGTGCATCCTGGAGAATGGCGCAGTTATGCGAATACACCCGGTCATGCGATGCAATTCTCCGCCGGAAAATACAAGGGCCGGATATTCGTAGCGGCCAATCATTCGGCGGGCGATCCACAAAAGCGCTTTATGGACTATGCGGCGCATGGTTATTATACCGATGATCATGGCAAGACCTTTCATTTGTCCGCCAACGTGGAGATGCCCGGGGGCAATGAATCCACTGCTGCGGAGCTGTCGGGTGACAGGCTGATGATGAATAGCCGCAACCAGAAGGGGGAGCCAAGGCGCAGGATCGTATCTATCAGCCGTAACGGTGGTGAGACATGGGACAGCAGCTGGTATGACTATGCTCTGCCCGACCCTGTCAACGAAGGCAGTCTTCTTACCATCGGGAAAAAAGGCGGGCATGCCGTGCTGGCCTTTAGCAATACCGCCGACACGTCGAAGCGGGATAATTTAACGTTGCGCATCAGTTATGATGACGGTGTCAGCTGGCCGCAGCAATTTGTGGTGGATCGCAGTCCCAGCGGCGCCGTGCATGGGTATACCGGCTACTCTGATCTTGTTCAGATCGGGCGACGTAAGATCGGAGTGTTGTATGAAAAGGAGGAGTATAGCCAGATCGTCTTTACGGTGATCGGTTTTTCCTACCTTTAATAAATGGCAACCGTCCGGCTGGGGAGTGTCGAAGGCAGGTGGGTCATGGCATCGACCATACTTGCCTCTGCGATGGCATTTATCGATGCTACCGCGCTCAATGTAGTTTTGCCAGCTCTTCAGAAAAGTCTTAATGCCACCGGTACCGATCTCTTCTGGTTATTGAATGCTTATCTACTGATCCTGGCGTCGTTGATACTTATTGGCGGATCTTTGGGGGACAAGCTCGGCAGGAAGAAGATATATATGATCGGCATTCTTATTTTTATTGCCGGCAGTGCCGCCTGCGGTTTTGCGCCGACTGTTCCCGTCCTGATCGCATGCAGGGTTATTCAGGGGCTTGGGGGATCGCTGATGATACCGGGCAGCTTGTCGCTGATATCCTCCGCCATCGACGAAAGTGAAAAGGGCAAGGCCATCGGGACCTGGTCTGCAGTGACGACCATCGTTACGATGGGAGGGCCTGTCCTTGGGGGCGCGTTGGCGGATGCCGGCTTGTGGCGTTATATATTTTTTATCAATGTACCTATCGGGATCGTGGCGCTGCTCATACTTTGGAAGAAAGTTGCCGAAAGCAAAGAGGCCGATGCCGACCCTGTGCTGGATTATCCGGCCGTCATAACGACCGCGTCGGGGCTGGCTTTGCTTACGTTTGGGTTTTTGCGCATACCTGCTGTGGGGTTTGGAAATATACAGGCATATGGAGCGCTGATCGCTGGAGTGATCCTGCTTGTCGCCTTTGTGATAAGAGAGGGTAAGACGTCCCATCCCATGATGCCGTTGCGGCTGTTTGCGAACAGGACATTCAGCGGCGCCAATCTGCTCACTTTCTTTCTCTATGCCGGACTTGGGGTTGGGATGTTGTTCCTTTCTCTCGACCTCGTCCAGGCGCAGGGCTATAGTCAGCTGCAATCCGGGCTCACCTTCCTGCCCTTCACGTTGTTGATGATCGGTATAGCAAGGCGGGCAGGCAGCTGGGCGGACAAGTCGGGGCCCAGGTTGTTGTTGATCGTGGGGCCGGCGACTGTCGGTGTGGGTCTGCTGATATTGTCTTTTATCGGGCAGACGAGAGGTCCTTCAGCGTACTGGACCAGTTTCTTTCCGGGCATACTCGTGTTTGGTTTGGGTATGTCGTTGACCGTCGCACCGCTGACCACTGCCGTGATGCGCTCCGTGGAGGATGAATATTCGGGGATTGCATCCGGTGTCAACAATGCTATGACGAGGATCTCCAATGTATTTGCCAATGCCATTTTTGGGGCGCTGGCGGTGCTTTTGTTTACTGGATCGCTGAGTACTAAGCTTTCCAGCCTTTCCCTGGATGAAAAGAGCAAGCAAGCCGCGATTGCCCAGGCGGTGAACCTGGGCAATGCAAAGCCCCCCGCTGGTATCAGCGGTCATAACAAGGAAGTGATCGAAGCCGCGTATCACGCCGGATTTATCGACACCTATGCTACCGTGATGCGTCTGGCGGCTGCTCTTGCGTTTTTAGGAGCGCTGATGAGCGTTCTTTTTATCAAGAATCCGTCGCCTGAGCCAGGGGCATAAAACGCTACTTGTTCAATGCCAGTACCGGCGTTGTTTTTGCGTCCTTTGGAGCTTTGGCGGGTTGATGGTGCGCCAGGGCAGACTTCAGATGCTGTAGCGGGCAATACCTGAAATGATGCATGGTGATGCCGGCCGACAATAGCACTGTCGAGGAGAGAAGGACAATTTTTGTACGCATTGTTGGTAATTTTAAAGATGAATAATAGAGATGTCCTTACGAAAATAACCCCGGGGCGATGAGGAAAAGGGAAAGATAGGGTGAACAGGACAAAATACGGGTCGAGATGGACGGGGCAGAACCTGCCCGGCCTTGAGATTTAGCGGCCCTTATGATCTGGCCAGCCAGGATAAAAAAGGAGTTGTTTTTAATTTCCCCACCGTGATCTTTTCCGGAAAGGAAAATGTCAGATTGATCAATAATTTCCTCCCGAAATACTGTGAGACATCTTTTACCGCGACCCTGTTGACGAGGAATTGTCTGTTGGCCCTGAAAAAAGCGCCGGCTGCCATTTTTTCGAGCTCTTCCAGAGTATGGTTGATATAGAAATGCTGCTGATCGAAAGTGAGCAGGTGGGTCATTTCATGATGCAGATAAAAGAGGGCAATGTCCCCGATCCTTACCGGGGTGATCTTTTCTTTGTGATAGACCAGCACGCTGCGCTGTTCGTTCCTTTTGGGGTCTTCGAGCAGTTGGGCCACGCTGCCATAGGGCGGATGGTCCTTCGTGAATTTCTCTTTCAGACCCCTGTATTTTTCCAGGGAGCCCGCGATGGTTTTTGCCGTAAAAGGTTTGAGGATATAGTCGATGCCTGCTGCCCGGAAGGCCTGCAGCGCATATTCGTCGTAAGCCGTGCAGAAGATCACCGGGGCGGTGTTCTCGATGGTATCGAACAGCTTGAAGCTAAGTCCATCGCCCAGCTGTATGTCGCTGAAAATGAGATCAGGATCGTGGCCTTCTTCGAAGAAGGCTTTGGCTTCTTTTAATGATGCCAGGGTGGCCATGATCTCCGCCCGGGGTTCCGCCTTTTTTATACAGACAGCCAGGTCCCTGGCCGTGTGCTGTTCGTCCTCAATGATCACTACTTTCATATTCAAGGGCTTTTATACTGACACTAAAAACATCATTCTTTGCATCGATAACAATATCATCGCCCGATAATAGCCTGTATCGCTCCTGCAGGTTGGCGAGGCCTACGCCAGGGCCTTCGGTGAGGCTTTCCTTTTTCTGCCAGTTGTTGCTGACAGTGATGGTCCTGTCCTGTATGGAGATGGTGATGTGCAGGGGGCTGTCCGGGGTCAGGATATTGTGTTTGATCGCATTCTCCGCCAGCTGCTGGAGGGAAAAGGCCGGCAGATAATATGCGTTGTTCCCTACTTCGGGGATATGTACTTCGAGAGCGTTCCCAAAGCGGATCTTTTGCATTTCCAGGTAATTGACACAGAGATGCAGCTCGTCCTCCAGCCGGATGAGGTTGAGGGAATGGGAGGAAAGGGAGGATCGGAGGAATTCGGAGAGGCGTACAAGATATTCCTCTGCATTCTCCGGGCTCACCGTCATCAGGGATTTCAGGGTACTGAGGGAGTTGAAGAGAAAATGGGGCTGGATCTGCTGTTTGAGCTGTTGATTCACCGCCTCCATGTTCTTTAGCCGCAGCTGCTGGTTTTCCAGCTCGATGGCTGCTTTTTTCTCACGGGTGACGAGCAGGTCCTGGAGGATGAGAATGACCGTATCGATGGAGAGGAATAATATCAGGTGAAAATGAAAGTAGGTGGAATGGAATCCGTGGTGACCCAGCTGCCCGGTATTGAACAAAAACAGGGAGACGCCCCAGGCAATGACCAGGTTGATAAGAATGCTGATGATATATCTTTTTATTGCGACACCTTTGGTCCAGATCCACAGGAGTATATTCAGGCCCCAGAGCGTCAGGGCCAGTATCATGATCGTGAGAACGGAGATCAGCCATTTGTCGAATGGGTACCGGTCCATGATGGTGATGGGGGTGATGGCCATGGCCCCGATGACCGGAGAGGTATACAAGGCGAATTTTAGCTGTTTCTTTATGTAAGGAGTGGCGGGCATTGCCCAAATATACAGATGCCGCAGGCTTTTTGTATCTTTAAGCGTATATGATCCTTCATGAATTCCCGGACATACAATGGCTGAAAGGGCAGATAGCCCGACGGTGGGACAACCGGGTGGGGTGGGGGAATCATTGTCTGGATGCGGATGGTTTTCCCAGCGTCATCATCCATACCGTCAGCCGGGAATGTTTTCGCCCTGATATAAAGGGGCCTTTTTCCTTTTTTCTCAATCTGCGAGGCAGCAGCTCCTGTACCGTGGATGGGAGGACCACCCGTATAGGGGAAGACAGCTATTTTATTTCCAATGATGCGCAGACCTATACTTTACAAATAGAAGAGGGCGGAGGTGCGGAGACCTTCAATATTCATTTTGGCGAGCATTTTGCCGACTCGGTGTTACATGCCCTGGTCACGCCTGCGGACAGGATATTGGATCAGGGGACAGAAGGACGGGGGATCGCTTTTTCCTTTTTCAACCAGCTGCATGCGCGGGATGGCGTTTTTGATGCTCTTATCCACCAGATCGTACACCGCCATGCGGAGGATGGGTTTGATAAGATGCTGTTTGAAGAACAGCTGACCGCCTTACTGACCTATCATTTGCAACAGCATCGTTATATTGCCGACCTTGTGCGTAAACTGCCGCCGGTGCGAATGTCAACACGCATACAGCTTTATAAGCAGCTGTCGCGCGCCATGGACCTTATCTGTTCGTCCCTTTCGTCGGAGGGCGGGGAGCTTTCTTTGGACGCGCTTGCTACCGAAGCCTGTCTGTCCAAATATCATTTCCTGCGACTGTTCCGAAGTGCGTACGGCTATTCGCCCCATGAATACATACAGCAACAGCGGATGGAAAAGGCGCGTACCCTCCTGGCCCGTAGTGATAAGCCCGTATCCGATGTGGCTGATCTGCTGGGGTTTGCCGATAGTCAATCCTTTACCCGGCTCTTCACCCAGCGGATGGGGGTCTCTCCGTCCCGGTATCGTGCTTTTTCAAAATAGCAATTTTGGTTATGTGGGTTTGGCATCTTCTGTTGCACCTTTGTGGTGAGAAGAAATAATACTATGCAACATCCTTTATTCCCTGGTCTGTTATTGGGTCTGTGTGCCCTGGTCTGTATCCTGCTGGTGCTTCATGGGCTGCGAAAGGCCCTTGAGCGAAGCACGTGGGACAGGCCGAAACAACTGCGCGTGTATCGTGGAACTGTGTTTGTTTTTATGGTTTGGATCCTTTTGCTGGGCGTGCTGGCCCTGCGGGGTTTTTTTACCGAGTGGTTGGCGATCCCGCCCCGGATAGGTATGGCTGTGGCGCTGCCTTTGCCTTTTGTGTTATGGATCGCGCTGTCCGGGAAGGGGTCGGAGCTGTTGCGGCTTTTGCCGGCGCACTGGCCTGTCTATCTGCAATCATTCCGTGTCGTCGTGGAGGTGGCGTTGTGGCTGGCTGTGCGGGATGGAGCGTTGCCGGTGCAGCTGAGCTTTGAAGGGAGGAATTTTGATATACTCACGGGAATTTTTGCGGTGCCTGTTGGATACTATTGCTTTGTAAAGAAGAGCGCTCCTTCCTGGCTGGTGTTGGTGTATAATATCGGGGGGTTATTGTTACTGATCAATGTGCTCGTCATCGCTGTTCTATCCATGCCTACGCCGCTGCGTGTCTTTCACAACGAGCCGGCCAATACGCTGCTGGCTTATTTCCCTTATATCTATTTGCCCGGGGTGCTGGTGCCGCTGGCGTATACGCTGCATATATTCTCGCTTCGTCAGCGGAAAAAGAGTAATTTGGGGTACTAAACCCCGCATTATGAAGCAGCGGCCCTCTTTTTACTTACTGACGATCTTTTTGTTCATCGGCTGCGGGCATCGGGAAAGTCTTACCTGTATCGTCATGGGGTATGATTCCATCATTTATTATCATGGCAGCAGCGCCTATATGAAGGGTATAAAAAGAGGCGTAGTTACGGACAGGGTATTTACGGAAGAGCTTTTTCATTCTGTTAAAAAGCATGGGTACTTGTTAACATTGAAACCCGGCGATGGTCATGACGTGATGACCAACTTCCAGGAAATGGTGAACCTGGCCAATGATCATGGTGTCTCTGCTCGAAGAGTGCTTGCCATTGACACCAATGAAAGCAAGGCATTTGGATCAACTACTCCGGAGGTAATTGAAAATGCCAAGGATGGAAAGTATGAACCGATGAAGCTGAACCTGCCCAGAGATGAGGATAATGGCGATACGACCCTGAATAAATATCCCAAGTCAGCGCAATTGATCGTGCTCATTGCGGGGGATGATGAAGTATATGCATACCCGGGAGGCGATATGCAAAAAGGAAAGAAATATACCTATGACGGGCTGGCAAATATGCTAAAGACGAGAGTAAAAGTGAAGCTCCTTTTTGTTGCACTGAGACCTTCCGGCAAATGCTCCTATAAAAATACCGTCGATGTCCTGGATATAATGAAGATCGCGGGTGTCGAACATTATGGGCTATTTGATATTAAGAAAGCAGAAGAGGATTACCTGTACCAGATGGCGCTAATAAAATCTATTTAATATGTTGTCTGTAAATGAATTGATCTCTCAGTACGAGGTGTATACGGATGAAGAACTATACGGGGTCCTTGTTCAGATCGACGGGTAGTTTGAGAAGCGGGTGAGTCAGGGAGTGACAGATGCTACCAATTTATCCAACTGGGTGCGCAGATGACGGGATACTGCTCCAGGAAAGCCGTCTCCCACGGGCCGGCCGTCTATTTGCAATACGGGGATGATGTGTTTGGTGGTGCTGGTGATGAATGCTTCGCGGGCATTGCGTACGTCTTCCAAAGAAACAGAGCGTTCTTCTATGGTTCCTATCTGTTGCGCCAGTTCCAGCACTTTTCCCCGGATGACGCCTTTTAAAATATTTTCATCGGGAGTGACAACCGTATCATCCTTTGTCACGATAAAGAAATTGGAGCGAGGGCATTCCGACATGAGGCCGTCGCGGTGGTAGAGCACGTCATCGGCATTTTTCTCCCGGATATAGGGTTGGAGCCAGATGGCCATGAGGTAGTCGATGGTCTTTACATCCGGCATTTGCCGGATATGGGGATAGGTCACCAGGCGTATGCCTTTTTCAAATGTGTCGGGGGTTGGGGGGTGGAGCGGGGTTTGTGTTATCACCAGATTGGGCTGTGCGAGCGTATATCCATCCGGTGAATAGCCGCCTGTGAGCGTGAGCTTGATGCCAGAGTGGGGGATATTGTTTTTATTTATCAATTGATGTATTACCAATGCTATCTCTTTCTTTGGTCTGATGGGAAGCCTTAGCCGGCCAGCGGAATGTGCGAATCGATGGAGATGTTCATCCAGGAAAATGGGAGTATGATGGAGGGCCTTGCAAAAATCAAAGATCCCATAGCCTCTTTGAATGGCGAGGTCGCCGACAAGGAGGGATGCCTTTGAGGCCGGGATGAATTCATCGTTGACAAATACCAGTAGTTCCGACATCATTTGATACGATTGTATTTCTTTAGTATCGGGATCAGTTTATCGATGGGAAGGGCTTCCACCGTCCCGTATTTGGCGCCTTTTGTAGTTTTAGCCGCCAGCAGGGAATTGATGATGGCTTCTTCCGTCGCCTCGATAGCGGCTAAGAACAAGGGTGTGACTGCCTCGTTATCCAGTACCCGTCCCGACAGCAGCGGGCTGGCAGACTGATAGGGTATGCGCAGCGAGTCGTTTGTGCTAAAAGCAATGACATAGTCGCCGCTGCCATTGGAGGCAATACCTCCTGTCTTTGCCAATCCCATAAAGGCCCTCTTTGCCAGTCTGCCCAGGTTACGGCTATCCAGGGGCGCGTCCGTCGCCACCACCATCATACAGGAGCCATCCACCGGGTTGTTGAGCTTGTCGCTCAGATAATATTTACCCAGCTCCTTGCCGACAGGGACGCCGTCTATTTGCAATACGCCTCCAAAATTCGTTTGTACGATGACACCAACCGTATAGCCGCCCAGGGAGGCGGGTAATTTTCTGCTGGCCGTGCCGATGCCGCCTTTGAACCCAAAACAGGTTGTGCCTGTCCCTGCGCCAACGCAACCTTCTTCCACTTTTCCGGATCGGGCTGTTTCGATGGCGTGCCAGACATCTTCTTTTTTTACGTGCATGCCACGGATGTCATTCAACTCCACGTCGTTGGTTTCGCCCACTACTGCGTTGACCGAGTAGACGTCCTCGTTGCCTTTCTGACGGAGCGTGTATTCCACGATCGCCTGTGTGGCGAGGCCTACGCTAAGGGTATTTGTAAGAACGATGGGAGTTTCGATATTACCCAGTTCCTGTACCTGTGTGCTGCCAGCCAGCTTGCCGAAGCCATTGCCGACGAAGATGGCTGCGGGGACTTTTTGCTGGAAGATATTGCCGTCGAAAGGGAGGATGGCCGTGACGCCTGTGTGGACCGAGTCGCCCTGATTAAGAGTGGTGTGGCCTACTTTTACTCCTGGTACGTCCGTGATGGCATTCCACTGTCCTGTCTGGAGAATGCCGATGTGAAGGCCCAGCTCGCGGGCGCGTTTGTTCTGGGCGGAGGCGGGGTGGAGGAGGGACAGGAGAAGGATGGCCGAAATAAGGCTTTTTTTAGCAGAGTGCATGCGGGGGGTGCTGTTTATTTTTCCTGTTAAGGTAAGGAATGTGCTTATATCTTCTCCGCCAAATAAGCCGCTACTTCTGCCAGACGGGTGGAGAAACCCCATTCGTTGTCGTACCAGGAGGCGATCGACAGGAGGTTTCCCTGCTTGGCGGTCAGGGGCAGGTCCATCAGCGAAGAGTGCGGGTCCCTGACGATGCGGGAGGAGGCCCATTCTTCTTCCAGCACGTCCATTACACCTTTGAGCGGTCCTTCTTTTGCGGCTTTACGGAAGGCGTCATTTACTTCCTGTACGCTGCAATCTTTTTCTGTGACAAGGTTCAATTCAGCGATGCTGCCCGTGCGGGTGGGTACGCGATAAGCCTTGCCTGTGATCTTCAAGTCTTTCCAGATGAACTGTAATGCTCTTGCGGCGCCGGACGAGGAAGGGATGATATTTTCGGCGGCCGCCCAGGAGTCGCGTCTGTCCTTCATCGGCTGATCCGTCAGGGACTGAGAGTTGGTATAGGAATGTACGGTAGAAAAGAGACCATATTGTATCCCGAAGTTTTCCAGGATAACTTTGATGGGAGCGGCGAGGGCATTGGTAGTACAGCTGCCCATGCTGATGATATGATGAGCGGCGGGATTGAATTGTTCGAGGTTGATCCCTTTCAACAGTACCGCGTCGCAATCCGCCAGCGTCTTGCTGGGTGCGCTGACCAGCACATATTTGGCGCCCCTGTCGAGATGCGCCTGTGCCCCCGAGCGTACCGTGGCCCGGCCAGTGCAATCGACTACGAGGTCTACTCCCAGGGCGCCCCAGTCGGGTGTCTCTTTGGCGGCGTTGTGATAAGTTATCGTTTTGTTACCAATTTGTAAACTGCCTGTCTGTCCTGCCACCGGCTCGTGCCAGCGGCCGTAATTGGTATCCACCGCAAAGAGTGCGGCCAGTGTCGATTCATCCCTGATGTCCGAGACAGAGACAGGAACAAAGAGGTCTTTTTCGAGGCCGATGCGTAGGAGCTGTCTGCCGATGCGGCCAAATCCGTGGAGTGCGATCTTTGCCATAACGTGTTTTTTTGAGGAACAAAGTCATTTATCGATTTGTTCACTCCTCCTTCAGGGAGCTGACCGGGTTTATACGGGCTGCCCGTAAGGTCAGCCACCCCGTCGAGGTCAGAATGATGATGATCAGCACCGGCACAGGGGCTAGCAGCAGGGCCCAGCTGAAGGGCGCCCGGAAGGCAAAACTCTTCATCCATTGATGGATGGCTATCAGCGACAGCGGGAGGGCGATAAGGGCAGCCGGCAGTATCAGGCGGATGAGGTCCCAGGTCAGCAGGGACATGATCTGGCCCACGGAAGCGCCCAATACTTTGCGGACGCCGATCTCCCGAGTCCTTCGGGCCGCTGAAAAGGCCGTCAATCCCAGCAGACCGATGATCCCGATGAAGATGGACAGACTGCAAAACAATCCTGCGACGCGGGCAAAATTCCGGTCGCTCTGATAAGCGCGGTCATAGAATTCGTCCAGGAAAAAGTTGTCGAAAGAAGACTCGGGGAAGAACCTGTCCCAGATCTTGTGTACTTTTTCTATTGTCCCCGTCATGTCCTTTGTGGAGACCTTGACCGAGATATATTGATTTGGTATCCATCCATAGGCCGGGTCCATAAAAAGGATCAAGGGCGTGTATGCCATTTGCAGCGACTGCTGATGATAATCGCGAATGACCCCGATGACCTTGTCCGTTCGTCCCGGATTTACCTCCAGCCATACCTGCTGCCCCACAGCATCCTGCGACGAGGCAAAACCCAGCAGTCTGACGGCGGATTCATTCAGCACCAGACCCATGCTGTCCGTGGGCTGGCTTTTGTCGAACGCCCGTCCCGCTATTATATCCAGGTGATACTGGGGGATAAAGTCGTGGTCTACTTTCAACATCTCATATGTGCGCTCTTCCGACTTGTCAGCGCCGAAACGCCGGTTGGCCAGGAACATACCCACCTCCCTGCCCGGCACCGCGCCCGAGCCCGTGACACCCGTGATGCCCGGCAATGCCGACAGTGCCTGTTTCAATGCCGCGAACTTTGTATCATAGCCCGTAGTGCTGACCGGCGCCTTGAGCACGAGTGTCTGTTGTATCTCCACGCCCGGATGTTGGCTGTTCATGTACATAATCTGTCTGTATATGGCCAGGGTCCCTGCAATGAGCGCCAGGGCCACGACAAACTGGAAAGTAACCAGTCCCCGCCTTATATACGTTCCGGCCCGCGAGAAGGAGTAGCGTCCTTTCAACACCGCAATGGGCTCGAACCTTGTCAACACGAATGCTGGATAAATGCCGGAGAGGACGACCGCCGCCAGGAATACCCATCCCACCGTGCGGCAGAAGGAGCCGTCGATGACCTCCGCATATCCATGATCGATGCCCAGCCAGGCAGGGAGCAGCGCGCCTGCCGATGCCGACAGCGCTATGCCCAGTATGAAGGCCAGCCCTCCGAGGAGAAGGGACTCCAGGAGGAACTGGATCATCAGCTGGCCCGGACGTGCGCCGCTGACCTTGCGTATACCCACTTCTTTTGCCCTCTCCAATGCCCTGGCCGTGGAGAGATTGATATAATTGATGCAGGCCATCAGCAGGATCAACAGCGACAGGATATCCAGGAATTGCACGGCACGGCGATTGCCTTTGGACTCCACTTCGTATGGTTTGGCCGTATTGAGATGTATGTCTTCCATGGGTACCAGATGAATGGCCCATCGGAGGTCCTTGAGTGCGGGACCATTCTTATAACCTTCCGCCATGGCCGGGAACCCGGCCTCCACTCGGGATGGTCTTGCGCCCGGCACCAGCTTTAGAAAAGTATAGCTTTCGTGCTGGTACCATGTCCTTTTCTGCCATTCGGGCGAGGAAGCCCAGGAGAGCAGCATGCTGAACTGCATGGTAGAATTTGGCGGAGGGTCCTTGAAGACGCCCGTCACACGGCAGGTAAGCACCGTGGAAATGGTGCTTACCTCAAGAATTTTTCCCAGCGGATCCTCATTCCCAAAATATTTATGCGCGGCGGAGGCCGATATGACCACGGAATTGACGTCTTTTAATGCCGTGGCTTTGTCGCCCTTATCCCATCCGTATGGAAAGAAGGAAAAGAAATTACTGTCCGCAAAACAGACATGCGTCTCTCTGAAACGGATATTACCATTGCGGACGACGCGTTCGGAGTTATTCCAGTTGATCCTGGTATAATCGGCGACCTCGGGGAAATGGTCCTTCAATGCAAGCGCATATCCATTGGTGCTCGTCGGCCAGTCGTCCGTCAACTGGCTGCCCCTGTAAAAACTGCTTTCCACCCTATACACTGTGCTGCCCGCAGGCGTCAGCATCCTGTCATAACTGCGTTCCCACCGGACATAAGCGCTGATGCAGATAAAGGCTGCCAGGCCAAGCGCCAGGCCGAGGGTATTGATGATCGTACTGGTCCTGTTGCGGAGCAGGTTGCGAAAAGCTGTTTTTATGTAATTTCTGAACATAGTGAAAAGTATTGGCCAATATACTCATATTTTTGAGCTCCCTGATCAACGACGCATATGATGATAAAAAGACTTTTGGTTTTTTCCATAGCCACAGCATTTTCACTTATTACCCGAGCCCAGGACCTGAAGATCTGGGATATCCGACCCGCCAAAACATGGATGACGGAAGCCTATCCTATGGGGAATGGCAGCATAGGGGGTATGGTATTCGGGGGAATAGCCCATGAACACATACAATTGAATGAGATCAGCCTTTGGACCGGCGACGAGACCAATACCGGCGCGTACCAGGCCCTGGGCGATCTGTTTATCGACCTTTCGCATAAGGATAGTTCGGAGACCTATCGCAGGGAGCTCGACCTTGGCAGCGCCCTGCAGCAAGTATCCTATACCGTGGATGGGGTACGATACAAGCGGGAATATTTCTGCAGCCATCCCGACCAGGTAATGGTACTGCGTTACGCCGCAGACCGAAAAGGCGCGTATACAGGCATCATACGATTGAAAGATGCGCATGTCGCCCGAACCAGCACCGAAGGCACGACCCTTGTCATCAATGGCGTGCTGGAGAACGGACTTCATTATGATGCCCGTGCACTTGTGCGTGTAGAAGGAGGGGAGATCATACCCGGCGCCGACAGTACCGTGCAGGTGCGTAATGCCGATGGGTTTACCATCTATCTCGCAGCGGGCACCGACTACAGCAACCGGCGCAGCCAGCAATGGAGGGGGCAGGACCCTACCGGGAGGGATCGACGTATCCTGACCGCTGCTGCATTCAAAGGTTTTGATCAGCTAAAATCCCGCCACCAGTATGATTACCGGGGCCTGTTTGGAAGAGTGTCCCTGCGACTGGGCAATACTCCCGCATCAGTGCAGGCATTGCCTACTTACCAGCGACTGCTGAATTACAGAAACGTGCCCGATCACGGCATCGAGGCATTGCTGTTCCAATACGGACGCTATCTGTTGATCAGCAGCTCCCGCAAGGGCGGGCTACCCGCCAATCTACAGGGATTGTGGAATGACAGCAATACACCACCCTGGCGGAGCGATTACCATTCCAATATCAATATCGAGATGAATTACTGGCTGGCCGAGCCAACCAATCTTTCGGAATGTCATTTCCCTTATCTGGAATATATCAACAGCATGCGGGAGGTGAAAAAGGAACATACTGTGAAGGAATATCCTGGCGTGCGGGGCTGGACCGTGCGAACCGAGAACAATATCTTTGGCGGCGAAAGCTTTTTGTGGAATACGCCCGGCAGCGCCTGGTATGTTCAGGCCATCTGGGAGCATTATGCTTTTACCCGAGACAAGGCCTGGCTTGGCGGCTTTGGCTATCCTGTTTTGAAAGAGATCGTGGAATTCTGGGATGATCATCTGAAGCGCCGGCCTGACGGAACGCTGGTCTCTCCGATGGGATGGTCCCCCGAACATGGACCAACCGAGGATGGGGTGACATATGACCAGGAGATCGTATACGACCTTTTTACCAACTATATTGCAGCGGCCGACACCTTGCATATCGACAGGGCTTACCGGGATCATGTCGCCGACATGCGCGAGCATTTATTAAAACCCAGGATCGGCCAATGGGGGCAGCTGCAGGAATGGGAGACGGACCGTGATGACCCCAAGGACAACCATCGTCATGCATCGCATCTATTTGCCCTCCATCCCGGCAAACAGATCAGCGTCAATAAGACGCCCGAACTGGCGAATGCCGCCCGGGTCAGTCTGCAGGCGAGGGGGGATGCTTCCACCGGATGGTCCATGGCGTGGAAAATGAATTTCTGGGCGCGGCTCCAGGATGGGAACCATGCGTATACCATCTTAAAAAACTTTATAACGCTGGTGGGCGGGTCCGGTGTGGACTATAACGAAGGGGGCGGTATCTATTCCAACCTGCTCTGCGCGCATCCGCCCTTCCAGATAGACGGCAACTTCGGATATACGGCAGGGATCGCCGAGATGCTGCTCCAAAGCCAGACCGATGAGCTGCAATTCCTTCCCGCGCTGCCCGATGGATGGGCCGATGGGGAGGTCAGGGGATTAAAGGCAAGAGGCAATTTCGAGATCACGGATATGCAATGGAAGAATGGCCATATCGTCCGGCTGACCATCCGGAGCCTGTCCGGCGGCAACTGTTTTATACGTGTACCCAATGCATTGAAAGGAACGCTCTCGAAGGTGTCCGAAACCGGCGGTCAGTGGAGATACCGATGTTCCACCAGGGCCGGCGGGGTATATGCCTTTACTTCCCTTTGACATCGTCCACCTCGACGAGCTTTTTCAGATCAGGGTGATAGGAGTAGATGACCTCGAGGTTTGGCTCACCGAGATAATTACTGTCCCTGGCTTCGCGGATCAGCTGCGCTGCCTTGTCTTCGTTATGGGTATAGAAATAGGTCTCCATCAACTCGATCGTACCTTTTTTGAATTTTGGCATATTCGTATGGAGCCGTTGCAAGCATTCCTGGGAATGGATGGTATCTTTCATCAGGAGGTAGATCAGGCCCCGCTGATAGTCCTGGTAAGGGTCCTTGTCGATGAGTGAATCCAGCTTGTTGACCGACGCCATGGCCATGGGATAATCTTTCTGAAGGACATAGGCGTCTATCATCAGCAAATACATATTGGCGTCTTTTGGGTACAGGGATCTGTATTCATTCAGCGCCTGGATATATTTGTCGTTGTCCAGTTTGGAGCAGAGCTGGATATGGATCATCTGGTATGCCTTTTCCTTTTTTACCTGATCCGGGAGCTCATCGAACAGGTTTAGCGCCTTTTCATTTTCACCCTGCGCTATGAGCGTCTTTATAGCCTGGATCTTTTCGATCTTTGCAAGGTCTTCTTTTGGCATGTTCTGGTTGGTCAGCTGCAAGGCATCCGCGATGGTCTTGCTAAGGTTTTCCCCGCTCATGTAGATGAATACATCCGCCGCCCTGACCGCGTCTTCTCTTTTGACCAGCTCATAGTCGTGGTAATTCACGCCGCCCGGTCCATACAGCCGAAAGAGGATATGCTGCTTTTTATCTTTTTCGTATTGTTTGATCAGCTCGTAACTGCCCTCCTTGCCCATGGCGTCGACGACCGCCTTGCCATACTGGCCTTGCTGAAAGCCCTGGATAGCGCCTTTGATGAGCGTCTTACTCATGAACAGGCCGCCTGCGCCGGAGATCCTGTGAGAAAACTCTTTCTCGTCGAATATATTATTGAGGACAGTATAGTCGTGGTTAGCGACAGAGTACTCGATGCGGCGGGCCAGCTTTATGGCTTCGTCCTTGCTGACCGGCCTCTCCGGCAGGGAGCAGGAGCAGAGGTGCAGGGTAAGGAGGAGCAGGCACGCGTAGAACAGGCGGGTCATAAGTATTGATTTTGGGCGGAAAATAATAAAAGAACCCAGCAAATGCAAGGTATTTTGCCAAATCGGTCTAAATTCACCCATGCAACGATATATACGACCCACCGCCCTCTTTTTGTTATTTTTCTTTACAGCGGAGACCGTCTTTTCACAATACAAGCCGGATAGGAAACTGGAGGAAAAGCTACAAGCGCTTACCGACACGTTCCATGGTGTTGCGGGTGTATATGTACGCAACCTGCGTACAGGCAAGGAGGTTACCATCAACGCGGATACCGTTTTCCCTACGGCCAGCATCATCAAGGTCCCTATTCTTGTAGGTATCTTCGACAAGATCCAACAAGGGGAGTTCCCATATCATCAACCCCTTGTATACCGCGACTCCATGTCGCGGAAAGGGTCGGGTCTTATGCAATTCTTCCGGGATTCAACGGCCACCGATCTGCAGACTGCTATCACGCTGATGATCACGCATAGTGACAATGCCGCCGCTGTATGGTGCGAGCGGCTGGCGGGCGGAGGGGCTGCCATCAATGCATGGCTGTCTGCTCATGGGTTTGAATACACGCGCCTGAATGCAAGGACGGCAGGGAGGGAGCAGGCGCGTCAGCAGTATGGGTGGGGGCAGACCACGCCCCGGGAGATGGCGAGGCTGGTGAGCATGATAAGGAACGACGCCGTCGTCAGTCCTGCGGCCAGTCAAACCATGTATCGTATCATGACGCATGTATTCTGGGATGAATATGCGCTTTACCCTCTGCCGCCGTATGTGCAGGCGGCCTCGAAGCAGGGGATGGTGGATGACAGCCGGAGCGAGGTGGTGCTGGTGAATGCGCCGCATGGGGATTATGTGTTCTATGTGGCTACGAAGAACAATAAGGATCAGCGATGGGTACCCGAGAATGAGGCCTGGCAGCTGGCCCGGAGGGTCTCTGCGCTGTTGTGGGATTATTTTGAACCCAAATCAAAATGGAAGCCGGCGGAAGGGTCGGAGAAGCTGTGGTATTAGCGGATGGAATCCGTGGTGTTCGTCACTTTGATCTTATCTTTCGTCACAAATCGTCCATTGTCCGGATGATCGGGAGTATCCTTGCAGGAATTATTTGACTTATGAAACCTTATATCCTTATTATTGGCTTTTTGCTGCCTTCTGCCCTTTTTGCCCAGGCGGATCATACCGAGGCATATTACAGGCAGGCGGTGAAGAAGCTCGATTCGATGAGAGCCATTTGCCCTGACAGTTTATCCACTCCCCGTATAAAAGAGCTGGACAGCAGCCCTGCGGCGAATGAATACCTTCGGAAGCTGGTTGTAGCCGCCTTCCGATGGGAGGGGGAACACTGCCGTGATATAAATGAGTTAAAAGCACGTGTGGAAAAGGTGTTTGCCCTGCCGCTGGATACTATTCAAAGTATCAGTAACCGGTGGGGAGAAGACTATCTCGTATGGCTGTATGCGCGGCGTTTGTTATCTCCTGAACTGCAGGAAAGGTTCCTTATAAACTGGCTGGATTTTCATGTAGAAGAGGAATGGCTGTCACATGCGAGACGTTATTTAAGCGAGCTGGAGGTATATTTTCCCCGCAGCAGGTATATAAACGAAGCAAGGGCTAAAGTGCGGGCGCTGGAATCGCAGGTAGAGGCCGGGAAGAAAAATCCCCATATCCTATTTCGGGGACCGGTGCATTCTTTGAACGAACTCGTCGCGCCGTACAAAGGGAAGGTGGTGTATCTGGATGTATGGGGCACCTGGTGTGGGCCCTGCCGGGAGGAAATGAAATATGCCGCTGCATTGAAGCAACATGTGGACAGCTCGAAGGTCGTCTTTCTTTACCTGGACGAGGATGCGGATGAAAAAGACGGCCAATGGCGGGAATATGTGCAAATGAACAATATCACCGGGGAGCACCTGCGGATGAATGAACAGGATATCGGGGTAATCTGGGAAGCGCTCCTGCCGGACAGCCCGTTGGCACGGACGTATCCAAGGTTTTTTATCTTTGGCAGGAACGGAAAGCTGGTGCAGGCCAATGCGAAGCGACCGTCGGATGAGGAAGTATTGTACAACCAACTTAAGGAGGCCATCGACGCGCCCTAATTTATTACCACGGCAGGAGCCGTCAGGGCAATCATTTTTTTCATACATTTAATCTCCTGCAAAAATAACATAGTATGCCACATATTGCTTTACCAGAGGAATATCCGGGCATCCGGAGCCTCTTTATGTACAGTCCGGTGACTGCCCAGCCGTTGAATGACCTGGTGCAGACCATCCTTCATGATCCGGCCACTTCCACGCTGACGCCGGGTGAGCGGGAATTGATCGCGACGTATACATCCAGCCTGAACCATTGCAAATACTGCGCGAATACCCATGGAGCGATCGCCAAATATCAGCTGGGGGGTAATGAGCAGGTGGTAAAGGATGTAATGAAGGACCCTTCGGGGGCGGATGTCAGCGACAAACTCAAGGCGTTGTTGAAGATCGCGGCCAAAGTACAGGAGGATGGCAAGAAGGTATCGACCGGGGATATTGCCTTTGCCAAGGAGCAAGGCGCTACCGACAAAGAGATCCATGATACGGTGCTGATAGCGGCCGCTTTTTGCATGTACAACCGTTATGTCGACGGTCTTGCCACGTGGGCTCCCGATGATCCGGCCGTCTATGACGCCATCGGGCGGCAAAGGGCTACGGAAGGATATCACACAAAGCCTTTTAAGGTGTCTTCGAAATAATATTTTATGCCTTATATTTCTTTAAAAGAAAATCTGCCGGGTATCACCGGCCTGCTGGAATACCGGCTCGATACCGCGTTGCCTATCCGGCAACTGACGCATATTTTGCTGCGCGGCGAGTCGACGCTTACGGAAGGAGAGCGGGAGCTGATCGCCACCATCGTCAGTAATGGGAATGAATGTCAGTTTTGCACCGCGGCCCATACCGCCGCCGCCAACCAGTACCTGGACCCTGTCGTTGCGGAAAAAGTAAAGACGAACCTCGACGCCGCACCCGTGTCCGAAAAAATGAAGGCGCTGCTGGTCATTGCCCGGGCCGTTGGAAGGAATGGCCGGCTGGTGACACCCGAGCTAGTAGAAAAAGCGCGGGCGGAAGGGGCTACCGACCGGGAACTGCACGACACCGTACTGATCGCCGCGCTGTTCAGTCTGTACAACCGTTATGTCGACGGGCTTGCTAGTGTCACGCCCACGGACCCTGCCTTTTATGACCGATTGGGGCATATACTTAAGGATAAGGGGTATTTGCCGTCGGAGGATCGGTATGCGACCCTCTGAGTGTGTTAATCTTCTCGACTTTTGTATAAACACTGACCTGCTCAGCTAGATACTCTCTTTATTTCAACACCGGATTGTTGCAGACCGTGGGGCTGGCAAGTGAATTGACGACGCAATTTCGTATCTTGAAGACGATATGACCTACTACCAACATATCGTACTGAACCTGCATCGACGTCTTTATCCCAACGAGGATATCAGGGCCCGGATCATACAGGCTAAAAGGTATATCGACCGGCATTATTACCTGGCCCTGAGCCTCGACAAGATGGCAAGCGAGGTCTTCTTATCCAAATTCCATTTTATCCGCATATATAGAAAATACTATGGCAAGACGCCCTATGCCTATCTGAAAGAAGTCCGGCTGGCCCGGGCAAAGGAGCTTTTACGAAGTGGCATGCCCATAAAAGATGTATGTTATGCCGTGGGATTTGACAGCATCCCTTCCTTTACCCGCCTGTATAAAGAATGGACCGGCACCTCTCCGGGCAAACAAATGAGCAATTCCGGATAAGAAACTCCTCGGACAATTGCCCACCTTTATAAAAAACAAAACGTTATGAAGATCAAACTGACCAGCGTCCCCGTTAAGGACCAGGATAAGGCATTGCATTTTTATACGGAAATATTGGGTTTAATATACAGATGGTGCAGATATAGAATAGAAACGTTATCTTGTTCCGACAATGCCACTGCTGTATGAATCGCTCTAAAATCGTCGTCGTCGGAAGCACCAATATGGATATGGTCGTGCAGGCGGATCATATCCCCGTCCCGGGTGAGACAGTTCTCTCAGGCTCTTTTTTTATGAACCCCGGTGGTAAAGGCGCCAACCAGGCAGTGGCGGTGGCAAGGCTTGGCGGTGAGGTTATCTTCGTATCCAAACTGGGTAATGATGTATTCGGCCGGCAGTTCTCTCAATTATTCCATGATGAAGGCATCGATATCTCTTTTTTACTGCATGACAAGGACCTGCCCAGCGGGGTGGCGCTCATTACCGTAGACAAAGGAGGAGAAAACAGCATTGTAGTGGCTTCCGGCGCCAATGCCAGCCTGCGAAAGGAAGATCTCGCAGATGCCCTGGATGTCCCCTCGGGTATATTACTGCTACAGCTGGAGATACCCATGGCGGTGGTGGAGTATGCCGTGGAATGCGCGGCCTCGAAGGGTATAAAAGTGATCCTCAATCCTGCGCCGGCGGCAGCGCTTTCGCCCGGACTGCTCGAGAAAATCGACATCCTCACTCCCAATAAAACGGAAGCTTCCATGATCGCGGGGATACCGGTGACGGATATGGGCAGCGCCAAAAAAGCTGCAATAGCTATCTGTGACAAGGGTGTCCGAACCGTGGTCGTTACCATGGGACCCCTGGGCGCCGTCATTTGTGAGGGAGGGGAATGCTCCGTGGTGGAGACCAGGAAGGTAGCCGCGGTTGATACCACTGCCGCCGGAGATGTGTTTAACGGCGCTATTGCGGTGGCCCTGTCCGAAGGGAAGAATATGGCCGAGGCCGTGCGATTTGCCTGTGATGCAGCTGCCATTTCCGTCACCCGTCTGGGCGCGCAGTCGTCCATTCCATACAGGAAAGAGCTTTTATAAAAACCTGCTGCCATATGTTCATCGTAGAAAACTATTCTGTAGCCATCTTTTTCTGTTTTATCACCATGCTGTGCTGGGGGTCCTGGGCCAATACCCAGAAGTTGGCCGCCGCCAGCTGGCGGTTTGAGCTTTTTTACTGGGACTATGTGCTGGGTATTCTTTTGACTGCCATCCTGTTTGCGCTGACCCTGGGTAGTTTTGGGGCGGAAGGCCGGGGATTTATTGCGGATATACGGCAGGCGTCGGGTGGGGCGATTGGCTCCGCACTGCTGGGAGGCGCCATTTTCAATGCCGCCAATATCCTGCTGGTTGCCGCCATTGCCGTAGCCGGCATGTCCGTAGCCTTTCCTGTAGGCATCGGTATTGCGCTGGCCTGGGGGGTCGTGGTGAACTATCTCGATAATCCCATCGGCAATTCCCTGTTGCTGTTCGCAGGTGTAGGCCTTATCATCGTGGCCATACTGCTCAATGCCTATGCCTATCGCAGAGCCAGCGCCACTCAAAAGAAGGTCAGCACCCGGGGGCTGGTACTATCCGTCGTCGCCGGCATACTGATGGGTTTTTTCTATAAATACGTCGCTGCCTCCATGTTTCCGGACTTTGCGCACCCCCAGCCGGGTAAGCTAAGCCCCTATACGGCCGTCTTCATTTTTTCTGCAGGCATCCTGCTGAGCAATTTCCTTTTCAATACTATTTTGATGAAAAGGCCGGTAGCAGGTCCGGCCGTGAAAATGGCGGATTACTTTTCAGGCAATGCACGCAATCACCTGATAGGTGTACTCGGAGGCGCTATTTGGTGTATCGGCATGTCATTCAGCATACTGGCATCGGGCAAGGCGGGTCCTGCCATTTCCTATGGTCTGGGGCAAGGCGCCACCGTGGTGGCTGCCATCTGGGGCATCTTTATATGGAAGGAGTTCAAACATGCCCCCAAGGGCACATCGGCCGTGCTCAACGGCATGCTGCTGTGTTATCTGGCCGGATTGGGACTTTTAATCGCAGCAAGATAAGATACATATTATCTTTATGGCCGGAACACCGGTATGATAAAGAAACATGTCCGTTATTTGTTATTTGTCCTTATTACCCTGGGTTTTTACCAGGGGCTGTCCGCCCAGGTAGAGGTGAAGGGCACCGTCTATGACAAGACCCGATATTTTGCCATGCAGGGTGTCAGCGTAATGGGGACATCGGGTCAGGGTACAGTGACCGACTCGGTGGGGCATTATACTATCCGCCTGCCAGTTTCGGACTCCATTTATTTTTCTTATTTAGGCAAGCACACGGCTAAATTCCCGGTCAAGGGAGTAATGCCGGGATTCCCTATGGATATAAGCCTTGCCGTTACCATCGACAGTCTCCCTCTTGTTGTCGTAAGACCCAAGGCTCACCGGTATGATTCATTGGAGAACAGGGAGGAGTATCGAAAAGTCTTTGAATATGAGCCTGACTATCTTACGGGCAGTGGCGGTATCAGCCTTGACATGCTGCTCAGCGGTAAGAAGAACCGCCAGATGCTGGCCCTGCAGCGCCGTCTGATAGAACAGGAGCAGGATAAATATGTAGACTATAGATTCAACAGGAACCTGGTGAGGAAGATCACCGGATTGCAACGACCGGCGCTCGACACGTTTATGCGTATGTACCGACCCACCTATGAGTTTATCCTTCGTTGCGAGAACGACTACGAGTTCTATAAATACATAAAGGATTGCGGGTTGTATTTCTCGCGGACCTGGATGAGAGAGCATGCTTTTGCCGCCCCTTATTTCAGGAAAGTCTCCATCTGCTGAAAGGCCCCGACGAACTGCTTATATCTATTGTCCGTATGAGGCCACGCAATATTGCCGCTGTGGAAGATATCCTTTATGATATCATTGGCTTTTGCGCAATCTTCTTCGTCGAAAAAACAGGATTTCCATGCGGCTGGAAGCTCATCCAACGGCTTTAGGGTAAATCCGTTGCCATAGATCTTCATATTGGTGGGCGTACCCCGGACGTCGATGGCCGACACTTCATTGTCCAATGCCCATTTAAAATAGGCTTCCCAAAACCGGCAATGGTTGTAGAGGCGTTGGCGGATCTCGGTATCTGACTCTTTGTGAGTGGCTGTTATCCGCCAGCGATTGTTCTCCAGAGAGAAGGGGTCTTTCCCATCCTTTTGTTCCGGCAGGGATTGTCTTTCAAAGCTGGCGGTGAACCCTTCCCGGATCGTCATCTGCATTTCTTTTGGTTTGGACAGGTCCACCGCATAGATGCTCGTATGGTGCTGGCGATCCGTCAGATAGAGCTTGTGATCCTCCAGTCGCCAGGCGCCGTATTCAAAATGACCGAAATCACGGGTATAAGTGCCGTCCTTCCGGCATTCCAGGAAGCTGGCCGGGTTTAACTGACTGACTCCTGCCGAACCGTCACTATAGGTATAGAACCAAAGGTGATAGATGCTGTTGGAGGACAGATGGCAGCCTGTCAAATTCTGCAGGATGAGGGCAAGGCAAAGAAGGGAAAGGGGCTTTTTCATAGGGCTAATATATGATGCCCGCAAGGTTATTCCCTATTTGCAATTTTTTTTCCCATTTCTGGACAAATGGCACGGGTTGCTATGATGGTAATCTGTTGTTAGTCAGGCATTTGTGATATTGGTATGCCAATTGGAATCTACTATTCGGTTTTTCATAGGATATTGGATTTAAAGACGGGAGTGTATTTCTATACTGCTCCTTTTTTTTTTACGATTACTTTCCTTTATGACGCGTAGACGTCCTGCCCTTTGCTGTTGCTAAAGTTGCTATTTATTAAAAGCCAGAGTTGTTCATCTTTAAACTCAGATGTATGAATCTTGAAGGAACAGTACAGACACCTACCCAAGCCGAACCCAAAGTTTCGCTCCACGACATTGTCAGTCAGCTGATCACCAGTCTGCAGCCCATGGCCGTCAAACGTAATAACATTTTATTGAACGATATTCCCAGGGATCTCGCTATGGAGGTGGATCAGCATATGGTCGCCTATGTCCTGTCGGGTCTGGTGAATAGTGCCGTCAATAGCACAGAAAATCAATGCATTCATATCGAGGCCGTCTTCAATAATGAACATCGGATGCTGCGGGTAAAGGACTTGCATACGCAGGTATACCATACGATGGAGATCTTAGCGAATTGCTGATGTTTTTTCTCAGAGGTACCCGCACAGCCCGTATAAAGAAGTATTTGATACACGACCGTCAATGCGTTCATTGCAATGACTTCAACCTCACGGTAAAAATTTACAAGGAATACTTTCATGTCTGGTTCATCCCCATTGTCGCGTCGGGCGTAAAGTCTACCAAGATTGAATGCAATAGCTGCGGAATGTCCATGCGGTCAGACTCACTGGCCAAAGAATATGAATCAAAGACGCGCGCTCCCTTCTATTTATATTCTGGTCTGATATTCGCGGGGCTTCTAATATTGGGGGCAGTAGGTCTCTCCCTGGGTGGATCGTATCAACGATCCGTGTATATAGCCAATCCACAAGTTGGGGATGTCTACCTGATCAAAACCGACAAACCCTTTAAGGACAGCTATCATTTCTCACGGGTGATGCGTGTAAATGGTGATTCCATCATAGCCTGGGACAATAAGTTGAACTATCTCAGTCTCGGTGGTACTCCTTCGAAGCTGGACTCGGGGGATCATTTCAGTTCGGACAATGAGCTAGTGTATACGAAAGGGTTATTGAGAGTAATGTATGACAAGGATTCGATCGTGACTGTCTTCCGGGGCGAGGGGGATGGGACGGGATTTAACAGAGTAAACTGAATAAACCGAGAGATGGCGGATACGATCTATTAAATCTATGGGCAGAATATTTAGGCGAAAAAAGACAAATTTTTATGCCTGATCTCATCTTCATTTACGCGACAGGACAGACCTATATAGACCCCATTAGTGGTTTACCCTGAATTCGGAAATTACTATTTTTTCTTGTGCTGTAAATCAATGAGTTGAGGTTCTGACAACCTTTTTTCCAGTACTATTTTCTCCAAAAAAACGTTTATATTACAGTACCGAAAACCCGAGCCGGAGGTTAGTGCCGAAAGCTCATAAATCCGAACCCAGTACCCTAATTTGAAAACGTTATGAAACACGTAGATTATCTGTATTTTAATATCTACAACTACTTCTACAAAGTCAGCCAGTACCGGCCCAGCTTTAATCCCCGTATGCAGGCAATGTATCTGTTTTCCCTTGGCTCAGGGGGATGGCTCTTGTTATTAGAGTCGTTGTATTTACACTTTGTAAAGCATGCCCGGTTTGAATCACGCGGCCAATCCGCGCTGTTTGCCGGCTCTCTTTATCTTCTCACTGCCTTCCTGTTCCATTACATCTTTATTATTAAGGATCGGGACCTGAAGATCTTCGGGAAATATGAAGAGCTGTCCAACAGGAATCCGAAAAGCAGATGGCATTTGGTCGTATCACTGGCCGTGCTTTTCCTGCCTTACGTGGCGTTGTTATCATTTGCTATTTTTTACCCCCGGCACGGACAGTAATTTATATCTGGTCGTACCCGGATGGAAATTGCTCCATGAATGCCAGAATTCCTGGTAGTACTGGACGGGCGTCAGCTGTCGGTCCTTTAGCGACCCTGCGATGCATTTTCCATTAAAGCTCCAGGTCGAGCCTGTGGTGCTGTCCTTTATATACGGCTGGTCCGGTGTCTGTATGAATTGTAGAGTTTGGCCTCCAACATTCCTGTTCCAGACATGGAAGGTGGTGGAATCAGGGCCCAACAGGATCAGGATAGGAGTATTGCCGACGGTGTCCTGTATCGGGGAATGATTGACAAGATCGTTCCAGTCGTAAGCCTTCTCAGCATTCTCGGATTTTATACCAATAACCCAGGACTTCGCCTCCCATGAGGCGGAGTCCCTTTTTTCCAGGCTGCCCTTGATCGTGCCTTTGTCGTAGTCTGCGAGATCATCGTACTGTTTTTTATAGACCGTGTCTGGCTGGAGGATCTTTGTATCGGGATGTTCGGTCACCCATTCGGCAAGGGAGGACTGATAAGAGGGCAACTCCTTCAAACGTCGATTTTTTAAGGGGCCCGCGATGGAGACGCCTGTAGCCTGCTGCCACCAGCTCCCGGTCGTGGCGTCCTCGAACATGGCATTGAAGTGATCCATTCCCACCAGTCTGAAATTCTCGCTTTTCCCATTTACTATCGGGCTAAAGACCCTTCCTGTTCTGCAAACCGTGCAATAGGTGATCATGACCGGCATGCCGCCGACCGTGTCACGTACCTGGTGATGATAGCCGATGATCTGTATAGGGTAGGCCTTTGTCTCGTTATTGATGGATACGCCGATGACCAGTTTCTCCGAAGGAACTTTGTTGGTGGCGGCATCGGCAAATCTTACCGTGCCTGGCTGATAGAACATCTTGTCGGCCTGGAACCGGAAGTTGAAGAAATAAAAAACGACTGCATAGAGGCCCAGGACGACCGTAAGCCCAATTTTTGTCCAGACCCGCCCTTTGGAGAACCAGGTATACAACGGGAAAACCACCAGCAGCAGGCCAAGAAGCCGCAGGTAGAGCCTGTTGCGATCAATGAAATAGGCCAGGTCGATGGTGTTGGCGTGCTGGCTGCCGGGGAAGGGCATGATAAAGTATACCCGAAGGATCTCCGTAGCAAATAACAGGAGGATACCCAGGATGAATAGCAGTCTGTTCATTGCGGAAATTTCTATAATTTACATATAATGCATGAAACTTATGCTGGTCCCTGAATTTATCGCATAACAGCCGGCCGACAGGCAGAGGATCCGACAAACGGAAATGGCTTTATTGTAACTTAAAGACGATGGGTTGTTTGCACCAGCTTTCTATGGGCAGCCCCCCCAGGATCGCGGGCTCCCAATCAGGCGACCTGCGGATGTCTCGCAGGGCTTCCTCGTCCAGGCTTTTTTCGACGGACCGCATTACACTGATGCTATCGAGCTTTCCTTCCTTTGTAACCTTGAATTGAACGATGACCGTTCCCTGGATCTCCTGCTTGACGGCTGAGCGGGGATATTTTAATGTTGTATTCAGGTAATTCAGGAATCCATAAGGGCCACCCGGAAATTCAGCCTTCTTCATAAAGACAGTTGCAGATTTGTTGGGAGTGCCATCTTCCAGAAAGAATTGAGCAGCCGTTTGTTTGCCGTTGGCATAAGAGGCTTTCCCTGATAATTTTCCATTGGGGTAATAGCCCATCCACTCACCTTCCTGCTCGCCTTCCTTATTGGTCCCTGTCGCCTGTAGCTTACCGCTGGAATAATAGTATGACTCCGGTCCGTCGGCTTTATTGTTCAAATAAAAGGTAGTGTGGAGAACTATACCATTCGAATCGTACAATTTATATTCTCCATTTTTAATCAGCATCGGGTCGTCGGAAAAATGGTATATATAATGCGGTTTGCCGGACTGAAAGAAATAAGTTGCGACCATGCCGGAGTCCGTCTTTTTTTTGGTCCTGTAGAGCCAGCCGCCCTGCGGATCGGGGGAGTATTTTCTCTGATCCGGATGGTAATACATGCTGTCCTGGGAAAAGACCCGCTGGCAAAAGGTCAACTGGCCGGCTGTCAGTAAGGATAGGGCGAGGAGGAGAGTTTTAGGGAGGGGCATATGGTTTGGGTTTTTTAAAATTTTTTCTGTTCAAAAAAGAATACGCCATTCTTATTGGCTATAACGATGTCGGGCGTGCCGTTCTTATCCAAATCTGTCACCAATACCTGTAAGCCTACCCCTGAATGGTCATCGATCAGGTGTGGTATCCAGGTGGGATGGGGGCCCGGTCTGAACTCAAACCAATAAAGAACCGAGGCTTCGTGAGCGCCAGGATCTTCGCCATTGTGGGCGTAATATCTTTTACCGGTGACCAGGTCGGGATAGCCATCTCCGTTGATATCGGCCATGGCCAGGGCATGGGATTCGGAAAATTTATTATAAATGACATGATGTACCCAGCCTGTATCCAGTTTTTCGTGCCACCAGATGCCATAGTTATGGGCCGAGGCGCTGATCAGGTCATGGTGTCCATTGCCCTTTACATCCAGGGCATAGATCTGGGAGCAGTCTTCGCCAAGATCTGCCGGATGAAAAGTCCAGCCCGCCGTGGCGGGGTTTGGAGGGCATTCCCACCATCCTTTGGTGATGATCACATCCGGACGGCCATCGCCGTTCATATCCGCGTGGCCCAGTCCGTGTGTATAGCGACCGAGACCGGGTGTATTCTCTTTTGCGCCGGCGATGATATGTCTTGTCCAGGTGGTGTCTCCTTTTTGGGAAGGAGGTTGCATCCAAATCATTTCTTTTTTCACCGGGTCGTTACAAAGCAGGTCTGGTCTGCTATCACCATCGATGTCTACAAAGGCTGGGGATTCGTTGCCTGCATTTGGGAGGATGGTGTGCATGGGCCAATGACCGCCTGTCCGGCCGGGGTTCTCATACCATACCGCCTCTTCTCCCGGCAGACTGATACGTATCAGGTCAATCCAGCCGTCCTGGTTGACGTCGAGCGTAAAGTTTAAAAATGAGTTGCTGAACTGGGTGGTAGGGGAATATTTTTTTGGCTCGGTGATCTCGTGTCTTGTCCAGGAAGGGGCTTCGAACCACCAGGCGCCGGCGATGATATCCAGCCGCCCGTCTTTATTGACGTCTGCCACCGCGACCCCTTCCGAAATGAAGTCCCCGGTGATGATATGTTTTATGAATTGGGTGTCTCTGGCCGGCGCCGGCTGCATGCAGACGGCGCCGGCGAGCAATGGTAAAATGAGCGGTCTCAAGGATGGTCTTTATATATAAGGTAAAGTAATGATTTTTTGGCTCGGGGTTATAATAAATCCCAACCAGGATGAGAAAAAATTGCTATTTTAATAGCTATGAGCAAATTTTTCCTTTTCATCCTGCTGTTATGTGCGATGAACGTCCATGCGCAGACATCACATCATTTCGAGCTGAAAGATGGTAAATACCAATTGACGATGGAGGGGGCTGTCCATTTTGCCGACCTGCCTTTGCGGTGTATGCAGCGGGAGTTTCCTTACAAGACCGGGGTTACATTTTCGGACAGCAGTCTGACGGAGAAGCCGCGGTTGTATCATCCCGCCTTTTATGGGTGTTTTGACTGGCATTCCAGCGTACATGGGCATTGGATGCTGGTGCGTCTGCTGAAGCTGTTCCCCGGCATGCCACGGGCGGGTGAGATCCGACAAAAGCTGGAAGAGAACCTGTCGGCGGAGAATATCCGGGGGGAGATGAAGATATTTGCGATGAAGGATAACAAAGGCTTCGAGCGTACCTATGGATGGGCGTGGCTGCTGCAATTGCAGAGCGAGCTGGACAAGTGGGATAATCCGCTGGGAAAGAAGCTAAGCAGTAATGTGGCGCCCCTGGCCCGGCAAATAGCTGGGCTTTTTATCGAGTACCTTCCAAAAATGAATTATCCTGTAAGGGTAGGCGAACATACCAACCTGGCATTTTCACTGCGACTGGCCTGGGATTATGCTGTATTGGAAAAGGATGACGGGTTGAAGAATATTATTTTGCAGACCGCCATGCGATTTTATGCGCATGATGTGAATTATCCCATTGGATGGGAGCCCGGAGGGAATGATTTTTTAAGTCCCGGTCTGGAGGAGGCGGATCTGATGTGGAGGATACTGCCGGAAGGGGCTTTTCAGGGTTGGGTAAAGAAGTTCATGCCATCGCTGGCTGGCCCCAGCTTTAGCCTTGAACCCGGGAAAGTGCAGGACAGGACCGATGGGAAGCTGGTACATCTGGATGGGCTTAATTTAAGCAGGGCCTGGGACCTTTATGGAATAGCCCGGCATCTGCCTGTGAACAAGGGACGTCTGTATGAGGTGGCCAATCAGCATCTTGCGGAGGCGTTGCCAAATGTAGCCAGCGGGGATTATATGGGGGAACACTGGCTGGCAAGCTTTGCTGTGTATGCGCTGACGATGCAATAGGGCCGGCTTGTGCCGGCCCGGTGAAATCCGTATCTTTGTATTTCATGTCTTTGGGAGATTGTGAAAAAGCCGTATGTAGATCAGCAAAGTGAAAAAGTATTTAGTTCCTCTCGCATTAGGCGGTCTCGGTATAGGCACCACGGAATTTGTCATGATGGGTCTTCTCCCCGACATCGCCAAAGATTTTCAGATCAGTATTCCTGCAGCAGGACATCTCATCTCGGCATATGCTGCCGGGGTGGTCATTGGCGCTCCATTGCTTGTTGCTATCAGTGGTAACTTTGGGCCCAAGAAGATACTATTGGCCCTGATGGGGATCTTTACTTTATTTAATGGGTTGTCGGCTATCGCTCCCGGCAATAACACCCTGCTGGTGTTGCGACTGCTGGCCGGACTGCCTCACGGCGCATTTTTTGGGGTAGGATCTGTGGTTGCCAGTCGTCTGGCCGACAAGGGGAAGGAGGCTCGCGCTATTTCCATGATGTTTGCCGGACTGACCCTCGCCAATCTGCTCGTCGTACCATTGGGTACTTATGTGGGTCATCATTATTCCTGGAGGCTGACCTTTTGTATCGTCACGCTGATAGGATTGATCACGCTGCTATTTCTTCAGCTGTGGATGCCGGTGATCCCTGTGACCCGGAGCGGTGGTCTTCGTCAAGAACTACGGGTGTTTCAGCGTGCCGAGCCCTGGCTGATCATTCTCATTACTGCCATCGGCACTGGTGGGTTGTTTGCCTGGATCAGCTATATCGCTCCGTTGATGACAGAGGTGTCGCATTTCTCCGCCAATACCGTCAGCTATATCATGATCCTTGCCGGTCTGGGGATGGTCATTGGGAATTTTGCGGGTGGCAAGCTGGCTGACAGGATGGAGCCTATAAAGGCGTGCATACTGCTGTTGACATGCATGGCCGTCGTGCTTGTGCTTATCTTTTTCTTTTCGTCCAGTCAGGCGCTGTCCCTCTGTTTTACCCTCTTTGCCGCGGCCTTGTCTTTGGCTTTAGCGACACCTATACAATTGCTGATGATCCGTACTGCCACGGAGGGCGAGCTGATCGGGGCTGCTGCAACGCAGGCCGGGTTCAATATCGGCAATGCGCTTGGGGCATTTTTTGGAGGTCTCCCCATTGTTGCGGGTTTTGGTTACAACTCTCCTTCTTTGGTAGGAGCCGTCATGGCGCTGGTGGGTATTGGCTTTGCGGTGAGGTTGGCTAACCTGCAGCAGCCTCACGTCTATCCCGCCTGATCAAAAAAAGTATGATGGATAGCATCACCAGGAAAAGGAGCAACGGGAATGCCAGCCCGACCCGGAGCCCCAGTCCATCGGACAAATAGCCTATCACCGGAGGGCTTACGAAGAAGCCGCTGTAGCCGATGGTGCTTGCAATGGCAATGCCTGCCGAGGGGTCGATGCCTTTGATATTGCCGGCGGTGGAATAGGTCATGGGCACTATGTTGGACAAGCCGATGCCCACCAGGAAGAAACCCATCAGCACCGTTGGCGCTTCGGGCAGCAGCAGCGCTTCCGACAATCCGACAATGGCGGCAAAACAACTGAAGAGTAAAATGAACTGTCGTCCCATCCTGTCTATGAAATAATCCCCAAAGAGCCTGCCGATGGTCATGGCTGTAGCAAATGTCCCCACCGCCAGGGCGCTGAATGCTTTGGTCTTTCCCACTACCGTATGCATGTAGATGGCTGACCAGTCTACCATGGAGCCTTCTCCCGTCATGCCGCAATACCCTATGATGGCGATCATCCAGATGAGGAAGGGGATCCTTTGTCGCCTTGTGCGTGCCTCTTTTATTGTTGTATTTCCTGTCTGGCTCCTCAGGATGATGGGTGACACGACAGCCAATGCCATGATACTGACTATAGCCATATAGATGAGGTGGAGACGGAGCGGAAAATGATAGTTGGCGAACAGCGCGCCCGAACCGGCTCCCAGTGCCATGCCGATACTAAAGGCCGCGTGGAAGGAGGACATGATCGTCTTCTTATATTTTCTTTCGACGAACACCGCCTGCCCATTCATCGTTATGTCCATCGCCCCGGAAAAGAACCCCGTCATGAAAAAGCTTGTGCGGCCTACCCAGACGTTCTGGGAATACGGAATGAGGGGAACGATACAACAGAATAGAAGACCCGTATAAATGGTAAGTTTTCCGCTGTTGTACCGGGTTGTCAGCCAGCCCGTGATGGGCATCGCCACCAGCGCGCCGATGGCGGTGGTAAAGAGCATCGTTCCCAATGTGCTGTTCGACACATTGAAATAGTCCTTTAGCTCAGGCAATCGGCCTGTACAGTTGGCGTATAAAAAACCATTGACAAAGAAGACTACGACGATGGCTATTCTGTATGAAAGATTTGGGTTCTTATCCATGTAGCAAATATCCTTTTCGTGCTGTTGCGTCTGTTTCAGCAGTTTTTCCAAAAATTACACTAAATTGTCATTATTGTCAGTCTAAAAGACAATCAGCTTATGAAAAGGGCAAATCTGGAGAAAATAGAGCCCCCTGAAGGGTCTTCCTTTCACATGGCGTATAACAAGGCTCCCTTGTTGTGTCACCAGGATTTCTGGCATTTTCATCCTGAGTTCGAGATCGTATATGTGCCACATGGGAAGGGCAAGCGTTTTGTGGGGGATAGGATCAGTGGGTTTACGGATGGGGACCTGGTGTTGTTGGGGCCGAACATACCCCACAATGCCTTCAATTTTGGATTCGAGTCCACCGGATATGAGGAGTATGTCATCCAGTTCAGGAGCGAGCATATTGCGACGATGACGGATAGTTTTCCGGAATTTTCCAGGATAGCCCGGCTCCTGGCGGGTGCGGAGACAGGAATAGCCATTACGGGAGAGGCTAAGCACCGTATCGGTGGTCTGATCAAGGAGATGTATCAGCTGAATTGTTTCCAGCGGCTGATGCAGCTGTTCTTTGTCCTGCGGGAGATGTCCCTGCTGGCCCATGTGGAAGACCTTGAAGCGAAGAAGTTCCTTTCCGTGGACCCCGTGCATGTGAGGCGTATCGGGGTGGTATATCAAAGCATACAAAGAGACTATCAGCAGGAGCTTTCGACCCGGCAGATGGCGGGTGAGTTGGCGATGACGGAGAGTTCGTTCTGCCGGTGGTTCAAGCATAGCACCGGTAAGAGCTTTAAGCAGGCATTGACGGAGGTGAGGATCCAAAAGGCCTGCTCGTTGCTGATACAGTCGGACCTTTCCGTAGCCAGTATCGCATCGATGTCGGGGTTCAACAATATATCGCTGTTCAACCGGATGTTCAAGGACATCGTTCATATGACACCTAATAGATACAGGCGATCCATCGGCGTGAAGGTGGAGTACGCCACCTAACAAACATATCATGAAATATACCTTTCTTTTTCTGACGTTGCTCTTTGCTCAAGCCGCCCAGGCCCAGTCCAGGCTTCCTGTTGTTCGGGCCACTTCCCAAAAAGTGTCCATAAATGATGGCGGCTACCTGGATAAGAATGCCTGGAACCTCAACCCGAAGCTCAGACCGGATGTCTATACCGCGGACAGGACCCGTCGAACAAAATGGGTGACGTTTTATACTGACATCGATTCCATCCGCGTGAAGGTAAAGCCGGGGACAAAATTTGATTTCGTCATACTGCTGAATGGCAAGGATTCGTGCTATACGCGGATCGCCAGCGCATTGCCCCCTTCGGGTACTGCTCCTGCGGGTGCTGTTGCGGAGGATACTATTCCCTTTGAGCTCACTGCCTACAATGCTATCAAGGTGAGGGCTTTGATCAACGACAAGGACACGTTGAACCTGCACTTTGACATAGGGTCTTTTGATCATACATCCTGGAACTCCGAGGAGCTTAAGGGGCTATGCGCGAATGCCTCTTCAATTTATACGCTCCTTTGTATGTATAAAGGTGAGCTTTAAAAAAGATAGTAAGGAGTATTCCGGTGATTTTATGCTTGACACCGGCTCGGATCAGGCAGTTATTGTCGACAGCGTTTGGGCGAGTCGTTGGGACCTTCCCGGAGGTTTAAGACTACTTCGGACATCTGTGCTAAAAGATCCGAGAGGCGCCAGGTATGAGACCCGGGTGGTGGTGGCGCCAAAGCTGCGTATCGGAAGGTTTGAGCTCGACAGCGTTCCCACGATGGTGTTAGGTAGTCTCAACCCCACACGGATGGAACTTAACTTTTTGGGGAATGATCTTCTAAAGCGATTCAATATCATACTGGATCTTCAACACGACTATTTATATTTCAAGCCTAATAAATTGATGGGAGTACGATACAAAGAACTGTCTTGAGGATGCCGATGACATGATCATCGCGATGTCCTTTGCCTATAGATAAAGTTTATTATATCTAAAGGAACTTTCTGAGCAGGTAAAGTATCAGGGAAATCATTAAACTGATAATCAGCATAGTCATAATGGGGACATATAAACGAAAATTTTCCTTTTCTATCCGGATGTCACCCGGCAGGCGACCGAACCAGTGGAGCTTATCGTGAAAAAAGTAGATCAGAACACCGGCAAGGACAATGGCACCGCCGATGATAAGCAGATATATGCCTGTTGTCTTGTTCATTTACCAAAATTAGAAGAAATTACATAATCATGAGCCAAACACAGCAAGACATACTCGACGACTTTGTCGAACAGCCCAAACTGGCTACTATTGGAAAAAGGGTTGGGGCGGCTATTTCGGCCTTATCGTCGCGGCCAGTAATCCGGAGCACAAGCGTATTGCCGACAGCATAGCCGGCACTCGTGTAGTGGATGCGGTCTGACCTATACGTCGCATTGTTTTGCCAGTTCATCGCAAGGCGGCCTCGAGGCGATCCACCCCTGGCTAGATTTGCAGTATGAAAAAGCTGTTATCTATCCTTGGTCTGTTGTTGATCCTTCATCAGGTATTTGCGCAAGGTCCTCCGGGTGGCGGTGCTCCCGGCGGTGGGCCTGGTGGTGGCTCCGGTGGCCGGAGTGGGGGGGCTGCTTCCGGTCACCTGTATGGCAAGTTGGTCGACTCCACCGGGCATGGCATCGGCCGCGCCTCTGTCATGATCCTGAAAACGAATATTGACCCGGCTTCGGGGAAGAGAAAGGATATGCTGCTGAAAGGCATCACTACCCAGAACAATGGGGATTTTTCCGCGGAGGACCTGCCGCTGAACAGCCCGCTAAAGCTGAATATTTCTGCGGTAGGATATACCGCCTTGGTCCGTGACGTCACCTTATCGCCGCAGTCATCCGAAAAAGATCTGGGCAACCTGTATATGACCCTGGCGACAAAGGAGCTTCAGCAGGTGGTTGTCACTGCCTCCAAGCCTTCCATGACCGTGGATATGGATAAAAAGGTCTTCAATGTGTCAAAGGACATCGTCAGCGCCGGCGGGAATGGGCTGGATGTACTGAAGAATGTGCCCAGCGTCAATGTTGACATCGACGGCAATGTGTCCTTGCGAGGAGCTACTCCTCAACTGATGGTGGATGGGAAGCCTACTACGCTGACCCTGGATGAGATCCCTTCCGATGCCATCGAGAGTGTAGAAGTGATCACCAATCCCTCCGCGAAATACGATGCCTCCGGAGGCGGGGCGGGTATATTAAACATTGTATTGAAAAAGAACCGTAAGACCGGGTATAACGGCAGCGTGCGGGCCGGTGTGGACAAATATGGAGGCGCGAACGCGGGCGCCAGTCTCAATGCCCGGGAGAATAAGATCAATATTTCGGCGGATATCAATGGCAGGCTTAACCGCGATAGGGGTACTTCCTCCATCGAGCGCGTGAGCCAGGGCACCAGTCCCGGCACGTACCTCAACCAGCAGCAGCTGGATACGTCCAGGGGTGGTATGTTCTTTGGCAGGGTGGGGCTGGATTATTTCCTCAACAACAGGACGACCCTTTCCCTCACCGGGTTTGCCATGCATCATGACGGTCCTTCCACATCCAATATCAGCATCAACACCGACAGCCTGTATTCGTCGGGCAAGATCAGCCAGTACAGCCATGAAGAGATCGCCGCATCCCATACATTTAATGGAAGAGGCGCCACCCTTGGCATAAAGCAGCTGTTTGCCAAGGACAAGGAAGAATGGACCGCGGATGCCAGCTATTTCTCCGGCAATGCCTCCAACAATTCCCTGTACACTACAGACTATTACAAGGCTGGGAGCGGTTCGGCTTTAGCCAGCAGCCAGCTGCAAAAGATCATCGGCGGTGGTAATGACCATAATATTATCCTGCAAAGTGATTTCACCGATCCGCTGACCGCCAAGACTACCCTGGAGGCCGGGGTGAGGGCTGCCTTACAGAGCAGGCTGAACATCAATAACAATTATACCTATAATGCTGACTCGGCAGATTATGTGCTCGTGCCTTCCGCGGCCAGCAATTACAAGAGCCAGAGCAATGTTTATGCAGCCTATGTCACTTTGTCAAGCAGCATCCGGAACTTCAGCTATAAGGTCGGATTGCGGGCGGAAAGCTCAAACTACCACGGGACCCTGCTCAATTCAGGGAATACATTCAGCAATCAATACCCCGTGAGCCTCTTCCCCTCCGTATTCCTTGGACAGAAGCTCGGCGATGGGCAGGAGCTGCAGCTTAGCTATACCCGAAGGGTGAATCGCCCGAACTTTTTTCAGCTGGTGCCTTATACCGATTCGTCCAACAAGCTGAATATTACCCGTGGCAATCCGAACCTGGTGCCTGAGTTCACGCAGTCGCTGGAGCTGTCCTATATCAAGAATTTTGGGCACAACAGCCTATTTATGGGGTCTGTATATTACAAATACACCGACCATCTGATCACCGGGTATATCGAGAGCGATACGAATGCCAGCACCGGCGCTACGACCCTTATCAATACCTTTGTGAATGCCGAGTCCAGCCATTCCGTCGGCGCAGAACTTACCGGCCAGGTCAATCTCACCCGGTGGTGGGATCTGTCCTCCAATGTCAATATCTATCATTCGAAGATCAATGTTGCCGAGACCGATGCCGTCGCCCAGCAGGCCCTCTGGAGCTGGTTTGGCAAGCTGAATATGAATTTCCGGCTGCCTTCGGGATTTAGCGTGCAGGCCTCCGGGATATATCAGTCCAAAAGCAATCTGCCGGTGAATACGAACGCCAACCAGCCCGGCCCTCCCAATATGATGTCCCAGAGCGCATCCCAGGGGTATATCAAACCTTATTATGAAGCGGACCTGGCCGTTAAGAAGACTTTCCTGTCGGGTAAGATGGCCCTGACCGCCAGTTTTAACGATATCTTCCGCAGCCGCAAGCAGGACCAGTATACCTATAGCACCTACTTCACACAGGAGTCTGTTCGTTTAAGGAACCCGCAAATGCTCAGGCTGAACCTGACCTATAATTTCGGAAAAGTGGACGTCAGCCTGTTTAAGAGAAAGAATAACAATGTGCAGAGCGAGGAGCAATAAAAGGTTAACTTTATTACGATGAAGGCCGACTGGTACAATCGAAACGCGATCAGGGTATTGACACATGCGGCGGTATGGGTGGTGGCGCTCTCGCTGCCTTACCTGCTCGACAGTCATCGGGGGGTGCACCGTCATGACAATGACGGGCGTGAAAGGGATTTCTTTTATCTCAATTTTTTCACCAGCATATTGTGGATAGGTCCTTTTTATCTCAATGCTTATTTGCTCACTCCCCGCCTGTTCCTTCGCCGGCAATACCTGGAGTATGCGTTGTACCTGGTACTATTATTTGGTTGTATGCTGGTGATCCATATGTACCTCTTCAAATATGTCTTCTACCTGAACCATTTTAGTCCTTTAGGAGCGACTGGCTTTCTTCTTCCGGCATTTTTATTGACGACAGCCATCAGCACCACATTCCGGGTGGTACGGGATAAGATGGAGACAGACAAGCGGGCGCAGGAGCGTCAGGAGGAAAACCTGAAGACCGAACTGTCCTTTCTTCGAAGCCAGATCAACCCTCATTTTATTTTCAATATCCTCAACAACCTTGTAGCATTGGAACAGATGAAGTCGGAGGAATTGGGGCCTACCATACTAAAGCTGTCATCTCTGATGCAATATATGCTCTATGAGACGGATGAAGAGCGGGTGTCGCTGGGCAAGGAAATAGAATATCTCCAGAGCTATATCGATCTGCAACGGCAGCGCTTTGGCGAGAAGGTTCCTGTGACCGTATCGTTGGAAGCTCCTTCCGGATGGTATGAGATAGAGCCTATGCTGTTGATCCCGTTCGTTGAAAATGCCTTTAAACATGGGGTAGGGATGATCGAGCAGCCTTGTATCGATATCCAGCTTAGTGTCAGAGGGGGTGTTCTGCATTTCGCCGTGCGCAATCGTTATAATCCTTCTTCTGCGGAAGTAAAGGACAGGACATCCGGCATTGGGTTGGGGAATGTCAGGCGGAGGCTTGGGTTGCTGTACGGAGACCAGCACGTACTGCAGATCACCCGGGACAAGGATTGGTTTATCGTATCGCTGGAGTTAAACTTACACTAATGCTTCGATGTATCGCCGTTGATGATGAGCCTCTTGCGTTGAGATTGCTGACGGAATATATCCGTAAGGTGACCTTTCTGGACCTGGTGGCTACCTGCGGGGATGCTTTTGAGGCGGCCCGTGTGCTGGAGGAGAAAGAGGTGGACCTTGTATTTATAGACATTCAAATGCCGGGCCTCACCGGTCTGCAATTTATCCAGAGCCTGATCCGGCGGCCCATGGTGATCCTTGTCACCGCCTATAAGAAGTTTGCTCCTGAAGGTTTTGACCTGGATGTCGTGGATTATCTGATAAAGCCCGTGGGGCTCGACAGATTTATGAAGGCTTGCCATAAGGCGCAGGAGCTGTATCAATTGCGTGCAAAGGCAGGACCTGGCGCTGGCGCTGCGGATTTTTTCTTTGTCAATGTGGATTACAGCCTGGTGAAGGTGTTGTTCAACGACGTCGTCTGGATCGAGAGCTCCGGGGACTATGTAAAGATCCATTTAAAGAGCATGCCCAAGCCTCTGCTGGTCCGGATGAGCGCCAAGACCCTGGAGGCCGAGCTGCCCGGTGATAAATTTATCAGGATACATAAATCTTATATCATAGCTGTGGCCAGCATTACTGCCGTGCGGAAGAGCAGCGTTTTTATCAATGACCTGGAGTTGCCGGTGGGTGAGACCTACCGAGAGGCCATCCGGCATTTGACGAGGCGGGATCTGTGAGAGCGCTAATCTCCTGTGTGCTTTTTCAGTGAGTTTTGCTGTTTATAGTGTTCTTCTCTTTGCTCGCCCTCGTCGTCCATTTCGGGGCCCTTCAGGATCTTTCGCCAGTCTGTATTCTTGTGGTAGCGTTTCATAGCCTGCTGTGTATCGAATACTTCTTTGGATGGAAATACCAGGGTATAGGGCGTAAAATCCGGGTGGTCGGTGAAAAAGTCCTGTAGCAATGTTGCTGTGGCGTCGTATTGATTTACATAAGGAACATTGAGGATCGTGTAGATGGTTTTCAGGATCGATCCGAAGTTGGCGTGTACATGGGAGGTATATCCCTTCTTTACGTAGGGGCCGGCCAGCATGAGGACACTTCGGTGGGCATCGATATGATCTACGCCCCCCTGTGGGTCGTCTTCCGTGATTACCACCAGCATATGTTTCCAGTAGGGGGTCCGGGAAAGAAAATGGAGAATCCTGCCAATGGCGAGGTCGTTGTCTGCGACATAGGAATGACGATAGGGGTAGCCATCTGCCGGTCGCGGCCCCGCCGTATGATCGTTGGGCACTTGCATAGTGATAAGCCGGGGGAGGGGCTGTTTCCCTTTGAGCCACATCCGGGTGAATTCGGATTCAAACTGATCCATCCGGAATTGATCCGGGATATTCGTGTTGAAGCCTGCGTAGTTGTGGCTTGTCCTTGGCCAGAGCGCCTTTTGCATGGGCACCATGACGGCGTGGGCGGCGCCTGTGGCCGTATCATTCCATTCCTCCCGCACATGGGCCGTTTCGTTGGCTTCGCCGAAATTGTAAAAAGAGACATGGCTTCGTTCAAGGGCTTCCCATAGTCCGCCTCTTTCCGCATAATCTTCGGGGTCCATACTGCCCGTGCTGCCGGGGAATCTTCTGCCCGAGGCTTTGGAGAAGATATTTGCCGTCTTGGTGACGTCGGAGTTTGCTTCTACCCATTCATTGGGGATCACTCCCATCATCCAATGGTGGCCATGGATGGATGCGTCGCTGTCACAGTAGTAATTATCGGAGAAGGCGAACTGTTGCGCCAGCTTTAGATGATTGGGCGAAACGTTGACTTTGTAGAGGGTCTTGTCTTTTTCGATGATATTCACGCCGATGCCAAAACGCGCCAGGCTGGTGTCGCCGTTGCCTGACGGGAGCTGCCCCAGCATTTCGTCGTATGTCCTGTTCTCTTTGGTGATATAAACGATGTAACGGATGGGGCTTTTGCGTATGTCCTGCAAAGGAGGTAAGGGGTTTTTGCCGTCGTCCGTAATATTTGTTGTAGTGAAGGTATTTTCGATAGTCTGTTTTGTATAGGCTGTCAGCTGCTGCTGGTCGGGCATGGGGATCTTTTGAAAAGTGGCCAGCTGGATATCCCCTATATAGGTACCCTGGACAGGCGTCGTGAAATGTGCGCCCCCATTGGGGCCTGCTCCATAGCCGCGACAGGACACTGTGTAGAGTGTTTTTTCGTCGTTGCTCAGCTGTACCCTGGTTGGCCCCCAGCCTGTAGGGATGAGACCCTTTGTAATTCCTTCTTCTACGTCGACTACTGCAATGGCATTGAAGCCAAGCAAAGCGACATAGAGCGTCTTTTCGTCCCTGCTTAGGGTGATGCCGAACGGCAGATATCCCCTGTAGTGATCGATCTGGCTATCCACATGGATAGGGATATGGCGGACGATCTTGTGCGCCCGGTAATCGATGACCGTGATATTATCATTGGTGGCATTGCTCACGTATGCGTACTTACTGCCCACGGCGAGTGAGTTGGGGCTGGCGCCGCCTACCACTTCTGCTCCTTCCACCATCTGTCCGATGGTATAACCGGGTTTGTACTTGTCCGTCACCTTGTTGTTCGCCAGATCGACGGCATATACGCTCATGGCCTCCGGCGCCAGGGGGCTGCCGACGCCGGGGATCTTTTTCCCGTGCCAGGTGTATCCGTCGATGGCTTCCTTTGTACCGTTGCCATAAGGGTGGAAGGGCAGCAAAGAGCTGTCATAATTCCTGGGGGTAAGGCCCGTGAGGAGCGGATAGTCGTACATGCCTACATTGGCGACAAAGGCAGTTTGGTGGTCCGGGCTGATAGCCAGGCCAAAAGGTTGCCGGCCCGTTGGTATGGACGCTGTAATGTGGCGGGTGTTCAAATCGATGCGTACCAGGCGGAAGTTGCCCCTATCGAGCACCAGCAGTTCGTGCTGCGGCTGATCCAGTAGAAGATCGGAGGTAAAACTATCCTGGTAGTCGATGCCGTCCATCGCGCCGTTGAGTGAGATGGAGTCCAATTTTTTTAAGGTGGCTATATCATATATTATCACCGCTCCATTGTCGCCACCGCTGAGGTAGACAGTTTTGGAGTCCGGTGAGAACGCCACACCCAGGAAGGAGCCCCGGGAAAGTGGAGAAGGTATGCTGCCATCATAGCTGGGTACCCGGATATTGGCAAGGGTGGCATTGTTGATGATCGTAAAGACGCCATCGTGCAAGGTCACCGTCGTTGTCCCGTCGGGGGATACAGCCATACCAAATGGATCGTGGGTGATGGTAATGGCGGTGCCGGCCGGGGTAACATATCGTCCGCTGGGGAGTACGCTTCTGCCGGCCGTGTCGATATGGGCGAAGTCATTTTTCGCCGGAACCGTGAGTATTGGATATGTTTTTTGTGCTCCAGCACTTGTGGCGAAGAGGGTAATGAGGGATACGATAGAGAATCTGGCGGGAATGTGGCGGAACAGGCGGCGCATGCGACAGGATTTTAGCAATGTTTTCAAAATGGAAAAATAGGAAAGTCCTGCCGGATGACCATTCAATTGGGCAGAATTCATGATAAAATCATTTACTTTAACGCATGAAACAGTTATTCATCATTCTTGTTGCCGCCCTGGTGTCCGGCCGCGGTGTTGCACAAAACGATTCCCTGACCTTATCGAAAGCTAAATGGTCCTCTAAAACCCTTGCCAGGGGAGCGGTATGGCGATCCGTTCATTTTACCCATAACGATCTTTTTGGCTCCAATGAAGAGATCAACATCATCGAGATAACGAAGAAGGGATTACGGGATGTCCGACTGGTCGTCGCTCATTCGGACTCTTTGGAAAAGACCTCCCAACTGGCCAGTACGCGGCATGCCTTGGCGGGGATCAATGGAAGCTTTTTCAAGATGCGCGGTCCCGACCCTGACAATCGCCGTGATCTGAACGGGGTGCCAAAGCTCGAGCCCTCCCGGCTGGCAGTGAATCGCAGCGTCGTATACATCCGGGAGCATGACTCGGTCATTGCGGAGAATCCTGTTAGGAAAGATCACAAGCGTCAAAGAGATGAGCAGGGGTCGATTGTCCTTAGCGATACCGGCGTGTCGATCATCGAGTGCGACTCTCTGGACCTGAACTGGGAACATCATATTATCGCCAGAGATGTTATGAGTACCGGTCCGTTGCTATTGCTTTCCGGCCTTGAATTGTCTATTCCGAACGATGCTTTTTGCCGTAACAGGCATCCACGTACGGCCGTGGGCAGGAAGGCGGATGGCACTGTCGTGTTGCTGGTAGTTGATGGGCGAGCTGCCGAGTCGGCGGGTATGAGCATTCCGGAGTTGCAGCGGACCATGCGGTGGCTGGGGTGTGTCGATGCGATCAACCTGGATGGAGGCGGCAGTAGCGCTATGTATATCAGGGGCGAGCCGTATGACGGGGTTGTCAGCTATCCCAGTGATAATAAGAAGTGGGATCATGAGGGAGAGCGTGAGGTAGCGAATGTCCTTTTGCTGGAGAGCAGGGCTGTTCGTTAGCGGAGCTTCTTCGAATAGGATTCCAGGGTCTTTTTTTCCTGTCTGTTCAGGCTGTTCATTCCTTTTTTGCTGATCTTCTCCAGGATACGGTCTACCTCCTCCTGCTGGTCGGCGCGCTCGGCGTTGTATCGGTGGTCGATGTTGTAGAAGTCGCGATGGGTCTTGTAGAAAAGGTTATCCACGAACAATATCTGCGGGCGGGTGATGATGAAATAGATAAAGAGCAGCGAGGGGATCATGATGATCAGGATCTTGCCGTAATTTTCCACCAGGGAGGCTGGATGCATCACCAATGCGAGGATCATGCCTATCAGTGCGCCGCCCAGATGCGCTTCGTGTCCTATATTGATCTTTTTTGAGCGTATGCCATAAATGCTGATCAACACATAGGCCAGGGCATATATCCAGGCAGGGAAAGAGATGGGGATCAGGAAAAGGCCGATGCGCGCGTCAGGGAACAGGGCCACCGAGGCGAACATGACACCGCAGACGGCGCCCGATGCGCCGACGGAGCTATAGTCACCGTGGTGACGGTGGATGAACAGGGTCAGCAGGTTGCCTCCAACGAGGCTGGCAAAATAGATGAGGAGGAAGCCCAGGCTGCCCAGTCCGGATTCTACCGGCCCGCTGAAGAAATACAGGCTGAACATGTTGAATAGGAGGTGGGTCCAGCTGACGTGGAGGAACCCGGATGTGACCAGCCTCTTGTAGTCCTTGTACAAGAGGATCCTATCAACTTGAAATTCATAGTGTTCGAAAAAAAGGCTATTGGTAAGTCCCTTGTAGGATACCAGGATGTTGACGATGATGATGAGGAAAAGGAAGATGGACGCGCTCATGGTTTATTCGTGTTGCCGACCGAAATTTAATATAAAAAAACGACAGGAACTATGAAGAATATTTATGACGCCATTATTGTCGGCTCGGGCATCAGCGGAGGATGGGCCGCCAAGGAGCTTTGCGAGAGAGGGTTGAAAGTACTGCTGCTGGAACGTGGCCGTCCTGTCGAGCATCCCAACTATCCTACGGCTACCATGAATCCGTGGGATTTCGAACATCGCCTGAAGCTTACGGCCGAGGATATAAAAAGCCATCCCATACAGAGCCGTCATTTTTCATTTAAAGAAGACACCAAGCATTTTTATATCAAGGACCTGGAGAACCCTTATGAGGAGGCCAGGCGATATGACTGGATAAGAGGGGATATTGTCGGCGGCCGCTCGTTGCTCTGGGGCAGGGCCTGCTACCGGTGGAGCGATCTTGATTTCGAGGCCAACTTAAAAGACGGGCATGGTGTGGACTGGCCTATACGATATAAAGATCTGGCCCCCTGGTATGACTATGTGGAAAAGTTTATTGGCGTCAGCGGTAACAAGGATGGTATTGCTCATTTGCCTGACGGTCAATTTTTGCCGCCTTTTGAGATGAACTGTGTGGAGAAGGATTTCGCTGCCAGGGTAGGGGGGAAATATAATGACAGGCGTGTGATCATGGGCAGGACTGCCAATCTTACCAGCCCGGTGAAAGGACGCGGGCAATGTCAGGCCAGGAATCTTTGTCACCGGGGATGTCCTTATGGCGCCTATTTTAGCACCAATGCCAGCACGCTGCCCGCGGCGCATGCCACCGGCAATCTCACGCTTCGTCCATATTCGCTGGTGAACCGGGTGCTTTATGATGAACAGCGGGGCAGGGCCAGCGGTGTGGAGATCATCGATACACAGACAAAACAAACCGAGGAGCTTTATGGCCGCCTGATCTTTTTAAATGCCGCCACGCTGGCCACCGCCTTTATATTGCTTAATAGCACCAGCCGGCGTTTCCCTAACGGGCTGGGTAATGGCAGCGACCAGGTTGGGCGCAACCTGATGGATCATCACAAGGGCGTGGTCGTTACGGCCGATGTTGCTGGGTTTGAAGACAGCTATTACTATGGCCGCCGTCCGGCTCCTATTTATATTCCACGATTCCGGAACATCGGGAGTCAGTCGACGGGCTTCTTACGTGGATATCATTTCGGGGGTGAGGCTTATCGCAGCAGGGGCGGGTCTGATATGGGTATTGGCGCTAGTCTGAAGGAGGCGGCTTCGCAGGCCGGGCCGTGGCATGTCGAGCTGTATGCTTATGGGGAATGTTTGCCTTATGGGGACAATCGGGTGACGCTGCATCCTACGAAAAAGGATTCCTTCGGCCGGCCGCAACTGGTTATTGATTGCCATTTCAGGGAGAATGAAAAAGCTATGCATGCGGATATGATCGCCACCGCTAAAGATATACTTACGACGACAGGCTATACCAATATACGGGTGTCGGCCGAGATGAGCTTTCCCGGCAATGCGAATCATGAGATGGGGGTTGCGCGTATGGGAAGGGACCCACGCACCAGCGTGCTGAATGCCTATAACCAGATGCATGAGGCTCCCAATGTATTTATCACCGACGGCAGCTGTATGACTTCCAGCGCCTGTCTCAATCCCAGCCTGACCTATATGGCGCTGACCGCAAGAGCCTGTGATTACGCGGTGCGGGAATTGAGGCGAGGAAAGATATAGTGGGGATGTTTGACCCCAATGTCCTAATTCTTTCAACGGCAATGCCCTTGGCATTAAATTTTATGGGGATATAAAAATCAAACAATGTGATTATGAAAACGAGACTAAATGTGGGAATTGCTACTGCGGGTATTGCCGTCCTGCTGTTAGCGGGATGCGTGTCCAGTAAAAAGTATAAGTCATCGCAGGCCGCGTTACAGCAAATGAGAAATGACAGCGCTCAGCTGGCCCAGCAGGTGTCTTCCCTCAACGCGAATGTGCAATCCCTACAGGATAAAAATAATGCCCTGCAACGCTCGCTCGATAGTAGTACCAATAGTTATGCCGTCCAGCAAAAGAACCTTGGTTATTATCAGAACTATTTTAAACAGCAGCAAAGCAATGCTTCGCAGATGAGCGATGAATTGAAAGGTGCGTTATCACAGGCCGGAGTGGCCAATGGAGATGTCCAGATGGTAAATAATACCATTTATGTTCGGCTGGATGAAAATGCGGTCTTTAAAAAGAACAGCACGGTCGTTACCACCTCCGGCAAGCAGGCATTGAATAATATTGCCGATGTCATTAAAAAGCAGAGTGATGTCAATGTCTTTGTGAATGACGGCGATTCGTCCAGCGGTCAGGGGAGCATGGCCATGTCTTCGTCCGAAATGGGGAGTGCTACAATGGGAAGTGCTACGGCTGAAAATATGTCTGCCAGTGCAGCGCTGAGACACCACCGGACACACAAAGCGGTCAGTAAATCGACGATGGGAAATGATGCAACGGCTGGCGGAAGTCACCCCATGACGCATAAGAAGGTGCATCACAAATATTCATCCGAAGGATCATCTGCTACTTATTACAGCAATATGGGCAAATCATCCGCCAGCAAGTCGTGGATGTTGAAGCAGCATCGTATGGGTATGGTAGCGAACAGTTTCCTGCAAAAGGGTATCCCGAAAGTGAATATAACGATGAAGCAACCCGATATGAATGGCAGCCAGCAAAATAACACTATCGCGGTTGTCATTATGCCCAAGATGAGCGATTTTAATCCACAGAACAGCACTTCGGCTATAGAAAATAATAAATAGTTTTTGTTTAGAGTGTAGTTTGGCGGGCCTCCCGAAAGCAGCGGGAGGCTTTTTATATTCCGCTTGTGGTCGGTTTGAGAAAATGCCGTACATTCAATATCATCCATTAAAAAAGCCTGTTATATGAAAGAAGATATCACCCGGCGAAAGTTTGTTGAAATGACAGCTGCTGCCGGCCTTGCTTTTACGATTGTTCCAAGACATGTGCTTGGCAGAGGATATGTTGCTCCCAGCGACAAGATCACATTGGCCTATATAGGCGTGGGTACGCAAGGGATCAGGGAGTTGCTGCCCTTGCTGGCAGTGCCGGAGATCCAGGTGATAGCTGTTTGCGACCCCAATAAAGAAGCCAGGGGCTATCGCGACTGGGGTAATGACTATCTCAGGGATGAGATCCGCAAAACCATCCAAAAGCCCGATTGGAAACCCGGGGGAGACAATATTATTCCCGGGGGAAGGGATAATGGGAAGGACATTGTAGACTCTTATTACGCCAATGTGCGGCCGGGACAGCAATTCAAAGGCTGTGCCGCCTATGCCGATGCGCGTGAGCTGCTGGAGAAAGAAAAGGACCTGGATGCCGTGAAGATCATGACCCCCGACCATCTGCACGGGGTGCTTTCTATGGCAGCCATCAAAAGAGGCAAGCACGTGCTGATGCACAAACCCATATCCAACCGATTGATCGAGGGCAAGCATGTGATCGGAACGGCCCGGAGCCATCCGAAAGTGATCACGCATCTTATTCCCTGGGATTCGAACGGATCGATGGAAACCGTAATGGCCTGGATCCATGCGGGCGCCATCGGAACCTTGAAAGAAGTACATAATTGGACCAACCGTCCCGTTTGGCCACAATATCCCCAGCTGCCTGCCGACAAGCCGCCTGTTCCCGACGGATTCAACTGGGACCTGTGGCTTGGCCCCGAAGCGGAACGTGCATATCATCCAAATTATACTCATATGGTGTTCCGTGGCTGGTATGACTTTGGGGGTGGGTCTATGGCCGACATGGGACATTACAGTCTCTGGACAGTATTCAACGCCTTACAGCTTACGTCCCCCACCGTGGTGGAACCACACAGGAGTCATTTCTGCGACTTCGATGGCGCCGTTCCTTTCCGGGTAAATAATGATTTCTCGTTCCCCATGGCCAGTACCGTGCGGTTCAGCTATCCAGCAAATGGCAACAGGGGGCCTGTCGACCTTTATTGGTATGATGGTGGTATGCGTCCCTGTATCCCGGATGAGCTGTCGAGAGACAATAAAGCGCTGCCGGAGGAAGGGATGATGTTCGTAGGTGACAAAGGGAAGATCCTTGCGGGGTTCAATGTACAGGACCCACAAATTATCTCCGGTGTGAAGATGGATGCGCCTGCGAAGGTTGGTGCAGGTGAGAAACATGACCAGGTGCGGATGACGACTGCCGCATTGCCGCTGTTTGTGGAGGCCTGCAAAACAGGGAAGCAGTATCCTGGCAGTTTTACTGAAGCCGAATACCTTACTGAGACCGTGAACCTGTATGCAGCTTCATTAAGGGCCAACAAAATGTTGAAATACGACGCTGCCAGCCAGACGATCACGAACGCAGCCGATGTCAATAAATATCTGAACCGTGCGTACAGACAGGGATGGGACCCTGCCACCATTTGATCACGCCTTAAACAATTGATATGCGTATAATCAACCGTCGGAATTTTCTTGGTAAAATAGCTGGGGCTGGCGCAGCCCTTGGCCTGATGCACCTTCCCTCTTCCCTGCTGGCGCATGCCCGGAGAGTGGATATACCTCTCGGGTTCCAGACATTCCCCATCCGGGAAATATTAGCGAAAGACTTTGCGGGTACATTAAAAATGATGGCAGCACAGGGCTATCAGCTGACAGAGATGTGTTCCCCGAAAGGATATGCGGACATTGGTTATGGACCGCTGGTGAGTATGAAAACATCGGATATGCTTAAGATCATTGAAGATTCCGGACTTGGCTGTCCCAGCTGTCATTTTGGGTTTGCCGAGTTTGGCGATCCGCTGGACGAACGGATAGCATTTGCGCATGAGCTGGGGCTGAGCCAGATGATCTGTTCTTCTTTCTCGCTGCCCAGGGAAGCTGGTTTGAGCGATTACCAGGCGGCGGCTGATAAACTGAATATTGCGGCTGAAAAAATAAAAAAGGCGGGTATGCAGGCCGGATTTCATAATCACGATATGGAATTCCATCAACTCGACGGCCAACTGATCTACGATGTATTGATGAAGCGATTCGATCCCGACCTGGTGAAGATGCAATTTCAGACAGAGGTGATCAACCTTGGGTATAAGGCGTCCTCTTACTTTAATAAATATCCGGGCAGATTCATCTCATCCCATCTATCGGACTGGACCGCGGATAAAAAGCAGGTCCCTGTGGGGCAGGGAGTCATCGATTGGAAGGAGTTTTTTGCCGCTGCCAGGACCGGCGGGGTTAGAAATTTCTTTGTGGAAATGGATCTGGACAAGTTCAAGGATAGCGCCAGGTATATACATTCGCTAGCCTAGCAGCTTAGATTTCTGTTTGTCAAATTCTTCCTTTGTCAACACCCCTTCATCCAACAACTGTTTAAGCTTTCGCAACTGTTCGTACTTGTCGGGCTGTCCTGCGTCGGCCTGATGGGTACCGGTGTAGCTGCCTGTGCCTGGGGTTTTCCGTTGAAGCTGGACGCCTTTGTAGTCATAGGTAGGTGCAGAGCCGGTGGGGGGAGGGGGCATGTTGTTGACGATGACTGTCTGGTTCCGCAAATTGTCGGAAGAAAGCGCCCAGATAAGGGCGACGACCCAGCCAATCAGGGACCATCCCAGGAAAAAATTGAGGGCAAAGATGCTGCCTGTGTTTGTTTTCTGTCGAAGAATGGCGATGATGGTGGGAAGGAAGTAAGGGACCAATAGGACGAAAAGGATCCATGAGGCAAGTCCAAAGAAAAAGAATAGGAATGTCGGGTGCATGGGAAGTTCTTAGGTTTGGGATAAGTTACGAAGAAATGCCGGAATTTCTCCGGCATTCCTGTTCCTTTATCAATTTAGTGTGATTTTAAGCACCTGACCACCGCCAATGGCCTTGGGGCTAAATCCCCAATTGGATACGTACAAATTACCATCCGGCCCCATAGTCATGCCTGTGGGAAGAGAGAGACCAGAAACCAGCGTAGTGACTTTACCGGACGGGTCGACCTGCAGTATTCTTCCCATGCCCGGTGTGGGGAAGGCGGCGCCTACCGTCATTTCCAGTACGTACATCCTGTCGCGGTTGTCAAATACGAGCCCCAGCACGGTATTGAGCCCCAGCAGATCCACCTTGATCTCTCCCGATGGGGTGATCTTAAAAACTTTTGAAGCGCCACCAGTGATAGGGAAAGTATTTAGGTTGCCCATATAGAAATTGCCATGATAGGCGAGCGTCGTGGGGACGATATGACCCTGGCTGGCTGAGATGTCGATGACCCGGCTGATGTCCCCGCCGGTGGTTACTTTGACCAGCACGCCATGATTGGGTTCCAGCGCATAAAGATCGCCGCGTACCTCGATCATATTATACCAGGTCCCATCGGGTTCAAAGTCAGGAGGATTAGGGTGTGCCACCGGGTGGGACATCAACCAGTCGCTGAGATTGGCTACCCATGTCCAACTGCCGTCCCCATTGACCTTTACGATACCGTTGGGTATGGAGGGAACGCCGTGAGAACAGCCACCTCCGGCCAGTAATGCATACATGGTGTTCCCTATAAAGGCAACGTCGGCTACCCCTTCTACATCGCCTCCAATAATTTCATTTGCATTGCTGGAGGGCAGGTTGTCCGTTACAGTTGTACGTATACCTGCCGCGTCGACTTTCGAAATGCGTCCGCCTGTTGGGCTTCCGGTATAAGGTCCCACCGGAAAAGGCACCTGGTCACATTGGCCTACCGTTGAGTTTTTTCCACCTGCGCCTCCTTCTGCCACATAGAGATTTCCGTCGGGACCGAACTTGAGTCCGCGGGGATTATTGAAGCCTGTTGAAAAGACGGAGACCGTGCCTTGTATGTTGCCTGCCGGGTTCGCATTGAGCATTTCCGTTCGTAAGTTCGAGCCGGACTGTTCAGTTGATTTCATTCCTTTCTGGCAGGAATACAGGACCATCATGGCGGGGATGCCAATTGCCATCAGCGTAAGAGGGCGTTTCATAAAATACCTCCTGTTAATTGGTGAATAAATATAATACCATTGGAGAAGGTCTTGGGGCCAGCTTGAGATGAAGACAATGTTTGAATGCGGATAAGAAAGGTGGCTCAGAGAGAGGGTGTCTAAGCTACTCAATTTTACCGGGATTGCCAAGAATTAGTTTTTTTGTATATATTCGTTTCAATATGAAACAGGATATCAGCGTAAAAGCATGCTCGCTATTGGTCTTTATCTTATTTGCCGTAACCGGGCATTCACAGACCAGTCTAAATAATTACAAATATGTAATCGTGCCGGAAAGGTTCAGCTTCTCGAAGGAGGATAATCAGTATTATTTGAATACTACAACTAAAACACTGCTGGATATGAAAGGATTTGTTGCTTTTGTCGGTACCAGGGAGCTTCCTCCATCGGTGGCCGGCAACAGATGCAATGCCCTTACAGCTGAGGTGGTCGCGAACAACGGTATGTTTGCTACAAAGCTCACTATCCTGTTAAAGGACTGCCAGGGCAATATCATTTTCAAAAGTAAAGAGGGTAAAAGCAGGGAAAAGGAATATCCGATAGCGTACAACCAGGCTTTAAGCGATGCATTCTCATCGCTGAATGATGTGCCCTACAAGTATGATAGTACGATAGCTACACAACAGCAACAGGCTGCTGCCCCTGCTGTAGCTCCGCCTCCTGCCCCGGCGCCTGTACCGTCTGCGGTTACTGAAATCACCGGCACCTTGTATGCCCAGGCTACCACCAATGGATATCAGCTGATCGATACAACTCCGAAAAAGGTATTGGGACTGTTAAAAACCTCCTTACAGGATTGTTTTATAGCTGAGGGCGGAGCATCCAGCGGCATGGTCTTCAAGAAGGATGGAGAATGGATTTTCGAGTACTATAAAGACAACAAGCTTGTGTCCCAGAAACTGGCAATCAAGTTCTGATCTCCCTTTTTTAACCCCAAACCCCTCACCATGCACCGCCTTCGCGCCCCGCAAGATCCCTCATGCATTTGCCAAGATCAGCGATGGTCCCGGCCAGATGCTTGTCCTCTTCCGCCGCTGAAATTCTAGGGACTTTTTGTATTAGTAAAAAATATCATACATTTAATGCGGCCTTTTCCCGTTTAGACCCTCCTTTCGGGCTCAAATTCCTGCACTTCTAAATTTTAAAACCATTGTTATGCAAGCAAATTATTTTGCCGCGCACCGGCTCGTCCGGTCGATCCGTTTTATTAACGGTCCTATCAGTTTTACACTCCTTCTGTCGTTCCTTTTTCTTCTGTCAAATCTTCGATCGTCCGCACAGGCAACGGATCAAAAACCCGTCTATTTTTCCGTTACTTATATCAAAGTCCATCCGGATAAAGAGGCACAATACCGGGAGCTGCTGAAAAAGTACGGGAAAAAGATCAATGAATATTTCTATAAGAACGGGATTATAATGGGCTGGTACATGCATCGGGTGGTTGTGCCTTCAGGCGCTGCGACGGAATACGATTATGCTGCTGTCAATGTTTCATCCGACTTTAAAGCGCTGCTGGATGATTCCATTTCGATACGTGCAGTTTTTAAAAAGGTTTTTCCGGGCATCACAGATAAAATGTTCGATTCCATCTCCAATCAATATCAACGTGTAAGGACCGTCGTCAAAAGAGAAATATTTGAATCTGTGGCCGATCTGAATCCTGCAGCGCCGCCAAGCAAATATGTTTCATTGGATTTTATGAAGACCATGCCCGGGAAAGAAGAGGATTATGAGAAAATGGAAAAAGAGACCTGGATGCCTATACACAAAGAAAGGGTCAGTTTGGGTGCCATCAAGGATTGGGGTCTATATGCAAAGATAATGCCTTCAGGCGCCAAGGAGGAATACAACTATGTAACGGGCCAGTTCCTGGATGATGTTTCCGGCCTGGTGAATCCCAAATATATGGAGGCATTTAACAAGGCCTGGCCGGGAAAGGATGCCGGTAAGTTTATTCAAGACACTGAAAGTACACGGACGTTGGTGAAGAATGAGTTATGGTTGGTCCTGGATTATGTCGATGCGTCGAATATGAAATAAAGAAAAACGCCCCTCGCATTGCGAGGGGCGTTTTGTTGAGGCGCCTATGCCATAGGATGCCCTGAAGTCGCATGCCGACCTGCCTTTACTGCCAGCGCCACCGTAATGCCATAGGCGATGTGTCCAATAAGACTACCCGTTACGAGTAAAAAAAATGAGCCTTCTTGTCCAGGCGTATTGCTTGTTCCCAAGGCTGCGTTCAAAACCGGTATGGCAATTTGGGCGATCATAAAAACGGCTGTCCCAAAAATGGTCCCTTTCAGTATCCTGCTATGGATCCTATGCAGCCAATGATCCAAGAAGAAAACATAGCCTGCTGCAAAGATCATCCCGATCATAAAGTGCGAAATCCATCCAAGTGCGAGCGGGAAACCCATCATGGCAGAGAGCATAGCCGGAGGGCTTATTTTAGGCAGGCCCCAGGCTCCTATCATCACCATCATTACTGTCATTACGATGGTGGCCAGAAAACCACCCGTAATTGCCTGTCTAATTTTGTATTGCATATAAGATGACTATTATGAACCTTACCTCAGCTGGTGGTCATTGACGATAGCTGTCATGATTGAGTCCTGCATGGCTTTATCTTTCAACAACTCTATTTTTTTCTTAATTTAATTGATATACATGACATGGGGGATGATAAGCATTGGAGAGGCGGATGATCTTTATCATTGCTTTGGGTAATCAAGTGATGATAGAATGATACGCAGTATTCAAAACCGTATCTGTGAAATACGCGGCGAGCGGGTCATGCCTTGAATCTTGCGGTAAGAAGAAATATGCTTTTACAGAACAGGGTGTTGCGATGCTAAGCGGCGTTCTACATTCAGACAAAGCAATTAACATGAACATTAGCATTATGCGAGCTTTTGTTGAAACTGGATGAAAAGGCGGCTGAAAGAAAATGGGAGGAGCGAGAACGAATAGGATTTGAAAAATAATTAAAAACCCCTTGCTTAACAAGGGGTTGCTTTGTGTTGCGCGGATTGGACACTTTTCGAACCGCTCCTGGAATTTCTACGTGCGGTCACTTTGTTAAACATTTGAGTTTGGCTACTCATTAAAATAGAACTAACCAAATAGATCAAGGGTAAATAATTCGCCGATCATTCACTGCGGAGGGATTTTATGGGGTTAGCGAGGGCCGCGCGGATGGTCTGAATACTGACCGTCAACAGCGCAATGGCGAGGGCGGCGGCGCCGGCCACGAGGAAGATCCACCAGCTGATCTCCGTACGATAGGCAAACGTCTCCAGCCATTTATACATGGCCCACCACGAGGCGGGGAAGGCGATAAGCGCGGCGATCCCGACAAGTATCGTGAAGTCCCTGCTGAGGAGGCCGACGATACCACTGACGCTGGCGCCAAGGACCTTGCGTACCCCAATCTCCTTGGTGCGTTGTTCGGCAGCATAGGTAACGAGGCCGAAAAGCCCAAGGCAGGCGATGAGGATGGCGAAGACGGCGAAGGTGATGAAGATCTGACCGGTCTGCTGTTCGGCATGATACATTTTGTCAAAGTCGGCATCCATGAAGGTGTAGCTGAAGGGCAGCCCCAGCTTGGCGGCATGGAATTTACTCTCGACCTGCCGGACGAAACTGAAGACATCATTCGTGTGGAAGTGGACGGCCATGTTGCCCCAGTAAGGGCTGACTTCCATGACAAGCGGCTGGATCTTGTCGTGCATGGAATTATAATTGAAATCCTTTACGACGCCGACGACATGAAAGGAGAGTGGCTTGAAGTGATCCGACAGATTGGGATTGACCTCATCCGCCCGATTGTAGAGGATCAGATTGAGCGGGTCCTTCACGCCGAGCATCGCTACGGCGGCTTCATTGAGGATGAGGCCGGTAGAGTCGGTAGGAAAGTGCGCGAGGTCGAAGTTGCGGCCTTTGACGATCTGCATGCCGAGGGTGGGGACATAATGGTCGTCGACCTTGAGCGTGGTCAGGAAGATCGCTTTTTTGACATCAAGCGAGGCGTCCCCGAACCAGCCTGGCTGACGGTACTGATCGCCGCCGAGGGTGGGGAGGTCGCCGGTGATGGTGGCGTCGGTGGCCCCGGCAAGGGTGAGCAGGTCCTTGCGAAGATTGGTAGTGCCATCCTGGCCGAGCGACCAGGTATTATGGATGACGAGGACCTGATCCCGGTTAAACCCTACTTCTTTATTGCGAATATAATGTAGCTGGCGGTAGATGACGAGGGTACTGACGATAAGCCCGATGGAAATAAAAAATTGAAAGACCACGAGGCTGTTACGGAGCCAACTGCTCTTGAAGCCGGCCGCCATCTTTCCTTTCAATACATGAATCGGCTGGAAGGAGGAAAGATAAAAGGCGGGATAACTGCCGGCGAGACAGCCGACCAGCAGCACCAGGAGGATGAGGATGGACAGGAACCGGCCGCTGAAGAGCACGTCGGGATGGAGCGATTTGCCGGCGAGCTGATTGAACATCGGTAGTAGGAGGACAGCGATGCCAAGGGCGAGGACGAGGGACAAGAGGCTGAGCAGGATGGACTCTGTGAGGAACTGGAGGATGAGGTGCCCTTTGGTCGAACCGGCGACCTTACGGATACCCACTTCTTTTGCACGTTGTGCCGAGCGGGCGGTGCTGAGGTTCATGAAATTGACGCAGGCGATCAGCAAGATGAGCACGGCAATGACAGAGAAGATGTATACGAACTGGATATTGCTGTTGGCTTCAAGCTCGTAAGACTTATTGGAATGGAGGTGGATGTCAGTGAGGGGGAAGATGCGATACTGGAAATGATTACCTGCTTTCTCCAGGTCGGCGACCGACGCGTGGACCAATTCCTGGAGGGCCCGGCTGATATGGAGGTTGACGACGGCGTCTACATCCTTCTGGACCTCGGTTCGCGTGGTACCGGTTTGGGCAAGGATATAGGTATAATAATTAGTACTTAGCCAGTCGTTGTCGCTGGGGTCATTAAAGCTGTAGGATTCGCGGAGGGGGCGAATGAAGCTGAAATGAAAGTGGGACTGTTCCGGCATGTCCCGGATGACCCCGGTGATCTTGAGCGGTGTATTGTCATCACCTACCTCCAGCGTGCGGCCGATGACGTCGGTGCTGTTGAAATAGCGGCGGGCGGCACTTTCGTCGATCACGATGGAATGAGGGTTGTTGAGGGCGGTATTGGGGTCGCCGGCGATCATGGGCAGGGTGAAGACCTTGAAGATCGTGGAGTCGGCGAAGACAAAGTAATGCTCAAGAATGTGGTTGCCGCCTTTCCTCACCAGCTGGTTGCCGGGGTTGCGGAATCGGACCATCTGCTGGATCTTCGGATAGTTAGCGACCAGGGTGGGGCCGAGGAATTTGGAGACGTTGGCGGCATCGAACCTGGTGTTATTGATGTAGCTATCCTCATCGACCCGATAGATGCGGTCGGCGTTGACGTTGAAGCGGTCATAACTGAGCTCGTCGGTGACGTACAGGACGATCAGCAGGCAGACACCGAGGCCGGTAGCGAGGCCGATGATGTTGAGGGCGGTAAAACCCTTGCTTTTCCTGAGGCTGCGGAAGGCGATCTTGAGATAGTTGCGGAACATTGGGAATGGTCGGTTTTATGACGAGTAAGGCGGCCAAATCGTCAGGATGATACCAAAAGAGTGCCGGGTTCATAAAGTCTTGAAGGCCATCCTTCTGTCAAGGTCTGCGAGAGACCACGATGTTCGGTTTTGATACAGTAATCGTGCAGAAACGAGCATCATCACCTGGGTGGAATAGATGAAACTATTCAGGATTCGAACCGGTAAGCCCATCGGAATAAATAACTTAAGAATTTGCAGAAAACTGCTTCGAACCATATTGAATGCCAAAACCCGCTGCCAAAGCGGGTTTTAAAGCGCGGACGTAAAACTGTTGCCCGCACTGGATGTTTCTCGAACCGCTATGTAGAAAAGCTGTGCAGTATGGTAATAAGTTGACTACATAAATTTACCTTTAAAACAGCAAGTCATCAAAAAATCTTCAACTGCTATTTGCGGTCATTCCGCCCTGCAGAAGCCGCCCTTAGTTATTTAAGTTTATGAAAGAGGTGCGCCTACTAATTCATGTTATCAATGTAACCGTTCGAAAATTGCGCTCTCCTCCTTTGATCATAAGTTACTTCTTTGATGGTTGCGATTTAGTAGATAATGAGTTTTATTGTACCCCAATAGGGGCTATGATTTTATATTCTTCAGTTTGCTAATGTTCAATAGTTGCTGTTAAATCATAGGCCCTGTTGGGTTTATATATTATTTTATTGGGCGACGAGCTCTTGATTAGAGAGCGGAAAGTAATCGGCTCGATACAACTGTAATTTCTGAACAACTCCCTTGGCTATTAAGGCCAGTTTTCTGGCAACTTTTATAATCGCATGCCGACTATTTTTCACCGCATGCTTTCGGTAATACTTTAATAGAGAAGGATCATTCCTGATAGCCAACCAGGAGGCTTCTACCAACAACGGCCGTAAATGCTTATTGCAACGGGGTTGTATGCCTTTTACCCGGATACTCTCTCCGCTACTATGCTGCCAGGGAATAAGCCCGAGGAAGCTACAGTATTCCGCAGGATCCTTGAACCGGTTAAAATCCCCGATCTCCGCCAATAGACCTATGGCGGTGGTAAAACCGATCCCGGGCACTGACAGCAGGCACTTATAAGGTAGGCTGTACTCCTTTTTGGCCTGGCTGCGGAGGGCTTTGGTGATCTTACCCAATTCATTGCGTTGATGCACCAGATCGTCTATATACTTCTTTAAGGTAAAGACGCCGGCTTCATGGGTCATACGCAATTTGCGCAACCAGCTGATCACTCTTGCCGAGATGTATCCTTCGAAAGTGGAGCTATAATCTATACCAAAGTATAGCAGGCAGGCTTTGAGCCGGTTGATGGCCCTGGCCACATCCCTTGCCTTCGACTCCCGTAAGCGAAATAAGGCCCTGAACTCCTGCTGTTGCCTGGATAGCATATAAATCGAATGGAGGTTGCCTTTTTCGAGGTGAAAGGCCAACGAACGGCTGTCATGGACATCTGTCTTGTTTTTTTCTTCTCCTTATCGGTTCGGGGAATATCTCCCGGATGGACAATGATATTTTTAATGCCGAGCTTGCAGAGCTCCTCATGGGCGCTCGTTCCGCCGAAGCCGGCCTCATAGGTCGAAAAATGTTCTCCACCCGGAAATTTACGTTGTAATTGGCTCAGCAGGGCCGCCGGTGACGGGGGCTGGGTAAAGTGAGCCACCACGAAATTCAAAGACCGAACCGTGACTGCCCATGACTTCTTATGGACGTCGATCCCTATATAGAATTTTTGACCCCGGAAATCGTCAGGATTTGGTAACTTTCTGGTAGGCATAGTGCAGCGTTTTAATCGTTAATAATGGCGAAACACTCCATTATCGCTTAGCTAAATTAAGGCGGCCCCTCAGGGGTGACCGCAGAGTACCTGCACTATGCTTTTCTATACATCACTACTGTTTCCTGGCGGATTTGAGGATGGTTGCCGAACTAAGCGCCTGAATTTCTACTATTTAACACAGAAGAGTTTCAGGGTGGTTGGTGCCATTTGTTAAACATCCGGATTTAGGAGTTTTAATTGTACTTTGTATAAAGATGTTCAATCCGGAATATCCCTTTAAACTGCCGGTTCGTGTTTCGGGGTGGCTCACGCTACTGACCATCTGTTTTCAGACAAGGCTGATTATTGCCCAAACGCCCGCATAAGCCTTTAGGTCTTTCAAAATTTGAAAAATAAGTGTAACTTGCAGGTAATGTATACATTAGAGGCCATATTGGAAAAGCTCCGGGCCTACAAGCCTGAGCTCCAGCGGAAGTATCCCATCTCCCGCTTGGGTTTGTTTGGCTCTTACGCCCGTGGCGAAGCTACGGAGAACAGTGATATTGACGTAGCCGTCGAATTGAGTGGTCCAATGGGGCTTAATTTCGTCGAAATGGCAAACGAGATTGAAGATCTCTTCGGAACAAAGGTGGATGTCGTCCCAAAACGGTCGATCAAACCAGTTTATCTTGCTTCGGTCGAAAAAGACATATTGTATGTCTAAACGAACACCTTCGGTTGTTGTAGGTGATATTCTGCGCAGTATCGAGCACATCGAAACGTACACAGCTAATCTTTCATTCAATGAGTTCTCCAATAATTTCATGGTGATAGAGGCGTGTCTGTATAACATTCAAATAATTGGTGAAGCTGTGAACCAACTTGCTGATGATGTCAAAGACTCGAACCCGCAAATTCCATGGAAATTAATCAAGGGCATGCGAAATAGATTAATTCACGAATATTTCGGTACCGATCTGCCATTAGTATGGAATACGATCAAGAGCGATTTGCCCGGATTTACAGAAGAACTAAAGGTGATTCAGCATCACTTGGTAAAGGAAAATCGTTAGGCCGAAGTAAAGCCGATAGCGAGATGTTGGCCTACAAACTCATTGATAAATTGGCAGAAGGAAAGTAATGAATTCGACTTGTAGAAAAGCCTGAAATAGCAGATCATCAACGGATAAATCTACTTAATTGCCGGGTTGGACACCTAAGGTAACCGAAGTTTCGAACGGCGTCTATAATATATTGTTGCCCGATAGACATAGTAGAAAAGTTGAAACTACCGGCGCAGATATTGACGCAATGATGAAGGAAGTTTTGGAGGGGGCTTTGTCCGTTGAGAAGCAGATCTCGCTTAATTGGAATAAGTTTCTTTTTGATCTATGTTTAAATATACTTGCCGACCTGAACGTCGAGAAGAATTTCGACGAAAAACATTTTGGGTTATGGATTGCCCTGTTAAGTAACAAGCGAATTGTATATGACGGAAGAGATCATTGGTTGATTTCGCAGATAAGAGAAGGAAACTACTGGTATGATGCGTGCATTTCAACCAAAGAAGACTTGGCCCTGGATGTTTTACATTTCACCAGCCTTGTAAAATCTATCAAATAAGTCTCCATAGGCAAAGCTTTCATCTCTGTCAAAAAAAACGCCCCTCGCGAGAGCGAGAGGAGCCTGTTGCCCGACCTGGACGTTTCTCGAACCACTTCCTAGCTGACTTGATCCTAGTTGCTGAACTAAGCGCCTGATATTCAAAGTCCGGATTTTGGAATAATGCGCATCCAGGATCGATTTTGTTAAACACTTGGTTGGATCACCGATTGGAAGTCAATTTGGCTCAAAGGGGAATGCGTAGTTTACTATTGACAGTAAATAGTCAATTTCACAGTGCAGGAATTGCCCGGATAATGTATACCGGCACCGACAGGCGCCCATCATTGATCGATTATTTCTGCTTTTGTCCATGCGTCCCACACCAAATTAAGCGGTGCATCAAATTCACGTGTTACGTTAATGGCGTTGTTTTGTTTGTTGATTGCAAGATCAAACAATAATATTGTTTTGGTTCTTATTTAATTACATTCCAGGTTCAAGGTAAAGCACATTGAACTTGTGTCCGTCAGGGTCTGCAAAAACGCAGTAATAAAAGCCGTCTTCATGCCTGCCTGCTTTTTTTATGATTGTACCATGTGCTTGTTGAACATTATTTGCCCAATTGTCAACTTCGATTTCACTTTGTGCAGAGATAGAAAACATTATTTCACTTCGTTTGCCGGAATTATCATTCATAGCAAATTCAAGTTTATCGTGCCGGAAAAAATGAATCACGAAATTGCTGTCGCTAAACAGAAAGCTGGCAAGCTCAGGCGTCGTGGGTGTCATATTAAGTTTGAACCCCAATTGAGTGTAGAACTTCTCCGTTCTTTTAGTATTCTCTACGGCTAAGTTTGCCCAAATTTGTTTGACCTGCTCCATGAACAAGCTATTTTATCTTTTCAGTATTTCCGGGGAAATGTATGCCGGTTCCAAAAAAAGTTTCGATAGATTTTATTTTCCCGTTGCTGAACGTGTAGTATTCAACATTGTGAACGATCTTGTTATCAGTTGTGAAGATGTTGTACATAGCGAATGCGGTGTTGCCATCGACTACAATCTTTTGAAATTCTATATTTTCAAAAAACTTAAGGCCGGGAGAAAGCCAACATTTTTCTTTATACTGCGCAACGCTTATATGGTCATCGTTGTTAGGGCTGGTAAAGGTAAAGCCATCCGCAAGCTGGCTGGCAAGTAAACTCCAGTCTTTTTTTTCAAAGCCGGCAAAAAAGTTTTTTATGCGTTGCTCCTTACTCTGCGATTGGGCATGTACAACCATGCCGAAAAAAATAACAGAAAATAAAATCCGTTTCATACTTGCCTATTTTCAGGTATATTTGATTATTTTGCTTTCAAAGGTAAAGAATTGATACGCAGTTTATTGTATTGTTGTAACATGAGCGAAGCAAAATTGTAAAATATATTGGCCAACGTAATTAGCACTCCTAAAAGAATTTTCCCTAACACAAATGAATGAATAGAAGAAAGTAAAAAGAAAAGCAAACACATCCAATGAAAACGCTCGTACATAGAAATCGTTGTCAGGTATTGCTTGGCTTGGGCAATGGTGGTAATAAAAAAGCTTTGCTCACTGCTTTTATTGAATTTTTTCGCCAGCGTTCCGTCCTGTACAAACCAGCGAACTGCCTTAATTTTCCATTTTTCATATTGCCTGCGATGTTTAAAAAACCGAAGTTTTTCAAACATTGTTTCGGGGAGGGTGGTGATGCTAACAGAAAATGCCATGAACAAATACGACCACATATGCAGCCCTTGCAAATACCAGTACCAAACTATTGGAGCAAAACAAAGTAAGGTCCAAAATACATTTAGAACTTGATTAACAAGGCTTTTATTCATTGCTGCTGAGTTTACGAATTGCCCGCTATTCTTTTTTAGTGATGATGTACGGCCGAAACCATATTTGTTTCCACCTTTAGAATGGGTTTATACTCGGCCAGTCTTCTCAACAGATCCTTATTGTCTTGAACGATCTTTGCCCTTTCGGTCTCTCCGGCCGCAAGCAGAATGAGATTGAAAAACGAATGCTCTTTATCTAAAGCGTCTCCGTAACCCCCCATAAATGGTTGATGGTCGCTCGGTCCCTGGCTCCCGATATCGCTATCGGTCAGATAGGGGGCATAGAACATATAATGCGGCCATACCTGGTTGACGATACCCTGCGGAAGGCGGTTCCGCAAGAGGGGCGATAGCATATAGGAAATGCCTGCCCTCGACGCAGGTTTGTAAACACCACTGTACACCCGCTGTACGATCGTGTCCTTGATTTGCGAAGGAGTATACTTCCCGGTAGCCCGCATGGCAGCTACATCGAGGTAAAGGACTAAATAGTTTTTCGACCCCGCGGCATCATAACTGATGGGTTCATAAATATCGGATAAGAATTCCGCGCGTTCCCATTGCGTCCTGTTGACGAATGTGGAGAACCCGTTCGTTCCCTGCCGCGAAATATAGTATCCCTTCGCTGCGTCCAGCAGATACACGGTTGCATGCTCGCGTAAATGTGGAGGGAGCGCACTTAACGCATATTCCGTTTCCAGTTCAGGAGGCATTTTTTCAAGTTGCCATCCTTGTGTAGTTTGTGCAATACTTGATGAACAAACTAAAATCAAAAGAGTAAATTGTATAAGCGCTTTCATTGTTCTTGTATTTTATAATGGCTGAATTGTTTGCGATAAGTAGTCAACAAGCCTTTGTGCATTTTGCTTGAAGCCAGTATCAACGCCGTAAGTCTTGGCAGCGTCAATTAAATTTTCTTTGCTTTCAAAAAGCATTTGCCAACGCAATAATGTTTGTTCGCCGCGGCTTTCGAATTCAATGGTAGCCACATATTTGAATGCGGTGAACTGTTCATACACTATTTTTTTGTACTTCACAATTTCTCTGAAAACACTTTTAATTTCATAATCGCTGCCATCGGGGCCGTGCATTGTCAGGTTCCATTCGCCGTTGGGCTGTACATCCATTTTCTTGATCGTGTTGGTAAAACCATCTGGCCCCCACCAAATTTTTATATGTTCGGGACTTGTCCATATTTCCCAGACAAGTTTTATAGGAGCATCAAGCAGCCGTGAAAAGATTAATTCCCGGTCTGCCATGTTATCTTTTGCGCTTGGCATGCTTTTTTGTTTTTTGAATTTTGGCCAGATATTTTTCCAAAGAATCCAATTTTCTTTCCCAATATTGTTTGTATTGCTCTATCCATTCCGATACTTCGCTTAATGAATCTAATTTTGCTTCGCAATATCTTTCCCTGCCCTGTTGTTTAATAACAATCAGTCCGCATTCAGTTAAAATTTTTACGTGTAATGAAACTGCTTGCCGGCTCATTGCAAACCGTTCTGCCACCGAGTTAAGATTCAGCGGCTTTTCAGCAACCATTCCAATAATGGCTCTTCTTGTCGGGTCTGCTATTGCCTGAAATACATCTCGTCTTATTTCCATAAAATAATGCAAGTATTTGCTTGCAAATATATATGCAAGTATTTACTTGCGCAAGTTTTTTTTCCCTGGCAAATCGTTTTGCAAAAAATAATTACGATTTCCTGCCATGGTTTTAATCCAAAGGCGGGGCAAACAGAAATAAATGATCTATCAGGTAAAGTGAAAATTAAATTTCCAAGGCGTAACGAATCGGCCAAGTACACCTTTTTGTGTTTCAGGCTATTGCGGTCCCTACGCCAAGTGCAATTTTGAGTTTAATCCCTTTCAGGCACTAACACTTATTGGATAAGGTTTACTGGCTGTGGAAAAAGCCGTTTCCAATCTGGCCCACTTGGAAGAATTATATAAGGAAGGGGACGTAAAGCGGGAGCGGGTTATCATTGGTTCGATTTATCCCGAAAAACTCACTTTTGACGGTTTCCGTTATCGAACCACAAGGGTAAATGAGGCCGTCGAGCTGATATACGCACTGGACTTGGGTTTCAGCCAAAATGAAACTGGACAAACCAAAGAAGTTTTTGATTTGTCCAGTGTGTTGCCCGACCAGGATTCGAACCTAGACAAACAGAACCAAAATCTGTCGTACTACCATTATACTATCGGGCAATCCGTCCTTTCTTCAAAAAGGAGTGCAAAAATAAGACGTGCCGGGCCATGTTCCAAAAGATTTTACATCCTATTCAAAAACGCCCAGCCAGCGTATCAAAACCGGTCACTTTTGGGAGTATAGAAAAAATCAACTCTTTGATTAACAGTTACTTGAGAAAGTAGCACAATCTTGGCCGCCATAATTGAGCAGTCTGTAAAAACAACCAAAAAGTTCCTCAATGATCAAGAACTATCTGAAGATCGCATTTCGCAATCTCTGGCGTCACCGTGTATTTTCCTTTATCAATATCCTGGGTCTCACCGTCGGCATGACGGCCTTCTTCCTCATTTTCCTATATATCAAATTCGAACTGAGCTATGATGCCTTCAATTCCAGGGCGGGCAATATCTACCGGGTGGTATCTGATATCAAGACCCCGACAGAGACTATTAATGCCGGCGGGCCGTCCTGGGCGGTGGGTCCTCATCTACAGGGCGAGTTCCCGGAGGTGATGGCGTCGGTGCGTGTCAGCGGAGACAATCTACTAATACGCAGAGGGGATGTCAAGTTCCAGGAAGAGAATATCCTGTTTGTGGACTCCGCCTTCTTCAATATGTTCGATCTCCCCCTTTTGAAGGGTAACCCCAAAACTTGTCTGAACGACCAGCTTAGCGTCGTGCTCTCGGAGACGGCTGCTAAAAAATATTTTGGGAAGGAAGATCCTTTGGGGAAAACGGTACTTCTTACCGCTGATGGGTTCAATGCTACCATCACTGGTGTCATGAAGGACATACCCGAGAATTCCACCGTCAAAGGGGACGTAATCATATCCATGTCTACGGTCACAAGAAAATTCAATCCCGGACTGGATGACCAGTGGGGCAATTATGGCAGCAGATTGTTCGTGATGCTAAAACCGAGCATCAATTACAAAGCCTTTGAAGCCCGGCTGCCGGCCTTCCTGAATAAGCTCAATGGGGACGAGATGAAGAAATGGCAAATGTACCCCACACTATATCTGGAGCCGCTGCGAGATGTATATCTCCGCAGTACCCGGGATGGCAGCAAGACGGGCAATATAAAAAATGTCTATACCTTCAGCATCATTGGGGTCTTTATCCTGCTGATCGCCTGTTTCAACTTCGTCAACCTCACTACGGCCCGGAGCGCTGAAAGAGCTAAAGAAGTGGGTGTACGGAAAGTGGTAGGCGCCGCCAGAGGCCAGCTGGCCAGGCAGTTCATCGGGGAGAGTGTCATACTCTGTCTTATCGCCTATATACTATCTGTCGTATTTTCCGCGTTGCTGTTCCATCTATTCAACCAGCTGTCGGGAAAGATTATTGGTCATAATATATTCGATCATCCCCTGTATCTCTTGCTGCTGTTCGGCATAGCGGTTGCTATCGGCATCCTGGCCGGGGTCTATCCGGCCCTTGTGTTGTCTTCCTTCCAGCCCATCATCGTTTTGAAGGGACGTTTTACCACGGGCGCAAAAGGTATACTGCTTAGAAAGGGACTGGTAGTGGCCCAGTTCACCATCTCCATCGCGCTGATCATCGGCACGATCATCGTGTATTCGCAAATGCAATATATGCGTAGCCAGGACCTGGGCTTTACCAAGGACCAAAAGATGATCATCGACACCCATGGAGACAATGCGAAGGAGGCATTTAAGAATGCCATAACCGGACTGCCAGGCGTGGAATCCGTATCGCTGTCGGGCAGCGTACCCGGTGGTGGTAACCCTGGCGCCTATTCGCAAATACAAAATGTGAAAGGCGACATGCAGATAGCCAATTTAGACCTGTATTTTGTAGACTTCGACTATATCCCCCAATATAAGATGAAGCTGCTGGCAGGACGGGCCTTTTCAAAGGATTTTATAACGGACACCACCCAGTCGATGATCGTCAACGAGGCGGCCATGAAGATGTTCGGCTATTCCGACCCCAACCAGATCATCGGCAGGAAATTCGACCAGTGGGGCAGGAAAGGGAATATCATCGGCGTACTAAAGGACTTTCATTTTCACTCCTTGCAGGAAGTCATAAAGCCCCTCAGCATACGGATAGAACCGGGAGGCTGCAGCCTGATATCCGCGCAACTGGCCGGCGGGAAAAATATGCCGGGGACTATTGCGGCTATAGAGGCTAAGTGGAAGAGCCTTATCCCCAACCGCCCCTTTAGCTATTATTTCCTGGATGAGTCCTTTGACAAGCAGTATCGCAGTGAAGACAGGTTTGGCCGTCTGTTCCTGAACTTCGCCATCCTGGCCATATTCATATCCTGTCTGGGATTGTTGGGGCTTGCGTCTTACAGCACCATGCAACGTACCAAAGAGATCGGGATCAGAAAAGTGCTGGGGGCCAGCGTCGGGACTATTGTCAATCTACTTTCCAGGGAGTTCCTTGCTCTTGTGCTGATATCTTTCCTCATCGCGGGTCCCCTGGCCGGGTATCTTATGCACAAATGGCTGGAAGGCTTTGCTTACCGGATGAGTATGGGGTGGTGGGTTTTCGTTGTCGCGGGGATATTGGCCTTCTTTATCGCCTTGTTCACGGTGAGCTTTCAAGCTATCAAGGCAGCTTTGACAAATCCAGTGAAAAGTTTACGTACGGAATGATCAGATGAATTTGAACAACAGCGCCAAAATAGCATAGATCAGCGTGGCAGCAAAGATCCCTTTGGCCGTGTGATCCTTATGGGAGTTGATATAATAAGTGAACAGCGCGATATTCAACACCAGACAGGGCACCGACACTGCCGTGATCTGGTCTCTGTGTACATGCAGGAAACTCATGAATTCTCCAAAGCTGACGGAGGAGAATTTTACAAAATAGTAGATGAAAAGGCTTATGACAGGAGCTACCAGCCCGAGCAGCAAGCCAAACCGGAGGTTGTCTTTTTTGAGGATCACGATTTCCACGTTTTTTCGAGTTTGCCTTTAAGAACGTAATTTGTCATGTCAAATTGTACAGGAACCACGCTTACATAGTTGTGTTCCAGCGCCCATACATCTGTATCACGTCCTTTGTCGAAATTTACAAACTTACCTGTGAGCCAATAGTACTTTTTCCCAGTGGGGTCGTTACGCTCCAAAAAATCCTCCTCGTATTTTGCATAGGCCTGCCTGCAAACCTTGATCCCCTTGATAAGCGAATCCGGAATGGCAGGGAAATTAACGTTGAGGATCAAATGTTTATCCATTGGATGCTCCAGGACTTCCTCTACGATGATCCTTACATATTTACGGGCGGCGGTAAAATCCGCCTCGACGCTGTAGTCCAGGAGGGAAAATCCAACGGAGGGGATACTTTCAATAGCTGCTTCTACGGCTGCCGACATGGTACCCGAATAAATGACATTGATCGAGTGGTTGCTGCCGTGGTTGATCCCGCTGAGGCAGAGATCCGGCTTGCGGCGCAGGACTTTATCCACCGCCAGCTTTACACAGTCCACCGGGGTGCCGGAACATTGCCAGGCTTCCACCCCTTCAAAAAGATGATGCATGGGGTGCAGACGGAGGGGGTTGCCAATCGTAATAGCATGACCCATACCAGATTGTGGCTTATCCGGGGCTACCACGACGATCTTGCCCAGCCCCTTTACGGCCTCCACCAGGTTGCGAATACCCGGAGCGCTGATGCCGTCGTCATTCGTAATAAGTATGACGGGTTGTTTTTTCCGGCCCCTGCCCATGCCGTTTGAGCTGCCTTTGTGGGCTTTGGGGGAGTGTGAGGGCATTTCTTCGGCCTTTTCGCCTTTCAGCTCCAACATGCCGTTATGGCCCGTATCCCGGATAATGCCGGTTGCGCCTGTCTTGCCGCTACGCGCGGAAGTATTCAATTGCTCGTTGACAGAGGTCTTTTCCGTCCTGGTCCGTTGTCGGGCCTTGCTTTCGTTAGTCTTATTTTTCTTTGTCATAGGTTGAGGGTGTAAAATTCAGCAATATTTTCAACTTTTCCTTAGCGGATTGGGAATACAAAATCTGGAATTTTCACCTGTTTGCAGTACCTTCGCAGCCGATTTTAAGGGTAGACACGTTCTACCCGTTTAAAAATACTCCTTCTATGGCAGGACAACTTAAAGAGGTACGCAATCGGATAAAATCCATCCAGAATTCCCAGCAGATCACCAAGGCTATGAAGATGGTTAGCGCCGCGAAGTTACGCCGTGCGCAGGACGCCATTATCCAAATGCGCCCCTATGCTCAAAAGTTGCAGGAGCTGCTCAGCAATATCGTCAGCGGCTCGGAAGGCGGTGGAGGGTCCAAGCTTGCCGTGGAACGTCCCGTTGAAAAGGTATTGCTTATCGTCATCACCAGCGATCGTGGTCTGGCCGGCGCCTATAATGCCAACCTGATCAAGCTGGCAAAGTCAACCATCCGCGAAAAATATGCTGCCCAGGCTGCCAAGGGCAACGTGACCATCTGGAGCATTGGTAAGAAGGGCTATGAGCATTTTGCCAAGAACAATTTCAAGGTCTCCGATACATATAAGGATATTTTCCTCCACCTGAGCTTCGAAGCCGTCCAGACCGCTGCCCAGGCAGCTGTCAAAGCCTTCGAAAGCAAGGAGTTCGATACTATAGATATTGTCTATAGCCAATTTAAGAACGCCGCCACCCAGTCCTTTGTCGTGGAAAAATTCCTCCCCATCCCCAAGGTGGAAAAAAAGGCCGGCGCAGCTAACAATGATTTTATTTTTGAGCCTGGCAAGGAAGAGCTTATCACCGAGCTGATGCCCAAGATCCTGAATACACAGCTCTTCAAGGCCGTCCTCGATGCCAACGCATCCGAACACGGGGCCCGTATGACCGCCATGGACAAGGCCAGCGACAATGCCAATGAGCTGCTCAAGCAATTGCGCCTTTCCTACAACCGTGCACGTCAGGCCGCCATCACTACCGAGCTCACCGAGATCGTCAGCGGCGCCGCCGCCCTGCAAGGATAGTAGGGAACCGTAAATAAGAAATCATGGAAATCGGAATTATCATCCCGCACATCGAAGCGCTGATCTTTGCCAGCGACAAGCCGCTCACCTCCATGGAGATCACCGAGCTGATCAATAACGCTTTTGGCTTTATGGAAGAAAAGCTGACGCTGGAGCAGATACAGACGTCCATCGACGGCATCCGGGAAAAATATGCGTCCGAATTCTACCCCTTTGAAGTAAGGGAAAGCGGCGGAGGCTGGCAGTTCCTTACCAAAAAAGATTTTCATAAGACCGTGGCCCAGCTCAACGGAGAAAAATTCCTCAAGCGGCTGTCTACGGCTGCCCTGGAAACCCTTTCCATCATTGCCTATAAGCAGCCCATCACCAAGGGTGAGATCGAAGCCATCCGCGGCGTCAGCAGCGACTATTCCATACAAAAGTTATTAGAAAAAGAGCTGATCGTCATCTCCGGCAGGAATGAAGAAATGCCCGGTAAGCCGCTGGTGTATGCTACTTCCAAGACCTTTATGGACTATTTTGGCATCAACTCACCAGCGGATCTGCCGAAGCTGAAAGAAGTGTTTGCAGATACATTGGTTGAGCCTACCATTATCAACCATAGTCCCGGTGAACTGGAGCCTGTGGAAGAAGTGGCGGAGGCTCCGGCAGAAGATGAAGGGCAGTTCGTCGTCAACGGGAATGGGGAGCTGACAGCGGAAAACAAGGATGAGGATACGACAGACGATAACAAAGAAGACGAGGCTGGCACGGACAAGGAGGACGACGAAAATGTCTGAGCGATTATCTCCCGAGTATCTCGTAAGCCTTGGTCAGCAGTTCGGCACTCCCTTATACGTCTACCACGCAGAAAAGATAAAAGAGCAATACAACAAGCTGACCACTGCATTCCACCGCAGCAAACCTGTATTCTTTTACGCCTGTAAGGCTCTTACCAATATCAACATCCTCAAATATATCTGTGGTCTGGGCGCCAATGTCGACTGCAGCTCCATCAACGAGGTGAAACTTGCCATGCAAGCAGGCTTCCCCCCGGAAAGGATCCTTTATACATCCAACGGCATCGCTTTTGAGGAGATCATAGAAGCGCGCGATCTGGGTGTGATCATCAATATCGACAGCCTGTCCAACCTGGAGAAGTTTGGCCAGCATTATGGACACAGCTATCCCGTTGGCATCCGCCTGCGCCCCAATATCATGGCGGGTGGTAATCTAAAGATCTCTACCGGTCATGATAAAAGCAAGTTCGGCATCCCTGTCGACCAGCTCGACAAGATCCTTGCCCTTGTAAAAAAGTACAACCTTCATATAGCGGACCTTCATATTCACACCGGATCGGAAATAAAAGACGTGGATGTCTTTGTCAAGGGCATCGAAATACTTTTCGATATCATCCCCCACTTTTCCGAGCTGCGATTTATCGACCTTGGCGGGGGATTCAAGGTCCCTTACAAGGATGGAGATGTGGAGACGGATATACAGCTGCTGGCTTCGAAGGTGGAGGAGGCTTTTGCCAGCCACCCTAATCCTGGTGGCAGACCGCTGCAAGTGTGGTTTGAGCCCGGCAAATTCATGGTCAGCGAGTGCGGTTATTTTATAACCAAGGTCAATGTGATGAAAGAGACGGATGCCGCCACCTTTGTCAGTGTGGACAGCGGCTTTAACCACCTGATCCGCCCCATGTTCTACGATGCCTATCACCGCATCGATAATATCACCAACCCCAATGGCACACCTAAGCGTTATTCCGTAGTAGGGAATATCTGCGAGACCGATACCTTCGCGTGGGATCGAACCATCCATGAGGTGCATGAAGGCGACTACCTGGTATTTTACAATGCCGGCGCCTATGGATTCGAGATGTCCTCCAACTTCAATTCCCGCTACAAACCTGCCGAGGTGCTGGTAAAGGATGAGGAAGCCAGCCTTATAAGAAGGCGGGATACTTTTGACGACCTCCTGAGAAATCAAATCTTACTTTAAGTTCATTTTGAACATCGGGAATTCTCTTTATATTTAAGGGAATTAAACTCGTAATGTTATGCCTATCCGAATGGTCGATGACCCGCAGGACCCGAATGAGAACAGCGGTGAAAGTGGCGATAGTGGTGGCGGGGGTGGTTTTTCCGGTGGTGGGGGAGGCGGCGGCGGGATATTCCAGCTGTTGCTGCTTTTGCTAGGGCTCTTTCGTGGCCGGGGTCTTATTTTGCTGCTGGTGATCCTGGGCGGCGGATATTTCCTTCTTCGAGGTGGTGGCTGCAACAATAGCGGAGGCGGGATCCTACACAATGTCGCGCAACTGGCGACAGGTGGTTATCTCGACCCACGGCAGTTCGAAAAAGCCAATATTTATGAGTCCCTTTCGGATGATACGACAAAAAATCCCATCCCGGAGGCCGCCAATCTGCAGCGATTTGCTCCAGCCGTAGGCGACCAGGGACACCAGGGCAGTTGTGTAGCCTGGAGCAGCGCGTATGGCGCACGTACCATTGCCGAGGCGGCACGTACGGGAGAAGACCCCAACAGTCTGCGGTTTAGTCCCTCCTTCCTTTACAACCAGATAGGGCTGGAAGGCTGTGAAGGCTCCTATATCATCAAGGCGATGGATTTCATGACCCAGAGCGGTTCCGTGTCATATGAGCAATTCCCATACTCCGACCAGGACTGTTCCCGTCAGCCCGATCAGCGGCTTCTCGATGAAGCCCGGCAGCACCGCATGCGTGGCTTCAACCGCCTGACCCCCGGCGACCGGAACAATGCCATAGACCTTCGGGCCATCAAGGAAAATATTTCGCAGGGCGCGCCCGTCGTCATCGGCATGATGGTGGGCGGCAGCTATATGCAGGATATGATGGGCAAGGACCTTTGGGAGCCCACTGAAGAGGACAAGAGCCTGATGGGTTTTGGGGGGCATGCGCAATGTGTGGTCGGCTATGACGATAAAAAATATGGGGGCTCCTTCCTTATTATGAATAGCTGGGGTCCCAAATGGGGTAATAATGGGTTTGCATGGGTACGCTACCCGGATTTTAAATTTTTTGTCCGCGAGGCATATGGACTGGAGCCGATGGATAAGGTCGGGGCCGCGGCTTCCGCCCCCTTCTCCTGTGAAATAGGACTCGTGCAGGTGAGCTATGAAGGGAAGAAGACCGTCGCAGGTGATTATATTCCTTTACAAACAAAGGATGGTAATATCTTCGAGACCGTCACGCCCGTAAAGAAAGGTACCCGGTTCAAGATGGAAGTGCGGAACACTACCGAATGTTATGTCTATGTGTTCGGCAAGGAGACGGATGGCACCAGCTATACCCTTTTCCCATATCCCCGGAATGACGACCCCACCAAGACAAAGTATTCGCCCTTTTGCGGGATCACGGGCTACCGTCTCTTCCCAAAAGACAAGAGCATGATGCCCGATAGCATTGGCACCCGTGATGAGATGGCCGTGGTCGTGAGCCGTACACCCCTGGACTGGAGCGCCCTGAATAGCAAGATCGCTCAAAATCCCGGGCAGGATTATGCTGCGCGTGTCAATGCCGCCATTGGAGCCAGACTCGTGCGGGATACGAAATTCCTCAGCTCGGCAAAGGGGAATATGCAATTCACCGTAAAGGGAGGGGATGCCAACAGTGTTGTTGCCACCGTTGTGCAGATCAGCAAACAATAAGTCATGCATCCTTTAAAATTCAAGCTGTTCCTACTGACAAAATTACCCAGCGCATTTTTTGCGGGTATTCGTATCAAGGATGTGGATGCGGAGCGTTGCGTGGCTACTATCCCGTATAAATGGTTTACGAGAAACCCATTTCGAAGCACCTATTTTGCCTGTCTCAGCATGGCTGCCGAGGCGAGCACCGGCCTATTGGCTGTAACGTATGTCCAGGACCGGGGGCAGTCTGTGTCACTGCTGGTCATTAAGCTAGAAGCAAACTATTTCAAAAAAGCTGTCGGGCGCAGTTATTTCCAGTGTACCGATGGGGCTCTTATAAGGAATGCCATCGACCAGGCCATCGCTACCGGCGAAGGGACTACGGTCCGGGTCTGTTCCATCGGTACGAACGAAGCAGGAGAGGTCATTGCCGAATTTTTTATTACCTGGTCGTTCAAAGTAAGAAGTACGAAGCTTTAAAAGCCTTATCTTCAGGCATCGATAAACTATTCATATGAAGATCGCTTTTCACGGAGCTGCCCGCGTTGTCACCGGATCCAAACATCTGCTCACACTAAAGAATGGCAAAAAGTACCTATTAGACTGTGGGATGTTCCAGGGAATGGGCCCCCAGACGGATACCCTCAACCGCGACTGGGGTTTTACTCCGTCGGAAGTAGATACCCTCATTTTGTCTCATGCACATATCGATCACAGCGGACTTATACCCAAACTGGTAAAGGATGGTTTCAGCGGCAGGATATTCTGTACTCCTGCTACAAAAGAGCTCACGGGCATATTGCTGGAAGATTCTGCCGGCATACAAGAAGATGAAGTAAAATATACCAATAAGAAGAGGGCGCTGGAAGGATTGCCTTATGTGCAACCTCTCTATACGGAAGAGGATGCCAGGAACGCCATGCAGCACTTCCAAACTGTGGAATACGATACATGGCAGGCCATCGACGAGAACGTACAGGTAATGTGGACCGACGCGGGGCATATTATTGGCAGCGCTGCCGTCAGCCTGAGAATAAAGGAGGATGGCAGGGAGATACACCTGACCTTTAGCGGCGATGTAGGCAGATACAGGGATGTTATCCTGAAATCACCGGAGGAATTTCCCCAGGCCGACTATATACTTATTGAATCCACTTATGGCAACAGTCTTCATGACCCTGCCGACACGACGTCCGACCTGCTGTTGAAATGGATCGTGCGTACCTGTCTGGAAAAGAAGGGTAAGCTTATCATACCCGCCTTTAGCGTAGGGCGTACGCAGGAGATACTCTTCGCCCTCAACACATTGGAAGAGGAGCACCGTCTGCCGCCGCTGGATTATTTTGTGGACAGCCCCCTCAGCATTGCCGCCACTGAGGTGGTCAAAAAATACCCGCAGCTTTTCAACAAGACCATTCAGAAAGTGCTGGAGACGGACAATGATCCCTTTGCCTTTAAGGGGCTAAAGTATATCAAGACCGTGGCCGAGTCCAAGCTGTTGAACTATCGAAGCGAGCCCTGCGTCATCATCTCTGCCAGCGGCATGGCCGATGCCGGACGGGTCAAACATCATATCAATAATAGCATCGAGAATTCCCGCAATACTGTTCTCCTGGTAGGATATTGCGAACCTCATTCGCTGGGCGGCCGGCTGATGGCCGGGGCCAAAGAGGTGCATATCTTTGGAGCGCTTCGTGAAGTCAATGCCGAGATCGGCAGTATCCGGAGCATGAGCGCCCATGGTGATTATGAGGACCTCAGCCAGTTCCTCGCCAGCCAGGATCCCAAGCAGGTGAAAAAGCTTTTTATCGTCCATGGTGAATACGAGGTGCAGCAGGCATTTAGGGACAGATTGATCCGCAAGGGGTTCACGGATGTAGAAATACCCGAGCTGCATTACGAGATAGGGTTGGGATAGGTCGTAGGGGTTTACACTGGTGGGCCAATATATCATGAAGAATATCATCATCGTCTGCGCCGCGCTGGTACTTCGCCAGGCGCATCGGAGTTCGTCGTTAGGAACCACAGGCTCCTAAAACGCATTTTGGTCCCCATAATCCTGCATTTCATGGATAAATCTTGCCGGATGGTCCTTGAAGGGATAAATTGCACCAAAAGCTGACCATGCGACGCCTGTTTTCCAGATTTAAATGGCATATCCTTTTTTGGGTGGCCTACTGTACATTCTGGACCCTTATGTCCATATACAGCTATCATTCTCCTCCCGGCAGGGCATTCCTTATCACCGTGGCCTGGTTCCTGGGGAGCGCCGCCGTCAGCTACCTTGCCATTTACCGGCTCATGCCGGTGTATTTCAACAGGAGGCGGTATCTTATCTTTTCGCTGCTCTTTTTATCCCTTCTTTTGCTGGGAGCCGTAGTGACGACAGGCATCATACGGGGCATCTATCAGTTGGAGGGCGTCAAATTTCCCGTAACCATCTGGCAGGAATATTTATATGTGCTGATGGGCAGCTTTTATACGACTTTTTTTATCGTGGCATTCAAGTCCATCAAGGATAAGGTACGCAGCGACAGGAGGACGGCCCTGCTGGAAAAAGAAAAGACCGAAAATGAGCTCCGGTTTCTCAAATCCCAGATGAACCCTCATTTTCTCTTCAATGCCATCAACAGCATCTATGTCCTTATTAAAAAAGACCCGGATTTTGCTGGATTGACCCTTGTGAAGTTTGCCGACATGCTGCGTTATCAGCTGTATGAGTGCAATGCGGATGTCATACCTATCGAAAAGGAGATAAGCTATCTGGAAAACTATATACAGCTGGAGAAGCTCCGTAAAGGGGAAATGGTCAACACCAGCTTCACCGTAAGCGGCAGCACCGGTAAGTTCTCCATTGCGCCGCTGCTGCTTATTCCCTTTGTGGAAAATGCATTTAAATATGTATCCAGTTGTCCGGGTAAGAATAATTTTGTCATGGTTGATCTTAATTATCAAGACAATATTTTTGAGCTTAGTGTGGAGAACTCCATGGACGAAGACGCCATGATGCCCAAGGAGAAGACCTGGGGCGGGATAGGACTCGAAAATGTCCGTCGCCGCCTCCAGCTCATATATGACGGTAGCCATGCCCTGGACATCAGCACCAAGGACGATGTGTTCTCTGTCCTGCTGACAATAAAGGTCCAATGATCCCCAATTTATTGTTGCAGGAAAGCAATGATCTTTTCTCTTTCGTCATCTGTCAAAAGGGCCCGGCTTTGCATATGCAGTCCGATGGTCTCCCATTGCTCATGCGAGAAAGTGGTTGGGGATGGCGTGTTATGGCAACGCTGGCAATTTTCAGCCCATAATTGTACGCCTGTTTTGGAAGCCACCTTCTGGCTGGGCTTGCAGGCGTAAAAATTTAAGCAGATGGTCAAACCCGCCGCCGTGATCAGCAAATACGTGATGCCTTTTATAGTTAGAGTCTTCATACAAATGATTTATAATTGAATGGAAAATTGAAGAAAGAGCGATTTCGATACTGTTCTTGTTCCCGGGTCGTCTACGGCCCTGCTGTCACTCTTGCTATATTGATAACCGAATTTTAATACGGTGCGCCAGTTGATCCAATAAAGCAGCCCGCCTTCGATGAGATCGGATCTTTGCCCCCACAATGAGTTTCTCGGAGTAGTGAAGTTGCCGATGCGTAAGGCCGCCTCCAGATTCTTCACCAGTTTTGAGTCCGCGCCTGTCGGCCGCACGGACACCTGTGTGAAATAAGAGCTGGTATTATTGTCGAAGCTGTAGTTACTGCCGTCTGTCGGCTTCGCATAAGTCGTTCTGTCGATGTGCGTGTAATTATACTGGCCTTTGACACTCACCAGCACGGGATTGAAGAGCTTGACATAGTTGAGGTCTACTGCGAACATGCTGGTCTTTACCCCTTTGAAGGACGTGGATGTATCATCTCCAACAGCCCCAAATAGTCCGCTGATGCCGAGCTCCAGGGAGGAATTGGAGAAAGGCAATAGCCCCAGCCTGCCTGTAATGGTCTTGTTCTTGTTGTTATCGGTGATACCCGCACTCTGCAGTTCGCCATCGGGTAATAATTGCATGCCATTGGTAAGACTTATGTCATAGTTCCATTTCATATCTCCCAGGGGGAGGCCTCCTTCGACCTCTATTCCGAAGTCGCTTGCCGGGGGATTGCCTGCTACGCCGGTGGGGTCCGTAGGAAGTTTGTTGATCCAGCCCGCGGCTAATCGTTTATTGTAGAAGCCGAAGGGTATGACCAGGTAGCCTGCCCTGATAATAACTCCCGGCGCCGCGAAATAAGAGACGTCAGCCCAGTTGACCCCCAGGCTGTTCCCATTAAAAGAAGGTTCGAATTCAAGCAGGAACTTTTTCCCGTGACGCCACAGCAACATCGGGCTGAATTCGTAGTGATCGGCATCGGCCAGGCTGTTGGTTTTGGAGATCTGGCTGGCCCCTCCCGAGGTCACGGTAGTTTTGTTGGACACGAATCCGAATGTCGTCAGCCCTACTACCATAAAATGGTCTTCCCCGGGCTTTTTATAGGAAACTTGTTTTTCCAGCTCTGCTACCCGGTCATATAAAGCAGAGTCAATAGTGGTCTGCTGCGCCTGCAGACCTCCCCGGGTGCCGGTGATGGCGACCAGGAGTATCAATAATTTTGACGCATGGGTTTTTAAGCTCATAAACTGAGTTTTATTGGTTCATTATTGTTTTGCAGCGTTATTAACGGCCCGTACGGGCTCAGAAAGGAGTGAAATAAAGCTACATTCAGTATGATGGCGACTTTATGACTTAAGTCAACTCGCCGATTGATTTTTGCCCTATTTTCACGGAGAAGAATATCTTTGTCCCAATGATGGTACGCTGTATGATAGTCGATGACGAGCCCCTGGCGAGAGAGGGGATGGAACTGCTGGTAAAAGAAGCCGGCTTCCTGGACCTACGGGCATCCTGCAGCAATGCCATCGAGGCCAACCGGGTATTGGCCGAGCAACCGATAGACCTTATTTTTTTGGATATACAAATGCCGAGGATCAGGGGTATCGACTTCCTGAAAAGCTTGGAGATGGAGAACCGGCCTCTTGTGATCATCACTACCGCCTACCCTCATTATGCCCTGGAGGGATTCGAGCTGAATGTGCTGGACTATCTTTTAAAACCCATCACTTTGGAGAGATTCCTAAAGGCCGTCAATCGCGCCCGGGAAGCTGTCTTGCCCGAGAACTACTTTTTTATTAAGACCCATAATGGCTATGAAAAGATACTCCACCAGGAGATATTATTTATTGAGGCCAGCCAGAACTATAGCATTATCCATACCCCACGGGGCAGGTTCATGACGTTGACCGCCCTACGGGCCATCGAGGAACAATTACCTTCCACCGGATTCCTGCGCGTGCATAAATCCTATATCGTCTCCATCGACAAGATACAGGCCCTCTCCGGCAATGAGCTCACCATCGACAAGTACAAGGTACCTTTTGGGAAGAATTATAAAGACCCGTTGATGAAAATCATCGACAGCAGACTGATCAGGAAATGATTAATGTTTCTGTATCGATAGCGTGCAATGCATATAAATATTATAAAGTAGAATATGAGTAATGACACTGTCAACCTTGAGGTGATGCTTTCTGCCCCGGTGGAGAAGGTATGGGAAGCATGGACCGATGCTGCTCTTGTTCTGAAGTGGGTCGGGTCCGACCCCAATGGCAGAGGGAAAAGCGCCGCCCTTGATGTGCGTCCGGGTGGGGAGTATAAGATCAGCTTTGAGAATGCTGATGGCGCCGGGCATACTTTTAGCGGCGTTTATAAGGAGGTGGATCCCTGTCGTGAGCTGGCATTTACGTGGGAGTGGGAGAATGAGCCAGGTGTAGAATCTTTTGTTACGGTGCTGCTGACCCCGGAAGGGGATCGTACCCGTATGTATTTTGAGCATGCGCGGGTAGGGTTCGGATCAGCGCATAATTACGCGGAAGGGTGGACGAGCACCTTTGGCAAACTGGAAAGAATGTTGAGAGGCGGGTGAGCTTGTTTATTCTGCTTTTAAATTTTTGACGGGGTTGGCCACTGCTGCCCGGATGGACTGCATGCTGATGGTGCATAGCGTTACCAGGATCACTGCGAGGCCTGATATCAGGAATATGCCCGGACCCATATCGATCCGGTAAGCAAAGGAATGCAGCCATTCGTTCATGATCCACCAGGATACCGGCAGGGCTATCAGCAGCGCTACGCATACCAGTTTCAGAAATCCCATCGACAGCATGACTGCTATCTGTCGTGCCGATGCGCCTACCACCTTCCGGATGCCTATTTCTTTTTGTCTCCGTTGTGCTGTAAAGGCCGCCAGTCCGAACAGACCCAGGCAGGAGATCAGGATGGCCAGTCCGGCGAAGTATTTGGACAGGGCCTCCACATTCTTTTCAGACCGGTATTGCCACTGAAAGGCGGCGTCCAGCCACCGGTAGTCAAATACAAAGCCTTTATTCCACGATTGATATAAATTCCGGATGCGGGCGATGGTTTCTGACTCCCTGCCCGCCTGTATTCGGGCCAGTATCTTATAGGCGATGCTGGAATCCGATGCTTCGGGAAGGAGTACCATTGGTCTTATTATTTCATGGAAGGATTCAAAATGGAAGTTTTGGATAACGCCGACGATGCGTCTTGGTTTATCTAAGAATCGCACCATCGTGCCAACCGGGCTCTTCAGACCCATCACCTCCACTGCTGCCTGGTTTAGAATGATGGAAGGCTCTCCTTTGAAGTTCTGCGAGAAGTCCTTTCCTGCAGCCAGCTTGATCTCCATGGTCCGACAAAAGTCATGCCCTACGCTGGCTGCTTCGAACATAGGGTTTTGTTCCGGGGCCTTGCCTTCCCATTCCATTCCACCCGTGGCAAAGTTATGCCCCACCAGATTATGGTTTGCGCCCGTGGCGCTGACCACGCCAGGCAGGCGTTTCAGCTCTGCGATAAAATTTTCCTGGTTGCCCAGCAGCCTGCCATCTGAATTGAAGACAAGTACATTGTCTTTATTATAGCCCAAATGTTGCGATTGGATGTATCTCATTTGCCGGAACACTACCAACACAGCAACTATAAAGATCATTGATAACGTGAATTGAAAGACAACCAGCCCTTTTCTGACGAAAAGTTCGCCCATGGAAGTATTCAGCTTACCTTTCAAGACCATCACCGGCCGGAACCCTGAAAGATAAAAGGCCGGATAGCTTCCCGATACTATGCCCGTGACCAGTGCAATGGCCACTGCGGCTGCGATCAGCTCTTTATCTGGGCGCAGGATAATGTGTTTGTCCGTGAGCTGATTAAAGGCGGGCAGGATTGCGGCCACGATCACCACGGCCAGCAGCAGGGAAAAGAAGCTCAGCAACATCGACTCCGAGACGAATTGATATATTAGCTGTCTCCTGCTGGCGCCTACTACTTTTTTGATGCCTACTTCCTTCAATCTTTTGGAAGCTTTGGCTGTAGAGAGATTCATGAAATTAATACAGGCAATGACCAGTATAAAAATGGCGATGATGGAGAACAGTCGTACATATTCTATCCTTCCGCCTGAGGGCTTGCCATTGACAAAATTTCCGTACAGGTAGTTATTGGAGTATTGATAAGCAAAGACCCTGGCTGCGGAGTCACCCGCATAGCGGGTAATGATATCCGACACCTGTCGGTTAAAGGCATCTACATCGGTCCCCTCTTTTAGCAGTACATAGTTGTGAGGGCCTTTATTGTTCCATTCCTTTACCCATGGCTGTACTTCTTTCATGTATTCGAAAGAGAGGACGAAGTCGAACTTTTCGGAGGAATGATACGGTACGTCCTCAAAAACTCCAGAAATATGGAATTGTTTGTCGTGCTGCAGCTGGATGGTCTTGCCGATGAGACCGTCTGTCCTATTGAACAGCTTCTTTGCCAGGTCTTCGGAGATTGCGATAGAACTTTTGTCGGCCAGGGCGAGATCTTTTGTGCCATCCAGCAGCTTGTAGGAGAAGATATTGAAATATTCTTTCCCCGCAAATTGGCCTGACGCCTTGATAGTGTTGTCGCTTACTGTCAGCGAAAATTTGGGGGACCATCCGCTGGGCGCCACGGCGGCTGCGTATTGTACCTGGGGCATATCCCGTGCTACGGTCTCCGCCAGTATTCCTGAGGATTCAATCGACACACCAATGCCGTTGCCTTTACGTGCTTCCATCAACTGGAAGAGCTGGCTATCCTTTTGGAAAAACCGATCGACATGCCATTCATCCGACACCCACAGATAGATCAGCAAGGCGCAGGCGAGGCCTGTGGACAGGCCGACCAGATGGAGGACGGAGGATTGACGGTCCTTGAGCAGGCTCCGCCAGGCTATTTTGAAGTTGTTCCGGAACATGGGTGGGTGATTGGTTGAGGGTGGATGTACATATAGAGTGCCAGGAGTGCATTTTTTTGATAATTAGATTGTTAGACGTATCTCGTGTGCAGGTGATCGCGCGTAAACAGGCAATTTTCGTTCGAAAATGATACATTTGGATTATGCGTACTGCGATTCTTTTTCTTTCTCTGCTGCTTGTCGGCTGTGGACTTCTTACAGACAGAAGCAATATCAATTATATAACGAAAATTACCCGTATCAGCCTGCCAGATGATGTCAGGATCATATCGGAGTACGACAACGGAGAGTTTATGATGGTAGGGAAATATCAATTACCCAAAAAGGAGATTGAAAGATTTATCGTGGGCAAGCCATTTAAACACATCGATCAGTTTTTTACCATTGTGTCTCGTATTTTTAGCATCGTGGGCAAGGAGTATCGAATCCCGCTGGATGATAGCACTCATTTGAGCTATTTCACGGGCTGCAAACCTGGTAATGACTGGTCCTTTATCATCAACGACTCTACAGGGGAGCTGTGGGTGAAAGTAGGGTACCCTGATTGGGGTGGATTGGGTCCGGGGTGCGATACGACGAAAAAGTGAATCCTTCGACGCATAGGGTATATGATATATTTGTGAACGATTCTTCCTGAGCTCAGAATTTAACGCAAACGTTTGTCCGCCCTTCCAATGGAAAAAATAGCCATTTTGTGGTCTATGAAAAGAATACAACGCATAGGTCTGATAGTGCTGTCTATCTTTTTTGTTCAGCATTTATTTGCTCTTGACATTATTCCATACCCATTGCAGGTAGAGACGAGGTCAGGCTCCTTTAATCTGGGACATTCTTCCGGGATACTTTATACTGGCAACTGTCAAAAAGAAGCAGCATTTCTGAAGACTGTGCTGGAAAAGGAAAATCACGGATCCCTGCCTGTCGAAGCCTTTAGCGCATCCATGTTTGAAAACCCGATCATATGCACCATCAATGCTAAACTGAATGAAAGCATGGGGAGCGAGGGCTATGATCTTACGGTGAACGCTGACAAGGTTCAAATAAATGCGGCAAGCCCTGCCGGTGTATTTTATGCCGTCCAGACCCTACGGCAGCTGATCACAGCGAGTAATTTCATACCCTGCTGTCATATTTTCGACAAGCCGCGGTTTGCATGGCGTAGCTTTATGCTGGATGAGGGCCGGTATTTTAAAGGCGAGCGGGTCGTAAAGCAGTTGTTGGATCAGATGGCCCTTTTAAAAATGAATGTATTTCACTGGCATCTCACAGACGACCAGGGATGGCGTATCGAAATAAAAAAATATCCGCTGCTCACCACCATTGGCTCGAGGAGAGACTCCACGCAGCAGGGCGTATGGCCTTCCGGATGGAACAGCACTGTTTATGACGGTGTGCCACACCAGGGGTATTATACGCAAGCGCAGATAAAGGATATTGTGCGCTATGCCGCTGAAAGGCATATCACTGTCGTCCCGGAAATAGAAATGCCCGGTCATGCGAGTGCGGCTATTGCCAGTTATCCTTTTCTGGGAGCGGAGAACAAGCCCATAAAGGTGCCCGTGAAGTTTGGAGTACAGTACAATGTTTTTAATGTGGCTGATCCGAAGGTGCTGCGTTTCATAGAAGACGTACTGGACGAAGTTGTTGGGCTCTTCCCTTCGAAGATTATCCATATCGGAGGTGATGAAGTGCGATATGACCAATGGAAGAGCTCTCCCCAGGTGCAGGCGTATATAAAGCAACAGGGGTTGAATTCACCGGCGGACCTGCAAGTGAGCTTTACCAATAATATATCACATCTTCTGGAGTCCAAACATAGGCGGATGATGGGGTGGAACGAGATATTAGGGAGCAAGGTCCATGACTTCAACCAGGAAGAAGGCGTCCGGGAAAAGCTGTCACAGAGCGCTATCATCCATTTCTGGGTCGGTGATACGAGCCTGATCACTTCCGCGGCGGAGGCAGGTCATGATATCGTCAATTCGCTCAACGACTATACCTATCTGGACTATGACGATAAGAGCATCAGCCTGGAGAAAGCGTATTCCTTCGAGCCTGTACCTGCCAGTCTCCCTGCACGGGACACGGCAAGGATACTGGGGCTGGGCTGCCAGATGTGGGGGGAATGGATACCCACCGTGGAGCAGATGAATGAAAGGGTATATCCCCGCCTGGCCGCTTATGCGGAAGTGGGATGGACCAGCCGGCGCAATAAAGATTATAAGCGATGGCTTGCCGGGCTGCCCGCATTGGAGGCCCGCTGGATCAATGAGGGAATTCATTTCACCGCCGTAAAATAACCTTATGAGACTGGATAAACAGCAGCATCCGGACGGCGTTGTGTACGAGCTTGCCAACGACCGGGGTGTCAGCATTAAAGTGACCAATTATGGATGTATCATACTTTCCATTGTCACACCCGACAGACAGGGGATAAAAAAGAATATCGTAGCAGGTTTTGAGACGGTGGCCGAATATATACCTAATCCCGACTATTTTGGTTGCATAGTAGGCCGTGTCACCAGCCGTACTTCCGGGGCGGGATTCTATATCAATGGCCAGCGGTATCAACTCTCTGCCAACAAGGGCAGCGATCATCTGCATGGAGGGTTTAAGGGATTTGACCAAAGATACTGGCAGGTGAAAGAGGAGATACAAAGCCCGCAGATAGCAGGAGTTGTCTTTTCGTATCAAAGTCCGCAAGGAGAGGAAGGGTATCCCGGATGTCTCGATGTCACCATGGGATATTTCCTGAATAATGACAACCGGCTGACCCTGCGTTATCAGGCCACTCCCGATCAGACCACTCCTGTCAATCTTACCAATCACAGCTATTTTAATCTGACGGGCTTTGAAGAACCTACTATCGATGAGCATAGTTTGATGATCAACGCAGAGAGGTATACGCCGTTGAATGCATCTCTTGTGCCTTCGGGAAAAGTTCTTTCTGTAAGGGACACTGTCCTTGATTTCGGCAGGCATACGCCTGTTGGGCAGCGTATGGGGGATTTGGAGGACGGCAGCTATGATCACAATTATGTGCTGGATAAGCCCTATCGGGAGATGGGGCTGGCAGCTGAAGTAATATCCCCTTCTACCGGCAGGCTGTTGAGAGTATATTCCGACCAGCCCTGTTTGGGACTTTATACTTCAGGCTACCTGGATGGAACCCGTATCGGCACGCAGGGAAAAAGCTATCTGCGTAATGGGGCGCTTTGTCTGGAGGCACAGCAGTATCCTGATGCCGTCAACCGGCCTGAGTTCCCCAGCACGTTGGTAGGGCCGGGGAGTGAGTATAGTGCAACAACTATTTTTGAATTTGGGGTAGTCGATTAAAGACTACCCTTTACTTCTTTCATTACACCTGCCGCCAGTTCCTGTGCCGCCTTTTCTGTCTCGCCTTCTGAATATACGCGGATGATCGGCTCCGTATTCGACCCCCGCAAATGGACCCATCCCCTGTCAAATTCGATCTTCAATCCATCCTCTGTATTGGTCTCATAATCCTTGTACTTCCCCTTCATATTTTCCAGCACGCCGTCGATCATCTTTTTCAACTGTTCCTGTGGCGCTGCAGGCAGCGTCACTTTATTCTTCGACATAAAATAGTTGGGGAATGAGTCCCGATAGGCGCGCATGCCTGTGCCCGCCTCGGCCAGCCCGCTAAGGAAGAGACCGATGCCGATAAGCGCATCCCGCCCATAATGGAAGTCAGGGACGATGATCCCGCCATTGCCTTCGCCTCCAATGACCGCCTGGACCGCCTTCATCTTTGTCACCACATTTACCTCGCCCACTGCAGAAGGGTAGTACTGGCCTCCACGCCTCGCCGTAACGTCCTTCAATGCACGCGTCGAGGACATATTCGACACGGTATTGCCTTTGCGACGACTTAGTATATAATCCGCTACTGCCACCAGCGTGTATTCCTCGCCGAACAGTGTTCCGTCCTCGCAGACAAAACAAAGCCTGTCTACATCCGGATCAACGGCAATACCCAGGTGAGCTTTTTGTTTCTTTACCTCTTCGCAGAGACCTACAAGGTGTTCCTGCAGGGGTTCCGGATCGTGGGCAAATTCGCCAGTCACTTCTCCATTCAATACCGTTATGTCGTTTACACCCAGCGCCTTTAAGAGGGCCGGTACATAGGTCGCGCCCGTGGAGTTTATGCCATCCACTACCACCTTGAAATCCCGGGCTGCGATGGCCGTCTTGTTCACCAGCGGGTAGTCCAATATAGCCTGGATATGTTTTTCCAAAAAACCTTTTGGCGCGCGATACTGCCCTCCTTTTTCGACCGGGGCAAACTGAAAAGCAGCTTTTTCCGCCTTGTCCAGGACTGTGGCTCCATCTGCCGCGCTAATGAATTCTCCATCCGCATTTAATAGCTTCAGGGCATTCCATTGTTTTGGATTATGGCTGGCGGTAATGATGATGCCGCCACCTGCCTGCTCCCATTTCACGGCCATCTCTACCGTGGGGGTGGTGGATAGTCCCAGGTCGACCACGTCGAGTCCTAATCCCAGGAGTGTCTGTACTACGAGGTTGCTTACCATTTCCCCGCTGATACGGCCGTCGCGTCCAATGACGATGACGGGGCGGGCGTTTTTTTCTTTCAACCAGCTGCCATAGGCCGCTGCAAATTTTACGATGTCAAGGGGGGTTAAGTTTTCCCCCGGCTGGCCGCCGATGGTTCCACGGATACCGGAAATACTTTTTATCAGTGTCATTGTTTGGATCTCCCTACTTTATAGCCAAATATAGAGTAATACAGTATATATAAATAACAGGGGAAGGTACAAATAAAAAAAGCAAGGCTGTTCCCGATGGAGGGGCTGCCCTTTAGCTTGCCATAAAGGAGGGGGATCAGTGCACCTCCGGCTATACCCATGATCAGCAGACCTGATCCGATCTTTGTGAATTTTCCCAGCCCATCGATGGCCAGGGGCCATATGGCTGGCCACATCAGCGCGTTGGCCAATCCCAACAAAGTAATAAAGGTTATGGCGATATAGCCATGGGTGAGCTGTGCGCAGATGGTAAAAGCAATGCCTGCGATGGCGGATATCTTCAGCCCTGTCTGTTGAGACATGTATTTTGGTATGGTGAAGATACCCGTGATATAACCCAGCAGCATGGCCAGCAGGGTGAAGGTGGTGAAATATCGGGTCGTCGCCAGGCCCATGCCCATCGAGCGGCCATACATGCCAATGGCATCACCTGCCATCACTTCCACTCCTACATAGAGGAAAAGGCAAATGACACCCAGTACCAGGTAAGGATATTGAAGAACGCTGGTTCTCGGGTTGTTCTTTTCTGCGCTGGCGTCTTCTTCGGCGTCGATCTCCGGCAGGGAGGAGAGCCGGATGGCCACTGCCAGGCCTATTAGTACCAGGGCCATGATGATATAAGGTGAAATGATCCTTGCCGCCATCTCGTCCAGCAGTTGGTCTTTCGTGGCGCCTGTGGCAGCGTTGATCTTTGCCTCCAATGCATCGGCTCCTTTTAGCACCAGTGCACCCAGGATCAGGGGGCTGATGGCGCCGGCTGTTTTATTACAAACGCCCAAAATGCTGATACGCTTTGCGGCGCTTTCGATGGGGCCGAGGATTGTTGCGTATGGGTTGGAGGCAGTCTGCAGCAGGGTCAGTCCTGAGCCCTGTACAAAAAGGCCGAGAAGGAAAAGGGGAAAGCTCCTGGCCTGGGCGGCGGGAATAAAGATCAGCGAACCCAGCGCCATGACCACCAGTCCCCAGGCCATACCGTTCTTAAAGCCTGTTTTTTTGAGGATAAAGGAAGAAGGTATCCCCAGGACAAAATAGGACATATAAAATGCTGTGGTAACCAGGAAGGCCTGGAGATCATTTGTCAGCTGACAGGTGAGCTTGAGGAAAGGGATCAAGGTACTGTTCAGCCAGGTGGTAAACCCGAAGATAAAGAACAGGATGCCGATGATGACGATGGCGTTGCCCCCACGACGGGTGGGTATGGCAGCAGGGATGGCGACAGTTTGGCTCATATTGTAGATTGCACGATTTTATAGTTTAAAAAATATTTTCTTTTTGTAAAGGAAGTAGCACATACCCCATTCCAGCGCGAAGATGCATAAAGAGGAAAGGATCGCCTGTACAAAGACGGGTGCGCTGACGATCTGCAGGAGACCCGAGGCAATGCTGGTGATATAGCCGTTGAACCACCTGTCGCCGACGATCTCGAAGAAGAGGTAAATAAATATCGAGTTCATACCCACCACCGTAAAGAATTGCAGATGTTTCCGGTGGTTGCGCAGGTCGATCCACCAGTAACACAGCGCCAGCATCAGCAGACAATAACCACCCGAAGCCAGGACAAATGAGCTGGTTGCTATACGTTTGATGATAGGTGTGATGCCTGCGGTGTCCAACAGAAACCCGGCCGCCAGGCAGGCGAGTCCGCCAATGATCATGTAGCGGATCTTGACAGCGCTGGGCTTATTGCTCAGGAGCAGCTTGCCTGTTACGGCTCCCCATATGGTATGAGCCGCTGTGGGTATACAGTTGATCGCCACCCATCCGCCTTTGTTGATCTTATGCATGAGGATGGTGTCGATGTAATTGCCAAAATTATGCTGATCCGTAAAAGGCTGGTCGAAGCCTGGTACATGTATGCCCCTGTATAATAGCTCGGTCAATAGCAGCATTCCTATGCTGACCGCCAGCTGTGCTTTTATCGACCAGCGGAAAATGAGGAAAGCCACGAGGAGAGTGAAGGATAATTGTGTCAGTACATCCCAGAGCTCGAAGGAAAGGCCGTGGGACCGGACCGCGTAGTCCAGGACGCCCCAGAAGAAAAGCCAGCCGCTGCGTTTCAATGCTTTCCGGAAAGATTGTCCCCAGGAGACGCCGTTGTTCCATTGTTTGTCCAGCGACAGGGCCAGCGCCGTACCCGCCATGAACATGAATCCAGGCTGGATCAGGTCCCAGAACCGCAGTCCGTGCCAGGGATGGTGGTCGAACTGTATCGTAAACCAGTGAAAAGGGCCGCCTTCGGCGTACTCGTTCAGATGGCCGTACAGCCCTGTGCTTTCCAGCATCAGCAATACCATAATGAGCCCCCGCATAAAGTCCAGGGAAAGGAGACGCCCCGACGGGCTGCTGACGGGTTTTTTCCCGATGTTCGGGCTGGCGGTAGTGGTAGCTGTTGGCATAGTAATGCCAAGATGCTAATTTTTTTCCAGAAAAGGCCATCAATCCTGTCAACAAACGTTTGCGCAAAATGCGGGGGGCTTATATTTGTAGGGCACCAAAAGACTGCACATGAGACAGTTTTACGTTTTTGTCGTATTAATCGTAACGACCATCCGACTGCTGGCGCAGCCGGTAAAAATAATCAGTATTGAAGAAAAGGTCAAAGGGCTGAAGGCCTATCCCGGCTTTTTCAATTTTTACTGGGATGAGCATAAAGGCAAGATATGGCTTCAGATAAGCCGGCTGGATAGCGAAGTTTTATACCAGCCCTCTCTTCCTGCCGGCCTTGGCTCCAATGATGTAGGCCTGGACAGAGGATTGCTCGGGCCTGGCGCGGTGGTGAGATTCACCCGTATCGGCAATAAGGTGCTGATGATCCAGCCCAATTTCGATTACAGAGCCGTCACCAAAGATCCGGCCGAAAGACGCGCCGTCGAACAGTCTTTTGCGCAATCCACACTATGGGGCTTCACGGTAGAGGCGGAAAGCAAAGGTTCCGTGCTGGTGGATGCCACCACCTTTTTATTGAGTGATGTAATGGGTGTTGCCAGCCGTCTGCGCAGTATGCACCAGGGCAATTATTCCCTCGACGCCAGCCGCAGCGCGCTTTATCTTCCTGCCACCAAAAACTTCCCTTTGAATACGGAGATCGAGGCCACCGTCAGCTTTGTCAACAACGACGGACAGGCCGGGGACTTTGTACGCAGTGTAACGCCCTCTTCCGACGCTATTACCCTCCGTATCCATCATTCCTTTGTGCAGCTGCCCGACAACAACTACCAGCCCCGGGTCTTTGATCCAAGGGCGGGTTATTTTGACATTTCCTATTTCGATTATAGCACGCCGGTGTACGAACCTATCGAAAAACATTTTATTACCCGTCACCGTCTTATCAAGAAGGACCCCTCTGCCGCCGTGAGCGAGCCGGTGAAGCCCATCGTATATTACCTGGACAATGGCACGCCCGAGCCTATCCGCAGCGCCCTGATGCAGGGAGCCGGCTGGTGGTCAAAGGCTTTCGAGGCGGCAGGGTTCAAAAATGCCTTCCAGGTGAAATTATTGCCTGACAGCGCCGACCCCCGGGATATCCGGTATAATATGATCAATTGGGTTCATCGCAGCACCCGCGGCTGGTCCTATGGGGCCTCCGTCGTAGACCCCCGTACGGGCGAGATCATTAAAGGCAATGTGACACTGGGATCCCTGCGAGTCCGCCAGGACTATCTGATCGCTCAGGGGCTACTGGCCCCCTTTGAAAAAGGATTACCCGCGGATACCGCCAATCCCATGCTGAAAATGGCGTTGCATCGTCTGCGTCATCTGGCAGCGCATGAAGTGGGGCATACCCTTGGTCTTGCGCATAATTATATCGCCAGCGCCCAGGGACGGGCCAGCGTTATGGACTATCCTCATCCTCTTATCAATCTCGATCAGCAGGGGAATGTCGACCTTTCCGACGCGTATACCGATGAAATAGGAGATTGGGATAAGGTCAGCATCCTTTGGGGCTACCAGGAGATACCCAAGGGGGCTGATCCGTCCGCGACCCTCGACAAGGTGATAAAGGATGCCGCGGCCCGCGGTCTTAGTTTTATCTCGGATAGAGATGCCCGTGACCCGGGGGGGATGCACCCCAATGCTCATTTATGGGATAATGGCAAGGACCCTGTCGCCGGATTGCAAGAGCTGATGAAGGTTCGTGCCAAGGCCCTTGCACAGTTTGGCGAGAATAATATTCGCCCTGGCACGCCGATGGCCATGTTGGAGGATGTGCTCGTACCCGTATACCTGATGCACCGCTATCAGCTGGAGGCCGTGACGAAGGTCGTAGGAGGGCTGTATTATACGTATGCGTTGCGGGGAGATGGACAGGTCGTCACGAGGCCTTTGACAAAGGAGCAGCAGCTGGGCGCCCTGAATGCCATAGCCGACTGTATGTCCCCTGAGCTGCTGGCCCTGCCCGACAATATCATCCGAATGATCCCGCCCCGTCCGGCAGGATATGGTTATACTGTGGAGCTGTTCAATCATCGTACCGGACTTGTATTCGACCCGCTGGGGGCGGCTGAGTCCGCTACCGATCTGGGGCTATCCTTTCTGTTCAATACCGACAGGCTCAATCGAATGGCCGAGTACCAGGTAGAGAATGGCGGGCTGGGTGTAACCGAAATGATCGATACCCTGATCAGCCGGACCTGGAAGGCGCCTCGATTGAAAGGGTTGGCCGAGCTGATCCGTCAGCAGAATGGGCAGATGGTGCTCACCTATCTGTTGGCTGCCAGTGTGGATGAAAAAGCGTCTTTTGCGACCAAGGCTCAGCTGCGGTGGGAACTGGACAGGTTAAAGCCTATACTGGAAGACTTGCGTGTTAAAAGCAAGGATACGCCAGATGAAGGGAATACAGCGCTGGCGCTGGAGAGAATGAAGAATCCTGCCGGGGCTAAGGCTACTGTGAGAACCGTAGTGACCCCTCCGGGGTCGCCAATAGGATGCGAGGACATAGAATAAGCTTATTTTGACATATGAGAAACGAATCGAAGTTGAGGATCATAAAGATCCTTCACACGGCGGTGTGGCTTTTTTTCAATGTCGTTATTTTCTATATGCTATATGCCGTGATCATGGACAGGATCGGGATTTGGTTATGGATAGGCTATGGGCTAGTCATCCTGGAAGGGCTGGTATTGCTGTTCTTTAACTTCTTTTGCCCCCTGACGATCATAGCCAGGAGGTATTCCAATTCAGATAAAGATAATTTCGACATTTACCTTCCCAATTGGCTGGCGAAATACAATAAGCTGATCTACACTTGTATCATGGGGGTTATCCTGGCCATTACGGTCGTTCGGCTTATTTATCGCTAATACACCGGAACCCGAGATGTTCCAGTCCGCTGTCCTCTGTCGTCTTCATACGGCGGGATACACGATAGCCTGTGCAGTAGCTTTCATTACACAAGAAAGAGCCGCCCCGGATGGACCTCTTCTTTGCGAAGGGCTCGTCGGGGTCGTAGCTTTTAGTGGGGCCTTTTGGGTCTTTTGTTCCTTCAGGCACCTGTTTATAGTAATTGTAATCGTAATAGTCCGCACACCATTCCCATACATTCCCTGCCATATCGTACAGGCCGTAGCCATTGGGGAAGAAGGAGCCTACAGGCGCCGTGTAATAGAATTGATCATCTTCCGTATTCTTGTCCGGGAAATGGCCGTCCCAGAAATTGCCTTTGTGTTTTCCTTTATCTACACCTTCATTTCCCCAAGGGTAGATGTTGTCCTTCAGTCCACCCCGTGCCGCATATTCCCATTCCGCCTCCGTAGGGAGGCGTTTGCCCGCCCATTTGCAGTAGGCCGTGGCGTCTTCCCAGGAAACCTGAACTACGGGAAAGTTCTCTTTTCCTTTCAGGTCGCTGCCCGGGCCGTGGGGGTGTTTCCAGCTGGCGCCCTGTTTCCAGGCCCACCATTGGCTGTAGTCGTCCAGTGGTACAGGGTGGGAAGGGGGAGCAAATACGAGTGATGCCGGTACCAGCAGGCTTTCATCGGGCTTGGGTGTCCCCGGCGGCAGGTCTTTTTTTAGCTGTTCCCAATCCGGCTTGCGTTCCGCCGTCGTCACGTAACCTGTGGCTTTGACAAAAGCGGCAAACTGCGCGTTTGTCACCTCGGTCTTGTCCATCCAAAAGCTGTTGACTGTTACCGTGTGTTTGGGATATTCATCCGGCTGCGCCTGGGCATTGTCGCCGCCCATTTTGTAAACGCCGCCTTCGATCCAGACCATACCGGGGTGTTTAGGGTCTCCCTTCACGCTAAAGCGTGAAGGGAGGTTGGATTCGCAGGATACAGTTTTCGATGTGTGACTCGCAGTAGTATCTTGTACGGATGCCTGCTGTTGGCGATCGTGGCAGGAGACCAGAAATATTGTTGCTATCAGGATTCTTTTACTGTAAATCATATAAATACTTTTTTCCAACAAAGTCCTCTTCTTCTTTTTCGAGGGTCGGAGAGATGTAGCCGGGTGCTTCGTCCGTGACCTCAGGGCCTCCCGCCGAGAGCTCACTCCCTTCTTTTCGGGACTTAAAGATAGGCCAAAGAAACTGAGCATACCATTCTTCACCCTGGTAGTATTCCAAACCGTAGGCTTTTGGATATCGCCGTGTGATAATACCCGTCCCAAAGAGCACATCCCAGATAAAGAACATATTCCCAAAATTCCCCTTATAATGTCCTACCCCGTCATCGTTGCTGGCAGCATGATGCGCGTGATGCGTGGCCGGCGTGGAGATCAACCGTTCCAGGACCCAGGCCAGCGGGTGCAGCCATCGCCGGCTATACAGGGGTTTGTCCCAGGGGATGCTGGAATGAGCTGCCAGTGTAATCAGGGATTTCACTCCCGTCACCAGCAGGGCAGCATAGCCAAGTCCAAGGTAGGTCATTGCTGCCGTCAAATAGATCTGGGAGAAAAAGATGGTATAAATGATGTTTTGACGGCTGGCCATTGCCATACCCATATAGGGCGCCGAGTGATGCGTCCGGTGGAATCTCCAAAGAAAAGGCACCTGGTGATGGAGGCGGTGATACCAATACTGCGTCAGATCATCCGCCACGGCTATGATCAGAAAGCCCCAGAACAAGGGCACCCAGGTAAATACACCCTTCAGTCCAGGGAGCAGGAGAGGCAACATCCATAATGTAAAATAGACAACAGTGGGGCGGATGATGATCTTTGATCCGAAAAAGCATACCAGGTCCAGGATCTTTTCATTCTTCGTCCACCGTTTGTCATACAATCCCAGCAGGAACTCGGCCACTCCGACACCCAGGGTCAGTACAGGCAAACCCCAGGAGCTGAGATTTTCAAATACCGCCCGTAGTATGGGAATGGAAGGCGTTACCGGCGGGCGCAGCCAGGGCCTATCGCCCGTGATGTATAACCAGGCGCCCATCAGCAAGAGGGGAAGAGCGTATAAGAACAGGCTTATAGTGCCATCCCGCAGGATATTTTTTTTCAAAGGCATAAAAAAGGGTTTAAATGTGTTGAATAAATTTTAACCCGAGGAAGAAGATCAGGAATGGCACTACCGCGAGCACGATGCCGATGAGGATCTTCCGGGCGAGTATGATGATATCTTGGTAGGTCATAGTATGGCGATTAAGGGTGAGCGACAATGGGCGCATTCCGATGTATTCTTCTGTGGAAGACATCGTCCCAGTCGATGAGGGGATAGATATTGTATTTTGTAGCATTCTCGTCGAACAAGGCTTTTAATGCCGCCAGTTTTTCAGGATATTTTTTTGCCAGGTCGATGCGTTCATTAAAGTCATCGTTGAGGTTGTACAATTCCCAGACGTCGCTGTCGAAGCTGTGCTGTGAGGCGCTGTCCTTACCGAAAGTCACACCGCTGCGCAGCAGGTCGATGATGTCCGGATGGTGGAGTGTCTCCGCCTTCCAGCCATCTTTATAGATGGAGCGGGCGCCAAAGATGTAGTAGTATTGTTCCGTATGGCGGGAAACGGCTTTGGCGTCGGAAAAAGAGTAGACGAGAGATGTGCCCTGTATGCTGTCCTGTGCTATGCCCCGGATGGAGGAGGGAGTTTTGATATTCAGGAACTCCAGGGTGGTCGGCAGCAGGTCGATGACATGGCCATATTGCGTACGTATCTCTCCTTTGGCCGCGATGCCTTTGGGATAATATACGATCAGCGGATTGCGGGTACCTCCTTCTGCATTGGCGTCCTGTTTCCAGTATTTGAAGGGGGTATTGGCCGCCTGTGCCCAGCCCAGGGGGTAGTTCGTCTGTTTGCCATCGGGGGTGCCTATTTCACCGATCTTGTCCAGGTTGTCCTTTATGGCCTGCTCGTCCGATGGGGCTTTCGAAAATACTTCCTTATTGATCACGCCGTGGAAGGTGCCTTCCTTACTGGCGCCATTGTCGCCGATGACGATAAAGATCAGGGTGTTGTCCAGCTGGCCGGACTCTTTCAGGAAATTTACCAGCCTGCCGACCTCAAAGTCCGTGTAGGTGAGGTAGCCTGCATATATCTCCATGAAGCGGGCATAGAGCTTCTTTTCGTCCGGAGTCAGTGTATTCCAGGCTGCGACATTGGGATTACGTTCCGGCAACTGTGCCGAGGCCGGTAGGATGCCTTTGCGTTTTTGGTTTTCAAATACCTTCTGCCGGAAGACATCCCAGCCTTCGTCGAACTGTCCTTTGTAAGCGTCGCTCCAGTATTTATCTACCTGGTGCGGGGCGTGTGTGGCTCCAGGGGAGTAATAGAGGAAGAAGGGTTTGTTGGGCGCTGCCTTTTTCTGACGACGGATATAGCCGATGGCCTTGTCCGTGATCTGGTCGTTGAGATGCCGGCCATCCGGCGTGACATGGGCGTTGTCTTCTACGAGGTCCGGCTGGTATTGGTCTGTCTGTGATCCCAGGAAGCCAAAGAAGTGTTCGAAGCCTTTGCCGCTGGGCCAGCGATCGAAAGGGCCTGCGTCCGTGGCGTCCTCGTCGGGGGTAAGACCATATTTGCCCACTGCAAAAGTGTTATAACCATTGTCGCGTAATATTTCTGCGATGGTGCCTTTGGTAGAAGGGATGCGCCCGTCCCAGCCGGGGAAGCCAGCCGAAAGTACCGTGTGCGAAAATCCGCCTTCGTGTACGGAATGATGATTACGGCCTGTCAGCAGGGCCGAGCGGGTAGGAGCGCAGATACCAGCTGTGTGAAAATTGGTATAGCGTAATCCGTTTGCCGCCAGGCTGTCAAAAGTAGGTGTGTGTATCAGGCCGCCAAAAGTGCTGGTAGCGCCAAAGCCTACATCGTCCAGAATGATCCAGATGACGTTGGGAGCGCCCGCCGGTGGTTTGACCGGGTCCGGCCACCATTCTTTTGAATCGGACAGGGTCTTGCCGACCGTGCCCTGGTATGTTTGCGTCTGTTGGGCTTTTACAGGAATAAAGGCAAGGCTGCTGCCAGCCAGAAGGGCCCATTGTATGAGTCTTTTTGTATACATTTTTAATTCTTAATTAGAGATGGTGATAAAACCGTATGCGTGATCGTATGTCTGTCCTTTTGTGATTGCCCACTGGAGGAAGTCCGCGATGTTCTTATCCTGTCCGTTGTTACGCCACAGGACGTGGACATCTTCCAGGGGTATTTTGGGATGGTGAGTTCTCTCGACAAAGTCAATGACCTGATCCAGCGAACTGTAGAAGTCTTCGTCGCTATCGATACGTCCATTTCCGTTGAGGTCGATGGGAATGATGGCGATGCTATCGACCGGCCGGCGGGTGGACAGGTTATAGAGAAAGCCCAGGTTGTTGTAGGATATGCCGCCCGTGTCCTTTTTTACTGCAGCCAGCAGGTCTTTGTCATCACCTGTGACACCGACACCTGTTATATCCTTTTGTTCGCTGCCGAAATGGTTGGCAAAGGAAATGCTGGCGCAGGCAGGCTGCTGACGTTTGTAGACCGTGAACTGATAGGGCGAAGGCGATTGACCTGTGGCGGAGAAATATACCCGCCGGAATGCCGAGTCGTCGAAGCCACGGGATTGCAGGCCGGCCACATCCTTCCTGTGGAAGTTGACTACCGGTAATTGAACATAGCGGGTAACTACTTCCTCCCTCCAACCTTGTTTAAGATCGCTGGCGCCCAACTTGTGACTGACGATGAGGAGGTCGGCGCTGTCGGCAGGCATCCTGGCTACTATGAACTTTACACCAGGATGAAGACGGCTATATTCGTCGGTCCAACGCTGGAATAACGGGTATACCAGCCGGGTGCCCGTGATCCGGATCGTGGTTGTCTGCTGGGCCTCCGAGTTAGTAAGTAAGGAGAGGCATATACCGGAGAATAGCAATAGCTTTTTCATTGTCGTGGTTTATTTGATCAAGGCCTGTGTATCGCTGCCGTTGGGATGATGTATGCGTTTGTTGTATACATCGTACCAGTCGATGAGGGGGTAGAGATGATTTTTCTCTGCCTGCTCGTCGAATATTTTTTTCAGCTCGGCCAGTTTTTCAGGGAGTTTTTTTGCCAGGTCGTTCCGTTCATTGAAATCTTCTTTCAGATTGTACAGCTCCCATGTGTCGTCGTCGAAGCTTTTGTCGGTGACCGTCTGTCCCGGCCGGAAGTCGAAGTCGATGTTGTCCGGATGGTGGGCTGCTTCCGCCTTCCAGCCATTGTAATAAATGGATCGCGATCCAAAAATATAATAGTGCTGTACTACGTGCCGGGAGGCCGACTGCTCATCGTCAAAGGAATAAACGAGGGAAGTGCCCTGTACAGAATCCTGCTTGACACCGCGGATAAGATCTGGCTTGGGAAGACCCAGGATCTCCAGGGTGGTGGGCAGCAGGTCGATGACATGACCGTATTGGCTGCGGATGCCGCCTTTTTCTTTTATGCCTTTTGGATAGAATGCGATCAGGGGGTTGTGCGTGCCGCCTTCGGCGTCCGCATCCTGTTTCCATTCACGGAAGGGCGTGTTGGCAGCTTGGGCCCATCCCAATGGGTAGTTGGCGGAGCCCTGCGGCGTGCCGATGGAATCGATGTTTTCCAGGTTGGTCTTTAAGAAGTCGGGTTCGGTCTTCAAACGGGCTGAGTTTGTTCTTGGCGTAATGACCCCTTCATAGGTGCCTTCTTTGCTGGCGCCGTTGTCGCCGATGATGACAAAGACGAGAGTATTGCTCAGCTGGTTCGTCTCGCGTAAATAGTTCACCAGTCTTCCGATCTGGTAATCTGTATAGGTGAGATAGCCTGCGTATACTTCCATAAACCGGGCAAAGAGCTTTTTCTGATCGGTCGTCAGCGAAGCCCAGGCCTGGATGCGGGGGTTACGGGCAGGGAGCTGTGCGTATGCAGGAACGATGCCTTGTTTTTTCTGATTGGCCAATACCTTTTCCCGGAAGGCATCCCAGCCTTCGTCGAATTTTCCCTTGTATTGATCGCTCCAGTATTTGTCTACCTGGTGCGGCGCATGTGTGGCTCCCGGTGCATAATAAAGGAAGAAGGGTTTGTCCGGCGCCAGGCGGTGTTGGCGGGCAAGATAGCTGATGGCCTTGTCCGTGATCTGCTCGTTGAGGTGGCGTCCGTCGGGTGTGACGTGTGTGTTGTCCTCTACCAGGTCGGGTTTGTACTGGTCTGTTTGAGAACCAAGGAACCCAAAGAAGTGATCGAATCCTTTGCCGCTGGGCCAGCGGTCGAAGGGGCCCAGGTCCGTGGCGTCCTCATCCGGTGTCAATCCGTATTTACCTACTGCATAGGTGTTATAACCATTTTGTCTTAGGATCTCTGCGATGGTCCCATCGCTGGAAGGTATCCTGCCATCATAGCCGGGGAAACCGGCCGACGTGGAGATGTGGGAGAAGCCTCCTTCGTGCACGAAATGGCTATTGCGACCTGTCAGCAAGGCCGAGCGGGTAGGAGCGCAGATAGCACAGGTGTGGAAATTGGTATAACGGAGACCGTTGTTAGCCAGGCTGTCCAATGTAGGCGTGCGTATCACGCCGCCAAAAGTGCTGGTGGCGCCGAAACCGACGTCGTCCAATATGATCCATATCACGTTGGGCGCGCCTGCCGGCGCTTTGGGGACCGGCGCCCACCATTCTTTCGAATCCGCCAGGGTCTTGCCTGCGACCCCCTGGTAGGGTTGTTCCTGTGCAGAGACGTTAGAGGAAGATAAAAAACCGATGGTTGATACGATAGCTGTAAAGGAAAGAAACTTTTTCATATTAATTCCATCCCGGGTTTTGTTGAAAATTTGGATTACGTCCTCCGTAGAGATCGATCTCTGTCTGAGGTATGGGGAATAAAGTATCCTTTAAAGCAGCTGCCGCCTTTGGATTCCCCGGCATGGCTTTTACCGACTGCAGATAATACTGTCCGGGGCCAAGATCTGTCCTTCTCACGAGGTCGAACCAGCGCTGGGATTCCTGGATAAATTCCTTTCTCCTTTCCGTAAAGACCGCGTCCCGGAAGTCAGATGCGCTCAGGCCCGGGGACAGGTCATATGTGTGGTCCGTATAGGAGCCGCTGCTGGTGTAGGATCTGTAGGCCCTGGCCCGGACGATGTTGATGGCTGTATAGGCGTCTGCCGTGGGGCCGCCGTTGAGCTCGTTCAATGCTTCCGCGTATAACAGCAGGACCTCGGCGTAGCGTATCACCGGGAAGTTGATCTTGCTGTTGGCCCCCTGATTGCCCTGCAGCGCCGTAACGAAACCTGTGCTTTGGTCCACGAATTTGAGGAAGTTGAAGAAGGGCCATTTCACCCATTTGCCTGTAGTCTGGTTGAAAAGGCTGTCATAGAAAGTGGCGTCCCTGCGCTGGTCGGCGATGTCGAAAATATGGACCACGCTGCTGTCCGCGGGGATATCCGCCGTATAGGCCGAATTGCTCCAGGTGAAAGAGCTGAGCGTATTTGTGCTGGTAAAGCCTCCTGTCGTCCCGTTGAACTGGGCGGAGAAGATATGTTCCTTACCGTTCTTGGTAGCCGCCTGGAAGGCGTCGGAGAATTTTGTGAAAAGGTCGTAGCCATAATTACCTGTGGTGGCGTCGATGAGACCTGCTGTACCTGTTGTGATGACCTTTCTCAATTCCGTCACCGCATGGCTCCAATCGTGACGGGTGACATATACCTTGGCCAGCAGGGCATGGGCTGCGCCGCTGGTGACCCTTCCCAAATTGGCGCCTGTATAGGATGCCGGGAGCAGCGTGGCCGAATCCAGGTCCGTAATGATCTGGGCGTACACGGAGTCTTTTGGAGCGCGACTTACCAGCGTTCCTGCAGCCGCCACTGTTGCCTGGTCATGCAGGACCAGGGACACCGGGCCAAAGAGCCTCACCAGGTCGAAGTAGAGCAAGGCCCGGATAAAGCGCGCTTCGCGGACGAGGTTGGCGGCGGAGTGCGAGGGGTCTACGAACTGAGCGGCCGGTATGGTTGGGATCTTGTCGATGGCAATATTGGCCCGGTTGATCCCCCAGTACAACTGTGCATATATTTTATGCACCCTGTCGTTTGTGGTCACATAGGTGGCCGTGCCCAATGCCCGTACGTCCGGATTGGTATTGGAAGGGCTGTATACCTGGTTGTCGCTGGGATTGTCCACGACGAGGTTCAGGTTGCGGCCATAAATGGGGAAGTCGTTGTTGATATCTGTTGTCAGCGTGCTGTATACTGCCGTGACGGCTGCCACTGCATCGCTTTGTGTTTGGTAAAAGTTTTCGGGAGTGAGGTTGCCCTGCGGGTGCTCGGTCAGCTTTTTGCAGGAGAACGATGCCCCCAGCATAAGCAATAATCCTATCTTTTTCATGATCCTGTTTTTTTCTTTGATTAAAAAGTCACGTTGACGCCTACCGTATAAGACCTGGTGTTCGGGTATACACCGTAGTCGATGCCCGGCTGCAGGTTGTTCTGATCATAGAAGTTCACTTCCGGGTCCAGGCCTTTGTAGTGCGTAATGGTCAGCAGGTTTTGTGCAGAGATATAGACCCTGATCTGTTTGGCCAGGATCTTTGCGGCGAGGTCCTTGGAGAAATTATATCCAAGCGTGATATTCTTCAGCCGGATGTATGATCCGTCCTCGATATAGACATCTGCTACCTGTACCACCGGTGCGTTCACCACTTTTGGAGTTCTTCCGCGAGGGTTGGCGAGCGAGTCCCAGCGATCGAGCAGGGTGGTCGATACATTTTGGGTAGTGGTCGTCTTTTCCAGCTGCTGTTGCAGGAGGTTGAAGATCTTATTGCCAAAGGAACCCTGGAGGAAAACCGACAGGTCAAGGTTTTTGTAAGTAAGGGTGTTGCTGAAGCTGGCCGTGAATTTTGGCTGTGCATTTCCCAGGTTGTGTTTGTCGGCTGTGGTGACAAGTCCATCCCCTGTGATGTCGACATATTTTCTATCACCCGTGACCTGGGAGACGCCCGTCAGCTTGGGAGCTGTTTTTGAGCCATACACATCTGAAGTCGTCAGCAGGCCGGCCGTGCTGTATCCCCAGAAAGTGCCTACAGGCAATCCGACCTTGACGATGACGGGGGATACCTGTCCTGTCGGTGCGATGGGGAAGAAAGACTGGCTGGGTCCCAGGCTCAATACCTTGTTGGCATTGGCTGCATAGATAAGTGATGAACGCCAGGTGAAGTCCCTGGCCCGAATGTTCTCTGTATTCAAGGTAAGCTCCACGCCCTTGTTCTCCAGGCTGCCGATGTTCTCGGAGGCGGAGGCATAGCCCGAGGAGAGGGGTACCAATCCAGCTCCTGTGATAAACAGGTTCGTGGTCTTCTTATAGTATACATCTGCTGTTAGGTTGATGCGTCTGGACAGCAGGCTTACGTCTACTCCCGCATTGTATTGTGTGGTAGTTTCCCAGGTGAGGTCGGGGTTGGATAGCTGCGAGGGGGCCAGGCCGTTGGTGGCCGTCAAAGCACTACCGAAGTAATAGCCATAGGAAGTAAGCGTCGACAGGGAGCTGTAGGCCGGGAAATTGGCGTTGCCCACGCTGCCAGCCGTCAAGCGGAGTTTCAGGCTGTTGATCGTGCCGGACAATTTCTGAAAGAAATTTTCATCGGAGACATTCCAGGAGAATCCGACGGAGGGGAAGAAGCCCCATTTTTTATTGGCTCCTGCCGGAGATGCGCCATCTGCACGGCCTGTCAAGGTGAGGTTATACCGGTGCCGGAAGGAATAGCTCACCCTTCCCAGCCAGGAATTGCGTGTTTGGAGCGCTTCGCCCGAGCCCGTCACTTTGTTGACCGATGCATTATACAGGTTGTTGTAAGTGGTGGCATCGGAGGAAAAGGACTGTCCTGCCAAAAAAGTATTTTCAGATTTTTGATATTGCGTCGTGTAGCCTATGAGGGCGTCCAGGAAGTGCTTGTCCCCAAATGCGTGATTATAGGCTACTGTATTCTCGTTGAGCCAACTTGTGTAGTTGATCGTTCCAACGGAGCCCGAGCCTGTGATCGTTCCGCCGTTGTTGCCCAGGGTGGTGTAGGAGGGGGCGTAGTAGTTGAGCTTGGTATTCAGCAGGTCGATGCCGAATGTGGATTTAACCAGCAGGTCGCTTGTAATCCTGTATTCGCCCGAGACATTGCCCAGGATATGGGATAGTTTTGTCTGGTTGATCGTCGAGGCGATGTCCTGTATGGAGTTGTCGGAGAATTGCTGGCCGCTGATGGTATTCAGCGTGGGATTGATGGCCGGCTGTGGCGCTGTGTTGTAGGTGCCATCCGTGTTCTTCACGGGCTGCAAGGGGTTGTTAAGATAAAGAGAGGAAAAGGCGTTGCCAAACCCGATGCCGTTGTAGGCTGTACCCGTCAGCTTGTTTTCCACGGAATTGCTGCCGAAGATGCTGCTGGCCAGCTTGAAATTTTTTGAATAATTTTTTTCATAGTTGAACCTGCCCGAGTACCGGGTAAAGTCGGTGGCCAGGACGATGCCCCGCTGGTTGAAATAATTGCCGGACAGGGAGTACCTGGATTTCTCATCACCGCCGTAGACAGTCAGCTGATGATTTTGAAGGGCGCCTGTGCGAAGGGCTGCGTCGACCCAGTCCCCGTTGACTCCTGCGGCGCCCAGCGAATCGATGAGCTTTTTATTGGCGGCCAATCCCGCCTGGATAGTGGGTGTTGCGGCGTAGAGGTCGTCGAAAAGCTTTGCCCACTGGGAGCCGTTGAGCACAGGCAGCGTCTTTCCGGCCCGTTGAACGCCATAGCTTCCGCTGTAGGAGATGTTATTGCTGTTCTTTGTTCCTCTTTTTGTCGTGATGATGACCACGCCATTGGCGCCCCTTGAGCCGTAGATGGCCGTGGCGCTGGCGTCCTTCAATACGTCGATGGACTCGATGTCAGAGGGGTTGATGGTGGATAGCCCATTGGAGGTCGCTCCCGTGACGGAGGGTACCGTACCCGAGTTGGGCGCCAGGTTGGTGAGACTGTTGTCGTTGTAATAGATAAACCCGTCGATGACGAAGAGCGGATCATTACCGAAGCTCAATGAGTTGCCGCCCCTGATACGGATCGTAGCTGTGGCGCCCGGCTGTCCCGAGCTTTGATTGACCACTACGCCTGCCACTGCGCCCTGTAACAGATTGTCAAATGAAGAGGTGGGTCGTGTGAGCACGTCCTTGGGAACCGTGGCCACCGAGCCTGTGACATCGCTACGACGCTGGGTCCCGTAACCGACAACCACTGCTTCGGTGAGTGCGGCACTGCCTCCTTTTAACTCGATGTCGAGATGACCATAGCTTGTGACCGGGATCTCGCGGCCCTGGTAGCCTACATAGCTGACGAGGTATACCAGCGGCACGTGCTGACCCGTTATGAATTTGAATTCGCCGTTGTTGTCCGTAGATACTTCGTGTGTTGTCCCCTTTATATGTACTGTGGCGCCTGCCAGGGGTTCTTTTGTCTTTTCGTCGATGACCCTTCCCCAGAGCGAAACGTTGGTGGTCTGTGAGCGGGCGGAAGAAAGGAGAATGAGAATGGATAATACTCCTGCTGAGGTATATTTTATATACCTTTGAAACAGATTCATGTTAATGCTATTTTGTCGTTAATGTAATCCGATGAAGATCAGTAAGTGATTGGCGTTACGGACTGATCTCGTCCTGGCCGGCAGGAATAATCCTGCCGGTCTTTTTTTAGGGGGATATCGATTACACCCGACATCGGGCAGGCTGGTATCTTGTCATGATGATAGTTTTGGATTAAGAAAATGCTTTGGCAGCAATAAGTGTGGTGGTTGGGCAAAGATAAGGCAAAAAATATTAGTCTACCAAATTAGTAGAGAATTAAATTAAGAAACTGATCTGGTGTATCCTGCAAAGCAATTCCCCGTCGGATGGGAATCTGAGCAGTGACATCGACAATCATCAGCAGCCTGCGCCCACTGCTGTCGGTACGCCTGTCGGGGGACCATCATCCAAGGTCATCGGGGCTGCCGGTGGGGTGATCTATTCGCTGGACAGCGTATTAAAATTAACCATACCTGCCGGGGCTTTGGCTTCCAATACCAATATCAGCATCCAGCCCGTGACCAACCAGCTGCCTGGGGGGCTTGGACTGGGCTATGACCTGTTGCCCAATGGAACCCGGTTCAGCGTACCCGCCACCGTCACCTTTCATTATACCAGCGACCAGGTGAGTGATAACCATCCTTATTTCCTGAATATCAGTCATTTTACCATTTTCGGGATCCAGGATGGTATTGCCGTGCTTGCCGTACCCCGGGAGATCATGACGGGTCAGACCAGCAGCGTGACGATCTTCGAGTCTATCGTGATAAAGCAGGACAGCAGCTATATTACATCATCGACGGATATACCCACGGATTTTGTGGGCCAGTGGACCGTCAATGGGGGCCCCAATGGAAACAGCAGCATAGGTACCGTCTCCGGCAGCGGCGCCAATGTGGTCTATCATGCCCCTGCGAATCTCGATGCCCCCATCGAGGTATTGGTAGAGTGCCAGCTCAAGATGCATGAGATCATTTTCATAGGGAATCAGAAGATCGATCTTTTAAGACCTAAAAGAGGAGTATTGATCCGGGTGTGGCCATATAAAGAATATGATTTTACGGTGAAGCTCTTTTATTATGACAGCACGATCTCCTCTTTTTATGGGCAGACGCCAAACCCTCCGGTATATTCCGACCATGCGCAGTTCGACGTGCATCTCAAGGCCAAGCTCGATGCGCCGGTGATAGAGATGAGCAATCTCCAGAATTATCCTCCGGAGGTAAGCTCGGCCACCTATACTTTGGGCAATACCGTATGGACATGGGTACCCGACCCCTATGGAATGATGGATGTTTCAAGCCTGACCCTGAACCATGAGACGATCATGGCCGATAGTCTTGTTACCGTATTTGTCAATCATGCCAATGCCACGCTGTATGGGTATGTGCTTTATACAAATGGAATATTGCCGAAGCAGTAAAACCAGCCTGTCGGGGGCGTCGGGCATGGGCGCTCAATGCCGGACCTTCCAGTATGCTGTAGTACCTGGTTTGCGTTCGTCCGTAGCCTTGACCAGCAGGGTATCGCCTGCTGCAAGTTTGCCCAGGATCTCCGTTCCCTTGTCGGTGGCGATGCCCTGGCCTACGTCCACCCATTCTGCTTTATTGTCTTTTACGCGGATGACGAATTTCTTTTCCTGGGTAGTGCTGATGGCAGATGGGGGAACGAGAAAAGATGGTCCGCCCCGTTCCAGGTTGAACTGTGCATAGGCAAAGGCTCCGCTTTTCAGCTCCCGGTGACTGTTGTTGACCTCGAACTCCCACAGTTCCGTACGGGTAGTGGGGTCGATGGTCTCGCTTTTGCGTGCCAGGACCGCCGGGAAGCTGCGGCCCGGGTAGGCTTCTACCCGGAAGGGAATGGTATGGGTGGCGCTGGCCGATGCCGTATATGCCTCGGGAACGGCGATGCGCAATCGAAGCAGGTGATCGTCCTGGATGGTGAGCAGTGGTACCGTCGTGCCTACCAGTGTACCTGCATCCGCCTGGCGCGCCGTAATGACCCCTGTAAAAGGGGCGATGATATAGAGATAGCCTGATACTTCCTTGCTGGCCTGCGCTTGTTTGCGGGCGGCCTCATATGCCGCGCTGTCGGCCAGCATTTGTTCGAGACCCCGTTCGAGGTCCACGGGCGCCACGATGCCCGGCGTGGGAGCTTGTGCAGCTCTGTAGAGCCGGAGATAATTATCCTTGCTGCCGGCGTATTTTGCCCTGGCAGCCTGTAGTGCCGCCTGCATTTCTTCCAGTTTTGTGTCTATTTCGGGGGCTTCTATGATCGCCAGCGTCTGGCCTTTCTGCACCCGTGCGCCGATGTCCACTTTCATGGTGCGGACAAATCCCTGGACCTTGGCGTATAATTCTGCGCGTTGATAAGGGATCAGCTCGGCCGGCAGCTCCACTGTCTTTTTTAACGTATCCGTGTGCAGTATGAAAGCTATTGCCGTATCCTGTGATGGGGCAGCCTGGTGCGTGTTATCCGGTTTTTCATCATGATTACCGCATGCCGTCCAAGTGACGAGCAGGGCCAGCAGCAGGAACGACGAACTGCGTTTATGAGGGAATGACTGATTGATCATAATTTTTACTGTTAATATCGTCCGGGTCTAAGGATAAACTTTTATATGGTTTTTTGCCTATCACCCAATGATAGGCTGGCGGCAGGAAGAACAGGACGCTCAATGTGGAAAAGAGCAGTCCGCCTATCACCGCGACACCGAGGGGGGCTGTCTGGTCGCCACCCTCCATGAGTCCCAGGGCCAGGGGTATCATCCCCACGATCATGGCCGCGCTTGTCATGAGGATGGGTCTCAGGCGCGACCCTGCCGCCTCCAGCCAGGGTGAGGGGTGGGCCTCTTTCCGCGCACGTTCAGCCTGGGTGATGAAGAGCACACCATTGGCGATGGATACGCCTGCCGCCATGAGTATGCCCATATAGGATTGTATGTTCAGGGAATGTCCTGTTAGCAGCAGCAGTAACAGGGAGCCACCGATGACGGCAGGGACTATTGAAAGAAGGACGAGGGCTATGCGGAAGGATTGGAAATAGACCGCCATGGTCAGGACGATGACCACCACTGCGATGAGAAGGCCAAACCGGAGGTTGCCCAGTGTCTCCTGCAGGAGCTCATATTGTCCACGCAGTAATATTTTCGAGCCGGCGAGGGGCTTGCCCAGTGAGGCGATGGCGGATTGTACCTGTCCGTAAGCCGCGCCCATATCCTTGCCGGCAATATTGGCTGTGATGGTGAGATAGCGTTGCTGGTTCAGTCTGTCATATTCACCCGGGACCGAAGTGCGTTTCATATCCGCCACTTCACTAAGGTAATGGGTGTTGGCCCGTCCGGAGGAAATGGGTATCGCTTCCAGCGCACCCGTATTGTTCATGCGGTATTCCGGGTATTGTACCTGTACCTGGTAGGCCGTGCCCGTGGTCTTGTCGAGCCAGTAGCTGGGAGTGGTAAACCTGCTGGAGGAAGTAGCTGCTACCGTGCTTTTTGCTACCTGGTCACTGGATATGCCCAGCTGACCAGCTTTTACCCTGTCGATGTCCAGGCGGATAGCGGGATAGTCCATGGGGGTTGCTATTTGTACGTCCCTCAAAGAAGGTATATTCTTTAATTTTTCCACCAGCTGTTTTGCTGTCTTTTGACCTTCGGTCAGGTTGCGGTTCACTATGGCAATTTCGACGGGATTGGTGCTGCCCAGGTTTAGCACTTGTTCGAGGATGTCACCCGGCTCGAAAGATATTTGTACGCCTGGCATTTCTTTGGCTGTGGCGGCCCGAAGTTTTTCCCGGAATTCTTCGATAGGTGTGGTACCGTGGCGGAGCTTGATCCGGGTGACCGATTCATGGGGGCCGCTGGTCCAGAGATGGATCAAATTGACAGGGTAGCTGGAAGGTTGAGTGCCGATGAAGGCAGAAGTGATCTCAACATTGCCCGTGCCGGCGATATTCTCCGACAGCTGTAATAGTTTTCGGGTGGCGTCCTCCGTGCGCTCGAACCGCGTGCCTGTGGGGAGACGGAGACGGACCTGTGTTTGTCCGCTGTCTGTGGGAGGGAATAGGGAAGTGCCTATGGTGGAAAATAAGAAGATGACCATGCCTATGCCGCCGGCGATAAAAAGGCAGGTGGAGAGAATATATCTATTTTGAACTTTTTGTCCATGGTGAATATATAGATCTCTGAGGCGTTGAAAAAAGCCTTTCTGATCACGTAAGTGAGGGTGTTGTTTTAGTAAACCGTTGGCCACCACCGGTACGAAGGTTTGTGACAGGAGGAAGGAGGCGATCATGGCAAATCCAACTGCCAGGGACAGCGGCAGGAACATCGCTTTTGGCACGCCATTCATGAACAGGGCCGGTACAAAGACCGCGAGCATGCTCAATAAGATAAGGAGCTTGGGGGCGGCTATTTCTCTGCTGGCGTCGGCAATGGCTCTTCCTCTGCTCTTGCCCATTTCCTGGTGGCGATGGATATTTTCCACTGTGACCGTTGACTCATCGACCAGTATACCCACCGATAGGGCCAATCCGCCCAGCGTCATGATATTGATCGTCTGTCCCATGAGATACAGGACCGTAACCGAAGACAGCAGCGCCAGCGGGATGGTAAAGATGACGATGAGGGCGCTGCGGAGAGAGCCTAAAAACAGTAATACCATCAGTCCTGTAAGAATGGCTCCCAATCCGCCCTCGAAGAGGACGCTTTTTAGGGAGTCGATGACGTAACCAGACTGATCGAATTCGTATGTCACTTTTATGTCGGCGGGAATGGCTGCCTGCATGTCCGGCAGGGCCGCTTTGACGCGCTGTACCACGTCCCAGGTGGAGGCATCAGCTCTTTTTGTCACCGGGATATACACCGAGCGTTTGCCATTGACCAGCGCATAGGAAGTCGTGACGTCTGCGCCCATGCTCACGGTTGCGATATCGCGGATGTATATGGAAGGACCGCTGCCCAATTGTAGCGGAGTGTTCTGCAGGTCTTGCAGGTTTTCGATGACGCTGTTTTGTGGGGTGATATAGGTGGTATCGCCGATGCGAACATTCCCGGCGGGTGTGATGGTATTTGTTCTGGCCAGGGATTGGACCACCTGGTCCGGGGAAAGATTGTAGGCCCGCAGCTTTGCGGGGTCGATGGTGATCAGTACCGTCCGCTGGTTGCCGCCAAAGGGAGGAGGGGCCGATACCCCTGGCAGGGTCGAGAACATGGGCCGGACCCGAAAGAGCGCCAGGTCGGATATCTCACTTAGCGAGCGAGTATCCGAGCTGAATACCAGCTGACCTACCGGTACGCTGCCCGCGTCAAAGCGTGTGATGAAAGGCGGTACTGTTCCCGGCGGCATAAAGGCTCGTGACCGGTTGACATACCCTACGACTTCCGCCATGGCCTGGCTCATGTCCGTGCCTTCGTTGAATTCTATTTTAAGAAGAGCTGAACCCTGGATGTTGCGGGACTGTACATATTTCACTCCCGTGATGTAGAGGAAATGATATTCATAATACGAGCTGATAAATCCTTCCATCTGTTCCGGCGATAATCCCCCATAAGGTTGTGCTACATAAACAGTAGGCAGGCCCAGCCGGGGGAAGATATCTATTTTAGAGTTCCGGATCGCCAGCCAGGAAAAGAAAACGATGGCCAGAACGGAAACGATGACCGTAACGGGATGGCGGAGGGCTGATGAGATCAGTTTCATGGCTGTTGGATTTGTTCGGTGAAGAGACTGAGATGACCTGTTGCAACAGCCATGTCCAGGAGAGACCGCCATACCTGTATCGTCGCGCCTGCTTGTGCGATCTCGGCTTTTAAGAGGTCGTATTGTGCCTGAGTAAGGCGGGTGTAGTCGATGAGCCCGCTGTGATAGCTAAGCTGTAATCCGCTGTAGGCGGACTGTTGTGTGCGGGTCACCGTTGGAGCATGTCCTGCTATCAGGAGATTTTGGCGATAGGCGTAGCGTGCTGTCTCTACCTGTTTGGAGAGGTCGAGCGACACCTGGGCCAGCTGCTCTTCATCCGCGCGGAGAAATGAGCGGTATTGTTTTTTTATGATGTTGACCTGTGAGAATTGAAGAATGGGGAAGCTGAGCTGGACGCCCGCTCCATAGTTGTCACGGGTCAATGACCAGCCTGCCGATTTGTCGATGGCGCCCGTGGAGGTCACTCCGGAGCCTCGTGCATAGGCATTGGCCCAAAGGTCCAGATGTGGGCGCCATGAGCGTTCTTTTTCCCGGAGCGCCGATGCGGAGACATCGCGTTTGGCCTGGTAGAAGTGATAAAGGGGATTGTCCGTAAAAGTACGGGAAGAGTCCGGGAGAAGGGGAGTCTTTGTGGCGATGGACGTGTCAGTGAGGATAATTTCTTCCGGAGGTAAAGACAGGCCGGTGAGGCGTGTCAGCTCGATGAGCTGCAGCTGATAGGTACGTTGCATATTCAGGTAGTCCATCTCCGATTGGGCCAGGGATGCCTCGAACTGGGCCGTGTCTATGCCCGGTCGCAGCCCCTCTTTAGCCAGCACCAGCGACTGTTGCAGTGCCTGATTGGTGCGATCTGTATTTGCCTGCAGGCTTGTCAGCAGTTTTTTGAGATAGACCAGGTCGATATAGATCGTCAGGGCCGTGTATTGTTGCCGGAATACCGCGTCATTGTATTCCGACGTGGCCAGTTTGTATTGGGCGGAGGCCTTTTCGATGGCGGCCTGGCGCTGGCCAAAAGTGATAGGTTCCCATCTGAGGAGGGCCGCGAGGGCTGTGCCCGGTACCGGATCATAGACATTGGAGGTGGAGGGCGGTCCCGTGATGGGTTCCATCAGCCCCGGGTAGCTCATTCCGGTGATATTATTGTAGGTGGCATATCCTGCCTGGTAGCCCGCTGTCAGATCGGGGACCAGCGTATTATGCGCCAGGCTGGTGTTATAGCCTGCCGCGATGGATCGTTCTTTGGATGCCCGCAGCTGTGGCTGTTGTGTTTCGACGAGGGATAAGGTTTCCCGGATGGAGAGGGACTTTGGTTGTGCTTGCAATAGCGTGATCCAGGTGATACCTATGAAGAAGAGAAGCAGGCGCATACAGGTGAATTGACGGCAAATTAGGCAAGGCCGACAAGACAGGATGGTAAAAACGCTGCTATTGATGGTGATTTTGAAAATGCACCTTCCGAAACTCTTCCGGGGTAACCTGTTCATGATGCTTAAAGAATTTTATGAAATAAGAAGGGTCCATAAAGCTCAGCTGGTAAGCGATCTCGTTGATGTGGTTGTCCGTATAGAGCAGGAGACGCCGGGCTTCCCCGATGATATGTTTGTTCAGCACTTCGCTGGCGCTTTGCCCCGATGCCTTGCGGCAGGCCGCGTTGAGATTTTGGGGTGTGCTGCCCAGCTGTCTTGCCAGCACACCTACTTTTCGCTGGATATTAGGGTGGGTGAGGAGAAGGTCGACATAGCGGGCGTAGAGCTGGGTCTGTATGCCCGTGTGGAGGAAGGCATGTCGGCCTTTTTCCAGGAGCAGTGCGATCAGGGCCTTGAGGAGACCGTCGATGCTATGATATTCATAGACAGAGGGGTTTTGGGAATAGGTCACCAATAGGGCAAACAGGCTTTCCAGGTCGCCGGCCTCTTCCAGGTACAGGCAGTTGGCATGCCATATGAGGGGAAGCAGTTGTTTTAACGATTCATCGCGGCTGTGTTGCAAAAAGGTATTTTTGAAAATGATGACATACCCTTCCGGCTCATTATCCAGGTCCCAATTATGGACCTGTTCGCGATTGAGAAAAAAGAATACCGGCGGCTTGATATCGTAGCAATGGCCGTCGATCCAGTGATGACCGCTGCCGCGGGATAAGAAAATGATCTCGAAATACTGTTTATGTTTATGGGGCGGGGTGACCAATGTACCTTTTCGGAAGGGTTCGATCTTTATATGCTTTTCGGGGCTGATCTTGTTCTTGGTTGGAATGTTCTTTTTCAAAGTGATTGGCGGTAAAAATTATTTCATATGCAATTTCTGTATAAATTCTGGTTTTTTTCTGAATTGGCCGAGGTCACCCCATGGAAGCCAGGTTTTATCACTATTTTATGCTTTATCCCGTCACATGGGGTATGGGTGTCTCTATAAATAAGATATATTTATGGAAACCCTTTTCGATGAAACTATTCCTTTCACTGTCATTGATATGTTTGCTCGCATTGACCAATATTGCCCGCGCAATGGAACCCGGAAAAGCTCCACGGTCCTATACCGGGCATTTTGAGAACATTTTGGGTACCTCTATGGAGTTGAAAATTAGAGCCATCTCTCAGGAGGAATCTGAAAAAGCCCAGAAAGCGGTGCTCCATGAAATATCGAGGATGGCTGCCATTCTCAGTGCATATGATCCGGGCAGTGAGTTCCGGCGTTGGGAGGCTACTTCTCAAAAGGCCGTACCTATATCACGTGAGCTTTTCGAGGTATTGGATCTTTTTGACCGGTGGCGTATCCGGACCGGCGGTGTGCTGGATGCTTCTGCGGAGGCGATCACAAAAGTCTGGAAAGAAGCGGCGATACGGCAGCGGGTTCCGACTGCAGCAGAGCTGGATATGGCCGTTGCCCGGGTGAAACAGGCGCATTGGAAATTGGATAGCCTCCATCAAACAGCTACTCATTTAAGCGATGTTCCCCTGATGCTGAATTCTTTTGTAAAAAGTTATATTATCCGTCATGCGGCGGAGGCCGGTATGGCTGCGTCAAAAGCAGACGCCATCATCGTAAATATTGGCGGTGACATCGTGGTGACAGGTAATGTCATGGAAACCGTATCCGTCAGCGATCCCAAGGCCGATGCGGAAAATGACCTGCCCGTCGACGAGATCACTATCAGCAACAGGGCAGTGGCTACCAGTGGCAGCTACCGGCGCGGAGAAATGATAGCAGGCAAATGGTTCTCCCATATTGTCGACCCCCGGACAGGCGAGCCTGCCGATGGAGTGATCAGCGCTACCGTTGTGGCTCCGGATGCTACAGATGCGGGTGCGTTGGCTACTGCCTTTAATGTCATGAGTCCTTCGGAAAGTGCAGCATTGGCCCGGACGCTGCCTGGAATAGAATATCTTATCATTACAAAGGCGGGTGTGGAGATCAAAAGCCCCGGATGGAGCAAGTTGGAGACCGATGTTCGGCCCAAGGCCGTCGGGTTGGGTCCTGATTTTGAGATGCTTGTCAACCTTGAGTTAAATCTCCCGAAAGAAGGAGCTATCAAACGGCCTTATGTAGCCGTGTGGGTGGAAGATGAGAACCATGCGGCAGTCCGTACCATTTCATGCTGGCATGGCAGTGACCGTTATCTTCCCGAGCTCAGGTCCTGGTATTTGAAATACAGGACTATCTATGCGTCGGATAAGGGTTTTAGCAGCTCGATGACCAGCGCAACCCGATCGGCGGGGAAATACACCGTAAAGTGGGATGGGAAGGACGATAATGGCAATCCGGTGAAGCCTGGAAAATATATCGTGAAGATAGAGGTGAGCCGGGAACATGGTACCTATCAGCTGATGAGACAGGAGATAGAATGGAATGATATGGCTAAAACATTCAATCTAACCGGAAATATCGAGATCGCCGCCGCCTCACTCGAACTTAGGAAAAAAAGCAATGGAAATTAGACGTAACCTGCCGCGGCTTACGCGTTGGCTGCATATCTATATCTCGATGCTGAGCTTTGCTGTCGTCTTCTTCTTTGCGATAACGGGACTTACGTTAAACCACGCTGAAAGGTTCAGCGGCCAGATGCGTGTCAGGGAGAAGAAGGGTAGGGTCGATAAGCGATGGACAAATGCGCAGGATACCTTAAAAATTGCAAAACTGGAAGTCGTGGAGGCTCTGCGCAGGGACAATGGCATAACCGCTCCGTTGCGTGATCTGCGGATCGACGATGCTCAGTTGGGTATTTCTTTTAAAGGACCCGGATATGAAGCAGATGTTTTTGTCAACCGGGAGACAGGAGAGTATGATCTGACCGAAACAAGCGGAGGGTTGGTTGGGATCATCAACGATCTGCACAAAGGCAGGGATACGGGTACAGCAGGATCGGTGTTTGTCGATGTATCTGCTATTCTGCTTGCATTGGTTTCTCTCACGGGATTGCTGCTGCTTCTTTTCCTTCGGAAAAAAAGGGTCAGCGGCTTACTGGTAGCTGCATTTGGATTGATCTTAAGCTGGCTCATATATGCCATCTGGATAATGTAATACACTAAACAATCAAACCTTGGCTCATGAAAAAGTATTTTGCACTGTCATTCATTCTTTTGATGTCGTTGGCCTGGTCGATGTCCCGTGCGCAGGGGATCCACCTCAATGCTCAGCAATTGCGGGGGGTAGCAGGAGTTTATCAGTCGGTGATTAATAAAGACCAGTATGTTGAATTCTCCGTTAGAGAAGATCAGCTTGTAGCCAAGTTGCTTTGGAACAATGCGGAGCTGCATTTTATTCCCGAGTCAGAATTGATCTTTAACAGCAGGGAGGCTGAAGAGGCCGGACCTATCCATATCGTTTTTCATAAAGATTCGTCGGGAACTGCCGACCAGGTGGATGTGGCAAAGATCGGCATTTGGAAAAGGGCCAGGGATTATAAGCCTATTGTGCGAAAAGAGATGCCGCATACGCCGGATCAATTGAAGCCATTCGAGGGTTTGTATCAGCTGCAAAACGTGGAGAGCCGGTTCATCCGATTCACAGAAAGGGAGAACAAGCTGATATTGAAGCAAAGTTGGGACGGGAATGAGATATTCTTTCTTCCGGAGACTGAACTGACATTTTATAGCCCAGTAATTCCTGCCTTCGTGCTCGATTTCACGAAAGAAAAAGACGGTTCTATTTCTCGTGTGCTGGCATTTAAACGGGATGTTTGGATAAAGACGTCAAAAATTGTGATGACACAGGATGTATTAAAAAAATATCAAGGAAAATATCGGTCCAAGGAAGACCCGGACAACCAGGTGGAGATCAGAGCAGGCAATAATTCCATGGTTGTAAAGCAGCTTTGGGACGGCAAAGAGATCACCGTCCTGCCATGGACGGAAAATTATTTTAATAATGATACCCAATCGTATGGACTCGAAATTGTAAGAGACAAGAATGGAAACCTGCAAGGAGTGCGACTGCTCGATACGAATTTCTTCGAGCGCGTACCCGGATGATGCAACGGTCATCGCGTGGAATTTGTCAGACTACAAAAAGAAAATGAAACGTCTTATAACCGCGCTGGGTTTGGTTGCGCTGATCATTGGCCCTGTTGCGTGCGGAAAGCATGATGTCGGCACTACCCTCGCCTTGTTGCGTCATAAGTGGAATATTGTATCCTTTAATGGCGAGGCGTATCGCTATACAGGCAAGCCGGGGGATTACTATGATTTTCGGGCGGACAGCAGATTATATGCCTATTACGGCGGCCTCTTCGATACGCTTGTTTATATATCTATCAATGGGGGAAAGAGCCTGCAGCTGTATAATATTAAGGGTGGCAAGCGGCTGGATGGATCGTTTGAGCTGGACATCGAAAAGCTGTCGTCTTCTGTCTGTATACTGCATAAGTGCCAGGGACCTCCATTCTGTGTATTAGACTCCCTGAGTAGATAGGCGCGTTTCGGCGGACTCGTTCTCATCTGGCTTTAGCGCCTTGAGCACCAGGGACAAGGGTGCGAAGGCTATGGACCAGTATACTTCAAATGGCGTGACAACCAATTCTTTATTCTTAATAGCCTTGTCGACAAACCGGCCCGTTATCTCCGCAAAACGTTTGTCCCGCATGCCATTGGTTTTACGTTGGAGGGGGTAAATGAAAAGTTCTCCATAAAATGTGTTGCCTCCGGATGGTCCAATACATATTGAGCCCTCCGTTTCCATTGGATCTCCAAACCCGTCGCAAAATCGGATTCGGGATCGAAGTCTTCGAGAATATAAGCAAAGAACCGGTCTATTTCCCGCCGGTGCAGCTGGAGGAACAGGTCTTACTTGTCCTTGAAATAAATATAGATCGTTGTGGGAGAGACGCCTGCCGCCCGGGCCAGCTTCTGCATACTGAATCCGTCAAAGCCTTCACGGACAACCATTTGTAATGCTTCCCGGTAGATGGCCTCTATTTTATTCTAAAAACATTATTTTTAGGCCCAATGGCCAAAAAACTTCGCACGCTGCAGCTTGTTGCCGTCATTTTTCTCACCGTCTCAGGAGGCCCGTATGGACTGGAACCACTTTTTTCCTATGTTGGCGATCATGGCGCACTGTTGCTGTTGCTGGTTACCCCTTTGCTGTGGGATGTGCCTGTGATCCTCACGGTGCTGGAGCTGAATAGTCTCATGCCCGTGACCGGGGGGTATTATCAGTGGGTAAAGCGGGCTCTTGGTCTACGCTGGGCTTTTTATGAAGGATGGTGGACCTGGCTGTATACTTTTGTGGACCTTGCTATCTACCCTGTCCTGTTTGTCGGATATGCCGCCTTTTTTTTTCCCGCGCTGGCGATTTATAAGATACCCATCTGCCTCGTGATCATCTGGTCTTCCGCGCTGCTGAACATTCTTGGCATCGTGCCGGTGGGAAAGACCTCTGTTTTTCTGGGGATCGTGGTGCTGGTGCCTTTTCTTGTCCTTTTTGGCATTCAGCTGACACAGCATACTCACCCCTTCGCCATAGCGGCTCCATCCCTGCATGGGCTGGGTTTTTCGCCCATTGCCATGGGGCTTTACACCGTGATGTGGAATTTCATCGGTTGGGACAACGCCACCACTTACGCAGGCGAAGTCCGGAAGCCTGCCCGTTCCTATCTCCTGTCTATTAGTGCGGCGTTTGTTCTTATCGTACTGATATATGTCGTGGCAGCTCTTGGTGTCCACCAGTCAGGTATAAGCGCGGGCGAGTTGGAAAAGGGAAAGTTCCCTGTCTTAGGAACTCTCGTGGGAGGTCACTGGCTGGGAGCCTTATTGGCCATTGGAGGCATGGCAAGTTCGCTGGGGCTCTATTCCGCCGTGCTGCTTTCCATTAGCCGCATACCCGAGGTCATGGCCGAGGATAGTCTGCTGCCGCGCTGGCTTTGTACGCTGCATTCGAGGTTCGGGACACCCTATCTGTCCATCATTGCTTCTTCCGTCGTCGTCAGCATACTCGTCTTCTGGGACTTCTCCGACCTTGTGGTAATGGATATCGTGTTGTATGGGGCGGGTATCACGCTGGAGTTTATAGCTCTTTTTAACCTGCGTGTCCGCCAGCCGCTGGCCTATCGTCCCTTTAAGATACCGCTGAACAATGCCGGACTGCTGTTGATGATCCTGCTGCCCATTGGCGTATATGCCATCGCGTTGTCCGGGGCGCTGATAAGCTCGGACAGTATGGCCACACCGGCGCTGGTCTCCATTGGAATGCTGTTCTCTGCCGAGCTGGCGTGGCAATTGGTGATTTGGAGGACTCCCTCATTAAGGCAAACTTAACTACTGCGTAACATAGAGGTAATAAGCTGTTATGATCTTTGCGGCATGAAAACACATACTTTAATTACAACCATCATCCTTATCGTAGCCTTTTCCGCTCAAAGTTTCGCTCAAAGTTTTCACCCCACTATCCGCCTGCAATTTGCTCAACGATTGAACGCCCTGCTTGACTCCATAGAAACACCCCATTTGCGGGTCAATATCCAACAGCCGGATAAGAACAACATGAAATTCCGTATCGATGTGTCCAATCCCAATGGCCGTCACGCCGTCATCACTATCCGCAAGAAAGAAGACATATATATGTCCGAGAGCGTATCCGGACCTGTATATGCCAGTTTGCTGGATTTCTCACAGATGGAAGACGGGGATTATCAGATCATCGTAGCGGGAGGAAAAGAGAGGGTGTGCACTAATCTCAGCATCCATACTGAGACACAAGTCAATCGCCAGGTAGTCCTGCATTAAGGGCTACCTCTTCGGGGGACGAAGCTACCTCTTCAGCATCCTGTCCCGGATGATCTCTTTGATCACGCTCTCCTGCAGGCTTTGGCTGATGACCACCTTGTTCTTGCCCAGATCCACCTCGTTCCCGTCGATGCTTTTGACCTTATCGACATTGATGATCGTGGACTTGTGGATCTTGAGAAAAAGCCGGGATGGCAACTGATCCGAGATGGCCTTCATAGTGAGATGTACGATCAATTTGCGGGTGTCCGTGTGGAGGACGATATAGTTGAGCATGGCTTCCACGAATACGAGCTCATCGTATTGCACTTTTTCGATCTTGCCATCACATTTTACAAAGAAATATCCTGCCGGAGCGGGTAGTTCCTCTGTCTGCGGGGCAGGACGGCCGGAAAGGAAGGTATAATATTCTCTGGCCTTGTTACAGGCTTTCAGGAACCTTTCAAAAGAGATGGGTTTTACCAGATAGTCCAGTACATTCAGCTCAAATCCTTCGATGGCGTATTCCGTATAGGCCGTTGTCAATATCGTGGGAGGCACTGTAGGCAGGCTCCGGAGAAATTCTATGCCACTCATTTTCGGCATGTTGACGTCCAGGAATAACAGGTCTATTTGTTGATTGCTTAAAAGGGCATTTGCCTTTAATGGGTTTTCGGCTTTACCTACCAGCTGAAGAAAGTCGATGTCTCCGATGTATTCTTCCAATAATTTCCGGGCGCCCGGCTCGTCGTCTACGATGATACAATTCATAATAATTGCAGGTTTAAGGTCACTTCATAAATATCTTCGTTGTCCACGATATTCAGTGCATGCCGGCCGGGGTACTGCAGGGCCATCCTGCGTCTGGCATTGGCGATGCCGATACCTTTATGATCGATGCTGCTTCCATTCCTTGCTTCCTTTGTATTATGGCAATAGAAAAGCAGCTCATTGTCCTTTCTTTCAAAAGCAATGACGACCCTGTTGTCCTTGTCTTCATAGTCGCTGACGTATTTAAAAGCGTTTTCGATAAAGGCGATGAATAACAAGGGCGTTATAAAGAAGCCTGTCACGCTGTCTCCGATGGTCAGGCAGACCTGGACCCGGCTTTCCTTTCTAGCCTGCTGGATCGCCACGTAGTTCCTTATATAGCTCATTTCCTTGTCTACACTGATATAATTCGTATTGCAGTCGTATAGTTGATACCGCAACATCTCGGAAAAGCTCAGCAGCATATTCCTTGCGGTGGGATTACGTTTGTCGATGTGCGCGTAGATGGAGTTGATCGAATTGAATAAAAAGTGCGGATTAAACTGTGCGTTTAAAAAATCCAGCTCTGCCTTGGTCTTTTCCTTTTCCACTTTGTCGAGGCGCTGTTGCAGAAGCATGCGATCCAGTATGAGCTTGATCGAAAGTATAATGATAGTCCAGACGGCAATGTTGAGCAAGGAGGAGTAAAATATGCTTGTAAGACCCTGGCTGGTACCACTGGCGGGGAAGACATGGCTATTCATATATACTACCAGCGGGACACGCAGGGCGGCGGTGCTGACGATACCTGCCACGAGGAAGGTGACGAACAGGAAATATTGCTTGCGATGGAGGAAGCGGGGGATACCATACAATACCTGAAAATAATAATTAGCGGCTATGAAGGCCAGGTAACAAAACTGAACGGTGAGGGACCTGGACAATGTAATAACCCTGTTCTGCAATATGAATACAAAGAACAGGTACAGCGCCGCCCACCATAAAATATCGAACCAACGGGTCATCTAAAATAGTTGTAATGTCAAAATTAAAAGGTTTCCGGCCTCCTTTTGCTCCTTTTACACCATTTACGGAAAAACCTTGATGAACGAATAGTGCTGGAAGATCAGTTTTAGGGCCTGCTTCATGTAAAAGATTATTCCGCGCTGCCGTTTTCCTCTTTTTTTGTACCTGAAAAAAAACATCGAATATGAAAGATATCATTCACAACGACCACAACGACGATGGCGTAGATAGGAGAGGGTTTATCAAATGTATGGCATGGGCCGGCACTGGGGTCCTTTGGCTAATGAGCGGCGGCAGTCTGAAAGCAATGAGCATGAGCCAGTTAGTGGACAAGAACACCGGTGGGCTCAAGGATGGGGTCATCCTTCCCCCCGGCGATTTTACCTTCGCCCAGATCAGCGACAGTCACATCGGGTTCAATAAGCCGGCCAATCCCGATGTAGTTGGGACATTGCAATCGGCTATCGGAAAGCTCAATGCCATTCCTAAGGCTCCTTCCTTCGTGCTGCATACGGGGGACCTTTCCCATCTTGCCCAGGCCGACGAGTTCGACACGCTCGACCAGGTGCTCAAATCAGTAAAAACAGACAAGATATTCTTTGTGCCGGGAGAACATGATGTACTCAACGATAATGGCAAGCAATATTTAGATCGATACGGAAAGGGCACCAAGGGCAACGGCTGGTATAGTTTCGATACCAACGGGGTGCACTTTATCGGATTGGTCAATGTTGTGGGCACAGGAGAAGGAGGCCTTGGCGTACTGGGCGACCAGCAATTGGAATGGCTGGAGGACGACCTGAAAGGATTGTCGAACAGTACTCCCATTGTAGTCTTTGCGCATATTCCGCTTTGGTCCGTCTACCCTCAGTGGGGGTGGGGTACGAGGGACAGCGCCAGGGCCCTTTCATACCTGAAGCGTTTTGGATCCGTCAGCGTACTGAATGGGCATATCCATCAGACCATGTTAAAGGTGGAAGGGAATATAACTTTTCATACCGCGACGTCCACTGCATTCCCACAGCCACAGCCCGGGACGGCTCCTTCAGCCGGTCCGATGAAAGTACCTGCGGACCAGCTGCAAAAACTGTTGGGTCTCACCAGCGTACATTATGTGGAGCATGATCATACTTTGGCCATTACTGATACACCACTGATCGATGCCACTAAAACCGCCGTTAACCCATGAGAGCACATTTATTGCATGTCCTGATCCTTTTTGCCGTGAGTGATGTGTCGGCGCAGATAAAGCCTATAGATGACAAGTCCACGATCGACTTTGCGATCCGGAATTTCGGCATACGCGTCAGCGGCAGTTTTAAGGGGGTCGAAGGGAATATTCAATTTGACCCTGCGCATATCGATCAGGCCAATTTTAATATCGGATTGGATGCCAACAGTGTCAATACGGATAATTCAATGAGGGATGACCATCTCAGGGGTGAGAGCTATCTGGATATAAAGCATTATCCCAAGATCCGGTTTGTTTCAACAAAGGTGGTTCCCTCCAATAAGACAGGTATCTGGTTCCTTTATGGAAAGCTCAATATCAAGGGGCATGAAAAGGATATTTCCTTTCCTTTTTCGGCAACGGCTGCCATGGGGGGCTATCTTTTCAAAGGAGCATTCAAAATAAAGAGAAAAGACTTCGATGTAGGCGGCACCAGCACCATCTCCGATGAAATGGATGTGTCCCTGAGCGTATTTGCAAATTAAAGTATATGAAAAGACTATGTGTTATAGTGATCGCGATATTAACTACCATTCTGATCTGCAGCGCGGCAGTGGCCCCGCCGGACAAAACGAGGGGCGAGTACAAGAACCTGAAAGTGCTGCCACGGAATATCAGTTCCAAGGCCCTCTCAAAGATGATGGTCGACGAATTTTCGGATGCCCTGGGCGTGGGATGCGGCTTTTGTCATGCCCAGGGGAAGGACTCTTTGAGCATAGACTATGCCAGCGATGCCAAGCCGGAAAAGGAAATGGCAAGGGTGATGATGCGGATGACCCTGCGTGTCAATAAGCAGTTCTTTCTGCAAAAGCATCCCAGTCTCACCGACGGCCCGCTGGTCGTCACGTGTAATACCTGTCACAATGGGAAGCCGCGTCCTGATGAGGAAGGGAAGTGATCTCCCAAAGTTTTCTTAAATCCAATGGCCAGCTGTAGCAATTCCTTTTATGCAGGGCTATATTTAAGGGGTGATAAATGTCTACGACCTGCATTTTAAGAAAGAGATTCTCCCCCTGTTCGACTACTTATACAATGAGTATTCGAGGGATGCGCTCGTACAGGTGCTGACAGAAATGCCTGAATCCGTAGAAGATATCTATCTTAGGCAGGACATATTAAAGGCTTTGTTACAGCATGAGCACCTATATGTCCCCATCTCTTATTCCAAGGTTGAATTCAACCAGGTATATAGCTATATAGAAGAGAAAAGGGTTCGTGGCACAGACCTGACCGGAGTCTCTTTGCGGGCCCATTTTCTCTTTTCACCATCGGCCCGCAATAGGGAGAAAGGTGGGCTTTACCAGTTGTTCTACTTTTTTTATAAGATCAACCAGCTCTATTTTTTCAGGCTGAAGGTAGATGTCTTTCCTCCGCCTTTCCAAGAAAGGATTAGGAATATACAGCGTATGCTGTCGGAACTCCAGGTCGAAAAGTATTACGCCATTGCCCGGGACAGGGGGTTAACCTTACCGGACACTGCCCATCTGGCGGAGGTTTTGCAGGATAAGATGAATGAAGGAGAAATGGACAGATTCTGGAAGGATTTTTTTGCTTTCGAGGCATGGTATTCCATATCAAAAGGGATCCATGTACGTCATTTTAACTTTCCGTCCTTTGATGATGAGGCGTTTATCATTTCCGAATTTTATCATCCCTTATTAAAATATCCTGTCAGGAACAGCCTGGAGACCTGCAGCAATGTTATGCTGATCACGGGACCGAACATGTCCGGAAAATCTACCCTGTTAAAAGCCATCGGGCTATGTGTATATCTGGCGCATCTTGGGCTGGCTGTTCCTGCGGAAAACTGTGTGCTGCCATTCTTCGATGTTATTTCCGTAGCCATCAATCTCAATGATGATATGAAGCATGGCTACAGTCATTTTATGACGGAGATACAGATACTGAAAAAAATTGTCCTTCAGGCGCGGGAGCGCCGGCGATGTTTTGCCATATTCGACGAGCTGTTCAGGGGGACCAATATCGATGATGCTCTTGCCATTTCAAAAATGACCATCAAGGGACTCACTGCCTACCAGGGTTCTTTCTTTTTGATTTCGACACATCTTCATAAGCTGGAAGAGGTTGCCCGAATGGACGCCATCCAGACCTGTTATATTGAGTGCAACCTGGAAGAAGGACGGCCCGTCTTTACGTATAAGCTCAAGCCAGGCTGGTCGGACCTGAAACTGGGGCAGGTGATATTCCGGCAGGAAGGGTTGGACGAGCTATTGTCGGGGGAATGATTTTTGAATACGCTTTTCGAAAAACAGGTATGACCAGGAAGCACAAATTCATTGAGACGATAAAGGAATTGATCCAGCTCCATGTCGATCGTGTGGTATTATATCAAGAGGCACTTTCTACCCTGTTACGTCCGGACCGAAAAGATCTCAAACCAATTTTTGGGGAAATGATCAGTGGATCCATTCAATTTCAACAAGAGCTAAAGGGCAGCATTGCCGGATTGAATGGCAAAATGGATGGCTGGGACAATGAGTATAAAGGAGCTATTTATGAAGTTTGGGAAAGTACCAGGGCTCCTCTTGTGGGGAGTAGCAGCAAGTCGATCCTGGAAACCTGCGAGCAGGAATGTGAAGCCGTTCAACAAGCGTATCAGGCGGCTCTTTCATTTTCCGAGCCCATGGATGCTGCAACTGAACAGCTCCTGAGAATGCAGCAAGCCAATCTGAGAGAGATACAGGATGAGATCCGTGAATATCACGATGCTTTGTAGCGGGCCAGTTCTGTGATCCTTGCCAGGTGGTGGTCGTCATGATCTGCTACAAAGAGGAAGAGGTCCATGGTGCGCATTGGCGTCCTGAGCCGCGGGTGAAGCGCATATTTGAATACCGTCTGTTCGTCGATGGCTTCCAGCAGGACTATCGTCTGTGTTCTTATTTGTCTGAATCTTTGCAGAAGTTCTTCCAGCGGCGCCTCATTGTGGCCTGCCTCCGTCGTGCGGGTGTTTTGCAGGTCCGTCGGGCTCAATTCTTCCCTGCCTTTTATGATATCATCCAGCCGCCTTTGCCACAGCGGCTCCAGGTCGCTGAGGTGTCCCAGGTTCTCCTTGATGGACCAGGAATTGTCTGGCTTGCGGGTCAGGAGGGCTGGGTCTATGGACCTGAGTTTTTCTTCCAGACGAGCCGGGGTACCCCTTAGCCTTTCCAGTATGGAAGGGAAAATGTTCTGGGTAGACGAAAAATCGAACTGCCTATCGAACCATTTTACCTGTGACATAGTTATTAGTTTGGAGCAAGGTATGATTTTACTATGGAAATCACGACATTAGACCAGTTTTACCAACACGCATCGCAGACCTCCCAGGTAGCGAAGGATTCTCTTTTGCCGGAGGGCCTTACCCGGGAAATAGGGCATTTCAATGTATTCAATACAGAGGAATTATTTGCCAGGCTGAAGGAAAAGCCTCTTATGCCGTACAACCGGCGTGCTTATTATAAGATCAGCCTTATCAATGGGCGTAACAGGGCGGAATATGCCGATAAAGTGATCAATATCGAGAAGAGCGCTCTTTTATTCGGCACACCCAAGATACCTTATCACTGGGTGCCCCTTGACTGGGAACAAAGGGGTTTCTTCTGCATTTTTACGGAGGATTTCCTTGTACCCAGCAAGAGCGGTGTCATCCTGGATGACCTCCCTATTTTCAAATCCGGTGGTTATCCTGTCTTCCAGCTGACGGAAGAAAATACGCAGGAGCTGACCTATATATTCCAGAAGATGTATAAAGAGATGGGCTCCGACTATGCCTTTAAATATGACCTGCTACGCAATTATGTGGTGGAGCTCATTCATTATGGTCAGAAGCTCCAGCCCGTCACCGCCCTTTATTCCGCGCACAATGCATCGACGCGGGTAGCATCTCTGTTCATCGAGCTGCTGGAGCGGCAGTTCCCTATCGAAAGCCCCCGGCAGCAGCTCACACTACGTACGGCCAAGGATTATGCAGATCGTCTGGCTGTCCATGTCAACCATCTCAACAAGGTATTGAAAGAGAATACAGGTAAGACCACTACTGTCCTGATCGCCAATCGGATCACCCAGGAGGCGAAGATCCTTCTCAAACAGACGGACTGGAATGTCTCAGAAATTGCCTGGAGCCTTGGTTTTGAGGAGGTCGCGCATTTTTCCAATTTTTTTAAGAGACAGACCACTCTGTCACCGCTGGCTTTTAGGAGTTAGGCATGCCGTAGATGATCTTTCAGCTGCAGGACGGTGCGCCTGTCTTCTCCGGCCATCGTGCACAGCCAGGCGTTGACAACAGGAAGATCAGGCAGACCTGCTGTTTTGGGAACGGCCTTTAATGAGGCAGGAGCGCCTATTCTTGTTCTTGCGCATATGCCGAGGCCTGCCGATACTGCCCCCCAGACAGCAGAAAGACTGTTGCTGGTAAATACGATCTTCCAGGGAATGCCGGCTTCATTCAGCGCTGCCGAAGACATTTGACGGATCTTGCAATTTGGGCCCATCGCGGCCAGCGCCAGGGGAGAACCATCTATGGGTATCCCGCCTGTCGCCGGTGAATGGAACCATTTTAATGGATAGCTGCCCAATGCATGTGCGTCAAATCCGGCGATCTTTTCACGACCAAGGAACAGGATGATATCCAGCCGCCCTTCCGACAGCATGTGTTGCAGGACGTCGCTGGCATCCACTTTCAGATCAAGGAGTATCTCCGGATGCATTTTGATGAACCGATGCAGATGTGCTGCCTTGGAAGAGTCTGCAAAATCCATTTGCATACCCACCCGAACCTTACCTTTTAGCTTTGTCTGTTGCAATACCTGTAATGCTTCGTCATTCAGTTCCAGCATTTTTTTAGCGTAGCTCAGCAATAGCTCGCCCTGGTGTGTAAGCAGATGTCGTTTACCTTTTCGTTCGAACAAGGCCTGTCCGGAAAGCTCCTCCAGCTTTTTTATCTGCATGCTGATGGCCGACTGCGACAGATGCACTTTCTCGGCCACTTTATTAAAACCCTTTAGCTCCACGATGAAGACAAACGTGCGCAGGACATCCAGGCTCAGGTGTTCCATACTTCAAAATAATTGATTATCGACATCAAATATATCAATTTATGTGAAGTGAAATCCGAACTATATTTGTTTTCAAAAACAATGCACAGACGCACATTTCTAGCGCTCGGCGTACCTGCAGTGACTGCCTGGAGGCGGCCATCCATACTATATCATGACAGCGTTCCTTCTATCAAAGCCATTCTATTCGACGCTTTTTCCATCTTTGATCCCAGCCACATCGCCCTGATGGCGGGGCGGCTTTTCCCTGGCAAGGGGCCAGAACTGATAAGGGAATGGCGGACCAGGCAATTCGAGTATGCCTGGCTACGCAGCATGACACACTGCTATGTTGATTTTCAGACCATCACATCCGATGCGCTGGATTACGCGACGCAGCTGTTAAAGATGGATATCAGCCCCCGGCAGCATCAACAGCTGGTCGATGGCTTTTTCGAGCTGTCCGTCTGGCCTGAAGTTCCCCTGGTGTTGGGTGAGCTCACTAAGGAAGGCTATCGCCTGGGGATATTGTCCAATTTCACTCCTGAAATGTTACGGGTCAATACCAACGGAAACCGGATCACGGGCTATTTCGAAAACCTTATAAGCGTAGACAGCGTAAAAAGATATAAGCCTGAACGGAAGTCATCACTGATCGCTACCAGGGGCTCTCATTCTCATTTTCCTTATAGTCATGGCTGAAGTATTTTCCGGTGGGGCCGTCGGGTGGTATTATGGCGTATTTTACCACAAAGGCGGCGGCTTTTTCCACTGACCCCGTCCCCCGGTGATGGTTGAAGTCTGTCGCTGTATAGCCGGGATCGATAGCATTTATCCGAAAGGGCGTATCGCGTAATTCGTGGGCCAGGGCTACTGTGTATGCATTTAAGGCTGTTTTGGATGGTCCATACGCGCCACCTTTGATATTGTAGTACATCCAGGACGGATCGCTGTGCAGCGTCAGGGAGGCCAGACCGGAAGTGACATTGACGATGACGGGAGAGGCGGACTTGCTCAACAGATCGAGGAATGCCCTTGTGACGTCGATGACGCCGAATAAGTTAGTGTCAAATACCTGGCGGATCGTATCGGAGGATACCTGCGACGGCGCCTGCGGGAAGCCGCCAGACACGCCTGCATTGTTTATCAGCAAATCCAGTGATGTTGTCTTTATGCTTTGGCGGGCCTTTTGAATAGAAGCAATATCGGTGACATCCAGCTCTATCGCTTCCACTTGTGTCAGCCCTTCCGATCTGAGCTGAGCAGCGGCCTGTTCGCCTTTTGACCTGTCCCTGCTGCCCAGATAAATAAAATACCCTTTTTTTAATAACTGCCGCGCTGTTTCGAAACCAATGCTTTTGTTTGCGCCTGTGATGAGTGCTGTTTTCATGTCTCTTTTTTGCTTTTTGATAAGCAAAGCTACTCACCTATATTGACCGTGTGCCAGCACACTCAACGGTTTGGCTGGTACATTTCCCGGAAATTGTCCCTGTAGGCCTGGGGTGTATGACCCGTCATTCGTTTGAAGAACCGTGAAAAATAGGAAGCGTCCTCGAAGCCCAGATGAAAGGCTATTTCCTTGATGACCTGATCTGTATGAAAAAGCAGACGTTTGGCTTCCAGCGTCAGCCGCTCGTGTATATGTGTGATGGCCGGCTTGCCGCTCTGTTCCTTTATCACATCGCCCAGGTGGCCCGGAGAGATATGCAACTGGGACGCATAGTCGGCCACTTCGTGCAATTGCCTATAGGACTCCTCGATCTTTGCAAGGTATTTTTTTAGCAATTGCCTATCCTCACCCTGGCCTCTCTCGCTTAACTGTTCCAGATAGAGTCTGCTCAGGTAGACGAGCAATATACGCATATAGGAGAGGAGCATGGTATGTTGCCAGTCGCTTTTAGTATCGTATTCCACAAGCAGTTTTTCCAAAATATCCTGTACAAATAGGAGATCTCCTTCGTCAAGTGACAATTCATGGCCATTAAAAGGATTTTGAATGATAGGCAAGGACCTCAACGACCCTTCATAGTCCGTGGCCAGAAAGTCGCTGGTGAAGCAAACGATGATGCCTGTCAATGGAGTCATCTCTTCCTTTAAATGAACCTGGTGTGGCACCGTAAAGTAGAAGGTGTCAGGTTTTAGGGAATAAGGGGTCATATCTATCCAATGACGGCTACTGCCTGACTTTATTAAGGCCATAAAATAATAGTCTTTCCGGTGGGGCACCAGAAAATCCCTCTGCTCATAATTGACGGATATATTTAGCCTGTTGATCCGGAACATCTGATTGCCCGTATGCCGGTGCGGTTCAAACGCATAATTTGGTATTTTTTGATCTTCGCCCTGGATATACATAGGACAAAGCTACGGCATCGGCATGATCGACCGTACAATAAACGCTTATGACAGGGGGATGTGTACGACCAGGTAGCAACCTGCGCCGGGGTGAGAGACAATCTCTACTTTCCCATCATAGGACTCTGCCCGGTGGTAAATATTGGAAATGCCGATGCCTTTCCTTTTCAACTGAGGGTCAAAGCCCACTCCGTTGTCCCGGATCAGCAATTCCACGGAACCGGAGCTAGTGGACAGACGTATCTGGACGAAGCTCGCCTTTGCATGTTTATGGATATTGCTTAATTGTTCCTGGACGATGCGATAGAGGGTCTCCTTCATAAGGGGCGGGATCTTCTTCTCGTTCATCTTACGAACTTCGAGGCTAACGGACATCGCGGGAGTGTAATTTTCTACGAGCAGGTACAGTTCATCACGCAGGCTTTTCTCGGAAAATCGGGGCATGACCATCTGATGGGAGAGATTACGTGTTTCGCGAATAGCTGTCACCAGTTTTTGACGGCAGTCTTCCACGACATCCATATTCCCTTCAGGCTCGTCCAGGTAGTAGCCCAGGCGCAGGTTGATCGAGGCCAGGATCTGGTTGATATTGTCATGAAGTTCTATGCCCAATGTATTTCGCTCCAACTCCCGGGCCTCCAGAATGGCGCGGGTCAGCTCCTTTTGCTGGCTGATCCTGGAATGCATCTGTTCTTCTTCCATCTTTCGCTTTTCCGTGATGTCCACCAGGGCGCCGACGAGGCGGACGGGGAACCCTCCATCATGCTTCAGCGCATAGGCTCTATCCAGCACCGTCCTGATGTCGCCTCCGGGCAGTTGAAGACGCAGTTCGTCTTCCCAGGAGAGGATCGCCCCCCTCCTTATTTCTTCCAGGCGTGAGGCCATCTTTTCCCTGTCGTCGGGGTGTATGCGGTTTATCCATTCGTCCAGGGCGGGCACAGCGGGGCTTGTAAAACCCAGCAGATAATGGAAGCTTTCGTTCCCCCATAGGCTATTGGTCGTCAGATCAAGATCCCACACGGCATCCCTGGTCAATCTCGATAGGGTCAGGAACCGTTCGTTCGACCGCCTGATCTCCTCCTGGGCCTCCTGTTTGCCCTTTTTTGCCTGTTGCTGGTTGATCGCCGCCAGGATAGCTGCCGGGAGTCTTGTCAGCCTGTCTTTTAAAATATAGTCATCTGCCCCGGCTTTGATCATTTCGACCGCGTATTCCTCGGATACGGTGCCTGTCACCATAATAAAGGGAATATAGAGCGATTGCTGCCGGGCAAACTGTAAGGCTTCGCCTGCATCGAACTGGGGCAAGGAGTTGTCGGCCAGGATAAGGTCCGGGTGAAATCGTCCGAGTGCTGTCTCGTAGTCATTCCGGGTGGTTACCAGTGTAAGTTCCATATTCCATGGTTCTTTGCGGAGCAGTCGTTGTATTATTTCCGCATCGAACGGATCGTCTTCCAATATTAATATTTTTAATGGTTCGGTCATATAAGGAGCCTTTCTTCAGGTGGGGGGTTGATTCAATAAAAGCCAATACAGACCCAGGTTCCGGATGGCTTCTGTAAACTGTTCAAAATTCACCGGCTTCACGATGTAGCTATTCACACCCAGCTCGTAACAGCGACGGATGTCCGGATCTTCTTTGGAAGAGGTGAGGATGACCACGGGTGTTGCCCTGGTATGCTCATGCGATTTTAGCTGCTGTAATACTTCGATGCCATTGACCTTTGGCATTTGTATATCCAGCAGGACCAGCTTAGGGAGGGTGTGGGATAATTTTCCGGCTGTCCCGGAGCCGAAGATGAACGACAGGGCTTCTTCCCCGTCCTTGAGATGAACGAGATTATTGGCCAGCCGGTGTTTTCTCAATTCACGGATCGTGAGTTCCGCGTCGTTAATATTGTCTTCTACCAGTAAAATATCAACAGGGTTTTGATCCATATAAAGTATAGTTTTTAAATATGTTGATCTCCTTCGCGGCCCGCCGGGAGAGAAAAGCAGAATCGGGCGCCTTTCCCGAGTTCTCCTTCTCCCCATACCCTTCCGCCATGTTTGGATACGATCTTCTCCACCAGGGCCAGCCCTACTCCCGTGCCTTCGAATTCCTCTGCGTCGTGCAGCCGCTGGAATACCCTGAACAATTTGTCTTTGTACTTATTGTTAAAGCCCACACCATTATCTTTTACGCAAAAGGCATGTTGCCCATCGTGTATAAAATGGCTGATCTCGATGCGGGCAGGGTCCTGGCCCCTGGAATATTTAATGGCGTTGGAGATAAGATTTACCCATACCTGCCGGATCGTATGTGTGTCTCCGTTGGCTTCGGCAAGAGGGTGCAAGATCCATTCAATATGGTTCATGCTATTTCCCGTACTCAGCTCCCGGATAACCTCCCTGACCATTTTTTCGGTGTCGATGGTTGTTCTTACGATCTCTTGTCTTCCCGCGCGTGAAAAAGCCAGAAGGTCGTCGATGAGGTGGCCCATTTTCAATGTGTTGTGCTTGATAACAGAAGTGATACGCCGAGCTTCGTCATCCAGCCTGCTGCTGTATTCTTCTTCCAGGATGCTGGCAAAACCGACAACGGCACGGAGAGGGGCGCGCAGGTCATGAGAGACGGAATAGGCGAAGGACTCCATCTCTTTTCTGGCGGACTCCAACTGGATAGTACGCAGGTTGACACGCTCCTCCAGCTCTTCATTCAGCTGATGAAATTCCTCCTCTACCTTTTTACGGTGTGTGATATCCGCCCGGATGGCGACATATTGGTAGGGCTTGCCCGATTCGTTCAGAAAGGGGACTATAGTTGTGTCCACCCAATAATAGCTGCCGTCTTTTGCCCTGTTCTTCAGCTCGCCCCTCCATATTTTTCCATGAGCGATGGTGATCCAGAGATCGCGGATCACCGGCTTGGGGTGATATCCTGAATTAATGATCCGGTGGTCCTGTCCAATGAGCTCCTCCCGGCCGTATTTTGATATTTTGCAGAAATTATTGTTTACATGCGTGATAATCCCCTTCTGATCGGTGATGGCGACAATGGCCGACTCATCCAGGGCGAATTTATAGTCGGACACCTCCCGGAGGCTTTTACGGAGGTTGTCTTCAACGGCTTTTAATTCCGTGATATCCGTGGAAACGCCGAATACTGCATAGGGTTGACCGCCGGCCTCTCTTAAGGTGCTTTTGACAGAAATATACGTGTGAATGCCATCATCCTGCGGTACTGTTTCCTCTTCTTTGAGGGTGCGGTTGGCCCTGGCGACACGCAGGTCCATTTCGCGAAAAGCGTCAGCAGCTTCCCGCGGAAAGAAGTCATAGTCAGTCCTGGCCAGCACCTCTTCCTTGCCGTGATGGAACAGCTCGCAGAAAAGCTGATTTACCAGAAGATATTTTCCTTGCAGGTCCTTGACGTAAATGACCGCTGCCGAATTGTCGACGATGGCGTGCAGCAACTGCTGGCTTTCGTATAATTCCCGGGTGCGTTCCAAAACACGTTTCTCCAGTCCGGCATTGAGCTTCCTGATCTCTTCCTGCGACTTCTTCTGCCAGGTGATATCGCGGATGAAGCCGACGAACAGGCGTTTGCCGTTGGTGACGGTGGGAGAAATGCTGAGGGCGACGTCTATTTCCTTGCCTTCCCGGGTGCGGGCTTGCAATTCGATGGTCTTACCCAATATATCGCTCTGTCCTGTCCTGAGGTAACGGGCCATGCCCTGCTGATGAGCTGCCCTGTACTGCTCCGGTACGATCAGGCTGCTCAGGGGTTGATCCATGGCGTCCTCCGCTGTCCATCCGAAAAGGGATGCCGCCTTTGGATTCCATCTGGTTATATGTCCTTCTTCATTTATTACAATAACGGCGTCGGGCGCTGCATCGAACAGATCCTGCACCTGCCGCTCTGCGTCCCGACTCTGCTTTTCGGCTTTTTTTCGTTGCTCTATCTCTGCTTCCAGCTCTCCGGAGGATCTCAGGGAGAAAGCCAGTGGCAGGTATTTGACGAGGTAAAAGACGGTGGTCCAGCTGAGGATGCCTGTGATCAATCGTGTTAGGGCATTTAAACGATACACCGGCAGCCAGAAGGCAATGGCATCCAGAAAATGGGTAGCGCCGCAAGCCAGGATGAATGCGGCAAAAAGGAAATACAGGCGGATGAACCGGATGTCCTGTTTCCTGGAAATATAGCGGATGATGATCAGCGGGATGCTGAAATAAGCGGACCAGACCAGCAGATCACTCACGATATAGAGCCAGCCATGAAAATCAGTCCATTTGCCGCAATGCCATCGTGGCGGCCAATCGGAGCCGTCCAGGAGTTTTTTGAAGAAATCGATAATATCCCGACCCATGATAGAAGGCTTTTAGGATGCATGCGACAGGCATGATCAGCAAGCTACTATCCGAAGCCAGTACCGGCGTGCGGCGGTCGTTTGTAAATGTAAGGGGCCAAAAAGTTAACATTTTTAATCGAGAGGAACAAGAAAATGCTTTTTCCCTGCGCCCAACGGGATATATATAGGCTGTACGGGTGTATATTTACAGTTTGTTCGAAGCATGATCAGCAAGGTTACGATACAAGAGCTCATGGGCATGGAGCAACGGGTTCCGCTGGCGGATGTTCGTACGCCGGCGGAGTTTGCGCAGGGGCATATCCCGGGCGCCTTCAATCTACCCTTATTCAGCAATGAGGAGCGGGTGCAGGTAGGCACCACGTATAAGCAGGAAAGCCGGGAGGCTGCGATCCTGCTGGGGTTCGATCTGACCGGGCCGAAGTGGTCGGGTTTTATCCGGACAGCGTTGGAGATGGCGCCCGGGAGAAAAATAGCCGTGCATTGCTGGCGGGGCGGGATGCGTAGCGGGGCGATGGCCTGGGCACTGGATCTTTATGGTTTCCAGGTGTATCTTTTGGAAAAAGGATATAAGCGATACCGCCGCTGGGTGCTGGACCAGTTTGAAAGAGACTGGCCATTGTCGGTGGTGGGGGGCATGACCGGCTCCGGTAAGACCAGGATATTACGGGAATTTAAAGTCAGGGGAGAACAGGTCATCGATCTGGAGATGCTGGCACAGCACCAGGGTTCCACTTATGGTACGCTTGGCCGGCTGGTGCAACCTTCGCAGGAGCAGTTTGAGAATGATCTTGCGGCGGCGCTGTATGGCCTTGACAGGCGGCGCAGGATATGGGTAGAGGATGAAAGCCTGACCATCGGTAAAAGAACGATCCCCCGCAATTTCTGGAATGAGATCAGGGCAGCCGTGCTGTTCGATGTGCAGGCACCGTTGGAGGTGCGGGTACAGGCACTGGTGGAGGAGTATGGTTCATTGGACAAGGATTTTTTAGTGGAGTGTACGGAGCGTATCTGGAAGCGGCTTGGGCCGGAGCAGACGAAGAGGGCCGTGACGGCTATCCGAGAGGGGAGGATGGAGGATTTTATCCGGGAGGTGCTGGTATATTATGACAAGACCTATCGAACCGGCCTCCAGGGAAGGGATGCCGAACATATTATAAAGGTCCCTGTGGCGGGTGGGAGCGCAGCAATAAATGCTACACTCGTGCTGAAGGCCGGGGATAAACAAACATCATGGATATAAGACTGACACAGTATTCGCATGGAGCAGGCTGTGGCTGTAAAATCAGCCCCGCCATCCTGGATAAGATATTACATAGCACAGTGCCTGGGATACAGGACCCACGGCTACTCGTGGGGAACGACAAGCGGGATGATGCTGCCGTGCTGGACCTGGGCAATGGGACCGCCCTGATCTCGACGACGGATTTTTTTATGCCCATAGTGGATGATGCATTCGACTTTGGGCGTATCGCCTCCACGAATGCTATCAGCGATGTGTATGCGATGGGGGGGCGGCCTGTGCTGGCCATTGCCATATTGGGATGGCCCGTGGATAAGCTGCCGCCCGAGGCGGCGCAGCGGGTATTGGAAGGGGCCCGATCCGTGTGCGCTGAGGCGGGTATCACACTTGCCGGAGGGCATAGTATCGACTGTCCTGAACCGGTGTTTGGACTTGCCGTCAACGGGCTGGTAAGCCCGGTGCACCTGAAAAGGAATTCGACGGCGGTGGCGGGGTGTCAACTGTACCTGACAAAGCCGTTGGGAGTGGGGGTGTTGTCGACTGCGCAGAAGAGGGGCCTGCTGCGACCGGAGGATGCCGCTATTGCCCTGGCGAGCATGGTGAAGCTGAACAAGCCTGGCGAGATATTCGGCCAGTGGGATAGTGTAAAGGCAATGACCGATGTGACGGGTTTTGGACTGCTGGGGCATCTGGCGGAAATGTGCGAAGGCAGCGGCGTATCGGCCGTACTGGATTTTGACAAGGTGCCGGTGATAGGATCGGTGACCCTGTATTTAGAACAAGGGTGCGTTCCCGGTGGAACGGTTAGGAACTGGAACAGCTATGGCAATAAAATAGGACAGTTGACGGAGAGACAACGGAATATCCTGGCTGACCCACAGACGAGCGGAGGATTGCTGGTAGCTGTTGCGGCCGAAGACGCGTCTGCATTCGAAGAGTTGCTGAAGCAAAGCGGTCTGCCGGAAGCCTGCTGCCAGGCCATTGGCCGATTGGAGCAAAGGAGTGAAGGGCCATTGATCGTTGTGCAATAGCGGGACGTTTTGTAAATTGGCATTGGATATCAAATTCAGTGCTTATCAAAAATTCCCTTACAATATTGACCGTAACCTTGTTGTTGATGCAAGCCGTTGCAGGACAGAAGAGGGTGCTGACGGGTATTGTCCTGGATTCGATGTCCCGTCTGCCATTGTTGAATGTGAGCGTGATCCTGTCTGCTACGGGCAAGGGTACCCTGACCGATGGGCGGGGAAGGTTCAGGATCGCTGTGGATAACAGGGTTCACGAGATCAAATTCAGCGCCAGCGGATATGCGCCCATCAAGGTTGCCCTATCAGACACTACTGTGGGCCCCCTGACCATCCTTCTCTCTGTGTCTTACTCTGCGCTGCAGGCGGTCGTGGTCAACAAAAAAAGAAGATACAGGAATAAAAATAACCCTGCGGTGGAACTGATCCGCCAGGTCATTGCCCATAAGGAGGAGAATGCGCCGGCGCTTTACCCATTCGTGACGTATGATCAGTATGACAAGGTCCGTGTATTGGCGGACCGTCCTCCACGATTTATCGCGGACGGCAAGCTCTTTAAACGCTACCATTTTCTTTTTACACCTGATACGACCCTTGTGCCCGGTAAAAAACTGGTGCCGGCTTACCTGGAGGAAACGATCTCGCGGAATTATTCCAGCACGAATCCGGATAGGAAGAAACAGATCATTTTGGGACGTAAGCGAGTCGATTGGGGAGAATATATCGATATGAGCGGTGTCGGCGTCATTATGAACAGGCTCTATGACGATTTTACGATCTATGATAATACGATGTCCGTCTTTACGCTGCAATTCACGGGGCCGGTGGCCGGGATTGCGCCTGCTCTGTATGAATATTTTATAAGGGACACGTTGATAGAGCAGGACATGCGCCTTGTCCACCTCGATTTTGTCCCACGCAATCCGCAGGATCTGCTCTTTTCAGGAAGCCTGTATATCATCCTTGACGGATCTTACGCCATCAGAAGGGTGGAGTTGGAAACCAGCAATCACAGCAACCTCAATTGGGTAAGAAGCTTTAAGGTCACACAGACCTTTGAGAAAGGGCCGGCCGGACGGTATTACCGCCAGCATTCGGATATCCTCTCGTATTTCAGCCTTTTAAAAAATAATATGGGGTTCTACGGCGAGCGGGCCATTACCGTCCGGAACATCTCGGATTCAAGCCTGCCCGGCACAGTTTTTCGCGGTCTGCCGGTAGACACCGCTCTGCAGTCCGTGCCTCAGCCGGATAGCTTTTGGCTACGTAGCCGTCCGTCCCCGCTGAGTGTCTCCGAGAACAGAACTTATGCCAATATGGACAGTCTGGTAAAAATGAGGTCCTATCATCGACTCATGGATTACATTATCCTCTTTACGTCAGGCTATAAGACCGTTGGACCATTTGAAATGGGGCCTGTCGGAAATTTCTATTCTTTCAATTCCCTGGAAGGCAGCCGCTATCAGTTCGGGGGGCGATCCACCACAAGGTTGAGCACACGCATTTTTACGGAAGACTATATCGCGTATTCCACTAGCGACCGGCGTTGGAAATATAATGTAAGCGCTACCTATTCTATCAATCACAAATCCATATATAAATATCCATTTCACTATATCCAGGCCAGCTTTTTACATGATGTCCGCAATCCCGGCGCGGAGACCCAATTTACCCAAAGCAATACTTTTTTGGGTTCTTTTAGTCGTGGTATTGGGGGGAAATGGCTGTACACGGATATTGGCAACCTGAATTATGTCCATGAGTTCGGAGATCATTTCTCCTACAATATAGGTATGCGTTACTGGCTGCAGCAACCCGCACAATCGCTCTATTACATATATGCTCACCTGCCCGCTCAACCCGACACCATATCCAGCCTGACCACTACACAACTGTCCGTCAGTTTTCGCTGGGCGCCGCATGAGCAATTCTATCAGGGCCGGAATTTCCGCTTCGCTATTCCAAACAAGTATCCTGTTCTTACTTTTCAATATGCTGCGGGTATTAAAGGGCTGTTCAATGGTCAGTATAATTACCACGCGTTCCAATTCGGCGTGTCCAAGCGATGGTACCTCGCGCCCCTCGGCTATTCAGATATACGGCTGGATGGCGGGTATATGAGTGGAACTCTTCCCTTTCCCCTGCTTGTCATTCATCCGGCCAATCCTTCCTTTTTCTACGGCTTTGGCGCCTACAATCTTATGAATGTTGAGGAGTTTATAAGCGACCATTACGCCGGGCTCGATATCGACCATTATTTTAATGGATTTTTTTTCAACAGGATACCCTTGCTGAGAAAATTAAGACTTCGGGAGGTCATCGAAGGCAAGCTGCTTTATGGCCGTCTGCGACAGGAGAACAATCCCAATCTAAACCCTGCGCAAATGCAATTCCCTTTGGACGATCAAGGCAGGTTATCCACTTTCGCGTTGGATAATCAACCATACCTGGAGGCGGGCGTCGGGATTTATAATATTTTTAATATTATACGAATCGACTATATTCGCCGTTTCACCTACCTCCATCATCCGGGAGTGTCCGCCAGTGGCATCCGGCTGAGCACGGGGATCGATTTTTAAAGTATCTTTTCATGAACCCTTCCAACACCAAGCCACACTATCCCATACTCGATGGGTTGCGTGGCGTTGCTGCCATTATCGTAGTTATCTTTCACATTTTCGAGGCCCATTCCGCGGGTCCTTTGTACCAGATCGTCAACCATGGATATCTCGCTGTAGACTTTTTCTTTCTGCTGTCGGGTTTTGTTATCAGCTATGCGTATGATGACCGTTGGGGTAAGCTGACCGTCGGTGAATTTTTCAAACGCCGGCTGGTGAGACTGCATCCGCTGGTGATCATGGGAATGGTGATAGGGGCCGTATTCTTCTATTTCCAGGATTCCGCGGCATTTCCCGCCATCCACACCGTCCCTGTCTGGAAGATGCTGCTGATCATGCTCATCGGGTTTACGCTTATTCCCGTGCCCATTTCCATGGATATACGTGGCTGGCAGGAGATGCATCCGCTGGACGGCCCCGGCTGGTCGTTGTTCTTTGAATATTTAGCCAATATTTTCTACGCCCTGTTCGTCCGGAAATTCTCCAAAACAGCCCTGTCCATTCTTGTGATACTGGCTGGTGCTGCGTTGATCCATTATGCCGTAACCAGCAAAGATGGAGATGTCATTGGAGGTTGGTCTGTCGACGCGTTGCAGTTGCGCATCGGATTTACACGGATGCTATTTCCCTTTTTTGCCGGACTGCTCCTTTGCCGGGTCGCGAAGCTAACCAGGGTGAAAAATGCTTTTTTTTGGTGCAGCCTGCTACTCGCCGTCATCCTGGCTTTCCCCAGGGTCGGAGGTAAGGATCATCTTTGGGTGAATGGGCTGTACGAATCGCTGAACATCATATTGGTATTCCCCCTGATCGTCTATTTGGGCGCCAGCGGTGTGATCACGAGCAAGAGGGCGTCACGGGTGTGTAAGTTCTTCGGGGACATATCCTATCCCATCTATATCACGCATTACCCCCTGATCTACACCTATACCGGATGGGTAAGTGATCATAAAGGAGTAGGGTTTTGGCAGGCCCTGCCATATGCGCTGGCCACCTTTGTCGGTGCAGTGGTGATTGCCTATGCATGTCTGAAGCTTTATGATGAGCCTGTGAGGAACTGGCTACAGCGCCGCTGGCTGGGTCAAAAGGGCTCGGAGAAAGGAACAGAGGTGACTATGGCGGAGACCAGTAAGATTGCTTAGGTCGGAAGGATAAACTTTCCCGGCGGGGGCTATAGATGCTGTAAATGATTCTTTAATTCGGTGGGAGCTTTGCCAAACCTTGTCTTAAAAGCGCGACTGAAATGAGCGGGACTTTCAAAACCGCACTCAAAGGCTGTTTCGCCGACCGTCTTGTTCTGATTGCTCAATAAGTGCAGGGCCCGGTGTAATCTTTTTTCCAACAGCCATTTCCCCGGGGTGGTCTGGAAAACTTTTTCGAAATCTCTTTTAAAGGCAGACAGGCTTCTGTTACTGAGCTCAGCGTATGCCTCCAGCTTGAGATTGTAACAATAATTATCCTCCATCACTCTTTTCAACAATGCTGTCTGTGGCTCATACATCAAAGAGCAGAAATAGGATAGGAGGTCTTTGTTGGCAGCATTGTCTGCGATGTTCAGGATAAGCTCCCTGAATTTCAGCTCCAGCAGCGAAGGGTCGGGATCGTGTGTCTCTGTAAAATAGGAAGACATCGAAAGAAAGAACCCTTTCAGAGTTTCGCTCGATTCGATCATCATCAGGGGCTCGAAGTGCTGCTCGTATTTTTCGAGGGGCTTGGTTCTCGTATAGAGGGTGTCGCAGATAAATTCATCCGGGATAAAGAACAACATCACACAAAATCCTGTGTCCATGAATTGTTCCAGGATAAATCCTCCTTTTCTTACAAAGACGCAGCTGTCCTTTTGGATATCATATGTACCTCTTGCCGTATGCCAGATCTTCCGGCCATCTATTGTATAAAACAGACAGTTGTATTGTGTCCACAAACCCGAAAATTTGCTTTTCATCAATCGGGCCTCCATCGGGCAGCTAAAGGCGGTGATCAGGGATGTACCGCAATTGAATTGTCTGTAGTACTGGGGATGGTGTAATACGCTTTCAAGAAAGTTGTGCATACAGATAAAATTAGCGAATTTACGAAAACCGGCCTCTGACCTTTTAAGTCATGTAATTGGACCTGCAGGGCAACGGATGGGTACTAACAGGGATTAATATTGCATTTCAATTGTTTATCAATAAAATCTATAGCAAAATGAATCCTAACAAAGCATTATGGGAAAAAGGAGACTTTACAAAGATCGCAGATAGTATGCGTGACAGCAGTACCGCGCTGGTCGCCCAACTGGGTATTACCAAAGGAATGAAGGTGCTGGACCTTGGTTGTGGAGATGGAGATACGGCCATCCCCGAGGCAAAGCTAGGAGCCGAGGTCCTGGGTGTGGATATAGCAAGCAATCTTGTCGCCGCAGCGAAGGTGAGGGCAAAGGCAGAGGGGCTTACAAACATCAAGTTCCAGGAAGGGGACGCCACTAATCTGCAGGAACTTGCCGATCGTAGTTTCGACCTCACCGTTAGTATTTTTGGCGCTATGTTTGCGCCAAAGCCAATGGATGTCGCAAAGGAAATGGTTCGTGTCACCCGCCCCGGTGGGAAGATCGTAATGGGGAACTGGATACCTGGTGATCCCACCCTGGTCGCGCAGATATTAAGGATCAGTTCCGCCTATACTCCGCCGCCGCCGGAAGGTTTTATCAGTCCAATGTTGTGGGGAGTGGAAAGCCATGTGATCGAACGCTTCGGCAATGCAGGCGTGGCAAAAGAGGATATTTCTTTTCTGAAGGATACTTTTACTTTTGAGAATTCGGCCACACCGGCAGAATTTGTGGATACGTTCAGGAAATATTACGGCCCTACCATGAATGCGTTCGAAGCTGCTGAGAAGAATGGTAAGGCGGCTGATCTGCAACGTGAACTGGAAGATCTGTTTGAGAAAGAAAATAAGAGTGGCAATAGTAAAACAACATCGATACCGGCTACATTTTTAAGGGTAACCGTTAATCGGAGATAGGAAGGCTGTGATATTGCATGATGACCCGGAGCATTCGCTCCGGGTTTTTTGTTTACCGGTGGTGTGAGAATCTGCTCCGTTAGGCACATCAGATTTAACGCAGGGAGGTTAGCTTATCAACGAGACTGAACTATCTGGTAATTTTCATGGCTGTTAACCAAAATAATAAGCCAATGAGAAAGCTATTTCTATTAGCTGTATCGTGTCTTTTAGTCGTACTGTCGACGAAGGCACAGATGCAGGAAGTGACGGGAAAGATCGTTGATTCCACGGGAACTCCCATTGCGGGAGCTTCCATACGTGCAAAAGGAGTAAGAGCAGGATACAGTGCGGGTTCGGACGGAAGTTTCCGCATCCCTGCACCGAAAGGCGGCGTACTGGTGATAACTGCCGTAGGATATGGCGCTCGGGAAGTAAGGACCAATGGGAACGGCAACCTGACTATTACGCTGTCCGGTGTCAGCCGGATGATGAATGAAGTGGTGGTGACCGCAATCGGGATCAGCCGTGAGAAGCGTGAGTTAGGGTCTGCGACACAGACGATCAATGCAGATCAGCTCAATAAGACCGGTACGGGGAATGCCCTTAGTGAATTGAACGGGAAGGCCAGTGGCCTAACGGTCATCAATAGTTCTGGTGATCCCGGGGCCGGCACCTATGTCCGACTGCGCGGCGTAACTTCTATCACCGGCAATAATCAGCCGCTGATGATCGTCGATGGTGTGCCGATCGATAATTCCATCAACAACTATGACCCTACTTCCAGTGGGGCCCAAGCCAGCGGTCCGGCGGGGAACCTTTTGGGAGGTGCGCAACCTACCAACAGGGGAGTGGATCTGAACCCGAATGATATCGAATCCGTCACGCTGCTGAAAGGACCGGCGGCCACGGCCCTGTATGGCATACAGGCAGCCAGTGGGGCAGTTATCATTACTACCAAAAAAGGGAGTGTTGGACAGGGACCTGCTCTAAGCTTCAATTCTTCTTTTACAGTGGATAAGGTGAGTCGGCTGCCGGAGCGGCAGAATATCTATTCTCAGGGAAACAATGGAAAATATGCGGGGCCTTCTTCCAGTGGTTCTGCAAAGCGTCTTAGCTGGGGCGCCCGGATAGACTCGCTGTACTTCGACGGGATTCCTAATGACTATGACCGTAATGGCGCCATCGTGGGAGCTTCCAACCCGAGCAGGAAAACAAAAGCCAGGGTCTATGATCCGTATGATTTCTTTCAGACCGGACTGACCTATAACAACAATATTGCCTTGTCCGGAGGTAGTGGCAAATCCGCCTACCGGATGTCGCTGGGCAATCTTCATCAGACCGGCATTATCCCCAAGACCAAATATGATAAAACGACATTTAGCATCAATGGGCAGACTGTTCTTTCCGACAAATTCAATATATCGGGTGCTGTCAATTTTATCCGGAGCGCCAATGACAAGGCCCAGCAAGGTTCCAATACGTCCGGTGTAATGCTGGGATTGCTGCGTACGCCCCCGACATTCGACAATTCCAATGGTCTGAAGAACCCGGCTGACAATCCGGCTTCCTATCTGCTGTCCGATGGTGTGACACAACGTGACTATCGCGGCGGGTTAGGATACGACAATCCATTTTGGACCGTAAACCGGGATATCTTCCACGATGACCTGATCCGGACCTATGGGTATGCCCAGGCCAATTACCAGGTCTTTAACTGGATGACAGTATCGTATAAGCTGGGCGGGGACGTCTATTCGCAGAATGATAAGAATGCTTATGACATCGGTTCCAATGCCTTCGCGGCCGGCGCCGTGCATTTGTCGAACTATCTGGTCCAGCAGTACAACTCCGACCTTACCGTCAGCATGAAGCACACGTTCTCGGATGCGTTGACCGGCAGTCTGCTATTGGGGCAGAACTATTTCACTTTTAACAATCATACGAAATTGTCTCATGGTACCGGACTGGTACTGCCGAACTTCCTGGACATGGCCAACGCTACGTCCTATACTACTAACGAACTGGATTCACGCAAGCGTACCTCTGCCTGGTACGGAGAAGCCCATCTGACCTACCAGGATATGTTATTCCTAACGGTGACGGGTCGTCGTGAGACCTCTTCCACATTGCCGGCAAAGAATAATAGCTTCTTTTACCCTTCGGTGAGCCTGGCCTGGGAGTTCTATAAGTCCGGCAGCAGTTCGGAGAAGGCCCTCAGCTATGGGAAGCTGAGAGCATCGTTCGCCCAGGTAGGGAAGGACGCACCTACACAGGGCCTGAATACTTATTATACGTCGGCTACTATTTCTGATGGGTTTACGAATGGTCTTATTTTTCCGATCGATGGAAATGCGGGTTATCAGCTGGGGTCGCCCGTGGCTGTCATCGGCAATCCCAACCTCAAGGCGGAAAAGACCAATTCTTATGAGCTGGGCGCCGACCTGGGCTTCCTGAAGGGACGGGTGAGCTTGAATGCGACCGCCTATTATTCAAAGTCATCGGATGTGATCCTCACCGTTCCGATAGCTTATTCGACTGGTTTTGCCGCCGAGCTCCTTAATGCAGCAACTATCACCAACAAGGGGTTGGAATTGACGTTGAATACGACGCCCGTCCGTACGAAGGACTGGCGCTGGGATGTGAATTTTAATTGGGCGCGTAATGTAAACCTGGTGAAATCGCTGGCAGCAGGTGTAGATAAGGTATTTATCGCCGGATTTAATAACGGAGAGATAGACGCGGTAGCCGGCCAGCCATTCGGGGTTATTTTCGGAAGCAGCTATGTGCGTTCGAACCCCGCCGATCGTAATAGCCCATGGCTGATCAACGACGACAAGAACGATCCGGGTTATGGCATGCCGATCGTCAGCCAGCAAAATGCAGCACTGGCAAAGATCGATCCTGATTGGACAGGTTCGGTTGTCTCCAATGTCTCCTATCGAAATTTTAGTCTTAGCGTGCAGGTAGATGTTCGCCATGGAGGTCATATCTGGAATGGAACAAGGGGCGCTATGGATTATTTTGGAACGGGCAGGGAGACGGCCAATCGGGGGCAAGCCACGACCTTTAAGGGATTGGCCGGTCACCTGGATGCCAATGGTAATGTTGTCCACTTTGAAGGGACAGCCGAAGTGGCAAAGTCAGGTGGACAGAACCAGGTCGTCACTGCCTATAATGAATACTATTGGCAGAACATCGGCAGCAGCTTTGTGGGGCCTGCCGAAGCCAGTGTCGAAGGCGATGGATTTGTCCGGGTGCGCCAGGCCAGCCTTGGTTACCAACTTCCTGCTGCGGCCTTGAAGAAATTGCATCTGAAGGCAGTGTCCATTACCGCCTACACCAATAATCCGCTGTTGTGGACGAAATACAAGGGTGTGGATCCCGAGACCAGCCTGGCAGGTCCGGCCAACGGGCAGGGGCTGGATTATTTCAATAACCCCGGCGCCAAGAGCTATGGTCTCCGGCTAAACCTGGGACTGTAATACTACTATCCGTAAACATTATCAATTATTCCAACCATGAATAAATATAAACTATTGCTGTCCTGGATGATCCTCGTGATCCTGCTGGGCAGTGCTGCCTGTAAGAAGTCTTTTTATACCGACGTAAATACGAACCCGAATGTGCCTTCGTCCGGCAGTATTACCCCAACGGTGCTGCTACCATCCATCGAGGCTGCGCTGGGTTATCTGCAGGGGGGCGATATGTCCCGTTTCACCAGTCTGAACATGCAGCAGGTCAGGGGTGAGCTACGTCAGGTACAGGCGTACTATCAATATACGTATACGTCGCAGGATTTCGATAACCTCTGGGGGAATATCTACACCAGCGCATTGGAAAATAATGAGGTGCTGATACGGCAGGCCGATGCCAGGGGATTCAATGCCTATGGGGGAGTAGCCCGTATCCTGCAAGCCTATACGCTGCAACTGACAGTGGATTGCTGGGGCGCTATTCCCTACTCCCAGGCCTTGCAGGGAGCCACCAACCTCAAGCCGACCTTCGATACCGACAAGGGATTGTATGACAGTATTGCCAATCTGGTAGATGCGGGTATTGCCAAGCTTAATGACGCTAATCCGGGGGCGTTGACACCGGATGTGGAGGATGTAATATATAAAGGAGATGTGTCGAAATGGGTTAAATTCGGTCATGCTATCAAGGCGCGACTTTATATCCATCAGGCCAAGGGTGACGTTGCAATGGCTGCTCGTGCGTTGACGGAGATGGCCCAGTCCTTTAGCTCCAATGATGACAATGCTCGGTATGTCTTTGGGAATACCGAGACCTCGGCCAATCCCTGGTATCAGTTCAACGAGCAACGGGGAGACGTAGGTTTCTCGCATGGGAAGGTGGCGAGCATGATGACCGCCCTTACCGATCCCCGTCTACCGATCCTGATAGACACGACAAAAGCGGATGGGGGTGATGGGCTGTTATACTATGGTACCATCGATGCCCCCGTGGAATTTATCACCTTTGACGAGCAGATGTTTGCCTCGGCGGAAATGGTATTGCGTAATGGAGGCACCGTCGTGGCAGCCGCGCAATTTTACCAGTTGGGTATCCAGTCGAATATGAAGAAGCTGGGTGTCAAGGATGCGGATATTGCGACATATCTGGCTAATAACGGCACATTGCCCGGGAATGTGGGCGTGGCGATCAGCCAGATCGCGACACAGGAGTATCTGGCATTGTACCTGAATCCAGAGGCATGGACTCTGTGGAGGCGGACAGATGCGCCTGCCCTTACGCCTATAACCGGCCAGGCCGTGCCGCGGAGGTTTTTGTATCCGCAGACCGAGTATTCGTATAACAAGGCGAATGTGCCTGCGCAGGTGACCCTCGCCAGTCCGAAGATCTTTTGGGATAAATAAGATGTGAGCGTCTGGCAGATTGTTAATATCATATTAGTTCTTGTTAAAAATCGTTGGTCGAACATTCGCTTTGCTGGATACTTTTGAAAAAAAGTATTTATGGCTATAGAGTGGAAGGGCGTATTCCCCGCGCTAACGACAAATTTTACTGCTGATGATGAGCTGGATCTGCCGTTGTTTACCAAGAATCTTTTATTCCAGGTAGAAGCTGGTGTAGATGGAGTCGTCGTTGGCGGCTCATTGGGGGAGGCGAGTACGCTGACGCTGAACGAAAAAGAGAGGCTGGTAAGATCTGCAGTCGAGTCGGTGGAAGGGAAGGTTCCCGTCCTCCTGAACATTGCCGAGGGGGCTACAAGGGATGCCATCAACCAGGCCAGGCAGGCCAAAAAATGGGGGGCTGAGGGACTGATGTTGCTGCCTCCGATGCGGTATAAATCGGATGCCCGTGAGACCGTGGAATATTTCAAGGCGGTGGCTCAGGCGACTGATCTGCCTATTATGTTGTATAACAACCCTGTAGAATATAGGATCGAGGTGACACTGTCCATGTTCGAAAGTATGCTGGACTGTGAGACCATACAGGCAGTAAAGGAATCGACCAGGGATGTGACGAATGTAACCCGGATGATCAATGCGTTTGGCGACCGGTATAAACTTCTTTGCGGAGTGGATACAATTGCCATGGAGGAGCTGTTGTTGGGCGCCCATGGATGGGTTGCCGGGCTGGTGTGTGCTTTCCCTGCGGAGACCGTAGCGATCTATCGTATGGTGCAGGCTGGAATGATCGAGGAAGCCACCCGTATCTACCGCTGGTTCATGCCATTATTGGAGTTCGACATCCGCCCCAAACTGGTGCAATATATCAAGCTGGCGGAAGCGATGGTAGGATATGGCAGCGAGCATGTGCGGGCTCCTCGTTTGAAACTGGCGGGTAAGGAAAGGACCGACGCCATAGAAATCATCGAACAGGCGTTGGCGAACACGCCCGCATTGCCTGACTATCTATCTCTGTAATTCATTTTTCGATATTGTTGGCAAAAGGCCGGTCACAGACCGGCCTTTTGCTTGTTAAAAAAGTATACATTAATAATAGATTATCGAATTTTTGCAGTGAATTGGATTTTTAGTTTTGGTTATGCCCGATAATCGAAGAGTTTTTATTAAAAGAACAGCCCTGGCCATTGCCGGCTCTTACCTGAGTACAAAAGGGCTAAGCGCCAAAAGCTATAGCCGGATAATAGGAGCCAATGACCGCGTGAACCTTGGTGTAGTAGGGTTTTCGGACAGGTTCCGGAATGCGCATTTCCCAAGCTTTCAGCAGCATTACAAGGAATTGAATTTCGACATTGCAGCCGTAAGCGATATCTGGAAATTGCGCCGGGAGGAGGGCAAGGCATTCTTATCGGAGAAACTGGGGCATGCGATCAGGCCGTGCAGGAACAATGAAGAGCTGTATGATAGGAAGGATGTGGATGGCGTATTTATCAGTACTGCCGACTTCCAGCATGCATTGCATACCGTAGAGGCTGTGAAGGCCGGCCGTGATGTGTATTGCGAAAAACCTTTTGCAGAGACGATGGCGGATGCACGTCTGGCATTGAAGGCTGTGCGGGAGTCGGGGCGGATAGTACAGATAGGGTCGCAAAGGAGAAGTGGAAAGAATTATCAGGCTGCTGCCGCATTTATACAATCCGGGAAGTTCGGGCCCATTACTACCGTGGAGCTGACCTGGAATGTGAATCAGCCTTTCCGATGGCGGAGACCTGCGCTCGTCGCACGGTGCAAGGAGGAGGATGTAGACTGGAAAAGATTTCTTTTAAATCGTCCTTATGAGGCTTTCGATCCCCGCAAATACCTGGAGTATCGTCTGTTCTGGCCCTATTCTTCCGGACAGCCCGGACAATGGATGTCGCATCAGATCGATACGGTGCACTGGTACACCGGGCTAAAGCATCCCCGGAGCGTAGTAGCCAATGGAGGGATATATTCCTGGAAAGATGGAAGGAAGAATTGGGATACTACCACCGCCGTGTTCGACTACGGCCCCGCCAATGATCCATCGTCAGGATTCCAGGTCATCTTTATGTCCCGGATGAACAATGGGGATGAGAATACTACCGAGATCTATTATTCCAACGGCGGCGAGCTGAACCTCAATACAAATAAAATATCACCCAGAGGGGGATTGACGGATGCAATGGCCCTGGAGGCCGGAGTACATTCCAATCTATTACCTGCTATGGACCTGGTCGACAGATCGGCGCCTGTGGATGTCAGGGCGAATGCAGGAGGGGACGAATATACTTCTGCTCATGTTCGTAACTGGATGGAATGTATACGCAGCCGAAAGGAGCCCAATGCGCCGGTAGAAGCCGGCTACTATCATTCCATTGCCAATATCATGACGAATGCGGCTGTACGTACGGGAGCGAGAGCGACCTTTGATGAAGCATCGCAAGAGGTAGTGGCAGATGGGAAAATTTTTATGTATTAAGGGATGTTAAAAAAGTATACACATTGAATGAAATATTGAATATTTTCTCATTGTTAATTTTTTAACTTTAACTCATCGAAGAAAAATTGCAGGCTTTGATCCTTATTTTATCCTAAGAATTTTATCCTCGTAAATACTGTTCGTTTAGTGTTGTGGCTGCTGTCCCGGGAAGCCGGGTTCGTCAGCTGCCGGGGAATGCTTTGTCATATGAATGATTCTTTGTTTAAAAACCCAAAATCTAACAACTTATGCGTGTAAAAATCCTTTCCATGCTCTTCCTTGTGGGGCTTATTGGACAGTTGATGGCGGCGCCAACGGAGACCATCCGCGGACGTGTCGTGGATCAGCAAACCGGGAAGCCGCTGGCCGGTGTAACAGTGACCGTAAAAGGTAAAAAAGGGGGAACTTCTACCAATGACGAGGGCTGGTTTAGCCTGAATATTCCTTCCGGGCGTGCTACGCTTATCATTTCTTCTGTCGGATATGCCACTGTGGAGCAGGTGGTGGAAGCGGGTGCTTCCAATATTGTGATATCGCTTGTACAGGATCAGAAAGGCATGAATGAGGTGGTGGTGACCGCGCTGGGTATCCAGCGTACCGCCAAGTCTCTTACTTATTCCGCGCAGCGTGTGGGAGGAGATCAGATCAACGAGGTAAGGGATGCCAGCTTTGCCAATACATTATCCGGCAAGGTGGCTGGTTTGACCATTACGCCTTCCGCCAATGGCCCCGGAGGGGCGACACGGGTGCTGCTGCGTGGTAATCGCAGTATCCAGGGGAATAACAATGCCCTGATCGTGGTGGATGGGGTTGCTATCGACAACCAGTCGGTGGCGGGACAGGTGCGGGATGACCAGGGTTCGACCAATATGGGGCAAAGCGGGAGCGACGGTCTTTCGAATATCAATCCTGACGATATCGAGTCGATGTCGGTGTTGAAAGGAGCTTCGGGTGCTGCCTTGTATGGTAGCCGGGCTGCCAACGGGGTCATCATGATCACGACAAAAAAGGGTAAGCCGGGCCGTATGAGCGTAAACGTCAATTCAGGCGTTTCTGCGGACCGGGCTTTTAGTATCCCCAAGCTGCAGGATCAATATAGCCAGGGAACCAATGGATCTTACAATACGGGGACCGGCTATAGCTGGGGAGCGAAGGTCGCGGGCCAGTCGGTGACAGACTGGAGAGGCAAGACGGTGAATCTGCAAGCATTTCCCAACAATATCAGGGATTTTTACCGTACGGCTGTATCTACCAATAATGCCGTCAGTGTGACGTCCGGGACGGACAAACTGCAGACCTATCTTTCCTATGCCAATAACAATGCCACGGGTATCGTACCGGGCAACCGGCTGATGAGGAATACCTTCAATGCCCGATTTGGCGTCAACATCACCGACAGGCTGTCTGCGGACGCGAAGCTGACCTATATCGTGCAGGATATTTACAATAAACCGGGCGTAGGCGGCAATGGCCTCATCGCCGCTAATGTATACAGTATCCCCACGACGGTGAACCAGGCGGACCTGAAGAATTACAAAACAGTGGATGTCTCCGGTGTGGAAACGCCTGTTTTCTGGACGAGTACCGACGCCGTGATCATGAATCCTTACTGGACGGTGAACAATACCCATCGGGATGAGAACAGGGCTCGTATCCTTGGCTTGTTGTCGCTGAAGTACAAGCTCACAGACTGGCTGAATATACAGGGACGGGCAAGCTCCGACAGCTACAATGATTTCAACACTTCCCGTTATGCCAACAATACGGTAAACTATGCGCGTCAACCGGGGGGCTATTACGCGGAGGAATACAATTTTGTATCGGAAAGGAATTTTGACCTGCTGCTGAATGGGAACAACAATATCACCCGGGACCTGAAAGTAACCTATAACCTGGGTACGGCCCTGCTGGACAGGGGAAGCAGGCAACGCAAAACGGCGGCCAACGGGCTGACCTATAACAACAAATACGATCTTACGTATGCCAGCACGTTGCTGGAGACAGTGAAAACGGTGAAGCGGCAACTGCAGTCCGTCTATGGAACGGCCCAGTTCTCCTACAAGGATTATCTCTATCTGGATGTTACTGCCAGAGAGGATTGGTCCAGCACGATACCCGAGCCCTACAATTATTTTTACCCATCTGTGGGATTGTCTGCGATCCTGTCGGATATGTTTAAAATGCCTGAATGGGTTAGCCTGGCCAAAGCGAGAGGCTCGCTGACCCGGGTGGGTAATGACGCGGACCCCTACCTGCTGGCCCAGACATACAGGTTCATTCCCGGTGGCTTCGGAGGATATGTTGCCAGTCAAACGTCAAAACAATTGCCGACCCTAAAGCCGGAGATCACTACCGCGTTGGAGCTGGGAACGGAATGGCGTTTTTGGAACGACCGATTCGGTGTCGATCTGACCTATTATAAGACGAATTCGAAGAACCAGCTGCTACAGGTAGCCACACCTGCATCATCCGGATTTTCCACCCAATATCTGAATGCGGGCAATATCCAGAACTCCGGTGTTGAAATAGTGTTGTCGGCGCAGCCTGTCAGGACCAGTGATCTCAGCTGGAATATAAGTCTGAATTATGCGCTGAATACAAATAAGGTGATCTCTCTGGCGGATGGAGTGCCTTTCGTATTCCTGGGGTCCAGCGACAATGTACGCACGGCAACACCACATGTTGTACCCGGCGGTTCTTACGGAGACCTGTATGGATATAAATGGCAGCGTTCCGACAAGGGGCAGTTTGTAATGGATACTACGGGTCTGCCTGCCTATACCACCGGCATTACGAGCGTGGGTAATTTCAACCCCAACTATACCATTGGTCTTAGCAACACCCTCAACTATAAGGGCTGGAGCCTGGGTGTTCTGGTGGACGGAAAGTTCGGCGGGGTCATCGTTTCGGGTACCGAATCACAGTTAGCCTACGCGGGCATGTCGGATTACACAGCAAACCACCGGGAAAGCAGTTTCGTATTGCCGGGGGTGGACGTGAACGGAGGAACCAATGCCAAGACGATCAGTGCGCAGCAATTCTGGCAAAGTGTTACCCAGGGGAACTATGCCAAGGCCGAGTTCTTTACCTATGACGCCACCAATGTACGTATCCGGGAGCTGACGCTGGGATATGACTTCCACCGGCTGCCTTCCTTCATAAAAGCAGCCAAGTTGAGCTTTGTCGCCAGGAACCTGCTGTTCCTGTACAGGGGCAAATCCATACTGGATATTCCGGGCATCGGCAAACGGAAACTGGGCATCGATCCGGAAGCCAGCTTTGGCAACAGCAATTACCAGGGGGCCGAGTATTACAATCTGCCTACTACGAGGAGCATGGGTCTGAACCTGAAACTTTCATTCTAAAAATCGCCTACAATGTGTAAGAAAATCACTTTTCAATATATGCGCAACGGCTTGTTCTTTCTCATCCTGGCGGCGGGGCTGGGGGGATGTACGAAGAAGTTCGACAATATGAATACAGATCCTTCGTCGATAGCCAATGTCACACCGACGCAGTACCCGCAAATGTTTGCCTACGCCCAGATGGCGCCTACGCTCAGCCCTGACAATTTCGAGATCGGAGAGGGCACCATCGCCAGCGTGTATTCACAATTCTTCGGGCAGGCTGCACAATCCTTTCCTACTGACCGCTATGTCGTCGTCCAGGGCTGGATGCCGGCCTGCTGGAACCCGGCTTATACTTCTGCCGCTCCTCAGTTGAAAATTATCATGGCCGGGACCGACGTCAATTCAGCGGAGAATGCGCTGGCGAATATATGGTGGGTGTGGGTATTCCACCGGATCACGGATTATTTCGGGCCGGTGCCATACAGCCAGGCTGCCAATGGTCAGCGAGTCGTAGAGTACGACCGTCAGGATTCCATCTATTATGACTTTTTCAAAAGACTGGATGCTGCGGTGAAAGTGTTGGCAAACCATACCGGGGAAAAACCTTTCGGCTCTTTTGACCTGGTATACGGCACACAGAGCAGTCCTGTTGCCGCCTGGATCAAATTTGCCAATACATTGCGGCTTCGCCTGGCCCTTCGTATATCCGCTGTGGACCCTGCTACTGCCAAGACCCAGGCGGAAGCTGCCGTGGCGGGCGGCGTGATGACCGATGTTTCGACGGATGCTTATATGCAGAAATCCACCAAGACCTACAATGAGTACAATGGACTGGCCGTCATCGCCGGTTGGGAGGATATCCGCGCCAGCGCGACCATGCTATCTATGCAAAAGGGATATAATGACCCACGTATGCCTATCTTCTGGCAGCCCTCTACGGCCGATGGAAATTACAACGGTCTTCGCAACGGGATGTATGTAAGCGAAAAAGTGCTCACCGGCAATACCCGCCCCTATACCTCCAATATGGGTACCCGCTGGTGCTCTTATTCCAATGGCGTATGGAAAACAGTATATAATGTACCTCAGGATATCATGCATGCCGCTGAAGCCTATTTCTTACGTGCGGAGGGCGCGCTCAATGGATGGAATATGGGGGACAACGCCCACAATCTTTATGAAACGGGTATCCGTACTTCCATGGCCCAGTGGGGTATTACGGATCAGACCGCGATCAATAATTATGTGAGCAATACCGCAACTCCTGCGCCTCCCGGAGATCTGATGGGATCACCTGCCGTGAACGATTATCCTGTGTTGTGGGACGCGGACCCCGTGATGCAGCGGAAGCAGGTGGCACAGCAGAAATACCTGGCTTTATGGCCCGACGGCATGGAAGGGTGGGCCGACGTACGCAGGAGCAAGTTACCGGAGCTGTACCCTGTTTTGCATAGCGACAACCCGGATGTGCCCGTGGGTACGACGATCAAGCGGATGCCGTACCTGGATGCGGAAAAGCAGACCAATGCGGATGCTGTGAACAGGGCTGTTCAAAAGCTGGGCGGACCGGATAATTGCGCTACGCGTCTGTGGTGGGATAAATAGGTATATTTAAAGAAAACTTGTTCATGTTGCGGAAGGTATTGTTTACTGTGGTAGTTCTTCTTTTGGGGTTGAGTGGTTTGATGGCTGAGTCGACGGACCCGCGGGCAGCTTTGCTGCCCGCGCCCCGGCAAATTATCTACCGGGAGGGGAGGCTGGCTTTGTCCGGGGTTAGGATCTATTTTGCGCCCGGGTTGTCTGCGGATATTCGTTTTGCGTTGAACAGGTTGAGAGAGGCCATCGGTGGTCGTACAGGTAGCGCCGTCCGTGAGGCAGCACGACCGGAATTGGCGACCGTGCGCTGGAATGTGGAGGAGGGAGGAAACCGGGAGTACTATAAGCTGGTGGTGGATGGAAAGGGGATAAGGATCGATGCGCATACTTCTACCGGGCTGTTCTATGCTGTGGAGACCATTCGGCAACTGATAGCGGGACAGGGGGCCGAGGCGGGATTACCCTATGTCGAGATCGAGGATCAGCCTGCCCTTGCCTACCGGGGAGTAATGATGGATATGGCGCATGGCGGGCTTTTGACCGTGGACGAGATCAAGCGGCAGATAGAGTTCCTCTCGAGGTGGAAGACGAATCAATACTATTTCTATAATGAGGTGAGCATAGAGCTAAAGGGGTATGAGAGCCTGAACTATGGGGCATCGTATACCCAGGAGCAGATAAAAGAGATCGTTGCCTTTGGGAGGGAAAGGCATATGGATGTCATTCCCTTTGTGGCTTTTTACGGGCATTTGCACGATCTGCTCAAAAGGGAGAAGTATTCCGGTCTGGCTATCGGAAAATATGGTGAAGAACTGGACCCAAGGAATCCGAAAGTACAGGTGGTGTTGAAGGATTGGATAAAGCAGTATGCCGGACTTTTCAGCAGTCCATTCGTGCATGTGGGTTTTGACGAGACATGGGAGACCAACCGAATGTCACAGGACGTGGACAGCTCCATTCATTCGGAACAGCTGTGGCTTCAGCATCTGGATTTTGTGCAGCATGAATGGGCAAAATACGGCAAGCAGGTGTTGGCCTGGACCGATATGAACAGCTATTACCCCGATATCCTTTCGAAATTTCCAAAGAATGTCATACCCGTCATCTGGGAGTATGCTCCCGATACGCAGGCGATACATCATTATCTGGATCCCGTGCTGAAAGAGAAGCGGACATTTTTTATCCAGCCCGCCGTATCCGGCTGGGGGCATGTATATCCCGATGCGGACTATACGTATGACAATATCGATCTTACCCTTAAGGCGGGCATGGATCATCAAACGTTAGGTTATATCACCTCCGTCTGGACCGATGCCGTGGAACCTTTTGTCCGTCCATCATGGATGTTTATGGCCTACGGATGCATCGGCGCCTGGCAGGGCAAAGCGCCGGACAAAGGGACATTTACCGGAGACTATACAGGTATCCTATATCCCGCAGTCCATGAGGATCTGTCGCAGGCTTTATCCGGGCTGGCCAGGACGATCGATGACTTATCGAAATGCCTGGGCAGGAACACATCCAATATGCCCGGCGGAACTATTGTGGAAAGCTGGTCGAACCCTTTTTTACCTTATTACCTGGATAATACCCGTGTGCATTTGAGTGACTTTAAAAAAGCCCGAGAGGAATGCGAGGAAGTAGAAACGCATTTGATCCGTGCATTGAGGGCGACCCGGGGGACAGACAGTATCTTTATCCATTCGCTGTTGGTCTCTGCCCGGCTGCTGCATTATACCGTCACCCGATTCATTTGGGCCAGGCTGATATGCGACCGGTGGGATGAGGCTATGCTGGAAAAGAAAAAGAATGATTTTGTCTACTATGATATTGCTTATATCTGTCATGGCTATATACAGGATGTAATGGATGAGAGCGGGGAGCTGAAAGATGCTTATGCGGCGGCCTGGCTGTCGGAGAATATGCCTTACCGTCTGAACACGACGCTGGGCAGATTTGCCGTGGAGTATGGATTATGGCAGAAATTGCTGTTAAAGGTGCTGGATTATCGCATAACACATGAGCCTTCTCATGTAGCGACGCAGTCCTTTCAGGAATTGTTCAGACCGGACTTTTGAATGACGTGTTTTACACCTCTTAAACTATTAGCAACATGAAATTGCTTAGCCCTATAGATGGAGATATGCTGCATGCGCGGGATGGCGTCATGGAAGGCGAATCGTTGCGCATCGTGGTGAAGGTAGCTGCGGAAAGAAATAGCCGTGTGACCGTAAATGGTGTGGCGGCGAAGGATGCAGGGGAATATTTTACTGCGGAGGTAGTGTTGGATGCTTATGAGAACAGGCTGGTGGCGAGGGAGGAATTATCGGGTGAGGAGGTGTCGGCTGTTGTATACAGGTTAAAGCATTTTGCGGGCGGCTACCGGCTGTCCATAGATGATAATATATGGTTCCTCCGGGATATTCATCAGCATGCAGGGGTATATCGCAGCATCTTCGATAACCCCTATCTGGCTTTTCTGCGGGCAGTGCATGAAAAATACGGGACGAAGGTCCATATCAATCTTTTTTACCAGACCGATAATTTTAATCTCGCGCAACTGAGCGATGCGTTCAGGGAGGAATGGAAGGCACAGTCCGATTGGATAAGGCTCAGCTTTCATGCATTGGGTGAATTTCCGGATATGCCTTACCGGACTGCGGGCTATGAGGAGGTAAAAAAGGATTGCGAGCTGGTAATGGGCGAGATCGGGCGGTGGGCCGGGAAGGAATTGATGGGCCCCGTCACTACGGTGCATTGGGGCGAGGCCGCCGTGGAAGGCGCCAGGGCGGTGAGGGATGCCGGGTATAAGGGTCTACTGGGATATTTCAATGTGGATGACGACCTGCCGGCCGTATCGTATTATCTGACGACGGAACAGCGCCGGCATATCAAGCAACGATTTGTCTGGAAGGATAATAAGGAGGACATCGTCTTTATCCGGAGCAGCATTGTCATCGACAAAACTGCGTTAGGGGATATACGCCCCTATTTGGATGGGTACAAACAGCGGGGAGGTCTGCCGCCTTTTGTGGACCTGCTGGTACATGAACAATATTACTATCCTTTTTACGAAGCATATCAACCCGACTTCAAGGAACGGATATTGACAGCTGTGCAATGGGCGCAGGACAATGGATACAAACCTCAATTTTTAAGCGAATCAATTTTTGAATAAAGAGATATGGGAAACAATCGTAGGGATTTTTTAAAAATGACCGGTCTGGCGGGATTGGGAATGGCTGCACCTTTTATGCCTGCGTATGCGACCAGCAAGGAAGACCTGGATAAGATCAGAGAGCAGGCCGAGCGGGTTGCGCCGCGGCAGCGTTTTAATATGAGCGGCTATGCCGCACCCAAACTGGAGACCGTACGAATAGGATTTGTCGGTGTGGGTAACAGGGGATTTGGAGCGGTGGAGCGTATGACGCGGATCGATGGAGTACGGATCAATGCACTGTGTGATCTCAGGCCCGAGCGGGTGGAGCTGGCGAGGAAGCTGGTGGAAGCGTCCGGGCATCGTCCGGCACTATACTCCGGAGACCCCGAAGCCTGGAAAAAATTATGTGAAAGAGATGATCTGGACCTTATCTATATCCTTACACCCTGGGCATTGCATACGCCTATTGCCGTCTGGTCCATGGAACATGGGAAGCATGTTTGTGTGGAGGTGCCTGCTGCAAAGACCATCGAGGAGGCTTGGCAGCTTGTGGAGACGTCGGAACGCACGAAGAAGCATTGCATGATGACCGAGAACTGTTGTTATGATTCCTCGGAACTGCTGACGCTGAGCATGGCGCGGCAAGGCTATTTCGGGGATATAGTGCATTGTGAAGGAGCGTATATTCACAATTTGCAGGAGCTTATGTTCTCCAAGGAGCATTTTTATCAGATGTGGGAATTGGAGGAAGCTTACAAGCGAAGGGGTAACCTGTATCCCACGCATGGTCTGGGGCCATTGTGCCAGTTGATGGGGATCAATAGAGGGGATAAGATGGAATACCTGGTATCGATGTCTTCCAATGATTTTATTACGGGCGCGATGGCAGAGCGGCTGGCTGCTACGGACCCTTTCTATAAGCAATATGTCGGGAAGTCTTTTAACGGGACGATGAATACGAGTACCATTCGTACCGCTCATGGGCGGACTATCATGGTACAGTTCGATGTTTCTACTCCCCGGCCATACTCCCGGATACAGCTGGTCAGCGGCACCAAGGGGGCAGGGCTTAAATATCCCGAGCCCGCCCGTTATGCCCAGGGGCATGAATGGTGCAGTCCCGAGGAGTATAAGGAACTGGAAGAAAAGTATATGCCTCCTATTCTACGTAAGATGGGAGCGATCGCCAAGGGGATAGGTGATCATGGCGGGATGGATTTTATCATGGACTGGCGGACCATCGACTGTTTGCGGAATGGGTTGCCCCTGGATCAGAATGTGTATGATGCGGCTCTTTGGAGTTCTGTTGCTCCTCTGAGCGTGTGGTCCGTGGCCAACAGGAGCAATTCCATTGCCGTGCCTGATTTTACGGCGGGGGCCTGGAAGACGAATGCACCTGTCGATATCTCCATGGAGAAGGGTGGTTCGACAAAGGTATTGAGCGGCGTATTGGGTGTGGCGGCGAGCCCGCGTAGTGTGCAATCGGTGGAGAAAGGGAAGCGGGCAGGTATCATCGGGCTCGATACGTCCCATAGTACTGCGTTTGTGGAGGCTTTGAACAGCGACAATGCCGACGCGGCGTATCAGGGCTATAAAATAGTAGCGGCTTATCCCCGGGGCAGCAAGGATATTCAAAGCAGCGCGGAGAGGATACCCGCCTATACAGAGGAAGTGAAGAAAAAGGGGGTTGAGATCGTGGAGTCGATAGCCGCCCTGTTGGCGAAGGTGGATGTAGTCTTTCTGGAGACCAATGATGGGCGTCCACACCTGGAGCAGGCGCTGGAAGTGATGAAGGCCGGCAAGCCTATCTGGGTCGACAAGCCTGTGGCCGGCACGCTGGCAGACGCTCTGGCTGTATATGAGGCAGCCAGGAAATACAAGGTGCCCGTCTTTTCTGCCTCTTCCTTACGCTATATGAACAATATGCAGGAGATCGCGGGAGGAAAGAAGGTTGGAAAAGTGCTGGGTGCGGATGCGTTCAGTCCGGCCCCTTTGGAGCCGCACCATCCGGACTTCTTCTGGTATGGCATTCATGGAGTGGAGACACTGATCACCCTGATGGGTGTTGGTTGCAAGGAGGTGACAAGGGTGTCGACGGAAAGTACGGATATCGTAACCGGAGTGTGGGGGGACGGTCGCCTTGGAACGTTCAGAGGTACCCGTAGCGGCGAGCATGAATATGGAGCTACCGCATTCGGAGAGAAAGGTGTGGCGCGTGTGGGGCCTTATTCGGGATATGAGGCGCTGCTGAGACAGATCATTCAATTCTTTCAATCCGGTGTATCGCCTGTCAGCGAGGAAGAGACGCTTGAGGTCTATACTTTTATGGAGGCGGCGGATGAGAGTAAGCGAAAGGGCGGAACGGCGGTCAATTTGAAAGAAACTTTGGAGAAGGCACGTCTGACATTAAAAAGATAATACAATTAAGATGGAAAATAAGAAATTAAGGGAAAAGAGCCGTAGGGCTTTTATCAAATCAACGGGAATGCTGGCGGCGGGAGCTTTGATCGCTCCTTCGGTGTTGTCGGCGGCAGGAAGGGCCGTGGCCAAAACTCCTGCTGTGGTAGGAGGCGCCCCGGTGCGTACAAAGGCATGGCCGACATGGCCTATCTGGAATAAGGAGACGGATGAGAAGCTTGTAGTAGACGACCTGCGTAGCGGAGTCTGGTCCAGGGCATCCCTTGTCACCCAGTTCGAACAGGAGTGGGCAAGCTATGTGGGTACCAAACGATGTCTTTCCGTGGTCAACGGTACAAATGCGTTGATCGCCTCCCTTCTTCAGATGGGTATCGGCGGTGGAGATGAGGTGATCGTGCCGCCATATACATTTATTGCAACCGTGGCTGCCGTGCTGGCTACAGGCGCCATGCCTGTGTTTGTCGACACCGATGTCTCTACCTGGCAGATCGATGCGTCGAAGATCGAAGCAAAGATAACCAGCAAGACCAGGGCGATCATTCCTGTACATATCCTGGGTTTGCCGGCTGACATGGTGACCATAATGGCCATTGCCAAAAAACATGATCTGGTGGTGATCGAGGATGCGTGTCAGGCGCATGGCGCCGAGATCGGCGGGCGTCGCGTAGGCAGTTTCGGACATGCAGGCTGTTTCAGTTTCCAGAACTCAAAGAACCTCGCTATTGGAGAGGGCGGCGCCATCAACAGCGATGACGAAAAATTCATGGACAAATGCTATTCCTATCATAATTACGGTAATCCTTATGGTTCTGTGGTAGGGCAGGTAAGTGCGGGGACGCTGATCCCCGGTACGAAACTGAGGTTGACCGAATATCAGGCTGCCATCGGTCTGGGGCAGCTGAAGCGTCTTGCGGTGGAGACGGATAAGCGGAATGTCAATGCTGCTTATTTGCGTTCCCGCATCAGCAAGATACCCGGCGTCATTCCATACCATCTCTACGACAATGTCACCAAGGCGGCATTTCACTTATTCCCATTCAGATATGACAAGTCCGGGTTCAAAGGGCTGCCCAGGGCGACATTCATCAAAGCCATGGAGGCGGAAGGGATCCCGTGCAGTGAAGGGTACTCTCCCTTGAACAAGATGCCTTATTTGCAACAGGCGTTCGAGTCAAAAAACTACAGGAAGATGTATACCGCGGCAGAGTTGGACATCAACACCTTTAATGAAAGGAATGTCTGTCCTCTGAATGACAAGTTGTGCAACGAAGAGGCGATCTGGTTCTATCAATCCATGTTATTGGCCGACAAGCCGGATATGGATGATATAGTAAATGCTATCGAAAAAATTCATGCTAATGCCGACAGGCTAAATAAAAAAATATGAGGGTATCTATTACGATAGTTGCTGTATGTATGCTGGGATGTATGATGCGGGGGATGGCGCAGGACAGAAAGCTGGTGGCAAAGACATATAATTCCGGATTTGCGATCGCACATGATTCTTATAATTCCATTTCGGTGGCCAGTAACGGGAAGGTGTATTATGTTCTCAGCTCGCAGTCCATCGATACCGGCGGGCAGATGTATTCTTTTGATCCGGGGACGGGAAAGATCCATCATTGTGGAGATATTACCGAAGCCTGTGGAGAGAAGGGGATGAAGACCATTGTACAGGGTAAGAGCCATGTCCGTTTTGTGGAGTCGAAGGGGAAGCTCTATTTCGCCACGCATGTCGGCTATTATTCGATGGTGGATGGAATGGAGAAGATGGGTATACCTCCTGCGGGCTACAAAGCGTATCCTGGCGGTCACGTCCTTTCTTATGATCTGAAGACAGGGAAATTCGAGAACCTTGCCATAGCCCCCCACCAGGAAGGCGTCCTGACCATGAATATGGACACCGCGAGGGGTTTGATCTATTGCGTGACCTGGCCGACGGGATATGTTTTCCGGTATGATCTGGGCAAAAAAGAATCGAAGGAGATCGGGCCTTTGTCCGGCGAGGGTGAGAATGGAATGGGTAAAAGCTTTCGGACCCTTTGCCGCAGCCTGGCCATCGACCCTACGGACGGATCCGTGTATGCCACCAATTCCGAAGGGACCATCTTCCGTCTGAAGCTGGGGAGCGATGTGCTGGAGCCTATGGATGAGGACATGAAGAAGGATTATTTCGGATCGTATGACCCCACCTCGGCCGGTCATATGGGATATAACTGGCGGCAGACCATATGGTATCCGGGAAATAAGAGCTTTTATGGCGTCCATGGGAATTCGGGTTATCTTTTTCAATTCGAGCCTCATGAAGAGAGGATCAATGTCATCGACCGGATCACGTCATATCCGTCCCGGCGGAGCGGGATGTTCGACGAGTTCAGCTATGGATACCTGGGGTTCATATTGGGTCCCAACCGCCATACGCTGTACTATCTTACAGGCGGGCCTGTTTATGAAAATGGCAGGCGGGTCAAAGGGAAGAGCAGTACCTCGATGGGTGAAGCCAAGGGGCTGGAGGACCTTCACTTGGTGACCTATGATATCCCTACGGGCAAATACGAAGACCATGGGGCCATCTTTTATGCCGATGGGCAGCGGCCATTGTATGTGAATGCTATTGCCGTCGGAAAGGATGGATCTGTGTATACGCTGGCGCGGATGACCGAGAAAGGGGTGTCGCGTACCGACCTGGTGAGGATCACGGGAGTTAAACTATAAGGGTATGAAGATATTTTCGAAATTAATAATTGGATGTGTACTGTGGTTGTGCTGTTCGTTTGCCTGGGGTGCTGACGGCATCATCCGTGCTGGTGTCGCCAGGATATCTATTACTCCTTCGCTGCCTGCCTGGCTGAATGGTTATGCCAGCAGAGAGCAGCCTGCCAATGGGGTCCTTACCGACATTTGGGCGAAGGCGCTCGTAGTGGAAGATGCACCGGGCAGCAGAGTGGTCATTGTCACCGTGGATCTGTTAGGGTTGTCACATGATGTCGTGATGGAGGTGGCCCGGCAAGTCGATAGTCTTTATGGGATCAAGCGCTCGCAGTTGCTGTTGAATTCATCTCATACGCATTCGGCGCCCGTGGTATGGCCATGTTTGGATGTGATCTATAATCTCGGGCCGGAGGATCAGGCCAAAGTATCCATGTATGTCCAGGAACTGACCGTCAAGCTGGTGAAGGTGATCGGCATGGCCATGGGAAACCGGGCGCCGGCGAAGTTATATACCGGGCATGGATCGGCGAATTTTGCCATCAACAGGAGGAATGCTATTCACCCGAATGGTCCTGTGGATCATGATGTGCCTGTATTGAAGGTGGTATCGGCGGAGGATAAGCCCCTCGCTATTGTTTTCGGATATGCCTGTCACAATACCACGCTGGTGGATAATAATTTGCTGGTCAACGGGGACTATGCGGGATTTGCCCAGATAGAACTGGAAAAGGCGTATCCCGGCGCGCAGGCTATGTTCCTCATGGGCTGTGCGGGTGATCAGAACCCTTCTCCCCGGGGAACTGCGGCACTGGCTGAGCAGCATGGCAAGAGCCTGGCGGATGCTGTTGTAAAAGTTCTCTCAGGGGACATGCATGTTGTCCGGGGGCCGATCCGCACTGCCTATACGAAGACCGAGTTGCCTTTCCCCGCATTCGACCCGGCTCAATACAGAAAAGAGATCGTCAGCAGCGATAAATTTCTTCAACGGCGAGCCAGGCTGATGCTGGACCTTTACAACCGGGGCCTGGTCCCGGATCATAGGGATTATCCTGTTCAGGCCGTGCGTTTCAGTAACGATCTTTGTATCCTGGGTTTGAGCGATGAAGTGGTGGTAGATTATTCGCTCCGCGTAAAGAGGGAGTTTGCGGGGGAGAACATTTTTGTAGCGGGCTATTCGAGTGAGGTCATGTGTTACATACCTTCCGAGCGGGTATTGAAGGAAGGGGGGTATGAGGGAGGGGAGAATATGATCTATTATGGCTGGCCTGGCCCGTTCGCGGGAGGTATAGAAGACAGGGTTTTTAGCGCCATTTATCGCGTAATGAAAGAAGCGGGCAGCAAGGCAGTAAAAAGCAAATAATTTTGACAAAGAACCTGACCATAGTAGGGATGCTCTTTTTTGTATTTGGGTTTGTCACCTGGGTCAATGCTATTCTGATACCGTATTTCAAGATCGGCTGTGAGCTGAACAATTTTCAGTCGTACCTGGTGGCCTTTGCTTTTTATATCTCTTACCTGGTGATGTCAGTTCCTGCGGGGTATTTATTAAGGATCATCGGTTTCAAAAAGGGGATGATGGCCGGGTTTTGGATCATGGCGCTGGGGGCGTTCATTTTTGTGGGAGCAGCCTGGTGGCGGACATACACCGGATTTTTGTTCGGGCTTTTTGCCATAGGGGCCGGGCTGACCATTCTTCAGACGGCGGCCAATCCTTATATCACCGTCCTGGGGCCTGCCGAGCGGGCGGCGCAGCGGATCAGTGTGATGGGGGTGTGTAATAAGACAGCCGGGATACTGGCTCCTCTGCTATTTGCTGCGGTGCTGCTTCGTCCGACGGACAATGAGATATTCAGCCGGTTGCCATCGATGGGGGAAAATGAAAGAAAGCTGGTATTGGATGCGTTGATACGAAGGGTAATGCTGCCCTATGCCTGTATAGGATGTATATTGCTGTTGCTGGGTTGGCTCGTGCGAATATCGTCCCTGCCGGAGATCGATAGGGGGGAGGAGGAGGTATCCTTCGCCGAGGGAGACAAGCAGAGTGTATTCCATTTTCCCCATCTGATCCTGGGCGCCGTGGCTATCTTTCTGCATGTGGGGACACAGGTGGTGGCCATCGATACGATCATCGGTTATGCGGGCTCCATGAATATCCAGCTGCCCCGGGCGAAGGTTTTTCCTTCGTATATCCTTTTTGCAACAATAGTGGGGTATATCATTGGGATATTGACCATTCCCCGGTATATTAGTCAGGCGAGAGCGTTCCTTACCTGTACCGTATTGGGGATGCTCCTGTCCTTATCCATTGTGTCGTTACGGGGGAGAGTGGCGTTGGGTGGGCATGTGGCGGATATTTCGCTGTGGTTGATCGTCTTACTTGGTTTGGCCAATTCGCTGATCTGGGCGGGGATCTGGCCCCTGGCGCTGGATGGATTGGGGAGGTTTACGAAGACTGGGGCCTCTGTATTGGTGATGGGTCTGTGCGGGAATGCGATATTGCCTCTGGTATATGGCTGGCTGGCCGACAAATGGGGTTTACGGGAGGCGTATTGGGTGCTGTTCCCCTGTTATTGCTATCTGTTCTTTTATGCCGTATACGGGCATCGCATCCGAAACTGGAAATTTAAAAAACTGCTTGCATGAGCAGGAAAATGATCAAAATAATCAATGGTAAAGTGATTGTTCCGGGAGGCATCCTGGAGAGGGGTATCGTGCTGGTAGAAGATGGCGTTATCCGGAGTGTGGGAGAGGAAGAGGTTCCGGCTAGCGGAGCAAAAATTATCGATGCGGGAGGGAGGTATGTATCGCCGGGGTTTATCGATCTGCATGTTCATGGCGGCGGTGGATTCGACTTCATGGACGGACATGAATCCGCCTTTCTAGGTATTGCTGACCTGCATGCCCGGTACGGAACTACGTCCATGTTGCCAACGACACTGACCGCATCCAAGGAAGAGCTGCTGCATACGCTCGACACCTATGAGCGGGTGTTGCCGAAGAATCGATCCGGGGCGCAATTCCTGGGAATGCATCTGGAGGGCCCTTATTTTGCTATGAGCCAGCGGGGGGCGCAGGAACCTCGGTATATCCGTAATCCTGATCCGGCCGAATATATGGAGATCCTGGGAAAGGCGCATCTTATCAGGCGGTGGAGCGCTGCTCCCGAACTGCCCGGGGCGCTCGAGTTTGCGCATGCCGTCAGGGAGAAGGGTATCCTGGTGTCCATGGCGCATACAGATGCGCTGTATGAAGAGGCGGTGAGGGGGTTTGAGCATGGTTATACGCTGGCGACGCATTTTTACTCCGCCATGTCTACCGTGATGAGACGAGACGGTTTTCGATATGCGGGGGTAGTGGAGGCAGGCTATCTTATAGACGAGATGGATGTAGAGATCATTGCGGATGGGAAGCATTTGCCGCCCCCCTTGTTACAACTGGTGTATAAGATAAAAGGGGCAGGGAGGACCGCGTTGATCACGGATGCCATGCGTGCAGCGGGTATGCCGGAGGGGAAAAGTATTTTGGGAAGCGTTGATCACGGTATGGAGGTGATCGTTGAAGACGGAGTGGCAAAGTTGCCGGACCGGAGCTCTTTTGCCGGAAGTGTCGCTACTGCCGACAGGCTGGTGCGTACCATGGTGCAGGAGGCGCATATACCTCTATTGGAGGTGGTGCGTATGATAACCGCCACACCTGCTGCCATCCTTGGTCTTTCCGGTAGCAAGGGCTCGCTGGAGCAAGGCAAGGACGCCGATATTGTGCTATTTGATGAGGACGTACGGATACATTCTACCATTATAAAAGGAGAACTTGTATATGCACATGGATAAACTGGATATAAAGACTTTCCTATCGCGTGCGGAATTGGGTGAGGCCGCTGCTTCGAGCGTAAGCAGGAAGATAGGGGAGCTGCTGGAGGACCAGCTTTTTGTGAATATAATCTTTGCGGCTGCACCGTCTCAGCTGGAATTTTTGGCTGCATTGCGGCAGGCGCCTATCGAATGGGGCCGTATCCGGGCTTTTCATATGGATGAATATACCGGGCTGAGGGCGGATGCTGTACAGGGTTTTGGGAATTTCCTTCGCGAACATCTTTTCGACAGGGTCCCTTTACTCGCTGCGTATTGTATCGATGGACAAGCTGCCAGCCCGGAAAATGAGTGTGTTCGATATGCCGGTCTGCTCCGACAGTATCCCCCGGACATTGTCTGTATGGGCATCGGGGAGAACGGGCATATTGCATTTAACGATCCGCCCGTGGCGGATTTTAACGATCCTCATGCCGTGAAGGTAGTGGCACTGGATATGGCCTGCAGACGGCAGCAGGTAAATGACGGATGTTTTGCGGAGTTGAGCCAGGTGCCTCGTCATGCCATCACCCTGACCATTCCTACGTTGATGGCGGCGTCGTATATTTATTGTATGGTGCCGGGGAAACGGAAAGCCCCGGCCGTGTTCAATACATTGCATCAGCGGATCATCGAGGATTATCCTTCGTCCGTCCTGCGGCGGCATCCTCATGCGGAGCTTTTTCTGGATATTCAAAGCGCGGAAAGAATAGCATTTTAAAATGATGGAATGATGAGATATTTATTAGGCGTCGTATTACTATTGTCCGGATGCGGGCGGGCAGGGGATAAAAAAGAGGAAAAGCACGAGTATCCGATACGCCTGATCACGCTGGACCCCGGGCATTTTCATGCTGCCCTGGTGCAGAAGACCGGCTATGCAGATATCGACACCGTAGTGCATGTGTATGCGCCTGGCGGGCAGGAGCTTCAGGCGCATATGGCGCTGATAGAAAAGTACAACAGCCGGCCCGATCAGCCGACGCGGTGGAAGGAGGTGGTGTATGCAGGGCCTGATTATTTATCGCGCATGATGCGGGAGAAGGCGGGCAATGTGGTGGTCCTTGCGGGCAACAACCAAAAAAAGATAGAGTATATCAAGTCGGCGGTCGACAGCGGATTCAATGTATTTGCGGACAAGCCGATGATCATCGAACCAAAGGATTTTCCCGTTCTGGAGGCGACGTTCGGGGAGGCGAAAAAGAATGGGGTCGTGCTGTATGATATCATGACCGAGCGTTATCAGATCACTACCGTCCTGCAAAAGGAACTGTCCACGATGCCCGAGGTATTTGGCCGGCTGCTGAAAGGGACCAGGGACAACCCCGCCATCACCAAGGAAAGTGTCCATCACTTTTTCAAATATGTCAGCGGCAAACCTTTGATCCGGCCATCCTGGTATTTCGATGTAAGCCAGGAAGGAGAGGGGATCGTGGATGTGACCACGCATCTCGTGGATCTTGTCCAATGGGAATGTTTTTCCGATAGCTTGCTGGACTATAAGAAGGATGTAGACATGCTGTCTGCCCGCCGGTGGCCTACTGTTCTAACTCCTTCTCAATTCAAGCTGTCAACGCAGCTGGATCATTACCCCGCGTTCCTGTCGGCCAATGTAAAGGATTCGCTGCTGAATGTATTTGCCAATGGCGAAATGGATTATACGTTGAAAGGGGTGCATGCGCGTGTGTCTGTCCGGTGGGACTTCCAGGCGCCGGAAGGAGGCGGGGACACGCATTATTCTGTATTGAGAGGAGAGCTGGCAAACCTGATCATCCGGCAGGGTAAGGAGGAAGGATTTAAACCTGTATTGTATATCGAACCTCTCAGGGCCTCGGCAAAGTATGATAGCTCGGTACGGCATGCAGCAGCCGCCCTGCAAGGCCGGTGGCCAGGAGTCTCTGTGGAGGGGACGTCTAAAGGATGGAAGGTTCTCATACCTGAGCGGTATAGTCTCGACCATGAGGCTACGTTTGCGGAAGTGACAAAAAAATATTTGGGTTATGTGAAGTCCGGCAAGCTTCCCGAGTGGGAATTGAGCTGTATGCTGGCTAAATATTATACGACGACAAGGGCGCTGGAAATGGCGCGGAGAGGGGTGTTGAAAAAGTATACATAACTGACCGATAAATACATATATCATCGGGCGATTGCGGCTAATTTTATAACATGACAATTTCGGGAACTATGTTGTATTCTTCACAGAATTATGTCACGATAGGGGAGGAGGCGAAAGACAAAGTGGTGGTATTGCCTCTGGGTGCTATCGAGCAGCATGGCCCTCATATGGCTGTTTCGACGGATACCGATATTGTCACGATGGTAGCCATGGGGGCGGAAGAGAAGATCGGAGAGAAGATGATGCTTTGCCCTACTTTATCATTTGGCTCCAGTCATCATCATTTGTCTTTTGGAGGCACGATAAGTATTTCACCCGCACTATATACACAGGTGATCGTGGACCTTGTGAGCTCGTTGTTGGAAGGAGGCTTTAGGAGGATCGTGCTGTTGAATGGCCATGGAGGAAATATAACGCCCGTGAAGCAGGCATTGGCTTTGTTGAGTCATCGTTATGACAAGGATATACAGCCCAATATCGTACTGGCTACTTATTGGGAGCTGGCGGGAAGCGCTTTTGCCGGAGACCCGCCGATGGAGAGCCCGGCCTTGAGCCATGCCTGTGAATATGAAACAAGCCTGATGTTGCATTTATTCCCTGAGAAAGTGGATGTGTCGAAGGTGGTGCGTGCCAGGCGGCCGAAGAGCAATGGTTATACGGGGTGGGAAGATGATGAGCCTTACCGGGGAGTGACTATTTTTAAACAAACATCTTTTATTTCGAGCAATGGCTGTAGCGGGGAGCCGCAACTGGCGACTGCCGAGAAGGGGGCGCATTTATACAAATATGCTGTCGAGAGCCTGGTAAGCTTTCTCGAATCGTTTTCACAATGGCCATTCCTGGACAAATTAACCAACAACAATAATGGGTAAGAAAGAGATCAAGCATCCAAATAAAATGGTGTCTACGGGCGCCTATTCTTCCGGGGTTCTTGTAAACGGACTATTGTTCGTCAGCGGACAGGGGCCGTTGGACCTGTCCACCGGTGAGGTAAAACGGGGTACGATAGAAGAAGAGACACTGCTGACACTGGAACATGTGCGTAAGATCGTCGAAGCCGCCGGCGGGACAGTGGATGATATTGTAAAGTGCACCGTGCATTTGAGCGATATCAATGATTTTAAAAGATACGATGCAGCTTATGGCTCTTTTTTCACCGGTGTCCGTCCGGCGAGGACAACAGTACAGTCAGTACTGTCCGACGGGATCAAGGTCGAGATCGATGCGATAGCTGTCATCGGAAAGTAAGGGATATACCAAAACTACTTCATGAGCAAAAAACAACCTATTGGAACCGTAGGGTTAGGATTGATGGGTAGCAGCATTGCCACCTGTATCCTGGCAGCAGGACATCCAGTCATCTCCTTGGTAAGGACGATGGAGCATGCGGAAGCTGCCCGTCATCGAATTCTCGGATACCTGGAGGAACTGATGCAGGAAGGCTTGTTACAAGAGGACCCTGCTATGGTATTGAAACGACATGTCATTACAGATGATGTAAGTCTTTTGAAGGGCCATGAAGTTGTCATCGAATCCATCATCGAGAACGTGGCAGAAAAAAAGGCGGTTTACGCGAAGCTGGAGTCCGTACTGTCACCTACGGCCGTTATCGGGAGCAATACTTCGGCCATCCCTGTTTCTATCCTTCAGGATGGCATGCAATATCCGGAGAGGATGCTGGGCATACATTGGGCAGAGCCTGCGCATATCACGCGATTTATGGAAGTGATCTGCGGCAATAGGAGCGACCTGTCCTACGCGCAGATCATCCTTACGCTGGCGGAGTCCTGGGGAAAAGAGCCTTCTTTGTTAAAGAAGGACATCCGGGGCTTTATCACCAACCGTATCATGTATGCCATGTTGCGGGAGGCTTTCCATCTTGTGGAAAAGGGATATGCCACTGTGGAAGACGTGGACCGTAGTCTGCGCAACGATCTTGGTTATTGGATCACGTTTGCGGGGCCCTTCCGGTTTATGGACCTAACGGGGATCCCTGCTTATCTGACCGTGATGAAAGACCTGTTCCCGGACCTTGATAATTCTACTGCCGCGCCTGCGCTGATGCAGCGTGTAGTAGGGGACGGGGCATTGGGTGTGAGCAATGCAAAAGGGTTTTATCCGTATACCCCCGAGAGTGCCGAGGAGTGGGAGAAATCGTTTATCGAGTTTAGCTACGATATAAGAAAACTTGCTTTAAAATATTCGAAGAAAATATGAGTGGAATAAAACCGTCATCCATCGTGTCTATCAAGGCAACGGAAGTGGTCGTTCCGGCCAGGCCGGGCAGTCTGAATTCAGAGAATGTGTTGGATAAGGATGCTGCCTTTGCCAAACGTCATCTGACAGGCGGCAGCTGGACCGAATTTGCCAATCAGCCTAAATGGATCATCGAGATGAGTTTGCAGAATGGGCTGACGGGTATTGGGGAGACATACCGAAGCGCTGACAGGATGCTTATTCACCAGGCAATGCTGGAGTTGGTAGGGAATGACATCCTGAACATGAATTGGCGTGCGTTGCCTATTACGGATCAACGTATCTATGAAGCGTTCGAGACGGCGGTGCTGGATCTGGCCGGTAAGCTCCTGAAAGCCCCTGTCCATCAAATATTAGGTGGCGCGTTCCGCGCGAAAGTGGATTGCAATGGCTGGACCGGCAGGCGGACGCCGGAGGATGCGGCCCAGAAGGCGTTCGAAGCCATGGAAAAAGGGCATAAGGTATTCAAGTTCAAATGTTCGGATGAAGACCCCGTGCGACTGTGGACAGCGGAGATAAAAAAGCGTTGCGGGGATGGGATCAAGATCATCCTCGATCCTAACCAGCGGTGGAAGGATGTGGAAACCACGCTGCGTCTGATGGAAGGCGTGGACAACGGGATCATGCTGGGCCTGGAGGACCCGATCCTTCATGCGGACATCGAAGGGTTCCGTTATCTGAAAGAGAAGCTCGGCGTGCCCTTGTACCGACATATTTCGCTGCCATATACACAGGACATCCGGGATATGATCAAGTTCGTACGGGCGGATGCAGTAGATGGTTATAATTTCAACGGGGGCGCTTTTAATTGTATCCTGCTGGCGGAAATGGCCCATCTGGAAGGGAAATCCTGCTGGCGCGGCTCGGAGGTGGATCTGGGGATATCCGAGGTTATGGGGCTGCATATTGCGGCAGCCAGTGTCAATTGTACCATTCCTTCGGACATCTTCGGGGAGCTGGTGCGGGTGGATGACCTCCTCGTCGAACCTATACGATTTGAAAGAGGGGCTGCTGTCGTACCTACCGGTCATGGGCTGGGTGTGGAGCTGGACAGGGAAGCATTGCATAAATATAAGACAGGGCAGGAGCTCTATTTCAATTTATAAAGACGCATCATGAAGAAAGGACTTATCTCATGGGTGACATTGGTGTTCTGCAATCTGATATGGTCATTCCATTTCACCAGCATCAAGCTGACCCAAGCCCAGGTGGGACCTTACTTCACCGTATGGGCCCCTATGCTGCTGGCGACTGTTTTTCTCGCGCCTTTCGCCATCAAGGATTTCAAGAAAGGGAAGAAGAAGATCAAGGACGTGCTGATCTTTGTACAGCTGGGCGCGTTGGGAGCCTTCCCTTCACAGGTCTTTATGACATACGGGACGCAGTATTCGACGGCGAGCAATGCGGCTATTCTTGTACTGGCTTTGCCTGTCATCACGACCGTCTTTGCCTTCCTGATCTTAAAAGAAAAAATGAACGGATTGCGCTGGGCCAGTTTTGCCATTGCCATCCTGGGTGTCATTCTTTGCAGTACTAATGATATCCGGCAAATGGACCTCAGCTCGAAATATGCGTTGGGCAATGTGCTGATCTTTCTTGCCATTGTGGGCAACGCTTACTATAATGTGGGCTGTAAGAAGGTGGCGGACAGGTTCACCGAGCGAGAGATGATCTTTTATACTTACCTGGTGCTGGTGGTCATGCTGACGCCGCTGGTGCTGCATTATGAGCCCTGGATGTTTGCCCGGGTGCCGCATTTTACTGCGAAGACCTGGCTGGGTATGGCTTCCCTGACCTTGTTCCATAATTTCCTTTCCATGCTGCTGTTCTTTATGGTATTGAAATACCTGGATGCGATACAGGTGGCCTTGTCGAACTATATGGTCTCGTTCCTGGGCCTGCCTATCGCAGCCTTTGTGCTGGGGGAGACCCTGAGCGTGCAGTCCATTATTGGAGGTGTGCTGGTGTTGATCGCTACCCTTATCCTTACCATCCTGGATCACCGGCAGTATAAAGCAAACCAATTAAAACTGACATAAATAGTAGCATCATGGATAAAATTGAAAATGAATTGTTTGGCGTAGTGCCGATTGTGCCGACGCCCTTTACGGAGGATGAGGAGATCGATGAGGACGCGTTGCGGAGGCTGATCGAGTTTGCTATCGAGGGGGGTATCAAGGCTGTCTGTCTTCCTGCCTATGCCAGTGAATTTTATAAGCTGTCGGATGAAGAGAAGCTGAAGGTTGTACGTATAGCTGTGGAGCAATCGGCCGGTCGCGTGAAGATCGTTGCCCAATCGAACCATGCTTCGTTGAAGCATGCCATTCGCCTGGCGCAGGCTAACGAGGAGGCGGGTGCTGATGTTATTTCCCTAGCCGTACCCCGGATATTTGGCTTGCCAGAGAGCTCTTTAAAGGAATATTTATCGGGGTTCCTGCGATCCGTCCCCAAGACGCCCGTGCTGATCCAGGATTTCAATCCCGGCGGGGCTTCTATCAGTGTGTCTTTTATCAAGCAGCTGATGGACGAGCACCCTAATTTCAAATATCTGAAGCTGGAAGAGCCATTGTGCGCGCCGAAGTTCGAGGATATCATCCGTACTACAGGAGGGAAGGTAGGCCTGTTTGAAGGATGGGGCGGGCTGTATATGCTGGAGCTGGTGCCGCTGGGGATTGCGGGTGTCATGCCTGGACTGGCAGTGGCGGATATTTTACAAAAGGTGTTCGTGTTGAGGAAGGAAGGTCGGCATGACAAGGCTTTTGACCTGTTCGAGAAGGTGATGCCGCAGATATTCTTTTCACTGCAGAATATGGAGCTGTTCCATTACGCTGAGAAGGAGCTTCTGATCGCCCGTGGCGTATTGAAGAACAGTGTGGCCCGGAAGGCTGCCTATATTCCCGACCCGTCCAGTGTCAGCTATATCAAGGAGCTGAACAGGCGTGTGTTGGAACTGGTGAAGGACAAGCATTTTTCAAAATAAACTATTTTCACATGGAAGACTTTAACGGGCAGGTAGCGATCATTACCGGCGCCGCTTCCGGTATCGGGATGGCCATTGCGCATAAGCTGCTGACAAAGGGAGCAAGGGTGATCCTGTTGGACCTGAACAGCGGGGGATTGCATGAAGCGTTTGATAAATATGGAGAGAAGGCGCAGCTCATACCCATCGATGTATCCGACCAGGCGCTGGTAGAAAGGACAGTGGCAGATGTGGCGGCGCGGTATGTCAAGATAGATATCCTGGTCAATTGCGCGGGTATCACCGGGCTGACCAATTTGCAAAGTCATGAGGTGGACAGTGCCGACCTGCATAAGGTATTTGAGATCAATTTTATGAGCAGTTTTTATACCTCCAGGGCCGTGCTGCCCCATATGATGTCGAAGAAGTATGGCCGGATATTGCATATTGCTTCTATTTCGGGTAAGGAGGGTAATGCCGGTATGCTCGCCTATTCAGCGTCGAAGGCGGCCGTGATATGTATGGCGAAGGTGCAGGGTAAAGAGTATGCCGAGACGGGAATTACCGTGAATGCGCTGGCGCCCGCTGTGATCCGGACACCCCTGGTGGATATGATGCCCGAGCAGCAGGTAAAGTATATGACCGACAAGATACCCATGAAACGTTGTGGGACATTGGAGGAAGCTGCTAATATGGCCGCTTATATCGTCTCCCCCTACAATAGTTTTTCTACAGGCTTCACCTTTGATCTTTCCGGCGGACGCGCTACTTACTAATACAGCATCATCATATGAAAATATTATACTTCAGAAATGAGGGCAGGTTATGCCCGGGGATCGTCGCGGACAGAGGTGTTGTCGATGTGGATGCCTGGCTTCTGGCGGGCGGACGGGAACCTTTTCGCGAGCGACCGCTATCTTTGGCTGACATGGTTGTGTTAAGGGAGGCTGCAGCCGATGCGGGGGAGGAGTTTGTGTTGAAGGAGGAAGCATTGGTCATTGGGCCCTGTACGCCCAGTCCCTCCAAGATATTATGTATCGGATTGAACTATCGGAAGCATGCGATAGAGAGTGGGATGGCGATCCCTTCCATTCCGGTGGTATTTACCAAGTACAATAATACCCTGGTGGATCATGGCGCGGAGGTCCCTCTTGGGAAGGTGGGGGCCCAGTTCGACTATGAAGTGGAGCTTGGGGTGGTTATTGGCAGGCGTTGTAAGGATGTAAAGGCCGCGGATGCCCTGGATTATGTCTTTGGATACTGTGTCGCCAATGATCTTTCCTGCAGGGACCTTCAATTTCGGACAAGTCAATGGTTGATGGGGAAAAGCCTGGATCATTTTTTACCTTTGGGCAAGTATCTGGTGTCAAAGGACGAGGTGGGAGACCCTCAGCGGCTATCCTTACGTTGCAGCCTGAATGGCGAGGTCCGGCAAAACTCCAATACCGCCGATATGGTCTTTAGCGTTGCGGAGATCATTGAAGACCTTTCGCAACATATGACCCTGGAGCCTGGTGATCTGATAATTACCGGGACTCCGGAAGGGGTGATCATGGGATTGCCGGAGAAGAACTGGCTGAAACCGGGCGATGTGGTAGTAGTAGAGGTGGAGAGGCTGGGGGAATCCTGCAATAGAATGACGTAGCGGATTAAAACAGGATACTATCTGTCATGCAAAATAATGATCCCGTAGTAGCAGAATTAGCAAATCATTTCCCTCCGGAGCGACTGAAGTCCCGCCTTATCGACCTGTATGCGTATTCTTCCGATGCCAGTTTTTATACGCTGGTGCCCCGTGCTGTCGTGTTTCCTATCAATTTAGAAGAGATCTCTTTGCTTTTCCGGCTGGCCGGGAAATTAGCTGTCCCTATCACGTTTCGAACGGCCGGTACCAGTCTGTCGGGGCAGACAGTCACGGATGGTGTACTGGTAGATGTATCTAAGTATTGGGGAGCCGTCAAGGTGGAGGATAACGGCGCCTATGTCAGGGTCCAACCTGGTGTCACCGGGGCGGTGGTGAACCATCATCTCCGGAAATATGGCCGTAAGATAGGACCTGATCCCGCCTCTATCCAGTCCGCGATGATGGGAGGTATATTATCGAACAATTCCAGCGGGATGTGCTGCGGCGTGGTGGATAATTCCTATCACACCCTGGTGCATATGAAATTTATGCTGCCCAATGGACTGGTATTCGATACCGGTGTGCCGGGAGACTATGTGCGATTTGAGCAGGAGGCCGCGGAGCTTTACAATGGGCTGGGTAGACTTCGCCACCGGGTGATGGAAAATGTTGCGCTCGTTGCACGGATCCGGGAAAAATACAAGCGTAAGAATACCGTCGGATATGGGCTCAATGCCTTTGTGGACTTCGAGCATCCTTTAGATATCCTTTCTCATCTGCTGATCGGTGGAGAGGGGACGTTGGGATTTATTGCCGAGGCCGTCTTACGTACCATCCCTGACAAGCCATTTAAAAGCGCTGCCTTGTTATTCTTTGAGAGCCCCCGCAGCGCCTGTGATGCCATTCCGCTATTAAAAGATTCGGGTGCGGAGGCGTTGGAGTTTATGGACAGAGCGGCCCTTCGCAGTATCGAGCATCTGGCTTCCGCTCCTGCCTTTCTAAAAGAGCTGCCAGACAGGGCATCCTGTATCCTTTGTGAATACCAGGCGGACAGCAGGGAAGGGTTGGAGGCCTTACTCGATCATGCGACACGGCAGCTAGGGGATTTGCCCTTGATCAGCCGGACCGTCTTTACTTCCGATGAAAAGGAACGGGGTAATTATTGGAAGCTGCGGAAAGGAATGTATCCCTCCGTGGCGGCGGTGCGGGCAAAGGGCACATCCGTCATGCTGGAAGATATTGCTGTGCCGTTGGATCGTCTGGGCGAGACCATCGAGCTGTTGCAGGAACTGTTCCGGAAGTTCAACTATGCCCATGCCATCGTCTTTGGGCATGCCAAGGATGGGAACCTGCATTTTGTCGTCTCGCAATCTGTAGCGACTCCTGAGGATATAGTTCTCTTTTCGGCTTTCAACGATGCGTTAGCCGAGCTGATCATTCACCGGTGTCAGGGGGCTTTGAAAGCGGAGCATGGCACCGGACGACAGGTGGCGCCCTATGTGGAAGCCGAGTGGGGCAGTGAAGCTTACCAGGTGATGAAAGAGCTAAAGGCGCTGGTGGACCCCGACAATATCGTCAATCCGGGCGTGATCCTGAATGAAGACAAGCATTGTCATTTAAAAAACCTCAAGTCCCTTCCTGTTGTAGAGGAAGAAGTAGATAAATGTGTAGAGTGCGGCTATTGCGAGCTAAGCTGTCCCAGCCGGAATTTTACGTTGACACCCAGACAGCGTATTGTCCTAAGAAGGTCGCTGGCCCGGCTGAAGGCCGCCGGGGATCACCGGACACATGATGTCCTGCTTAAAGATTATCAGTACGATGGCATGGATACCTGCGCTGTGGATGGTATGTGCGCAACGAACTGCCCTGTGGATATCAATACCGGGGAGCTTATCAAACGGCTGCGCCGGGAGAACCATTCCCGTGCAGCAAATTCTATCGCATCCCAGGTGGCTCGACGGTTTGGACTGGTAGAATGGTTGGTCAAGGCCGGTCTGCGGGGTGGTCAGCTGGTCAATGGCTTGTTCGGAGCAAGGGCTATGTCGAAGATGACTGTCGGTGTACGAAAGATAATACCTTCCTTTCCTTTATGGATGTCGGAGATGACGGGACCTGTGGTTGTGCGTGCGCAGCGACCTGCTGTTGCCGGGGCTGTCTATTTTCCCACTTGTCTGACGCGGATGATGGGGAGGGACAAAGAAGGGAAAGCGTCCATTGCCGAGGTGCTGATTCGTCTGTCGGACAGGGCAGGTATTGGACTGGTGGTACCGCCGGGTGTAAATGGCAGTTGCTGCGGACAGGCGTTCTCCTCTAAAGGATTTGCGGATGCATATCGCCTTACCGTCAACCGGACTGTGGCCGCGCTTTGGGAATGGAGCCGGCAAGGCGAGCTTCCTGTCGTCATCGATATCAGCTCCTGCAGTCATTCGCTACATACGTGTCGTCCTTATCTAACGTCCGACAATCAGCTGCGATTCGATAAGCTGAAGCTGATGGACAGCCTTGAATTTGCGGTGGATGTACTTCTCCCCCGTCTGTCCATCCGAAAAAAAGCCGGCAAGGCAGTGTTCCATCCCGTATGTTCCCTTCACAAGATGAATCTGTATAAAAAACTGGAAGAGCTGGCTGTCCGTACGGTGGAAGAGCCTGTTATACCCTTTACCGCCGGTTGCTGCGGGATGGCGGGAGACAGGGGTTTTTATTATCCCGGGCTGATCGCATCGGCCTGCAGGGAGGAGGGTAATGAAGCGGCGGCGCAGGTCGCGTCCGGCTATTATTCCACGGCGCGCACTTGTGAGATGGCTTTATCGGAGGTGTCGGGCAAGACCTACAGGAGTATACTTTATTTATTGGATGAAGTATCAGACGGGGGCGCCGGATAGGAACCGGCCTTTATAGTCCTTTGGTATGAGCCCTGTGTGTTTTTTAAAATGCCGGTAAAAATTGGAAAGATTCTCAAAGCCGCTCTTATAGCATATTTCCGAGATACTATAGTTCCCTTCCATCAGCAGACGGCATGCATGGCTGATCCTGATCTCCGTGACATAGTTGGAGAAGGTCTTGCGGGTATGATGTTTAAAGTACCGGGAGAACGAGGCGGCGCTCATGTTGAGCTTTTCGGCGATCTCTTCGATATAGATCTCGTTCTTGAAATTCTTTAATATAAACTGGAATACCGTATCGATCTTGTCGGTATCGCTGGTATTGTTGGCTATAAAGGTCCTCGAGAGGGTGGGCTCCAGTTCCTTGCTGGTGGAAAGGTATACGAGTATTTCCATGAGCTTTATCAATCTATTAGCTGGCGGCACGGACTCCATTTCCTGCAGCTTGCTCTTCACGTACCGATTGGCCTTTCCCAGTATTTCCAGGCCCAGAACAGACCGGTCGAGGAGGCGGCGCACCAGTTTCATTTCAGGCAGATCGAAAAAGCAGTTGCCTAAAAAATCATCTGTAAAATGTATGAAGCTGGATCTTGCAACGAGGCCCTTGTTCTGATAATATTCTTCCGTATTACGGTATAGGTGCGGGACATTTGGCCCGATGAGCATAAGGTCATTTTCTTTTATGAAGCTGACCTTGTCGCCGATGAAGCGGGTGCCCTTGGTCTTGTCGATGAGGACCAGCTCATATTCTTTGTGAAAATGCCAGGCCTTATCGAAATAGTTGCATTCCCAATTGATATAAATAAAGGAAGAGTCCGGGGATAACGGAAGCTTATGTAATTGAGGCCTCATGCAGGTGGTTGCTTTTAATCGGAGCTTGTACTCAATTTATTGGAAAAGGGCGAACTGCCCAAAAAAAGGGTTAAAAAAGTATACATTTTGAATCGATTAGTGGAGAGTAGGGATCGAGTTGCTGGTTAAATTTGGATGGGACTTGTTAAATTTTGAAACATGAATGCCAAAACTAACCGTAGAAGATTTATTAAGCTGACTGCAATGTCCGGAGCGGGCATATATCTTTCGAATGGATTTACAAAAGTGCTGGCGGCGGCGCCGACGGCCGGGGCTGTGAAGATGGAAACCTTTAAGGGGCCTGTATTTATTCCCAACCGTGCGGCCAGCTGGTGGACCACATTAGATGATATCTTATGGCCGGAGAGACCGGTATTGGACAGGATCAAAAAACGCGCGGATGGATTTGCCCGGGCAGGGATCGACACGGCTATCAATTTTGGATTCCACAATAGATTTGATTTCTCCAATTATTTCGGTCAGCTGCATGGATATTATGCCACCGTATGTGAAGAACTGCATCAACGAGGTATCCGCTTTATGGATCATTTTTCCTGTAATCATGTCACGCGACCCAGGAATGAGGCGGATTTTCGGAAGGTGCATCAATTCGAGCGCATGGCCGTGCAGCTATTCCCGGACCCGATTGCGGCCAGGCATGCACAATATGAGGGACATTTTTACCAGGACCTTTGCGAAGTGGATCTGAGGGATGGCAGCCGGGGCTATGCGAAGCAATATCAATACGAGGCGTTTTGCCATAATAACCCGGGATTCCTTGACATGCACCGGAAATACCTGGAAAGGCTGGTGAAGGAAGTGCCTTTTGACGGCATCGAGGTCGACGATATGTGCAGCTACCCGGGAAATACCACTTGTGGATGTAAATATTGCAGGGATCGTTTTCGCAGGGATTATGGGCATGAGATACCGAATTTTTCCGATAGGACATTTTTTGGTGATACTACCCAGGACGATATGCTGGAGTGGGGAAATTATGACAACCCTGTGTACCGGGATTGGTTGCGGATGAAGTCCGACTCCGTGAGGGATCATGTTCGCATGATCAAAGAGATGGTAGGGGACAGACCATTGATGACCTGTTGTTCAGATACCGGGCCGGCGGTATTGAATGCTGTGGCGCTGGACCTGGAGAAGATGGCGCCTTACCTGGATCTCTTTATGCTGGAAAATGTGGGAACGAACATCCGGAATGTGGACTGGATACCCATGGATGCGGAGGCGTTGAATCAAAAAGATATTGCCGCTGGCAGGGGTGGCGCTCCGGCCATAGCGCTGAGCTATGCCATATCGGAGAAGGGAGCGTATCTGGGTTGGTCGCTGGGCCGGTTTTGGGGGGCTTCCAACTGGAGCAGCACGTTGAACGGGAGATTGCCCGAAGACCCTGAGCATGCGTTGGAAATGGAAGATGCTATCAGCAAGCCAAACAACTGGGAGAAACAATACAGTGATCTGCATTATTGGGAGGGGCATGACCTGGTGGAAGTACGGGTGGTAAATAACCGACTGTGCCGATACAATGGGTGGAAGGATGCGTCCGGGAATGAGCATTGGCATCGCGCGAGGGCGTGGAGTATGCAGCTGGTAAAGCATAATGTGGGGTACCGGTTTGTTCGTGCAGAGGAGCTGGCTGACGCGGAGGCATTATCGAAGGAGCATACTCCTTTGGTGCTGGACGGAGTGGGTTGTGTGTCGGATGCGCAGTTTGCGGCTATCGAACGGTATCTTTCCGGCGGCGGGTTGGTTTGGATGGCATTACCTTTTGGAACGCATGATGAAAAGGGGTTCGCAAGGAAGACGTCTTTGTCGGATCGGTTGATGAAAGGGCGTCATAAGAACCTGGTGATCGTGGATAGCGCGGTAGCTGCTGCGCCGCTGGAAAAGCTGATTGCCGGCGGGAAGTTCAAGCCTGTGCTGAAGCAGGTGAAGGGGGATGACCGATGGGCGGCAAGGATCAGGATATATGATAAGGTTGGGCCCGTGATCCATTTTATGAATGGGGGATTGAAGGCCGAGCCCGATGACGTGAAAGATATTTCAGGTATCCCCTTGATGAAAGATATCGTCTCCCTTGTAAAGGACCATGAGCTGGTGTATGAAGTGGATGCCAGCCGGGTGAAATTCTCTTCCCTGGTATTAATGAGCCCCGAACTGGAGGGGCAAAAGAAGGAAATTTCGATCGTGGCGGGGAAGAGCGGCAGGGATATTGTCCGGCTGAATATGGAAGGGATTGCCATTTATGGGGTGGGGCAGCCAGGGGCGTGATGATCTTGCCGGTAAGGCAAGCCTTTAAGTCAAATTATTGAGCTTTTCAGTCAACAGATTGCAACCCGGAATAGTTAATATTATATCCAAATTAGAATTGCTATGTCCGGGAAAAGAAATGCGCTTCTCGAAATGCCGGGTTCTGAATTCAAAGAGATCGGGCATAGACTGATCGATGAGATAGCCGACTTTATCGATAACATCGATCAGAGGCCTGTTACGACAGACCTGTCTTTTGCACAACTTTCAGCGATTATTGGTCGCGCGCCACTGCCGGAGGATGGGAAAGCGGCGATGGAGATAGTACACCATGCTGCTGATGTTCTGCTGAACTACTCGCTTTTAAACGGTCACCCCCGATTTTTCGGGTATATTACTTCTTCAGCTGCTCCGATAGGGGCGTTGGCGGATCTGCTGGCGGCCGCGGTCAACCCAAATGTCGGCGCCAGGATTTTAAGCCCTGTTGCAACTGTGATAGAAAAGCAGGTGATAAAATGGATAGGCGCATTTGTCGGTCTTCCGGCCTGTTTTGATGGGTTATTAGTGAGTGGAGGCAATATGGCCAATTTTACAGCTTTTTGCGCCGCCATCAATGCAAAGGTGCCGGAGCATAAAAAAGAAGGTATTGCAGGTGCAGCAAGTAAGCCTTTGGTCTATTGCTCCAGGGCGACACATACCTGGATCGAGAAGGCTGTAGCATTTTCGGGAATGGGGACAAATTCCATTCGTTGGATACCCACTGATAGTGGCAACAGAATGGACGTCGGGTTATTGGAGGGAGCCATTTTAGAAGATAAGAAGAATCATCTGCTGCCGATCATGGTTGTCGGCACTGCCGGCGATGTCAGTACGGGCGCTGTGGACGATCTAAAGGGTATCGCCGCTATTTGTAAACGGTATGATTGCTGGTACCATATCGACGGAGCATATGGCATACCGGCTGCGGTGGTACCCGAACAGCGTAGTGTTTTTGAAGGAATGGATGAGGCCGATTCCATTGCCGTCGATCCGCATAAATGGCTGTATACGCCGCTGGAGGCGGGGTGTACGCTGGTTAAAGACCCCAACCACCTGATCCAAACTTATAGCTCACACCCAGTCTACTATAATTTCAGCAATGATGAGGAACCGGAGGCCCGGAATTTCTATGAATATGGTTTTCAGAATTCGCGCGGGTTCAGGGCGTTAAAAGTGTGGATGGTGCTACAGCAGGCGGGGAAGCTGGGTTTTATGGAAATGATCGCTACTGATATCAAGCTTGCCGGGTCATTATTCAGCCTTGCTTCAGAACATGCAGAGTTGGAAGCCGTCAGCCATAATTTAAGCATTGTCACCTTTAGATACTTTCCGCCGGGGTGCCCGGAAGCGGATGTGAATAAGCTGAACGAGCTTTTATTAAATGATTTGCAGCGCAATGGGGAGGTGTTTCTTTCGAATGCGGTTATTGGTGGCAGGTATTGCCTGCGCGCCTGTATCGTCAATTTCAGGACTTCTAAAAAGGACATTGAAGAAATTGTAGAAATAGTTGTGCGTAATGGACGGAAGGTGGCAGCAACCTTTTTCACCGTCCCTCCATCCAAATGATCGAATTGCCCGTTCCGTATTCATTTTCTTCCCACAGAGGATTGGCAGAATCTATGATCCACTTGCCATCTACGACGAACTTGTAAAGATGCTTCCCGACGGATAGATGGACGTTGACGACCCAGGCGTTCCCTTCCCGCCGCATCCCCAGTGAATTGGGGGTCCAGTCGTTAAAATCTCCCGCCAGGTAGACAACCTTGGCATTGTCATAGCCCTCCAGTCGAAAAGTATAATTCGGCTGTACGACCAGGTAGGAGTTGACAGCATGACTTTCCCTGTTGTTGACGAACAAAGAGTTGGCAGGGTCCGTTATCCATTTTCCGTCTATCACGAATTTATATTCATAGTTGCCGGGACCTAAGGCATAAGGCAGCTCCCAGCCTTCAACTGTCTTATGCATCAGCAGCTCGTAGGTCTTCCAGCCATTAAAAGAGCCCGCCAATACCACCGATCTTGCCGATGGATAGCCTTTCAGAAAAAACCTATGCGGCATCCCCAGTTGCAACACGGAGTTGAATCCATTATGCCCATCCGGCACGTGGACGACACCGGCCGGATCTTCATACCATTTCCCATCTACTATAAACTTGTAGGTATGCGTGCCTTCTGCGAGGTACAAATTGATGGTCCATCCATAAGCTCCTTTGGACATTGGCAATTCTCCCGGATTCCAGCTGTTAAAGCTGCCGGACAGGTAGACATCCCGGGCGTCGGCGAACCCGGGTAACGTAAAGACCGTATTGGTTTTATAATAGACTGAATTTGTATTGCCCATTCCGTCGTCTTCGCTCAGGTAGTTGTCTCTGTCGGTGGCCCAATCCCCATCTATAATGAATTTATACCAGTATTTTCCGGGCTCCAATGACACTATAGCCGTCCATCCGCTGTCCGTTTTCTTCATCTCCAAAGCCCCATGCTGCCAGTTCGTAAAGCTGCCTGCTAAAAGCACCCGACGGGCCGAGGAATGACCCTTTTCAAAAAAGGTCACCTGAGACTCCTTTACTGAGAAAGGGTATTTCCCTGTGAATCGGTTGAACCCAAATACCAGATTATCGTTCTGGGCGGGGAAGAGGTCAAAACTATTGGGATGTTCTTCCATAAGGCTTATTCGACGCCCCGGGTCATTTAAGTTGCCCACTCCCTGCATCTGCTTGCTGAGAACAATGGTCTTACCGTTGTTTGTTTCCAATCTCCAACCCATCTTCCGTAGCCGGGAGATCAACCGTTTTTCCGACTCTTTCCCGGACCCGCCAAAGAGCAATGCAGGCAGGTCCAGGTCGGAAAGACCGTACTGGTCAATAAATCTGTCCAGCCTGGACTTATCGATATTCCTGCGCACCTCGATGCACATTCTGCCATCCTTGACAGTATAGGATGTTCCTTTCTGGTCACCCTGGGAGAATAATTTGCAGGGCAGCGCCAGAAGCAGCAGGCTGGTAAGAAGACCAAGACATGTCAGCCACCTGCTTTTTTGTCCGTCTTCTTTTATTTCCATATATACATCTTATGGTTCACAAAATTAAAGCCTATTTTATGCAATGACAGAAAGTCGAAACCCAACATCCCATTCAGGCAATCCGTATTATAGGCGTCGCACAGGCTTTTCAGATTCGTAATGAGCACAGGAAGTTTGGCGATATCCATGTCTCCGATGCGCAGACCTTTGATATCTCCGTACAATGCCTCCACCTTATGGCTCCCGCTGCCACCCAAAAGCACCTTGCGTGTGATCTCCACCTGCTGAAAAACCTTATCGGGCAGCCGGCTGTCCAGAACATTGCTTTCTGCGCCGCTGTCTATGACGAACTTCAGCTTTTTTCCCTTCAGGTAAATATACACAATGATCTTCCCATCCTCGATGTCGATGGGGATAGTACTGTAGGTGCTAGTATCGGACAGCTGCGGACTCCGGTAGACAGAAGATTCTTTTTTCCCGATGAGATGCAGGTAAATAACACCTGCGCCATAGTCGATGATCATTTCAAAACGTGCCAGTAACTCCATACCCAGCAGGCCGAATATTTTGACGCCTTTGCTATTCTCTATATGACCCAGGTTGATCAGGTCTGCCTCCACGTGGGAATACTTCACCGGCCCCAGTCGGAAACTGTCTACCAAGGTCCGGGAAGATGTGGCCGAGCCTGTGATCCCTCCTCCTTCTGTAGGAGCAGAGGCCGGATAATGACGGAAATAGGTGATATTCAGCACCAGCCCCGGAGCTCCCGTATCCAGCACAAAAAAGCCAGTGGCCGTATCCGCCTTTGCCCGGATGAGGATCAGATTCCCCACACGGGTAAAAGGGATGATGCAGTTGACGGAATCGCTGGATATGATCGGGCCGATGGTGATGATAGGGCCAACGGGCGACAAGGCGTATCCCGAACTGCCGAAGGAAAGGACGGCGATCAGGACAGCAATCTGGCAGGCCCGGCTCAGTTTCATTGCTGAAAATTACACTTTTCCTTACATTTGAAAGGATCGCAAAATAACCGATGAACTATTCGTTTATGCTATATCGACTGGTCGAATCTGGATTTCGGCCACGCTGCTTATCAGGAAAGTTGCTTTTGCCTCTTTCCTTTTTGCTGTTCGGCTGGTTGGCTTTAGCGGCGCAGAGTAAGGATGCCAATCCTATTGCTCAAGTACTTACGGATGATCAGATCCTTGCTCCCCTGCAATACCTTGCCTCCGACCATCTCAGGGGGCGTCATATTGGATTACCGGAGATCGATACTGCTGCCGAATATATTGCAGACCAATTCCGAAGAGCGGGGACCAAAACTGTACCGGGGCAGGATGGGTATTACCAGGTCTTCAACCATCAATTTAGTCCCATGAACAGGAGCCGGATGGATAGGCAGGTCGCGGCCAATATTCCATGGACGAGGATACGAGGGGTCACCCTTAAAAATATTCTGGCTTATGTGCCAGGAACTGACCCTATCCTGAATAGTCAGTACATAATTCTAAGTGCGCATTATGATCATGTGGGAGTTGCGGATTCGGCAGTCATGGAGAACGGGAAGATGGATAGCATTTTCAACGGCGCAAGGGATAATGCCACCGGCGCCGCGGCCGTCGTCGCTGCAGCAAGGTATTTTGCCAGGCACCCGCCCAAACGATCGATCTTGTTTATTTGCTATACGGCCGAGGAGGAACCTAAATGGACTAAAGGTGATCCGTATGAGAAAGTCTGGCAGACACTGTTTGGGAAAAATCAATAATTTTTTTGAGATGCTAAACAGATACCTAAATTACCTGATAGCGACCGTTTGGATCGTGAATGGGCTTTTCTGTAAAGTTCTAAATCTTGTGCCGCGACACCGGGAAATCGTTGCGAGGATCATAGGTGATGCCCACGCGGGGGGCTTGACCCGGGCGATTGGTTTTGCCGAAATAGCCATGGCAGTTTGGATATTGAGTGGCATTAAGACAAAACTTAATGCGATGACCCAGGCTGTAATTATTGCAACGATGAATAGCCTGGAATTTATGCTGGCTCCTGACTTACTTTTATGGGGTAGATTTAATGCGTTGTTTGCGTTTCTATTTATATTTTTAATATTATATAACGAATTTTGCCTTAGGAAAAGGCTGGCTCAATAGATATCAAATGTTTTCATTCCTAAAAAATCATCCCTTTGCAGTCGAGGCATTTTTTGAAAGCTCGCTTGTTTTAACTTTTGCTGTTCCAAAAGAACAGATTCGGCACCTGCTACCTGAATGTTTGGAACTGGATGTCTTCGACAATAAGTGGGGGTTTATTGCGGTGGCAATGGTTCAGACAAAATCGTTGCGACCAAAGGGATTTCCCCGAATGTTTGGGAATGACTTTTTTCTGATCGGGTATCGTGTGTTTGTTCGATTTATCAACGAGGCCGGTAAAAATTTGAGAGGACTATATATCCTTAAGTCAGAGACGGACAAGAGGAAAATGGAGTTTTTTGGAAATATTTTTACGCACTACAATTACACCACCACAGACATCTGTCAGATCCGGCAAAACGGAACCACGGAGATCTGGTCAAACAAATCGGATTTCCTTATTCGGATAGATAATTCGGATCATGACAATATTTCATTGCCCGTCGGATCGCCCTTTGCCGACTGGAAAGAAGCCAGACGGTATGCGGGCCCACTGCCTTTTACGTTTACCTGCAACTCCGCTGAGAAGAGAATTTTGATCATCGAAGGAGTACGGGAAAACTGGAAGCCGATGCCTGTTAAGGTCATTGACCAAAATTTTTCATTTATTAACAGATTGAAGCTGGATGATGTCAGGCTGGCGAATGCCTTTATTATACGTGATATCCCCTATTACTGGAAAAAAGGTAAAATCGAGCAATGGAGCAAAAAAGAAGAAAATTTCAAGGTGTCTTGAATATCCTGAGTTTTAACCGTCATTTTTATGTATTCGGTCTGGGAGTTTTGTGCCTTTTGTTTCTTAGTCATTATCTTGTCAGTTGGCCACCTCTGCTTTTTTGGATCATTGTAGCGGCATTCCTGTATGGGTTGATCATGCCCTTGCTGGTATCGGCCTATGTATATGATTTTTCAGGATATTATGACCTGCATTGGATGAATGAGCTCGTAAAGGAGCAGGAAAAGGCAGATATGATCGTTAATATTAATGCAGGCTTTGATGAAACAAGTTTTATCATAAAAAGAAAATTTCCTCAATCCGACGTAAAAGCGTTTGATTTCTACAATGCCAGACAACATACGGAGCCTGCTATCAAAAGAGCCCGGAAGGTTAGTTTGGTCTATCCTGATACACAGCAAGTGGCGTCCAACTCATTGCCTTTAAAGGACTGTACGGTTGATATTGTCTTTTTGCTGTCGGCAGCGCATGAAATAAGATCACATGAGGAGAAGATCCTATTTCTAAAAGAATGCCATCGACTATGCAAACCCGGAGGTAAAGTGGTTATGGTTGAGCATTTGCGGGATTTCTCAAATTTTCTTGCATTTTCAGTGGGGTTCACTCATTTCTTTTCCCGGGCTGTTTGGAAGAAAGCATTTGAACGTGCAGGTTTTGTCTCGATCCGGGAAACTAAATTCACGCCTTTTATGTCTATTTTTGAATGTACGCCATAGGCAATGGAACTACAAATTAAGATCATCGGCTGCTTATTTATTCTCCTGGCTCTCCTTCATATTTTCTTTCCAAAGTATTTTAAATGGAAGCAGGAGTTGAGCTCATTGAGCTTGATCAACCGTCAAATGATGTACGTCCATATGTTCTTTATTGCACTATTGGTTTTTCTGCTGGGGCTTCTTTGTTTGGCTTCTTCCGATGCGCTCTTACATACAACATTGGGCAGAAGGATTTCTTTAGGGCTAGGAATATTTTGGACGGTAAGGCTGTATGTTCAATTCTTTGTATATTCAGGAAAGTTGTGGAGGGGTAAGAAGTTTGAGACACTGGCTCATATTCTTTTCTCTATATTTTGGGCGTATGTTAGCATAATATTCATACTGGGCTATTTGTCGAATTAAAATATTTTTTATGCAAAAAAGGGACTCATTTTTGTTGACAGGGTTGCTATTGTTTGGCTATCTCGTGGTAAGCGCAAATTATGCAAACGGACAACACATTGGTAAGGACAGTTTGCCACCTGTCGAAACAAAACCCGGATTCGCCAATTATAAACCGGCGTTCGTGGGACAAACCAGGATTGCAGGAGCCAAAACAACCACGCCCTACAAGGTGGAGAAAATTGCCAACAGGCTCGGCAATCCCTTCGCTATTGTAGCCATGCCCGACGGCCGGCTGATGGTGACCCTCAAATCGGGGACAATGGAGATCCATGATAAGAATGGCGCATTGGTCAAAAAGATCACGGGTTTGCCGGCGGTCGTATACGCCGGGCAAGGCGGGCTACTGGATGTAGCCTTTGATCCCAACTTTACCAGCAATAAGATGATCTATTGGACCTATTCCGAAAAATATGAGTCGGGGAGTGTGACTGCCGTTGCCAAAGGGAAGCTGAATGAGGCGGAAGGCAAGGTGGACGATATTACAGTGATCTTTCGGGCCACACCGGCGACAAAGGGGAATTTACAATTCGGCTCCCGGCTGGTCTTTGACAAGAATGGGGATCTGTTCGTCAGCTTTGGCGAAAAATTTGCTCCGGAGGTCCGGGTGCAGGCGCAGGACCTGAATTCCTATCTGGGAAAGATCATAAGAATAACGACGGCCGGTAAGCCCGCTGCGGGCAATCCCTATCAGTCGAACGCAAAACCGGAAATAATTTCTTGTGGCCATCGTAATCCGGAAGGATTGGACATTAACCCGGCCACCGGTGAATTGTGGGAATCCGAATTCGGTCCCCACGGCGGTGATGAAATAAATCTTATCCGCCCCGGCAAAAACTATGGCTGGCCGGTGATCACTTATGGTCTTGAGTACTCCAACGATAAGGTTGGCGAAGGCATTCAGCAAAAAGCAGGAATGGAGCAGCCGGTCTATTATTGGGATCCCGTCGTCAGTCCAAGCGGTATCTGTTTTTACAACGGAACTGGCATTCCCGAATGGAAGAATAATTTATTCGTTGCCTGCCTCAGCGGGCAGCATGTGGATCGTCTTATAATCAAGAACAACAAGGTTGTAGGTGAAGAGCGGCTTCTCACAGACAAAAATCAACGATTTCGAGATGTGACTTATTCTAATAACGCCCTCTACGCCATTACCGATGATGGTGATATATATCGGGTAGAAGCCGAAGCCAAACGGTAGAACTTCAGTGACGTCTTGCTTGAACAACAACAGCGCCATTCGTTTGGTTCGAGGTTTTTTCTATTTATAAGTGCCTTTTTGTGGCGATACTTGCAAGTGGTTTGCGAGATTATCTATCCATAAAAAAGAGCGGAGAATATGAACACTTATGTGCTTTCTTTTCAGGACATCGACAGAACAAAGTTTATGGTTGCAGGGGGCAAGGGCGCCAATCTGGGCGAACTTTCAAGGATCGATGGGATATTAGTGCCGAAGGGTTTTTGCGTTGTCACCGAAGCGTATAAAAAAATCATCGAAAATAACCAGGAGCTTAACTGCTTGTTGGATGAATTGATGTCTTTTAATGTTGAAGAAAGGAGAGGCATCAGCGACATCAGCGCAAAAATTCGTGCGGCTATCGAGAAAGTGGTTATTTCTGCGGATATGGCGGAAGAGATTGGGAGACATCTCGCAAGATTTGGTGAAAATGATGCTTTTGCTGTGCGCTCCAGTGCTACGGCCGAAGACATGCCGACGGCATCCTTTGCGGGACAGCAGGATACATATCTGAATATTATCGGGAAAGATGCAATTTTACAGCATATCGGTAAATGCTGGGCATCGCTGTTTACCGAGAGGGCGATAATTTACCGTATTCAAAATGGGTTTGATCATCGCAAAGTTTGGCTGGCTGTAGTTGTTCAGAAGATGGTTTTCCCGCAGGTGGCTGGAGTTTTGTTTACTGCCGACCCGGTGTCTTCCAACAGAAAGGTATTATCCATTGAAGCCAGTTTCGGACTTGGTGAAGCGCTGGTATCCGGGCTTGTGAATGCTGATATCTATAAAGTGCGTAATGGGGCGGTTGTTGACAGAAGAGTATCCGCCAGGCAGGCGTTGACGGATGACCAGATCTTGCGACTCGAGCGCATAGGCAGAAAGATTGAAGAACATTTCGGCCATCCCCAGGACATCGAATGGTGTCTGACCGATGATACATTTTATATTGTGCAAAGCCGGCCGATCACAACTTTATATCCTATTCCTGAGTCGGGCGATGGGGAAAATCATGTATATGTTTCTGTCGGTCACCAACAAATGATGACTGACCCTATTAAACCACTAGGGATATCTGTTTGGTTGTTGACAGGCGCCCGCCCCATATTTAAAACTGCTGGCGGAAGGCTGTTTGTAGATATCACGAAGAGCCTGGCTTCACCCGCTGGCAGGCAAAATTTATTGGATGTTTTAGGGCACTCCGATCCTCTCATAAAAGACGCGCTTATTACCATCATAGAACGGAGAGATTTCATAAAATTGGACCCAAATGACAAAAGCGAGCCGGGGCCCGTTAAAGGCCATAGGGGTATGTCGGCCGCGGATATTCTGGCAGAAGCAGGAAATAATCCGGCAATTGTTCCTGATTTGATCAAAAGTAGCGAGACATCGTTGTCCGCGTTAAAACATGACATCCGAACGAAATCAGGATTGGATGTGTTTGATTGTATCCTGGAAGATATGCAGCAACGGAAGCAGCGTGCGTCAGATCTGAAAAATTTGAGTGTGATCATGGCCCCCATACATGCTTCAGCTTGGATCAATGAAAAAATGAATGAGTGGTTAGGTGAGAAAAACGTAGCAGACACGATTTCCCTATCCGTACCTAATAACGTTACTTCCGAAATGGGTATGGAGCTACTGGGCGTTGCAGATGTGATCCGCCCCTATCCGGAAATAATTGACTATCTACAACAGGTAACGGATGATGACTTTTTGGATGAACTGGTTCAATTCGCAGGCGGGCAGCAGGTGCATGATGCTATTGCTGCGTATCTCGACAAGTATGGAATGCGATGTGCCGGAGAAATTGATATTACAAGAACACGCTGGAGTGAAAAGCCAGGTATGCTGGCGCCTATGATCCTCAGTAACATCAAAAACCTTGAGCCTGGCGCCAGCAAACGGAAATTTGAGCAAGGACGAAAGGATGCTTTGAAAAAAGAACAGGATTTATTAGCGCGATTGAAACAATTGTCGGATGGTGAACAAAAAGCCGAAGAGACAAAACAAATGATCGACCTGATCCGGAATTTCATCGGGTATCGTGAATATCCGAAATACGATATTGTTAGTCGCTACTTCATTTATAAGCAGGCTTTATTAAAGGAAGCGGAACGACTCGTGCAAGTCAACGTGCTTAATAAAAAAGAAGATATTTACTATCTCGCCTTTGAAGAATTGCAGGAAGTCGTACGCACAAATAAACTGGATTACCGGGTCATCGACAAGCGAAGAGATGAGTACAGCGTATATGAAAAATTAACTCCGCCACGTGTTATCACGTCTGATGGTGAAATTATCAGGGGCCAATACAAACGAGTCAATATCCCGACTGGGGCTATTGCCGGCCTGGCTGTTTCTTCCGGGGTTGTAGAGGGACGGGCGCGTGTCATTTTAAACATGGAGGATGCTAAGCTGGAGGGTGGAGATATATTGGTGACCACCTTTACCGATCCCAGCTGGACACCCTTGTTTGTATCGATAAAGGGGCTGGTTACCGAGGTTGGCGGGCTGATGACCCATGGCGCAGTTATTGCGCGCGAATATGGCTTGCCGGCAGTTGTTGGGGTGGAGAATGCTACCAGGCTGATCAAAGACGGGCAGAGGATCAGGGTGAATGGAACGGAAGGATATGTAGAAATACTCGTAGAACATACGGGAACCAGGGCCTGAAGGCGCCTTTCTGGTAGCATCCATCCAACTGGAAGGGCAGGAAATAACTTTGATGAATGGTGGCCCCGGTCATCCCCTGACCGATGCCATCTCTTACGGTGAACTGCAATTTCCTAGGGGCGATAAAGACTGCGGCGGATGGAAAATAGACGGTCAGGGGATCGGCCGATATTCGAGGATAAGAACGCCATTGTCGAAGGCCTGCGAATGTTTGAGCTCGAATCTCTTTAATTCCCTGCTGTCGTCAAATAACCTCAATCCCCCGCCGATGGAGACGGGATATAACATTAGCCGCAACTCATCAATGAGGTCGTGGTGAAGCAGGGCCTTAACGAGTGTGGCGCTCCCATAGACGAGGATATTGCCACCTTCTGTTTTTTTCAGCGCGGCGACGTCTTTAGCTACGTCGCGAAGAATATGGCAGTTGTTCCATTCCGCCCGCTGCAGACTTCGGGATACGACATATTTAGGATATTGGTTAATGCGGTCGGCGAATCCGCCGCCGGTCTGGCTGGGCCAATACCCGGCAAACAATTCATACGTGGTTTTGCCCAGCAACAAAGCATCCACAGCAGCAATTTCATCAACCTTGTATTTGCCGCCTTCCGGATGATTGTATTTAAACTGCCAACCACCATGAGGATGAGGGGTTTCATTGCCACCTGGCGCCTCGACAACGCCATCCAGGGTGATGAATTCGGTAACGATGATTTTTCGCATAGTCCTTTTTTGTAAAGCTAACGATCATCGTTTGTTCAAACGGGGGGAGAAAACGACATTCATTGGGGGCAAATGTGCCGTTCCGGAATTTGAAATATCGAAAAATAGATTAAATTAGACATTATGAAAATATTGCTTGTTTTTCTCTTCTGCGTCATCGCGGCCACCCTGGCGCAAGCCCAGCCATCGCGGTTTAGCCGCGAAAAGTATGTCGAAAAGGGCGACACACTGGCCTATCGCCTATTGTTTCCCGATGCCAACCGGCAAAGAAAATATCCGTTGGTGATCTTTTTGCACGGGTCAGGGGAGCGGGGTAGCGACAATGACGCGCAGTTGAAGTGGGGAGTGATGAATTTCGCGACCGACCAGAATATGCTGGCCCATCCGGCGATCGTCATTGCGCCGCAGTGCCCCGAGCGCCAAACCTGGAGCAACGTGACACCCACCGAGAACAGGAAAGGAATGACGCTGAACATCGAGCCGAGTAAACCGATGCGTTTGCTTATCGGGCTTATCCGCCAATTGGAGACTACGATGCCGGTGGATACCAATCGAATATACATCACCGGCTTGTCGATGGGAGGTTACGGGACCTTCGATGCGCTCGAGCGGTATCCTAACCTGTTTGCCGCGGCGGTGCCCGTGTGCGGGGCCGGCGACACTTCGCGAGCGGCGTCGATAGCCCATGTCCCGATGTGGATCTATCATGGCGCAGAGGACCCCGCCGTCAATCCGTTGCATGGATTGGCTATGTTTGAAGCGTTGACAAATGCCGGCGCGCATCCGGGGTTTACTCAATATCCTGAGGTCGGGCATTTTTCCTGGTTAGGAGCCTACAGCGATCCTTTGATGATGGAGTGGTTGTTCAGACAGCACAAATAGACGGGGTCTGATTTTTGAATACCCCCGGATATGGCGTCCCGGGGACTTATTCTGCTCATAGCGCTATTGATGCCATTCTGCTACTGGCCTTCCCTGGTTTTGAGCCAGGAGCGTAGCTATGCCCTGGAAAAAAGGGTAATTTCTTCCACAACTTCACCCGCGGCGATAGGCGCTGCCCCCCTCGACGCCTTCCAACTCGAGATTACTACGACCCCTGCTTCCTGTGCTTCCGGCAACGGAATGGTCACCGTCAACCCTTCGGGCGGTGTGTCACCGTACAGCTATTCATTTGACGGTGGCGCCTGGCAACGTAGTGGCTATCATTCCGCTAGTGCCGGGACCCACACCATCGATGTGCGGGACGCCACCGGCGCTACTGTCAGCGCTACTGCCAATGTTGCCAACAACGGGAATCCGCCTACAGCGACAGTTATCGATATCAAACGGCCTTCCGGCTGTACTACCAGGGACGGGAGCCTTACTTTAAATGCTTCCGGCGGAACGGCTCCCTATTCCTATAGTTTGGACGGATCCAGGTGGCAGGGCTCTCCAACATTCAGTAACCTTACTCCCGGAAATTACCGGCTGTCCGTGGTCGATAAGAAAGGCTGCATATATAGCACCTCCTATACCCTGTATGGCTGTGTTTCCCTGATCGTCAGTGGTACCAACGCCACCTGCAGCAACAACAACGGAACCATCACGGTAGAAGCCCATGATGCAAATCCGCCCTATACCTACTCTCTTGGTGGGACGAATTATCTAAGCAGCGGTAAGTTTACAGGGCTTCCCGGGGGAGTTTATACTATCCATGTGAAGGATGGCAGAGGACAGGTATCCTTCTTCTCCTATACGGTGGGATATTCCTGCGGCCTCAGCCTCAGCGGTACAGAGACAGATATGACCTGTGGCGGTTCACCCGATGGGACCATCACGGCCAAAGGTATTGGCGGAGCGCTGCCCTACCAATATACCATCGACGGCATTCATTTTCAATCGAACAACATATTTGCGGGTCTTCTTTCCGGTGTGTATACCGTAATGGTGAAGGATGCGTCAAACAACAGGCACCAGGTTGACGTGACGGTGGGGGGGAATTGCCCTGGTCCGGCCGTGACTGCCACCGTACAGAGCCCCGACTGCCATCATTCTTCCGGCACTATTACCGTACGCGCTGTACGCGGTACGGCTCCATATGTGTATTCAGTGGGCGGGGTCAACTTTCAATCTTCTCCCGTCTTCCCCTCCTTGCCTGTAGGTAACTATAAAGCTACCGTCAAAGATGCCAATGGTCTCACCGCCACCACTAACGTAGCTCTTGTCAATTCAGTGGCTCCTGTTGTTGCCGTGACAACGCATGATGCCGACTGCAGCGGACAAGGGGCTGTGATCATTCAGGCGACAGGAGGTGCGCCGCCTTTGCAATACAGCCTGGATGGGGTGAGTTACCAGACAGGAAATGTTTTTAACGGCGTACCCATAGGGAAGTTTACGGCGTATGTCCAGGATACCAAGAGCTGCGTCGGCGAGCAGACGGGAGAAATAGTCCAACGGTGCGTCAAGGCGACCATTACCTCCACCGCCGCCGGCTGCGGAAAGAGCGATGGTTCCATTAATGTCACGGCGTCCGGCGGCACCGCGCCATATATATATTCCCGGGACGGTGTGAATTTTCAGTCTTCTCCCGCCTTCTCCTCATTACCTGTAGGCAGTTATACGGTGACCATCAAAGATGCTGGAGGGCTCTCTGCTACTATCACAGACTCCGTACATCTGAACAATGATCTGACGGTGGATGCCGGGCCTGAAGTGGTTTTATGTGAGGGGGACTCGACTGTCATTAAAGCCACTTCTAACGGCACCGTTTTCGTATGGCAGCCCGCTACCGGCCTGAATGATCCAACTCTTCTCCAGCCGACGGCGTCCCCCGGGGCTACTATTACCTACTTGCTGACAGCCCGCAACGGTATCTGTCAACAGACTGTGTCTGTCAACGTAGTTGTCCACCCTACGCCTGTTTTATCGGCTGGTCAGGACACTTCCATCCTGGCAGGGCAGTCTTTTACCCTGCATGCTGAGGACATAAATAACAGCGGTTTCAATAGCTGGCAATGGCGTCCCCCGGACGGTCTCGACAATCCTGCTTCACAAGACCCGGCAGCCCATCCGGAAAAGAGTACTGTTTATACCGTGACGGGGACTACGGATGGGGGATGTACGGCCACTGCCGGTGTTTCCATAAAAGTCTTTAGCACGGCGAATATATATGTCCCTAATGCCTTTACCCCCAATGGCGACGGGCACAACGATGTCCTGAGGGCAATACCCATAGGGATAAGGGAGTTCGGATATTTTGCCATCTGGAACCGGTGGGGGCAGCGAGTCTTTTATACCACGGACGCGGGTATTGGATGGGATGGGACCGTCGGCGGAAGGCCCGGGGAGCCGGGCGCCTTTGTCTGGAAGGTGAGCGGCATAGATTATAAGGGAGATCCGGTCCAGCAGGGAGGAACAGTTATTTTGATCCGATGAGGATATTTTATTACATTTACTTTTGTTAAGTAAATATCGCAATGAAACATCATTCCATCGGTGAATTCGAAGAATTGGTACTCCTAATGGTTGCTGCATTACATGATGAAGCCTACGGGGTGAGTATCCAGGAAAACCTTGTAGAAAAATTATCAAAAAACATCAACATCAGCGCTATTCATGTCGCCCTTAAACGGATGGAAGATAAGGGATTTGTCAAATCGCGATTCGGGGGTATTACGGAGGATAGGGGAGGCAGAAGAAAAAAGTATTACGTTATTACAGCTTTGGGAAAACGCATACTCGACAGTCAATATGAGTTGCGAACCGAGCTTTACAAAATGATCCCTAAAATATCTTTCAGCCGATGAAGACAAGACTACCTAAATGGCCATTGCTGTTTCTCCGTTGGTTCTGCCGCGAGGATTACCTGGACGAGATTGAAGGAGATCTTACGGAGATCTTTTTTCACCGGCATGAACATTCGCCGGCAAAGGCGCGTCGGCAATTCCTATGGAATGTGTTAAAGCATTTCAGGCCTGAGTTTATTAAACCTATCAAATTGAAAACACATCATAATCGTGCTGCCGTGATTAAAAATTATTTTAAAACATCGTCCCGAAACTTAATCCGGAACAGGAACTATGCTTTTATCAATATTGCCGGTCTCGCTATTGGAATAGCCGTTTGTATGACGATCTTTGTCATTATACAGTTTCAAACAAGCTTCGATAACTTTCATTCAAAGAAAGATCGTATCTATCGCGTGTTGACCGAATATCATCATGCAGACGCAGCGAAGCTTTCTTATGGGCAAAGCGTTCCTTTTCCAATGCCCAAAGGGTTGAAAACGGCTTTCCCCCAAATAGAGCAAGTAACTCCGATCTATGCGAGCCACAATGATCAGCTACAGGTGCTCGATGTCAATGGAGCCCCTGTAAAGAACTTTAAAGAGCAAAGTGGCGTATTTTATACGGACCCCTCATTCTTTAACATATTTAATTTTCCTTTGCTTGCAGGTTCGTATGCATCATTAAAAGATCCGAACAATGTACTACTTACAAAAGAGATTGCAGAGACATATTTTGGTGATTGGAAGACGGCGACAGGCAAGACTATTAAACTAACAGGGTCATACAGGGTAGGTGCAGGATTGTTCCAGTTTCCGCCAATAGTGCTGAAAATTTCAGGTATTCTCGCAACCATACCGGCAAATACTGACTTTCAGCTGAAACTTGTAATTGCTTTCGGGACAGATTTTACAGGAGATAGAATATACGGGTTGCAAAACCCCGATTGGAATGGGACAAGCCCTGATTTTGGCTGCTATGTTTTACTGCCGCCGAATATTTCTGCTGACAATTTTAATCAACAATTAAGAGCATACTCACGAAAGGTGCAATCTTTCGACAATAAGGATAGCCATATTATACAACCATTGAGCGAAGTTCATTATGATACAGGAACAGGTAATTGCAGCAACAAAACAATCAGTCATGGACTGCTCAATGTATTGTGGATGATTGCGGCATTCATTCTGTCAATTGCCTGCGTAAACTTTATCAATCTCTCCACTGCGCAAGCTGTTAATCGTGCAAAGGAGGTTGGCGTAAGAAAGGTTTTGGGGAGCAATAAATCTCAATTGCAAATGCAATTCATCGTCGAGACATTTTTGATAGTGATGACTGCCATGATGCTTTCGGCGGTTGTTACAATTCTTGCATTGCCTTTTGTAAATCGACTTTTAGAACTTTCTCTTTCATTCAATGTACTCGATAGTCGTGAAGCTGTTTTATTTATTTTGACGGTGACAATCGTTGTAACTGCACTTGCCGGATTTTATCCTTCTATTGTCTTATCACGTTTCAATCCTGTCAATGCCTTAAAGAGTAAGCTCACGGTGAATACTGCAAAGGGGATGTCATTGAGGAGGGGGTTGGTGGTGTTTCAATTCGTTATTGCACAGGTGCTCATCATCGGGACGCTCATCATTTTAAAGCAGATGAATTATTTTATGAATCAACCGTTGGGCTTTGATAAAGATGCTATTGTGAATGTCCCTTTCCGCCCGGATAGTACTGGTAGCAAGCTGACGGATTATTTGAGGCAACAATTATTGTCAGTAAACGGCGTGCAGGCAGTAAGCTTCAGTTCCAACACTCCTGTGGAAGATGGCAATGATTCGTGGAGTACATTCAGGTTCAATCATGCCATAAAAGAATCAGGTTTTAATACTATTGTCAAATTTTCGGACAACGAGTATGTGCCGACTTATAAATTACAACTGACTGCCGGAAGGAATTTGCAGCCTTCCGGTCCGACAAGGGAATTTCTGGTGAATGAATCATTCGTGAAGAGTTTAGGGCTTAAGCCGGAAGATATATTGAACAAGGAAATAAGCATATGGGGTGATCTAATAAAATGTCCTGTTGTTGGCGTTTTGAAAGATTTTAATGACAGGAGCTTTCGCCATGATCTTGCGCCATTGCTTATTACTACCAACAGCACTATGTACCGACAGGCCGGAATAAAGCTTGCAACGACAAACATTGCTTCTGCCATGCAATCTGTTAAGAAAATATGGGAGCACACATTTCCCGATTTTGTTTACGAATACAAGTTCCTGGATGATAAAATTGAGAGTTTTTACAAACAGGAAAATCAGCTGGCGCAGTTGTATAAGATATTTTCGGCGATTGCGATATTTCTCAGCTGTCTCGGCTTGTATGGACTTGCATCTTTTATGGCAGTGCAACGGATAAAAGAGGTTGGTATTCGTAAGGTGCTTGGAGCAACTGCTGCGAACATCGTCTATCTGTTTTCAAAGGAATTCATCCTGCTTATTGTGATTGCTTTTGCAATAGCCACACCTATTGCATGGTTTTGCATGCACTACTGGTTACAGGATTATGCTTATCGCATCGACATTAATTGGTGGATGTTTGCCGCAGGCGGGCTCGTCGCAATGGTTATTGCACTTGCAACGATCAGTTTTCAGGCAATAAAGGCAGCGCTGACAAATCCGGTGAAGAGTTTGAAGACGGAATGAGCCTTCAAATTGGAAGTTTTACTTATATTAGGGGTAAGAACCTAATGACTATGAATAAGATTTTTGTTTTATTGATAGCGATCTTCTTAATGGCATCATGCCATCGCGGTAAAAAGCAGCCTAATAGCGAAGCCAGGGCGTATCATATCCGATTCAACCCTCCCGATAGTTCGACCTATCGCTACAATACGACCAGCGATTTCCTTATAACCGTCATTGGTGGCGAAGAAAGTTTTGCTACCCACACGACCTCGCGATTTACCGTCAATTATTTGATCAGTAAAGACAGCAATGACGTCGTCCTGGAAATAACATTTGATAAGATCGATTATCATGAAGTGAATGGCGCCGGTGTCCACGAAGTAGATGCTGCCAATACACCCGGACCCGTTCGTGAGATATTGAAACAAATGAAGACTGCGGATTTTTTTGCCCGGGTGCGTCCGGCCGACCTGACCCTTACATTAGGTGGTGTCCAGGAGCTTGTTAACACGGTGACGGATGCTTATTATTCAGAGGCGAATAGACCGCAAGCCAGTGACTACTGGGGGCAATGGGCCGAACGGGAGCTGGTATGGAAAAATCTCGACCCGCTGGTGTGGGTGGCGCTTGATTCCGTCAGGCATCCCGGGGATCACTGGGCGGATACATCGACGAATTTGGAGCAAATTAATTTCAAGATCAATAGATATTTTCAATTTGATACCGTCAAAGCAGGCATGGCGATGATCCGGTCGCAGGGCCGGATCAGCAATGATAAGCGCGGTACATGGGTGTTGGGTAAGGTGGTTACGGGCATGCTTACAGGAAATGAATCCGGTAAGTGTCTTATCGATACGGCAACAGGGATGCCTGGTGAAATGGACGATTTGATAGATGTCGAAGGGGATGTACAAATAGAGGGGCACAAGGCACGAATAAGGGTCTTGAAGATGATAACCATGATGGGAGGGAAGGTAAAATAGAGAGGGGCAAGGTTCCTCAATAAACCGAACAGATCCTGTATCGAAAGTGAACATTTTTCAGACTGATTGTCTTATAAGGTAATTGGAAAACAATGCATTATAAATCGGCATTGAAATGGTGGCCGAACGGGTATGTGGAAAAATTATCTGAAGACCGCGGTCCGCGCACTGATGCGCTACAGGGTTTATTCCTTTATCAATATTGTCGGATTGAGTCTGGGACTGGCTTGTACGATGTTGATCATCCTGTATGTCCGGGATGAGATCAGTTATGATGCTTTTCATACGAAGGGCAGCCAGATCTACCGGGTGGACAGGCAGGTGGTCCGGCCTGACGGAAGTATAGACAACAGTGGCTATACAGGTTATTTCCAGGGGCCTCGGTTTGCCGCGCAGGTCCCTGAAGTGCAGGGCTTTGTCAGGTTGGAGCAAGGCCAGGTCAATATCAGGACGGGATCGGACATCCGATCTCAATTCATCTCCCTGGTCGACTCGAATTTCTTTTCGGTGTTCTCTTTCCCTTTGTCACAAGGCGATCCGGCCACCTGTTTGCAGTCCCCTGAAGGCGTGGTCATTACGGAAGATATCGCCAGGCGCCAATTCGGCACCACTCATGCACTGGGCAAGATCCTATTATCAGAGGACATGGGCAAGATGGTTCCGCATACCGTTACGGGGGTCGCTAAAAATTGCCCGCAGAACTCCTCGATCAAATTCGAGGTGCTCATGCCGTTGGTCGTATCACCAAAAGATGCGGGCGACAATATGAACTGGTTCCAATTCTTTTTGTCTACGTTCATGGTACTTCGTCCGGATGCCGATCCAAAGGTGGTGGAGGCCAAAATGAAGAAAGCATTCGAGACAGACGCCGGGGAATCTATTAAAATGATCCAGCAGACATACAAAATTAAGGAACTGGGTATCTCCTTTTTTCTGCAACCGCTGGCCGATATCCATCTTAGCCGGAGCGTTTCTGCAAATGACGGGCTGTCGGATGCCGGCAATCCATCGTCTTCCTATATTCTGTCGGGCATCGCCTTGTTCATACTGCTGATAGCCTGTATCAACTTTGTCAACCTGACTGTCGCGCGGTCGATGAAACGGGCGAAGGAGATCGGGATCCGCAAAGTGATCGGGGGTAACAGAAGACAACTGATCGTTCAGTTCCTGGGGGAATCCAGTCTATTGTGCTGCGCATCTTTTATCCTGGCCTTGTTACTGGTGAGTGCAGCATTGCCTTCCTTCAACGGAGTTTCCGGTAAAGCCTTATCCCTTTCCTATTTAGCCGATGGGAGGCTGATAGCGGGATATGTCGCGCTATTTTTGTTAACCAGCCTGCTGGCTGGTTTTTATCCTGCCCTGGTGCTGTCCGGCTACAACCCTGTAAAGACCCTTTATGGCAGGGTGGTCCTCTCGGGGAAAAACCATTTTCAGCGATCTTTGGTGATCTTGCAATTTGCGCTGGCTTCTTTTCTGATCATGGTGACGCTAACTATTTTTTACCAATACCGGTACCTGACCTCGCAGCCACTGGGCTATGACGACGCCAACCTGGTGGAAGTTGGAAAAACGAATCTTTCCCGTAGTGAGGCGGGTTTGTTCAAAACGGCCTTGAGCGCCAACCCCAATATTCTCGGCGTGACGCTCAGGAATAGCGGATATTCCGGGACAACGGTGAAAGTCAACGGCAATGGGAAAAATGAGGTGACGATGACCTATGAGACCGTGGATCCGGGTTACCTTTCTTTACTGAAGATCCCACTGGTAGCCGGCAGGAATTTTTCGCCGGACTTCCCGGCTGATTCGACCCGATCGGTACTGGTCAATGAATGTTTTGTCCGGGATGCAGGATGGAAAGATCCGATAGGGCAAACCGTCGAATATATCGACAGCAAAGAAAAGTATACCGTCATTGGCGTGGTAAAGGATTATCATTTCAGGCCACTGACCGAAAAGATCGAACCGCAGCTATTCACCATGCGGCCGGGCAATGACTATGGGCTATTTTATATCAAGATCAGGCCGGGTAGCGAAACGTCCAGCCTGGCGGCCATTGCGGCAGCCTATAAACAGCTGTTCCCCCTTAGCGCGTATTCTTATAGCTTCAAGCATGATGACAATCGAAAAAACTATGAGGCAGAGCAAAAATGGACGCGGATCCTTTTTTTCGGGGCTATACTTACCATTTTCGTCTCTTGTATCGGCCTGTTCGCTTTGTCGGTACTGTCGGGAGAACAGCGAACGAAGGAAATTGGCATCCGGAAGGTATTGGGCGCATCTGTCACAACGATTGCTGCAGCATTGTCAGGAGATTTCCTGCGCCTGGTACTGTTAGCGCTGGTTATCGCCATACCTGTCGCGTGGTTTACGGCCAACAAATGGCTGCAGGCTTATCCCTATCGCATTGCCCTGAGCTGGGGGTTATTTGTATGCGCAGGCTTGCTGGTCATCCTGATTGCGCTGGTGACGGTCGGCTATCAGGCGATCAAGGCAGCGGTGGCCAATCCGGTAAAGAATTTGCGATCGGAGTGATATATTTGAGGATTGGAATTGCAATTTTTATGGAAAGGAGAGGTTTTTTAATCATAAGGGCATGTAAGCTCCCTTTTTAAAACCTCAACATGTTCAAAAGCTATTGGACGCTGGCTTGGCGAACCCTGGTTCGTAACAAGCTCTACACCATGGTCAATGTCCTGGGACTGACGTTGGGTATTTGTGTCTGTTTGGTCATTTATTTGGTCACCAGCTATGAGTTCAGCTTTGATACTTTTCATCCCGACCGTGACCGCATCTTTTGTGTGGATGCCGGGATGCATGGTGGCCATTTGAATAGCGTACCGGGCCCTATGCCGGCCGCCATGCGCCGGGAAATGTCCGGCTTTCAAACCGTGGCCGCCTTTCAGACCTATGCCGCCAGTGTGACGATACCAGGCGGCCAGAACGGAAAACCGAAGAGTTTTGACGATGGTAGCATCGCTATCGCGGAGCCACAATACTTTGACATCTTTCGCTACCGGTGGTTGAGCGGAAATGCCGCGACTTCCCTGACTATGCCCAACTCGGTTGTGCTTACCGCGGAAAAGGCCAGGGAATACTTTGGCGATCTCGACCCGGACAGGATCATCGGTCGGACCATCTATTACCAGGATTCGCTGATGGTCAGGGTAACAGGGGTCGTCGCCGACCAGACAGGCAACAGTGATTTTAATTTTAGTCAATGGATCTCTTATGCTACGATCCCCGTTAGCTTTCTGCAGAAGGAGATAGCGTTGGGCAGCTGGGACAAAATTAATAGTTCCAGCCAGGTCATGATCAAATTGGCAAAGGGGGTCAAGCCTTCGCAGATCGATGCGCAATTTATCGCCTTTGCCAAACGACACTTCGGTCCGAACCCGACGTTCGCCGCCCGTTTGCAACCGCTGTCGGGCATCCATTTTCATCGGGAATATGGCGGTAGAGGCAGAAAGGCTAGTCTGCCGGTCTTGTACACGCTCATGGCCGTGGCAGGCTTTATCCTGATCCTTGCCATTATCAATTTTATAAATTTATCGACCGCGCAATCCATGCAAAGGGCGAGAGAGATCGGCGTCCGAAAGGTGCTGGGAGGCAGCAGGTCGGGCATTGCCGTGCAATTTTTTGCCGAGACCCTGCTCGTGACTGTAGCGGCAGTGGGTCTTGCGACGCTCATGGTAAGGCCGGTGTTTAGCCTATCCGCCGATCTTATACCAGCGGGAGTTCATTTCCGATGGGATGGTGCTACGCTCTTATTTTTGTTGTTGGTAATCGCGGCGACCACCCTCCTGGCAGGATTTTATCCGGCGAAGGTGCTGGGGAACTATCAACCCACGGTGACCCTGAAGGGAATTACTGCGACGCCAGGCGGCGGAAAAGGGGCGCTGCGCAGAGGACTTATCGTCTTCCAATTTACCATATCGCTGTTGTTTATCATAGCGTCGCTCGTGATTGGCTCGCAGCTGCGGTACGTGCTGCATGCGGACCTGGGTTTCAAGACGGATGCGATCCTAACGCTCAACCATCCGCGGGACTCCAGAATGGGTATGATGACGGCACAGTCGGATAGGGTCCGGCAACCGGCAGTCAAAGAGACGGGCGAGATAGCTGTGCTGGCGGATAAGATCCGGCAACTGGCTGGTGTTGAGCAGGTGATCAGAGAGGCGAGGCCGCCGATGGGCCAGATGCATTGGGGATTCGGCGGTGGCAGGCTCAAAGGCAGCGATGAGAAGCCAACCGATGTATCCTTTCATTTCGGCAACGAGGATTACGTTCCTTTTTATGGGATGAAGGTTGTGGCGGGGCGAAATCTGCTCCCAGGCGATAGTTCCAGAGAACTGCTGATCAGTGTGGCTTGCGCCCATGCCCTGGGCTTTGCAGATATGAGCAAGGTCATTGGCCGGGAGGTGGTGGTCGGCCCTTTTGACGCTTACCCCGTGGCCGGAGTGGTGGCCGATTTTTATGAGAGCTCTTTTCATCAGGCTACCTGGCCGGTCATCATCAGACACGATCCCGCGCAGGAGAACACCCTTGCGATCAAGATCGCCGCAAAGAGCATGACCGCCGGGGAGGTGAAGACCCTTATCGGCCATATAGAGAAGGCCTGGAAAACCGTCTACCCGGGGCAACCGTTTGGCTATTCTTTCCTGGACGAGAGTATCGCCAAATTGTATGCGGACGATCTTCGGACCGAGTGGTTGACCAATGTGGCCATGGCGATCACCGTTTTTATCTCTTGTTTAGGTCTGCTCGGTCTGGCCATTTTTTCTACGGAAAGAAGGACAAGGGAGATCGGGATACGAAAGGTATTAGGGGCCACGGTGTCGGGTATAATGGTCATGCTTTGTAAGGAGATCGTCCTGTTGATCCTCCTCGCCCTGTTGATCGCCACGCCGCTGGCCTGGTACTTTATGCATGGATGGCTGCAAGGCTTTGCCTATAGGACGCCGCTTAGCGGCTGGATGTTTCTCGGGGCGGGAGCTGCGGCGATCGGGATAGCGCTGCTCACGGTAGGCTTCCAGGCGATGAAGGCAGCGTTGGCTGATCCTGTAAAATCATTGCGTACCGAGTGATGAGGTCTGTCAATTATTTCAATTTCTTCCGAAGCCATGCCCGGGCCGGCTCATCGTATAGTTTCAAACTAAAATAAGCCAATATGATCGCACCAGAAAATGTAAGCAACGCATAAGGCCAGGCTTCAGCGATTGTTATGCCTTTATGATTGCTGACCCAGGCGACATAGAAGTAAACCAGCGGGTAGTGAACCATATATATTGGATAAGAGATGTCACCAAGGAACTTGCATACCTTATTTTCGACAGCATCGTGAACTTTGCCACTTGCGCCCATATATACGATGGCGGGAAATATGAAGACGATGCATACTGCTTCGTATAATCCGTTTAGCCAGAGGTGATCTGCTCCGCCAATACGGGGCATGAACAGCAGCACAATGATCAATATACTGCACCAAAGAAAAGCATTCCTTAAGTTACTGGGCTTTGCCACCCGCGATAACAGGAGCCCGGCGAAAAAGGGATAGATGGTCCGTGTCAGCCCCACCCGAACCTGCTCAAAATTGAGCGTCCAACCACCCGTGACATCTCCATTTTCGTTGGTCAAGGCGAAATGGAATAAGGCTATGGCTGCGATGGCCACGAGCAATGACAGTGCCAATTTTGACAATTTTCTTACCCAGACGGCATAAAGAATATTTGCGATGTATTCAAAGAACAGCGACCATCCTACGCTGTTCAACGGATGCATTTCCTGCCAGCCGCGGATGTCCATGGATAGTGGTATGGGAAGCACCGTATACCCGATGAGCATAACCAGAAGCAGTTTCCAAACCGGTATAGTGTGGATCAGCGGCCACAGTGTGGAGTCGGTGAAGTAAAATCCTATAGCGCCCAGCGTCATGCCTAAGATGACGAGCGGCTGGAGCCGTTCTATACGGCGTCTAAAAAAGCCACCGATGGTCAGCTTGTTCCATCTGTCATCATAGGCGTATCCAATGACAAAACCCGACAGCAAGAAAAAGAAATCGACCGCAAGATAACCGTGGTTCACCAACTGTGTAAGATGACTGGTTGCAAGCGGCTCGCAAAGATGGAAGGCGACAACGATGATGGCAGCTACCCCGCGCAAGCCATCTAAAATAGGGTAATGGGGTTTTGTAGCAAGGTTGTTATTGTTCATAAGGCACGCGAATATATGAATATTAGGATAGTGAGAAGGTTGTCCGGAGCTTGGCCGGGGCCTTTTAGCGGGGATTGAAACGCATTGCTAAAAGATTGAAACAAATTGCACAAGTAGGAAAAATAGACGGCTACTTTGGCGTTTCGCCAGGGTATTACATACTTCAGAACCTGGGTGTCTATCCGGGGACTCTCCATCATTCCTTTTATTACGGTAGTTGCGGCTATTATTTACGTTGTAATATGGCAAGTCCGGAAAACAAATAAACCATCCACCCTTGCCTTCTGGCAAGGCCTGATCCGGTACGGCGTGGCATTTGACCTGGCCGAATTCGGATGGACCAAGATCTGTCACTTGCAGCTTGTGATGCCGATGAGTAAGCTTGATCTCCCGTACCGCAGTTTTTCACCGCCTGACTTGTTCTGGACATTTTTCAGCCATTCCTACCTGTTTAGCTGTATCATAGGTGGACTCCAGATAGCAGGCGCCATGCTGCTGCTTTTTCGAAGGACAAGACTCGTGGGCGCATTTATTCTGCTGCCTGTACTCGCCTCTCCATTATTTATATTCCTCTCTTATTGATCGCTATGCATGGGAGGCCGGATAAGTATCCACAGTTAACTGGTAAGTACGAAGTAACCCAGCTTAAGATCTTGACGTCAGCTAATGACGCTGGTCGACCCCTGTTGAGAGGAGTACTTGGGAATGATTCGATGAATGTAGTGTTGAAGAAAGTGTCTGATTAACTGGTTCGAACACCTCGAACGGTTTTAAGATTGGCCCACCGATAAGCTATTGTCCATCAATATGGTCGGATCTGTTACAAAAGACCGATCCACAGATCGGATTATATCGTAAATTTAAATGTAATGTATCTTCTTACTACGATAACCCTCGTAATTAGCTATGACAGATTTTGACAAGCTTTCACTTGCGTTTCAGCAATTTGCCGCTATGACAGAGGACGAGTTCCTGTTGTCGGAACGAATGTGGCAATGCCAGCATTACCGAAAAAATGATTTTTACAACAAACAAAGAACAGTTTGCAGATACCTGGGATTTATTATTAGTGGTGTTTTTCGCGCGTACATCGTTGACGAAAAAACAAACATGGAAAAAAACGCCTTTCTATTTTCCCCAAACCAGTTTGTAGTAACTTTTAAAAGTTTCATCAATCAGGTTCCGTGTGACTATCATACGCAAGCGGTCACAGATGCAAGCGTTTTTTGCATTAGCATTGGCGACCTTCTTTCTCTTTATCAAAAGAATCATTCGTGGGAGAGGTTTGGGAGGCTTTTGGCTCAACAGGCATTTAATGTTGTGAACGAACGGGTCGAAGGTTTTATATTCAAAACACCTGAAGAGCGTTATCTCGATGTCGTTAAAAATCATCCCGATATTTTCAACAATGTTCCACTATATCATATTTCCTCTTATTTGGGTATTCAGGGTCCCTCGCTTAGCCGCATCAGGAAGAGGATTTCGGGTAAACGCTGACATTTTAACCTGGGTTAAAGTTTCCAATTGGAATACGTTAGACCTTTACGAAAATAAAAATATATGAATAATCAAATCAAATCAAAGACAATAGTTTTTGCTCATGGATTATTTGTAACAGCTAAGAGCTGGGATAAATGGGTTGAGTTTTTTGAATCCAGGGGCTATACATGCCATGCCCCGGCTAATCCTTACCACGAGGGCTCTGTCCAGGATATGTGGGAGAATACGCCTGAGCAATTGGGCGATGTGACTTTTGAGGATGTAGTTAAAAAGTTGGCGGCATTCATCGACACCTTGCCGGAAAAACCCATTTTGATCGGGCACTCTTTAGGTGGGCTTTCCGTTCAAAAATTGGTAGAACTAGACAAAGCTGCTGCCGGTGTTTGTATAGACGGGGCAGCGCCTGCGGGAATAATACCTACGCAATGGAGTTTTTTGGAAGCCAATTTACCGGTGTTGAATCCGCTGAAAGGTAATTCAGTATTTCACCCATCGAAAAAGTGGTTCTACTACGCTTTTGGCAACAATTTAACCAGGGAGGAATCTGACAAAGCCTTCGATGAATTCGCTGTTCCTGAAAGCAGAAACATACCAAGGAGCACTACCCATAAGTATGCAAAGATAGATTTTGAAAAGCCGCATGTCCCTTTGTTATTCATCGCAGGAGAAAAAGACCATATAATTCCTAAAGAGCTTAATGAAAAAAATTTCAAAGCCTATAAAGACGCGAATAGCGTAAAAGAATTTAAAATTTTTGACAATAGAGGTCATTTCATTTGTGGAGACAAGAATTGGGAGGAAGTGGCAACTTATATTTACGATTGGGTAAGGTGATTTTTGTCAGGGTAGAAGGTATCCTGATTGAAACTCGTGCCGTGTCGGGGAACCGACCGCTTTCCTGTGAATTTTCGATCAAATCTCCTACTTTCAGTGTGAAGAATTCCTGTTCAGCTTTAGATTACCTTGAAAATATGAGATGGATTACACGTGAAAAGCCGAAAATTGACCGCCTTGCCTGTCCCTGGCTGATCAAACGGTTCATTGACCAGGAGGCGGAGATCATTTATGTGCCCTATGACCAGGTGCTGGAGAGGGCCAGAGAGTTGGCCGCAACCCCCTTCGACATACCGGGAGTAGAATACACCCACTATGGTACGGAATGCACTTTCGACTATTTCATCCGTAAGCATAATATCAAAGACCCGGCCGTACATACCCTGTCCATCATCGTCCGTGGGGCTGACACCGATCACCATGAGCTGGCCGTGCAATGTGCTGGCTTATGGGCCATTTCAGCCGGACTTGCCCACAATTTCAAAGATGATCAGGAATTACTGGAGAAAGGAATGGTTCTATACGATGCCCTCTATAGCTGGGCCGGACACCTCCAAAACGTGAAGCATACACAGCAGCCTTTTGAACATCTGCTATTAAATGTATTCCATGCATATCTGAAACAAACACCAGGCGCCGGTAAAAAGATCCCGGCATGGGTACAGGAACTAAAAGACACCATCCAGGATCATATTGATGATAACCTGAGTTTAAAAGAACTGTCCAAATCGCTGGATATAAACCCTTCCTACTTATCTCGTGAGTTCTCCAAGTATTTTGAAGACCTTTCTTTTGGTGAATACATCCGTAAGTCGCGCATTGAAAAGGCAAAGGAGCTAATGGGAAATCCGGCCTATTCGCTGACTGAAGTAGCCTACCTCACCGGGTTCTCCGATCAAAGCCATTTTACCCGGATATTCAAGAAGCACACCGGACAAAGCCCCTCCGAGTACAAGAAAAATCTCAAGAAAAAGTAACTTCTGTACAAGCAGGTCATTTCTATTCTATTTCATTCATTCACATGGGTGTACCATTGCATTTTTGAATGGATCAACAATGAATACACTCCCCGGCTATACTTTACGGCAACTATGTCTTTATTTCCTAAAACTGGGCACGATCGGCTTCGGAGGCCCGGTCGCTCTGGTAGGCTACATGCACCAGGACCTCGTCGAACGCCGGAAATGGATGACGGAAGAAGAGTATAAGGAAGGGCTTGCCCTGGCCCAGCTGGCACCTGGTCCACTGGCCGCACAGCTCAGTATTTACCTGGGATTTGTACATTATCGTTACCGGGGAGCTGCCCTGGTAGGAACAGCTTTTGTACTGCCTTCCTTTCTGATGGTTGTACTGTTGGGCATGGCATATAAATTATTTGGCGGTATGCCCTGGATGCGGGCAGTCTTCTACGGTGTCGGAGCTGCTGTCACTGGCATTATAGCCATCAGCTGTTACAAGCTCACCATAAAATCTATCAGCAAGCTGAACCCGGCACAGATCAAACAGCGCTGGATGCTGTGGGTAGCCTATCTTACTGGACTCGTGGTGACGGTCATTACCCGGTCTGAACCCCTATGGTGGCTGATAGGGGCGGGCTTGGTATATATGTTTGTCAAAGCCCCTCCGGCCTGGCTTCGGACAACCGGGTCTTCTGTTCCATCGCTGTTCCTGTTGGGAATTGGCTTCTGGGATGCCACGCCAGGAATTCTGGAAAAGATTGGCTGGTTCTTTTTTAAGGCCGGTGCTTTCGTGTTCGGCAGCGGACTTGCCATTGTACCCTTCCTGCATGGCGGAGTCGTAGACGACTATCACTGGCTGAACGAGGAAGCATTTTTGGATGCCGTGGCCGTAGCTATGATCACGCCGGGACCCGTCGTGATCACCGTGGGTTTTATTGGCTACCTTGTTGCAGGCTTTCCCGGAGCGATAGTGGCAGCCTTGGCCACCTTTTTGCCTTGCTATTTATTTACGGTGATTCCGGCCCCACATTTTAAACGGATCGCTGGGAATGCCTCCATCAGGGCATTTGTGGACGGGATTACTGCAGCCGTCATCGGATCGCTGACAGGTGCTGTCGTGATCATCGCCCTGCGTAGTGTCTATGACTGGCCGACTGGATTGCTGGCAGTAGCAAGCTGTCTCGCTTTGATATATTCTAAAAAGCTAAAAGAACCCTATATCATACTAATAGCCGCAACAGCAGGATTTATCTTAAAAATGGTCATTCATTAAACCACCAAATATGAAAGTTATGAAAAGGTCAACGTGTTGCATTTTAATCGCCTTATTAGTATCTCAGGTTCACGCACAGATAGATTCAATAGCCCTGGAAAAAGCTTTTGGTAAAAAAGGCACGGTTCAGGGAAATGTATACAGGGTTACCTTCCCCCGGACGGATCTCAAAGTGACCATTGACGGATTCCCCGTCGCGCCGGGGCTGGCACTCACTTCCTGGGTAGCCATTCACAAAATGGGGCAAAGCTCCATGATGATGGGGGACTTTGTTATGCTGGACAGCGAAGAGCCGAAGATCGTGGCCAAGCTGGTAAGCCTGGGCCTGGGTGTAACAGCCATCCACAATCACCTTGTAAATGAAAAGCCGGCCATTAAATTCCTTCATTTCTCCGGCAGCGGGGAGGCCATAAAGCTGGCGGAGGACATAAAATCAGCCTTTGCCCTGACAGGCACCCCCCTCGGGCCATCTCCTGTACCTGCGGCCAATATGATAGATTGGTCTGCTGTGGAAGCTGTTCTCGGCACAAAGGGAAAGAAGGCGGGAGCTGTACTATCCTATAGTTTTCCCCGTAACGAAAAGCTGTTGGAGAGCGGGATGGAAATGCCTCCGGCTATGGGTATGGCTACTGGTATCAATTTGCAGATGGAAGGCGGCAAAGCCGGTACAACAGGTGACTTTGTACTGCTGGCCGATGAGGTGAACCCCGTAGTAAAAGCATTAGTCGACAACGGTATAAATGTAACAGCCATCCACAATCATATGCTGTATGACGAGCCGCGTCTGTTCATGCTGCATTTTTGGGGAGTAGGCGACCCGGGAAAGATTGCAGCAGGTTTAAAAGCAGCATTGGATAAAACCAATTCCAAAAAGTAAAATCCTTGTTATGAAATGGATTACCAGGGAGCGGCCAAAGATTGATCGCATAGCCTGCCCATGGCTCATTTTGCGACATGTGGACCCGACGGCAGAGTTTATTTATGTACCGGCTGACCAAGTATTGGAGCGGGCGAAGGAACTGGGAGCCATTCCTTATGATATCCCTGGGGCAGAATATTCCCACTACGGACATGCGTGTACATTTGACTACATTATCCGGAAGCATCGGCTCACTGATCCCGCCCTGCTGCAAATAGCCGTTATTGTCCGGGGCGCAGATACGGATCGTTTTGACCTGGCTGCACAAAGTGCCGGATTGTGGGCGATCTCTGCAGGGCTATCGTATAATTATAAGGACGACCAGGAGCAGCTCGTCGAAGGCATGAAGATATATGATGCGCTGTATGCCTGGGCTAAGTTCGCCCAGGGGGAGCGGCATACCTGGAATCCCGGTGACAACAAAATATGAAAGCTATGATGTGCATATGTATGATGTTGCTGCTGGCTTGTCGCAACGGGCCGGACACGTCGCATGTAGAAAAGGACCTCCTGCACCTGGAGGCAAAGATCCCCCTTCCCGAAGTAAGCGGACGAATCGACCATCTGGCCTATGATACAGCGGGGCATCGTTTGTTTATCGCAGCCCTTGGTAATAATACCGTGGAGGTGGTGGACATGACAACGCGGAGACGACAGCATTCGATAACGGGCTTACGCGAGCCGCAAGGCGTTCAATATCTCGCCAGTATTGACAGGTTGGTGGTGGCGGAATTGCCGTAATTGACCCGGCAACTATGCAGAAATTAGGCAACCTGCGTTTAAAAGGGCACCCTGAATCCTTTCAACTGGGTGACGCTGGGCTGGTGCTTATAAATGTGCCTGACGCCGGTGAAATTGTCGCGGTCGACCTGGGAACACAGCGCATTCAAAGCCACTGGAAAAATAGTGGAGCCTCGGCCAATTTTCCGATGGCCCTGGACCGTCAGAGCGGGCAGCTCTTTGTCGCCTACCGTCACCCCGCGCAACTGCGGATACTGGATAGTCGCACGGGTGCTGTGAAGAGCTCCGCACCTTGTGTAGGGGATGCGGATGATGTCTTTTACGACAAGGCCTCCAAGCTTGTATTTGTATCAGGTGGCGAGGGATATATTGATGTATTTCGTGGGAGTACGCTGGTCAATCATATTGCTACACGCAAGGGCGCACGGACGGGACTATGGCTTCAGGAGGAAAAGAAGCTGGTGCTGGCGGTGCCGGCAAGGGGAGGTGAGCAAGCAGGATTATGGGTATATGGGATGTGAACCCCTATTGTCCCGGGCTACTAGGAATGGCGTCCAGCTCGGTGGATTTTTCGTAAAGTTCGAACACCCTATCACGTTAGAATACAATCAAATAAAAAAGCCGAAATCAAAGATTTCGACTTCATATTAAAAAAGTACCGCGTAGGGGAATCGAATTCCGCCCCGCGATCTGTCAAAATTTACCTTCATGATTATCAAATTTTTATAAGAACTTTTTAATTGGAAGGGGCAGTTTTTAGCCCCTTTTTTGGCCCCCGCTCTGGTCCCTATTTTCCGTGCTGCAATTCGCTCATCATGTCTAAAATTGGGATGGCGGTGATTTCTTTTGTAACCGGGAATCGCTCTCTACCAGGATAAACAATAAACCTTTTCGTTGCCTTGATATCCTCGCAACCCAGATGAAACCCCTTTGAAACAGAAGGCGCCTGGGAACGTTTTATTTCAATGGCAAACCTTTCCTTGCTATTCTTCTCGATCACCAGATCGACCTCGGCCCCGGCTGAAGTGCGATAAAACCATGGGGTAACACCAGTAGGAAGACAAGACAAAAGATTTTCAAGAACAAACCCTTCCCAACTTGCTCCTACAACGGGATGCCCCAGAAGGTCATCAAGGGTGGTCAAATTTAAAAGGGCATGGGTGATACCGCTGTCACGAATGTAAATCTTGGGGGCCTTAACAAGCCGCTTACCGACATTACCGGACCAGGGACGGAGGGTTCGGATCAACAAAAGGTCTTCCAACAACTCTACATAACGTTTTGCAGTTGAGGCGGCCACATCCAGATTGTTACCTAACTGCGCGATATTGAGCTGTCCACCTTGGCTATGAGCGAGCATGGTCCAGAGATTTCGTAGCGTGATGGCCGGTATTCGAGGACCGAGTTGGGGAACATCTCTTTCCAAATAAGTATTGATAAAATTCAATCGCCAGCGAAGGCTAGCTTCGTCACTTTTAGCCTGAAAGCTATCCGGGAATCCTCCACGTAACCATAATTGTTCGAGTTCGATGGATTTTCCTTTATCTATCTCCGCTACCGTAAGACCTGATAATTCCTTGTATGCAATTCGCCCAGCCAATGATTCTGAAGACTGCTTCAGGAGATCCAGCGACGCTGAGCCAAGGATAAGGAACTGACCGGTCCTCTTTCCTTCTCTGCGCCGGCGATCGATGGCACCTCGGAGAATTTGGAATAGCTCAGGGACACGCTGAATCTCATCGAGGATAATCAATTTATCGTTATGCAAATCGAAATAGGCTTCTGGCTCTCTAAGCTTTCCTGCATCCGATGGTGTTTCCAGGTCAAGGTAAATCGGGTCTGGCTTTATGGAGGCTGAAATTTCTTCGGCCAAAGTCGTCTTTCCAACCTGTCGAGGTCCGAGGACCCCAACTGCCGGGAATTCACCTAGCAATTCTATGATTTCCGCCTCTGCTCGCCTTTTAATCATCCTTGCAATTATAGCACAAAATGCTCGATTTGCAAGGATAAATTATTGAAAGACCATTGAATAAATGTGTATTTGTTTAATAGTTAATAACTTATATAAAATTAGATGAACTGGCAATCAGTTACGTGGAAGTCTTTTTATTTATGTAGTATTCTATTAATCCATGCTTCCAAATCATTTCGGTCTACTTTACCCAAGGTATATTTATCTCGTTCCACTCGGTCCAAGGCACCCTTTGTTAAAAAAGATGTTGTTACAATAATTCCTTTAGAAGCTTTGAATTCATGCACACTATCAGCCAGTTCTCGGATGAGATGTAATCCGACTTTCATCTTGGCAAATTTTTTAGCTTGCCAAACAGTTTTATAAAAGCCTGTAACAGGATCCTTTTTGAAAGCGACAATATCAATTCCGCCATCTTTTGTTCCGTCCATGAGTTCGATAGTATAGCCATCTGATTCCAGCAATTCCCCTACTAATTTCTCAAAGTTCCGCCATGATATGTCATCTACTTGTAAACCTTGCTTGCGTATTTTATCCAATAAAAGATGGCTAGGAGACAAGCGGGCAATCTCTAGATTAATAAGAGATTGTCTCAGTAATCCGGGGTCATAAATGTATTCAGTTCCTGCATAAATACGTTTGAGGGTTGATTCATATTCCTTTCCTATACCCGAGAGGTAAAGGGTTTGGGACGCAGCTGGGTCTTTCTGTCGGGCCGGTTGGAATGCGCCTTTTAAGTTTGGATTGTTGGAAAAATTGTGTATTTCATCGATAATGGCTAACGTCTTGCCTGTTTGATAAAGGGTTTCCAACTCATCTGCAGCCTCGCCTCGGAAGCGTTGAATATTTTGTACAACAAAATTGACCGGTGCTACTCCGGCCCTGGGAGTCAAGTGTTGGACCCTTGCCTCCCAATGTTCCCTCAGGGCCAAAGAAGGGGTTATAACAATAAGGTTCTCAAAATGGTGGTCTTGCCATAAGCGCTCCCACACCATGAGGGCAGCGGTACCCTTACCTTCCCCGGGGTTAGTCGTCAGCAAGGCAATACCAGGCCGGTCTCGAAGGTATTTATCTACAAAAATATTCTGCCAGGAACTTGATTGCATCGCACTTATTGATTCAATGTGATAACGAACTTGATCAAACAAATTAGTTTATATTTTCATTTAACCTACAAATTATATCGTATATCATGCAACTAGGGAAGAGTTCGACTGTTAGTTGGGCATTTGGTTGGCTGTATACGGCAATTACTAGGCAGGGAAAATTCTTCTCTGATTAAAAGGTCGCTTAGGCCATTACTCCAAAATATAATGTCATCACCATATATTGGCTTGGATTTGAAGGCTTCTTCTCTATTTTTAATCGTTGCCAGTTCTTATAGCAAACTTGATTTATCTTTTGGAAGCATTGCAGGCTGTCATCGAGCGGTGGCACAATAAGTCGATTGCTCATTTGATACCTAAAAATAAAAAAAGGCTGCAATTTTTGCAGCCTGAAAAACTGTGTACCGCGTAGGGGAATCGAACCCCTCATTCCTCCGTGAAAGGGAGGCGTCTTAACCGATTGACCAACGCGGCGTCTATCTCAGTAGCCTTTACCGGAGGTTTCCGTGAAAGGAGTGCAAAGATATAGCCCTATGGAAAATCTGCCAAATTTTTTACGTTCTTAATCTTCAAGCTTTTCGACTGACATATTTGTCCAGCTTTTGAAGGGAAAGTTCAGTGCCCTTTTCATTATCCTCGGGGTGAATGCCGTCGGGGATATTCTTAAAGACCATCGTAAGCCGGGTGGCTTCACCCACGGGCTCGAAGAGCACCTCCATGATCATCTCACCCTGGAAATGAGCGTCGGGGGAGTCAAACCGGATGGCCTCCACGATCTTTTTGCCGGGCTGTAATTCCACAAACCGTGCAACAAATCGGTCCTCTTTCCCGGCCGTCTTGCCCCGGGCAACCTGCTCGGACTCCGGGTAAAAGAGGGACATTTCATAGCTACCCCCTTCCCTTAGGTCGAAGCGATGGACCTTTCCCGTCATATCACCCGGCGCTTGCCATGTTTCCAGGGCTTTGGGGCTTGTGAAGGCTTCGTATAATTTTTGCGGGGATGCCTTGATCATCCTGGTATTACGTGTGGTTGACATGTATGAACAATTAATATATTGAAGATAGGAGCTTAAATCCCCATTTTGGTCATTCCTATTATCTCCAACGCAAATTCACGGCCAACAACCCCTTGTCTTTAAGAAAATTAGATGTTGTTTAAAATTGATAGCCAAAATTTTACAACATCGTAAGCACCTAAAAACTTAACTTCGCTACCTTAATTTTAAAATTCAAATTTGTTAAGTTATGAGCACAGTAAAAGTTGCTATCAATGGTTTCGGACGGATCGGGCGTTTGGCCTACCGCCAAATTCACGGTTTGGATGGAATTGATGTAGTGGCGATCAATGATTTGACAAGTCCTAAAGTATTAGCCCACCTCCTGAAGTATGACAGCGCCCAGGGCCGGTTTGAAGAGGAAGTTAAGGCTACGGAAAACTCTATAATAGTTAATGGTAAAGAAGTAAAGATATACGCGCAAAAGAATCCCGCTGACATTCCCTGGAAATCCCACGATGTAGACGTGGTCCTGGAATGTACCGGCTTTTTCACCGATAAGGACAAGGCTGCTGCCCACCTTACCGCAGGCGCTAAAAGAGTGGTTATCTCTGCCCCCGCTACCGGCGACCTGAAGACCATCGTTTTCAACGTCAATCACAATACCCTGGACGGCAGCGAAACGATCATCAGCTGTGCCTCCTGTACCACCAACTGTCTGGCCCCCATGGCACAGGTACTGGATGACAAGTTCGGTATCATCAGCGGTCTGATGACGACTATCCACGCTTACACCAATGACCAGAATACACAGGACGCCCCCCATCCGAAAGGCGATCTTCGCCGTGCAAGGGCTGCAGCCGTCAACATCGTGCCTAACAGCACCGGCGCCGCCAAGGCCATCGGACTGGTACTCCCCAAATTGAAAGGCAAACTGGACGGCGGCGCACAACGTGTTCCCACCCTTACCGGCTCCCTCACCGAACTGGTGACCGTGCTGGGCAAAAAGGTTACCCTCGAAGAAGTCAACGCCGCCATGAAGGCTGCTGCCAACGAAAGCTTTGGCTACACGGAAGATGAGATCGTGAGCAGCGACATCATCGGCATAGCCTATGGCTCTCTTTATGATGCTACCCAAACCCGCGTCATCACCAATGGAGACGCTCAGCTCGTAAAGACCGTTAGCTGGTATGACAATGAAATGAGCTATGTTAGTCAGCTCGTTCGCAGCCTGCACTACTTTGCCAAATTGATCTCCAAATAAGATTTTTTCACGGACCGGTCTTCTCTTGCCAGAAGACCGGTCTTTTTTTACTAACGACATATGAGCCAGTTCAGCCAGTATAATTTCAAAGGGCAGAAGGCCCTGATCCGGGTGGATTTCAATGTTCCCCTCAATGACAAGTTCGAGATCACCGACGACACCCGTATGCGTGCCGCCATTCCTACCATTAAAAAAATACTCGGCGACGGTGGCAGCGTCATCCTGATGAGCCATCTCGGCCGTCCTAAAGATGGTCCCACCGATAAATATTCGCTGAAACATCTCGTTCCTCACCTGCAGCAGTTGCTCGGATCGCCCGTCCTTTTTGCCAATGACTGTATTGGCGAGCAGGCATATATGACAGCCGAGATGTTACGACCGGGAGAAACGCTGCTCCTGGAAAATCTCCGTTTTTATAAGGAGGAAGAGAAAGGCGACAAGGCTTTTGCGCAAAAACTGGCAAAACTGGGCGATGTATATGTCAACGACGCGTTTGGAACGGCCCACCGGGCCCATGCCTCCACTGCCGTCATCGCAGATTTCTTCCCTAAAGACAAGAAGATGTTTGGCCTGCTGATGGAAAGCGAGGTCGCCAGCGCTGAGAAGGTATTACACCAGTCACAGAAGCCCTTTGTCGCCATCATCGGCGGCGCCAAGGTCTCCGATAAGATACTGATCATTGAAAACCTCCTCGAACGCGCCACCGACATCATCATTGGCGGTGGAATGGCCTATACCTTCATGAAGGCCCAGGGCGGCAAGATAGGTAATTCGTTGTGCGAAGACGACAGACTGCAGACGGCATTGGACCTGTGCAAAAAGGCGGAATCAAAGGGCGTCTGTATCCATCTGCCCTCCGACTCCATCATCGCCGACAAGTTCGACGCCAATGCCAACGACTCGACGGCGCCCAGCAACAACATCCCCGACGGGTGGATGGGACTCGACATCGGAGAAAACGCCATAGAGCAATTTACCAATGTCATCCTCAATTCCAAGACCATATTGTGGAATGGCCCCATGGGCGTATTTGAAATGACGAAATTTCAGCGCGGTACAAAAGCTATTGCCAAGGCCGTAGCTGAAGCCACTCAGAAAGGCGCTTTCTCTCTTGTGGGAGGCGGTGACTCCGTAGCGGCTGTCAACCAATTCGGCTATGCCGATAAGGTCAGTTATGTATCTACGGGCGGTGGCGCTATGCTGGAATATTTCGAAGGGAAAGAGTTACCAGGCATTGCTGCTATCAAGAACGCGCAATAATTACTGAACGCGGATCACTATTTTTCCGAACTGATGCGCATCATCCATCCAACGCAGGGCGGCTTCTCCTTCGGCGAAAGGGAATATCTTGTCTATGACGGGGTGGATAGCATGCTGCCGGACGAATGATACCATGGCGTGAAAGTCTTCCGGACTGCCCATAGTGGAACCAAGAATATTTAACTGTTTCCAGAAAATACGTCGTGCTGTCAGCGCGGAAGGGTTCCCGCGGGTGGCCCCGTAGAATACGACCCTTCCACCGGGAGTGGCCAGGTTCAGCAATTCATCCATTCCGTCACCTGCGGCTCCGTCGATGATGACGTCGAAACCACCGGCCAGGTCCTGAAGGTTTTTGCCCCAGCTGTCGTTCTTGTAATTAGCGCCCCCCATTGCACCTAATGCGAGAGCTTTATCGATCTTTTCTTCACTGCCGGACGTCACGTATACCTTCGCCCCCAGCGCGACTGTATATTGCAGGGCAAAGAGCGCCACCCCTCCGCCAATCCCCGTGATCAGGACCTTCTCTCCTGACTGTACCATGGCGCGTGTGGATACTGCCCTAAAGGCTGTAACACCCGCCAGCGGGAGCGCCGCCGCCTCTTCAAAAGAAAGATGCGCTGGCTTTTCAACAATATTTTTCACCGGTACTTTTACATATTCTGCAAAAGTGCCGTCGTCAGGTAGTCCCAGGATGCGGAAATCCTTGGGGTCCTGGTGGGAGAGAGAGCTGCCCCAGTGAATGGCCGGATTGATGATGACCTCTTTGCCCGTGAAAGTATCGGAAGGATCGTTGACGACCACCCCTGACCCATCCGAGCCGGGGACGATCGGATATTTTAGACCTGCGTATTGACCCTTTTGAATCCATACATCCCGGTGATTGAGCGACGCAGCGCGTATGCGTATGATAGCTTCCCCTTCACCGGGGTATAGTTCTGGCCTTTCCTGTATAATCAATGGCTCATTCTTTCCCGTCAATACCAATACTCTCATGGGTCGCTGTTATTTAGTATTTAAATACATTGCCGCCGGCCATGACTTCCTGGGTCGTCTCATCGAATGTTACCCGCTGGCCCGTACGATAGGCCGCATTGGCCATAATTACGGCAATGGAATGATTATATCCTGCCTCGATGGGTGCATTGGGTTGCTTACGGCTGCGCACGCATTCCATCCAGTTGCGCATATGGGCGGTAGTGAGGGGGTCGTTGCCGGTGCTGGCATCCGTGGAAACCTTTGCCGCCAACTCCTGTAAGGACATCTCAGGCAATTGGTTGGCCTGCATGTTCATCGCCTTTGCATATTTTTCTGTAAGGCCTCCTTCGGGAGATATCTTATTTGTATCCAGGTTAAGGGTGCCGCCATTGGAATAGTAGATCTCTTTTACATCCCCTGCCGCATTTGTCTGACGGGAAGTGAACATAACCTGGAAGCCGATGGAAGGGTCGTTTAACGGACCGTAGTCAAACACTGCCGTCAGTGTATCTGCGTTCCTGCGCCCGTCTTTCCAAACATAGATGCCTCCGTTGGCAGATACGCTGCGGGGGTGGGGGAAACCGGAGAACCAGTGCACTGTATCGATCTGGTGGCTCATCCATTGGCCGGGTATGCCAGATGAATAAGGCCAAAACAGCCGGAACTCGAGGTGTTTGCGGGCATCGAACGGCTCATAAGGCCGATTGATCAAAAATCTTTTCCAATCCGTGTCCTGCTCTCTCATCTCGGTCACCAGTGCCGGACGTCGCCAGCGCCCGGGCTGGTTTACATTCCAGGTGAGCTCCACCATTACTATTGGTCCGAACTTCCCTTCTTTTATAAAGTCAGCTGCTGCCTTATAATTCCCCCCGCTGCGACGCTGGGAACCAATCTGGACGATCTTCCCAGACTCTTTTACCGCCTTAAGGACGGCCCGGGCGTCTTCCATCGTCTCGGCCAGCGGCTTTTCCGTATAGGTATCCCTGCCCGCCCGCACTGCCTCTACCGTATGCCAGGCGTGCTGAAAATCGGCCGTGCTGATGATGACGGCATCCACTTCTTTAATATTATATAATTCTTCATTGTTGACGCATGCCTGTATAGCATGCCCCATCTTCTGTGTTAAGAAATCTTTACCAGCCTCTCTTTTCTTTTTCCAGATGTCCGAGACCGCGATGATATCGAAATTCAGCTCTTTATTGGAAGCAAGAAAGGCGGGAATATGATCGTTGCGATGACGGTCGGAGAATCCGACAACGCCTACCCGTACCCTATCATTGGCGCCTATGATATTACGATAGCTGCTGGCGGTGAAGCCCAATGCCCCCATATAGCTGGCCATGCCGGCCATCGAGCTCTGACGGATAAAATCCCTGCGGGTTGTTTTCATGCTGAAGTGAATTTTAATAAATTTACTAATTTAGGATATCTTACTACGAAAAATTAGTCTGTTTATGCTTGCTCTTCCTTTCTTTTTACGCAATCGTTTCCGGAGCCTGTTATTTGCATTTATCGTGATCATGCCTGCTTCAGCCGTACTTGCTCAGTCATCGCGACCCGTCGATGTTCGTATTATTGCTGATCCGGCCGCTCACAAGATATCTGTAAAGGCCGGCGGCAAGCTCTTCACAGAACTTATCTATCCCGATACATTGGAGAAACCCGTATTGTATCCCATCTATGCGCCCGATGAACAGCTCGTCACCAGGGGATTCCCGATACAACCACGTCCGGGAGAGCCTGTGGACCATCCCCATCACATCGGTCTCTGGTTCAATTACGAGAATGTCAATGGCCTTGATTTCTGGAATAATTCCTATGCTATTCCTGCGGAGAAAAAGCATAGCTATGGCTGGATAAAGGTCAAGGGTATTACGATGGCTTCTAATATCAAAAGCAAGAAAGACGGAGATAGAGGGATCATACAATACAGCGCCAACTGGGTAGACCAGCAGAAGAATATCCTGCTGGAGGAAAATACCATTTTGCTCTTCAGCGCCACCCAGGATGAAAGGATCATCGATCGCAGCACCACGCTGACAGCAGTGCAGGATGTCAGTTTTCCCGATGCCAAGGACGGCATGCTGGGACTGCGCGTCACCCGCGAGCTGCAGATCCCTTCCAATGTACCGGGAGAATTTGTGGATGACAAGGGAAATATCACCAAGGTGGCAGCCGGCAATGCCCCCGATGTCAATGGCACATATTTAACCAGCGAAGGCAAGGCGGGCGACAGCGCCTGGGGAACAAGAGGGGCCTGGTGTATGTTATATGGAAAGAAAGGGCTGGACACCCTTAGCGTACTTATGATCGACCACCCCCAAAATCCCGGATATCCCACCTACTGGCATGCACGCGGATATGGGCTGTTTGCGGCTAACCCTTTGGGACAGAAGATCTTCAGTAAGGATAAGGAGATCTTGAACTACCGCCTTGAAAAGGGGAAATCGGTTATTTTTCGCTATCGTGTAGTCATTGCTTCGGGGCGTAACAAACTGTCCACCGACAGGATCCGGCAGCTTACCGACGCTTTTACCCAGGCCGACTGAGAATTGCCGCCACCCATCTAAAATCAGTGGGACGAGTGGCTAAAACCATTACTTTTGAGCACCTGAACCGCTAACGGCGGTTCGTCCGGAACCGGAGGTTCCGACCGAGGTATCCGAGGAAGGGTCCAACAGTGTTGGAACCGACGAAGGATACGAGCGAAGCTCCGTGACGAAGCAGGTCCGACGAAGGCCAACAGACATTAGCGATTTGCGGGAATTGGACTATATTTCGAGGTTAGACCAATTTCCGCACATATATAACTTAAAATCAAATAAAATGAGTACCAGGAACCTGACCTTGATCGTAATAGTGATCTTTATTTTATTACTCGGCGGCTGTGCTTGTAACGGCTATAATGGACTTGTAAATACCGACCAGCAGGTGCAAACTGCCCAGGGTAACGTCGAGACCAACTATCAACGCCGTACCGACCTGTACAACAGTGTCATCAAAGTGATCGAGGGATCGGCCAATTTTGAAAAATCAACCCTGAAGGAAGTAATAGCCGCGCGTGCAGCCGCTACCTCCATAAAGGTCGATATCAATGACTCCACATCACTGGCCAGGTATCAACAGGCACAGGCCCAGTTGCAAAGCTCCTTTAGCCGGTTGATGGCAGTAGCGGAAGCTTATCCCGAGCTAAAGACGACGGATCAGTTCAAGAACTTCCAATCACAGATCGAAGGAACTGAGAACCGGATCAATGTGGCACGTCGTGATTTTAACGATGCTGTCCGGACCTATAATTTGAAGGTCAAGACCTTCCCCAATAATATCTGGTCAGGAGTCTTCGGATACCATGTAAAAGGATATTATCATGCAAATCCCGGCAGCGAGAATGCCCCGGATATCCAGTTTAATATAAAATAAGACCCTGCTTTGAAAATTCCTTTTTTCCGACGGAAGGACTTCTTTTCAGATGCTGAAAAGCAAATGATCGTTTCCTCTATACAGGCTGCTGAAAAGCAGACCAGCGGCGAGATACGCGTTTTCGTAGAAAGCCGGTGCAAGTATGTTAACCCGCTCGACAGGGCGGCAGAGATCTTTGCCGGGCTGAAAATGGATCAGACTGCGGCACGTAATGGAGTGTTGGTGTATGTCGCGCTAAAGGATAGACAGTTGGCGCTGATGGGAGATCAAGGCATACATGAAAAAGTGGGGAATGAGTTCTGGAATAAGGAAGTGCAGTTGATCCTCTCCCATTTCAATCGAACGGATTATGCTGCAGGCATCGCACATGTAGTAGAAGAGATTGGGGAGGCGTTACGCACCCACTTCCCTTATGACAAGGATGGTGACATCAATGAATTGCCCGACGATATTGTATTTGGAAAATGACGATCAATGAAGAAGCTTCTATCTATTCTGGTTCTCTTTTCTCTTGTGCTCTCAGTGGGGTTGAGGTCCTATGGTCAGAACATTCCGCCTAAACCCAATCCCCCCCGGCTGGTGAATGACGTTGCCCATGTGATGACACCCGACCAGGTCGCCGCTTTGGAAAGCAAGCTGGTAGCATATGATGACAGCACGTCCGTGCAGATCGTCATTGTCACTGTCCCTACTATCGGAGATGCCAGCATTGAAGACTATGCCCTGAAGATACTTCGGGACTGGGGCGTAGGGAATAAAAAGACCAATAACGGGATCGTTGTCCTGGCTGCCATACAAGAGCGTAAGGTGACCATCTCTACGGGATATGGGATGGAGGGATCCGTAACAGATGTTATCTCTAAAGAGATCATAGATAATGAGATCGTCCCCAATTTCAGAGGGGCGGATGCAGACAATTATTACCGGGGATTCAGCCGGGCTGCGGATGCTATCATCAAGGCTGCGGCGGGAGAGTATAAAGCTCCTGAGGGATATGATAATGGGAACAGGCATCGTCGTGGCAAGGGCGGGGGGAATATCATTGGGGTGATCGTTATTATTTTCATCGTCATCATACTTGCCATTTTTCGTGGGGGTGGTGGCGGGGGCGGAGGGCTTTTCCGAGGATCGGGTATTCTGCCCTTTATCATCGGAGATATGATCGGCAGCGCCGGCAGACGAGGTGGCGGCTGGGGTGGAGGAGGCGGTGACTGGGGCGGCGGAGGTGGAGGAGGCTTTGGTGGATTTGGTGGTGGTAGTGGCGGTGGTGGCGGTGCCAGCGGTAGTTGGTAAATGAAGACATTAAAAAAGGGGCAATGCCCCTTTTTTATTTAGATACTTTTGATTTGATATAATCTGCCTGGTCCTTAAGACCAGCTGCATCCTTTCTGTTGGCAATCCCGCTGAGCGCGGCATTGATGAATGGGTCGGTCTGGGTGTGATAGGCCTGGGGGATTGCTTCCCGGAATTTCACGATCAGGTCCACTCCTCTCTTTACCTGGTCCGTGTTCTTGACCTTGGCTATAAGCTCTGCATATGGCTTTATGAACATGAATTTTTCCTGGCCTACCTGCATCTTGTCAAAGTTGTCCGATATCACGTCAAAGCTGCTCTCGTCGCCCGACCGGATCAATACGGCTGAAATGGCGGCCATCAGTGTCCCTTTCGCCGGCTGTTTGATAAATTTCTTTGCAAGGTCCAGTGCGGTGGCGCTGTCCACCTCTGACAGGGCTGTCAGGGCATTGCCCGCTACGGTATAAGATGAATCCGATGCTGCCCTGATAAAGAGGGATTTATACGCAGGGGCGTGATAGGTCCCCAGCAACTGCACCGCGGTGGCTTTTACTCTCCTGTCCCGATCGTTAGCTGCCAGGTCGGCGATCAAAGGCTCGAAGGTCTTTTTGATGGCATCATTTTTCAGATCCAGTCTTTGTAGTGCGAAGTCGCGCAGTCTGTAATACCTGTCTTTTAGCGCTGTCTTCAGCAGATCGACCGCCTTGGGGTCATCCTGATTTTTAGCTGCAAAGGCGATTGCTTCCCGGCGATCGACATAAAGACCAGCATATTTATACTGATGGATGAAATTATCCAGGGTCTTGTTATCCTTCTTTTCGCAGAGCAGGATCTTATCGCCGTCTACGTTCACCAGGTCGGGACGGCTGGTATAGTTGAAAGTGAATGTATCCGTCTTATCCTCCACCCATGCTTTATGACGCTCCTTTTTAGCGCCATTGTAAACATCGATGGCTATCGGGAGGCGGAAGACCTTGCCCGTCTCCTGTGTTTGATTGATGATGACCTTTACTGTTTTGGCATTGTCGTCGTACACATAATCGATGGTCAGCTTGGGATGCCCGCTGCCATAATACCATTGGTTCCAATACCAGTTCAGGTCCTGGCCTGTGACATCTTCGAAAGCAAGCCGCAGGTTCTGTGCTTCGGCGGATTTGAATTTGTTGGTCGTCAGGTACAGGTTCAGTGATTTGAAGAAGGCGCTGTCACCGACATAATTACGCAGCATATTCAGGATACGTCCGCCTTTGGGATAGCTCACCTGGTCAAACACGTCTTCTTTATCGGAGTAATGGAAACGTACCAGGTCCTTGGTTGCGTTTTCGGGATTTGAAAGATAGCTTTGAATACCCTGGTAATTTACTGCATCACCAGCATCCTTACCGTATTTATATTCATTCCACAATGTTTCGCTATAGTCTGCAAAGGATTCGTTCAATGTAATATTGCTCCAACTCTCCGTGGTGACAAGATCACCGAACCACTGGTGAAAGAGCTCGTGTGCAATGACGTCTTCCCAGCCGTTGCCGTCCGACAACTCCCGTGCGTCCTGGTTGGCGCCCTCACCATGCAGCGTGCTGGTGGTATTTTCCATTGCGCCGCTGACATAATCCCGTCCCACTATCTGGGAATACTTAGGCCAGGGGTAATCAACACCCGTGATGCGGGAATAAAAGGCGATCATCTCAGGAGTATTGCCAAAGATCCTGCGGGCCACCGGGGCATATTCTTTTTCTACGTAGTAGCTTACTTCTTTGCCTTTGTAAGAATCCTTGATGATAGCGTATTCACCTACTCCCATAAAGAACAGATAGGGTGCGTGGGGCTGATCCATTTTCCATTGATCCGTACGTGTGCCGTCTCCATTGACTTTCTGACTCACGAGCCTGCCATTGGACAGCGTTACATATTTTGCCGGAACCGTCATCGTGATCTCTTCTGTCGTCTTTTGATTGGGCTTGTCGATGGTGGGGAACCATACAGAATTGGCTTCTGTTTCGCCCTGGGTCCAGATCTGTGTGGGCTTGCCTTTTTCTTCACCTTTGGGGTTGATGAAATAAAGTCCTTTGGCGTCAGTGATGGCGGCGCTGCCGTTATGTACTTTCAGCTCGTTGGGCTTCGATGTATACTCTATGAAGATAGTATATTTTTCTGTGTATTTGTATGTTCTGTCCAGATGGATCCGAAGGATCATTCCATCATATTCATATTTGAGAGGGGCCATTTGGCCGCCCTTTACAATGGCTACTTTGTGAATATCCATCCCTTTGGCATCCAATGATACAGAGTCAGTAGGATAGAAGTGGGGTTTTAAAGTGATCCAGGCTTTACCATTCAAGTAAGACTTGTCGTAATCGAACTTTACGTCCAGCCGGGTATCTACCAGGTCGTCGAATTTGGTGGCTGTTGCCCGATAGACATTTTTCCAGGCTTCGTCCTTATCTTCCTGTTGCGCCCATAGCAGGTGACCAGACAAAAGGCCCATTACTACGAAGAGGAGGTGTTTGCGTACTTGCATAATTGTATTTGATAGGTTTGTGTACAGTGGGGTAAAGATAGTAGTTTTCATATCTCCGTGAATATCAAATATTCAGCGGAAAAAAGCGTTAATTTGCTAAACCGAAAGTCCATCAATGCTAAGGAATACCCTTTTGACCTTATTAATCCTTACCCTGGGTAGATGCTATGCCCAGGATAATTACTTTGTACTGATCCAGGCCGATAATAATCAACCTTTTTACGCGCGTCTCGAGGATAAGACCCTTAGCTCCACTTTTCAAGGTCACCTGATCCTTTCGCAGCTGAGAGGTGGCCGCCATAGTATTACCATTGGATTCCCGAAACAATTATTCCCCGAGCAGCAGTATACGTTTGATATCAATGGAAAGGACCTGGAATTCCAATTAAGGGAGCAGGAAAACAAAGGATGGGGGGTGTTCAATCTGCAGACGCTGGAATGGCTGCCTGCTGAAAGAAAGGAACCGGCAAGTTCTGTGCATATCGATGGGATTAAAAAGGATGATGCTTTTTCCCGCCTGATGGCGGGGGTAGTCGGTGATACGGCCGTCATGTATAGTACTTATGCTATGGAGGCGGCTTTGAAGGACAGTCCTGCCGTGAAGTCCGAGACGAGGCCAGATACTACTGCGTCTACCTCCGTTGCCCTAAAGGCAGACAGCGCTTTAGCGGTTTTTACAGTAATAACGTCTCGTCACGACACTGTCGCGACCGTAGACTCTACCAAAACAGTGGTTTCTTCCCGTCCTGCCAGTACCGTGGTAAAGCTCAGCGAGCGCAAGACTTCCAAGGGGCTGCGGCTTGCTTTTGCCGACAAGCAAAAGGGGAGAAAGGCCGATACCGTTATTGTCATCATACCCATGGATAGCAATGTAGTTGCAGTAAAGACCGCCGGACCCTCTGATAGTGTCAAGGTCCTGGTTTCCAATGCGACTCCCGGGGATCTGTACCGAAAATCTGATTCTTCCCAGAAGAAGGTTGAGACAAAGCTGGTGCTGGTCAATTCCGATTGCCGCAATTTCGCCACTGACTATGATGTAGATAAGCTCAGGGTTAAGATGCTGGAGATCGGCAAGGACGATGACAAGGTCGCCGCCGCCAAAAAGGTATTTAAGACTAAATGCTTCACAACCAAGCAAATAGGGGCGTTGAGCGAGGTATTCACCGGGGACGCGGCCAAATACAAATTTTTCGAGACAGCCTATCCTTTTGTCTCCGATGATCGTTACCGCGAGCTGACCGACTTGCTGGCTGACCCCGTTTACAATGGCAAATTCAGGGCAATGACCGGGCAGCGTTGAGAGGAACCGCCGAGGGCGGTTCGTCCAGGACCGGAGGTCCCGACCGAGGAGGAGGGTAACCGAGCGGAGCGAAGGTTACGATCGAGAAGGACCGTGTCGAAGCAGGTCCGACGAAGATCTAAGCAGCTCCGACGAAGGCCTCAGACATTAGCGGATTGCGGGAATTGGGCTATATTTACCGACAGACCAATTCCCGCACATAGTATCTTTGGCCCCTTAACAGAGCCGACCATGCCCAGGTATTTTTTAGAAGTAGCGTACAAAGGGACCCATTACAGTGGATTTCAGATACAGGATAATGCCGGCTCCGTGCAGGCCGAGATAGAGAGGGCCCTGCTGGTGTTTTACAGGAAGAGGGTCAGTTTGACCGGGTCGTCCAGGACCGACACAGGGGTACATGCGTTGCAGAACTATTTTCATTTTGATTTTGAGGGAGTTATAGATCCGAAGAAGGTTTACAATATCAATGCTATCCTTCCCAGGGACATTGTGATAAAGGGGATTTATCCTGTGGGGGAGGATGCTCATTGCCGATTTGATGCTGTCAGCCGGGAGTACAGGTACTTTATTTACAGGAAGAAGAACCCTTTTTTGGACGACAGGGCGTATTTCTTCCCTTATACGTTGAATAAAAGTCAGTTAGAAGAAGCGGCCGCCCTGATCCCGAAGTATGAGGATTTCACCTCATTTTCCAAGCGTAATACGCAGGTAAAGACCTTTGTTTGTGCCATTCGGGAAAGTCGTTGGTTTGTCGAGAATGACATGCTTGTTTACCAGGTGGTAGCCAACCGATTTTTAAGAGGGATGGTAAGGGGGTTGGTGGGTACGATGCTCCAGGTAGGTCGGGGTAAGCTGACCGTTAATGGGTTCGAGGATATCCTTCGCAGCAGGGACAATCGTCATGCTGATTTCTCCGTGCCGGGTCACGGGCTTTTTCTTTTTCGTGTATCCTTCACTGATAGTTTGTCGCAGTTGTTGAAATGATCGTTGTTTTTTGTGTGAGAGGGGAGAGGTCCTTAACAAAATGCAATGAGTATGTTAATACCGGTGCAGTATGAACCATGGACGGCGTGTGGCTAGCCGTAAAAGTTTTTTTTGGCCGTGGAACCTTTGCTGGTAGCGGGTTTCGGGAAACAGTAGAAAAAAATATCTAAAATTATTTGGCAGCGATGTGGAACTTTCTATCTTTGCAACCCGATTTGAAACAGACACCCCGGTAAAAGGGGGAAGAGAAGAGAGAAAGTGAGGATAAAGAGAGTGACAAAACGGACAAGTTCTTTGCAGATGGCAAGCAGATAAAGAGTAGAAATGTGGATAAGAGTTGAAAGAAATAAAAAGAAAAATTTGCTGATAAAAATACTCCTCGTATCTTTGCCGTCCGCTCCTAAAAAAAGCGAATAGTTCTTCAAAAGTTCTGGTAAAAATGAGAAGAAAAAAATCTTCGAAATCTGACAGAAAAATTTGGTTGAAATGATAAGAGGTTGTAACTTTGCAACCCGCTTCAAAAAAGCAACAGTTCTTCAAATCTTCTGGTTCTGACAACGAAGAAAAAATCTTCGAAAAATAACAGAA